>Ga0308159_1000023_pt1 | contig 773255 bp, 681 predicted proteins | sample PhyCR1_FD_201040 | JGI IMG/M metagenome (GOLD analysis project Ga0308159, IMG submission 201040) | Phyllosphere microbial communities from UC Gill Tract Community Farm, Albany, California, United States - DLSLC.R1 | ecosystem: Host-associated > Plants > Phyllosphere > Unclassified | place... | reverse complement strand
CCCAAGCTCCCCGACGGGCTCCTACGACCAGGGGGGACACGGGCTCGCGAACGGGCGGGAGGCTCCGCTAGCGGAGCCTCCCGCAAACGCATCATGCACGACTTTCGAGATACAAGGGGGACCGCCGCGAAGCGGTGGTGGAGGGGTCAGCGTTACCAACCCCCACCGAGCGCCAAAAACAGCGTGATCTGGTCGTTGGCGATCTCGTGCTGCGAATTGAGCACGGCAGCTTCGGCACCGATCACGCCCTGCTGGCCGCCCAGGTCGACCACGACCGCGGCACGACCCGCCTCGCGCAGGCGGCGGTTCTGGTCCGCGATCGTCCGCGCTGCCTTAAGCGCGTCTTCGAGTGCGAGGTGGCGATCATGCTCCTCGGCGTAAGCGGCAAGCGCGGTCTCGGTTTCGCGCAGGGCGCCCAGTACCGTGCCGTCGAACCGCGCGAGTGCGGCATCGGCGGCCGCATCGGCGCCGCGCACACGCGCCCGCGACCCGGCGTTGGGGATGGTCCAGCGCAGCAGCCCGCCGATCGACCAGCGATTGGCGGCAGGCAGGCCGAGGTCTTTTAAGAACCCGGTCGAGCCGCCCGACAGCCCGATCCCGATAGAGGGATAGAGGTCGGCGGTCGCCACGCCGATGCGCGCCGTGGCGCCCGCCAGTTCCCGCTCGGCGGCGCGGATGTCGGGCCGGCGCTTGAGCAGCGCGGCGCCATCGCCCACCGGAAGCGCAGATTTCAGCTGCGGCACGGCGCGGCAGGCTTCGGCCTCGCGCGGGTAGTCGGCCGGGACCTTGCCGGTCAGCGCGGCCAGGCGATAGAGCGAGGCGCGCGCCGCGGCACGATAGCTTGGCAGCAGCGCCTGCGCCTGCGCCAGTCGGGCCTCGGCGGCGGTGACATCGGGGGCGGCGCTGCGGCCCGCGCTGACCAGCCGGCGGTTGATCGACACGAGATTGCCCTGCAGCGTGATCGCCCGGTTGGCGAAGTCCTCGGCGGCATGGGCGGCACAGACACCGACATAGGCGCGCGCCACGTCGGCGGCGACGGTGACCTGCACGGCATCGCGCGTCGCGGCGACGCTGGCTTCATCGGCACGCGCGGCTTCGACCGACCGGCGGATCTTGCCGAAAAGGTCGATCTGGTAGCTCATCTGCGCACCGACATCACCGATGTCCGCCACCGGCAACTGTTCGGGCTGGAGGTATTGTTCGCCCGACAGTCGCGCATGTTGGGCGCCGGCAGAAATGGCGAAGTCCGGCTCCCTGGCGCCTTCGGCGGCGGCCGTCACGGCGCGGGCGCGGGCAAGGTTGGCCGAGGCTACGCGCAAGTCGGTATTGGCTGCCAGCGCCTGTTCCTCGAGCGTGTCGAGCACGGGGTCGTCGTAGAGGTGCCACCAGCGCGGCGGCAGGGGATCGGTGGTGGTGAGCGCGGGCGGGGCCGACTGGAAAGCGCCATTGGCGGCCGGTCGCTGGATCACGGCATTCTCGGGCAGATGATAGTCGGGGCCGACGGCCTTGCAGCCGGCCAGCAGGACCAGCGCCGATGCGGCGGCGAGTGCGCAAAGGCGGCTCACCGGCGCGGCTCCGGCCGGGTGTCGGGCGCGAGCGTCACCGAGGCAGTGCGCCCGGCGATCAGCGCCATCCCGGCGGGGCGCTCGTCGAGCGCGATGCGCACCGGCACGCGCTGGGGCAGGCGCACCCACGAGAAGCTGGGGTTGATCGAGGGCAGGCCGCTGGTGCTGCCGGTGCGGTCGTGGTCCTCGACTGCCACCGCGATCGAGGTGACATGCCCCTTGATCGCGCGGTCCTCGCCCATCAGGCGCACCGTGGCGCGCTGCCCGACATGGACGTGGGCCAGCTTGGTTTCCTCGAAGTAGCCCTCGATGCGCAGCGAGCCCGCGTCGACCAGCGCCATGACCGGCTTGCCCGGCGAGACGTAGTTGCCGGGCCGCAGCGTCTGGTCGGAAATCGTGCCGTCGACCGAGGCCCGTACCACGGTGCGCGACAGGTTCAGCTGGGCCATGGCGCGCTGGCTGAGTGCGCTTTCGCGCGCCGTGCGCGCTTCGGCCAGCTGCGCCTGCGCATCGGCCACCTTGGTCTCGCTCTGCTGGGTGACTTCCAGCGGGACCAAGTCGCCCAGACCGCGATTGCGCGATGCCTCGCGCCGGGCCTCGGCGAGCATGGCGTTCGCGCGGGCGATCCCGGCATCGGCCTTGGCGATGGCATCGGCGGTCTCGCGCAGCGCAAGGGCATAGCGCGAGGAGTCGATCTCGAAGAGGACGTCGCCCTTATGGACCGGCTGGTCGTTGACCACCGCGACGCGGGTCACGAGGCCCTGCACGTCGGGCGCCACCTGCACCACGTCGGCGCGCAGGCGCCCGTCGCGGGTCCAGGGGTCGGACTGGTAATGCACCCAGAGACTGCGCGCACCCAGCGCCGCGACGACGACGATCGCGCCGGTGACCACGATCTGGACGGTCTTGCGCACTGCGGGGGAAGGGGAAAATGCCATCACAACCATCCATTGATCGCTTGGGGGAAGCGCACGAGCAGCGCCCAGAACACCACGAACATCGCGGTATCGAACAGAACCGGGTGCCACACCCAGCGGTAGAATTTCAGCCACACCAGCACGCGGTGAACCACCAGCGCGAGCAGGAACGCGACCGTGGCCGTGACCGGCGCCGAGGCGATGAAGACTTCGCCGAAGGAATATTCGGACCAGGCGGGGGGCGGGGTCATGCCGGGCGCTCCGTCGTCAAGGGGGGATGCTGCGGGGCTGCCAGCCACAGGTCCGGCGCCGAACTGTCGGGAAACAGCGTGCGGCGGAAGGCGATCAGCGCGGCCACGGCATGCGATGCGCCCTGGGCCTCGGGATGGCCGAACGGCAGCGGTGGCGGGCTCGTTGCCCCGGCCTCGCGCAGCGTCAGGCGCAGGGCACGGTCGATGCGCTGTTCGAGCCGCGGATCGGGCGGGGGCGCGCGATCGGGCTCCCAGGCGCGGAAATAGGCCTCGGCGTGACGCAGCAGGATGGTCAGCGCCCGGCGCTGGCGCGGCGGGGCCGCGGCGCGGGCATGCTGGATCGCGACGAGGTTGATCGCCAGGCGCACCTCGCGCAGGCCGATCTGCGCGGCCATCCCGCCTTCGCCCTGTGTTCCGTCATCCGCAGTGCCGAGCCGCTGGGAAAGCAGCGCGGTCTGGTCGATCACCCGACCCATCGCAGCGCCGGTGTCGGGCGGCGTGGCGCTTCCCGACAGGCGCACGAGGTCGCGCTTGAGTGCGCGCAACAGGCGGCGGATGGCGACGTCGGTGCCGAGCGTACGTAGGCCTGCCGTGAACCCGGCGGCAAGGATGACGGCCAGCACCTGCCCAATGTTGCTGTTCACGAAGCGCTCGAAATCGGGGTGGAAGCTCTCCTGGATCGCCAGCGCGCTGCAGAAGCCCATCGCCATCGCCGTTCCCAGCGTGCCGTTGCGCGGGTCGGGGATGAAGGCGGCCACCACCAGCAGGAACGGCGCCATCACCGCGGCCAGGGCGCCGAAGCTGCTGACATAGGGCAGGACCTCGAAGAGATAGAGCCCGGCCAGCGGAACGCCGGCGCAGATCGCCACGCCGAAGCGCATCATCGCCGGGATCGGGTTGTCCATCGCCGCGAACAGGCAGCAAAACACCGCGGTCATCGCCGCCGCACCGGCCCCATCGGCCCAGCCCGAATAGATCCACAGCGCGCAGCAGGCCAGAACGGCGATCGCGGCGGCCGCGCCGGCGACCAGGGCATGGCCGAAATCGCGATGGAGGCGCAAGGTGGAGCGCGGCGAGCGCAGCGCCGCCGGCACCGTGCGCAGCGGGTCCTGCAGCGCATCCAGCGCCTGGCGGCATTCGCCCAGCAGCAGCACCACTTGCGACAGGCGCACGCGATAGCTGACCACCAGCAAGTCGTGCCAGGTATGCGGCGCGGTGCTTTCGGGGCGCTCGAACACCGGCATGGCCTCGGCCGGGCCACCCTCTGCCAGCCAGGCCCGCGTCGCGGCCTGCGCGCGCGTCAGGGCGGGATCGACCTGGGGCGCATCGGCGATCGCGGCGCTGCGGTCGGCTAGGCCCGACAGCAGCGGCACGAGCAGCACCATGCGTTCGAGCAGCGCCTTGAGCGTGCCGGTCGCCTCGCGCCAGTGTGAGGTGTCGTAAGGCACGTGGATCGCCAGCAGCGTGCAATCGACGATGTCGCTGGCCAGGCGCCGCTGCTCCGCCGCCAGATGGCCGGGCGCGACGCCGCTGACGCAATCGGCCAGCCAGACCTGCGCATCGGCGATCCAGCGCTCGAGCCGGGCACTGAGCGGCTTGGCCACCGATTGCGGCAGGATCAGGCTGTGCATCACGGTCGCCGCGACGATGCCGAGCGTGATCTCGGTGACGCGGGCGACGGCCGTGTCGAATACCAGCTGCGGCTGGTTGACGCTGGAGAAGCCGATGATAGCGGCCGTATAGCCGGCGAGCATCAGCGTGTACGACCGCGCCGAGCGATCGAGCAGCGACACCGTCAGGCAGGCGCCGACCCACAGCGCGAGCGCGGACGACAGCACCATCGGCGAAACCACCAGCACCGGCACGACGAGCACGGCGAAGGCCGCCCCGACGAAGGTGCCGACGACGCGATAGATCGCCTTGGACCGGGTCGCCCCGGACAAGGGGTTAGAGACGATGAACGCCGTGGTCATCGCCCAGAACGGAAAGGGCAGCCCGACGAACAGCCCGATCCACAGCGCCAGGAAGGCCGCCGCGACCGTCTTGGCCGAAAACAGCATCGGCTGCAGCCAGCGCGGCTGGGCACGCGGAGGCTTGGTGAGCGCGGCGGGGGCCGGTACGGGGGCGGTGGAGGCCACGGCGATCAGGCCAGCGCCAGCGTGACGGTGACGTTGCCCGCGATCGCGCGGCTATAGGCGCAGATCGCGTTGGCGCTTTCGAGCAGCGCCTGTGCCGCCGCGGTCTCCAGGCCGGGAAGATGGGCCTCGAGCGTGACGGCGAGCGCAAAGCCGTTGCCCTCGCGCCGGCCGATACCCACGCGTGCCGTCACCGTCGCTTCGGGCGGAACGGCAGGGTGTCCGTGCGTGCGCAGGCTGCGCATCGCCGCCAGCAGGGCGGCCGCATGGGCCGCCGCATAGAGTTGCTCGTGCGTGTTGCCGTGGCCGCGTCCGCCCAGTTCGGAGGGCTCGTCCAGCCAGACATGAAAGGTACCGTCCGCCGCGAAGGCACGCCCGCCGCCCGCACCGGTGGCGGTGACAGCAGTCTCATAAAGCATCAAATCGTGCATAGTCGGCCCTCGCAAGCGCATCGCGTAACGCTCGAGCGGCATTTAGGTGCCTTGGGCACAGGTGACCAACAAGCTGGATGGCCACGAGGCATAAATTGATTTATGTGACGAAGAATGTCGCTGCCCCGTCTTCGTGCATTCATAGAGGTTTACCGGCAACGCTCGTTCACGGCGGCTGCGCGCAATCTCGGACTGACGCAGCCAGCGATATCGCAGCAGATCGCCAGTCTCGAGGATACCATCGGCCGCCCGCTGTTCGAGCGGCAGGGACGCGGCGTGATTCCCACCGGCGCGGCGGACGATCTTGCAGCCGACATCGGCGACAGGCTCGACGAGGCCGAAGCCGCGCTCGCACAGGCGCGCGCCCGCTCGGCCGAACTCGCGGGGTCGATCCAGATCGTCGGCCATCCCGATTTCCTGTCCGAGGTCGTCGCCCCGCAGCTGGGGCCGCTGCTGGAAAGCGGGATTCGCGTCCGCCTCCACGCCGGCAATCGCGGCGAGATCGAGCGCGCACTGATCCGCGGCGAGGCGGACCTCGGCGTCTCGGCCTTCCCGGCCGCAGACCGGCGGCTGCGGCACGAGCACTTGCGCGACGAGCCCGCGCAGGCGGTGGCGGCGCCCGCCGTGGTCGCCCGGCTGCGGGCGGCGCAGGCCGCCGGCAGCGACCTTGCCACGTTCCTGTCCGGCCTGCCGCTGCTGACCTATGGGCTGGACTATCCGCTGATCGACGTCTGGCTCGAGGCCAACGGGCTGCATCCCGCCGTGGCGACACCCGCGATGGTCGGGCTCGACGTGCGCAGCCTGCGTGGGCTGCTGATCGACGGACATGGCTGGACCGTGCTGCCCGGCTATCTCAGCCGCCCGCATCTCGAGGCGGGCGAACTGGCCGAGATACCCGGGGGCGGCGCCTTGCCCGGCCGGCTTGCCTACCACCTGCTGTGGGGCGCGGCCGCGTTGCGCCAGCCCCGTGTGGCGCACGTGCGCCAGGCACTGGTCTGGCGTCTCGCCCGGCGCGGCTGAAACGGGCCGGCGGGGCCGATCAGAGGCGGCGGAAGGTCACCGCGATCGCGGATTGGCTTGCCGCATCTTGCAGATCGAGGGCCACGGCGCAGCTTTCCTGCCAGCGATGTGCATCACAGCGTGCCGTGCTGATCGTGTCGGAGGTGGCACCCGGCTGGCGGTAGCGGGCGACGAGCTGGCCCGGCAGGATCTTGGCGGTCTGGAGATCCTGCCGGACCATCGCCACGACGGCGAAGTGTTCACCATGGCGAACCACGCGCGGCTGACTAAGGACCACGCCTGCGACGGCGGGGCTAGTCGTGACGTGTGGCAGCGCGGCGGATCCCTGCGCCTGCGCCGATGCCGTGGTGGCCTCGTCCGTTGCGTCCGGCCCCGGTGTCATGGCGTGGGCTTCGCCGCAGTAACCGGCCAGGGCAAAGGCGAGGGCGGCGAGCGTTGCGGGGAAGATCGTCATGGCGTTTGTCCGGTCTGGAGCGGGTCGATGTCCCGTAGAAAGCTTAAGGCCCCTGATGGTGTCAATTTCGGTAACCATGTTCAAAGGCGACTGCGCCGAACCGGGACAGGGACCGGGCAAATCTTGAACGCGTGCTGCGGCTGCGGGGCCGGCGGCGCGCGAAATCGGCAGCAGCCGCATTAACCCTGCCATGTTGCAACATTTTTGTAACACTGGGCTGCTGAGGGGAGCGTGGACGCATGCGACACGTCATGCGCAAAATTCGCGCGGCCGACAGGTCGTCGGACCGATGACAGCGGGGGGAGGTGCCGGGGAATGGCGATGCGGGGTGCGGTCCGTCTGACCAAATCTTGACGAATGCCGATTGCGCCGCCAGCGCATGTGCACAGTGTAGATGGAGTTGGTCCCGTTAGACAGATTGCCGCCTTGCCGTATCGCGCCACGGGCGAAGGCCGTAACGGGCCGGTCGAAGTCCTTCTGGTCACCTCGCGCCGTACCGGGCGCTGGGTGATTCCGAAGGGCAATCGCCGCAAGACCGAGCAGCCGCACGTCGCGGCCGCGCGCGAAGCGGCAGAGGAGGCCGGCGTCACCGGCGCGATCTGTCCTGCCTCGCTGGGGTCATATGAGTACTGCAAGACGCTGCGCACCGGCGGCGAGGCGATGGCCCAGGTCCGGGTCTACCCGCTGGCCGTCACCGAGGAGCACAGCGATTGGCCCGAGGCGGGCCAGCGTACGCGTCGATGGTTTTCTCTTGCCGCTGCCGCCGAGGCAGTGGCCGAGCCTGATCTCCAGGCTCTGATTCGCAGTTTCCAGGCTTCGGATTTCCGCAGCCGTTCGACCACCACACCGTTTGCCCGCCACGTGGGCACCGTGAAAGAGAGATTGGGCATGTTCCACTGGTTCCAGAATCTGCTGCCGCGTCAGGGCAACTTCTTCGAACTGTTCGAAGCGCACGGCCAGACGCTCATCGCCGGCAGCACGGCCCTGTCGCGCCTTCTCGAAGGCGGTCCCACAATGGCCGAGCACATCCGCGAGGTTTCCGATCGCGAGCATGATGCGGACGACATCACCCGCGAGGTGCTGGTCACGGTGCGCCGCACGTTCCTGACGCCGTTCGATCGCGGCGCGATCACCTCGCTGATCACCGCGATGGACGATGCCATTGACCAGATGCACCAGACCGCGCGCGTCATTTCGCTCTACGAAGTAACCGAGCTCGAGCAGGAAATGCGTGACATGGCGGCGATCATCGTCGACTGCGCGCGCCTCGTCGCCGAGGCCCTGCCTCTGCTACGCTCGATCCACGCCAATGCCGGCCGCCTGCACGAGCTGACCGAACGCCTCGTTCGGCTCGAAGGCAAGGCCGACGACGTACACGATGCCGGCCTTGCCCGCACCTTCAAGACGCACGGCGAAAGCTCGCCGCTGCGTTTCGTGGTGGAGCGCGAGATCTACAGCCATCTCGAACGCGTCGTCGATCGGTTCGAGGACGTCGCCAACGAGATCGACGGCCTGGTCATCGACCACGCCTGAGGAGCAGGTTCCATGAACCACGTGGCCGTAGCCCTGCCGTTCATCATCGCTCTGGTGATCATGGCGCTGGCTTTCGACTTCATCAACGGTCTCCACGACGCGGCGAATTCCATCGCCACGGTGGTGACCACGCGCCTGCTCAGCCCGGTCCAGGCCGTGCTGTTCGCCGCCTTCTTCAACTTCGCGGCCTATTTCACCTTCGGCCTCAAGGTCGCCGAGACGGTGGGCAAGGGGATCGTCGACAAGGACGTCATCACCCCGCACGTCATCTTCGGTGCGCTCGTCGGCGCGATGACCTGGAACGTCATCACTTGGTGGCGCGGCATCCCGTCCTCGTCGAGCCACGCGCTGATCGGCGGGCTGCTCGGCGCGGGCACGGCCCATGCCGGCACCGGCGCGATCGTGTGGAAGGGCGTGACCTCGACCACCTCGGCCATCGTGCTGTCGCCGGTCATCGGTCTCGTGATCTCGATGCTGTTCATGCTGCTGAGCTCGTGGGCCTTCTCGCGCACTTCGGCCAAGAGTGCGGAAGGCGTGTTCAAGAAGTTCCACCTCGTGTCGGCCGCCGCCTATTCGATTGGCCACGGCGCCAACGACGCGCAGAAGACCATGGGGATCATCGCCGTGCTGCTCTATTCGCAGGGCATGCTGGGCGGCACGTTCCACGTCCCCGGCTGGGTCGTGCTGTCGTGCTACATCGCCATGGGCCTCGGCACGCTGTCGGGCGGGTGGAAGATCATTGAAACCATGGGCAGCCGCATCACCAAGCTGTCGCACCACCAGGGATTCTGCGCCTCGGCGGGTGGCTCGGTCATGCTGTTCGCGGCCAGCGCCTTCGGCATCCCGGTTTCGACCACGCACACCATCACCGGTTGCGTCGTCGGCGTCGGCGCCGCACGTCGCGCCTCGGCCGTGCGCTGGAGCGTCGCGCAGCGCGTCTGCGTCGCCTGGCTGATCACGATCCCCGCCTCGGCGGCGGTGGGTGCGCTGTTCTACTGGATTGCCCGCCTGCTGTGATGTGCGCGGCGCGCAAGTGCCGTATAGGGAAAGCAGAGTGAAAAGGGGCGGTGCCGCGGCATCGCCCCTTTTTCGTTGACGGTCCTCGGACGCATAGGGCGCGCACAAAAAAAGGGCCGATCTTGCGACCGGCCCCGGAAAGTTTGGGAGAGGATGCCTGAAAGGCCCGCCCTAAATGCCGTTCGAATCGTCACTTTGCAAATGCGAACGCCGGCATTACAATTGCGTTTCATGCAATTGCGGAAGGACCCGGCGGATTGACAGAGGCTCGAAATTCGATATTTCTATAACTATCGAATCATGGAGCCGGTCGTGGACGCATCGCAGGTCGTACGCGCGCTTGGCGCGCTCGCGCAGGAACATCGCCTGGCGGCGTACCGGCTCCTCATCCAGGCCGGCGCAAACGGCATGGCGGCCGGGGCAATTGCCGCAGATCTTGGCGTGGCGCCGTCCTCTATGAGCTTCCACCTCGCGACATTGGCCCATGCCGGGCTCGTCCGGCAGAACCGGCAGGGGCGGTCTATCCGCTACTTTGCCGATTATCCGGCAATGGCCGGGGTGATGGGTTATCTGACCGAGAACTGCTGTGGCGGCGTGCCGTGTATGACCCCGCCTGTTTGCGTCGACGTGGAAGATGACGATCGGCTGGGCTGCACAGGCGGATCGGCCGCGTGACCGGTAGCACGCAAGCGCGGCATACCTTGGTGCGCGCCATCGCCGCCGAAGCGTTGGGCAGCCTGATGTTGTTCGCGACGGTCATCGGCTCGGGGATCATGGCCGAGACACTCGCGGGCGGGAACCAGGCCGTGGCGCTACTGGGCAACACCCTGTCGACCGGCGCCATGCTCTATGTCCTCGTCACGCTATTCGCCCCGGTGTCCGGCGCGCATTTCAACCCGGCGGTCACGCTGGTGTTTCGCGCGCTGCGGGTGATCGGGACGCGGGCCGCGCTGTGGCACGTCGCAGCCCAGCTTGCCGGTGGCATAGCCGGGGTGTGGGTCGCCCACCTCATGTTCGGCCAGGATCTGCTACAGGTCTCGACCCGGGTTCGCGCTGGCGGCGGCCAATGGGCGGGCGAATTCGTCGCCACGTTCGGTCTCGTCCTGACGATCCTCGGCACCTTGCGCCATCGGCCGGCGGCCGTGCCCGCGACCGTCGCGCTTTATACATCCGGCGCGTACTGGTTCACGTCGTCGACCAGTTTCGCCAACCCGGCGATCACCATCGCGCGGGCCTTCTCTAACACCTTCGCGGGGATCGCCCCGCGCTACGTCCCCGGCTTCATCGCCGCCCAACTTGCCGGCGCCATGGCGGCCGTGCTTGCGGCGCGGCTGCTGTTCCCGCCTTCCGATCCCAACGAGGAGTTTGCCTCATGACCCCCGACATCATCATCTATCACAACCCTGCCTGCGGCACCTCGCGCAACACGCTGGCGATGATCCGCAATGCCGGGATCGAGCCGCATGTCGTCGAATATCTCAAGACGCCGCCGTCGCGCGCCATGCTCGAAGGGCTGCTGGCCCGAGCAGGCATGCGGCCTCGCGACCTGTTGCGGGCGAAAGGCACGCTGTTCGAGGACCTGGGCCTTGCGGACGAGAGCCTGGCCGATGATGCGCTGCTCGATGCGATGATGGCGCATCCGGCCCTGATCAACCGGCCGTTCGTCGTCTCGCCGCTTGGCGTGAAGCTGTGTCGGCCGTCGGAAGCGGTGCTCGACCTCCTTCCGCAGCCGCAGCAGGGCGCCTTCACCAAGGAAGACGGTGAGGCGGTGATCGACGCGGCCGGGCAGCGCATCGGATGAGCGCGGTGACGCCCGACCGGCTCCGCGTCCTTGCCGACCCGGATCATCTGCCGGCGCTGCGGTCCGACGTCGCCCTTCGCAGCCCAGGCCTAGGGCTGGGGCCGCTCGATCCCGCGCCGCGCATCCTGCTGCTCTATGGCAGCCTGCGCGAGCGGTCCTATTCGCGGCTCGTGGTCGAGGAAGCGGCACGTCTGCTACGCTTTTTTGGCTGCGAGACGCGCATCTTCGACCCCGCGGACCTGCCGTTGCCCGACCAGGTCGCGGAAGACGACCACCCGGCGGTCCATGCCTTGCGCGAACATGCGCTGTGGTCTGAAGGCCAGGTCTGGTGCAGCCCCGAGCGGCATGGCCAGATAACCGGGATCATGAAGATGCAGGTCGATCACCTGCCACTGGCGTACAAGGGCCTGCGCCCGACGCAGGGCCGGACGCTGGCGGTCATGCAGGTCAGCGCCGGGTCGCAGTCGTTCAATTCGATCAACACGCTGCGCGTGCTGGGGCGGTGGATGCGCATGTTCACCATCCCCAACCAGTCCAGCGTTGCCAAGGCCTATGCCGAATTCGACGAGGCAGGGCGAATGAAGCCCTCGGCGTATTATGATCGCATCGTCGACGTGATGGAGGAGCTGGTCCGCTTCACCGTCCTGCTGCGCCCCCACGCCGCGCAACTGGTCGATCGCTATTCCGAACGGCTGGAGAAAATCGAGGCGGTCGACGGACAGGTGGTGGCCAAGGCCTGACGCGCTCTTTCCAAGAACGCGGCGATGGCGCACACTCCCGCCATGCATCGCACGCTTTATCTTCCGATCGAACCCTATGAAACCGGCATGCTCGATACCGGCGAGGGCCATGTCATCTATTACGAGCGCTGCGGCACGCCAGGCGCCAAGCCGGCCGTGTTCCTGCATGGCGGGCCAGGCGGCGGCATCGGGCCAGCGCATCGGCAGCTGTTCGACCCGGCGCGCTATGACGTGCTGCTGTTCGACCAGCGCGGCTGTGGTCGCTCGACCCCGCATGCCGGGCTGGAGAACAACACCACCTGGCACCTCGTGGCGGACATCGAGCGGCTGCGCGCGCTGGCCGGTGTCGATCAATGGCTGGTGTTCGGCGGCTCGTGGGGCTCGACGCTCTCGCTCGCCTATTCCCAGCGCCATCCCGAGGCGGTCAGCGAGCTGGTGCTGCGCGGGATCTACCTCTGTTCACCGGCGGAACTGGCCTGGTTCTACCAGTTCGGCGTGTCGCAGATGTTCCCCGACAAGTACGCCCGTTTCGTCGCGCGGATTCCCGAGGCGGAGCGGGGGGACATGCTGCGTGCCTATCACCGGCGGCTGACCACCGGAGCAAGGGAAGAGCAGATCGAGGCCGCGCGGGCCTGGTCGATCTGGGAGGGCGAGACGATCACCCTGCTGCCCGATCCCGCGCACACAGCACAGCACGACGATGGCCACTTCGCGCTGGCCTTCGCACGGCTGGAGACGCATTACTTCGTGCACGATTGCTGGCTGGAGCCCGGCCAACTGCTCGCGGGCGTGGATCGTTTGCGGCATATCCCCGCGACGATCGTGCACGGCCGCTATGACATGCCGTGTCCGGCGCACTATGCCTGGGCGCTGCACGAGGCCTGGCCTGAGGCCGACTTCCACCTCGTCGAGGGGGCGGGCCATGCCTTTTCGGAGCCCGGCATTCTCGATCGACTGATCCGCGCGACCGACCGCTACGCCGGCAAGTAAGACCTGATCCGGCCCCTTTCACACAGGAAGGGGCCGGCGGGGCCGGGTTACATGGCGCGGCGCAAGTGCTTCCCGCCATAGCGCTGGCCGAGATAAGCCGAGAGCCGGCGCAGGTACCCCGAAGCCTCGGCCGCGCTGTCGTTGCGGCAGGGCAGGGGGTTGATGCTCGTGCCCGTGGCGCGGCGTTCCACCTTTTCGCAAAGAAGCTCGATGTCGCTGCGCGACAGGAGGTTCTTCTCGCGCATCAGGCACAGCAGCGATTCGAGGATGATCAGGCTTTCCTCGCCCGCATCCGCGCCGTCCAAGCCGAGCCGCGATTCGCCGTTACAGGTGTCCATGTTCGAAGACCTCTCACCAATATCGTTTGCATAGCATACTATGCCGCCAACGACGTTTGGCAAGATCAATCGACGAGGCCGCCCCCCAGCGTGCGGTAGAGCGTCACCAGGTTGCTGCTGCGGGCCAGCCGGGTACCGATCAGCTGCTGCTCGGCGGCATAGGCGGTGCGCTGCGTATCCAGCGCGGTGAGGAAGGACTCGACGCCGGCGCGATAGCGGGCGTTCGACAGATACGCCGCCTGCTGGGCCGCGGCGACACGGGCGGTCTGTGCGGCCAGCTGCTCGTCGATCGTCCCGCGCTGGGCCAGCGCGTCGGACACTTCGCGAAACGCGGTCTGGATCGCCTTCTGGTATGTCGCCACCGCCGCGTCGCGCGATGCCTTGGCGTAATCCAGGTTCGCCTTGTTGCGCCCGAAGTCGAACAGCGGGACGCTGGCGGATGGCCCGACGCTGTAGGTGCCGCTGCCCGATGAGAAGAGGTTGCCGAGCGTCGCGCTGATCGTGCCGATCGAGGCGGTGAGCGAGATGCGCGGGAAGAACGCCGCGCGTGCGGCGCCGATATTGGCGTTCTGCGCGATCAGCTGATGTTCGGCCTGGAGCAGGTCGGGGCGGCGCAGCAGGACCTCGGATGAGAGGTCGCCGGGCATGGCATCGCGCGTCGGTGCGGTCTTGCCGAGGCTATCGGGCTGCAGTGCGGCGGGCACCGGGGCGCCGGTCAGCAGTTGCAGCGCGTTGAGATCCTGCGCGATCTGGGTTTTCGCCACGGCGATGTCGTTGCGAGCCGACTGATAGCTGCTCTCAGCCTGCTGCATCTCGAGCGCGGACGTCACGCCGATGCGGAACTGCGCGCGGGTCAGCTCGAGCGACTGTTCGAAGGCCTTGAACGTCGCCTCGGCGGTGGCAAGCTGATCGCGGTCTGCGGCCAGCGTGAGCCAGGCGTTGGCGATCTCGCCAATCAGGCTGACGCGCGTCGCCCGGCGGCCTTCCTCGGTGGCGAGGTATTGTTCGAGCGCGGCCTTGGACAAGTTGCGCACCCGGCCGAACAGGTCGATCTCGAAGGCCGAGAGACCCACGCCAGCGGTGAAATACTGGATGTCGGTCGGCCCGCCGCCACCCGCGCCGCCGGCGCTTGCGGTGAACGAGGCGGTATTGGTGTAGGTGCCCGCGCCGGTGGCACTGACCGAGGGCAACTGGTCGGCGCGCTGCACGCGGTATTGCGCCCGCGCCTGGAGCACGTTGGCCGCCGCAAGGCGCAAATCCTGGTTGTTGGCTAGCCCCAGTTCGATGACCTGGCGCAGGCGTTCGTCCTGGAAGAAGTCGCGCCAGCCGATGCGGGCGAGGTCTTCGGTCGCGGCGACGGGGGCGGCGGGATAGACGCCCTCGCCCTGCGGAAGGGCGGGGGGCACCGCGGGCGCCGGGCGAACATAGCGCGGGGCCATGTTGCACCCTGCGAGCAGCAGGGCCGGGGTGAGCAGCGAAAGGCGGATGGCGGTGGTCACGGAAGTCATGCTCCCTCGCGCGCGGGCGCGCCATTGGTGTCGTCGGGGGCAGAGGGATGCACGGCGGCAGCCTGCTTGCGCTTGCGGCGGTGGAACAGGTCGTAGACGACGATGAAGAACATCGGCACCAGGAAGATCGCCAGGACCGTCGCCGAGAGCATGCCGCCGACCACGGCGCGGCCGATCGCGTTCTGGCCACCGGCACCCGCGCCCGAGGCGACCGCGAGCGGCATGACCCCGAAGACGAAGGCAAAGCTGGTCATCAGGATCGGGCGCAGGCGCAGGCGTGCGGCCTCGAGCGCGGCATCGAAGGCACCCATGCCGTCGCGCATCCGCTCCTCGGCAAACTCGACGATGAGGATCGCGTTCTTGGCCGAGACGCCGATCGTGGTGATGAGGCCGACCTGCAGGTAGATGTCGTTGTTAAGGCCGGTGAGCGTGGCGGCGAGCACCGCCCCCACGACGCCGAGCGGCACGACCAGCAGCACCGACAGCGGCACCGACCAGCTTTCGTACAGCGCCGCAAGGCACAGGAACACGATGAGCAGCGACAGCCCATAGAGCGCCGGGGCCTGCCCGCCCGAAAGGCGTTCTTCATACGACAGGCCGGTCCATTCGAGCGCGGTTCCCGGCGGCAGCTTGGCGTGGATCGCCTCCATCGCGGCCATCGCCTCGCCGGTCGACACGCCGGGCGCGGGTGCACCGAGCAGTTCCATCGCCGGCTGGCCGTTGTAGCGGGTCAGCGCGGAGGGGCCGAGCTTCCAGTCGATGGTCGAGAAGGCGGTGAAGGGCGCCATCGTGCCGGTGGACGAGCGCACGAAAAGCTTGGACAGGTCTTCGGGTGCCATGCGGAACGGGGCATCGGCCTGGAGGAACACGCGCTTGACGCGGCCACGGTCGATGAAGTCGTTGACGTAGGAGCCGCCCCAGGCGGTGGAGATCGTGCGGTTGACGGTCGCAAGATCGAGGCCGAGCGCCCCGGCGCGATCCTGGTCGATGTCGACCTTGAGCTGCGGGGCATCGTCGAGCGAGTTGGGGCGCACGCCGACGAGGCGCTTGTCCTGCATCGCCATGCCCAGCATCATGTTGCGCATCTTGACCAGCGCCTCGTGGCCAAGGCCGGCGCGGTCGACGAGTTGCAGGTCGAAGCCCGTCGCATTGCCCAGTTCCTGCACGGCCGGCGGCGTGACCGCGAAGATCAGCCCGTCGCGATAAGCCGCGAACGTGCCCATGCCGCGTCCGGCAATCGCCTGCGCCTTGTTGGCGGCGCCCGCACGATCCGCCCATGGCTTGAGCGGGATGAAGGCCAGGCCGCTGTTCTGGCCCGAGGCGGCGAAGCTGAAGCCGTTGACGGTGAACACGCCCTCGATGTTGGCGCCTTCGGTCTTGAGGAAGTGATCGCGGATCGTGGTCAGGCCGCGTTCGGTGCGCGCGCTGGTCGAGCCGGCCGGCCCCTGGACCAGCGCGATGATCGCGCCCTGGTCTTCGTCGGGGAGGAAGCCACCGGGCAGGCGCCAGAACAGCAGGACCATGCCGCCCACGATCAGCGCATAGATCACCATCGAGCGCTTCCAGTGGCGCATCGTGCCGCGCACCGCGCGATCGTAGCGTGCCTGGCCCTGGTCGAACGTGCGGTTGAACCAGCGAAAGAAGCGCGCGAGCGGGCCGTTGCTTTCCTTGTCCTGCGGCTTGTGGGGCTTGAGGATCGTGGCGCAGAGCGCAGGCGTCAGCACCAGCGCGACCAGCACCGACAGCACCATGGCCGAGACGATCGTGATCGAGAACTGGCGGTAGATGACGCCGGTTGACCCGCCGAAGAAGGCCATCGGCAGGAACACCGCAGCCAGCACCATGGCGATGCCGATCAGTGCGCCCGAGATCTCGTTCATCGACTTGCGCGCGGCGTCGATCGGGCTGAGGTGCTCGGTCACGATCAGGCGCTCGACGTTCTCGACCACGACGATCGCGTCATCGACGAGCAGGCCGATGGCCAGGACCATGCCGAACAGCGTCAGCGTGTTGATCGAGAAGCCGGCGATGGCCATGACCGCGAACGTGCCGAGCAGGACCACCGGCACGGCGATCGTCGGGATCAGCGTGGCGCGCCAGTTCTGCAGGAACAGGAACATCACGAGGAAGACGAGCACGACCGCCTCGATCAGGGTGTGGACCACCTGCTCGACCGACAGCTTGACGAACGGTGTCGAGTCGTAGGGGTAGATGACCTTGATGTCCGACGGGAACTGCTTGGACAGTTCGGCCACGCGGGCCTTGACGAGATCGACCGTCGCGAGCGCGTTGGCGCCCGGCGCCAGCTTGATCGCAAGGCCTGCCGCGGGCTTGCCGTTCCACTTGGAATCGAAGCCATAGCTTTCCGAGCCGATCGCCACGCGCGCCACGTCGCGCAGGCGCACGACCGCGCCGTCGCCGGCCGACTTGAGGCGGATGGCGCCGAATTCCTCGGGCGTGGTCAGGCGCGAGCGGACCGAGACGGTGGCGTTGAGCATCTGCTCCGCCGTCGAGGGCAGGCCGCCGATCTGGCCGGCCGAGACCTGCGCGTTCTGGGCGGTGATCGCCGCCGTGATGTCGTCGATCGTCAGGGCATATTGGTTGAGCTTGAGCGGGTCGATCCAGATACGCATGGCGTATTGCGCGCCGAACAGCTCGGTATCGCCGACGCCGTTCACGCGCGACAGCGGGTCCTGCAGCTTGGACACGATGTAGTCCGACAGGTCTGCACCCGAATGCGAGGCGTTGTCGGAATAGAGCCCGATGACGACGAGGAAGTTCTGCGTCGCCTTGGCGACCTGGACGCCCTGCTGCTGGACTTCCTGCGGCAGGAGCGGCGTCGCCGCCTGCAGCTTGTTCTGCACCTGCACCTGCGCGATGTCGGGGTTCGTTCCCTGCTCGAAGGTGAGGGTGATCGAGACCGTGCCCGCCGCAGACGACGAGGACGAGAAGTAGCGGAGGTGATCCAGCCCCTTCATCTGCTGCTCGATCACCTGGGTGACGGTCTTCTCCAGCGTCTCGGCATCGGCGCCCGAATACGTCGCGATGATCGAGACGGCGGGCGGTGCGATCGCCGGGAACTGCGAGATCGGCAGGCTGCGGATGGCGAGCGCACCGGCCAGCATGAGCACGATGGCGATGACCCATGCAAAGATGGGCCTGTCGATGAAAAAGCGGGCCATGACGGGTTACTTCGCTTTCGCGCCGGGCGCCGCGGCCGGTGCGGCTGCGGCGGGCGCGTTCGGGTTCCACGGCTGCGCGGTGACCGGCATCCCGGGCTGGAGCATCATGCCGCCCTCGACGATGACGCGGTCGCCGTTGCGCAGTCCGCTGGTGACGATCCAGTTGGCACCGGACGTGCCGCTGGTCTTGACCGGGCGCGGCGCCACCTTCTTGTCGGCGCCGACGACCATGACCACGGGATCGCCGCGCTCGTCGCGGCTGACGGCCTGCTGGGGCACGAGGATCGCGTTCTGGACGGTGCCCTGGACCAGCTTGGCGCGCACGAACATGCCCGGGAGGAGAAGGCCGTCCGGGTTGGGAAACACGGCGCGAAGGACCTGCGATCCGGTCGTCTGGTCGACGGTCACGTCGGTGAACAGCAACTTGCCCTCGAGCTTGTAGGTGCTGCCGTCTTCCAGGATCAGCTGGACGCGGGCCTTGCCATCGCGGGTGAGCTGGCCGGCGGCGATCTGCTGGCGCAGCTTGAGCACGTCGGCGCTGGACTGCGGAATGTCGACATAGACCGGGTCGATCCGCTGGATCGTGGTGAGTGCGGTTGTCTGGCCGGCTGCGACGAGGCCACCGGTGGTCGTCAGCGAGCGGCCGATGCGGCCCGAGATCGGCGCGCGGATCACGGTGCGCGCAAGGTCGATCTGCGCGGATTGCAGCGCGGCGCGCTGCGCGGCGATGTCGGCGCGCGCCTGCCCGGCGCTGCTGATCGCGTTGTCGTAGTCCTGGCGGGCGATCGCGTTGATCTTGACCAGCTCGCCATAGCGGCGGGCCAGTGCCTCGCTTGCACCGATCGTTGCCTGCGCCTTGGACAGCGCGGCCCGCGCGCTGGCAACCGCCGCACGATAGGGGGCGGCATCGATCCGGTAGAGCGGCTGGCCGGCGCGGACGGTATCACCTTCGGCGAACAGGCGTTCCTCGATCAGGCCATTGACCTGCGGCCGGACATCCGACGTCTCGTACGCGACGGTGCGGCCCGGCAATTCGGTGCTGATCGACAGCGGCTGCTCGCGCACGGCAAGGACCGACACCGTCGGCGGGGGCGGTGCCTTGGTTTCCTGGCCACCGCCGCAGGCCGAGAGGGCAAGGGCGAGCGCCAGCGGCGCCGCAAGCGCGGACACTGGCAGGACAGGTTGCGAGGACCGCGCGGGGCCGAAAGTCCGAGCCGGGGCTAGCTGCCGCAAAAATGTCATGCAATATCCTGCCGATTGGTCTATGAGAGTGAACGATCACTCACATCGCCGCTAACGTACCGGAGGGGCCACGGTCAAGCGCGAACTTGGAGAGGAAGCGGTAAAGTCATGGGTCTGGTTGACGCAGAAGGGCCGTACGGCCTCGGCGGTAAGGCTATCGAACGGCGCGAGCGAATCGTCGCGGCCGCCCGCGCGCTGTTCATCGAGCATGGGTTCCACGCGACGGGCGTGGCGCAGATCGCCAAGGCCTCGGGCGTCGCCGTGGGCCAGCTCTATCGCGACTTTGCCTCGAAGGAGGCGATCATCGCCGCCATCGCCGAGGCCGATGCCAGCGATTACCTCGCGTGCGATGGCTATGCCTGCGCCGCCTTCGGCATCGATCCGGTGGCCGACGAGGCCGCAGCCTGGACTTGGCTGCGCGGTTTTCTCGACCCCGATCCCGACTGCTCGAGCATCCTGATGACCGACATCCTCGCCGAGTCGGCGCGCAATCCCAAGGTCGCGGCGATCTTCGAGACCATCCATCACCGCGTGCGCGACGCGATCCTGCGCGTCGTGTCGATGCTGGTTCCCGCCACCCCGGCGCTCGAGCCCGATTGCGCCGGCGAACGCGCCCTGATCGCCGACCTGGTGATGACCCTGTCGCTGGGGCTGATGCAGCAAGACATGCTTCACGGCGAAGCCCAGTCGCGCCGGCTGGCCGATGCCGGGTTCGAGATGGTGCGCATGCGCATCATGGCGCTGCGCGATACTTGCGCCGGCCGGGCGCGGGCCGAGGCGGCGTTTCCGGCATGGGCCATGGCGGACCACGCCTGAACCCCGCGAAGCGGCGCAGCCTGCGTCAGGAAACCGGGGCGGCGAGGTCCCGGCTCGAGCGCATCGCGGCGTTTCTGAACTGCTGCCGCAACCAGCCCAGGCCCGGATCGTTGGCGCGGGCGGAGTGATACTGCATCATCTCGTTCATCGGCGGCAGGGCGATCGGGCATTCGGCGATGCGCAGCGCAAAGGGCCCGACCAGAAGGTTGGCCAGCCGCTCGTGCATCAACGCCAGGCGATCGGTATCGCGCAGCAGCCACGGCACCTGCAGGAACGACGGCGCCACCACCTCAATCCGCCGCTGATAGCCCCTCTGCCGCAGGACCTCCTCGATGAAGGTCTGGCGGTTCTGGATCTCGACCGCGACATGCCCGCACGCGGCAAAGGCTTCGGGCGTCATCGCCTCCTCGAACACCGCGTTGCGGGCGCAGCCGATGACCACGTGGCGCTCGGTGAACAGCAGCTCGCGCGGATGGTGCGGCGAGACATACTGCTCGGGCGTCATCATCAGGTCGAGGCCGCCGTCCTCCATCGCCTTGGCGCTGGCGCTCTCGGGCAGGCGGATCTCGAACTCGATCCCCGGCGCTTCCCGGTTGAGGCGGGCGATCAGCGGCGCGATCAGGACCGTGCCGATGTAGTCCGAGGCGGCGATGCGGAAGCGGCGGCGCGACGTGGCCGGATCGAAATCCGACGAGGAGGCCAGCAGGTTGCGCATGTCCTCGATGGCCGATGCGATCGCCGGTGCCAGTTCCATCGCCCGTGCCGTGGGGATCATCTTCTTGCCGTGCTGCACGAGGATCTCGTCACCCAGCGATTCGCGCAGCCGCTTGAGCGCCGCGCTCATGGCCGGCTGCGTCATGTTGAGGCGCTGCGCCGCCCGCGTGACGCTGCGCTCGCGCATCAGCATGTCGAAGGCGACGAAAAGATTGAGATCGAACTGGTCCAGCCGCATCGCGCATCCTTGCCGGGCCATTGTCGTCTGGCCGCCCCGGCGCGGCCCTTGAGTCATGTATCCATCATCTCCGTCGATGATAAGCACTTCCGTGCAGATATGATTTTGATGGCAGGCTGCGCCGTGCCTGCGGGCGAGGGCTCCGGCCGTCATCCGCGCTCCGCTTCATGACAGCAGCTTGACGCTGCCGGCACCGGCACCTTACCCATCGACCTGGGGTAAATACGGGGGAGGGGAACCCATGCTGGATATCGCGGCGACGATCGCGCTGCATTTTGCCGTCATCCTGGCCATGGCCGCCATTGCGCAGGTCTGGCGTGGCCATGGCGTTGCGCCGGCTGAGGCAAGGACAAATCCGGCAATGCAGCGAGTGCGCTTCCGGCCCATCATGATCGGACTGGGCTGCACTGCGGTCTACTGGCTGGCCCTGGTGCTGAGCGGCGACCTGCAGAACCAGATCCCGTTCCCCGCAGGCCTCAACTGGAACTGGGCCGGGAAGGTCGTGGCCATTGCCACGTCGCTGGCGTTGGTGGCCGCGCTGCCGATGCTCTCTGCGCGTGGAGTCGGGCTGACGTGGCGCCAGCGTCCCGGATCCTTGCGCCCGGCCTTGCTGGTCGTTGCTGCGGTCTGCGCGCTGTCTTGGGGTGCCGAGGCCCTGGTTCATGACGGCACCGATACCTCGCTCGAGCGGCTGCTTTACCAGGCGACGATGCCGGGGATCGATGAAGAGCTCTTCATGCGCGGCATACTGCTCGCGCTCATGGTGCAGGGCTTTGGCCCGAGCCGCGAGCACGCCGGTGCGCCGTTCGGCTGGGCCGAGTGGGCCGTGACGTTCCTGTTCGCCGCAGGCCACGGCCTTCGCGTTGCCGACGGCGCGCTGGCGTTCGATCCGCTCGTCTTCGCGCTCACCGGCACGATCGGCGCAGGGCTTGCCTGGTTGCGCCAGCGGACCGGGTCGCTGGTGGTGCCGATCCTGGCTCATAACCTCGTGAACCTGGGCAACTCGTTCTTCTGAACACGGCCGCGGCGTTCAGCGCCAGCGCGGCGCGGCCTTGGCGAGGTCGTTGCGGATCGTCGTTGCCGCGACGCCACCTTCGCCCATGGCGTGGCTGATCTGGTCGAGCCCGAGCACCACGTCGCCGGCGGCGTAGAGGCCGGGCACGTCGCAGCGCTGGTGATCGTCGACGAGGAGGCAGCCCTCGTCGGTGCGTTGCGCGCCGACGCCGCCGGCCAGCTCGGATCGGATGTCGGAGCCCAAGGCGGGATAGAGCGTGTCGAACCGATGCGGCCCGTCTTCGAGGAATACGGTGATCGCACCGTCGCCCGGCATCACGCCGCGGCAGGGTCCAGTCAGCGCTACCCCGGCTTCGGCCAGGGTGGCGCGCTGGTCAGGTTCGAACTGGTGCGGCCCTTCCGGGGCGATCAGCGTGATGTCGGCCGAATAGCTGCGCAGGAACATCGCCTCGTTGAAACCGCGAGTGCCGGTTCCCAGCACCGCGATGCGCTGATCGGTCACTTCGAAACCGTCGCAGACCGGGCAATATCGCAACTGCCCCGCCGCCAGCGCACGCGCATGGTCGCGATCGTCCATGCCCGCCGGCCGGTGATTGACGACGCCGGTCGCCAGAAGGACCGTGCGCGCCGCGACCACGCTGCCATCGGCGCAGGTCGCCTCGAACAGGCTGCCCGTCGCGCCCTCCTCGCGGCGGCGCAGGTCGTCCACCCGGCCAAGCCGCAGCCCGGCCTCATAGCGCATGGCCTGCGCGCGCATGCGGTCGAGCAGGTCAGGCCCGGTGATCCCATCGGGAAATCCCGCGTGGTTGCGGGTGCGCGGGATAAGGCCAGCGCGGCTGTGCCCCGCATCGATCACCGTCACCCGGCAATGGAAACGGGCGAGATAGATGGCGGCGGTCAGTCCCGCCGGGCCCGCGCCGATGATCAGGCAATCGAGCGGGGCGTCGTGGTCGTCGACGTGCATCGTGGTTCCGGTCTGCAAGAGGAGGCGCCCCGCCAGAACCATGGGGGAACCCGGCGGTTCCGCGCTTCCGTCCCGGTCTGTCCGTTCAGCCGGTCGATCCGCGTAGGCCGTCCATGCCGGCACAGGCGGGGCGCAGCAGGCCGGCGAAGCCCACCCACAGGCCGACGCTGACGATCGCGAAGCCGCCCAGCACGAAGAACGCCACGTGGTAGCCGAGCAATTGCGCCAGCCACCCGCCGAGAGCTGGCGACAAGCTGGCGCCCAGGCCTTGCACCGTCATCACCGCGCCTTGCCCGACGTTGACCCGGCCCGTGCCGCGCAGCAGACAGGCGACCAGACCCGGCACCGCCACGCTCTGCAGGCCAGCCCCGATCCCGTCGAGCGCCTGGACAGGCCAGACACCCCAGTGCTCGATCACGGTGCCCGCGATCAATCCGCGCAGCGGCAGCGCGGCGAACGAGATGAGCAGGACCAGCCAGTAGCCGCGCGCTGAGACCAGCTTCATCGCCGCGATGCTGGCGAGGATCATGACGGCCTGCGCCACCATCACGGTGGTGGCGGTAAACATGGCCGCGTCGCCCTTTCCGGCTCCCACGACAGCCAGCCCGTAAAGCGGCAGCATCGCGCCGTTACCCAGGTGGAAGAACGCCAGCGCCAGGGCGAGCACGCCCATCGGACGATTGCGCAACAACTCGCGCAGGCCTTCGGCCTGGCCGCCTTCTCCGTGGTCTGGCGCATCGTCTGCCTCCAGCCCGCGTGCGGCGCGGTGATCAATCGCGCGTTCGGGAATGGACAGCACCGAGGCGATCGCCAGGACACCGAACGCGGCGGCGAGGAAGAAGATCGCCGGCATGCCGAACCGCCAGCCCAGCCATCCCGAGAGCCCCGCACCCACCAGATTGCCTGCATGGTTCCAGGCCTGGTTGCGCCCGTTCTGCACATTGAAGCCGCGCTGGCGCACCACGCCAAGCGTCATGCCCGCCACCGCCGGGCCGATCGCGGCGCCGGCGATCGCGGTGGCGATCTGGCTGGCGGTGACCACGAGGCCCGTTTGCGACCACAGGATGAGGAACGAGGCCAGCACGGTGCAAATGCCGGTGATCACCACAACCCACCGCTTTTTCTGGGTGTGATCGATGAAGGCCCCGGCGGGGGCGGTCATGACCATCCCCGCAACCCCGCCAACCGTCATGACCGTGCCGATCGGCCCGGTCTGCCAGCCCCGCTGTTGCAGGAACACGCCGAGAAACGGGCCGATACCGGCCTGCATATCGGCCATGAAGAAGTTCAGCGCCTCGAGAGAGCGCGTGGCACGGCGGCGATCTCCATCGGATGCGCCAATGGCGTCGTGCGCATGGCCTGGAGTGGTGGGCGAGGCGGCGGACATGGATGCGGGTCTCCGTCGGGTCGATTTGCCTCAACCCTCGGATTTGCCCAAATATCCGGGTGCAGCATCGAACATCCCGATGGTGCATTCGGAGCAGCTTCGGCGCGTTGGGTCCGGACAAGCAGCAAACATGGGCTGGCTTTGGGGAGCGGAGTGAGGAACCCGCTTTTTTATCGTCGCATGAAAGGTGGCGGTAAACATGGCCCAGAACACGTTCGATGATGTCGGGACGCAGGAACTGCTGGCCGCGCAGGATGTGCTGCGTGGGTGTCAGGGCACGGATCTGGCAAAGGCGCAGGTGGGGCGGATCGACCTTACTTTGCGGTTCACGGCGGAAGCGGTCTGGGTGATCCTGCGGCGCAGGGCGGGTCGAGGCATGGCGCTGCGCTTTCCGGTCTTCGGGAGCAACGCCATCGCGCGTGTCCTGCCGGCGGATGGTGGCATTGCGGCGATGGAATGGCAGTCCAACGCCGGGAAGACGGTGCTGACGATAGACGCCGAGCCGTTCGGGCTGGAGCAGCTTCACGCCCGATATGTGTTCACGCCCCATACCGCCATGCGCATCCCGCGGCTGCACCGCGATGTCGTGGTGTTCGATGCCCAGGGCAGGGTCGACCATGCCTCGATCAGGGTCGAAGCGCAGCAGCGCAAGCTCAATACCGGTTTGCTCTATTTCGACATCGGCGAGCCGGAGTTCGGCAAGGTCCTCTACATCCAGAATTTTTCGGCGCTCAATGCGTTCTTCAATGCAACCGGCACGACGCCGCAGAACGCGGTGCGCTGGGACTGCCCTGAGCTGGGGTATTCGCCGCCGATCGACGCGGAGGCCGGAGGCGTCATCTTGCCTGCGGGCACGCCGATGCCGCTCTATGATACCATTCTCTCGGTGCGAGCCTATCCCCGGCGCGATGAAGCGGATTCCGCCTGGCAGTTCCTCGACATGCTTGGCGGGATCTATCCCCTGCTCGCGCCGCCCGAGCCCGCCTACCGCGCCTGGCCCGCGCGCGCCGAGGCCACGGTGCGCGATCTGATGCATGCCCCCGAGGCGCGGATCGAGCACTACGGGCACGTCTATTTCCATCCCTATACCGCCAGCGAGTATCCCGACGTCATGGTGCAACTGGCGATCGCCTCGGCGCTGGATGTCCATGGCCGGTGGAAAGGGGTGCGGCATCCGCTCGTGCGCGAGATCATGGCCGGCATCGGCCATTTCCACGACAAGGAGTTGAAGACCCTGCGGCGCTACCTGCCCAATGTGGGCAAGGACAAGGACGCCAATGCGGTCGACAGCTGGTATCTCTACCACCCGATGCTCAACCTCGCGAACCTGGCGCTTGCGGGTGACGAGCAGGCGCGCAACCTGTTCGTCGACACGATCGACTTCGGCATCCGTGCCGCCCGGCATTTCGACTATCGCTGGCCGATCCTTTACGACATCCGTGATTTCTCGGTGATCCAGGCGGTGACCAAGGCGGACGAGCGCGGGCAGACCGACGTGGGCGGAATCTATGCCTGGGTCATGCTGCAGGCCTATGCGCTGACATCGGACCAGCGCTTCGTCGACGAGGCCAAGGCGGCGATCGACGCTGCGAAGGGCATGCGTTTCGACCTCAATTACCAGGCCAATCTCACCGCGTGGGGCGCGACCGCCTGTGCCCGGCTGTGGCGCATCACCGACCGCAAGGAATACCTCGAGCAGAGCTATGTCTACCTGGCGAGCTTCTTCCACAATGCGCAGATCTGGAACAGCGACATCGGCAAGGCGCGCCACTGGAGGAACTTCCTGGGCGTGACCTGCCTTCAAGACGCGCCGTACATGGCCGCCTACGAATGCTTCGACAGCTATTGCGCATTCGAGCGCTACCTCGACTACGGCGGCCCGGACGTCATCCCTGCGGTGCGCCTGCTGCTGTCGGAATACTGCCGTCACGCGCTCGACCGGGCATGGTTCTATTATCCCGATGCGCTGCCCGAGGATTGCGTGGCCCACGACGATATCCGCAATGGCTATATCGCCCGCGATCTCAATTTCCCGGTGGAGGACCTCTATCCCGACGGCCAGCTCGCCGGACAAGTCGGCCAGGAAATCTACGGCTGCGGCGGCGCACTGCTCTATACCGCACTCAGCTTCCGCAGGATCGAGGGCATTCCCTTCCTGATCTGGAGCGATGCCTTCATCCGTGCGATCCACCAGCTCGATGCAACCACGGTGAGCCTGCGGATCGATGGCCCGTCGGGCACACTGGCGCGGGTGGCTCTGGTCGCCAAAGGTGATGCACTTCCCCCGGGGCTTACGGCTGAACTCAAGACGTCGTCGGGTCAGGTCATCGCGTTCCGCGACAAGGCGACAAGGCTGGAGGCGTGGGTAGCGGCCGACGCAGCGATCGTATTGTCCTGGAAATGTCAGGCGCCATGCGATGCGCGTTGTTTGCGCGAGGACGGACGGCCCGCGCGATGCACGAGTGCCGCCTGAAGGCCCTCTTCACGAACTTGCCTGTCGCATTCGATCGCTGGATGATGATCGCTCGCCAGCGGGGCGTTGCGCTCACCCGGTTAGCCCAGCATAGAATAAGGCCGACAGATACGCGGCGATCACGCTGGCACGCGAAAGGGCTGCGATGAATTTTGTCCAATGGTTGAGTTCTTTGGATGAAATACTCTACGAACTCATGGCGTGGGTGCTGTTCTATCCGATCACGCTGTGGAAAATCGTTCGCTCGCCGATCAGGACGATGAAGTACGCCGAAGATCAGCTAACTCTGCCCAAGTCCGAGCAATTTCGCGCCACGGTCAGTCCGCCGATCATGCTGGTGCTGACGATCGTGGTTATCCAGGGTGTCGGTATTGCCGTGGGGGATGGGGTCAGCCCGATCGTCGCCAGTCACCACGGCCTGGCTGCGCTGGTTAACGACAATACCAGCCTGCTCTTGCTGCGGCTGGCATTGTTCGGTCTCTTTGCCCTGGTTCTCGCGGCGCGAAAGGTCCGCCGCAGCGGAACGGTGATTAATCGCGATACGCTCAAGCCCCCCTTCTATGCGCAGTGCTATGCGATCGCCCCATTCGCGCTTCTGGCCAGCGGCGGGGTGACGATCGCGATCTCGCCCGACGTGCGCCTGGCGCCATGGGGGCTGGCGGCAACTCTTGGTGGCTTCATCTACTACGCGGTGGTCCAGATCCGGTGGTTCAGCGTCGAATTAGGGCAGACACGCCTGAGATCGAGCCTCGACGTCTTGTTCGGGATGGCGCTGAGCATCGCCATCACCCTTGGTCTCGGACTGCTGTTCCGCTGATCCGCAAGTCGCCGGAACATTTGGAAATGCTGTTCGCTCTAGACGACAAGTCCGGGCGCTGGTTTCCGGATTTTGCTCTCGATCGCGAGGTTCGTCATGCTCCGCCGTCTTCAACTGGCTTCCTGCCTCATCGCTGTGACCTGGGCTGCTGCCCCACTTGTGGCCACTGCCCAGAACGCGGGTCTTTCGGATCTGGTCGGAGCCCGAGCGGGGCAGGCCGAAGGCGAACTGCAGCGCCGCGGGTACGTCAACACGGGCGGTACGAAGGCTGACGATCGCTCCTATACGAACTGGTGGAACGCCAGCCGCCAACAATGCGTGACGATTGCCGTGATGGATGGCCGTTACGCGTCGATCACGGCGACACCGGCGCCGGATTGTCGCCAGCGCGCGACCGCCACTCCGCCCCGGCCGTCGTATGACTACGGCGCGCAGGCCGCGCGGCCCCGGCCCGGGTATGAACCCGATCGGGGCTATTCCCGCCCCCAGCCGTCCTATGACGGCGGCCCCGGCTATACGCCGCCGATGGTCGATGGCCGTCCGGTCGAACTGGGTCTGGTGTGCTTCGGCGATGGGTCTCGCGACGGCATCGCCAGTGGCACGACCTGGACGTGGAATGCGCAGCGTGATCGCTATGAATATGGTCGCTACAACGAGACGCGCCAGGAAGTGTTCGACGCGTCGCTGATGATCCAGACGTGGCCGGGTGGCGGGCGCATCAAGCTGCCCCGTGCCCTGATCCCGCCGATCCATTCGCGCGGTGCCGATGGGTGGTGGGACCTCTACGATGTGGCCGTGACGCCCGACACGATCCGGGCGAGCTACCGGCTGAACGGGCTGAACAAGCCGCGTATCTTCATCGACAGACGATCCGGTCGTGTCACCGTCGAGGGATTGTCCAACTATGGCTTCCGCGGGACTTGCGACCAGATGGGGCATACGCCGCGCCGGTTCTGATCGGTCGCAGCGCGATGCGGGTGCCGGGCAGACTGGCCTGGCACCTCGGGGCCCGCTCTTGATGGCATCGTCGCAAGCGGCCATGCGGCGGACACGCGAGCATTTTGCTAATGATAGAGGGGTGTCAAAACCGATGAACGATCCACAAGAACACTTCGCCCACTGCATCCAGGTGTTCGGCGGCGTCACCGCAGCGTCGCGCCGGCTGGGCATCGACGAGCGCGCACTGCGTCGTTTTGTCAGCGGCGAGCGGCCGGTGACGCCAACACTGCTGCAAGACACGGCCAAGGCGCTGGAGGCCCTGATTGCCGAGGCCAGTGCCGCGCGTGGGGCGATCGAATCGGCCTGAAGCGGGGGCGACGATCGCTGCCGCTTGCAGGGCGATCGTGCGTCATTGGTCGAGGCGGGGGCGCCGCCGGTGGGAAACATCGGTCCGCACAGCTTGCGGTCCGCATCCCCAGCGCCTAGACCCGTGGCATGCCTGGTGACATTTTTGACAATCGTGGACGCGGCTCTGCCGGCTGGTCCTGGCCTTCCATCCATCCCGAAGGTCGCAAGTTCGGGGCGATAGCCGCGGCCATCGCCGTCTTCGTGATGATCGTCGGCGGCAGCCTGCTGGCCTGGCCGTTCGTGTTCCTCACGCTTGGGGTCCTGGCCTTCTTCCGCGATCCGGTTCGCGTCACGCCGCGCGACGACCGCTTCATCGTCGCGCCCGCCGATGGCCTCATCACGCTGATCCAGAAGGTGGCGCCGCCGCGTGAACTGTCGGCAGACGACGGCAGCGGCGTTGCAGCGATGGACCCGACGCCGGTGACCCGCGTATCGATCTTCATGTCGGTGTTCGACGTGCACGTGAACCGCACCCCGATCGGCGGGACGATTCGCCGCGTGGTCTACATCCCCGGCAAGTTCCTCAACGCCGATCTCGACAAAGCCAGCGAAGAGAACGAGCGCCAGCACTTCCTGGTCGAGCGCAGCGACGGGGTGAAGGTCGGCTTCACCCAGATCGCCGGCCTCGTGGCGCGCCGCATCGTGCCTTTCGTCAAGACCGGTGACATCGTCGCCGTGGGGCAGCGGGTCGGCCTGATCCGCTTCGGCAGCCGCGTCGATGTCTATCTCCCGGTCGGCACCGAGCCGAAGGTCCTGATCGGGCAGCGGGTCGTGGCGGGCGAGACGATTCTGGCCGAGATCGGCGATGCCCCGCTGATCGAGGGCGTCAGCCAGTGAGCCTTGCCGACGACGGCGAGGATCTGCGCGAATCCTACTCCGGCGAAGATTTCGGGCGGCATCGTTTGCCGCGCGGGCTGACGCTGCGGGCGCTCGTGCCCAATGCGATCACCTCGGCGGCGCTATGCTGTGGCCTGACCGGAATCCGCTTCGCCATCGGTGGGGATTTCCGCGCGGCAGTGCTGGCAATCATCCTCGCCGGGATGCTCGACGGGATCGATGGCCGCGTGGCGCGCCTGATGAAGGCGCAGTCCCGCTTTGGCGCCGAACTGGACAGCCTATCCGACGCAATCTCGTTCGGCGTCGCACCCGCACTGGTGCTTTACCTGTGGTCGTTGCAGTCGGTGCCCCGCTTCGGCTGGTTCGCAGCCTTGGCCCTGGCCGTATGCTGTGCGCTGCGTCTTGCCCGCTTCAATGCGCGCATCGACATGGCGGAACAGCCGCACAAGTCGGCCGGCTTCCTTACCGGCGTGCCGGCCCCGGCCGGTGCGGGTCTGGCGTTCCTGCCGATCTATCTGTGGATCGCCAGCGGCCGCGAGGAATTCCGCAACCCGGCGCTCGTCGCCGTCTGGGCGGCGATCATCGCCTTCATGATGATTTCAAATCTCGCGACGCCCGGCTGGTCTTCGTTCCGCCCACGCAAGACCATCCGCCTCGAGGTGATCGCCCTGACCGGGCTGGTCTTCGCGGCCCTGTTGACCGAGCCATGGCTGACGCTGGTCGGCATCTGCGCCGTCTATCTCGCACTGATCCCCGTCGGTGTGTTCCGCTACGCGCGACTCAAGCGGCAGCGCGGCGTCCCGGCGTGATGGTGCGAACCGGCTGACGCGCAGCGCGGGCGCCCGCGCGGCGCGGGCCGGCGATCGGGGGCTGGCCAAAGGCGGAAGCCGGCGCCAGCGTCGCCTGGACTTCCACATCCCGGCCACCGAGATCGGACAGGCGGGTCAGCTGCGACAGGAACTGGCGATCCTGCATGATGCTGTCGGCCTGCTGCAGCGTGCGCGCATCGGCCAGCACCTGCCGGATCGATCCCATCTGGCTTCGCAACGTGAACGCCATGGCGGCTATGCCGGCAAATCCGGCTCCGAAGATGGCGGTGGATGCGAGGATGGCGATCATGGCGGGAGCCTTTCCGGTGGCAATGCAGCAAGCCGCTGTCATCGTCCAACCTGTGACGATTATGACAGTGAATGCGATTGTTGTGGATAACCAGACTATTCCTGAACGGTTCCTGTTGACGCCGTTCCTGAGCCTTTTGTTCCATTTTTGTTCGCCTGCGTCAACCTGATTCATCAGGATGGTCGCGTTTTGTTCTAAGCGTCTGTACCTACTGATTAATCATCCGAATCCCACGCGTTTCGGGCCTTCATGGCCTGTCACCCTGTACTTAAGGGAGGGTTTGTTCGCAGGTGGACGCAATTGTGGGGCGGGTTACCGTAGTTTCATCAGGGGGCTGGATTTGTCCGTGGGCAGCGGCTAAGCGCGGCCCAGCTCATCGGCGATTCGCGGCAAGTCCGCCCGGATCGTGACCTTGGGCCAGTCCACATGGGATGCGCACATACCGGTGCCAGCAGCGGGTTCTCCGCGCGGTTCCAGCGTCCCAGAGGTGAAACCGGAAAGGAAATATCTATGGCGGCTCCCGTCGTCACCATGCAGCAGCTGATCGAGGCCGGTGCCCACTTCGGCCACCAGACCCACCGCTGGAACCCGCGCATGAAGCCATACATCTTCGGCGCGCGCAACGGCATCCACATTCTTGACCTGTCGCAGACCGTTCCCCTGATGTCGCGCGCGCTCGAGTTCATCTCGGCCACCGTCCAGGCCGGCGGCAAGGTTCTCTTCGTCGGCACCAAGCGCCAGGCGCAGGAGCCGATCGCCGAGGCCGCCCGCGCTTCGGGCCAGCACTACGTCAACCACCGCTGGCTGGGCGGCATGCTCACCAACTGGAAGACCATCTCGGGCTCGATCAAGCGCTTCAAGGCGCTGGAAGAGCAGCTGTCGGGTGACACCGCCGGCCTCACCAAGAAGGAAGTCCTCCAGCTGACCCGCGAGCGCGACAAGTTCGAGCTGTCGCTTGGCGGTATCCGCGACATGGGCGGCATCCCCGACGTGATGTTCGTGATCGACGCCAACAAGGAAGAGCTGGCGATCAAGGAAGCCAACGTGCTGGGTATCCCGGTCGTGGCGATCCTCGACTCGAACGTCTCGCCCGAAGGCATCGCGTTCCCGATCCCGGCAAACGACGACGCCAGCCGCGCGATCCGTCTCTACTGCGAAGCGGTTGCCGCTGCCGCGACCAAGGGTGGCCGTGACGCCGCCTACGCCTCGGGCGTGGACCTCGGCGCGATGGCCGAGCCGGTTGCCGAAGAAGCGATCGAAGCCTGATTTCGGAATGATGCCGGGGCGGGGGTGCATGCATCCCCGTCACCGAATTGTCCCGTTTGACGACTAGGGCCGCGGCGCGTGCAGCCGCGGCCGCACCGTTTACCCAAAAAGGACCAACGCAATGGCTTATACCGCCGCTGACGTGAAGAACCTGCGCGAGCGCACCGGCGCCGGCATGATGGACTGCAAGAAGGCGCTCGACGAAGCCGCCGGCGATTTCGAAGCCGCGGTTGACGCGCTGCGCGCCAAGGGCCTCGCCGCCGCCGCCAAGAAGTCGAGCCGCACCGCGGCCGAGGGCCTCGTCGGCGTGGCCGTCTCGGGCACCAAGGGCGTCGCCCTCGAAGTGAACTCGGAAACCGACTTCGTCGCCAAGAACGACCAGTTCCAGGACTTCGTGCGCAAGGCGACCGAAGTGGCGCTGGAAACCGGCGCCGACGACGTCGAGCAGCTCAAGGGCGCAGCCTACCCCGACGGTGGCACGGTTGCCGACAAGCTGACCAACAACGTCGCCACGATCGGTGAAAACCAGCAGCTGCGTCGCATCAAGCACGTCGCCGTGACCAACGGCATCGTCGTGCCCTACATGCACAACGCCGCCGCCACCAACCTCGGCAAGATCGGCGTGCTCGTCGCGCTCGAGTCCGAAGCACCGGCCGACGTGCTCGAAGCCCTGGGCAAGCAGATCGCGATGCACATCGCCGCTGCCTTCCCGCTCGCGCTCAACGCCGAGGACCTCGACGCCGAACTGATCGCCCGCGAGCGCAAGATCGCGGCCGAGAAGGCGGCCGAGAGCGGCAAGCCCGCCGAAGTCCAGGCCAAGATGGTCGACGGCGCCGTGGCGAAGTACGCCAAGGAAAACGCCCTGCTCTCGCAGCTCTTCGTGATGGACAACAAGACCCCCATCGCGCAGGTCGTCGAGGCCGCTGGCAAGGCTGCCGGCACCAAGATCGTTCTCGCCGACTACGTCCGCTTCCAGCTGGGCGAAGGCATCGAGAAGGAAGAGTCCGACTTCGCCGCCGAAGTGGCTGCTGCAGCCGGCCTGAAGTAAGCCTCTGAACCATTGCGTCCCCGCGCGGCGGGACCATCGCCCGGCATCGGCCGGTTTATGGTCCACGTTGTCGCGGGGATGCTTGCGTCTGCGAAATGCGTCCGGCGCCCTTGGCACGCGGCGCGTGCTGCGTATAAGGGCGCAACATTCGCCGCGCGCGCCGGGCCTTGCCCCGGCTGTCCCGGCCGCCGAATGCCACCGCCGAACAACGCCGTGCCAGTGCGAGAGACAGGATTCCCATGACCAGCCCCGCGACGTTCAAGCGCATACTGCTCAAGCTCTCGGGCGAGGTGCTGATGGGCAACCAGCAGTTCGGTATCGACACCGACTTCGTTGCCGCGCTCGCCGCCGAAGTGAAGGCGGCGAAGGAAACCGGCCTCGAGATCTGCCTCGTCATCGGTGGCGGCAATATCTTCCGCGGCATGGCGGGCGCCGCCAAGGGCATGGACCGCGCCCAGGCCGACTACATGGGCATGCTCGCCACGGTGATGAATGCGCTGGCGATGCAGTCCGCGCTGGAGAAGCTCGGCGTCGACACCCGCGTGCAGTCGGCGGTGCAGATGGACCAGGTGTGCGAGCCGGTGATCCGCCGTCGCGCCGAACGCCACCTGGCCAAGGGCCGGGTGGTGATCTTCGCCGCCGGTGTCGGCGCCCCCTATTTCACCACCGATTCCGGCGCCGCGCTGCGTGCCGCCGAGATGCAGTGCGATGCCCTGTTCAAGGGCACGAGCGTCGACGGTGTCTACAACGCCGATCCCAAGAAGGATCCCGCCGCCAAGCGCTTCGACACGATCGACTACGACACCGTGCTCGCCCAGAACCTTCAGGTGATGGACGCCTCGGCCGTGGCGCTGTGCCGCGACAACAACATTCCCATCGTCGTGTTCTCGATCCGCGAGCAGGGCAATCTTGCCCGCGTCCTGGCGGGTGAGGGGACGCAGACCACCGTTCGGAAGGAAGCCTGATCCATGGCAAAGTATGACAAGGGCGATCTCGAGCGCCGCATGAAGGGCGCCGTCGAATCGCTCAAGGGCGATCTCGCGGGTCTTCGCACCGGCCGCGCCAACACCGCGCTGCTCGATCCCGTGATGGTCGAGGTCTACGGCAGCCACATGCCGCTCAACCAGCTCGCCACCGTCTCGGCGCCCGAGCCGCGCCTGCTGTCTGTGCAGGTGTGGGACCGCTCGAACGTCGGCCCGGTCGAGAAGGCGATCCGTTCGGCGGGTCTCGGCCTTAACCCGATCAACGACGGCAACAACCTGCGCCTGCCGATCCCCGACCTCACTGAAGAGCGCCGCAAGGAGCTGGCCAAGCTCGCCAGCAAGTATGCGGAAGGGGCTCGCATCGCCGTGCGCAACGTGCGCCGCGATGGCATGGAAGCGCTCAAGGCCGACGAGGCCAAGAAGGAAATCTCGGAAGACGAGCGCAAGCGTCTCGAAACCGAAGTCCAGAAGCTGACCGACGAGACGATCAAGGCGCTCGACGAAGCCGCGACCCAGAAGGAAAAGGAAATCCTGGGCAAGTGAGCGCCGCGCCCGTTCCCGTGCCGGTATCCCGCGACGGGGGAGGCGATGCCCCCCTCGCGCGCCATGTCGCCATCATCATGGATGGCAACGGGCGCTGGGCGAAGAAGCGCTTCATGCCGCGTGCCTTCGGGCACAAGCGCGGGGTCGATGCGGTGCGGGCGACCGTGCGCGCCGCCGGCGATCTGGGTCTCGAGGCGCTGACGCTCTACGCGTTCAGTTCGGAAAACTGGAAGCGTCCGGCCGACGAGATCTCGGACCTGATGAACCTGCTGCGGGTGTTCATCCGCAGCGACCTCGACGAGATCGACCGCAATTGCGTGCGCCTGCGCATCATCGGCGATTATCAGGCGCTGGCTCCCGACCTGGTCGAGCTGATCGACGATGCCATCGCGCGCACCGCGGGCAATACCCGCCTGACCCTGGCGATCGCGCTCAACTACGGTTCGCAGCAGGAAATCGCCCGCGCTGCAGCCAAGGCGGCGGCCAAGGGAGAGATCACGCCCGAGACGATCGCGGCCGAGCTGGACACCGCAGACCTGCCGCCGCTCGACCTGCTGATCCGCACCTCGGGCGAAGTGCGCCTGTCGAACTTCCTGCTGTGGCAGGCCGCCTATGCCGAGATGGTCTTTACCCCCGTGCTCTGGCCCGACTTCACTCCCGATCACCTGCGCGCGGCACTCGACCAGTTCGCCGAGCGGGAGCGCCGCTTTGGCGGACGCTGAGATTCCGGCGCCGGCCCCGTCTGCGGGCCCTGCGGCGTCCAAGCGTTCGGACCTGCCGGTGCGGCTCGCCTCCGCGGTGGTCATGCTGGCGGTGGCGGGGCTCGCCGTGTGGCGCGGCGGTGTTGCACTCGACGGATTCATCGCGCTGGTCGGCCTGGTGGTCTACGGCGAGTACGTCAGGCTTGCCGCACGCATCGCACCCGATCCGGCGCGGATGACCGCGGCGGTCATCACCGGGGCAATCTACATCGGCTGGGCTGCACTCGCGCTGATCGTCATGCCCGTGCCGCTGTTGATCGGAGTAATGGGCCTCGTGATCGCCACCGACACCGGCGCCTATTTCACCGGCCGCGCGCTGGGTGGTCCCAAGATCGCGCCGCGCATCAGCCCGTCCAAGACCTGGTCGGGGCTGGCCGGCGGCATGGCGGCGGCAGGCGTATGGACCGCCCTGTTCACGCTGGGTGGCGCCTGGCTCATCAGCGCGATCGGGCCGGTCGGGCCGAGCCTTGCCGAAGCCCTGCACATCGCCAACCTCGGTGTCGCGGCGCTGGCCGGCGCGGTGCTGGCCATCGCGGCACAGGCCGGGGATTTCTACGAATCGTGGCTCAAGCGGCGCGCCGGCGTCAAGGATTCCTCTCGGCTGATCCCCGGACATGGCGGTTTCTTCGACCGCGTCGACGGACTCCTGCCGGTGGCGATCATCGTCGGCACGGCTTGGGCCCTGGGAGCATCTGCATGACCTTGCGCAGCATTTCGGTGCTTGGCGCCACCGGCTCGATCGGGGACTCGACGCTCGACCTCGTGCGCCGCAACCGCGACGCCTTTCGCGTCGTCGCGCTGACCGCGCATGGCCGAGTCGACGAACTGGCCGCCTTGGCGCGCGAGTTCGATGCCGAGGTCGCGGTGGTGGCCGATCCCGAACGCCTGTCGGACCTGCGGGCCGCGCTTGCAGGAACCTCGATCGAGGCCGCCGCTGGGCCCGATGCTCTGGTCGAGGCCGCGGCGCGCGGCGCGGACATTACCGTGGCCGCGATCGTCGGCTGCGCGGGACTTGCCCCGACGATGGCGGCGATCGAATGTGGCCGCACCGTCGCACTCGCCAACAAGGAAGCGCTGGTGTCCGCCGGCGAGGTGATGATCGCCGCCGTCGCGCGCAGCGGCGCCACGCTGCTGCCTGTCGATTCCGAGCACAATGCGATCTTCCAGTGCCTGTGTGGCAATGATCCGGCGCATGTGCGGATGATCACGCTGACCGCCAGCGGTGGGCCGTTCCGCGACTGGGCGGGCGACCGGCTGGTCCATGCGACACCGGCCGAGGCGGTCAAGCACCCCAACTGGTCGATGGGCGCCAAGATCAGCGTCGATTCGGCAACGATGATGAACAAGGGTCTCGAGTTCATCGAGGCCTATCACCTGTTCCCCGTCGGCGTCGAACGACTGCGTATCCTGGTGCATCCGCAATCAGTGGTGCATTCGATGGTCGAATATCGCGACGGCTCGACGCTGGCGCAGCTCGGGCCCTCGGACATGCGCGTGCCGATCGCCTCGGCGCTGGCCTGGCCGGCGCGTATGGACACGCCCTGCGCGCCGCTCGACCTGGCCGAGATCGGTGAGCTGACGTTCCGCCGTCCCGACGAGTCGCGCTTTCCCGCGACGCGCCTGGCGCGCGAGGCGGTGATGGCGGGCGGGGCGGCACCGGCCGTGCTCAATGCCGCCAACGAGGTGGCCGTAGCCGCCTTTCTTGCCGGTAAGATTGGGTTCACCCGGATCGTGGCATGTGTCGAGGATGTGCTCGCACGCGGCCTGCCGCCCGCACCCGCCGCGCTGGCGGATGTGATGGCGGTGGATCATGAAGCCCGCGTGCGCGCCGCCGCGTGCATGGAGCCCGTTCGTTGATGCAGCATCCCGGCTTTCTGACAAGCCTCCTCGGTTTCCTGCTCGTGCTGGGGCCGCTGGTCTTCCTGCACGAGCTGGGCCACTACCTCGTTGGTCGCTGGTGCGGGGTGAAGGCCGACGTCTTCTCGATCGGGTTCGGCAAGGAACTTGTCGGCTGGACCGACAAGCGCGGCACGCGCTGGAAGCTGTCGCTGCTGCCGCTGGGTGGATACGTCCAGTTCGCGGGCGACATGAGCCCGACGAGCAAGCCCAGTGCCGAATGGCTGGCGCTGCCCGCAGAGGAGCGCAACCGCACGTTCCAGGCCAAGCGCCTGTGGCAGCGTGCGCTGATAGTGCTGGCAGGGCCTGTCACCAATTTGCTGGTCGCACTCGTCATCCTGTCGGGCTTTACGCTGGCCTATGGCAAGCTGGTGGTCCCGCCGGTCGTCGGCGTGATCCAGCCCGGCTCGGTCGCACAGGCTGCCGGGATGAAGGTCGGCGATCGCATCGTAAGCCTGCGCGGCGCCGGCGTCGACACCTTCATGGACGTCAAGCTGACCGTCGCCCAGCACCCTGGCGAGCCGCTCGACGTGGTGGTCGAGCGCGGCGGCCAGCGCCTGCCGCTGCGCGCGGTGGCCGGGGTCAAAACCGAGAGCGATCGGTTCGGCAACGTCCAGAAGATCGGCTTCATGGGAATCGGCCCGGCGAGCGTGCAGGTCGTGCGCGTCGGCCCGCTCGAGGCCGTGGCGGACGGCGCGCGGCAGATGCGCAGCATTGTCGACATGATGGTTACCGGGATCGTTCAGATCGTCTCCGGCCAGCGCGAGGTCAAGGAACTGGGCGGGCCGATCAAGATCGCCAAGTTCTCGGGCGAGCAGCTCGTCTCGGGGTGGCAGCCGTTCGTGTTCTTTGTCGCCCTGATCTCGATTAATCTGGGATTCATCAACCTCTTGCCAATTCCGGTGCTCGATGGCGGGCACCTTGCGTTCTACCTGGCCGAGGCGGTGCGCCGCCGGCCGGTGAGTGCGCGGGGCCAGGAATGGGCCTTCCGCGCAGGTCTTGCGCTGGTGGTGGTGCTGATGGTCGACGTGACGGTCAATGATGTCGCCTCGCTCGACCTGGTTCGTTCGGCGGGGCGGCTGTTGGGAGCGAAGGGTTTCGGCGGTTGAGCCGTTAGACGATGAGGACGCTGCCGTGCGGGTCCGGCAGCGCATCGAAGGGCCTTACAATTGCCACGGGGGTCGTGGCCGGCAAACTTTCGACATTTTCCACAATAAGCAGGGCGAATGCGATGCCCCGCGATGTGCTTGCTTGATTGGCGCATCGGCATCGGGCACAGGGCTGCGATGCCGGATTGCGGCAGAAGCTGACGAAGGCCGCCGGTTACGGCGGCGCAATGCGAATTTCAGACGGGATGGCGCTTGGTGATGAATGAACGGTACGCGAGCCTGACCGCCCCCGCCGCTGCGCGGGCATCGACCTGCATGGTGGCGCTGCTCGCTTCGACGATGCTGGCCAATGCCGCGCTGGCGCAGGATGCCGTGCCCGCGTCTGCTACCCGGTCGGCAAAGTCGGCCAAGCCGGCCAAGGGTGCGCAAAGGGTGCCTGTGGCGGCCCCGTCTGCCGCCGCCCCGTCGGCCGCCGCCGCTCCTGTCGCTGCGGCCCCGGCCGAGCCGGCGCAGACCGTCAGCTCGATCACGATCGAGGGCGCCCAGCGCCTCGAGTCCGACACCATCCGCTCGTACATCCGCCTGCGCGAAGGCGATCGCTACACCCAGGCCGTCGCCGACCAGGTGCTGAAGGACCTCTTCGCCACCGAGCTTTTCGCCGACGTGCAGGTGCGCAACAACGCCGGGGCCGTGACCATCCAGGTCAAGGAGAACCCGGTCGTCAACCGCATCATCCTCGAGGGCAACAAGCGCCTCAAGGAAGACAAGATCCTGCCCGAGATCAAGCTCGCGGCACGCCAGATCTTCACGCGTTCCAAGGTGCGCGCCGACGTCTCACGCATCATCGAGCTGTACAAGCGGCAAGGCCGCTTTGCCGCTTCGGTCGAACCGAAGATGGTCATGCTCGACCAGAACCGCGTCGACATCGTCTTCGAGATCAACGAAGGGCCCAAGTCCAAGGTCCGCCAGATCAATATCATCGGTAACGAGCAGTTCAGCGCCACCGAACTGCGCAGCGAGATGGTGACCAAGCAGTCGCGCGCATTCCGCGTGTTCTCGTCGGGTACCAGCTACGATCCCGATCGCCTGGCCTTCGATCAGCAGAAGCTGCGCCAGTTCTACCTGACCAAGGGCTATGCCGATTTCCGCGTGGTCTCGGCCGTCGCCGAACTCACGCCCGACAAGCGCGACTTCATCATCACCTACGTGGTCGAGGAAGGGAAGCGCTACAAGTTCGGCGACATCAAGGTCGACAGCCAGCTGCGCGAGATCGACGGCGAGCAGTTGGTCAAGAAGCTGCCGATGAAGGCCGGGGACTGGTACAACGCCAAGCTGGTCGAAGACACCGTCGACAGCATCAGCGAGACCGCGGGCAGCCTCGGCTACGCGTTTGCCAATGTGCAGCCCGACTTCGCGCGCAACAAGGATGACCTGACCATGGGCATCAACTTCCGCATCGCGGAAGCGCCCCGGGTCTATGTCGAGCGCGTGGACGTCAACGGCAACACGCTGACGCAGGACAAGGTCATCCGCCGTGAATTCCGTCTCGCCGAAGGCGATGCGTTCAATTCGTACCAGATCAAGCGTTCGTCGAACCGCATCAAGTCGCTCGGCTACTTCCAGGAGAAGTTCGAGGTCGAGCAGAAGCCCGGCTCTTCGCCCGACCGCATCGCGCTCGAGGCGAACGTCGAGGAAAAGCCCACCGGCGAGCTTCAGCTGTCGGCCGGTTTCTCGAGCCTCGAGAGCTTCATCTTCCAGGCCTCGATCCGCCAGAACAACTTCCGCGGTCGCGGCCAGACGATCGGCACCAGCGTCGACTACTCGCGCTATTCGCGCAGCGTCCAGGTCAGCTTCACCGAGCCCTACCTGTTTGATCGCAACATCTCGATGGGCGTCGACGTCTATCGCCGCGACTACAACAGCTTCAACTACCTGAACGCCAACCGCAACACGACCTACAAGCAGACCACGACCGGCTTCCAGGTCCGCGCCGGCGTGCCGTTGACCGAGTACATGTCGCTGATCGGACGCTACACGTTCAACATCGACAACGTGACGCTGGACCAGGACACCTACTACCTCAACGGCCAGTGCAGCCCGCTGCTCGCCGGTCGCTACCTGTGCGACGCGCTGGGTCGCCGCGTCAGCTCGATGGTCGGCACCTCGCTGGTCTACGACACGCTCGACAACCGCTTGCGCCCGACCAAGGGCACCACCTGGCAGGTGAGCGGCGACATCGCGGGCCTGGGTGGTTCGGTGAAGTACGCGCGCATCACCGCCAACGGGGCGCATTACTGGCCGGTGTTCAAGGGCTTCGTGTTCAGCCTGCGCGGCGAGGGCGGGGCGATCACCCCGCTGGCCAGCCGCACCAACGACCCGACCATCGACGATATCCGCCTGACCGACCGCTTCTTCCTCGGCCAGCCGCAGATGCGCGGCTTTGACATCCGCGGCGTCGGTCCGCGCGTGCTGCGCAAGTACTACAATCGCAACGCCGATGGCACGTTCGGTGCGATCACCACCAATCGCGACCAGTGGGCCGACGACGCGCTGGGCGGCCGCTACTACTACATCGGCCATGCCGAGCTCGAGATTCCGCTGGGCGCCGGCGCGCGCGAGATGGGCCTGCGTCCCTCGATCTTCATGGATGCCGGCGCGGTCTGGGGCGTGAAGCGCCCGGCCACCAGCACTGGCGTCGTGCTTTACACCGACGCGCTGACCGGTCGCATCACGACCTCGGCGAGCGCCTCGGACGGCACCGCCAACTCCGCCTACCAGAAGTACGACGAGGTCTTCGTCGGCAATTCGCCCCAGCCGCGCATCTCGATCGGCGTGGGCGTCAACTGGAACTCGCCCTTCGGCCCGTTCCGTATCGACTTCGCCAAGGTCCTGAAAAAGGTCGATGGCGACGACACCCAGCCCATCACATTCAACGTGGGAACCCAGTTCTGATGAAACTCCGCATTGCCTCGGCCCTTATCGCGGGCCTGATGATCTCGGCTGCTCCTGCGGCCATGGCGCAGAACAAGGCCGCTGCTGCTCCGGCCTCGACCGGTCCGGTTGCCAACGGCGTCGCTTTCGCCAACCCCTCGGCCATCGTCGGCTCGTCGGCCGCCTACCAGACGGCGCAGCAGCAGCGCCCGACGACCTACAAGTCGCAGATCGACCAGGCCAACACCCGCAGCCAGCAGATCAACGCCCAGCTCAAGCCGCTGGCCGACAAGTTCCAGGCTGACCAGAAGAACCCCAAGGCCGATCGCGCCGCGCTCCAGGCGCAGCTCGAGCAGATCCAGCAGATCCAGGAAGACGGCAAGCGCGAGATCCAGCAGATCCTCGCCCCGCTGAGCCTCTCGGAGCAGTACGTGATCGAGCAGATCAGCGACAAGCTGGCCGACGCCACCCAGCGCGCCATGACCAAGCGCCGCGCCACCATCGTGCTCGACGTGCAGAGCGTGGTGAAGGCCGATCCGTCGTCGAACATCAGCCAGGACATCCTGACCGAGCTCAACGCGCTGATCCCTTCGGCCCAGCTCGTGCCGCCCGCCGGCTGGATGCCGCGCGCCGAGCGTGAAGCGCAGGCCCAGCAGCAGGCTGCCCAGGGCCAGCAGGCTCCGGCCGCCGCCAACAACACCAAGGCGCCGCAGGGCCGCTGAGCGAGCAGGGACGGATCAGGGGAATGACCGAGGAAGTCCAGGGCGCCGCGACGGCGGCACCGCGTTCGTTCGACATCCGCGGGGTGATGGCGGCGCTGCCGCATCGCTACCCGTTGCTGCTGGTCGACCGTGTCGAGGCGCTCGTGATCGACGAGCGCATCCACGCGGTGAAGGCCGTCAGCATGAACGAGCAGTTCTTCCAGGGTCATTTCCCCGGCCGTCCGATCATGCCCGGCGTGCTCCAGATCGAGGCGCTGGCGCAGGCCGCCGGCGTGCTCGCGGTGGAATCGCTGGGCCTCGCCGGCTCGGGCAAGCTGGTCTATTTCATGGCGATCGAGGATGCCAAGTTCCGCACCCCCGTGGAACCCGGCTGCCTGCTCGACCTCCACGTCGAGTTCACCCAGAAGCGCAGCCGCGTCTGCAAGTTCGCCGGCAAGGCGATGCTCGGTGACAAGATCGCCACCGAGTGCAGCTTCACCGCAATGATCGCCGACAGCTGACGCTGCGGGCGCTCTGCGCCACCAGACTCGACAAGCCGCGCCCTTTGCATTAGGGGCGCCGCTTTCGAGATTCACTTACCCGTTTCCCAGCTGCCGGTCGGAACCGGCGGCACATCGGAGCAGTCCCATGAAGGCCAACATCCACCCCGACTACCACTTCATCAAGGTGCAGATGACCGACGGCACCGTGTTCGAAACCCGCTCCACCTGGGGCAAGGAAGGCGACACGCTGGCTCTCGACATCGATCCCACCTCGCACCCGGCGTGGACCGGTGGCAACCAGCGCCTGATGGACCAGGGCGGCCGTGTCGCTCAGTTCAACAAGCGTTTCGGTGGCCTCACCCTCAAGAAGGGCTGATTCGGCCATCGCCCGCGCCGGTCGAGGCCGGCGGCGGGCGAACGCACGAAACGGACAAGGGCGGCTTCGGCCGCCCTTTTTCGTGCCCGCGGATTTGTGGAATGGCGCATCGTCGAGCGCCCGCGATATTCCTGCACGCGATGAAACGCGGCGGCGCGCATGCTTGCCTTGCCGGCGTCCTGACATAAAGTGTCATCCCATGGCCACCACTTCGTCTTCCTCCGCCGGCTCGCTGGCCAATTCGCTGGATCGCCTGCTCGGCTACCAGCTGCGCCGTGCATCGAGCGTGATGATGGCGGATCTCGCGCGCGAGCTCGGCGCCTTCGACCTGCGCCCCGCAGAAGTGACGACGCTGCTGGTGATCGGCGACAATCCCGGCTGTTCGCAGACCGAGGTGGGGCAGGTGCTGGGGATCAAGCGCGCCAACATGGTTCCGATCGTCTCGCGGCTCATGGATCGCGGCCTTGTCGATCGCGAGAAGGCGGACGGCCGCAGCCACGCGCTTCGGCTGACCGAGGCTGGGCAGGCGACCGCGGCCGATGCCATCGATCGAATCGAGCGCCACGAAGCGCGTTTCTCGGCCCTGTTGGACCAGCCCACGCTCGATGCCCTGTTTTGCGCGCTCCCGCTGATCCGCGCCCAGCGCGAAGACGGCGAGGGCTGAGGGGGTAGGGCGCTGCTAAGGCCAGGGCCGTCGCGCTCCTGCCGAAAAAGTTATCCCGGCGGCAACTTTCCCCTTTTCAACCCGGCCAGATTGTTGCAATGGCGCTCACCCGCGCCGAGCACTTCTCGAAGATGCCGGTACGGGATACGGAAAACGGCCTTCGGGCCTGCCGTTGTGGCGATCGTAGCTCAGTTGGTTAGAGCGCCGGTTTGTGGTACCGGAGGTCGGGGGTTCGAACCCCCTCGATCGCCCCATTTTCTCCACCGATATGATGGGGCCTAGGCCTAAAGGCGAACGCCCCCATCCTCTGTTTTGCTTGCCCTTGATCTGGCGCAATGGCAGAGCGGAGGCGCCGGGCCATGCCCGGTGGAGAAGGATCCCAAGTTCGCCCCAATGCACGGTTTTGCCAATCCCGCCCGGTTTTTGCGGCTCGCCCGCTGGTTGATGCCGCTGCTGCTGGTCACGGGCCTGGTGCTGGCCTTCGGCGCCTTGGCCTGGGGCCTGTTCGTCGTCCCGCCCGACCGGTTGATGGGGCAGACGGTACGCATCCTGTTCATCCATGTACCCTGTGCTTGGCTCGGCATGGCGGGGTGGAGCACGATCGCGGTCTCGAGCATCATGGAGCTGGTCTGGCGTCATCCGCTCGCCGCCATCGCGGCGCGCGCGGCGGCGGTGCCGGGCGCGGTGTTCACCGCCATGTGCCTGGCCACCGGCTCGATCTGGGCGCGCCCGACCTGGGGCACGTGGTGGGTGTGGGACGGGCGGCTGACCAGCTTCCTCATCCTGCTGTTCCTTTATTTCGGCTACATCGCGCTGGCCGGTGCCGCACAAAAGGACGCGACCGCCGGAGGCGGCGCCAGCCGCGTGACCGCGATCTTCGGCCTCGTCGGCGCGATCAACATCCCGATCATCAACCGATCGGTGGTGTGGTGGAACAGCCTGCACCAGCCCGCCTCGATCACGATGGGCAAGTCGTCGATCGATGCGGCGTTCCTCTGGCCCCTGCTGATCGCGGCGCTGGGTTTCTCGTGCATCTTCGGCGGCGTCGTGCTTGCGCGGATGCGCACGCTTTTGGCCGAGATCCAGGCCGAGGCGCGCCTGCGCCGCAAGGCCATGGCCTGACAGTTTCGACGGATAGGCATCTCATGCACGAACGCCTCGATCAATGGCACTACGTAGCCGCCGCGCTGACCATCGGCGTGGTCGGCACGATCCTGCTGGTGGCCTGGACCCTCTGGGCCATGCGTCGGGCAGAAGCGCGCCGCGACGCGGTGCGCGGCAAGGACAGGAAGAACACCCGCGCATGAGCGGCATCAAGGCCAAGCACCAGCGTCTCGTCCTGGTCGTCATCGCGCTCGTCGCGCTGATTGGCGCGGGGCTGCTCGCGGCATGGGCGCTGTCGCGCCAGGCCAGCTATTTCTATGTGCCCAGCGATCTCGTCGCGCACCCGCCCGAGCAGGACCGTGCGGTGCGGCTCGGCGGCATGGTCGAGCGTGGATCGATCAAGACGATGCCCGATGGCGTGACGATCAATTTCGTGGTCGGCGACGGCAAGGCGCGCGTGCCCGTGCGGTTCGCCGGGATCACCCCCGATCTTTTTGTCGAAGGCTCTGGCGTGGTCGCCGAAGGGCGCATGGAAGGGCAGACCTTCGTGGCCGACAACCTGCTTGCCAAGCATGACGAGAAATACGTGCCGCGCGAGATGAAGGACATGACCACGGCGCAGGCCAAGGCCGTGGTGGCGGAGACGAAATGATCGCGGAACTCGGTCTCGCCATCCTGTGGATGGCAGCGGCGCTGGCGGTGCTGCAACTCGTCGCCGGTGCGCTCGCGCTGCGGCCGCAGGGCGCGGCGATGGTGGGCGTGGTGCGTCCGGTCGCGGTGGCGCAAGGGCTGATGGTGGCGCTGGCTTTCGCCGCGCTCGTCACCCTGTTCGTCACCACCGATCTGTCGGTCAAGCTCGTCGCCGAAAACAGCCACTCGGCCAAGCCCCTGATCTTCAAGATCGCGGGCACCTGGGGCAACCACGAAGGCTCGATGCTGCTGTGGGTGACGATCATGAGCCTTGCCGGCGCCTTCGTCGCGCTGGTGGAGCGGCGCCTGGCCGAGAATACGCTGCTCGCGACGCTGGCGGCGCAGGCCTTCGTCAGCCTCGGCTTCTATGCCTTCCTGCTGCTCGCCTCCAATCCCTTCGCGCGGCTGGCCCAGCCCGCACCCGAGGGTGCCGGCCTCAATCCGCTGCTGCAGGACATCGGCCTCGCCTTCCACCCGCCCACGCTCTACGTCGGATACGTCGGCCTCTCGATCGCGTTCAGCTTTGCCGTGGGTGCGCTGATCACGCGCGATGTCGGCCCGGCCTTCGCCCGCGCGATGCGTCCCTGGGTGCTGGGCGCCTGGATCTTCCTGACCGTCGGCATCACTGCGGGCTCGTACTGGGCCTATTATACGCTGGGCTGGGGCGGTTGGTGGTTCTGGGACCCGGTCGAGAACGCCTCGCTCATGCCCTGGCTGGCCGCGACTGCGCTGCTTCACTCGGTTTCGGTGCTAGCCGCGCGCAACGCCCTGCGTGCCTGGACGGTGATGCTCGGCGTCGTCGCGTTCTCGATGTCGATGGTCGGCACGTTCCTCGTGCGCTCGGGCATCCTCACCTCGGTCCACGCCTTTGCGGTCGATCCGGCGCGCGGCAGCTTCATCCTCGTGCTGCTGGCGATCTATATCGGCGGTGCGCTGCTGCTGTTCGGCCTGCGCGCCGGCACGGTGACCGAAGGCGCGCGCTTTGCCCCCGTCAGCCGCGAGGCGGCGCTGGTGTTCAACAACGTCATGCTGTGCGGCATCCTCGGCATCGTGCTCATGGGCACGCTCTATCCGCTGGTGACCGAAGCCTTCGGGGTCAAGGTCTCGGTCGGCCCGCCGTACTTCAACCCGGTTTCGGCGGTGTTCGCGCTGCCGATGGTGGTGGTCATGGCGGTCGGCCCGATCCTGCGCTGGAAGGACGACGGCGCCCGCCGCGTGGCCCCGGTCATGGCCGTGCCCGCGCTGATCGCCCTAGCCGGCACCGCGGCCGCGCTGCTCGCTGGTGTCGGGGTGCTTCCCGCACTCGGCCTCGGCCTTGGCGGTGCGCTGGCCTTGGCCAGCCTGCTGCCGCTGCGCGGGCGCAACCTGCGCCGTACGCCGCTGCCCACCTGGGGTATGGTCGTCGCGCACTTCGGGCTGGCCGTGGCGATGCTCGGCATGGCGAGCGAAAGCGCGTTTTCGATCGAGCGCCTCGCCGCGCTCAACCCCGGCGAGACGCGTAGCGTGGGGCCCTACACGCTGACGCTCGACCGCATCGACCCCGTCGCCGGCCCCAACTGGACCGCGCTGCAGGCCAGCGTGTCCGCCCGCTACGACGGCGGCAGTGCCGTGGTGCTGCAGCCGCAGGCCCGCGTCTTTGCCAATCCGCCGGGCACGCGCACCGAATCCGCGCTGCTGACGCGCTGGAACGGACAGCTCTATGTCGTGCTGGGTGAAGAGGGCGACGACGGCCGCTGGCAGATGCGTTTCTGGTGGAAGCCGTTCGTGCCGCTGATCTGGCTGGGCGGCCTGCTCGTCGGCCTCGGAGGCCTGCTGGCGCTGGTCGGACGGGTGGCGCGCGATGTGAAGCGCCTGGTCGCGATCGACAAGATCGCCTTCCGCCGCGAGAGGCAGGGCCGATGACTGCATCCCCCCCTGACTCTGCGCCCAATCCCGGGCCGGGGCGTGAGTCGCGCCGGCCCGGCCTGGCGCGGTGGTTGCCACTGATCCTGTTCGCCGGTTTCCTCGGGCTGGTCGTCTATGGTCTTGCCCGCCCCGACAACCGCGAGGTGGCGAGCACGTTCATCGGCAAACCGATCCCCGCCTTCGCGCTGCCACCGGCCAGCGACGAGCGTCCGGGCCTCGACAATGCGCACTTCACCGGCGGAAAGCCGCGCCTGCTCAACATCTTCGCCTCGTGGTGCGTACCCTGCGCGGTCGAAGCGCCGCAGCTGGCGCAACTGACCGCGGCGGGCGCCGAGATCGACGGCGTTGCCATCCGCGACCGCAAGGACAATCTGGCGCGGTTCCTGGCCGCGAACGGCAATCCCTTCGCGCGGATCGGCAAGGACGATCTCAGCAAGGTCCAGATCGGCATCGGCTCGTCGGGCGTGCCCGAGACCTTCGTCGTCGATGCGCGCGGCGTGATCCGTTACCAGCACATCGGCGCGATCATGCCCGACGACGTGCCGATGATCCTGCGCAAGCTGAAGGAAGCGGGCCAATGAGAACGCTTGGCTCTGTCGTTGCGGCGTTTTTGGCGCTGGCCCCTCTGGCGCCCGTCGCCGCACAGGACAGCATGCCGCCTGCACCCTATGCCTATCGCCAGTTGCCCGATGCGGCGCAGGAGGCCAAGGCGCAGGCGTTGATGGAAACGCTGCGCTGTCTCAAGTGCCAGAGCCAGTCGATCGCGGATTCGGATGCCTCGATGGCCGGCGACATGCGCAACGAAGTGCGGCTGCGCATCGCCGCGGGTGAGCAGCCCGAGGCGATCCGCGCCTGGCTGATCGAGCGCTATGGCGACTATGTGAGCTATACGCCGCAGCTCAATACACTCACCTGGCCGCTGTTCGCGGCGCCCGCGGTGATCCTCGTAGTGGCGGCGCTGTTGCTGCGCGGGCGTTTTCGGCGAGGCAGGAAAGCATGACCTGGGTTCTGGTGATCGGCGTTGCCGCCGTCGTGTTCGGCCTCATGGTTTGGCTCGGCCGCTTGCCCCGCACTGGTTGGGAAGTGACCGGCGCCGCCCTGCTGTTCGGTCTGGCGGGCTATGCCCTGCAGGGCCACCCGGGCCTGCCCGGTGCGCCGACGGCCGCGGTCGAAAGCCCGGCCGTGGCGGATGCCACGCTGGTCAAGGAACGCCAGCAGATGGGCGACGCCTTCGGCAAGGGCCGCAGCTGGTTGATCCTCGCCGACGGGCTGACGCGGCAGGGGCAGTATCGTGCCGCGGCCGACCTGCTCGCCAAGGCTGCGCGCGACAACCCGGACGACCCCGATATCGAGGTCGCGCTGGGCAATGCGCTGGTCGGGCACAGCGAGGGCCTGATCACGCCCGCCGCGCAGTTCGCGTTCCGCCGCGCCGCCGCGATCGCGCCCGATCACCCGGGGCCGCCGTTCTTCATGGGGCTGGCACTGGCGCAGTCCGGCCGGCTTGCCGACGCCCGCGCGATGTGGGCAGGGCTGCTCGCGCGCTCGCCCGCCGATGCGCCCTATCGCCCCGATCTCGAGATGCGGCTCAAGCGTCTCGACCAGCTGATCGCGGCCAGCAGCGCGCCCGCACGCTGATCGCATCGCCCGCATGGCCCCACATGGGGGCTGCGCGGGAACAGGCGCGGCCTTCAAGGCTTTGCTCACCATTGCTTCAGGTTACACGCCGGTGCTAATCGCCGCGCCGATTCGGCGTCTATCGTGGCGCCGGAACACTTTTTGAGCCGGGCCGGACGCAGTCCGTGAAGGCTGGGGACCGAATGCCATGACCGATTCCGTGGGTAATGCGGATACTGCCGTTGCGTTGCCTTCCGCGAGCGGCGGTGCAGGCCATCACGGCGCACATGGGCATGATTCCAGCCTGCTCAAGATGGCCGTCGGCGCCGTCGGCGTCGTGTTTGGCGACATCGGCACCAGCCCGCTCTACGCCCTGCGCGATACCTTTGCCGGGCATCACCGCCTGCCGCTCGACCAGACCCACGTCTATGGCATCATCAGCCTGATGTTCTGGTCGATGATGATCATCGTGACGCTCAAGTACGTCTCGGTCATCATGCGCGCGGACAACAAGGGCGAGGGGGGCAGCCTCGCGCTGCTGGCCCTCATCAACCAGCACACCGAGGGCAAGCGCTGGGGCCGGGGTATCATCCTGCTGGGCGTCTTCGCGACGGCGCTGTTCTACGGCGACTCGATGATCACCCCGGCGGTGTCGGTCATGGGTGCGATTGAGGGCCTCTCGGTCTATCAGCCGAGCATGCAGGGCTGGGTCGTGCCGATGGTGGTCGCGATCCTCATCGGGCTGTTCCTGATCCAGAGCCGCGGCACCGCAAAGGTGGCGACGTTCTTCGGCCCGATCATGCTGGTCTATTTCGCGACGATCGCGGTGCTTGGCGTGGTCAGCATCGCCGCCCATCCGCAGGTGATCGGCGCGCTGAGCCCGCATTATGCCGTGGCGATGTTCGCACTAGACCCGTTCCGCGGGTTCCTGGCCATGGGCGCCGCCGTCCTCGCGGTGACCGGCGCGGAGGCCCTCTATGCCGACATGGGCCATTTCGGCCGCAACCCGATCCGCGTCTCGTGGCTGGCGCTGGTCCTGCCCGCGCTTGTGCTCAATTATCTGGGCCAGGGTTCGCTGCTGATGCGTGAGGGCGCCTCGGCGCTGGTCAGCCCGTTCTATTATTTGGCGCCCGACTGGTTCCAGTGGCCGCTGCTCATCATCGCCAGCCTCGCCGCCGTCATCGCCTCGCAGGCGGTGATCTCGGGCGCCTTTTCGGTGACGCAGCAGGCGATCCAGCTCGGCTTCATCCCGCGCATGACGATCCGCCACACCAGCACCGCTGCAGGGCAGATCTTCATCCCGGTGATCAATTCGGCGCTGATGGTCGCGGTCATCCTGCTGGTGCTGGTGTTCCGCCACTCGTCGAACCTGACCGCCGCCTACGGCATTGCGGTGACCGGCGCGATGATGATCGACAACGTGCTGCTGGGCGTCGTGCTGATCAAGCTGTGGCACTGGCGCCCGGTGCTTGCTGGCGGACTGCTCGCACTGTTCGTGGCGATCGACCTCGGGTACCTCGGCGCGAACCTGACCAAGATCCCCGACGGCGGCTGGGTGCCGCTGGTCATGGGCGTGACCATCTTCACCCTGCTGACCACCTGGTCGCGCGGCCGTTCGCTGATGCGCCAAGGCATGGCCGAAGGCTCGATCCCGCTCGAGGTCTTCACCAAGTCCGCCCATTCGAGCGCCGCGCGCGTCGCCGGTACCGCGATCTTCATGGCGTCGGCGTCCAACGGCGTTCCCTCAGCGCTGCTGCACAACATCAAGCACAACAAGGTGCTGCACGACCGCGTCATCATCCTGACCGTTGCGATCCAGGACGTGCCCTATGTCGATCTGGCGGAGCGGTCGGACGTAAAGGATTTCGGCAACGGCTTCTACCGCGTCAAGCTGCGCTTCGGCTTCCTCGAGGAGACCGACGTGCCCGCCGCGCTCAAGACCGTGACGATGTGCGGTGCGCCGTTCGACATGATGAAGACCAGCTTCTTCCTCTCGCGCCAGACGCTGATCCCCTCGGACAAGCCCGGCATGGCGCTGTGGCGCGAGAAGCTGTTCGCCTGGATGCTGCGCAATGCCGCCAGTGCGATGGAGTTCTTCCGCCTGCCCACCAATCGCGTCGTCGAGCTGGGCAGCCAGCTGCGCATCTGATCGGCGAGACAAGCCGCACGCCCGGGAATGGGGCGCCTCGGCCATTGCCGCCCATACGAAAACGGCCGGTCGCTCCGTGGGGAGCAGACCGGCCGTTCTGTTTTAGCCTGTAGCTGAAAGAAGCGGATTACTTCTTCATCGTGTCCGCGGCTTCGTCGGCACCCTGGGCAACGCGGTTGCCGAACTTGTCGGCGGCGGTGCCGGCCTTGTCCGCGGCGTGGTCGATCTTGTCGCCGGCGCGGTCGAGCTTGGCCGATGCATTGTCGGCGGCACGGTCGGCAGCGCGGCTGGCGTCGTTGACCGCCTTCGAAGCGGCTTCGGAGACATTGTCCGCAGCCTTGTCGGCAGCACGTCCGGCGTCGGCCGCAGCATTGCGCGCGTCATCAGCGGCCGAATCGGCTGCAGCAGCCGTCTTGTCCTGGGTCTTCTCCGAGCAGGCCGAGAGGCCGGCGGCGGCGATCATCAGGGCAGGGATGGCGAGGAAGTGCGTGCGCATAGGGTGGTCTCCCGTGTTTGACTTGGTCGGATGCGAAACGCGACCTCGCCAAACCGGTTCCCCGCTTAGTCGTGCGGCGTGGTCGTCTCGGCCTCGGCCACGGCATCCTCTTTGCCAAGGCCATGGCGCAGCAGCATCGGCACTTGCGCGAAGGTGAACAGGAACGACAGCGCGCTGACGCCCCACAGCTTGGCGGTCAGCCAGCCGTCGAAGGTGAGGGCGTGCCGCAACACTTCGTTGAGCCCGGCGAGCGCAAGGAAGAACCACGCCCAGTTGCGCGACAACTTGCGCCAGCCATCGTCGTCCAACCCGTCGAACGCGCTCTGCAGCAGCGTGCGCAGCAGCGGCTTGCCCCGCATCAGGCCGACGAACAGCGCGCCCGAGAACAGCAGGTAGATCACGGTCGGCTTGATCTGAATCCAGAACGGATCGCCCAGGAATACGGTCAGCGTGCCGAAGCCGAGAATCAGCGCGGTCGACAGCCACAGCATCGGCGAGATCTTGCCGAGGCGCCATTTCGACACCGCCAGTGCCACCACGGTCGCGACCATGAAGGCGATCGTGCTCTTGGTGATGGCGACGACCGAGCCAACGCCGTTGTCGCTCGCCTGCGCCGGGCTGAAATGGCGATAGGCGAGGAAGAACACCAGCAGCGGGCCATAGTCCACGGCGAGGTTCACCCAGGAGGTCTTGGGCTTCGCCGAAGCCTGGGGCTTGGTGGTTGGCACGTCGCTCACTGGAATACCCCGGCGATGACTCGCGCGACCAGATCGGGGTCGAACGGGCGCAGGTCGTTGATCGTCTCGCCCACGCCGATGGCGTGGATCGGCAGGCCGTATTGTCCGGCGGCCGCCACCAGAACGCCGCCGCGCGCCGTACCGTCGAGCTTGGTCATGACGAGGCCGGTGACGCCGGCCACATCCTTGAAGATTTCGATCTGCTGAAGCGCGTTCTGGCCATTGGTCGCGTCGAGCACCAGCACCACGTCGTGCGGCGCCTCGGGGTTGAGGCGGCCGAGCACGCGGCGCACCTTGGCCAGCTCGTCCATCAGCTCGCGCTTGTTGTGCAGGCGCCCGGCGGTGTCGACGATGAGGACGTCGGTGCCGGCATCGGTCGCGGCCTTGACCGCGTCGAACACGATCGAGGCAGGGTCGCCGCCCTCGGGGCCTGTGACAATCGGCACCCCGAGACGGTCGGCCCAGACCTTGAGCTGGCCGATTGCGGCGGCGCGGAAGGTGTCGCCCGCGGCCAGCATCACCGAATAGTCCAGTTCCTGGAACAGGTGCGCCAGCTTGGCGATCGTCGTGGTCTTGCCCGAACCGTTGACGCCGATGACGAGGATCACCTGCGGGCGCGGGAAGGCGACGATGTCGAGCGGCTTGGCAACGGGGCGCAGGATCGCCGCGATCTCGGTCGCGACCGCCTCGCGCAGGGCCTTGTCATCCAGCCCCTCGTCAAAGCGTGCGGAAGAAAGACGCTCGCGGATGCGCGCGGCCGCACGGGGCCCAAGGTCGGCCATGATGAGCGCGTCCTCGATCTCGTCGAGCTGCGCCTCGGTCAGGCGGGTGGCACCGCCGAACCCGGTGAGGCTGCCGGCGAGCCGCTCGGAGGTCTTGCGAAACCCTCCCAGCAGGCGATCCGACCAGCTGTCGCTACTCATGCCAGCATTCCTTCTTCGATCCCCGTCGGGGTCATCATCACCAATGCGCCCGCTGCCGTGCCGGGGGGCAGGCGATAGGGCGCGAAATCGGGGCCATGGCCCGTGCCGTCGCGTTCGGCAAGCACTTGTGCCGGCCGGCCGACGCGCGTGCCAAGCCAGCGCGCCCGTTCCGCGGCCACGGCGGCGCGCAACTGCGCGGCCCGCGCCCGGATAACGGGCAGCGCAACCTGGGGCATCCGCGCGGCGGGCGTGCCGGCGCGCGCGGAATAGGGGAAGACATGCCCGTGCACGATCCCGGCCGCGGCGATGATCGACAGGTTGTCGGCGTGCATCGCCTCGTCCTCGGTCGGAAAGCCGGCGATAAGGTCGGCGCCCAGCGCGATCTCGGGGCGGCGCGCGCGCAGCGTTTCGGCCAGCGCCAGCGCCTGTGCGCGGCTGTGGCGGCGCTTCATGCGCTTGAGCACCATGTCCGCGCCCGATTGCAGCGAGAGATGGACATGCGGCATGACCCGCGCCTCGCTGCACAGCAGTTCGAGCAGCAGCGGGTCGATCTCCACCCCATCGACCGAGGACAGCCGCAGGCGGGGCAGGGCGGGGAACGCGCGCAGGATCGCGGCAACGAGGTCGCCGAGGCGCGGCGCCCCATCGAGATCGGCGCCCCAGCTGGTCAGGTCGACGCCGGTCAGCACGACTTCGGCGACGCCCAGATCGACATGGCGCGCCACGATGTGCAGCACGTCCGCCACCGGCAGCGACCGGCTGGCGCCGCGCCCTTGCGGGATGATGCAGAAGGTACAGGCGTGATCGCAGCCATTCTGCACCGCCACGAAGGCGCGGGTGTGCCGCTCCGAGGGCACGCGCGGCATGGGCGAGGCCGAAACCTGCCAGCGCGCCGGCAGCAGCTTTTCCGCGTTGGGCACCACGCCGTCCACCTCGGCCATCGCGGCGAAGGCCTCGGGTTCGATCGTGGCGGCGCATCCGGTGACCAGCAGGCGTGCATCGGGGTTGTCGCGGCGCAGGCGGCGGACGGCCTTGCGCGACTGGCGAACGGCCTCGGTGGTGACGGCGCAAGTGTTGACCACCAGCGTGGGGGTGGCGGCGCCGCGCAGCATGGCGCGGATTGCCTCGCTTTCCGACAGGTTCATCCGGCACCCCAGCGTGATGACCTCGGGAGGCGCACCCGCGCCGGGGGCGTCGTTGTCAGAGGGGGTAGAGGGCATCGTCGAAGGCGCCATCGAAGCTAGCGCTCGCCGGCCCGGTCATCAGGATCGTGCTGTCCTCGCGCCAGGCGATGACGAGGCTGCCGCCCGGCAGGTCGACGCGCACCTGGCGCCCCGTCAGGCGGCGGCGCATGGCCGCGACCGCCGTGGCGCAGGCGCCGGTGCCGCAGGCGCGCGTCAGCCCCGCGCCGCGTTCCCACACGCGCAGGACGATATGGTCCGGCCCGGCGATATGCGCGACGTTGACGTTGACGCGTTCGGGAAAGACGGGGTCGGTCTCGATGATCGGGCCGAGCCGCGCGAGATCGACGATCTGCGCGTCCTCGACGAAGAACACCGCATGCGGATTGCCGACGTTGACCGCGACCGGGTCGGCGAGGTCGTCCCAGCCGACCGGCATGGCCAGCGTGTCCATCGCATAGGCCAAGGGAATGGCATCCCAGTCGAAGCGCGGCACGCCCATGTCGACGCTGATCCCGCTGTCACCGGCCTCGGCCTCGATCAGGCCGCCCGCGGTCTCGATACGGGTGCGGCCGCCGAGCAGCAGGCCCACCGCGCGGCTGGCATTGCCGCAGGCGCCGACTTCGCTGCCGTCAGGATTGAAGATGCGCATCGTCACGTCGGCCCGGCTCGAGGGTTCGAGCACGATCAGCTGGTCGCAGCCGATGCCGGTGTGCCGGTCGGCCAGCGCGGCGGCGCGCCGCGTCGACATCGCCAGCGGCGCGGTACGGGCGTCGATCACCACGAAGTCGTTGCCGAGGCCGTGCATCTTGTGAAAGGGAATGCGCATGGCCCGCGATCTAGGCGTTCCGCCCCTTTCGCGCAATGGAGGGCATGGCCAAAGGCCCGTGGTCGTGCGGCTCAGGCGCTGGCGCTGCGCGGGGCGTCCGGAAGCGGCATGGGCACGGCGTCGCTCGTCTCGGGCGTGGTGACATGGGTCACCAGCAGCCCTTCGCCGGCCAGGCTCGCGGCCACGTGGCGCGCGTCCTCTGGCTGGCCATAGAGATAGCCCTGGCCCCGGAACGAGCCGAGCTTGCGCAATTCGTCGAGAACCGCCGCCGTCTCGATCCCTTCGGCAATCAGCGGCAGCGCCAGTCCCTGGCCCAGCGACGTGATCGCCGAGACGATCGTGGCGCTGTCCTTGCAGCTGTCGAGCGAGGTCACGAAGCTGCGGTCTATCTTGATCGCGTCGAACGGTAGCGTGCGCAGTTGAGCGATCGAGCTGTATCCGGTGCCGAAATCGTCGAGGCTGACGCGAATGCCCTGGTTCTTGAGGCTCGCCACCATGGAGCGCACCATGGGCAGGTTCTCGTGCAGCGCGGTCTCGGTGATCTCCACTTCCAGCCGGTGCGGCGGGAAGTTCGCCTCGACCAGCATCTTGAGCAGGCGCTGGGCAAACCACGGGTCGCGCAGCTGCAACGGCGAGATATTGACCGAGAGCGAGAGCTCGGGCGCCCAGGTGCGCGCATCGGCCAAGGCCTGGCGGATCAGGCCTTCCGACATCTCCGCGATCACGCCGATCTCCTCGGCCACCGGAATGAACACATCGGGCGAAACCAGGCCATGGCGCGGGGAATGCCAGCGGGCGAGCATTTCGAAGCCGGTCAGGCGACCACTGTCGAGATCGATCTGCTTTTCATAGAACGGCACGAATTCGCCGCGGGCGAGGCCTTCGCGGATGCCGCTTTCGAGTTCGGCGCGGAATCGCAAGGCGCTTTCCATCGCCGGATCGAACCAGCAGTGGCGGTCGCGGCCATGGCTCTTGGCATGGTACATAGCCAGGTCCGCGTGATGCAGCAGCTGTGCGGCGACCGCGCTGGCGTCCGCGCCGTGGGGGATTGCCGGTCCGTCGCTGCGCGCAACGCCGATCGAGGTGGAGATATCCACCGTGCAGCCGGCCAGCGCGATGGGTTCGGCGACCGCCTGGTTGATCCGGCGCGCAAGGGTCGCGATCGCCCCGGGGTCGGCCGGGTTGAAGCGCAGCGCGCAGGTAAATTCGTCGCCGCCGATGCGGGCGATGACCGCCTCGTGCGGCAGGACGGCGCGCAGCCGCATCGCCGTGGCGACGAGGACCGCGTCGCCGGTCTGGTGACCGTGCAGGTCGTTGGCGCGCTTGAACTTGTCGAGGTCGAGCATCAGCAGCGCGACCGCCTCGTCGTGGCACCAGGCATCGGCGATGAGCGCCTCGATCGCGGGTTCCAGACTGCGGCGATTGAGGCAACCGGTGAGCGGATCGGTATAAGCGAGCCGGCGCGCGGTCGCTTCGGCGCGGCGGCGGACTTCCACTTCGCCCGTCAGCTCGACGTAGCGACGCCAGCCGAAGATGATCAGCGCGATGTTGAGCAGCAGCGCATTGGCGAGGACGACGTCGACGTTGCCCGTTCCGAACAGGAGGTAATCGACCGTGCGGGTGAGCACCGCCGAGCCGGAGCCGACGAACAGGATGATCGCTGCAGCAATGATACCCAGCGCGACGACATCGCGATCGGCGCGCGGCAGGGCGGTATCCATCGCCTCATGGAATGCTGTGGCATTCGTCATTGCCGCCGTTTCGCTGGTCATCGCCTCATAGCCCGTTGTTTTTTGCGTTGCAGGCCTAGGTCGTAAACTCATGAATGGCGCACCCGAGGTTTGAGGCCAAAGGCCCCGTCGTGAGGAGAAAGCGCGCAGGAATATCGGCAATATTTCCAGCGCTTTCGACGCTGCGAGGGGGCCTTTGGTCAAATCCCGAAGGGACGCCGAAATGGCTTCCATCTCGGGCCAAAGTGCCCTTGCAAAGGCTCCCGGCCTTCGCTGCGGCCACTTTGGCCCGATATGTTCGCCATTTCGACGCCTCGGGTGCGCCATTTATGAGTTTACGACCTAGTCGTTGCAGGACATGCGAAAAACTACCTGCCCGGGTTGAAGGATCGGTTAACGCCCCGGCAAACAACTCCATGCCGGGCCGCCCGCCTCGGTATGGTTGCAATCGGCAGCGGGTGCGGGTAAGGGCTCGGGCCTGTCCAGGCTTTGCGCGGATTCGCGTCCGCCGGCAAGGACACAGGTTTTGTACGCCCCCGGAACAGGAAGGCGCACGCTGGTCGGCGAGGTTTCGCCCACCGGCGTTTTTCGCGTTCGGGCCTGGTGGTGTACGGTTTGGCAATGGAGCAGCGCGTGTTCGACAGTCTTTCCGATCGGCTTGGCGGCGTCTTCGACCGCCTGCGCGGTCGCGGCGCGCTTCAGGAAGAAGACGTCCGCGCCGCCATGCGCGAAGTGCGCATCGCCCTGCTCGAGGCCGACGTGGCCCTGCCGGTGGTGCGCCGCTTCGTCGACAAGGTGACCGAGGAAGCGGTCGGCCAGTCTGTGCTGAAGTCGGTCACGCCGGGCCAGCAGGTCGTCAAGATCGTGAACGATGCGCTGGTCGAGATGCTCGGCAGCGAGGCGGCGGACCTCGATCTTGCCGCGACCCCGCCGGTGGTCATCATGATGGTCGGCCTGCAGGGTTCGGGCAAGACCACCAGCACTGCCAAGATCGGCAAGCTGATCAAAGAAAAGCGCGGCAAGAAGGTGCTGATGGCGTCGCTCGACGTCAATCGTCCGGCCGCGCAGGAACAGCTCAAGGTGCTGGGCGAACAGGCCGGCGTCGCCACGCTGCCGATCGTGCCGGGCCAGTCGCCGGTCGAGATCGCGACGCGCGCGGTCAATGCCGCCAAGCTCCAGGCCGTCGACGTCCTGCTGCTTGACACCGCCGGTCGCCTCCACGTCGACCAGGCGCTGATGGACGAGATGAAGGCGGTCGCCGCCGTCTCGACCCCGCGCGAGACGCTGCTGGTGGTCGACTCGCTGACCGGCCAGGACGCGGTCAACGTCGCGCAGTCGTTCGCCGGCGAAGTGGACCTGACCGGCGTGGTGCTGACCCGCATGGACGGCGATGCGCGCGGCGGTGCAGCGCTGTCGATGCGCGCGGTCACCGGCAAGCCGATCAAGTTCGCCGCCACGGGCGAAAAGCTCGACGCGATAGAGACTTTCCAGCCCGAGCGCGTCGCCGGCCGCATCCTCGGCATGGGCGACATCGTCTCGATCGTCGAGAAGGCGGCCGCGACGATCAAGCAGGACGAGGCGGAAAAGCTCGCCTCGCGCATGGCCAAGGGCCAGTTCGACATGAACGACCTGCGCATGCAGCTGCAGCAGATGCAGCGCATGGGTGGTCTCGGTGCGCTCGCCGGGCTGATGCCGGGCATGAAGAAGGCCAAGCAGGCCATGGCCAGCTCGGGCATGGACGACAAGGTGCTGCTCCACATGGACGCGATCATCGGCTCGATGACCGCCAAGGAGCGCGCGAAGCCCGAACTGCTCAACGCCAAGCGCAAGATCCGCGTCGCCAAGGGTTCGGGCACGCAAGTGCAGGACGTCAACAAGCTTCTGAAGATGCATCAGGAAATGGCCAAGGCCATGAAGCAGATCAAGAAGATGGGCGGGCTCAAGGGCCTGGGCGCGCTGTTCGGCAAGGGTGGCATGGGTGCCGCCATGCCGGGGCTGGACCAGCAGGCCGGGCCGGGTGGCCTTGGTGGTCTGGGTGGCGGCCTCGGTGGTCTGGGCGGCGGCGGACTGGGTGGTCTCCCGGGCCTTGGCAACGGCAAGCTGCCCGGCAACCTCGCCGACCTGCTCAAGAACAAGTAATCACATCGTATTTTGTTGAAAGGTAAGTAAATGTCTGTTTCCATGCGTCTGTCGCGCGGCGGTTCCAAGAAGCGCCCCTATTACAAGATCGTCGTCTCCAACAGCCGCGCTCCGCGTGACGGCAAGTATCTGGAGCAGGTCGGCACCTACAACCCGCTGCTCGCCAAGGACGCCGAAGACCGCGTGCGCCTGATCGAAGACCGCGTTCGCTACTGGATCGGCGTTGGCGCCCAGCCGACCGACCGCGTTGCCCGCCTGCTCGACAAGGCCGGCATCAAGGAGCGCGCTGCGACCAACAACCCGCAGAAGGCCGAGCCGGGCAAGAAGGCCAAGGAACGCGCCGAGGACAAGGCCGAGAAGGCTGCAGCCGCCGCTGCGGCTGCTGCCGAGGCTGCTGCGGCCCCCGCTGCCGAAGAAACCGCTGAAGCCTGAGGCTGACGCACCAGCATGACGCACGATCGCCCGGTTACCCTGGCCGCCATCGCCGGCGCACACGGCGTGACGGGCGAAGTGCGCCTCAAGCTGTTCGGTGAGGGTGTCGCCTCGTTGAAGCCCCACAAGGCGTTCAACGGCGGCACCCTGACCCTCGACAAGCTCCGTGACGACGGCAAGGGCGGCGCCATCGCCCGCTTTGCCGAAGTGACCACGCGCAACGCGGCCGAAGCCCTTCGCGGCACGGCCCTGTCCGTCCCCCGCTCGGCCCTGCCGCCGCTGGACGACGGCGAATACTATCATGCCGACCTGATCGGCCTGCCCGCCCATTCCACCGACGGCACCGTGCTCGGCACCTGCGTCGGCGTGGACAATTATGGCGCCGGCGACGTGCTCGACATCGAACGCCCCGACGGCAAGCGCTTCATGGTCCCGATGCGCGCCGAAGCCGTGCCCGAATGGGACGAGGCACGCCTGCTGATTGACTCGTTGTACGCGGAATAGTATATACGGGTCGTATATACAGGAGCGCGTCGTGACCGAGCAGTTCAAGGCCAAGAGCTTCATGTCCGGCAATTCGGTCGCCATGCGCTTGCCCAAGGGGCTTGGCGTTGATCCTGGCCTGGATTGGACCGTGGAATGGCGGGGCAACGATCTGGTGTTTCAGGTCAAGGATCGGCCCAAGCGCAAGTTCAACATCGAAAAAGTCTGGGGCTCTGCAAAAGGCCTTCAGTTAATAAAACCCGAGGATCGCGTGTTCGAGCCCAGTCGGCGCGTTTGGGACGATCCGGATTTTATGCGTTTCAGCGATGACGACGCAAAGTGAAGTATCTATTCGACAGCAACGTCGTCATCAGGGTTGCATTGGGGCACGGTGAGGCTTTACGAAATCGTATCGCCGAGTGCGATGAAGGCGATATAGCCGTTTCCGCTGTCGTTTATGCGGAAGTCGCCTTGGGTTCGGTCAATGGCAAACCTCCAGCGCTGGATGAACTGTCAACATTTTTGAGCGAAGTGCCGGTTTTGCCGTTCGATGCGGCTGCTGCCGAAGTTTATGCCCGCCTGCCGTTCCGGCGCGGCAGCTTCGACCGGCTCATCGCCGCCCATGCGCTGGCGCTCGACCTGATACTCGTGACCGACAATACTTCTGACTACGACGACGTGCCTGGCCTCAGGGTCGAAAACTGGGTGCGCTGACCCGGCCATTGCCAAGGCAGAGCCAACGCGGCAAGGCCCGTCCACCGGCCTGCGGCTGGTTGCCCTCCCCGTGCCGGGGAGGATCGAGCAGGACTTGATTGCATGACGTTCCACGCCGCCGTTCTCACCCTTTATCCCGAGATGTTCCCAGGGCCGCTGGGCGTCAGCTTGGCCGGCCGGGCTCTGCGCGAGGGGAAGTGGACGCTCGACCCGGTGCAGATTCGCGACTTTGCCGCCGACAAGCATCGCACGGTCGACGATACGCCTGCGGGCGGCGGGGCGGGGATGGTGCTGCGGGTGGATGTGCTGGCGAACGCTATCGACCATGCGCGGGCGGCGATGGGGGAGAAGGTGGGCGATGCCTCGGCCCCTCCGTCAGGCGCTGGCGCGCCTGCCACCTCCCCATTGCATGGGGAGGATCTTGTCGTTGATCCTCCCCATGCAATGGGGAGGGGGACCGCCGGCGCAGCCGGTGGTGGAGGGGTGGGCACCATCCCCGTCATCGCCATGACACCGCGCGGCAAACCTCTGACTCAGGCCCGTGTGCGCGAGCTGGCGCAAGGCCCGGGCGTGATCGTCGTGTGCGGGCGATTCGAGGGGTTCGACGAGCGCATCTTTGCCGGCCGCGCGGTCGAGGAAGTTTCGGTCGGCGACATCGTCCTGTCGGGTGGCGAATGCGCCGCGCTGATGCTGCTCGATGCTTGCATTCGCCTGCTGCCCGGCGTAATGGGCGCGGCTTCCAGTGGGCACGAAGAGTCGTTCGAGAACGGGCTGCTCGAGTACCCGCATTATACCCGACCCCAGGAATGGGAAGGGCGCACGATCCCTGAAGTGCTGCGATCGGGGGATCATGCGAAGATCGCGGAATGGCGCCAGCGCCAGTCCGAGGTCGATACTCGGTCACGCAGGCCGGACCTTTGGGAGCGCCACGTCGGCGCTCGGGACCAGTCTGCCTCTGGCGCGCGGCACGAAGTGCAGGACGTTTGACCATGAACCTGATTCAGCAGATCGAAGCTGAAGCCATCGCCGAATTCAAGGCGAAGAAGGAAATTCCGGATTTCCGCGCCGGTGACACCGTGCGCGTCGGCGTACGCGTCGTCGAAGGCGAGCGCACCCGCGTCCAGGCCTACGAAGGCGTCGTGATCGCCCGCTCGAACCGTGGCCTCGGCTCGAACTTCACCGTTCGCAAGATCTCGTTCGGCGAAGGCGTGGAGCGCGTGTTCCCGCTCTACTCGCCCAACATCGACTCGATTACCGTCGTGCGCCGCGGTGTCGTGCGTCGTGCGAAGCTCTACTACCTGCGTGGTCGCACCGGTAAGAGCGCACGTATCGCCGAGCGCCGCGACGTTCGTCCCGCCCAGGAAGGCTGATAAGCCGCCGCCGCGACACGGATACAACCGTAAAGGGGCGTCCTGGCTTATGCAGCCAGGGCGCCCTTTTGCTTTTCGGGATGCCCCCCTTGCCATGCGTCTTCGTCCCCTGCTGCTTGCCACCGCGCTGCTTGGCGCGCCGATCGTCGTTCATGCCGCGCCTGCCAAACCGTTGCCGGCTGGTGCTGTGAAGACGGTGCCCGCTGCCGCCGGTGCGTTGACGCTGGAGCGCGTCTTCGCCAGCCCCTCGCTCAACGGGCCGAGCCCGCGCGGGGTGAAGCTGTCGCCCGATGGGCGCTACCTGACGCTGCTGCGCAACCGCACCGACGATCGCGAGCGGTTCGACCTGTGGGGCTTCGATCGCAAGACCGGCAAGTGGTCGATGCTCGTCGATTCGCTCAAGCTCTCGTCGGGCCGCGTGCTCAGCGAGGCGGAGAAGATGCAGCGCGAACGCCAGCGCATCGGCGACCTCAAGGGGATCGTCGCCTACGACTGGGCGAGCGATGGCAAGAGCGTGCTCGTGCCGCTCGACGGCGAGCTGCTGCTGGCGGGCCTCGATGGCACGGTGCGCAAGATCGCCGGCACGACCGGCGGCGAACTCAATCCGCGCCTTGGCCCCAAGGGCCAGCACATCGCCTTCGTACGCGATCGCCGGCTGTGGGTCGGCCCGGTTTCAGGGCAGGGCATGCCGGTCGCGATCAGCCCCGAGGAAAGCGCCGACACGGTGCACTGGGGCGAGGCCGAATTCGTCGCGCAGGAAGAGCTGGCGCGCATGACCGGCTTCTGGTGGGCTCCCAACGAAAAGCGCCTCGCGGTCGAACGCTTCGACGAAGCCAATGTCGGCGTCGTCACCCGTGCGGCGATCGGCGCGGACGGCACCAAGACCTTCGACCAGCGCTATCCCGCGGCCGGCGGCGCCAATGCCGATGTCTCGCTGTGGCTGATGGACGCCGATGGCGGGCATCGCGTGCCCGTGGATCTCGGACCTGACAAGGACATCTACCTCGGCCGCGTCGACTGGGCGCCCGACGGGAAGACCGTCTATGTCCAGCGCCTCGACCGGGCCCAGACCAGGCTCGACATGCTGGCCGTCGACCCGGCCACGGGCGCGGCGCGGGTGCTGTTCACCGAGACCGCGCACGAGAAGAGCTGGATCAACCTGTCGAGTAATTATCGCTTCCTCGATGACGGCAGCCTGATCTGGTGGTCCGAGCGTGACGGTTTCGGCCACCTCTATCGCTTCACGCCCGGCGCCAATGGCGGCACGTGGCAGCAGCTGACGCAAGGCCCGTGGGCGGTGACCGATCTGGTCGGTGTCGACCAGCAGGCCGGCCGCGTCTATTTCGCGGGCACCCGCGACGACGTGCTGGCGGGCCAGGTCTATGCTCTGTCGCTCAAGACGCCGGCCAAGGTCGAGCGGCTGACGGACCTTGCCTTCGCCAACAGCGCGAGCATGGACGGCAAGGGCCAGGCGCTGATCGTGACGCGCAGCGGCGATGCGCAGCCGCCGCAGTCCTATCTCGCCGACGGGGCGGGCAAGCGGCTGGCCTGGATCGAGGAAAACCGCCTCGATACCGGCCATGCCTATGCGCCTTACCTCGCCGCGCATCGCCCTGCCACGTTCGGGACGATCCCGGCCGCCGACGGCACGCCGCTGCACTACATGATGATGACCCCGCCGATGGAGCCGGGCAAGCGCTACCCGGTCTTTACCTACCACTACGGCGGACCGACCGCGAACGTGGTGCACAAGGGCTGGCAGGGCGCGCTGGCGCAGGCGATCGTCGCCAAGGGCTACATCTACTTCGCGCTCGACAACCGCGGTTCGGAAAACCGCGGCGTCGATTTCGCCTCGAAGATCTGGCACGCGATGGGCACGGTCGAGGTCGAGGACCAGCTGGCGGGCGCACAGTGGCTTAAGCAGCAACCCTTCGTCGATCCCGCGCGCGTCAGCACCTTCGGCTGGTCCTATGGCGGGTACATGACCGTCAAGATGCTGCAGGCGCATCCCGGCGTCTGGGCTGCGGGCATCGCGGTGGCGCCGGTCACCAAGTGGGAGCTCTACGACACCGCCTATACCGAGCGCTATCTTGGCAATCCCAAGGCCGTGCCCGAGGTCTACAAGGCCGCGGGCGCGCTGGAAAATAGCGCGAAGCTCAAGGATCCGCTGCTGCTGGTCCACGGCATGGCGGACGACAACGTGGTGTTCGAGAACAGCTCCGCGCTCATCGCCAAGATGCAGGGCGAGGCGGTGCCGTTCGAGATGATGCTTTACCCCGGCTATACCCACCGCATCAGCGGGCCGAAGGTGAGCCAGCATCTCTACGAGACCATGTTCCGCTTCCTCGACCGCAACGGTGCGGGTACGGGCACGGCGACCGGCGGAAAATAACAAGTTCGCGGGGGCAAAGCCCCTTTCGCTTGGCTGGTCGGAACCAGCCGCTAAGGAGCGGGCGCGCGCAAGGCGTTCGCAGGGAGTGAGAGTTACCATGGGTTATCGGGTTGTAGTGGTGGGTGCCACCGGCAATGTCGGGCGCGAAATGCTCAACATCCTCGCCGAGCGCGAATTTCCGATCGACGAGATCGCCGTGCTGGCCTCGTCGCGCTCGCAAGGGTCGGAGATCGACTTTGGGGAAACCGGCAAGAAGCTGAAGGTCCAGAACGTCGAGCACTTCGATTTCACCGGGTGGGACATCGCGCTGTTCGCCGCCGGGTCGGGCCCGACCAAAATCTACGCTCCCAAGGCGGCCTCGCAGGGCTGCGTGGTGATCGACAACTCGTCGCTCTATCGCATGGACCCCGATGTTCCGCTGATCGTACCCGAGGTGAACCCCGAGGCGATCGACGGCTACACCGCGCGCAACATCATCGCCAACCCCAACTGCTCGACCGCGCAGATGGTCGTGGCGCTTAAGCCCCTGCACGACAAGGCGAAGATCAAGCGCGTCGTCGTCGCGACCTACCAGTCGGTCTCGGGCGCCGGCAAGGAAGGCATGGACGAATTGTTCGAGCAGAGCCGTGCGATCTTCGTCGGTGACCAGGTCGAACCCAAGAAGTTCACCAAGCAGATCGCCTTCAACGTCATCCCGCACATCGACAGCTTCCTCGACGATGGCTCGACCAAGGAAGAGTGGAAGATGGTCGCCGAGACCAAGAAGATCCTCGATCCCAAGATCAAGGTGACCGCGACCTGCGTGCGCGTGCCGGTGTTCATCGGCCACTCCGAAGCTCTCAACGTCGAGTTCGAGGACGAGATCTCGGCCACCGAGGCGCAGGACATCCTGCGCGAGGCACCGGGCGTCATGCTCGTCGACAAGCGCGAGGACGCCGGATACGTGACGCCGATCGAGTGCGTGGGCGACTACGCCACCTATGTCTCGCGCGTGCGGGAAGACCCGACGGTCGATTCAGGCCTCGCGCTGTGGTGTGTCTCGGACAACCTGCGCAAGGGCGCCGCGCTCAACGCGGTGCAGATCGCCGAACTGCTCGGCCGTCGCCACCTCAAGAAGGGCTGAGGCAAGCACGCCGCCCCTCGCGCGAGTGAGGGGCGGCGGTGTTTCCCGGCAGGTGCGTCACCCCGGGCATTGACCCGGGGTCCCGCTTCCGGGGCCAAAACCGCGCTCGATAGGTGTCGCCCAAAAGCGGGACCCCGGGTCTTCGCCCGGGGTGACGGGGTGGGCCGAGATCAAGCTATCGCGGTGTCGAAGTCAGACGATTGCGCCATGCGGCCAGCCGGCCTATCGCCTCCTCTAGCATGGCCGCCGGCTTGCAATGGCACAGGCGCAGGATGTGGCGCGGGGCCGGCGGGCCTTCCCACAGTGCCGACAGCGGTATCGTCGCGACGCCGGCCTCGTGCACCGCACGCTCGGCGAATGTCGCGTCGTCCAGCGCGATGCCGCTGCGGGCAAGGTCGATGCAGGCGAACCACGTCGCCGCATTGGGCAGCACCGCGAAGCCGTGGCGGGCAAGCCCGTCCAGCAGAACCTGCCGCGAGGCTGCCCAGTCGGCCACCAGCACATCGATCGTCGCATCCTGCGCCAGACCCTCGGCCACGGCTGCTTGCAGCATGGGCGGGGTGGTGAAGGTCAGGAACTGATGCGCCCGCGCGACGACCGCGGCCATGGCTGGCGCGGCCAGCAGCCAGCCGACCTTCCACCCCGTGGCGCCGAAGATATTGCCGGCCGAGCCGATCTTGATCGTCCGCTCCGCCATGCCCGGCTCGGCCATCAGCGGGCGGTGCGGCGCGCCATCGAAGCGGACGGTTTCCCAGACCTCGTCGCAGATCGCCACCAGATCCGCCTCCAGACATAGCTGCGCCACGGCGGCGCGATCCGCCGCCGTAGTCACGGTGCCGGTCGGGTTGAGCGGATCGTTGAGGATCAGCGCGCGCGTGCGCGGCGTGACGGCCTGGCGCAGCGTCTCGAGCGGCAAGGCCCAGTCGGGCGGGGCGAGGGCCACGAACACCGGCACGCCGCCCGCCCGGCGCACCAGCGGAGCATAGGCATCGTAGGCCGGCGCGAAGACCAGCACCTCATCGCCGGGTTGCACGACCGCAAGGATGGCCGCCGCCAGCGCTTCGGTCGCGCCCGAGGTCACGACGACATCGTCCGCTAAGACGGCTAAGCCCTGCCGCCGCGCATAGAACCCGGCCACCGCCTCGCGCAGCACGGGCAGCCCGGCCATCGGCGGATATTGATGTGACACGCGATCCACCGCTTGCGTCAGCGCCTCGATCAGCGGCGCCGGCGGCAGACCATCGGGAAACCCTTGCCCCAGGTTGATCGCGCCGGTCTGCCGCGCAAGCCCAGACATGCGCTCGAACACGGTGGTCGGCATGGCGGCATAGAGCGGATGAAGCGAAGGCGCGGTCATGAAAGCAGAACTACCCGCGCCGACGGCAGGCGCAACCGTCCTGCCGCTCAAGCCGCCCTTTTCGCCGCCCGGCGCGCGATGGTCGAAAGGCCCTTGGTCAGCTGGACCAGTCCGTTGAGGCGGCCTTGCGGGTCGCCCCAGGCGCGCTGGATGACCAGCTTGTTGTCGGGGCGCAGCTTGGCGGTGCCCTTCAGGCGCTCGACGTAGGCGATCAGGCCCATGGGATCGGGGAAGTCGTCGTTGTGGAACGAGACCAGCACACCCTTGGGCCCGACGTCGATCTTGGCGATGCGCGCCTCGATCGCCTGGCGCTTCACCTCGATCAGCTGGAGCAGGTTCTGTGTCGCCTGCGGCAGCGGGCCAAAGCGGTCGATCATCTCGGCGGCCAGCGCCTCGACCGCATCGGCGCCCTCGGCATCGTTCATGCGGCGATAGAGCGCCATGCGCACGGCGAGGTCGGGGACGTAGTCCTCGGGGATCATGATCGGCGCGTCGAGCGTGATCTGCGGGCTCAGTGCCTCGCGCTCGCGTGCCAGGCCGATGTCGCCCGCCTTGGCGGCGAGAATCGCGTCCTCGAGCATCGACTGGTACAGCTCGAAGCCCACTTCCTTGACGTGGCCCGATTGCTCGTCGCCCAGCAGGTTGCCCGCGCCACGCAGGTCGAGATCGTGGCTGGCGAGCTGGAAGCCGGCGCCGAGCGAATCGAGGTCGCCCAGGACCTTGAGCCGCTTTTCCGCGACTTCGGTGAGTGCCTGGTCCTCGGGGTAGGTGAGGTAGGCATAGGCCCGCAGCTTGCCGCGCCCGACGCGCCCGCGCAGCTGGTAGAGCTGGGCAAGGCCGAAGCGGTCGGCGCGGTGCAGGACGATGGTGTTGGCGCTGGGGATGTCGATCCCGCTTTCGACGATCGTGGTCGAGAGCAGCACCTCGTACTTCTTCTCGTAGAACGCGCTCATGCGGTCCTCGACCTCAGTCGGGCTCATCTGGCCATGCGCGGTGACGAAGCGGACCTCGGGCACGTTGAGGCGCAGCCAGTCCTCCACTTCGGCCATGTCGGCGATGCGCGGCACGACGATGAAGCTCTGCCCGCCGCGCTGGTGTTCGCGCAGCAGCGCTTCGCGCATCGTGACGTCGTCCCACGGCATGACATAGGTGCGCACCGCGAGGCGGTCGACCGGCGGCGTCTGGATCGTCGACAGCTCGCGCAGGCCCGACATCGCCATCTGCAGCGTGCGCGGGATCGGCGTGGCGGTGAGCGTCAGGACGTGGACGTCGGTCTTGAGCTCCTTGAGCTTTTCCTTGTGCGTCACGCCGAACCGCTGCTCCTCGTCGACGATGACGAGGCCGAGCCGCTTGAAATGCACCGACTTGGACAGCAGCGCGTGCGTGCCGATGACGATGTCAATCGTGCCCGCCTCGATCCCGGCGCGGGTCTCGCTTGCTTCCTTGGCCGGAACCAGGCGCGAAAGCCGGCCGATCTGGATCGGGAAGCCCGAAAACCGTTCGACGAAGTTGCTGTAGTGCTGGCGCGCCAGCAGCGTGGTCGGCGCGATGACTGCCACCTGGTGGCCCGCCATCGCTGCGACGAAGGCCGCACGCAGCGCGACCTCGGTCTTGCCGAAGCCGACGTCGCCGCAGACCAGCCGGTCCATCGGCTTGCCCTCGGCCATGTCGGACAGCACGTCGTCGATCGCGCGCTCCTGGTCCTCGGTCTCGTCCCAGGGGAAGCGGTCGACGAACGGGCCGTAGCTGGTCGGGTCGACCGCGAGCACGTCGGCCTGGCGCAGCGCACGCAGCGCGGCCGTCGCCATGAGCTGCCCGGCCATTTCCAGGATGCGCTCGCGCATGCGTGCCTTGCGGCGCTGCCAGCCTTCACCGCCCAGCTTGTCGAGCGTCACGCCCTCGCTGTCGTTGCCATAGCGCGAGAGGACGTCGAGGTTCTCGACTGGGATATAGAGCTTGTCGCCGCCGGCGTAGGACAGCTGGACGCAGTCATGCGGGCTCTTGCCCACCGTGATCGCCTCGAGGCCTTCGTAGCGGCCGATGCCGTGGTCCATGTGGACGACCAGATCGCCGACCGACAGAGCGGACAGCTCGGCAAGGAAGGCGTCGGCGTCCTTGCGCTTCTTCTTGCGGCGCACCAGCCGGTCGCCGAGAATGTCCTGCTCGGTCAGCAGCTCCAGCTCGGCATTGGCGAAGCCATGCTCGAGCGGAAGCACCACCGCGACCGGCCGGCCCGACGCGGCGAGACCCAGCGCTTCCTGCCAGGTGTCGGCCATGGCGGGCGCCTGCTTGCCGGCTTCGGCCAGCAATGAGGCGAGGCGCGAGCGCGAGCCGGGGGTATAGGCCGCGACGATCGGCTTGAGACCGCGCGTGCCGAGCGCGGCGAGATGCTTGGCCGCGGCTTCGTAGATGTTGGCGCCCTGTGCGCGATCGGGTGCGAAGTCGCGGCTGCTGGTAAAGCCGAAGTCGAGCACTTGCGCACTTTCCGGCTCGGCGAACAGCGTGGCGCGGTGGACTGGCCAGCCGGCAATGGCACGGTCGAGCTCGTCTTGCGTCAGGTACAGTGCGTCGGCCTTTAGCGGGCGATAGGCGCCGGGCTGGCGCGCCGCGCTGTCGAGCCGGGCCTGGTGATAGTCGGCGATATCGGCGAGGCGGCTTTCGGCGGCCTTGGCAGCGGCGGCGTCGATCACCACCACGTCGCCCTCGGCGAGGTGGTCGAACAGCGTGACCATCCGCTCCTCGAACAGCGGCAGCCAATGTTCCATGCCCGCGAGGCGTCGGCCTTCGCTGACCGCCTGATACAGCGGGTCACCGGTGGCGTTGGCGCCGAAGGTCTCGCGATAGCGGCTGCGGAAGCGCTTGATCGAGGTTTCGTCGAGCAGCGCCTCGCTCGCGGGCAGCAGCAGGTGCGTCTCGACCGGCTGGACCGAACGCTGCGTGCTGGGATCGAACAGGCGCAGCGTTTCCAGCTCGTCGCCGAAGAAATCGAGCCGCAGGCCATGGTCGAGGCCGGTGGGGTAGATGTCGAAGACCGAGCCGCGCACCGCGTATTCGCCGGCGTCGACCACGGTATCGGTGCGCGAATAGCCCTGGCGCTGGAGCAGCGCGATCAGGCTTTCGCGGCCGATCTCCACCCCGGGACGCAGCAGGCGCGTCGATTCGCGGATGCGGAACGGGGTGAGCGTGCGCTGGAGCACGGCGTTGATCGTCGTGACCAGCAGCTGCGGCCGCGCGTCGCGCTTGTGCTGCAGCAGTTGCAGCGCCGCCATGCGCCGCGCGCTGATCGACAGCGCGGGCGAGGCGCGGTCGAAGGGCAGGCAGTCCCATGCCGGGAAGTCGATCACCTCGAGTTCGGGCGCGAAGAACGCGGCGCTTTCCACCAGCGCGCGCAGCGCCGTGTCGTCGGGCGCGATGAACACCGCGCGGCCCTGTGCCTTGGCCGCCGCCGCCGCGCGCGCGATGTCCGCCATGACCAGCGGCTGCGCCCCGCGCGCCACGCTGGCAAGGGTCAGGGGGCTGCGGGCAGAAAGGATGCGGGACAAATCGGGCATGGGGCGTGCGGGTTCCGAAGGTGGTCTGGAGCGCTGCGGCAGGTTCAGCGCGAACGGATTTGAAAAGCAACGGGAATGGGATTGTTCCGGGTGCGTCCAAGCGCTGGGCCCGGGGCTTCGACAAGCTCAGCCCGAACGGGGTTGGCGCGAAGTATGAGAGTGGGGGGGGCGACAGGTTCAGCCCGAACGGGTCCTTTGAGAAATCCCTCCCCCACCCCGTTCGCCCTGAGCCTGTCGAAGGGCCAAGCGCAATCAAGCAAAAGGCCAGGCCAGGCGATCCTTCAGCGTGGAATGTCGACGTAGTCCAGCTTGCGCATCCGCTCCATCAGCGGCCCCTGGTATTCGGCCGGCACCGACAGCGTGCCCAGCGCCCAGCCGAGAATGTCGACGTCTTCCTCGTCCATCAATGCCTCGAACCACGCGGCCTCGGCTTCGCCCCATTGCGTGTGGAAGCGATCGAAATAGCAGCCGATCATGTAGTCGGCCTCGCGCGTTCCGCGATGCCAGGCGCGGAACTTCATCCGGCGCAGGCGGGCCTCGTCGAGCTGCGGGGCGGGCGCAGTGCCGGACGTGCTGCCGGATTCGGGCGTTTCGGGCGTGTCGGTCATGCGGCTGCGGGTAAGCCAGCTTGCCCCATGGCGCAACGGCCCCATGGTGATTATGGGAGTGCCGATGCGCCCCGATCTGCTCAATCCTCTGTTTGCCGAGGCCATAAGTCTCAAGGGTGTCGGCGCCGGGCTGGCGCGCCCGCTCGATAAGCTGGGTCTCACGCGGATCCGCGACTTCCTCTATCACTTGCCCGACCGCTTCGTGGAGCGGCGCGCGGTGCCCACGCTCGACGATGCCGCGCTTGGCGAGCAGATCGTGATCGCGCTGACGGTGCGCGAGCATCGCCAGCCCGCCGGGCGCGGCCCGTTCCGCGTGCTGGCCGAGGACGCGGTCGGCAACATAGTGTCGATCACCTATTTCGGTCGTGCTGCCTATTCGGCAAAGAAGGCGCTGCCGGTGGGCGAGACGCGCTGGGTGGCGGGGCGCCTCGACCAGTACGGGCAGAGCTGGCAGATCGTTCACCCCGATCACGTCGCCGAAATGGGCGAGGCGACGCTCGGCCACCTGACCGAGCCGGTCTATCCGCTGTCGGAGGGGCTGACGCAGGGCCGCATCCAGGCCCTGGTGCAGCAGGCGCTGGCCCAGGCCCCGGCGCTGCCCGAATGGATCGAGCCCGGCCTCGTCGCGCGCGAGGAATGGCCCGAATGGCGCGAGGCGCTGGCCCGCGCGCACAAGGCGCAGGACAAGCGCGCGCGCGACCGGCTGGCCTACGACGAACTGTTCGCCAATGCCCTCGCGCTGATGCTGGTGCGCGCCGCCAACCGCGCACGCGCCGGCCAGGCGCTGCACGGCGACGGGCATCTGCGCGCCAAGCTCAACCTGCCGTTCCAGCTGACCGGCGCGCAAAGCCGCGCCATCGCCGAGGTCGAGGGCGACATGGCGCAAGGCTCCCCGATGCTGCGGCTGCTGCAGGGCGACGTCGGCTCGGGCAAGACGGCGGTGGCGCTCCACGCCATGCTGATCGCGGTGGAGGCGGGCGGGCAGGCGGCGCTGCTGGCGCCGACCGAAATCCTTGCGCGCCAGCACGCCGATACGCTGGCGAAGATGGCGCGCGGCACCGGCGTCAACATCGCCTTGCTGACCGGGCGCGACAAGGGCCGCGCGCGCGAGGCGCTGTTGATGAACCTGCTTGACGGCGGGATCGACATCCTCGTCGGCACGCACGCGATCTTCCAGGACAGCGTCGCCTATCGCAACCTCGCGCTGGTGGTGATCGACGAGCAGCATCGCTTCGGCGTAGGGCAGCGGCTGATGCTGACGCAAAAGGCGCGGCGCACCCCGCACTGCCTAGCGATGACCGCCACCCCGATCCCGCGCACGCTGACGCTGGCGCAATACGGCGAGATGGAAGTCTCGCGGCTGGATGAAATGCCGCCGGGGCGCCAGGCCATCGACACGCGCGTCGTGGCGCAGGAGCGGCTGGCCGACGTCGTCGATGGGATCGGCCGCCATATTGCCGCGGGCGCGCAGGCCTATTGGGTATGCCCCATGGTGCGCGAGGCCGAGAACGAGGACCTCGCCGCGGCCGAGGCGCGCCATGCCATGCTGTCCGAACGCTTCGGCGACGGCGTGGTGATGGTCCATGGCCAGATGCGGCCCGAGGCCAAGGACGCCGCGATGGAACGCTTCGCGCGCGGCGAGGCCAAGCTGCTGGTGGCGACGACGGTGATCGAGGTCGGGGTCGACGTGCCCAATGCCACGCTGATGGTGATCGAACAGGCCGAACGCTTCGGCCTTGCCCAGCTTCACCAGCTGCGCGGCCGCGTCGGGCGGGGCAGCCAGAAATCGACATGCCTGCTGTTGCGCGGTGACATGGTCAGCAAGGTCGGGCGCGAGCGGCTGGCGCTGATGCGCGAGACGCAGGACGGCTTCCTGCTGGCTGAGGAAGACCTGCGCCTGCGTGGCGGCGGCGAATTGCTCGGCACGCGCCAGTCGGGCGACACGCCGTTCCGCGTGGCCGACTTCGAGCAAATCGCCAACCTGCTGCCGATCGCGCACGACGACGCCCGGTTGCTGATGGAGCGCGACGGCGGCCTGTCCTCGCCGCGCGGGGAGGCGGCGCGGGTGCTGCTGTATCTGTTCGAGCGCGACTGGGGGGTGCAACTGCTGCGCGGGGGGTGAGGGGCTTGCCCCTCCACCACCGGCTACGCCGGCGGTCCCCCTCCCCACCTTCAGCAAGGGGGATCATCGCCGAGGGTCCTCCCCACACGGTGGGGAGATGGCAGGCGCGCCAGCGACTGACGGAGGGGTGAGGCGCAAAACGGCCCCACAAACAACTCGGACTTATTCCCAACGACACGCCACTGTGCCACAGCACGCCCGAACCATGCAGGGGCACACCGCCATGACCGAATGCACGCTGGCCATCGACTGGGGCACCACCAACCGCCGCGTCTTCGTGCTCGGGCCCGACGGCGACGTTCTTCATGTCGAGCGCGACGGGCGCGGCGTGCTGGAGATCGAGCTGGGCGGTTTTGCCGCCGAGATCGACGCGATCCGTGCGCGGCTGGGCGATTGGCCGGTGATCGCGGCGGGCATGGTCGGCTCGCAGCGCGGCTGGGTAACGGTGCCTTACCTGCCTTGCCCGGCGGACACCGCGGCGCTGGCCGGCGCGGTCCATGCCATCGACGCGCGCACGTTCCTCGTGCCGGGCCTGTGCGATCCGCGCGGCGACGTGATGCGCGGAGAGGAAGTGCAGTTCCTCGGCGCGGTCGAGGCGGGCCTGGCGCCTGGGGATGCGCTGCTGTGCCAGCCGGGCACGCATTGCAAATGGGCACGGATGGAGCGCAGCGCGGTTGCCGGGTTCTCCACCAGCATGACCGGCGAGATCTATGCCCTGCTGCGCCAGCACAGCCTGCTGGCCGAGTTCCTGGACGGCCCGGTCGCCGATGGCCCGGCATTTCGTGCCGGGGTGCGCGCTTCGGCCGAGGCCGCGCTGCTGACCGCGCTGTTCGGCGTGCGCGCCTCGGCGCTGCTCGGCCTGCGCGCGCCGGAAGACAGCGCGGCCTATTGCTCGGGCCTGCTGATCGGCAGCGACGTGCGCGGCGCGGGTGTCGGTGCCGGCACGGTCGTCCATCTGCTGGCCGATCCTGCGCTGGGCACGCTTTACGCCGCCGCCATTGCCGAATGCGGCGGGACGGCCCACCTCATCGACAGCCAGGCTGCGTTCGTGGCCGGCGTGACCCGCATCGGGAGATTGCTGCGTGACTGAAGGACCCAAGCCCGCCGAACTGCTTGCCACCGCGATGCACGCCTGCCCGCTCGTCGCGATCCTGCGCGGCGTCCGCCCCGACGAGATCGAGGCGATGGCCGATGCCATCATCGCGGCCGGCTTCACGATGATCGAGGTGCCGCTGAACTCGCCCGAGCCGCTCGAATCCATCCGCCGCATCGCGCATCGCTTTGGCAGCCAGGTGCTGGTGGGGGCGGGCACGGTGCTTACGGTCGAGGATGTCGACGCGGTGGCCGAGGCCGGCGGGCGGCTGATCGTCTCGCCCAACGTCGATCCGGCGGTGATCGCCCATACCGCCGCGCGCGGGCTGGTTTCGCTGCCCGGCTATGTCACCCCGACCGAGGCCTTCGCCGCGCTCGCGGCCGGGGCGCACGGGCTCAAGCTGTTTCCCGCCGAAGCGGCAAGCCCCGCCGTGCTCAAGGCGCACCTCGCGGTGATCCCGCGCCATATCCCGATCCTGGCCGTGGGCGGCGTCACGCCCGAGAACCTGGGTGAGTGGATGGCGGCGGGCGCGGCCGGCGGCGGGCTTGGATCGGCGCTCTACAAGGCGGGGCGCAGCGTCGACGAGGTAACCCAGGCGGCCAAGGCCTTCACCGCCGAACTGCGCCGCCTGCTGGGGTAAGGCCGCTTAGCGCAGCGTCACGCCGTCCTCGCGATCGATTTCGAAGCCCGCTCGGTCGCTTGCGCGCGCAGGTGCCCAGGTGAGGCCGGGGGCAGCAGGGTCGTTCCACTCCGCCGCTTCCATCATGTGGCCATCGGGCGCGGTCCAGGTGCCATCCTCGGGGAAGCGCGCCATCGCGGATTGCCGGACCGCACGCACCGCGGCGAGCATTGCCACATGGTCCTCGAGGTCGCGGTCACGCGCGGCCCAGTCGATCCAGCCGATCGCGTTGTCCTGGCAATAGGCGTTGTTGTTGCCCTGCTGCGTACGGCCGAATTCGTCGCCTGCAGTCAGCATGATCGTGCCGGTCGAGGCGAACAGTGTGCCGAGCAATGCACGTTGCGCGGTGGCGCGGCGCGCCAGCACATCGGGATCGTCGCTCGGGCCCTCGACCCCGCAGTTCCAGGAATGGTTGTCGTTGTGCCCGTCGCGATTGGCCTCGCCATTGGCCTCGTTGTGCTTGGCGGTGTAGCTGACCAGATCGGCCAGGGTGAAGCCATCATGCGCGGCGATGAAGTTCACGCTGCGGCAGTCGCGATCCGCACAGGGGCCGAACACATCGGCCGACCCAGCCAGCCGCGTCGCCAGCATCGCGGGCGTGCCCTGCTCGCCCCAGAAGCGGCGGGCATCATCGCGGAACAGGTCGTTCCATTCGAGCCAGCCTGCGGGAAACTCGCCCAGACGATAGCCGCCGGGGCCGATGTCCCAGGGTTCGGCGATCATCACGCGGTCGGCCAGCCAAGGATCGGCGGCGATTTCGGCGAAGATCGGCGCATCGGCGGCATAGTCCGGCCCGCGCGCCAGCACGGGGGCGAGGTCGAAGCGGAAGCCGTCGACGCCCGCATGGCGCACGAAGTGACGCAGCGTGTCAAGCGTCAGCGCACGCACCGATGCTTGCGCAAAATCCAGCGTGTTGCCGCAGCCGGTGTGGTTGACCAGCCGGCCTTCGGGCGTGTGCGCATAAGCCGCATTGTCCAGCCCGCGCAGCGAGACGATCGGGCCGATCTCCTCGCTCTCGCCGGTGTGGTTGAACACGAGGTCGAGCAGCGTGCCGATGCCGTGGCGGCGCAGCGTGGCCACCGTTTCGCGCAGTTCGGCCATGCCGCCGGGGCACAGGCCGGGATCGAGCGCCATGAACGCGACCGGGTTGTATCCCCAGGCGTTGGTGAGACCGAGCGGGGGCAGGTGGCGTTCGTCGAGCCAGGCGACGATCGGCATCAATTCTACCGCCGCGACATGCAGTTTCTTGAGGTGTGCGAGCACGGCGGGATGCGCGAGCGCCGCCACGGTGCCGCGCTGCGCCTTGGGGACATCGGGGTGTAGCAGCGTGAACGCGCGGACATTGACCTCGTAGATCAGCCCGCCAGCGGTGAAGGCCGGCGGCTGCTGCGGCACCTCTGGCAAGTGCGCAGGCACGATCGCGCGGGGGACGAGGGCGGCGGTATCCGCCCCGTAGATCGCCAGCGCGGGGTCGAAGGCGAAACGGCGATCGAGCTCGACCGCGCGCGGATCGACCAGCAGCTTGGCCGGATCGAACCACAGGCCCTCGTCCGGCGCCCAGCGCCCCTCAGCGCGATAGCCGTAAGCCACGCCGGCATGGTCGCCGGGCAGGGTCAGGACCCAGTCGTCGCCCTCGCGCGCCATGGCGTGGCGGGTCTCGGTCTCGCCCGCGAACAGGCAGAGCCACAGTGCTTCGGCCCGTGGCGACCGGACCCGCCAAGTATGCGCCATCAGGTGACGACGTCGGGCACGGTGCGGCCGGTGTGGCGCGTGATGCCGGCGATGGCGTCTGCCGCGGCGATGAGGTCGGCCAGCATGTCGGGCGTCTCGCGATCAAGATAGCCGTCGGCTGGCTCGTAGCGCTCGAGATAGACGCGCAGCGTCGCGCCTTCGGTGCCGGTACCCGAGAGGCGGAACACGATGCGCGAGCCGCCTTCGAAGAGGACGCGCAGGCCCTGGTTCGAACTGGTCGAGCCATCGACGGGATCGAGATACGAGAAACTGTCGGCCTCGGCGACGGTCAGCGGGCCGAAGTCCTTGCCCGGCAGCGTGGCGAGCGCGGCCTTGAGTTCGGCCATCAGCGCGTCGGCCTTGTCGGTGGGCAGGCCCTCGTAGTCGTGGCGCGCATAGTAGTTGCGGCCGTACTTGGCCCAGTGTTCGCGCGCGAGTGCATCGACGCTGATCTTGCGCACGGCGAGGATGTTGAGCCACAGCAGCACGGCCCACAGCCCATCCTTCTCGCGCACGTGGTCCGATCCGGTCCCGGCGCTTTCCTCGCCGCAGATCGTGACCTTGCCGGCATCGAGCAGGTTGCCGAAGAACTTCCAGCCGGTCGGCGTCTCGAACGCGGGCACGCCCAGCGCCTCGGCGACGCGGTCGGCGGCGGCGCTGGTGGGCATCGAGCGGGCGATGCCGGCCAAGCCCTTGGCATAACCGGGCGCGAGGTGCGCGTTGGCGGCGAGCATGGCGAGGCTGTCGGACGGGGTGACGAAGCGCTGCTTGCCCACGATCAGGTTGCGATCGCCGTCACCGTCGGACGCGGCGCCGAAGTCGGGCGCATCGTCGCCGAACATGGTGTCGAACAGCGCCTTGGCATGGACCATGTTGGGATCGGGGTGGTGGCCGCCGAAGTCCTCGAGCGGCACGCCGTTGCGCACCGTGCCGGCGGCAAAGCCCAGGCGCTTTTCGAGGATCTCGACCGCATAGGGGCCAGTGACCGCATGCATGGCGTCGAACGCCATCGTGAAGCCGCCCGCCACCGCTGCACGGATCGCGGCGAAGTCGAACAGCCGCTCCATCAGGTCGGCGTAGTCGGCCACCGGGTCGATCACCGAGACCTGGCATCCGCCGACATCGACGCTGCCGCAGGTGTCGAGGTCGATGTCGGGGGCGTCCACGGCCATCCAGCGGTCGATGGTCTGCGTACGGGCGTAGATCGCCTCGGTCACGGCCTCGGGTGCGGGGCCGCCGTTGGCGATGTTGTACTTGATGCCGAAGTCCTCGTCCGGCCCGCCTGGATTGTGGCTGGCCGACAGGATCAGGCCACCGCTCGCCTTGTACTGGCGGATCACGTTGCTGGCGGCCGGCGTCGACAGGATGCCGCCCTGGCCGACCAGCACCTGGGCATAGCCATTCGCGGCGGCCATGCGGATCGCCTGCTGGATCACGGTGCGGTTGTGGTAGCGGCCGTCACCGCCGATCACCAGCGTGCTGCCGGCGGGGCGCTCAACCACGTCGAACACCGCCTGGATGAAGTTCTCGGTGTAGTTCGGCTGCTCAAACACACGGACCTTCTTGCGCAGGCCCGAGGTGCCCGGCTTCTGTCCCGCAAATGGCGTGCTGCTGTGCGTCGTCGTCATTCTGCCCCCGCAAGTTGCCGATAGAGCGCAGCATAGGCCTGGCCGCTGCGTTTCCACGAAAAGTCCGTCTTCATGCCCGTGCGCTGCATTTGCGTCCAGGTATCGCGCTGATGGTAAAGATTTATCGTCCGGGTTATCGCATCTGCGAAAGACGGATAAGTGACGCCCGAAAACTGGATGCCGGTAGCAGCCCCCGCATGGATCGCGGCGAGGTTGGCATCGACCACGGTGTCGGCCAGCCCGCCGGTATGCGCGACCAGCGGAACGCAGCCATAGGCCAGGCCGTAGAGCTGGGTCAGCCCGCACGGCTCGAACCGGCTGGGCACGAGGATCACGTCGCCGCCGCCCTGCAGCCGGTGCGACAACGCTTCGTCATAGCCGATGCGCAGCGCAACCTTGCCGGGGTGGCGTGCGGCGGCCGCATGAAGGCCAGCCTCCATCGCCGGATCGCCGGCGCCGAGCAGCGCCAGCCGCCCGCCGAGGCCGACCATGTGGTCGATCACCTCGAGCAGCACGTCGATGCCCTTCTGCCAGGTCAGGCGCGAGATGCACACGAACAGCGGGCCATCGCTCTGGTCGAGATGGAACTCGCGTTCCAGCGCGCGCTTGTTGGCGCTGCGACGCGCGATCGAGCGCCATGAATAGCGCTGCAGCAGGTGCTTGTCGGTCTCGGGGTTCCACACCGCCGGGTCGATGCCGTTGACGATGCCGGTCACGCGGTCGCCGCGGCTGTCGATCAGCCCTTCGAGGCCCATGCCGAACGCCGGCTGGCGGATCTCGCGAGCATAAGTCGGGCTGACCGTGGTGATCGCGCTCGCACTTTCCAGGCCTGCCTTCAGGAAGCCCACGCCGCCGTGATATTCGACGCCGTCGTATGTCCAGGCCCACGAGGGCAACTCGAGTAGAGCGAAGATGTCGGAGCCGTAATAGCCTTGGAAGGCCATGTTGTGGATCGTCATCACCGTGGGCACCGGAGTGCCGGCGGGAGCGAAGCGGATGTAGGCCAGCGCCATCGCCGCCTGCCAGTCGTGCGCGTGGGCCAGGTCGAAGGTGAGGCCCTTGACCGCGCCGCCTGCGACGTCGGCCGCCGCCCGTCCGAAGGCGGCGAAACGGCGCCAGTTGTCGGACCAGTCGCGCCCAGCCATGTCGGCATAGGGGCCGCCGTCGCGCTGGAACAGCGCCGGGCAATCGAGCACCAGCAGCGGGTGCGTGCCGAGCTTGCCCTGCAGCAGCCGTGCCGGCTCGCCCAGCAGGCTTTCCCACTGGTGCAGCGGCTTGGTGCGGCCCAGCGCCTTGAGCACGGCAGGATAGCCCGGCAGCATCGTCGTCATCGCGACGCCGTGCGGCGCCACCGCATCGGGCAGCGCGCCCGCCACGTCGGCGAGGCCGCCGGTCTTGATCAGCGGCACGGCTTCCGATGCGATCGACAATACGCGCAAGATCATGGTCGTCTCCTGCCGGGTGAGGGCGGTGATGTCAAAGCGGGGGTGAGTGCTTGGGCTCCACCACCCCCCGACCCCGTCCCCTGAAGAGGAGGGGGGCTATTGGTATTGAGCCCCCTCCTCCGCAGAGGAGGGGGTTGGGGGTGGTGGACGCCTGAAACTAGATCGGCAACGCCCCCGTCACCCCAGCTTGTCGATCATGGCCTTGGTGATGAGGCACACCCCGCTGTCGGTGCGGCGGAAGCGCTGCGCGTCGTATTCGGGGTCCTCGCCCACGATCATGCCTTCGGGAATGCGCACGCCCGAATCGAGGATCACCCGCTTGAGCCGCGCACCGCGCCCGATATTGCAGTAAGGCAGGATCACGCCTTCCTCGACCCGCGCGTAGGAGCCCATCTTGACGCCGGTGAACAGCAGGCTGCGCTTGGCGAGCGCGCCCGAGACGATGCAGTCCTGGCTGATGAGCGAGGAGATCGCCGTGCCGCGCCGGCCTTCCTCGTCGTGCACGAACTTGGCCGGTGCGGCGACGATCTGATCGGTCCAGATCGGCCATTCGCGGTCGTACATGTTGAGCGCGGGGACGGTGTCGGTGAGATCGAGGTTGGCGTCGAAATAGGCGTCGAGCGTGCCGACGTCGCGCCAGTATTCGCCGATTTCCTCGGCTGCGCGGATGCAGCTGTCGGTGAACCTGTGTGCCACCGCCTTGCCGTGCTTGACGATGTAGGGGATGATGTCGCCGCCGAAATCGCGGTTGGAGCCGGGCGTCACCGCATCGCGGCGCAGCTGGTCGAACAGGAACTGCGTCTCGAACACGTAGATGCCCATCGAGGCCAGCGCATGGTCGGGGTCGCCGGGGATCGTCGGCGGATCGGCCGGCTTCTCGACGAAGCTGGTGATCACGCTGTTCTCGTCTACGCCCATGACGCCAAAGCCCGTGGCCTCGGCCTTGGGGACGACGAGGCAGCCCACCGTCACGTCGGCGCCCGAGTTGACGTGCTGCTGCAGCATCAACTCGTAGTCCATCTTGTAGATGTGGTCGCCCGCAAGGATGACCATGTGGCGCGGCGCATGCGCCTGGATGATGTCGATGTTCTGATACACCGCATCCGCCGTGCCCTCGTACCACAGCAGCTCGGAAATGCGCTGCGAGGCGGGGAGGATGTCGAAGCTCTCGTTGCGTTCGGGGCGCATGAAGTTCCACGCGCGGTTCATGTGGCGGATCAGCGAATGCGCCTTGTACTGCGTGGCGACGCCGATGCGGCGGATGCCCGAGTTGATCGCGTTCGACAGCGCGAAGTCGATGATCCGGCTGACCCCGCCGAAATAGACCGCCGGCTTGGCGCGGTTGTCGGTCAGCTCCTTCAACCGGCTACCACGCCCGCCGGCCAGCACATAGGCCATGGCATCGCGGGCCAGGGGTTGCCCATATGTAGCGCGCATCATTCTCTCCTGACCTTTTCGTCTCTGGTTATGACTGGAACTGGAACATCATCGTCGACAGTGGCGGGACGATGACAAGCGCGGCGCCATCCTCGGCCATGATCTGCCCGGTATTGCCCAAGCCGCTGCCGCCGTAGGTCGTCGCATCGGAATTGAGGACCTCGCGCCAGGTGCCGTCGAGCGGCAGCGGCAGGCGATAATGATAGTGGATCGCCGGGGTCATGTTGCACACCACCACGACCGGATCGGCGCCGGGCGCGCGCCGCACCCAGGCGAACACGGAAGCCTGCGCATCGTCCACCACAAGCCATTCGAAGCCCTCGGGCTCGCAATCGCGGGCATGGAGCGCGGGCAGGGCGGCATACGTTCGGTTGAGATCGCGCACCCAGGCCTGCACACCCTGGTGCGGGGCATATTGCAGCATGTCCCAGTCGAGGCTGCGTGCTTCGCTCCATTCGCGGCGCTGGGCGAATTCCTGCCCCATGAACAGCAGCTTCTTGCCGGGATAACCCCACATCAGCCCATAATAGGCGCGCAGGCTGGCGAACCGCTGCTCGTCGGTGCCGGCCATCTTGGCGATCAGGCTACCCTTGCCGTGGACCACTTCGTCGTGGCTCAGCGGCAGGACGAAGTTCTCGGTGAAGGCGTACATCAGCCCGAACGTGATCTCGTCGTGGTGATGGCGGCGATGAACCGGGTCGCGCGCCATGTAGCGCAGCGTGTCGTTCATGAAGCCCATGTTCCACTTGAACCCGAAGCCGAGCGCCGACGACCGCGGCGCATCCTCGCCCACCGGCAGGGTGACGCCGGGCCAGGTGGTCGATTCCTCGGCCATGGTCATCACGCCGGGACTTGCGGCATAGACCGCCTTGTTCATTGCGCGCAGGAAGGCGACCGCCTCCCAATTCTCGCGCCCGCCGTCGGCGTTGGGGATCCACTCGCCCGCCTTGCGCGAATAGTCGCGGTGCAGCATCGAGGCGACCGCATCGACGCGCAAGCCGTCGACGTGATACCGCTCGGCCCAGAACACCGCGTTGTTCACCAGGAAGTCGCGCACCTCGCGGCGGCCGAAATTGTAGATCGCGGTATTCCAGTCGGGGTGGAAGCCCTGGCGCGGATCGTCATGCTCGTAGAGCGCGGTGCCGTCGAAGCGCGACAGGCCATGCGCGTCGGTCGGGAAATGGGCGGGCACCCAGTCGATCAGCACGCCGATCCCGGCCCGATGCGCGCCATCGACGAAGCGGGCAAAGCCCATCGGATCGCCGAACCGCGCGGACGGGGCATAGAGCCCGGTGGTCTGATAGCCCCAGCTCGGGTCATAGGGATGCTCGGACACCGGCATGAACTCGATATGGGTGAAGCCCATGTCGACGACGTAGGGGATCAGCCGGTCGGCCAGTTCGTCCCAGGCGTAGAACTCGCGTCCGTCGTCGGGCTTCTGCCACGAGCCGGGGTGAACTTCGTAGATCGTGATCGGCTGGCGGCGCGCATCGACGCTGGCCCAGTGCGCGCGATGGGCCTCATCGCCCCAGACATGCGGCGGCGTATCGAGCGTGATCGAGGCGGTGTGCGGGCGCAGTTCGGCGGCGAAGGCAAAGGGGTCGGCCTTGTAGGGCTGGACCGTGCCGTCGGCGCCGACGATGCGGAACTTGTAGGCGCGGCCGCCGCCGATGTCGGGGATGAAGATTTCCCAGATGCCGGTGTCGGCGCGGCGGCGCATGGGATGGCGCGCGGCTTCCCAGTCGTTGAAGTCGCCGACCACGCTGACGAGGCGGGCATTGGGGGCCCAGACCGCGAAGTGCACGCCGCGCGCGCCTTCGTGGTCGATGACATGGGCGCCGAGCTTGTCGAACAGGCGCTGGTGTCGACCCTCGCCGATCAGGAAGTCGTCCACCGGCCCCAGCACCGGACCGAACGAATAGGGATCGGTCACCTGCCAGGTATGCGCCCCGCCACCGGCGCTGCAGTGGTAGCGCACCGGCTGGCGCGTTCCCTGGACGGGTCCCTCGAACAGGCCGCGCGGATCAACCCGTTCCAGCGTGCCGAGCAGCGCGCCATCTAGCGTGCGGGCCTCGGCGGTTTCGGCCCCCGGCAGGATGGCACGCGCAAACGCGCCCTGCGGCCCCGGATGGATCCCCAGCAACGAGAAGGGATCGGCATGGGTGCCGGCAAGAAGGGCCGCGATGGCATCCGCCGGAGGCTGCATGGCCAGACCTTATACTCCCCAGATATCGCGGGCATATTCCGCGATGGTGCGGTCGGACGAGAACCAGCCGACGTTGGCGATGTTCCGGATCGCGCTCGCACGCCAGCGGGCCTGGTCTTCCCAGCGCTGGTCGACGTGGCGCTGCGCGGCGTGGTAGGCGTCGAAATCGGCGGCGAGCATGAACCAGTCGCTGTCGTAGAGCCCGTTCATCAGCGCGGTGTAGCGGCTCTTGTCGTCGGGCGAGAACACGCCGTCGGCAATGGCCGAGACCGCCTGGCGCAATTCGCGGCTACCCTCGATGATCGCGCGCGGATTATAGCCGTTGGCCCGCTGGTGCGCGACTTCGTCGGCGGTGAGGCCGAAGATGACGATGTTGTCGTCGCCCACGCGGTCCTTGATCTCGACGTTGGCGCCATCGAGCGTGCCGATCGTCAGCGCGCCGTTGAGCGCGAACTTCATGTTGCCGGTGCCCGAAGCTTCCATGCCGGCAGTGGAGATCTGCTCCGACAGGTCGGCTGCGGGGATGATCCGCTCGGCCAGCGTGACGTTGTAGTTGGGCACGAACACGACCTTGAGCAGGCCGCCGACCGCGGGGTCGGAATTGACGCGGCGCGCGATGTCGTTGGCCAGTTTGATGACCAGCTTGGCGTTATGATAGCTCGACGCGGCCTTGCCGCCGAAGATCTTGACGCGCGGCGTCCAGTCGCGCTCGGGGTGGCTGCGGATCTGGTCGTAAAGCGCGACCGTCTCGATCAGGTTGAGCAACTGGCGCTTGTATTCGTGGATGCGCTTGATCTGCACGTCGAACAGCGCGTCGGGATCGACGCGCACGCCGGTCAACTGCTTGATGTGCCCGGCAAGGGCGACCTTGTTAGCGCGCTTCACCTCCGCGATGCGTTCACCCAGTTGAACATCATCCGCCAGCGCATTGAGATCGGCCAGCTTTTCCGCATCGTCGAGGAAGCCGTCGCCGATCGCGTCCTTGAGCACGCCGACCAGCCTGGGGTTGCACTGCTGCAGCCAGCGGCGCGGCGTGACGCCGTTGGTCTTGTTGTTGATGCGCGTGGGATAGAGCGCATGCAGATCGGCGAAGACGGTGGTCTTCATCAGGTCGGTGTGCAGTGCGGCCACGCCGTTGATCGAGTGCGCGCCGACGAATGCCAGGTTGGCCATGCGCACGCGGCGCTCGCCGCCCTCGTCGATCAGGCTGATCGCGGAAATGGCACGGTCGTCCAGCCCCGCCTTGCGCGCCTCGCGTAGGACGCGGCTGTTGATCGCGTAGATGATCTGCATGTGGCGCGGCAGCAGGCGCTCGAACAGCGGCAACGGCCAGGATTCGAGTGCCTCGGGCAGCAGGGTGTGGTTGGTGTAGCCGACGGTGCGCTTGGTCACGTCCCAGGCCTCGGCGAAGTCGAGCCCGTGGACGTCGACGAGCAGGCGCATCAGTTCGGCGACGGCGACCGAGGGGTGGGTGTCGTTGAGCTGGATCGCGGCCTTGTCGGGCAAGGTGCGCACGTCGCCGTGGTACTGCGCATGGCGGCGCACGATGTCCTGGATCGAGGCGGAGGTGAAGAAATACTCCTGGCGCAGGCGCAGTTCCTGCCCGGCGGGGGTGCTGTCGGCGGGATAGAGCACGCGCACCAGCGCATCGGCGCGGACCTGTTCGGCCAGGGCACCGGCATGGTCGCCGGCATTGAATGCATCGAGCCGGATCGGGTCGAGGGCGTTGGCGGTCCACAGGCGCAGCGTGTTGACGCGCTTGCCCTTGTAGCCGACGACGGGGGTGTCGACCGCGCTGGCCTCGACCTTTTCGGCCGGGTGCCATTCGACGCCGTCACCGTTGTCGATCACTTCGCCGCCGAAGCCGATCATGTAGGCGCTCTCGCGGCGGTCGAATTCCCAGGGGTTGCCGTGGCTGAGCCAGGTTTCGGGCAGTTCGACCTGCCAGCCATCGTCGAGGCGCTGGCGGAACATGCCGTTCACATAGCGGATGCCATAGCCGTAGGCCGCGATATCGAGGCTGGCGAGGCTTTCCATGAAACAGGCCGCCAGCCGGCCGAGGCCGCCGTTGCCGAGTGCGGCATCGGGTTCCAGCTCCTCGAGCGCGGCGAGGTCGAAGCCGTGGCTCGCCAGCGCCTTTTCCATCTCGCGCGTCAGCCCGAGGTTGGAAAGTGCATCGCGCAGCAGGCGGCCGATGAGAAATTCGAGGCTGAGGTAATAGACCCGCTTGCCGCCCTCGTCATAGGTCTTGCGGGTGGATTCCATCCAGCGGTCGATCACGATGTCGCGCAGGGCATAGACCGTTGCGGTGTACCAGTCGTGCGGCTTGGCAGCGCGCTCGTCCTTGCCCACGCGGTGGCGCAGCACATCGATGATGTGGGCGTCGATTTCGGCAACCGGGGACGTGATCTCGAGGCTCATGCGGTATGGCTCCACCTGCTTGGCGCCGGACCGCACGATGCCCCCTGGCACCCCGCGACCGGACCTGTTCTTTCGGCCTTCGCTGGCTCCTGCCACCGTGTCGACATGCGCGATTGCCACCCCCCGGAGGCAACCGGCTCATCGCCGGCGGCTTGTTTGCCACAGTCCGCACGATGCGCCCTGCGGCCTCCCGCAAGCAGGCGTAGGCCAGCGATGGCGCCTGCGACAAGCGCATACTGACGCCGGGTTGTTAATTTCGAGCGGAGGCGTGGCCGCGGCGGGGCAGGAATACGAATCCGCAAAACTGCGTGGACACCCTCGGCGTGGGCGGGGCGGTGGTGGGCTGAAAGCCGGGTGCGGTTCGGCGGCGACATTTGACCGCGGACGCCCAAGGGTGCAACGATCGTGCCGCCCGTTTCATTCGCAACCAGACAGGAAGCCCAGCACCTTGCAACGATCGACCAAACGCGGGCTCGGGTTCTGGATGACCCTGGCGCTGGTGGTGGGCAACCTCATCGGCTCGGGCATCTACCTGTTGCCGGCAACGCTCGCGCCGCTCGGGCCTAACCAGCTGGCGGGCTGGGGCATCACCATCGCCGGATCCTTGTGCATGGCCTATGTCTTCGCGCGGCTCTCGGCGCGCATGCCCTTGCCCGGCGGGCCCTTCGCCTACGTGATGCAGCAGTTCGGCCCGGCGGCCGGGTTTGCTGCGGCCTGGGCGTACTGGACCATGGTGTGGTCGGGCAATGGTGCGGTGGCCGTGGCGGTGGTGTCCAACCTCAGCCTGCTGGCGCCCTCGATCGGCAAGACGCCCGGCCTGCCGGCCGCCCTCGCGGTGGGCGCGGTCTGGGTACTGACGCTGGTCAACATCCGGGGCGTGCGGGCGGCGGGCGACGTGCAGGTCGTGACCACCGTGCTCAAGCTGCTGCCGCTCATCGGCCTGATCGGCCTTGCGCTGTGGCTGTTCCTGAGCGGTGCGCCGCGTGTAGAGCAGCCGCCGGTCGCCCTCGCACCCGGGCTGATCGCCAGTGCGGCCGGCCTGACCTTCTGGGGCTTCCTCGGCCTCGAATCTGCGACCGTGCCATCGGACAAGGTCGAGAACGCGTCGCGCATCGTGCCGCGCGCGACGATGTGGGGCGTGGCGCTGGCAGGGCTGGTCTATGTCGGCATCGCACTGGCGTTTCGCGGCTACATGCCCGAGGGCGCGGCGGCTTCCTCGCCTTCGCCGGTGGCCGAGTTCCTGGGCCAGCGCCTGGGCGGCGACGTGTCGGGCGTGGTCGCGATCTTCGCCGCGATCAGCGCCTTCGGCACGCTCAACGGCTTCATCCTCGTGCAGGGGGAGGTGCCCTGGGCCATGGCGCGTGACGGGCTGTTCCCGCGCTGGTTCGGCAAGGAAACCAAGGCCGGCACGCCAATCAACGCGCACATCGTCTCGTCGGTGCTGCTGACCATCATCACGTTGATGAATTTCGGTCGCGACATGGGCAACCTGTTCGCGTTCATCGCCTCGATCAGCCTGGCCGCGGGCATGCTGACCTATATCGCCACGATGATTTCGGCGACGCGCCTGCTGCGCGACGAGCCGGTGCTGGTGGCGGTTGCGATCCTGGCAGCGGCGTTCAACGCCTGGGCGCTGTGGGGCCTGGGGATCGATGCGATCCGCTATGGCCTGGGTCTGGTCGTCCTCGGGGTGCCGGTCTACTGGATGGTCCGGCGCGGCAAGCGGGCGGAGCAGGCCTGAGGCCGCCCCGCCCACCTTGCACGATCAGGCTGGCTGTCAGCCCTGGACCTTCGTTGCGTCGAAGGTGCCGAGGCCGGGCTTGAAGCTCTTCTCGTCGAGGAACTGACGCGTCGCTTCCTTGCGGGCCGCGACACCGCCGTAGCTGTGCAGCGCTTCCTGCGCGCGGATCAGGTAGTCTTCCGCGTTCTCGTAGGTCATGTCGATCATGCGGCGCACGGCCCACTTGGTGGCGCGCAGCGCATTGCCGTCCTTCTTGAGCAGCGCCTCGGCGATCGCGGTGACGCGTGCCTTGAGATCGCCCGCCGGCACGCTTTCGGTGACGAGGCCCTGGGCTGCGGCCTGCTGGCCGGTCAGGTTCTCGCCCATCATCGCGTGGTACATCGCCTTGCGCAGCGGCATAAGATCGGCCGCGACCTTCGAGGCGCCGCCACCGGGCAGAATGCCCCAGTTGATTTCCGACAGGCCGAACTGCGCGTCATCCGATGCGACCGCGATGTCGCACGCATAGAGCGGGCCGTAGCCGCCGCCGAAGCACCAGCCGTTGACCATGGCGATCGTCGGCTTCTCGTACCAGCGCAGGCGGTTCCACCAGCGATAGGCCTCGCGCTGCGACTTGCGGATCGCCCAGAGGCCCTGGGCCTCGGTCTCGCGGAAGTATTCCTTGAGATCCATGCCGGCCGACCAGGCATCGCCTTCGCCCGACAGCACCAGCACGCCCACGTCCTCGCGGAATTCCAGTTCCTCGATGACCTTGAGCATCTGCCGGTTGAGCTTGGGGCTCATGCAGTTGCGCTTCTCCGGGCGGTTGAAACGCACCCAGGCGATGCGGTTCTCGATCGTGACGGCGACGGTATCTTCTTCCGCGCGAACGAACTGTTCGTCTGCCATGTTCTTATCCTTTCAGGCGTTTCTTTGAATTCAGATCGGGAAGTGGCCGGGCTGGGTCTCCATTGTGATCCAGCGCAGTTCGGTGAAGCTGTCGATCCCGGCCTTGCCGCCGAAGCGGCCGTAGCCCGAGGCCCCGACGCCGCCGAAGGGCATCTGCGCCTCGTCATGCACGGTCGGGCCGTTGACGTGGCAGATGCCGGACTTGATCTGCCGCGCGACGCGCAGGCCGCGGGCGGTGTCGCGGGTGAAGACCGCGGCCGAGAGGCCGTATTCGGTGTCGTTGGCCAGCTCGATCGCATGGGCCTCGTCGCGGGCGCGGATCACGCCGACCACCGGGCCGAAGCTTTCGTCGCGGAACAGCTTCATCGCCGGGGTCACGCCGTCGACGACGTGCGCGGGCATCAGCACGTTCTGCGTCGTGTCACCGCCGACCAGCAGGGTCGCGCCGGCGGCTACCGCATCCTCGACCAGGCTGCGGCAATGCGCCACGGTCTTGGCATCGACCACTGCGCCCAGCGGCGTGGTACCCTCGCGCGGGTCGCCGACGGCCATCGTCTCGACCTTGGCCTTGAAGCGGCGGGCGAATTCGTCGGCGACGGCCTCGACCACGATGATCCGCTCGGTCGACATGCAGATCTGGCCCTGGTTCATGAAGGCGCCGAAGGCGGCGGCCTTCACCGCTTCGTCGAGGTCGGCATCGTCGAGCACGATCAGCGGCGCCTTGCCGCCCAGTTCGAGCAGGCACGGCTTGAGGTGCTGCGCGGCGCGCACCGCGATGATGCGGCCGACCGCGGTGCTGCCGGTGAAGTTGATGCGCTTGACCTCGGGCGCGTCGATCAGCGCGCCGACGACATCGGCGGCGTCCGCCGGGGCATTGGTCACGACCTGGACGACGCCGTCGGGGAAGCCGGCCTCGGCAAAGGCCTCGACGATCAGCGCATGGGTGCGCGGGCACTGCTCCGAGGCCTTGAAGATCACCGCGTTGCCGCAGGCCAGCGGCACGCAGATGGCGCGCACGCCGAGGATGATCGGCGCGTTCCACGGCGCGATGCCGAGGATCACGCCGACCGGCTCGCGCAGCGCCATGGCCAGGCAGCCGGGCTTGTCGGAGGGGATCACTTCGCCCGCGATCTGCGTGGTCAGGGCCGCGGCCTCGCGCACCATGCTGGCGGCCAGGCCAAGGTTGAACAGCGCCCAGCCCTTCGTCGCGCCGATCTCGCCCATCATCGCCTCGACGAAGGCATCGGCACGCGCCTCGAGCGCGGTGGCGGCCTTCATCAGCACGGCCCGGCGGGCGTTGGGGCCCATCGCGGCCCAGGCCGGGAAGGCGGCGCCGGCCTTGGCGGCCAGGGCGGGAATGTCTGACGCCTGCATCGCCGCAGCGGACGACGCGACGGCGCCGGTCAGGGGGTTGTGCCGTTCGAACTGCATCTTGAGTCTCCCGTAATATGTTATGAGTTATAGCAATCGCCGGTGTCCCGTGCAAGTGGTCGGAAGGGCAGGAGCCGCGGCTGCCGTCACGCTGCGGCAGTCCACTTTTCAAGGCGGTGACCGACCGTTTCCGCTTGCGTGCGACGCATGCTTCACCCGCACAATCGGAGCGGAACCGCCCATGGCAGGCAACGACAGTTGCAAAAACTGCATTGCAATCGATGCTTTTCGCACTTGCACAGTCACGCTGCCGACGGCATTCAGGACGGGCCTTTCAGGCATCCTCTCCCAAACTTTCCAAGGCCGCCCGATTTCGGAGCGGCCTTTTTTTTGGCCGGCGAGGGGTGGCCATGCCGGTCTCGTCCCAAGGCATAATGGCGAATCACGATGCGTGCCGCCACGATGCAGCATGGCAGCGCTTTTTCGCAAAAGACCGCCTCATAATGATAAAATCGCAGGTGACGGCCACGACGATGGTGGCCTAGGCACAAGCCTGCCGCCGGCTCAGGAGAGGACCCATTATCGTGCGCCCCAATACTCTTGCGTGTACCGTTGCTCCCTGCCTTGCCCTGGCGCTCGTATCCCTCCCGTCTCCCGTATTGGCCGCCGATGCCGGATCGGACACCGCCGACGATGCCCTGCGCGGCGAGCCGATCGTCGTGACGGGCGAGGGGCTGGCGGCGACGCCCGCGGCCCCCGCCTACAACACCCAGACCATCACCGCCGAGCAGCTGTCCCGCACCGCCTCCGGCCGTCTTGACGATGCCCTGCTCAATGCCGCCGGCGTCCAGCAGTTTCGCCGCGCGGACAGCCGCGCCACCAATCCTTCGGCACAGGGCATCACGCTGCGCGCGCTGGGCGGCAATGCCACCAGCCGCACGCTGGTGCTGCTCGACGGCGTGCCGATGGCCGATCCCTTCTTCGGCTACATTCCGTTCAGCGCGATCGACCCGGAGCGGCTTGCGAGCGTGCGCGTGCAGCGCGGCGGCGGCTCGGGCGCATTCGGCGCGGGTGCGGTCGCCGGCACTGTCGACATGACCAGCGCCGGTGCCGCGCAGCTCGGCCTGCTCAACGCATCGGGCATGGTCGACGATCGCGGCGAGACATCGGTGTCGGGGGCGCTCGCACCCAAGCTGGGCCATGGCTTTGCGGTCCTGACCGGCCGGTGGGATCGCGGCAAGGGGTTCTGGACCACGCCCGAAAGCCAGCGGGTGCCCGCCAGTGTGCGCGCCAAGTACGACGACTGGTCCACCGGCCTGCGCTTCGTCACCCCGCTCACGCCCTCGATCGAGCTGCAGTCGCGCGTCGCGACGTTCGCCGATAACCGCACGCTGCGCTTTGCCGGCGCGAACAACAGCATCAGCGGCACCGACGGCAGCCTGCGCCTGGTCGGCCATGGCGCGTGGCAATTCGATGCGCTGGGCTATGTCCAGGCCCGCAATTTCAAGGCCGTGACCGTCAGCTCGACAAGCTTCAAGAAGACGCTCGACCAGTACGGCACCCCGTCCACGGGCCTGGGGGGCAAGCTCGAACTGCGGCCGCCGGTGGGTGGCGGCCATGTCCTGAAGCTGGGCACCGACTGGCGCCGTGCGATCGGCGAGACCAAGGAAAACGCGCTGTCGGCGGTGACCGGTGCCGTCACTGCGCGGCGCCGAGCCGGTGGGCGCACCGATGACGTCGGCTTCTTCATCGAGGACGACTGGACGATCGGGCCGGTGGTGCTGACCGCGGGCGGCCGGGCCGACCGCTGGGCGATCACCCAGGGGCATTACAACGAACTGAACGCTGCCGGAGTCCAGACCGTCACGTCCGCCGCCGACCCGACCGTCGCGTCGCGCAAGGGCTGGCAGGGCAGCTGGCGGGCGGGCGCGGTGGTCCATGCCGCCGCCTGGGCCAGCTTGCGCGCGTCCGGCTATTCGGGCCTGCGCTTGCCGACGCTCAACGAGCTCTATCGCTCGTTCACGCTGGCGGCGCCTAATGGGAGCGGCGGGGTCTCGCTCACCAATACCGTGCGCAATCCGGCGCTGCGCAACGAGAGGCTCGAAGGCTTCGAGGGCGGGATCGACCTGACCCCGGCGCCTGGCGTGACGCTGTCCGTCACCGCGTTCGACAACAAGGTCAAGAACGCTATCGCCAACGTGACGCTCTCCTCGGTCGGGACCACCGTCACGCGCCAGCGCCAGAACGTCGCTGCCGTGCATGCGCGCGGCCTCGAATTCGGGGCCGAGGCCACCCTGGGCAAGGTCGCCTTCAATGGCAGCCTCGCCCTGACCGACGCCAAGGTCGAGGCCCCCGGCACCGCACTCGACGGCAAGCGGCCGGCCCAGACCCCCAAGGTCGCAGCCAGCGGAACGCTCGCCTGGCATCCGGCGCCACGCTGGACCGGGGCGCTGACGCTGCGTCATGTCGGCTTGGCCTATGAGGACGACCTGCAGACCGCGCCGCTTGCCGCCGCAACCACGCTCGATGCCTTTGCCGAAGTGCCGCTGACCAGCTGGGCCACCTTGACGTTGCGGGGCGAGAACCTGTTCGACGAGACGATCGTCACGCGCAATTCGGGCGGCACGATCGACATCGGTACCCCGCGCACGCTCTGGGCGGGGCTCAGGATCGGGTTGCGCTGATCGACCGCACGCAGCAGGCGCCCCTTGATCGCGGCGCGCGGCCATGGTTGGTGGGCGCCACGATGACCACCGTGACCAGCTCCGCCTTCGCGCCGCTTCGCCCAGCTTACGATCCGCGCCTCGTTGCGGCCGCAGCCGCCATGAATGCCAATCGCCTGCCCGAGGCCGAGCCGTTGCTGCGCGCGCTGCTCAAGGACGATCCGTTCGACGTGCGCGCGATTCGCCTGTTCGCCGAGCTGGCGGGGCGGATCGGCCGCTACCAGGATGCCGAGAACCTGCTGCGCCGCGCGGTCGAGCTGGCGCCGGGCTTCACTCCGGCCCGCGCGAACCTCGCGCTCGTGCTCTATCGCACCAACCGTGCGGCCGAGGCGCTCGAGCAGCTTGCCCTGGTGACGCAGGAAGACCCGGACAACCTGGGCCATGCCAACCTTGCCGCCGCCGCCAACGGCCGCATCGGCGCGTTCGACGAAGCCTTGGCGCTTTATGCACGCGTGCTGCGCGACGCGCCCGACCAGCCACGCGTGTGGATGAGCTATGGCCACATGCTCAAGACCGTCGGCCAGCAGGCGGAAGGCATCGCCGCCTATCGCCGCGCCATCGCGCTGATGCCGGGGCTGGGCGAGGCGTGGTGGAGCCTTGCGAACCTCAAGACCGTGCGCTTCGACGAGGGGGACATCGCCGCGATGGAGGCCGCGCTCGCCGATCCCGCGCTCGGGGCCGAAGACCGCTGGCACCTCGACTTCGCGCTGGGCAAGGCCTTCGAGGACCGGCGCGAGGCCGAGCTTGCGTTCCGCCATTACGCCGCCGGCAATGCGCTTCGCCGCAAGCGCATCCCCTACAAGGCGGAGGATACCACGGCCATGGTCGATGGCCTGATCGCCACCGCCACGCCCGCGCTGTTCGCGGCACATGGCCAGGATGGCTTCCCCGCGCCGGATCCGATCTTCATCGTCGGTATGCCGCGCTCGGGGTCCACGCTGGTCGAGCAGATCCTGGCGAGCCACAGCCAGGTCGAGGGCACCAGCGAACTGCCCGACGTGACGCAGCTGGCGCGCCAGATCGAAGACTACCCGCAAGGGCTGGCCGGGCTGTCGGCGGAGACCCTGCGCGCCATGGGCGAAAGCTATCTCAAGACCACGCGCATTCAGCGCCACACCGACCGGCCCCTGTTCATCGACAAGATGCCCAACAACTGGGTCCATGTGCCGCTGATCCGCCTGATGCTGCCCCGCGCCAGGATCATCGATGCGCGGCGCCATCCGCTGGGCTGCTGCTTCTCCAACTTCAAGCAGCACTTCGCGCGCGGGCAGGGGTTCAGTTACGACCTCGCCGACATGGGCCGCTATTACGCCGATTACGTGCGGCTGATGGCGCATGTCGACGCGGTCCTGCCCGGCCATGTCCACCGCGTGATCTACGAGCGCATGGTCGAAGACACCGAGGCCGAGGTGCGCGCCCTACTGCAGTTCTGCGGCCTGCCGTTCGAGGAAGCGTGCCTTGCCTTCCACCGCACCGAACGCGCGGTGCGCACTGCCAGTTCGGAGCAGGTCCGCCAGCCGATCTACCGCGACGGGACCGAGGCGTGGAAGCCGTTCGAGCCCTGGCTCGACCCGCTCAAGGACGCGTTGGGGCCGGTTCTCGCTGCATATCCTGCTGCGCCGCAAAAGGATGGCATGACAGCATAATTAGGACGCCCTTCGGCCATCCGTTGCAAATCTGCCACGGCTTCGCGGGATCGAATGGTGCCGATTGTAACCGCTTGACGCACGATCGTACCGCGACGCAAACCTGCAGCACAATATTACAAACAGGGTGGGTTGTACGATGCGAATTGCCAAGGCGGGTCTGCCGCGCTTTCTCCTGCTGACGAGCACCGCGCTCTTTGCCCCGGCCACCGTCGCCATGGCGCAGGATGCCGCGCCGCAGGCGTCGGCCGCAGCGCCCGAGGATGCCGGCGGCAACGTCATCATCGTGACCGCGCAGAAGCGGTCGGAAAACCTGCAGAACGTGCCGATCTCGATCCAGGCGCTGGGCACGCAGAAGCTCGACCAGCTCAACATCAGCGATTTCAAGGGCTATACCCAGCAGCTGCCCACGGTGATCTCGCAGAGCTCGGGCACGCCGGGCACCAACATCATCTACATGCGCGGCGTCGCCTCGGGCGGCGACGGCAACCACTCGGGCTCGCTGCCCTCGGTGGGCGTCTATCTCGACGAGCAGCCGGTCACCACCATCGGCGGCAACCTCGACGTCCACATCTACGACATCGCCCGCATCGAAAGCCTCGCCGGCCCGCAGGGCACGCTCTACGGCGCCTCGTCGGAAGCGGGCACGATCCGCATCATCACCAACAAGCCCGACACCAAGGGCTTCGCCGCGCGCCTTGATACCGAGGTCAACACTGTCCACAAGGGCGGCACCGGCGGCAAGGTGGAGGGGATGGTCAACATCCCGCTGTCCGACATGGCCGCGCTGCGCGTCGTCGGCTTCTATGAAAAGGATGCCGGCTACATCGACAACGTGCCGGGCACGCGCAGCTTCCTGCCGCGGCCGGGCGGCATCACCGTCGACAACAAGGCCTTCGTCAAGAAGAACTACAACGACACCGAGATCGCCGGCGGCCGCGCGCTGCTCAAGGTCGACCTCGACGACAACTGGACCGTGACGCCCGGCTTCATGTACCAGGACACGCGCAGCCACGGCAACTACGGCTACGATCCCTCGCTCGGCGACCTCAAGGTGCAGCACTTCCTGCCCGAGTATCGCCGCGACATCTTCGCCCAGGCCTCGCTGACGATCGAGGGCAAGATCGGCAACTGGGACCTGACCTATGCGGGTGCCTATCTCGATCGCAAGACCTTCTCGTCGAGCGACTACACCGATTACGCCGAGGCCTATGACTCGCTCTATTCGGGCGTGGGCGGCCTCGCCGGCTACTTCTACTACCAGGACAACGCCGGCCGCACGATCAAGCCGCTGCAGCAGGTGATCGGCCAGGATCACTTCAAGAAGATGAGCCAGGAACTGCGCTTCGCCTCGCCGACCACCGCGCCGCTGCGCTTCGTCGGCGGGTTGTTCTACCAGCGCCAGACCAACCTCATCCACCAGGACTACAAGGTCGATGGCCTGGCCGACCTGCTCTCGGTCAACGGCAAGCCGGGCACGCTGTGGCTGACGCAGCAGTACCGCGTCGACAAGGACTATGCCGCCTTCACCGAAATCAGCTTCGACCTGCTGCCGACGCTGACCGGGACCGCCGGCGTGCGGTACTTCAAGTACGACAACTCGCTGATCGGGTTCTTCGGCTTCGGCCGCAATCCGGCCTTCGTCCAGGGTGCGGACGGCAATCCGCCGCCCAACGCCGCGGGCTCAAGCCGCACCGGCGTCGCGGGCTGCTACACCACCAGCGGGTTGCGCCTGCGTGATGCCCAGCTGGCCGGGCAGGCCAACCCTACGCTGCTGCCGCCCGCAGTGACCGACAGCCCCTGTACCAACCTGGGTGAATACGTCGACGGCGGCGTCGTGCCCACGCGCGCCAAGGGCGATGGCGGCACGTACCGCTTCAACCTGACGTGGAAGCCCAATCCCGACGTCACCACTTATGCCACCATCTCGCGCGGGTTCCGCCCGGGCGGCATCAACCGCCGCGCCGACGTGGCGCCCTACCAGCCCGACTTCCTCACCAACTACGAACTGGGCTTGAAGACGACGCTGTTCGACGGGCTGCTGCGCTTCAACATGGCGCTGTACCAGCAGAGCTGGAAGAGCTTCCAGTTCGCCTACCTCGGGCAGAACAGCTTCACCGAGATCCACAACGGCCCCGATGCGCGCATTCGCGGCGTGGAGTTCGATGCCAACGTGGTCAAGGGCGGCTTCTCGCTCAACGTCGGCGGCGCTTATACCGACGCCAAGATCCGCAAGAACCTGTGCCTGATCGACGATCCGACGTACCAGTGCACCGGCGACGGCAACCTCGTCTCGGCCAAGGCCGGTACGCGCTTGCCGATCACTCCGCTGTGGAAGCTGACCAGCACTGCGCGCTATTCGGTGCCGATGGGCGCGGCCAAGGCCTATGGCCAGGTCAACGCCACGTACCAGAGCTCGGCGGCCTCGGACCTGCGCAGCCAGATCTTCCAGAGCGGCACCGGCGCGATCATCAGCCCCGCCGATGCCTTTGGCCGGATCAATGCCTTCACGCAGTTCAACCTGGCGCTGGGCAGCGAGTGGGACAAGTTCTCGATCGAGCTGTTCGCCACCAACGTCTTCGACAAGCGTGGCGACATCTCGCGCTATGCCCAGTGCGGTTCGTGCACACAGCGCATTTACATCGTGCCGACCCAGCCGCGCACGCTGGGTGTTCGCGCCGGCGCGAAGTTCTGATCGACCTGCCGTCTCCCGCGCCCGGCAATCGGGCGCGGGAGGGCTTCGCGCCCCGTTATCGTAACAATTGTAAGTAGTTAAGCGCATCCGATTCCGGCTTGCCTCGCTATGGCAAGTGTGAGACCCTCCTCCTCAAGACAATAACAAATGTTGAGGATGTCAGGATGGAGCGCAAACTCCCTGCTGCCGCTGCCGCCGTTCTGGCCGGGATATTCCTGGCGACGGCGCCGTGCGCCCACGCTGAAAGCGTGTCGGCGATGACGCCCGCCAGCGTCGTCTCGGCCCTGCAGGCGCAAGGCTATACCGCCGCGCTGGGCCAGGACGAAGCGGGCGACCCGCTGGTCACCGCCACGATCGGCGGCTGGCGTTCGCAGGTCGTGTTCTACGACTGCAACGAAGTGACGCACGCTGCCTGCCAGTCGCTCCAGTTCAGCAGCAGCTTTCGCCCGGATCGCCCGTTCGATGCGCAAAAGGCCGTCGCCTTCGTCAACGCCAACCGCTTCGGCGCGGTCTCGGTCGCCTCGGACAAGTCGGTGACGGTGTCGTGGGACGTCATCACGGGGCAGGGGATCGACAGCTCGGTCTTCGCGCTGGTGGTCAAATCGTACCGCATGGCGCTCGACTCGATCGGCACCGAAGCCTTCCCGGCCGGACACCCACAACTGGCCAGCGCCGCACGCTGACGGCATCGCTGCAAAAGGGTTCAGGGGGAAAGGGCCGCGCAGCAATGCGCGGCCCTTTTAGGTTGCGAGGTGAACAGTCCTGCCGTCACCCCGGACTTGGTCCGGGGTCCAGCGCGAATGCTGGGGTGTCTTCGAGCGCCAGGCGAGGCGGACGGCTGGACCCTGAAACAAGTTCAGGGTGACGAGGAAGGTAGGAGGCAAGGTTGGGCGTTCCCTGCTGAAGTGGCTGGCTACGCTCACTTGCGGACACCCCTTTCGTCATTCCCGCGAAGGCGGGAATCCACTTCTTGGCCAGCGGCAGAAACTGGCAAGCAGTCCAGCTTGCTCGGGAGCCGCTGGATTCCCGCCTTCGCGGGAATGACGGAGTTTGAGGATACGGACTTCGCTTCTCACCAGCATCACCCCTAGCCTACGCGCCAGATTCCCCTACGCCGCCTAGCGCGTCTTCAGCACCGCCTCGAGCGCGCTGACGAAAGCCCTGACGCGCGGTGGGACCAGGCGCGCCGTGGGGTGGACTGCCCAGATCGTCAGCGGCTCGGGTTCGGCATCGTCCAGTGGCACGGTGACGAGCCGCCCCTGCGCGAGGTCGTCGGCGATGTACCAGTCCGACAGGTTGGCAATGCCGAGGCCACCGATCGCTGCGGCCCGTAGCGCCTCGATCGAACTGGCCGTCAGCCGACCGCTGACGGTTTGCTGGCGCAGCCGGCCTTGCCGCACGAAGCGCCATTGCGCCGGGTTGGTGCCGGCCAGGCAGCAATGCCCAGCGAGGTCGGCGAGTCGGCGCGGCGCAGGGTGCGCGGCGAGATAGGCTGGCGCCGCACAGAGGCGGCGCGGGTTGGCGGCCAGGGCGCGGGCGACGAGGTGGTTGTCACGCAACGGGGCAATGCGGATGGCAACGTCGATCCCCTGCCGCACGATGTCCACCGCCTTGTCGGTCAGCAGCAGGTCGACGTGCAATTCGGGATGCGCGTGCATGAAGGGGACGAGCATCGGCGCCAGTACGCTTCGCCCGAAGGCTGCGCTGGCGGTGATGCGCAGGCGGCCCGACAGGGCATCCGCGCCGGGACGCAGCACGGCGAGGGCGCTGTCGCGGGCGTCGACCATGGCGCGGGCATGGGGCAGGAAGGCCTCCCCCTCCGCCGTCACGGACAGCGCGCGGGTGGTGCGATGGACCAGGCGGACACCGAGTTCGGCCTCGAGCGCGGCCAGGCTGCGCGAGGCTGCCATGGCACTGATGCCGATGCGGCGCGCGGCTGCGGCAAGGCTGCCGTGATCCACGGCCTCGACGAAAACGGTCAGCGCAGCGAGATCCATTGTAACGGTATCCGTTATTCCGCCCTATCCCGATAGATCACTACCGCAAGGCGGGTCGCGGTGCCATATGCGCCACGACAATGGCCCGGGCCAATTCGACCCGGACGGCGCGCTGCCGCTCCCCCTCCCATTCGGGTGGCGCCGCGAAAGGATCGCTGGAATGAACACGAAGACTCTAGAGGCCACCGCTATCCGGCCCGAAGCTTCCGCGCCCGAGGCAGGCCTGAGCCGCACGCTGACGCTGGTCATGGCCGTCGCGACCGGGCTTGCGGTCGCCAACATCTATTACAACCAGCCGCTGCTCGGCATCCTGGAGAAGGACCTGCCCGGCCGGGCCACCACCCTAGTGCCGACCGCGACGCAGCTCGGCTATGCGCTCGGCCTGTTCGCGCTCGTGCCGCTGGGCGATCTGGTCGAGCGGCGCCGGCTGATCGTCTGGCAATTCGGGGCACTCGGGATCGCGCTGGTGGGCGCGGCGCTGGCGCCCAACGGCCTCGCGCTGGCGGCGGCCTCCTTCGCGGTCGGTGCGGCGGCAACCGTCGCGCAGCAGATCGTGCCGTTCGCCGCGCACCTGTCCTCGGACCAGAAGCGTGGCGCCACGGTCGGCACGGTGATGGCGGGGCTGCTCTGCGGCATCCTGTTGAGCCGGACGCTGGCGGGCTTCGTCGGGCAGCACGCCGGCTGGCGCACGATGTTCTGGCTGAGCGTGCCGCTCGCGCTCGGCACCGGGGCGATCATGCGCTGGCGCCTGCCGCACAGCCGGCCCGACAGCGACCACGACTATGGCACGCTGCTGCATTCGCTGGTCGGGTTGTGGACGTCGCTGCCCGACCTTCGCCGCGCCGCACTGACGCAGGCCCTGCTTTTTGGCGGCTTCACCACGTTCTGGACGACGCTGGCGCTGCACCTGCAGGAGCCGCGCTTCGGCATGGGCGCCAGTGTCGCTGGGTTGTTCGGGGTGGTGGGCGCGGTAGGCATCCTGGCCGCGCCGATCGCTGGACGCTTTGCCGACCGCAGCGGGCCGCGCGGGGTGATCCTGGGGGGCACGGCGCTGGCGGTGCTGGCCTGGCTGGTGTTCGGGCTGTGGAACAGCGTGGCGGGCATGGTCGTCGGCTGCATCGTGCTCGACTTCGCGGTCCAGGCGGTGCTCGTGTCGAACCAGCACATCGTCTACGCACTGCGCCCCGAGGCACGCGCCCGGCTCAACACCGTGTTCATGGGGGTGATGTTCGTCGGCGGCGCGGCCGGGTCCGCGATCGCCACGGCGGTCTGGGGCTTTTCCGGCTGGACCGGCGTCGCCGCGGTTGGCGGCCTGATGGCACTGGCCGCCTTCGCGCTGCAGGGTCTGGCCGCGATGCGCCGCGCTCAAGCCTGATGCGGCAGGGCAGCGGCGGGGTGGCGCATGCACAGCAGCGTGCCGCCCAGCACCGCCGCGCCCGATAGCGCCAGCGGCAGGCCCAGGCCGTGGCGCACCACCAGCCAGGCCCCCAGCGCCGCGCCGGCAAGGATGGCGCCGACCGCGGCAACGCGGCGGCGCAGGTTGGGGCTCGTGCCGCCCGCCGCGCGGCTGTCGGCGGCGATGCCGGTGATCGTCAGCGTCAGCACCGTGGTGGTGAGATCGGGCACTTTCAACTGGCGCACCGTGGCGTTGCGGAAGCCCATCGCAATCGCGGTCAGGCCGATGATCGCATAGAGCGCCCAGCCGGTCGACGCCGACTGCGGGTCGAAGGCGAAGGCCAGGGCCGCGGCCAGCCACAGCAGCACCGTCTCGAACAGCGCGGCGACGGTCAGCCAATGGCGCAAGGGGCGGGTGCCGAGAGTGCGACCGGCCCGACCTGCCACGAGCGCGCCGAGGATGAAGGTCAGCAGCGCGACGAGGTTGGGAAGGACGCTGAACCCCGGGGTCTGCGCCAGGCCGAAGCCGAGGAACACGATGTTGCCGGTCATGTTGGCGGAGAACGTCTTGGCGAGCCCGAGCACGCTGACCGCGTCGATCAGGCCGGTCGTGACCGACAGGACCAAGAGCAGCCCGGGCAATGGCGAACCGGCCGGCGGGGAGGGGGGCGTCGTGGGCACGAAAAAGTCTCCTTCAGAACCGGAAGTTCGCTTCGGTGCCGACCAGCGTGATGGTGCGCGCGGGGCCGGTGGCGCGGATGAAGCCGCCCGGCAGGAAGGCCGAGGCGGAAACCGACAGCTCGAGCTCGGCGGTCGCCTGCCATGCCAGCGTGGCCTCGGCTTCCTTGCCGATGAAGCGTGCACCGCTGGAGCCGGGGCCGCGGACCAGATTGCCCGGGATGTCGTAGATCCCGTCGCCGGTGGTGTAGCGCCAATAGGCCATGCCGGCGAGGCTGGCGGTCACGCCCTTGCCGAGCGCCGCGCTGACCCGCGGGTTGGCGCTGACGATGTTGGTCGGCCCCACGGGCGACAGCTCGCCGAAATACTTGCCCTTGGGAAACAGCGCGTTGAACGTGCCGATCGTGCGGTCGCCGGCGCGGGTATCGCCGCTTACCACGTTCACGCGAGCAGTTGCGTCGGGCGTTCCGGGGGCCTGGGTGAAGCGGTGGCCGATCTCGCTGGCGAGTGTCCAGGCGGCGATGCGGCGGGTGCCAAAGCGGCCGACCTGCGCTGCCGCCTCTAAGTTCCAGTGCCAGCCCTCGCGCGTGCCGAAGAGGCGCGCGCCGAAGGTGTGGCGCACTTCCCGATCGGTCACGCCGCCATAGCGCGCCTGCCGGTTGCGAGTGCCGAGGTAGTAGAGGTCGAACCCAACGTGCGCCAGAGTCGCATAGCTGCCCCAGAGTGCCTTGGCGGGTGATGTGCGGTCGTCGAAGCTGGCCGGGCCGGGCGCCACCGGATTGAGCGCGAAGACATTGATTTTTGCCGTGCCGATGCGAACGATCCCGCGCACGCCGTCGAAGGCCAGCGGGACGTTGGGGCCATAGCGCGTGCCGACCAGCCGCTCACTGCCCAGCGACAGCATCTGCCGCCCGGCGCGCAGCGTTACCGGCCCGACATTGGCCTCGGCAAAGCCCTGCAGCAGGTCGGTGCGCGTCTGGCTGACCGGGCTGATTGGCGCGGGCATGCCCACGGCATAGGCGGCCACCGGCTGGACGAATGCGCGGAACCTGCCGAGGTGCAGGTCCGCGTAGGGCAGGGCGCGCAGCCAGAGGTAGCTGTCGTCGGGCACCGGGGCGCTGCCCCAGAGATCGGCGGTGATGGTCTCGTTGCGGGCGCGCAACTCGATGCCGGTCGAGGCCCAGGCCCCGTCGCCGAGCGGAACGTACTTGAACGGGCCGGTCCAGTGGTGCGCCCGCTTCGCCGCATCGGCCAGGTCCGACCAGTCCTCGTCGTAGCGGGTGATCGTCAGCGTCGGCGCTTCCCAGGCCTCGGTCGTCTGTGCCCCGGCGCCGGTCGGCAGCAGCAGCAGCACGGCCGCTGCCGGCAGGAGCGCGTGCCTAGGCACGGCGACGATCCCGGCCGGCCTCCAGTTCCGAGACCAGAGCCGCGAGCATCAACCCGCCGATCAGGCCGAGATGCTCGAAGAAGGCATTGGTCGCCATGAAGCGCTCGGGGCCGGCGGGCATCGTCCAGAAGGCATTGGCGGTGCAGGCCGCAAGCAGCGTGAATACCCCCAGCGCGCCGGCCCCCAGCCAGACCAGCCGCCCCGCGAGCAGAAGCGCCGAGCCGGCCAGTTCGACCGCGATCGTCAGCGCTGCCCAGAGCGCGGGCGGCGTCATCCCGAAATGGGCCTGTTCGGCGACGGCGCCAGGCCAGTCGGTCAGCTTGACCAGCCCGCCCAGGAGATAGGCACTGACCAGCAGCAGGCGCGCGAGAAACCACGTCGGCGGCCAGTCGAGGATCGCATCGACGAAGCGCGGGTCTCGCCCCGGCCCGGCCATGTCAGCGCCCCGCGTCGGAATGGATCTCGGCGATGTAGCCGCCGGGGAAGCGCACGATGGCGCTCTTGCGCGTGCCGAATGTGGCCGGCGCGACCAGTGTCTCGACGCCCGCCGCCTGCGCCTTGGCGAGGGTGGCGGCAAGATCGGGCACGGCGTAGCCGGTCATGTCGCGGCCATAGGGCCAGGGCAGCAGGCCGTCGCTGACGAAGACCACCATCTTGCCGTAGCCGCTTTCGATCGACACGCGGCGGATGGTCTTGCCCGGCTGGCCCACTTCCGCGCCCGGCCCCGCGCGGTCGTCGGCGGTCACGCGGCCATGGGCAAAGCCCGTCCATGCGGCGATGAAGCGGTCGGCAGCATCGGCGGTCAGGTAGATGCGGTTCTCGGGCACGGTGGCGAGCGGGGCATAGCTCGGTTTGGTGGTGTGCCAGTACAGCTGCATGTTGACGCCGCCCGGCCACTGCACGATCGAATCCCGGCCGATCGGATCGGGAAAGGTTGCGAGCCGGCGCACCGCGCCATGCTTGACCGCCGAGGTCACCGCGGCATCGAGGTCGGTCACGAGATAACCGGTGCGCTCGTCGCCGAACGGGTAGGGGATCGGCGTCTTGAAGCCGAAGACCGAAACCGTGCCCGCGGGGGTGAGCGCCAGCTGCGACTTGGTCAGGCTCTTGGTCGGCGTGACCTGGAATTCGCCCTGCTTGCTGGTCGTGCCGCCGAAGGTTGCGACGAAGCTGGCGACGAAGCGGTCGAAATCGGCTTCGGGCACGTAGACGTGGGTCGTGTCGTACTGCGGACCGACCGCGAAGTTGGCCATCGTCGCCGGCTGGGCCGGACGCGCGAGGACAGGCGGCGCGGCGGCGACGGTGCCGGCAAGCGCGGCGGCGATGACAAGGGCGAGGGATTTCATCGAGGGATACTCCGTCATGGACGAGAACGGGGGCTGCGGTCAGACGGCCCAGCAGCCGCAGCCGAGCGCGCCCCAGAAGGTCTGCACGTCGCGCGCCGGAACCGAGGCGCCGAGCGCGGCGGCGTGGTCGTGGCCATGCACCGCGCACGACGATGCGCAGCCGCAGGCCGCAGCGAGCTTGGCCTTGGCCTCGGGCGTCTTGTGATAGCCGCCGAAGGTCGCGACCGGCGACCAGTCGGGCATGGGCCGCGGAAGCTCGGGCGCCAGCGGGGCATAATCCCCCTCGCCATGCACCACCTTGCCGCCAAGCAGCGTCAGCATCGCGCGGATGTGGACGATCTCGGTTTCGGGCACGGCGAAATAGTCGTCGGACAAGACCGCCAGATCGGCCAGCTGCCCGGCCATGATCTGGCCCTTCTTGCCCATTTCGTTGGAGAACCAGGTGTTCTCGTGCGTCCACATGCGCAGCGCTTTTTCGCGGCTGACGCGGTTGGCGCCGGGATAGAGCCGCATGCCGCCCATCGTCCGCCCGGTCACCAGCCACGAGAGCGAGACCCACGGGTTGTAGCTGGCAACGCGCGTGGCGTCGGTGCCGGCGCCGACCGGAATGCCCGCCGCGATCATGCGCGCGATCGGTGGCGTACGCTCGGCGGCGCGGGCGCCATAGCGCTCGACGAAGTATTCGCCCTGATAGGCCATGCGGTGCTGCACCGCGATCCCGCCGCCAAGCGCGGCGATCCGGTCGATATTGCGGTCGCTGATCGTCTCGGCGTGGTCGAAGAACCAGTTGATCCCCGCCAGCGGAATGTCGGCGTTGACCTTTTCGTAGACGTCGAGGGCGCGGCCGATCGTCTCGTCGTACGTCGCATGCAGGCGCCAGGGCCAGCGGTGCTCGGCCAGCAGGCGGATCACCGGCTCGAGATCGCCTTCCATGCTCGGCGGCATGTCGGGACGCGCGACGCGGAAGTCCTCGAAGTCGGCGGCCGAATAGACCAGCATCTCGCCCGCGCCGTTGTGACGATAGCTGTCGTCGCCCTGGCCGGGGCTCACCTGCTTCACCCAACCCGCGAAGTCGGCCAGTTCCTCCTTGGGCTTCTGCGTGAACAGGTTGTAGCTGATGCGCACGGTCAATTGTCCGTCAGCGTGCAGCTTCTCGATGATCGCGTAGTCGTCGGGGTAGTTCTGGAAGCCGCCGCCCGCGTCGATCACGCCCGTGACGCCCAGGCTGTTGACGTCGCGCATGAAGTGGCGCGTCGAATTGATCTGGTAGTCCTCGGGCAGCTTGGGGCCCTTGGCGAGGGTCGCGTAGAGGATCGTCGCATTGGGTTGGGCGAGGAGCAGCCCCGTGGGATTGCCGGCCGCATCGCGCACGATCTCGCCGCCCGGCGGATTGGGAGTGTCCTTGGTGTAGCCCACCGCGCGCAGCGCCGCGCCATTGAGCAGGGCGCGGTCGTAGAGGTGCAGGATGAACACCGGCGTGTCGGGTGCCGCGGCGTTCAGTTCGGCAATCGTGGGCAGGCGCTTTTCGGCGAACTGGTGCTCAGTGAATCCGCCGACCACGCGCACCCATTGCGGGGCGGGGGTGCGGTCGACCTGCGCCTTCAGCATCGCCATCGCCTCGGACAGCGACGGCACGCCGTCCCAGCGCAGCTCCATGTTGAAATTGAGACCACCGCGGATGATGTGCATGTGGCTGTCGATGAGGCCCGGGATCACGCGGCGGCCCTTGCAGTCGATCACCGTGGCATCCGGGCCGGCGGCGGCGCGCACGTCCTGCTCGCTGCCGACCGCCAGGAATCGGCCGTCACGAATGGCGATCGCCTCGGCCTGGGGGTTGGCGCGATCGAGCGTCGTGACCTTGCCGTTGACGAGGATGAGGGCGGCGTCGCTTGGGGGGGTGCTCATGCCTGTTCCTCGCGGCTGTCGCTGGTGCGGGACGTGTCGATGGGATGGCCGAGCACCTTTTCGGCGCAGTCGGTGCGCAGGAAGGCGACGACATCGTGGCCCCCCGCCATGCGCCTGGCGAGCGGAAGGGCCTGTTCGCCCAGCAGCATGCCGAGCAGGCCGATCAGCGCGATGGTCGGCGGCGCCGGCGAGCGCACGCCGAGAAGGCTGTAGATGACGCCGACGAGCAGCCCGACGGCGAGCGAGATCAGATAGGGCTTCATCACATGTCCTTCCCGGCGTGCCGTTCGATCAACCGCGCGCGAAGGCGAGCAGGTCGGCGTTGAACGCGTCCTGGTTGATTGTCGGGATGGCGTGCGTGCCGCCCTCATAGACCTTGAGCGTCGCGTCGGGCACGATGTTCACGGCGCGCTGGGCGGTGATGTGAATGGGCACGACGTGGTCGGTGTCGCCGTGAACGATCAGCGTCGGCACGTCGATGGCCTTGAGGTCCTCGGTGAAATCGGTTTCCGAGAACTGCTGCACGCATTCGTACTGCGCGAAAGCGCCGCCGGCCATGCCCTGCTGCCAGAACGCCAGGCGCAGGCTCTCGTCCTTGGGAACGCCGATGTCCCAGCCGAAGAAGGTGTCGGGGAACGCCATGTAGAAGCCCGAGCGGTTATCGGCGACCGCCTTGCGGATGCCGTCGAACACTTCTTGGGGCAGGCCGTCGGGGTTGTTGGGGCCGAGCTTCATCACCGGGGTGACGGCCCCAACGAGCACGACCTTGGCCACGCGCGCAGTGCCATGCCGACCGACATAGCGGGCGACTTCGCCGCCGCCGGTCGAGTGGCCAACGAGGATCGCATCCTTGAGGTTGAGATGCTCGATCACGGCGGCGAGATCGTCGGCATAGGTGTTCATGTCGTTGCCGCGCGGGGTCTGCTCCGATCTGCCGTGGCCGCGGCGGTCATGCGCGATAACGCGAAAACCCTGGGCGGCGAGGAACAGCATCTGGCCGTCCCAGGCATCGCCGTTGAGCGGCCAGCCATGCGAGAACACGAAGGGCTGGCCTTCGCCGAATTCGCGGAAATAGATCTGTGCGCCATCCTTGGCAGTGACGAAGCCCATGGGATCATTCCTTGGTTACAGGAGAAGAGGATCAGCGGGGGCCGGCAGGCCGGATATGCGGGGGGGGGGGGAAGGCCCGGCCTGCCGGCGGGCGCGGTCAGTGACCTTCGGACGCGCCGAACATCATGCGGGCATACTTGATGCCGAGGCCGTAGCCGCCACCCAGTTCGGCGGCGATGCCGGTGGTCGAGGCGTAGGTTTCGCTGCGCGCCCAGTCGCGCTGCAGCTCGAGCATGTACTGCATGGCCGTCATCGGCTTGGCGCCGAGCTGGATCATGCGCTGGCAGGCGCGCTCGTGCGCCTCGGGCGACACGTCGCCGCAGGCATCGGCGATGAAGTAGGCATCGAAGCCCTGGTCGATCGAGGACGCCACCGGGCCGACGATGCACACGCTGGTCCACAGGCCGGCAAAGACGATGCGCGGCTTGCCGATGCGGTTAACTTCGGCGATCACCGCCTCGTCTTCCCAGGTGTTCATCGAGGTGCGGTCGAGCAGCGCCTGGCCGGGGAAGGGATCGGTCACTTCGCTGAACATCGGGCCGGAGAAGCTCTTCTCGGCCACGGTGGTCAGGATCGTGCTGACGCCGAAGGATGCCGCGGCGCGCGCGACGAGGGCGGCGTTGTTGCGCAGCAGTTCGGGCGCGATCGAGTTGGTCGCAAAGGCCATCTGCGACTGGAAGTCGATCAGGATGAGCGTGTGGTCGGTCGGCGAAATCAGGGACTTGCCGGGGGCGGCGGTGGCAGTGACGGTCATCTGCGAAAGGCTCCTTGCAGCCGAACGCGCAGCATCGGCCCGGAAAATCCGGGGCGTCGCGGCGTGATCGGTACGGGAAAGAGGGCGTATCGGCGCCGCGCTGCTTGGGCGATGCGCTCGGCACGTCGCTGGGTCTACGCCCCGGGGTCGCGACCGTCTTGGACAGGATTGATGCAAACCCTTCGCAATATCCCGTTACCGGGAACCAAGTGCGCCGGGATCAGAGCTCGATCAGGCCGCGCCGTGCCGCCAGGGTAACCGCATGGGTACGATCGACGGCGCCGAGCTTGGCGAAGATCAGCTTCATGTGGCCCTTGACCGTTTCCTCGGAGATGGCGAGGCGCGCGGCGATCCGCTTGTTGGAATTGCCCCAGGCCGCAAGCGACAGCACCGCGATCTCGCGCTCGGTCAGCCCTTCGTCGAGCACGTGCATGGCGATGGCGGTGGCGACGCTGGCATCGAGGTGCTTGCCGCCGCGATGCACGGAGCGGATCGCGTCGAGCAGTTCGTGGCGCAGGCTGCCCTTGAGCATGTACCCCGATGCGCCCGCATGGAGCGCCTTGAGTGCGCGGCCGTCACCGGTGAAGGTGGTCAGCACGATGATGCGCGCGCGCGGGTCCGTCGTGCGGATCGCGCGGATGGCGTCGACGCCAGACATGCTGCCCATCTGCAGGTCCATCAGCACGACATCCGGCCGCTCGCTGGCATAGAGCGCAATGGCTTCCTCGCCGTTTGCGGCCTCGGCGGCGATGGCCATGTCGGTCTGCGTCGAGATGACGGCGCGCACGCCTTCGCGCATCAGGGCATGGTCATCGACCACGAGCACGCGGATCACCGAGGCAAGCCTGCATCGGCCGTCGCCGCGCGCCTCGGTGGGGCGTTCAAACGCAGTCACGCGCGCCTCCGCAGGCCGGTATGGTCCGGGAGCCCGTGACGGCGAACTGGCATGCGGGCGGACACGGCAGGTTGCTTCCTTGTAGTCTGGCGGGCGCAAGGGCCGGGCGACGCGTTGAGGCCCGGACGGGACTTCGACGACCGCGTGGTGCACACCGGAGTGGTGAAGCCATGGGGCGGCCGCGAACCACGACGGCAGGCCCGCGACAACGGTCCGTTTCGGATAATACCTTGCTTCACGCCGAATTCCTACGGATCAATCGTCCGGGCTGCGCAAGTCTGTATCGGGTTCGGCCAAGGGCGCCGAAAGTGCCGCGGCAACAGCCGTCGCGTGGCGACCACGAATGTCGAATGTCCAGTCCATCGCGTGCCCGGGTGCGCCGTGGCGTCCGAGGGCAGCAAGCGCGCCGTGCATCATCGCTTCGGCGGCGGGCACGGCCCATGACAGGGGCGGCGCGCTTCCGCACCATCCCAGCAGGCAGGCCGTGTTCCGGGCAGCCATGCGCAGGGCGGCGTCCATTGCCAGCGCAGTCAGGTCGCCGATGCCGCCCGTGTCGGCCGGGCCGGCGGTGAATCGTCCCGTCGTAGCATTGCGCAACGGACCATCGCCATGGACTTGTGGGGTGGGTCCAAGCCCGATCAGCATCAGCGCACCGGCGTGGAGCGGGGCCGGCGGAGCGATCAGTGTCAGGGTTTCACCCCAGCCACCGCGAAAGATGCCGCCCTGCCGCAGCCGCCGAAGCGTGCCGTGCCATGCCCGGTCGAGCGCCGCAGCGCCGCCGCCGGGTCGCTCTCCGTCGATCTGCTCCGCCATTCCGACGACGAGCAGGTCGACCGCGCTGTTGATCGCATCGATCCGGGCAGCGTGAAAGGCTACGCCACCACGCCGGCCGAGCGGGCGGGGCCGCGTCAGGGGCATGAGCGTTCAGGCGGCGCGAAGCATGCGGCGCCACGCGCGCGGCGTCGTCCCGAACGCCCGGCGAAACAGGCGGGTCAGGTGAGCCTGGTCGGCAAGGCCGCAGGCGCAAGCGATCGCGGAAAGCGTGTCGGGCGTGTGCAGCATCAGCAACTGGGCACGCAGCAGCCGCTGGCGCACGATATAGGCATGCGGGGTTTCGCCGAGGCTGGCCTTGAACGCCCGGCAGAAATGGCCGGTGCTGACCCGTGCCACGGTTGCCAGATCGTCGACCGCAAGCGAGGTCTCGAGATGGGCCGCGACATATTCCTCCACGCGGCGGATCTGCCAGGGTGCCAGGCCGCCCTTGATCGTAACCGGCGTGACGGCACAGATGGTCGGCTGGACGGGCTGGAGGGGTGGGCCAGATCGCAAGGCATCGCCGTGGGTGGTCGTGGCAGCGATCTGCCCGATCCATGCCATCTCGGCGGAGGAGGTGTAGTCCAGTCTCACCGGGTGGCCCGGTGACGACGTCTCGATGCGGGCTGTGGGTTGTGGCATGCACAAAACTTGCGCTTTTCCAACCAGATCGTGCAGCCCCGCAAGGGCCAAGGCACACCCCTCTTATGAGGGGTGTGCGCGCGTGCGACGATGCCTAGCCCTCCGCTTTGCCAGTGGCTCCGTCGGCCATTCCGATATATGAAACATAAACGAATCGTATTTTAAAGGTCGAAAGACAAGCGATGGGATTGGTCAAGATCGACGAGCACCTGCACGAGGAAGCGCGGCGCGCGAGCACGGTCCTATGCCGCTCGATCAATGCCCAGGCCGAATTCTGGATGAAGATCGGCATGATCGCCGAGGCCAATCCGACGATGACGTTCAACGATATCGTTCGCGCTCAACTGGGAAGGGTCGAGCTCGATGCTGTTGCCGGATCCGCCGCGGCATGAGCGAGAGTTCTTCCGACAATCCGGATGCCGAGCCGTTCGAGGCGCAAATCGCGGCGTTCTTTGCCGACTACATTGATGCCTTCGCGCGCGAGGATGCCAATGCCTTGGCCGAGATGTGGGACGAAGTTGGCCTCTTTCCCACACCGGCGGGCAATTTCGCGATGGAGCGTGCGGCTTTCCGAGATCACTGCGTCGGCCTCATGGCGTTCTACCGCCGACAGGGCGTGCACAAGCCGGAGGGCCGGCTGGTCTGCGCCGTCGAACTGTTTTCCGGCGTCGCCCAGGCGCGCATGGCCTATCGCATGCTTGGCGCGGCGGGCGCGGTGGTCGCCGAATGGGATCACGTCTACATCCTGCGCCGGCACGACCGCTGGCGCGTCTCGCTGACGATCGCGGATGGCGAGATGGCGGCCTGGCAGGCGCTGGGTGCGGAATTCTGACGCGTGGTGTTAGAATGGTGGTCCGGTTTGGGGGCGTATCCGGTTGCCGCGTCAGCGCCCGCGCGGAAAGAGATGAAGCTGGACCCCGGATCAGGTCCGGGGTGACGGGTTAAGCTATCTGATCGTAGCGTCGTCACCCCGGACTTGATCCGGGGTCCAGCTGTGGGCTTATCCCGCATGTGGGCGGCAGGCAGTGCAGAGTTGAAGCCAACATTGAGGTCGGGCCAAGCCACTTTGCCACAGTCCCCGTCGAGGTACCTCTCACTCACCCGCCGCGCCGAGCGTATACATCGAATGGCCACGCGACCGTCCGCGGCTATCACAGTCCCGGCCTGACCTTCGCACCCTCAGGCGGACCAACATACTCGCCATCACGCAATCGCCGTGGCCAAGGGGATTCGCACACAGTGCTCATGCGCCACCCCCAAGGACGCTCTCCACCACCAAGCAGCGACAGGCGCATCACCAGGCCAACAGCCGTGCGAGCGCCGCTACGGTGGGCAGGCATTGCGCCGGGTCGAGGCGCGGGGTGCGCGTGCAATCCCACCAGGCACCTTCTCCACTGCCGCCCCGATCGCGTCGATAAAGGAAGGCGAGGGCAGACCCCTCCTCTCCACGTCGCCGACCCGTGACCATGCAGCGCTGGCGGTGGCCGCACGCCTCGAGCGCGGCTATGGCATAGCGACCTGGAGGCATCGCCGGATCAATCAACAACGCGATGCGGTCTGCTTCCGACGCGATGAAATCCTTCCGGCTTGCAGCGTCATAGGTAAGGTCCGCCGATGGGCGTCCCGCCGCCCCGTCGGCGCTGTCACCGCGGTGCGTTGCAAGGAGTTCGGTGCGCGCGCCACCTGCGACGGCATCATCGCTCAAATCGCCCTCGTCCAAACGCGCAAACTGGAGCTGGCCGAGGGATGACCCCGCCGCATGGGCGAGGGACAGCGAGGCCAGGGCATTCTCGCACGGCTCCGGTCCGAATTCTCCCGGCATGCGGCGAAACGCGGCATGCCGGCCCCATCCGCCGCGCCAGCGGTAGAAGGCGTGAACGCCGACCGTCGCCAGTTTGTCCATCTGGTCGCGCCAGCGCGGCACCACGTAGTCGGCGTGGTAATGTGTCGCCCAGCCGACGCGTGCATCGACCGCGCCCGCCAGCGCTGCGCCAGCAATCGCGCGTGCCCGCGCCCAGGCGGCCGCGGCGGGGCGACGCGCGTCGAGGCTGCCGTCGCAAGTGAACGTGAACTGGCAACCCGTGCGCCGGTCCGAGCCCTGGAACACAACGCCGCACACGCTCTTGGCGAAGGCCGGGTGTCGCGCCCGGTTCAGCACGACCTGAACCACCGCGCGCTCGCCCGATGGATCATCCCCCGCTTCGTACCATGCGGCTGCGGCAAGGCAGTCCCGCGCCCGGTCCTGCGAATCCGTGGGCAGGCCGTCCAGGACGAACGGCGTGGCGATACGATCGGCCGGCGGCATCTTGGCGATCGCGACGGCCGTGACCGCGGCGTTCGACAGGCGCGCTTCCTCCGCCGGTAGCGGCATGAGCGAGGCAGGATCAGGCAAGATCGGCGTTGTGCTGCCGGTTGCCACTGGTAGCGGTTCGTGCCGTGCGGCGGCCAGGTCGATCGAGATCGGATCCGGTGCTCGGGCGGGAGCAAACCAATGCAGCAGGAGCGCCAGTGCGACCACGAATGCAAGGGCGATGCCCACCCGCCATCGCATGTCGACCAGGCCTGAGGCTGTCCACATGGTCGCTTCACCGGGGAGCGGGATGGCGACAGCTTCCCGGCTTATCAAAATACGTACTTTAGCGTGAGGGTCGCGCGGTTCTGGTCGAACTCGCGCGGCTTGGCGGCTGCGGCGTTGGTACGGGCAAGGGCGTGGCGCAGCGTGGCATCGAGCGTCACATGTGGAGCAGCCTGCCACGTGGCCGTGAGTTCGCCACTGGCGAAACGATCGACCCGGTTGCCGCCGCGATACGTATCGATGGCGTAGGACACGGCGGGGCGCAGGATCAGGGTGCGCAGCAGTTCATGCGCGGCGCCCATCGTGAAGCGCTGCTGTTCCACACCCGCCACATCGATGATTGGCGAGCGCTGGATCGTCTTGCCGGCATCGAAGCCCAGCGACGTGAGTGGGGTCACGTGCCAACGCAGGTTGGCGCTATAGGCGAAACCGGCGATCACCGGGTAACGCGGGCTGGCGAAGACCTGCCGCAGATACCCGGCCGAGATCGTGCCCTCGACCAGCCGTTCGTGGCCGAAAGCCAGCCCTGCCAGCGCAACGAACCCGTGCGAGGCCCGCGCCGGGGTGCCGGAGTTCTCGTGCGGATACCGGCTGGTGTTGACCTGCAAGGCGACGAACGTGCCGACGGCGGGGGACAGGGCCTGTGTTACGCGCACACCGGCGCGGGCCGTGGCATAGGCCCGCTGGCGCAGGGGAATGACCGTCTGGCCGTCATGGCGATCGGCATAGTCGTAGCGATCGAAATCGAGGTCGAAGGCGAGGCGCGTGGGCCCGTGGTCCGCCTCTGCATGGGCGGCCAGGGTGATCTGGCGATAGGCGATCGGCGCAACACCGAACAGCGTGTCGCCCGTCGTCCCGCGCGTTTCGATGCGACGGGCGATGCCGGCATCAAGGGACACCCGCAGATGGGCGGAAAGGTCCGCCGCGGTTTGCAGGGTGGCGCCGTAACGGTCGGTCCCCTCGCGGGGGTGGCTGGCATACCGTTCGAACAAGGCGTCGAGGCGCAAGGCAAGCAGGTGGCTCTGGCCGCGCTGCTCCACCGCCAGGGCAGGGGCAAGACTGCCGCCGATATCCGCCACCCGCGGGCTGCGACGGGCGTAGAGATCGTCGGTGGCGATCGTGCCGAACGCCACGCTGGGCAGAAACCGGAGCGATCCGGTCGTGATGCCGGTCCCCTCCTGACCCGGGCGGACGCGGTTTTCCACCGTTTCAGGCCCAAGCCGCCGCTCCCCGTGGATGGACTGCGCCGCCGCCGGCACCGGACATGCCATGGCGCCCGCGAGCGACCCGCATTGCAAGACCTGGCGCCAATGTCGACCCAGCCATCGCGATCGCAGGAGCGGCACGCTGCCGCCCCGCCATGCGCCCCCGTGCATCCGGCGTCCCAGCGCCCCGCATTGCGTCTCGATTGCCATGGCTGGACGATTATCACCGGCGCCGCCGCACTGCGGCCCGAAGCAAAACCATTACTGAGTGATTTTGCCGGTGCTCGCTTAACCATCAGGTTTGGCGCGCGGCCAAGGCTTACCGATACACCGGCAAAAGCGTGCCGCAGCCGGAATTCTCGTGCCGCTGGAGGCATTTGCGATCCCGAGGTGCCCGCCGCGCAAATGATCCGTTTGCGTGGCGATTGCCCTCAGTAGTTTTGCGCATGGGCCGGCCATGCTTGGTTAGGGGAAGCCCGAAAGCATTCGTTGACGGTGCTCTGTCAGTCGGGAGGCATGAGCATCTTGCCCGCCCGCATCGCCCCCTGGCACATCGTCTACGCCGCGCGCATGACGGCGCCTTTCGTCGCGGCCTTGATGGGTGGGACTTATGCCGTGGGATCGGCGACGCCGCAGAGTACGGCGGCGCTCGCCTTGCTTTTAGGCCTGCTCATGCTGGCGGCTGTGCCGCGCCGCCGCGCGGGCGAACTGCTGGGCATCGCGGCGGCGTGGATGACCCTGGCAGAGTTTTGCGTGGCCTCGCAGACCGGCCAGATGCAGGTGTGGCGTTGGGCCATGTCCATCGCGGCGTTGGGGATCGTGGTCGTGCCGCTGAAGATCCAGCACTTGCGGATACTGGCCCGGCGCGAACCCTATCGCCGGTTGGCGGACCGCACGCGGCGGCGCCACCGCCGCGAAACCTCCGGGAATGCCCTTGGCACCGGATCAGCCCTCCGCCCGGCAGGCGAGCGGGCCTGCTGACGTGCCATGCTTCACAGGGGGCGTGGTTTTCGCCGATCCGTGGCCGGTCAAGCGTGCGGCGTAGATGTCGAGCAGCCTGGTGGTCCACGCGCGCGGCGATAGGGCCAAGTCGCGCGTCGCAGCGAAAGCGGCCTTGCTCATCACCGCGATCCTGTGGTCATCGTCGGCCAGCGCGCGCAAGGTGGCTGCGAAATTGCCAGCGTCGCGCGGATCGATTGCGACGGCGGCACCGCGACCCGCCAAATCGGGGGCAAGCAACGCGGTTTCGGCGAGGACTACCGGTATGCCGGACAAGGCCGCCTCCATCGCCACCAGACCATAGGGTTCGGGGTAGCGGCTCGGCATGACCAGCATCCGGGCCTGCTGGGCGATGCGGGCAATGTCCGGCGCAGACAACCGGCCCGAGAATTGCGCCTGCGGATAGCGCGCGCGCAGCATGGGCTCGAGCAAGCCGCTACCCACCAGTCGCAGGGGGAGGCCTGCCTGCTGTGCGGCGGCGGCCGCGAGATCCGGACCCTTGGTTTCCTCCAGCCGTCCCACAAACAGGATCTCGTGGTTATTTTCGGCGGCGATGCGGGTCGTGGACCAGGGTTCGACCGGATTGGGCAGGGTATGGATCACGTCGCGCGGAATACCGCCACGGGACAGCAGTGGCGCCATGGCGGAATGGATCGCCAGGATCGGCGGCGCGGCAGTGGAACGCAACACCTGTCGCTGGATCGCATAGCGGGCAAGGCGCAGTGTCTTGTGAGCGCGACCCTGGCGGTCACAGGGCGTGGTCAGGCATTGCCGTGACAGCGGCGCGGCGGGGCAGGGGGTGCCGCTGCGCAAGTCTGCAAAAGCGCCGTTGGGGCAGGCGAGGAAGAAGTCGTGGGCCGACACGACGAGCCGGTCGCGCACCGGAGCCAGCGCATGAAACACGGCGGGCGAGAGGATCTGCGACCAGCCATGGAGATGATAGACGGTGCCCGGCGTATCGTGCGTGGCAATCCAGCCCGACACCATGCGTGCGGCGGCGTTGTTCCACAGCGCCGCCAATGCTGCCTGCAGCCGGGGCCGTGACAACAGCCGCGCCTGGCCCAGCGACACGCAGTCGATCCCGGCGGCGGCGAGTGCCCCGTCATCGCCGCCGTCGCCCGAAAGTATGGTGACGGCGAGGCCGCGTTCGCGAAAGGCCAGAGCGGACTGCACCGCCAGCGCGCTGGCCCCGCCCATGGGCCGGGACAGGTCGTTGACGACGACCACCCGGTCGATTGCCGGTGCGAGCATCACCTATCGGCGCAGGCGGTGCTGAGCCGCTCTGCCAGCAGGGATATGTTGGCGCGGGTCTTGGCAATTAATGCGGCATGCCGTGCAGCATCCACGCCTTCGGCCAAGGCCTTATGCGCAAGGGAGGCCATCGCTGTGGGGGCGCAGGCCGTGTCCTTGACCGCGAAACGGGCACGGCCAGCGAGGTCGAAGAAGCTGGCGAGCTTCTCGTCCCAGGTCAGGCCGATGGTCGGAACGCCGAAGGCATGCGCGGCAATGCAGGCATGCATCCTGTGGGCAATGACGAGATCGCAGCCGGATACGAACGCCGCAAGATCGGCGGGGGCGGAAAAGGGTGCCGCCAGCGACACCCACCCGCGCGACGCGGCATCCCGCTCAGAGGCGTTGCCATGGGCCATCCAGCCTTCGACGTTGCGGTGGAGACAGGACTGGTCCTCCGGGCTGCCGTTGGTGAAGAACACCACATCCATACCGGCCTCCGCCAGCGCGCGGGCCACATTGCCATACCAGGCGCATAGCGCCGTGTCCGCGTCCGCCGCGCCGTCCCTTGCCGTCGTGTGCTGTCCCGGGTGGTGCTGGCCCATGTGGTAGCGCAGCGCGAGCGGCGCGGTGATGCACAGGCCGACGCGCGGACGCCCGGACACGTCGTGATGGGACCGGGTGGCTTGCGGATAGTGGCGTGCCGCAAGCAAGCCAGGATCGCCCGCGAGCGTTGCACCGGCGGCGCCGTCGGCCACCAGTTGGGCCTGCCATGCCCGGCGGGAGCGTTCGTCGCGCACGGTGGCGTGGACCAGTGGCACACGGGTGACAGCGCGCGCCAGCAAACACCGCCCTTGCGCCGACCAATCGGCCCCGGCGCCAACGGCATGGACGGCGAGCGGTATCTGGCGGCGCGCCACCGCGCGGACTGCGGCATCGAGCTTGACCGGAAAGTTGAGATCCGCGTCGGTGAACAGGTTGCCGCCCCCGATGACGACGGCATCGCACTGCGCAAGCTGTCGTCGGAAATGACGGCGCAGCACCAGCGCCGACATGGCGCGCAGCGTCAGCCCCGCGCAGAATCGGCGCAGCCCGGGCGTGAGCCGTTCGAGGGCTGCTAGCGCACTCTGCCGAAGCGTGGCGCGTAGGCCGCCCGTTCCGGCGGGCAGCCATTTGTCCCGCGCCGCGATGTCGATCGAATAGACCTGTGCCCCGTTGCCGAGCGCCTGCGCCAGTTCGCGTTCCAGGCACTCGGCCAGCAGCCCGTCGCCGAGGTTGGGGCTGAACTTGACGTTGAGCAAAGCTATCCGCAGCGGTGCGCGGTTCGCTACGGCCGGGGCAGCGTCGCGCCTCCCTGCCGGACGCGGGGCGCCGCCGTCATGGTACAGCCGGTCGAGCATGGTGGCGGCGGGACACATCGGGCAGCGATCCTTGGGCGGGAGAGACGCGTCCCGTCTTTCCCGCCTTGCCGCGCCGCAGCAAGCAACGATGCAGCCGGTTCGCGACCGTTACGGAGCGATCCCGCCGCCCAGCACTTCGTAGAGGGTCACCATGTTGGTGGCGCGAGCCAGGCGCGCCGACACCAGGGCCTGCCGCGCCGCATAGGCGGTACGGTCGGCATCGAGTGGCTCGAGGAAGGTATTGATGCCGTTGCGATAGAGCGAGCGGGTGATGTCCGCCGCCTTCTGTGCATTGGCGAGATAGCTTTCCTGCGCCTTCAGCTTGTCGTCGATGGTGCCGCGACGTGCGAGCGCATCGGCCACTTCGCGGAATGCCACCTGGATCGACTTCTCGTAGGAGGCGACGGCGACATCGCGCGTCGCCTTGGCGTAAGCGAGGTTGCCGGCCAGCGCCCCGCCGTCGAACAGCGTCTGGGTCGCGCTGCCGCTGGCGGACCACGTGAAGCGGCCGCCGTCAAACAGGCCCGACAGGCTGGAACTCGCCAGGCCGAGCAACCCGGTCAGCGAAATCCTGGGGAAGAACGCCGCACGCGCCACGCCGATGCGCGCGTTGGCGGCCTCGAGCGTGTGCTCGGCCTGAAGCACGTCGGGACGCCGCAGCAGGACCTCGGACGACAGCCCGACCGGCAGGCTGGTCAGCATCTGCGTGCCGTCGCCCAGCGTGGTGGGAAGGAGCGCCTCGGGTACCGGGGCACCGGTGAGCAGTTCCAGCGCGTTGCGGTCCTGTGCCACGGCGGTGGTGTAGTCGGCCACGTCGGCGCGGGTGGTGTCGAGCGCGGTCTGTGCCTGGGCCACCGCCAGCTTGGTGCCGACGCCATTGGCCTCGAGCTGCTGCGTCAACTTGAGCGTCTGCTCGCGCGTGCCGAGCGTCGCCTGCGCGACCGCCAGGCCGTCGCGATCGGCAGCCAGGGTCAGCCACGCCGTCGCCGTTTCGGAGACCAGGGTGATCTGCGTTGCGCGGCGGCCTTCGGCGCTGGCGAGATAGGTCTCGAATGCCGCGCGGCTGGTGTTGCGCAGGCGGCCCCAGAGGTCGAGCTCGAAAGCCGAAATCCCGCCGCTCAGCTGATAGTTCTCGTTGGTGCCGCCGCCAAAGTTGCCGCCGGCACCGTTGACGTTGCCACCATTGCCGCCCCGGCTGATCGAGGCGCTGGGGCCTGCGGTCACCGTCGGCAGCAGGGCGGCGCGGCCGACCTTGTACTGCGCACGGGCCTGCTCCACCGCCGCGATGGCACTGCGCAGGTCACGGTTGTTGGCCAGAGCCAGCGTGATCGTGTCCTTGAGGCGCTGGTCGGTGAAGAACGCCTGCCAGCCGATCGCGTCGACCGCACCGTCGCCGGCGGCCAGCGTCGGATAGCTGGTGCCTTGCGGAAGCGCGGGCGCGACGGGCAAGTCGGGGCGCACGTAGTGCGGCGCCATGTTGCAGGCGCCCAGCGCCATGAGCGTGCCGCCGGCCATGAGGCCGCGGGCGAGCGTGGCGATGCGGGTCATGCCGTCACCTCGTTGTTGGGATGATCGTGGCCACCGTCGTCGGGTGCCGTGTCGGTCTTCTTGCGGCGGTCGAACAGGCGCTTCACCAGCACGAAGAACAACGGCACGAGGAAGATCGCGAGGAACGTCGCCGACAGCATGCCGCCGAGCACACCGGTGCCGATCTCGCGGCGACCGTTGGCGCCGGCGCCACTGGCGATGGCGAGCGGGATGACGCCGGCGATGAACGCCACCGAGGTCATGATGATCGGGCGGAAGCGCAGGCGCGCGGCCTCGAGCGCCGCATCCACCGGCTTGGCCCCGCGCAGCAGCGCGGCCTCGGCGAACTCGACGATGAGGATCGCGTTCTTGGCGGAGAGGCCGATCGTGGTCAGCAGCGCCACCTGGAAATAGATGTCGTTGTTGAAGCCACGCAGCGTCACCGCGAGCACGGCGCCGATGACGCCGAGCGGGATGACCATCAGCACCGAAACCGGCACCGACCAGCTCTCGTACAGCGCGGCGAGGCACAGGAAGATGAAGAAGATCGACGCACCATAGAGCAGGCCGGTCTGGCTGCTCGCGGCGCGTTCCTGGTACGACAGTCCCGCCCAGGCGACGGCATATCCGCCGTTGAGCTTGCCCGCCATGTCTTCCATCTGCATCATCGCCTGGCCCGAGCTGACCCCGGGGGCCGGGTTACCGACGATTTCCTGCGCGGCGATGCCGTTGAAGCGCGGCAGGACCGGGGCACCCACGGTCCACGTGGTCTGCGAGAAGGCGGAGAACGGCGCCATCTGGCCGTTGCTGCCGCGCACGAACCACTGGCCAAGGTCCTGGGGCTTGCTGCGATAGGGCGCATCGCCCTGGACGTAGACCTTCTTGACGCGGCCGCGGTCGACGAAGTCGTTGACGTAGTTGCCGCCCCATGCAGTCGACAGCGTGGAGTTCACGTCCGATGGCGAGATCTGGAAGGCGGTGATCGCCTCGTCGTTGAGCGTGACCTTGAGCTGCGGCGTATCTTCCAGGCCCTGTAGGCGTGCCTGCGTTACGTCCGTGCCGGCGTTGGCCTGCTCGACCAGTTGCTTGCGCGCAGCCGTCAGGGCGGTGCGGCCCTGGCCCTGGGCGTCCTGCAGGTACATGTCGAAGCCGCCCGAATTGCCCAGGCCGCGGATGGCCGGCGGCGACAGCACGAAGACCTGGGCCTGGCGCCCGAGGCGCATGGCGAAGGCCTTGTTGAGGCGCTGGGCGATCGCCGAGGCGCTGTTGTCGCTGCCAGAACGCTCGTCCCAGTTCTTGAGCAGGATGAAGCCCTGGCCGGTGTTCTGGCCGCTGCCGCCCTGGCCACGGCCCGTGACGATGAACACCGCCTGGATGTTCGCCGCCTCAGTCTTCTGGATATAGGCCTGCGCCTGCGCGGCGACGGCGCGCGTCTGCTCCATCGTCGAGCCGACCGGCAGGGTGTAGCTCAGCTGCAGCTGGCCCTGGTCCTCGTCGGGCAGGAAGCTGGTGGGCAGGCGGATGTAGAAGAAGACCATCACGCCGATGATCGCGACGAAGCCCAGCATCCACGGCAGCGGACGCGCGACCACGCGCGACAGGCGGCTGGCATAGCCGCTTTCGAGCCGGTCATAACGACGGTTGAAGCCTCGGAAGAAGCGACCCTTGGGCTTGTCGGTGGCTTTCAGCAGCGTGGCGCAGAGCGCGGGCGTGAGCACGAGCGCGACGATCACCGACAGCACCATGGCCGAGACGATCGTCACCGAGAACTGGCGATAGATCGCGCCGGTCGACCCGCCGAAGAACGCCATCGGAATGAACACCGCGGTCAGCACGAGCGTGATGCCGATCAGTGCCGAGGTGATCTCGTCCATCGACTTGACGGTCGCATCGAGCGGCGAGAGATGTTCCTCGTGCATCACGCGCTCGACGTTCTCGACCACCACGATCGCGTCGTCGACCAGCAGGCCGATCGCCAGCACGAGGCCGAACATCGTCAGCGTGTTCACCGAATAGCCGAAGAACGCGAGGATGCCGAAAGTGCCCAGCAGCACGACCGGCACGGCGATCGCGGGGATCAGCGTGGCGCGCCAGCTTTGCAGGAACAGGAACATCACGACCACGACGAGCGCGATCGCCTCGAACAGCGCCTTCACCACCTCCTCGATCGAGATCTTGACGAAGGTGCTGGAATCGCGGGGATAGTCGATCTGGTAGCCTTGCGGCATGTCCTTCGACAACTCGGTGACCTTGGCCTTGACCAGCTTGGCCGTGGCCATGGCGTTGGCGCCCGAGGCCAGGCTCACCGCGATACCGGTCGCCGGATTGCCGTTGAGCGTGTTGATCGAGGCATAGCTTTCCTGGCCCATCTCTACCCGCGCGACGTCGGTCAGGCGCACCTGGCCGCCATCGCTGCTGGTCTTGATGATGACCTTCTTGAAGTCGTCGACCGTCTGCAGGCGCGAACGTGCGGTGACCGTTGCGTCGAGCCGCTGGCCCTCGAGTGAGGGAAGCGAGCCGATCTCACCCGCGGCGACCTGCGTGTTCTGCGCCTGAAGCGCGGCCGTCACGTCGGACGGCATCAGGTTTACGCCGGCCAGTTTCGCCGGATCGAGCCAGATGCGCATCGCGTAGGACGAGCCGAACACGTCGGCGGAGCCCACGCCCTCGACGCGTGACAGCGGATCCTGGAAATGCGTGGTCAGGTAATCGGCGATGTCGGCATTGGTGCTGCGGCCCGAGGTGTCGTAAAGCGCGGCGACCAGCAACTGGTCGTTCTGCGCCTTGGTCACGGTCACGCCCTGCTGCTGCACGATGGCTGGCAGGCGGTTGGTCGCGCGCGAGATCGCGTTCTGGACTTGCACCTGCGCCGTGTCGGGATTGACGCCCTTTTCGAACGTCACCGTGATGTTGGCCGAGCCGTTGGTGCTGTTCGAGGTAAAGTAAAGCAGGCCGTCGATGCCCTTGAGCTGCTGCTCGAGCACCTGGGTCACGCTGTTCTCGACTGCGGAGGCGTCAGCGCCGTTATACGTCGCGCCGATCGACACCGTCGGCGGGGCGATGTCGGGATATTGCTCGACGCCCATCGTGGTGATCGAGAAGGCGCCCGCGGCCATCACGACGATGGCGATGACCCATGCGAAGATCGGCCGGTAGGCAAAGAATTTGGACAGCATCGCCGGTTACTGCCCCGTTTTGCCGTTACCGGGGCCAGTGCCGGAGCCAGCGCTGCCGCCGTTGCCCGGAGCCCCGCCCTTGCCGCCATCCATGGCGGGCGGGGGCGAGCCGGCGGGGCTCGCCTTGACCTTGGCGCCGGGCTTGGCGCCGACGAGGCCCTCGGTGATGACCTTGTCGCCGGGCTTGAGGCCGCTGGTAACGAGCCAGTCGGTGCCCACCGGCGTGTCGGCGGTGATGTCGCGAGTCTCGGCCTCGCTCTTGGCGTTCAGTACCAGCACGGTGGCGCTGCCGCGCGGCGTGCGGCTGACTGCGCCCTGCGGCACGAGGATGCCGTTGGGCACGATGCCCTGGACGATCCGCGCCTTGACGAAGAGGCCGGGCAGCAGGTCGCCGCGCGGGTTGGGCACGGTCACGCGCAGGATGACGGTGCCGGTGCCCGACGCCACGTCGACGTCGGCGAAGTTGAGCCGGCCTTCGACCGGCCACTCGGTGCCATCGGACAGGATGATCTTGACTGCGGCGGTGCCATCGGCGGCCAGCTTGCCCGATTGCAGCGCGCGGCGCAGCGCCATGTAGTCGTTGCTTGACTGCTGGATGTTGACCCACATCGGGTCGAGCTTCTGGATCTTGGCGAGCGCGTCGGTCTGGCTGGTGGTCACCAGCGCGCCCTTCGTCACGCTCGAGACACCGATCCGCCCGCTGATCGGGGCGAGGATGCGGGTAAATCCGAGACTGACCCGTGCGGCCTGGAGCGCACCGCGCTGGGCCAGCACCTGGCCGCGGGCCTGATTGTAGGCGGCGAGCGCGTCGGCTGCATCCTGGCGCGAGATGCCGCCCTGGTCGGCCAGCAGCTTGTAGCGCTCGGCCTTGACGCGCAGCGCCTCGACCGTCGCCTGCGTGGCGGCGAGGTTGCCGGCGGCCTGGTTGGCGCTGGCTGCATAACTGCGCGAATCGATCTGGTAGAGCGGCTGCCCGGCCGTGACGTAGGAGCCCTCGGTGAACAGGCGCTGCAGGATGATCCCGGTAACCTGCGGACGCACTTCGGCAATTTCGCTGGCGACGGTGCGGCCCGACAGTTCGGTCGTCACGGGCACCGAGGTCTGCCTGGCGACGATATAGCCGACCTGGATTTCCTTCGGTTTCTTGCCGTCGTCCTTGCTGCCGCATCCGGCGAGGGCCAAGGTCGAGGCGGCGAGCGTGGAAATCGCGAACACGCGGCCGAATGCCACAAGGGAAGGGAGGGCCGGACGCCGGGCGGGGGATGCAACCGGTAGACTGTGCAGCATTCTTTCACCGAATAGTGTGATTCGGGCCGGGCGGTAGCACAGCTTCGTCACGGTGCGCCGCACAAAGGGCTTCGCGGGGAAGCGCTGCGACACTTTATGACAAGTCCGGGCAATGCACGGCCAACCGACGGGGTAGATGCCCGTCGGGATCACACTACGGCGGGTGAGGCAAGCCTTATCGACCTGTGACAACCTTTTGGGTCATCACGGGAACCGAACCGCGAGCCGGGGGTAAATCTAATCCGACTTGAGTCCGGTGAACCCTCAGCGTGCGGCGTAGAGCAGCCGACCTGGTCCCAGAATCTGCAGGACATGGTCGATGTCGTCATTCGACACCGCAAAGCAGCCCTGGCTGCGACCGACGCGGCCCTGCATCGAGACGATGTCGGGGCCGACGTAGCTCGCCGCATGGATGACGATGCCGCGCGGCTGCGCCAGGTTGTTTTCGGGATCGAGCCCGGCCAGCCGGCGGGAGCGGCCATGGCGACCGTAATAGGTCTCACCGGTCAGGAAGCTGCCGCTGCACGATGCTTCCGAGCCCCAGGCGTTGGACAGCTTTTCCACCCAGCCCTTGTTGGCCGGGTCCGAACCGCGGCCATGGGCGACAAGATGGCTCGACATGACGCGGCCGCTGGCCACGTCGACCAGCTGCATGCGCGCCTCGCGCGAGGGGGCAGAGAAGTCGACGATGCCGATGACGTCGCGCGCGGAAACCCGGGCGGCGTGGGTGTGCAGTGCGTCGAGCGCGCGGTTCAGCAGGGCCGGGCTGTTGGCCCCCGGCACGGCAGGAGGGAGAGCTTCGGCACCCGGCCCGAGACCTGGCGTCCAAGCACCGGTCGTCGGCTGAAGGGGCGCGATCGCTTCCGCCGCCGTGCGGGGAAACAGCGCCGAGGCCGCCGTACCGGCAAATGCGCCGAGGAACTGGCGCCTGCCAAAATTCATGATTGCGTGACCCCGAAGTGTTTTTGCGAAATGCTTGTCGTCCAGGGTCAAAATGGCGTCAGGCATGATCCATGCCAAGGGCCAGTGCTGCGTCATGCGATGAACGGTGCATCACGTCGCACTGGCCGTTGGGCGGGCAGGGAACCTTTGCGGCCTGTCGCGTCAGGCGGGCAGGCTGGCGAAGGTGCCGGCAACGGCGTATTCGCCGACGGGCTTGCGACCGCTCGGGGCTTCGCGCTCGCGCAGGAAATCGGGAAGCTTTTCCGGCGTGGTCTGGCGGCCGATGACGGTCGCCGCCTCGATCCGGAAGCCTTCCGGAACGCCCAGCACGGTGCGTGCCTTGTCGAAGTCGATGCCGGTCATGCCGTGCGTATGATAGCCCATCGACGCGGCCTGAATCGCCAGCAGGGCCCAGGCGGAGCCGGCATCGAAGCTGTGGCTGTAAAGCGGGCCGGTTTTGCCATCGGGGCCGGTCGAGGTTTCCTGCGAGAGGATGAACACCAGCGCGCCGGCGTCCTTGGCCCAACCCTGGTTGAACGGCACGAGGATGTCGACGAAAGCGTCCCAGTTGGCATCGCCGGGAACGGCATAGAGGAACCGCCAAGGCTGGACGTTGAAGGCCGACGGGGCAAGGCCCGCCGCCTCGAAAATGACGGTGAGGTCTTCGGCTGGAACCGCCACGCCATCGAAGGCGCGCGGGGACCAGCGGTCGACGATCACGGGCAGGACGCGGGCATCGGCTTTACGTTCGCTCATCGATAGTATCCCGGAGTTTGCGAGGAAGGACAGGTCGGCGGCAAGCGGGTCGCATCGGTCGATGCGTCGTCCACCACCATGGCGCGGTTTTGCCGGAGGAAAGCCTTTTCGATAATCCCCATTTTTTGCATATGGATGTTCAACTCTTTGGAATGGGGCAGGGATGGACGTTGGCCAGCCGAGTATCGACCAGGTGCGCATCTTCCTCGCGGTGATCGACGAGGGCAGCTTTAACGGTGCCGCCCGGCGTCTGGGGCGCGCGGTGTCGGTCATCAGCTACGGCATCGCCAGCATGGAGGCGCAGCTCGGTGTCTCGCTGTTCGACCGCGAGGGTTCGCGCCGCCCCCAGCTGACCGAGGCGGGGCGGGCGGTGCTCGCCAGCGCGCGCGATCTTGCCGACAGCGTCGATGCCCTGGTGGCGCGGGTGCGCGGCCACAACCAGGGGCTGGAGGCCGAGCTGACCCTGGCGGTCGATGTCATGTTCCCCGCCGAGACGCTCGCGCACCTGCTGCAGGACTTCGCCGCGGCCTTCCCGACCGTCGACCTGCGCCTGCATGTCGAAGCGCTGGGCGCGGTGCCGGGGCTCCTGCTCGACGCCCGGGCCGACCTGGCCATCACCGGCGCAGTCGTGGTCGAAAACCCGACGCTCGACCGCATCACCATCGGATCGGTCGATCTGGTGCCGGTCTCGGCGCCGGGCCATCCCCTCGCGCAACTACCGGTGATCCCGCCGGGTGCGGGGCGGCAACACCTCCAGCTGGTCCTGTCCGACCGCTCGTCATTGACCGAGGGTCGTGACTTTTCAGTCCTGTCGGCGCGGACCTGGCGGCTGGGGGATCTGGGTTCCAAGCACGCGCTGCTGCGGCAGGGAATCGGCTGGGGCAACATGCCGTTGCACCTGATCGCCGATGACCTGGCGGCGGGGCGGCTGGTGCGGCTGGCCATGCCCGAGGGCGCGAGCATCAATTATCCGCTCCATGCCCAGTGGCGCCGTGACAGCGCGGCCGGCCCGGCGCGTCGCTGGCTGCTCGACAAGGTCGTGGCGGGTTGTTCGGCCCAGAGTGTCGGCACCGATAATGTGAAATGACAGAACGATGACGCGTATGCGGAATAATCGTCGCACGACCGTCACGAAACGGGCATAATATTGCAATGCAGCAGGCCTAACCGCCGCGACGCGCCTCCTATAGCGGAGGGCTTGTCCATGAGGGATATTCATGCGTCGTCTTTCGATCCTGCTCGCCGGCTGTGCCGTCGTGGCCGCCCATCCCGCCTTCGCTGCCGAAACGGCTGCTGAGGCTGCCGCTCCTGCTGCCGAAGCGCCCGCTGCCGACACTGGCGAGGCGATCGTGGTCTATGGCACCGGCCAGACCCGCCAGACCCAGGAACTGCGCACCGCCGACCTCGCGATCCTCGCGTCGGGCACCAGCCCGCTCAAGGCGATCGAGAAGCTGCCCAGCGTCAACTTCCAGTCGGCCGACGCATTCGGCAACTATGAATGGTCGACCCGCGTGACCATCCGCGGCTTCAACCAGAACCAACTCGGTTTCACGCTCGACGGCATTCCGCTCGGCAACATGAGCTACGGCAACATGAACGGCCTGCACGTCAGTCGCGCGATTAGCCCCGAGAACATCGGCGTTACCGCCGTGTCGCAGGGTTCGGGCGCGATCGACACGCAGTCGACCAGCAACCTGGGTGGTACGCTCGAGTTCAAGTCGATCGATCCGGCCGAACTGCTGCGCGACCACCACGTCGCCATCGATGCCAGCGGCTCCTACGGCTCGGAAGAGACCTGGCGCGGGTTTGGCCGCATCGCCGTGGGCACGCCTGATGGCGTGCGCGGCTTTGCCTCGCTGCAGTACCAGGACGGCAACAAGTGGAAGGGCAATGGCCAGCAGCGCACGCTGATGACCAACGTCAAGTTCATCGCGCCCGCCGGTGCGGTCAACCTTGAGGGCTGGTACAGCTATTCCGACCGCGTCGAGCAGGACTACCAGGATCTCTCGCTCGAGCAGATCGGGCGCCTTGGCTATGACTGGGACAACTTCGGCCCCGGCCAGTACGCCCTGGCCGTCCGCGTCGCCGACATCGGTGCCAACAACGGCTACACCGGCGTCGTGCCGACCAACCCCGCCGCGGGCACGACCTATCCGGGCAAGATCACCTCGCCCGACGATGCCTATTACGATGCCGCCGGCCTGCGCCGCGACTGGGTCTATGCCTTCGGCGCCAGCGGCCCGCTGAGCGACACGCTGTCGTTTGCGCTCAAGACCTATTACCACCACAACCGCGGCATGGGCCTCTGGGGCACGCCTTACCTGGCCAGCCCGAGCGGCGTGCCGATGTCGACGCGCACGACCGAATACGACATCAAGCGCGAAGGCGTGTTCGGCAACATCGTCGCCGACCTTGGCATGAACAAGCTGACCATCGGCGGCTGGGCCGAGAACAACGACTTCAGCCAGGCGCGTCGCTTCTACGGCTTCACCAGCCGCACGACGCCCGGGATCGACTTCCACCACTTCCTGTCGAACCCGTTCGCGACGCAGTGGGACATGAGCTACAACACCGTGACGTATCAGTACTACGTCATGGACGACATCGACCTCGGGCAGTTCAAGATTAACCTTGGCTGGAAGGGCTTCGACGTCAAGAACAACGCCTCGCGCAACTTTGAGCTGACCCCGGGCAGCCACGCCATCGGCTCGCTGCGCGCACGCGACTGGTTCCAGCCGCATGCCGGCGTGACCTACAAGCTGGGCGGCGGCAGCGAACTGTTCGCCGGCTTCACCCAGGTGACGCGCGCCTTCACCGCCGATGCCACCAGCAGCCCGTTCTCGACCACGCAGGCCGGCTTTGACACGATCTCCGCCAACGGCCTCAAGCCCGAGCAGTCGGACACCTACGAAGGCGGCCTGCGCTTCAACACGGGCAACTTCAACGGCGTGCTCGGTGCCTACTACGTCAACTTCCGCAATCGCCTGCTGACCATCCCGACCTCGGTCGGCATCGTCGGCTCGGCCAACGTGGTGCAGAACGTGGGTGACGTGCGCGCCTATGGCTTCGAGGCGGTCGGCAACTACAAGCTGCCCTACGGCTTCGCGCTGTTCGCCTCGTACAGCTACAACGACAACACGTACCGCGACAACGTCACTTATCGTGCGGGCGGCGTGACGGTGGTGCAGCCGACCGCGGGCAAGACCGTGGTCGATACCCCCAAGCACCTCGCTCGCGGCGAACTGTCGTATGACAGCACCTCGTTCTTCGGGCGCGTGGCGGTCAACTATATGTCCAAGCGCTATTTCACCTACACCAACGACAAGTCGGTGCCGAGCCGGACGCTGGTCGATGCCACCATCGGCTACCGCCTCGACGTGGGTCAGCGCACCCCGGTCGAACTGCAGATCAACGGCACCAACCTGTTCGACAAGCGCTACGTCGCCACGATCGGGTCCAACGGCTTCGGCTTCAGCGGCGACAACCAGACGCTGCTCGCCGGTGCTCCGCGCCAGATCTTCGCGACGCTCAAGGCTGGCTTCTGACGATCGGGCGGGGTGCGGGTTCGCCGCACCCTGCCTGCCGGCAAAAGGCGCGACAGGTTCGCCCTGCCGCTTCTGGCCAACGGTACGCCTCGTCACATTCCGTGACGGGGCGTTTCGCGTTTGCGGGTGCGGTCGCGCTATGCCGCGCGCGATTCGCCAATTAGTTCCATGAGTGACACTGTTTTTCGGGCCTATTTTGTGGCTGTCATTTGCGTGCACTGCAGCATGAGCCGATGAATGCTGGGTTTGGACGGCCTTTTCCCGTCAAACTCCCGTCAAATGTTACATTGCATGACACCTTATCGTCACAAAAGTGCAGCCAATCGCGCCTAGTGCGGCCGGCGAAGGGGCCGCCTTAGGCCTCACCAGTGAGGGACTATCCATGTCGAAGACCATTCGTGCCGGCCTGATGGCCGGGGCGGGCGCCGTTGCGCTCGTCGCCATGCCCGCCTTTGCAGCCGACGCCGCCCCCGCGGCCGACGTCGCTGCCGCAGACGCGCAGACCGGTGGCCTGGGCGAAATCGTCGTTACTGCGACGAAGCGCGAAACCAATCTGCAGAAGACCCCGATCTCGATGAATGTCGTCACCGCCGACATCATTAAGGAACGTCACGTGCAGAGCCTGCTCGACCTCGCCGACGGCGCGGTCCCCTCGCTGCGCGTCGCCACTTTCGAAGCGCGCCAGACCGCGCTGACCATCGGCATCCGTGGCATCGTTCCGCTCGATGCCAACCAGCCCGCTCGCGAGCAGGGCGTCGGCGTCTACATCGATGGCGTGTACATGGGTCGCCAGCATGGCCTTAACGCCGCGCTGTTCGACATGGAGCGCGTCGAAGTCCTCAAGGGCCCGCAGGGCACCCTGTTCGGCCGCAACACCGAAGGCGGCGCGCTCAGCCTCGTCTCGAAGGCCCCCTCGGGCGAATTCGGTGGCCGCGCCTCGGGTGGCTTCGGCAACTACGGGTCGTACAACGGTGAAATCCACCTCGACCTCCCCGAATTCTACAACCTTAGCGTCAAGCTCGACGGCGTTGCCCAGTACCAGGGCGCCTTCACCAAGAACCCGCTCGCGGGCCAGACCGGCTTCGGTTACTTCGACCGTCGCGGCGGCCGCATCGCGGTGCGCTGGAAGCCGTCGGCCGACATCACGAACGATTTCAGCTACGACAACGGCTGGGACAGCAACTCGCCGTTCTACAGCCAGCTGCTGAACTACAACCCCAACGGCTGCGTCGCCGGTGCCGTCACCCGCGCGTGCAGCACGCCGGGCACCAGCTTCGTCACCGTGACCGGTACCGTGAAGAGCCTGCCCGCGATCGTCCAGGTCAATGGCCAGACCCGCATGAAGGTCGCCGACATCGGCGTGCCGCAGGCGCCCAGCGTCGACCGTACGCACGGCTTCACCAACACTCTCAAGTGGAAGATCGCGCCCGAGATCGAACTGCGCTCGATCACCGCATGGCGCGGCGTGAGCTCGGAGCAGTGGGACAACTCGGGCGGTGCGCACCGCGTGCCCGTCTACGCCCCGAACGGCGCGTTCAGCCGCTACTCGCTCGCCAACCTGTGGCAGCATCAGTTCAGCCAGGAACTGCAGGCGGTCGGCACGATCGGCATGGTCGACTACGTCGCCGGCGTGTTCTACTTCAACGAGCACGTGTCGGATAACGCCGCCACGCCGAACTCGAACATCTGGAACGCCGACGGCACCGGCTACACGATCAACCCGGCGGTGTTCACCAACCCGTTCGCCTCGATCGACCGCGCCTCGGTGGCCAACTCGAAGAGCATCGCCGGCTATGCCCAGGCGACCGCGAACTTCACCGACGCGCTGCATGTCACCGTCGGCGGCCGCTATACCCACGACGAGAAAACCGGCACGCTGGTGACGTTCCGCAACGCCGCCAACGGCAATCGTCTCGACAAGACGTGGAACAAGTTCAACCCGATGGCGACCGTCGCCTACGACGTGAACGCCGACACCCACGTCTACGCCAAGTGGGCGACCGGCTACCGCGCCGGCGGTGCCTCCTCGCGTTCGCCCACGTACCGTGGCTTCGACCCCGAAACCGTCACCTCGTACGAAGTGGGCCTGAAGGCAGACCTGTTCGACCGCCGCGCGCGGTTCAACATCGCCGGCTACATCATGGAGCGCAAGAACAGCCAGGTCGACTTCAACGCGATCTTCGTGTCGAACGGCTCGAACGTGAACGTGCTGGAAACCGTCAACGTGCCGGGCACGACCAAGATCCGCGGGATCGAGGCCGACCTGACCGTGAAGCCGATCGACGGCCTGACGCTGAACGCCTCGTACGCCTACACCTACACCAAGCTGCCGCTGGTCACGAACCCGTTCACCGGCATCCAGCAGAACGTGTACATCGTGTTCACGCCGCGTAACGCTGCCAGCGGCTCGATCGACTACGAAGTTCCCGCGAACATCGGCGACGCCACGCTGCGTTTCCACCTCGACGGCAACTACTCGCAGGCGACGCAGACCTTCGACCAGTTCGCCACCAAGAACGACTCGGCGGTGCTGTTCAACGGTCGCATCTCGCTGGCCGACATCCCCGTCTCGTCGGGTGGCCAGAAGCTGACCGTGGGCATCTGGGGCCGCAACATCTTCAACGAAGCGCACGTCTATCGTCGCGATCCGTCGAACTCGATCCCGGCCTTCGGCGCGGGCACGAACGGCAACATCAACAACATCCTGGGTGACTACGGCAACTTCAACGCGCCGCGCACCTACGGCATCGACGCCACGATCAATTTCTGATCGACCGGCTTCGGCTGAAACAAGAGGCGGCGGGGCGAAAGCTCCGCCGCTTTTTGTTGTCCAACGTATGGGATTTTGCGGCTGCGGTGGAGCGTCGGGATGAGCAGGGCTGTCGGGAGAACCGCTCATCCCATTACAAACCCCGTCATTCCCGCGAAGGCGGGAATCCAGTTTGCCTTACACTGTTCCGAATGATCCCTGGATTCCCGCCTCCACGGGAATGACGGGGAAGGAGCGAGAGAGCAGCGTTTTGCCGGATCAAGCGGGCCCGCTGGTTCAAGGCCAGGGTGACAGTGAGGGTGTTCAGTGGCGCCATTTCGTCACCCCGGCCGTGAGCCGGAGTCCCGCTTCCACTCAGACCGGCATCGGCCGCGTATCGCCCTGTCCAGAACGGCGCCCCCGTTCCGTACCAAAACACCCCCCGACCGCATCCGCCGCGCACAAAAGAAAACCCCCTCCCCGGGTGGGGAGGGGGTCGTGATCCGCGCCGCGAAGCGCGGATGGGTCAGATGTGGATCGCCTTGCCGCGGACGCCCATGGCGGCTTCCTTGAGCGCTTCCGAGTGGGTCGGGTGCGCGTGGCAGGTGTAGGCGATGTCTTCCGAGGTCGCGCCGAATTCCATCGCGAGCGCGGCTTCGGCGATCATCGTGCCGGCGACCGAGGCGATGGCCCAGACGCCGAGGACGCGGTCGGTGTCGGCATCCGCGATGACCTTCACGAAACCATCGGGTTCGTGGTTGGTCTTGGCGCGGCTGTTGCCCAGCATGGGGAACTTGCTGACCTTGATCTTGTCCTTGTTGCCGCCGGCCTTTTCGAGCGCGGCTTCCTGCGTCAGGCCGACGCCGGCGAACTCGGGGAAGGTGTAGACCACGCCCGGTATGACGTCGTGGTTCACGATGCCGGTCAGGCCGGCGATGTTCTCGGCCACGGCGATGCCTTCGTCCTCGGCCTTGTGCGCGAGCATCGGGCCGGGGATCACGTCGCCGATCGCCCAGACGCCGTCGACCTTGGTGCGGAAGTCGTGGTCGGTCTCGATCTGGCCGCGCTTGTTCAGCTCGAGCCCTATCTTGTCGAGGCCGAGGCCTTCGGTGTTGGGACGACGACCGATGGCGACGAGCACGCAATCGGCCTCGAGCGTTTCAGGCGCGCCGCCGGCCGACGGCTCGACGGTGAGGGTGGCCTTGCCGCCTTCGACCGAGACCGCCATGACCTTGGTCGACAGCTTGAGCTCCATGCCCTGCTTCTTGAAGATCTTGGCCGCTTCCTTGCGGACGTCGCCGTCCATGCCGGGCAGCAGCTGGTCGAGGTATTCGACAACGGTGACCTTGGCGCCGAGGCGACGCCAGACCGAGCCCAGCTCCAGGCCGATCACGCCGCCGCCGATCACCACGAGGTGGTCGGGCACGCGCGCCAGGGCGAGGGCGCCGGTCGAATCGACGACGACGCCGGCGTCATTGTCGACCGTCACGCCGGGCAGCGGGGTGACCGACGAACCGGTGGCGATGACGATGTGCTTGGCGGTCACGCTCTGGCCCGCCACGGTGACGCGGTGCGCGTCCTCGAACGTGGCATAGCCCTTGAGCCAGGTAACCTTGTTCTTCTTGAACAGGAATTCCACGCCGCCGGTCAGGCCCTTGACCGAGTCCAGCTTCTGCTGGTGCATCGCGGCAAGGTCGAGTTCGACCGGTCCGGTCTTGATGCCGTAGTTGGCGAAGGTCCCGTCGACGGCCTCGGCGAACTTCTCCGAACCGTGGAGCAGCGCCTTCGAGGGAATGCAGCCGACGTTGAGGCAGGTGCCGCCCAGCGTCTCGCGCCCTTCGGCGCAGGCGGTCTTCAGGCCCAGCTGGGCCGCGCGGATGGCCGCGACGTAGCCACCGGGGCCGGAACCGATCACCAGGACGTCATAATCGTATTCAGCCATTTCGGCCTCCTGTTCGCGCGCCGCTCGTACTGGCGGGCCATGGCGCGACTATCGCACAGAATTGATGACGACGGCGTGGCGCGCAAGGCTTTTGGCCGCCGCGCGCCACGACCCGTCGATCACAGGTCGATCAGCAGCCGGGTCGGCTCCTCGATCGCTTCCTTGATGGTCTTGAGGGCGGTCACCGCCTCGCGGCCGTCGATGATGCGGTGATCGTAGGACAGCGCGATGTACATCATCGGGCGGATCACGATCTCGCCGTTGCGCACGACCGGACGGTCCTCGATGCGGTGCAGGCCGAGCACGGCCGACTGGGGCGGGTTGATGATCGGGGTGGACATCAGGCCACCGAACACGCCGCCGTTGGAGATCGTGAAGGTACCGCCCTTCATGTCTTCCATGGTCAGCGAACCCTCGCGGGCCTTCTTGCCGTATTCGGCGATGGCCTTCTCGATGCCGGCGAACGACAGCTTGTCGCAGTCGCGCACGACCGGCACGACGAGGCCGTTCGGCGCCGAGACGGCGACCGAGATATCGACGTAGTCGTGATAGACGATCTCGTCGCCCTGGACCTGGGCGTTGACCGCCGGGATGTCCTTGAGGGCCAGCACCGACGCCTTGGCGAAGAACGACATGAAGCCGAGCTTCACGCCATGCTTCTTCTCGAAGGCATCCTTGAACTTCTCGCGCGCGGCCATCACCGCCGACATGTCGACGTCGTTGAAGGTCGTGAGCAGCGCGGCGTTTTCCTGCGCGCTCTTGAGGCGCTTGGCGATCGTCTGGCGCAGGCGCGTCATCTTGACGCGCTCTTCGTTGCGGCCGGCCGTGGCGACGGCAGCCGGCACCGGGGCGGCGGCGGTCGCAGCCGGGGCAGGCGCGGCGGCCTTGGCCTGTGCGGCGGCCATGACGTCTTCCTTGGTCAGGCGGCCGTCCTTGCCGGTGCCCTTAACCGTGGCTGGGTCGATGCCGTATTCGAGCACCGCGCGGCGCACCGCCGGCGACAGCGCAGCGACGGCGGCAGCGTCGTCGGCCGCAGCCTGGAGCTGCGACGGGGCGGCTGCGGGGGCGGCCGCCGGGGCAGCGTCGGCCTTGGGTGCGACGGTGTCGGAGGCCGGGGCGACCGGCTTTTCCTCGCGCGGGGCGACGGCGACGTTGCCGGCGGCGGCGACGCCGTCCTCGATCGTGCCGAGCAGTGCGCCGACGGTCACGGTATCGCCCTCGGGGACGAGGATCTGGCCGAGCACGCCGGCGACGGGCGAGGGCACGTCGACCGCGACCTTGTCGGTCTCGAGGCTGACGATGGGCTCGTCGAGCGCCACCGTTTCACCGGGCTTCTTGAGCCACTGGCCGACCGTCGCTTCGCTGACGCTTTCACCGAGCGTCGGAACCTTGACTTCGATGGACATGACTTGGTGTTCCTTGGGGAGAGATCAGGTTGACGAAACGGCCGGTCAGGCCTTCTTCTTGCGGCGGATTTCTTCGCGGACCGAGAGCGACAGCGCATCGGCGACCAGGGCGGCCTGTTCGGCGGCATGGCGCTTTGCCAGACCCGTCGCCGGCGAGGCCGAAGCCGAACGGCCGGCATAGCGGGCACGCGCGATCGGGCTCTTGGCAGCCTTGAGCGATTCCTCGATCAGCGGCTCGACGAAGAACCACGAACCGTTGTTCTTCGGCTCTTCCTGGCACCACACCACCTCTTCGAGGTTGGCCATGCGCGAGAGGCGCAGGGCCAGCGGCTCGCCCGGGAAGGGATAGAGCTGCTCGATGCGGATGATCTGCGTGTCGGTGATGCCCGCCGCATCGCGCGCCTCGATCAGGTCGTAGGCGACCTTGCCCGAGCACAGCACGACCTTGCGGGTCTCGTTGTCCTGCGGCGCGGCCGGGTCGGACAGAATACGCTGGAAGTGCGCGTCGCCGATGAAGTCCGCCGTCGACGACTTGGCCAGCGGGTGGCGCAGCAGCGACTTGGGCGTCATGATGATCAGCGGCTTGCGGAACGAGCGGTGCATCTGCCGGCGCAGCACGTGGAAGTAGTTGGCCGGGCTGGTGATGTTGCACACCTGCAGGTTGTCTTCCGCGCAGAGCTGGAGGTAGCGCTCGAGGCGGGCCGACGAGTGCTCGGGACCCTGGCCTTCGTAGCCGTGGGGCAGGAGCATGACGAGGCCATTGGCGCGCAGCCACTTGGCTTCCGAGGCGGCGATGTACTGGTCGATCACGATCTGCGCGCCGTTGGCGAAGTCGCCGAACTGCGCTTCCCAGAGCACCAGCGTCTTGGGATCGGCGCTGGCATAGCCATATTCGAAACCGAGCACGCCATATTCCGACAGCGGGCTGTCGAGCACTTGGAAGCGGCCGTGCGGCAGCGAGGCGAGCGGCACGTACTTGTGCTCGTCCTTCTGGTCGACCCAGACGGCGTGGCGCTGGCTGAAAGTGCCGCGGCCGCAGTCCTGGCCCGAGAGCCGCACGTTGTAGCCCTCGGTGACGAGGCTGCCGTAGGCAAGCGCCTCGGCGGTGGCCCAGTCGAAGCCCTGGCCCGACGAGAACATCTCGCGCTTGGCGTCGAGCACGCGGCCCAGCGTCTTGTGGACGGTGAGGTCGTCGGGCACGGTCGTCAGCGTGCGGCCGAGGCTGTCGAACAGCTTCTGCTCGATGCCGGTCGCCACGTTGCGGCGCGCGGTCATCGGGTCGGCCGGCTTGTTAAGCCCGGCCCAGCGACCGCCGAACCAGTCGGCTTGGTTGGCCTTGTAGCTCTTCGAGTTTTCGAACTCGGCCTCGAGCGTGGCGGTGAAGTGGTCCTCGACCTCGCCCTTCCACGCCTTGTCGATCACGCCCTCAGCGGACAGGCGCTCGGCATAGAGCGACGAGACGGCCGGGTGCTGCTTGATCTTGGCGTACATCAGCGGCTGCGTGAACGAGGGCTCGTCGCCTTCGTTGTGGCCGAAGCGGCGGTAGCACCACATGTCGATCACGATGTCGCGGCCGAACTGCTGGCGATAGTCGATCGCGAGCTTGCAGGCGAAGGTCACGGCTTCGGGATCGTCGCCGTTGACGTGGATGATCGGCGCCTGGACGCCCTTGGCGACGTCCGACGGATACGGCGAGCCGCGCGAGAACTGCGGGCTGGTGGTGAAGCCGATCTGGTTGTTGATGACGAAGTGGATGCAGCCGCCGGTGTTGTAGCCGTGGACGCCCGAGAAGCCGAAGCATTCCCACACGATGCCCTGGCCGGCGAAGGCCGCGTCGCCGTGGATCAGGACCGGCAGCACCTGCTTGTGCTTGCCCGGGCCGACGTCGTCACGGAACTGCTGCTGCGCCAGCACCTTGCCGAGCACGATCGGATCGACCGTCTCGAGATGCGAGGGGTTGGGCACGAGGCTCATGTGGACCTTGGTGCCGTCGAACTCGCGGTCGGTGCTGGTGCCAAGGTGATACTTCACGTCGCCCGAGCCGCCAACGTCCTCGGGATTGGCGCTGCCGCCCGAGAATTCGTGGAAGATCACGCGATAGGGCTTGGCCATCACGTTGGCGAGCACGTTGAGGCGGCCGCGGTGGGCCATGCCGTAGATGATCTCGCGCACGCCAAGCTGGCCGCCGTACTTGATCACCGCCTCGAGCGCGGGGATCATCGACTCGCCACCATCGAGGCCGAAGCGCTTGGTGCCGACGTACTTCTTGCCGAGGAACTTCTCGTACTGCTCGCCGCGCACGACGGCGGCGAGGATCGCCTTCTTGCCCTCGGGCGTGAAGTCGATCGACTTGTCACCGCCCTCGATGCGGTCCTGCAGGAAGCGGCGCTCCTCGACGTCGGCGATGTGCATGTATTCGAGGCCGATCGAGCCGCAGTAGTTCTTGCGCAGGATCTCGACGACCTCGCGCACGGTGCCCCACTGCAGGCCCAGCGTGCCGCCGAGATAGACCTTGCGGTCCATGTCCTTGGCGGTGAAGCCATAGTATTCGGGGCTGAGATCGGCGGGCAGGTCCTGCTTGGACAGGCCGAGCGGATCGAGATCGGCAGCCAGGTGGCCGCGCACGCGATAGGTGCGGACCAGCAGCATGACGCGGTAGCTGTCATTGGCGGCCTGCTCCAGCGCGGCTTCGTCGAGCGGCGCGGCGCCACTCTTCTTGGCGGCCTTCTGGACCTCGACCTTGAGCGCCATGGGATCGAGCGCACGGGTCATTTCGTCGCCGGCCAGGGCATCGGTGATCGGCCAGCGCTTGGATTGCCAGGACGGTCCCTGCTGCGGCCCGTCCTGCGGGTCGATCTCGAACTCGTGCACGTCTTGTCCCATCGTCGTCGGACTCCGTTGCCCCCGGGGAGGTGAGGGGCTTGGGAAAACAGAACACAGGCCACGAACCCCTTCGGGCCTGTTCAAGGCGCCACGGTCGTGGTGCCGGTCATGCCCGCGAACGGGCGGTGTGGTATATGGCGTGCCCTCGGGGGGAATTCATCCCGTACCCGGGGGCGGACGCGAAGACATAAATAGGTGTGTGCCGGGCAAACGGGATGCGGCGTGCGCGGCGGGCGACGGTGACCGCCACGCAACGCCTCATCCGGTCAGGCGGCCAGCGAGGGGTCGATGCCCTTGCAGGCTTCCAGCAGTTCCTTGACCGCGTCGACCGAGACCTGGAGGTTGGCCTTGGCGGTTTCGTCGAGGTTGATCTCGATGACCTTCTCGACGCCGCCGGCGCCGATCACCACGGGCACGCCGACATAGAGGCCGTTGACGCCATAGGCGCCATCGACATGGGCGGCGCAGGGCAGGATGCGCTTCTGGTCATTGAGGTAGGCTTCGGCCATGGCGATGCCCGAGGCGGCCGGGGCGTAGAACGCCGAGCCGGTCTTGAGCAGGCCGACGATCTCGCCGCCACCCGAACGGGTGCGCTGCACGATCGCGTCGATCTTTTCCTGGGTCGAGGCGCCCATCTTGATGAGGTCGGTGACGGGGATGCCGGCGACGGTCGAGTATTCGACCACGGGCACCATGGTGTCGCCGTGGCCGCCGAGCACGAACGAGTTCACGTCGCGCACCGAGACGCCGAATTCCCAGGCGAGGAAGGTGCTGAAGCGTGCCGAGTCGAGCACGCCGGCCATGCCGACGACCTTGTTCGCGGGCAGGCCCGAGAACTCGCGCAGCGCCCAGACCATCGCGTCGAGCGGGTTGGTGATGCAGATCACGAAGGCGTCGGGGGCGTTGTCGCGAATGCCTTCGCCGACGGCCTTCATCACCTTGAGGTTGATGCCGAGCAGGTCATCGCGGCTCATGCCGGGCTTGCGCGCCACGCCAGCCGTCACGATGATGACGTCCGCGCCAGCGATGTCCTTGTAATCGTTGGTGCCGGTGATCTTGGCATCGAAGCCTTCGACCGGACCGCACTGCGAGAGATCGAGGGCCTTGCCCTGCGGAACGCCTTCCACGACGTCGAACAGGACGATGTCGCCCAGTTCCTTCTGTGCGGCGAGGTGCGCCAGCGTGCCACCGATGTTACCCGCGCCGATGAGCGCGATCTTCTTGCGTGCCATGTGCTTTACGGTCCTTTCCCGGAGTCGTCGCGGGACAAGCGTTCAAGCGCCTGCCGACTCAAGCCCCCCGAAAGAGGAGGCCCCCCCGCGCCCGCGAGACGGTAAGGGTTGCCGGCAAGTGCAGGGCAGGTAGGCCCGCGCGCAGACGAATGCAACCGCAAAAAGCCGCGGAATTACGGCTTTTTGCGATAACAGTTCGCAATAGCGATAAGAGCTTAATGGGCGTTCAGGTTCGACTGCGGTCAACCCGTATATACGCAGGGTTTTGTCTGCACCCTGGTATGACGGCCTACGATGAAATGCGGAAAAACCGCGATAAGGCCGGGATTGTTTATCGCCCCAATACTCTGCGCAGGGCCATGCCCTCGCGGCGGTCGAGTGTATGGCACACATCTGCCCACCAGCGGGCATCATCATGGTCGTTGCGCGCCGCAGCGTGGGTCGCCCGGTTCGCGGCGTGTTGGGCCGCGCCATGACCGTGCGAGGCGAAAAGACGCAGCGCGGTGGCGATGAGGCCGTCGGGCGCGAGGCTGGCAGCGGCGAGGGACGCGGCGGCGCGCGGGCGTGTTACGGCGGTCATGCGGTCGGCCGGGCAGGCGGCGGGGGGCGTACCGGCGCGCCCGTCACGGCTGTTGTCGTTCGCCGGGGTTTTGGGGCGCGGGGCAGGGCGGCGCAGACAGGGCGAGATCAGGCCGTAGCGGGGGGCAAAACGCAGCATGGGCGATGGTCTCCGGTCGTCGTGGTCGCGATGCCGGTCGACCTTGTGGTCTGGCGGCGCATCGATCGGCACGCGCATTACGGGATTAATCCCTGCGTGTGCCTGCCGTCCTGCTACGATGCGCGCGCCTAACAGGGCGTGAGGCGAGAGGGTAAACGCGTCGTTGATCGCTATTTTTGCGATCAACCGCCTGGCTGGGCGATCCACTTCCCTGCATTTTCGTAGGCCTGCCGAGCCTCGGGGCGGATCGTCGTTGCCGGCTGGGCGGGCGTTGCCGGCGGGGCGGGGGGCGCCGAGCCGGTGCTTGAGGCCTTCTCCGGCGCGGTGCCGATGCCGATGGCAAGCCCGGCGCGGGTCCCGGCGACCGCCCCGCCGGTGGCACCCGCGCCCAATCCGGTCGCGGCGTCATAGGCCTGGAGCCGGCCCTGCTCGAACGCCTTTTCGAGCACGAGCGGGTCCGCGACATCCGTCGCCGCAGGAACCCAGGTGCGCGGGTGCGGTGCGGCCAGCGGCTCGAACCCGCGGTAGCTGGCGGTGAAGGCGCTGACGCGTCCGGCCATACCGGCCCAGCGGTAGAAACGGTGCGCGCCGATCGTGCCGACGAAGGCCAGGCTGTCGGCCCAATAGGGATGGACCGCACTCGTATGGTAATGTGTCGCAAGGCCGACAGGCGCATAGACGTTGCCGGCCAGGGCATCGGCGGCCACGCGGCGGGCGCGGTCCCAGAACTGCTGCACCGGGCGCCGGGCCATCGCGCCATCGCAGGCGAAGCTGAACTGGCAACCGGGGCGTTCCGAGCCCTGATAGACCACGCCGCAGACCGTCTTGGGAAACGCGGGGTGTGCCACGCGATTGAGCACGACCTGGGCCACTGCACGCTGCCCGGCATCGGGTTCGGAGGCGGCCTCGTAATAGATCGCCGTGGTCAGGCACTGCAGCGCCCGCCAGCGGTCCTCGGCGCTGCCGGCCGCGAACAGGGGGCGGGCGACGCCCGCGCCGGGCCAGGGTGCAGCCCCCGGCGCCGGGGCGTCGTCGCCGTGAATCGCGGCCAGCTGCCGATCCCACGAGCGCGCGGCCTCGTCAGGTGCAAGCAGGCCGCTGTCTTCAGGTGCAAGGTAATAGAATGCCGAGCCGGGGAAGCTCTCGCCCGATTGCTCGAACGGCTGCAGCCCTCGCGATCCGTCGCGCGCGGTGGCGCGGTCGATGCCGGGCTGGCCCCAGCCGATGGCGCCGAGCACCAGCCCGAGCGCGCCGATCGCGGCGATGCCAGCGGCACGCTCCACTAGCATGTCGCGCCGGCGACGCTGGCGGCGCCAGGACTGGATGTCGCGCCGGCGGATCCGCGCGGTGAAGTCCCGCCCCCGCAATGGCGACGCCATCAGCGTGCCGATCGTTGCACCGTCGACCTGCCGTTGCCGGACCGCGGCCGCGCGCGCTTCCGGACCCGGCGGCGGCAACAGCGCCTCGGGCGGAAGGGTCGGGGTCGTGAAGGTCTGGCAGGCAGTCATCGCGGCGTGGGGCGTTCCTGGGATCCGGCGCCGGGGTTAGCCGGCGAAGGCTTGGTCGATCGTGCGCTAATGCGGCGCGGCCTTGCCCGCATCCCATGAATCGGCATCGTCCCGATAAGATACAACAGGCTACCGACAGGTTAAATGCATGGGCACTCTTGTCGCGCGGGTCCGGCATGGGTATCGGCTCGGCCCGACGCCACCGGTGCCCGCGAGAGCGGGCTAAGAGGGAAGCCGGAACCAACCGGCGCTGCCCCCGCAACTGTGCCCGGACGAGCGCGCGCCACGATGGCCACTGACCTTCTGCGGAAGGATGGGAAGGCCGGCGCGCCGTGATGACCCCGGGCGAGCCAGGAAACCTGCCGGTGTGTGGTCGTTCCGCAGCCGGGCGGGGTGTACCGGGTGCAAGCGTGGTGAGTTTCCGCCCCTTGGCCCGGCGGACCTCCCGCCATGGACGGCAAAGTCCATGGGCCGGGAGGAAATGACAATGAAGACATCGCATCGCGCCCTTGTGGCTTGCCTGGTGCTCGCAGCACCCGTTTCTGCTTATGCCGATGAGGCCAGTACAGACGCCGCGCCCATCACCGTGCTCGCCACCGGCAGCGACCTTTCGCTCGACCGCACCGGCGCGGCGATCAGCGTCGTGCCGCTCGAGACGATCCAGGCCGTGCAGGGCCCCGATCTGACGCGTGTCCTCGAGCGTGTGCCTGGTCTTACGCTGTCGCGGACCGGCAGCCTCGGCGCGCAGACCGCGGTGCGCCTTCGCGGCGGCGAGGGGCAGCACACCCTCGTCCTCGTCGACGGCGTGCGCGTCGAAGATCCCTCGGCGCCGTCGGGCGGGTTCGATTTCGGCACGCTGACCAGCGGTGGCATCGAGCGCATCGAAGTGCTGCGCGGCTCCAACTCGGTGGTCTGGGGCAGCTCGGCGATCGGCGGCGTGATCGCGCTGACCACGCGCGACATCGACGGGGTGGAAGCCTCGGCCGAATACGGCTCGCGTCGCACGTTCGATGCCGATGCGGTCGCCGGGGTGAAGCGTGACCGCTACGCTTTCTCGCTCAACGGCGGCTATGTCACCTCCGATGGCGTCTCTGCCGCCGCCAATGGCACCGAGCGCGACGGCTACGACCAGTGGCGCGTCGGCGGGAAGGGCCGCGTGAACCTGACCGATTCCCTGTCGGTGGTCGCCACAGCCCGCTACGCCGACGGGCGCGTCGACATCGACGGCTATCCGGCGCCCACCTACACCTTCGCCGACACGCCCGAATACCAGACGACGCGGCAATTCTTCGGCCGCACCGGGCTGCATTACGCCGGCGAGGCGCTGACGCTCGATGCCGGCTATGCGCTGTCGGACACGCGGCGTCGCTATTATACCGGCGGGGCCGATGACAGCTTCGAATACGGCTACAACGGCCGCAGCGAGCGTGCCGAACTGATCGGTCGCTACAAGCTGCCCAGCGACTTCGCGATCGACTTCGGCGCCGACCGCGAATGGACGCGCTTCGACAGCACCTATGATGCGCGCCAGAACGCGCACCTCACCAGCGGCCATGCGCTGCTGGGTTGGTACGGGGCCAAGGCGAGCCTTGCCGGCGGCGTGCGGTATGACGAACACAGCCAGTTCGGCAGCAACTGGAGCTTCGGCGGCAACGGCACGGTCGAGGTAGCCCGCGGCCTGCGCCTCAACGCCAGCTATGGCGAGGGCTTCCGCGCGCCGACGCTCTACCAGCTGCTCTCGCCCGACTACGGCAATGCGGCGCTCCAGCCCGAGCGCAGCCGCAGCTATGACGCGGGGGTGGCCTATGTCGCGCCCGACGGCACGTTCCATGCCGGTGTCACGCTGTTCCGCCGCGACACGCGTAATCTCGTCGCCTTCGTGTCGTGCTTCGGTGTGGCCGGCGGCATCTGCACGGCGCGGCCGTTCGGCACTTACGACAACGTGGGCCGCGCGCGTGCGCAGGGCGCGGAACTCGATGTGGGGGTTACGATCAGCCCGCGCCTCAAGGGCCAGATCGCCTATGCCTACACCGAGGCGACCGATCGTACCCCGGGCTCGGCCACCTTCGGCCGCGATCTTGCGCGGCGGCCGCAGCATGCGCTCACCACCTCGCTGGACTGGACAACGCCGCTCGCTGGCCTCACGCTCGCGGGCGATGTCAGGTTCCAGTCCGAAAGCTTTGAGAACGCGGCCAATACGGTCAAGCTGCAGGGCGGCGCGGTGACCACGCTGCGCGCCAGCCTGCCCGTGCTTCACCAGGCTGAACTGTTCGGCCGGGTGGAAAACGTGTTCGACAAGCCACTGGTCACGGCCGCCGGGTACGGCGCGCTGGGCCGGTCGGTCTTCGGCGGCCTGCGCGTGCGCTACTGACGTGCTGCGCGGCGCGGCGGCCCCTTGTCCCCCCCGATCCGCTGCGACCCGACCGGGCGCGGCGGATGGGCAGCCGCGTCGCCTCGGCTCGCTGCGACATCGTGGTGCAGCGGGCCGGGCGGCGGCCCCGGTAGCGCTGGCGATGCTGCTCGCCCAGGCGGGTTGCACGGCCGGCGGATCGGCGCCGCCGCCACCCCCGCGTGGTGGCGGTCCGACGATCGTCTCGCTCAATCCATGCAGCGATGCGATCCTGGCCGAAGTGGCCGATCCGGCGCAGATCCGCGGTCTGTCACGCTATAGCAGCGATCCCGCGCAAAGCTCGATGGATGCAGGCCTCGCGCGGCGTTTTCCTGCCCTATCCGGCGCGGTCGAGGGCGTGCTGGCGGCACGGCCCGACGTCACCGTCGCCAGCGTCTATACCGATCCTGCCAGCCTGGCCGCGATGCGCCGCCTCGGCCTGCGCGTCGAGACCGTTACTATCGCCAACTCGCTGGCCGAGGCCCGCGACCAGGTCCGGCAACTGGCGGCGCTGGCCGGTCATCCCGATCGTGGCGAGGCGCTGGTGGCGCGCATCGACCGGGCTGTAGCCGCTGCCGCGCCGCCACGAGGCGCGCGCCCGATCGCCACGGTGCTGTGGGAGCCGGGCGGCATCGTGCCGGGGCGCGCAACGCTGGTGTCGGACGCCATGGCGCGCGCCGGCTTCAGCAATTTCAGCGCGCAGCGCGGGCTCGGCCAGGCACAACGCCTGCCGCTCGAGCGCATGCTCGCCGATCCGCCACGCCTGATCCTCGCCGTCGGCGGCGGTGCCGGTTCGGTGCCGGAGGACGATCGCCTGCTGGTGCACCCTGCGCTCGCGGCGCTGAAGGGCACCGCGCACGCGACCTTGGCGCCCAATTTGATCTTTTGCGGTGGGCCGACCATCCCGCGCCTGATGGCGCGGTTGGCGCACTTGCGCCGCCAGGTGGAGCAGGCGCGATGAGCCGGGCTTTTCTTCCCTCGCTGGTCTTGGGCGCCGCGCTGCTGCTGGTCTTTCCGCTGTGCCTGCTGGCGGGGCAGGTCTGGATCGACCCGTTCCATGCGACCGGTCCGAACGCGCTGGTGATCCTCGCGCAACTGCGCCTGCCGCGTGCGGTGCTTGCCGTCGTCGTGGGCGCGGGGCTCGGCGCTTCGGGTGCGGCGATGCAAGGCTACCTGCGCAATCCGCTCGCCGACCCCGGCCTGTTCGGCGTTGCTCCGCTCGCCGCGCTGGGCGCGGTCCTGTCGCTCTTCTTCGGCTTTGCCGCGCAGCCGTACCTTTTGCCAACGATGGCGCTGGCGGGCGCGGCGGGCGGGATGGTGCTGCTTGCCGTCATTGCATCGGGACCGCGTGCCGGACTGGCGGGCGGCGTGGCGCTGTTCACGCTGACCGGCATGATGCTCTCGAGCCTCGCGGGTGCGCTGACCAGCCTGGCGATCAGTGTGGCGCCCAACCCCTTCGCGCTGACCGAGATCGTCACCTGGCTGATGGGCGCGCTGGCGGATCGCAGCTGGCACGACGTCGCCATCGCGGCGCCGCTGACGCTGGCTGGCCTTGCCGTACTCTGGCGCGCCGGCCCCTCGCTCGATGCGCTCACGCTGGGCGAACTGGCCGCACGCTCGCTCGGGCTGGAGCCGGGCAGGCTGCGCCTCCTCATGGTGCTGGGTGTCGGTCTGGTCGTCGGCGCCGGGGTTTCGGCCGCCGGAATCATCGGCTTCGTCGGCTTGATGGTGCCGCACTTCGTCCGCCCTTTCACTGATCGCCGGCCGTCCAGCCTGCTGCTGCCCAGCGCGCTGGCCGGGGCGCTTCTGCTGCTGCTGGCCGATACCGTCTGCCGCCTGCTGCCCCTCGCCGGGGGCGAGCTGCGGCTGGGCATCGCGCTGTCGCTGCTCGGTGCGCCGTTCTTCCTGCACTTGTTGCTGCGCCTGCGCCGGGGGCTGTCATGATGGCGGACACGTTTCAGGAGGCGCACGCATGGAGCTGATCGCCGACGCCCTGACCGTGGTCGGCCGCCTGCGCTCAGTGGGCGCGGGGCTTGCCCCTGGGCACGTCACCATGATCTGTGGGCCCAATGGCGCGGGCAAGTCCACGCTGCTCTCGGCCCTGGCCGGGTTGACGGTGCCCGATGGCGGCCAGGTCCGTCTTGGCGAGAACCGCCTGGCGGATATCAGCGGCCGCGAGCGGGCCATGGCGATCGGCTACCTGCCACAGGCCGGGGATGTCGCGTGGAACGTCACGGTGGAGACGCTGGTTCGGCTCGGCCGCCTGCCGCATCGCACATCCGACCGGGTCGATGCCGCAGCCACCGTTGCGGCCCTCACTGCGCTCGATCTCGTGCCGCTGGCCACGCGCGAGGTCGGCACGCTGTCGGGCGGCGAACGCGCGCGCGCGTTGCTGGCGCGCGTGCTGGCGGGGCAGCCACGCTGGATCCTGGCGGACGAGCCGCTCGCCGCGCTCGATCTCGCGCATCAGCAAGCCTTGCTGGCTCATCTGCATCGTCTGGCAGGACAGGGGGTGGGGGTGGTCGTGGTCGTCCACGATCTTGCCCTGGCGATGAACCACGCCGATCATGTCGTCGTGCTCGATCGCGGCAGCGTGGCGGCGGCCGGTGCGCCGCATGTCGCGCTGGCCGAGGATGTGGTGGCGCGCGTCTGGGGTGTAAAAGCCAGTTGGGTGGGTGACGGACGCAGCCAGGCGCTGGCGATCGGCTGACGGTTCTGCCCGGCAGGCCAGCTTGCCCTATCGGTCCCGGCTTCCCACATGGGGGCCATCCCCGCGCTCCGTCGGGCCAGCCCGCGTGCGCGGCGCCGGCCTGCGACAGGGTTGCGTGAATCGAACAAATATGGAACACCGCCCTTCATGTCGACCGCTCCCCTGACTCGCAGCGCCCTGACCACCCTTTCCGTGCGCGGCGCGCGCGAGCACAACCTCAAGGGCATCGACGTCGACCTGCCGCGCGACAGCCTCGTCGTCATCACCGGCCTGTCCGGCTCGGGCAAGTCGAGCCTCGCGTTCGACACGATCTATGCCGAAGGCCAGCGTCGCTACGTCGAATCGCTGTCGGCCTATGCGCGCCAGTTCCTCGAAATGATGCAGAAGCCCGATGTCGAGCATATCGACGGGCTCTCGCCGGCGATTTCGATCGAGCAGAAGACGACCAGCCGCAACCCGCGCTCGACCGTCGCCACCGTCACCGAGATCTACGACTACATGCGCCTGCTGTGGGCGCGCATCGGCATTCCCTATTCGCCCGCGACAGGCTTGCCGATCAGTGCGCAGACCGTCAGCCAGATGGTCGATCGCGTCATGGCCCTGCCCGAGGGAACGCGCGCCTATCTGCTCGCGCCCGTGGTTCGCGCGCGCAAGGGAGAATACCGCAAGGAACTCGCCGAGTGGCAGAAGGCGGGCTACACCCGCGTGCGCATCGACGGTGAGCTTTATGCGATCGAGGACGCGCCCGCTCTCGACAAGAAGCTCAAGCACGACATCGAGGTCGTGGTCGATCGCATTGCGGTCAAGGACGGCATCCAGACGCGACTGGCCGACAGCTTCGAGCAGGCGTTGAAGCTCGCCGATGGTCTCGTCTTCATCGACCTTGCCGACACGACCGTGGCCGAACTCAATGGCGAGCCTGCGCCCGAGAAGGCCAAGCGCGGCGCCAAGAACGCCAAGGGTGGCCAGCTCAAAGGCGCGGGTCTGCCCGACAACCGTATCGTCCTGTCGGAAAAGTTCGCCTGCCCGGTCTCGGGCTTTACGCTCGACGCGCTCGAGCCGCGCCTGTTCTCGTTCAATGCGCCGCAGGGCGCGTGCCCGGCTTGCGATGGCCTGGGCGAAAAGCTGCTGTTCGACCCGCAGCTGGTCGTGCCGAACGAGCACTTGAGCCTCAAGCAGGGGGCGATCGTGCCCTGGGCCAAGTCCAACCCGCCAAGCCCCTACTACATGCAGGTGCTGGCGAGCCTGGCCGATCACTTCGGCTTCAAGCTCGATACCCCGTGGGACAAGCTGCCCGGTGAGGTGAAGGTCGTGATCCTGCATGGCACCGCGGGCAAGGCCGTGCCGCTGACGTTCGTCGACGGCAAGAAGAGCTACACCGTGCAGAAGGCGTTCGAGGGCGTCATCGGCAATCTCAACCGCCGCATGCTGCAGACCGAAAGCGCGTGGATGCGCGAGGAACTGGGCAAGTACCAGTCCGCGCAGCCGTGCGAGGTGTGCGATGGCGCGCGCCTCAAGCCTGAAGCGCTGAGCGTGAAGGTCGCGGGCAACGACATCTCGGCGACCACGCACCTTTCGGTCAGCGATGCGCTGGAGTGGTTCGCCACGCTCGACGGCAAGCTGACCAGTCAGCAGAGCCAGATCGCCAAGGCCATCCTCAAGGAAATCAACGAGCGCCTCGGCTTCCTCAACAACGTCGGGCTGGACTACCTCAACCTCGATCGTACCTCGGGCACGCTGTCGGGCGGGGAATCACAGCGCATCCGCCTCGCCAGCCAGATCGGATCGGGCCTGTCGGGCGTGCTCTACGTGCTCGACGAGCCATCGATCGGCCTGCACCAGCGCGACAACGACCGGTTGCTCGAAACGCTCAAGCGGCTGCGCGACCTCGGCAACACGGTCATCGTGGTCGAGCATGACGAGGATGCGATCCGCACGGCCGACTATGTCGTCGACCTTGGCCCGGGCGCAGGCGTGCACGGTGGGCAGATCGTGGCCCAAGGGACGCTCGAGGACATTCTCGCTAGCGAGGACAGCCTGACCGGCCAGTACCTCACCGGCGCGCGCCGGATCGAGGTGCCCAAGAAGCGCCGCAAGGGTAATGGTCACAAGATCGTGATCGAAGGCGCGCGCGCCAACAATCTCAAGGACGTGACCGCGAGCATCCCGCTCGGCACGTTCTGCTGCATCACCGGCGTTTCGGGGTCGGGCAAGTCGAGCCTGACGATCGATACGTTGCAGGCCGGTGCCGCGCGCACGCTCAACGGCGCGCGCGTGATCGCCGGACCGCACGATGCGATCAAGGGTCTCGAGCACTGCGACAAGGTGATCGAGATCGACCAGTCCCCGATCGGACGCACCCCGCGTTCGAACCCGGCGACCTACACCGGCTCGTTCACGCTGATCCGTGACTGGTTTGCCGGCCTGCCCGAGGCGGAGGCGCGCGGCTACAAGGCCGGGCGGTTCAGCTTCAACGTCAAGGGTGGCCGCTGCGAGGCATGCCAGGGCGATGGCCTGATCAAGATCGAGATGCACTTCCTGCCCGACGTCTACGTCACTTGCGAGGAGTGTGGCGGCAAGCGCTACAACCGCGAGACGCTCGACGTGAAGTTCAAGGGGCACTCGATCGCCGATGTGCTCGACATGACGATCGAGGATGCGGTCGAGTTCTTCAAGGCGGTGCCGCCGATCCGCGATCGCATGGCGATGCTCAACGAAGTCGGGCTTGGCTACGTCAAGGTCGGTCAGCAGGCGACGACGCTTTCGGGCGGCGAGGCGCAACGCGTCAAGCTGGCCAAGGAACTGGCGCGCCGCTCCACCGGGCAGACGCTCTACATTCTCGACGAGCCGACCACCGGCCTGCACTTCGAGGACGTGCGCAAGCTGCTTGAAGTGCTGCACCGGCTGGTCGAACAGGGCAACAGCGTGGTGGTGATCGAGCACAACCTCGACGTCATCAAGACCGCCGACTGGATCATCGACATGGGCCCCGAAGGCGGCGTGCGTGGTGGCGAAGTCGTGGCGACCGGTACGCCCGAGCAAGTGGTCAAGAACAAGGCCAGCTTCACCGGGCACTACCTGGCGCCGTTGTTGAAGAAGTAGGCCTTGGGGGCTGGGGCTGGGCTTCGACAAGCTCAGCCCGAACGGTTTGCGATAGGGGATCTCACCATATCTCCGTTCGCTCTGAGCCTGTCGAAGGGCGCTGGCGCCAAGTTTGCCGGCAAGGGCCTTCGACAGGCTCAGCCCGAACGGTCGGGGGGAGATCCTCCCACATCCGTTCGCCCTGCGCCTGTCGAAGGGCGTCCTCACCCGTCAACGCAGGACGGCGCCGCACACGCAGCGCCGTCCTTTCAGCATCAGGCAACCGTCAGCGTGACGTCGATGTTGCCGCGCGTGGCGTGGCTGTAGGGGCAGATGGTGTCGGCGCGAGCGACGAGTTCCTCGGCCGCAGCGCGGTCGACGCCGGGCAGGTTGATCGTGAGCGCCACCGACAGGCCGAACCCGCCGTCGTCGCGCGCGCCGATGCCCACGGCCGAATCCACCGAAACGTCGCTGGGGACGCGCGGCAGCGCCTTGTCCTGGCTGGCCGCGAACTTCATCGCGCCGATGAAGCAGGCCGCATAGCCGGCGGCAAACAGCTGCTCGGGATTGTTGCCGGCGCCATTACCGCCGAGTTCCTTGGGCGAGGCCAGGGTGATGTCGAGCGGGTTCTCGGCGATGACGGCACGGCCATCGCGGCCGCCGGTGGCGGAGGCATGGGCGGTGTAGAGCGGCTTGATCGACATGAGAGGTCCTTTCCAGATGAGTCGTGCAATATTAAATCGTGCACGATCTAAGTAAGACGCCAGGCTTGTTGGTCAAGGCCTTGTGAAGGGTCGTATGCGATTTATATTCGTACGATGGAAAAAATCGCCGACTTCTCCCTTACTGGCCCTCAGCTTGCGCAGTCGCTGCGCGAGAGGGGGGAGCGCCTTTCAGCCGGGGAGGGTTCGCAGCCATTCGGCCAGATGCTGTGCTTCTCGGTCTATGCGGCGCAGCTGGCGTTCAATCGGCTTTACAAGCAGTTGCTGGCACCGCACGGGCTGACTTACCTGCAGTACCTCGTCCTCGTCGCGCTGTCACAGGCGGACGACCGCACGGTCAGTCAGCTGGGCGAGGCACTGTTCCTCGAATCGAGCACGCTGACCCCACTGCTAAAGCGCATGGAAGCGGCCGGGCATGTGACGCGGCGGCGCGATGGCCATGACGAGCGCGTGGTGCGGATCGCGCTGACCCCGGCCGGGCGCGTGGCCGCGCAGGCGGTGGACTGCGTCCCTCTCGACGTACTCGAGGCGCTCGACCTGCCGCTGGCAGATCTCGAGGCGATGAAGCGGACAATCGACCGGATGAGCGCGGCGATCAGGGACGACGTAGGCTGAAGGCCCGGTAGCGCTTCACGAACGGGCCCCATACGAAACCGCCCTGCCGGTGAGGGCAGGGCGGCTATCGCTCGATGTGCCGGCACCGTAGTGCCGGCACGGCGGTTCAGACCGTACGACGGCCAGTGAACAGCTGGATCAGGCCGACGATGATTGCCAGCACCAGCAGGATGTGGATCACGCCCGCGGTCACCTTGAAGGCGAAAACGCCGAGCGCCCAGAGAACGAGCAGGACAAGGGCGATGGTCAGCAGCATGGCAGGCTCCTCAGATGTTGCGGCCCCCCTGCATCTTGCGGCTTTCGTCGCCGACGCCGAGACATGGCCCTCTATGGTGCTGGAAACGTCGGATGTGACGGCGGGTTCCGCGATGCGATGGCACGGGCCGTAAAACATCAGTCAAGTTGCGGCGTGATAACCATTTGTTGGTATTGTTGGCCCAATCCATGAAAGGTGATGGGGACCTTATGGGCCCCACGAAGTTCGCGGGGGCAACGGGTGAGCGGAAGTCGGCGCACGGACTGGGTGGTCATCACCACGTTTATCGCGCTGCTGGCCCTGTCCGCAGCGCTGATAGCGGCGTTCCAGCATTCGATCCGGGTGGCCGACAACTTTACCCGCAAGGACGAGCAGCAGATGGTTGCCCGCTATCTCGACGGGCGGATGCGCGCGCTGATCATGGCCCAGACCGGGCAGATCGTCTGGGACGAAACCGTCCGGCGCACGCAGGGCAAGCCGGACCTGGCGTGGATGGACCGCGAGCTTGGCGAGTTTCCTTTCACCAACCAGGGCGCGCACGAGAGCATGGTCGTTCGCCCCGACGGCACGCTGGTGCGTGCATGGCGTCAGGGCAAGCCGGCCGATGATTATCGCTATGGCGCAATGCGTTGGCAAGTAGAGGCCGTTCTGCACCGCGCCCGGACCAGCGGGCGGACCATGGGCAAGCCGGCAGGCCTGCGCCGTCTCGGCACCGTGCTATGGCCATTCAATCAGCGCGGGGCGCCTCTGTCCCGCTGGACGGGTGCCGTCGCCCTGCGTGACGGAGAGCTGATCCTGCTGACGGCGGCGGCCATCGTGCCGGACCGGACTTTCGCGTTGCTGACCGGTGAACCCCAATACTTCGTGACCGTGCGGCCGATCGAGCCGGCCATGCTGCACGAGCTCGGCGCCGACCTTCTTATCCGTGACTTCCGCTTTACCCGCACCATGCCGGAGGCCAACGACGGAAATGCGGTTCCGGCGACGGCCGCCGACGGGACGCGACTGGGCTATTTCGCGTGGCGGGGCGACATGCCCGGCCCCGTGATCTGGCGGGGGACAGCACCGCTGCTGGTCAGTTACATCGTGCTGTTCATGGCGGTGCTGATCGGCGGCACGGTGATCGTGCGGCGGATGCATCGCACCACCCGTGAATTGCAGGTAAGCGAGGCGCAGGCGCAGCACAATGCGCTGCACGATCCGATGTCGGGCCTGGCCAATCGTGTTCATTTCATGGACCGCCTGCGTAGCGCGCTGGGCGAGATCGTCGCCTCGGAGCAGGGTGGAGACGTCTTCGTCGCCTATATCGATCTCGATGCCTTCAAGTCGGTCAACGACACCATGGGGCACCATGTCGGCGACCAGCTTGTCAAGCAGGTGGCGGCGCGGCTGCACGAGCGCCTGCTGCCCGACGACATGATCGCGCGCTTCGGCGGCGACGAATTCGTCATCATGCGGTGTGCGACCGGCGGGCTGTCGGCGGCCAATGCGCTGGGCCGTCAGATCGTCGGCGCGATGGCCGATCCGTTCATCGTATCGGGCCACAGCCTGGGCGTGACCTGTTCGTGCGGGATCAGCTGGGGGCCTGACCAGTCCGACGATCCGGGCGAACTGCTGCGCCGCGCCGACATCGCGCTCTATCGCGCCAAGGAAGGCGGGCGTGCCCGCTACCGCTGCTACACCAATGGCATGGACGCGAGCGAGCGGCTCCAGCGCGAGCTCGAGGTCGAATTGCGCCATGCCCTGGCGGCGGACGAACTCGAGCCGCATTTCCAGCCGATCATCGATCTTGCCACCGGCCAGATCGAGGGGTTCGAGGCGCTGCTGCGCTGGCCGCACCTGCTGCGCGGCAACATCACGCCCGCGACATTCATTCCCATCGCCGAACAATGCGGGCTGATGGTGCCGCTCGGCACCTGGATGCTGCGCCGGGTTTTCGCGGAATGCCGCGCCTGGCCCAGCTGCGACATCTCGATCAACCTGTCGCCGCTGCAGATCATGGCACATGGTTTCGTCGAGACGGTCGAGGCGCTGGTACAGGAAACACGGATCGATCCGGCGCGCGTGATCCTCGAGGTGACCGAGAGCGTGATGCTCGATCGCAGCGAGCAGGTCGCGGAATCGCTGCGCGCGCTGCAGCACATGGGCTTCCGCATCGCGCTCGACGACTTCGGCACCGGCTATTCCTCGCTCAGCTATCTCCGGTCGTTCCAGTTCGATCGCATCAAGATCGACCGTTCGTTCGTGCAGCATATCGAGTCTGACGGTGATGCGCAGGCCATCCTCAGTGCGATCGCGGACCTGGGGCAGATGTTGCGGATGAAGGTCGTGGCCGAGGGTGTCGAGACCGTGACGCAGCAACACCTTGTGCGCGCCGCCGGTTGCGAGATGGCGCAGGGCTATCTCTACTGGCCGGCGCTGCCGGTTACCGAGGCGCGGGCGCTGCTCAGCCTGCGTCCGGCCGACGGCCTGCGCTGCGTCGGCTGAGAACGCGCACTGCCGGGCAACAAAAAAGCCGCCTCGAGGGCGGCTTTTTGTCATCGGTACGAGCGAAGGCCTTAGCCGTTCGCAGGATCCGACGGCAGCGTGATCGACGCCGTGACGGTGACGGGGGCGGTGCTGGCCGGTGCGCCATGAGCGTAGATGAAACCGAAGGCGGGCGAGGGACGCAGGCCGAGCGAACGGGTCGGGCCGTACCACACGCGGACCTGGCTCCAGTCGCCGGCGGGCGAGACGTCCACCGCCATGACGCCGCGCTCGACCATGCCGGGGCGCGACCAGTTGGCGTGATTGATCATGACGTGGCGTGCATCGACCACCTTGCTGACCACGGCGACGTGGCCATAGGGCATCGCCGACGATGCACGGAAGGCCAGGACGGCGCCGGCCTGGGGGGCCTGTCCGCGGGCATAGGTGCCTGCAGCATTGCCCCACCATTCGCGGGCGTTGCCGCTCAGCTGCACGTCCGAAACCTGCCGCGCATAAGTCACGCACTGGAGCCGGGCATGGGCCACGTTCGGCAGTGCAGCAAGCGTTGCGAAGGCGGCGGCTGCAGTGAGTGCGGTGCGAAGCATGGCCTGCACTTTAGGGAACCTGTCGGATTCGTGAACCGGGGGTTCCCGCGCTTCACCGCGCGCCGCCAACCGTTCGTCGGGTCAAAATGCAGGCTGTGGATAAGTGCTGCGATGCGGCAGCAATCGATGCAAAAATGCCCGGACCGCTTGGGTCCGGGCAAATTTGTTGCGCACAAGCGCCGCGCGATGCGGCGGTGCAAAAGCGCGATCAGGCGCTGTAGTACATGTCGAATTCGACCGCCGACGGGGTGGTTTCCCAACGGAACACTTCGGGCCACTTCAGTTCGATGTAGGCCTCGATCTGGTCCTTGGTGAACACGCCGCCGTCGAGCAGGAACTCGTGATCGGCCTGGAGCGATTCCAGCGCTTCACGCAGGCTGCCGCACACAGTCGGAACCTGGGCGAGTTCTGCCGGCGGCAGATCATAGAGGTTCTTGTCCATGGCATCGCCGGGGTGGATCTTGTTCTTGATCCCGTCGAGGCCGGCCATGAGCAGCGCGGCATAGGCGAGGTAGGGGTTGGCCATCGCGTCGGGGAAGCGGAACTCGACGCGCTTCGCCTTGGTGCCGGCACCGTAGGGGATGCGGCACGAGGCCGAGCGGTTGCGGGCCGAGTAGGCCAGCAGCACGGGGGCTTCGTAGCCCGGCACCAGGCGCTTGTAGCTATTGGTGGTCGGGTTGGTGAAGGCGTTCAGGGCCTTGGCGTGCTTGATGACACCGCCGATGTAGTAGAGGCACATGTCCGACAGGCCGGCATAGCCGTTGCCGGCGAAGAGCGGCTTGCCTTCCGACCAGATCGACATGTGGGTGTGCATGCCCGAGCCGTTGTCCTTCATGATCGGCTTGGGCATGAACGTGGCCGTCTTGCCATAGGCCTGCGCGACCTGGTGGACGACGTACTTGTAGATCTGCATGCGGTCGGCGGTCTGGACCAGCGTGCCGAAGGTCAGGCCGAGTTCGTGCTGCGCGGCGGCCACTTCGTGGTGGTGCTTGTCGCAGGGCAGGCCCATTTCGAGCATGGTCGAGACCATTTCGCCGCGGATGTCGACGCAGCTGTCGACCGGGGCGACGGGGAAGTAGCCGCCCTTGGCGCGCGGACGGTGCGCGAGGTTGCCCGCTTCGTATTCGCGGTTCGAGTTGGTCGGCAGCTCGATGTCGTCGATCTTGAAGCCGTTGCCGTCATAGCCGTCGTAGAACTTGACGTCGTCGAACAGGAAGAATTCGGCTTCGGGGCCGACGTAGATCGTGTCGCCGATGCCGGTCGACTTGAGGAAGGCTTCGGCGCGCTTGGCGGTCGAGCGCGGATCGCGGGCGTAGAGCTCGCCGGTCGACGGCTCGACGATGTCGCAGTTGATGATGAGCATCGGCGTGGCCGAGAACGGATCGACATAGACCGAGTCGAGGTCGGGCTTGAGGATCATGTCCGACTCGTTGATGGCCTTCCAGCCTTCGATCGACGAACCGTCGAACATCAGGCCGTCTTCCAGTTCGTCCTCACCCAGGACCGACGACACCATGGTCAAGTGCTGCCACTTGCCCTTGGGGTCGGTGAAGCGAAGATCGACCCACTCGATTTCCTCTTCCTTGATGCGGGCGAGGATGTCCTTTGCACTAGCCATTGCTGGTCCTTCTGTTTGCCCGCATCGCGTGCCGGGCTTCATTGGGGGTGGTAGGAAATGGAGGCCGCCCGTCCCTAGGCCACCCCCGCAAGCGTGCCGCACCCCGCGCCTGCCCGTACGAGGGCAGGGCAGCGGCGCGCAGCGGTAAATCAGATGGCGTCGTTGTCGCGTTCGCCGGTGCGGATGCGCAGTGCGCTCTCGATCGGGATCACGAAGATCTTGCCGTCACCGATGCGGCCGGTCTGCGCGGCGGCGGCGACGGCCTCGACCACGCGGTCGACCAGGGTATCGGGCACGACGACTTCGAGCTTCACCTTGGGGAGGAAGTCCACCACGTATTCGGCGCCGCGATAAAGCTCGGTGTGCCCCTTCTGCCGGCCGAAGCCCTTGGCCTCGGTCACGGTGATGCCCGACACGCCGATCTCGTGCAGCGCTTCCTTCACTTCATCGAGCTTGAAGGGTTTGATGATCGCTTCGATCTTCTTCACCGGTTTCTGACCCCTGCGCCTGTTGCAGCCGCGCCGCCGTAAGGCGAGCGGCCGGTTGATGTCCGCGTCCGTGGCAAATCCTAACAAGAATCGTGCCACTGTTAGGGACATTGCACTAGGCGATAGGACGCCGGGGCGAAAGCCGCAAAATGCGGGTCATGGGCAAGAATCCTACCCAAGATTGTGCATATTCATGCGGGTTGTTGCGTGAAGATGACGGATTAGTGCTCAAATAAAAGGCAGCATGCCTGTTTTTTGTGCAACGGCGCCAGAAACGACGCGGGCCCCGGATGGTGTCCGGGGCCCGGTGCGGGATCTGGAGGCAAGACACATGCTTGCCGGGATCGGTCAGGCGATCAGACCGCGTAAGGCGGCTGGTGCAGGCCCTTGGGGCTGGTGGTGAAGATCTCGCAGCCGTCCTCGGTGATGCCGATCGAGTGCTCGAACTGCGCCGAGAGCGAGCGGTCGCGCGTCACCGCCGTCCAGCCGTCGTCGAGGATCTTCACCGCCGGCTTGCCGAGGTTGATCATCGGCTCGATCGTGAAGAACATCCCGGGCTTAAGTTCCGGCCCGGTGCCGGCGCGCGCGGCGTGCACCACCTCCGGTGCATCGTGGAACAGGCGGCCGAGGCCATGGCCGCAGAAATCGCGCACCACGCCGTAGCGCTGCCGCTCGGCATGGGCCTGGATCGCGGCGCCGATGTCGCCCAGCCGCGCGCCGGGGCGGGCCTGCTCGATGCCCAGCATCAGGCATTCATACGTCACGTCGACCAGGCGGCGCGCCTTGAGCGGTACGTCGCCGACCAGGTACATGCGGCTGGAATCGCCGTGCCAGCCGTCGAGCAGTGGGGTCACGTCGATGTTGACGATGTCCCCGTCTTTGAAGGTCTTTTCCGACGGGATGCCGTGGCACACGACATGGTTGATCGAGATGCAGCACGAGTGGGCATAGCCGCGATAGCCGAGCGTGGCAGGCACGGCGCCCGCGTCGAGCGTCATCTGGCGGACCAGATCGTCCACCGCGGCGGTGCTGACGCCAGGCTGGACCAGCGGCGCCACGGCATCGAGGATTTCGGCGGCAAGGCGCCCGGCCTTGCGCATGCCCTCGAAGCCGGCGGGGCCATGGAGCTTGATCGTGCCGTCACGCAGGACGGTCTCGGTATCGTCAACGGTCAGATATTCGGTCATGCCGCCCAAGATAGCGCAGGCGCCCGCAAATTGCGAGGCGCGGGCATCATTTTGCTGAAAACGCGCCCCGCCATTCGGGCTTGATTGTCTCGATCAATCGCTGCGTGACCGGCAGGGTGACCTCGTAGCTGCCCTCGGCATAAGGCCCCGCCTCGTAGGGGGCAATGAGGAAGCCGATGCGGTCGAAGGTCCGGCCGTTGGACGAGCCGAGGATCACGGTCTGCGCCAGCGGATCGATACAGGCGTCGAAGCCGCTGTCGCCGCCCATCGAGGCGACGCCGCCGCGCTTCTTGGCGCGTTGCCGCTTGAGTTCGTCGCAGAACGGCTGATGGATCGCGCCCGACAGCGCGGCGCGGGCGATGAACAGGTCCATCACGTCGCGGCGCAGGCCCGCCTGCTTGTCCCACAGGATTGCCTGATAGCCGTAATTGGGATGCGCGCCGCCACGATCGTCGCCCACCAGGCTCGACAGGCTGAGCCAGCCCGGCAGGTTGGTCACGACCTGCCATTCCTGCCAATGGCCGAAGGGATGGAACGGATAGCCGTGCTGGCGGGCGTCGCTCTGGCCCGCTTTGGCGGCGACCTCGAGCTTGCTGCGCGCGCTTGCCTCGTCGCGCGCCAGTTGGTCGCGCAGCGCCGGGATCGCCTCGGCAGCGCCGGGCCAGGAATAGGTGAATTCATATAAGTCATTGCTGGCCTTGACCGCGTGGGCCGTGCCCTTGCCGCCGGCGTCCGTGCTGGTCGTGGCCGATGCTGTCGCGCTCGAGCCGGTGCTCGTCGCCCTGGCCTCTACCGCAGCGCCACCGGAGGGCGGTGCGGCGGGCTCCGGGCTCTTCGAACAGGCCGAAAGCGTCATGGCCGCGGTGGCCAGCAGGGGGACGAGAATGACCGAAACCGATGGCGAACGCCGCATGGACCGCATTTTCCTCTCGAATTCGCCGCGGGGCTGCGGCACAACATCCAGGTGATGACCGACAAGCACGCGCTGATCCAGCCCGATCGCGACCAGAAGGCGATCCCCCTCCACATCATCGACAAGGCGGCTTGGCCCGAATGGTTCCGCAGCCGCGGTGCCACGGCGCGCACCATGCTGACCGCGCAAAAGTTCGAGGGCGGACCCGGCGAGGTTGCCGTGTTGCCCGACGGAAGCGGCGATGCCTGGGAGGCAGTGGCCGGTGTCGCCGACGCATCGAAGCTGTCGGCCTGGTGTCTGGCGCGCGCGGCCGAGACGCTGCCCGCGGGCACGTATCGCCTGCACGGGGCCGAGGCGGGCAAGGCGATGCATGGCTGGGTCACCGGGCAGTACCGCTTCGATCGCTATCGCACCGAACCGGGCCGCGAGGTCGAGCCGCGCATTCTCCTGACCCGCGAAGTGCGCGCGCTGCCGGCTGCGCTGGCCGAAGCGACCGCTGTCGCCATGGTGCGCGACCTCGTCAACACCCCCGCCGAGGACATGGGGCCTGCGCAGCTGGAGGCCGAGGCGCGCGCTTTGGCGAAGGCGCACCATGCCACGATCCATGTGGTGTCCGGCGATGCGCTCGAGCGCGATTACCCGATGATCCACGCCGTGGGCCGCGCCGCCGCCCGCAGCCATGCCCCGCGGCTGATCGAACTGGAATGGGGCGACGAACGCCATCCGCGCGTCGCGGTCGTGGGCAAGGGCGTGTGCTTCGATTCGGGCGGGCTAGACATCAAGCCCGCGGCCGGCATGCTGCTGATGAAGAAGGACATGGGCGGGGCGGCGCACGCGCTGGCGCTCGCTGCGCTGATCATGGGGCAGGGGCTGCCGGTGCGGCTGCATCTGCTGATCCCGGCGGTCGAGAACGCGATCGCGGGAAATGCCTTCCGCCCCGGTGACATCCTGCGCACGCGGCAGGGGCTGAGCGTCGAGGTCACCAACACCGATGCCGAGGGACGCCTGGTGCTCGGCGATGCGCTGACCCGTGCCAGCGAGGCCGGACCGGACCTGGTCATCGACTTCGCCACCCTGACCGGCGCGGCGCGCGTGGCGCTCGGCCCCGACCTGCCGGCACTGTTCACCCGCACCGAAGAGACCGCGGCAGCGCTGATCGCGGCCGGGCTGGAGCGGGACGACCCGTGCTGGCGCCTGCCGCTGCACGATGGTTATCGCGAATGGCTGAAATCCGACGTGGCGGACTTGCAGAACGCGCCCGCCAACGGCTTTGCCGGGTCGAGCGTGGCGGCATTGTTCCTCGACCGGTTTGTCGGTGCAGGCATCGACTGGGCGCATTTCGATACCTTCGCGTGGCGGCCTGCGGCCAAGCCCGGGCGCCCCAAGGGTGGTGAGGCGCTGGGGCTTCGCGCGGCCTGGGGCTTGTTGCTGGAGCGCTACGGACAGGCCTGAGGCGATGGGAGGCGGGGCAGATCGTCCCGCCCGTGCGCCGACGCGCAAGGCATCGCCAGCGCCCACCGCTTGAATCGGGGGGCAAGGACAGCTAAGCGCGCGCCTTCGCGTTTTTGCCGGGAACCTGCCTTGTCCGCCGAGATGTCTGCCAAATCCGATCTTGCCCTCGTCGTCTCCGGGGCCAGCGTGCCCGCTGGTGAACTCGCGCTGTCCGGACCGTCGATGCGCGTCGAGCCGTCGCGGCTGCCCGTGCGTGGAGACCTGGCGCATATCCGGCTGGCGGGCCGCGTCTTCGTGCCTCACTATGCCGTGCCGATGGCGATGCAGGTGACGCAGGCCACCACGCTGCGCAAGGCCGGTCGCGCCGATGGCGAGGCGATCGCCGAACTGCCGCCAGGTGAATTCTTCGCCGTCCTCGATCTCGCGGGGGCCTGGGCCTGGGGCCAGGCCAGCGACGAGGGTGGCCTCGTGGGCTATGTCGCGATCGAAGCGCTGGAGCAGGTGGCATGACGATGCAGGTGTTCATCGACGGCGCCGCCGGCACGACCGGCCTCGAAATCGCCGACCGGCTGGCAGGCCGCGACGAGTTCGCGCTCATCACGCTCGACGAGACGCGGCGCAAGGACCAGGGCGCCCGCGCCGAGGCGATCAATGCCGCCGATGTGGTGATCCTGTGCCTGCCTGACGATGCGGCGCGCGATTCCGTGGCGATGATCGCCAACGACCGGACCCGCGTGATCGACGCCTCGACCGCGCATCGCGTCGCCGAAGGTTGGACCTATGGCCTGCCCGAAGTGATCGGGCGCGAAGTCGTGGCCGATGCCCGCCGCGTCGCCAATCCCGGCTGCTATCCCACCGGCTTCATCGCCCTGCTGGCCCCGCTGGTCCGTGCCGGGCTCGTGCCGGCGAACTGGCCCTATGTGGTCCATGCCGTGTCGGGCTATTCCGGCGGCGGCAAGGCGCTGATCGCGCGCTTCGAGGACGACACCGACATCGCGTGGCGCGGCTATGGCCTGGCGTTCGGGCACAAGCACGTGCCCGAGATGACCGCCTATGCCGGCCTGTCGGTGGCACCGCTGTTCAGCCCTGCCGTCGTGCCCGCGCTGCGCGGCATGGTGGTGGAAGTGCCGCTCTCGCTCGAGGGCATGCCGGGCGCGGCCACGGCCGCCGAACTGTATGCCGCGCTGGCCGCGTTCTACGCCGGCAGCCCGATCGTGAGTGTGCACGAGGGCGCGCCCGCCGACGGTGAGTTCCTCATGCGTCGCAGCGCGCCGGCGTGGGACGGCCTGGCACTGCACGTCATCGGCAGCGCCGACGGCACGCAGGCGCGGCTGGTGGCGCGGCTCGACAACCTGGGCAAGGGGGCGAGCGGTGCGGCCGTGCAGACGCTTAACCTGATGGCCGGGCTGGACGAAACCGCCGGTCTCGCCCTTTAGTCAGCTCAGGCGGCCGCCTCGCGGCGGCGCTGGCGAACCGACCACCACAGCGAGGCCGCGATCAGCGCGGCGCCGATCAGGCCGGTGACGGTCTCGGGCACTGCGACCCGGGCCGAGGCCAGCATGATCCCGGCCAATGCGACGATCGCCCAGAACGCGCCGTGTTCGAGGAAGCGGTATTCCGCCAGCGTGCCCTGCTTGACGAGCAGGATTGTCAGGGCGCGCACGAACATCGCGCCGATCGACAGGCCGAGCGCGATCACCACCATGTTGTTGGACAGCGCGAAGGCGCCGATCACGCCATCGAAGCTGAACGAGGCGTCGAGCACGTTGAGGTAGAGGAAGCCGCCGAGGCCCGACTTGACCACCGCGCCCGCGGCCTGCTGCGCCGCCTCGCGCATTTCCAGCACGGTGCCGATCGCCTCGACCACCACGAAGGCGACGATGCCGAGCGCGCCGGCGGTGAGGAAGGTCAGCGCCTCGGCCGGATCGAGCAGGCTGGCGATGACCACGAGCACGACCAGCAACAGCGCGATTTCCGCCGCCTTGATCGCCGAGACGCGTGACAGGCGTTCCTCGATCCAGCGGATCCAGTGAACGTCCTTGTCCTCGTCGAAGAAGAAGCCGAGCCCGACCATCGCCAGGAACGCGCCGCCGAAGCCGGCAATGCCGACGTGCGCGCCGCTGACGATCTGCTCGTAGCGTGCCGGGTCCTCAAGCGAGAGGCGCAGCGCCTCGACCGGACCAACGCCCGCCGCGATCGCGACGATGGCCAGCGGAAAGACGATGCGCATGCCGAACACCGCGATCACCATGCCCCAGGTCAGGAAGCGCTTCTGCCAGACCGCATCCATGTCCTTGAGCACGGCGGCGTTGACCACCGCGTTGTCGAACGACAGCGAGATCTCGAGCACCGAGAGCACCAGCACGATCCACACCAGCCCGGCGGTCGCCGCTACGGACTGGGTCTGGAACCACCCGTAAGCCACCGCGAGCGCGAGGCAGACGAGCGAGAACAGCAGCGATCCTTTGAAATTCCTGAGCAAGCGGTCCTCTTGTCAGCTGGAGGGAAGGGGCGGTTTATTTCGGCTGGTATGTCTGTTCGATGCCCGGGAACGTCCGGGCGCGCACTTCGGCAGCATAGGTCGCGGCGGCGTCGCTGATTGTCGTCGCCATGTCGGCGTAGCGCTTCACGAAGCGAGGCACGCGCTCGAACAGGCCCAGCATGTCCTCGGCCACCAGCACTTGCCCGTCGCAGCGCGCCGAGCCGCCGATGCCGATCACCGGGCAATCGACCGCCTCGGTAACGGCGATGGCGATGGGTTCGACGACGCCCTCGACGACGATGGCGAAGGCGCCGGCCTCGGCCAGCGCGCGGGCGTCATCGACGATCTTGGCAGCCTCGGCCTCGCTGCGGCCGCGGGCGTTGTAGCCGCCGAGGAGGTTCACCGCCTGCGGGGTCAGGCCGACGTGGCCCATCACCGGGATGCCGCGTGCGGTCAGAAAGGCGACCGTCTCGGCCATGGCCGCGCCGCCTTCCAGCTTCACGCCTGCACAGCCGGTGTCCTTGAGCAGGCGCGCCGCTGCGGCGAAGGCCTCCTGCGGCGAGGCTTCGTAGGCGCCGAACGGCATGTCGACCAGTACGACCGAGTGGTAAGAGCCGCGCACCACCGCCGCGCCGTGGGCGGCCATCATGTCCATCGTCACCGGCACGCTCGAGGGCAGGCCGTAGATGACCTGGCCAAGCGAATCCCCGACGAGCAGGATGTCGCAATGCGCGTCGAGCAACTGCGCCTGGCGTGCGGTATAGGCGGTCAGCATCACGATCGGCTCTGCCGTGTGGCCGTCCTTCTTGCGCTGGCGGATCGCGGGCACGGTCAGCCGCTTCATCGGCGCCGGGGTAGGGTGCGCGCGGCTGGTGCTGGTATCGAGCTGGAACGTGGTGGACATGCGCGTACTCCCGAGGCTCTGGCCCGTCGGCGGCGGCTTCTATAGCATGGCGGGAAACCCGCAAGGCCGGCCGGCGCGCTGACGATCCGGTCGATGCGATGACACCAAGGGCCGTCCCAACGGGCAAATGCCGGCCCGGCCGGGGGAAATGGACACCGTGGCGGAAAAAAGGGCCTTTGCGCGGCAGGGGCTTGCCGCTAGCGTCGGTTTCATAACCTGGTTACCGGTGCAACATCATGGCGTGGGGATGCCCGCCGCACCGGTCCAAGGCGGGAGATTTCAATGTTGGGACGCGTCAAACCACTCGACGCTATTTTGGCCACGGCCGAAAAGAAATCGTTGCACCGATCGCTGGGCGCCTTCCAGCTGACCATGCTGGGCGTCGGCGCCGTCATCGGCACGGGTATCTTCGTTCTCACCGCCGAAGCGGCGCAGAAGGCCGGCCCCGGCATGATGGTGAGCTTCATCATCGCCGGTTTCGTCTGCGCGGTAGCCGCGCTGTGTTACGCCGAAATGGCATCGATGGTGCCGGTCTCCGGCTCCGCCTATACCTACAGCTACGCCGTCATGGGCGAACTGGTCGCCTGGATGGTGGGCTGGGCGCTGATCCTCGAATACGCGATCGCGGCCGGCGCCGTGTCGGTCGGGTGGTCGGGCTATATGGTCGGCTTCGTCCAGAACAGCCTGCACATAACCGTCCCGCTCGAATTCGTGCGCGGTCCGTTCGACGGCGGCATCATCAACCTGCCGGCGATGGCGATTGCGGCTGCGATCACCGGCCTGCTGATCCTTGGCACCAAGGAAAGCGCGACCGTCAACGCCATCCTCGTCGCAATCAAGATCGCCGCGCTGTCGCTGTTCATCGCGTTGACCATCCCGATGCTCAAGTCGGGCGAGTTCCACCCCTTCGCGCCGCTCGGCTTCACCGGCATCTCGGGCGCGGCGGCCTCGATCTTCTTTGCCTATGTCGGGTTCGACGCGGTCTCCACCGCGGCGGAGGAAACCAAGAACCCGCAGCGCAACATGCCGATCGGCCTGATCGGCAGCCTCGCGATCTGCACCGTGTTCTACATGCTGGTTGCTGCCGGCGTCATCGGCACGGTCGGTGCGCAGCCGGTGTTCGGTCCCAATCACGAAGTGCTTTCGCCCGGCTCGGCCGCGCTGTCGGACGCCTGCAAGGCGATCGGCGAGAACGCCGTGGTCTGCTCGAAGGAAGCGCTGGCCTGGACCCTGCGTTCGGTCGGCTATCCGTTCGTCGGCTGGCTGGTCGGCCTGGCCGCGATCCTGGCGCTGCCTTCAGTCATTCTCATGATGATGTTCGGCCAGACCCGCATCTTCTTCGTGATGAGCCGCGACGGCCTGCTGCCTGAATTTTTCTCCAAGGTGCACCCGCGCTTCCACACCCCACACGTCATCACCCTGCTGACGGGCGTGTTCGTGGCGCTGTTCGCGGCGTTCTTCCCGGTCGGCCTGCTTGCCGACGTGTCGAATTCGGGCACGCTTTTCGCGTTTGCCGCGGTGTCGATCGCGGTTCTCGTGCTGCGCCGGACTGATCCTAACCGCGCCCGTCCGTTCCGTACCCCGGCGGTCATGATCGTCGCGCCGATCTCGATCCTGGGCTGCATCTACCTGTTCGGCAGCCTGTCGGCCGCCACGATCCAGCTGTTCGTGGGCTGGGCCATCGTCGGTCTGATCTTCTACTTCGCCTATAGCCGCAGCCGCAGCCACGTCGGCCGTGGCCTCGTCGAGACTCACGAACTGGACGGGGACGTGCCGCCCAGCTCGGTCCCGCCGATCGACTGATCCGGCGCAGCCTCGCTTGGCCCATGAAAAAGGCCGCCGTCCCGACCCGGGGCGGCGGCCTTTTCGTTAGAGGCTACTATTCCTCAGAGGCTGGTTTCGGCGTAACCACCCTTGATGGTGTTGCCGACCGGCAGGCCGAGTGCGGCCTTCACGGTGTTGAACACGCCAAGCTCGCCCGACCAGATCGCGGCATCGCCCAGGTCCATGCGCAGGAACAGCAGGTTGGGGTCGGTCTTGCCGCCCGGGTACCAGGCTTCGACCATGTTGTTCCAATGCTGGTCGAGCAGCGCACGGTCGGTTTCCTCGACCAGCGTGCCGTCGAAGCGGGCAAACACGTCATGCCCCTTCGACGCGAAGGTCGCGGCCGCTGCGCCCATGGCGGCGAAGCGGTTGTCACGCGTGGTGAAGAACCAGATCGCGTGGTTCGCGTCCTTGTCGAGTTGCGCGGTCATCGGCGCTGCGCTGTCAGCATCGTTGGCCAGCTGCAGCATTACAAACGGCGAATGGCTCAGCGACTTCCAGAACTTGTCCTTCAGTTCCTGCGGGTTGCCCTGGTCATACGTCATGGTTCTCTCCTCTGTTGCGTTTGCTGGTCTGTCGCGATCAGACGTGCGGATTGGTCAGCATCTCGGCGGTGATGGCATCGATCGCCGGCTGGCGGTCCTCGGCGGGGCGGCCCGACAGGAAGTCGGTCAGGTCGGTGATGAGGCGCTCCTGCACCGTCGCGAACACACCATGCGGCTCGCCCGAATATTCGACGATCTGCGCATGCGGAACGGCCTTGGCGACGGCGCGGCCGGTGGCATCGATTGGCACGGTCTTGTCGCTCGTGCCGTGGATCACCAGCGTGGGCACGGTGAAGCTGGGCAGGTCGGGGCGGAAGTCGGTGGTGGCGAAGGCCTTTGCGGCGAGCAGGGTGGGCTTGAGGCCGGCCTGCATGGCGTGGGTCCACGACAGCTTGAGCTGCTCGTCGCTGACGGGTTGGGTCAGCAGGCCGACGCCGTAGAATTCCTTGAAGAACTGGCCCATGAACTTGGCGCGGTCTTCGAGCATGCCCTGAGTCATCTGGTCGAAGGTGTCCGACGGGACGCCATCGGGATTGTCGTCGGTCTTGGCCATGTAGGGCACCACCGAGGACACCAGCGCGACGCGGGCGATGCCCTGTGCGCCATGGCGCGACAGGTAGCGGGCGATCTCGCCGCCGCCCATCGAGAAACCGACCAGCGCGGTATCCGACTGGGCGTCGGTCGCCTTCAGCACGTCCGCGAGATCGTCGGCGAAAGTGTCGTAGTCATAGCCGCCATCGGGCTGGTCGGACCGGCCGAAGCCGCGGCGGTCATAGGCGATGGCGCGGAAACCGGATTCGGCCAGCGCATTCATGACCGGATCCCAGCTGTCGGCATTCAGCGGCCAGCCGTGGATCAGGACAACGGCCGGTCCTTGTCCCCAAGATTTGACGTAAAGCTGCGTGCCATCACGCGTTTCGATCATCGGCATGTCCGGGGTCTCCAAAAGGGAAGCGGGTTATGCGCGTTCAACCGGCCGCATGCCGGCTTCGTTCCGCCGCTCTGCCCGAATTGCCAGCCGCCTCGTCGCACGCGGCACTGGTAACCGGCGCCATCGGAACGTATATGGAACGAATGGCGCAACCGAGTGTGATGGAACGACTGGGCATCCTGGCCGATGCCGCCAAATATGACGCATCCTGTGCGTCATCGGGCACGACCAAGCGCAACAGTGCAGGCGGCAAGGGTCTTGGCTCGACCGAAGGCATGGGCATCTGCCACGCCTATGCGCCCGACGGGCGCTGCATATCGCTGCTCAAGATCCTACTGACCAACCACTGCATTTTCGACTGCCACTATTGCGTCAACCGCAAGAGCTCGAACGTGCGCCGGGCCAAGTTCACCCCGCAGGAGGTCGCCGACCTCACGATCGCGTTCTACAAGCGCAACTATATCGAGGGGCTGTTCCTGTCCTCGGGGATCATCCGATCGTCGAACAACACGATGGAGCAGATGATCGAGACCGCGCGCATCCTGCGCGAGGAACATCAGTTTCGCGGCTATATCCATCTGAAGACCATTCCCGAGGCCGACCAGGAACTGGTCGAGCGCGCCGGACTTTATGCCGACCGCGTGTCGATCAACGTCGAGCTGCCGACGGTGGCGGGGCTGACGCGGCTGGCACCGGACAAGTCTGCCCCCGTTATCGAGGGCGCGATGGGCAAGATCGGCTCGGCGATCGTCGAGGCCAAGGATGCCCGCAAGCGGTTTCGCCATGCCCCGCGCTTCGCCCCCGCAGGCCAGTCGACACAGATGATCGTGGGTGCCGATGCGGCAAGCGATGCCGACATCGTCGGGCGGTCGGCGCAGCTTTATGGACAGTTCGGCCTGCGCCGCGTTTATTATTCGGCGTTCAGCCCGATTCCCGACGCCAGCGCCGTACTGCCCCTGCAGCGCCCGCCGCTGATGCGCGAACATCGGCTCTACCAGTCCGACTGGCTGATGCGCTTCTACGGCTATAGCGCGCAGGAAGTGCAGCAGGCGGCCGATCCGGGCGGGATGCTGCCGCTCGATATCGACCCGAAGCTCGCCTGGGCGCTGCGGTTTCGCGAGAGTTTCCCGGTCGACGTCAACCGCGCCCCTCGCGAGGCCTTGTTACGGGTGCCTGGCTTGGGCGTTCGCGCCGTCAATTCCCTCCTGTCGGCGCGTCGCCAGCGTCAGTTGCGTCTGGAGGATGTGGGCCGGCTGACCGTGTCGCTCGCCAAGGTGCGGCCGTTTATCGTGACGGCGGACTGGCGCCCGACGCTGCTGGTCGATCGCGCCGACTTGCGCGCAAGCCTGGCGCCGCAGAAAAAGCAGCAGCTGGAGCTGTTCGGGGCGTGACGATCCGCGTCAGCCTGCCGGCGAGCGACGACACCGATGCCTGGCGCGATGCAGCGCGCGCGCTGGTGCTGGCCGGGGTCGAGCCCGATGACGTGACCTGGGACGAGCCGGCGCTCGCCGCGCCCGACCTGTTTGCCGATGCTGCGGCACCGATCCCGCCGCCGCGGCCGGATGCACCCCCGGTCCGTGCCAGCAAGGCATTCCTGTCGCTCATGCGCATGGCGCTCCTGCATCGTGAGCCGGCGCGGTTCGACCTTGCCTATCGCCTGCTGTGGCGGCTGCAGGAGCGGCCCCGCGCCGCCGAGGATGCGGCTGATCCGCTGGTCCGGCGGCTCGATCACCTCGCGCGGCCGGTGCGCCGCGACATCCACAAGATGCGCGCCTTCGTCCGCTTTCGCAGCGTGATCGAACCCGACGGCGAGGAACGCTACGTCGCGTGGTTCGAGCCCGAGCATCATATCCTGCGCGCCAACGCCGGCTTCTTCGTGCGCCGCTTCGCGTCGATGCACTGGTCGATCCTGACCCCGCAGGGCACGCTGCACTGGGATGGGATCAGCGTGCAGGAGGGACCACCGGCGACGCGGCTCGATGCGCCCGCCGGCGATCCGCTCGAGGACCTGTGGCGGACCTATTATGCCTCGATCTTCAACCCGGCGCGTTTGAAAGTCGGCGCGATGCTTAAGGAAATGCCGCGCAAGTACTGGAAGAACATGCCCGAGGCGGCGCTGATCCCCGATCTCATCGCCGGGGCCCAGGCACGCGAGGCGGCCATGGTGGAAGTGGGCGCAAGTGCCGACTTCGGGACTCCGCCGGAAACGCTTTCGGCGCTGGCCGGAGGGATCGACGCCTGCCGCGCCTGCGCCATCGGCTGCAACGGTACGCGCGCGGTGGCGGGTGAGGGGGCAGGCGAGGGCGCCGCCTTCATGATCGTCGGCGAACAGCCGGGTGACAACGAGGAGCGCGAGAGCCGGCCCTTCGTCGGCCCAGCCGGGCAGGTGCTGCGCGCCCATCTCAGCCGTGCGGGGATCGATCCGGCGCGCGGCTGGCTGACCAACGCGGTCAAGCACTTCAAGCACCAGCCGACCGGCAAGCGCCGCCTGCACCAGACCCCGACCGCGGGCGAGATCGATCACTGCCGCTGGTGGCTGGACCGCGAGCGCGACCTGGTACGCCCGCGCCATATCCTCGCGCTCGGCGCCAGCGCAGCGCGCGGGCTGCTGGGACGGACCGCCAGTGTGCAGCGTGAGCGGGGGCTGGTGGCCGAGCAGGACGGGGCCGAGGTCTGGCTGACCTGCCACCCCAGCTACCTGTTGCGGCTCGACGGCCCGGCGCGCGAGGCCGAAGAAGCACGCTTCATCGCCGACCTCGCCGCCTTTTCAGAACGGATACGCTAGGCCTAGGCACGCAGGCGCTCGATCCCCTGGGCAAGGGCGACATAGAGCTTGCCCATGTCCGACGAGAGCAGCGTGACGCCCAGCGCATTGCCGTCGCGCGTCGAGAGCAGCTGGCGCAGCATGCCCTCAAAATCGTGGATGTAGCGGTTCACGTGCCCGCGGAACTCGGCATCGCCATTGTAATGCTGTTGCACCGCCTTGACGTCGGCGCTGTCGAGCAGCGTGACCGCGCGCCGTGTGAAGATGCCTCGGTCGCCGCGCAGGTACGAGGCCCAGGCCGTCTCTGACACATCGGCGGACAGGCGTTGGGCAATGTCGATCGCCGCGGAATTGAGCGATTCCGTGATGAGCGCGGCGCGGCGGGCAAAGTCGTTGTCGACCTGCTCCTCGGCGCGTTCGCGGGCGCGGGTGACGCGGTTCTCGAGGTTGGCGGTCAATTCGTCGACCTTGGCAAGCTGGTCGCGCATCTGCAGCGCGCTTTCGCGGCTGGCGTCCGCTGCGCTGTCGATCGCCTGTTCCAGCCGCGCGATCAATTCGGCACCGCGACCCTGCAGCACACGCGCGATCGCGGCATTGCTTTCCTCGCCGATCCGTTCGGCCATGGCGGTGATGTCGGCCTCGATCGTGCCGCCGATGCTGGCGCCGGCACTGCGCGCTGCCGCATGGAGGCGCTCGATCGCGGCGGCGAGCGAGCCGGCGACATCGCCGGAAAGCGCCTCGGCCTCTCCGCGCGCGGTTTCCAGCGTGGCGCGCAAAGTGTCGAGCTGTTGCTGCTGTGCCTCGGACTGGCGGGCGAAAGCCTCCTGAAGCCGCGCGACGTGCGCCAGCGCCGTGGCAACCTCGCCCGTCGTGCCCTTGACGCTGTCGGCCAGCGCCGCGCTGCGTGTTCCGGCATCGGCCAGACCCGTATGCAGTTCGCCGATGCGCTGGTCCAGCTGCTCCAGCCCGGCCTCGCTTGCGCGCAGCACTTGCGGCAGCTCGCGGCGGCCATGCTCGCCGGTCGCCTGGATCAGTTCGAGCAGGCGCACGGCGGCATCGGTGGTGCGGCCTATGTGATCGTCCTGCGCGGTCAGCTCCACGCCGGTTTCGGCAAGGCGCGTGCGCAGCAGGTCAAGAGCCTCGCCCACGCCCCGCGCAGTGCTTTCGCCAAGACCCGCCGACGCCTGCATCGTCTGCGCCAGCCGTTCGGCGCGCTGCGCCGCATCATCGCAGGCCGCAGCAAGGCGGCGCGCCTCGTCCTGCTGGCGCGTGCGCTGGGTATCGAGCGCGCGGTCGAGGTCGGCCAGCTTGTGCGCGAGCCCTTCGGCGGCGGCATTCGCGGCGGCGGTGACGGCGCTGCGGCGCTCGGCGATCGCGCGGTCGATCTCGACCATGCGATGGGCCAGCGTCTCGCGCTGTTCGTCGGCGCCGGCGACCAGCGCCGCGCGGCGTTCGGCGACTTGCGCGTCGATCGTCGCCGCGTCGGCGTCGAGGCTCGCCATGAGGGCGCGGCCCTGCTGGGCCAGCGCTTCGACGCGCGCTGCCTGCGCCTCGGTGGCGGCCTCGTGTGCGGCCGACAGCTCGTCGAGGGCGGCGCGGAGTGTGCGGATCTGCGCCTCGCTGCGGGCCTGCCAGCTGGCGAGTGCGGCGTCTTCGTGTTCTGCTATGGTTGCGCCGATTGTGTTGCTCGCCTGCTGCAGGGCATCGAGCCGCCGCTCGAGCGCGCCGGTGCTTTCGCGTTCAGCCACTGCGAGGTTGCGGCGCTGAGCCTCGAGCGTGTCGGTCAGAGTCTGTGCCCGCGCACGGATCGCGGCGAGGGCGGCGTGTTCCTGGCTGTCGAGCGCGGCACGGTGCGCCGCGACTTCCTCGCGCAGCGTGACAAACCGGCTCTCGGTCTGGCGCGCGAGGTCGGCGGTCGAGCCCGAGAGCTGGGTCAGCGCGGCGTCGACGTGTTCGCGCACGTTCGCCACCTGGCGCTCGCTGGCCAGACCGAAGTCGTTGAGCCGCTGGAACCCTGCAACCATGTCTTCGAGCTGCACGTGGGCGGTGCGCCCGGCATTGGCGATGGCGTTGGTCACGTCCTTGGCGCTGTTGGCCAGGACAGGGAGCTGGCCACGCAGCTTTTCCATATTGTCCAGTGCGTTGGCGGACACACCTGCGATGCGGTCGACCTGGGCGCCGTTGTCGTGGATCAGCGCGCGCAGCGTTTCGGCATTGGTCGACAGCCGGTCTGCGGCGATCCGGCCCAGCGCTTCGAGATCGCGCGATTGCGCGGCGATGAAGTCGCGCGCCAGCGAAAGCTCGGTGTTCATCGCGGAAAGGCGCGAGGCCAGTTGCGCCGATTCGCGCGACAGACCGCTGGCGATCCCGGCAAAGCGGCTGGCCTCGCGCCGGCTGGCGCGCTGGCCGAGCAGGGCGAGCACGAGCACCACCAGAACAGGCGAGGCCCATTGCCCCACCGCCACGGCCGATGCCGCGGGGCTGGCGATCCCGATCAGGCCGGGAAGGCTGGCCCACAGGAAAAAGGCCGTCCACACGAGCACGACCGCACCGGCGAGAACCAGCGGCCAGCGCGGCGCAGCGGCAACCTCGGCGACGTCGTCCTCCGCGCTCGCGAAGGTCTCGTCGCTCCAGGCGGGGGCGTCGTCGGCCCCGGCGCTGATCATGGTTGCGCTCAGCCCGCCGGTTTCCGGCTGGTTGCTCTCGATCGGAATGATCCGTGGTCCCCCGTTCATGCGCGGGGGTGTATCACGGAATTTGCCTGCGGTTAAACCCGCCTTAAGCCGTGGCGGGGCACAAGTGCGGCCATGGCTTATCTTGGCGACCCGATCGACCTCCAGCTGTCCGCCGCGGCCGGCAACGACCCGGAACTGTTCGCGGGATTGCGCGCGGCGTTCCTCGAGTCTGCACGGCGCCAGCTGGACCTGATGCAGCGGTCGCGGTGCGACGGAAACTGGTCGATGGCGGGCATGCGCCTCGAGGGGCTGGCCGCGTCGTTCCATGCCCAGGGATTGATGGCGCTGGTCGAAACCGCGCTGGCCGGCGCGCCGGGCGATCCCGCCGTGCTGAGGAAGATCAGCACCTGGCTCGACGAATTCGCGACGGGCCTGCCGCCTGCCTGACGAGACCCAGCCAAGAGCCTGGTGATCGTACCGAATGGTGCGGCGCTTGGCAGGAGCCGGTGCGCACCCTACGATGGCCGCGACAGGAGGCTGAAACTTGCGGGTCGCGCTCATATCGTTGATGGAACAGGTCGCTGCCGCAGGTACGGGGGGCGGGCCCGGCGAAGCGCCGGCGGTCGCCGTCGTGAACCCCGGTTTCCTGCCGATCGCGGGGCACAGCATAGCCCGCCACCAGCTCGGCCTCGCCCTGGCGCTGGGATGCACGCGAATCGTCGTTCATGCCGAGATGCTCACCGCCGAGATCGTCGAGATCCAGCACGCGGCCGAGGCGCGCGGCGCCCGCTTCCACATCATTACCGCCGCCCGCGCGCTTGTCGGCCTGGTCGCCGCCGAGGATGAGCTGTTCGTCTTTGCCGAAGGCTTCCTCGCCATGCCGGCGGAGGCCCGGCGCCTGCTCGACGAAGCGCCGGGCGTGCTGGTCCTGCCGGTCGAGGCGGGCGTGGCCGCCGGGTTCGAGCGCATCGACATCAATCATGCCTGGGCGGGGGCCTTGCGCATGCCCGGGCGGATCGTCGCCGGGCTGGGCGATCTTCCGGCAGACTGGAACCCGGTGGCGGCGCTGCTGCGGCTGGCGGTGCAGGCGCGGCTGGCGCTGCGCGCGGTGCCGCAGGCTCTGCTCGAGCGCGGTCGCTGGCGACTTGTCCGGACCGAAGACGATGCCCATGCCGCCGAGAACGACTGGCTCGCCCAGCACACGGCGGCAGACCACGTGCGCTCGCCGGGTGAATGGCTGGCGGTGCAGGGCGTGCGCCGCATCGGCCCGGCACTGCTTCACGCCCGGACCCGCCCCTGGGTGGTGGCCGTCGCGGCGCTGGTGCTCGTCATGCTGGCACTCGGCGCGGGCTGGTGGGGCTGGTCGGGGATCGCGTTCGCGCTGATCGGGCTGGGCTGGGTGCTGAGCCAGGCGGCAGGAATGCTGGCCAAGGTCGAGCAGGACTCGCTGCTGGAAAGCTCGGGGCGGGTCAGAGGCGGTGCCTGGCTCAACCCTTTGCTCGATGTCGTGCTGATCGGCGCCTGCGCCTGGCATGGGTCTGGTGCGGCTGTGACAGGGGCAGGGGCAGGGGCGGCAGTGCCGGCCGGCGCTACCTGGTTCGCGCCAGTGGTGCTGGTCCTGCTACTATGGCTCTATCCCGTGGTCCTGCGCGAATTTCGCTGGACCGGGTGGCTGTGCGATCGCCTGCTGGTCGCGCTCGTCCTCATCGGAATGACGCTGATCCTGCCCGTGCAGACCGCGTTGCACCTCATCGTTCTCGCGCTGCTTGCCACTGCGCTCGCACAGGCGCATGGTCTGTTTCCTAACCGCTTGCTAACCACTGGGTCTTAAGACCACGGCGATGGAAATGGCGCCTCACGCTTCGGCGGTCGCCCCGGCGGGCGACATCGGCTGGTTCACGGCCGCGCTGGCACGCGCCGGCACCGCAGCCGAAGGTCTTGCCCCGGTTGTCCGCACCCTCGTCGGCGGCGCGCCTGCTGATCTGCATTCCGACGACGTGATTGCCCGGACCCGCGGGATGATCGCCGATGTCGCCGGCCAACTCGCCACGGCGCTCGCCGAAGGCGCGGGGGCAGGCAAGGATGCGGCCCGCCACGATGCCGCGGCGCTCGAGCGCGATGGCGCCGCCATTGCCGCGCTGCTGACGGCCAGCGCGCCGTTCCTGATGGCCGTCCATGCACTGGCGCTCGAATGGCACGTGACCGACCGGCTCGATCGCACACACGGTATCGATCCCGTCCTGCCGCCCCTGATGGCCGAGGGCATCGCGGCGGCCGATGCGGATCTTGCCGGCGCCACCAAAGCGGTGCTGGCGGCGCAGGCGCGGTTCTGTTCGGCGCAGCGCCGGATGCAGCTTCCCTTGTCCGAACTGCCGGCGGACCTGTTCCGCATCGCGGTGCAGACGCTCCACGCCTGCGCGCTTGCCGCTCCGGCTGCGGACGCGCAAAGCCGCGCGATCATCGCCGAGCGTTCGCTGCGCTTGCGCTTCGATGCCGAACGCGGGCGCCTTGCCCTGCTGCGCCGCCTGTTCGAGCGCGCACCCGAACCCGCACTCTGGCTCGATCCGGCCCAGGCCGGCATAGCTCTGTTCCTGACGGCACTGGCGCGCATCATGGGCGGCCCGCGCGAAGAAGCGGTTCTCTTGACCAGCGCCACGCAGGCCGGCCGGCTGGCTCTCGTGCTGCGCGCGGCCGGGATGGATGGCGCCATCGTGCGCCGCACGCTGCTGTGCCTGCACCCCGACGTGGCAGTACCGCCGACACTCGACGATCTCGACCCCGCCGCGGCCGCCGCGCTGGTCCAGTGGACGCCGGACCTATGAGCGGTGGCGCCGCGCCGATCTGCGCCCGCTGCGATGCCGACGACCGCCTGATCGAGGCCGATGAGGCCTTGCTGCGGCTTCACCTGGCATCCGGCGGCGATGTGTCCGGGCAACTGGCCGTGCCCTCGCTGCTCCAGCTGGTGCGCGAGGCACGTGTGTCAGGCCTGCCGCAGGTGCGGAGCGTTGTCATGCACGATGGCGGGCAGTCGCTCGCCGCCCACGCCGAGGCCCGGCCCGAGGGCGATACCGTCGTCATCCTCACGCGCGACTGGCAACAGACCGGCGCCCTCGCCGGTGAGCGCCCCGCCGCGCTGCTGCATCACCTGGCGCAAGGGCATGTGCTGCTGGACGCACAGCAGCGCGTCGTCCTGGCGGCTTGCGAAGCGCCCGACCTTGCCGCGGCCGCTGCCCTGCTTGCCGACGCCCCGGGCGTGCATTGGACCCAGGCACTCGGGCTTGTGGAGGCCGCGCGCCTGGCCACGCTGCACTGGCGCCTGCTCGACGACATGGTGGTCGATCTTCAGGGATCGGCGCGGCGCTGGCGCGTGCGGCTATTGCCGCGTTCTGCCGGCTTCGATCTGTTGCTCCTGCCCGAGACGATCGCTGCCTTGCCCGATAGCCTGTCCGAGGCGCTGCCGGCGGATGCGGACGACACGGCGCTTCAGCCCTGGGCCGCATTCCTCGGTCGCGATCTCGCGCCTGCGCTGCGTCAGCCGATCAGCCGGATCATCGCCAATGCCGAGACGATCCGCAGCCGGCTGGCCGGGCCGCTGGGCGAGGCTTATGGGAATTATGCGGCCGATATTGCCGAGGCGGGGCGACACCTGCTCGGACTGGTCGACGATCTTGCCGATCTCGATGCGGTCGAGGCGCCGGGCTTTGCACCGATCCCCGACCACATCGACCTGGCGGACTGCGCAAGACGTGCCGCCGGCATCCTGTCGGTGCGCGCGCGCGAGCGGGGCATCGTGGTGGTCGTGCCCGATGAAGGCATCCAGGTGCCCGCGATCGGCGAGTTCAGGCGCGTGCTGCAAGTCCTCCTCAACCTGCTCAGCAATGCGATCCGCTATACCCCTGCACACGGCACGGTCGAGCTGGCCTGCGGCATCGAACGCGGGCAGGCCTGGCTTGCGGTCCAGGATCGCGGCGAGGGGCTGACGGCCGATCAGGCAGCGCGGGTGTTCGACAAGTTCGAGCGGCTGGGGCGCAAGGGCGATGGCGGCAGTGGCCTGGGGCTCTACATCTCGCGTCGGCTTGCGCGCGCGATGGCAGGCGATCTTGCGGTGGAAAGCACGCCGGGAATGGGGGCCCGCTTCGTGTTGACGCTGCCGGCGGACGTGCCGGCGGCCGGTCTCGTCAACGCACGCTGATTTTCACGGTTTTATTTACGTCAGGGCTGGCGCGACGAACGCGTCAGCGTTGGGTGCGGCGCCAGGCGCGCCACATCACGACCGCGCCGATGAGGGCGAGGCCGGCGCCCCGCCACGCCCATGGCCGCTGGTCGAGCATGAAGCTCTCGCGCGGCCAATGGACGTAGCCGAGGCCTTGTCCGATCCAGAGAACGCCCATGAGAAAGGCAGCCAAGCCGATGAAGCCGAAGATCGTCGCCTTGGCTGCCTGTCTTTTCATGGGATCCGCTCCGCTCAGCGCTGGTCGAGCGGCACGTAGTCGCGCTGCGTCGGCCCGGTGTAGAGCTGGCGCGGGCGGCCGATCTTCTGGCCGGGATCGGAGATCATTTCGTTCCACTGCGCGACCCAGCCGACGGTGCGGGCGAGCGCGAAGAGCACGGTGAACATCGTGGTCGGGAAGCCGATCGCCGACAGGATGATGCCCGAGTAGAAGTCGACGTTCGGGAAGAGCTTCTTCTCGACGAAGTACGGATCGTTGAGCGCGATCTCTTCGAGGCGCAGGGCGGTCTCGAACAGCGGATCGTTGACCTTGAGCGCATCGAACACCTCGCGCACGGTCTTCTGCATCACGGTCGCGCGCGGGTCGTAGTTCTTGTAGACGCGGTGACCGAAGCCCATCAGGCGGAACGGATCGTTCTTGTCCTTGGCGCGCTCGATGTAGTGCGGGATCTTGTCCGGCGTGCCGATTTCCTTGAGCATGTTGAGCGCGGCTTCGTTCGCGCCGCCATGCGCGGGGCCCCACAGACAGGCGATGCCGGCGGCGATGCACGCAAACGGATTGGCACCCGACGAACCGGCGAGGCGCACGGTCGAGGTCGAGGCGTTCTGCTCGTGGTCGGCGTGGAGGATGAAGATGCGGTCCATCGCCTTTTCGACGGCGGGGATCACTTCGTATTCCTCGGCCGGAACGCCGAAGGTCATGCGCAGGAAGTTGCCCGTGTAGGACAGGTCGTTGCGCGGGTAGAGGAACGGCTGGCCGACCGAATACTTGTACGCCATCGCCGCGATCGTGGGGATCTTGGCGATCAGGCGGTGCGAGCTGATCGTGCGGTTCTGCGGATCGGCGATGTCGGTCGAATCGTGATAGAACGCCGACAGCGCGCCGACGACGCCGCACATCACGGCCATCGGGTGCGCGTCACGACGGAAGCCGCTGTAGAACTTGGTCAGCTGCTCGTGCACCATGGTGTGGCGCGTGATCGTCCGGGTGAACGATTCCAGCTCCTCGCCGTTCGGCAGTTCGCCGTTAAGCAGCAGGTAGCTGACTTCCATGAAGCTCGAATGCTCGGCCAGCTGGCCGATCGGATAGCCACGATGCAGCAGGACGCCTTCGTCACCATCGATGTAGGTGATCGCGCTGTCACAGCTGGCAGTCGAGGTGAAGCCCGGGTCGTAAGTGAACTTGCCGGTCTGGCCATAGAGCTTGCGGATGTCGATCACATCCGGGCCGATGGTGCCGCTCTTGACCGGAAGCTCGACGGTCTTGCCGTCGGTGGCCAAAGTAGCCTGATTGTCGCTCACGCTAGGCTCTCCTGTTACAAAATTGGTCGTGTCGTCGCCCGCCGTCATCCGGCGGCGTGGTCCTGTAGACGGGCCAGCGCTTCCTCCTTGCCGAGGAGCGCCAGCACGTCGAAAATTCCGGGCGAGGTGGTCTGGCCGGTCAGTGCCGCACGCAGCGGCTGGGCGATCTTGCCAAGGCCCACGCCCAGTTCCTCGGCCATCGGCTTCACCGTGGCCTCGAGCGCGTCGGGTGTCCATTCGGGCGCATCTGCAAGACGGGCGACCACTTTGGCAAGAATTGCCCGCGCGTCGTCGGTCAGCATGTTGGCCGCCTTCTCGTCGAGCGGCAGCGGCCGCTGCGCGAAGAGGAACACGGCACCCTTCGCCAGTTCATTGACGTCGGCGGCGCGCACCTTGAGGACGGGCATCGCCTCGGCCAGCTTGGCCTCGTCCACCGCCGGCACCAGCGTGGCGAGGCGGGGCGCTACGAGGCTCGCGAGCCGTGCATCGTCCGCCTCGCGAATGTAGTGGCCGTTGAGATTGAGCAGCTTCTTGAGGTCGAAGCGCGAGGCGCCCTTGTTGACATCGGCGATGTCGAACCATTCGATCGCCTGCTCGCGGCTGATGATTTCCTCGTCGCCATGGCCCCAGCCGAGGCGCAGCAGGTAATTGAACACCGCCTCGGGCAGCAGGCCCATGTCGTCGCGATAGGCATCGACACCCAGCGCGCCGTGGCGCTTGGACAGCTTGGCCCCGTCGGCACCGTGAATCAGCGGGATATGGCCATAGACCGGGTCGGGCCAGCCACCCTCGATCGCGTCCATCGCGCGGATTACCACCAGCTGGCGGAAGGCGTTGTTGATGTGGTCATCGCCGCGGATCACGTGGGTGACGCCCATGTCGTGGTCGTCGACCACCACCGCGAGCATGTAAGTCGGCGTGCCGTCGCTGCGCAGGATGATGAAATCGTCGATCTCGACGTTCTGCACCGTGATCGTGCCCTGGACGGCATCGTCGATCACCGTCTCGCCGTCGCGCGGCGACTTGACGCGGATCACGTAGCTGCGGTCGGCGGGCCAGCTGTCGGGCGTGGCATCGCGCCATTCGCTGTCGAGGCGGAACGGGCGACGTTCTTCCTGCGCCTTGGCACGGCGCTCGGCCAGTTCTTCCTGGGTGAGGTAGCAGCGATAGGCATGGCCGGCGGCGAGCAACTGGTGCGCGACTTCGGCGTGGCGGTCCGAACGGGCGAACTGCATCACGGGTTCTTCGTCGCCGCCGAGGCCGAGCCAGTTCAGGCCGTCGAAGATCGCGTCGATCGCGGCATCGGTCGAGCGGGCGCGATCGGTATCCTCGATGCGCAGCAGATAGGTGCCACCATGATGGCGGGCATAGAGCCAGTTGAACAGCGCGGTGCGCGCGCCACCGATGTGGAGGAAGCCGGTGGGCGAGGGGGCAAAGCGTGTGACGACACGCGCCGCAGGCCGGTTGCCGGCGTCCGTTGCCGGGTTCGATCCTGCAGAAACGGTATCAGTCTCGCTTGCCATCGACGGCGCATTCCTTCCAGTTTCGGCGCATGGCCGGCTTTCCTGCAGCCCCCACATCCACTTGTGCGGACGACCTCGGCAGCCCCGCTGCGGGGGCGCCAGAGACCGGTCCTGATTGGGGACTGGTCGGGCTGTCGCGGCATTGGGCCAAACCTTTGCATTTGTCCAGCATGCTCGCGCATGCGAATGCGTGGCTCGAGCAACGCGGGACTGAACGCGGACCGTGGCTAAGTGTTTCCTTTGGCGTGGGAATCTCTGCCTGGTTCGCCCTGCCGGGACCATACCAATGGCTGGCCTTCCTCGCCCTTTTGGCCGCAATTATGCTGCTGGTGCTGCCATTGGACCGGGATGGCCGACTCGCCCACCTGCGACTGGCCGTTCTGGGCGTGGGACTGATGGCATTTTCCGGCTGCGGGACGATCTGGATCAAGTCGGAATTGCTGGGGACGCCGCCCATCCCGCGGCCGATGGTCACGGCGGTCGAAGGCGTCATTACCGCGCGCGACGTCCGCCAGGCGGACGGCATCGTGCGCTTGGTCATCGCCACGCGGCTACGGATCGAAGCCTACGGGACGCCGGGGAGGGGGCATACGACACACCGTGCGCCAGCGCTCTTTCGCGACGGCTCGGTGCGCGTGAACCTTCAGCTCGAGCGGGATAATCCGCAGCTCGCCGATGGCGTCCATGTCCGCCTGACCGCCCGCCTGATGCCGCCAGCGCCGCCGATGGTGCCGGGCGCTTTCGACTTTGCGCGCACAGCCTGGTTTTCGGGCCTGATGGCGACGGGGAGCGTGACGGGTCCGGTGTCAATCCTGACGCCGCCGCCGCCCGGCACGACGCTGGACGCCGTGCGACAGAGGCTGGCAGACCATATTCGCACGCAACTGGCCGGCACCCCCGGCGCGATTGCCGCAGCCTTCGCCAGCGGGGACCGGGGCAGCATCGCCAAGGCCGACGAAGATGCCATGCGCGATGCCGGGCTCACGCATCTTCTGTCGATCAGCGGGCTTCACGTCAGTGCCGTGGTCGGTGCCGTCTATTTGATCGTCTCGCGGATGATAGCTTTGGTGCCATTTCTGACGTTGCGTCTGCGCGTGCCGCTGGTGGCAGCGGCGGCGGGAGCTTTGGCCGGCGTTGCCTATACACTGCTGACCGGCGCGGAAGTGCCGACGATCCGGTCGTGCCTCGGAGCCTTGCTCGTGCTGGCGGCACTGGCGCTTGGCCGCGATCCGCTTTCGCTGCGCATGCTTGCCGTCGCCGCCTTCGTCGTCATGCTGTTCTGGCCCGAGGCGGTTGCGGGGCCGAGCTTCCAGATGAGCTTCGGCTCCGTCATGGCGATCATCGCGTTCGACGGCTCGGCGCCGGTGCGGCGCTTCCTCGATCATCCCGAGGAAGGCACCGTCATGCGTCTGGCGCGGCACCTTGCCATGGTGCTGGCGACCGGCCTCATCATCGAACTCGCACTGATGCCGATGGGGTTGTTCCATTTCCATCGCGCCGGCATCTACGGTGCAGGGGCCAACGTCGTCGCGATCCCGCTGACCACCTTCGTCACGATGCCATTGATTGCGCTGGCTCTGCTGCTCGATCTCTCCGGCTGCGGGGCGCCTGCCTGGTGGGCGGTGGGCCGGTCGCTCGATGCACTCCTGTGGCTGGCTCACGCGACCGCGAGTCAGCCGGGGGCGGTGACCTTGCTGCCGGGAATGCCCGCCTGGGTGTTCGGACTGTTTGTCGGTGGGTTGCTTTGGCTTGCGCTGTGGTCGGGGCGCGTCAGGCTCTGGGGCCTGCTGCCGGTCGCCGTCGCCACGCTCCTGACCGTTGTGCAGCCGGTTCCCGATATCCTCGTTACCGGAGACGGGCACCATGTGGCCCTGACGGGGCTGGGGAACGACCTGGTGATGCTACGGAGCACCCGCAGCGACTATACACCCGAAACCTTGCAGGAGACCGCAGGCCTGTCCGGCATCGTGCGGCCCATCGAAGACTGGCCCGGGGCGCGGTGCAATGCCGATTTCTGCCGCGCGACCTTGTTGCGCGGCGGGCGAACCTGGACCGTCCTGATGACCCGCAGCAGCGACTTCGCCGACTTTTCAGGCATGATCCGCGCCTGCGCCCTGGCCGACATCGTGATTGCGGACCGCACCTTGCCGCGCCGCTGCAAGCCACGGTGGTTCAAGGCCGATCGTGCGCTGTTGCGGCGGACCGGCGGCATGGCGGTCTATCTGGCGCCGGGGCGCGTGGAGACGGTGGCCGACGCCGAGGGCGAACATGGCTGGTTTGGTGGTGGGAGGATCGGGCGCGGGGTGCCTTAGGTTGATAGGCGCGGACGCTCGAGGCGAGCGCCTTGCCCGTTACCCCTCCACCACCCGCTTTGCGGGTGGTCCCCCTCCCCACGCTGTGGGGAGGATCGGGGGAGGGCTTAGTGGTAGCGGCGCAGGAGGCCGGCGAGCTTGCCTTGCACTTCGACTTCGTTGGCGTCGTAATACTGAGGATCGTACGCGGCGTTGGCGGGGTCGAGCCGCACACGGCCCTTTTCGTGGCGCAGGTACTTGAGCGTCGCTTCTTCCCCGCGGACCAGCGCGACGACGATCTCGCCATCGCGGGCCGTGTTCGTGCGACGGACCAGCGCGAAATCGCCGTCGAGGATGCCGGCATCGACCATCGAGTCCCCGGACACCTCGAGCGCGTAATGCTCGCCGGCGCCAAGCAGCGCGGCAGGAACCGGCAGGATGGCGTTGGTCTCCATCGCCTCGATCGGGGCGCCGGCGGCGATGCGGCCGTGCAGCGGGATCTCGACCACGTCGTTGGCGGCATGTGGCGCGGCGCTGGGCGTCGGGGCCGGTGCGGCCGCACGGGCGGCAACGGTACGCGTCCCGTCGATACGGGCCGGGGCCTTGGCGCCGAGACTTTCCGGCTCCCGAATGACCTCGAGCGCGCGCGCCCGGTTGGGCAGGCGGCGGATGAAACCGCGTTCCTCGAGCGCGGAAATCAGACGGTGCACGCCGGACTTGGACTTGAGGTCCAGCGCTTCCTTCATTTCCTCGAAAGACGGCGAGATGCCGGAATCATCCAGGCGGGTCTGGATGAACGAGAGCAGTTCGTGCTGCTTGCGCGTCAGCATTCGCAAGTCTCCTTTGGCGAACGAATGCGGAACGAATAAGCAACTAAACCGAACGCGTCAAGCAAATGCGCCGAAATCGAGCAGATAGATCGGTACTTCGCTCGATTTCGGACGAGCAGGGGCACCGGCCTCGCGGCGCACGAGGCAATTCGAGCGGGCGAGCGAGGACAACGCGCCGGAATCCTGCAGTGTATCGAGCGTGACGCGCGTGCCATCCCATTGCGCGCGCAGGAATTCGGTGCGCCCGCCGCCAGCCGGAAGATCGTGATCGAGGAGGGCCGACAAGGGGCTTTGCAGCGGCTGCGCGGCACCCAGCATCGCACGCAGCAGCGGAAGCAGGAACAGGGTGCCTGTCACGAAGGCCGAGGCCGGATTACCGGGGAGCCCGAGGATGACTTGCCGATCGCGGCGCCCGACGAGCAGCGGCTTGCCCGGCTTGATCGCGACGCGCCAGAAATCGAGCGTGGCGCCGATCGCCTCGAGTGCCGGGCGGACAAGGTCATGGTCGCCGACCGAGGCGCCCCCGCTCGTCACCACGACATCGGCATGGCGGACGGCATCGAGCGCGGCGGTCAGTGCCTCCAGCGTATCGGGCACGGGACCATGGCGCGTCACGTCGACGGGCAGCGTTGCCGCCATGGCGGCAAGCATGGGGCCGTTGCTGGCGGGAATCTGGTGCGGCAGCAGCGGGTGGCCCGGAGCGCCGAGCTCGTCGCCGCTGTCGATCACCGCGACGCGCAGCCGCCGACGCACCGGCACATGCGCGTGGCCGGCGGCGATGGCGAGGGCGATCTGGGCCGGGCCCAGCCGTGCGCCCGTGGCAAGCAGAGGTTCCTGCACCGCGAAATCCATGCCGGCCGGGCGGATATGGCGGTCATGCGGAACCGGCGGGGTTCCGGTAAGCAGCAGCGTATCACCCTCGCGGCGCGCGTCTTCCTGGATCAGCACGGTGTCGGCGCCGGCTGGAACCGCGGCCCCGGTGCTGATGCGCACAGCCTGGCCTGAGGCGACCATGCCGTCGAAGGGATGGCCTGCCGCGCTTTCACCGATCACATGCCAGGGTCCGGGCAGATCGGCGCTGCGCAGGGCATAGCCGTCCATCGCCGAAAGCGCTGTGGCGGGCTGGGTACGCGCCGCCACGACGGGCCCGGCCAGATAATGCCCGGCGGATTCGGGTGTCGCGCGATGCTCGATCGCGACGAGTGGTGCCTGCGCGATGAGACGGGCTTGCGCCTCCTCCAGCGGCAGGGGCGGAACGCGGCTGCTCATTCGGCGCGGACCCAGTCGCCCGACTTGCCGCCGCGCTTTTCGATCAGGCGGACGGCGTCGATCGCCATGCCCTTGTCTACGGCCTTGGCCATGTCGTAGATCGTCAGCAGCGCCACGCTGGTCGCGGTCATCGCCTCCATCTCCACGCCGGTCTTGGCGGTGAGCGAGGCCGTGGCCGTGCATTCCACGCCCTCGTCCGTGAGGGTGAAGTCGACGCTCACGGCATCGAGCGCGAGCGGGTGGCACAGCGGAATGAGCTCCCCGGTGCGCTTGGCCGCCATGATCCCGGCGATGCGCGCCGTTGCCAGAACATCGCCCTTGGGCACGGCGCCGTCGCGGATCGCGGCGCGGGCCGCGGCCGACATGCGGATCAGGCCGCGGGCAACGGCGACGCGCTGCGACGGGGCCTTGGCGCCGACATCGACCATATGGGCATGGCCGCGGGCATCGAGATGGGTCAGTTCGCTCATGCCCCGCTCATGCCAGACCCGGGCCGCGTTGCAAGGGTGCCTGTGTAGAAGGGTTGCGGGGGCGCCAGGCCCGCTTGCAGGTATTCCAGTGCAATGCCCGCAAGGTTCTGCGAACGCCCGACATGGCGCAGGCGGACCCGCTCGAACCCCACGATGACCTGCCGATAGCGCGCGAAGCAATCGGCGGTGGCGGGGTGGATCGCCGTCCGCCCCGCGATCTGGTCGAGCACGAAGGCGCTGTCCCCGCACAGGATCACGTCACGATCGCCAAGCGTCTGGGCCAGTGCGACGGCAGCCAGCAGCGCGCACCATTCCGCCCGGTTGCTGTCGCCATTGCCGGCATGGGGATCGAACCAGGTCGCGCCGCGCGTCACGACCGCTGTTTCCATGGCGCCGGGATTGGGCCGGCAGCCGCCGTCGAACCAGATCTTGCGCGCGGCCATGGCGCGAGATCGTCAGCCGTTCAGCAGCGTGCGGGTCGCAGCCGCGACGTCGTCGTGCCGCATCAGGCTTTCGCCGACGAGGAACGTGCGCGCGCAGGGGCTGAGGCGAACGAGATCGGCGTGATGGTTGATGCCGCTTTCGGCCACCAGCAACGTGCCTTCGGGCGCGAGCGGCGCGAGGCGTTCGGTATTGCCGATGTCGGTCACGAAACGCTTCAGATCGCGGTTGTTTACGCCGATCAGGCGCGAGTGCAGCCGCGCCGCACGCTCCATCTCGGCGGCGTCGTGAACCTCGACCAGCACGTCCATCCCGTGTTCGCGGGCGGCAGCCTCGATCTCGGCCATCTGTGCATCGTCGAGCGCGGCGACGATGATGAGGATGGCATCGGCACCGATCGCGCGCGCCTCGGCCACTTGCCAGGGATCGACCATGAAATCCTTGCGCAGCACCGGCAGGGTGCAGGCGGCGCGGGCGGCGACCAGATAGTCCTCGTGCCCCTGGAAATAGGGCGCGTCGGTCAGCACCGAGAGGCAGGCTGCGCCGCCCGCTTCATAGGCGCGGGCGTGCTCGGCCGGCTGAAAGTCGGGGCGGATCAGACCCTTGGACGGGCTGGCCTTCTTGATCTCGGCGATCAGTGCGAAGCCATCAGTGGCGCGCGCGCGCAGCGCGGCCTCGAAACCGCGTGGGGCGGACTGCTGCGCTGCTTGCGCCGCCAGGTCGGCCAGCGAATGCGCCGCCTTGCGGGCCGCGACTTCGCCGCGCTTGGTGTCGCAGATTTCGGTGAGCTTGTCGGTCATCACGGCCCCTTATTGCAGCGCGTCGATCCAGCAGCGCAGCAGCGCAAAGGCCAGACCCTTGTCGATCGCCTCGGCCGCCTCCTCGACGCCCTCGTGCCAGTCCTCGACGGCGCCCGCCACAGTGAGGGCGGCAGCGGCGTTAAGCAGCACGGCATCGCGATAGGGGCCGGGCTCGCCCATCAGCAGCGCCTTGAGCGCGGCGGCGTTATGTGCGGCATCACCGCCCCGGATCGCGTCGACGGGGGCTGCGGCAAGGCCGGCATCGGCCGCGGTCATCCGGTGGAGCAGCATGACATCGCCGTGGACGTCCGCCACCTCGTTGCCGCCGGCGAGGCTCAATTCGTCCAGGCCCTCGTCGCCCGAGACCACGAACGAGCGCGTCGTGCCGAGGCGCCGGATCGCGTCGGCATAGATTGGCACGTAGGCGGGCCGGGCAATGCCGACGAGCTGGCGACCGACGCGCGCCGGATTGGCGAGCGGCCCCATCAGGTTGAAGATTGTGCGACGGCCGATGGCGCGGCGGATCGGCATGATCCGGCCCATGGCGGGATGGTGATGGCCGGCGAACAGGAAGCAGATGCCAAGATCCGCCAGCGTTCGCTCCGCCGTCTCGACCGCGCGGTCGAGGTTGAGACCCAGTGCCTCGAGCGTGTCAGCCGCGCCGGCCTTCGAACTGGCGGCGCGATTGCCGTGCTTGGCGACCGGCACGTCGCAGGCGGCTACCACGAGGCTGACCGCGGTCGAGACGTTGAGCGTGTGGTGACCGTCACCACCGGTGCCACAGACGTCGATCGCGTTGTCCGGCGCATCGACCGCGATCATGCGGGCGCGCATGGCGCGTGCTGCGCCGGCGATCTCGGCAGCGGTCTCGCCGCGGTCGGACAGCGCGACGAGGAACGCGACGGTGTCGTCGTCGGCGACCTCGCCGTCTAGGATCGCGGCGAAGGCGGCCTCGGCGCTGGCTTCATCGAGGCCGGCCTCGTCGATCGACGGCAGGCTGGCGCTCATGCCGGCAGCTTGGCGTCGATCCCGCACAGGCGCAGGAAATTGGCGATCATCGCGTGGCCGTGTTCGGTGGCGATGCTTTCAGGATGGAACTGGACGCCGTGGATCGGCAGCGTCTCGTGGCGGAAGCCCATGGTGTGGCCATCGTCGGACCGTGCATTGACAACGAGGCACGAGGGCACCTCCTCGACCACCAGCGAGTGATAGCGCGTGGCGGTGAACGGCGAGGGCAGGCCCGCGAACACCCCGGTGCCGTCGTGCGTCACCGGCGAGGTCTTGCCGTGCATCAACCCGCCGCGCACGACCTTGCCGCCGAAAAACTGGCCGATCGACTGGTGGCCAAGGCACACGCCGAGCAGCGGCACGCCTGCCTGCGCGGCCGCACCGACGAGATCGAGGCTGACGCCCGCTTCGTTCGGCGTGCAGGGGCCGGGCGAAAGGAGGAAGCCGCTTGCCCCCAGCGACAGGGCCTCGGCCGCGGTGATCGCGTCGTTGCGCACGACCTTTACCTCGGCACCCAGTTCCATCACGTAGTGGACGAGGTTCCAGGTGAAGCTGTCGTAGTTGTCGATGACGAGGATCATGGGCGGGCCTTACTGTCCGAATTGCGGCTGCGCGGCGACGCGGATCGCCTCGCGTGCGGCGGCGAAGAGCGCACCGGACTTGTGCTCGCACTCGCGCTGCTCGGCGGCGGGGTCGCTGTCGGCGACGATGCCGGCGCCGGCCTGGACGTGCATCACGCCATCCTTGACCACGGCGGTGCGCAGCACGATGCAGCTGTCGACCGAGCCGTCGGGCGCGAAATAGCCGACGCCGCCGGCATAGGCGCCGCGCGTCTCGGGTTCGAGCTCCGCGATGATCTGGCAGGCGCGCACCTTGGGCGCGCCGCTGACCGTGCCCGCCGGGAAGCCCGCGAACAGCGCATCAACCGAATCCGCGCGGGCGGTATCGAGCCGGCCGACCACGTTCGAGACGATGTGCATGACGTGGCTGTAGCGCTCGATCGTATAGCTCTCGGTGACCTTGACGCTGCCGGCGGCGGCGACGCGACCGACGTCGTTGCGGCCGAGGTCGAGCAGCATGAGGTGCTCGGCGCGTTCCTTGGGATCGGCGAGAAGGCTTGCCTCGTGTGCGCGGTCTTCCTCGGGCGTGGCGCCGCGCGGGCGGGTGCCGGCGATCGGGCGGATGGTCACTTCGCCATCGCGGATCCGCACGAGGATCTCGGGGCTGGAACCGATCAGGCCAAAGCCCGGCATGTCGAGGAAGTAGAGGAACGGCGAGGGGTTGATGCGTCGGAGGGCACGATAGAGCGCCATCGGCGGCAGCGGGAAGGGCGCGGTGAAGCGCTGCGCCAAGACGACCTGGAAGATGTCGCCGGCGGTAATGTAGTCCTTGGCGCGCGCGACCATTTCGCCATAGCGGGCCGGGTTCATCACCGGCTCGCGGGCGAGGTCGACGGCCTCGGGTAGGCGCGGGTCGGCGGGCGCGGGACCTTGCAGACGCGCCAGCGCGGCGTCGATGCGGTCGGCGGCCTGTGTAACCAGGGCTGCCGGCTCGCCACCTTCGGCCCAGACCGGGGCGACGGCGGTCAATTCGTCCGACAGGCGGTCGAACACCAGCAGCACGGTCGGACGCACGAACAGCATGTCGGGCAACTCGAGCGGGCTTTGCGGCGCGCGCGGCAGGGTTTCGACCAGCCCGATGGTCTCGTAGCCGAAATAGCCGACGAGGCATGCGAGCGTCGGGGGCAGGCCCTGCGGCACGTCGATCCGGCAGCGTTCGACCAGCGCGCGCAGTTCGGCGAGGCTGTCGCCGGCCAGCGGCGCAAAGGCCTCGCGGTCGGTCTGCCAGCTGGGATTGATCTGCGCGGCGGCGCCGGTCGCGCGGAAGACGAGATCGGGATCGAGGCCGAGCAGGCTGTAGCGCCCGCGCACTTCTCCGCCCTGCACCGATTCGAGCAGGAAGTCGCCGCGTTCGCCGGCCATGAGCTTGCGCGCGGCGCTGACCGGGGTCTCGCTGTCGGCGATCAGCTTGCGCCAGACGAGCGCCGGCTTGCCGGCCGCAAGCGCGGCCAGGGCGGCGGAGCCGTTTTCCACAGACGGGTTGGCGGTGTCCGCGACGAGTCCGGTCATCGTCTTATTGGCCGCCGGCCTGGCCCCCGGCGAGCCGGGTGTTAAGCGCACGCAGCGCGGTCTCGTTGCGGGTTACGCCGACTTCCTTGCGCATGGCGCCGCGCAGCTGCTCGGCCAGTTCGCGCCCGACGTCCTGGCCCATCTGCTGGCGCGCCTGGGCCAGGAAGGGATCGTTGGCGGCGATCTGCGCCGGGGTCACCGACTTGAGCGCGACGACATAGAACCCGGCGCGGTTGGGCGCCTCGAGCGGCTTGGCAGTGCCCTTGGCCATGGCGAAGAGCAGGACGAGCGGCGGCGGGAGCTGGCGGCCCGACTGCTGCATCGCGGCGAGCTGGTCGCGCGTCAGGCTGATCGGCTGGGCAGCGGGCAGGGCGAGCCCCAGACCCTTGATAGCATCGGCCAGCGGCGTGCCCTTGGCGACGGCGGCAAGCACCTTGGCCGAGGCATCCTTGGCGCGCGCGGCGCCTTGCTCGGTCGCATAATCGCGCGCGACCACGTCCTTGATCTGGTCGAGCGGCGCGGGCGAGGCCGGGGTGATGCGGGCAACGTCGTAGATCGCGATGCGCTTGCCATCGGCGAGCGGTGCGACCTGGGCTTCGCCTTCACGCTCCATGCCGAAGGCGTTCTGCGTCAGTGCCAGCACGTCGGCCGGAGCCTTCTCGCCGGCCTTGCCGAAGATCGCGCCGTCCGAGGTCAGCGCCGGGGTGGTCACGACCTCGACGCCCTGGCCCTTGGCGACATCGGCGAGGCCGGTGTGATTCTCGAACTGCTCCTCGAGCTGGGCCGAGAGATCGAGCAGCGCGGCGTGGCGCTTCTCGGCGGCGAGCGCGGTGGTAATCTCGGGGCGTGCCTGGTCGAGCGTCTTGCCCGGCTTGCGGGTCACGACGTCGACACGCACGACATGCCAGCCAAGACCGCTCTTGGCGGGGGCGGCGAGCTTGCCCTGCGCGGCGGCGAAGACGGCGTCGGCCACGGCGGGCGAGGACTGCGCGGCGAGCTTGTCGCGGGTGATGTCGGCGATCTTGCTGGTCGACAGGCCCTTGGTGCGCACCGCGGCATCGAGGGCGGCACCGCCGGACACCTGGGCGGCGAGTTCGCGCGCGGCGGCCTCGGTCGGGACGACGACCTGCGTCACCGTGCGCGTTTCGCTGGCGGCGTAGCTGTCGGCGTTGAGCTTGTAGCGTGCGGCGATCTCGGCCTCGGTGGGTGCGGCAACGGTCTTGAGGCCGGCCTCGTCGATGATCGCATAGCGCAGGACGCGACGCTCGGGCTGGCGATAGCGCGCGGCGTTGGCCTTGTAATAGCTGGCAAGCACGGCGTCCGCCGGCTTGTCCTTGGGCGCGAAGGCCAGGCTTGGCAGGAAGCCGATCTCGCCGTCGCGCTTTTCCTTGAGCATCGCGGCATAGCGCGTGACGCCCGCGCCAGGCAGCGAGGCACCGATCGAGGCCGGGACCAGCACCTGGCGCGCGATCAGGCCCTGGGCCAGGTCGGTGCGCACGGTGGTGTCGGTCAGGCCGCGCTGGGCGAGCAGGGCCTTGTAGGCGGTTTCGCTGAACTTGCCGTCGGGCCCCTGGAACGCGGGCTGCTTGGCGATCTCGCTGTCCACCAGCCGGTCGCTGGCGCCCATGTCGTGGGCGATGGCCCACTGCTGCATCGCGGTGCGATCGACCAGGCTGTCGAGCGCGTCGTTCAGCACGTTCTGCGCCAGGAACTGCTGCATCGTCAGCGACGGGTTCGACTGGCGCTCCCGCTCGAACGCCGAGGTGATGATCCGGTAGAGGTCCGCCGAGGCGACTTGACCGCGTCCGACCTTGGCGACCGTATCGCCGCCCGCGCTCTGGCCGAGGCGCAAGCCGGTGACGTCGGCGCCGGCAAAGGCGACGGCAAGGAGGCCGATGAACACGAGCGCGAACAGCGCGCCAAAGCGCGAGTGGATCAGTTTACGAAACAGCGAGAGCATGGATGCGATCAAATCCGCGATGGGGCCAAGGTCGCCTGCCTTAGGAGCCTTGCGCGCATCCCGCAATCCTTGCGCGTAAGGCCATGCGTACTGGGCCATGAGCCCAGGGGGGCAATCGACGGACGAAGCGCCGGGCCGCTGCGCGCTTCGTCGCGAGGCGCTTGCGTTCCCCATGTGAAACGCCGCAAGGAAAAGCGCGCGGCGATTTTGCAATCTCGCCACAGCTTTGATACCGGCAACGCGACAACGGCCCACCGCTCCTGGCGGTACGAGGCCGGCGCAGGGACCAAGACAGGCACGAAGGGGCAAGGCCGACCATGGGGCAACGACCGTATATCGTCGGAAACTGGAAGATGCACGGCAGCCGGGCGATGCTGGCCGAGGCGCGCGCGATCGATCGTGCCGCAGCGCGTCATCCGCAGGTGGAGATCGCGCTGGCGCCGCCGTTTCCGCTGATCGGCGCGTTGCGCGAGGCGGTCTCGGGTATCGGCGTCGGCGGGCAGGATTGCCACACCGAGGTCAAGGGCGCGCACACGGGCAATGTCTCGGCCGCGATGCTGGCCGATATCGGTGCCGACTTCGTGATTCTCGGTCATAGCGAGCGTCGCCGCGACCACCGCGAGGACAATGCGCTGATCCGCGCCAAGGCCGAGACCGCACTGGCGGCAGGGATCGGTGTCATCATCTGCGTCGGCGAGACGCTGGAGGAGCGTGACAGTGGTTCGGCCGAGGACGTCGTCGCGGCGCAGGTCGACGGCTCGCTGCCCACCGGCGATGCCGCACTCGAGGCCGTCCAGGCCGGCAAGGTCGCGATCGCCTACGAGCCGGTCTGGGCCATCGGCACAGGCCGCGTTGCCGACGTGGAAGACGTCGTCGCGATGCACGCCGTCGTCCGGGCGCGCCTCGTGGCGGCCTATGGCGAGGCCGGCGCACGGCCGCGCATCCTTTATGGCGGCTCGGTCAATGCCGGCAACGCGGCAGGCCTGCTGAGTGCCGAAGGCGTGGGCGGCGCGCTGGTGGGTGGCGCGAGCCTGACCGCGGACGCATTCCTGCCGATCGTGGCCGCAGCCGCCAACGGCGAGGAGTAAGCGCCGGGGGCCGCGTTCCCGCGTGCCTCTTGCTTATGGGCGATCTCGGCCCTAAGTGCGCCCCAACAGTTTCAGGCGGAACCTCATGTCGCTCTTTATCTTCCTCACCGTCGTCCAGGCGCTGATCGCAGCCGCGCTGGTCGGTGTGATTCTCATCCAGAAGTCCGAAGGCGGCGGCCTCGGCGTGGGCGGCAGCCCGGCCGGCTTCATGTCGGCGCGCGGCGCGGCGGACTTCCTGACGCGGGCTACCTCGATTCTCGCGGCGCTGTTCGTCGGGCTCAGCATCGTTCTGGCGGCTCTGGCCGTCGGCACGAGCGGGACGCGCACGATCGATACCTCGCTGCAGCGCACCGCCGATCCGCTGGCCGCCAGCCAGCCGGCGGCTCCTGCCGCGCCTTCGCCCGCATCGGCGCCCACCGGCGCTGCGCTGCCGGCGGCGCCTGCCGCTCCGGCCGACCCGCTGCAGGGCGCCGCGAAGCAGTAACACCGTGAAAGCATGAAGCCGGGCGTTCCTGCTGCAGGGCAGGGGCGCCGGTTTTGTTTTACCCAACCTCCCACATCCTCGCCCACGCCGACTTAAAGCGCAGGCGAGCGGTGCGGATCGTCGTTGCGCTGGCACCGGCCGTACGGAATCGTGCGGGCAACGCTTGCGTTCTCTCCCCTTCTGACGCTAAGGCCCAACTCCCATGGCGCGGTACATTTTCATCACCGGCGGCGTGGTTTCCTCGCTCGGCAAAGGTCTCATGGCGGCAAGCCTCGCGGCGCTGCTGCAGGCTCGTGGCTATCGGGTGCGGATCCGCAAGTTCGACCCCTATCTCAACGTCGATCCGGGCACGATGAGCCCGTACCAGCACGGCGAGGTCTTCGTGACCGACGACGGTGCGGAGACGGACCTCGACCTCGGGCACTACGAGCGTTTCACCGGCGTCTCGGCACGCCAGGCCGACAACATCACCTCTGGCCGCATCTACCGCGACATCATCGCCAAGGAACGCCGCGGCGACTATCTCGGCGCGACGGTGCAGGTGATCCCGCACGTGACCGACGCGATCAAGGATTTCGCGCAGGCCGAGACCGACGACCTAGACTTCGTGCTGTGCGAGATCGGTGGCACGGTCGGCGACATCGAGAGCCTGCCCTTCATCGAGGCGCTGCGCCAGCTGCACAACGAGCTCGACCGCGACCAGACCTGCTTCGTCCACGTCACGCTGGTGCCCTACATTGCGGCGGCCGGCGAGCTGAAGACCAAGCCGACCCAGCATTCGGTGCGCGAGCTGACCGGGCTTGGCATCCAGCCCGACATCCTGCTGTGCCGCTGCGAGAAGCCGCTGCCCGACAACGAACGCGCCAAGATCGCGCAGTTCTGCAACGTGCGCAAATCGGCCGTGATCCCGGCGCTCGATGCCAAGAGCATCTATGCGGTGCCGCTGCAGTATCACGCCGAGGGGCTCGATTCCGAAGTGCTGCGCCACTTCGACATGACCGCGCCGCAGCCCGACCTTGCGGTGTGGGACGACATCGTCGATCGCCACCAGAACCCCGAGGGCGAAGTCACCATCGGCGTGGTCGGCAAGTATGTCGGCCTGCAGGACGCCTACAAGTCGCTCAACGAAGCGCTGGCGCACGGTGGCATGGCCAACCGCGTCAAGGTCAACGTCCGCTGGATCGATGCCGAACTGTTCGAGAAGGGCGACAGCGAGATCGCCGCACAGCTCGAGCCGATGCACGGCATTCTCGTACCCGGCGGCTTCGGCGAGCGCGGGTCGGAAGGCAAGATCGCCAGCGTGCGCTTCGCGCGCGAACGCAACGTGCCGTTCTTCGGCATCTGCCTCGGCATGCAGATGGCCTGCATCGAGGGCGCGCGGAACACAGCCGGCATCGCCGAAGCCTCGTCGACCGAATTCGGCCCGACCAAGGAACCTGTCGTCGGCATCATCACCGAATGGATGACCGCCGAGGGCCTCGAAAAGCGCGAGGCCGGCGGTGACCTCGGCGGCACGATGCGCCTGGGCGCCTATCAGGCCGAGCTGGCCGGCAACAGCCACGTCGCCGCGATCTACGATGCGACCAGCATCAGTGAGCGGCATCGCCATCGCTACGAGGTCAACGTCGCCTATCGTGACGCGCTGGAGCAGGGCGGCCTGCGCTTCTCGGGCATGTCGCCCGATGGCCTGCTGCCCGAAATCGTCGAGCGGCCCGACCATGCGTTCTTCATCGGCGTGCAGTTCCACCCCGAGCTTAAGAGCCGTCCGTTCGAACCGCACCCGCTGTTCAAGGGCTTCATCGCCGCTGCCGTGAAGCAGGCGCGACTGGTCTGACAAGGATCGCCCGCCCGGCAGCGCCTGAAAGCGCGCTGCCGGGCGGGCTTGCGCCTCAGCGCGTTTCCTGTGCGCGCTGGTGGTGCCGGATCACTTCCTCGATCACGAAGCGCAGGAACTTCTCGGAAAATTCGGGATCGAGCCGCGCATCCTCGGCCAGCTTGCGCAGCCGGGCGATCTGGCGCTCCTCGCGGCCGGGATCGCTGGCGGGCAGCTGCTTGTCGGCTTTGTAGGCGCCGACGGCCTGGGTGATGCGGAAGCGCTCCGCCAGAATGTGGATCATCGCCGCGTCGATGTTGTCGATGCTCTGGCGATAGCCGGCCAGAACCGGGTCGGTGCCTTCGGCGGGTGCGCTCATGCCGTTGATGCCTTTTGTCGAAGAGGGCCGCAATTGTCTCGCACTGCCGCTACCGCCCAACTTGCGACTTGCCAAGCCGTGCCCCACGCGCCAAGCGGGCAGCGATGACTGCAAGCCTCCACACGCTCCCCCGCAAGGCCGAACCCTCGCTGGCGCCGCTGATGGCGCTGGTGGCCGATGGCATGAACAGCGTCAACGCCGTGATCCTCGACCGGATGCAATCGCGCATTCCACTGGTTCCCGCACTCGCCGGCCACCTCATCGCCGGCGGCGGCAAGCGCATGCGCCCGATGCTGACTCTCGCCGGCGCGGCGCTGCTGGGCTATGGTGGCAGCCGGCACTACAAGCTGGCCGCGGCGGTCGAATTCATCCACACCGCAACCCTGCTCCATGACGACGTGGTCGACGGGTCTGACCTGCGTCGCGGCAAGAAGACCGCCAACATCGTCTATGGCAATCCGGCGACCGTGCTGGTCGGCGATTTCCTGTTCAGCCGCAGCTTCGAGCTGATGGTCGAGGACGGCTCGCTGAAAGTCTTGCGCATCCTGTCGAATGCCTCGGCGGTAATCTCCGAAGGGGAAGTCGACCAGCTGGTCGCGCAGCGCCAGGTCGACACGACCGAGGAGCGCTATCTCTCGATCATCAACGCCAAGACGGCGGCGCTCTTCGCCGCGGCCTGTCGGATCGCAGCCGTGGTGGCCGAGCGGCCGGAGGCGGATGAACTCGCGCTCGATTCGTATGGACGCTACCTCGGCATCGCGTTCCAGCTGGCCGACGATGCGATCGACTACGATTCGGATGCGTCCGAAATGGGCAAGGATCAGGGCGACGACTTCCGCGAGGGCAAGATGACCCTGCCGGTGATCCTTGCCTATGCCCGTGGCAGCGAAGACGAACGCGCGTTCTGGCGCGACGCCATCGCCGGCAATCGCAATGGCGACGAAGACCTGGCGCATGCCATCGCGCTGATCCGCCGTCACGACGCCGTCAACGCCACACGCGAACGGGCACGGCATTACGCCCAGCGCGCCATCGATGCGATTGCCGGCTTCCCCAACAGCGAGGCCAAGGCAGCCATGACCGAGGCGGCTGAGTTTGCCGTAGCCCGGCGTTACTGACCGGGCAATCTAGGGCCGGGCAGCCTGGGGCGAGTCAGACCGGATCTAGGGCTGGAACAGGCGGACCAGGCCCGAGATTACCGACGATCCGGCCAGCGGCCCCAGCAGCATCAGCAACAGGTTGAGCACGACGAACACTGCCAGCACGCCCTGGCGGCGCGGTGACAGCGTGGGTGCGGCCTTGGCGGGCGGTTCATTGGGCGGTGGCGGCGGCCAGGGGTCTTTGAGGTCGAGGAACACGACAGGCTCTCCGGTCACTACCGGTCGCTAGGCCGGTATCTGCTCAAGATATCACGGAAAGATCGCTTGTGCAGGGGTCCTTATGGGCGAGGCCACCCATGCTTTGGTCCGGTTCGGACCTTCGCCGTCCGGTTGCGCAGTGGAAGCCTGCGCGCTTATGGCGAGCAGGTGACCAACCTGCCCATCCATGCCGTCCTGCCCAATCTTCTCGAAGCGCTTGCGCATCGCAATGGCGCGGTCCTGATCGCGCCGCCGGGCGCCGGCAAGACCACGGCGGTGGCGCCGGCCCTGCTCGATCAGCCATGGTGCAGCGGTAGCGTCATCGTGCTCTCGCCCCGGCGCGTCGCCGCGCGCGCTGCGGCCGAGCGCATGGCCCAGCTGCTAGACGAGAAAGCCGGCGAGACGGTCGGCTATCTCACACGCCTCGACAGCAAGCGATCGGCCCGCACCCGCGTTCTGGTGATGACCGAGGCGATCTTCGTCGCCACCATCCTTGGCGATCCCGAACTGGCCGGCGTCTCGGCTGTGCTGTTTGACGAGGCGCACGAGCGCCATCTCGATTCCGATCTCGGCCTCGCCCTCGCGATCGAGGCGCAAGGGGTGCTGCGCGAGGACCTGCGCGTCGTGGTGATGTCGGCGACGCTCGACGGCGCGCGCTTTGCCGCGCTGATGGAAGACGCGCCGGTGATCGAGAGCGAGGGGCGCGCGCACCCGCTGGCGATCCACTGGCTTGGTGCAAGCCCGCAACTGCGGACCGAGCAGGCCGTCGCCAATGCTGTCGTCCAGGCCTGGAACGAGCAGTCGGCCGATATTCTCGCGTTCCTTCCAGGCGTTCGCGACATCGACCGCACGGCGGACATCCTGGCGCAGCGGCTGCCGGGGGCACTGATCCTGCCGCTGCATGGACAGGTCGAACCGGCGGGGCAGCGCGCCGCGATTCGCCGCGATCCGCAAGGGCGGCGTCGCATAGTGCTCGCTACGGCGATCGCGGAAACCTCGCTCACGCTCGACGGGGTCGGCGTGGTGGTCGACGCGGGCCTTTCGCGCCGCGCCGAGTTCGACAAGGTGGCCGGGGTGACGCGGCTCGTCACCACGCGCGCCAGCCAGGCGGCGGCGGCACAGCGCGCCGGCCGCGCCGCGCGGCAGGGACCGGGGGTGGCCTACCGCCTGTGGGAAGAAGCCGCGCACGCCGGCCGTCCCACGTTCGACCCGCCCGAGATGCTGACCAGCGACCTTGCTCCATTGGCGTTGACGCTCGCGCAGTGGGGCGCGGGCGATCCGGCAACCATGGCGTGGATCGATCCTCCCCCAGCGCCGGCGATGGCGGCGGCGAAGGGCGGGCTGGTGGCGCTCGGTGCGCTCGATCCAGAGGGGCGCATTACCGCGCATGGGCGCGCCATGGCGCGTATGCCGATGGAGCCGGCGCTGGCGCACATGCTGTTGTTCGCGGCCGGGCATGGCGCGGCGCCAGTGGCAGCGCGTCTGGCGTTGCTGCTGCAGGAACGCGGCCTCGGCGGCAGCGGCGAGGACCTCGCGCGCCGGCTCGAGCGCTGGGATCGCGAGCGCGGGGGCAGGGCGGACGCCTCGCGCAAGCTCGCCGCCCGCTGGGCCGCGCTGGCGGACAAGGCATGGGCCGGTGTCGTGAGGGGGGCTTCGACAGGTTCAGCCCGAACGGATGTGGGTTCTGGCCCCGAGTCCGCTGGCTTCCAATCCGTTCGCCCTGAGCTTGTCGAAGGGCGCCCTGCCCAACGCGGCGGCTCACCCCCGCTCGCCGTTCTGCTGGCCGAGGCGTTCCCCGACCGCATCGCCCGCGCACGCGCTGCCAACGGTGAGGAATGGCTGTCGGCGGGTGGACGCGGATACCGGCTCGACCCCGCATCGCCGCTGGCCACCGCGCACTGGCTGGTCATCGGCGATGCACAGGGCGAGGCGAAAGGCGCCCGGATCATGTCCGCGCTTGCGCTGGAACCAGACGACGTGATGACTTGGCTCGCGCACCGCCTCGACCAGCGCCACGCGCTGACCTGGAACGCGCAAGAACGCCGGGTCGAAGCGCGCCTCGAGCGCCGCCTCGGCGCCATCGTGCTGACGCGCGTGCCTGATCCCAAGCCCGATCCGCTGGCCGTCGTCGCCTGCCTGCTCGACGTGGTGCGGCGCGAGGGGCTGCCTGCGCTTCCGCTTGGCCCTGCGGCGCAAGCCTTGTTGACACGCGCCAGGTACGCAGGTCTCGAGGCATTGCGCGAAGAAGCCCTGCTGGCCTCGCTCGACGAGTGGCTGGCGCCGCTGCTGACCGGCCGCCGTGATCTCGACATCGCCGCCGGCCGGCTGCACGAGGCGCTGGAGAACCGGCTCGACTGGAACGAGCGTCAGCAGCTCGACCGCCTGGCCCCGGCGCAATACCGCTCGCCGGCCGGCACCGGCCACGCCATCGACTATGGCCACGAAGGCGGACCGGCGGTCGAACTGCGCGTCCAGGCGCTGTTCGGGCTGGATCGCCATCCGCAGATCGGCCAGCCACCACGCCCGCTGTTGCTGTCGCTGACCTCGCCCGCCGGGCGACCGATCCAGACCACGGCGGACCTCCCCGCGTTCTGGCGCGGATCGTGGCGCGACGTGGTCAAGGACATGAAGGGTCGCTACCCGCGCCACCGCTGGCCCGACCAGCCATGGACCGAGGATCCCAGCCTCAAGACGCGCAACGCCTTCGAGGCGACGCGCAAGGGCTGACGGTCAGCTGACTTGCGCACCGGGGGAGTGCGGCTCGGTAATGATGCGATCGCGCGCGGTGCGGATGTCGCCACTCTCGATCTGCGCCTTCAGTCGTTCCTTGTCGCGCGCGCGGAACATGGCCTCGGCCCGGTTTATGGCCTCGTCGCTGACCCCGATGTCGTCGAGCGCGAGACGGGCCATGCGGATTGCCGATTCCATGACTTCGCGCACCACTGCGCGTGCGGGGCTGCCGCGCAGGCGGATGACCACGCGTCGGTCGAATGCGCGTACGAAGATCGACGCGTCGGGGAAGGCGGTCTGCACGGCATCGAGCGTCGCCACGTCGAGCTGGTCGCCGTCGAGGCAGAACAGGATCAGCGCCGCTTCCTCCGCGCCGGCCTGGCGCAGCAGGTCGAGCCGCGTGCCGTCCCCGAAATAGACCTTGGCGCCAAAACTTTGCGCAACGTCGATCATCTCGACGTCGGTGTCGATCATCGTCACGGTCACTTCGTTGGCGAGCAGCATCTGCGCCACCGCCTGGCCGAAGCGGCCATAGCCGACGACGATGGCCTGGGCGTGATCGGCGACCGGGCCGGGGCGCTCGCCCTTGGCGGGCTTGACCGGATCGGCGCGCAGCGGCTTGGTCAGCGCCATCAGGAACGGCGTGGTAGCCATCGACAGCGTGACGATCGCGCCGAACAGGCTGGCGGCCTCGGGCGCGATGAGTTGGGCATGTTGCGCCTGCGCGAACAGCACGAACCCGAATTCGCCGCCCTGGCTGAGCAGCAGGCCGAGCGCCAGCGCGCCGCGCCAGGTCATGCGGAAAGCCAGCCCGATGCCCATGATGACGGCGGTCTTCACCGCGACGAGCGCGGCGGCCATGCCGATCACGAACAGGGGGCGTTCGGCAATGGCGTGCAGGTCGATCATCATCCCCACTGCCAGGAAGAACAACCCGAGCAGGATCGAACGGAACGGTTCGACGTCGGCTTCGAGTTCGTGGCGATAGGGACTGTCGGCCAGCATGACGCCGGCGATGAACGCACCGAGCGCGGTGGACAGGCCCAGCGCCTCCATCACCGCGGCCGAAGCCATGACCGTGAACAGCGCCGCAACCACGAACATCTCGCGCTCGCCAAGATTGCCGATCAGGCGGAACAGCGGCCGGATCACGTAGCGCCCCGCCAGGATGAGGCCGACGATGGCGCCCACGGTATAGACCGCGAGCAGCCATCCCGGCGGCCCGTTGGCATCGGCCGGGTTGCGGCTGAGCGCCGTGATCAGGGTGATCATCGGGATAATCGACAGGTCCTGGAACAGCAGGATCGCGAAAGTCCGCTCGCCGAACGGGGTGCGCATCCGGCCCGAGGCCTGCAGCATCGGCAGCACCTGCGCGGTCGAGGACAGCGCCAGCGGCAGGCCCAGCGCGACCGCGGCGACGAGGCTGAAATCAGTGCCGAAATTGATGACCGCGATGATCGCGGCTGCGCAAAGCGACACCTGCAGCAGGCCAAGCCCCAGAATGTCACGCTTCATCCGCCACAGCCGCGACGGGTTCAACTCCAGCCCGACGAGGAACAGCAGCAGGGTGATCCCCAACTCGGCGATGCCCAGCTTCTGCTCGGCCTCGCCGACCAGCCCCAGCACTTGCGGCCCGACCACGGCACCGGCGAGAAGATAGCCCAGCGTCGCACCCAGCCCGAGCCGGCGAAACACCAGCACGAACACCATGGCGAACCCGAGCAGGATGAAGCCGTCGTGCAGCATCGAGGGGGGATTGTTCATCCCCCCTGAGTCGCTGCTCCGTTGCAGTGCGTCAACCCGTCGCTGCGTATGGCCCGTAGCTGCTTATGGGTTGCCCCGGGTTGCAGCTTGGCAAGGACCTCTCAGTCGATGCGATCGAACTGCGTTGTCTCGAGGCCGGGGAGGGCCGGGCCGCCCCAGATGATCGTCTCGGTCATCCGGCGCCGGTCGCGGCTGGCGGCATAGACCCTAGAGGATACCGTCTTGCCGGCCTTGCCCAGCGTCATCACCAGCGTTCCGGGCTCGGGCTGGCGGAGTGCCACGGTGTCGATGAAGGGCAGGGATCCGGCGATCGGCACTGGCACGCCGTCCGCCGCCGCGTTGGACACGCCGCGTTGCAGCTGGCCATCGGCGCCGACGATCTCGACTTCGGTGTTCCAGCGGTGCGCGGCGTCGAGGCGGAACGTGATTGTCACCCGCTGTGGGCGCTCGTCTGCCGGGATCCTCGCCGTGTCGAGTGCCCATCGCCCGACGAGGGGATCGGCCATGGCGGGTTGCGACGCGACGTTGTCAGCCGGGGCGGCCGGATGGTGGGCCGCAAGGTGAAGCCCGCCTCCGGTGGCGGTAGCGAGAAGTCCGGCAGCGGCCAATGTTGCGATCAGGGTCATGGCGATCAGTCCTTTCCGATGGCGACGCTCCTTCGTGGAGGGCCTGCTCGGATCAGGCACGCGCGGCGCCGGCGCTGACAGATCAGGATTTCTGGGACAGTTTTTCTGGGCCTCGACCAGCCGCGCCAACTCGCGGCTGCTGCCGGCGCCGGTCTTGCGACGCGCTTCGCGCAGGCGCTCGTTGATCGAGGCTTCGGACCGGCCGAGATGTGCCGCGATCGACTTGATCGTATGGCCTGCGGTGAGAAGGTGCAGGATTTCCAGTTCCCTCTCGGTGAGGGAGGCCAGGGCGGCGGGCGCGATGTCCGGGGCAGGCATGGACCGTTCCCACCACAGGGCCCCGGCATCGTCCATCCCAAATTTCTTGGGGGTGTGCGACAAGCAGCGGTGGGTACGGGAAAATGGTGCCGGCTACAGGATTCGAACCCGTGGCCCCCTGATTACAAATCAGGTGCTCTACCAACTGAGCTAAGCCGGCGCCTTGTCGGAGCGCATAGCCTCAGCGGGCCCCGAACGTCCAGCCCTCCGTCGCAGCAATTTCGGGCGTAAGGCCATGAGGGTGCCACAGCGCCTCGTCGTGGGCGACGCGGCGCAGCCAAGCGGCGGTAATCAGGGCGTCGCTCTGGTGATCGTCGATGGGGCCGCGATGGCCGAAAGGTGCGCTGCCGAGGGCAGCGAGGGCGGTGTCGAGTTCGTGGCCATCGCGGATCTTGGATCGGCTCGCGGGGCGGCCGGCGGCCATGGCGGCGATCGTGGTGTAGATCTCGCATATCACGCTCCCGGTCTCGGGCAGCGGATCAATCGGCCAGACGGCAATGCTGGGTGGCAGGCGGTGAAGCAGGCGCATGCCGGTAAGGCTAGACTTGCCCACTTGCGCGGCGCCGACGAGATTGAAGTTGCTGTAGGGCCGGCAACCCATGGCTTCCTGCGCCCGTTCGCTCACGCGGAACCGCCCGCGCCCGCTGCCGAACCGGTCGCCGCAGCGGGCACCGTGGCGGCGAAAATGGCGCGAGGCCTCGGGATGATCGACGAAAGCGCCGACGCCGAGATGCGCCTCGTCCGCACAGATCGCATCGACCAGCGCCCAGAGGCTGCGCGCATTGGCCGGGCTTTCCGGCCAGCCCGGGAAGAAGGCGCCGCAATCGGCAAAAGCGAGCGATTGGCCGAGGTCCATGCCGACGAGGCTGTCGGGCGGCAGGTCGTCGCACAGCCAGTCGAGCACTTCGGTTCGCGACCAGCGATGGCCGGGGCGCACCGGCTGGGGGGCCGCATCGCCGCGCGAACACCGGGCGAGCGCGATGCCCTTGTGGCGTTCGCCGGCCGCGCCCGACCAGTCAATCGCGACGAAGTGGGCGAAGCGGTGCGTCATTGCCACGGCATCTTGGCGAACGGAGGCCGTTTCGCTCACGCCTCGTCGCGGCGTTCGCGCCGCTTGCGGTCCCACCATTCGAGGCGCTTGGCGATTTCGCGCTCGAAGCCGCGTTCGACCGGGCGGTAGAAGGTGCGCGGCCCCATCTCCTCGGGCCAGTAGTCCGCGCCGGAGAATCCATCCTCGGCATCGTGGTCGTAGGCGTAGTCCTTGCCATAGCCGATGTCCTTCATCAGCTTGGTCGGCGCATTCAGGATGTGCGGCGGCGGGCTGAGCGAGCCGGTCTCGCGCGCCGCCTTCCACGCCGATTTCATGCCCGCATAAGCGGCGTTCGACTTGGGCGCGGTGGCGCAATAGAGGCAGGCCTGGACGATCGCCAGTTCGCCCTCGGGCGAGCCGAGAAATTCGTAGGCGTCCTTGGCAGCAAGGCACTGGACCAGCGCCTGGGGGTCGGCGAGGCCGATATCCTCGCTGGCGAAGCGCACCAGCCGGCGCAGCACGTATAGCGGCTCCTCGCCCGCGACCAGCATGCGCGCCATGTAATAGAGCGCGGCCTGCGGGTCCGACCCGCGCAGCGATTTGTGCAGCGCGGAGATGAGATTGTAGTGCCCGTCGCGGTCCTTGTCGTAGACCGCCACGCGCCGCATCAGGAATTTCGACAGGCCGTCGGGGTCGAGCGGCGCGGGCAGGTCGACGTCGAGCAGCGTCTCGACCTGGTTGAGAAGAAAGCGGCCGTCCCCGTCGGCCGAGGCGATCAGGGCCTCGCGCGCGGGTGGGGTGATCGGCAGGGTGAGGCCGGTCTCCTCCTCGGCGCGGCGGAGCAGTTCGCCCAGCGCTGCCGCGTCGAGGCGATGCAGGATCAGCACTTGCGCGCGGCTGAGCAAGGCGGCGTTGAGTGCGAAGCTGGGGTTCTCGGTCGTCGCGCCGACCAGCGTGATCGTGCCGTTTTCGACAACGGGAAGGAAGCCGTCCTGTTGCGCGCGGTTGAAGCGGTGGATCTCGTCCACGAACAGCAGCGTGCGCCGGCCGGCCAGCGCCATGGCGTCGGCCTCGGCAAAGACCTTCTTGAGATCGGCCACGCCAGAGAAGATCGCGCTGATGGCAACGAACCGCATGCCCACGGCATCGGCGAGCAGCCGCGCGATCGAGGTCTTGCCGGTGCCGGGAGGCCCCCAGAGGATCATCGACGAGAGCTTGCCCGCAGCAACCATGCGCCCGATCGCCCCTTCGGGGCCGGTGAGGTGATCCTGGCCGATGACGTCGGGTAGCGAGCGGGGACGCAACCGGTCGGCCAGCGGGCCGTCGCTGCGCGCTGCCGGACGCGGCGTTTCCTGGGGAGTGGGCGCAAACAGGTCTGCCATGCAGCGTCAGATAGGATGCGCTGCGCGGATAATCCCGAAAATTTTGCGATGGGGCTTGTTTCGATGGCTCTAAGATATATCTTAAGACCATCGAAACACGAGGAACAATCATGCGACATGGATACAACCGCCCCGAACGGGGCACTTTTGAACACGACGGTGCCAGTCGGCAGGCCCGCCGGATGGCCCGGCATCTCGCCCGGATGACCGGGCGTTTCGGGAACGGCGATGCCTTCGCCGGCGGCGGCCCCGGCTTTGGAGGCGGCTTCGGTGGCGGGTTCGGCGGAGGACCCTTTGGCGGCAGGTTTGGCGGTGGGCCCTTCGGCGGCGGCCGTGGCGGACGCCATGGCGGTGGCCACGGCAGGGGACATGGCGGCGGCCATGGCGATGGCCCGGGAGGCCGGCGCGGTGGGCGTGGCCGCATGTTCGCCGGTGGTGAACTGCGGCTGCTGCTGCTCAGCCTGGTTGCCGAACAGGACCGCCACGGCTACGAACTCATCAAGGCGGTCGAGAAACTGACCGGCGGGCAATATGCCCCGAGCCCGGGCGTGGTCTATCCCACACTGGCGCTGCTGGTCGACGAGGGCATGATCGCGGAAGCCGCGGGCGAGGGGGCGCGCAAGGCGTTCACCATCGCCGAGGCGGGGCGTACCGAACTGGCCGGGCGCGGCGAGGAATTGTCCGTCATCGTCGAGCGGCTGACCAGCCTGGCCAGGGCCGGTGCGCAGGCCGAGAGCCCGCCGGTGCGTCGCGCCTTCGCCAACCTCGGGCTCGCCCTGCGCCAGCGGGTCGAACAGGACGGGTTCGACGAGGAGACTGCGCACCGGATCGCCGACATCCTCGACGATGCGGCGCGGCAGATCGAGCGTCTGCCGAAGCAGGCCTGAACAAAACCTACGGGCCAAAAGGAACGGGCGGGCCGCCCCCGGGGGATCCCAGACCCCGGTGTCGACCCGCCCGCGAACCCGGCGCACTGACGGATGCGCCGGGCTATTCGAACCTGGCGTCAGAAGCGATAGGCGACGCCCGCGCTCAACACCCAGGGGCTGATGCGGTGGCGCGTGGTCAACGCTTCGGCGCCGCTCGCGGTGAAGAAGTGTGCGGTCGTGTCGATCCAGTACTTCTTGGCGTCGAGCGTCAGGCCGAGCCCGGTCTTGGTAATCGGCACGTCGATGCCGCCCTGCACGACCACGCCGGCGTCGTTGTCCAGCTTGACCCGCGTGGCGCCGAGCGCACGCGTCGTCGCACCGGGGCGCTCGTCGATGTAGAAGAACCAGGCACCGCCCGCGCCGACATAGGGCTGGACCCCGCCCGGCAGCGTCAGGTGGTACTTCGCGGTCAGCGTCGCGGGCAGGATCAGCGCATGGTCGACGATCGCGGTGCCGGCGAGGGCCCCCGCGCCCGACACGTGGTGCGCGGTGAAGCAGCAGATGGTCTCGACCGACAGGTTGGGCAGGACGAAGTATTCGACCGCCAGCGTCGGCACGAACGAATTGTCGCTCGCCTTGGTCTGTGAGCCGGCCGGCAGGCCGATCAGGTCCTTGTCCACGCGGGTGATCTTGCCATCGGGCAGCACGGCGGTGCCGAGCACCTTGACCTGCCATTTGCCCGCGGGGGCTTCGTCCGCCGCGAGCGCAGGGGTAGTTGCAAAGGCCAGCGCGAGGGTAGCGGCCGCGGCGGCCTGTGCCAGCCGGCGCAATCCATGCCTGGCGCCGATACGCTTGCCATGGACATTCATGCCGTTGTCCACCTTGCCGAGAACCTTGGTCATACGGTTTTCCTTGCCTTGATCGCGCCGACGTCGGGACCGATGCGCGCGGCGCAGCGCCCGGGCGGCCTGCCCCTCGCAGGCTCCGTTCCCGGCAGCGCCCGATCATCCCTATGCAGCGTCCGGCACGCCGACATTGATGCAGCGCAAAAGCCAAAAGTCTCCCCGGATTATTTTACCAAACCGGTAATTTGATGCTGGTCAATGTGCCTATGCAGCGAAAGGCGCAGGGGCGAAACCTGATGATGGCATGGAAGGGAAGGGTCCATGGAACAGGTTTTGTTGCGCGCCGGGCTATGGTTTGGTGCGCTGGTGCTGGCGATCGTCGCCTGCGCCATGGCGGTCGACCAGGGGTTTGCGATCCACATGTCGCTCTTCGCGATCGCCGCCGCGATCGCGCTGTGGGTGACGATCAGCGGCAAGCGCGTCGATGACGCCGTACGTGGCATCCTGCGGATGCCCGATCCGGGCAAATACGATGATGATGTCATCCGCTGGGGTGTCATTGCCACTGTTTTCTGGGGGATAGCGGGCTTCTCCGCCGGTCTGTGGATCGCGCTGGAGCTGACCTGGCCGCAGCTCAATTTCGGGCTGGAATGGATCAACTTCGGCCGTCTGCGGCCGCTGCATACCTCGGCGGTCATTTTCGCGTTCGGGGGCAATGCGCTGATCGCCACGTCGTTCTACGTCGTGCAGCGCACCTGCCGGGCGAGGTTGGCCTTCCCCGGCCTCGCCCGTTTCGTCTTCTGGGGATACCAGTTGTTCATCGTGCTGGCCGCGACCGGCTACCTGCTCGGCATTACCGAGGGCAAGGAATACGCCGAACCGGAATGGTACACGGACTGGTGGCTGACGATCGTCTGGGTGGCGTACCTGGCGGTGTTCGTCGGCACGATCATCAAGCGCCACGAACCGCACATCTACGTCGCAAACTGGTTCTACCTGTCGTTCATCCTGACCGTGGCGATGCTGCACATCGTCAACAACCTCGACATCCCGGTAAGCCTGTTCGGCTCGCACTCGGTGCCGGTGTTCGCCGGCGTACAGGGCGCGCTGGTGCAGTGGTGGTACGGGCACAACGCGGTCGGCTTCTTCCTGACCGCCGGCTTCCTCGGCATGATGTACTACTTCGTGCCCAAGCAGGCCGAGCGCCCGGTCTATTCCTATCGGCTGTCGATCATCCACTTCTGGGCGCTGATCTTCCTCTACATCTGGGCAGGGCCGCACCACCTCCACTACACCGCGCTGCCCGACTGGGCGCAGACGCTGGGCATGGTCTTCTCGGTCATGCTGTGGATGCCGAGCTGGGGCGGCATGATCAACGGTCTGATGACGCTCAACGGCGCGTGGGACAAGATCCGCACCGACCCGATCATGCGCATGCTGGTGATGAGCCTGGCGTTCTACGGCATGAGCACGTTTGAGGGCCCGATGATGAGCGTGAAGAGCGTCAACTCGCTCTCGCACTACACCGACTGGACCATCGGCCACGTCCATTCCGGCGCGCTCGGCTGGAACGGCATGGTGACCTTCGGCGCGCTCTATTACCTCGTGCCGCGCTTGTGGAACCGCGAGCGGCTCTACTCGCTGCGCATGGTCAACTGGCACTTCTGGTGCGCGACGCTGGGCATCGTGTTCTATGCCGCCTCGATGTGGGTGGCGGGGATCACCCAGGGCCTGATGTGGCGCGAATACGGGCCTGATGGCTACCTGGTGAACAGCTTTGCCGAAACCGTCGCCGCGCTGCACCCGATGTATGCCCTGCGTGCCTTTGGCGGCCTGCTCTACCTCAGCGGCGGCGTGATCATGGTGATCAACATCGCCCGCACGATCCGCGGCCAGCTGCGCAGCGAAGCCCCGATGCACGACGCTGCCTTCGATCCCGCACAGGACCGCCCGCTCGTCGCCGCCGGCCAGACCGCCTGACAGAGGAGACATACCCAATGTCCAGCATTGTAGAGCGTCACAAGACGCTGGAACGCAATGTCACCCTGCTGGCGGTTCTCGCCTTTGCCGCGGTGACGATCGGCGGGATCGTGGAGATCGCCCCGCTGTTCTGGATCGACAACACCATCGAGAAGGTGGAGGGCATGCGCCCCTACACCCCGCTCGAGCAGGCCGGGCGCGACATCTACGTGCGCGAAGGCTGCTACGTCTGCCACAGCCAGATGATCCGTCCGTTCCGCGACGAGACCGAGCGCTATGGTCACTACAGCCTCGCGGCGGAATCGATGTACGACCATCCGTTCCAGTGGGGGTCCAAGCGTACCGGCCCCGACCTGGCGCGCGTCGGCGGCAAGTATTCGGATGAATGGCATGTCCAGCATCTGAAGGACCCGCGCTCGGTCGTGCCGGAATCGATCATGCCGACCTACCAGTTCCTCGCCGGGCGACCGCTGTCGAAGCCGAGCATGACGGCCGAACTGCAGACCCTCTACACCACCGGCGTGCCCTATACGAAGGCGCAGATCGCCAAGGCGGACGAGGACCTGAAGGCCCAGGCCGACCCCGACAACGCGGGTGACTTCAAGACCCGCTGGCCCTCGGCGCAAGTGCGCGACTACGACGGCGACCCGTCCAAGCTGACCGAGATGGATGCGCTCGTCGCCTATCTCCAGATGCTGGGCACGCTGGTCGACGTCAATGCACCCGCCGCGCAGGAAGACCTGGCGAAGGAGAAGGGGCGGTGAGCACCTACGACACCTTGCGCCACTTCGCCGACAGCTGGGCGATCGCGGTCATGACCGCGGTGTTCCTGGCGCTGTGCATCTGGCCCTTCCGCCGCGGAGGCAAGGCCTCCGGCCGGGATGCGGCCAACTCGATCTTCACGGAGGATCACGATGGCTGATTTCCACAAGCCCGAACCCCGCGTCGACGAGGCGACGGGCGTCGATACCGTCGGCCACGAATGGGACGGTATCGAGGAACTGAACACGCCGCTGCCACGCTGGTGGCTCTGGACCTTCTACGCGACGATCGTCTTCGCGGTCGGCTATGTCGTGGTATATCCGGCAATTCCCGGGCGCCATGCGGCAACGGCCGGGACGCTTGGCTGGACCAGCCGCGGCGCGCTCGCAGCCGATCTCAAGGCCGCCGATGCCGCGCGCGCGCAGACCCGGGCGGCGATCGCGGCAACCCCGGTCGAAAAGCTGGCCGACAACCCGCAATTGCTGCGCGCCGCGATCGAGGGCGGCAGCGCCGCCTTCAAGCAGAACTGCGTCCAGTGCCATGGTGCGGGTGCGGCCGGATCGAAGGGCTATCCCAACCTCAACGACGACGACTGGCTGTGGGGCGGCGACATCGCCACGATCCACCAGACGCTCGAACACGGCATCCGCTACCCCGGCGATGACCAGACCCGCAGCAGCCAGATGCCGGCCTTCGGTCGCGACGGCATCCTGACTGCGGCACAGGTCCAGGACGTGGTCAGCCACGTGCGCGTCATCAGCGGGCAGGAGAAGCCCAGCGCGTCGTCGGCGCGTGGCGCTCAGGTCTTCGCCGACAACTGCAGCGTCTGCCATGGCGCCAGCGGCGAGGGCAATCGCACGGTCGGCGCGCCGCGCCTCAGCGACCGGATATGGCTCTATGGCGGCGATCGCGCGACGCTGACCGAGACCGTGACGTATGCCCGCCAGGGCGTGATGCCGGCCTGGGGCCATCGCCTCGACCCGGTCACCGTCAAGATGCTGGCCGCCTATGTCCACTCGCGTGGCGGCGGCGAGGCCAGCCCGGCCCCCGACCCCGCCATCCCACCCGCAACTCCTGCGAAGTAGACCAAACCATGCCCGGCGATCCCAAGCTCAAGCTGGTCCACAACCGCCCCGCCGCTTCGGCGAAGGGGAAAGGGGACACCCACGAAACGGCGCTTTACGCACGACGCGAGCCAGTCTGTCCCAGCAAGATCGACGGACGTTTCCGCCGGTTCAAGTGGGCGGTCATGGTCCTGTGCCTTGCGGTATACTGGGGCACGCCGTGGCTGCGCTGGGATCGCGGGCCATGGGCACCGAACCAGGCGGTGCTGGTCGATCTTGCCCATCGCCGGTTCTACATGTTCGGCATCGAAATCTGGCCGCACGAGTTCTATTTCGTCGCCGGGCTGCTGATCATGGCCGGCATCGGGCTGTTCCTGGTGACGAGTGCGGTGGGCCGGGCCTGGTGCGGCTATGCCTGCCCGCAGACGGTCTGGACCGACCTGTTCCAGCATGTCGACCGCTTCATCGACGGCGACCGCAACGCGCAACTGGCCCTCGACCGCGCACCGTGGAGCCTTCACAAGCTGGTCAAGCGGCTGAGCAAGTGGGCGATCTTCCTGGCGACCAGCTTTGCGACGGGCGGCGCCTGGATCTTCTATTTCGCCGACGCGCCGACCTTGCAGCGCGAATTCTGGACCGGTCACGCGCCGGCCATCGCCTATGCCACCGTCGCGGTGCTGACCTTCACCACGTTCTGGCTCGGCGGGTTCATGCGCGAGCAGGTCTGCGTCTACATGTGCCCCTGGCCGCGCATCCAGTCGGCCATGCTCGACGAGAAATCGCTGATCGTCACGTACAAGGACTGGCGCGGTGAACCCCGCGGTTCGCTCAAGCAGGCGCAGCGGCTGCCGGGCGCGATCGGTGACTGCATCGACTGCAAGCAGTGCATGGCGGTTTGCCCGACCGGGATCGACATCCGCGAGGGTGCGCAGATCGGCTGTATCACCTGCGGCCTGTGCATCGATGCCTGCGACCGCGTCATGGGCCAGGTCGGCCGGGCGCGCGGACTGATCGACTATTGCACGCTCGACGATGCCGAGCACGAGCGCCGAGGCGGCGCGCCCAAGTCGCTCATCCGGGCAATCTTCCGCCCGCGCACGCTGGTCTATCTCGGCCTGTGGAGCGCGATCGGCCTCGGCCTGCTGTTCATGCTCGGCCAGCGCTCCCGCCTCGACCTGTCGGTGGCACGCGATCGCAATCCCGAATTCGTGCAACTGTCGAGCGGCGCGGTGCGCAACGGCTTCACCATCAAGCTGCGCAATATGGAAGACCGGCCCCGCCGGGTCGTGCTGTCGCTCGACGACCTGCCGCAAGGCGCGATCTACACCGACGAGATGGACGCCGCGCTCGCGCGTCCGTCGCTGGCTTTCACGGTCCCGGCCGATACCACGCAGCGGCTGCGCATCTATGCCGTCGTGCCCGGCGATGCGGCGCGCGAGCGGCGGTTCGCTTTTCGTCTCGCCGCGGCTGCAGGCGCCGGTGAGCCTCCGGCGCAGGATATCGTCACCACCGAATTTGCCGCCCCCGGCGACGCTGACTGAAAGGAGCCCCCGCGATGACCGGCATTCGTAGCGCCCGCCCGTTCACCGGCCGGCACATGGCCGCGATCCTCGTCACGTTCTTCGGCGTGGTGATTGCCGTCAACGTCATGATGGCGCGGCTGGCGACGTCGACCTTCGGCGGCGTGGTGGTCGAAAACTCCTACGTCGCCAGCCAGAAGTTCAACGGCTGGCTCGACGAGGCTCGTCAGGAACGCGCGCTCGGCTGGCATGCGGCGATCGCGCGGCAGGCCGATGGTGCACTGTCCGTCGTCCTGACCGATGCCGGAGGCCGCCCGATCGGCGATGCCATCGTGACCGCGACGGCGGAGCATCCGCTGGGCCTGCGTGACGATGTGGCGCTGACCCTGTCGGCGCGTGGGGCCGGGCATTATGGTGTGGCACTGCCCGAGGGGCGCTGGCGCATCAAGCTCGTCGCGCGCCGCGGTGGCCAGACCTGGCGCTCGGTCGGAGAAGTCGGATGACCCGCGCTGCCCGGCGCGACGCCGACACTTTGGCGCAACCGGAAGACGCCCGGCTGGTGCACACGGCGCTGGCCGTTCCCGCGATGCACTGCGCCGGTTGCATGGGCAAGGTCGAGCGCGGGCTGGCGGCCCTGCCAGGCGTTGCGCAGGCCCGCGCCAACCTCACCGCGCGCAGCGTCGGCGTCGACCACACCGATGCGGTGACCGTGCCTGATCTTGTTGCGGCGCTGGCCCGCGCGGGCTTCGCCGCGCAGCCGCGCGCGAGCGTTCTGGCCGAGCCCGTTTCAGCGGTGCGTCCGCTGCTCGCCCCGCTGGCGGTTGCGGCGTTCGCCTGCATGAACGTCATGCTGCTGTCGGTCAGCGTCTGGTCGGGGGCGGACGGCGCGACGCGCGATCTGTTCCACTGGCTTTCGGCGCTGATCGGGGTGCCGGCCATCGCCTATGCCGGGCGGCCGTTCTTCGCCTCGGCGTGGAGCGCGCTGCGCCACGGCCGCACCAACATGGATGTGCCGATCAGCATCGGCGTGACGCTCGCCACCGGGCTTTCGTTCTACGAAACGGTCATGCACGGGGCGGAGGCCTGGTTCGACGGCACGCTGATGCTGCTCCTGTTCCTGCTGGCCGGCCGCGCGCTCGATGCCATGATGCGCGACCGCGCCCGCGCCGGGGTCGATGCGCTGCTGCGGCAGGCGGCGCCGGGCGCGATGGTGATGGCCGACGACGGCGCGACCGCCTGGTATGCCGCGACGGACCTGGTGCCCGGGATGGTCATGCGCGTCGCGGCCGGCGAGCGGCTCGCCGCGGACGGCGTGGTGCTGCGCGGCAGCAGCCGTCTCGACCGGTCGCTGCTGACCGGAGAGAGCGCGGCGGTGCCGGCAGGCGAGGGGGACCGCGTCCTGGCGGGGACGCTCAACACCGAAGCGCCACTCGACGTGCGCGTCCTGGCGACAGGCGAGGACACCGCATTGGCCGACATCGCCCGGCTGATGGAGGCCGCCGGCCAGTCGCGCTCGCGCTACGTGCGGATCGCGGATCGCGCCTCGCGGCTCTATGCCCCGGCGGTGCACAGCCTTGCCGCGCTGACCTTCGCCGGCTGGATGCTGGCCGGGGCCGGCATCTACAAGGCGCTGGTCATCGCCATCGCCGTGCTGATCATCACCTGCCCCTGTGCGCTCGGGCTCGCGGTACCGGTGGCGCAAGTGGTCGCCGCAGGTGCGCTGATGAAGCGGGGCATCCTCGTCAAGGACGGGTCGGCGCTCGAGCGGCTGGCCGAGGTCGACCGCATGTTGATCGACAAGACCGGCACGCTGACCGAAGGACGCCCCGTTCCCGACGCCGCGACGCTTGCCGCCCTCCGTGCCGACGAGGCGGCAGTCGCGCTCGCGCTGGCGAGCCACAGCCGTCATCCGCTGTCTCTCGGCCTGGCCGAAGCGCTGGCCGCGCGCGGCGTGCGTGCCGCCGAACTGAGCGACGTGCACGAGACGCCCGGTCGCGGACTGAGCGCGCAATGGCACGACGTTCCCGTCTCGCTCGGGCGCCCTGCCGCAGCCTCCGGGGGGATGGCTGCGGCGCTCGCGATCGGAACCGCGCCGGTGCGCCTGATCGGCTTTGCCGATGCGCTGCGGCCCGATTGCGCCGATGCCCTGGCGGAACTGGCGCGCCAGGGCATCCCGGCCTCGATCCTGTCGGGCGATGGAGTCGCGGCGGTGGCCACGGTGGCGCACCAGACCGGTCTTACCGCGCAGGCCAATGCCTCTCCGCAGGACAAGCACGAGGCGATCGGCCGCTTGTCCGCGGCCGGGCACCGCGTGCTGATGGTGGGCGACGGGTTGAACGACGGACCGGCGCTGGCCGCCGCGCATGCCTCGATCGCGCCCGGCTCGGCCAGCGATGTCGGGCGGCAGGCGGCGGACGTGGTGTTCACCGGCGCCTCGCTGCGGGCCCTGCCGCGCAGCGTCGCCATGGCGCGGCGGACGATGCGCGTGGTGCGCCAGAACTTCACGCTGGCGATCGGTTACAACCTCCTCGCTGTGCCGCTGGCGATGGCCGGTCTGGTGACCCCGCTGATCGCGGCGGTGGCGATGTCCACGTCCTCGCTGGTGGTGGTGGCCAATTCGCTCAGGTTGTCCTTCATCGATGGAGAGCGGGCATGACCTCGATCGCAGTGCTCATTCCTATTGCATTGGGCATGGGACTCATCGGCCTCGCCGCGTTCTTCTGGGCCCTGCGGCAGGGGCAGTTCGTCGATCTCGACGGCGCGGCCGCGCGCATCCTGATCGACGAGGGCGAGGATGCTGCGTCATGACCCGCCAGCATCGCCTGCGCACGGTGTCGGCGCTCGCTGGCCTGGCACTGGTGCGCTTCTTAGTACCCGCGCCCGCACTGGCGAGTGGCCCGCGCGCCATGGCCGTTCCGATCTGCGGCGAGGCGGGCCATGTCCTGCTGCTGCCCATCGCGCCACCCCGGGATGGCCGCAGCGGTCCGCGCAAACCGGGTGGCGAAAGCCCGGCGCCGTGTTGTGCAATTTGCCATAGCGCAATGCGCAAGCGTGCCGGCGCTGGTAGCTGCTGCGATGACGGGAGCGACGGCGGAGAGAACAATGACGATGGCAGGTGACGCGGCCGCGATCGCGGATCGCATCGGCAGGACGACGGCAGGGCTTGGCATGGCTTCCGGTCGCACCCTGCCTCGGTCGGTACAAGGCGAACGGTTCGGCGCCTGGACCTGGTATCCCGAACTGCTGGCGCGCCCGGTGCCGCGCTATACCAGCTATCCCACCGCTGCCGAATTCGTCGACGCCCCCTTTGCCGAGGCACAAGCCGCGGCGCTGGCTGCGCTGTCGGGTCCGGTCTCGCTCTATCTGCACATCCCGTTTTGCGAGCAGATCTGCTGGTATTGTGGCTGCAACACCGGCGCGGCCAACCGCAGCCAGCGCCTCGCGGCCTATCTGGGCGCGCTGACCCGCGAGATCGAAATGGTCGCGCGCCATATCGGCCCCGGCGCGCGCGTGACCCGCATCGCCTTTGGCGGCGGTAGCCCCAATGCCATCGCGCCAACAGATTTCGTCCGCCTGATCGACGCGCTGACGCTCAATTTCCGGCTGGCGCGGCCGGTGCTGTCGCTCGAACTCGATCCGCGCAGCCTGGCGCCGGCGTGGTTCACCGCAATCCGCGGCATCGGTGTGATCAAGGCCAGCCTTGGCGTGCAGACCTTCGACCCGCGCGTGCAGGCCGCGATCGGCCGCGTACAGCCCGAGGCCGACATCGCCCGCGCCATGGACGGCCTGCGCAAGGCCGGGGTGGATTCCGTCAACTTCGACCTAATGTATGGCCTGCCGCATCAGGACGAGGTGGTGCTCGCGCAGACGCTGGAGACCGCCATCGCCATGCAGCCCGATCGCGTGGCGCTGTTCGGCTATGCCCACGTGCCGGGCGTGATCCCGCGCCAGCGACGCATCGACGCCGCCAGCCTGCCCGGCCAGCGCACCCGCTTCGCCATGGCTGCGCAAGGAGCGGAGCGGCTCGAGTCCGCCGGCTATGCGACGATCGGCTTCGACCACTTCGCCCTGCCGCACGACGACATGGCGAAGGCTCGCGCCGCAGGCACCTTGCGACGCAATTTCCAGGGCTTTACCGATGACACCGCCCCCGCGCTGATCGGGCTGGGCGCATCCTCGGTCAGCCAGTTCCCCGGGCTGCTGGTGCAGAACGACAAGAACGCCGGGCGCTATCGCAGCCTCGTCGAAGCCGGCACACTGCCCGGCACGCGCGGCGTGGTGCAAAGCCCGGAAGACCGCCGCCGCGCCGCGGTGATAGAAGCGCTGTTGTGCCGGGAAGCGGTCGAACTGCCGCCCGATTTGCTGGACGAGGTGGGCGAAGGATTGCTCCCGTTCGTCGAGCGGGGCCTTGCCCGGATCGAGGGCACCCGCCTCACGCTCGCGCCGCATAGCCAGCCCTATCACCGATCGATCGCTGCGCTGTTCGATCGCTGGCGCAACGGTGGGCATCAGTTCAGCTCGGCGGTCTAAGGGTCGAGGCATGACAGATCCTCCCTGTGCTGCAGGCACGGGGAGGATATGGGAGGGGTGTGAGGGGCCGCTTCCCGAAGCATTGACCGCTGCAAGTAGTCCCGCATCATTGACATTTGCACCCACGCCACACCGGATGGAGCCGGACGCTAGTGCATCAAATGAGGTAGGCCCTTCGACAGGCTCAGGGCGAACGAACTTCACGATACTTCAACCGGTTACGCTGATGTCACTTCTCCCGTTCGGGCCGCACTTGTCGAAGCCCCGCGCACTACGCCGCTGAGCTGAAATCACCGCATATCCTTGCGTCTGCACAGAGGCTTGCTGATGTACTGCCGCAAGTCAGCCCCGCGATGGCCACGCTTTCAGCATGGTATGGCGTGCCGCAGTGCTGGAACGCTTCACTGCTGGCGACGGAACGGCCGCGAAACGCGGCATGGCGCGATAGGGGTGAGGAAATAGCTATGCGTCTTGCCCGTTGGCAGATGCACTGGCATCGGCAACTCGCTAGTCATTGCGCATTCAACTGCCGGAGAGACACCATGAAGCCGATCGAGATCATCATGCGCACCGCGCCCGTCATTCCGGTGCTGGTGATCGAGGATGTGGCCCATGCGCTGCCGATCGCCCGCGCGCTCGTCGCGGGGGGCCTGCGCGTTCTCGAAGTGACGCTGCGCACGCCTGCCGCGCTCGAGGCGATCGCCGCGATGAAGTCCGTTGAGGGCGCGATCGTTGGCGCCGGGACCGTGACCAACCCCGACGAACTCAAGGCCGCGATCGACGCCGGCTCGGAATTCATCGTCTCGCCCGGCCTGACCGAGCGTCTCGGCCAGGCCGCCGTGGAGTCCGGCATTCCGTTCCTGCCCGGCACCGCCACCGCCGGCGACATCATGCGCGGGCTGGACCTGGGGCTGACTCACTTCAAATTCTTCCCTGCCTCGACCTCGGGCGGGCTGCCCGCGCTCAAGGCGCTGGCAGCGCCGTTCCATCAGGTGAAGTTCTGCCCGACCGGCGGCATCAATCTGGCGTCGGCGCCCGAGTGGCTCGCCGCCGATCCGGTGCTTTGTGTCGGCGGCAGCTGGGTCGTCCCCAAGGGCACGCCCGACGAGGCGGAGATCGAGCGCCTGGCGCGCGACGCCTCGGCCCTTTCCAACACCTGACGCATCGGGCATGGTGCAGCGCAGCAAGACCGTCCGGGCGACACGGACAAGCAAGGGGAACAGGGTGATGAAGACCGTTGCACAGCTGCGCGAGCGTCTCCAGGCGCTGCACCAGCGCACCACTGAGACCCCGCTGTTCAATCCGGTGTTCCAGCTCAGCCACGACCTGTCGCGCGAGCTGGAAGCGGGCACGCTGTCGCTCGACGACATGGCCGCACTCGTCGCGGAACTCGAATGCGAGGCGCTTCAGAGCCGGGCGGTGCGCCTGCGCCGTCTCGTTGCGCCGACCGTGGCCGAGGCGAACCTGTCGCGCATCGCCGCCCTGCTCAACGAGGAGGACGGCTTCGGCCAGTTCCGCGCACGCTGGGAAAAGCCGCTGCTCCATGCCGTGTTCACGGCCCATCCGACCTTCCTGCTCAACCCGGCGCAGGCCGATGCCGTGGCGTCCGCCGCGCTCGCCGACAACCCGATGGCCGCGACGGTCTGCGCGCTGCCGGCCGAACATCGCAAGATCACGCTCGAGTTCGAGCACGTCGAGGTGTGCAACGCGATCGAGCGCGCCGGCGCCGCGCGCGACCGGATCAACGCGACGCTGCTGGCCCACGCGCGCGAGCGCTGGCCGACCCGCTGGCTCGACTTCCGCCCGCTGCCGTTCCGCTTTGCGACCTGGGTCGGCTACGACATGGACGGCCGCACCGACATCGGCTGGCACACCTCCATCGCGTTCCGCCTGCGCGAGAAGGCGCGCCGCCTGGCAAGCTATGCCGCAGGGTTGCGCAGCCTGGTCCCCGATCACGCGCTGCTGGCGACGCTCGATGGCGCGGAGACGCATGCCTCGCAGATGGCCGAGGCCTTCTCGGTGCCACTCGATACGCCCGAGGCGCTGGCCGCCGCCGCCAACAGCCTGACCGCCGATCACCCGGACAAGCTGCTGTCGTTGAAGCCGCTGATTGCCACGCTCGAGGCGGATGCCGCCAGCGCCGGCGATGGCGATGTCGCGATCGGCCTGGCAACGCTCGCCGGTGCGATGCGCGCCGATGGCCTTGGCATGGGCTGGATCCATTTCCGGGTGAACACGTCGCAGCTCCACAATGCGCTGCGCCGCCGCATCGACCCCGATGGCACGCTGGACATCGCCAGCAAGAGTGCGCTGTCGCGGCTGCGCGAGCTGCTGGCCGACGTGAAGCCGCTGCGGGTGAACTTTGCCGCGCTGGCGATCGAGACCTCGACCGCGATCCGCCAGTTTCTGGCGATGGCGCAGATCATCCACCACATCGACGGCGACGCGCCGATCCGCATGCTGATCGCCGAGTGCGAGCAGCCGCAGACGGTGCTGGCCGCGCTCTATTTCGCCAAGCTGTTCGGGATCGACGACAAGGTCGATGTATCCCCGTTGTTCGAGACCGAAACCGCGCTCGAGCATGGCGGCCGCTTCCTCGAGGCACTCCTCGCCGAGGACGCCTATCGCGATTACGCCCGCCAGCGCGGACGGGTCTCGATCCAGACCGGCTTTTCCGACGCTGGGCGCTTCATCGGCCAGTTGCCCGCAGCCTTGGCGATCGAGCGCCTACAGGGGCGCCTGGCCGAGGCGATGGCTGCCCATGGCCTGACCGACGTGGCGGCGCTGGTGTTCGACACGCACGGCGAGTCGATGGGCCGCGGCGCGCACCCTTCCGGCTTTGCCGATCGCCTGACCTGGCCGCTCAGTGGCTGGGCGCGGCGCCGCTTCATGAAGGCCGGCATCGCGCTCGAGCCCGAGGCCAGCTTCCAGGGTGGTGACGGCTACCTCTTCTTCCGCAACGACGAACTGGCGCTCGCCACGCTGTCGCGCATCGTCGAGGCGGAATTGTCGTTCGCGGCGCCGGTGCCACGCGATCCGTTCTACGACCGGACCGACCTCAGCCTCGATTTCTATCGCGCGATCCGCCGGGTGCAGCGCGACCACCTCAAGAGCGCAACCTATGCCCGCGCGGTGACGGCCTTCGGTCTCGGCATGCTGACCGCGACGGGCAGCCGCGTGTCGCGCCGCCAGTCCGACATCTCGGCCGACCGGACGATGAGCCTGCGCCAGATCCGCGCGATCCCGCACAACGCGATCCTGCAGCAGATCGGCTATCCGGTGAACGTCATCGCCGGGGCAGGTACCGCCGCCGGCGACGAGATCGAGGCGATCGCCGAACTGCTCGGCCAGTCGGAACGCGGAATGCAGCTGGTGCGTCTGCTGCGCGCCGCCAACGGCCTTGCCTCGATCAAGACGGTCGGCGCTTATGGCGAGCTGTTCAATTCCGCCTATTGGGCGAGCCGGCCCTATCGCGGCACCGAAACCGCGCTCGAAGGCGCGTGCATGGCACTGGCCGAGTATCTCACCAAGGATGATCGCGCGGGCGTGTTCCGCCGTCTGGTCTCGCGCCTGCGCGTCGACTGGATGAAGCTGCACCGCCTGCTCGCGCTCGTACCCGGGGCGCCGTCCGGACGTGATCCGGTGCTGGATGCGGAGCGGCGCAGCATCGGTCTGCTGCAGGCGGTTCGCCTTGCGCTGCTGATGCACATGTTCCTGCGCGCCGTGCAGGTGCCGCCGTTCTCGCGCTCGAACGACGTCAGCCGCGACGACGTGCTGGAAATGGTCCTGTCGCTGCGGGTCGACGATGCTCTGGCACAGCTGCGCCGTGCCTATCCGGTGGCGACGCCGCACTTGGCGGACTTCAGCGTCGACGAGCCGAGCGACTTCCCCGATCATGGCGGCGAGGACTATGGCGCGATCCGCGCGCGCTTCATCGATCCGATCGAGCGTTCGCACGCCCTGATGCTGCGCGTCACGGTCGCGATCGCCAACCACTTCGGCGCGCACGGCTGATGCGCTGAATTCTCCGCGCCGCCCGCTTCAGCGAAGATGGGCGGCCAGGAAGTCCACAAAGACGCGCACGCGCGCCGGGGTGTTGGCGCCACCGACGAACACGGCATGGATCTGCTCGATATCGCCGGGATTGAATGCCTCGAGCAGCGGCACCAGCGCGCCCGACGCGATATCCTCGGCAACGCCGAAGGTCCCGACACGCGCGATGCCGACCCCGGCGCGGGCCAGCTGGCCGAGGGTCTCGCCGTTGTTGGCCTCGATGTTGCCACGCACGGAGAGGTCAAATTCTGCGTCATCGCGGCGGAACGGCCAGACCGGCTCGGCGCGGCGGAAACTGAAATTGAGGCAGTTATGCGCGAAGAGGTCTTCGGGAGCCGAGGGCGTGCCGTGCCGCGCCAGGTAGTCGGGCGAGGCGACGATCACGCGCCGCGTCTCGCCCACCTTGCGCGCGGTCAGCGTGCTGTCGGGCAGGGGGCCGAAGCGCACCGCGACGTCGGCCTGGCCGCCGGCGATGTCGATCAGCGTATCGGTCAGCGAAACGTCGATGAGAATGTCAGGGTAGAGCGCGGCGAACTGCCCGAGCAAGGGCACGACGCTGAGGCGCCCATGCGCGAAGGCCGCGCTGATGCGCAGCCGCCCGCGCGGACTGCCCTGGTCGGCGATGCGTTGCTCCGCCTCGTCGAGGTCGGCCAGGATGCGCCGCGCCGCCTGAAGGTATGACAGCCCCTCCGCGGTAAGCGACAGGGCGCGGGTCGAGCGCAGCAGGAGCCTGACGCCGAGCCGCGCCTCGATGCGGTCGACCGCGCGCGCCACGGCCGAGGGGCTCATCCCCAGTAGTCGGCTGGCGGCCGAAAAACTGCCCTGATCGACCACCGCGACGAACAGCGACATGGCATGGGCCCGGTCGGTTCCACCGGCAAGCTTTGCGTCCATTGCAAAAATCCTTGGCGTTGAGACCTGCTACACAGCGGGGGCGTCACAGTCCATCTACGCCGCAAGCAGATAGACAAGGATTGAAGCATGCCCATTGCGCCACGATCGGCGAAGATCGCCCTGCCTCCCTCGCGCCCGGTGTTGGGCCGGGAGGTCACGCCATGATGAAGAACCAGCTCGGGCTGCTCGCCCTGGCGGTCGGCGCCTTCGGCATCGGCGTCACCGAGTTCGCGCCGATGGGCCTGCTGCCCGTGATCGCGCGCGACCTGCAAGTGTCGATCCCCGCCGCCGGCCTGCTGATCAGCGCCTATGCGCTAGGTGTCGTCGCGGGCGCACCGCTGATGACGCTGACCACGGGTCGGGTGCCGCGACGCACGCTGCTGATTGCGCTCGCGGGCATCTTCACCGTGGGCAACCTGCTCGCGGCGATTTCCGACAGCTATGCCATGCTGCTCGTCGCGCGGCTGGTCACCTCCTTCAACCACGGCGCATTCTTCGGCGTCGGCTCAGTGGTCGCGGCGGGACTGGTCGCGCCCGAACGGCGTGCCAGCGCGGTCGCGTCGATGTTCATGGGCCTGACCATCGCCAACGTGGTGGGCGTTCCGCTGGCCACATGGGCAGGCGAGCACCTCGGCTGGCGCGCCTCGTTCTGGGGCATCGCCGGGCTCGGCGTGCTGACCATGACGGCCCTGCGCGCGACGCTGCCGGCATTGCCCGCGCCCACAGGCGGCAACGTCATGGCCGAGCTGCGGGTGCTGACCCGCCGGCCGGTGCTGGGCGCGCTGGCGCTGACGGTGATCGGATCGAGCGCGATGTTCACCGTGTTCACCTACATCACCCCGATCCTGCGCGATGCGACGCACGCCTCGCTCGGCTTCATCACCGCGATGCTGGTGCTCTATGGCCTGGGTCTGACCGCGGGCAACTGGCTCGGCGGCCGCTTCGCCGACCGCTCGGTCGATCGCACCCTGGCAATCACGCTGGCGGGCCTCGCCGCGATCCTCGTCGCCTTCGCGTTCGGCATGGGCCAGGCAATGACCAGCGCGGTGCTGATCTTCCTCTGGGGCATCGCCAGCTTCGCCCTCGTGCCGCCGCTGCAGGTGCGCGTGATGACCGCCGCCGCCGATGCACCGAACCTCGCCTCGGCGGTCAACATCGGCGCGTTCAACCTCGGCAATGCATTCGGCGCGGCGCTCGGCGGCGGCGTGATCGCGGCGGGCCTAGGCTATCCCGCCGTGGCACTGGCCGGCGCGGCCACCTCGCTGCTCGGCCTTGTCGCCCTCTGGGCCACGCGCGAACCGACCCGGCGCGCGGCGGTGGCGCAGCCTGCCTGAGCGAGCTCGTGGGTTGCAGACGTGGTGACCTGCCCCCCGAAAGCTCCCTCATTCTGATGTAGAGTCTGCCACAGGAAGGAGCAGACGTATGAGGAAGAGCAGTTTCACCGAGGTGCAGATTCTCGGGATGATCAAGGAGCAGGAGGCAGGTCCGCCGACTGTGGAGGTGTGCCGCAAACATGGTCTGAGCACGGCCACGTTCTACAAGATGAAGGCCAAGTACGGCGGGCTGGAAGTGTCGGATGCCCGTCGGCTGCACCAGCTTGAGGACGAGAACGGCAAGTTGAAGCGCTTGCTGGCCGACAGCATGCTCGACAACGCGATCTTGAAGGATCTGCTGGGAAAAGTCTGACGACACCTGGCCAGCGGCGGGACGCGGTGCTGCGGGTGTTGCGCGATTACGAGATCTCGCAGCGCCGGGGCCTGCGTGCTGATTGGTGTCGATCCCAAGACGGTTCGGCGTGAACGCCCGCCGGACCACAGCGCCATTCGTGACGCCATGAAGGACGTCGCGGGCAAGCGTCGTCGCTTCGGTTACCGGCGGATCGGTGTCATACTCGAGCGCCAGGGGATGACTATGAACCACAAGAAACTCTACCGGCTTTACCGGGAGGAAGGCTTGTCAGTGCGCAGGCGTCGCGGCCGCAAACGGGTGCAGGGCAGTCGCACACCGATGCCCGTGCCGCTGGCCCCGGGGGTGCGCTGGTCGATGGACTTCGTGTCCGACACCTTCGGCGCCTCGCGCAAGTTCAGGATCTTGGCGATCAACGATGATTGTTGCCGGGAGAACTTGTGCCTGATCGCCGATACCAGCATATCCGGCGCCCGGGTGGCACGCGAACTCGACACGCTGGTTCGGCTTTACGGCAAACCGGCCTACATTGTCAGCGACAACGGGACAGAATTTACCAGTCGGGCGATCCTGGAATGGGCCGGCAAGAATGGGATTGAGTGGCACTACATCGATCCCGGCCAGCCCCAGCAGAATGGGTTCATCCAGAGCTTCAATGGCTCGCTGCGCGATGAATTGCTCAAAGAGGAGCTGTTCGACAGCCTGGCCGATGCCCGTCGGAAGCTGGCCATCTGGCGCTACGATTACAACCATGTCCGGCCCCACTCGTCTTTGGGAAATCGGACGCCTGCACAAGCGCGTCGAGCGTTCGAGCAGGACGAAACCATCACGCCCGACGCGCGTGTGCAGGCGCGGGGACCGTCATATTTAACGGCTGGACTCTCGTTATGATCGAGGGACTAACGGGGGCAGGTCAGCAGCTATGCTTGTCGAAGGTTTCGACCTGAAAACCGATTGGGGCGCGTGGGCAAACTACACGCCGAGTAGGCCCCAAAAATTGGTGGTTAGAGCATATAAAGCCGCCGGACAGCGAGCCACGCAAAAATGCTCATAGCATAAAGCGCTCCGCCGATCGTCAATGCAATCAGCGGAGCCAACCCGATCCGGAACGGCGATAACGGGATGTCATATATCCAACTGCGCAAAATCGAATGCATAAGTCCGACAAGTGTCAATGCAAACCACGTCCGAATGGGGGCATATTTGACCCTAAGTTCGGCGTTGGTGGGAGGAATCGTTTGCACAGTTAAGCAATACCACCTCAAGAAATATTTGCAAATAATCGATCTTGGACGCCTTCGTCTTCCAAATCGCGCAAGAGGGTCGATAGCTGCCGTTAGAGGATCACACCTTGGCGATATGCCAGCTTTACACTTCCACGGGCAGCCATAGAGCGCTGAGCCAGGCCCAGTCGCCCCGCAACAGCGGAAACTGGTGGGAAGCAGAAATGACCGTTCTTGGGAGGGCGCGAGCGATAGCTGCCATCCCGAAAACGATGGTATTTCAGGAATTCCGCAGCCGCTTCGCGTCCGTCACTTCGACGAAAATGCGACGCAGGTTGCGGTCGAACTTCGATACCGTTAGCTGCTATATATGAGCAATACAGTGAATATGGCGAAACGGGGATTCTGCGTCGGAGTGGTCGCGTTCATGGCTTGCGCCTCGATGGCGGACGCCCGGAACATCGCACTGCCGGATATGACCACCACTCTCCGCGAACAGCGGGTGGAGGGCGCATCGGTCGCCGTGATCCGCGATGGACGGATCGTCTCGACCGGGGCTTGGGGTATGGCGGGGCCGAACCGCACGGCGACTGTTGCCACGCCCTATAATCTCGCCTCGCTGACTAAGCCGCTCACGGCGGAAGTCATCCTGCGGCTCGTGTCAGCTGGCAGGCTGTCGCTCGACGAGCCGATGGATCGCTACTGGAGCGATCCCGACCTGTCGCGCGATCCCCGGCGGATGAAGCTGACGGTCCGCATGGCGCTTAGCCATCGCACCGGATTACCCAACTGGCGCGATGCAAAGGGGCTGGCGTTCGATCATGATCCCGGCACGACGACCGGCTATTCGGGCGAGGGGTACCAATATGCGGCGCGCTATGCCGAGCACCGCACCGGCCAGTCTTTCGAGGCGCTCGCCGGACGCTGGCTGTTCGCTCCCGCCCGAATGCGGGCCTCGGGCTATGTGTCGGCGCAAGGCGAGACGGTGCCGATCGCCGTGCCCTATGACGACGCAGGCAAGCCGTTGCCGGTCGAGCGAGTGACGCGATACAACGCTGCTGATCTGGCGCACGCGACGGCACGCGATTATGCGCGCTTCCTCATCGATGCGCGCAACGACAGGGGCCTGGTCGCCTCTGTCGCGACGGAGCGCAGCAGGTTGCAGGCCGACCTGACACCCGAAATATGTGCCGGATCGAAAGCGGCCACCTGTCCGCCCTGGACTGGTTTTGGGCTCGGCTGGCAGCTCCTCGGCTTCCCCGGAGGCACAACGATGCTCCACACTGGCAAGGATGCCGGGGCGTTTACCTTCGCTGCGATCGATCGGGTGAACGGCGACGGCATCGTTATCCTGACCAACAGCGACAACGGGTGGCGGGTCATCCTGCCCATCCTCGAACGCACGGGTAGCGATCCGAAGCTGATCGCCTTCCTTCGCGCCCAAATGAACTGACAGGACCATAGCCATGATGACAGCCGTCGTCGCTGCCGCAGCTTTGCTCGCGACGGCCATGCCGCCGCCGGCCGATCCGTTAACGACGGAGATCGGCGCGCTCGATGCGAAGGTGTTCGACGCCTACAATCGCTGCGACCTGCCGACCTTCTCCGGCTATTTCGATCCGAAGGTCGCTTTCTACCACGACACCGGCGGTGTGACATTCGAGCGTGACGCGATGGTCGACGGCGTTCGCAAATACATTTGCGGGAAGGTGAAGCGTGAACTGATCTCGGCGACGTTCCGCGTCTATCCGATCAAGGATTACGGCGCGATCGAGGAAGGTGAACACCGCTTCTGTGAGCTCTCAACGGGACGATGCGAGGGGATCGCCAAGTTCGTGATGGTCTGGGCGAAGCAGGATGGCGCCTGGCGGATCACCAGCGTTCTCAGCTACGGACACCGCGCCGCGACGCCGGCCGAACAGCGGAGTGCCCCCGGAAGATAGCGGGCCGAGGCTTCCTATTGGGATCGAATATCGGGAATGACGATTGCCACCCCACGGGGCGGGCTACGCTGGCAGATTGCCGCCCAACAACCGGCTTAGTTCGACGCGATGGTGGCTTCGCGTCTTGAACGTGTCAGGACCGACCCGCCGAAGCTCTCCGTAACCCAGCGACCGCCAGAACCTTTCCGCTGCCCCGTTCACCTCAAGCACGGCAAGGCGTATCTCGTGCGCCCCGCGATCCACCGCCCACCGTTCGATCGTGTCATAGATCGACCGGCCAATGCCTCGCCCTCTGGCAGCTGCATCAACGATCATAAAGCCAAGATACCAGACACCGTCGCTTGGATAGTCACGCAGGATAGCGGCCACGGCGATAAGACCATTCTCGTCTTGCCAGCCCATAACGACCTGATCGACAGCACTCTTTTCGTCTGGAACATCCCGGAACAGCTCGATCGCATCCGCCAGCGTCGCCGGCTCCCCGTCCTGCAGCATGAAATAGTCTGCGCAGCGGGCATATAGGTCAGCGACCTCGCCAGCATCACTCTCTGTCAGGATCGACGGAGGTTCGTGGGTGGCGGAATCGAGCAGCGGCATCAACTACACATAACCGGCTCGTCGAGCAGATACGACTGTTCCCGCACACGAACCGAAGGCGGGACAGTCGCGGCGGCAATCATAGCGAAAGCCTTCAAGGCAGCCCGTTTTCCAGACCTGTTCCCGATTGGTCTTTCCCGAAATGGTGGCTAGCGGACATTCGGCGAGGGTAGCAACGGACGCTATTTACAGGGTAGGTCAGCGGCGTAGATGCGCCATCCAGCGACCGAAGCGGCGCGCTGTCGATCAGAACCACCATTCGCGATCGATCCGAAGCTCTCGCCGGTGATCTGATTGAGCACCGCATCCAGCCCATCCACCACTTGCTCAGGGCTGTAATGGCGCATCGCTTCGAAGGCGTCAGGGGTGTGATTCACGAACGAAATTGCCTGCGTGCGGAGGGCGCGTCGATCATCCATCTGCGCAACGATGGCGGGCACTGCGGCTTCACCAAGGGCTACGAGTCGATCGAAAACCCGCTGCTGCTGATCGCCGCTGACCCGACCAAGTCGGGCGACGAGTGCGCGCACCACCGCGAAACGCGGCAGAGTAGTGTCGGCGCGCCACGATGCGACTATCAGCGCTTGCCGGGCCGCCTCGGCACGCGCAGCGGCCACCGTCCGGTCAGTTGCGCGCTGCAAGGCGTCTGGCGTGTGGCCCGCGAAATATAAGCCAACCGGACCCTGATCCACGCGCGTGAGGAACAGGATCGCCGGTTTACCCGCAAGGCGGAGCACCGACTCAATCGAGGGCTTGTAGACAGCATCCTGTGGATAGAAGCGAACGGTGACACTGCCGACGCTTCCGCCCTTAACCGCACTCTCGACCTGTAGCGGAATGTCCAAATACTCAGGTGACGCCTTGCGCGCTTCATCGGCAAGGCGCTGCTTTGGCACATCAATTTTGCCAAGCAAAACGAGATCAGAAGCAGCGAGCAAGGCCGCTAGCTTGGCGTCGGCTGGACACTGAAGCGGAGCGGCTGGTGCGGAAGTGACAGCAGCTTGCGCGATGCTCGATCCCAAAACGGCGACGAGGAGTGTGGTTTGCAGCAACATGGGTGAGACAATGCCACTTCCGACGCATGTCCGCCATTGGGCGAAAGCTGGCGTTCGAATTCGTCCATACCGGCTAGCCCACACCGCCTCGTCGAAGTGAAAAGTTGTTCCGATCATGACGGCCTAAGCTTCCAAACGCCGTCTTCGCCCTGTTCACCAATCCCGACTTTACCGGCGAACATCGCAGTGCGCATCGGTAGTGCGACGCCCACAAGCAACCACGGTGAGATCCGCACAATCCTGGAGTATGAGGCAGCAGCAACATAGGTCGCACGCCAATGATCCTGCAGCAGTGCAACTGCAGCCACACGCGTTGGAGCAAAGACGAAAAGGTCGCCTAGCTTGTCCACGTTTTTGAAATCAAAGCATTCGAGAGGTGGTGCAGGGGGAGTGCGCGACCCCAAAGCAGGGCCATCCGCGGGACCGATCAGCCAGCAATCGCAATCGTTTGACCACCAAGCAACGCCGATGATGCCGGATGCGGCAATGTCCGGAAGATTGTGCTGTTCGGTGATGTCATCGACGCCCAACTCACATAGCAGCACGTCGCGCCTTTTCGCCTTCGGATCATGCGCTTCGAGCCACAGCTGAAACATGGCCGATGCTTGACCTGGATTATGCGCGATGATCGTCACCGGATCTTTGCTGATCGAAGTGGTGGCGATGTATACATGGGTCATTCTATGAAAACCTCATCGTTGTCGATGTGGTTACCATGACGATTTATTCGCAGAAATGCGGGTGGAATATTATTCGTTTATGAAATTAAATAAGCCGCATAGATGGGGCGAACGAGAAGTCCTAGGCCGCGTGGACAAATTCAGTTCTGTCGAATTACCCTTCGCCCGGCGAGCCTCGCATCCCTCTCGCGTTGGCGATAACACTCGGCGCAGATGATGGTGATGCCGCCGGGAGCCTCCACAGTCCCTTCGGTCCACTCACCTCCGTTTTCTTGCAGATACGAGTCACAGGCCTCGCACCATGCATCCCGAAGGTCATTTTCATCTTCCGACGGAAATGAGACAAATCCCGGTGTCTCGGGCGATACGCAACCAACAATATGGGTGCACACGAAGGTGATGGGCTGATGCCCATGCACAACGCAGTCGCAATATTCGTCGTCCATGTGCATCATTTGTGTCATATCACGTCAGTTCATAACAACATCTGCTGTCAGCAGCCAGACGCGTTGCAGTTGACGCGGAACGGAATGGTTGATTCAGGGCTGCTTTTTGGAGGCAGGCTTGAGCAGGGGCGATCTCACCGAGGCGGAGTGGCGCATTCTGAAGGGGTTGTTGCCCATCGAGCCAGAGAACCGTGGTCGAGGCAGGCCGCCCGAGCAGAACCGTTCAATCATCAACGGCATCTTGTGGCGGCTTCGCTGCGGGGCTCCGTGGCGCGATGTCCCGCCCAAATATGGGAGTTGGAACACCATCTATCGGAGATTCCGGCGATGGAGCGAGGCCGGGGTCTGGGAGGCTGTCGCTGTGACGCTGGCCGAGATCATGGCGGACACCGGCCTCTACAGCATCGACAGCACCACCGTCCGCGCCCACGTCTCGGCAGCGGGCGGAAAAGGGGGACTCATCGACGCGCTCTTGGCCGCTCGCGGGGCGGGTTTACAAGTAAACTTCACTGTCTGGCTGATGCCCTTGGACGACCAGTCGCCTTCCACCTGACGGGCGGCGAGGCAGCAGATTGCAAGGCGTATGATGATTTGATCGACCTGCCTGAGCAGGGACCCGACGCCTTCCTTGCCGACAAAGGCTATGATGCCGACGCCATCCGCGCCGATCTTGCCGAACGCAAGATCAAGGCGGTCATCCCTGGTCGATCAAACCGTCGCGTGAAGATCGAGCATGATCGGGCGCTCTACAGGCAGCGCAATCGCATCGAGCGCATGTTCGGCCACCTCAAGATTAACCGTGCCATCGCAACCAGATACGACCAGCTTGCCAACAGCTTCCTCGGCATGGTCCATCTCGCCACCGCCAGATACTGGCTCAAATTTGTCCACGCCGCCTAGGGTTGGCACGGGCCGTTGATCCGGATGCAGCCTATACGCCGGGGTGCATAAATCGCAGTGCCCTACCAAAAATCCCCATGAATGGGGTGCCGCGTCTAAACGACGCGCTTGGTATGGCGTTTTGTCCGCATGACAGGCCTGTGCCATGCCGCTAAGGACGGTGCGAGATGACCGGTCTTCGCGCCCTCCTGCTCAAGCAACATACGCTGGCCCTGGCGCTGGTGCTGCTTGCCTTGGTCACGAAGGCGCTGATCCCTGCAGGCTACATGCCGGGTGCGACGACGCGGTCGTTCACCATTCAGCTGTGCTCCGAAGGTATTCCCGGCCGCGTCGATCTGGTGCGCACGGTCGTGGTCGGCGAGAAGCCTGCGCCCGGCGCGGTCGAGGCCGATCATGCCAAGGTGCAGGGGCTATGTCCGTTCAGCGCGCTGGGCCACGCTGCGACGGGCGGCGTGGATATCGTCCTGCTGGCGGCTGCGCTGGCATTCGTGCTCCTGCTGGGCTTTGCGGCTACCGTGCTGCCGCCCCGGCGCCATCTTGGGCATCTGCGCCCCTTTCTACGCGGCCCACCCCTGACCGTCTGACCGCACGGGCGCACCGTGCCCGGCAACCCCGTGATCGAACCGGGACGGCAATGTCATTCGCCGTCATCCGGCGCGCCCACCCCTGATCGGGCCATTTCTGCCAATTCGGCGCGATGATCGATGCCCGTAGCTGGCACTATGCCGTCGCACCCCAGGGGGCGCTGCCCGATCCGGCGCAATTCCAGACGATCCAGCCCCGCACGATCGGCTTCACCGCCAGCCGAAGTTTTTGAGGCCCCAGTTTTCAGGATGGCCCGCGCGGCAGCGCCACATCTGCTTGCCGCGCAGGCCGGATCGCCCTCCCAATTTTATGAAAGTCGCTCCGATGAAGACTATTTTGAGCACGTCTCCGCTCGCCCTGGCCATCACCCTTGCAGCGGCCAGCCATCCCGCGCTGGCCGCAGCCCCTGACGCTCCTCTGGCCTCCGAAGCCGGCCCAGGCCGGTGGACCGACACCATCGTCGTCACCGGCATGCACGGTGACTATGCCGTCCCCGATACCTCGTCGGCGACGCGGACCAGCACCCCGCTGATTGAGGTGCCGCAATCGGTGCAGGTGCTCAGCCGCACGCTGTTGCAGGAACAGGACCGCCGCACGCTGGGTGAGGCGCTGGTCAATGTCTCGGGCGTCACGCCGACGCGTTCGGACGAGATCCTGTTCATCCCGCCGATCCTGCGCGGCTTCCCCGGCGAGGTTTATGTCGATGGCCTGCCCATCTTCGCGGGCAATCAGCAGGCCTATGATCCCACAACGCTCGTCGGGGTTGAGCGGATCGACGTGCTTAAGGGACCAACGGCCACGCTGTATGGCGGTGGCCTTGGCACGCCGCTGGGCGGCATCATCAACATCGAGACCGCGCGGCCATCGGACAAGACCGGCGGCACGATCGCTTTGCGGGCCGGCTCCTTTGCCACATGGAACCCGTCGGCCGATCTCAACGTCGCGCTGAACCCATCGGTCGCGATCAGGGTAGCAGGCGAATTCCAGGGCAACGATAGCTGGATCGACGAGATTCGCGGCAGGCGTTGGTCGATCCAGCCGGGCATTGCCTTCCAGCTCGATGCCGATACCGATTTGTTGTTGCAGGGGCAGTTCAACCACCGCGACAATCTCGAATATTCGGGTCTGCCGGCCGATGCCGCGCTTGCCGGCACAGTCGCGCGCAATGCCTTTCCCGGCGCGCCGATCGGCCAGCCGCGCACTGACAACGACAATCGCATGGGCACGGCCACATTGCGCCATGCCTTCTCCGATCGCGTCAAGCTGACGATCAGCGGGCGCTATTACGCCAGCGAAGTCGACGAGCGCGGCAGCTTCGTGTTTCCGGGCCTTCTCCCCACCGGGACACAGGCGCCGCTGTATGACGTCTACCCGATCAGCATGACCAACCGCACCAAGGAAGCCACCGCCGATGCCAATCTGGCCGCCAAGGTCGGCATGCTGGGCGGCACCCACAATCTGCTGGGCGGGGTGAACTACGACTGGACCAGCTTCTACAGCGCGATGGGCCTGTTCGTCAGCGACAGCCCGGCGGGCACGATCAACCTGGCGAACCCGGTCTGCGACTTGCGCTATGTGGCGCAGACCCCGGCCAACTCGTTCGAGCAGGATCACTACCGCACGCTGGCCGCCTATGTGCAGGATCAGGCCACATACGGCCCGCTGCACATCACCGGTGGCCTGCGCTTTACCGCGCTGCATTTCGTAGGGGAGAGCAATTACGGCGTCGCCGAGAACAAGACCTATCACCACGTCTCGCCCCGCATCGGCGCGACGCTCGATTTGGCCAAGGGCGTGGCGCTGTTTGCAGGCTATGCCACCGCGTTTCGCGCACCCTTCGCCTATATCAGCCTGCAACCCTCGCGCCCGGAAACCTCGCGCAACGTCGAGGCAGGGCTGAAGCTGGCCCTGGCAAAGGCCGGTCTGTCGGGCACCTTGGCGCTTTTCAGCCAGACGCACGATAACGTGCCGACCAACGATCCCGCCAATGTCGGCTTCTACATCCAAACCGGCCGCCAGCGCGCACGCGGGGTCGAGGCCGATATCGTGTGGGAGCCGACGCCGGCCTTCTCGCTGCTTGCCACGTATGCCTATACCGACACGCGTGACGAGGGCGTTGCGCCCGGCGACCGGCTGGCGCGCGTGCCCGAGAGCAGCGGTCGCGTAGCGGCGCGCTATCGTGTGCTCAACGGTGCGGCCAAGGGGCTGGCACTGGGCGCGGGCGTGACCGCGTTCACCTCGCGCGCGCTCACCCTGCCCAACTCGATCGCGGTGCCCGGCTATGCGGTGATCGACGCGCAGGCCTCTTACGAGATCGGGCGCTTCACGCTGACGGTGTCGGCAGTCAACCTTGGCGACCGGCGGGCCTTCGATCCCTATTCCTATATGGGCTATCCGGTGGTTGCGCCCAACCAGCCGCGCTCGGTCTATGGCACCGTCAAGGTGGCTCTGTGATGCGCCGCTCGTTGCTGATCGCCCTCGCCGGCTTTTTGCTGGCGCAGGGTGGCAGCGTTTCGGCGTCGGCGCGCGAGGCGCCGGATCGGGCGTGGCCGCTGTATGGGGCAGGGGAACTGTCCCCGCCGGAGGTGGCCGAGACGACCGCACGCCTGCCAAACAACCGGTCCGAAATGGCCTTCAATGTGAGCGTGCCCAGGCTGGAGATGTTCCGCCCCGCGCGCGGCAAGGGCAATGGCACGGCAATCATCGTCGCGCCCGGCGGAGGCTTCGTCGGCGTGGATGTGGGGCAAGGCGGGGCAGCGGTGGCCCGCGCGCTGGCGGCCAAGGGCTTCACCGCCTTTCTGCTGATTTACCGCACCATCCGCAGCACGGGTGATCCCGCCACGCTTCCCCCCGTCCACGAGGCGGAAATGAACCTGGTCATGAACCGCGCGGCAACCGGCCTACCGACCCAGTTGCCGCCATTCGCCGGCGAGCCGCACGCCGTCGAGGACGGTGCCCGCGCTGTCGCGCTGGTGCGCAAGAATGCAAGGGCATGGGGCATCACACCCAACCGGGTCGGTGTGCTGGGCTTCTCGGCCGGCGCCTATCTTGCCGCCGATCTGGCCATCGGGCCCAAATCGGCCCGTCCTGATTTCGTGGGTCTGATCTACGGTGGTTTGCGCGGCCCCGTGCCGGCGGATGCGCCGCCTGCCTTCATCGCGGCGGCGGCCGACGATCCGATGCAGCCCGCCGACGCGCCGATGCTTTTCTCTGCGTGGCGCAAGGCGGGTGTGGCGGCCGAGTTGCATGTCTATGAGAAGGGTGGGCATGGGTTCACGTTGATGAAGCAAGCCACTTCGAGCGATCACTGGTTCGCCGACTGGCTCGCCTGGATCGCGGTCCGACTGGATGGGACAGGTAAGGTGGCTGTTGTAGCCGCTGGTGGACCGCATCACCGATCATGTCATGGACAGCCCCAAGCGTCTTGCCGATGATACGCCGGTGCCAGTTCTGGCGCCGGGCATCGGCAAGACTGCGGCAGGGCGTTTATCAGTTTATCTGCGCGACAACCGACGATGACGACCGAACGATAAGCTTGCGGCACAATCTCGCGGAGAATGCCCTGCGCGGTATCGCCGTTGGGAGGAAAAACTGGCTCTTCGTTGGTGCCGATTGCGGCGGGGAGCGCGCCGCTGCACTTCCTTGGTTTCAACCAGGGCGACCAGGTCTCGATCGTGCGCATGGCACGCACGAGGCTCTATGCGGCACGCCGGCCGGTCTATCAGTCGCAGCCCAAGACGGTGCTGCCCTATCGCCTGGTCGCCGCCAGCCAGCTTTCAACGAACGAGGCATGACGATGGCAGATCCGATCGAAGTTAGCCGCTCGCCCTGGCGTGAGCAGTTCTGGACGGCCGTGCGCCAGATCGTGCCTCCGGTGGTGGCATTCGCCGTCGGCCGGGGGTGGCTGGCCAATGACACGGCGGCGATGCTGGCGGCCGTTGCGGCCGGGCTCTGGCCGATCGTCTATGGCCAGCAGCGCACATACCAGCGCAGCCAGCAGCTGGCGGCCGTGGCCGACAAGGTGCCGGACGACGTGGCGGTGCTCAAGTGATCGGCGCCCGATAGAGGGCGACGTAATATTTGGTTCACGTCAGGCCATCCCCGGTTAGGTCGCACCAACTTCGATCATATTGGTCGAAAATTATTTCTCCAAAAGATAGAACTCGCTATCTACCTGGCGCATCAAATTGTCTGGAAAGGCAGATTCAATTGCGCTTTCTTACAAGCTGCATGCAGTGCAACCGTGATCGCCAAGATGGCGACGACATCGGCTGGATAAAGGTCGCGCCCAATGAAGATGGTGTGACTATAGAAGTGTGCAAAAATGGACATAAATTTGCACATATTATTCAGCAGCATAAATTTGAGTTGTTATCGCAAATGGCGGTTTTAGCAATACACGATGGGTATTATCGGGATGCAATAGTTTCATTTTCAGCATGTTTGGAAAGGCTGAGGGAGTTTTTTTACTTTGTGTCCTGTTTAAAGAGCGGGATCAGTATCGAGCAGTATGCAAAAAGCTGGAAGCCCATGGCAAACCAATCTGAACGCCAGTTGGGAGCGTTTATTGCTTCCTTCGTTTTCGAAACTGGATCTGCACCAACGTCGTTGAGTACAAAGTGGCAGGGCGTACGTAACGACGTAGTGCATAAGGGGAAATTTGCTGACCGAGAAATGGCTTTAGATTTCGGTCAAGAGATCACGAATTTAGCCAATGAGATCATTACCGTTTTAAATACAAATGATTTTAAAGAGCACATAATGAATGCTACACGCATTCAGTCTAATGAGAAATTATCTAAATATGTTGCAGTCGGGGATTATATAAGCACAACATACTTCGACACCTATCTATCACTATTGAACATCAGGCTTAAAGAAAATCTTCGTCAATACATGCATGAAAGAGCGGCTTTTTTTGACTTTGATAAGTCGCATATTGTCCAATCTGGAAATATGAATAAATAAATATGAAGGTAATTATATTTTATATGCTTCTAATCTAGCCTTTTGGCCATAATCGGGGGCTCAATATTTTTAATATAGTGATAGCCCGGGGACTCCGTAGAAGCATTAACATGTTGAACTTCCATGCAAAGATAGTTCAAGTTGATTGAAACTTGGGAAAATAAGCGTACTTGGTCTGTAATGGTATACATATCCAGCTGATAGATAGGCATTTTGCTCAAATCCACAGCATCATTACGATTGGCGAGCTCTTCAATATCGACATAACAAAGCCGGTCGCCACCAGCGCGCACCCAATTGCTATGCGCGTATCGGTTGCGAATCGTCATGCACGTGCGCAACCGTGCAACTGTTTGTTCGTAAACTGGCTTAAGCTTTGGATCGATTCGATTGCGTATTAGCGCATCGGCTAAGTTGATGCGCTGTGTCTCGCCTCGCGCACGGTATAAAGCTTTGATAGCTAGATCCGTGTCTTTAACAACATGAGTTGTCAGAAGACAGAGGGACCACTCAAGCTCACCGTATTCAACCACCAATCTTCCAATAATATCACCTTCGCGTTGGAAGACGTCAAAAGCGGTGCGGGTATACAGCGTGACGGCCATGCAATTCTCGGTAGTTGCAGTATTCCGCAAATTAATTGCGAAATTCGAGCTTTAGACGAATTAAGGCCGCCATGTAAGCCGGGCATCGGGGGGCTTCGATAGTGCGCTCAGAAGAGGCGGCTCGCGAGCGGAATGCTCAGAAAGTGGCTTATCGCTTTCCTCGGGTCACGTGCCGAGTTTCTGAGCGTGATGCCGTATCGGCCTGTTGGAGAATGGCAACGCCGATGCCGAATCTGGCAGTTTTGCCGCTCTGCGTTGAACCCGTGTTGGAATTCCAACATTGGACAATGTTGGAATGATCGGCAGTTTTGCCCGCTAAGTACTTATTTTAATGGTCGGGGAGACAGGATTCGAACCTGCGACCCTCTGCTCCCAAAGCAGATGCGCTACCAGGCTGCGCTACTCCCCGACTGGTCGCAGCGCCTTAGGAAGGTGCGGCGGTGCGCGCAAGCGTGAAGTGTGCCGGTCAGGCTGCGGCGCTGAAGCGCGTGGCGTAGCGCTGCGAAATCTGCTCGACCGGCAGCACTACGCAGACATCGACCGTGTTGAATGCATGGTCGATGTAGGCGCCGTCGCCGAAACGAGCGCCGCAGCGCAAGTAGCCCTTGATGAGCGGCGGCAGGCACAGCATCGCGCGGCGTTCGTCGTACGTGCCGCGGGCCAAGCGTTCCAGCGCGGCGGCGCTGCGGGCATTGGGGCGGACGCTGGGGCGCTGCTCGGGCGCGGCGAGGAAATTGTGCGCGAGGAACGACAGCGCCTCGGCATGCGCGTCGGGGTCGATGCCGGCAAACGACGCGCACCCGAACATCAGGCCGATCTGGTGGCGCGCGATGTAGTCGGCAATCCCGCGCCACAGCAGCGAGATCGTCGCGCTGGTGCGCCAGGCCGGCAGGACGCACGACCGCCCGAGTTCGAGCAGTTCGCCGGCCACGCGGTTGTCGCCGCCGATCAGCGGCGCCAGGTCGAATTCGCCGGCGCTGTAGAAGCCGTCGGCGGCGCGCGCGACGCTCTCGCGCAGCAAGCGATAGGTGCCGACGACCTGGCCCTGCGCCAGCACGGTGCCCGGCTGGTCTTCGTCGATCACCAGCAGGTGGTCGCACAGCGCATCGTAGGGATCGGCGTCGAGGTCGCGCAGCAGGGTCTCGGCCTGCGCGCCCATTTCCTCGAAGAAGACCTGCCAGCGCAGCTTCTGGACCGCGAGCAGGTCCGACGCATCGTGCGCCAGGCGCACCGTCAGCCGGCGCTGTTCTTTTCCGATACCGATGACCTGACCCATGCCCGCGCCCTTTTACCGTGTCGGACAAACGTAGCGGAGCGTCGTGACGCCGGTTTTGCAGAATTGTGATGCTGGCGCGTCAGATCGGGCGGCGCTGTCGCCGCTTTGTCGCATTGCCGACGCCAGTCTGTCTTGCAGGGGCCTGACTTGCAGGTGTCTGTCTTGCTGAGTGGGGGGACGGGGGTGGTAGGCCCGGCAGGATTTGAACCCGCGACCTAGCCGTTATGAGCGGCCAGCTCTAACCACTGAGCTACGGGCCCCCGTAACAAGCCGTTAGAGCGCGCGTGGCGGCTTGGCAAGATTGCCGCTGACCTCGTCCGGTGACTGGCCAATCAGGTGCTTGCTGCGGCGATGATCTCGGGCACGCGCACCGGACGCACGCCGCGGGATGCGCAGTGCGCAAAGGTGGCTTCCCACCATTGCATCATCGCGGCGAGATCTGCGTCGGTGCGCACGTAGGGTGTGTGCCCGGGCACCAGCGAGGGGCTGTGGAACGAAAACACGATCACGGGCACGCCGTCGTCGATCGCATGGTCGAGCGCGCGCAGCGCCTCGGGCAGCGGCACGCCTTCCGGGGTCAGCGGCACGCGGTTGAGCAGCCCCATGCGCGCAAGTGCGCCGCGCAGGTGCGGGATCCGCTCGGCATGGCGGAACAGCGGTCCGCCCCAGCGGCGTAGCGTGCCGGTGAACATCGTCGTCAGCGGCAGCTCGATCAGCCCGCCCGCCCGGTCGACCCACCACGGCCTGACCGGCAGTCCGGTGAAATCGGGGCCGCCTTGTGCCGAATAGTCGAAATGCGAGCGCACCGAGGTGTCGATCGCGATGTCGGTATGGGCGAGCGCATCGGTCGAGGCATGGCCGATGCCGTAGCGGCCGGCGCGGTAGATCAGCGGCGCGGTTCCGAAAGCGTCGACAAGCGCCTGGTTGAGCGCGCAGAGCTTGGCCTGCTCCAGTTCCGGAGGCAGGTTGCCGGCAAAACTGTTGTGGACCGAGAGCGTCTCGCCGTGCGGAGGGCTGACCCACGGGTGCAATTGCACGCCGATGTCCGCGCGCCCAGCGGCAACCGCATCTCCCAGCGCCGTGCGAATCGCGCCATCGGTCGCGACCGGGTGGTCGATCAGGTACGTCGGCGCGACGCCATGGCTTTCGCAGAACGACTGGAACGCCGCGAGATGTGGGACGTGTGACAGCCCATAGCCGGTGCGGGCGAAGGGCTGCCCCCAGTCGAATTCCTCCTCGGTGTCGACGGTGACTAGAAACCGCTGCCCGAAATCGCGGGCAAAGCGTACCGGCGGGCCGGGGCGGGGCCGGAAAGGTCCGCGGCTCATCCCGCCGCTCCGGTGAGGGGTGCCGCGTCGGTGCCGTGCGCGCTGCCATGTTCGCCCGCCAGCGGCAGGTCGATGCGCAGCCGCGCGCCGTCACGCCGCAACCGTCCGCCCATGGCGCGCACTTCCGCTGCGGCCAGGCGCAAGGCGAAGCCGTTGCCGAGCATGCCGCCGGTCGCGGCACTGCGCGCGCTATCGGCAGCGAACAGCGCGGCATCGTCGCGTGCGGCGAGGGCGGCGGGGAGGGGCAGGTCGAGCCGCGCCGTGGCGGCGGCACCCTGATGCAGCGCGATGGCCAGCCGCTCGCCCGGCGCGGCCGCGCTGCCGATCACGGCGAGCATGCGCCAGATCGTGTGTTCCAGCTCGATCGCCGTGACCGCCACGGGCAGCCTCGCCGCGGGAGGGCCGGCTTGGGTGCCGCCGTCGCCATCGATCCAGCGCAGGCGCACCTCGCGCGGGCCGATCACGGGCTCGAGCTGCGCGATGAGACGCACGACCATGGCGGTGAGGTCCGTCACCGCGTCCTGCTCGGCCAGCGGCTGGCCTTGGCCGCCCTCTAGCCGCGCAAGCCGCTCGAGATCTTCGAACCCGGCCAGCATCCGCGCCGCATCGGCCGCGATGCTGGCAGCCAGGCTGCGGTACTGATGCGGCGCTGCGCCGAAGACCTGCTGCTGGATCATCTCGGCAAAGCCCTGGATCGCGTTGATCGGCGTGCGCAACTCGTGCAGCGTCTGGCGCAGGCGGTCGCTGCCCTCATCGGCCGGCGCGGCGGGCGCTGCCGGGACCTGCGCCGCAGCCTCGGCGGGCCGGCGCAGGCAGCCGCGATAGCCGGTGAAAGCGCCAGTGCCCGCGGCGAAGAGCGGCACGGCATCGACCTGCCAGTGCCCGGCCAGCGCAGCGGGGCCATCGAGCGTCAGCTTGCCTGCAATGATCGGCAAGCGCCCCGAGAAGGCCCGCTGGCTGGCACGATCGGTGCGGGCCGGGGCATCGCGGGCGCCGGAGAAGGGGCGATAGCCGACGAGCATGGGCGCCCAATCGGCATCGGCGGTGACCACCGTGCCGCCGGCGTCGATCGCGATGTCGATCGACAGGGGCGTCGCGTGGCCGGGGGGCTCGTCCGCGAACGGCAGCCTGGGATGCGGGGCGGCCGTCGCCGTGATCGGCGGGGTTGCGAGGACGGGCGAAGCGGCAAGGCGCTCCTCGCGGTCACGACGGAACGCCTCGATCCGCCGCACGATGGCACCAATGCCTTCTTCGGCGGGGGCGGGGGGCGGCGATGGTTCAATGCGCAGCGGGATCGGCCGATCCGCGACCGGTGCAGGCTCTGGCGGCGCAGACTCTGGCACTGCTGCCTCGGTCGGCGGCTTCGCATCCATGGAGGGTTCGGGCAGGCTTGCGGAATCGGGCAACGCGGCGTTCTGCGCCGGTGCCTCCAGCGCGAAGTCCTCGATGCCGAGCTGGTCGAGCAGCCGTTCGACCCGGGCGCCAAGGTCGCGCCGGTGCCGCAGGAACCCGCGCGCCTGGATCGGCAGGCGGGGGACCAGATCGAGCCATTCGTCCTCGCGCAGCACGGCCCCGCGAATCGCGGCCAGGGCCACGCGTGGTGCCTTGTTCGCGAAATGCGCAGCGAGGCGGGGATGGCGGAGCGGCGTATGGGCCAGCAGTGTCGCTGCGCCCTCGATCCCGGCGGGACCGGCGCTGATCTCGTCGTGCAGCGAATCGAGCCGGTCGAGCGCCTCGTCGTGCCGCCGGGTCCAGCCGCCGGCCGCGCCACGTCCGATAAGGTCGGCCAGCTGTCGGAATTGGACACGCAGGCTGGCAGGACCCGCCGCCCGCGTGCGGAGCACGGTATCGAGGCGATCGTCGACGATGGTGGAAACGGGATTCGAGACGCCGTGCGCCAGCCCGCCGTCGGCGTCTGCGCCGGCAGGACCTTCCATCTCGAAGAAGTCGGGATCGTCGTCGCGTGCCATGGGCTGGGGGCCGGTTCGTCCTTGTTCGCGCAGCGGCCGGCGGCCGGGTATGGCCTTCGCCACGCGGATTGATTACACGGCGCGGCCGCCGCGCCAGACATGCGCTATCGCCGGGGGCGAGGCAAGCATGGCCGATGCTGGGGCTTTTTCCGTTCCTGGCGCGATCTTAGCGACCCGGGCCCTAATAAAGTGTGGCCAACCGCAAAAGCCATACGGAAGGTGCGTTGCATTGCATCACAATTGCGATATGACACAACAAAATTAGCCTGAGCGCCCCAACCGGCGCACATTCTTGCGGGTCGAGCGGTTTCAGAACACGACATGGCAACACTTGATGGAATCGACCGGCGCCTCCTGTCCGAGCTTCAGGACGAGGGGCGCGTCACCAATGTGGAATTGGCCCAGCGCGTCGGGCTGACCGCGCCGCCCTGCCTGCGCCGTGTACGCGCGCTTGAGGAGGCGGGCGTGATCCGCGGCTACCATGCCGATCTTGACCCGGCCAAGCTTGGATTCGCGATCACGGTCTTTGCGCTGGTCAGTCTCAAGAGCCAGGCAGAGGAATCGCTGCGCCAGTTCGAAGAGCATATGCGCACCCTTCCCGAAGTGCGCGAATGTCACATGCTCAACGGTGAGATCGACTTCATCCTCAAGATCGTCAGCCGCGATCTCCAGGCCTTCCAGGAATTCCTGACCAGCAGGCTGACGCCGGCCCCCAACGTGGCCAGCGTCAAGACCTCGCTGACGATTCGCACGGCCAAGCAGGTCCCGGGCGTTCCGTTCACGGATTGACCCGCCGGCCGAGCGAGGGCCCGAAAAAAAGGGGCGAAGCCGCGCGGCTCCGCCCCTTTGTCATGCCGAGTTGGCCGGATCAGGCCGCCGCGCTGGCATCGCCCGAGGGCACGACCGACAGCGCCTTCTGGTCGCCGATCAGCACCTTCTTGGGCTTCATCGCCTCGGGCACTTCACGCACGAGGTCGATGGTCAGCAGGCCATCGGCGAGATCGGCGGCTTCGACGCGGACGAAATCCGCCAGTTCGAAGCGGCGCTCGAAACCGCGGTTGGCGATGCCGAGATGCAGGTACTGCTTGTCGGCAAGGTCGGCCTTGCTGCCCTTGACCACCAGCAGGTTCTGCTGCGCGGTGATATCCAGCTCGTCCGCCTTGAAGCCGGCAACGGCCAGCGTGATGCGATAGGAATCGTCACCACGGCGTTCGATGTTGAACGGCGGATAATTGTCGCCGACGTTGGCGCGGGCCTGGCGTTCGAGCAGGTCGAACAGGCGGTCGAAGCCCACGGTGGTGCGGCGATACGGGGTGAAATCAAAACGGTTCATGGCAATATCCTCGTCTGAGCAATCTGCACATGCCCTGGCCCGGGAAACTCCGGCGCCGGGGCGGGTTGAAGGTGGCAGGCCCATCTTGTGGCGCCCGTCACAAAACCCCATGTGTGGCGCCGAAAGCCGATTTCAAGGCCTTGCACCGCCGGTCGTCCTGGCCGCCGGGAACCACCGATCGAAGGAGCCGACATGAGCGACGCCGCAACCCCCAAAGTTGAAATCTATACCAAATGGGGCTGCCCCTATTGCGCCCGTGCCAAGCAGCTGCTCGGCGAGAAGGGCGTGGCCTACGAGGAATACGACGTGACCATGGGCGGCCCCAAGAAGGCCGAGATGCTCGAGCGCGTGCCGGGCGCCGCGACCGTGCCGCAGATCCTCATCAACGATGAAGCCATCGGCGGCTGCGACGATCTCCACGCGCTCGATCGCGCTGGCAAGCTCGACGCGCTGCTCGGCCGCGCATGACCCTGGCGGAGGGCAGCCCGGACGCCGCTGCGACGCGCATCGCTGTCCTGCAGATGACCAGCGGGATCACCCCGCTGGTCAATGCGCGCACGATCGCCGATGCTGCCGCGCATACATCCGATAGCGGGGCAGCAATGCTGTTCACGCCCGAGATGGCCGGTCTGATCGACCGCGACCGCGCAAGGGCAGCTGTCCACATCGTTTCCGAAGACGACAATCCCGTACTGGCTGCGGCACGCGAGGCGGCCGCCCGCCATGGCTTGTGGATACACCTGGGCTCGCTCGCGGTCCGGGCGGACGACGCATCGGGCGATGGCCGCTGGGCCAATCGCGGCTTCGTGATCGACGCCAGGGGTGCGATCGCGGCGCGCTACGACAAGATGCACATGTTCGATGTCGACCTGGCTACTGGCGAGACATGGCGCGAGTCGGCGGCCTATCGCCCGGGCGAGGCGGTCGTCACCGTGGACTGTCCGGTCGGCCGACTGGGCCTGGCAATCTGCTACGACATCCGCTTTCCAGCCCTGTTCGAGGCATTGGGCCGGGCGAAGTGCGACTGCATCGCCATTCCGGCCGCCTTTACCGTGCCGACCGGTGCCGCACACTGGCACCTGCTCCAGCGTGCCCGCGCGGTCGAGGCCAGCGCCTTCGTCATTTCCGCCGCGCAGGCGGGCGTCCACGAGGACGGGCGCGAGACGTATGGCCACAGCCTCGTCGTCGACCCCTGGGGCGAAATCCTGCTCGACATGGACGGCGGCGCCGGCCTCGGCTTTGCAACGATCGACCCGTCGCGGACGGCCGCGGTGCGTGCCCAATTGCCCAGCCTTGCCAACCGTCGCCCGGTCCCTCTATCGCCGGCGTCATGATTGTCTTCGATCTGCAATGCACGGCCGGCGGCCACCGCTTCGAGGGCTGGTTCGGCTCGTCGGAGGACTATGCCGCGCAGGCCGCGCGCGGCTTGCTCACGTGCCCGGTCTGCGGAGACGCCGAGGTCGGCAAGGCGGTGATGGCGCCGGCGGTCGGCCGCAAGAGCAACCAGCTGACGCCGGCCGCCAGGCCAGCACCGCCATCCGTTGCAACCCCGGCCGCGCCGTCGTCTGCACCTGCCGCAGCCCGGCCGACCCCGCCGCTGCCGCCCGAGGCCGTCGCCATGCTCAAGGCCGTCGCCCAGGCCCAGGCCGAGGCGCTGCGTCATTCGACCTGGGTGGGCGATACGTTCGCCGACGATGCACGCGCGATGCATTACGGCGACAAGGACGTCGCACCGATCCACGGCAAGGCGACGCCCGAGGAAGCACGCGAACTTCTCGACGAGGGCATTGCTGTCGCGCCGCTGCTGATCCCGGTCGTGCCGCCCGGCGAGGCGAACTGACACCTCGCCGATGGACACCGTTGCCTTGCCCATCGCGCGCCCTTAAGAGGAGCGCGGGCGCCCGTAGCTCAGCCGGATAGAGCACCAGATTCCTAATCTGGGGGCCATGGGTTCGAATCCCGTCGGGCGCACCATTCACGACCCGGTCCCTTCCCAGGGACCGGGTTTTTCTTTGCGTTCAGCCCTGTGCGGCGCGCAGGGTGACGGGGATCGACTTGTAGGACGGGGTGCCGCTGCGCTCGTCGTAGTCGTCGAGCGCGATCAGCCCGTTCGCCTCGGGATAGTAGGCCGCCAGCGAGCCACGGGCGATCGAGTGCGCGACCACGGTCTGCCCGGCGAGCACGCGGCCGGGCCCGGCGACCAGATCGACGAGGTCGCCATGCGCCAGGCCCATGTCGGCCAGGTCGTCGGCATGGGCGAAGACCACGTCGCGGCGCCCGGTGATGCCGCGATACCGGTCGTTCAGGCCATAGATCGTCGTATTGTACTGGTCGTGGCTGCGGATCGTGGTCAGCGTGAACGGACCGTTGTCCCTATCGTCGTCCTCGTCGATGCCCTTGTAGACGAGGAAATGCGCCTTGCCGTCGGGCGTATCCCACTCGCGGTTCGAGGCGCCGACCCGCAGGCGGAAGCCACCCTTCTGGCGAACCCGCTGGTTGAAACCGGCGAAATCGGGGAAGACTTCGGCGATCTTGTCGCGGATCAGGTCGTAGTCGGCGACCATGGCGTCCCAGTCGATCGTGGTGCCGGGCAGGGCGGCCTTGGCGATCCCGGCGATGATCGCCGGCTCGGAGCGCAAGTCGGGCGAGGCGGGCTTGAGACGCCCATGCGAGGCATGGACCATCGACATCGAGTCCTCGACCGTCACGGCCTGTGCCACGCCGTTCTGCTCGTCCAGTTCGGTGCGACCAAGACAGGGTAGCACGATGCTTTCGCGGGCGGTGAGCAGGCACGTGCGGTTGAGCTTGGTGCAGATCTGCACGTTGAGATCGAGCCGGCGGAATGCCGCGAAGCTCGCCTCGGGGTCGGACATCGCCACCGCGAGATTGCCGCCGAGACCGATGAAGCCCTTGGCGGTGCCATCGCGCATCGCGGCCACGGCCTCGACCGCGTTGTGGCCCTTCTCGCGCGGGCTCTTGATCCCGAAGGCGGCATCGAGCTTGTCGAGCATCTCGGGCTTGGGCGCCTCGGTGATGCCGACGGTGCGGTCACCCTGCACGTTGCTGTGGCCGCGCAATGGGCAAACGCCGGCGCCGGGCTTTCCGATGTTGCCGCGCAGCAGGAGCAGGTTGGTCAGCTGCTGCACGTTTTCGGTGCCGTGGCGATGCTGCGTCAGCCCCATGCCGTAGCAGATGATGACATTCTCGGCGCGCCAGTAGGTCTCCGCCATGCCGGTGATCGCGGCCTGCGTCAGGCCCGAGCGGGCCTCGATCGACGACCACGACGTCGCTTCGATGTCTGCGGTCAGGTCGTCGAGCCCGGTGGTGTGTTCGGCGATGAAGGCGCGGTCGAGCAGGCCCTTGCCACCGGCGGCCAGATCAGCAGCGTCGGCGGCGAGCAGGGCCTTGATCATGCCCTTGAACACCGCGACGTCCCCACCCACGCGCACCTGGTGATAGGCCGAGGCGAGCTGGGTCGATTGCAGCGTCGCCATCTCAAGCGGGGCCTGTGGGTCCTGGAACCGCTCGAGTCCGCGCTCGCGCATCGGGTTGACGACGACGATCGGCGCGCCGCGCTTCGACACCTCGCGCAGGGTGCTGAGCATGCGCGGATGATTGGTGCCCGGGTTGTGGCCGACGCAGAACACCGCATCGGCATGATCGAAATCCTCGAGCGTGACGGTGCCCTTGCCGACGCCGATCGACTTGGGGAGGCCGACGCTGGTCGCCTCGTGGCACATGTTGGAGCAGTCGGGGAAGTTGTTGGTGCCGTAGCAGCGCGCCATCAGCTGGTACAGGAACGCCGCCTCGTTGGAGGCGCGGCCCGAGGTGTAGAATTCCATGCGGTCGGGCTTGTCCATCGCCTGCATGGCGCGGCCGATGCGGGCGAAGGCCTCATCCCAGCCGATGGTGACGAAGCGGTCGCTGCCGGCGTCATAGGCCAAGGGGTGCGTCAGTCGTCCGGCATTTTCCAATTCGTAGTCGGACCAGCCCCAAAGCTCGGACACGGTATGCGCTGCGAAGAATGCCGGCTCGACGCGCTTGGCGGTCGCTTCCCAGGTAACGGCCTTGGCGCCGTTCTCGCAGAATTCGAACGAGGACGTGTGCTTGGGGTCGGGCCAGGCGCAGCCGGGGCAATCGAAGCCGTCGGGCTGGTTCATCTGCAGCAGTGCCCGCGTATCGGTGCTGGCGCCCATCTGGTCACGCACGGCGGCGGCGACGGCGCGCAAGGCTCCCCAGCCGCCGGCCGGCCCATCGTAGGGCTTGATGCCCTCGGCGTTGTCGTGATGGGGGCTGTCAGGCTCGAGATCATTGCTGGCCATGCGCCAGGTCCTTTCGAATTCGCCCCGACCGGGGCGGTGCTGTTGCCGCCGGGTGCGCCCGGGCGATGCTGCGTCCAACCGTTCGCGAGGGTAGGACCGGGCGGACGTCAGTAAAGGCATACCAAGGGGTCGTTCGGGACCCGCCCCTCCTGAACGCTGCAACCGCAACGTCGCCGAGGCGTTTGTGATCCCGTATTTCGCGGCTGTAACAAAGGGAGGTCGAAAGACCGGGTCGAACCTCGCGACCGGGCGGGAGGCGCGGAAAACATGGGCGAATTGTACGCCTTCGCGCTAGGCTTGCATGATGATTCGTCGCACCCTCTGCTCGCTGGCGCTTGGCGCCCTGTGTTCCACATCGCTGTCTGCCACGGCCCGAGCCGGCGAAACTTCTGCCAAGGCGCTTTCGGACGACGTGCGTGTGCTGGCCTCCGACCCGTTCGAGGGGCGTGGGCCGGGGACACCGGGCGAGACAAAGACGATCGACTGGCTGGTCACGCAGCTCAAGACCATCGGCCTCGAGCCGGCCGGGCCCGACGGCGCCTGGACCCAGGCCGTGCCGCTGGTCCACACGCGTCTCGGCGCCGGCACCATGCAGGCGGCGATCAAGGGGCGTGCCATGCCGCTGGCGCAAGGGGCCGACATCTATGTCAGCACAGTGCGCGCCGCGGACCGCATCGCCATCGCCAAGGCCCCGCTGGTCTTCGTCGGTTACGGCGTCTCGGCGCCCGAACAGGGCTGGGACGACTTCAAGGGCCAGGACCTCAAGGGCAAGGTCGCGGTCTTCCTCATCAACGATCCCGACTTCGAGGCCGCCGCGGGCGAGCCTGCCGCTGGCAAGTTCGGCGGCAAGCGCATGACGTACTACGGGCGCTGGACCTACAAGTTCGAGGAAGCGGCCCGGCGCGGTGCGATCGGTGCGCTGATCGTCCATGACACGCCAGGGGCGGGCTATGGCTGGTCGACGGTGACGGCCTCGGGCGGCGAGAATTACGACGTGGCGGATGCACCCTATCGTCTGGCGCTGCAGGGCTGGCTCGAAGGCAGCGTCGCGACGCGGCTGTTCGGTGCGGCCGGGCTGGACCTAGCGAAACTGCGGGTTGCGGCGCGCCGTCCGGATTTCCGCCCGGTGGCATTGCCGGCGACGTTCAGTGCCGATCTCGCCGCCAGCCATGAGGCCGTGCTCAGCCACAATGTGCTGGCTCGCCTGAACGGCAAGGACCGCCCCGACGAAGTGGTGATGTACGGCGCGCACTGGGATGCCTATGGGCAAGGCAAGCCCGATGCCCAGGGGCGCACGATCCGCCCGGGCGCGAACGACGATGCCTTGGGCGTTGCCGGCTTGCTGGAGATCGCGCGGGCTTTGAAGAAGGGGCCTGCCTTGTCGCGCAGCGTACTGTTCGGGTTCTGGACCGCGGAGGAGCGCGGGCTGCTCGGCTCCGAAACCTATGCCCAGCATCCCGTCGTCGCCCCGGCCAAGACGGTCGCGAACATCACGCTCGACATCCTGCCCACCGGCGGTGCGTCGCGCGACGTCATGCTCGTCGGCCAGGGACAGAACACGCTGGAGGACGACCTTGCGCGCGCCGCGGCCGGGCAGGGGCGGACGGTCACGCCCGAGACCCTGCCCGAACGCGGCCTGTTTTACCGCGCCGACCATTTCCCGATGGCGCGGCGCGGGGTGCCGACGCTGCTGTTCATGGCGATCAGCGGCGTGCCCGATCTGGTCGACGGTGGGCGCAAGGCAGGGCAGGAATGGCTGGACGGCTACATGCGCTGCTATCACCAGACCTGCGACGCGTGGGACTCCAGCTGGAATTTCGCAACCGCTGCCGCGGACGTCGATCTGGCGCTGACCATCGGTCGTGATCTCGCCAATGGCACCCGCTGGCCGCAATGGCGCAAAGGCAGCGAATTCCGGGCGGTGCGGGTTGCCGATGGAGTCCCGGGCGGACAGGAAGCCTCCGCGTCACCATCGGGCAAGCGCTGAGACCGCACAACTGCCGGCGCCGTATCGCCAGCAATAACCCGTGACGATTCGCAATCCGGCGGGCGGTGCATTGGCTGATCTGCCAATGCACCGGCCATGCGCTGCCCTATGCCCGGATGGTTGCGCTAACGTCCAAGCCAAATCGAGAATTGTGTCCGAAGCGTAGCTGGACCGGTGACCTCATCTTGACGAGGTGAACGTTCTCATTTAGGTGAACGTTCACAAGCGGCGCGTGACGCCGTGTGATTTGTCAGGGGGAGAGGATATGTCGACACCCAAATTGGGCCGTTTTGCGCGCTCGGCTGCCAGTCTCGGCGCCGTAGCGATCGCGCTGTCCGGCCACGCGTCGCTGGCGCAGCAGGCCGCGCCGGCGCAGGCCGCTGAATCGGCCGATGTCGATAGCAACGCCATCGTCGTCACCGGTATTCGTGCATCGCTGCAGCAGGCGATGGACATCAAGCGTAGCGCGCAGGGCGTAGTCGACGCGATCTCGTCCGAAGACATGGGCAAGTTCCCGGACACCAACCTCGCGGAATCGCTCCAGCGCATCACCGGCGTATCGATCGACCGCTCGAACGGTGAAGGCTCGACCGTCACGGTCCGCGGCTTCGGCCCCGAATTCAACCTCGTGCTGCTCAACGGGCGCCAGATGCCGACCTCGTCGCTGGGCGACGGCGCCAGCGCACCGGCCTCGCGCTCGTTCGACTTCGCCAATCTGGCGTCCGAAGGCATCGCCGGGGTGGAGGTCTACAAGTCGGGCCGCGCCTCGCTGCCAACCGGCGGCATCGGTTCGACCATCAACATCAAGACGCCGCACCCGCTCGACAAGCCCGGCCTTGCCGGAAGCCTTGCGGTCAAGGGCGTGCTGGATTCCTCGCGCAACCAAGGCAGCCCGATCACGCCGGAAGTGTCGGGCATCGTGTCCGACACCTTCGCCGACAACCGCCTTGGCATCATGATCGCGGGCTCGTGGCAGAAGCGCAAGGCCAGCGTGAACCAGGCCAACGTCGGCTGGCGCGATGGCTATCTCGGTTCGGAAAACAACTGGGGTTCGCTGCCGATGCAGGGCGATCCGCGATATGCTGCGATCACCAATCGCCCCGGCCCGAACGATGTCTATCAGGTCCAGCAGAACGCCAGCTACGACCTCAACGACATCGATCGCGAGCGCCTCAATGGCCAAGTCGTACTGCAGGCCCGCCCGACCGACACGCTGACCGCCACGCTCGACTACACCTATTCGCGCAACACCGTGCGCGTGCGCAATTCGAACGTCGGCATCTGGTTCAACTTCAACGACGTATCGAGCGCCTGGACCAATGGTCCGGTTGCCGGTCCGATCTTCTATTCCGAAAAGTTCGGCGCCAACGAGGGCAAGGACTTGTCCTACTCGGGCTCGCTCACCGAGAACCGTTCGGAAAACAAGTCGATCGGCGGCAACCTCAAGTGGGATGGCCCCGGCGGCCTGACGCTTGAGCTGGACGGTCACCACTCGACCGCCGAATCCGGCGCCAACAATCCTTACGGTACCAGCACGTCGGTCGGCACGGCGGTGTTCGGCATCCGCCAGCAGACGGTCAACTACAAGAACGACCTGCCGATCATCTCGGTCGACATGTACCCCGGCAGCGACGCGCTCAACGCCGGCAACATCCAGGCGACCGGCAACGCGTTCCGCAACGCCTACTTCAAGGACACCATCAACGAAGCGCAGCTGCGCGGCAGCTACGACTTCGACAACTCGATCCTCGACAGTCTCGATTTTGGCGTGACCTATATCGAGAACAAGGTGCGTTCGGCTTACGGCTACATCCAGAACGACACTTGGGGCGGGTCGACCACCAAGGCGCAGATGCCGGACGACTTCTTCACGCTGCAGTCGCTGCCCGACAAGTTCAAGGGTCTGTCGGGTGCCGGCGATCCGGCGATGCTGCAAAAGTTCTACACCTTCAACTTCGAGAAGATGGTCGGCTTCCTCGACAAGCTGAACGGCATCTGCGGTGGTGACGGCAACTGCCTGTCCAAGTTCACCGTCGATCGCCGCATCCGCGAGCGGACGGTGGCGCCCTACCTCCAGGCGAACATGCAGTTCGACCTGTTCGACAACCCCGCGCACCTGCGCGCCGGCATTCGCTACGAAAAGACGCGGATCACGTCCTCGGCGCTCGTGCCGATCCCGACCGGCACCCAGTGGGTATCGGCCAACGAATTCAACCTGGTCTACGGGCCGAATTCGGACTTCACGACCTTCAAGGGCAGCTACGACAACTGGCTGCCGGCGTTCGACTTCGACATGGCGCCGACCGACAACCTCAAGCTGCGCGCCAGCTACAGCCACACGATCACGCGCCCCGACTACGCCTCGATGCAGGGTGGTCGCACGCTCGACCAGCTGTTCCGCATCGGCGGCGGCTTCGGCAGCCAGGGCAATCCGGGTCTGAACCCGTACCTGTCGAAGAACATCGATGTCTCGGCCGAGTGGTACTACAATCGTTCGAGCTATCTCTCGATCGGCTTCTTCGACAAGCGGGTGAAGAACTTCATCTCCTCTTCGCGGATCGACTCGTCCGCGTTCGGGCTGACCAATCCGGCCAGCGGCCCGCGCTATGCCGCCGCCGTCGCCGCGCTGGGCGCCAATGCCAGCACGACCGACATTCGCAACTACATCTTCGCGAACTATCCGGGCTCGGTCATCGTCGACAGCTTCGATCCCGCGACCGGCAACTACACCGGCAAGATCCTCGGCACGCCGCAGGACAACCCGGTCAACTTCCAGATCACCACGCCGGTCAACTCGTCACAGACGGCTCACCTCTACGGCTTCGAATTCGCCATCCAGCACACGTTCTGGGACACCGGCTTCGGCACGATCCTGAACTACACGGTCGTGCGCGGCGATGCGAAGTACAACAACGCGCTGCCCTCGAGCGTCACGCAGTTCGCGCTGACCGGCCTGTCCGACAGTGCCAACGCGGTGCTGTTCTACGACAAGAACGGGCTGCAGGCGCGCGTCGCCTACAACTGGCGCGACCAGTTCCTGGCCGGTACGGGTCCCAACCCGTTCTATGTCCAGGCCTATGGCCAGGTGGACGCCAGCGCGAGCTGGGAGTTCAAGAAGGGCTACACGGTCTTCGCCGAAGCCATCAACCTGACCGGGTCGAGCCGCCGCGGCCACTTGCGCAGCGACAACAACGTGTCGTTCGCATCGCCCGGCTTTGCCCGCTACGCCGCCGGCTTCCGCGTCAATTTCTGATGCGGATGGCTTGAACCTGCTCCCTCGCGGTGGAACAAGTCGGCCGACGGCCAATCGGCCGGCTTGTTCCCCGCACCCCGGCGCGGGTACAAGACGATAACGACAAGAACGAACCGGCCCGGAGGGAGGGGCACGATGGGCGAGGCGGAAATCCGGCGGATCGTGATCCTGGGCGGCGGCACGGCCGGCTGGCTCTCGGCCTGCTATCTGTCCGCGCGTCTCGCCGCCCTGGGTCAAAAGATCGAGGTCACGCTCGTCGAGGCGCCCGACATTCCCACCATCGGCGTGGGCGAGGGCACGTGGCCGACGATGCGTGGCACGCTGGCCGAGATCGGCATCGACGAAGCCGCGTTTCTCACCGCATGCGATGCCAGCTTCAAGCAGGGCTCCCGCTTCGTCGGCTGGACCGACGGTAGCGCCGCCGATGCCTACTTGCACCCATTCACCGCCCCGCGCGAGGCCGAGCTCGCCGATTTCGTCGCCGCCTGGTCTGCGGATGGCGCTTCGGGGTTTGCCGCAGCGTTGACCGCGCAGGATGCCGCCGTGGCGCATCATCTCGCCCCGCGGCAGGTCGCGATGCCCGATTACGCCGGTGCGCTCAACTACGGCTATCATCTCGACGCGGGCAAGTTTGCCGCACTGCTTGCCCGCCATGCCGTGGAGCGCCTCGGGGTGATTCACCGCCGCGAACGCGTCGTCCCGGCATCGCCACAGCCCGATGGCACGCTGGCGGCGCTGGTGACCGCCAGTGGCGAGGCCATTCCGGGCGACCTTTTCATTGATTGCTCGGGCCTGGCCGGGCTGCTCGTCGGCGGGGCGCTCGGCGTTCCCCTCGTCGATCGCAGCGATGTCCTGCTTAACGACCGCGCGTTGGCGGTGCAGGTGCCCGTGCAGCCGGGCAGTCCGGTCGCTTCGGCAACGGTAGCCACGGCCCATGCGGCCGGGTGGATCTGGGACATCGGACTGCCCAACCGCCGAGGGATCGGCTGTGTCTATGCCTCGCGCCATTGCGACGACGACGAGGCACTCGCCACGCTTCGGCATTACGTTGCGCGCGCGGTTCCCGGTGCGGATGCGGCCTCGATCGAGCCGCGCCGGCTGGCATTCCCGACCGGCTACCGCGCCGCCCCGTGGACCGGCAACTGCGTGGCGATCGGCCTGTCTGCCGGTTTCCTCGAGCCGCTCGAGGCATCGGCCATCGTCATGATCGAGCTGTCGCTGCGCGCGCTCGTCGAGAGTTTTCCGCAGCGACGCGCGACGATACCGTTCCTGGCCGAGCGGTTCAACGCGCTGTTCACCTATCGCTTCGAGCGCATCGTCGAGTTTCTCAAGCTGCATTACCTGCTCTCGCGCCGTACCGAGCCGTACTGGCAGGCGCAGCGCGCGCCCGAAACGGTGCCGCCGCGACTGGCGGCCATGGTCGAGCTGTGGCGCGACCAGGCGCCCGGGCCGGCAGACTTTCCCCATGCGGATGAGATATTCTCCGCGCACAGCCATGCTTTCGTGCTGTACGGCATGGGCTTTTCAGCGCCGCGCCGCAGCATCGGCGCCGAGAGCCTGGCCCAAGGACGTCGTGCGCTTGGCGAGGTCGCCCGGCGCACCCGCACCCTGACATCGGCGCTGCCGCCGCATCGCGCCTATCTCGACACCCTCGAACCGGGCCGCACCGCCGCCCATGGAGCCTTCGCCCGATCATGAGCCAGCATCAGGTCCTCGATTCCCTCGCGCACCGCGACCTTCGCGTGCGCACCGATGCCGGTGCCGAGCTGGGCGACGCGGTCATGGCGTGTCTGGTGATGCCGGCCGAATTCCGGCAGGCGCAGGCGCATTATCCCATCGTCTTCCGCCGTGACCTCGAGAGCGGGACCTTCAGCGCCCTGGCGCTGTTCGGGTTCGACAATGGCGAGAACCTGTTTCTCGAAGGAGATCGCTGGGACGCGGCGTGGAAGCCACTGGCGCAGGCGGTGCAGCCCTTCCTGATTGGCCGCGCCGAGCCCGGTGGCCCCGCGACGCAGGTCCACGTCGATCTTTCCAGCCCGCGTCTTGTCACCGACGGTGCCGGTGGCGTGCGCCTTTTCGATGCAGCCGGTCATGCCAGCCCCTATCTCGAGGACATCGCCCAGAAGCTCGGCGATCTCGATGCCGGCTATCGCGCATCGGCCGCGTTCTTCGCCGCGCTCGAACGGCATCGGCTGCTCGAGCCATTCTCGCTCGACGTGCCATTGGCCGATGGGACGCAGCACCAGCTGGTCGGCTTCCACATCATCGACGAGGACCGCCTGCGCGCACTCGACGCCGCAGCCCTTGGCGAGCTGCACGCCGACGGCCATCTTCTGCCGCTGTTCATGGCCCTGGCATCGGTCGGCCGCTTTTCCGATCTCATCGCGCGCAAGAACCGCCGTGCCTGAGACCGCGGCGACGCGTCCCGCTTTGCCGCCGGTGATCGCGCTGTTCGCCGAGGAGGCGATGGCGCGGGTGCAGGACGCGGATCGTCCGTTCATCGTGCGGGGGCTGGTCCAGCATTGGCCGTTGGTTCAGAAGGGCCTTGCCTCGCCACGGGCGGCGCGCGCACATCTGGTCGATCATGCGCGGCCCGTCGATCTGCCGGTCTCGGTGGCCGAGCCCGCCGTGGGCGGGCGGCTGGCCTACGACGAGGCGATGGCGATCAACTTCCGCATGGGGGAAGGGCGGCTCGCCGATATCATGGCCGGCTTCGACGCGGCCGAGGCGCATGATCCGGCCCTGGTGCCGACCGTCTACCTCGGTTCGATCGATATGGCGCAGTTCTTCGACGGACTGACTGCGGCCAATCCGGCGCCCTTGGGGCGGGAGGCGGCGCTGGCCTCGATCTGGATCGGAAACGCCACGAAGATCGCCGCGCACAACGACTTTCCGCGCAATCTGGCGTGCTGTGCCGTGGGCCGGCGGCGCTTTACGTTGTTCCCGCCCGACCAGTTCGCCAACCTCTATCTTGGCCCGATCGACATCACCCCGGCGGGGCGCCCGATCGCGCTGCCCGATCTCGAGCGTCCCGACTTCGAACGGTATCCGGGGTTGCGCGAAGCCTTGGCCAGCGCGTGCGTGGCGGAACTGGCGCCGGGCGATGCCCTGTTCATCCCCTCGCTGTGGTATCATCAGGTCGAGGCGCTCGATCGCTTCAACGTCCTCGTCAATTACTGGTGGCGCGATACCCCGCGCTATCTTGGCCAGCCGCAGACGGCGCTGACTCATGCGATCATGGCGATCCGCGACTTGCCCGAGGACGAGCGGGCCACCTGGCGCGCGATGTTCGAACATTACGTATTTTCCGGCGGCGCGGACGCTCGCGCGCACGTGCCCGAGGCAGGGCAAGGCATCCTGGCTCCGATCGATGCGGCCAGCGCTGCCCGCCTCCACCAATTCCTGCTGAGGAGCCTGACGCAATGACCTGGTCCCCGCCGACGCCGCAGCCCGCCGCCTTTGCCGGCCCGCGCCGCATCGTGATCGCGGGCGGCGGAACGGCCGGGTGGATGACGGCCGCCGCGCTCGCCCGCACGTTGGGGGCGGTGGCGGACATCACGCTGGTCGAGAGCGAGGAGATCGGCACGATCGGCGTCGGCGAAAGCACGATCCCGCCGCTGGTCGCCTACAACCGCATCCTCGGCATCGACGAGGCCGAGTTCATGCGCGCGACGCAGGCCACCTTCAAGCTGGGCATCAGCTTCGAAAACTGGCGCGTCGCGGGCGAGAGCTATTTCCATTCGTTCGGCGGCACGGGGCGCGATCACTGGTCGGCCGGTTTCCAGCATTTCTGGCTGCATGCGCTGACGCAGGGGTACGACGTGCCCTATGGCGAGCACTGCCTCGAGTTGAAGGCCGCCGAGGCCGCCCGCTTCGCGCATCTGCCCGACGACACGATGAACTATGCCTACCAGCTGGATTCGGCGCGCTATGCCGCGTTCCTGCGCACCATGGCCGAGGCCGATGGCACGACGCGTATCGAAGGGCGCATCGCTTCGGTCGATCTGGATACGGTGAGCGGCGACATTGCCGCGCTGCAGCTGGCAGACGGGCGGCGCATCGCGGGCGACCTGTTCATCGACTGCACCGGCTTTCGTGCCCTGCTGATCGAGGGCGCCCTGCACGCGGGCTATGACGACTGGACGCACTGGCTGCCCTGCGACGGCGCCATCGCGATCCAGACCGGCAGCGTGCGCCCGCCCTTGCCCTATACGCGCGCGATCGCGCACGATGCCGGCTGGCAATGGCGCATCCCGCTGCAGCATCGCCAGGGCAACGGCATCGTCTATTGCAGCGCCTACCTCGATCACGACGCCGCGCTGCAACGGCTGCTCGATACCGTCGAGGGGGACAAGCTGGTGCGGCCCAATCTGATCCGCTTCCGCACCGGGGCGCGGCGCCGGCAGTGGCATCGCAACTGCGTGGCGGTCGGCCTGTCGGGCGGGTTCATGGAGCCGCTCGAGAGCACGTCGATCCACCTGATCCAGCGCGCGATCCTGCGCATCGCCCGGATGCTGCCCGCCGGCCGTGTGAGTGCGCGCGACATCGCCGAATTCAACGAGCAGCAGTTGCTCGACATGGAGCAGATCCGCGATTTCCTGATCCTCCATTACAAGGCGACGGACCGCCGCGACAGCGCGTTCTGGCGCCATTGCGCGGCGATGGAGGTGCCCGATACGCTCGCCCACCGCATCGCCCTGTTCCGCGAGACCGGTCGCGTGTTCCGCAAGAATGAGGAGCTGTTCGCCGAAAATTCGTGGGTCCAGGTCATGATGGGCCAAGGCATCCTGCCGCAAAGCTATCACCCCGTGGCGGCCAAGCTGCGCAAGGACGAACTGGAGCACTTGCTGCGCACCGTGCGCGAGTCCGTCGCGCGCACCGTCGCCGCCTTGCCGGCCCATGGGGACTACGTCGCGCGCTATTGTGGCGCACAGCAGCCGGTGGCGGCGTGATCGTGCGGCATGCCCTCTCCGCCGTGCTGGCGGCCGTGCTGGTGCCACAGGCCGCGACGGCGGCGTCGGTTGCCGCGACAGGAGACGAGGCCTGGACGCTGGCCTGGTCCGATGGGTTCGACGGTGATCGCCTCGACCCTTCGCACTGGACCCTGGCGGACGACTGCTTCGGCGGCGGCAATGCGGAACGACAGTGCTACACGCCCGATGCGCGCAACCATTCGGTGGCCAATGGCATGCTGACGATCACCGCGCGGGCCGAGGCGCACACCGGGCCTGCCTGGACTGCAGACCAGCGCACCACGCCCGAAAAGCGCGCGGCCACGCGCACCGGGGAATATACCTCGGCGCGGTTGACCACGGCCGGCCATGCCGCCTGGCGCTATGGCAAGGTGCAGGTTCGGGCCAAGCTGCCGACGGGGCAGGGCACCTGGCCGGCGATCTGGATGCTGCCCGAAGGCTGGGACTATGGCCCATGGGCAAAGTCGGGCGAGATCGACATCATGGAGGCGGTCAATCTCGGCACTCCATGCCAAACCTGTGCCGGCGGCATCGAGAACCGCGTACTAGGCACGATCCATTTCGGTGGCGAGCCGCCGCGCAACCGCTACATCGGCACCGATACCCCGCTCGACGGCGCGATCGACGGCTTTCACGTCTACGAGATCGAATGGGACGAGACCGGCATCGTCTGGCGCGTCGATGGCCGCCTCTATGAGCGCCGCGAGCCGCACGAATGGCACACCTTGTCCTCGGACAAGCCGGGAGCGCCGTTCGACCGGCCGTTCCACCTCATCCTCAATCTTGCCATCGGCGGGCACCTGCCCGAGGGGCGCAACCTCGGCGGCGTGGAAAAGGCCGGCTTTCCCAAGACGATGCAGGTCGATTGGGTCAAGGTATGGCAAAAGCGCGGCCCAGCGGATAGGGCAACGCCGGGCAATGGCGCCGCAGGTGGCAAGGGACACTGACACGAGATGGCGCGTCGGCGGCAAGCGGTAACGATCCGGCACGTGGCGGCGGACGCGGGCGTCTCGCTCCAGACGGTCAGCCGCGTCATCAACAACGAGCCCAATGTCCGCCCCGAGATGCGCGACAAGGTCCAGGCTTCGATCGACCGCTTGGGTTACGTGCCCTCGATCGCCGCGCAGCGCATGAGCGGATCGCGATCGTACCTGATCCTTGCGCTCAACGATCGCGAACGCACGATCGCGGATTGGCGCGCGCGCCAGGGCACGGACTGGGTGGACCAGATGCTGCTGGGCGGCATGCTCGAATGTGGCGAGCAGGGCTATCGCCTGATCTTCGAACTGGTCGACACGCACAACGACCATGTCGAGCGCGAACTGGCCGCCGCGATCGCCGCGCTCCAGCCCGATGGCGCGATCCTCACGCCCCCGCATTCGGACAATCCGAAGATCATCCGCACCCTGGCCCACCACGGCATTCCGCTGGCGCGGATCGGCGCACAGGCCGATGCGGCCGGCGATGACCTGCCCGGCACGATCGTCGTCACCATGGACGACGAAGGTGGTGCCCGCATCGCCACGCGTCATCTTCTCGAGCTTGGCCATGCGCGCATCGGCTTCATCGCCGGGCCGGCGGAGTACGCGCTCTCTGCAAGGCGCGTCGCGGGTTGGGAAGCGGAGCTGGCGGCTGCCGGGCATGCGGTCGACGGACTGCTGGCCGAAGGCGATTTCACTTATGCCTCGGGCGCGAAAGCGGCGCGAGCCCTGCTGAACAGCGAAAGGCGCCCGACTGCCATCATCGCCAGCAACGACCAGATGGCGCTGGCCACCGCCGACGTCGCGCGCGATCTTGGCCTTGCCATTCCCGATGCGCTGTCGCTGGTGAGCTTCGACAATACGCCGCCGGTCCGCTTCACCCGGCCGGCGCTGACGGCGATCGATCAGCCGATCGCGGAAACCACGGCGACCGCAGTCCGCTTGCTGATCGCCACGCAGCGCGACGGCGGAATGCCGACGGAGCCGGTGCTGATCCCGATGGGGTTCGAAGTGCGCGCATCGACCGGCCCGGCGCCACGTGCGACCTGAAGCGGCCGGTCGCGCCGAGCGCGGCTTCCTGGCCTTCTATGCGCTGGCTTGGGCGGGATCGGTGATCGCCTACATGCCGTTCCTGACCCTGCTGCTGCCGGTTCGCATCGAGTGGCTGGCGGGCAATCAGGCCGTCGGCTGGCTGGCATTGATCACGCTGCTGGGGGCCGTCGCATCGAGCCTGTCCAACATCGCCTTCGGGTGGTTGAGCGACCTTTCGGGCCGGCGGCGCCCGTGGGTGCTGGGCGGGCTGGCCGTCTCGTCCACGCTTTTGTTGGCCGCGCCACGGGTCGAAAGTCTGTGGGGGCTGTGTGCGCTGGTGGTGGCCTGGCAGGCCGGCGTCAATATGTTGATAGGGCCGCTATCGGCCTGGGCCGGCGATCAGGTGCCCGATGGCTACAAGGGCCTGCTCGGCGGCTTGCTCGCATTGGCGCCTGCCTCGGGCGCGCTGGCTGGCGCGCTGGTGACGATGCCTTATTTCGGGCCCCAGATCGGAATTGCGAGTGCGGCAGCGAGCGGGTTTGCCCGCCATGCCGTCGTCGTGTTGCTGGTCGCCGCGTGCCTCGCGCCGCTGTTGCTGTTCGGGAAGGACGGCGGTTTCCGGCCTGCCGTTGGTGCGATCCGGGTCGAACGGCAGGTCACGCGGGCCTGGCTCGGGGCGATGGCAACAAGGATGTGGCTGGCGCGTCTGATGGTGCAGATCTCGGAAGCCCTGCTCTTTGCCTATCTCTACCTGTGGCTGCGCAGCGTCGATCCGATGCTCGGACCCGCGGGGATCGCCCGTATTCTGACGCTCGCCGTCGTGCTCGGTGCGCCGAGTGCGTTGCTGGCCGGACGCTGGGCGGATCGCCATGGCCGCCCGGTCGCGCCGCTGGTCGCCAGCGCGCTGGTCGCCGCGCTGGCGCTGGTCGGCATGGGCTTGTCGCAAACTCCGGGGCAGGCGCTGGTAAGCTATCTGGCCCTGGGCGTGGCGACATCGGTATTCCTGGCCCTGCACAGCGCACAAACGCTGCGGGTCCTGCCCGATGGTGCCCGGCGCGGGCGCAATCTCGGGTTGTTCAACCTCACCAACACCTTGCCCTCGCTGCTGACCCCGGCGCTGACGGTGATGCTGGTGCCGCGGATCGGGTTTTCGGGGCTGTTCCACCTGTTGGCCGTGTTGGCGCTGGGCGCGGCGGCCCTGCTTGTCCGCTGGCCGCGGCACGAGCGGAAAACGATGGCTTGATTTCCGCCGTCATCCATGAGAACGATCACATGAGAACGTTCTCATATCTTGTTTTTGATGGATGGCACGTCGCCGACAGAGCGACGCGTAGGGGAAGAGATGAACATGCCTGCCCAAATTCGTACCCGTGTCGCTCTCCTTCTCGCCGGAACGCTGCTGGCGATGCCGCTGGGGGGCCACGCGCAGGGCGCCGCCGCGACGGCGCATCCTGCGGCCTGGCCGATCGCGCACAGCCCGGCGGCGATCACCGATCCTGCGACCGAAAAGGCGATCGACCGGTTGATGGCGCGCATGACGCTCGAGCAGAAGGTCGGGCAGGTGATCCAGGGCGACATCAGCGCGATGACGCCGGCTGATCTCGCCCGCTATCCCCTCGGCTCGATCCTGGCGGGCGGCAACAGCGGCCCCTATGGCAACGAACGCGCGAATGCCGCGACCTGGGCGAAGCTGGTCGGCGAGTATCGCGCCGCCTCGCGCAAGGCCGGGGCGGGCGTGCCGATCCTGTTCGGCGTCGATGCCGTGCATGGCCATTCGAACCTGCCGGGCGCGACGATCTTCCCGCACAACATCGGCCTGGGCGCCGCGCATGATGTCAACCTCGTCCAGCGCATCGGCGCGGCGACGGCGGCGGAGATTGCCGGGTCGGGCATCGAGTGGACGTTCGCGCCGACCCTTGCGGTGCCGCAGGACTTGCGCTGGGGCCGCAGCTACGAAGGGTACGCCGCCGATCCCGCGCTGGTCGCGGCTTATGGCAAGGCCATGGTTGACGGGTTGCAGGGCAAGCTGGTCTCCGGCAAGCCGCTCGGCCCGCTGAACGTCGCCGCGACGGCCAAGCATTTCCTTGCCGATGGCGGCACGCGCGATGGCAAGGATCAGGGCGATGCGCAGATCCCCGAGGCCGAACTGGTGCGCACCCACGCGCAAGGTTATCCCGCCGCGATCGATGCCGGCGCCCTGACCGTCATGGCCAGCTTTTCCAGCTGGAATGGCGCCAAGAACCACGGCAACCGCAGCCTGCTGACCGACGTGCTGAAGGGCCGGATGGGCTTCCGTGGCCTCGTGGTCGGCGACTGGAACGGCCATGGCCAGGTTCCCGGTTGCTCACCCACCGATTGCGCCGCCTCGATCAACGCAGGGCTCGAACTGTTCATGGCGCCCGACAGCTGGAAGGGGCTGTTCGACAGCACCTTGCGCGAGGCGCGCGACGGCACTATTCCCATGGCCCGGCTCGACGATGCCGTGCGCCGCGTGCTGCGCGTCAAATACAAGCTCGGTCTGATGGGCCCCACGCTGGTGTCGCGCGGCGACCCGGCGCAGATCGGCGCCGATGCACACCTCGCCATCGCGCGAGAAGCCGTGGCGAAGTCACTGGTCTTGCTCAAGAACGAGAATGGCGTCCTGCCCATCCGCGCGGGCGCCAAGGTGCTGGTGACCGGCCCGGGCGCCGATAACATGGCCATGCAGGCCGGCGGCTGGACAATCACCTGGCAGGGGACCGACACGACGGCAGCCGACTTTCCCAAGGGGCGCACGATCGGGCGTGGCATCGTCGATGCCGTCCGGGCTGCGGGTGGCGAGGGCACCATCGCTCCGGCGCTTGGCACCGATGCCCCGCGCCCCGACGTGGCGGTCTTCGTGTTCGGGGAGCAGCCCTACGCCGAGTTCCAGGGGGATGCCGCGCACGTGGCCTTCGTGCCGCGAGAAGGCGAGCTTGACCAGCTGCGCGCGCTGAAGGCCAGGGGCGTGCCGGTCGTGGCGGTGTTCCTCTCGGGCCGGCCGCTTTTCGTCGGGGCAGAAATGAACCTGGCCGATGCCTTCGTCGCCGCCTGGCTGCCGGGTTCGCAGGGCGAGGGCGTGGCCGACGTCCTCGTCGCCGGGCGCGGCGGCAAGGCAGCGCGCGACTTCACCGGGCGCCTGCCGTTCGCATGGCCGCAGGATGCCCGCTCGCCGGTGGTCGCGCCGCTTTTCCCCGCAGGCTACGGGTTGTCCTATGCGGCGCCGGCCAAGGTCGGCCCGGTCAACGAAGACCCGCGCATGGATCTCGGCGCCGCGGTCAGTGACAACGTGTTCATTCGCAGCGGAAAGGTCCTCGATCCCTGGCGCCTGGGGCTCGACAACGCCGTGACCATGCGCAGCGTCGACATTGCCGCCCAGGAAGACGGGCGCCAGTTCCGTTGGAGCGGCGCGGGCGATTTCGCGATCAACGGGCCGGCGGTGTCGATGCACCGGCAGCTGGACGAAAGCTTCGCGCTGCGCCTCGACTTGCGGGTGGATGCCCCGGCAAAGGCGCCGGTCAGCGTCGCATTCGCTGGCAAGCGCCTCGACGTGACGCCACTGCTGGCCGCGCTCCCCGTCGGCAAGGAAGCGACGGTGCAGATCCCGCTGCGCTGCTTCGTCGCCCAAGGCGCGTCGGTCGAGGCGGTGGGTGAGCCGCTGCGCGTGGGTGCGCAATCCGGCTTCGCCGTCAGCCTGCGCAATGCGCGCATCGAGGGGGTCGGCGTCACCCTGCCGTGCCCGGCGCCGGCCCGCTGACGCAGCCAGGACAATCGACAGGGCGCGCCCGGATCGCAGCCGGACGCATCCTGTCGATGACGCCTTTCGTGGCCGTGATCAGCAGCTGGCTACGGTCGCGGTGGGCGAAGGGTTGTAGATCTGCGTCAGGTCGCGGTCGTCGCGCACGTACATCGCCGCGTCCTTGCGGATCAGCTTGCTCTTGAACAGCGAGCCGAAGAACAGCGGCTTGTACTGGTAGGCGATCTCCACGAACATGATTGCATAGGGCGATTCCACCGTGATCTTGTTGCCGGCAAGTCCCATGCCGGCAAACGAGGTTCCCGTGGCGCCGGTGCCCTGCACCCCATAGCGCGAGGCATAGGCCTTGTTGCCCCAGCAGCGTTGCCAGTGAATCCATTGGCCGCCCCAGGAATTGGTTTCGAGGCTCGAGAGGATCACGCGGCCGTTCGTGGCGAAGTTGAGATCCTCGACCGACAGCGCCGCGCCGGTGAAGACCTGGTTCACGTCGTACTCGCGGAACATGGGCGCGCCGCCGACCACCGACTGTTTGGCGCGCGAGGCGTTGTCGGCAACAGAGATCGCCAGCTGGTTGAGCCTGACATGGAGGATGCCGAGATTGACCATCTCCATCGAGCCGAGCGCCATGAGCATCAGGAATGGCATGCTGACCGCGAGTTCGACCACGGTGATTGCGGCGGTATCCCGGCGCAGCCGGCGGACGAGCCGGCGCAGGCGCGACATGGCGCGGGAAGGGCGGCGCGGCGTCATCAGGTGCATATTTTCGTGACGGTGCGCGTCGCCTGCGTCGCGAAAGGCTGGTTGCGCATGACGGTGCTGGCGGATGCGGTCATTTTGGTCGGCAAGCCGAGCACCGAATTGAGCTTGAATAGCGGGCGATAAGTGACGGTCACGGTATATAGCACGACGTCGTTGGCGCCGCCGAGGCCGGTCTTCCCCATGTCCGCGTCCCAGACGCCGTTGCCATTGGCATCGTTGAAGCATTCGCCCTTGTCGTAGACACCGTTCTTGTTGGTATCGGTGAAGTCCTCGGGCTGGCCGACGTTGCTGAAATCCTGGTAGTTGCGCCGGGTCGGGGTCACCGTCGCCCAGGGCACGACATGGTGGATGCGCGTCGTCACTTGCGCGTCGATGGTGTTGTTGCTCTGCGCGGACTGGAGCGAGGAGGCGCGCCCGGCGGCGTTGATGGTGCCGGTGAGCACGACCTGGACGTAATAGGCCAGGCCCATCTCGATCGCGACGGCCATGACGCCGAGCAGCACCGGCGCGACCAGCGCGAATTCGAGCGTGGTGACGCCGCGCCGGTCGCGCCGCAGGCCGGCGAGGAAGGATCGCCGCTGGTTCACTTGTTGATCCGCAGGTCGGCGACCTGTCCGGCGATGTATTGGAAAGTCGTGGTCAGGGCAGAGGTGTCGGATGCGTAGTAGGCGCGATTGGCCGTGGCGCAGGACTTCATCTGCGTGGTCAAGGTCTGGCCGAAGCCGATGACCCAGATGGTGTAGCCCATGTTCTTGGCCATGGTGCAGGCCGCGAGGAAGCGGTTGTTGTGATAGTTGACGAGGGTGGTGTCCGCGGTCGAGGTCGGCGCATCGCGGCCGTCGTACTGCGTCACGCCCCAGGCGGTGTAATTGCTGGGATAGTTCTGCATCGTGCCGTCGGTCATGAAGATGATGTGCCGGCTGACCGAAGGCAGGCTGCCGGCGTTGACGTTCGCCGAGAACATCCCCAGCGGATTGCCCAGGCGCGCGCCCCACATCATGCCGATGTCGTGATACGTGCCGCCATTGGGCACCAGCGTATTCACGTAGCTGTCCAGCCATGACGGCACGGTCTTCGGATCGTTGGTGTCGACCGTCGTGAACTGCATCATCGGCTGCGGGCAGTAGTTGGTCTGCGTCGATGTCGCCGTGGTCGTGTCGACCGAGGTCGTATAGGACCCACGCCAGTATTCGAGGTCGGCCAGGTACGGGCGCCACCGCGTCGCGTCGTTCGACGTGTTGGGCGCATTGGTCAGGTCCATGTCGTAGGCATTCGCCGGAATCGTCGTCCAGGTCAGGTTCGGCTGCGTGCTGCGCTCCTCGATGCAGCCGCCCCACGTCGTGTTGCTCGTCGAGACGTTGCCGATCGCTCCGGTCGCGGTCGTACCGGTTGCCAGATCGCGGATGTCGTAGAACGGGTTCGCCGATGACGGCTGGTTGCTGACGTAGCTTGCGGTGGCGGCATTGCAGCACCCGTCGTAAAGCGTGATCCCGGTCGCGACAGGTACGGCATTGAAGCCCGGAAACGTCTTCGCCGTCGTGTCGTAGGCCTTGAACGGGCGAACGTCGTAAGTGTCCTGGATGTAGCGATAACTGGTCGCGAGATAGCGCGTCACGTACGTGGTGGTGACCACCGACTTGTTGCGCACGCAGGTGCCGGTCGTGCTGCCGGACTTCGTCGCCGTCCAGGATTTGGCCGAATACGTCGTCGATGTGGTGTTGGCGGGGGCGGTCCCGCTGTTCACCGGATTGCTGCCCGCGGTGGGGTAGGCGTTTTTCTGGTAATTCGTGCAATCGCTCTGCGTGATGGCCGAGGCGTAAGTCTCAGTCGAATTCACCGGTGCACCGGGCGTGCCGATGTACGTCGGCGTGGTGCTGAACTTCACCAGCTTGGACTGATAGGGCCAGCTGTCGACGAAGTTGTTGGTCGGCAAGACGCCGCTGGATATGAGGTTGGTGGCGTTGACCGTCATCGCATAGGGCACGAAGCCGAAGCGGATGCGCGTGTTGGCCTTGTCCGTCACCGCCCCGGCGACCGTGGTGTAGAACGAGCGAATGGCGCTGCGCAGGCCAGCGATCTTCGATGTCGTGCAGGTGCCGGTGCAAGCGGTGCCGTCGGCGTTGTCGGCCATCGACCCGGTGGTATCGAGGACGAACATCACGTCGGCGTTGGCCATCTGCAGTTCGGCGCTGCAGTTCACCGACAGGGGCAGGCTGGTATAGCCGAAGAGCTTCATCAGCGTCGTCGGCATCGTCGTCGTCGCCGTGCCATTGACGTGCCCGGTGGTATCGGCGCTGCTCGTGAACGTCGGGGTCTGGGTCTCGGTCTCGCCCTTGTGGTAATTGAAATTGAACATTTTGACGGCCTTGGCCGTCTCGGTCGTGCTGTAGGCACCGGTCGCCGCCATTGCCTTGCGGCCTGCGAGCACGCCGGCGTCGCACGCGTTCTGCAGGCTGGTCTTGGCAAGATAGGCGCGCGACATGTCGGTGCCGAGGCCAGCGAGTGTAATGACCATGAACATCGTCAGCGTGACGATCGCCATGGCGTTGCCGGCGCGGTCGGCGAGCAGGCGCGCGAGGATCCGGATCGACCCGGCACGGCACACCGCAAGCCGGCGCCTGCCGGCGTGACGCACCATTCCTTCTCGCAAGCTACTCCGACGCATGGCTGGACAGAAACCTTCCCGTGATCGCGGCGCAGCACCCGCGCCGATGATCGCCGTTCATGCACCGCCAAGTGCTGCCGACCGGTTAATGCCCGCCCGATTCCGCATCGGGATCGCCCCGTAGGACACGCGCGGGCGTCGGAACGGAGAGGGTTTGGCGGCAGGATGCAGCGTGGCACATGGTTAATTGCCGTGCTCGCTACAACGGAGGTGGCGGCTAGGGCACAGGGCGGCAGAGCCATCTTTGCGGTGAGTCGTGGCCGTGTCGCGCTTGCAATGTGGAATCAAATATGATCCCTGATGCAACCATGAAGCGGCGTCGTCCCAACCTCAAACTGCCTCGAAACGGCGTGACCGAAAGCCTGGCGCTCGTCACGCTTCTCGTCATGGGTGCCTTTGCCGTCGCAGGGCCAAGCGGTGTTCTCGCGTGGAGCGAGAACGAGCGGATGCTCGAGGAGCGGCAGAAGGAAGTCGCGGTGCTGACCGCCGACCGTGACCGGCTGCAGAACCGCGTCAACCTCCTCGATCCGCGTCATGCCGACCCCGACCTCGTCGGCGAGCTGCTGCGCTCCGATCTCAACGTCGCTCACCCCGACGAGCTGGTGATTCCGCGCCAACCCCGTTGAAGCAAAAGGCTTTTGCCGGGTGGTGGAACCACTGCTGCGGCAAGGCGTTGCGCGGGGTATGACGGAACACCAGGGGGCCGGACCGGACATTAGCGCCGCGACGGAAATGTCCGAAGACGCCAGCATCGAGCCGGGCGTATGGCGATATGCGCGGGCAAGCCGTGCGCACGCGGTTGTCGACGCCGCCGACTACTTCGCATTGATGCGCGATGCCATGCTGGCGGCGCGGCAGCGCATCCACATGATCGGCTGGGATTTCGATACGCGCATCCTGATCGGCGATGGCCGGCGCTGGTGGAACCTGCCGCGCAAGCGCATCGCCCCGGCACGGCTTGGCGCCTTTGTCGTCTGGCTCGCCAACCGCCGCAAGGGTCTCGAGATCCTCGTGCTCAAGTGGAACTTCGGCGCGATCAAGGCGCTGCTGCGCGGGTCGATGGTGCTCGATCTCATCCGCTGGTGGCGCCATCCGCGGATCGGGTACAAGCTCGATGCCGCGCATCCGCTGGGCTGCAGCCACCATCAGAAGGTCGTGGTGATCGACGATCGCTTCGCCGTCTGTGGCGGCATCGACATGGCGGGCGATCGCTGGGACACGCGCGCGCATCTCGATGGCGACCCGCGCCGCCGCCGGCCGGGCGGCCAGCCCTATGGCCCTTGGCACGACGTGACCATGCTGCTCGAGGGCGATGCGGCCGGACAACTCGGGGCGTTCGGACGGGCGCGCTGGCACCAGGCGGGCGGAAGGCCGCTCCAGCCATGCGCACCGCAGTCGGAAACCGCCTGGCCCAACGGGATCGTCGCGCAGTTCGAGGACGTCGAGATCGGCATCGCACGGACGCGCTCGCAATATGGCGATCATGACGAGATCCGCGAGATCGAGACGCTGTTCTGCCGCCAGATCGCCTCGGCCAGGCACTTCATCTATGCCGAGAATCAGTACTTCGCCTCGCGCCGCGTGGCCGAGGCGCTGGCCGAGCGGCTGGCGCAGCCCGACCCGCCGGAAGTCGTACTGGTCGTGCCCGAGGCATCCGATGGCTGGCTCGAACAGGCGGCGATGGACCTGGCGCGCATCCGGCTGTTCCACGCCGTCGAGGCACAGGATGCGCAAGCGCGCTTCTCCATCTGGCACCCGATGACGCAGGGCGGCACGGCCATCTACGTCCACGCCAAGCTGCTGATCGTCGATGACATGATCCTGCGCATCGGTTCGGCCAACATGAACAACCGCTCGATGGGTCTCGACAGCGAATGCGACGTGTTTATCGACGCGCATCGCCCCGGCAACGGCCATGCCCAGCCGGGCATCACCGCGCTGCGCCTGTCGCTGCTGGCCGAGCATTGCGGACTGTCGGAGGAGGCTGTAGGGCCTGCCCTGGCCGAGGCCGGTTCGATGGCCGCGCTCGCCGCTGCGTCGCAGGCGCGCGGGGGGCGCAGCCTCAAGCGCTTCGTGCCGCGCGAATTGAGCGATGCCGAGCAGGCACTGGCGGATTCCGAGGCGCTCGATCCCGAGCATCCCGAGGAAATGCTGGCGTTCTATCGGCGCGGCGGGCTTTGGCGGGGAAGCCTGGGGCGCGGCGCCCTCGGCGCCAGACTGCGGAAGGGGATGACGCGCTTGCGGCACCCCAAGCGAGGACGACACCACGAATGACCGATCTGCCGGGCTGCGGCCATGACCATGACGACGATGAGGACCTGGCGCGCGGCAAGGCGCCCGTGCCCGAGCATGTGCAGGCCGCGATCCGCACCCTGATCGAATGGGCTGGTGACGATCCGGCGCGCGAGGGACTGATCGACACACCCAAGCGGGTCGCACGCGCATGGCTGGAATATTGCCAGGGTTACCAGGAAGATCCTTCGGTCCACCTGACGCGGACCTTTTCAGAGGTCGGCGGCTACGACGAGATCGTCGTGCTCAAGGACATCCCGTTCCAGTCGCACTGCGAACATCACATGGCGCCGATCACCGGCAAGGCGGCCATCGCCTACCTGCCGCAGAAGCGCGTCGTGGGCATCTCGAAGCTGGCGCGCGTGCTGCATGGCTATGCGCAGCGGCTGCAGATCCAGGAACGCCTGACCGCCGAAGTCGCGCAGTGCATCTGGGATCACTTGCATCCGCAAGGGGTGGCCGTGGTGATCGAGGCGCAGCACGGCTGCATGACCGGGCGCGGCGTGCGCACGCCCGGCGTCGGCATGGTGACAAGCCGGCTGCTGGGCTGCTTCCTGGCGGACTCGCGCAGCCGCAAGGAAGTGATGAGCCTGATGGGCTATTGATGGCCTGACGCAGAACCGGGGCAACCGGCGCGATGAAAGCGCCGGCTGCCCCGGAACTTGCCTCAGAGCTGCTCGAGCATGTGCTCGGCCGAGCTTACCTTGAAGTCGCCCGGGGCTTCGACGTTGAGCTGCTCGACCACGCCATCGTTGATGATCGCCGAGAAGCGCTGGCCACGCGTACCCATGCCGAAGCCGGTGCCGTCCATGGTCAGGCCCAGCGCCTTGACGAAATCGGCATTGCCGTCGGCCAGCATGGTGACGGCCGGCGAGCCGTTGGCCTCGCCCCAGGCCTTCATCACGAAAGCATCGTTGACGGCGGTGCAGGCGATCTCGTCGATGCCCTTGGCCTTCAGGTCTTCGGCCTTTTCGGCAAAGCCCGGCAGGTGCTTGGCCGAGCAGGTGGGGGTGAAGGCACCCGGCACCGAGAACAGCGCGACGCGCTTGCCCTTGAAGAAATCGGCGGACTGGACGGCGTCCGGCCCGTCCTTGGTGGCCTTGACCAGCTTCACGTCGGGCACGGTCTCGCCTACGTTGATCGTCATCCCCAAATTCCTTTCACTGTCCGGTCGCCGCGAGCGGAGCGGCAACTCGCGCGGGATATAGGTCGGCGGCCTTGGCGAACAACCGGCGTGGGCTGCAGGACGTGGTCTTTTTGCGCGCGGCCGAAAACGCTTGCCGGACCTGCGTGGGAAAATACCGATATAAAGACTTCTTTATGTTAACATTGCCCTTAGCCACGGGACCGGCTAAGGGCACCCCATCCGCGATCCGCCGCCGGCGGGTCCACTGCTGCTATTGAATGGAGATGCCTCGTGGCCAGCGCGCTCGAAGCGAACAAGGACTATGTCATCGCCGACCTCGGCCTCGCCGATTTCGGCCGCGCGGAAATCGCCATCGCCGAGACCGAGATGCCGGGCCTCATGGCGCTGCGCCAGGAGTTCGGCGCGTCGCAGCCGCTCAAGGGCGCGCGCATCACCGGCTCGCTGCACATGACGATCCAGACTGCGGTGCTGATTGAAACGCTCGTCGCGCTGGGCGCCGAGGTGCGCTGGGCGACCTGCAACATCTATTCGACGCAGGACCATGCCGCCGCCGCCATCGCCGCCAGCGGCATCCCCGTCTTTGCGATCAAGGGCGAGAGCCTGGCCGACTACTGGGACTATGTCGGCCGCATCTTCGACTGGGGTGACCAGCCCTGCAATCTGATCCTCGATGACGGCGGCGATGCCACGATGTTCGCGCTGTGGGGCGCGCGCGTCGAAGCCGGCGAAACGCTGTTCGAGCCGAGCAACGCCGAGGAAATCGAGTTCGTGCGCGCGCTCAAGGCGTTCCTCGCGGCAAAGCCCGGCTACCTCACCGAGACGGTCAAGGCGATCAAGGGCGTCTCCGAAGAGACCACCACCGGCGTCCACCGCCTTTACCAGATCGCCAAGGAGGGCAAGCTGCCGTTCCCGGCGATCAACGTGAACGATTCGGTGACCAAGTCGAAGTTCGACAACCTCTACGGTTGCAAGGAATCGCTGGTCGATGCGATCCGTCGCGCGACCGACGTGATGCTGGCCGGCAAGGTCGCCTGCGTCGCCGGCTTCGGCGATGTCGGCAAGGGTTCGGCCGCGTCGCTGCGCAATGGCGGCGCGCGCGTCATGGTCACCGAAGTCGATCCGATCTGCGCGCTGCAGGCGGCGATGGAAGGCTATGAAGTCGTGACGATGGAAGAGGCCGTGACCCGCGCCGACATCTTCGTCACCGCCACCGGCAACGAGGACGTCATCACCGCCGAGCACATGAAGGCGATGAAGCCGATGAGCATCGTGTGCAACATCGGTCACTTCGACAGCGAGATCCAGATCTCCGCCCTGTCGAACTACAAGTGGACCGAAGTGAAGCCGGGCACCGACCTTGTCGAATTCCCCGACGGCAAGCAGATCCTGATCCTCGCCAAGGGCCGCCTGGTCAACCTGGGCTGCGCTACGGGCCACCCCAGCTTCGTGATGAGCGCCAGCTTCACTAACCAGACGCTGGCCCAGATCGAGCTATTCACCAAGGCCGACGAATACAAGAACGAGGTCTATGTCCTGCCCAAGCACCTCGACGAGAAGGTCGCGGCGCTGCACCTGGAAAAGCTGGGCGTGAAGCTGACCAAGCTCAGCGAGCGCCAGGCCAGCTACATCGGCGTGACGCCGCAGGGCCCGTTCAAGCCGGACCACTACCGCTACTGAGCCTGGAAGCCAGGATAACGGACGGCAAGCGCCCTGCATTCGCAAGAATGCGGGGCGTTTCGCTTGGGGTGCCAAGGCGACCGGTCCGTTTTCGCAGCGATGTTCGTGCGCGGCCTTGCGGATGACCCGTTGTCATTCGCGCCCGCGCGGCCTAGCCAAGGGGCGATGTGGGCCAATTCCCTTGCACTGCTGGCGATGGCGCTGCTGCTGTCCGTGTGGACGCTGGCTGCGGCGTGGGCCGTGCTGGCGGCGCGGGGCAGGGTCCGGCGCGCCGAGGCGGCGGAGCGGCAGGCCCGGCGGCTGGGCCGCATGGTCGAGGATGCCCCCGCGTTGCCGCTGCTGGTGCGCGGAGATGGTCGGATCGAAGGCCCTTCGCGGCTGGCGGACTGGCTCGGCCTTCCCGCCGTGCCGGGCTTTCTGACCGAGCTTGACGACGGGCAGGGCGGACTTCCCGCCGATGCGCTCACCGCACTTGCCGAGGCGGTCCGGCACACCCAGCGCACGGGCGCGCCGCTGGCGCTGTCGCTTTCGCCGCGCGGCGGGACGCGAACCCTGGCGGTGCGCGGCAGCCTTGCCGACCCGCAGATCGCCCCCACTGGCGCGGCACTGCTGTGGTTTTTCGATGCATCGGCCAGCGAGGCGGAGATCCGCGCGCTGCGGGCCGAGGCGGCGCAGGCCCATGCCGACTTTTCGGGCCTCGCCGGGCTGATCGAGGCAGCGCCGCTGCCGATGTGGTTTCGCGATGCGCAGATGCGGCTGCGGCTGGTCAACAGCGCCTATGTGCGCGCGGTAGGGGCGCAAAGCGCGGCCGAGGTCGTCGATCGCGGGATTGAACTGGTCGAGCCGGTCGAGGGCAGCACGCCGGCCCATATCGCCGCGGACGTCTTCGCCCAGCGCCGCCCCCGCGAACGCACCGTGCCGGCTACGATCGACGGGCAGCGCCGGACCATGCGTGTCAGCGACCTGCCGATCGGGGACGAGGGCGTTGCGGGCTATGCCATGGACGTCGAGCAGTTGGAGGAGCTGGCGCGCCAGTTCCGCCGCTTTCGCGATGCGCAGTTGCAGATGCTCGACACGCTGTCGGCCGCGATCGCGCAGTTTGATGCCGCGCGTAATCTGGTCTTCGCCAACCAGCCGTTCCTGCGCATTTTCGGCATCCCGCAGGCCTGGGTCACCGATACGCCGCCGTTCGACCGCGTGCTCGACCGCCTGCGTGATGGCGGCAAGTTGCCGGAAGTGCGCGATTTCCCCGAATGGCGGCGCGAGCGGCAGGCCTGGTTCCTGGCGCGCGAGCCGCGTGAGGAACCCTGGCACCTGCACGATGGCACGCACCTGCGCGTCATCGCCCAGCCCATGCCCGACGGCGGGCTCCTGCTGATCGTCGAGGACCGGACCGAGCAGCTGCAACTCTCTGCGACGCGCGACACGCTGCTGCGCACGCGCACCGCCACCTTCGACAACCTGTTCGAATCGCTCGCGGTGTTCGGTCCGGACAGCAAGTTGCAGCTGTGGAACCGGCGGTTCGCCAGCGACTGGGGTCTCGACGAGGATTTCCTCGTCACGCATCCGCGCGTCGACATGCTGCTCTCGCGGCTCGCGGGGCGGCTCAAGCGCCCGGCGCAGGTCGGCACGATCGGTCAGGTGATTCAGTCCGCCACGCTCGAGCGCAAGCAGACCAGCGGGCGTCTTGCCCTCGCGGATGGCCGGCACCTTGAATTCGCTGGTGTGCCGCTGCCCGACGGGAACGGGCTGCTGACCGTGCTCGACATCACCGACTCGCAGAAGGCCGAGGCCGCGCTGCGCGAGCGCAATGCCGCGCTGATCGAGGCGGACGCCGTCAAGACCCGCTTCATCGCCAACATGAGCTACGAATTCCGCAATCCGCTCAATGCCATCGGCGGGTTTGCCGAGATGCTCGACAGCGGGCTGGCGGGCGAACTGCCAGAGACGGCGCGCGAATATGTCGGTGCGATCCTCTCCTCGGTCGAGCGGCTGGGCGAGCAGATCGAGAACGTGCTCGACCTGTCGCAGAGCGAGGCCGGGATGCTGCCGCTGGCGCGCGATGCGGTGGACATCTTCCCGCTGCTGTCCGACGTGGTGCGCGAGCGCGCCGAGCGGATCTCGGCCGCCGGCCTCACGCTCGACCTGCGCGGGACGCAGGCGGTCGGCAAGGTCACCGGCGACGCGCGTCGCCTGCGCCGGGTGTTCGGCCAGCTGATCGACAACGCGATCACCGCGACGCCCGAGGGCGGTCGCATCCTGATCGAATGCACGCGGCGCCCGCGCGACTTGCGCGTGGTCATTTCCGACAATGGCAAGGGCATGGAGGCCGCCGCGCTGGCGCGGGCGCTGGAGGGCCTGAAGATCGGCGCAGATGGCCAGTCGGTGGAGCGGCGCCAGGGTCTCGGCCTGCCGCTGGTCCGGCAGCTGATCGACGCACACGGCGGGCGCTTCGAGCTGCTGTCCGAGCCCGGCGGCGGGACCAGTGCGATCGTCACGTTGCCCTGAGGCCGGGGTCTTGCCTCCCGACCCCCTTGATCCGCCGACGGGCTTGGCCCAAGCCCTGGAAACGATGACCACGATCCCGCTGCCCGATCTCGCCGCGACCGAGGCGCTTGCTGCGCGCATCGCCATGCATTTGCGCCCCGGCGACGTCCTTGCCCTCGAAGGGACGCTGGGCGTCGGCAAGACCACGCTGGCGCGCGCCTTGCTGCATGCGCTGGGGCATGAGGGAGACGTGCCGTCGCCCAGCTTCACCATCATCGAGATGTATGACCCGCCCGGCGTGCGGTTGCCGGTGGTCCATGCCGATTTCTACCGGCTCGACGACCCCGCCGAGGCCGAGGAAATCGGCCTGGACGACTATCGCGACGGCGCCGTGCTCATCGCCGAATGGCCCGATCACGCCGGCGGTTTCGCGCAGGAGCCGGGCTGCCTCACGCTGCGGCTGGAATTGTCGGATAACGGGCGGCAGGCCATTGTCTTGCCCGGCAAGGGATGGTTAGAGCGCCTGCCATGAGCACCCAACTTCCCGAGGGCATCGAGACGTTCCTGGCCGAGGCCGGCTGGGCCGGTGCGGCGATCGATCCGCTGCCGGGCGACGCCTCGTTCCGGCGCTATTTCCGCATCGTGCGGGGCGAGGCCCATGCGATGCTGATGCACGCGCCGCCGCCGCAGGAAGACCCGCAGCCGTTCCTGCGCGCCGCCCGCTGGCTCGATGCCAATGGCCTGCGCGCACCTGCCGTGCTGGCGGAACGCGCGGCCGATGGCTGGGTCTTGCTCGAGGATTTCGGCGACGTGCGCATGCGAGAGTATCTCGACGCCTGGCCGCAGGACGAGGATGCGGTCTATCGCGGTGCCATCGACGCGCTGGTGCGGCTGGGCCAGCTGCCCGCCGGCCCGTTCACCGCCTATGGCATGAACGAATACCTGCGCGAGGTGCGGCTGTTCACCGAGTGGTTCTGCCCGGCGCGCGGCCTGCAGGTCGATGGTGCGGGCTGGACGCGCGCGTGGGAAGAGGTGCTCGCCCCGCTGCTCCCCGGCCAGCGCCCCGGCGTGACCGTGCTGCGCGACTATCATGCCGAGAACATCATGCTGCTGGGCGGGCTGGACAACCAGGGCCTGCTCGATTTCCAGGATGCGCTGACCGGGCATCCGGCCTACGATCTGGTGTCGCTGCTCCAGGATGCGCGGCGCGACGTGGCGCCCGATCTGGAGGCGCGGATGTTCGACTATTACTGCGAGCAGGCGCAGCCCAAGGGCGATTTCTTCGCCGACTATGCGCGGCTCGGCGCGCAGCGCAATGCCAAGATCGTCGGCATCTTCGTGCGACTGTGGAAGCGCGACGGCAAGCCGCGCTATCTCGACTACATCCCGCGCGTGTGGGCGCTGCTCGAACGCGATCTTGCCCATCCCGCGCTGGCGCCGGTCGCGGCGTGGTTCGATGCCAACATTCCGGCCGAGTTGCGCGACCCCGCGCAGCGTCTCGGCGGGAGTTTCGCGGCATGAGCGAGGACCGTCACGACCCGCGCAAGCCGCTGGTTTCCGACACCGCAATGGTCCTCGCCGCCGGGATCGGTAAACGCATGCGCCCGCTGACCGCCAGCCGTCCCAAGCCGCTGGTGCGCGTGGCGGGCAAGGCGCTGGTCGATCACGCGCTCGACAAGCTGGCCGAGGCCGGCGTCACCCGGTCGGTGGTCAACGTCCATTACCTGGCCGACCAGCTCGAAGCGCATGTGGCCTCGCGCGCCGTGCCGCAGGTGACCGTGTCGGACGAGCGCGACCAGTTGCTCGAGACGGGGGGCGGCCTCGTCCGCGCACTGCCGCTGCTCGATCGCGACACGTTCTTCTGCCTCAATAGCGACAACATCTGGCTCGACGGGCCGCGCAACGTCTTCGGCGCGCTCAGCGATTTCTGGGACGAGGAGCGGATGGACGCGCTGCTGCTGCTGGTCAGCCATGCGCAGGCGTTCAACTATACCGGGCTCGGCGATTTCCACATCGACCAGATGGGCCGGATGACGCGGCGCAAGGCCGGCCGGGTAGCGCCTTACATCTTCACCGGCATCCAGATCGTGTCGCGCCGGCTGTTGCGCGATGCGCCCGAGGGCAGCTTCTCCACCGGCCGTCTGTGGGACCGCGCCATCGCCGAGGGTCGCGCCTATGGCCTGCCGCACACCGGCTACTGGTTCGAGGTGGGCGCGCCCGAGATGATCGCACCGACCGAATACGCGCTCGCCAACCTGTGACGGCGGGAATCCGGTGACCGCGGGCAGGGACCGCCCCCGTATCTACAGCATCGCCGCGCACCGGGGCTTTGCCGACGCGCTGGTGGCCGGGCTGATCCCGCGATACCGCGAAGAGACCTTTGGCCTGGCGCGGTTGACGCTGCTGCTGCCCAGCCAGCGCGCGGTCCGCAACCTGACCGAAGCCTTCATCCGCGCCTCTGGTGGCGGCCTGCTGCTGCCGCGCATGGTCGTGGTGGGCGACCTCGATCTCGACGAGACGCTGGGCGCGCTGCTCGACCCGCTGGGCGGTGGCTCGGTGGCGCCCCCTGCCTGCGACCCCGTGCTGCGCCTGCTGCGCTTGGCCGAGATCCTGCGCGTGCAGCTGGCGGCGCTGGGCATCGTGCGAGGGGAAGCGGGGCTCGTACGTCAGGCTCGCAGCCTGGCGCAGACGCTCGACCGGATGAGCGCGGAGGGCGTAACCTTCGAGCAATTGCTGGCGATCGACCTGCTGCCCGAACTGGCGACGCACTGGCAGGACAGCCTGCGCCTGTTCGCGACCGTGCGCGCATACTGGACCAGCGAACTGGCCGAACGCGGCATGGTCGACGCACCAGAGCGGCGCAATCTGTTGCTCGCCCACGCCGCCGCCGCGTGGCGGGCCGATCCGCCCGAGAGGCCGATCGTGGCCGCCGGCGTAACGTCGGCATCACCCGCGATCGCGGGCCTGCTGCGCGCCGTGGCCGATCTGCCGCAAGGCGCGGTGGTACTGCCGGACCTCGACCTGGCGCTCGACGACGGCGTGTGGGATGCCCTGGGACAGGCGGGGGCGCCCGACGAGGCCGACGGCGTGCCGTTCGGCCGCGGCGACCAGGTCACGCATCCGCAGTACCACCTCAAGCTGCTGCTCAACCGCATGGGCATCGCCCGCGGTGAAGTGCGCCCATGGCACCGTGCCGGTATCGCCGCGGCGCCGCCGGCGCGCAGCCGGGCGATCTCCAACCTGTTCCTGCCGCCTGAGGCGAGTGCCGCCTGGGTCGACCTGCCCCCGGCGGACCGGCGGCTCGCCGGCGTGCGGCTGATGCAGAGCGCCAATCCCGAGGAGGAGGCGCAGGCCATCGCCATCCTCGTCCGCCAGGCGCTGGCGATCCCCGAGCACCGCGTAGCGCTGGTGACGCCTGACCGCGGGCTGGCGGCCCGCGTGATCGCCCATCTCGGCCGCTGGAACATCGCGGCGGACGACACCGCCGGTCGCCCGCTGCCCCAGACGGTGGCGGGGCGGCTCTTCCTTCAACTCGCGGCGGCGCGGGCCGAGCGGGCGGCGCCCGTGCCGCTGCTGGCGCTGCTGGGCCATCCGCTGGTCATGGCCGGCGCGCCGCGCGCGGCCTGGCTCGAGCGCGTGCGCCAGCTGGACCTCGTGTTGCGCGGGCCGAGGCCCGGCCCCGGCCTTGCCCCGATCCGCGATGCCGTGCGCGCCCAGGAGCGCCGCCATCCCGGCCTGTCGGCCTGGTGGGACGAGGCCGAGCTGCTGCTCGCGCCCCTGCTGGCCGGGCATGACGCGCTGCCGCTGGCCTCGACGCTGGCCCTGCTCGCCGAGGTGGGCGAGGCGTTGTGCGGCCCGGCGCTCTGGGCCAACGCCGATGGGCGATGCCTGGCACAGTTTGTGGAAAGCTGGCGCGAGGCGGCGGGGCAGGCTGGCGGGCTGCCGGTCGATCCCCTCGAAATTCCGGCGCTGTTGCGCGACGCGATGGACGAAGTGGCGGTGCGCCCGCCCTATGGCGGCCATCCGCGTCTGGCGATCTACGGGCTGCTCGAGGCGCGGATGAGCCGAGCCGACCTCGTCATCTGTGGCGGCATGACCGAAGGGTCGTGGCCGGCCTCGCCCGCGCCCGACCCGCTGCTGGCGCCGCCGGTCCTGCGCGCGCTGGGCATTCCCGGCGCGGATTTCCGCATTGGCCTCGCCGCCCACGATCTGGCGGCCATGCTCGGCGCGCCCGAAGTCGTGCTGTCGTACGCGGAGCGCGATGCGGCTGGCCCTGCCATCCCCTCGCGGTTCCTGCTGCGCATCCGCGCGATGTTGGGCGAGGACCACGTCGATTACGAGACGGATGCCGTCCTACTTGCAAAAGCGCTTGACCAGACGCCGCCCAGTGCCAAGGCGCCGATCTATCCGCGCCCGCGTCCCCTGCCGTCGGCCGAGCAGCGGCGCGTGGCGATCGCGGTGACCGCGCTCGATCGCCTGCGCTCCGATCCCTACCAGTTCTATGCCTCCGCCATTCTCGGCCTGCGCACGCTCGACCCGCGCGATGCCGATCCCTCGCCGGCGTGGCGCGGCACCGCGGTTCACGCCATCCTCGAAGGCTGGCACGCGGCGGGCGCGCCGCCGGGCGAGCTGGTGCCGCTGGCCGAGCGCGCGCTCGATGCGATGAGCGCGCACCCGTTCATGCGCAGCCTGTGGCGCCCGCGCCTGCTTGCCGCGCTCGCGTGGGTCGAGCACGAGCAGGACGAATTAGCCGGGCAGGGCCGCATGGTCGCCGCGTTCGAGTGCAAGGGCGAGACGCGGGTCAACGGCGTGCGCATTCATGGCCGCGCCGACCGCATCGATCGGCTGCCTGACGGCACGCTGGCGATCATCGACTACAAGACCGGAACGCCGCCCTCGGGGCGCATGGTGCAGGAAGGCTTCGCGCTGCAGCTCGGTCTCATCGGCCTGATCGCACAGGATGGCGGCTTTCGCGACAAGGATGGGCGCGTCCTGGTAGAAGGCGAGCCGACGCGCTTCGAATACTGGTCGCTGGCCCGCAACAAGGAGCGCGGCTTCGGCTTCCGGGACGAGCCGATCCTCGAAGGCCGCAAGAAGTCGGGCATCCCGCGCGAGGACTTTCTGCCCGAGACCCGGCGCTTCCTCGACGAGGCAATCTCGCGGTGGATCCTGGGCAACGAGCCGTTCACCGCGCGGCTCAACCCGGACTTGCCCGGCTATGCCGACTATGATCAGTTGATGCGCCTGGAAGAATGGCAGGGCCGCGACGGGGACGAGGCATGAGCCGGGTCTTTCCGCTTCAGGGCAACCAGGCCCTTGCGGTGGCGCCGCAGCGCACCGTGTGGCTCAGCGCCTCGGCCGGCACAGGCAAGACGCAGGTGCTTTCGGCGCGCGTCTTGCGCCTGCTGTTGCAGCCCGGTGTCGAGCCCGAGAACATCCTGTGCCTGACCTTCACCAAGGCCGGCGCTGCGGAAATGGCGACGCGCGTCAACGACGTGCTCGCACGCTGGGTGCGCCTGCCCGACATCGAGCTGTTCAAGGACCTCGAGGCGATCGGCGCCGACGGTGGCCCGGACGTCCTCGCCCGCGCGCGCAGCCGGTTTGCCGCCGTGCTCGACTGCCCCGGTGGTGGCTTGCGCATCGAGACGATCCACGCCTTTTCGCAATGGCTGCTGTCGGCCTTCCCGATCGAGTCGGGCCTGCTGCCGGGCACGCGCGCCATGGAGGACCGCGACCGCGAACTGCTGGTGCGCGACGTGCTGGCGCAGATGCTGGTCGAGGCCGAGGAGTCCGGCGACGAGCGCGTGCTCGATGCGCTCGCCGAACTGGCGCTGCGCATGGACCAGGGCGCGGTCATCGGCTTCCTGCTGCGCTGCGCGAGCGCGATCGACCTGTGGCAGGGGCCGGGGGCGTGGCAACCGCCACTGCGGCCACGCATCAATCGCCTGCTCGGGCTGGATGCAGAGGAAGACGGCAGCGGTCTTGCCGCGCTGTGCCGCGACGAGGCCTTCGACGTCGCCTCGGTGCGCCGGTGCATGGACGCCAACGCGGCGTGGGGCACCAAGACCGGCATCGATGCCGCCAACATGATGGGCGACTGGCTCGCTGCCGACCCGCAGGCGCGGCTGGCCGGTATCGACGGGTTCGCCAAGCTGTTCCTCACCGACAAGGGCGAGGCGCGCTCGGCGCGCAATCTCGACAAGCATGAGCCGGCCTATGGCGACTATCAGGCGCGGGTCATTGCCGGCATCACGGCCCTGCGTGAGGCGATGGCGCTGGTGGCGCTGGCGCAAGTGCTCGAACCGGCACTTACCGTCGGGCGGCGTTTCGCGCTGGCGTGGGACGCGGCCAAGGCGCGCGAGGGGTTCATCGACTTCGACGACCAGATCCGCACTGCCGCCGCGTTGCTGACCGAACGCACCACGGCCGAGTGGATCCGTTACAAGCTCGACCGGCGTTTTGACCATATCCTCGTCGACGAGGCGCAGGACACCAACGAGGCGCAGTGGCGCATCGTGCTCGACGGGCTGGTGCAGGACTTCTTCAGCGGCGAGGGGCAGCGCCCCGGCGTGCCGCTCGACCGCGCGCGCACGCTGTTCGTGGTGGGGGACTACAAGCAGGCGATCTTCCGCTTCCAGGGCACCAGTCCCGAAAACTTCGCCCGCGCGCGTGAGCGGGTGCGGCGCGACCTGGCCGGTCTGGCACAGGCGGCGGGCAACGACGACCTGACGCTGCTCTCGCTCGGCCTCGGGCAGTCCTATCGCACCGCCATGCCGATCCTGGCCTTCGTCGATCGCGCCATCGCCGCGATCGGGCCCGATCGCTTCGGCCTGCCCGAGGCACCCGAACCGCACGAGGGCGCGCTGCGGCCCGGTCTCGTGCGGTTGTGGCGCCCGGTCGGTGATACGTCGGGCGAGAACGAGAACCTACCCGAGACGGGTGAGGACGGCGCCGAGAACTGGCTGTCGCGCCCCGATCGCGATCTGGCCGACCGGCTGGCGCGTCAGGTTCGGCTATGGCTCGATACCGGGTTTCCGCTGCACAAGAATGCCGGTGGAGGGGGTGGGCCGCGTAACGCCAGTGCCGGCGATGTCATGGTGCTGGTGCGCAAGCGCAAGGACCTGGCCGGACTCATCGTCGCGCGGCTCCATGCCCATGGCGTGCCGGTGGCGGGCGTCGATCGCCTGCGCCTCGGCGCGCCGCTGGCGGTCAAGGACCTGATGGCGGCGCTGCGTTTCTGCGCCCAGCCGCTGGACGACCTCAACCTTGCCAACCTGCTGGTCTCGCCGCTGGTCGGGTGGAGCCAGGAGGACCTGCTGGCGCGCGGCTATCGCCGCGAGGGCGCGAGGCTCTGGCCGCATCTGGCCGCCTCGCGCGATCCTGAAATCGTTGCGACGGTCGAGCAATTGCTCGAGCTGCTGCGCCGTGCCGATTTCGAGCCGCCGGCGCCGCTGCTGCACTGGCTGCTGGTCGGGCCGTGGCGCGGCCGCTTCCGGCTGGTCCAGCGGCTGGGGCGCGAGGCGAACGACCCGATCGACGAACTGCTCAACGCGGCCATGGCCTATGCCGGCGGGCAAGTGCCCAGCCTGGTCGGCTTCATCCAGTGGTTCGACAGCGGCGATGGCGAGTTGAAGCGCGAGGCGGGGCAGGCGGCCGATCTCGTCCGGGTCATGACGGTCCACGGCTCGAAGGGCCTGCAGGCGCCGATCGTCATTCTGGCCGATGCCGCCGACGATCCCGATGCGGCGATGGCGCGTGGCGGCGAACTGGAGGAGCAGGTTCTAGGGTCTGATCGTGCGCGAAAAGTGCCGCTGCCGCCGCTGCGCAAGGCCGAGAAGGCCGGCCCGGTGCGGGCCGCCGAAGAGCTGGCATCGCGCGAGGAACGCGCCGAGCACTGGCGCCTGCTCTATGTGGCGATGACGCGGGCCGAGGAAGCCCTGTTCATCGCCGGCACGCTGCCACGCACGCGCAAGGAATTGCCGGCAGACAGCTGGTATGCGCAGCTGCAGCCGCTGTTCGGCGACGACGATGCCTGGAAGCCCGATGCGATCTGGGACGGCGCGCGGGACATCGGCGCGCTTGGCCCGCCGCTCGCACCGGGTGCGGGTTCGGCGATGGCGCAGTCGATGCCGCAGCTTCCGTTGCTGCCCCCTGCGCTGACCACGCCGATCGGCCCCGAACCGCGGCCGCCGCGCCCGCTGGCGCCCTCGGCGCTGGGCGATGACGAAGCACCCGATCCGCCGACCCGCCCCGGCCCGGGCGCGATGGAGGCCGCGCGGCGCGGGACGCTGATTCACCGCCTGATCGAGCGCCTGCCCCATGTCGCCCTCCACGATCGCGCCTTTGCCGCCGATGCCTGGCTCGCGCGGCAGGCGGGTGACCTCGCCGACGACGCGCGCGACGACATGGTGCGCGCCGCGCTGACCGTGCTCGACCACCCCGACTGGCAATCGGTGTTCGGCCCCGATTCGCTGGCCGAAGTGCCGGTGGCCGCCGTCGTTGCCGGCCGGGTGGTGGCGGGCACGATCGACCGCCTGCTGATCGAGGGCGAACGCGTGCTGATCGTCGATTTCAAGACCGCGCGCCGCCCGCCAGCGCGGCTGGAAGAGGTGCCGCTGGCGACGCTGCGCCAGATGGCCGCCTATGCCGCCGCGCTCGAGGCGATCCATCCCGGCAAGCGGATCGAGGCCGCGCTGCTTTACACGCATGCGCCGCAGCTGATCGCGGTGCCGGCCGACGTGCTGGTGGCGCATCGCCCCACGGCTCCGGTCGGGGTGGCGTGAGACCGGCGCTTATAGCTGGGCGTGGGGCGGGTGCAGCAAAGCTATTGCCGCGCGCCGGTTGTCAACGCGCCCCGAGCCCTTAGATAGCGTTCGCAAGGCCACATGGCCAAACCTGCATGGAGTACCGTTTCATGTCCACCAAAGCCGTCACCGACGCCAGCTTCGCTGCCGATGTTCTCCAGTCCGACAAGCCTGTCCTGGTGGACTTCTGGGCCGACTGGTGCGGCCCGTGCAAGATGATCGCCCCGGCGCTCGAGGAGATCTCGGAAGAGCTGGGCGACCAGGTGACCATCGCCAAGGTGGACATCATGGAAAACACCACCATCGCCAGCGATTTCGGCGTGCAGTCGATCCCGCTGCTGATCCTGTTCAAGGACGGCAAGCCGGTGGCACAGAAGCTCGGCGCCGCCCCCAAGAGCCAGCTCAAGGGTTGGCTGGAAAGCGTTCTCTGAACGCAGCGGTCGGGTCCCGGCGGGCATTGAAGCCCCTCGGGATCACGGACCGTATCAAAATTTCGGCGCGCGCAGCGGCTTGGCCCAGCCGCTCAGCGTCAGGATCTCGAACGTCTCGGTGACACGTCCGTCCGCGTCGGAGACTTCCGAAAAGGCCGCCCGGGCCCGCGCCAGAGCCGCCTTGCCAAGGCCGCCGCCATGGCGCGCCAAGCTGTTGCCCAGCCCTTGCGCCCGCAAGTCCCCCACCAGTCGCTCCATGGTGCCATAGCGCACCCGGACCGTCCGGCTGTCGATCACCGGATCGGCAAAGCCGGCGCGTTGAAGCAACTGGCCACCCGCCCGTACGTCGACCATCGGATGCAGGCGCGGGGAGGGGCGATCGCCGTCTGCCGCCAGCATGATGCCGCGCAACGTGTCGAGGCTGCCCGCGGCCATGAAGCTCATCATCGCCAGGCCATCGGGGCGCAGCGCGCGGCGAATATGCACCAGTGCGCCAGGCAGGTCATTGACCGTATCGAGTGTGCCGAGGCTGGCGATAAGGTCGAAACCCTCGTCGAACGGCAAGGGCTGTTCCTCGTCGATCGCGACCTCGCCCGCGCGCGGGGCAGGGTCGGCGCGCGTCACGGCCACGCCGTCTGCCGCGAGCGCCGCAGTCAGCGCGCCGGTCGTGTCGCCGATGACCAGCGCGGTCGCCGGGCGGTGCCGCAGAAACGAAAGCCGGTCGAGCATGTCCTCGACCATGTCGTCCGCCAGGAAGCGTGCGGCATCGGGCTGCTGCTCCAGCCGCCGCATGCGTTCGCGCCGGGCGCGGCGCCGGGCAGGGGAGAAGATGACGGGCGGAGTGCGGGGTGCGTCGGGGGGAGTCGCCATGGCCCGCTGCCTGCCCGCTGCACGCGCGATTGCCAAGTCCTTCCGCTTTGGTGCGGCCGCCTTGCGCGACAGCCTCCGGCCACGGCAGATTGCCCCCATGGACGTCTCCGGCCGGCTGGCCCCCGTGATCGACCTGCTGTTTCCACCGCGCTGCCCGGTCTGCCGCGACACGCTGGCCCGGCATGGCGGCCTTTGTGTCGCCTGCTGGTCCGCGCTCGACATTCCGGGCGATCCCGCCTGCAGCTTGTGTCAGCGCCCCTTGGGGGACGGCGTGGTGGCGACAGACGATCTGCTCTGTGCGCCCTGCATGGCCGAGCCGCCGCGCCACGACGGGATCGCTGCGGCGACCCTCTATGGCGATGCGACGCGGGCACTGGTCCTGGGCTTCAAGCACGGGCGCAAGATCGGGCTTGCCGGGCTGATGGCGCGCCTGATGATCGCGCGCCTGCCACCGCTCGAGGGCGATTGGCTGGTCGTTCCCGTACCTCTCCATCGCTGGCGCCTGTGGCAGCGGGGGTATAACCAGTCCGCGCTGCTTGCCGCGCCGATTGCGCGGGCGACGGGTCAGCGACTGCTGGTCGACGGCCTCGTGCGGCACAAGCGGACGCCGTCGCTGGGCGGCCTTGGCCGCAAGGCGCGGGCGGACGTGCTGCGCGGTGCGATCGGCGTGAGGCCGCGGCATGCCGATAGGTTTCGCGGTGCGCAGGTGCTGCTCGTCGACGATGTCCTGACAAGCGGCGCAACAACGGATGCGTGCATTCGCGTGCTGCGCAAGGCCGGAGCGGTGCGGGTCAGGATCGCGTGCTTTGCGCGCGTCTTGCGCGAGGGCGAGGCAGGGGCGTCGGTGATGTCCGCCGCGGCGGAGTAGGTCTGTATCGACAACACCCGGAATCGAAAACGCCCGGAGCGCGAAGCCCCGGGCGTCTCGTGACGAACGGATATGAAACCCGAAAAACCCCCAACTCGATACCTCGTGATGAACGGGGCTCCCTCTCGGCCCTGACCGTAGCCCCGCCATCAAAATCTCCGGATGCCCGCGCCCTTCTTGATGAAGGGTCAGCTGGGAACCGGTCCCTCGCGTATCCCTGAACTTTGGCGCTTTCCGCGCCGCCTTGCGGCGGTTCAGTATGCGGTTCCCTCAAACCGCAGGTTCTTTCTTGACGATTGCGTGCCGGGAAGGAAGGGAAACCCGCAAGGGCACCCGATTTTGCCGCGAACTTGTGGTTATCCTGCAACATTTGTCGCGAGGGTGCAGGAATTGGACGGAGGAATTACCAGCGATGTCTGCGAATAGCGATGCGACCCTGCGCGAACAGGGCACCGCCTTCATGCCGCGCTTCGATGCCGCGGGACTGGTGACGGCGGTGGCCATCGACCATCGCAACGGCCAATTGCTGATGCTCGCGCACATGGATGCCGAGGCGATCGCCCGCACACGCGAAACCGGCCTCGCGCACTTCTGGTCGCGCTCGCGGCAAAAGCAGTGGATGAAGGGGGAAACCTCGGGGCACGTGCTCAAGGTGATCGAGATCCGCGTCGATTGCGACCAGGACGCGCTGGAACTTCGCGTCGAACCCGCCGGGCCTGCGTGCCACACCCTGGCACAAAGCTGCTTCTATCGTCGCATCGCCGATGACGGCACGCTCGAGCGGATTGCCGTTTGACGTTTACGTAAGGTGCGCGTTATGCTCCGGCCCATGGAGCCAGAGCCTTCGCTGCCCGACCATTCCGCGCACATCGATCGGCCCGATGCGCTGGCGCGCGACCGGTTCACGATCAGCGACCTCTGTGCCGAATTCGCCGTCACCGCCAGGGCGCTGCGCTTCTACGAGGACGAGGGCCTGATCGCGCCGACGCGGCAGGGCACGTCGCGGATCTATTCGCGGCGGGACCGGGCAAGGCTTGCGTGGATCATGCGCGCGAAGAACGTGGGCTTCAGCCTGGCGGACATCCGCGAAATGATCGACCTCTACGACCTGGGGGACGGACGCGTCCAGCAGCGCCGCGTGACCATCGCCAAGTGCCGCGAGCGGATCGAGGCGCTGCACCTGCAACAGCAGGACATCGCCTCGACCATCGCCGACCTCGAAAGTTTCGTCGCCCAGCTGGTGCAGATGGACGGCGAGGTCGATCCGCCTCAGGCGTAGAGTTCGTCGAGCAGGCCGGTCAGCCCCAGCCAGGACTGGCGATCGGCGCTGGCGTCATAGCCGATGGCGTCCATGCCCCGGCCATCGCTGCCAGGATCGGTGAACCCGTGCTTGACCCCGGAATAGGAATGGAAGTGCCAGTTCGCTCCGGCGGCGTCCATTTCTTCCCAGAATGCCCTCACTTGCTCGCGTGGGACCATGGGGTCGGCATCGCCGTGCGCCACGTAGATCCGCGCCGCGATCGGCGTTTCGGCCGTGGCGGGGCGCCCGCTCGAAAGAATGCCGTGGAAACTGGCGGCCAGTGCCAGCGGTGCCCCGGCCCGCGCCAATTCGAGCGCAGCCTGCCCACCCATGCAATACCCGATGGCCGAGAGCGTCAGGCCGGGTGCCGCTGCGGCGAGCGCGTCGAGCCCGGCGAACAGCCGCGCGCGATAGTGGTCGACATTGCCGCGCAAATTATCGGCCAAGGGGCGGGAGGCGGCAAAGTCTTCGACCGGCTCCCCGTAGAAGTCCGCGACCATGGCGATGAAGCCGGCATCGGCCAGCATCTGCGCCCGGCGCGCCATGGCGGCGTTGTGATTGACGATGGTCGGCAGGATCAGGATGGCCCCGCGGGCCGCGCGTTCGGGGCGGGCGAGCCACCCCGTCAGCGCGACGCCGTCGTGCGAATAATCGATCTGTTCGAGCGCCATGGCCATCACTCGGGCAGGAAGTCCGGCACCGAGAGATAGCGCTCGCCGGTGTCGTAGTTGAAGCCGAGCACGCGGCTGCCGGCGGGCAGCTCGCCCAGCTTCTGCGCGATCGCGGCCAGTGTGGCGCCCGAGGAAATGCCGACGAGGATGCCTTCCTCGCGGGCCGAGCGGCGCGCCCATTCCTTGGCCGCGGCGGGCTCGACCTGGATCACGCCGTCGATCGATTGCGTGTGCAGGTTGCCGGGGATGAAGCCGGCGCCGATGCCCTGGATCGGGTGGGGGGCCGGCTGGCCGCCCGAGATCACCGGCGACAGCGTCGGCTCGACGGCATAGGCCTTGAGGCCGGACCAGTGCTTCTTCAGCTCTTCCGCGCAACCGGTCAGGTGGCCACCCGTGCCGACACCGGTGATGATCGCATCGATCGGGCTGTCGGCGAAGTCAGCAAGGATTTCCTGCGCGGTCGTGCGCACGTGCACCGCGACATTGGCCGGGTTGTCGAACTGCTGCGGCATCCACGCGCCAGGCGTCGAGGCGACAAGTTCCTGTGCACGCGAGATCGCGCCCTTCATGCCCTTTTCACGCGGGGTGAGGTCGAACGTCGCGCCATAGGCAAGCATCAGCCGGCGCCGTTCGATCGACATCGATTCGGGCATGACCAGCACGAGCTTGTAGCCCTTGACCGCAGCGACCATGGCAAGGCCGATGCCGGTGTTGCCCGATGTGGGTTCGACGATGGTGCCGCCGGGCTGCAAGGCGCCGCTGGCCTCGGCATCCTCGATCAGGGCGAGGGCGATCCGGTCCTTGATCGAGCCACCGGGATTGGTGCGCTCGCTCTTCACCCATACCTCGTGGTCGGGAAACAGGCGGGACAGGCGAACATGCGGCGTGTTGCCGATGGTGGCGAGAATGGAATCCGCTTTCATGTCGCGTGTGCTCCTTTGGTGGTGAGCGGTCAGGATTGATACTTTGCGGCAAAGGTCCGGGCGCGGCGCAGTTCCGGAAACCCGATGGCCCATGCCAGGGTAACGACTATCGCACCGACCCCGCCGAACACAACAGCCCCGGTTGCGCCGAGCAGCGCCGCTGCCACGCCCGACTGCATCTCGCCCAGTTCGTTCGAGCATGAAATGGCCAGGCCCGAGATCGCCGAAACGCGCCCGCGCACCGCATCCGGCGTGTGCAACTGGACCAGCGTGCTGCGGATAAAGACCGAGACCATGTCGGCCGCGCCGATCAGCACCAGCATCGCCAGCGACAACCACAAGTTGCGCGACAGGCCGAAGGCAATCGTGCCGACACCGAACACGGCCACGGCCAGCAGCATCTTGGTGCCCACCTCGCGCTCGACCGGACGGCGCGATAGTGCGGTCGCCACCAGCGCCGCGCCGAGGCCGGGCATCGCGCGCATGATGCCAAGGCCATAGGAGCCGATCGGTTGCCCATCGAAGGTCAGCACGTCGCGTGCATAGACCGGCAGCAGCGCGGTCGCGCCGCCGAGCAGCACGGCGAACAGGTCGAGCGTGATGCAGCCGAGCAGGAAGCGGTCCTTCCACACGAAGTGGAAGCCGTCGGCGATCTGGCGCACCGGATGGGCCTTGCGATTTTCCGCCGGCGGGGGAAGGCGGCGGATGCCGAAGGCGCCGATCGCGGCAATGGCGAGCAGCACGCTCGACACGGCATAGGGCAGGGCGCCGTAGATCGCGAAAAGGACACCGGCGAGCGCGGGTCCGGCCATCGAGCCGATCTGCCAGGCCATCGAGTTGATCGCGATCGCGCGCGGCATCAGCGGTGCCGGCACGATGTTCGGCGCGATCGACGACAGGGCGGGGCCGATGAACACGCGCGCCGTGCCATGGGCGGCGGCGAGCGCGAAAAGCAGCGGCAATGACAGGGCATGAAACCCGGTCGCCACGGCCAGCACGAACGCGATGCTGCAATCCAGCACCATCGTCAGGCCCGTCACCAGCCGCCGGTCGAAGCGATCCGCGACGACGCCGGCCACCGGGGTCAGCAGGAATTGCGGAATGAACTGGACCAGCCCGACGAGGCCCAGCATGAACGCGGCCTGCTTGATGTCCATGCCGTATTGGCCGCGCGCGACGTCATAGAGCTGGTACCCGAGCACCACGACCATGCCCGAGGTCGCCACGACCGAGAACAGGCGGGCCACCCAGAAGCGGCGATAGTCGGGAATCTGGAACGGTGAGGTCGGCCCGGCAGCGGGCGGCAGGGGGGCGCTTTCGGTCACGCCCGCGTCTGTGGCAGTGCGTACCTGCTTTGCCAAGCGAACAATTACTTGCCTGCAGATTGGGAAAAATCATCGGTCGTGAGAAACGACCATGGCAGGACTTAGCCTGATCAGCCCTTGCCACGCAGCCGGGCATTGGGCTGCAACTGCTTGATCATCTTCGTAAAGTCATCCTGCCGGATGATCCGCTCGAACTGAAAGCCGGCACGCGTCTCGTCGGACCACACTAGGAAGGCCTCGATCCGGCCGATATGCGGCAGGCGCAGCGTCACCCGCTCGCCCCGGCCGAGGTCGAGCGTATCGCGGACCATGAAGCCAGTGGTCGAGACGTTGACGATGTTGAGCATGACATCGCCCAGCCGCCGATGCTCCCCGATGACGGGAAGGTGCACGGGGTGTCGGGTGGACCGGCGCAGGTCGGTCACTGATAGCTGCGCGCCGCCGGACATGTGGTCTCCTGCCGGATGAGATACTCAGGTCCGGCAGGTATACCCTGGAATGGCTGACATTTCGTAAAGACGCGGCACCGGCATGCCGCGCCGCGGCAACGGCCTGCCTTCAGGCCGGCTTGAGGATGCCGTGCTTCTTCTTGCCCGAGGACAGCCGGCGCTCGGCCGCGACCTCAATCGTCGCGGTTTCGTCGGCAAGCGGCTCGCCATCGAGACGCGCACCGCCACCGGCGATGAGGCGCTTGGCCTCGCCGCGGCTGGACGCGAAGCCCAGCTGCAGCAGCGCATCGATCACGCCGATGCGACCTTCGCCGACGATCACGGTCGGCAGGTCCTGCCCGAGCCCGCCGCCGGCGAACGTCGCCTTGGCCGTCGCTTCCGCAGCGTCCGCTGCCTCGCGGCCGCGCACTAGCGCGGTGACCTCGTTGGCCAGCACGGTCTTGGCGGCGTTGATCTCGCTGCCCTGCAGCGCCTCGAGCCGGGCGATCTCGTCGAGCGGCACGTCGGTGAAGATGCGCAGGAAGCGGCCCACGTCGCGGTCGTCGGTGTTGCGCCAGAACTGCCAGAAATCGTAGTTCGGCAGCTGCGCCTCGTTGAGCCAGACCGCGCCGTTGACCGACTTGCCCATCTTGGCGCCGTCGGCCGTGGTCAGCAGCGGCGTGGTTGCGCCGAACAGCTCGATCCCGTTCATGCGACGGGTAAGCTCGATGCCGTTAACGATGTTGCCCCACTGGTCCGATCCGCCGAACTGCACGCGGCAGCCATGGCGCAGCGCCAACTCGCGGAAGTCGTAGGCCTGGAGGATCATGTAGTTGAATTCGAGGAAGGTCAGCGGCTGTTCGCGATCGAGCCGCAGCTTGACCGAGTCGAACGTCAGCATGCGGTTGACCGTGAAGTGCGGGCCGACCATGCGCAGCAGCTCGATATAGCCCAGTTCCGACAGCCATTCGTCGTTGTTGACCATGACCGCGCCGGTCGCGCTGTCATCGAAAGTCAGCAGGCGGTCGAACACCGTGCGGATGCCCGCGATATTGCTGGCGATCAGCTCGTCGGTCAGCATCTGGCGGCTGGCATCCTTGCCGGACGGATCGCCGATCTTGGTGGTGCCGCCGCCCATCAGCGCGATCGGCTTGTGCCCGGCCTGTTGCAGGCGGCGCAACAGCATGACCGAGGCGAGGTTGCCGACATGGAGCGATGGCGCGGTGGCGTCATAGCCATTATAGCCCACCACGATTTCCTTGGCCGCGAGGGCATCGAGACCCTCGGCATCGGTCAACTGGTGGATATGGCCCCGCTCGGACAGCAGGCGCAGCAGGTCGGACTTGTATTCGGTCATGGGTGCCTCGAAGTGGAGCGGGGCGCCTAGCATGAAAGGACGTGCCTTGGAACCGGCGCCGCTCGCCCCGCATCCCGACCATCCCCCGGTCGCCATCCGCAGTGTGACTGCGCGCATCACGACCATGGACGCGCACTGGCTGTGCCTGCGCTGGCGGGTCGAGGGCACCACCGCGCTCGTTATCCCGGCGTTTGCCGGCCGGGCTCGGCAGGACGGCCTGTGGCAATCGACCTGCTTCGAGTTGTTCCTGGCAGAGGAGGCGGGGGAAGGCGGCTATGCCGAATTCAACTTCGCCCCTTCGGAAAGCTGGGCGGCCTACGATTTCGACGGCTATCGCGACGGCATGGCGCCGCGCCCGCTGCCGCGCCAGCCGGTCCTCACCCCCCGCCGCGGGCAGGACGTGCTGATCTTCGACGTCGCCATACCCCGTGCCGGACTGCCGCCGCTCCCATGGCGCATCGGCCTCTCGGCCGTGCTGGAGGAGACGGGCGGGGTCAAATCCTACTGGGCGCTCGCGCATCCGCCGGGCCGGGCCGATTTCCACCACGCGGCTTGCTTCGCCGCACGGGTTGAGGCACCGCAGCAGCCATGAAGACCGGACTGGATCGCCTGCTGGCCGAACCCGAACTGCGCGCGCCGCTCGCCGGCCACCGCACCGCGCTCGTCGCGCACCCCGCCTCGCTGACGCACGACCTCGTCCACGCGCTCGACGCACTGGCCGCCTGTCCCGGCGTGACGCTGACCGCCGCCTTCGGGCCGCAGCATGGGCTCAAGGGCGACAAGCAGGACAACATGGTCGAATCGCCCGATTACCGCGATCCGGTCCATGGCATCCCGATCTTCAGCCTCTATGGCGAAGTGCGCCGCCCGACCGCCGCGATGATCGACAGCGCCGACGTATTCCTGTTCGACCTGCAGGACCTCGGCTGCCGGATCTATACCTTCGTCACCACGCTGCTCTACCTGCTTGAGGCGTGCCACGGCACCGGCAAGGCGGTGTGGGTGCTCGATCGCCCCAATCCCGCCGGCCGCCCGGTCGAGGGCACGCGGCTGGTGCCGGGCTGGGAAAGCTTCGTCGGTGCGGGGCCGATGCCGATGCGCCACGGCATGACGCTGGGGGAAATGGGCCACTGGTTCAGCGCGCACTACGGCCTCGACGTTGACTACCGGGTCGTCACCATGGAGGGTTGGCAGCCCGAGGGCGCGCCCGGTTTCGGCTGGCCGCAGGACCGCATCTGGATCAACCCCAGCCCCAATGCCGCCAGCCTGGCGATGGCGCGTGCCTATGCCGGCACCGTCATGCTCGAGGGCACGACCCTGTCCGAAGGCCGCGGCACGACCCGCCCGCTCGAGGTGCTGTTCGGCGCGCCCGATATCGATGCCCTTTCCGTTCGCGCCGAGATGGAGCGCCTGGCCCCCTCATGGCTGGCCGGAACGGCCATCCGCGAATGCTGGTTCGAGCCGACCTTCCACAAGCATGTCGGCACGCTGTGCCACGGCCTGATGCTGCATCCCGAAGGCGCCTTCTACGACCACGCCGCGTTCCGGCCCTGGCGCCTGCAGGCGCTAGCGTTCAAGGCGATCCGCAACCTCTATCCCGACTATCCGCTGTGGCGCGATTTTCCTTACGAATACGTGCTCGACAAGCTGGCGATCGACGTCATCAACGGCGGCCCGGCCCTGCGCGCCTGGGTCGATGATCGCACCGCCATGCCCGAGGCATTCGATGCGCTGGCCGCGATCGACGAAGCCAGCTGGCTCGACGAACGCGCGCCCTTCCTGCTTTATTGAACGGGGGGGAATTAAGCCCCCACCCCTCCGTCAGCGCGAGCCGCGCTGCCACCTCCCCGCCTTACGGCAGGGAGGATCTTCGCCCGATCCTCCCCACACGGTGGGGAGGGGGACCGCCGCGAAGCGGTGGTGGAGGGGAATATCGCCCCGCCGGCGGTCAATCTCAGCAGGGTAACCCCGCCTACTGCCCAACCGGCGCCGCCGGCGGCGGCCCCTGATCGGCATAGGCACTGCCCCGCTGATCCACCTGCGCCCATTCGGGGGCTTCCGCCGTCCAGATCACCGTGTCGGGGACAAGCCCGTGACCGGGATCGAGGAAGCCGAGGCGGAACGTGCGCAAGTGCATGCGGCCGGAGGACTGGGCCATGACCGCCGTCCCGCATTGCGGGCAGAAATACTGCGTGAGCGAGTTGCCCGACGGTGCGGTGTAGCCGTGCTGCCCCAGCGTGCCGGAAACCGTCACGCTTTCTGCCGGGAAGATCGCGTTGTTGGTCGAGCCTCCGGCCGCGACCTTCTGGCACTGGTAGCACCAGCACTGGCGCACCGCGACTGGCGCTTCGGCGGCGATCGTTGCAGTCACCGCTCCGCAGGCGCAGCGTCCGGTAAAGCTCATGGCATGTCCTTCCGATCGGGTATTGTTAGTCAGACAAACAAATTGTAGGCTTGTCCCAGCCCGAGAGGATAACGACAAACATGCTCAAGCTCTACAGTTTCGGCCCTGCCGCCAATTCGATGAAGCCCCTGCTCACGCTGTTCGAGAAAGGCCTGCCGTTCGAGGCGAACCGTCTCGATCCGGCGAAGATGGAGCACCATTCGGACTGGTTCAAGGCGATCAACCCGCGCGGACAGGTGCCTGCCCTGGTCGATGGCGACAAGGTCGTGACCGAGAGCACCGTCATTTGCGAATATCTCGAGGACGAATACCCGACCGAGGTCGTCCTGCGTCCAGCCGACAGCTTCGGCCGCGCGCAGATGCGGGTGTGGACCAAGTGGGTCGACGAATACTTCTGCTGGTGCGTCTCGACGATCGGCTGGCACCGCTACGTCGGCAAGATGGTGCAGAACCTGTCCGACGCGGAATTCGAGGAGAAGGTCAAGGCGATCCCGGTCGTCGAGCAGCAGGTCAAGTGGCGCCGCGCGCGTGAGGGCTTCCCGCAGGACATGCTTGACGAGGAAATGCGCAAGATCGCTTATTCGGTCCGCCGCCTCGACGATCATCTCGCCGATCACGAGTGGCTGGTCGAAGGCCAGTATACCCTGGCCGACATCTGCAATTTCGCTATCGCCAACGGCATGCAGATTGGTTTTGCGGAACTGGTCAACAAGGAAGAGACCCCGCATCTCGTGCGCTGGATCGACCAGATCGCGGCGCGGCCGGCGGTCAAGACCATGTACGAGCGGGTGGAGCTGGAAAATCTCGGCGCGCGTCGCTGATTTTTTCGAGCGTACCCCGAAGGAAATTGCACGCATCGAGGGTTTTGCCAGAGGTGGCCTTGCTATAGGGCCGCCCTCGGGCGGTGGCGCTGGCCCCGCCCGCTGACGGAGCCTCGATGCAAGACGTGCTGCTTGCGGACGACGGCGGGCGCTATGGCGCGCCCGATCCTCGCCGCCGTTCCCTGTCGTTCGTGCTGGCTCTGGCCATGTCGCTGGCGTTGCTGGCGGCGCTGGTATCGGTGGGCCTCTACGATCCGGTGATGAAGCACGAGGGGGGCACGCTGACGGCGGTCACCCTCTCCGCCGCGCCGGGCGAGAAATCGCCCGAACCGCCCGCACAGCAGAAGGCGGCGCAACAGGCCCAGGCCTCGAGCGCCACGCCGCCACCCGCCACGCGTGCACCGCAGGTCGTGGTGCCGACCCAGCAGGCGGTGCAATGGCCCGAAGGCTTCATCCCGATGAGCCGCTCGGACTTCGCCGCGACCGACATCGGCAAGATCAAGGGCACCGGCGGTGCCGCGACCGGGGCGCAGGCCTCTGCGGGCGGCGGGGGCGGCGGCAAGAGCGGCTCGGCACCCGACGGCTCCAAGCTCTACAACGCGCAGTGGTATCGCGAGCCGCGCGATGCAGAGATCAACGGTTACCTGCGCCCGGGCCAGTCCACCGGTAAGTGGGCCGAAATTTCGTGCCGGACCGTCGCTGCCTATCATGTCGAGGATTGCGAGGAACTCGACGAAAGCCCCCGCGGCTCAGGCATGGCCCGCGTGCTGCGCCAGGCTGCCTGGCAATTCCTGGTCCGCCCGCCGCGCGAGAACGGCAAGGTGCTGGTGGGCGCCTGGGTGCGCATCCACTTCGATTTCATCCGCAGCAAGCGCAGCGATGATGCCGGCGGAGGCGCCGGAGACGACGGCGCGCCGAACTGAGGCAGGGGGGAGCTACCTAGGGGACGATCTCGATATTCTGCCCGTCGGTGACCACGGCCTCGGGCCGATCATGCTGGACCGCCTGCAATACCTGATCCACCGTGGGCGTGGACTTGAATGGCGTAAACACCATTTTGCGCTCGAACATCGTCAGTGTCAGGTCGATCGCGGGGCGCTTCAGTTCCCCAGAGACAGGGTTGGGGGCAACCTCGGCGGTCACGCCCGCATCGCCGATCCCGATGACATAGCGATCGGCTTCCCCGGGAATGCGATAAATACCACGTGTCCGGTCGGAGGAGGGATCCCGACAAAGCGCAGGCGCCGTGGCCGGTTGCGCATCGGCCTTGGTCGGCTCCTCCTCTGCCGTCACGATAAACGTTGCGGCCAGGATCGCATGCTGCATGTCGCGCTTTCCACGTTGCGCCGGCTTGAACACCAGCGCATCCGGGCAGGCCTCGAGCGCCACCGCCGCCGGTAGCGGCGTTTTCGGCGCGGGCACCGTCAACGCGGTTGCCGCCTTGAGCAGGGCGGCGTCGAGTTCGCCGGACGACAGCGTATTCGAGCTCATCCGCATGGTCACGAGCCATGGATCGGCAGGGATCACGACGGCCCCGGTGGAGCGGATGCTGCCGCCCTCGGTCGCCTGTACGACCCGAAGCGCGCTGGCACTGGCATGGCCGCTGGGGGTGAACGCGGCAAACCGCGGCTCACCCGCTAGCTTTCCGCCCAGTCGTTCGACCGTCCCAGCCATCGCCTGACTCAAGCGGTCCGCCCACAAGGACGCCTGCGGCCAGCCTGCGCGGAATACATAAACCGTGAGGGTGGTCTGGCTGGCGTTATCGTCATACCCGATCGACACGTCGACGAGATTGGCGCTGCTTTGCGATAGTGTCGTGCGCACGAACGGGCCGAGCGAAGGCGGCAGTACCACGCCTGTAGGCGTGTGCGTCCACGGCGCGGCGGTGTCGACGACGATCATGCCCGATGGTGTGGCGGTGTCGTCGGCCAAGGCGGGACCGGCGAGGGCAAAGGCCATGCCCAAGGCTAAAACCCCGGTCGTCGCACGAAATCGGAACGGTCGCCGCACTGCCTTGCCCCTTTTGGCAAGAGCTATCGCACCCGTTCGGTTTGGCAAGGGCTTGTTCGCTCGGCTTTGGGGGCAGCCCATTTGCTGATCGTGCGCGCCTAGGGCGGGGATGCCGATCGAACGATTACCGCGCCCGAAGCAACTCAGGCGTCGATCAGATCGCGGTCCACGTCGCCGGCGCGGTTCTGGATAAACTGGAAGCGGTGTTCGGGGTTGCGGCCCATCAGGCGGTCGACAAGGTCCTTCACCGCGGCGCGGCCTTCGTATTCGGGCGGGAGCGTCACGCGCAGGAGGCTGCGGCTCGACGGGGCCATGGTCGTCTCGCGCAGCTGTTGCGGATTCATTTCGCCCAAGCCCTTGAAGCGACCGACCTCGACCTTCTTGCCCTTGAACTTGGTCTTTTCCAGCTCGGCACGGTGCGCGTCGTCACGAGCATAGGCGGAGACGGTGCCTGCGGTCAGGCGGTAGAGCGGCGGCTGGGCGAGATAGACGTGTCCGCGCTTCACGATCTCGGGCATTTCCTGGAAGAAATAGGTCATCAGCAGCGTCGCGATGTGCGCACCATCGACGTCGGCGTCGGTCATGATGATGACGCGGTCATAGCGAAGCGCGTCGGGGTTGCAGTCCTTGCGTGTGCCACAGCCCAGCGCGAGGTTGAGATCGGCGATTTCCTGGTTGGCGCGGATCTTGTCGAGCGTGGCGCTGGCGACATTGAGGATCTTGCCGCGGATCGGGAGGATCGCCTGCGTCTTGCGATCGCGCGCCTGCTTGGCGCTGCCGCCGGCCGAATCGCCCTCGACGATGAAGAGTTCGGTCTCGCCCTGGCCTTCGCCCGAGCAGTCGGTCAGCTTGCCGGGCAGTCGCAACTTGCGTGCGTTGGTGGCGCTCTTGCGCTTGACCTCGCGCTCGGCCTTGCGACGCAGGCGCTCGTCCATCCGCTCCATCACCGCACCCAGTAGCGCGCGGCCGCGGTCCATGTTGTCGGTCAGGAAGTGGTCGAAGTGGTCGCGCACCGCGTTCTCGACCAGCCGCGCGGCCTCGGGCGATGTGAGGCGGTCCTTGGTCTGGCTCTGGAATTGCGGGTCGCGGATGAACACCGACAGCATGATCTCGCTGCCGGTGATCATGTCCTCGGGCGTGATGTCCTTGGCTTTCTTCTGGCCGACGAGATCACCGAAAGCGCGGATGCCGCGGGTGAGCGCGGCGCGAAGGCCCTGTTCGTGCGTGCCGCCATCCGGGGTGGGGATGGTGTTGCAGTACCAGGAATAGGCGCCGTCGGACCACAGGGGCCAGGCGATCGCCCATTCGACACGGCCCATTTCCTCGCCCTCGGGCCCGGCCGGGAAGTCCTGCCGGCCGGTGAACGGCGCGGTGGTGACGCATTCGCGGCCCTTGACCTGTTCGGCGAGGTGATCGGCAAGGCCGCCGGGGAACTGGAACGTCGCCTCCGCCGGGGTGTCGTCGGTGATGAGCGCGGGATCGCACTTCCACCGGATGTCGACGCCGGCGAAGAGGTAGGCCTTCGAGCGCACGAGGCGGAACAGACGCGCGGGCTTGAACTTCGCCTCCGCCCCGAAGATCTCTGCGTCGGGCACGAACGTGACGGTGGTGCCGCGGCGATTGGGGGCATTGCCGATCCGCTGCAGCGGCCCCTTGGGCAGGCCGCATGAGAACTCTTGCGCGTAGAGTTCCTTGTTGCGCGCGACCTCGATGCGGGTCAGCGTCGACAGCGCGTTGACAACCGAGATGCCGACACCATGCAGGCCGCCCGACGTCGCATAGGCCTTGCCCGAGAACTTGCCGCCCGAGTGCAGCATGGTGAGGATCACCTCGAGCGCGGACTTGCCCGGATATTTGGGGTGTTCGTCCACCGGCATGCCGCGGCCGTTGTCGGCGATGGTGATGCGCCCTGCCGCGCCTTCGGCGGCCTCCAGCGTGACCTCGATCCGGTTGGCGTGGCCGGCGACGGCCTCGTCCATCGCGTTGTCGAGCACTTCGGCGACGAGGTGATGCAGCGCGCGCTCGTCCGTGCCGCCGATGTACATGCCGGGACGGCGACGGACCGGCTCCAGTCCTTCGAGGACCTCGATGGCCGAACCGTCATAGGTTTCCTGCGGACTGGCCGCGGGCAGCTTGTCGAACAGGGAGCTGGAATCGTCTGTCGCCATGAGAACGGCTATAGAACACGCAGCGATTCCGGCGCAAGCGGCGCGCGCCGGTTTATCCCATCCGATTTCGCCCGGTCGGCGCGCGGTCTTGCCCGCGTCAGTTGGCGAACTTGGCCGGCGCCCGCGCCACCGTCACGACGCTGCCGCCGCCGACCTGCCGCACTTCGAGCGCACGTTCGGCGACGCCGTTGGCGTTGAAGCGGAACACGCCGTCCATGCCGATGAACCCGTCGCGGTCATAGAGCTTGGCCGTCGGGAACAGGGTGCCCGGCTTCCAACTACGCGCGATGTTGAGCGTGAGCAGCACCGAATCGTAGCCCAGCGTGGCGATGCGCGCCGGTGCCGCGCCAAAGCGGGTGCGATACGACTGTTCGAAGCGGCCGAAGCGCTCGTCGGACACGGCTGCGAACCAGGCGCCCTTCATCGCGGGGCTGCGGGCGATGGCGCCGTCGCCGCTCCACAGTTCGGTCCCGATCAGGCGCGTGCCCTTGGCGAAGGGGGCCGCCTGCAGCGCGATCCTGGCGCCATCGGCAATGACCAGCGCATCGACCGCGCCCCTAGCCCGGACGCGTCGCACCGCGCTGGCCGCCGAGGTGTTGCCGCGGTCATAGGCCTCGATCGCGGTGAGCGTCAGGCCATTGGCGCGCGCCGCGTCGGTGAGCGCGGCGCTGACGCGCTGGCCATAGACGCCGCCGGGGACGATCGCACCGACCGTCTTGATCCCCTGCGACTTGGCATAGCCGATGACGCGGGCGATCGACTGGCCCGGCACCTGGCCGAGCAGGAAGACGTCGCGATCGGCCGCCGCGATGTCGTTGGAATAGGTGATCATCGGCAACTTGGTCGGACGGGCCACCGCAGCCACGGCCTGGACGTCGTCGGAGGTCAGCGGGCCGAGGATCAGGCGATTGCCATCAAGCACGGCCTTGCTGGCTGCGGCACCCGCACCCGTGCCGGTGTCATAGGTGGTGATGCGCAGCGACTGCGCGTTGGTGTCGAGAAGCGCCATGGTCGTTGCATTGGCGATGGCCTGGCCGACAGCGGCGTTGGGGCCGCTCAGCGGCACCAGCAGCGCCACGCGATGGCGGCCGGAATCGCTGGGCAGCACGTTGTCCTGCGGGCCGGTCTCGCGCGGAGGCGGCGGGGTTGCCTGGCCACCGGGCTTGGGAATGACCGCGCAACCGGCCAGCAGCGCCGCGGGCAGCGAGAGCGCGACAAGCCGGCCGAGGCCCCGCCGCGTCCACATCGGTGAACCGCCGTTGCCTGCCATGGCGTCGTCGCTGCTGTGGTTGCCCGTCATCATCTGCTTGCCGCTCCCGTAAGCCCGGTCCATGGAACACGGATGGACACGCCACCCCTTGCATCCGGGCTCTATATCGTTGCCACGCCGATCGGCAATCTCGGTGACATCACCCGCCGCGCGGCGGACATCCTCGCCCGGTGCGACGTCATAGCCTGCGAAGACACACGCGTCACGGGCAAGTTGCTCAATCATCTGGCAATTCGCAAGCCGATGCGCCGCTATGACGACCATGCCTCAGCCGACCAGCGCGAGCGGCTGCTGGCCGAGATGGCGGAAAAGTCGGTCGTGCTGGTCTCGGATGCCGGAACGCCGCTGATCTCGGATCCCGGCTATCGCCTGGTGCGCGAGGCGCGCGAGAGGGGCCTGCCCGTCACCAGCCTGCCGGGCCCGAGTGCGATGGTCGTGGCGCTGACGCTGGCCGGCCTGCCGACCGACCGCTTCCTGTTCGCCGGTTTCCTGCCCTCGAAGGACAAGGCGCGCGGCGATACGCTCGGTTCGCTCGCGGCCGTGCCCGCGACGCTGGTATTCTATGAAACAGGCCCGCGCCTCGTCGCCTCGCTGGAGGCGATGGCCCAGCATCTGCCCGGGCGCGAACTGGCCGTCGCGCGCGAGTTGACCAAGCTGCACGAGGAGTGCCGCACCGGGAGCGCGGCCGAGTTGGCGGCGCATTATGCCGCCCACCCGCCAAAGGGCGAGATCGTGCTGCTGGCGGGGCCACCGCCCGAACCCGACGCGCCCGAGGGGGACGACGTCGATGCTCTGCTGCGGGCTGCGCTGGCCGAGGCTTCGCCCTCTCAGGCGGCCGCGAAAGTCGCCAAGGCCCATGGTCTCGATCGCAAGGCGCTCTATGCGCGCGCCATGGAACTGAAAGAAGCGCCGTGAACCGCGCGCGGGCCGAGGCACAGGGCAGGCGTGGGGAGTGGCTGGCCGGCCTGTACCTCCAGCTCACCGGCTGGCGCATCCTCGCCCGTCGCGTCAGGATCAGCGTCGGCGAGGTCGACCTGGTCGCGCGGCGCGGACGTACCGTCGCGTTCGTCGAGGTCAAATGGCGGGCCTCCGCCGCCGCGCTCGATACCGCGATCGACGCAAGACGCCTGCAACGCGTGGCGCGGGCTGCGCAGGCCTTGCAGGCGCGCTATGGCGGACCGAGGGACGACGTGCGGATCGACGTCATCCTTCTCGCCCCGCGAAGGTGGCCGCGCCGGATCACCAATGCCTGGCAACCCGGCGGATAAGGCCGGCGGATAGAGCCGGGCGTCAGGCGTGGCCGGGGTGATGCTCGTCCTTCTTGTCGTGGTGCCCGTCGTCATGGCCGTCGTGATGGCCTTCCTTGTGTTCGTCCTTCTTCTCGTGGTGATCGTCGGAAGGGTGATCGACCGGCGGATTGGCGAGCGCCATGGCGGGGGCGGCAACGGCAAGGGCCGTTCCGGCCAGCATGGCGAGAAGCGGGGCGGCGAACGAGGTCTTGAGCATGGGGTCGCAATCCTGATGCAAAAGGACAATGGTTGGCGAAGTGCGCCTTGTGCGGCGCGGTTTCCTTTTTGATCGCGCTTCCCGCAAATCGGCTTTAAACCGCCCCCCGCACGACTACCAATTCACCCGGAGCACTTGCCTTGACCCTGCGCGTTGCGGTCCAGATGGACCCCCTTCATTCGATCAAGATCGGCGGCGATTCGACCTTCGCGCTGATGCTGTCGGCGCAGGCGCGCGGGCACGAGCTGTGGTACTACCACGTCACCTCCCTGGCCTGGGAGGCCGGCCGCGTCACCGCCGATGCCGCGCCGGTCACGGTGCAGCCGGTCGAGGGCAATCACTACACGCTGGGCGAGACCCGCAAGATCGACCTCGGGCGCGACGTCGACGTTGTGCTGATGCGCCAAGACCCGCCGTTCGACCTCGGCTACATCACCGCTACGCACCTGCTCGAGCGGCTGGAAGGCGAGACGCTTGTGGTCAACGACCCGCGCTCGGTGCGCAATGCGCCTGAGAAGGTCTATGTGCTCGACTACGCGCGCTTCATGCCGCCGACGCTGATCACCCGTTCGGCCTCCGACGTGCGCGCGTTCCAGCACCGCCATGGCGACCGCGCCGTGGTGGTCAAGCCGCTGCATGGCAACGGCGGCAAAGCGGTATTCAAGATCGATGCCGACGGCGGCAACCTCTCGGCACTAGCCGAATTGTTCGGCCAGGTCTGGCCAGAGCCGTTCATGGTCCAGCCGTTCCTTCCCGAAGTGGCCGAGGGCGACAAGCGCATTGTGCTGGTCGATGGCGAAGTCGCCGGTGCGATCAACCGCAAGCCGGGCGAGGGCGAGTTCCGCTCCAACCTCGCGGTCGGCGGCTATGCCGAGGCGGCGACCCTCACCGATCGCGAGCAGGAAATCTGCGCCGCGATGGGGCCGGAACTCAAGGCGCGCGGGCTGGTCTTCGTCGGTATCGACGTGATCGGCGGCAAGTGGCTGACCGAGATCAACGTGACGTCGCCCACCGGCATCGTTGCGATCGACAAGTTCAACGGCACCGACACCGGCGGCATGATTTGGGACGCGATCGCCCGCCGGCTTTGACCGCCGCCTTTGACTGACAGAACGGGGGGCGAATTCGCCCCTCGTGCGTTGGGCCTGCCATGAACGACTGGATTCTGCAGTTTATCGCCGATGGCGGCTATTGGGGCATCGCGTTCCTGATGGCGCTCGAAAACGTGTTTCCGCCGATCCCGTCCGAGGTGATCATGGGCATGGGCGGCATTGCCGTGGCGCAGGGGAAAATGGCCGTGGCGCCGCTCATGGTGTTCGGCACGATCGGCTCCACGCTCGGCAACTACGCCTGGTTTCTGCTTGGCCGCTGGTTGGGTTACGAGCGCCTGCGGCCGTTCGTCGCCCGCCACGGCCGTTGGCTGACGCTGGACTGGCCGGCGATGGAGCGGCTGGTGCGCTTCTTCCGCAAGCATGGGCAATGGGTGGTCTTCGTGATGCGCTTCTCGCCCGCCATGCGCACGATGATCTCGCTCCCCGCCGGGCTGGCGGAAATGGGACACGCGCGATTCCTGGTCTTCACCTTCGCCGGCGCCGCGATCTGGAATGCGCTGCTGGTCTGGGCGGGGTGGCATCTGGGCCAGCATTACGAAAAGGTCGCCAAGTATACCGGGCCGGCGTCGCTGGCGCTGATGGCGGTGCTGGTGCTGGCTTATGTGTGGCGCGTGCTGACGTGGAAACCGCGCGAGGCTTGAGTTGGGTAAGCGTTTACCCCTCCGTCAGCGCTGACGCGCTGCCACCTCCCCATCGGGGATGGGGAGGATCGAGGAGATTAGAGAGTTAAGATCCTCCCTGCCGGTAGGCGGGGAGGGGGACCGCCCGCGTAGCGGGTGGTGGAGGGGCCGGCCCCCGGCCGCACCCCTCCAGCAAGTTCAGGCCGCGCCGTCCTTGGCGAGCCATTCCTCGAGGTACTTGATCGAGTACCCGCCATCGAGCACCGTCGGGTCCTCGAGCAGGCGCTGGTGCAGCGGAATCGAGGTCTTGACGCCGTCGATCACCATTTCGGCCAGGGCGCGGCGCAGGCGCATGATGCAGCCTTCGCGGGTGCGGCCATAGACGATCAGCTTGGCGATCATCGAGTCGTAGTACGGGGGGATCTTGTAGCCCGCATAAAGCCCGGAATCGACGCGCACGTGCATGCCGCCCGCGGCGTGATAGCTCTTCACCAGGCCCGGCGAGGGCGCGAAGGTGAACGGGTCTTCCGCGTTGATGCGGCACTCGATCGCGTGGCCCTTGAACTCGATCTCGTCCTGCGTGACCGACAGCGGCTTGCCGTCGGCGATGCGGATCTGCTCGCGCACGAGGTCGACGCCGGTGATCGCTTCGGTCACCGGATGCTCCACCTGCAGGCGGGTGTTCATCTCGATGAAATAGAACTCACCGTTTTCCCACAGGAACTCGATCGTGCCCGCACCGCGATAGCCCATGTCGGCCATGGCCTTGGCGACGATGCCGCCCATGCGATCACGCTCGGCCGAGGAAATGACCGGCGAGGGCGCTTCTTCCAGCACCTTCTGGTGGCGGCGCTGCAGCGAGCAGTCGCGCTCGCCCAGGTGGATCGCCTGGCCGTTGCCGTCGCCGAAGATCTGGAATTCGATGTGCCGCGGGTTGCCGAGGTACTTTTCGAGATACACCGTGGCGTCGCCGAACGCCGCCTTGGCTTCCGACCCGGCTTGCTGCATCAGCGTCTCGAGGTCGTCGGGGCTGTTGCACACCTTCATGCCGCGGCCACCGCCGCCCGATGCGGCCTTGATGATCACCGGATAGCCGATCTCCTCGGCGATCTTGCGCGCTTCCTCGACATCGGAAATTGCGCCGTCCGAGCCCGGCACCAGCGGCAGGCCGAGCGCGCCGGCGGTGCGCTTGGCCTCGACCTTGTCGCCCATCGTGCGGATGTGCTCGGGCTTGGGGCCGACCCAGGTGATGTCGTGCGCTTCGACGATCTCGGCAAAGCGGGCGTTTTCGGACAGGAAGCCGTAGCCGGGATGGATCGCGTCGGCCTGGGTGATCTCTGCCGCCGAGATGATCGCGGCGATGTTGAGATAGCTGTCCTTGGCCGCCGGCGGCCCGATGCAGACCGCATGGTCCGCGAGGCGCACGTGCATCGCGTCGGCGTCGGCGGTGGAGTGCACCGCCACCGTCTCGATGCCCATTTCATGCGCGGCGCGATGAATGCGCAGCGCGATCTCGCCGCGGTTGGCGATCAACAGGCGCTTGATGGCCATGTGCCCGGCAGCCTTACGCGATCACCACGAGCGGCTGGTCGTATTCGACCGGCTGCGCGTTTTCGACGAGGATCGCCTTGACCGTGCCCGAAGCCGGCGCGGTGATCGGGTTCATGACCTTCATCGCCTCGACGATAAGCAGCGTGTCCCCGGCCTTGACCTGCTGGCCGACGCTCACGAACGCCGCGGCGCTCGGATCGGGCGAGAGATAGGCGGTGCCGACCATCGGCGACTTGACCGCGCCTGCCACGTCTGCGGCGGCCTCGGCGACCGGCGCAGCGGCGGCTGTCGGTGCGGCGGCGGGCGCGGCCATCGGCGCGGCGACCATCTGCGTGACGGGCGCGGCGGTCAGCGTGCGTGCGACGCGGATCTTGCGCTTGCCGTCTTCGACCTCGATTTCCGACAAGCCGGTATCGGCGAGCAGCTCAGCCAGCTCGCGCACCAGGGCGCTGTCGATTGCCATGTTTTCGGCGGCGTTCTTGTCGCCGTTGTCGTGGCCCATTGTAAACCTCACACGTGGGAACTTGCAGCGCAGCGCCATGCCCGCATGGGGCAGGGCTGGCAAGGGGGAAGGCGTCCCGCGATCCGGCCGATTACGGGAAAATTCCCGTTCAAAGGGTCAAGACGGCGTCCAGCGCGATGCTGTAGCTCGCCGGCCCGAAGCCCGCCACGGTGGCCTTGGCGGCCATGCCGACATAGCTGCGATGGCGGAATTCCTCGCGGCGATGCGGGTTGGACAAGTGCACCTCGATCACCGGGGTGCGGATCGACTTGATCGCATCATGCAGCGCCACGCTGGTATGGGTATAGGCCCCGGCATTGAGCAGGACCGCCACGGCCCCGACCGCCTGCGCCTCGTGCAGCCAGTCGATCAGGTGCCCTTCGTGATTCGATTGACGCAGGTCGATCGCCAGGCCCAGCTCCTGCGCGCGATCCTCGAGCCGGCCGGCTATGTCGTCGAGCGTGTCATGGCCATAGATTTTCGGCTCGCGCATCCCCAGCAGATTGAGGTTGGGGCCGTTGAGTACATAGACCACCGGCGTTTCGGTCGCGAAGTCGCGCCCATCGTCTTGGGCTGCGTCGTTGGCGGCGTCGGTCATGGTGGTCAGGCTTCCTGCGGTTGGCGATGTGCGCGGGTGTCGCAGCCCGGCACGGTGCTGGCAAGCCTCGGTTGCATGCCAGGGCTAGCCGGCAGCGCAACGCATCTTGAGGGTATCAGCTGGCGATGGGAGGGCTGCCCATCTCGACAGGGCCGGCAAAGCCGCCGTCAGGAGGCTGGACGACCACCTGCTGTTCGGGTGCCTCGCCATCCGGCGCGGGATCGGCGAAGGACTGAACATCCGCGTTGTCGTCCGGCTGCGTGTCGGCGCCGTCGCCATCGGGATTGATGTCGGCGGCATCATCGGCGGACCCCACCGTGACCGGCGAGACCGATCCTGCGGCGGATTCGGCGGCAGCCGCCCGTTTCTCCGCCGCAGCCGCCTTGGCTTCGGCGGCCGCGATGCGTTCCTCGAGCTTGCGGTCGCGATCGCTCTCGCTACTGCACCCCGCCAGCACAAGCGCCCCGCCAAGGACGGCAGCGCGCAACAGGATACGGGAAGGGCTCGCAGTCGATCGCATGGGCAGGCCATACCTGCAAAAAGTTACCCGAAGCTAACCACGAGCGCCCCGATCCGCCGGTCGGTCAGGCGTCGTGCCCGGCAACGGGGCAACCGTTGGCCGCGACGCGGAAGTTCGACGAATGCTTGTAGGCCCGGCGGCGGGCGCGGTTGATCCCGCCCAGCGGCTGATGCGCCTCAAGGCCGTTCCAGGGCGAGAAGTGCAGCGTCTCGTCGATCCGGGTGACCTTGTCCGCGCTCCAGCTGTCCTGCGCGTCCACGGTCAGCGTCGCCACCTGCTGGAACGGCGTGTCCTCTTCCTTCCACTCGACGCTCGCATCCTCGATCGGCTGCGCTTCGGTGTCGCGCGCCAGCTGGACCTCGAAGGCCCATTCGCCCGAAAGCCCGGCCGAAGCCTCGCGGATCGCGGCGCGCAGGCCATCGGGCTGGCCCTTGGTGTCGACGACCGTGCCGGTGAGGGCCGTGAGATCCGGCGAGATCGGGCGCAGCCGGAACTTGGCGACATGATCGCCGAAGCGGAACGGAACGGTGGAGTAATAGGTCTCGCCGAGCGGATGGACCTGCTTTGCGCCGCCCATTCCCTCGAGCGCGCCGGATTCGAGCCCTACCTTGCCCAGCGCGGTGTTGATGAAGCCGAGCACCGTCGAGAGCGCGACCTTGGCGCCCGGTGCGCGGTCGGTCGTCGCGGCCAGCAGCTTGAGCTTGCCCGCGAATTGGTCTGCCCGCGCGGTCGCGAACACGGGCGCGTTGACGAACAGGAAGTCCTGCACGGCACCTTCGGTACCGGGCAGCAGCGGGCCGTCGACGCCATCCACCCTGAGCGCGAGGCCACGCGGCAGAACGACGTTGTCGTCGAGGATGTCACCCGGATTGGTCGAGATGCGAACCGATGCGGCGTAGCTGCCCGCGTGGGCGAAAAGGCCCTGTGCCAGCTCGGGTGCCAGGCCGTCGTGCACGCGGAACGTGCCTTCGAACACACCATGCGCCTTGGCATGCACTGCCCGGACCGCGTGCCCGTAGTCTTCCGCTGTTGTCTCGAGAATGTGGTCGAACGACTTTTCGAGCGAGGCGTCGGTATCAGCCTCATCGTCGCGGAGTTGCTCGAGGTCGGCGGTGTAGCGGATCGGGGGAGGCAGCATCGGTGACGTCCTTGGGCTAACCTGGATCAGGATTGCCCGGGAACGTGCGAAGCGCGGGAATGATCCTGCGCCGGGGAAAAGTGGCCGAAAGCGGCCCGTCAAGCCGATCAAAGCAAAAGGGCCGCGGCGGAAGTCGTCCGCGGCGGCCCTTTGGGGTTTTGCCTGAAATCGTTGGTCGGGACGAGAGGATTCGAACCTCCGACCCCCACACCCCCAGTGTGATGCGCTACCAGGCTGCGCTACGTCCCGACCGGAGGCGCCCCATTAGGCGGGTGTTTTTGCGATGGCAACCCCCTTGCAGAATGCGACGGCATGCCATGGCGATTTTGCCTGTGGATTGCTGGCCCATCCATGCGGCCGGTGCCGGGAAAGCGCAGGCAATACCCGGGCGATGGGCCTCTTGATTGCCTTGGCCGGCCCGAAATGCTAGCAGCCCGGCCCAATTGCAACAATCGGCAGAAGGCCCGGCATTCGCGTCGGGCCGGGGGTTGCAAACCCTGTCTGCCGCACCCACGAACGGTCCTGTCATGCTCAGCCTGCTTTCCGCCGCCGCCGCCAACGCTGCCTCGCCGCCCGCCTACCTGCAGTTCCTGCCGCTCGTGGCCATGGCCGTAATCTTCTATTTCCTCATCCTGCGCCCGCAGATGAAGCGCCAGAAGGAACACCAGCAGCGCCTCGCCGGCCTGCAGAAGGGCGACCAGGTCGTGACCGCCGGCGGCCTCATCGGCAAGATCGTGCGCATCGACGACGCCTATGTCGATCTGGAACTGGCGCCCAACGTGCGCGTCAAGGCCGTGCGCTCGACGCTGGGTGAAGTCGTGCCGCCGGGCGGCACCCCCGCCGCCAACGACTGATCCGCCACGCCAACCCGGGCGGCAGACCTCGCGTCCCGGTCCGCCCGTACCTTTTTCCGAAAGCCCGATCATGCTCGATTTCCCGCGCTGGAAGGTGCTGATGTTGTGGGCGGTGACCATCGCGGTCTCGCTCGCCTCGCTCCCCTCGCTGTTCTCGGTCGCCGGCCTCGACTGGCCCGCCGCCCTGCCTTCGCCGAAGATCAATCTCGGCCTCGACCTTGCCGGCGGCAGCCACATCCTGCTCGAGGCGGACCCTTCGCAGGTGCGCCAGCAGCGGCTTGAAGGCATGGACGAATCGGTCCGCAACAAGCTCAAGCAGACCGATGCCACGATCCGCATCAGCGACATCAGCAACAACAACGGCAGCCTGACCTTCCTCGTCGACGATGTCAGCAAGGTCGATGCCGTGCGCGAGGCGATCTTGCCGCTGACCAGCGGCGCGGGCCTGACCGGGCAGCGCGACTGGAACATCCAGGTCGTCGACGGCAACCGCTTCGTGCTGACGCCGACCCAGGAAGGCATCGACCAGGCGGTCAGCCAGGCGATGGACACCGCAGTCGAAGTCGTGCGCAAGCGCATCGACGGCCTCGGCACCAAGGAGCCGACGATCATCCGCCAGGGTGCGCAGCGCATCGTGGTACAGGTGCCGGGCCTCCAGGATCCGCAGCAGCTCAAGGCCCTGCTGGGCCAGACCGCCAAGCTCGAGTTCAAGCTGGTCGACCAGTCGGCACTGCCGTCGGACATCGCCCGCGGCGTCGCGCCGGTGGGCAGCCAGATCGTGCCCTTCGCCGATCGCAAAATGGGCGGCGCGCTGGCCGTGCGCCGGCTCGGCGGCATCCGCGGCGACGAGCTGACCAATGCGCAGGCGACCAACAACCCGCAGACCAACGAGCCGGTCGTCTCGATCACCTTCAACACCGACGGCGGCGCCAAGTTCGCTAAGCTGACCACGCAGAACGTGGGCAAGCCCTTCGCCATCATCCTTGACGGCAAGGTGCTGTCGGCGCCCAACATCAACGAACCGATCCTGGGCGGCAGCGCGCAGATTTCGGGCCGCTTCACCGCCGAGACCGCTGGCCAGCTGGCGATCTCGCTGCGGTCGGGCGCGCTGCCGGTCGACCTCAAGGTCGTGGAAGAGCGCACCGTCGGTCCCGACCTCGGCGCGGATTCGATCCACAAGGGCGTCATCGCGATGCTCGTGGGGACGCTCGCGCTGGTGGTCTTCATCGTCGTCACCTACGGCCGGTTCGGGGTCTATGCCTGCGCTGCGCTGGTCGTGAACATGCTGATGATCCTCGGCGTCATGGCGGTGATGGGCGCGACGCTGACGCTGCCGGGCATCGCCGGCTTCGTGCTGACGATCGGCGCCGCGGTCGATGCCAACGTGCTGATCAACGAGCGTATCCGCGAGGAACGGCATCGTGGCCGGCGCGTCGTGGCGGCCGTGGAAACCGGCTACAAGGAAGCCAGCCGCGCGATCTTCGACGCCAACGTCACCAACGTCATCGCCGCCGTGCTGATGGCGAGCTTCGGCACCGGCCCGGTCAAGGGCTTCGCCGTCGTGCTGATGATCGGCATCGCCACCTCGGTCTATACCGCCGTGTGGCTCACCCGCATGTGGGTGGCGTTGTGGCTCCGCCGCGCCCGCCCCGCTGACCTCAATCTGTAAAGGGAGCGCAGACGATGAAACTCCTCAAGCTCGTTCCCGACAACACCAACATCCACTTCCTCAAGTGGCGCATCCCGTTCTACGTCGTCAGCGTGTTGCTGATGGCGGCGTCGATCGCGCTCGTCGCCACGCGCGGGCTTAACCTCGGCGTCGACTTCGTCGGCGGGCAGATGATCCGCGTGACCTTCGAGCGCAGCGCCGAGGCACCCGTTGGCGCGCTGCGCGACGAGGTCGCCAAGCTCGGCTATGGCGAGCCTATCATCCAGCGCTACGGCAAGCCCAACGAGATCTCGATCCGCATGAAGCTGCCCGAGGGCAGCGAACACGATCCGGCACAGTCGGACAAGATGGCGCGTACCATCACCGCCGACATCAAGGCCAACCACGCCGATGCGCGCATCGACGGCATCGACTCGGTTTCGGGCAAGGTGTCGAAGGAGCTTGGCTGGGACGCCTTCAAGGCGCTGGGCCTCGCCGCGCTGGCGGTCGCTGCCTACATCTGGTTGCGCTTCGAATGGCAGTTCGGCGTCGGTGCGCTGTTCAGCCTCGTTCACGACGTGACCATCACGATGGGCATGTTCGCGCTGACCCAGATGGAGTTCGACCTCAACATCGTGGCCGCGCTGCTGACGCTGATCGGGTACTCGCTCAACGATACGATCGTGGTCTACGACCGCATCCGCGAGAACCTGAAGAAGTATCGCAAGATGCCGTTGCCCGAACTGCTCGACCTCTCGGTCAACGAGACGCTGGCGCGTACCATCGTGACCTCGCTGTCGATGCTGATCACGCTGTTCGCGCTGCTCGCCTTCGGGCCTGAAGTGATCTTCGGCTTCACCGCGGCGATCACGCTGGGCATCTTCATCGGGACGTACAGCTCGATCTACATGGCCGCGCCGATCCTGATCTGGCTCAAGGTCAATCCCAAGAGCTTCGTGCCGACCGAAAGCGCGCTCGAGAAGCAGGAGCGTCTCGCGCGCGAAGGCGCCTGATACGGCAATCCGACTTTCCACGGTCCTCCCCGTCTCGCGGCGGGGAGGATTTTTTGTGTCCTGCGGACGCTGGGGAGCGCGGTCAGCCCTTGGCGACGCGGGTGTAGATCTCTGCCATGGCCGCCGCATTGGCTTCCCAGCTGAAGCGCGCGGCGCAGGCCGCGACGGCCTCGGGCGCACTGGGCTGCGCGATCAGGCCGGCCAGGGCACGCGCGATGGCCGCGGGCTCGCGCGCCGCGATGCGGCCGGCTGCGGGCGAGGCGATCACCTCGCGCGCGCCGCCGATGTCTGGGATGACCACCGGGGTTCCGCAGGCCAGTGCCTCGATCCATACATTCGCCAGTCCCTCGCGCTCCGAGGGCAGGACCATCGCACTGGCCCCGGCCATCAGCACCGGCACGAAGTCGTGGCCCAGGGAACCGACAAAATGGACGCGGTGCGCCACGTCCAGTTCACTGGCGAGGGCCTGCAGCGCCTTGCGATCGGGGCCTTCGCCGGCCAGCGCCAGCCGGACGCGTTCAAGCCCGGGCTCGGCCAGCGCGCGGACCGCAAGCGCCTGCCCCTTGATGCCGATCAGCGCGCCGACACACGCCACCAGCGGGCCATCGGTCGGCAGGTTGAGCCGCTCGGCCAAGATCGCGCGAGAGGCCGCACGCGGCCGGGGATGAAAGCGTCCGTGATCGAGCCCGGTGTAATGGACCGTGATGCGCTCCGCCGGCAGTCCCAGCGATGCCATGTCGTGCGCCAGTGCGCCCGACACGCTGAGCAGCGCACCGGCGCCTTGTGCGGCGTGGCGGATCTGCCGCAGCGCCGACGGTCGCGCGCCCCACAAATGGATGTCAGACCCGCGGGCCTTGATCGCGTAGGGCACGCCCAGGGCCGCAGCGATCCGCGCGGCGGCGGGGCCATCGGGATAGAAGAACTGCGCGTCGACTAAGTCGAACGGCTGCTCGGCATGGAGCCGGCGGACCAGTGGCAGGACGGCATGGACGATGGCGGCCGGGTTCAGCCTGCCCGACAAGCCTGGCACGAGCGGAAAGCGCGGGTGGTGGACCGTGACCCCGCTGCGCCGTTCCATCGGCGGGATCGCCCGCAGCGGTCCGTAGGTGCGGCGCAGCGGCGGCAGCAGCGACAAGGGAAATGGCGGCAGCCCGATCGGATTGATGACCGTCACATCCCAGTCACCCCGCGCCGCCAGGGCTTCCATCTGCCGGGCAACGAAGCGCCCGAACCCCGGACGAACCGATGCGGGATAGAGGGTCGACAGCGAAAGCAGGCGCAGCGTCATGCCACAGCGATAGTCGCGATCGTCCGAATGCGCGAGAGGGCTTGGCGATACCGGGCGCAGATCGGACCCAACGGGTCAGAGCGCGCCGGTCAGAGTTGGCGTACCAGGACCTCGGCCACCGCGATCCATGCCGGCCGGTCGATCACCAGCTGGCGTTGGCCCGGGCCCGGCGGCAGGAGCGCGAGCCGGCCGTCGCGCTGGTCGATCATCCGCCCGAAGGCAAACCGTCCGCCCGGCCGCGGCGCCAGCACATCGCGGTTGAGCGCCCGGCCAAGATCCGGCGAATCGATCCGCCGCAGCCAGACCTGATCGCCTGCGCGCCAGTCGCCGGCGCTTGCCTCGACCGTGAGTGCGATCAGGTTTTCATGCCCGAGCAGCGTATCGGGCAATTGCGCCGCCACCGGTGCGGCCATAGGCTCGGTCCCGTTCGTGGTCAGCCTGGCGACGACCTCAGCCTGGCTGTCGTCGCCGGCGCGCACGAGAAGTTCCGGGTCGATGCCGAGCGCTGCACCAATCCGGTTCATCCATTTGAGCGAGAGCGACCGCGTGCCCGTTTCCAAGCGACCGATCGTCTGTGCGGTGGTTGCCGGTTGGCACCGTTCGGCGACGTCGGCGAGCGTGAGGCCCTTCTGCCGACGGATTTCACGAATCCGATTGATCATCTGGTTCGGTCCCATCCAGCAGGTTCAAGTATTTCCGAAGCTTACATATATTGCACTGCAAAGAGCAAGCCTTGATCCAGGCATAATGGTCCCGTCGTTCGTCGATCATGGTGCGTCGTTCGTCGAGCGGCCCGTGGCATGCGTTGCTCACCGAAGCGGTGCGTGGCAGGTCGTATCCCCTGAAACGAAGCCACAATTCGATCGGGGAGTGTCACCATAATGGCAGTAGCGGTAGAACGCAGGGATTTCCTTGGCTTGGCGGGAGGCGCCCTGGCAGGAGCATGGGCCGCCGGCGTGCCTTCGCTCGCATTTGCACAAGGCAGCGGCGATGCGTCCTTCAGCGCATTGCTCGACAAGCTGTTCGCGCAGAGCCTGCTGCTCGAGCCCGAACGCGCGACCGCGCTCGGCCTCGACACCGGCGCGCGCGCCGTGTTGCGCAGCCGCCTCGACGGGTCCAGCCGCGCAAGCCATCAGGCGACGCTGGCTTTCTATCGCGACGCCCGCGCCGCCGTCTCCGCGGTCGACCCTGCATCGCTGAGCCAGGCCAATCGCCGCAACCGTGCGATCGTGCTGCACCGCTTCGACGAGGAACTGGCGGGCGCCAAGTTCGACGTCGACAATCCGCAGACGCCGTTCGTGATCGACCAGCAGCGCGGCGCCTACTTCGGCGTCCCTGATTTCCTCGATAGCCAGCACCCGATCGAGACGACGGCCGATGCCGAGGCCTATCTTGCGCGCCTCGCGCGTTTCCCCGTGGTGCTCGACGACCAGACCGCCGAATTCGTCCGCCAGGCCGGCATGGGCCGCATCCCGCCGGTCTGGGCGATCGATCTCGCGCTTGGCCAGATGGGCAAGCTGCGCGGTGTGTCCGCAGGCAGCACGGGCATGGTCACCTCGCTGGTCCAGCGTGCGGCGGCCAAGGGACTTGCAGGGAACTGGCAAGCCCGCGCCACCGCGATCGTCTCGGGCAAGGTCTTCCCGGCGCTCGATCGCCAGATGGCGGCACTGCGCCGCCTGCGCGCCAAGTCGCCCGCCGGCGACGGCATCTGGCGGCTCAAGGACGGTGCGGCCATCTATGCCGCCGCGCTTGCAGCCGCGACCACGACCAAGCTGACGCCCGAGCAGGTGCACCAGATGGGTTTGGACCAGGTCGCCGAAATCAGCGCGCAGCTCGACGACGTGCTCAAGGCCGCGGGCCACACCGGCGGTACGCTGGGCGAGCGCCTCTCCGCGCTCAACCGCGCGCCCGACCAGCTTTACGCCGACACCGCCGAGGGTCGCCAGCAGCTTATCGCCAGCCTCAACCGCGGCGTGGAGAAGATGCGGCTCGCGCTCCCCAAGGCCTTCGCCGACATTCCCAACGATCCGCTGTCGATCCGTGCGGTGCCGACCGACATCCAGGACGGCGCGCCGAACGGCTATTACAACAGCGCGCCGCTCGATAAATCGCGGCCGGCGATCTACTGGATCAACCTCAAGTCGGTCAACGACTGGCCCAAGTACACGCTGCCGTCGCTGACCTATCACGAGGGGATCCCGGGCCATCACCTCCAGGGCGGCTATGCGGCGGGCGGCGGCGAGCTGCCGATGATCCTGCGCGACTACTTCATCTCGTCCTATGGCGAGGGCTGGGCGCTTTATGCTGAGCAGCTGGCCGACGAACTCGGCGGCTACGAGGGGATCGAGCGCGCGGGCTACCTGCAGTCGTTCCTGTTCCGGGCGGTGCGCCTGGTCGTCGACACCGGCATCCACCACTATCGCTGGAGCCGCGAAAAGGCGACGGCCTACATGGTCGAGAAGACCGGCTTCACCCAGGCCCGCAGCCAGCGCGAGATCGAGCGTTACTGCACGATGATCGGTCAGGCATGCAGCTACAAGATCGGCCACACCGCGTGGGTCGCCAACCGTCGCAAGGCGGAGAAGGCGTTGGGCGACAAGTTCAGCCTCGCGTGGTTCCACGCCGTGCTCAAGGAAGGCGCCATGCCGCTGTCGATGCTCGAGGCGCGCATCGACGAGCGCATCGCCGAACGCCTGCGCGCCGGCTGACGCTGTATTGAGAAAAAGCCCGGCCTGCTTCATAGCAGGCCGGGCTTTTTTCGTATCAGGTGGTCCGGTCGCGCATCCGCCGCGTCTTGAGCCGGGGCGGTTCGGACAAGTCGCCATCCTCCATGATCTGCTGGCGGAACTGGTCGCGCTTCTCGTGGATCGAGGCGATCACCGGGCCCATCGGCACGCCGAGATCGACCAGCACCGCCTCGGACAGCTGCAGCGAGCTTTCCAGCGTTTCGGGCACGGCATGGCTGGCGCCGGCCCGATACAGCTGCGCGGCATGGGCCGTATCACGCGCGCGCACGATGATCGGCACGTCCGGGGCCAGCCCGCGCAGCTTGCGCACGATGCGCAGCGCCAGCACCGGCTCGTCCATGGTGACGATCACGGCATTGGCATTTTCGAGATCGAGCCGGTCGATGACCGATGCGCTGTCGATATTGCCGAACAGCACGGGCAGGCCCGCCGCGCGCGCCGACCGGACGACGCCGGGCTCCGCGTCGATCGCCACGAAGGGGCGACCATGCTCGGCCATCATCTCGCCGATCAGTCGGCCGACGCGCCCATAGCCGAGGATCACGGCGCGCTGCCCCTCGACCGTCTCGATCGCGGCCATGCCGTCGTCGCCATGCTTGCGCACCTGCCCGGCGAACTTCTGACCGAGCTTGGCGAGCAGCGGGGTGATGGTCAGCCCGATCGCGGTAACGATCTGCCAGAACTGCGCGGTGGCCGGCTGGATCAGCTGCGCCGTCGCCGCCGTCCCCAGCACGATCAGCGTCGTCTCCGAGGGGCTGGACATGAGGATCCCGGTCTCGACCGCGGTTGCCCGCTCCTGGCCCCAGACGCGCAGCAGGATGCCCGTCACCAGCGCCTTGATCACGACGACCCCGAGCACGCCGAGCGCGAGCGGTCCGAAGTTGGCGGCCACGACGCGCAAGTCGATGCCCATGCCCACCGTGATCAGGAACACGCCGAGCGCCAAGCCCTTGAACGGCTTGGTGATCGCCTCGACTTCGGTGTGGTATTCGGTCTCGGCAATCAGCAGGCCCGCAAGCAGTGCGCCCATGATCGGCGACAGCCCCGCGCCGCCGGTCGCCAGGGCGGCGACGATCACCACGAGCAGGCTGGCGGCGAGGAACAGTTCGGGGCTCTTGGTCTTGGCCGCCTGCGCGAAGAGCCGGGGGAGCCCGAAGCGGCCGAACAGCAGCAGCGCGGCGATGACCAGCCCGCCCTTCCACAAGGTCTCGACGAGGCTCGGCGCGCCGGCGGCGGCGACCGGGCCCAATGCGCCGAGCAGGAAGATGATCGGCACGAGGGCGATATCCTCGAACAGCAGCATCGACAGCGCGGCACGGCCGACCGGGCCACTCGTGCCCGAAATGGGCAGGACGAGGGCGGTGGACGAGAGGGCGAGGGCAAGGCCCAGGCCCATCGCGCCCGCGATAGGCTGGCCCATGGCCAACAGTCCGAGGCCGACTAGCAGGGCCGATCCGAACAGTTCCATGGCGCCGAGCCCGAATACCAGCCGACGCATCGACCACAGGCGGTTGAACGACAGCTCGAGCCCGATTTCGAACAGCAGCAGGATGATGCCGAACTCGGCAAAGGGCTCTATCGCATGCGGGTTCGATATCGTGACGTAATGCAGCCAGGGCACGGATTTGGCCATGGCGCCAAGGCCATAGGGGCCGACCAGCAGTCCGACGAGAATGAAGCCGATGATTGGCGTGATGCGGAACCGGGCGAACGCCGGGATGACGATGCCGGCGGCACCGAGGATGACGAGCGCATCGGACAGGGCGGAGGTCGAAGCAAGGGAGGAGGCGGCCATGCGGTCAGGCTAGGGGGCGAAGACCGGTTTGGCTAGGACCGCGCCACCCTTTTGCGTGACGTTATGTTACCGGCTGGCTCGTGCCGGCACTGGATCGGCTCAGGCGGCGGCGACGATCAGTTCCGCCTTGGCGAAGTGCCGCTGCGCCAGATCGTCGGGAGTGATCCAGAATTGCAGCACGTGGTCGCCGAAAGGGTGGCCGATCGAATCGTCGCTGACCAATTCGAGCAGCAGGCAGTGACTCTGCCGGCGTGCGGACTGGTCCTCTTCGGTCGCCGAGGCTGCGGCGAGCAGCCGATCCGGGGTGCGTGCGTGGACCCGCGTGGCGGTGCGCACGGCAAGGGCATGCCGGTAGGCGAGGCGCGCGATCAGTTCGGGCGGGAATTGCGGCGCGGATGCCGGAACGGCATGAAGCGTCGTCTCGACCGCGGCGACGCAGGCGGCAGGCGCCACCAGCCGGGCCAGCGGGGCATAGCCCGACAGCCAGTCCCAGAACGCGGCGCGGACCGGCTCGGTGACGTCGGCAAAGGGTTGCTTGGTGCGGGCAAGGGCGTGCCACTCGCCGCTCTCCGACGCGATCTGCGCAAACTTGTCCATGCGCGCTTCGCCGGCCAGCTCGGGCCACAGCACGCGGTCGTGGAGGTTGGCCGGGCGCTGCGCCTCGCGCAGCAGTTGGGCGGCGAGGATCTGGATCGCCAGCCAGTCGTGCGGATAGCCAAGCCAGGGCCGCGCCATCACGCCGTCCTCGCCGATGGCGAAGTCGTTGGGTGAGATCGCGAAGACCGCGGCCGGTGCGCCCTGCACCGCGAGCAGGGCGTCCGCACTGGCGGTGCTGTCCGACCACGTCGCGCCATCGATGTCGGGCGTCGGCCTTGCCGGGGCGAGGCCAATGGCCGTCGGCGTGACCAGCCAGCGCGGCAGAATATGCGGTGCATCGTCGGCGTCGGTCGCCCATGGCCAGGCTGACGCGGCATTGTCGGCGAGCGCGGGAAGGAGGTCGTCTGGCGGGGTGCATTCACCCCAGCCGGACTCCTCGCCGGCACTGCCATCGTCGATCCAGATGACCCGCCCTTCTGCTCCGCGGCCCGCGTCGAGCGCATGCGAAAGATCGGCAAAGAACAGCAGCGCGCCGCTGGGCGGAAGAAGGTCAAGCCGCGCAGCCGCCGGGATGGCGGCGCAGTCTACCTGCAGCAGGAAATGCAGCGCGCGATCGCCGGCGCGGGTGCGAGGCCAGTCGAACAGCGCATCGACACGCGGCACGCCGCCATAGAACGAGCGCGACGGCTCTTCGCCCGGCGGGAAGGCCTGGCGCAGCACGATCGCCTGGCCATGGCTGGCCGCGATGGCGGGGTGGGGGGCGTTGCGCGAAAAGGTCGCGGCATGCGACGGCGGGTCGAACGGCGCGGGGCCAACGGAAGGCCGGGTCCCGCGGTCGAGACTGATTACGGCCGAGGGCAGGTCGCTTTCACCGCGCTCGGCCTCGTGCACCAAGGGCGCGGCGGCCTGGACGAAGGCTGGCAGCGACGGGGCATCCGGCTCCGCGTCGTCATCAGTCTGCTTCGCCGCGGGGCCGAAGCGGCGGCGGCGCTGAGGTGCGGCCTCGGCCACGGGCGCGGGAGGCACGTCTTCCAGCACTGGGTCGTCCGCTGCAGCCTTGCTGGCCGAGCGGCGGCGGATGATGAGCACGAGCAGGCTACCCAGCGCCACGAGGATGGCCAGCCCGATCGCCGCTTCAACCGCTACTGCCGTCATGCCGTCCCCATCACTGCGCTGCGCAGGCTCGCGGGAGCCCGTCACATTCCCTGCTAGCGCGTCCTGACCCCAAAAGAAAAGGCCCCGGCAAGCGCCGGAGCCTTTCTTTGCGGAGTAAACCGAGGGCGATCAGGCCCAGGTGGTCATTTCCTTCTCGAGGTTCTCGACGATCGCCTCGAAGAACTTCTCGGTGGTCATCCACGGCTGCTCGGGGCCGATGAGGATCGCGAGATCCTTGGTCATCTTGCCGCTTTCCACCGTCTCGATGCACACGTGCTCGAGCGTCTCGGCGAAACGCACCACATCGGGGGTCTCGTCGAACTTGCCGCGGTACATCAGGCCACGGGTCCAGGCGAAGATCGAGGCGATCGGGTTGGTGCTGGTCGCCTTGCCCTGCTGGTGCTGGCGATAGTGACGCGTCACCGTGCCGTGCGCCGCTTCGGCCTCGACGGTCTTGCCGTCCGGGGTCATCAGGACCGAGGTCATCAGGCCCAGCGAGCCGAAGCCCTGCGCAACGGTGTCCGACTGCACGTCGCCGTCGTAATTCTTGCAGGCCCAGACGAACTTGCCCGACCACTTGAGCGCCGAGGCGACCATGTCGTCGATCAGGCGGTGCTGGTATTCGATACCGGCAGCCGCGAACTTTTCCTTGAAGCCTTCGCTGTCGAACACTTCCTGGAACAGGTCCTTGAAGCGGCCGTCATAGGCCTTGAGGATGGTGTTTTTGGTCGACAGGTAGACCGGCCAGCCGAGGTTCAAGCCATAGTTGAAGCTGGCGCGCGCGAAATCGCGGATCGAATCGTCGAGGTTGTACATCGCCATGGCGACGCCAGCCGACGGGAAGTCGAACACTTCGAGGTCGATCGACTCGCCGTTAACGCCGTCGAACACCAGGCGCAGCTTGCCGGGGCCGGGGATCAGCGTGTCGGTGGCCTTGTACTGGTCGCCGAACGCGTGACGGCCCACGACGATGGGGTCGGTCCACCCCGGCACCAGGCGGGGCACGTTCTTGATCACGATCGGTTCGCGGAAGACCACGCCGCCCAGGATGTTGCGGATCGTGCCGTTGGGCGACTTCCACATCTTCTTGAGGCCGAATTCCTCGACGCGCTGTTCGTCGGGGGTGATCGTGGCGCACTTCACGCCGACGCCGTACTGCTTGATGGCGTTGGCGGAATCGATGGTGATCTGGTCACCGGTCTCGTCGCGCTTCTCGACCGAGAGGTCGTAATACTTGAGGTCCACGTCCAGATAGGGAAGGATCAGGCGCTCGCGGATCCATTCCCAGATGATGCGGGTCATCTCGTCGCCGTCGATCTCGACGATCGGGTTCTTCACCTTGATCTTCGCCATAGCGCTTGTTGCCTTGCCTGGGGAGTTGAACTGACCGCCCCATTAGCAGGTGCGGAAAGGGGCGCAAGCATACCGAGGGTTGAATCTTTGCAACTGCTTCGCATCAACAGGTTCTGCGCAAATCGTAGATCGCCTCACCGATGCGGACGCGGTGGCGGCAGGTGATTTGCCACCCCGCCCGCCCGACCATCCCCGCAAAGCGCATCGCGCCATGGCGGTGGAGCCACAGCACGCGCTTGTCTCGCAGACCCAGCCGCCACAGCAGGTCCTGCACCGAGGCGTGGTTGTAGGACAGCACCACGCGGTCGAACTGGCGCAGCGACGTCAGCAGGCGTGGCACGTCCTCGACATATTCCACGACGCCCAGCAATGCGGCGGCGCGTTCGCCTAATACGGGAAGGGGGCCAGGACCGTTGAGGTCGTGCAGCACCGTACCCGGCCCGCGATCGACGATGTCGACGGGGACGTAGCGGGTCGTCGGCGCGAGGTGTTCCCGCAGGCCCATGTGACCGCAGCCGATGTCGACCACGGCAGGCTCGTTCGCCAGCCACGCGGCCGCCTGGCGCATGCGTCTATCCCAGCGATCCTGCAGGATGTCCCAGGCGCCGCCGCCATCCACGCACGGGGCAGGGCAGTGGCGCGGTGGCGGCACGGTCTCGATCATCGGCGCAGGTGGCCGTCTGCGGCCCCGTCCGGCAAGTCGAACTGCCTCGCAACTGGCGCTATTTCGAAGGAGAAACCCGCAGTCTGCCGGGTCCAGGCAACAAAAAACCCCGCCGAAGCGGGGTTTTGCCGATGGTGGGCGTAGCAAGGATTGAACTTGCGACCCCTACGATGTCAACATAGTGCTCTACCACTGAGCTATACGCCCGCACCATCGATTTTCCGTCAGCCTCTCGGCGTCGGGAGCGCCCCACTAGCCGTGCCTCGTCGGGCTGGCAAGAGGGCAAATTCACTTTTTTACGCAGCGTCCGCAAAGATGCGGTCCACCTCCATCACCAGGTCGCGAAGATGGAAGGGCTTGGACAGCACGCGCGCCTGCGGCGCCTCGCGATTGGCCTTGAGCGTGACTGCGGCAAAGCCGGTGATGAACATGACTTTCGTGGCCGGGCTGATCTCGCTGCAACGCTGCGCCAGTTCGATCCCGTCCATTTCGGGCATGACGATGTCCGACAGCAGCAGGTCGAATTGCTCACGCTGCAGAAGCGGAATGGCGGCCGTGCCGCGGTCGACCGCGACCACGCTGTACCCGGCATTCTCGAGGGCGCGTGCGAGGTAGGTGCGCATGGCCTCTTCGTCTTCGGCGAGCAGAATTCGGATCATAGTACCCTTCTGGTCCTGTCAGTCTCGACGTGCCGTCAGGCCGGCACGGGTATTTGGGGCACAGCATCGGCCGGCTGTGGTCGGGTCGTCTTCGCTGTGCGGTCCAGCGGCCTAGCAGGGGGCGGGTTAACAATCCCGACCGCGTCGTCCGCAACCAATAGCGCAGTGCCGCCCGCCGGCAAACATGTGTATCGAAACGTAGCGCCGATGTGGCCGCCAAACCGCGACGAAATGCACAGGTTTTGACATGCGCTGCAAAGCGATGCAGCCAGCCACGATGGATGCATGGGGCAGTGGCGATTCGGCAGGCAATGCGGCGCCCTTCGTGGTGCGCAACCAAGGGCAGTCGGCGACTCCGGTGGTCATTGCTGTGCCGCATGCCGGGCGCGCCTACTGTCCTGATCTCGTGGCGGCCTTGCGCGATCCGCCCGAGGCCGCGCGCCGACTCGAGGATCGATTGGTCGACGGTATTGCCGAGGAGCTGGCGCGCCGCACCGGCGCGACCCTGATCGTCGCTCGCGCGCCGCGTGCGCTGATCGACCTCAACCGGGCGCCCGACGACCTCGATCGCGACATGATCGAGCCAGACCCGGCACTTCCCGCCTTTCCGCCCCGCGCGCGCCCGGGCGGCATTTCGCGCCGCGTGCAGGGAGGTCTGGGCCTCGTTCCCCGGCGGCTGCCCGGCATGGGTGAGTTGTGGCGCAGCCGGCTGCCTGCCGCTGACGTCCTCGCGCGAATCGAGGAGGTGCATGCCCCCTATCACGCCGCCATCGAGGCGGCGCTCAACGAGGTTGCCGGCCAATGGGGCGTCGCGCTGCTGATCGACCTCCATTCGATGCCGCCGCTGCTCCCGCGCGAGCCCGGGCAGACAACCGCGCGCTACGTCCTCGGCGACCGTTTCGGCAGCGCCTGTCGCGCACGGCTTGCAGCGCTTGCGTTTGCGCATTTCGCCGCGGCCGGGGCACCGGCGGCGCACAACCGGCCCTACGCGGGCGGCTATACGCTGGAGCGCCATGCCCGCCGCGCCCAGGGGATCGAGGCGATGCAGATCGAGATCGATCGTGCCGCTTATCTCGACAGCGCGCTGGCAGAGCCTGGCGCGGGGTGGGAAGAGGTGGCGGACACGCTGACCGGTCTTGTCGGCATTCTGGGGCGCGACATGGCCGACGTGGCGGCTGCCGGGCGCGTACCGCGCGCCGCCGAGTAGGCGACCGCGACCGGCCAATAAAAAACCACCTGGAGACAAGCTCCAGGTGGCCAAGGTTCAGGGAGGAGGTGCACCAAGTGCACCAATCAGACCGGGCCATGAGGGGAGCGCCGGCCTGATGTGATGAAGATAGGCAACACTCCGGCGGCTTGCAATAGCCTTGCGATAGAAAAATATTGCATTTGAACGCAAATTTTGTTTGCTCGGCGGCCGCCTGTCGAACGCATAGTCAACAGCGGGCCTAGCCTCTTGAAAATAATCGTTATTTCGTGGTCAGCCATCCTCGGTCCGGCCCTCACCGCCGCGTCGGCCTATCTCCGCCGCCGACGTGCTATGACACAAAAAGCCCCCGCCGTTGCCGGCGAGGGCCTTTTTTCGTACCGTCGGGGCGCAGTGTGGCGCGCCCCGGGGCAGACGTCCGATCAGATCGCGGGTGCGAGCGTCGGGGCCGGTGCCTTGCCCTGCTGGGCCTGGATGCCGAAGATCGTGCTCATCAGGTCGAGCGAGAAGATGTGCGCATAGATCAGCGGCAGCAGGCCGCTCTGCGCCCAGCCGCGCAGGACGTCGCCACGGATGTCGCGCAGCTTGTCCTGGTTAACCATCTGGAAGCCGCGATAGATGAACGGCTGGTCGACGCCGGTCTGCTGGATGGCGACTTCGCCTTCCATCAGCAGGTTGTGCTTGTTGAGCTCGTCGATGAACGCCTGGGTGCGCAGGCCGGCCTGCTCGAACTGTTCGCAGAACTGCAGCGCCTGCTTGGTCGCCTCGCTCGGCTGGTCGCCGTCGAACAGCGCCTCGCCTTCGTCGAATTCACCGACGAGGCCGCTCGACGGGTCGAAGCACAGCGAGAGTTCGTCGCTGTCGGGCGTCAGCTTGGCGAGCATGAAGGGATAGCGGCGCGCATAGGCCGGCAGGTACACCGGCTGGTCGATGGTGCCTTCCTCGTTCACGAAGACGTTGACGCCTTCGTTGAGACCCATGAGCGCGAGCGGCACCGGGTTGTCGCCCGAGGCGAAGATGATCGGGAAGTGACGGGCGGCCTGCGGGAATTCTTCCACGGTCAGCGGAATGGCGTGCTGGCCGATCAGCCACGGGGCCGACTGGGCGCCGCGCGCCTTCCACGTGGCGTGGTCGCGCGTGTTGAGCGGCATGAGGTCCTGGTAGAACAGGGGCAGATTGGCTTGCGGCGCGCTGGCCATGTACTCTCTCCGAAACACAGAATTGGGCCGACATGGCGCACGAGCGACGGCGGGAAGCCTTCGGCGCGCGGGACACGGGCGTGGCAGGGCCATACGGCCTGCGCGATACACTGACAAGCGGCCGACGCAGCGCCGGGGCAGGAATGTGTTGCCCCGGCGCGTGTCAGCCGTGCGGCGCTGCTAAGACCGGTGTCAGACCAGCTTGCCGGGGTTCATCAGTCCCTGGGGGTCGAGCGCCTGCTTCACCGAGCGCAGGATCGACAAGGCCACGGGATCGCCGAGGCGCGCCAGTTCGTCACGCTTCAACTGGCCGATGCCGTGCTCGGCGGAAATCGAGCCGCCCCAGGCCGTGACCATGTCGTGCACTTGGCGGCTGATCGCCTTGCCGTCACCGGCTTCCCATTCGGCGCGGTCGACGCCTGCCGGCGCGATCACGTGGAAGTGGATATTGCCGTCGCCAAGGTGACCGAAGCCGACCGCGCGCGTGCCGGGCCACTGACCTTCGAGCAGCGGCACCGCTTCTTCCACGAAGGCGGGCATGCGTTCTACGGGCACGCTGATGTCGTGCTGGACGGCGGGGCCGAGCGCGCGCTCGGCCGGCGCGATCGTTTCTCGCAGGTTCCAGAAGGCCTCTGCCTGCGTGTCGTTGGCCGCGATCGTCGCATCCTGGATCAAGCCGGCCTCGAACGCCTCCTCGAGCACGCGCTGCGCGAGGTCGGGCAGGCGCGCGGCGCCATCGGCATCGCCGACCAGTTCGATCAAAATATGCCAGGCATGGTCCTCGGCAAGCGGCTGGCGCGCACCGGGCAGGTAGTCGCGTACCGCATCGAGGCTGTGCTGCGGCATGACCTCGAACCCTTCGAGGAAGGGACCGGCGATACGCTCGGCCATGAGCAGCACTTCGCGCGCTGCGGTGAGGCTTTCCGCACCCGCCCACAGCACTTCGCGCGCGTCGATCGCGGGCTCGAGCCTCAGCGTCGCGGCAGTGACGATGCCCAGGACGCCCTCGGACCCGATCAGCAGTTGCTTGAGATCGAAGCCGCGGTTGTCCTTCTTGAGCGGAACCAGCTGGTTGAACACAGTACCGTCGGGCATCACCGCCTCGAGCCCGAGGACCAGCGCGCGCATCGAGCCGTGGCGCAGCACCTGCGTGCCGCCGGCATTGGTGGAGATCAGCCCACCGATCGTCGCCGACCCCTTGCCGCCCAGCGACAGCGGGAAGCGCAGGCCCTTGGCCTCGGCGGCTTCGTGCAGCACCTGCAGGATCACACCGGCCTCGCACGTCGCGGTGCGGGCAGCGGGATCGACCGCGCGGATGGCGTTCATGCGGCGCAGCGACAGGACGACGGCGCGGCCGGTCTCGTCGGGCGTGGCGCCGCCGGACATGCCGCTGTTTCCGCCCTGCGGCACGATCGGCACGCCGTGCTTCGCGCAAAGCTGGACCAGCGCGGCGACTTGCGCGGTATCGGCGGGCGATGCCATGCCGAGCGCGCGGCCGGTAAAGCGCTGGCGCCAGTCGGTCAGCCAGGGTGCGATGGTTTCGGCATCGGTGGTGAAGCCCTTGGTGCCCAGCAGGGCAGCGGCTTCTTCGAGGAACACGGCGCCATCGGCGCGCGGAGCGAGCGTTTCGACCATCGGCACCGGCTAGACCCCTGTTCGCCGTGCATCAACGGCTTTTTACATTTCCTTTTGCGCGGCGGGGCGGCCGCGGGTTAAGCGGATGTTCAAGCGCCCGATTGCAAAGGTGGCCGAACACAACAACCGGCCGTTGCCGACAGGGGGCAGCGCTGCCGGACAGGGCCACCGTCGGGCCGGATTGAGGATCGCGTTCGTTGTCGATGTGCTGATGCCAGGTCTTGCCCATGCCTTTGTGGCCACGGCGGCGCTGATAAGCGTCGCTTCCGGGCCGGATGTTGCGTTTCCCCGGCACGGATCGGCGCATCTGTCGGCCTCGCTTCCTTCGGCGATGCCAACCATACCGCAGCCTGGCGGTGCCGATCGTGCCATCAGCGATGCGATCGACGACGATGGTTGGTCGCAGGTGCGGATCGAGCAGCGCCTGATCATCCGCATCGCCCCCGGCATGGGGCGCGAGATGCCGCTGCCGGGGCCGCCGCCGATGCCGTATAACGGTGCTCCGCGCCTGCGCCGCGGCCCCGACTGCGTGCCGATGAATCTCATCGGCGCAACCGCTGCGACATCGTCGGATCGCCAGATCGTACTGCTGCTGCGCGATCGCCGGCAGCTCGTCGCCAATCTTGAGAAATCGTGCAGCGCGCGCGATTTCTACGTCGGCTTCTATGCCGAGCGCAGCAGCGACGGGATGCTCTGTGCGCGGCGCGACATGATCCACTCGCGGGCCGGTGCCACCTGCGGTATCACCCGGCTGCAGGAAATAGGTCGCTGACAGCGCGATCCGGGCGGCTTTCCTTGACTTTCCCTGCATATTCGGCTTAGCGACGCGCTGTGAGCGCCGGGCCACGCATGGGCCGGCCCGGGTGGTCGGCCATTGGCCGCGTGGCGCTGGACAGGCGCCACGCCGGCGGGAGGCGGTCTCCCTCGATTTTCGGAACATTACCCGCATGAAGTTTGCCGATCTCGGCCTATCAGACGAATTGCTCAAGTCGGTCACGGATGCCGGCTATGACGAGCCGACGCCGATCCAGGCGCAGGCGATCCCCTCCGTATTGATGATGCGCGACATCATCGGCATCGCCCAGACGGGCACCGGCAAGACCGCCGGTTTCGTGCTGCCGATGATCGACATTCTCGCGCACGGCCGCCGCCGCGCGCTTATGCCGCGCTCGCTGATCCTCGAGCCGACGCGCGAACTCGCTGCGCAGGTCGCCGAGAATTTCGAGAAGTACGGCAAGAACCACGATCTCAAGATGGCGCTGCTGATCGGCGGCGTGCAGATGGGCGACCAGGTCAAGGCGCTGCAGGAAGGCGTGGACGTCCTGATCGCGACGCCGGGCCGCCTGATGGACCTGTTCGAGCGGGGCAAGATCCTGCTCACGGGCTGCGAACTGCTGGTCATCGACGAGGCTGACCGCATGCTCGACATGGGCTTCATCCCCGACATCGAGTCGATCTGTTCCAAGCTGCCCGCGCAGCGCCAGACGCTGCTGTTCTCGGCGACGATGCCGCCGCCGATCAAGAAGCTGGCCGACAAGTTCCTGTCGAACCCCAAGTCGATCGAAGTGGCGCGGCCTGCCAGCCTCAACGTCAACATCGCCCAGTTCAAGGTCAAGACGACCAGCCGGGGCAAGCGCGACACGCTGCGCCAGCTGCTCAAGACCGACAACGTCAGCACCGCGATCATCTTCTGCAACCGCAAGACGACGGTGCGCGAGCTGTCCAAGAGCCTGAAAACCCATGGCTTTTCTGCGGGTGAGATCCATGGCGACATGGACCAGCCGGCGCGCCTTGCCGAACTGCAGAAGTTCAAGGACGGCGCGATCAACATTCTGGTCGCCTCCGACGTCGCCGCACGCGGCCTCGACGTGAAGGGCGTGAGCCACGTCTTCAACTTCGACACGCCGTGGCACCCGGACGACTACGTCCACCGCATCGGCCGCACTGGTCGCGGCGGCGCCACCGGCCGCGCCTTCACGCTGGTGAGCCCCGAGGATGCCGAAGCGATCGACAACGTCGAGAAGCTGACCGGCAACAAGATCCCGGTTTTGGCGCTCGATACCACCGCCGAAGAGGCGCCGGTCGAGGACAAGCCCGCGCGCAAGTCGCGCCGTGGCGAGGACGAGGATCGCAAGCCCCGCGAAGCGCGCTCCGGTCGCCGGCGCAAGGCTGAGCGTAGCGAAGAGACCGTCGAGGTCGAGGCCCAGGCGCCTGCCCGCGAGCGGTCAGAGCGCCCCGAACGCCAGGCCCCGGCCGAGCGCGTGGCCCGTACCGCGCCTGAAAGGCCCGAGCGTTCATCGCGCTACGGCGACGTGGCGCCGCAGCATCAGCACCAACGCCGCGAGCCGCAATCGCCGCCGGGTGAATGGAACGGCCCGATTCCGGAGTTCTTGCACGTTTCCGCCCTTTGAGGCGGCTGGACGGTCATCACGCTGTCACGTGAAAGTGGCGGGGGGAATGCGGTGCCATGTGGTGGTACCGCGTCAGCAGGAAGTCTCCCGCCATGTCCTTCGCCATCAATTCCGCCGCATCGCCTGCTTCTACCCGCCGCCAGATCCTCAAGACCGCGGCATTCGGCGCATCCGCGCTGATCCTGCCCGATTGGGCGCGCGCGGCCGACCTGCTGACGGCAAGCGGTTTCACGCATTCGGTGGCGAGTGGTGAGCCTGCGGCGCACGAGGTCCTGCTGTGGACCCGCTACGTGCCGACGAATCGCGGGCCCGCCGATGTGCGGGTCGAGCTTTCCGAAACCGAGGACTTTGCCCGCATCGTCTCGGGCGGCGCCATGCAGACGGGACCATGGCGCGATCACACGGTCAAGATCGTTGCCACCGGCCTCATGCCGGCCCGCCGCTATTTCTTCCGCTTCATCGCGCCCGACGGCAGCATGTCCGCGATCGGGCGCACGCGCACGCTGCCCGCCGATGGGCGCCAGCCGTGGCGCGCCGCGGTGTTCTCGTGTTCCAACCTGCCGTTCGGCTGGTTCAACGCCTATGCCCATGCCGCGGCGAGCGACGCGTTCGACTGCACTATTCACCTCGGCGATTACTTTTACGAATACCAGCGGGGCACTTATCCGACACTGCAGGAAGCGCTGCCCGGCCGGGTAATCCTGCCCGAGGGCACCACCGTCCACACAGCCGATTATCGCCTTCGCTTCGCCAGCTATCGCGCCGATCCCGACCTGCAGGAGCTGCACCGCCGCTTCCCCATGATCGCGCAGTGGGAGGACCCGAGAGCGCCAACGACAGCTGGGAAGGGGGCGCGGAGCATCACGACCCGGCCACCGACGGCGACTGGGGAGCGCGCAAGGATGCCGCAATGCAGGTCTATCGCGAATGGATGCCGGTGAGCGAGGCGCCCTGGGCCGCGTACGACATCGGCGGCCTCGCCACGCTGTTCCGCACCGAGACGCGCGTGCTGGGCCGCACCCGGCAGCCCGACATTGCCCCGCTGTTCAAGGATGCCGACCCCGTCGCGGCGCTCAAGTCGTTCCGCGATGGCGCCTGGCAGGGCCCTGCGGCGAGCATGATGGGCAGCGAGCAGGAAGCGTGGCTGGCCGGTGCGATGCAGCGGTCGGTGCGCAGCGGTCGTCCGTGGCAGATCGTCGGCTTCGGCACGATCATGGGCAACACCGTGATGCCCAAGGCGGCGCAAGGCTGGCTGGCAAACGAGGCGCCCGGCACAGCGCGCTATATCGGCGCCGGCCTGACCGCGGCCAGCGTCGGCCTGCCGTTCAATTTCGACAGCTGGGGCGGCTATCCCGCCGCGCGTGCGCGGTTCCTGGGCCAGGTGCAGGGCATGGGCGGCAACACCGTCGTCCTGTCAGGCGACAGCCACAACGCCTGGGCCTATAACCTGATGCACGAGGGCAAGCCGGCGGCGGTCGAGTTCGCCGGGCACTCGGTAACGTCCCCTGGCTTCGAGCACGACGTGCGGACCGCGCCGGCGACGGTGGCGCGGGCGCTGGTCGAGGACAATCCGGAACTGGCCTGGTGCGACACCGCGCGGCGCGGCTACATGGCCCTGACCGTTACCGCCGATGCCGTGACCAACGAATGGATCATGCTCGACACCATCCGCGAGCGTAGCATCGCCGCAACCGTGGGACATCGCGCGACAGTGCGGGCGGGCGCGCACCGCATGGGGTGAGGCGGTTTTAGGCTCTGACCACCCTTCGGCCCTCCTATGTAGCAGAGGGGGAGAGCGCCATATAGCCCCCTCCTCTTCAGAGGAGGGGGTTGGGGGTGGTGGATACCTCAAACGACACCTCCAAACTCACCCCTTCACCCGCTTCGACATCAAAAACACGACATAGCCGCGAAACTGCGGCTCGTGGGCCAGCATCGCCGGCGGCGTCCACGCGCCGCCCTCCGCCAAAGCGACGCGGAACGGCAGGGGGAAGTGCGTCATCTTCGCGAACCACGCCTCGTAGCCGGGGATGGTCGATCGCCCCTGGTAGGTTTGCACCACGACCTCGTCGACTACCGGCTTGAGCGCGGCGAGGACCTGCGGGTCGCCGTTTGCGGCCCAGTCCATCAATCCGGTGATCGACAGCTTCCAGGGTCGGGGCAGGTGCTGGCGAGCCTCGGCGAGGAAAGTGGCATAGCGATCCAGCCCCTGAGTTGCGGCATCGAAGTCGATCTGCAGGCCGGCGACGGTATTGCCCGCGTCCTGCCAGCGCTGCATGTCGGCGATGATCGCCGCCCAGTTGCGTTCGCCTAGGTCGAGCCGGTCGACCCGCACCACCAGCAACAGCGGTGTACCGGGCAGATGCGGCGTGCCGGGGCGCAGGCGGGTGAAGCGCGCCGGGCCAGGCCGGCGGCGCACTTCCCCGTCGAGCAGGTACAGCAGGTGCGGTGTGAGCGCAGGCGAGGGGCGCACGCCCGGCCAGACGTAGAACGCGTCAAAGCGCCGCGCGTCGATAGGCGGAGCCGCGGCCGGGCTGGCGGTCTTGCTGGAGGCTGGCGCCTTGCCGCTGTCGCAGCCGCCGAGCGGCGCACAAAGCAGCGACACCGCAAGCAATCCCGATATGCGAAGCCTGCTCACCAGTAATACCGCAGCGCCTTGGCCCAGCGGCTGGTGGGGTAGCGGGCCTTCAGCTCGTCGTACCAGGCCTTGCGCTGTGCCTTGGGGGCATCGGCGGCGAGCCACGCTTCGTAATTGGCGGAAGGCCAGGCGCAAGTGTTGTGCGCAGAGGGCGCGTAGCACTGGATCATGCGATAAAGCGCATAGGCGCGTAGATCGGCCGCTGCAGCCTTGTCTGCAATGATCGCGGCATAGAACGTATCGCGCGACACTGGCTTGCCCGGAAACAGGTCGGGGCCGGTGCCGAGTTGATCGGGCGCGCCGCCCATGTCCGGATCGGTTTGCGGGCGATAGAGCGTGAAGCCATCGAACCCGTTGAGTCGATAGAAATCACCGAGGCACAACCGGGCCGCCTGATCCATTGGCGCGCGCGCCAGCATGGCGACCGTCTGGGTGAGCGGCGGGCAGGCAAAGCCGTCCGACCATTTGCCGGCAGCGAAACGCGCCGCGGGCGGGGTCGCAAGCCCAGCACCATACCACGCATCGCCATCGGCCTTGCCCGGAGGCACCAGGGCCAGGTCTCGCGCGACGTCGGCATAGGCGCCGCGGGTCAACCCCTTGTAAAGCAGCGTGAAGCCGGCGACGTTGCGCTCGTCGGCCGGACGCGTGGCGTCTGCGGCACTCGCGCGCAGGATCGCCGGGCTGGCCATAGTCTGGAGCATGAGCTGGCGCAGCGTCGTGTCCCCGACCGGCGAGCCCGGAGCGAAGGCCTGCGCAAGCTGGCCATCGCGTTGCCAGCGCAAGGCAAGGCCGAGCTCGACCAGCGGCCGCTGCCAAGCCCCTCGCGCGCCACTGGCCAGTTCGCGCCAGAACCCGGCCTCGTTGGCATCGTGCGCGCGCCCCAGCGCCATGCCGCGCAATACCTGTCGGCTGAACGCGAGCGGCGAATAGGCGGGCTGCCGGGCGGCGTCGGGCAGCAGCGGCAGGATTGTGCGCGGTGCTTCGCCAGCGTAATAGGCGCGGCTGGCGGCCACGAGGCCGTAGAGCTCGGGCATCGCGGAGAACCGGACGGCCTGTGCCTCGACCATCGCAGCGGTGAGGGGCAGGGGCTTGCCCGCCTCGACCGGCCGCATCTGCTTAAGATCGGCGACCGCACTGAGCAGGGGCAAGTCCTGCCCGGCGGCGAGGACCTTGCCTGCGCCACCGTCCGCCTCGAACAGGCGCACATCGATCTCTTCGGCGAGATCGGCGGCGGCGGCGCTGGTCGCAGGGGTCGCACGCAGCATCGCTTCGTACCGCGCGGCCAGCGGGCCGGTTTGCTGCGTCAGCCACCACACCCGCCGCCTGAGCCCCTCGGCCGAGGCGGCGTAGCGGCCCTTTGGATACGCGGCCAGATAAGCATCGATCGCGGTGCCGGCCGCGCGGGCGGCGGCGGTGTCTACTTTGTCCAGCCCCGCAAAGTCGCCGTACTGGTCCATCGACCCGGCGACCGCCGCGCGCAAACCGATCCGCACCGGCATGTAGCTGGCCGTCTCGGCGATCCAGGGCGACGCGCTGCGGGTCAGCGCGGCAAAGCCCGTGCGCGCCTTGTCCCATTGGCTGCGGTGAAACGCGTCGGCCGCCTGCAGATAGGCCAGGTAGTCGCGCGCAGGGGCACCGACGCTCGGCGACGCATCGCCGCCTTCGCACCCGGATTTGGCGCGAAGGCTGGTCAGCGTGGTGCGATCGTCAGCCGATACGCGCTTGTCGGCGGCGAGCGCCGCGGCAAAGGCATCTTGCGCCTCTTGTGGCACGCTGCAGGCAGGGGCCGCTGCGCTGCCCGTATCCGCTTCAGCCGGCTCGGGCCACAAGGTCGCGCGAAGGCCCTTCCAGCTGACGAAGACGTGCCCCAGCTTGTCGTCGTCCCAGTCGGGCTTGCCATAGGCGACCTTGCTGTCGTCGATGGGTACGAGGCTGCGCATCAGCAGCAGCAGGTTGATGCGCGTATCGTTCCCCGGCGCAAGCATCGCCCGCCCGTCGCAGGCGTAAGTTGGGGCATCGAGCCGCCAAGTCGGATCGCACGAACTGTCCGCGCAGGCCCAGGCGAGCGTGGCGCCGATGCCGATCGACGCCGTGGCTGCAAGGGCCAAAGCGATGCGTGTTCGGCGTACTGGTGCTGTCATGGCCGTCCCCCTGTCGCGGCCTGTCCGATCAGGCCGGCTTGATGAAGCTGTCGAGCACGCGTTTCACCCCGCCGCTCTCGAACTCGATTTCCAGCTTGTTGCCTTCCTGGCCCTGAACCGTGCCATAGCCGAACTTGTCATGGAACACTCGCGCGCCGACGCCAAGGTCGGCGCGTGGCTTGCTGGCAAAGCTCACGGCGCTGCGCGTGTTCTCGGGCACGCGACGCGGCTTGGGATCATAGGCCTGCGCCGCCGCGCGCTGCCAGCCCGGGCCGCGCGTGACGATCTTGGAGGGATGGTTGCGCGCCACGTCAGCGAAAGGATCGCTCGCCTCCGACCAGTTGGCCCGCCACAGCGAGGCCCCGCCCGACATCGTGGTTTCCTGCTCGATGTGGTCCTCGGGCAGTTCCTCGATGAAGCGCGAGGGGATCGCACTGGTCCACTGGCCATAGATGCGCCGATTGGCGGCGTGGAGGATCGTGCAGCGCTTGCGCGCGCGGGTGATCGCTACATAGGCAAGGCGGCGTTCTTCTTCGAGGCTGGCGAGGCCACCCTCGTCGAGCGCGCGCTGCGAGGGAAACACGCCTTCCTCCCAGCCGGGCAGGAACACCTGGTCGAACTCGAGGCCCTTGGCGGCGTGGATGGTCATGATCGTGACCTTGTCCTCGTTGCTCTGCGCCTCGTTGTCCATGACCAGGCTGACGTGTTCGAGGAAATCGCCAAGCGTCTCGTACTCTTCCATCGCGCGGACGAGTTCCGAGAGGTTCTCCAGCCGCCCATTGGCCTCGGCGCTCTTTTCGGCCTGCAGCGCGCCGGTATAGCCGCTTTCGTCGAGGATCGTGCGCGCCAGTTCCGCCGGGCTCAGCGCCGCCACCTGCTCGCGCCAGCGCATGAAGTCGCGCACCAGTGCAAGGATAGTATTGCGCGTGCGGGTCGGTAGCTCGTCGGTGTCGGCAATGTCGTAGGCAGCGCGCAGCAGCGGGATCTGCTGCGCACGGGCAAAGCGGAACAGCTTTTCCAGCGTCTTGTCGCCCAGCCCGCGCTTGGGGGTGTTGTAGATTCGCTCGAAGGCAAGGTCGTCCGATGGCTGCGAGACGAGACGCAGGTAGGCCAGCGCATCCCGGATTTCGGCGCGTTCGTAGAAGCGGAAGCCACCGACGATGCGATAGCCGAGACCGATCTGGATGAAGCGGTCTTCGAATTCGCGCGTCTGGAACTGCGCGCGCACGAGGATCGCCACGCGGTCGAGCGGGCACCCCTCACGCTCGAGGCGCTCGATGTCCTCCCCCACGCGGCGCGCTTCCTCGGGCGCGTCCCATACGCCCACTACGCGCACCTGGTCGCCGCCGTCGCGCTCGGTCCACAGCTGCTTGCCCAGTCGCTCGGCGTTCTCGGCGATCAGGCCCGAAGCCGCGCCGAGGATATGCGGGGTGGAGCGGTAGTTCTGCTCGAGCTTGATGACCTTGGCGCCCGGGAAATCCTTCTCGAAGCGCAGGATGTTGGCAACCTCGGCCCCGCGCCACGAATAGATCGACTGGTCGTCGTCGCCCACCACGCAGATGTTCTTGCGGGTCTGTGCCAAGAGCCGCAGCCAGAGGTACTGCACCGCGTTGGTGTCCTGGTATTCGTCCACCATGATGTAGCGGAAGCGGTCCTGCCAAGCCTGCAGCACGTCGCGATGCGTCTTGAAAATGGCCAGCATGTGAAGCAGCAGGTCGCCGAAGTCGCAGGCGTTGAGCGTGCGCAGGCGATCCTGGTAAAGCTGATAGAAATGCTGCCCACGTCCGTTGGCGTAGGCTTCGGCCTCGCCGGCATCGATGTCGGCGGGCAGAAGGCCGCGGTTCTTCCAGCGGTCGATCAGGCCCGCCAGCTGCTTCGCCGGCCAGCGCTTGTCGTCCACGCCTTCGGCCTGGATCAGCTGCTTGAGCAGGCGCAACTGGTCGTCGGTGTCGATGATGGTGAAGGCGCTGGTCAACCCGACCAGTTCGGCATGACGGCGCAGCATCTTCGCGGCGATCGAGTGGAACGTGCCAAGCCAGGGCATGCCTTCCACCGCCGGGCCGATGAGAAGCCCCACGCGTTCGCGCATCTCGCGCGCGGCCTTGTTGGTGAAGGTGACGCACAGGATCTGCGAGGGGTAGGCCAGGCGCAGGTGCAGCAGGTTGGCGAGGCGCGCGGTCAGCGCGGCGGTCTTGCCGGTGCCGGCACCGGCCAGCATCAGCACCGGCCCCTCGGTCGTCAGCACGGCTTCGCGCTGGGGAGGGTTGAGGCCTTCGAGCCAGCCGGGTTCGGGGGAGGGGGACAGCGAGTTCACGCGGAACAGGTAGGGAACTGACGCCGCGCGCGCAAGCGACTTCGGCGACGGGATGATGGGGCAAAAACCGCCGATGAACTGCTCATTCATCGCTCATACAGCAAGAAAACAACGGTTTGTCGCGGCTGAGGGGCAGGTCGAACACTTGGCCGGGCGTGGTTCACGACTGGTCGTGTCGGCGGAAACGATCGGACATCGTCGAGCGTAGCTTGTGCAACTTCGGATCTTTCAGACAGGAGACGATCCCCATGCGTAAGTTCATGTCCATCAGCGCTTTCGCGCTTGCCGCCGCCACCCTGCCCGCCGCCCTGCACGCCCAGTCGGCAACCACGATGGCAACGCCGCCCGCCGCAGACGCTGCCGCAACCCCTGCCGCTCCCGCCGGTCCGTTCACCATGACGACCGAGCAGAAGGGCATGTATGACGGCTGGCCTGCCGACCTGAAGACCAAGTACGACGCGTGGCCCTCGGCTCAGCAGGAATACTTCTGGACCCTCAATGCCGATCAGCAGAAGGGCTGGTGGGCGCTGACCGACCAGCAGCGCGGCCAGGTCTATGCCATGACGCCCGACCAGCGCTCGCAGATCTGGCCGACGATCGTGGCGCAGGTGAAGGGTCAGGCTTCGGCGTCGGCCACCGGCGCGCAGCCCCCGGCGGCAGCCTCGGGTGCCCCGGCCGCAAGCTCGGGCGGCATGGCCTCCAATGCGGATGATGCCGCGGCTCCTATGAGCTCGGACAACAGCGCGATGGCCAGCAACGCACCGGCGACTTCGTCAAACACGGCTTATGCCAGCAACGACGTCGGTATGGGCGCGGCCAAGAAGTACCCGCTGTGCTCGAAGACCGTGACCGACAGCTGCCGTAACCGCGGCGGCGTGTAATTCGCGATAGCCCGCAAGGGTCGCAAGGGAAGGGCGCCGGTCATGCCGGCGCCCTTTTTCATGCGCCGATATCTGGCCCTTGACAGCGCGGTGCTGACAGGGAACCCCGCAGCATCATGAACCCGATCCGCCAGCACGCCCGCGTCCTCACCGCCAGCCTCGTCGGCACGGCGGTGGAGTTCTACGATTTCTATATCTTTGCGACGGCCGCGGCCCTCGTGATCGGTCCGCTGTTCTTCCCTGCGCAGTCGTCGTCCGCGCAGATCCTCCTCGCCTTCATGACCTTCGGGCTGGCTTTCGTGGCCCGGCCGGTCGGTGCCATCGCATTCGGCCATTTCGGCGACCGGATCGGGCGCAAGTCGACGCTGGTCGCCTCGCTCATGCTGATGGGCGGCTCGACATTGCTGATCGCCTTCCTGCCGACGTATGCCATGGCCGGGCCGCTGGCGCCGGCGCTGCTCTGCCTGTTGCGGTTCGGCCAGGGTTTCGGCCTTGGCGGCGAATGGGGCGGGGCCTCGCTGCTTGCCGTCGAAAACGCGCCCAACGGCTGGGAGGCGCGCTTCGGCGCCGCCCCGCAGCTCGGCGCGCCGGTCGGGTTCTTCTTTGCCAACGGCCTGTTCCTGCTGCTCGGCATGGTTCTTCCCGAAGCCGAATTCGTGCGCTGGGGCTGGCGCGTGCCGTTCCTTGCCAGCGCGCTGCTCGTCGGCGTCGGCCTGTGGGTGCGCCTGCGCATCGGCGAGACCGCCGCGTTCCGCGAGGCGCTCGATGCCGAGGCTCCGGCCAAGGTGCCGGTCGGGCGGCTCTTCGCACGTCATCCCGGCGCCGTGCTGGCCGGCATCGCCGGGGTCGTCGCATGCTTCGCGATCTTCTACCTCGCCACCACGTTCGCGCTTTCGTTCGGCACGAAGACGCTCGGCTTCTCGCGGCAGTCGTTTCTGGGCGTGCAACTCGGCGCCAACCTGTTCCTGGCATTCGGCATCATCGTGGCCGGCTGGTGGGCCGACAAGCGCAGCCCCGCCGCCGTGCTGCGCGTCGGCGCGGCCCTGACGGCCCTCGTCGGCCTCGTCTTCGGGCTCGGCCTTGGATCGGGCCAGCTGCCGCTGGTCTTTGCAACGCTCGCGCTGTCGCTGTTCGTCATGGGGCTGGTCTACGGCCCGCTCGGCGCCTGGCTGCCGACGCTCTATGCCGTGCCGGTGCGCTACACCGGCATCTCGATCGCGTTCAACGTCGGTGGCGTGATCGGCGGCGCATTGACGCCATTCGCTGCGCAGCTTCTTGCGGCGCAGGGCGGCACGGCCAGCGTCGGACTGTTCCTGACGCTGGCCGGTGCGGTGACGCTCGCCGGCGTGGTGCTTGCGCCCAAGCCGACGACCTAAACGTCAGGCGGCCGCCGCTTTCAGCCGCAGCAGCGTCAGGCGCGCCTTGCCGACCTTGCGCTCGGCATCGACCACGCAGGTTTTGAGCTGCGGCACTTCGTCGGCATGGGTCTCGAGGCTGATCCACGTCGCCTCGCCGATCCATCCAAGCCGGATCAGCTTGTCGAGCGCCACCGAGCCCGCGCCGGTGCCGTAAGGCGGATCGAGCATGACGAGGTCGAGCGGCTCCTTGACGGGCCCAAGCGACAGCACCGACGAGGCGCGCACATCGCTGCGGTCCTGCACGCGCAGCGCGGCGAGGTTGGCGCGAATCGCACGGATCGCCGCCGCATCCTGTTCGACGAACAGGCAATGCGCTGCCCCGCGAGACAGTGCCTCGAGCCCGAGTGCACCCGAGCCGGCGAAAAGGTCCGCGACCTTCAGACCCTCGAAGTCGCCCAAGCGGCTGGTCAGCATCGAGAACAGCGTCTCGCGCGTGCGGTCGGCGGTGGGCCGGGTGGTGTCCCCGGCCGGGGCGACGAGCTTGCGCCCACGCCATTCCCCGGAAATGATACGCATGCGCCTCAGCTTTCCTGCGACGGGGTCTTGGGCGCCGGAGCTGCAGCCGATGCGGCCTGACCCTTGGCCGGTTCGCTCTTCAGCGTCTTGCGGAATCGCTCGACCAGCACCTGCGGCACTTCCTCGGCGCCGCCGCGCGGAAGGTCGGCCAGTTCGAACGGCCCGTATGCCGTGCGCAGCAGGCGTGAGACCTGCAGGCCGAGATGTTCGAGCACGCGGCGCACTTCGCGGTTCTTGCCTTCGGTCAGGGTCATTTCGATCCACTGGTTGCGCCCGGTGCGGCGCTCCATGTTGGCGTCGATCTGGCCATAATGGATGCCGTCGATCTCGATGCCCTCGATCAGCTCTTCCAGCCGGCTCTGCGTGATGTCGCCGAAGGTGCGCGCGCGATAGGTGCGCGGAATGCCGGTGGCGGGCAGTTCCAGCGCGCGCTTGAGTTCGCCGTCATTGGTCAGCAGCAGCAGGCCCTCGGTGTTGAGGTCGAGGCGGCCCACGGGAATGACGCGCGGCGTTTCGGGCGGCAGGGCATTGCGCAGCGCGTTATAGATCGTCGGCCGCCCGGAGGGGTCGCGTTCGGCAGTGATCAGACCGGCCGGCTTGTGGAAGCGGAAGACGCGTGTCGGCGCGGCCGCGGCGATCAGGCGGCCATCGACGCTGACGCCCCTGAGGTTCTTGAGCACTGTGGCCGGTGTGGTCACCAGGTCGTTGTCGAGCCGCACGCGGCCCTCGGCGATCAGGCGTTCGACCTCGCGACGCGAGGCGACGCCGGCGCGGGCCAGCAGCTTGGCGATGCGCTCGCCCTCGCGCGGAGCCTCCTCACCGCCCGCTGCGGGTCGCGCCGTCGCCGGTTTCGTGTGCGCGGCGCTATAGGGCTTGGCATAGGGCTTGGCCACCGGCCGGCTGAGGGCACGGGCTTGCGCGGCGCCGCTGGGCGTCGCGTCGGAGCGGGTAGCCGGACGAGGCGAGAGCTTGCCTTCTACCGGTGCGGCGGCCCCGCGACCGGCAGGCCGTGCCGCATCGCGCACCTTGCCGCGCACGGCGTCACGCGGAGCAGCCTTGCCCCCGTCCCGCGGTGCCGGTCGGGCACCATCACGCGGTGCTGCGCGCGGGTTATCACGAAAGCCCGATTTCGCACCGGGTCTTGCCCCGTCGCGTGCCGACAGCTTGGCGCCATCGCGCGGGCCAGTCCGGTCGCCGTCTCGGGCCCGTTCTCCGTCGCGGGTCCGCTCGCCGTCGCGGGTCCGCTCGGCACGCGGCCCCCGGGCGGTGGTGTCGCGGGAATGCGCGTCCCGCGACCGATCGTCGCGGCTACGGTCATCGCGCCCGCGCGCGTCACGCGGTGCGGATTTGTCGCCAGGACGGCGTGAACTTGCGGCTCTGTCGGATGCGGCGGGCCGTCCCGGGCGGCCGCTCCTGCCTTTGGGGGGGAGTGTCATCGCCGGCCCTTATCGCAAAGGCGGCTTCCCGTCAAAGCGACGGCGCCGGAGCGGGGATTTCCCGCTGCCGACGCCGTGCAGTGTCCATGGATGGTGGACCACGGTTTACTGGTCGAGGAACGAGCGCATCTTGCGGCTGCGGCTCGGATGCTTGAGCTTGCGCAGCGCCTTGGCCTCGATCTGGCGGATGCGTTCGCGTGTCACCGAGAACTGCTGGCCGACTTCCTCGAGCGTGTGGTCGGTGTTCATGCCGATGCCGAAGCGCATGCGCAGCACGCGTTCCTCACGCGGGGTGAGGCTGGCGAGCACGCGCGTCACGGTTTCCTTGAGGTTGGCCTGGATCGCGGCATCCACCGGGATGATCGCGTTCTTGTCCTCGATGAAATCGCCCAGGTGCGAATCTTCCTCGTCGCCGATCGGCGTCTCGAGGCTGATCGGCTCCTTGGCGATCTTCATCACCTTGCGAACCTTCTCGAGCGGCATCGACAGGCGCTCGGCCATTTCCTCGGGCGTGGGCTCGCGGCCCTGCTCGTGAAGGAACTGGCGGCTGGTGCGCACGAGCTTGTTGATCGTCTCGATCATGTGCACCGGAATGCGGATCGTGCGCGCCTGGTCGGCGATCGAGCGGGTGATCGCCTGCCGGATCCACCACGTGGCATAAGTGCTGAACTTGTACCCGCGACGATACTCGAACTTGTCGACCGCCTTCATCAGGCCGATGTTCCCTTCCTGGATCAGGTCGAGGAACTGCAGGCCGCGGTTGGTGTACTTCTTGGCGATCGAGATGACGAGGCGCAGGTTGGCCTCGACCATTTCCTTCTTGGCGATGCGCGCCTCGCGCTCGCCCTTCTGGACCATGTTCACGATGCGGCGGAACTCGGCCAGCTGCATGCCGGTAGCGCTGGCGATGTCGGACACTTCGCTGCGGATGCGCTCGACACCGGCGGCCTCGTTGGCGGCAAACGCGGCCCACTTCTTGTCGCGGGTGGCGTGCGACTGCAGCCAGTTCTCGTCCAGCTCGCGCCCGACGTAGTGATCGAGGAAGTCCTTGCGGTTGACCTTGTGACGCTCCGCCAGGCGCAGCATCTGGCCACCCAGCGTGGTCAGCCGGCGGTTGAAGGCATAGAGGTTGTCGACCAGGTACTCGATCTTCGAGGCGTGGAACTGCACGCTCTCGACCTGCGCGGTGAGTTCCTCGCGCAGCTTGTGGTACTCGGTTTCCTTGGCGGCGGGGAAGGGCAGGCCCAGGCCTACCGCATCCAGGCGCTCGCCCTGCAGCTTTTCGAACTGGCGGAACAGGCTGGTGATCTCGGCGAAGCGCTCGAGGGCGGCGGGCTTGAGCGTCGCCTCCATCTGCGCGAGGCTGAGGGTGTTGTCCTCTTCCTCTTCCTCGGCGGGACGGGCGCGGCGTTCACGCAGCTCGTCGTCCTCGTCCTCGGTCTCTTCCTCCTCGACGTCTTCCTCTTCCTTGAAGGTCGGGCCGGCGGTGGCTTCGCTGATCTCGCCGTCGGCTTCCTCGCCGTCCTCGGACAGGTTCTCGGGCTGCGGCTCCTTCGACAGCATCGCGTCGAGATCGAGGATCTCGCGCAGCTGCATCTCGCCGGCGTTCAGCGCCTCGGACCACTGGATGATCGCGTGGAAGGTGATCGGGCTCTCGCAAAGGCCCATGATCATGGTGTCGCGGCCGGCCTCGATGCGCTTGGCGATGGCGATTTCGCCCTCGCGGCTGAGCAGTTCGACCGCGCCCATCTCGCGCAGGTACATGCGCACCGGGTCGTCGGTACGCTCGATGGTTTCCTTGCGCTTTTCGACGACCGGACGGTCGTCCATCCCGGAATCGGAATCGTCCGGCTCTTCGGCTTCGCGCTCTTCGGGATCGACCGCGTCCTCGTCGCTCTCGACGATGTTCACGCCCATTTCGGAGATCGCGGCCATGATGTCCTCGATCTGCTCGGAGGACATCTGGTCTTGCGGGAGCGCTTCGTTCAACTCGTCGTACGTGATGACCCCGCGCCGCTTGGCGCGTGCGATGAGCTTCTTGATCGAAGCCTCGTTCAGGTCGATCAGCGGCGCGTCACCGCTATCGTTCTTGTCGTTGGAAGCCATTAACCCCGATACCACCCTATGACCGTGCCGCCTTGGGACCGTGTGCCGGCCACCGATGAGGCGGCCGAGTCCAATAGGTTCCTATTATAACGATGCACGAGTGCGACCCATTTGCCCCAACCGGGCCAGCAACGCCAGCCTTCGTTGTAGCAATCGTTGCTGTTCGGCGAAGCTTTCGTCGGATAATTCCGTTTCGAGCCGCTCCGTCGCTTGCGCCAGCGCCGTTTCCACCGCCGGAAGATCCACGATCAGCTCGATCGCCTCGGCCAGTTCACCCTGCGCGGTTCCGCTGCCGGGCGAGAGAAAGCCGAATCGCAGACCGTCGTAGTGCTCTGCCGACGGCACCTGGAGCTGCCGCCCGTCCAATATGGGGCGCAACGCCTCGCTTTCAAGCGGGGCGCCGCTCTCGGCATAGACCAGCAGCGCATCGAGCAGCGCCGCCTGCGCCGGGTCGGCGGGGTGGATCCGCGCCAGCGCCTCGCCATGCCGGGCAAGGGCGGCGGGATGCGTCACCAGCCCGGCGAGGACTGCGGCCAGCAGCGCATCGCCCGATCCGACCTTTTGTTGCAGGCGGCTGGCAGCCTCGGCGGGCAAGGGGGGAGGGCCCGGCTTCCATGGCCCGCGCCCGCCGCCTTGCCGCTGGCCGCCTTGTCGCTGGGCAGAGGGGCGGGGGGTGAAGGCGGGGCGTTCCTTGCGCGCAAAGACCAGCTCGCCGAAGCGGTCGAGCAACTCGCGGCGATAGAGCGTCTTGATGTCGGGGTGCTGGATCGTCTCGCAATGCTGCAGCAGCCGGGCCTTGAGGCCGGCCTTGTCTTCCGGCGTTGCCAGGGGCGCTGCGTCGCGCTCGCCCTCCCACAGCACCTCGACGAGGCTGCGCGCGGTGCCGAGCAGGCCGAGCATGGCGTCGCGCCCCCGTTTCTTGACCACGTCGTCGGGGTCCATGCCGTCGGGCAGGGTGACGATGCGCAGCGAATGGCCGGGGCGCAGCAGCGGCAGGGCGCGCGTGACGGCACGCATTGCCGCACGCTGTCCCGCGGCATCGCCGTCGAAGCACAGCGTCGGGCATTCGGTCACGCGCCACAGCCGCTCGATCTGGTGTTCGGTCAGCGCGGTGCCCAGCGGTGCGACCACTTCGGCGAGCCCTGCCGCCGCGAGCGCCACCACGTCCATGTAGCCCTCGACCACGACGATGCGCGAGGCCGAGCGCGCCGCGGGCGCCGCGCGGTGCAGGTTGTAGAGCGTGCGGCCCTTGTCGAACAACGGCGTATCGGGAGAATTGAGGTACTTGGGTGCGTCGGTCTTGTCGGCGGTCAGAATGCGCCCGCCGAACGCGATCACGCGTCCGCGCTGGTCGGCGATCGGTAGCATCAGGCGCCCGCGAAAGCGGTCGTAAGGCGTCTTGCCCTCGACCGCGATCTGCAATCCGGCCTCGATCAGCATCGCTTCGGGAAACTGCGCCAGCGCCTCCTTGAGGGCGGTGCGGCTGTCGGGCGCATAGCCGAACCCGAACTCGCGCTGCACGCGGTCGGGAAACCCGCGCGAGGCGAGATAGGCACGCGCCTGCTCGCCGCCCGGCCCCTTAAGGCTGGCGACGAAGAAATCCTGCGCGGCCTGGATCACGTCGTGCAGCGACTTCTGAGCCTCGGCACGCTTGGCCGCCTGCCGGTCGAGCGCGGGCATTTCCATTCCCGCCTCGGCCGCCAGTTCCTTGACCGCCTCTATGAACGGCAGGCCTTGGTGGTCGGTCATCCAACGGATCACGTCGCCATGCGCGCCGCAGCCGAAGCAGTGGTAGAAGCCCTTTTCGTCGTTGATCGTGAAGCTGGGCGTCTTCTCGTTGTGGAACGGACAGCACGCCTTGAACTCGCGCCCGGCCTTCTGGACGCGCACCGACCGCCCGATCACGCCCGAGAGCGCGATGCGGCTGCGCAGCTCGTCCAGCCATTGTGGGGTGAGGCTCATGGGGTGGGGGCTTCTCTGGAGCAGGCGCTCTGCCAGCTCCTTCCATATGCGGGAAGGGGGCGGGTTGCGCTGGATTCTCCCCTCCCGCCTGCGGGAGGGGCCGGGGGAGGGCGTGTTACGTCAAAAATCACCCTCGACCCCCAATTCACGCAGCACCCGCATCACTTCCACGACCACGCCATCACGGTTGTTCATCACCTCGGTGTTCCAGAACCGCACCACGCGCCAGCCTTCACGTTCCAGGTACGCCGTGCGACGTACATCATATGGCTCCGAGACTGCGTGGGTGGCACCGTCGATCTCGATCACCAACCGCGGCGTGCGTGCAGCAAAGTCGCAGATATAGGGACCGACCGGAAACTGGCGGTTGAATCGTACACCCAGCACCTGTCGGCTGCGCAATGCCTGCCACATGTGGCGTTCCGGCGTGGTGGCGTTGATCCTCAGCTGGCGGGCGCGGGCGGTGGGGCGTTGGTCGCCCTTGTCGTTCGCGCGATGCCAGGCGTAGCTCATGGGATCCAACATGCCCTCCCCCGACCCCTCCCGCAAGCGGGAGGGGAGTTGGTAGCGCTGTATTCTCCCCTCTCGCAGGCGGGAGGGGCCGGGGGAGGGAATGTTATAAAAATTTCAGCCCAGCGCCGCCTTCACCAGGCCGCTGGCCTTGCCCATGTCGATCTGCGTGCCGTGGCGCGCCTTCAGTTCGCCGACCACGCGGCCCATGTCCTTCATGCCGGTGGCGCCGAGTTCGTCCTTGATCACAGCGATCGCGGCCTTGACCTCGTCTTCCGACATCTGCGCGGGGAGGAATTCCTCGATCACCACCAGCTCGGCCTTCTCGATGTCGGCCAGTTCCTGGCGGCCGCCCTGTTCGTAGAGCGTGATCGATTCGCGGCGCTGCTTGACCATCTTCTGCAGGACGTCGATCACCAGCGCGTCGTCGTCGGGCACGCTCGCGGCGGTGCGCAGCTCGATGTCCTTGTCCTTCAGCTTGGCGAGGATCAGGCGGACGGCGGCGAGGCGGCTCTTGTCGCCGGCCTTCATGGAAGCCACTTGCGCGGCCTTGATCGTGTCACGGATCATCTGGGGTTCCTGTGGGTGAAAAGCGGCCGGAAAAGGCCGCAAAGGAGTCCCTCTAGGACAAACTTTCTTGAACCGCTAGGTTGACGCTGCGACCATTGGGGCGTAGCGGCCGGGCCTTAGCAACATCGCCAGAACCCCTGCCAACGGAGCGCCCCCATAATGGCCGACCCCGCCCTTTCGCTTGCGTCCCAACCAGAAGGAGCAACGGGTGTTCTCGTCCTTGCCGATGGTTCGGTGGCCTGGGGCCGCGGCTTCGGCGCTGTCGGTGCCGCCGTGGGCGAGGTGTGCTTCAACACGGCGATGACCGGCTATCAGGAAGTGATGACCGATCCGAGCTACGCCGCGCAGATCGTCACCTTCACCTTCCCGCACATCGGCAACGTCGGCACCAATGCCGAGGACATGGAAAGCCACGGCGTCCCCGGCGCGGTCGGTTGCGTGGTGCGCGAGGATGTCACCGCCCCCGCCAACTTCCGCGCCGAGGGCACCTTCCAGGAATGGATGGAGCGGCAGGGCCGCATCGGCCTGTCGGGCATCGACACCCGCGCGCTGACCCGCCGCATCCGCGTCTCGGGCGCACCCAACGCGGTCATCGCGCATAGCCCCGACGGCACCTTCGACCTACCCGCGCTGCTCGAACAGGCGCGGGGCTGGCAGGGCCTCGAGGGCCTCGACCTTGCCCGCGTCGTCACGCGCGAGGGCAAGCAGGACTGGCAGGGTTCGATCTGGCGCCTGGGCGAGGGCTATACCCGGCCCGAGGGGACCGGCCGCCCGCACGTCGTGGCGATGGACTTCGGGGCCAAAGACAACATCTTCCGCAACCTGGTCAAGGCCGGCGCCGACGTCACGGTGGTTCCCGCCCAGACCAGCTACGACGCGATCATGGCGCTCAATCCGGCCGGCGTGTTCCTGTCGAACGGCCCCGGTGACCCTGCGGCGACCGGCGCCTATGCGGTGCCGGTGATCCAGCAACTGCTTGCCGCAGACGTGCCGATCTTCGGCATCTGCCTCGGCCACCAGATGCTCGGCCTTGCCGCCGGTGCCCGCACCACCAAGATGAACCAGGGCCACCGCGGCGCCAACCACCCGGTCAAGCGCAACGCCGACGGCGTGGTCGAGATCACTTCGATGAACCACGGTTTCGCGGTCGACAACACGCCCGGCGCGCTGCCTGAGGGCGTCATCGAGACGCACGTCTCGCTGTTCGACGGCTCGAACTGCGGCATCGCCATCGCCGGCAAGAAGGCCTTCGGGGTGCAATACCACCCGGAAGCCTCGCCCGGCCCGCAGGACAGCTTCTACCTGTTTGAAAAGTTCGTGAGCATGCTGGGCTAAGTCCCCGCCTCCGCTCGTGAACTCCTCCGCCGTGCCCGGCACGGTCGACGCCAGATACAAGACAAAGGCCCTCGTATGCCCAAGCGCACTGACATCTCCTCGATCCTGATCATCGGCGCCGGGCCGATCGTCATCGGCCAGGCCTGCGAGTTCGACTATTCGGGCACGCAGGCGGTCAAGGCGCTCAAGGAAGAGGGCTACCGCATCATCCTGGTCAACTCGAACCCGGCCACGATCATGACCGACCCGGAAATGGCCGATGCGACTTATGTCGAGCCGATCACGCCCGAGGTGGTCGCCAAGATCATCGCCAAGGAGCGCCCCGACGCGGTGCTGCCTACGATGGGCGGGCAGACCGCGCTCAACACCGCGCTGACGCTGGCGCAGGACGGCACGCTCGAAAAGTACGGCGTGCTCATGATCGGCGCCGATGCCGAGGCGATCGACAAGGCCGAGGATCGCCAGAAGTTCCGCGACGCGATGGACAAGATTGGGCTGGAATCGGCGCGCTCGGGCGTGGCGCACACCGTCGAGGAAGCGCTTGCGGTGCTCGAGACCACGGGTCTGCCGTCGATCATCCGTCCCAGCTTCACGCTCGGCGGCACCGGCGGCGGCATTGCCTACAACAAGGACGAGTTCATCAAGATCGTCCGCGGCGGCCTGGAAGCCTCGCCGACCACCGAGGTCCTGATCGAGGAATCGCTCCTCGGCTGGAAGGAATACGAGATGGAAGTCGTCCGCGACCGGAACGACAATGCCATCATCATCTGCTCGATCGAGAACGTCGACCCGATGGGCGTCCACACCGGGGACTCGATCACCGTCGCCCCGGCGCTGACGCTGACCGACAAGGAATACCAGATCATGCGCAATGCATCGATCGCGGTCCTGCGGGAAATCGGTGTTGAAACAGGCGGTTCGAACGTACAGTTCGCAGTCAATCCCAAGGATGGGCGCCTGATCGTCATCGAGATGAACCCGCGCGTGTCGCGCTCGTCGGCGCTGGCGTCGAAGGCCACCGGCTTCCCGATCGCGAAGGTCGCGGCCAAGCTCGCGGTCGGCTATACACTCGACGAGATCACCAACGACATCACCGGCGCGACCCCTGCTAGCTTCGAGCCGACGATCGACTACGTCGTCACCAAGATCCCGCGCTTCGCCTTCGAGAAGTTCAAGGGCTCCGAGCCGCTGCTTTCGACGGCGATGAAGTCGGTCGGCGAGGTCATGGCAATCGGCCGCAACCTGAAGGAATCGCTGCAGAAGGCGCTGCGTGGCCTTGAGACCGGGCTCGACGGCTTCAACCGCTACGAGGCCCTTGAGGGCGCCAGCCGCGACGAGATCAACGCTGCGCTGAGCCGCGCCACGCCCGAGCGCCTGCTCGTCGTCGGCCAGGCCTTCCGCGAGGGTTTCACGGTCGAGGACGTCCACGCCGTCACGAAGTACGAGCCGTGGTTCCTGCGCCACATCGCCGAGATCATCGCCGAGGAAGAGGTGATCAACACCAACGGCCTGCCGCGCGATGCCGCCGGCATGCGCCGCCTCAAGGCCATGGGTTTCTCGGACAAGCGCCTTGCCAAGCTGGCGGTCGCGTCGGTGTCGCTCGCCGGTGGTCCCAACCACGCGCGTTCGGGCCTCGTCCACGATGTCGTCTCGGCCATGGCCGGCGCGACGAGCGAGGCCGAAGTGCGCGCACTGCGCCACAAGCTGGGCGTGCGCCCGGTGTTCAAGCGCATCGACAGCTGCGCGGCCGAGTTTGAGGCGGTCACGCCCTACATGTACTCGACCTATGAAGGCGTGCTTTTCGGCGAGCCGGAGAACGAGGCGGCGCCCAGCGATCGCCGCAAGATCGTGATCCTCGGCGGCGGCCCCAACCGCATCGGCCAGGGCATCGAGTTCGACTACTGCTGCTGCCATGCCTGCTTCGCGCTCGAGGAAGCCGGGTTCGAGACCATCATGGTCAACTGCAACCCCGAGACCGTCTCGACCGACTACGACACGTCCGACCGCCTCTATTTCGAGCCGCTGACGGCCGAGGACGTGCTCGAGATCCTCGACATCGAGCGGTCGAGCGGCGAACTGGTCGGCGTGATCGTCCAGTTCGGTGGCCAGACGCCGCTGAAGCTGGCGCAGGCGCTCGAGGATGCCGGTATTCCCATCCTGGGTACGTCGCCCGACGCGATCGACCTTGCCGAGGACCGAGAGCGCTTCGCCGACCTCGTCGAGCGGCTAAAGCTCAAGCAGCCGGCCAACGGCATTGCGCGCAGCCGCGACGAGGCGATCGCGGTAGCAAACCGCATCGGCTATCCCGTGCTCATGCGTCCCAGCTACGTGCTTGGCGGCCGCGCGATGGAGATCGTCGACAGCCAGGCGCAGCTCGAGGATTACATCGCCACCGCCGTGCAGGTCTCGGGCGACAGCCCGGTGCTGATCGACCAGTACCTGCGCGATGCGATCGAGTGCGACGTCGACGCGCTGGCCGACGGCGAGACCGTGCGCGTCGCGGGCGTGCTGCAGCACATCGAGGAGGCGGGCATCCATTCGGGTGACAGCGCCTGCACGCTGCCGCCCTACAGCCTGCCGGCCAACATCGTCGCCGAAATGGAACGCCAGGCGGTCCTGCTGGCCGAGGCGCTTCAAGTGCGCGGGCTGATGAACATCCAGTTCGCGGTCAAGGACGGCGAGGTCTACCTCATCGAGGTCAACCCGCGTGCCAGCCGCACGGTGCCTTTCGTCGCCAAGGCGGTGGGCCAGCCGATCGCCAAGTATGCCGCGCGCGTCATGGCCGGCGAGCGCCTTGCCGACCTGCCGGAAATCCGCCGGGAGATCGACTACATGGCGGTCAAGGAAGCGGTGTTCCCGTTCGCGCGCTTCCCCGGCGTCGACCCGGTGCTTTCGCCCGAGATGAAGTCGACCGGCGAAGTCATGGGCATCGACGACACCTTCGCAATGGCCTTCGCCAAGTCGCAGCTGGGCGCCGGCGTGCGCTTGCCGCAGGCGGGCACGCTGTTCGTCTCGGTCAAGGACACCGACAAGCCGGTTGTCCTGCCCGCCGTGCGCAAGCTTTCGGCGCTGGGCTTCACGATCGTCGCCACGGGCGGCACCGCCCGCTACCTTGCGGATGAGGGCGTGAGCGTGGAACAGGTCAACAAGGTGGCCGAAGGACGCCCGCATATCGTCGACCGCATCATCGACGGCGATATTGCGCTGATCTTCAACACCACCGAGGGTTGGCAGAGCCACAAGGACTCCCAGTCGATCCGCGCTTCGGCGCTCAACGCCAAGGTCCCCTACTTCACCACGGCGGCGGCGTCGGTCGCTTCGGCCGAGGCGATCGAGGCCATGCGCAGTGCCGAACTTGAAGTGAAGTCGTTGCAAGACTATTATCGCTGATCGTCCCAGGGTTCTCCAATACACTGCAGGCGCATCGTGCCGGGCTGGCGTCAGCCCGGCAGGGGAACGATTTTCCCGTGAACCCGCATAGGGCAGGGATTGAAAGAGAAGGAATACGGATGGCCAGTGTCGAAAAGCTGCCGATGCTCCAGGAAGGCTACGAAAAGCTGACCGGCGAGCTCAAGCTGCTGCGCGAGGAGCGTCCCAAGATCGTCGACGCCATCGAGGAAGCGCGCGCGCACGGCGACCTTTCCGAGAACGCCGAATATCATGCGGCCAAGGAACGCCAGGGCCAGGTCGAGGCGACGATCGCGGATCTCGAGGACAAGATCAGCCGCGCGCACATCATCGACCCGACCACGCTGTCGGGCGACCGCATCGTGTTCGGGGCGACCGTCACGCTGCTCGACGAGGAAGATAAGCCGATCCGCTACCAGATCGTGGGGCAGGCCGAGGCTGACGCCAAGCGTGGGCGGATCAGCTACAGCTCGCCGCTCGGCCGCGCTCTGATCGGCCGCAAGGTCGACGAGGAAGTCGAAGTCACCGTTCCGTCGGGCGACAAGTTCTACCTCGTGCAGAAGATCGAATTCATCTGATCAACGGCAGAACGCACGAAAAAGGCCCCGGAAGCACAATGCTTTCGGGGCCTTTTTCGTTTGCGGGACGTCTCAGGCTTCGGCCTGGGCCGGGTCCAGCAGCTTGTGCAGGTGAACGACCACGTAGCGCATTTCCGCATCGTCGACCGTGCGCTGCGCCGCGGCGCGCCACGCTTCCTCGGCAGCGGCATAGTTGTCGTAGACACCGACGAGGTCGATGGCGTTGAGATCGACGAAATCGAGGGTCTGCGGGTCCTTGACCCGGCCACCCATGACGAGGTGAAGTTTAGGCATAGTGGCGCTTCCTGGAAGGGATGAGCCACAGCCGATGGCAAACTGCCAGCCTTTGCGCAAGACCATTGCGCTTGGTTGCAGATGCAATAAGCGCAATAGTCCCTTCCCGTTGCCGGATCAGCGCTTCACTTTCGTCGCGATGTCGTGAGCGCGGGCCAAGGCAGCCTCGGCGGCGTTGCGGGCGAACGATGCCGCCACGTCCGCCAGGTCGCCGGCCTTGCGGCGAGCTTCACCCGCGCCTTCGACGATCTTGCTCCCGGCTTCGCTGCCGGCATCCTTGATTTCGTGCGAGGCTTCGCGTCCGGCCTCTGCCGCCTTGCCGGCATAGCTGACCGCAAGTTCGGCGGCCATGGCTGCCAGCGCACTGGCCTTGCGACCCAGGCTGCTGTGGTCGATCCGGTCGACGATGGTCGGGGCAGGGCGGCGACGTGTTGCCAGGCCGCCAAGTACCACGCCCAGCGCGATGCCGCCGGCCAGCGCTGCCAGCGGATGCTGCTCAACCAGATCGCGCGCCGTGGTGCCGAGGCTGATCGCCTTGTCACGCGCAGCGCCGGCTGCCGACGCAGCGCGCTCGCCGATGGTGGCTTCGGTGTCGTGGATCGCATCGCTCACTTCGGGGAGCGTGTCGTGTACGGCGTCGTGAATGGTATCGGTCATTGCCAGAAATCTCCAAAACGCTTGCGGCGCGGGCGCATCCAGCGCGGGCGCTGCGTCCAAATCCAGTCGGCGAACTCGCCCAGCGGTTCGCGCAGCGACCATACGGCGAGGAGGCCGATCGTGACGCCGATCGCCGGTCCGGTCTCGCGGATGACGCCGCCTGCGCCATCAACCGCATCGGCCATTTCGTGAACGACGCGATCGCGGACGCGAATGCCCAGGGGCCTGGAGACCAGATCCGACTTCAGGCCGGACAACTGGTCGCGCAAGCCTTGCCAGGCATCGGCGCGGGTCTGTGCTGCGGCCAGCAGATCATGTTCCGCACTCATTCGGCGCCCTCCCGTGCCACGACCGCCCGATCCGGGCCTTCACCGACGACGACCGAACGGGCCTGCCGGAACGCGGTGACGGCGGAACGGAAACACAGGAAGCTGAGCAGGGCCAGGCCAAGCCCGACGACGGCCAAAGCGCCCCAGGCGGTGATCAGGGGAGCAAGGGCGATGAGCAGGCCCACCACCAGCGCTACTAGGGTCAGGCCACCGAAAGCCGCCGCCAGCGCGAGAAACGCGACCACGCGCTTGCCACGGCTCCATCCAAAGCCGACCCGTGCTTTCTGGTAGGCGATCTCGGCCATGACGAGGTCTTCGCCATGGCGCAGGATCGCCTCCAGACGGGCGCCGAGCGAGCCGTTGGTGTCGGCCTTCGCCGCATCATCCTCGGCCGCCCGGTAAGCGTCCTGTTCCGTCATGCGTCAGCCCCTTCCGTCCCGCAACGTCGTTCGAACCCCGGACGGGGCTGCCCTTGATCAGGCATCCTTGCTGTCGCTGCCCCGGAACAGGCGAGCGAGCACGTAGCCGGTCACCGCTGCGATGCCGAGGGCGGTTGCGGGGCTCTTGCGCACGAACGACTTCACGTCCTCGCCGAGTTCCTCGAAGTTCTTGACGTTGAGGGTGTCGGCGGTTTCGGTCACGCTCTGTCCGGCGGCACGGGCATAGTCGCCGTACTTCACGCCCAGTTTTTCATCGATCATGCTGGCCGAGCCGGAGATCGCGTTGCCGACGGCGGTCAGGGCGTCGCTGGCCCGGGCCTTGCCCTCGTGTGCGAGCTCGATGCCCTTGTCGCGGGCCTGAGCAGCCATGGCCTTGGCCTCCTCGCTCCATTCGGCAGCGGTGTCGGTGGCCTTGTCCTTGTAGGCCTGGCCCTTTTCGGCGGCTTCGGCCTTCAGCGTCTCGGCGCCGGCCTTGGCATCCTCGACGGCTTGGGCGAAGCGGGTCTTGGCCTTGTCGGCCAGATCGCGCGCCGTGGCGGCAAGGTCGGTGGTCTTGGCGTCGACTGCTTCGGTCGCCTTGGTGCCGGCATCGACCAGGTCGTTGCCCGCGTCCTTGATGGCGGCGGTGGTGCCGTTGGTTTCGGGTGCGGTGTCGGCCATGAGAATCCCTTTCTCTTTCGACAAATTCGTATGCCACAATCGTATGCCATGGCGGGCAAGGCGATGTGCAGGCGGAGCAGGTGTTGCACTGCGGCATATTTGCCGTTCTACGCCATCCTGCAAGCCAACGCGGCTTGCTTGCCAAGGTTCCACTCGATAGGAGCGCGGCAGGCAGGCGCTGTCCAGTGAAACTTGCGCCGTCGTTCGCTGCGCGTGGCGGGCCGTGTCGGCCCTGCTGCCGCAAGCCAGGAGGAAGCCGATCATGACCGCGATCATCGATATCCACGCCCGCGAAATCCTCGACAGCCGGGGCAACCCCACCGTCGAAGTCGACGTTCTCCTCGACGATGGTTCGTTCGGCCGCGCCGCCGTGCCCTCGGGCGCATCGACCGGCGCACACGAAGCCGTCGAACTGCGCGACGGTGACAAGAGCCGCTACATGGGCAAGGGCGTGACCAAGGCGGTCGAGGCCGTCAATGACGAGATCGCCGACGCCATCCTCGGCCTCGACGCCGAAGACCAGCGCGACATCGACCATACGATGATCGCCCTCGACGGCACCGAGAACAAGAGCCGGATCGGCGCCAACGCCATCCTCGGTACCTCGCTCGCGGTGGCCAAGGCAGCGGCCGACGCGCGCGGCCTGCCGCTCTACGCCTATGTCGGCGGTGTCTCGGCGCATGTCCTGCCCGTGCCGATGATGAATATCATCAACGGCGGCGAACATGCCGACAACCCGATCGACTTCCAGGAATTCATGATCATGCCCGTCGGTGCGCCGACGCTGGCCGAAGCGGTGCGCTGGGGCTCGGAAGTGTTCCACACTCTCAAGAAGGGCCTGTCGGAAAAGGGCCTGGCGACGGCGGTGGGTGACGAAGGCGGCTTCGCGCCCAACCTTGCCAGCACGCGCGACGCACTCGACTTCATCATGGCCTCGATCGAGAAGGCCGGGTTCAAACCGGGCGAAGACATGGTGCTCGCGCTCGACTGCGCCGCCACCGAGTTCTTCCGCAATGGCAAGTACGAGATCAGCGGCGAGGGCCTCTCGCTCAGCCCCGAAGCCATGGCCGACTACCTCGCAGCGCTGTGCGATGCCTATCCGATCAAGTCGATCGAGGACGGCATGGGCGAAGACGACTTCGAGGGCTGGGCTGCACTGACCTCCAAGGTCGGCAAGCGCGTGCAGCTGGTCGGTGACGACCTGTTCGTGACCAACCCGAAGCGCCTGCAGATGGGCATCGGCAAGGGCCTGGCCAATTCGCTGCTGGTCAAGGTCAACCAGATCGGCACGCTGACCGAAACGCTCGAGGCGGTCAGCATCGCCCAGCGCAACGGCTACACCGCCGTGATGAGCCACCGTTCGGGCGAGACCGAGGACGCGACGATCGCCGACCTCGCGGTTGCCACCAATTGCGGCCAGATCAAGACCGGCTCGCTCGCGCGTTCGGACCGGCTCGCCAAGTACAACCAGCTGATCCGCATCGAGGAAGAGCTGGGCCAGGCCGCGCACTTCGCCGGCGCTGGCTGCTTCGGCCGCCTCTGACCTCGTTTGCTGCGCCGGGAGGGTAACCTCTGCCGCGTGGTGGCGTTGACGAAACGGCACGCCTGGGCTGACCGGGCGTGCCGTTTTGTTTTGGTGCGGACAGTCAAACCTGCGAGGCTTATCGAAGGGGTAGGCGTCACAAGTAAGCTGGACCCCGGATCAAGTCCGGGGTGACGAACTGATAGATTTACATTTCTACCGTCACCCCGGGCTTGACCCGGAGTCCAGCTGCACATCCAGAACTTTGCCCGCGTATCCTAATCCGGTATCTCGCCATTGCGGCGCAAGACGTCGCCGGCGAGAGAGAGTGACCCGACAATCAGCACGTCTCCGCCTGCAGGCAGCGCGGCGAGCGCGCCTGCAACTGAGAAGAAAGCTGGACCCCGGGTCAAGCCCGGGGTGACGAGGATATGGACAGATAGGCGCACCCCGTCACCCCGGGCTTGACCCGGGGTCCAGCTGTATCTCGAGAACTTCGCCCGCGTACCCTAATCCGGAATCTCGCCATTGCGGCGCAAGGCGTCGCCGGCCAGATAGAGCGACCCGACGATCAGCACGTCGCCCCCTGCCGGCAGCGCGGCGAGGGCGCCGGCCACGTCGTCGAAGCTGCGTACCGGCAGCGCGCTGTGGGCGGCGAAGTCCTCTGGCCGGTGCGCGTCATGGCCCGGTGCCGGCACGACCGAGATCGACAGCGCATGCCCCCCCAGCGGCGTGAGGATGGCGCCAGGATCCTTGTTCGCCAGCATGCCGATGATGACGTGGACGGGCGGCTGGGCGGCGAGATGACGCGCGATGGCAAGGCCCGCATCGGGGTTATGCCCACCATCGAGCCAGACGGTCCGCCCCGGGGCGAGCGCGGTCAGCGGCCCATCGCCAAGACGCTGCAGGCGCGCCGGCCAGCGCGTGGCGGGAATGCCGCGCGCCATGGCCTCGGGCGATACAGCGACGACGCTCTGGTGCCGCAGCATTGCGACCGCCAGGGCCGCGTTCTCCGCCTGGTGCATCCCGGCCAGCGCCGGCAGTGGCAGGTCCAGCGATCCTTGCGCATCGCGATACGCGATTGCCTCCGCCACCGTTATCTCCCACGCGCTGCCCCGTGCGAACACCGGCGCGCCATGACTGGCGGCAGTCTCGGCCACCGTCGCGGCGATCGGATCGGCATAGCGCATCGTCACCAGGGGGACGCCGCGCTTGGCGATGCTGGCTTTTTCGAAGGCGATGCGCGCGAGCGGCGAGGCTTGGGCGGAAGCCGGCAGGCCCGGATCGTCCGTCAGCAGAAACGCCTCGTGATCGAGGCCCAGCGTCGCGACGCCGGTGGCGGCGGCGGTCGGCAGGATGTTCGTGGCATCGAGGCGGCCGCCCAGCCCGGTCTCGATCACGCAGGCGTCCGCCGGCACGCGCGCAAAGGCCAGGAACAGCGCGGCGGTGGTAACCTCAAAGAAGCTTGGCTCTAGATCGCTTCCGGCCGCATCGAGCGCGGTTTCCAGCAATTGGGCGAGCAGCGCGTCGTCGATCAGCGTGCCGGCCAGGCGGATGCGCTCGTTGTAGCGCACCAGGTGCGGCTTGGTCGCGGTGTGGACCTTGAGTCCCTGCGCCTCGAGCATGGCGCGAAGGTAGGCGCAGGTGGAACCCTTGCCGTTGGTGCCGGCAACATGAAACACGGGGGGAAGGTGGTTCTGCGGATCGCCCAACCGGCGGCACAGCTCGCGCACCGTATCGAGGCCGAGGCGCCCCTGCGGCAGAGACAGCGCGCCCAGCCGGTCGAGCTGGGCCTGCACGGCCGCATTCTCCGAAATCGCGAAGTCCTTCACCCGCGTCTCTCCCCCCCGTGCGTTCCGCCGGTCTCGTGCCGGTCAGGCGGCTCTGGCGGCCGTCAGGTAATCGATCACCTCGGCCAGCGTGGCACGCAGCTGATGGCGATGGGTGACCATGTCGATCATGCCGTGTGCGTGGAGGTACTCGGCGCGCTGGAAGCCTTCGGGCAGCTTCTCGCGGATCGTGTCCTGGATCACGCGCTGGCCGGCAAAGCCGATAAGCGCACCCGGCTCCGCGATCTGGACATCGCCGAGCATCGCGTAGCTGGCGGTGACGCCGCCCGTGGTCGGATCGGTCAGGACGACGATGTAGGGCAGGCCGGCGGCATGCAGGCGGCTGATCGCTACGGTCGAGCGCGGCATCTGCATCAGGCTGAGGATGCCCTCCTGCATGCGCGCACCGCCGGCAGCGGTGACGATGATGTAGGGCGCCTTTTCGCGGATCGCCCGCTCGGTGCCGGCGATGAAGGCATTGCCCACCGCCATGCCCATCGAGCCACCCATGAACGCGAATTCCTGCACGCCGACGACGGCCTTCTTGCCCTCGATCCGGCCGACCGCGGTGGTCAGCGCATCGGGGTGCGGGTTCGCGGCGCGCGCGGCCTTGATGCGGTCGGTATACTTCTTGGTGTCGCGGAACTTGAGCGGGTCTTCCTTCACCTTGGGAGCGGGAAGCAGCTCGAACCCTGCGTCCATCAACTGGTTGAGGCGCGCGTCGGCACCGATGCGGCCATGATGGTCACAGCGCGGGCAGACCGACTGGTTGTCCTCGTACTCCTTGGTGAACAGCATCTCGCCGCACGAAGGGCACTTGGTCCACAAGTTGTCGGGGGTGTCGCGCTTGGGCGTGAAGGGGAGCGCGTTGCGAACGCGGTTGAGCCAGCTCATGCGATTTCCTTTCGGGCGGCATGCACGGCGGCGCTCAGCGCGGAGGTCAACTCACGCACGGGGCCGGCGGCATCGGCGCCATGTTGCGCCACGAGGTCGACCAGGGCCGAACCGACGACGACCCCGTCGGCCACAGCGGCAATGCCACCGGCCTGTTCGGGGGTGCGCACGCCGAAGCCCACGGCGACCGGAATCGTGGCAGTCTGCTTGATCCGCGCCACTGCCGCCTCGATCGAGGCGAGAGCGGCGGACTGCTTGCCGGTGATCCCGGCGACGGAGACGTAGTAGAGGAACCCGCCCGAGCCCTCGAGCACCGCGGGCAGCCGGGCGGCATCGGTGGTCGGCGTGGCGAGCCGGATCGGCGCGATGCCCCGGCTGCGCAACGCGGGGCCGAGTTCGGGGTCTTCCTCGCTCGGGATATCGACGCAGATCACGCCGTCGACGCCGGCATCGGCACAGGCCTGCGCGAACCATTCGGCGCCGCGGGTGATCATCGGGTTGGCGTAGCCCATCAGCACCAGCGGCACCTGCGGGTGCCGTGCGCGGAAACCCTTGGCGATCGCAAGGATGTCGGCGGTCTTGGTGCCGGCGGCAAGCGCGCGCAGGTTGGCGTTCTGGATCGCCGGGCCATCGGCCATCGGATCGGTGAACGGCATGCCCAGCTCGATCACGTCGGCGCCGCCTTCGACCAGCGCATCGAGCATGGCAGGCGTCGCCTCAGGCGTCGGATCACCACCGGTGACGAAGCAGACGAGCGCGGTGTGGCCCTTGGCAAAGGCGGCTTCCAAGCGCGACATTACAGCTTCACCCCAAGATGCTCGGCGACCGAGAAGATGTCCTTGTCGCCGCGTCCGCACAGGTTGGCGAGGATGATCTGGTCCTTGTCCATGGTCGGCGCCAGCTTGCGCACGGCGGCGATGGCATGGGCGGGTTCCAGCGCCGGGATGATGCCCTCGGTGCGGCAGAGCAGCTGGAACGCGTCGAGCGCCTCGGTGTCGGTGACCGAGGTGTATTCCACGCGGCCGATGTCGCGCAGCCAGGCATGTTCGGGGCCGATGCCGGGATAGTCGAGGCCCGCGCTGATCGAGTGGCCCTCGGTGATCTGGCCGTCCTCATCCTGCAGCAGGTAGGTCTTGTTGCCGTGGAGCACGCCGGGGCGTCCACCCGCCAGCGAGGCGGCGTGTTCCTTGTCGAGCCCGTGGCCCGCGGCCTCGACGCCGAGCATCTTGACCGAGGCGTCGTCGAGGAAGGGGTGGAACAGGCCGATCGCGTTCGATCCGCCACCGATCGCGGCGACGAGCACGTCGGGCAGACGACCGGTGCGGGCCAGCATCTGCGCGCGCGCTTCGCGGCCGATCACGCTCTGGAAATCGCGGACCAGCTCGGGATAGGGGTGCGGGCCGGCGGCGGTACCGATGATGTAGAAGGTGTCATGGACATTGGCGACCCAGTCGCGCAGCGCCTCGTTCATCGCGTCTTTCAGCGTGCCCGCGCCCGCCGTCACCGGCACGACTTCGGCGCCGAGCAGCTTCATGCGGAACACGTTGGGCGCCTGGCGCGCAACGTCGGTCGCGCCCATGTAGACCACGCAAGGCAGGCCGAAGCGCGCGCAGACCGTGGCGGTCGCGACACCATGCTGGCCGGCGCCGGTCTCGGCGATGATGCGGGTCTTGCCCATGCGCATCGCCAGCAGGATCTGGCCGATGCAGTTGTTGATCTTGTGCGCGCCGGTGTGGTTGAGCTCGTCGCGCTTGAACCAGACTTGCGCGCCGCCCAATTCCTCGGTCAGTCGCGGCGCGAAATAGAGCGGGCTCGGGCGACCGACATAGTGTTCCAGCAAGTCGTCGAACTCGGCCTGGAACGCCGCGTCGGCCTTGGCCTTGCGGTATTCGGTCTCGAGGTCGAGGATCAGCGGCATCAGCGTTTCGGCGACATAGCGGCCGCCGAACTGGCCGAAGTGGCCACGGTCGTCGGGCTGGTTGCGGAAGCTGTTCGGGGTCTGGACAGTCATGGCATGCCGCTTGGCAGAGCCCGCCGCGCTTGTCCAGATTCGTGCCCCTTGGGCCACACCGCGTGGCTGCAATGCGCGCGACCTGCGCGGCAGGACCGAAATCGATCGGCCATTCATCGTGGCGCAAGGAAGGCGACCCTACCCGGGCACCGCTACGTCGTGAAGGCGGTCTCTTTCCGGGGCCGCCTTTTCTCGTCTGTTGCAGGCCAGTATTGTTTCGTAGGTTGGCCGAAATATTTGCTGACAAGCTTTCTGGATATTCAGAAACTGTGGCATTTTTGTCATGCGTTCTATTGTCTTGGCGTGTGAAGCTCGATTGAGACTTGTCCGTGACTGCCCTTGACCCCTAACCGCTGGGCCGACGGCTGCCCCGATACGGTGGCCTCAATTCAAGGAGGTTTATCATGCGTCTCATTCTTCTCGCCCTTGCCGGCAGCCTGGTGGCAGCAGCCCCGGCCATGGCCAATGAGACCCGTGTCGAAGCGCACACCGGCGTGATCTGGAACCACGGCACGACCGACGCTACGGCTGGCGTCGCCGCGGGCTACGACTTCAACCTGGGCCCGGCGTTTGCCGGCGCCGAAGTCTCGGCCGACAAGATCCTTAACGGCAGCACCAACAAGGTTTCGGTCGGCGTGGTCGGTCGCCTCGGCGCGGGCTTCCTCGGCACCAAGGCCTATGCACTTGGCGGCTATGCCACCGAACCCTGCAGCGGCTGCGCGGGCGCCTGGCAGGTCGGCGGCGGCATCCAGAAGTCGTTCCTGATGAAGTTCTACGGCAAGCTGGAATACCGGCACTACATGTCGGACGACAACTTCCCCAACGCCGATGCGGTCACGGTGGGCGCGGGCGTGAAGTTCTGATTGCCCGGCCCTTGCGGACCCGATGATCGAGACGGGCGGTGCCACTGCGGCGCCGCCCGTTTTTCATGATCACCCGGCGCGGGCCGCGCGGCAGAAGGCGGCGATCCGGCCCTCGTCCTTGACTCCGGGCGCGCTTTCCACGCCCGACGAGACATCGACCAACCCGGCGCCGGTGCGGGTGACGGCATCGGCGACGTTGTCGGGGGACAGCCCTCCGGCCAGCCCCCAGGCGGTCGCGCCGCGATAGGCCGCAAGCAAGGACCAGTCGAACACCAGACCAAGCCCGCCGGGCATCGCCGCACCCTTGGGCGCCTTGGCGTCGAAAAGCAGGAGGTCCACCGCCCCAGCGTAGCGTTCCGAGGCGGCAATGTCGGCGGCAGAGGCGACCGATAGGGCCTTCCACACCGGAACGCCGAATTGGGCGCGCAGGCGTTCGGCGCGCTCGGGCGTTTCCTTGCCGTGCAGCTGGAGGACGTCGAGCCGCGCCGCCTGCATGGCCGCGGCAATGGTGGCATCATCCGCGTCGACAAACAGGCCGACGAGCCGGGTGCGACCATCGTTGCGCGCCGCCAGCGTGGCGGCCTGCGTCATCGTGACGTTGCGCGGAGAGGCCGGGAAAAACACCAACCCCGTATAGTCGACGCGCGCAGCGATGGCGGCGTCGAGGGTCGGGGCGGTGCTGATCCCGCAGATCTTGATGGCAGGGGCTGGCATAGCCCCTGCCATGTGGCGTTTTGCTTAGAGCGGTGCAAGCTCGAAGGTGATGGTGACCTGGGCGGTCAGGTCGAGTTCTCCGGCTGCGACCGGGCTGGGTGCAGGCGAGGCCATCATCATCTTGTCGGCGCGGGCATAGAGCATCGGCGGCTGGGGCGAGTAACCGCCCGCTTCCGAGATGGTTAGCACGCGCACGACCTTGAGGCCGGCCGCGCGGGCATAGAGTTCGGCACGGGCGCGGGCCTTGGTCACGGCATTGACGCGCGCTTCGTCCATTGCGGCCTCGGCCTTGTCGAGCTGGAAGCTCGGGCCATCGACCTGGTTGGCGCCGGCCTTGACCAGCGTGTCGATCGTCTGGCCATAGCGGGCGAGGTCGCGCTGCTTGACCTGAACCTGGTTGGTCGCGCGATAGCCGACGATCACGGGGTCGCCCTCGGTGGTGCCGTCGGGCAGGCGGCGCGGCTGGCCATAGACCGGGCTGACCGAGAGGTTGCTGGTCTGGATGTCGCGCGCGGCGACGCCGGTGGACTTGAGCGCGGCAAGCGTGGCGTTCATCTGCCGGGCGTTGGCGGTCAGCGCCTCGCTAGCGGTCTTGCCTTCGGTGGTGACGCCGGCGGTGAACACAGCCAGGTCGGGAACGCGGGTGCTGCGGCCCTCGGCCGAAACGGTCAGCACGGAATCCCCGGCGGCGACGACCGGTGCGGTCTGCAGCGACTGCGCGCTGGCGGTGCCGGGCAGGACAAGGGCGGCCAGCGGCAGGGCGGCGGCGCTGGCGGCAAGAAGAATACGCTTCATCGGTGACGGTCTCCCTTGGTGATGGCACGCGGTGTGGACGAGCCGACGTTTCCGCGCGCTGAACCGATGCGCCGACAACCGTTCAGGCAATCCGTCGTTCCAGGACGACCATGTCGAACGCGACAGGCAGGGCATAGGGAAAGGGGCGTCGCTCCCCGGTCTGGACATAGCCGCGACGCTCGTACCAGGCGATGAGGTCGGCGCGTGGCGCGATGACCGTCATCTCCATCGACCGCGCCGCGAACGCGGCAATGGCGACGCGCTCCGCCTCGTGCAGCAGCGCACGGCCGATGCCGCCGGCCTGCTGCGCCGGGTCGACGCAGAACATGCCGAGATAGGCCACCCCGCCATCGCGCCTGGTCAGGCTGAGCGTTCCAACCAGCGCCGGTTCCGCATCATCCACGATGCGCTCCGCCAGCACGACGCGCATGTCGGGGGACGTCAGCGCGGCGCTCAGTTCCGCGTCCGAGGTTCGCTCGTCGTGCAAGAGGTCCGCCTCGTGCGTCCAGCCCTGGCGGGCCGTATCGCCGCGATAGGCGCGCTCGACCAGTTGGCGCAGCGCCGGCAGATCGTCCGGCGTCCCGAAGCGGAACCGCAGCATCGCCTCAGAGCGTGGCTTCGATCGCGCGCGCGGCGGCGACCGGGTCCTCGGCGCGGCTGATCGGGCGGCCGATGACCAGCACCGAAGCGCCGGCATGGCGCGCCGCACGCGGCGTCACGGTGCGCTTCTGGTCGCCGAGCGCGGCGCCGCTGCCATCCGCCGGGCGCAGGCCGGGCACGACGAGGTAGCCGTTCTTCCAGCGGCGGTGAATGTCGCCCACTTCATGGCCCGAGCAGACGATACCATCCAGACCTGCTTCCTGTGCAAGGTCGGCCAGGCGGAGGACCTGGTCGTGCGACGATCCCGTCACGCCGGTGCGCGCCAGATCGCGATCGTCGAGGCTGGTCAGGACGGTGACGGCCACGACCTTGCAGTTTTCGCCGGCGGCGGCCTTGGCATCTTCCATCATCGCGCGCCCGCCGGCCGCGTGGATCGTCACGATCGCCGGCTGGAGGACGTGGATCGACTGCATCGCGGCGGCGACGGTGTTCGGAATGTCATGCAGCTTGAGGTCGAGGAAGATCGGCAGCCCGATCTTGGCCATCTCGTGGACGCCGTGGTGGCCATGGGCGCAAAAGAATTCGAGGCCGAGCTTGAGCCCGCCGACATGTCCCTTGACCTTTTGGCCCAGCGCGATGGCGGCGTCGAGGCGGGGGGTATCGACGGCGAGGAAGATCGGGTTGCTCACGGTGTCACAGATCCGTCTGGGCCGCATCGAATGCGGCATCGTGGGTGGGATGGGCGCCCGGCGTCGGGGCGATGCTGGATTCGAGCGCGGCGATGCGCCGCTTCAGTCGCCAGCGACGCACGCGACCCGCGAGCCAGGGCGGCAGGAATCCGGCCAGGAAGAAGACCAGCGCGACGAACCCGACCGGCCACTCGAAGTGCAGGTATCCCGGGCCGAGCGGCCAGAAGTTCACGCGGGCCGGATCGGCGTTCATGGCGATGAACCCGGCGAAGGCGGCAAGCAGCAGCAGCCAGAGAACCATGCGAAGTTGCTTCATCGGTGGCGGCGCGTCCCTGTATCCTAGCGGCGTTTTCTGGCGGCGTTTGTGGACGGCATCGCTGCCGGTCGAACGGTCCTTATCGCCCATGCCCGCCCGGCGGCAAGCCGCAGGCAGATCATGGTCGGGGCGAAACCATAGGGAGATTGCCACAGGAGCGCCAGCCTGAACCACGAACCATCATGGTCGGTCGGCTTGCGCACCCCGCAGGTGCCGTGCATCGTCGGGCTCGATCCCTTCAAGCCGCCCCTGACCCTGGAGATTGCCATGCGCGTGCCCCTGCTTTCCCTCAGCCTTGCCGTCGCCCTCGCAGGTCCGCTCGGCGCGTGCAGCAAGCCCCCCCGGCAGAGCGACGAGGCCGCGATCGCGCAAGTCGAGGCCGCGCAGAAGGAGCGGGCACCGGTGCGCCCGATCACGCCGCAGCCGATCCTCTATCCCGACATCACCAAGGCCAAGCTGCTAGACGCAGGATGTGCCTTCGTCGCGGATGGCGGCGGCATGGGCGCGGTGTTCATGGGGCAGGGGGATCGCGGCGCGATCAAGCTGGCGGACGCCATCGTGATCCTTGCGGCCGACAAGGGCAGTGCGCGCCTGCCCCAGACGGCGTGGTCGCGCTATTCTGGGCGTGACTACGCCCTGACGCTAACCCGCATGGATGGCAGCGACGCAAAGACCCAGGGCACGGTGGAAAGTTTTGCAGGGCAACTGGTGATCACCGATCCCGACGACCGCCCGGTCTATTCCGCCCACGGCACGGTGCAATGCCGGCCCGGCTGACCAAATCTGCGGCAATCTTGTGAAACAATTGCGCATTGCCGCAGATAATAACCGTTCTGGCGATCATTGGTGGGCTTCGCCGTAGACTCGCGACGCCTTGTCGCGCCACTGGGTCGGTGGGGGCGCCAATGATTAAGGGACTTTCCTATGACCAAAGGTCGCCATATCGTACTTCTCTCCGCAATCCTGCCGATGGCGCTGGCAGGTTGCGCGACAACCGGATCGGTGAAGCGTGCCCAGGCTGCGGCAGATAACGCGCAAGTGCGGGCGGACGAGGGGCTGACCGCGGCACAGCGGGCCCAAGGATCGGCCGATCAGGCGAACGGTGCCGCATCGCAGGCGCAAGGGACCGCCAACAACGCGCTGGCTGCGGCGCAGAACGCGGGTTCTGCCGCCCAGGCCGCGACGATGGCTGCGCAGGCGTCGGGTGGGCGCCAGACCGAACTCGAATCGCGCCTCGCCAAGCTGGAGCGCTGGAAGTGGGCCCAGACCCACAAGAAGAAGGGCAAGAAGCGTCATCACGCCAAGCGTCATGCGGCCAAGCAGCCGTCGAACGTGATGCCGGCGACCGCGCGCCAGATGTAATCGCGAAGGAAGGGCAGGAGTGCACATCCTGCCCTTTTTCATGCCGGACGATCGGGCGCCGGCGTCAGTCCGTACCGGATGCGTCGCGAGTGCGGACCATGGCATTGCTCTCCATCGACAGCACCATGACGTCGTCCTGGTTGAAGACGCGGGTCACGGCGCGGAACAGGCCCATTTCCGGGCGCGAGCGGCTGCGGCGCTTCTCTAGGATTTCGGTCTCGACCCGCAGCGTGTCGCCGGGATAAACCGGGTGAGTCCAGCGCAACTGGTCGATGCCGGGGGAGCCGAGACCCTGATGCCCTGCGCGGTCCTGTTCCTCGACGATCATTCCCATCGTCATGGCGCAGGTGTGCCAACCGCTCGCCGAGAGCCGGCCGAAGTGCGTCTTCGCCGCCGCCTCTTCCGAGAGATGGAACGGCTGCGGGTCGTACTTCCCCGCGAACGCGATCACTTCGTCGCGGGTGACTTCGCGGTGGCCGAACCGGCTGACCGCACCGATCTCGAGATCTTCATAATAGCGCATGGCGCGGAGCCTGCCTTGGCCCGCGCCATGCGTCAACCGATCGGTTAAATTTCAGACGTTGAACTTGAAGTGCATCACGTCGCCGTCCTTGACGACGTATTCCTTGCCTTCCTGGCGCAACTTGCCCGCGTCGCGCGCAGCGGACTCACCGCCCAGGCTGACGAAATCGTCATAGGCGATGGTTTCGGCGCGGATGAATCCGCGCTGCATGTCCGAGTGGATCTCGCCGGCGGCATCGGGGGCCTTGGCGCCCTGATGCACGGTCCAGGCGCGCGCTTCCTTGGGGCCGACGGTGAAGAACGTCAGCAGATGCAGCAACTCGTAACCGGCGCGGATCACGCGGTTGAGACCGGTCTCGGTCAGGCCGAGCTCCGCCAGGAACGCGAGGCGTTCGTCGTTGTCCATGCCGATGAGGTCGGCCTCGATTGCGGCAGAGACCACCACGGCCTCGGCGCCTTCGGCCTTGGCCTTCTCGAATACCTTGGCCGAAAACGCATTGCCTTCCGCCGCGCTCTCTTCCTCGACGTTGCAGACGTAGAGCACGGGCTTTGCGGTGAGCAGCTGGGCCTGGCGGAACAGGCGCTCTTCCTCGTCGTCCTTGGGCTGCGTCAGGCGGGCAGGCTTGCCCTGGCGCAGCAGTTCCAGCGCCTGCCCGAGCACCGAGGCCATGGCCTTGGCTTCCTTGTCGCCGCTGGTCGCCTTCTTGGCGGCGGCCGGCACGCGCTTTTCCAGGCTTTCGAGGTCGGACAGCATCAGCTCAGTCTCGACCGTGTCGGCGTCCGACAGCGGATCGACCTTGTTGTCGACGTGCTGGATGTCGTCGTTCTCGAAGCAGCGCAGCACGTGGATGATCGCGTCGACTTCGCGGATGTTGCCGAGGAACTGGTTGCCGAGGCCTTCACCTTTGGATGCGCCGCGCACCAGGCCGGCGATGTCGACGAAGCCCAGCTGCGTCGGGATGATCTTCTGGCTGCCGGCGATCTTGGCCAGGGTGTCGAGCCGGGCATCGGGCACGCCGACGTTGCCGACGTTGGGCTCGATCGTGCAGAACGGATAGTTGGCGGCTTGCGCCGCCTGCGTCTCGGTCAGCGCGTTGAACAGCGTCGACTTGCCGACATTGGGAAGCCCGACGATCCCGCAACGAAAACCCATTTTCCAGTCCTTGGCTTTGACGAGGAGGCCGCGAAATGGCAGCGCCCCGATCCGATGTGCTTTGCGGCCCGCGATGATGGCTGGCGCCCGCAAGGTCAAGGGGCAGGGTGCGCCCCGGCCGGGATTTGCCGCGGCGGTTCTCGATCTTCACCGAAGTTTCAGGGCTTGCTGGCACTCCGGGCAGGATGACCCGCCGTCCTCCCGCCCTCGTTCTGGCCCTGACGCTCGCGCTCGCACCGATGCTTTCGGCCTGCTCCGAAAGCCCGGCTACCCATGCCACGGCCGCGCGGCGCGCCTATGATGCCATGGATTACCCGACGGCGCGGATCGAGGCTCTTGCGGCGCTCGACACCGGCAAGCTCGATGATGCGGCCATGCGTGATCTTCTAGTGTTGCTGGCGCGCACGCAGCTGCGCCTCGGCGATGGCGACGGCGCCCAGACGACCGTGGCGCGGCTAGAGGCGAGCGGTCAGCACGGCGCCGCCATCTATCGCTTGAAAGCGGAAGCGGCGCTGCTGCGCAACCTGCCGCAGCAGACGCTGGCGATGCTGGCCAACGATCCCGATGCCGACGCGTGGCGCCTGCGCGCCGCCGCGTACCAGGCGCTGGGGCAGGGGCCTTCGGCCGTCGATGCCTTCCGCCGCGGCATGGCGGCCGGAGACAACGTCCAGCTGGCGCGCGACTATGCCACGTTCCTGATGACGGCGGAGGATATCCCGGCTGCCGAGCAAGTCCTGCAGCGCCTGCGACGCATCGACGCGGGCGGGCTCGATGCCGCGATGGTCGAAGGCATGCTGTACCAAAAGCAGGGCCGCCTCGATGCCGCGGCGACGACGTACGATCGCGCCATCGCCGCGCATCCCAAGCGGATCGAACCCTTGCTCGAACGGGCCAATGTCGCCGACATGCAGGACCAGCTCGATCGCGCGATCGCGTTCGCCGGCCGCGCCGCGCAACTGGCGCCGTCGGATTCGCGCGTGCTTGCCCTGCAGGTGCAGTTCGCCAGCGAGAAGGGCGATTGGGATGCGGTGCGCCGGTTGCTGGCGCCGCGCGAGGCCGACCTCGATCCGCGCACGCCCGAAGGACTGGCTTATGCAGAGGCGCTGCTGCGACTGGGGCATCCCGAGCAGGCGCGGGTGATCTTCGCACGCGCGCTGCTGCTTTTGCCGCAAAATCCCTATGCGCGGATGATGCTGGCCGAGGCGCAACTGGCGGGCGACGATGCGGCCAACGCGTTGAAGACGGTGCAGCCTCTTGCCGATTCGCTGCTGGCCGGTGCGCGCGAACTGGAGCTGGCACAGCGCGCGGCGCGCGCGGCGGGAGATCCGCGCGCCGACGCGTTTGCGCAGCGCATGCGCTCCGCCCGATTCGATGACAACCAGCGCCTCGCCCGTACCGGCGAAGCAGCAATGGTGCGGCGCGATTGGCCCGGCGCGATCGAGGCCTATCGTGCGCTGCTGGCGCAGGGCGACGACGGCGAGGTCCTCAAGCGGCTGGCCGTGGCCTGCAGCAATGCCGGGCGCCATCGCGAGGCGATCGCCTATGCCGACCGCGCGCTCGCCACCGCGCCGCGCGATCCGGACATGGTCCATGCGGCGGGGCTGGTCCGTCTCAACGCCGGGGAGGACCTCGCCACGGCACGCCAGCTGCTGCGCCGCGCCAGCGACAGCGAGCCCGGCAACGCCCTGTTCCGCGCCGATCTCGCGCGCGCCGGCGCAGGCTGAAGACGTGAAAAGGCCGCCGGTTGCTGGAACCGGCGGCCCTGTATCTGCCGAATGTCAGCCGATCAGCGGCGACGGCGCCGGCGCGCGATGGCAAGGCCCGCCAGTCCGGCAGCCATGAGGCCCAGCATGCCGGGCTCGGGCACGGCGGTGCTGCCGCCGGTCGAACCACCTGTGCTCGTCGATCCACCGGTGCTGGTCGATCCACCGGTACTCGTCGAGCCGCCCGAAGTCGTTGATCCGCCGGTGCTCGTCGTCCCGCCCGACGTGGTGCTGCCACCCGACGTCGAGCTGCTGCCCCCGCACTTGGCAGCGCCGGCCGAGTGGCCGCAGCCGCAGTAGTGCGAATGGAAAAACGTGGCGTGCGCGGGCGCTGCTGCCATGGTGGCGGTGAGCATGGCGGCGGCGAGGGCTGTGAAACGCTTCATCGATGGGTCCCCTGTTCAACGGACGATGGTGTGGCCCAAGGTCTTGGTCGTCAAAGGCCCTGGTTGACGAAGTCCAGAGCAAAACCGGTGCCACTTGCGCATTCCCTAGCACCTGGGTGGTTAATGCATGTTTTCGCAGGCGCGCTTGTAAAGATGCTCGACGCGGATAGTAACATTTTGACTTGGTTGGTTAATCCTGCTGACGCATGGCGACGTCGTTCATGAAACGGGTGTCGTCGCCAGCTGCCAGCCGGTCCGCTTCCCCAGCGACCGCGCCTAGCATGGTCACGAGGTCATCCTGCTCGGCCTTGGCGAAGGGGCCAAGGACGTAGCCGGTGACCCGATCCTTGTGCCCGGGATGGCCGATGCCAAGGCGCACGCGGCGAAACTCGGACCCGCTATGCTGGTCGATCGAGCGCAGCCCATTGTGGCCGGCATGCCCGCCGCCCTGCTTCACCTTCACCTTGAACGGCGCGAGATCGAGTTCGTCGTGGAACACGGTCAGCGCCTCGGTGCCGAGCTTGTAGAAGCGCAATGCCTCGCCCACCGCGCGGCCGCTTTCGTTCATGAAGGTCGCGGGCTTGAGCAGGATGATCTTCTGCGTGCCGATCCGCCCTTCCTGGACCCATCCCTGGAACTTCTTCTGTACCGCGCCGAAGCGATGGACCTCGGCGATCGTGTCTAGCGCCATGAAGCCCACGTTGTGGCGGTGCAGGGCATATTGCGGACCGGGATTGCCCAGGCCGACCCAGATTTGCATGGCATGTCGCTCCGGTGAAGGGGAGGGGTGCGCCGCCTATGGCGCGGTCGCGGCCAAAAAAGAACCCCTCCCGGGCGGGGAGGGGTTCCTTGGTTCGTCACTGCACCGGCGCTGTCGCCGGTGAGCGGCAGATCACGCCTCGGGGGCGGCCGGGGCTTCTTCTTCCTCGGTCAGCACCGTCGGGGTGGCGATCGTGGCAATGGTGAAGTCGCGGTCGGTGATCGCCGAACGGGTGCCGGCGGGCAGGGTCACGGCGCTGATGTGCACCGAGTCGCCCACTTCGAGACCGGCGAGATCGACGACGATCTCATCGGGGATCTTGCTGGCTTCGCAGACCAGTTCCAGCTCGTGGCGAACCACGTTGAGCACGCCACCCTGCTTGATGCCGGGGGCCGAGTCTTCGTTCTGGAACACCACCGGCACGTTCACGTGCACTTCGGCGTTGGCCGAAACGCGCAGGAAGTCGGCGTGCTGGGGACGATCGCTGACGGGGTGGAAGGCCACGTCCTTGGCGAGGGTGCGGACGGTCTTGCCGTCGACGGTCAGTTCCACGATCGCGTTGAAGAAGTGGCCGGTGCCGAGCGCCTTCGCCAGCGCCTTTTCTTCGATGTGGATCGCAACCGGGTCCTGGTTGCCGCCATAGATCACGGCAGGGGTACGGCCTTCGCGACGCAGAACACGGGAGGCTCCCTTGCCAGCCCGTTCGCGCAGCTCAGCCGACAGGGTCAGCGTCTCGCTCATGTTGAATACCTTCCAAAAGAATATCGTTCGTAGCTTTCCGCCGCCACGCCTCCAGGGATGACCATGACGGGGAAGCGGCGGCCCATACCGGATCGCACCGAAAATGCAAGCCGGCACGGGCCACAGGTCTGTCACAACAGGCCACCACGCACCTCCCCATCACCGATGGGGAGGTGGCAGACGCATCAGCGGCTGACGGAGGGGTTCCCCCCCTCAGCCCAGCGCGGCCTGCGCCGCTGCAAGCCGCGCGATCGGCACGCGATAGGGGCTGGCCGAGACGTAATCGAGGCCGACCTTCTCGCAGAACGCGATCGACGCTGGGTCGCCGCCGTGCTCGCCGCAGATGCCCAGCTTGATTTCGGGGCGCGTCTTGCGGCCGCGTTCCGCCGCCAGTTCGACCAGTTGGCCCACGCCCTCGATGTCGAGGCTGACGAAGGGATCGCGCGGGTAGATGCCCTGCTCGACATAGGGGTTGAGGAAGCGCGCGGCATCGTCGCGGCTGACCCCCAGCGTCGTCTGCGTGAGGTCGTTGGTGCCGAACGAGAAGAACGTGCCTTCCTCGGCGATCTCGCCCGCCATGAGCGCGGCGCGCGGCAGCTCGATCATCGTGCCCACGAGGTAGTCGAGCGTCTTGCCCTTGTCGGCGAAGACCTGCGCCGCGACGCGATCGACGAGGGCACGCAGGATCTGCAGTTCCTTCTTGGTCGCGACGAGCGGGATCATCACCTCGGGCACGACCGCCTCGCCCGAACGCGTGGCGACGTCGACCGCCGCTTCGAAGATCGCCTGCGCCTGCATCTCGTAGATCTCGGGGAAGGTGATCCCGAGGCGGCAGCCGCGATGGCCGAGCATCGGGTTGAACTCGTGCAGTTCGCCCGCGCGGCGCTTGAGGTGGTCGACGCCCAGGCCGGTCACTTCGGCCAGTTCCTCGAACTCGGCATCGCCGTGCGGCAGGAATTCGTGCAGCGGCGGGTCGAGCAGGCGGATGGTGACGGGCAGGCCGGCCATGACCTCGAAGATCGCGATGAAGTCGCTGCGCTGTTCGGGCAGCAGCTTGGCCAGCGCGGTGCGGCGGCCGGCTTCGTCTTCGGCGAGGATCATCTGGCGCACGGCCGAGATGCGGCCCGCGTCGAAGAACATGTGCTCGGTGCGGCACAGGCCGATGCCCTCGGCGCCGAACTGGCGCGCGACCTGGCAGTCGACCGGGGTTTCGGCGTTGGTACGCACCTTCATGCGGCGATGCTTGTCGGCCCAGACCATCAGCGTCGCGAAATCGCCGACCAGCTCGGGCTCGACCATCGGGACTTCGCCCCACATGATGTCGCCGTTCGAGCCGTCGAGCGTGATGACGTCGCCCTCGGCAACTTCGCGCGAACCGATGCGGGCCTTGCGCGCGGCCATGTCGATCGACAGGCCCGACGCGCCCGAGACGCAGGGACGGCCCATGCCGCGCGCGACCACCGCCGCGTGGCTGGTCATGCCGCCGCGGGCAGTGAGGATACCCCGCGCGGCGTGCATGCCGTGGATGTCCTCGGGGCTGGTCTCGACGCGTACGAGGATGACCGCGTCACCCCGCTCCGCACGCGCCTGCGCGGTATCGGCATCGAACACCACCGCGCCCGAGGCTGCGCCCGGGGAGGCGGGCAGGCCCTTGGCCAGCACGTCGCGCGGGGCCTTGGGATCGAGCGTCGGGTGCAGCAGCTGGTCGAGCGCCATCGGATCGATGCGCTTGATCGCGGTCGCCTCGTCGATCAGGCCTTCGCCGACCATGTCGACCGCCATCTTGAGCGCGGCCTTGGCGGTGCGCTTGCCCGAGCGGGTCTGCAGCATCCATAGCTTGGTCTTCTCGACCGTGAACTCGATATCCTGCATGTCCTTGTAGTGCTTTTCCAGCAGCTCGAACACGGCCGCCAGTTCGGCATAGGCCTCGGGCATCGCCTCTTCCATCGACAGCGGCTTGGCCCCGGCACGCTCGCGCGCGGCCTTGGTCAGGTACTGCGGGGTGCGGATGCCGGCGACGACGTCCTCGCCCTGGGCGTTGACCAGCCATTCGCCGTAATAGGCCTTCTCACCGGTGGCGGGGTCACGCGTGAAGGCGACGCCGGTGGCCGAGGTATCGCCCATGTTGCCGAACACCATCGCCTGGACGTTGACCGCGGTGCCCCAGTCGGCCGGAATGTCGTTGAGCCGGCGATAGACCTTGGCGCGCTCGCTTTCCCAGCTGTCGAACACCGCGCCGATCGCGCCCCAGAGCTGTTCGTGTACATCCTGCGGGAAGGGGTGGCCGAGTTCGTCGGCGACGATCGCCTTGTACTCGCCGACCAGCTTCTGCCAGTTCTCCGCGGTCATCTCGACATCGGCGTAATAGCCGTTGTCTTCCTTGGCGATCTCCAGCGCATCCTCGAAGCGGTGATGGTCGACGCCGAGCACCACGTCCGAATACATCTGGATGAAGCGGCGATAGCTGTCCCATGCGAAGCGCGCATCGCCCGAATCCGCCGCCAGCCCCTCGACGGTCGTGTCGTTGAGGCCGAGGTTGAGCACGGTGTCCATCATGCCCGGCATCGACACGCGTGCGCCCGAGCGGACAGAGACCAGCAGCGGCGTCGCGGCGTCACCGAACGTGCGGCCGGTGGTCGCCTCGATGTGGGCGAGGCCTGCGGCAACGCCGGCCTTGAGGTCGGCGTCGAAGCTCTTGCCCGCGGTGTTGTATTGCGCGCAAACTTCAGTGCTGATGGTGAAGCCCGGCGGCACCGGCAGCCCGATGCCCGCCATCTCGGCAAGGTTTGCGCCCTTGCCGCCGGTGATGGTCTTGTCCCTGGCCCGGGGATCGTCGTTTCGTGCGCCACCGCCGAAATGGAATACGTATGCACTCATCGTTACAGCCCGTTCCTTGCGCCAGGTATGAAGAACAAAAAATCGTCCGGAGAGGGGGACGGATCGAGGGGCTCAGCCCTCGATCCGGGAGAAGTCCGCCACTTTGTGCACCGCAGCACGAACTTGGTCAAGCAGCGACAAGCGGTGATGCCGCTTGCGTGCATCGCCATCGTTGACGGTAACGCTATCGAAGAACGCGTCGATCGGCGCGCGCAGTGAAGCGAGCGCTGCCATGGCGGCAGTGTAGTCCTCGGCCTCCACTGCGCGCTCAACTTGCGGCACGGCGGTATCGAGTGCTGCCATCAGCGCAGCTTCCGCCGCTTCGGGCTCGTAGCCAAGGCCGGGCTGGCCGTGCACGAATTCCGCGGCGATGTCGCGGAACTCGGGATCGTCGACCAGCACCAGCGGGTCTTCCTCGCCGGTCGGCGGCGAGACGCCTTCGCCATGTGCGCCGGCGTTGGGCGAGCCTTCCTTCTTGAGGATGTTGGCGGCGCGCTTGTACCCGGCGAGCAGGTTGGTGCCGTCCTCGGTGCCGACGAAGGCCTGGAGCGCGGCGACGCGGGCCAGCAGGCGCACGAGATCGCTTTCGCCGCCGAGCGCGAAGACTGCGTCGATGAGGTCGTGGCGCACGCCCGCCTCGCGCTGCTGGACCTTAAGGCGGTCGGCTAAAAATTCAATTACCTGTGCCGAAATCATTCCGTGGCCAAAAGCGAATTGGAAAGCGGTCGTAATTGTCTGTTGTCCCTGTTCTGTTACAGGGATTTGGATATTTTCATGAGTAACAGTAGCGTAAGCCCTTACTGCATCATCCGAGCCGTACGTGATGCCGTATCCTTGGGTCGCATCGTTCGTACCGACAGCAGTCTTGACGACTTGATCGGCCGCTGCGTTCCTTTGCGATTGAATATTTTTCAAGCAAAACTTAACAGCTATTTCTAAGTCTAGGCGCAGGTTATTTATAGTTAATAAGGCTGTTGATGCAATGGCAGCGCGTCTGAGCGCAAAAGGATCACGCGAGCCGGTAGGACGTTGGCCGATTCCGAAAAAACCGACCAGCGTATCGAGCTTGTCCGCCAGCGCGACGCAGACCGAAACCGGAGCGGTGGGCACATCGTCGCCCTGGCCGACCGGCTTGTAATGATCGCGGATCGCATCGGCGACGGCATTGGGCAGGCCCTCGGCACGGGCGTAATAGCCGCCCATCAGGCCCTGCAGTTCGGGGAATTCGCCGACCATGTCGGTGACGAGGTCGGCCTTGCACAGCTCTGCCGCCTGGCGGGCGAGCGCGGGGTCGGCCCCCGGCACCACGCCTTCGCGCGCGAGCCACTCGGCCAGGTCAGCGACGCGCGCGACCTTGTCGGCCACGGTGCCCAGCTTCTCGTGGAAGGTGATGCGCGCCAGCTTCTGCGCCTGCTGCGCCAGCGGCACCTTCTTGTCCTGCTCCCAGAAGAAGCGGGCGTCGGACAGGCGCGCGGCAAGGACCTTGCGATTGCCCGCGACGATCGCTGTGCCGCCGTCGGTCGCCGCGATGTTGGCGGTGCAGACGAAGGCATTGGCGAGGCGCCCTTCGGCGTCGCGGCAGATGAAGTACTTCTGGTTGACGCGCGCGGTCAGCTGGATGACCTCGGGCGGCACTTCGAGGAACGCCTCGTCGAAGCGGCCGAGCAGCGGCTGCGGCCATTCGGTGAGGCCGGCGTTCTCGACCACCAGTCCTTCGTCGTCGACCAAGACCAGGCCGGCTTCGGCCGCCGCGGCGCGGGCCTTGTCGCGCACGATCGCCTCGCGCTCGACATGGTCGACGATCACATGGCCATCGCGCAGCTTGGCGGCATAATCGGCCACGCCGGTGATCGTGATGTCGCCCTGGTGGTGGAAGCGATGGCCGCGCGTGATGGTGCCCGAACGCACGCCGCCCACCTCGCAGTCGATCGCCACATCCCCCAGGATCGCGATGATGCCCGACAGCGGGCGCACCCAGCGCAGGCTCTCCGGACTGAACGAGGCCGCGCCCCAGCGCTGCGACTTGGGCCAGGGGAAGGCGCGCACGATCGCGGGGATCGCCTCGGCCAGCACGTCGCTGGTCGCGCGGCCGGGCTTCTCGGTGATGGCGAAGAGCACGCCGTCGCGCTCGGTCAGTTGCTCGCGCGTCAGGCCGGTCTTGCGCAGGAACCCTTCGAGCGCCTGCGGCGGCGCCGAGGCGCGCGGCCCCTTGACCTCTTCGCTGACCGCTTCGGTCGCCAGCGGCAGGTCGCGCGCGATCAGCGCAAGGCGGCGCGGCGTGGACCATACCCTCACCGCGCCCGCGCTGAGGCCGGCGGCGGCCAGTTCCTTGCGGAACAGCTTTTCCAGATCGGCGCGCGCGCCGGCCTGCATCCGCGCGGGGATTTCTTCCGAGCGCAATTCGAGCAGGAAATCGGCGGTCATGCGGCGTCTCGTGTTGATGCTGGGTTGGTGCTTGTGCCCTTCGACGGGCTCAGGGCGAACGGGGGGCGGGGATGAACCCTGTAACCTACACCCGTTCGGGCTGAGCTTGTCGAAGCCCTTGTGCTGGCATGCGCAGTGCACGCGCCCTTCGACAGGCTCAGGACGAACGGAAGTTTAGAAAGGACCCCGTCACTCACAGCCGTTCGGGCCGAGCCTGTCGAAGCCGCCATCGGTCCAGGCCTGCTCACGCGGTCCACCCCGGGTACTTCTGCGCCCACTCGTCCTTGAACTTGTCCATATAGGCCTCGCACGAACCGCGCGCGAGGTCGCGGACCTTGCCCATGTAGCTGGCGCGTTCCTGGACAGAGATCACGCCGCGCGCCTGAAGCAGGTTGAAGACGTGGCTGGCCTCGATCGCCTGCTCGTAGGCCGGGATCGGCAGCTTTGCCTCGAGGCAGTTGCGGCACTCGGCCACGGCCTTGTCGAACAGGTCGAACAGCGCGGTGGTATCGGCCACCTCGAAGTTCCACTTCGACATCTGCTTCTCGTTCTCGAGAAACACCTGGCCATAAGTCACGCCCTGGCTGTTGTATGCCAGGTCATAGACGTTATCGACGCCCTGGATGTACATCGCGAGGCGCTCGAGGCCGTAGGTCAGCTCGCCCGCGACGGGCTTGCAGTCGAAGCCGCCCATCTGCTGGAAGTAGGTGAACTGGGTCACTTCCATGCCGTCGCACCACACTTCCCAGCCGAGGCCCCAGGCGCCCAGCGTCGGCGATTCCCAGTCGTCTTCGACGAAGCGGATGTCGTGGCTCAGCGGATCGACGCCGATCGCGCGCAGGCTGTCGAGGTAGAGGTCCTGCATGTCCGCCGGGCTCGGCTTCATGATGACCTGGTACTGGTAGTAATGCTGCAGCCGGTTTGGGTTCTCGCCATAGCGGCCGTCGGTAGGACGGCGGCTGGGCTGCACGTAGGCCGCGTTCCACGGCTCCGGCCCGAGCGAGCGCAGCGTGGTGGCGGGGTGGAACGTGCCGGCGCCGACGCGCATGTCGTACGGCTGCAGGACGAGGCAACCCTTCTCGCTCCAGTAGGCGTGAAGGCGCAGGATCATGTCCTGCAGGCTGAGCGGCTGTGATGCGATTGCGGCCATGATGGCCCTGCCCATGGCCGATGGCGCAGGGCAAATCAACCGCCAGCGCAGCGCAAGTGGAGACTTCCCATCACGCGTTGGCCCATGCATGGGATGTCCCATGCACCCGCTTTCCCGCATCGCCGCGTTCGGTCTCCTGCTCATCGCCCTGCCGCCGACGCTGGCCGCCTGCCACAAGCCGCCGGCCCAGGCGGGAGCCGCCGCGCCCGCGCACGTCGCCTTGTGGGAGATTTCCGACACCTCTGGCACCCGCGGCTGGTTGTTCGGCACGGTCCACGCACTGCCGGCGGGGCTGCAGTGGCGCCGCCCGGCGATCGACACCGCGCTGGCCCGGGCCGACCGCCTCGTGCTCGAGATCGCGCAGCCGCTCGATGGCAACGTGGCCGGCGTGGCGCTGGCACGGCTGGCCTACACCCCCGGCCTGCCGCCGCCGTCGGCCCGCGTCGCGATGAAGTACCGCGATGCCCTGGCCAAGGTTTACAAGCAACTCGGCCTCACCGACGCGCAATTTCAGAACGAGGAATCGTGGGCCGTGGCGCTGCAGATCGCGGCGACCGGGGGGCAGAAGGAAGGCATGGACCCGGCCAGCGGTGTCGAGCCGCAATTGCGCCGCCTGATCGGGACCAAGCCGGTCGAAGGGCTGGAAACCCTCGACGGACAATTCGGCATCTTCGATTCGCTGCCGGGGCCCGCACAGATTACGCTGCTCGAACAGGTGGCGGTGGAAGCCGCCGACGACCGTGACGACGAAGCCGACATGCTCAAGCTGTGGCTGCGCGGCGACGACCTCGGCATCGCGCGCGAGAGCCAGACGGGTTTCCTCGGCGATCCGCAATTGCACCAGGCGCTGCTCAGCGGCCGCAATTCCGCGTGGGCCACCAAGATCGACGCGATGCTGAAGGCCGGCGCCATGCCCTTCGTCGCCGTGGGGGCTGCGCATGTCGCGGGCAGCGACGGCCTGCCCGAATTGCTCAAGGCGCGTGGCTGGCAGGTGCGCCGGGTCGACTGAGCCGGCCCATCGCTTTCCGACGTCAGGCGGGCAGGGACGCCAGCCGCTCGGCCATCGCGGCGAAAAGGGCAGGGGTCGACGCGCCGATCAGGCCACGTTCGCCGATCTGGTCCACCCGGTAGGGGCGGCCATCGGGACGCGCGGCCTTGCCGCCGGCCTCGTTGACGAACAGCACGCCGGCGGCATGATCCCAGGGGAGCGTGCGCTCGAAGATCGACACGTCGTTCACGCCCAGCACCAGCCGCGGATATTGCTCCGCCGCACAGCGGGGGATGTCGACCACCGTATAATGCGGCAGGATATGCTGGCGCATCGCCTCGCGCTGGGCGGCGTCCATGAACACCGTGGAGACCGCCGCGACGGGCGGTTGCTGCCCAGTAGCCGCCGCCGTGGCAGTCGCCGTAACCGGTGCGCCATCGACAAAGGCGCCGCGACCTCGCTGCGCCGTGCACAGGCGGCCTGACAGGACATCGTAGATCCAGCCGGCCACGCAGTCACCGTCCTCGGCAAGCGCGATCAGAACGCCAAACGGCGGCTTGCCGGCCGCGAAATTGTTGGTGCCATCGAGCGGGTCGATGATCCAGCACAGCCCCTCGCGCAGGCGCTCCATGATGGCGGGCTCGGCATGGGCGGCTTCCTCGCCGACCACCGCGGCCTCGGGCAGCAGCGCGGAGAGACCCTCGGTCAGAAGGCGTTCGGCATGGGTGTCGGCCACGGTGACGACATCGTCGGCGGCCTTGGCGGTCACGTCCTGGGCCGAAAGCTGGCGATAGCGCGGTGCGATCGCCTCGGCGGCGACGCGGCGGATCAATGCAGCAACGGCGGTGTCGAGGTGCGGCGTCCAGCTCATGTGAACGGCACCGCCGCGATCGTCTGGAAGCCGGGGCGCTGGCGCAGCCGGTCCATCCACGCCTCGACATGGGGCAGGCGCGGTCGCTCGATCGGCAGGCTGAACCAGGTGTGCGCGTAAGTGCCCATCGGGATGTCGGCGATGCCGAAGGCGGTACCGCTGAGGAACGGCGTGCGCGCCAGCTGGTCATCGAGCATCGCCATCAGCGCAGCGCAGGTCTCGGCCGACTTCGCCACGACGGGATCGCTGCCATCCTTGCCGCCGCGCACGCAGCCCAGGAACGCATCGCGTTGCGCATCGGCGTAAAGGAATTGCCAGTCCATCCACTGGTCGCCCATCGCCCGCGCGGCGGGATCGGCGGGCCACAGCGCCGGCGCATGCGCGGCCGCAAGGTAGCGCAGGATTGCGTTCGATTCCCACACCGCGACCTCGCCATCCTCGATCATCGGCACGAGGCGATTGGGGTTCTTCGCCAGATAGTCGGGCGTGTAGCCGAAGGCGCCGCCCATCTCGCGCCGATCGTAGGCCAGGCCGCATTCGATCGCGCCCCACACCACCTTCTTGACGTTGTGCGAGTTGATGCGCCCCCAGATCACCAGCATCGCGGCTCAGCTCCGGTAGTCGGCGTTGATCGAGATGTAGCCATGCGTCAGGTCGCAGGTCCACACCGTCGCGCGGCCCCCGCCGAGGCCGAGATCGACCTCGATCGAGATCTCGCGGCCCTTGAGGTGTGCGGCGACCGGCGTCTCGTCGTAATCGGCCAGCGGCTGGCCGTCGCGCGCTGCCCAGGTTCCGCCAAAGCCGATCGACAGCCGGTCACGGTCGGCAGGTTCGCCCGCCTTGCCCACGGCCATGACCACGCGGCCCCAGTTGGCATCCTCGCCGGCGATGGCGGTCTTGACCAGCGGCGAGTTGGCGATGGCAAGGCCGACCCGGCGCGCGCTGGCGTCGCTCACCGCGCCCGAGACGCCGACCGCGATGAACTTCTGCGCGCCTTCGCCATCCTTGACCACGAGATGCGCCAGCTCGCGGCAGACCTGTTCGATCGCCGCAGCGAACGCCTCGCCGCCCGTGTCGGCGCGGCTGGCGATGCGCGCGTTGCCGGCCTTGCCGGTGGCGAAGGCCAGCACGGTGTCGCTGGTCGAGGTGTCGCTGTCGACGGTGATGCACGAGAACGTGCGTTCGTTGGCGGACGAGAGGCATTCCTGCAGGAACGCCGGGCTGACGTCGGCATCGGTGAAGACGTAGCCCAGCATCGTCGCCATGTCGGGCGCGATCATGCCCGACCCCTTGATGATCGCCGACAGCGTGACGGTGGTATCGCCGACGATCGCCGTTGCGGTCGCGCCCTTGGCGAAGGTGTCGGTTGTGCCGATGGTCTCGGCCGCCTCCTGCCAGGTGCACGGCGCCGCGACCAGCGCGGCCTCGATCCCGGCGCGTGCCTTGTCCTTGGGCAGCGGCACGCCGATCACCCCGGTGGAGGAGACGAAGACCTCCTCGCGCGCGCATCCGGCGTGGGCTGCGACCTGGTCCATGATCGCCTCGACCGCCTCGCGTCCGCGATAGCCGGTGAAGGCGTTGGAATTGCCGGCATTGACCACCAGCGCCCGGGCGTGGCCTTGTGCCAGGTTCTGCCGGCCGATCTCGACCTCGGACGAGCAACAGACGTTGCGCGTGAAGACGCCGGCAACCGCAGTCCCCTCGGCCAGCTCCACGTACGTCAGGTCGCAGCGACCCCAGTCCTTGTATCCGGCGCGGGCGATGCGCGGTGTCACGCCGGCGATCGCGGGCAGGGCGGGGAACGGCGTGGCGAGCGGGGAAGTGGCGTCCGACATGGGGCGGGTGCCTAGCGATTTGCGATGCGCTCGTCCACGGCGCCGTGGGCTTTCGAAACGGTGCGAACACGCGTTGACAGGGCCAAGGCCCGCATTCATCCCGGTCATCGTCAAAAATCAGGGGGTTGCGGCAATGACTATAACGGTGCGGGGCCTATCCGCTGTTGGCGGTCTGGCATTTCTGGCGGTCCCGGCAATGGCGCTCGCAGCAGCGACGCCCGCTCTGCCGGACTCGCCACCCCAGCCATCGGGAAATCCCGGCAGCTGGGTTACGGCAAACGACTATCCCCACACCAGCGATCCCTATGCCAGCGGCACGACTCAATTCCAGCTCGCCGTCGATGCCTTGGGCAAAGTCACGGATTGCATGATCACTCATAGCAGCGGCCACGCCGAACTCGATGCCGCAACCTGCCGGCTGTTTCGCGAGCGCGCCGCGTTTGTCCCCGCGATGCACGCCGGTAAGCCCGTGCCCGGCACTTATTCGAACAGCGTCCTTTGGCAGAAAAGCCCGGACTCCGGCGAACCGCGGATGCCGACGCCCTATCGCCAGCAACTTATCTACACGATCGCGGCCGATGGCACGGTCGCGGGGTGTGAGGGCATCGACAACGAGGGCAATCACCGGACGGCGGGACCAGGTACCGAGCTGATCGAATGCCCTGCCGGCAAGCAATTCCCCATTCCGCGCGATGCGGCGGGCAAGCCTGTGGCGCGCCGCGTGACGGCGACATTCACCCTCACGGTCGATGACGTGCGCTGACGGTTAGAGCGCCCACGCCGTTCTGAGCGCCGCCGTGTCGCGCGCCGCATCTGCCGTTTGCACTTTACGTGCGGCGAGCCGTTCCCTATCTCGGCTCGCGATGCGGTTTCTGCTCGTCCTGTTTGCGCTGCTCAGTGGCCTTTCCCTGCCGGAGGCGGCGAATGCCGTGCCGCGCACCGAGGTGGCCGGGCCGCAGCATGTGGGCGCGGCCCTCGTGCCGGTGGCCGTGCACTGCGTGGTTCAGGCCGCGCGCGTCGAGGCCGCCCGGCCCAGTTTCCATGTCGCGCAGCAGGCACCGCACCCGGTGCTCGAGCCGGTCGCAATGGGCTTTGCCGCCACGCAGCGTTCCGACCGCGCCCGCGAATAGCGCGCCGGAGCAGCCTGACCTGCCGGCGCGATTTCGCCGGCACCAAATCCCGACATCTGCGTTTGCCGCCCGAAGCGCCTGACCGGCGCCGGCGTTCGCGCCCCATACTTCGACAGACAGGAACCACCCGCCATGTTCGGCGCCCTCGCCAAGTCCCTCTTCGGTTCGTCCAACGACCGCTACGTCAAGTCGCTCGACAAGCTGGTCAAGCAGATCGCCGCCTTCGAACCCGCCGTCCAGGCGATGAGTGACGAAGAGCTCGCGGGCCAGACCGTCAAGTTTCGCGCCCAGCTGGAAGCCGGCACCAAGCTCGACGACCTGCTGCCCGAAGCCTTCGCCACCGTGCGCGAGGCTGCCACGCGCACCATGGGCATGCGCCACTTCGACGTGCAGATGATCGGCGGCATCGTGCTCCATCGCGGCGAGATCGCCGAAATGCGCACCGGCGAGGGCAAGACCCTGGTCGCGACGCTGGCGGTCTATCTCAACGCGCTCGAAGGCAAGGGCGTTCACGTCGTGACCGTCAACGACTACCTCGCCAAGCGTGACGCCGAGACCATGGGCGTGCTCTACAAGTTCCTCGGCCTGACGGTCGGCGTGATCGTGCCGAACCTCAACGAGTACGAGCGGCGCGAGGCCTACGAGGCCGACATCACCTACGCGACCAACAACGAGCTCGGCTTCGACTACCTGCGCGACAACATGAAGCACGAGCGCAGCCAGATGGTGCAGCGCGCCTTCAACTACGCGATCGTCGACGAGGTCGACTCGATCCTGATCGACGAGGCACGCACCCCGCTCATCATCTCCGGCCCAACCGACGACAAGAGCGACCTCTACATTTCGGTCGACGCGGTGGTGAAGACGATCGACCCCTCGCTTTACGAGGCGGACGAGAAGACCAAGAGCATCACGCTCACCGAAGACGGCGTCGAGTGGGTCGAGCGCGCGCTGGAGACGGCGGGGCTGCTGGTCGGCACCAACCTCTACGACGTCGAGAACACGATGGTGGTCCACCACCTCGACCAGGCGCTCAAGGCCAATGTCATGTTCAAGCGTGACATCGACTACATCGTCAAGGACGACAAGGTCGTCATCATCGACGAGTTCACCGGCCGCATGATGGACGGCCGGCGCTGGTCGAACGGCCTGCACCAGGCGGTCGAGGCCAAGGAAGGCGTCAAGATCGAGCCCGAGAACCAGACGATGGCCTCGATCACCTTCCAGAACTACTTCCGCATGTATCCCAAGCTTTCGGGCATGACCGGCACCGCCGCGACCGAGGCGCCCGAATTCTTCGACATCTATAAGATGAACGTCGTCTCGATTCCGACCAACGTGCCGGTGCGCCGGATCGACGAGGACGACGAGTTCTACAAGAACACCAACGACAAGTTCGCCGCCATCGCGCGGCTGATCCGCGAGAAGCACGAGATCGGCCAGCCGGTGCTGGTCGGCACCGTGTCGATCGAGAAGTCGGAGCTGCTGAGCGAGTTCCTGACCCGCGAAGGCGTCAAGCACGCGGTACTCAATGCCCGCTTCCACGAGATGGAGGCGCACATCGTCGCGCAGGCCGGCGGTCTTGGCGCGGTGACGATCGCCACCAACATGGCCGGTCGCGGCACCGACATCAAGCTGGGCGGCAACCTCGAATTCCGCGTGGAGGACGAGCTGCGCGACATGCCCGAGGGGCGGGAACGCGATGCCGCGATCGCGCGCATCGCCGCCGAGATCGAGGTGCAGCGTGCCAAGGTGCTCGAAGCCGGCGGCCTGTGCGTCATCGGCACCGAGCGCCACGAAAGCCGCCGCATCGACAACCAGCTGCGCGGCCGTTCGGGCCGCCAGGGTGACCCCGGCCTGTCGAAGTTCTACCTCTGCCTCGAAGACGATCTCCTGCGCATCTTCGGACCGGACACGCTGTTCGCCCGCATGATGAACTCGAACCTTGCCGATGGCGAGGCGATCGGGTCGAAGTGGCTGTCGAAGGCGATCGAGACCGCGCAGAAGAAGGTCGAGGCGCGCAACTACGATATCCGCAAGCAGGTCGTCGAATACGACGACGTGATGAACGACCAGCGCAAGGTCATCTACGAGCAGCGCGCCGACATCATGGACGCGGGTGCGGTCGACGACGTGGTGGTCGACATGCGCCACGATACGATCAACGCGTTGGTCGCCGATGCCTGCCCCGCCGGCTCCTATCCCGAGCAGTGGAACATGGCCGGCCTTGCCGAGCGCACAGTCGACGTGCTGGGCCTGACCCCGCCGTTCGACCACTGGCTGGAAGAAGACGCGATCGAGCCGGACCTCATCGCCGAGCGCCTGATCGCACTGGCCGATGCGCACATGGCCGCCAAGCTCGACACCGTGGACAAGGACTCGTGGGGCAACCTCGAGAAGTCGATCCTGCTCGAGCGGCTCGATCACCACTGGAAGGAACACTTGGCGACGCTCGACGCGCTGCGCCAGGTGGTGTTCCTGCGCGCCTATGCGCAGAAGACGCCGATCAACGAATATAAGCAGGAAGCCTTCGGCCTGTTCGAGAAGATGCTCGACTCGATCCGCGAGGACGTGACGCGCATCCTGATGATCAGCGAGATCCAGATGCAACCGATGCAGGATTTCACCCTGCCCGAGCTGCCCGATTTCCTGACCAGCCACATCGACCCGTTCACCGGCGAAAACGACGCCACGCCCCAAGTTCCGGGCGCGGCGGCGATGCTCGGCGCGATGGGTGGAGGTTACGGCGCCGCGGCGGCCGCGCCGGTTGCGGGCGAAGACCCCTATGCCGGCCAGGGCATCAATCGCAACGCCCCGTGCCCCTGCGGTTCGGGCCAGAAGTACAAGCACTGCCACGGCGTGGCAGCGTAAGATCGATCAAGAGGATATTGCAGTGGACAAGACCATCAAGCTGACGCTGACCGAAGACGAGGGCGAGATGATCGTCGACGCGCTCGACGTCGATCTCGAAGGCTATCTCGAATCCGCCAAGGAAGCGCGCGGCAACAACAACCGCGCCGACGTGGAAACCTTCACCGAGGCGGCCGAGCGCATCCAGAAGCTGATCGCCAAGATCCGCGCGCTGCTCGACTGATCGTCGACGACCGACACAAAAAAGGGGCGGGAGCCAAGCGCTCCCGCCCCTTTTTTTGCGTCTGCTTCTTCCCTCCCGCCTGCGGGAGGGGCCGGGGGAGGGCGTGTTCGATCCCGCGTCAGCGTATCAAACGCCGCGCCCCCCTCCGACCGCCTGCGGCGGCCACCTCCCCCCGCGGGGCGGAGGGAGGATCGTCAGCCTAGCGCGGCCTGCTTTTCCGCGGCCAGCCGGTCAAGTTCGGCACGGCTGCGCTTTTCGGCGGCGGTCTTGAGCTGGCCGCACGCGGCGTCGATATCGCGGCCGCGCGGGGTGCGCACCGGGGCGGAGATGCCCGCCTCGAACACGATCTCGGCGAAGCGCTTGATGCGTTCGGGCGTCGAGCATTCGTAAGGTGCGCCGGGCCAGGGGTTGAACGGGATCAGGTTGACCTTGGCCGGCAGCTTGTAGTGCTTGAGCAGGCGCACCAGTTCGCGCGCATCGTCGTCGCTGTCGTTGCGATCCTTGAGCATCACGTATTCGAACGTGATGCGCCGCGCGTTGCTCGCACCGGGATAGTCGGCGCAGGCCTGGAGCAGTTCCTCCAGCCCGTACTTGCGGTTGATCGGCACGATCTCGTCGCGCACATCCTTGGTCACGGCGTGGAGCGAGACGGCAAGGTTCACCCCGATCTCTTCGCCCGCGCGCGCCATGGTCGGCACGACGCCGGCGGTCGAAAGCGTGATGCGGCGCTTGGATAGCGCGAGGCCGTCTCCGTCCATCACCAGCTTGAGCGCATCGCGCACATTATCGAAATTATAGAGCGGCTCGCCCATGCCCATCATCACGATGTTAGTGAGCAGGCGCCCGTCCGAGGTGTAGGTGCCTTCTTCCTCGTCGAGGTCGAGGCCAGCCATCGAGCCCTTGGGCCATTCGCCCAGCGCATCGCGCGCGAGCATGACCTGCCCGACGATCTCGCCCGGCGTCAGGTTGCGGACCAGGCGCATCGTGCCGGTGTGGCAGAAGCGGCAGTTGAGCGTGCAGCCGACCTGGCTCGACACGCAGAGCGTGCCGCGATCCGCGTCGGGGATGAACACCATTTCGTAGTCGTGCGCGTCGGAGGTGCGCAGCAGCCACTTGCGCGTGCCATCGGTCGAGACTTGCGCCTCGACCACGTCGGGCCGGCCGATGACGAAACGGTCGGCCAGCCAGGGGCGCATGGTCTTGGCGATGTCGGTCATCGCCTCGAACTCGGTCACGCCGCGATGATAGAGCCAGTGGAACACCTGCTTGGCACGCAGCTTGGCGGCCTTGGCGTCGAGCCCGGCCGCGGCAAAGAGTTCGGCGATGCGTGGGCGGGGCAGGCCGATGAGATCGACCTTGCCATCGCTGCGCGGCGTGACATCGCGCGGAACGGGCACGGGATCGACATGGCCGGGGATCGGCATCGAGGTCGGCATCGAGGTCGATGCGGAGGCGGTGCTCTCCGCGACAGGCGAAATGGGGGCGTTCATCCCGCGCCATATACGCATTTATCGGAAAATCGCCAGTGGTGGTGTCGATGCCTCCTCCTCACCGGCCATCGGGATGGCTGTTGCAAAGATGCCACAGCATCTTGTTGTGTCACGTTCATGAAACTTATCGGGCCACCGCGCCGTTCCTTGGCTGTCTGTCGGGTCGCACAACACCGATCGCCAAAATGGAACCTTGCAAGGTTTCGGCGATCGGCCGGCAAGACCAGAACAGTTCGCATGGAGTATGTTTTATGAAGATCATGATCGCCAGCCTGGCTGCCGCCTCGGCCCTCGCCGTTGCCGCTCCCGCCTTCGCGCAGGACACTGCAGGTACGCCGGAAATGCCGAACCGCACGTTCTCGGGCCCCCGCGTCGGCGCGGTGCTCGGCTATGACGTTAGCCGTTCCGGCAGCTCGGTCGACAATGACAACACCCGCAACCAGAAGCAGTCGATCAACGGCATGCTCTACGGTGGCGAGATCGGCTACGACGTGCCGGTCGGTTCCAATCTGGTTGTCGGCATCGACGGTGAAGTGACCGGCAGCACGGCCAGCTACCGCCGCACGGTCGAGCCCAACACCTTCAACCTCGGCCGCGTCGATGCCGGCCGTGACCTCTACGTCGGTGCGCGCGTCGGTTACGCCGTCTCGCCCAAGGCGCTGGTCTATGTGAAGGGTGGCTACACCAACGCCAGCTATAAGCTCCAGGGCCGCAACGGCACCGGTGACAGCACCGAAGACTACCGCATCACGACCGACGGCTACCGCGTCGGCGGCGGCGTGGAATATGCCTTCAGCCCGAAGACCTACGGCCGCATCGAGTATCGCTACTCGAACTACAGCCGCGCGAACTTCAACTTCGACGGCAACACCAGCGACCGCTTCGATGTCGACACCGACCGTCACCAGGTCGTCGCCAGCTATGGCCTGCGCTTCTGATCGCACGCTGATGGTTTGACGCAGACGGGCCGGGAGGGAGACCTTCCGGCCCGTTTCGTTAGTTCAAAGACCCGCGCAGCCCAAGGTCGCTGCGTCGAGCGCGGACGCCGCACCGCGCAAGGGGTATGTGTCGCGGAACGTGCGGCCGTCACGGCCCTTTCCGGCAATGGTCAACGCTGGTGCGGAGCGCAGCTTGGCGAGGATGCCCGCGTCCATCCGCCGGTCCTGCGCCCAGGCGCTCGCCTCGGCCGCCATCAGGACGAAGCTTTCGCCGTCGAGCGTCGCGGTCACCTTGCTGCCGGGCGCGATGCGGTGCGACAGCCGCCAGTGCACCTCGCCCCGGATATTGCGACGCGGCCAGGTGCCGACCGTCATGAACGGCACGAGTTCGCGGTTGCGGCCCCCTGCGGCCGCCATGGCGATCGCATAGCAACGTGGCACGGCGGGATCGCGAAAGGCGCCCCACTCGTTCCACACCCCGAGCGAGTCGCGGGCGGACGCCGGCATGGCCGATGCGGCGAGGGTGGCGGCGGCGATCAGCCCTCGGACAAGTCGCGCCATGCGATCACGTCGTTGTCGGTGGCGATGAACAGTCCGTCCTGCACCTCTTCGGGCTGCTGCGCGGCAAGCACCATGGCCTCGCCAAGCGGTCCGTAAAACAGCGTTTCGGCGGTGCCGATCTCGGGGCCATCGCCCAGGTAATAGAGCCGCACGGTGGCGCCTTCGCTGGTCGTGCGCATCAGGCGTCCCCCTCGTTGCGCAGGGCGTGGGCATCGACATGGCGGGCGAGGGCATCGCGGGCCGCGTCATCGGCCGCCTTCTGCGCGCGCGTCCGTCCGAACTTGGCGCGATTGCTGGCGGCCTGGACGTCCGCGTCGCGCCGTGCCTTGGCCTTGCGCGCCATGCGCAGGTTGACGATCTCGGCCATCAGGCGTGCTCCGTCCCGCGGGCCGAGCCGAAGAACACGGTCTCCACGCCATCCTCGATCAGCGCGATCGACCCCTGGACCAGCGAGGGCGCGATCGGGGCGTGATGTTCGGGATGGAGCGGCAGGCCCGCGAGCAATCCGCGCAGCACGCGGCTGGAAATGCCGTGCATGACGACGATATGATCGCCGCGATCCTCGCCGGCATCGCGCACCGCGTCGATCCAGCGCGTCAGGCGCGCGGCGATCGCGACGTAATCTTCGCCATCGGGCGCCGGGCGCAGCAGGTGGTCGGCCAGCGTGATCGGGCCATGGTCAGCCTCGACGTCGTCGTAGCCGCGGCCGCACCACGATCCCATGTCGATCTCGAACAGGTCGGGCGTGCGGTTGGCGGCGAACCAGTCGATCCCGAGTTCCTCGGCGATCAGCGAGGCCGTCTGCAGCGCACGGCCGGTGTCGGAGATATGCAGCCGCACCGCGGGGCGCTCGCCCAGTTCCCCGCGCAGCGCCTGGCCCATCATCGTCGCTTGCTCGCAGCCTTGGCGGGTCAGCGGCGTGTGCATCGCGTTCGACTGCAGTCGCTTCGCGGCATTGTAGACGGTCTCGCCATGGCGCAGCACGAAGTATCGCCCCTTGAGCAGCGGCTGGGGTCGTCGATCGCTCATGCCGGCACCGGATAGCTAATCGCCATGATTTCCCACTCCTTTTCGCCGGCGGGCAGGCGCACGATGCGCAGATCGCCGACCCGCGCGCCGCGCAGCGCCCGGGCGATCGGTGCGCCCCAGCCGATCAGCCCGCGCGAGGCATCCTGCTCGTCGTCGCCCACCAGGGTCAACAAGCGGCGGTTGTCGTCCTCGTCGGCGATCTCCACCGTCGCCCCGAAAAGGACGCGCGTGCGATCTTCCTGCCGGGCGGGGTCGACGACGCGCGCCGCCTTCATACGCCGGGCAAGGAATGCCAGTTCGCGGTCGATCTCGCGCATCCGCTTGCGGCCATAAAGATAATCGCCGTTCTCCGAGCGATCGCCATTGCCTGCCGCCCAGCTGACGATCTCGACGATCGCCGGGCGCTCGGTGCCGAGCAGATGGTCGTAGCGCGTGCGCAGCGCTGCGAGCCCGGCGGGGGTAATCGGGTTGCCGTCGGGCTTCACGGACGGGCGGCTCCGCCGCAGCGGGCCGCGTTCACCACTTTTGCGACCATATCGGCAGCACGCCCGGCTTGCTGGCACGGATGCGGGTCGCGGCGCGGCGGCGCAGCCACAGGATCGACCAGTCCCCGCGGACCTGCCGTGCCGCAAGGCGCAAGCCGGCGCGCGCATAGGCGGCGCGCACGGCGCGTTCCTGCGTCGCCAGCAGACCCGCCAGCAGCACGTGACCACCCGGCCGCACCGCCGCGGCGAAGGCCGGCGCGAGCTCGATCAGCGGGCCGGCAAGGATGTTCGCGATCAGCAGATCGTACGGCGCGGCGAGCTTCAGCAGCGGGTGATCCATTCCCGGCGCGATGACCATGGCGAGCTTGCCGGGGCCATCGCCCAGCGGAACGCCGTTGGCATCGGCATTGGTGGCCACCACCGGGCCGCAGACCGCGTCGATGTCGCTGGCCACGGCGTGGGCGCGGGGCCAGAGGTGCAGTCCGGCAAAGGCGAGCAGGCCGGTACCCGTGCCGATGTCGGCAAGGTTGCGCACGACCGCGCCACTGGCCTTCATGCGTGCCAGCATCGCGAGGCAGCCCGCCGTGGTCGCATGCTGGCCGGTGCCGAACGCCTGGCTCGTCGGGATCAGCAGGTTGCGCAGGCCGGGTTGGTCGCGCGGCGGATATTCGGGGGTGTGGACGTGGAACGGCCCCTCGAGGATCGGCTCGACGCCTTGCTGGCTCAGCGTGACCCAGTCTTCCTCGGGCAGCTTCTCGACCTGCATGTCGGGCGCGCCATCGGCGAAGAGTGCCGCGATCGCGGCGCGCTCGTCTTCGCCCGGCTCGTCTGCCATCCAGGCCTCGAGCTGCCAGTCCTCGGGCTTGTCCTCGGCGATCTCGCTGCCGGCGATGACGATGCCGGCGTCCCAGTCGAAGGCGTCCTCATGCGCGATGAGCGCAGCCTCGATGACCGGGCGCGGGGCGAGGATGGTGATTTTCCAGCTCATGGCGCGGGCTTTTGCGGCGCGCCGGCCTCCTTGGCAAGAGTCTCGTCCAGCCGTGCGGCCCCGCGCGCGGCATAGGCCCGGCAGGCGCCGGGATCGCGGGGCGGCGTTCCGTGCGCCAGCCGCGCGAAGAGCTCGGAGGCTTCGGGATGCGGTGTCATCAGGATGTCGCATGGCAAAGCCGCAACCGTCGTCAGCGCGCGGCGGAATGACGCGACATAGGCCGGGTGGTCGGAAAATCGCCACGGCCCGCTGGCGAGTGCGGTGACGCTGTCGGCATAGGCCATCGCGCGGCAGTCGGCCCCGACGCAACTGCGCCACGTCCAGCTTGTCGAGCCGGGCGAATGGCCCGGGGTCGCGTGGGCGGCCAGCCGCAAGGGACCGACCGAGACCACGGCTCCATCATCGACGATGCGATCGGCCGTGACGGCGGGGGATGGTCGCAGGCCTGCGGCCTGCGGATCGCCGGCAGGCACCGTGCCGCTCGCCAAGGCCTTTGCCGAGGGCGCGCGCAACGCGAGCCGCGCGCCGGTCGCCCGCTTGAGCGCGGCGAGCGCGCCGGCATGGTCCCAATGTTCGTGGCTGGAGACGATCCAGCGCACGTCCCGCGGGCGGAAGCCGGCTGCGCGAATGTTCGCCAGCACCAGCGGCGCCGCTTCGGGTACGCCGCCGTCGACGAGGATGTGCCCGGCGGGCGAGGTGACGAGCACGGCGCTGATCCCGCAGGTCCCGACGTACCAGGTATTGCCGAAGATGCGCTGCGGCGGGGCGGGGGCATCCCACGCATCGCGCCCCTCGCATGCTGTCGCCAGCGTTGGCATGGGGCCTGCGGCAGCGGGCCGGGCGGCGGCGCTGGCGGGCAGGGTTGCCATGGCGAAAAGCGCAGGGACGCCAAGCGCCGCGAGCGCGGTTGCGAAAGTCGGGAATCGGTGCATCGGCTGCACTTTGGTCGGTATCCTGCCGCAGGACAACATACGAATGTGCGGCGTTTGGCAGCATGCCCGTTCGCCGGCTTGCACCCGGGGGCTTTTCGACTAATAGCGACTCGATACGACGGGTGACCCGTTCGACGGTCGCCGTTTTTGCGAGAAGAAGGGGAAGTTCCATGGCGCTGGCGCGCAGCAACCGGCCACTTTCGCCGCACCTCCAGATCTGGCGCTGGGGTCCGGCCATGCTGGTCTCGATCCTCCACCGCGTGACCGGCAACGGCATGGCCTTCGTCGGCCTGTCGCTCCTGCTGTGGTGGCTGGGTTCGATCGCCAGCGGTCCCGAGGCCTACGAGACCTTCATGACCTACGTCTGGACGGGCGCCGCCGGCGGCCTGTCGACGATCACCGCGATCCTCGGCAAGATCGTCCTCGTCGGCCTGACCTGGGCGTTCTTCCAGCATGCCGCGTCGGGCATCCGTCACCTCGTGCTCGACATCGGCGTCGGATACGAACTTTCGGCCAATGCCCGTTGGTCGGTCTTCACGCTGATCGTTTCTGTCGGTCTTACCGCCCTGTTCTGGGGTTTCGTGCTGCTGCGCTGAGCGCCGGCACGCACAATTTCGGAGGTTTGCATGGGTAACGGCACTTCGATCGGTCGCGTCCGCGGGCTGGGTTCCAGCCACGCCGGCACGCACCACTGGCTTGCACAGCGCCTGACGGCGGTGGGCAACCTCATTCTCATTCCCTTCCTCGGCGTCAGCCTCGCGCTGCTGCCCGCGCACGACTACGTGACGCTGCACACCTGGGCGGCCAAGCCGCTCTCGGCGACGATGCTGGTGTTGCTGGTCCTCAACACGCTGTACCACGCGCGCCTCGGCGTGCAGGTCATGCTCGAGGACTACATCCACGAAGAAGGCGGCAAGGTCGCCGCGTGGATGCTTGTCAACATCGTGCCCGCCGCCGCTGCCGTGTTCGGCATCGTCTCGATCATCCGCATTGCACTCGGGGGCGCCTGAGCCATGACTGCTCCGTACAAGATCATCGACCATACCTACGACACCGTCGTTGTCGGCGCCGGCGGTTCGGGCCTGCGCGCCACGATGGGCGCGGCCCAGGCCGGACTGCGCACCGCGTGCATCACCAAGGTCTTCCCGACCCGTTCGCACACCGTTGCGGCGCAGGGCGGCATCGCCGCCTCGCTGCAGAACAACACGCCGGACCACTGGACCTGGCACATGTACGACACCGTCAAGGGGTCGGACTGGCTGGGCGACCAGGACGCCATCGAATACATGGTGCGTGAAGCCCCGGCCGCGGTCTATGAACTCGAGCACGCTGGCGTGCCGTTCAGCCGCAACCCCGACGGCACGATCTACCAGCGCCCGTTCGGCGGCCACATGCAGAACATGGGCGAAGGCCCGCCGGTGCAGCGCACCTGCGCCGCAGCCGACCGTACCGGCCACGCCATGCTCCACGCGCTGTACCAGCAGAGCCTGAAGTACGACGCCGACTTCTTCATCGAATACTTCGCGATCGATCTGATCATGGAGAACGGTGAATGCCGCGGCGTCATCGCGCTGTGCATGGACGACGGCTCGATCCACCGCTTCCGCAGCCATGCCGTGGTGCTTGCCACCGGCGGCTACGGTCGCTGCTACTTCACTGCCACCTCGGCCCATACCTGCACCGGCGACGGTGGCGGCATGGTGCTGCGCGCCGGCCTGCCACTGCAGGACATGGAATTCGTGCAGTTCCACCCGACCGGCATCTACGGCGCGGGCGTGCTCATCACCGAGGGTGCGCGCGGCGAGGGCGGCTATCTCACCAACTCCGAGGGCGAGCGCTTCATGGAGCGCTATGCGCCCTCCGCGAAGGACCTTGCCAGCCGCGACGTCGTCTCGCGCTCGATGGCGCTGGAAATCCGCGAAGGCCGCGGCGTCGGTCCGCACAAGGACCATATCTTCCTGCACCTCGACCACATCGACGCCAAGGTGCTGGGCGAGCGTCTGCCGGGGATCACCGAGAGCGGCAAGATCTTCGCCGGTGTCGACCTCACGCGCCAGCCGCTGCCGGTCGTGCCCACCGTCCACTACAACATGGGCGGTATCCCGACGAACTATCACGGCGAGGTCATGACGATCGGCGCCGACGGCAACCCCGAGACGGTCGTCCCTGGCCTGTTCGCGGTGGGTGAAGCGGCCTGCGTATCGGTCCATGGCGCCAACCGCCTCGGCTCGAATTCGCTGATCGACCTCGTCGTGTTCGGTCGCGCCACCGGTCTGCGCCTCAAGGAACTGATCAAGCCGGGCACCGCGCACGCTTCGCTGCCCAAGGACAGCGCCGACCTCGCGCTGACCCGCCTCGACCACTTCCGCAACGCCAAGGGCGGCTCGCCGACCGCGAAGATCCGCACCGAGATGCAGCGCGCGATGAGCCAGCACGCGGCGGTGTTCCGCACCGACGAACTGATGGCCGAGGGCAAGGAAAAGCTGACGCAGATCTATGCGCAGATGCAGGACATCGGCGTGTCGGACCGTTCGCTGATCTGGAACTCGGACCTGGTGGAAACGCTGGAACTCGACAACCTGATCGCCCAAGCCTCGGTCACGATGCATTCGGCGTACAACCGCAAGGAAAGCCGCGGCGCCCACGCGCACGAGGACTTCCCGAACCGCGACGACGCCAACTGGATGAAGCACACCGTGGGCTGGTTCGACGGCTGGGGCGGCAAGAGCGGCGACATCAAGCTCGATTACCGCCCGGTGCACGAGTTCACGCTGACCGACGACGTGCAGTACATCAAGCCCAAGGCCCGCGTGTACTGAGCAACGGTCTTCACCGAACAACAAAAAGGCCGGAGCGGCGACGCTCCGGCCTTTTTCACGTTGTCAGGCTGAAAACCGGCCTCAGCGGCGGCGGCGGTCTTCCTTGGCTTGCTGCTTGGCGGCTTCGGCGGCAGCTTCCTCGCGGGCACGATTGGCGGCGATCATCTTGGCATCGCTCGCGCGGGCGGCGCGGGCGGGGTAGGGGCAGCCCTTCGACTGGCCGATACCCTTGAGGAACGAGCGGCGTGCGGTGCCGGCGTAGAGCGCGACCTGCCACTGGCGCTGTGCTTCGTTCGCCCCCGACACTTCGCGGATGATGCCGCCGAACGGGATCAGCCCGCCGATGATCGACTTGGCGGTATTGCCCGCCTTCATGCCGCCCTTGGTGTAGTCGGCGATGTCGATGTCGTCGCCGAGCGCGGCGTCGAGGCGACGGATCTCGCCGGTGAGCGCGGCGCAGGTCTTGAGGCCCGACAGCGTGTACGGCGCCTGACGCGCGTTGAGCAGGATCGGCGGGATGTCCTGCTTCTTGAGGTTCACCGTCTCGAGCGGCGTGGCGGCGACATCGCCGACCTTGGCGTCCTTGGGCGAGACGGCGGTCTGCGCGAGGGCCGACTGGCCGACCATGGCCAGCATGCCGGCGGCGGCGATGGAAAATGCGGATTTGAAAGCGGTCATCGTGAAAACTCCCCGGTTTGCCGCAATACGCGGCAACCGGGGCATTGTTCCGCGATCGCTTACTGCACCGCGCCCTGGGCAAACGTGTTGCAGCTAGCAGGGTCGCCACTATCGAGGCCCTTGCGCAGCCAGGCCATGCGCTGCGCGGCGCTGCCATGCGTGAACGCGGCCTCGACCGGGGTGCGGCCGGCTGCGGCCATCAAGGTGTCGTCGCCGATCTGGTGCGCGGCGCGCAGGCCTTCCTCGACATCGCCCGCCTCGATCCGCGCGCGGTTCTGCGCCGCCCATACCCCGGCGTAGCAGTCCGCCTGCAATTCGAGCCGCACCGACAGCGGGTTGGCCGAGGACGGGTTGCTGCGCTGCGCCCGCGTTACCTTGTCCGATGTGCCGACGAGGTTCTGAATGTGGTGGCCATATTCGTGCGCCATCACGTAGACGCGCGCGAAATCGCCGCCAGCGCCGAGCTTCTTGTCGAGCTCGGTATAGAAGTCGGTGTCGATGTAGATGCCCTGGTCGCTGGGGCAATAGAACGGACCCATCGCGCTCTGCGCGGCGCCGCACCCCGACGAGCCCTGGCTTGAATAGAACACCAGCTTGGGCGCGCGGAACTGGACCTGGCTGGCGGCGAGCAGCGGCTTCCAGGTCTTGTTGAGCGAGGACAGTGCGTTGCAGCTCTCATGGCTGAAGGCGTTGACGTCGCAGGCCTGCGCCAGCGTCTCGCCACCGGGCTGGCCGACCTGTTGCGACGGCGTGTCGCCGACGGGGCCGGTCAGCTGGTGCGGCAGGCCGCCGAACAGGAACGATGCACCCACCACGAGGATGATGCCGATGATGCCGAAGCGCGAGCCGACGAGGCTGAGGATCAGGCCAAGCGGAAAGCCGCCTCCGCCACCACCACCGCCGAGCGAGAAACCGCCGCCCCGGCCGCGCTGGTCCTCTACATCGATCGAATTGTCGTAGTCGTCGAGCCGCATCTATCCTGGTCCCTCTTGAGCGCTGCGCCGGGCTGCACATGTCGGTATCTTTGCCCGGATCGCGTGGATGGCAAGCCTCGGCAACGCGGAATGTTCCAGCCCCCACGCTGCAAACCCTGCGGCGCTGTGTCCGGGGCGCCACGCCCGACCCGTCATCTGGTGGGATTGACGGTATTTTGCAGTTCGGGAACTTGCGCCCCGCGAAGGGTTTTGTCAGCAGGAACGATGCGACGGGGCGTGTGGGGCAATCGATGAAGCGAGCGCGATCAAGGGCTGGAGCAGAGCGCCGGACGCTCCGCTCCGCCGTCGTCGTTGCCGCCGTCCTTTCCCAGGCCCTTATGTCGCAAGCCGGCCTGGCGCGGCCGCCTGCTTTCGTGCCGCCGCGCAATGCCGTCCCGGCGATCGAGTCTTCCCTGCGCGCGCAGGTCGAGACGCTGGCCAGCCCGGCCTTCGGCGGACGCCGGCCCGGCACCGAGGGCGAAACCCGCACGCTCCGCTATCTTGCCAAACAATGGTTCGACATGGGCATGGAATCGGGCACCAACCTGCCGGCCAGCCCCTGGTTCGCGCCGGTCGAACTCGTCACTCGCGAGCCGGTCCTGTCGCGCGCCCTGTTCGTTCGCGGGCATCATCGCCTCGTGGGTGACGGCAAGGGCGTGCTCGTCCTCACCACCGGCATCCGCAATCTCGTCGAGAACGCACCGGTCGTCGTGGTGGGCCGGGGCGAGATGCCCTCGCGGACCGACCTTGCCGGGCGGATCGCCATAGTGTTCGACAGCATGATCGAGGCCAAGGCCCGCGAGAAGGACAAGGGCAGGGCGGGCGACAGGGCCAAGCCAGTGGTCGCGTCCGCGCCCGATGCGGCAGGCCGCCTGCTCGATGCCGGCGCCATGGCGGTCATCACCGTCCTCGACGGATCGCGCCGCCTCGACGACGTTGCCGCGAACAGGCTCAAGGCCGGCAACAGCCTGCCCGGCGAGCACCTCGAAAACGAGATCGAGGCCTTCGTCACGCCCGAGTTCGCGGATCGCCTGCTCGGCGGCTCGGCCGCGCAGCCCGGCGCTGCGCTCGACGCCCTGCGCAAGGAAGCGGGCCAACCCGATTTCGTGCCGCGCCCCATCGGTGTCACCGCGACGCTGGAGGCGACGAGCAAGGAAACGCGCATCCGCACGCACAACCTGATCGGGCGGATACCCGGCCGCAATCCGCAGGCAGGCGCCGTGCTCCTTGTGGCGCACTGGGATCATTTCGGTGCCTGTCGCCCCGATGGGACGATCTGCCCGGGCGCGGTCGACAATGCCAGCGGCCTTGCCGTAATCACCGAGGCCGCGCGCCAAATCCTGCATCCCGCCGGCCGGGGCGATGGACCTGGCAGCCAGCTGGATCGCGACGTCTATGTGCTGGCAACGACGGGGGAGGAGATGGGCCTGCTTGGCGCGCTCGCCTTCGCCGAAAACCCGCCGCTCCCGCTCGATCGGATCGTCGCGGCGTTCAATGTCGACAGCACCGGCCTTGTACCCGCCGGCGGGCCGGTTGCGATCGTCGGCAAGGGGCTGACGCCGCTCGACGGCGATGTCGAAAAGGTCGTGTCGCAGATGCGCCGCCGCATGGCCGATGGTGCCGCCGTCGACGCTGCTGCCGGCGCCTATGTCCGCCGCCAGGATAGCTGGGTATTCCTGCAGCACGACGTGCCCGCCATCATGGTCAGCACGAGCTATGGCGACCCCGCGCGCCTGCAGGCCTTCATGGGCAGCGCCTATCACACCCCGGCGGACACGCCGGACGCGGTGAACTACGCCGGCATGGCGGACGATGTGGCCATCACCACCGAACTGGTCCGCCATTTCGCGGACACGCGGGCCTATCCTGGTAGCGCTACGACACGGTCGCTGCCGGCGCAGACGAATACGCTGCGTACCCCCTAGCCATTGGTTCCCGGCTTGATTACATGGGCCGCCACGAATCTCCCCGGACAGGAAGTGGCGTTCATCATGGAAATCCCCCTCGGCCTTACCTTCGACGACGTCCTGCTGCGTCCGGCCGAGTCCGACATCGTGCCCTCGCAGGCCGATACGCGCACGCGCCTGACCCGCGGCATCGCACTCAACATTCCGGTACTGTCGGCAGCGATGGACACCGTGACCGAGGCTGACATGGCGATCGTCATGGCGCAGCTCGGCGGGATCGGCGTGCTTCACCGCAACCTGACGATCGAGGAACAGGCTGCGGCGGTCCGCGCGGTCAAGCGCTACGAGAGCGGCATGGTCGTCAACCCGATCACCATCGCCCCCGACGCCACGCTGGGCGAGGCGCAGGCGCTGATGAGCATGCACCGCATCAGCGGCATTCCCGTGGTCGAGGCCAGCGGCAAGCTGGTCGGCATCCTCACCAACCGTGACGTGCGCTTTGCCGCGAACCACGCTCAGCCGGTGCGCGAGTTGATGACGCACGAGAACCTCGCGACCGTGCCGCTCGGCACCAGCGGCGACGAAGCGCGCCGCCTGCTGCACCAGCGCCGGATCGAGAAGCTGCTGGTGGTCGACGATGCCTATCGCTGCATCGGCCTCATTACGGTCAAGGACATCGAGAAGTCGGTGACCTATCCCAACGCCACCAAGGATGCGGCCGGCCGCTTGCGCGTGGCTGCCGCAACGACCGTGGGCGAGAAGGGCTTTGCCCGCACCCAGGCGCTGGTCGAGGCCGAGTGCGACGTCGTTATCATCGACACCGCGCATGGTCATAACCGTGACGTGGCGCGCGCCGTCGAAGCGGTAAAGAAGCTGTCCAACACCGTCCAGGTCGTCGCCGGCAACGTCGCCACGGCCGAGGCGACCCGCGCCCTGATCGACGCGGGCGCCGATGGCGTGAAGGTGGGCATCGGCCCCGGCTCGATCTGCACCACGCGCATCGTCGCAGGCGTTGGCGTGCCGCAGCTGACCGCGATCATGGAATGCGCCGAGGAAGCTGAAAAGTCGGGCGTGCCGGTCATCGGCGATGGCGGCCTGCGCACCTCGGGCGATGCGGCCAAGGCGCTGGCCGCGGGCGCCAGCACGATCATGGTTGGCTCGATGCTCGCCGGGACCGAGGAAGCACCCGGTGAGACGTTCATTTACCAGGGCCGTGCCTACAAGGCCTATCGCGGCATGGGTTCGGTGGGCGCGATGGCGCGCGGCTCGGCCGACCGCTATTTCCAGCAGGACATCAAGGACTCGATGAAGCTCGTGCCCGAGGGCATCGAGGGCCAGGTGCCCTACAAGGGCCCGGCCAAGGACGTCGTCCACCAACTGGTCGGCGGGATCAAGGCCGCCATGGGCTACACCGGCAGCGCCACGATCGATCACCTGCGCACCAATGCCAAGTTCGTGCGCATCACCAATGCCGGCCTCAAGGAAAGCCACGTCCACGACGTGACGATCACCCGCGAGGCACCGAACTACCCGACGCGGTGACGCCCGCCGCGCGGGTCCAGGCCGCGATCGACATCCTCGACCAGGTGGTCGCCGCGGCGCGCGGGCAGGGGGCTTCGGCCGATCGCCTAGCCGCGGAGTGGTTCCGCCAGCGCCGCTTCGTCGGCTCCAAGGACCGGCGCGCAATCCGCGAGCTGGTGTGGGCGGCGATCCGCGCCTGCGGCGAGGTACCGACCACTGGCCGTGCGGCGCTGCTGCGCCTGGCGAGCGACGATCCTTCGCTCGCAGCGCTGTTCGACGGCTCGACCTATGGTCCTGCGCCGATCGCGGCAGGAGAGCCCGTTGCCGAGGCGGGCGTCATGCCGCGCTGGCTGGCCGAGGCGATGGCCGCGTCGGGCCTCGACGCGCATGAGCAGGCGGCGCTGCTGGGCCGCGCGCCACTCGACATTCGCGTCAATACGATCAAGACCGATCGCGATACCCTGGCCTCCGACCTGCCTGTCGCGGCCGAGACGACCGCGGCGCCGCACGGGCTGCGCCTTCCGCTCGGAACGGCGGCTGAAAGCTGGCCGGCGTTCGCGGATGGTCTGTTCGAGGTGCAGGACACCGGAAGCCAGCTCGCCTGCGCGGCACTTGGGGTCATGCCGGGGGACAGCGTGGTGGACCTGTGCGCGGGCGCCGGGGGCAAGACGCTCGCGCTCGCGGCGGCCATGGGCAACGTCGGCCGGCTGCTGGCCTGCGACATCGACCGCGCCCGGCTGCAACGCCTTGCGCCACGCGCAGAGCGGGCAGGCGCCCTGGCCGAAACCCGCCTGCTCGATCCTGGTCGCGAACCGGAAGCGCTGGCAGACTGGCAAGGGCAGGCCGATGCGGTGCTGGTCGATGCGCCCTGTTCGGGCACCGGAACCTGGCGCCGCAATCCCGAGGCGCGCTGGCGCCTGACTCCGGCCGCGGTCCAGCGCTATCAGGCGATGCAGGCCCGCGTGCTCGATGTCGCCGCAGGGCTGGTGAGGCCGGGCGGGCGCATCGGGTTCATCACCTGCTCGCTGCTCGATGCCGAGGGCGCCGACGGGCTTGCGGCGTTCCTGGCCCGCCATCCCGGCTTCCGGGTCGATTCGGTCGCGGCGCCGCTGGGGCGGGCGCATGGCGGTGGCTGGCGTTTGTCTCCGTATCATGACGGGACGGACGGGTTTTTCTTCGCGCGGATCGTGCGGGTGTGATAGATGCCGGGGCCATGAGGGTGGTCTATCGTCGTGGCGAAGAGTCCCGGTTCAAGGAGTGGTTGATGCGTTATACGCCGGTTGCGGTTGCCCTGTCCCTCGTTCTCGCCGTCAACGGCAGCATGGGATCGGCGCGTACCGGCGATCCGGTCGACCCGCGCGCGACCGCGCTGCTCGATGCGGGGCGCAGCCAGCTCACCGCCGGTAACGTCAACGCCGCGACCGACAGTCTCGAGGCAGCATTGACGGTCGATCCGGCAAACGCCGCGATCCTGATCGCTTTGGGCGATGCCTCGCGGCAGGCCGGGCTGCAGGGCAAGGCGATCCACTACTACCGCGACGTGCTCGATCGCGAGCCGAACAACCTTGCCGCGATCGCCGGCGAAGGCGCAGCGCTCGCTGAGAAGGGCGCGACCGACAAGGCCCGCGCCAGCCTCGCCCGGCTCGAGGGGCTGTGCGGCCGCACCTGCCCTGAAACCGCCATCGTCAGCAAGGCGCTGGCCAGCGGCCCGGTCAAGGTCGCGGCCGAGGCGACCAAGCCGGACCAGGCCGTCCAGACAAACTGACCGCGACGTTTCCCGCGCCGTGGCGGGGGCTCAGATGACGCGTGCCTCGATCAGCATGCTGTCGATGGTGAAGCTGCCATCGCCCTCGATCGCGAAGTGGTCGCGCACTTCGGCCGGCGCGCTGTGCTGCAGCGTGCGAATGGCGGCCTGCAGGTCGGGCGGCGTATCCATCCGCGCGGTCCATGTCGGGAAATCCATGCGCAGCCGCGTCGGGTGAATGGCGGTTACGGCAAACCCGGCATGGGCGAGATGCGTGGTCCACTGCGCCAGGCTGTAGTCACGCACATGGCTGGGATCGCGCAGCAGTTCCACCGCCTGCAGGTGCGTGTCGCACAGCGCGGAGGGCGGCGCGACGATGTCGGCGAACAGGGCGAGGGCGCCCGGCCGGCAGACACGCCGTGCCTCTGCCAGCCCCTGTGGCAAACAGCCCCAATGGTGCGCAGAAAAGCGACTGGCGACCGCATCGAACGCCGCATCGGCAAAGGGCAGGCGCTCGGCCGGCGCGCAGACCGTGGTGATCGTGGCCAGGCCCCGCCGCACGGCTTCGGCCGCCACGGCATCGAGCATGCCCTGCGCCGGGTCGACCGCGACCACCGCGCCGGCGTGCGGCGCCAAGGCGTAGGCGACATGGCCGCCGCCGGTACCGATGTCGAGCAGGCGGGCCGGTGCGTCGCGCGCGACGGCCTCGGCCATGCGGTCGAGATCGGCGCCGCCCGCGTGGACGGTGCTGGCGACATAGGCCGCCGCATGCGCGCCGAAGCGGTCCGGGGCATGCTGGTTGTGTGAGGGACGGGCCATCGAAGTTCCTTTCGCGCCCATCTGACCCTGCTGATACCCTGGTACAAGAGTGGCGCTTATCCTGTTATGAGCGCTGTCATGAATGACACCCGTCACGATCTCGGCCGCTTCCTGCGCGCCATGCGCGAACGCTGCCCGGCCGAGGGTGAGGGACGACGGCGCACGCCGGGCTTGCGGCGCGAGGAACTGGCCATTCGCGCCGGCATCAGCACGACCTGGCTGTCGTGGCTGGAACAGGGGCGTGAGGCGAACCCGTCACCCCATGCGCTGGCGAGGCTGGCACGCGCGCTTGGGCTGTCTTTGGCCGAGCGCGCCTATCTGTTCGAGCTGGCCGGACGCACCGACCCTGAAGCGCCGGGCCTGCCCGATCTCGAAGGACCACCGGATTCGGTCCGGATCATGGTCGAGCTGGCACCGGGGCCGGCCTATGGCCTCGACCGGGCCTGGCGCGCGACGTGCTGGAATGCCGCGGCCGAACGCCTGTTTCCCGGCTGGCTCGATGCCGGCGGCGAGCGGAACCTGCTGCGCTACATGTTCCTGCGTCACGAGGCGCGCGCCATGCTGCCCGACTGGTTCGACCGCGCGCGCCGCCTGATTGCCGAGTTTCGTGCCGATCACGCCGGCCGCCACGCCGACCCGCTCAGCGCGCGCGTGGTCGCGGACTTGCGAAACGCCAGCGTCGACTTCGCCGCGATGTGGGACGAGCAGGTGGTGCAGGGACGCGAGGGCGGCGTGCGCCGCTTCGACCACCCCTGGGATGGCCACCTGGCGTTTCGGCAGTTCACCTGGCTGCCGGCGGATCGGCCGGATTGCAAGGTGGTGATGCTGCATCCTGCGTGAGTGTTGTGGGGGCTTCGACAGGCTCAGCCCGAACGGGGTTTGTCTCAGAGCCTTATTCTGACGATTTCCGTTCGCCCTGAGCCTGTCGAAGGGCCGTGCTGGCAAGCGCTGCGCACCGTGCTTCGACAAGCTCAGCACGAACGGAGATTGAGAAAGCGAGTCCGCCGATCCCCGTTCGCCCTGATCCCGTCGAATGGCACGAGCCCAGCGCATCCGCGCACCGAGGTTGCGCTTTGCCGCGCAAGCGCCCAAATGCGCAGGGATGGTCAAGACCAAATTCCCCCAGGGGCTCCCCACGCGCCAGCAGGTGCTCGATTTCATCGCGCAGAGCGCGGAACCCACCGGCAAGCGCGAGATCGCCAAGGCGTTCGGCGTCAAGGGCACCGAGAAGATCGCGCTCAAGGCGCTGCTCAAGGACATGGCCGAGGAGGGCCTGATCGACGGCAACCGCACGGCGTTCCATGCCATGGGCGGCGTGCCCAAGGTGACCGTGCTGCGCGTGGTCGAGATCGACGAGGGGCATGTCCTCGCCATCCCCGACAGCTGGCAGCCCGACGACGCCAGCCCGCCGCCACGCCTGCGCGTGATCGAGCCGCGCGGTAAGGCCAAGGATCGCCAGGCCGCGCTGCGCCCCGGTGACCGCATTCTCGCGCGTACCGAGGAAGTCGGCGGGACCGGGACCGGCAAGTGGCTGGCTCACCCCATGAAGAAGCTGCCGCAGGCCAGCGAGCAGGTCATGGGCGTGATCGAGATCGACGGCGCGGGCAAGGGCTGGCTCGCCCCGATCGACAAGCGCGAGCGTCATGCCGCGCCGATTTCCGATCTCGGCGGCGCCGAGGCGGGGCAGCTCGTGCTGGCTGAGCCTGCCGGACGGACGCCGCGTTCGGGCATGAAGGTCACGACTGTGCTGGGCGATCCGCTCGCGCCGCGCGCCTTCAGCCTCATCGCCATCCACAAGCATGGCATCCCCTTCGCGTTCTCGTCCGAAGCCCTGGAGGAAGCACAGGCGGCGGCCGCCATGCCGCTGTCCGAAGCCGCGCGCGAAGACTTGCGCCACTTGCCGATCGTGGCGATCGACCCCAGCGATGCGCGCGACCACGATGACGCGATCTGGGCCGAGCCCGACGGCGAGGGCGGGTATCGTGCGGTGGTCGCTATCGCCGACGTCAGCTTCTACGTGCGTCCCGGCGGCCGCATCGACCGTGACGCGCGCAAGCGCGGCAACTCGGTCTATTTCCCCGACCGCGTCGTGCCGATGCTTCCCGAGATCCTCAGCGCCGAGGTCTGCTCGCTCAAGTCGGGCGCCGATCGTGCCGCAATGGCCTGCCATCTCACCATCGGCGGCGACGGCAGGATCAAGGATTTCCGCTTCACCCGCGCGCTCGTTCGCATCCACGAAGTGATCGCATACGAGGAAGCGCAGGCGCGGATCGACGAGGATCGCGCGGAGGCGCATCTCGTGCACTTGTGGGAGGCGTGGCGCCTGCTCGACAAGGCGCGCAACGATCGCGATCCGCTAGCGCTGGAATTGCCCGAGCGGCGCGTCGTGCTCGACCAGCAGGGCCGCATCGCCGAGATCGCACTGCGCGAGCGGCTCGACGCGCATCGCGTGGTCGAGGACTTCATGATCGCGGCCAACGTCGCGGCGGCCAAGGCGCTCGAAGCCAAGGTCGCACCGGTGGTCTATCGCATCCACGAGCCGCCGAGCCGCGAGAAGCTGCTGGCACTCAAGGACTATCTGTCGACCTTCGGGCGCAAACTGGCGCTGGGGCAGGTCATCACCCCGGGGCTGTTCAACCGCATGCTGAAGGACGTGACCGACGAGGCCGAGCGCGCGCTGGTCATGGAGGCCGTGCTGCGCAGCCAGACCCAGGCCTATTACGGCCCGCGCAACGCCGGGCACTTCGGCCTGGCACTGGGCAGCTATGCTCACTTCACCTCGCCGATCCGCCGCTATGCCGATCTCCTGGTCCATCGCGCGCTGGTCGATGCCTATGGCCTGGAACAGCCGCGCCCGGCAGACCATGCCATTCCGGCGACCTCGGGCCTGTCGGATCGCGACCGTGGCGACCTGTCGCGGGTCAGCGATGCCATCAGCGAGGCCGAACGGCGCGCGATGGCGGCCGAGCGCGAGACGACCGACCGCTATGTTGCGGCCTGGCTGTCGAGCCGCGTGGGCGAGGTCTTCGATACGCGCGTGACGGGCGTGCAGAAGTTCGGGCTCTTCGCCACGATCATCGGGCTGGGCGGCGATGGCCTTGTGCCGATCTCGACGCTGGGCGCCGAGCGGTTTGCCTACGACGAGAAGGCGCAGCGGCTGGTGGGCGAGCTCAGCGGCGAGGAATTCGCGATGGGCATGATCCTCAAGCTGCGGCTGGCCGAAGCCAATCCGCTGACCGGCGCGCTCAAGTTCGAGCCGGTCGACGTGGCCGAGGGCGTGCAGCGGATCGAGCGTCGCGGCAGCAAGCTCGACGTCAAGCCCAAGGTGCGCGGCAAGCATATGGTCGGGCCGCGCGGTCGTCCGGGCAACATCCGGCATCAAGGGCGCAAGCGCTGACGCGGCTGATGGCCTGAGGGTTTTGGCACTGGCGGCGCTCGAAAATTTCGATAGTCTCCGGTGTCATGACGCGCTTTCTGACGGCCCTGCCGCTTCTCGCTCTTTCCCTGCCTGTCCACGCACAAGAGGTTTCGCCCGAGCGGCTGCGCCACGATGTGGAAACGCTGGTCGGCTTCGGCACCCGGCACACGCTATCGTCCGATACCGACGCCAGGCGCGGCATTGGCGCCGCGCGGCGCTGGGCCGAGGGTGAGTTCCGCAAGACCGGCGCCGCCTGCGGCCAGTGTCTGGAGATCGTTCTGCCCGAGCAGACGGTGACCGGCGAGCGCGTACCCACGCCGACGCGCATCGTCGACGTCGTCGCGATCCAGCGCGGTACGGAGCGGCCGAACGAGGTGGTCATCGTCGCCGGGCACATCGACAGCCGCGTCTCCGACGTGATGGACGTGACGCGCGATGCGCCGGGCGCGAACGACGATGGTTCGGGCACCGCGCTGGTACTCGAAGCCGCGCGTGTCCTGTCGCGGCAGCGTTTCCCCACGACGATCGTCTATGCCGTGCTCAGCGGCGAGGAGCAGGGCCTCTATGGCGGCAAGCTGCTTGCCGATTACGCCAAGGCGCAAGGCTGGACGGTGAAGGCGATGTTCAACAACGACATCGTCGGCAATTCGCGCGGGTCAGACGGGCTGGTCGACGATGCCCACGTCCGCGTCTTCTCCGAAGGCCCGCGCGGCGATGGCGATGCGGCGCTGCTCAAGGCACAACGCGCGATCGGCGGCGAGAACGACAGCCCCTCGCGCAACCTGTCGCGCTGGATCGCCTCGCTGGCGCCGGCCGGCAAGGCCAGCCTCGCGGTGCGGCAGGTCTGGCGCGCGGATCGCATGGGGCGCGGCGGCGATCATCTGCCGTTCGAGGCGCTGGGCTATCCCGCCGTACGCTTCAGCGTCGCGGTCGAGAACTACGACCGCCAGCACCAAGACCTACGGGCCGAGAACGGAGTCGAGTATGGCGATACCGTTGCGGCAATGGATTTCCCTTATCTGGCCAAGGTGACGCGGCTGAACGTCGCCGGCCTTGCAGCGCTGGCGCGGGCGCCGCTGCCGCCGACCGCGACGGTCAAGGCCGCCGTGCAGACCTTCACCGAGGTGAACTGGGCGCCGGTCCCCGGTGCGGCGCGCTATGCCGTGTACCAGCGCGCGACTGATGCGCCGGGGTGGCCGGCAAAGCCTGTAACGGTGACCAGCGATATCCATGCCGTGCTCAAGGGCGTACGCGGTGACGACTGGTTCTTCGGCGTCAGCGCAATTGCGGCGAACGGCGCTGCCAGTCCGGTCGCCTCAGCCGTTCCTGGTGGTGCCTGGCCTAACGCGAGCAAGACAGGAGACATGAACCGATGATGGAAGCCATTCGCCGGGGGCTTTCCGGCCTCGTCACGTTCAGCGGGCGCGATGATCGTCGCACGTTCTGGTACTATGTCCTGTTCGTCTTCATCCTGCGCTGGCTGGCCGGGACCGCGGCGTCGATCGTGCTTATGGGCTCGGTGGTCAGCCGCAGCGTCCGCTCGGCGGTCTCGGGCGGCGGGGCCGAAGCCACCGTGCGCACGATGCAGGCAGACGTTGCCGCGATCATGCCGCAGATGGCGATGATCGGCATCGTCGTCGGCCTCCTGACGATGGCATTGCTGGCCGCCGCACTGGTGCGCCGCCTGCACGACAGCAACCTGCCCGGCTGGCTGGTGCTGGTCCCCGGCGCGCTCTACTTGGTTGTGATCGCGACGATGCCTGAGCAGACCGAGCGGGCGATGCTGGCGATCAATGCCAGCAGTGATCATCCCGGCGAAACGGTTCTGGCCCACACCAACTGGGGGCTGGCCGCGCTCGGCTGGGCCGCGATCGCGATCGTCGTCGTGCTGGGTGTGCGCAAATCGACGCCGGGCGCAAACCGCTATGGTCCTGGCCGCGACAGCGTCTTTTGAGAGGCGGGCCGCCGGAGCGGCCCCCTTTTTCTCAGTCGCAGGGGTCCCCGGCTTCGACCGTCACGCTCGGCTGGGTCTGGCGGACCTGGCTGCCCGGCGGGACCGAGCGGGTCAGCCAGACGTTGCCGCCGATCACCGAGCAGCGGCCGATGGTGACGCGCCCGAGGATCGTCGCGCCGGCATAGATTGTCACGTTGTCCTCGATGATCGGATGGCGCGGCTCGTCCTTGACCAGGCGACCTTCCTCGTCGGTGCTGAAGCTCTTGGCCCCGAGCGTCACCGCCTGGTAGATGCGCACGCGCTTGCCGATGATCGCGGTCTGGCCGATCACCACGCCGGTGCCGTGGTCGATGAAGAAGCTCTCGCCGATCTGTGCGCCGGGATGGATGTCGATCCCCGTGCGCGAATGTGCGATCTCGGCGATGATCCGCGCGACCAGCGGCGCCCCCAGGTTATAAAGCTCGTGCGCGATGCGGTGGTGCAGCACGGCCGTGACGAAGGGATAGCACAGCAGCACTTCGTCGACGCAGCGCGCGGCGGGATCGCCGTCGAACGCGGCCTCGACGTCGCTGTCGAGCAAGCGGCGGATCTCGGGCAGGCGCGCAGCGAGCGCGGTGACGATGCGTTCGACCCGCGTTTCGACCGTGACCTGGCAATGTTCGGGATGGGTGTAATGCAGTTCCATCCGCACTTGCGCCGCGAGCAGCGGCAGCGCCGACTGCAGGCTGGCGGACACGAAGATGTCCTCGTTTGCGGCGGTGACTTCCGACGGCCCCAGCCGGCGCGGGAACAGCGCTGAGCCGAGCACGTCGATGATGCGGCCCAGCGCATGGCGCGAGGGGAAGCCGACTTCGCCGTATTCGCCTTGCGCGCGCCGGCGGTCGCGCCAGTCCTCGCGCGCATGACGCAGGCCGGCGACGACTTCGTCCACGGCATATGGCGGTTCGGGAAGCTCCACGTCAGCCCTGCCCATCGCCCAATTTCCTCATCGTTATCCTGAACCTGTCGCATCATATAGGAAAGCGGGCGACGGCGAAAAGGGGGTGCCCTTCGTCAGCACGCCGCCGCGAGACGTTCGGCCGTGGCCTCGCCATGCGCGAAGCGGGCCGCGGCGATGACCAGGTCGCGCGACGGGCGCACGCCGGTGTAGAGCACGAACTGCTCGATCGCCTGGAGGACGATAACTTCGGCGCCCGATACCACCGGCTTGCCGGCCGCGATCGCGGCGCGGATGAAGGGCGTGTCGGCCGGCTGTGCGACGACATCGAACGCGACATCGGCCTCAGCGATCTGCGCCTCTGGAAACGCGAGCGCATCGGCATCGGCACCTTCCATGCCCAGCGGCGTCACGTTGACGAGCAGGGGCGCGCCCTTTTCGGGCAGTTCAGCCGCCCATGCGAAGCCATAGCGCTCGGCAAGGGCGGGGCCGGCCTCGGCATTGCGGGCCACGACGGTGCCATGGCGGAACCCGGCATCGCGCAGCGCCGCGACGACGGCCTTGGCCATGCCGCCGCTGCCGCGCAGTACAAAGGACTTGGATGGGTCGGCCGGGCTGGCCTCGATCAGTTGCCGGCAGGCGGTATAGTCGGTGTTGTAGCCGGTGAGATGGCCATCGTCGTTGACGATGGTGTTGACGCTGTCGATCACGGCTGCCGACGGCTCGATCGTGTCGAGCAGCGGGATGACGGCTTCCTTGAAGGGCATCGACACGGCGCAGCCGCGGATGTCGAGCGCGCGGATGCCGGCGACGGCGGCGGGCAGATCGCGCGTCGAGAACGACTTGTAGATATAGTCCAGCCCCAGCGCGTCGTAGAGATAGTTGTGCAGGCGCGAGCCGGCATTGCCGGGTCGCCCCGACAGGGACATGCACAGGCGGGTGTCACGGCCGATCGGGGGCTTGGTCATGGGCGGGTCCTGCAGTGGGTGGGGGAGGCCAGGGGGATGGCGCGCCCTGCAGGATTCGAACCTGCGACCACCGGCTTAGAAGGCCGATGCTCTATCCAGCTGAGCTAAGGGCGCGCATCCGCCTGTGCCCATAAGGTGCCTTTGCCTTTCGTGCAAATCACGATAGCAGTTCGTCCCCATGAACGAACCCCTGAACGACGGCATCAGCGCGCGAGCCGAAAACGGCCTCGAGAAGATCGGCGGCACGACCGGTGCACGCCGGCACTTCCGCTATTTCGACTACATGATGGCGGCGTTCGTCGCGATCCTGTTGCTGTCGAACCTGATCGGCGCATCGAAGCTGTCGAACGTCGGCGGCTTCACCTTCGGCGCCGGTATCCTGTTTTTCCCGGTGTCCTACGTGCTGGGCGACGTGCTGACCGAGGTCTATGGCTATGCCAACGCGCGGCGCTGCGTGTGGGTCGGGTTCTTCGCGCTCCTGTTCATGGCGGTGATGAGCTTCGTGGTCGTCGCGATGCCGGTCGCGGCGCATTGGGGCTGCGCGTCGAGCGGCGATCCCCGGTTCGCCGATCTCGTTGCACGGTCTTCGGCCGGCGCGGTCTGCCAGACCACGTACGTCTCGGTATTCGGCAGCACATGGCGCATCGTGCTGGCATCGGTCACCGCGTTCTGGGCCGGCGAATTCGTCAATTCCTTCGTGATGGCCCGGATGAAGGTATGGACCGGGGGCAAGTACCTCTTCACCCGCACCTGGGGCTCGACCGTCTTCGGCCAGGCCGTGGACAGCGCGATCTTCTATCCCATCGCCTTCCTCGGCACCTGGACGACGGCGGACGTGATCCATGTCATGCTGACGAACTGGGCCTTCAAGGTTCTGTGGGAAGTCGTGCTGACGCCGGTGACTTATGCGGTGGTCGGTTTCCTCAAGCGCCGAGAGGGTGTCGACGTGTTCGATACCGATACCGACTTCTCGCCCTTCGCCCGTACCGCGTCAGTTTGACGCGGCACGGCAAGGCGCAAGGGGCTCAGTCGGCGATCAGCGCGATCGCCAGGTAGATCAGCAGCAGCGAGCCGAAGCCCAGCAGGGTGCCGGCGACCCAGGCGATGCGCACCCAGGTGACGTCGACGTCGAGGGTTTCGGCCATCCCGGCGCAGACCCCGAAGATATTGCCGTTCTGGCGGTCGCGGCGCAGGAAGCTGCGCTTGCGGGCGGGGCGGACGGGGCTGTCGTCAAAGCGCAGGTCGGTCATCATGCGATCTCCGAGGTGGTGTTGGCGGAAACGCTCGCGGCGTTGGGCATCTCGACGGTCTGGCCGATCAGCGCGAGCGACAGGGTGAGGGCGGCCGTGGCGGCGGCGAGGCGGGGGGCGATGGCGCGGACGAACTTGGTCATGGTGGAACTCCCTGTTTGATCTGGCGCCGGGCGGCTTGTCCGGCGGATGCCAAGAGCATTGCACAGGCCGTGCCAATTTGGCCGAGGCCCGAAATCCGGGGCGGATTTCTGGCTCGACCGCCGGATGAACCTCAGTTGAATGCCAAATCTTGGGAATATTCACCAAGAATTTGGCATAAGCATTTTCATCGCTGCGGCGAATCGCATGCCGCGCAGCGCGAGGGGCGGGCCGACCTTCTTTCCATCCCCTTGGGAAGGTCGAGGGCGTCGCGGACCGGGCGGGTCCGCTGATACCGTCGCCGGATACTTTCCGGTGATCCTGCCCCCTTGCACTGCGGGCAAGGTGCCTGCGGAGCGAAGGTGGCGCCCCGCCATGCGTGCGGCTTTGTTCTTGCTATTTTCCGCAAGGGGGCGTAGAGGAACATTCATCCCGACATTGTGAAGGCAGATGCGGGCTGGCGCCAAACGGGGCCGGCGCGAAACTTCGTTGCCGTCACGGGTCGGCATCATTGGAGACGGCATGACGAATATCGCGCGGATCATCGAGATTGTAGAGCCGGAGGTGACAGCCTTGGGCTTCGATCTCGTGCGCGTGCGCCTTTATGGCAAGAGCGAAGTGGGTGACGAGGAGCATACGCTCCAGGTCATGGCGGAGCGTCCGGAGACCGGTCAGCTGGTCATTGCGGATTGCGCCGCGCTCTCGCACCGCATCTCCGACAAGATCGACGCGCTCGAGGAAGCCGGCGAAATGCTGATCGAGGAGGCCTACCGCCTCGAGGTCAGCTCGCCGGGAATCGACCGTCCGCTCACCCGCCCGAAGGATTTTGCCGCTGCCATCGGCCACGAAGCCCGGATCGAGCTGTCCGAACTCGTCGGCACGCGCAAGCGGTTCCGCGGTGACATCATGGCCTTCGATGCCGAGACCGGCACGATCTCGATCGAGGATGACGGCACGGTTTACGACGTGCCCTTCGCGCTCGTCACCAATGCCAAGCTGATCCTGACCGATCGGCTCATCGCCGCCTCGCGCCCGGTCGACACGTCCGGCGTGGACGAGGAACTGATCGAAGACCCCAGCGCCGACAATGACGACGGCGACGCGGGCGAAACCGACGCTTTTCTTGAAGAACAGGAAGACTAAGCCATGGCCAGTGCGATTTCCGCCAACCGTGCCGAGCTGCTGGCAATTGCCAATGCGGTCGCTGCCGAGAAGATGATCGACAAGTCCATCGTCATCGAGGCGATGGAAGAAGCGATCCAGAAGTCCGCGCGCAACCGCTACGGTGCCGAGAACGACATTCGCGCCAAGCTCGACCCGCGCTCGGGCGACCTGCGCCTGTGGCGTGTCGTCGAAGTCGTCGAGGAAGTCGAGGACTACTTCAAGCAGGTCGATCTCAAGCAGGCCGAGAAGCTCCAGCCCGGTTCCAAGGTCGGCGACTTCATCGTCGATCCGCTGCCGCCGGTGGACCTTGGCCGCATTGACGCGCAGTCGGCCAAGCAGGTGATCTTCCAGAAGGTTCGCGACGCCGAGCGTGACCGGCAGTACGACGAGTTCAAGGACCGCGCCGGCGAGGTCATCACCGGCGTGATCAAGTCGGTCGAATTCGGCCACGTGATCGTCAATCTCGGCCGCGCCGAGGGCGTGATCCGTCGCGACCAGCAGATCCCGCGCGAAGTGCCGCGCGTGGGCGAGCGCGTGCGGGCGCTGATCCTCAAGGTCGAGCGCCAGAACCGTGGCCCGCAGATCTTCCTCAGCCGCGCGCACCCCGAATTCATGAAGAAGCTGTTCGCGCAGGAAGTGCCCGAAATCTACGACGGCATCATCGAGATCAAGGCCGCCGCCCGCGATCCGGGCTCGCGCGCCAAGATCGGCGTGATCAGCCGCGACAGCTCGATCGACCCGGTCGGCGCCTGCGTCGGCATGAAGGGCAGCCGCGTCCAGGCCGTCGTGCAGGAACTGCAGGGCGAGAAGATCGACATCATCCCCTGGAGCGAGGACACCGCGACTTTCGTCGTCAACGCGCTGCAGCCCGCCACGGTCAGCCGCGTGGTGATCGACGAGGAAGAAAGCCGCATCGAAGTGGTCGTCCCCGACGACCAGCTGAGCCTGGCGATCGGTCGCCGCGGCCAGAACGTGCGCCTCGCCTCCTCGCTCACCGGTTCGGCCATCGACATCATGACCGAGGCCGAATCGAGCGAGAAGCGCCAGAAGGAATTCTCGGAGCGTTCGAAGACCTTCGAGGAAGAACTCGACGTCGACGAGACGCTGTCGCAGCTGCTGGTGGCCGAAGGCTTCAGCGAGCTCGAGGAAGTGGCCTACATCGACATCGCCGAACTGGCCTCGATCGAGGGCTTCGACGAGGAACTGGCCACCGAGCTGCAGAACCGTGCGCAGGAAGCGCTCGATCGCCGCGAGGAAGGCCAGCGCGAGGAACGCCGCGCGCTGGGCGTCGAAGACGATCTGGCCGAGCTGCCGCACCTCACCGAGGCCATGCTGGTCACGCTGGGCAAGGCGGGCATCAAGACGCTCGACGACCTGGCCGATCTCGCGACCGACGAACTCGTCGCCAAGAAGCGCAACAACGACCAGCGCCGCCGCAACAACGATCGCCGCGAGCGTGATCAGCGTTCGGAGCGCCAGGAAGACAAGGGCGGCGTTCTGGGCGAATACGGCCTGACCGACGAGCAGGGCAACGAGATCATCATGGCCGCGCGCGCCCACTGGTTCGACGACGAGCCGGAAACCGGTGCGGACGCCGCGCCGCAAACCGAGGAGGCCGCCAATGCGGAATCCTCGCAATGAGACGCTGAGCGCCGCAAGGCCGCAGGACCGTCCGGCGAAGGCTGCAAAGGCTTCGCCGGAGCGGAAATGTATTCTCACCGCCCGTCATGACGAGCGGGATCAGCTGCTGCGCCTGGCGATCTCGCCCGACGGGCTGGTCCTGCCCGATCCGCTCGCCCGGGCTCCAGGGCGGGGCGCGTGGCTGGGTGTTTCACGCCAAGACCTTGAAATCGCCCTTGCCAATGGCAAACTAAGGGGAGCGCTGGCGCGTGCCTTCAAGGGCGCGCCCCTAACCGTCCCCGACGACCTTGCCGATCGCATCACCCAGGGCCTCACCCGCGCCCTGCTCGACCGACTCGGACTGGAACTGCGTGCCGGCAACGTGGTGCTCGGCACCGAGAAGATCGCGCAGACCGCGCGCTCGGGTGCCATCGCCTGGCTGGGCCATGCCAGCGATGCCAGCGTCGATGGCGTGGGCAAGTTGGCCCAGGCCTGGCGCGTGGGTGAAATGGCAGAAGGTTCGGGGATGACCGGGACCATCTTGCCGCTGGACCGGGCGGCGCTGTCTGTGGCATTGGGCCGCGACAACGTCGTTCACCTGGGCGTTACCGACGCGGGCGCTGCCGCACGCATTGCCGGACCACTGGCCCGGCTGTTGCATTTTCTTGGGGCTGCGGAACTGGAAGAGCCACCACCGGGCAAGGATGTCCCGGCCGGGTCTCCCCATGCCGATGCACCAGCCGCTGCTGCGGCGAACGACGATATTGATACGAAGGGCGAATGAGTTCGATGAGCGATAGCGACAAGAAGCCGACACTGGGCCGCAGGCCACTGGGCCTGAAGACCGCAGTCGAGGCCGGAGAGGTCAAGCAGACCTTCAGCCACGGTCGCACCAACAAGGTGGTGGTCGAAGTGAAGCGCCGCAAGCTGGTGCCCGGTGGACAGCCGGCCGCGCCCGCCGCTGCCGCGCCTGCGCCGGCTCCCGCCGCCCCGGCTGCACGCGCGCCGGTCGTTCCACCGCCGCCGCCGCCGGTCTCGCCCGCCGCCTCGCGCGAGACGCGCCAGGAACTGCAGGCGCGTCTGCTGCGTGAAGCTGAGGAATCGCGTCTCCAGGCCCTCGAAGCGGCCAATCGTCGCGAGCAGGAAGAACGCCTGCGCGCGATCGAGGAAGAGCGCAACCGCGCCGCGCAGAAGGAAGCCGCTGCGGCAGCCGCTGTCGAGGCGCCCGCGCCGGTCGAGACCGCACAGCCGGCCCCCGCGCCCGAGCCTGTCGTCGAAGCGCCCGCGCCCGCAGCCCCGGCTGCAGAGCCGGTCGCTGCCGCCCCGGCCGCTCCTGCGCCTGCAGCACCTGCTGCTGCTGCCCCGGCCGCTGCAGCACCTGCTGCCCCGGCTCCGCGTCGCTTCACCCCGGTCGTGGCGCCCAAGCGCCCCGAACCGCCCAAGAAGCCGGCGCACGCCCCGCGCGACAAGAACGCCAACGACCGCCGCCAGGCGGGCAAGCTGACCGTGACGCGCGCGCTCAACGAGGACGAGGGCGCCCGCGCCCGTTCGCTCGCCGCGCTCAAGCGTGCGCGCGAAAAGGAACGCCGTGCGCACTTCGCCGGCCAGACCCAGGCCCGCGAGAAGCAGGTCCGCGACGTGGTCGTCCCCGAGGCGATCACCGTCCAGGAGCTCGCCAACCGCATGGCCGAGAAGGCTGCGGACCTCATCAAGGCGCTGTTCAAGATGGGCATGATGGTCACCATCAACCAGACCATCGACCAGGACACCGCCGAGCTGCTGGTCACCGAGTTCGGCCATAACATCCAGCGCGTGAGCGACAGCGACGTCGACATCGACACCGCGGCGGACGTCGACGCGGAGGACACGCTCAAGACGCGTCCGCCGGTGGTGGCGATCATGGGTCACGTCGACCACGGCAAGACCAGCCTGCTCGACGCGCTGCGCGGCACCGACGTGGTGCGCGGCGAGGCCGGCGGCATCACGCAGCACATTGGCGCGTACCAGATCAAGACCAAGGGCGGTGACCATATCACCTTCCTCGACACGCCGGGCCACGCGGCCTTTACCGAGATGCGCATGCGCGGTGCCAACGTCACCGACATCGTCATCCTGGTGGTGGCCGCCGACGACGGCATCATGCCGCAGACGATCGAGGCCATCAATCACACCAAGGCCGCCGGTGTGCCGATGATCGTCGCGATTACCAAGGCCGACAAGCCCGAGGCAAACCCGCAGAAGATCCGCGAGCGCCTGCTCGAGCACGAGGTCATCGTCGAGGAAATGTCCGGCGACGTTCAGGACGTGGAAGTCTCGTCGAAGACCGGCGCTGGCCTCGATACCCTGATCGAGAAGATCCTGCTTCAGGCCGAGCTGATGGAACTGCGTTCCAACCCCGATCGCGCTGCGGAAGCGACCGTGATCGAGGCCAAGCTCGACAAGGGCAAGGGTCCGCTCGCCACGGTGCTCATCAATCGCGGTACGCTGCATGTGGGCGACATTCTCGTCGTCGGCACGCAGTCGGGCCGCGTGCGCGCCATGCTCGATGACAAGGGCCGCCAGGTGAAGTCGGCGACGCCATCGCTGCCGGTCGAAGTTCTCGGCCTGGGCGGCGTGCCGATGGCCGGTGACACACTCACCGTCGTCGAGAACGAGAGCCGTGCCCGCGAGGTCGCTGCTTACCGTCAGGAGAAGGCGACCGCCAAGCGCACCGCCGTTGCTCCGTCGAGCCTCGAGAACATGTTCTCGGCGCTCGCCGCCAAGCAGACCGTGCTGGAATACCCGGTGGTCATCAAGGCGGACGTGCAGGGTTCGACCGAAGCGATCGTCAACGCGCTCAACCGCCTCTCGACCGACGAGATCAAGGTCCGCGTCCTGCAGTCGGGCGTGGGTGCCATCACCGAAAGCGACGTGGGCCTGGCGCAGGCGTCGGGTGCCCCGATCGTTGGCTTCAACGTCCGTCCCAACGCCAAGGCGCGCGAGCTGATCGAGCGCAACAAGGTGCGGATGAAGTACTTCGACGTGATCTACCAGCTCACCGACGACATCGCCAAGGAGATGGCGGGCGAGCTGGGTCCGGAGCGCATCGAAACCGTCGTCGGCCGCGCCGAGGTCAAGGAAGTGTTCCCCGCCGGCAAGAAGGACAAGGCCGCCGGTCTGCTCGTCCTCGAAGGCTACATCCGCAAGGGCATCCATGCGCGTCTCACGCGCAACGACGTCATCGTCAGCAAGACGGTCATCGCCTCGCTGCGCCGTTTCAAGGACGACGTCTCGGAAGTCCGCGCCGGCCTCGAGTGCGGTGTCGTTCTGCAGGACACCAACGACATCAAGGCGGGCGACATGCTCGAAGTGTTCGAGGTGGAAGAGCGCGAACGCACGCTCTGATTCTTCGATCGATCGTCAGAAAGGGCGGCTTTCCCATTGGGAAGGCCGCTTTTTCTTTGGCGGCGCGGCCGCTGGGGTTAAGGGAATGCAGACGATGACCGAACGAGGATCGAAGGCCATGATGCGGATGATTGTGCTTGTTGCCGGCGCGGTCGCGGCGATGCCCACGCCGGCCCGGGCCGAGGACATGGTGAGCCTTGACATCTATGCCATTCCCTCGGCCCCGCTGGTTGCCTCGGTCGACCGGGCCAGTGCCGAACTGGCGGCATCGGGGATGCAGACCTTCCGCATGCGGGGACAGGCCGTGCACGCCACGCTCTATCTGACGCGCTATCCCGTCAGTGCGATCCCGCGCCTCAAGAAGGCCGTCGCGGCGCTGGCGAAGCGGCGCGCCAGCATTCCGCTGGCCGTCGATGGCATCGACCGGACGGCGAACAACTGGCTGTTCCTACACCTTGCCCGGACGCCGGCATTGCAGCGACTGGCCGACGAGGCGACGCTGGCCGGCGAACCCCTGCGCGACCGTAGTCTCGCGCCCCCTGCATGGATGAGTGCTTACCCGGCCAAGCTACCAGCCTTCGAGCGCTATGGTTCTCCTAATGTTTTCATGCAGTTCGATCCGCATCTTACATTGCTGGCGAACGAGGCCAATCCGGCGCTCGGCACCTTTGCATCGGCGCCGGACGGCCATCGCTTCGATGCTGCGGGGGCGGTCATCGGGATCGGGATCGGCGAGGTTGACGCCAATGGCCAGATCGTGCGCACGGTGGCGGAGTATCGGTTCAAGCGGTGACGGGTGGGCTCTCGCACCGGTTTGCCGGCATCCTGCTGGTTAGTCCGCGAGCTGGGCCCCGGATCAAGTCCGGGGTGACGTCGGAAATTTGAAATTGTTGGCTTCGTCACCCCGGACTTGGTCCGGGGTCCAGCTCGCAGTGCTTCCCCCGCCATCTCGATACTCGAACCACCGCAGTACAAGCGCCCTGCTCAGAACAAATCTAGCTGCCCATCCCGAGCCGGCGCGCGGAACTGCGAGCAGTCGAGCTCCAGCTTGTCCTGAGCAATCCCCGCCCGCCGGATGCCAAGGCGGAACCGCGTGCGGACAAGGTCTGCCCACACGCCTTTGGGCTTCATCCGCGTGTGAAAGCGCGCGTCGTAGTCCTTCCCCCCGCGCATCGACTGGACGATGTGCATCACCTTGGCGGCACGATCGGGGAAATGCGTGTCGAGCCATTCGCGAAACAGCGGCGCGACCTCGTGGGGCAGGCGCAGCATGATCCAGCTGGCCGACCGTACGCCGAGGCTACCGGCCTCCATCAGGATCTGCTCGAGAAACTCGTCGGTGATCGCGGGGATCACCGGAGACACGCCGACATGCGCCGGAATACCGGCCTCGACCAGCGTGCCGAGCGCGGCCATGCGCTTGGCCGGGCTCGACGCGCGTGGCTCAAGCAGGCCGGACAGGCGCGGATCAAGGCTGGTGATCGAGATACCGACCGCGACCAGCCGTCGCTCCGCCAAGGCCCGCAGTACGTCGAGATCGTCGAGCACACGCGCGGACTTGGTGGTGATCGTCACCGGGTGGCCGACTTCGAGACACAGCGCCAGCACTTGCCGGGTAATGCGATAGTCGCGCTCGATCGGCTGATAGGGATCGGTATTGGTCCCCATGGCCAGCGGGCGGGGGGTGTAGCCGCGCTTGGCGAAGGCGGCGCGCAGCAGGTCGGCAGCCTGCGGCTTGGCGAACAGCCTGGTTTCGAAATCAAGGCCCGGCGAGAGGTCATGATAGGCGTGCGTCGGCCGCGCATAGCAGTAGATGCAGCCATGCTCGCAGCCGGCATACCCGTTTATGGAACGATCGAACGGAACGTCGGGGGACTGGTTGTAGCTGATGATCGTCCGCGCCTTGATGATGCTGACTTGGGTGCGGGGCCTGGGCGGTGCGCCGTCTATCGCCTCCTGTTCGTCCAGCCAGTCGCCATCTGCTACGCGCTCGGGTAGCTTGAAGCGGCTGCTGACGGCGTTTCCGGTCGCCCCACGGCCTGCGATCTTGGACATAAGGAACAAGAACACAAAGGGAACGGATGTGCAAGCCCGGTGCTTCTGCGAGATAGCTGCTGGTGCCCGATTGCGGCCATTGGCATGTCGGGGCATGGTCGGCCAATGAGTGCGACAGACATCATTTGGGGCTTGTTTGGGCTTGTCGTGTGGTTCGCGATTCCTGCCATCTGCCTGTATTTTGCTATCGAAGGGCTGCATTCGGGAGTCGTGCGGGTGAAGCTTGATTCATACTCGCGCACCAACGATCCCGGATGGTTCTGGGCCTGCATCGCGATGTATTGCGGATTAGCCGCCTTTATCTTCTATCTTACAGGCCTTGTTGTCGCTGACGCTTTTCGAGAGGGTTGGACGTTTTGGTAGGAGAAGCCGGAAGTTGCCTTTGCTTTCCATAGTGGAAGGCAGATCCGGACATTGCACAACCGTTGCGGGGCTGCTCGCAGCGCTGTGGCCATTGTGTAAAATACATAATCTATTGAAATGTAGTGGTAAAATGCGGAATGTGTGTGCTTTCTACGCAGTACATACAGGGATAAAGTGTCCCTACTAAAAGATGTCGGTAGCACTGCTGATCCTAGACCTGCGGGAAAAACGGCGTCTATATATTAGTGGCATGACAAATCTGATTGGGGGCATGATGACGCAAGACAAGTCAACGGATCGACGCTATCCAATGAAGCTGCGCTTCTCGGGCGGCAAGGTGGAGAAGGTCGGTCTCGATCTTTATGATGGTGCGACATCATTTTACGGTTTTTCACAAGCTATACAGATCGCGTTTCATGCTTATCTGACCGGTGAGATAGTCTCGCGTGCCACTGCTTTGAGGGGAGCCGAAATGTACTTCTCGGCACCGAGGCGCGGTAGCGTTCTTTTCGACATTGTTGCCGTAGTTGAAAAGTATCCGGCGTCGATCGGGGTCTCTGCCCCTATCGTCTACGACTTTATCAAAATCGCTTTTTCTAGAGCCATAGGGTTGTTGAACAGCAAGCCAGAGACACCGGCAATCCAGAAGTTAGCTTTGGACGAGACCTTTTTCGATCAGCTGGCGGAGACATTAGAAGGTAGTCTACAGCGCGCTCATAGAGCTATCGACCACGGCGTTCCGCGCGTTAGCCTTGAACGCCCCCGGTCTGAGCTTGTGGTTTTCGATCAGCGATCAAGCCAGTGGGTTAACACTCGCGAAGAGAACCCAGAAGTCGAAGAATTTACAGGTAACATCACTAGGTACAACTCGATCAGCGGTAACGGTCGGGCATTCATTCGTGGTTTAGACCGAATTCTGCCATTCAGGCCCGGCGAACGGTTTCCCGAAAACAAACGGGGCTTTCTATCATGGTCGCTTCACGGAAACACCACATCAGGGAAGAAGGAACTGCGCTTTTGGGCCTCTCGGATTGAGTCGGCTAGCGGTGAAGCAAAGCGACTAATCCTCGCAGACGTTGCCGAGGCCGAACCTCGCCAGGCAGGCTAAGCTACACAACCGTTGCGGGGTTGGTCGCAGCCGCGATAGGCATTCACCGAGCGGTCGAAGGGGATGTCGGGCGAGGCGTTGAAGGTCAGGATGGACCTTGGGAATTCATCGGTCACCGTGGTGCGCAGGCGAGGCGGCTCCCCGTCGATCGCCTCGGCCATATCCTGCCAATCGCCGTCCGCCTCGCGCGTGGCGAGACCGAACCGCGTCGGCACCGCGCTAGACTGCGCACCTCTGCCCTTGACGACCTGCATGGCAAGAACATAGCAGGAACAATCTGCGGGGAAAAGCCTTCAGATGCGTTCTCAGCCCTCGGCCCGCGGGTGCGCGTTGCGCCAGGCATCGAGAAGGGTGGCGGCATCGACGCGGGTGTAGATCTGCGTCGAGGACAAGCTCGCGTGGCCAAGCAGTTCCTGCAGCGCGCGCAGGTCAGCGCCGGCGCCGAGGAGATGCGTGGCAAAGCTGTGGCGTAGCGCGTGCGGTGTGGCGGTTTCGGGCAGGCCGAGCGCGATACGCGCGCGGGCCATTGCGCGTTGGACCATGCCCTGTGCGAGCGGCCCGCCCTTGGCGCCGCGGAACAGTGGGGCTTGGCGGTCGAGCGGGTAGGGGACCTGTGCGGCATAGTCGGCCACCGCGTCGCGCACGATGGGCAGCAGCGCGACGACGCGCTGGCGGCCACCCTTGCCGGTGACGGTAAGCCGCTCGCCCAGCGGCATCACGCTGGCCGGAAGGGCAAGCGCCTCGGCGATGCGCAGGCCAGCACCGTAGAGCAGCAGCAGCACGGCGCGATCGCGGGCCGCGATCCACGGCTCGGCGGCGTCGGAGACGATCTCGGCGAGCGCCACGGCGTCGTCGGGCGAGACGGGGCGGGGCAGGCCTTTCTTCACGCGCGGGCCGCGCAGGCGCGGGCCGGCCGCTGCGGACAATCCCGCTTGCTCGCGCGCAAAGGCCAGGAATGCGCGCAGCGCCGACAATTCGCGCGCGGCCGATGTGTTGACGAGGCCCTCGCTGCGCCGCTGCGCGAGATGCTGGCGCAGGCGCGGTGCGTCGAGGGCGGCGAGGGTGGCCCAGTCCTGTCCGTCCGGCAGGCTATCGAGCAGCCGCTCGGCGGCGCGATGATAGGCGCGGGTGGTATGCGGCGAGCGGCGCAGCGCCAGCGCGAGATGATCGTGCCAGGCGGTGAGCAGCGCGGCGTGCGTCATCGCCGCGTCAGGCCACCAGCTCGGCGGGAACCAGCTCGGCCAGCAGGCCGTCGAGCAGCGGCATACCCGCCTCGGTGACGACGAGCCGCGGGCCGTCCTCGCGCAGGAGGCCGTTGCGGGCGTGAAAGGCGCGCTTGGCGGGGTCGATCAGAGCGCCCGCGTCGAGCCCGAAGCGCGTGGCGAGCGCGGCGATGTCGACCCCTTCGCGCAGCCGCAGACCCATCAGCAGCGCCTCGCTCGCCTGCTCGCGCAGGCCGAGCGCGCGCTGCTCGACGATGCCGTGCCCTTGCTCGGCAAAGGCGCGCAAAAAGTTCTCGGGCTTGCGATGCCTGACGGTCGCGGTCGACAGGCGCCGGCCGTGCGCGCCCGGCCCGATCCCGGCGTAGTCGCCGTAGCGCCAGTACGTCAGGTTGTGCCGGCTCTCCTCGCCGTGGCAAGCATGGTTGCTGATCTCATAAGCCGGCAGCCCGGCGGCGGAGGTCATCGCGCGGGTTTGCACAAACATGTCCCCGGCGGCATCATCGTCGAGCGGAGTGAAGCGCCCCTCGCGCACCAGCGTGGCAAAGCGCGTGCCGGGTTCGATCGTCAGCTGGTAGAGCGAGAGATGGCCGGTGCCGAAACCGAGCGCACGGGTCAGTTCCGCCTCCCAGGCCTCGGGCGTCTGGCCGGGGCGGGCATAGATCAGGTCGAAACTGACGCGCGCGAAGTGGCGCTGGGCCACCTCTAGCGCGGCGATCCCCTCGGCGGCATCGTGCAGCCGGCCCAGAAAATGCAGCGTCTGGTCATCGAGCGCCTGGAGGCCGAGTGAGACGCGGTTGATCCCCGCCGCGGCCAAGGCGGCGAAATTGGCGGCCTCGACCGACGAGGGATTGGCCTCGAGCGTGATCTCGATGTCGGGGGCGAGAGTCCAGTGCCGGCCCGCGGCCTCGATCAACGCGGCGACGAGGGCAGGCGGCATGAGCGAGGGCGTGCCGCCGCCGAAGAAGATCGAGGTCAGCTGCCGGCCGGGCAGCAGCGCCGCTTCGTGCGCCATGTCGGCCAGCAGCGCCGCCTGCCACTGCGCCACGTCGGTCTTGGCGCGGACGTGGCTGTTGAAGTCGCAGTAAGGGCACTTCGCAAGGCAGAACGGCCAGTGGATGTAGAGGGCGAGGGGGGGCATTGGGTCTCCGGGGGGCGTCAAGCCTGCCGCCACCACCCCCTGCTTTACAGCAGGGGACGGGGGTGGCGGAAGCCTCGAACGACCCGCTCAGGCGAACTGGTCGGCGACCAGCTTGGCAAAGGCGTCGGCGCGGTGGCTGATCGCGTGCTTTTCGGCCGGGTCGAGTTCGGCGAACGTGCGCGTGTCGCCGCTGGGGACGAACACGGGATCGTAGCCGAAGCCCATCGTCCCGCGGGGCGGCCAGGTCAGCGTGCCATTGGCGCGGCCTTCGTACGAGACGGACTCGCCATCGGGCCAGGCGATCGACAGCACGCAGGAAAACCAGCAGTCCCGCGGTGCATCGGGGCCGAGTTCGGCCAGCTTGCCCTCGACCTTGCCCATGGCCATGTACCAGTCGCGCCCCGGCCCGCCCTCATAGGGTGCGGCTTCGGCCCAGTCGGCGGTATAGACCCCCGGCGCGCCGCCAAGGGCAGCGACCGAGAGGCCGGAGTCGTCCGACAGCGCCGGCAGCCCGGCTGCCTGCGCGGCGGCGTGCGCCTTGATCAGCGCATTCTCGACGAAGGTCGTGCCCGTCTCGGCCGGTTCGGCAAGGCCGAGTTCGCCTGCCGAGAGGCATTCCAGCCCGTAAGGGGCGAGCAGCGCCTGGATTTCACGCAGCTTGCCCTTGTTGTGCGTGGCGATGACCAGCTTGCCCGGCGCGAGCTTGCGGCTCATCGCGAGACGGCCGCATCCTGCGCGGCGAAGATCTCGGCGCAGCCGAGGCGGGCCAGGCGCAGCAGGCGCAGCAGGGCTTCCTCGTCGTAGGTCGCGCCCTCGGCGGTGGCTTGGACCTCGGCGATGTGACCGCCCTCGATCAGCACGAAGTTGGCGTCGGCATCGGCCGAGCTGTCCTCGATGTAGTCGAGGTCGAGCACGGGCGTGCCCTTGACGATGCCGCACGAGATCGCGGCGACCTTGCGGGGCAGCGGGTCTTCCTGAATCGCCCCTGTGGCCATCAGCTTCTGGACGGCGAGACGCAGGGCGACCCATGCGCCCGAGATCGAGGCCGTGCGCGTGCCGCCATCGGCCTGGATCACGTCGCAGTCGAGCGTGATCTGGCGCTCACCGAGCTTCTTGAGATCGGTCACGGCGCGCAGGGACCGGCCGATCAGGCGCTGGATTTCCTGGGTCCGGCCCGACTGCTTGCCCTTGGCCGCCTCGCGGCTGCCGCGGGTGTGGGTGGCGCGCGGAAGCATCGAATATTCGGCGGTCACCCAGCCTTCACCCTTGCCGCGCAGGAACGGCGGCACGCGCTCCTCGACCGACGCGGTCACCAGCACCTTGGTGTCGCCGAAGCCGATCAGCACCGAACCTTCGGCATGCTTGGTGAAGTTGGTCTCGATAGAGATCGCCCGCATCTGATCGGCGGCGCGGCCGGAAGCACGCATGGGTCTTGTCCTTGTTGGTATATGGGCTGGTGTCTGTCGAATTGCGCGCTGCCTTGGCCGATTGCCGGGCGACCCGCAAGCGAATCCCCGGCGGCGCATGCAAATCGCTTGAGCGCGGGCCGCGCACTTCTACATAAGGGGGTGGTATGAACGGCCCCACACTCACCGAATTGTCCAACCGCGCGCGCGATATCTTTCGCCTCGTGGTGGAGGGCTACATCGCTTCCGGACTGCCGGTCGGCTCGCGCACGCTGGCGGGCAGCGGCGGGGTCAATCTGTCCCCGGCCTCGATCCGATCGGTGCTGCAGGAACTGCAGGATGCAGGGCTGCTCGCCGCACCACACACCAGCGCGGGGCGCATGCCGACCGAGATCGGCCTCAGGCTCTTCGTCGACGGCATCATGCAGGTGGCCGAGCCATCCGCTGCCGAACGCGCCCAGATCGAGCGCGGGCTCGCCAGCGGCGGGACGATCGAGGCCGCGCTGGCTGCGGCAACCTCCGCCTTGTCGGAAATGTCGGCCGGTGCGGGGGTCATCATGGTGCCGCGTCGCGAGCCGCGCCTCGTCCAGCTCTCGTTCGTGCCCCTGGCGCCGGCGCGCGCGCTGGCGGTGCTGGTGGCCGAGGACGGGGCCATCGAGAATCGCCTGATCGACCTGCCTGCGCCGATGCCGCCCTCGGTGCTCGAGGAGGCCTCGAACTATCTGACCGCGCGGCTCGCCGGGCGGACGCTGGCCGAGGCGGTCAGCGCGATCCGGGCCGAGATCGCCGGCGGGCGCAGCGCGCTCGACGCCGCCAGTGCCGAGCTGGTGCAGCGCGGGCTGGCGGTATGGAGCATGGATGCGGCCCAGCGCCCGGTGCTGGTGGTGCGCGGACAGGCTAACCTGCTCGATGACACGGCGCTGGGCGACATCGAGCGCGTGCGTCAGCTGCTCGACGAGCTGGAAAGCGCCGAGGCGATCGCCGGCGTGCTCGACGCGGCGCGCGAGGCCGAGGCGACGCGCATCTTCATCGGCAGCGAGAACCGGCTTTTCTCGCTCTCTGGTTCGTCGGTGATCGCCTCGCCGTGGCGCGATGGCGAGGGGCGCGTGGTGGGCGTGGTCGGCGTAATCGGGCCAACGCGGTTGAATTATGCGCGCGTTGTCCCCATGGTGGATTTCACGGCCCAGTCATTGGGCAAACTCATCGGACAAGACGGATTTTCACGCAAATGACGGATAACGAGACGCGCCCCCAAGACGCCGAAGTCGAAGCCGAACTGGCCGGCGTGCCCGAAAGCATGACCGAGACGGCCGACGAGACCGCGCAGCTGCGCGAGGCACTCGAAGCGGCCAAGCAGGATGTACTCTACGCCAAGGCCGAGACGCAGAACGTCCGCCGCCGCATGGAGAAGGACATCGCCGACGCCCGCGCTTACGCCGCGACCAGCTTCGCGCGCGACATCCTGTCGGTGTCGGACAACCTCAGCCGTGCGCTGGAGACCATCCCGGCCGAACTTCGCGAGGATGACAAGTTCAAGAGCCTCGTCGCCGGGCTCGAGGCGACCGGCCGCGAAATCGAGAAGGTCTTCGGCAATCACGGGATCACCCGTATCGCCGCCAAGGGCCTGCCGCTCGATCCGCACCAGCACCAGGCCATGATGGAAATGCCGACGACCGACCACGAGGCCGGCACGGTGATCCAGGAACTGCAGGCCGGTTACACGATCAAGGACCGCCTGCTGCGTCCTGCCATGGTCGTCGTGGCTAAGAAGCCCGACTGATCCAAGCGCGTCAGCTGAATACACGAAGGGGGACGGCGAAACCGTCCCCCTTTTTGCGTCCGGTCAGAACGAGTTGGTGATGACCGAGGCGATGATCCCGCTGCCGATCGCGACCAGAAGCGCGTCGTTGCCCGACCGGACCCAGTGATAGCCGCGCGGCGGCGCGCTCAGGCGGCGATAACGGTGATAGTCGACCACCGCGTAATTGGGCGCGCGGCGCATGTCGAAACGCTGGCCCTTGCGGAACGGGTTGGCGGCGCGCGGCGGGACACGGTGATCGTCGCGGCGCACATCGTGGCGCTGGTCATGACGGGCATCACGGTGCTGCGCGAGAGCCGGAGTGGCGGTGGGCAGGGCGATCGCAAGGGCGATCAGCGAGGTGGCGATCTTGTTCATGACGGTCCTTTCATTGTCTGAACGCTTGTCATGAAAACCCCGGGGAACGGCGGCGGCTCCCGCGGAAAATGTCCGAAATTGTAACCACTTCGATACCGTTTTTGGCAGCGCGGATCACGATTGCCCATATGCGCCGCGTCACCGGCTGGCGGAATCGCGCACGATGCCCCATATAGGCGCCACGATGAACCGACCGACTGCCACACCCGAAACCCGTTCCGTCCGCTTGCTCAAGGTGGGCGAGCAGGTCCGCCATGTGATTTCCGAACTCCTGATGCGCCAGCAGGTGCACGACGACGTGCTGACCGCGCGCAGCGTTTCGGTGACCGAAGTGCGCATGTCGCCCGACCTTCGCCACGCGACCGTCTTCATCAAGCCGCTGCTCGGCGCCGACGAGGACATCGTGCTCAAGGCGCTGCGCACCCACACCGCCTATTTCCAGAAGGAAGTCGCCGGGCGGCTCAAGACCAAGTACGCGGCGAAGATCCGCTTCCTGCCCGACGAAAGTTTCGACGAGGCCGGACGCATCGAAGCCCTGCTCGCCGATCCGCGCGTGGTGCGCGACCTGTCGGGCGACGCCGCCGAAGATTGACGTCCGCTCGATTGCCGGAGGCGGCGCCATGGCCAAGCTCTATTTCTACTATGCCAGCATGAATGCGGGCAAATCGACCAACCTGCTCCAGGCCGATTTCAATTACCGCGAACGCGGCATGGCGACGATGCTGTGGACCGCGGCACTCGACGATCGACCGGCGCATCTGGGCGAAGGTTTCGCCATTTCGAGCCGCGTCGGCCTCCACGCCGACGCGCACCGCTTCACGGCAGAAACCGACCTCTGGCAGGCGGTGAATGCCGAGCAGGTGCGCCATCCGCTGGCCTGCGTGCTGGTCGACGAGGCGCAGTTCCTGACGCGGGCACAAGTCTGGCAACTCGCCGATATCGCCGACCGCGCCGGCATTCCCGTGCTGTGCTATGGGCTGCGCACCGACTTTCGTGGCGAGCTGTTCGCTGGATCCGCGGCGCTGCTGGGGCTGGCGGACTCGCTGGTCGAGCTCAAGGCCGTCTGCCACTGTGGGCGCAAGGCGACGATGAACCTGCGCGTCGATGCCGACGGATCGCCCGTCCACGAGGGCGCGCAGACCGAGATCGGCGGCAACGAGCGCTATCTTTCCCTTTGCCGCGCGCATTTCAGCGCCGCGCTGCGTGCGGATGCCCGATCATGACCGATGCCGACCTTTATGTTCCCCTGTCCGCTGGCGACGTCACGCTCGAACGGCTGGCGGAAACGCACCGCGAAGGCCTGCGTAGTGCCTGCAACGCCGATACCGCGATCTGGCAGATCTATCCCTTCACGTACGAAGGCGCGGCGTTCGACCCGCAGTTCGACACCCTGCTGCATGGCGCGCCCACGCGTCGCGCCTACGCGGTGATGCAGGACGGCGTTGTCGTCGGCATGACCGCATGGATCGAGCACGGTGCCCCCGGTTGGTCGATCGAGATCGGCAATAGCTATATCGTGCCCGCCCTGCGCGGCACCGGCTACAACGGCCGGCTCAAGCGGCTGATGATCGACCATGCCTTTGCCTGCGGGCTGGAACGCGTGGTGTTCAAGGTCGATCGCGTCAACGAGCGCAGCCAGGGCGCGGTCCGCAAGCTCGGCGCGGCGGTCGAAGGGGTGATGCGCCACGAGCGGCGCACCTGGACCGGTCGCGTGCGCGATACCGTGCTGTTCTCGATCCTGCGCGAGGAATGGGCGGCGCGGGCATGAACGATACGCTCTACCAGATCGCGACCGTCGCCATCCCGATGATCGTCGCCATCGTCTTCCACGAAGTGGCGCACGGCCGCGTTGCGCGCTGGCTGGGCGATCACACCGCCGAGCGGCAGGGGCGGCTGAGCTTCAACCCGCTGCGCCACGTCGATCCGGTCGGCACGGTAATCCTGCCCGGCATGTTGGCGCTGGCGCATGCGCCGGTGTTCGGCTGGGCCAAGCCCGTGCCGGTGGACCTGCGCGGGCTTCCCGATCCGCGCCGCAAGATGATGCTGGTGGGCGCTGCCGGGCCGGTCATGAACTTTGCGCTGGCGCTACTGGCGGCGATCGGCATCGGTCTCCTTGCGCGGATGGCCGTAGCGCCGGGGCCGGTAGCCCAGTTCGTGGCGGACAACCTCGTCAACTTCCTGGCGATCAACCTGTTTCTCGCCATGTTCAACCTGCTGCCGCTGCCCCCGTTCGACGGCTCGCACATCGTCGAGGGCCTGCTGCCCGAACGCCTGGCGCAAGGCTATGCCCGGCTGCGGCCGGTCGGTTTTCCGATCGTGCTGGCCCTGCTGGTCATGGTGCCGTGGCTGATCCCGTCGTTCGATCCGGTTCGCGCCGTGGTGGCGCCGCCGGTCACCTGGCTCGCCGACCACTACCTCGCCGTGTCCGCGTGGATTGCGGGCCATCCCCTGGGCTGAGCCATAGCCTGTCGAGACAGGGCGGGCTGACAGCAGGCGCGCCAGCGGCTAGGGCGCCCGGCATATGGCAAATGGCTGGATCATTCTCGACAAGCCGCTGACCTTGGGATCGACCCAAGGCGTGGCGGCAGTGAAGCGCAACTTGCGCAGCCGCGGCCTTGGCAAGTGCAAGGTCGGGCATGGCGGTACGCTCGACCCGCTGGCGACCGGCGTCCTGCCCATCGCGGTGGGCGAGGCGACCAAACTGTGCGGGCGCATGCTCGATGCGAGCAAGACGTATGCCTTTACCGTGGCGTTCGGCAGCGAAACCGATACGCTCGATCTCGAAGGCGCGGTCATCGCCGCGAGCGACGTGCGCCCCGCGCGCGCTGCGCTTGAAGCCGTGCTGCCAGCGTTCACCGGCCCGATCGCGCAAGTGCCGCCAGCCTATTCCGCGCTCAAGGTCGACGGCGAGCGCGCCTATGACCTGGCCCGTGCCGGGGCGGAGGTCGTGCTGGCCTCGCGCAATGTCACCATCCACAGCTTGCGTATCAGCGCGACCGGCGGGGCCGAGCACGCCCTTGAAAGCGTGACGCTCGAGGCCCACGTATCTAAAGGCACGTATATCCGCAGCCTTGCGCGCGACCTCGCGATCGCGCTCGGCACGCGGGGGCACGTGACCATGTTGCGCCGGCTTCAGGCCGGCCCGTTCGCGCTGGATCAGGCGATTTCGCTGGACAATCTGAACGAATGGGGCCAAGGCGCCGCGCTTGAGAACGTAATCTTGCCGCTGGAGGCAGGGCTGGTCGACATCCCGGCTCTGGACCTCGATCCCGATCAGGCAAGGGCGGTCCGTCAGGGCCGGGTTCTGCCGGGATTGCCCTTTTCCGACGGGCTGTGGTGGGCGCGATGCGGCGGCAAGCCGGTTGCGCTGGTCATGCTTTCGGACGGCGCCTTGCGCGTCGAGCGGGGTTTCAACCTCTGAGGATGTCGCGGAGTGAATACTTATGTCGGTTACCGCTGAAAAGAAGCAGGAAATCATCCAGGGCAACGCGCGCGTTGCCGGTGACACCGGTTCGCCGGAAGTCCAGGTTGCTATCCTCACCGAGCGTATCGTCAACCTCACCGAACACTTCAAGGCTCACCACAAGGACAACCATTCGCGTCGTGGCCTGCTGCAGATGGTGAACAAGCGTCGTTCGCTGCTCGACTACCTCAAGAAGAAGGACGTCGACCGGTACAACGCGCTGATTCAGAAGCTCGGTCTGCGTAAGTAATTTCACGGAACGGCCCGCTTCGGCGGGCCGTTTTGCATCATGCGACCGCGTCTTTGGGCGATGGTCGCAGGCGCAACGCAATCGGACGCAAAAGGCGTTCGGCGCTGTCACACAATGATGCTAGAACGCGGCACCCGGGCAATTCGGCACGGGCGCCACGGGGCCAAGCCCCACACCGGACCGGGACGGCACCCCGGCAGCAAATCCCGCCGGCAATAGGGCCTGTGGGGCGAAGGAATATTCATGTTCGACGTCAAGACCGTATCGCTGGAGTGGGGCGGAAAGACCCTCACTCTGGAAACCGGCCGTATCGCTCGCCAGGCCAATGGCGCGGTGCTGGCCACGTATGGCGAAACCGTGGTGCTCTGCGCCGTGACCGCCGCCAAGTCGGTGAAGGAAGGCCAGGACTTCTTCCCGCTGACCGTCCACTACCAGGAAAAGTTTTCGGCCGCCGGCCGCATCCCCGGTGGCTTCTTCAAGCGTGAACGCGGCGCCACTGAAAAGGAAACGCTGGTCTCGCGCCTGATCGACCGTCCGGTCCGTCCGCTGTTCCCCGAGGGCTTCTACAACGAAGTCAACGTGATTTGCCAGGTCATGTCCTATGACGGCGAGACCGAACCCGATGTCGTCGCGATGATCGCCGCCTCGGCTGCGCTGACCATCTCGGGCGTTCCCTTCATGGGGCCGATCGGCGCCGCGCGCGTCGGCTTCAAGGATGGCGAATACCAGCTCAACCCGTCGCTGAGCGAAGCCGCCTCGGGCCGCCTCGACCTCGTCGTCGCCGCCACCGACAGCGCGGTGATGATGGTCGAGTCCGAAGCCAAGGAACTGACCGAGGAAGAAATGCTCGGTGCCGTGGTCTTCGCCCACAACGAGAGCCGCAAGGTCATCGGCGCGATCATCGATCTCGCTGAAAAGGCCGCGAAGGATCCGTGGGAAGTCGATCTCACCGACAACACCGCCGACATCAAGGCCAAGCTCAAGGCCGGCGTCGGTGCCGACATCGCGGCGGCCTACAAGCTGACCGACAAGTCGGCTCGCTCGAACGCGCTCAACGACGTGCGCGCCAAGGCCAAGACCCTGTTTGCGGACGAAACCCCGCAGACGCAGATGGTCGCGATCAAGACGCTCAAGAAGCTCGAGGCCGAAATCGTTCGCGGCGCCATCCTCAAGGACGGCCAGCGCATCGACGGTCGTTCGGTGACCCAGGTCCGCCCCATCGAATCGATGGTCGGCTTCCTGCCCCGCACGCACGGTTCGGCGCTGTTCACGCGCGGCGAAACCCAGTCGATCTGCACCACCACCCTTGGCACCAAGGATGCGGAGCAGATGATCGACGGTCTCGACGGTCTCAGCTACCAGCGCTTCATGCTGCACTACAACTTCCCCCCCTACTCGGTGGGTGAAGTCGGTCGCTTCGGCGCACCGGGCCGCCGCGAAGTCGGCCACGGCAAGCTGGCATGGCGTGCGCTCAACCCGGTCCTGCCGACCAAGGACGAGTTCCCCTACACCATCCGTGTCCTCTCGGACGTGACCGAGTCGAACGGCTCGTCGTCGATGGCCACCGTTTGCGGCGGCTGCCTCTCGATGATGGATGCGGGCGTTCCGATCGCGCGCCCGGTTTCGGGCATCGCCATGGGTCTCATCCTCGAAGGCAAGGACTTCGCCGTCCTGTCCGACATCCTGGGTGACGAAGACCACCTCGGCGACATGGACTTCAAGGTGGCCGGCACCAGCGAGGGTATCACTTCGCTGCAGATGGACATCAAGATCGCCGGCATCACCGAAGAGATCATGCGTCAGGCCCTGGCCCAGGCCAAGGAAGGCCGCGCGCACATCCTCGGCGAAATGACCAAGGCTCTGGGTTCGGCCCGCAACGAGCTGTCGGCCCATGCCCCGCGCATCGAGACGATCCAGATCGACAAGTCGAAGATCCGTGAAGTCATCGGCACCGGCGGCAAGGTCATCCGCGAGATCGTCGCCGAGACCGGCGCCAAGGTCGACATCGACGATGAAGGCCTGATCAAGATCTCGTCGTCCGACCTCTCGCAGATCGAAGCGGCCAAGAACTGGATCCTCGGCATCGTCGAAGAGCCGGAAGTGGGCAAGATCTACAACGGCAAGGTCGTCAACATCGTCGACTTCGGCGCTTTCGTGAACTTCATGGGCGGCAAGGACGGTCTCGTCCACGTCTCCGAAATGAAGAACGAGCGCGTGGAAAAGCCGGGCGACGTCGTCAAGGAAGGCCAGGAAGTCAAGGTCAAGGTCCTCGAGATCGACAACCGTGGCAAGGTTCGCCTGTCGATGCGCGTCGTCGACCAGGAAACCGGCGAAGCGCTGGAAGACACCCGTCCCGCTCGCGAACCGCGTGAACCGCGCGGCGACCGCGGTGATCGCGGCGGCGACCGTCGTGGCCCGCGCGGCGACCGCGGTGGCCGTGGCGGCGACCGTGGCCCGCGTCGTGACGGTGGCGACCGTCCGCGTCGCGACCACGACGAAGGTCCGGCCCCGGATCACATGCCCGCGTTCCTCAAGTCAGACGACTGAGGTACGCGCCGCATGGCGTAACCAGAAAGGCCCGCTCCCTCACCGGTGCGGGCCTTTTTCGTGGGCCTGTATCGCCCTGTCGGATCAGGGCCACCCGGTCATCCCCGCGGCGGCGGGGATCCAGTTCCGACGTCGGACGGCTTCGCCTGCCGGATCGGCAAGGCACGCTGGATTCCCGCCTTCGCAGGAAGGACGGCTTGGGTACAAATCGGTTTGGCGACCGACCGGCAGCAAAAAGGCCGCGCTCCCCATTGGGAACGCGGCCTTTTCGACTCACAGATTTAGTCTAGATCAACGCACGCGCGGGCCGCCGAAGGGCATCGGCGGGGGCGGGCGGCGATGGCCGCGGGGCAGCTGGGCCTGGTAGGCGCGGCCGCAGTGCTCGACGCAATAGGGAAACCCGGGGTTCACCTTCTCGCCGCAGAAATGGAAGTCCGGCTCGCCGGGGTGGCCCATCGGCCAGCGGCAGATGCGATCGTTGAGATCGAGCAGGCTGGTCTTGTCGGCGATCTCCGGGCTCGGGCGGGCGGGCACGAGGCGGCGCGGCGGTGCCGGCGGGATCGGAGCCTGCTGGTCGCCGGGACCCTGGCGCAGGAAGCCGCCGGGGCCAACCGAGACGACGCGCGGGGCAGGGGCCGCAGGCGCTTCGTCGCCGGTGGTCGGTGCCGCTGCGACGGGGGCTGCCGGAGCGGGCGCGGCCGGGCGCGCGGGCGGTGCCACGGGCGCGGTGCGTGCCTCGACCGGTGCGGGCGCGGGCGCCGCCGGACGCGGCGCTGCGGGGCGCGCTTCGACGGGCGGCGGCGGCGGGGCCACCGGCTTGGCGGGCTTGGGCGCAGGGGGCGCGGCCTCGGCCTTGTCGGCGACCTTTTCGGCAGGCTTCTCGTTGGCCTTCACCGGCGACGGACGCGCCTTGAGGCCAAGGCGGTGCGCCTTGCCGATCACGGCGTTGCGGCTGACGCCGCCCAGCTCTTCCGCGATCTGGCTGGCGGTCGCGCCACCTTCCCACATCTTGGTCAGCTTCTCGATCCGCTCGTCCGTCCAGCTCATCCGTTCAAAAACCCTTTTGTCGGCCGGGGAAAGTCCGCCAGCCGTTTCGTCGTCTTGCCATCGTCATCGCTGCGCGATACCGCCGGCGCCATGGCCCATCACGTCCCGTCCTCCACCGGAGAACCGCAGTCGCCTGCACAAGGCAATTCCGGCGAAGTCGCCTTCACCGGTGCTGCAGCAAGCCATGCCTACGGGCATCTAGTCGGTTTTCCGCCGCCGGAACAGCCGATTTTCCGCGGTTTCAACCGCGTCGGCCTCGGAACCCTCTATATGAAGGAGGTCCGGCGCTTCTTCAAGGTCCAGACCCAGACGATTTGGGCGCCCGCGGTGACCACGCTGCTCTACCTGATGATCTTCACGCTCGCCTTGGGCGGCGGCGGGCGCGTGGTCCTCGGCGTGCCCTTCGCCAGCTTTGTCGCGCCCGGGCTGATCGCCATGGGCATGATCAACAACGCCTTCGCCAACGCCAGCTTCGGGCTGCTCGGGGGCAAGATCCAGGGCACGATCATCGACTACCTGATGCCGCCTGTATCCGAAGGCGAATTGCTGCTGGCGCTCGTCGGCGCCGCGGTGACCCGCGCAATTCTCGTCGGGCTGGCGGTGGCTGCGGCCATGGCGTTCTGGCCGGGCGTCACGCTCGAGGCGCGCCACCCCTGGGCGATCGTGTGGTTCGGCCTGATGGGCGCGATCCTGTTGTCGCTGATCGGCGTCGCCACCTCGCTGTGGGCCGAAAAGTTCGACCACAACGCCGCGGTCACCAATTTCATCATCACGCCGATGTCGATGCTCTCGGGCACGTTCTACGTGATCGACCGCCTTGCGCCCGCATTCCAGACGGTCAGCCGCATGAACCCGATCTTCTACGTGATCTCGGGCTTCCGGTTCGGGTTCCTCGGGCAGAGCGACATCGGCAGCGACAACATGGCGGTGCTGCATGGCGCGATCGGGCTCGGTGTGCTCAACTTGGTGCTGGGCCTGATCGTCTACGCGCTGCTGCGGTCGGGATGGAAGCTCAAGGCTTGACGCCGGATTCAGCGAACACGCAAAAAAGGCGCCTCCCGGACGGGACGGCGCCTTTTTTCATGGCCTGTGCTCAGAGCGGTCAGGCTTAGTGCGTCAGGCTGCGCCGCAGTTTGTAGCGGCCATCGCGAAAGCCCTCGAACAGATCGCGCAGCGAGGGATGCTCGACCGGCCCGGCTTCGGCATCGGCGGCGAGGTTCTGCTGGCTGACATAGGCGACGTAGCTGCTCTCGTCGTTTTCGGCGAGCAGGTGGTAGAACGGCTGGTCCCGTTCGGGGCGCATGTCCTCGGGGATCGATTCGTACCATTCCTCACTGTTGGCGAAGACCGGGTCGATATCGAAGACCACCCCGCGGAAGCCGAACAGGCGGTGGCGAACAACATCGCCGATCCCGAAACGCGCCTCACTGACGGATGGTACCGAAATCTTGCGGCCCGCCTGCGGGGAGAAATAGCTCGTATTTTCGGCAAAGGTCGACATTCCCGAGATATAGGTTTGCCGCATGTGCGAAACAAGCACGGCCTTGGGGGAATACGCGGCTGGGGATAACTCGTCTTTCCTCTTGGCAACCGCGGATCCTTGGGTTAGTGGCGCGGTCCTCGACCGGGACCGGCCACTGGCCATCCTCGCACGGCACTTCATGGAGAGGTGGCAGAGTGGTCGAATGCGCCGCACTCGAAATGCGGTGTACGGGCAACCGTACCGTGGGTTCGAATCCCACCCTCTCCGCCATGTGCCCCCTCCGGCAGCATGCTTTCACTAAGCGCACCCCTCTGAAAATCCATTGGGATATCTGGGCGAACGCCTGCATGGTAGTCATGCGCGCGGGCAATTTCGCCGTGACCAGGACGAGGCCCCCCTGCGTGCTGAAACACCTTGCTTCCATCCTTCTGGCGCTGGCCATCGCGATCGCGACGATCTGGATTCACCCGCCGACGCACGAGCGCGCGATGTACGGGACGGAAGGTGCGCCGCACGAAAACTGGCAAGCGCGTGAGGTGGGGGGATGGCCCATGCCTTATCTGGCTGACAATCCCGGTATCTCGGTGCCGCATCGGCCGGGCATCGAAGACGATTTCAGGCCAGGGGCGTTCGTCGCGACCTTCAGCTTCTGGCTGATTGTCACCTCGGCCCTTGCCGTGATCGCGCGCCGCCTGGCCGCCGCCCGTCGAGGTGGCCGCTAACCGGGTGTCCACTGGGCTACGGATGCGGCAGGCGGGACGTCAGTTGCCGTCGGCGTCGACGCCGAACACCATCGGTTTGCCACGCGACATCGGCTCCCAGCCCGCGGCCAAGGCGGCGCGGATGCCGCGGGAGACGAGGGCGTTGCTCACTTGCAGCCGGCTGGGTGGCAGGCCTTTCTGCAAGCGCTTGGGCGCCGGAAACTCCAGCACGGCGCCGCGCTGTGCGCCGTCCTGCAGGAGGGCGATCGACATGCCCTTCCAGCCGTCGAACTCGCTCCACTGCGGTTCGCGGCGAAGTTCCCAATGATATGTGACGCCGTCGACATCGACGGTGCCCGCAAGCCTGTGCGTGTATGCCATGCCGGTGCGGTTAGCAGTTTTCGATCCGCGAACCATGGGAATGTTCGCACGATGGCGGTTGCAGCCGTCAGGGCAGGGCTGCGGCCATGTGCCTTTCGAGAAAGCGCAGGAAGGCGAGGGGCCACAGTCCTGCCGGGGCGTCGGCGGGGCCAATGCCGTAGCCGTGGCCGCCTTCCTCATGGAGGTGAAGCTCGACCGGACGGTTCGCCGCGCGCATGGCGGTGAACAGCTCGAGTGCGTTGGCGGCCGGGACGATGGCATCGTCGAGCGCATGGGCGATGAACAAGGGCGGCGTGTCGGGCGTGATCCGCTTGACCGGTGACAGCGCCGCGCGCATGGCCGGATCGGGCGTGGGGCCGAGCAGCGCCTTTGCCGAGCCGCCATGCGCATGTGCCCCGTCCAGCGTGGTCACGGGATAGAGAAGCGCGGCGCAGCGGGCGCGGGGCATGAGTTGGTCGATCGCGTCGCCCACCCCGGCATCGTCGGGCAGGGCGGGGGCGGTCAGCAGCGTGGCGGCAAGGTGTCCTCCGGCGGAGAAGCCGATGACCGCCACAAGATGCGGATCGAAGGCGAGGCGAGATGCCTGCGCAGCGATCACCCGCATCGCACGGCGCGCATCGGCCAGCGGAGCCGTCTCGCGCGGGGACCAGCCTTCGCCAGGCAGGCGATGGACCAGCACGAAAACGGTGTACCCCGCCGCGGTGAACAGCGCGGCGACGTCGGCGCCCTCGTTGCGGATCGACACGAAGCCATAGCCGCCGCCCGGTATCACCAGCAGCGCGCGGCCGTTCCCCATCTCCGGGAGGGGTTGGAACAGGCGCAGCTCGGGTGCCGCGATCCCCGTCAGGAACGTCGGCGGCAGCGATGGATCGCGCTCGGGCGCAGCGAATGTCCCACCCGGTGGCGTGCCGGGCCACAACGCGATGCGCTCTGCCTCGTCCCAGGCCCGGGGCACGGGGCCACCGTGCTCCGGGATGGTCAGCGCCGGCCGCGCTGGCGCCGAGGCGCTGCGGGCGCCGGTGTCGCTGATGGTCATGTCCGGCACCGGCGCTTGATCGGCGTCAGTACTTGTAGCCGACGCGCAGGCCCCAGGTGCGCGGCATGGCATAGCTGGCGGTGGTCGAGCTCCACACCGGGACGACGTTGGTGGGGATGCGGCGATCCTCGACGTTGTTCATGAACAGGTTGAGGTAGACGTTGCCGCCCGGTGCGTCGAACTGCAGGTTGATGTCCGACTTGGTGTAGCCCTTGAGGCGGCCCTGCACCGCGTTGTCGGACGAGGCGAACGTCATCGTCTGCGCATAGAAGTCGACCGCCGGCGTGATCACCCAGCCGTTGTCGGTCCGGAACTCGTGCGCATAGCTGAAGCGACCGCTGACGCGCGGCGCGTTCGGCAGGCGATTGCCCGAGTAGTCCGCGATCGCGGCCGGGATGGCGGCGAAGCCCAGGATCGGCGCGAAGATGTTGTAGGCGGTGTCGGCCGAATGCAGGTTGTCGGGCGCGTTCTGGAAACGCAGGTACCGCGTGTCGAGATACGAGACATAGGCCGAGAAGCGGTCTGCACTGGTCGGACGGAAGGTCGTCTCGAAGTCGATGCCGCGGATTCGCGCCTTGGCGGCATTGGTGGTGACCGGGATGGGACCCTGCACCGGATCGACGATGATCGAGGACACCTGCAGGTTCTTGTAGTCCATCTGGTAGGCAGTCAGCCCGATGAACAGCATGCGACCGAGCAGGTTGGCACGAATGCCCGCCTCATAGTTGTCGACCGTCTCGGGAGCGTACTGGCGATAGCCTGCCGGGTTCGAGCTCGGCTGGAGACCGCCGCCGCGGTATCCGGTCGAGACGGTGACGTAGCCCACCACATCCTTGGTCAGGTCTGCATCGACGCCCAGCTTCCAGCTGACCTTGCTGAACTTGGCATTCGGACGCGTGCGGTCGTCGGTATAGGCGATGGTGAAGGTCGGGCAGGTGGTCGCGTTCACCGTGTCGCGCGTGAACGACTGACCGGGGCAGACGAGCTGCTGCTCGTGGTCGATCGCTGTGTCCCAGGTCGAGCGGATGCCGGCGGTGAGGCGGATGCTGTCGACCGGCTTGAACGTGGCCTGGCCGAATACGGCATGGCTGCGGCTGCCGGCGCCGGAATAGGTGTTGACCACGTCGACCGCATCGATCGTCGAGATCTGGTTGCCGGTGCCGGCGACCTTTGCGCCGAACAGGTTGTAGACCAGATTGAACGGGGCGGGTGCGGTGTTGCCGGCATGGAGCAGGCGCGTGCCCGAGGGCTGCTTGTCCTCGTAGAGGTAGCCGCCGGCGACCAGCTTGAGCGGCCCGGCTTCGTAGTTGACGTCGAGCTCGTGCGACCAGTTCTCGGTCTTGTGGTTGATGTATTCCTGCGAGAACACGCCGGTCGAGGCGACGATGCCATCGTTGACCAGCTGCGAGTAGCCCGCAAGGTACGTGAAGCTCAGTGCACTGCTGGCCTGCCAGACGAGGCGCGAGCGCACGTCGTAGCTGGTGAGGTCCTGCTTGTTGGCGGCCACAGTGTCGAGCCCGGGGTTGATCGCGTCCGACGGGACGATGGTCACCGGCCCGAACGTGCCGGCAACCAGGTTGGCTTGCGGATAGACGTTGTAGTTGCGCAGGTAGACCGACGGCACGGTCGAATGGTTCTCGGCATAGCTGCCGGTGACGCGCCAGGTCAGGTCGGGGACGATCTCCCACTTGGCGGTGACGCGCACGGCCGACAGGTCGGTCTTGTCGAAGCGGTCGGTGCGGTACTTGGGGCCGTAGCCGTCATTGATCTGGTGGAACGCGGCGACACGCAGGCCGAAGGTGTCGGACACCGGCAGGTCGACCGCGGCCTGGGCGCGGATGTCGTTGAAGCGACCATACTGCACGCTGGCGCTGCCGCCGAAATTGCGGCCCGGATCGGCGGTGTTAATGTTGACCACGCCGGCCGTGGCGTTGCGGCCATAGACCGTGCCCTGCGGGCCGCGGGCGACTTCGATCGAGGCGATGTCGAACAGCGCGAGGCTCAGCGCGGCGGACGACGGATTGTAGATGCCGTCAAACTGGGTGGCGACAGTCGAGTAGCCCGAGAAGCCGTTGTTGCTGCCGATGCCGCGGATCGCGAAGCCGTTCTGCGACAGCTTGAGCGTCGGGACGGTGGTGGCGAGCTGCTCGCTGCTGGTGAGACCCTGGCGCAGCAGCGCGGCCTGCGACACGACACTGACGGCGATCGGCGCCTTGGAGAGCAGTTCCTTGCTCTTCTGCGCGGTGACGACGATTTCGCCCGGCGCGGGGGCATCGGCGGGCACGTCCGATGCCGGGCCGTTCGCGGTTACGCCCGTCCCGGCGGCTGCGGTGGTGGAGGCATCCTGCGCGTGGGCCTGGCCGGCTGCGAAGGCAAAAAGGGCGGTGGAGGCCAACAGGACCAGACGGTTCTTCATTCTACTCTCCCTGACATCCGCCGTGCCGCAGCAGGCGGGTGTGGCCGGCCGGGCGTTCCGGCTAGACCACGATGTTGCGTAATCGATTGCTCTTCTCTACACTTCCTCTGCAATCGTTTCCACAAAAAAGGGTGGGCACGCCGATTTCGTCAAAAGACCTCGGAAATCCGGGGTTTCGCGAGGCTTGGTAAACGCCGCAAGAGGGGCAGGACCGTGAAAGATACCGAATCGATTGTGCAGGCAGCGCACGAAAGCCCGGCCCCGACGGACGGTCACTCGTCCGGCTGCACTATGTGGACTGCCGCCCAGGTGGCCGCGATCACCGCGACACCCGGAACCACTCTGCCCTTGCTCCATCTCGATCCGGGCGCGCGCGTGGCTGGGATGGACTTGTGGGACATGTGGCCCGTCGAACTGGCTGACGGAACACTGGCCAGCTTTGCCGGTGACGAAACGCTATGGATGGTGCTGGCCGCGCCCAACCCTGCACCTGGCGGGCCAGATCCCGACGAGCGCCACCTCATTGCGCGGATCCATCTCATGGCCGAGCATCACGGACAGTGGCGCCTGCTGGATCCGGTGTTTCCCGATGGCTTTACCCCCGGTGCCCGCGAATGGTCTGGTTCCGCCATCTACGATCCGGCGACGGCGCGGGTCACGGTCTATTTCACCGCGTCGGGTCGGCGCGACGAGGCCTCTGTCACCTTTGAGCAGCGCCTGTTCGAGGCCGAGGCACGGCTCGATGCGCGCGATGGCCACTATACCATGCAGGACTGGACTGGCCCCGCCGAATCCATCGCGCCCGATGGGGCCTGGTATCTCGATACCCGCAGCACGGGCGGCGGCGTAGGTACGATCAAGGCCTTCCGCGATCCGGGTTTCTTCCGGGACCCGGCCACGGCCCGCGAATACCTGTTCTTCACCGCCTCTTGCGGACGATCGGCGTCGGCCTGGAATGGCGTTGTCGGCGTAGCCGAGCGTGGCGGGGCGGACGAGGGCTGGCACTTGCAGCCGCCGGTGTTGAGCGCCGACGGGCTGAACAACGAGCTGGAGCGCCCGCACATGCGGGTGATGGACGGGCGCTACGTGCTGTTCTGGTCCACGCAAGGCAAGGTCTTCGCCGACGGGGGACCGGTGGGTCCGACCGGGCTTTACGGCGCGGTCGCCGATCATCCCAAGGGGCCGTTCACCCTGCTGAACGGGACGGGGCTGATCGCCGCCAATCCGCCCGAGGCACCCGCGCAGGAGTATAGCTGGTGGGTGCTGGCCGACGGGCGTTGCAACGCCTTTGCCGACCTGCCGGGCGTGGCAGACCCGGCGAGCCTTGCGCCGGGCGAGATGCGGCGGGCACACTTTGCGGGCTATCCCACCCGGTTCGTACGGGTGGTCGTAGAGGGCGACACCGCGCGGATCATTTGACGCACGGGCGTCGCACCTGAGACCTTCAGGTCGAGCCGCGGACCACCAGTCGCGGCTCGATCCGGCGCGAGGGCGTGTCCGTCCCGGCGATCCGCTCGAGCAGCAGCTCAGTGATGAGCGTTGCGCCGCGCCGCAGCTGCTGGTCGATCGTGCTCAGCGGCGGGGTGACCAGCGCGCCCACGGGCAAGCCATCGTATCCGATGACCCGGACCCGGCCTGGCACTGCATGGCCCTGTTCCGCCAGCGCGCGGATCACGCTGATGGCGGTCACATCCGATCCGGCGACGATCCCGTCGGGGAGCATGCCGGGGGCAAGGCCGGGCAGCCCCGCCGGATCGGCCAGCAGCGCGGCCATGTCCCGCTGCGCCGCCTCGGGCTCGAAATGGGTGGGCAGCAGCGTGATCGGCGGCAGGCCGGCTTCCTCCAGCGCGCGGCGGGCGCCGGCCGCGCGTTCGCCGAACTCGGGCCCGTCGACCGGGCCGGCATAGGCGATCGTGCGACAGCCCTGCGCGATCAGGTGGCGCGCGGCCATCGCACCGCCGAGGTGATTGTCAGAGCCCACGGCGCAGTGATGCTGCCCCGGTCCCTGTGCCCCCCAGGCGACCAGCGGGCGATAGCGACGCGAGACGGTCTCGATCACATGGAACTGGTCCGACTGCCCGATCACGACGATGCCGTCGACGCGGCCGCTGCCGATCGTGCGATCGAGCCAGCGATCGTCGCGCGGCAGGATGCGCGACAGTAGCATGTCGTAGCCGTGTTCGGCGAAGGCATCGGCGAGGAAGCCGGTCATCGTGTTGAAGAACGGGTCGGACAGGTGCTGCGCGCGTTCATGGCCCAGTGGCACCAGCACGCCGATGGTCATCGTGCGGCGGGTCCGCAGCGTGCGCGCGGCGATGTTGGGCTGGTAGCCCAGCTTGTCGGCCAGCGCGGCGATGCGGACGCGGGTTTCCTCGCTGACCCGCCCTGATCCGGTGAGGGCCCGAGAAGCGGTGGCGGTGGAAACCCCGGCGAGTGCGGCGAATTCCTTGAGATTGCTGACGCCGGCCATCGCTTGCGCCGGTTCCTCAGGCCGTGAAGGCGCGACGCAGCGCGGCGCGCATCGCCCCGGCGAACATGCGCGACAGTTCGGCCTCGGGTACCACGCGGTCGAAGGCGTGGTAGGCGCCGGGCACCACCAGCAGTTCCGTCGCGATGCCGGCTTCGGTCAGGCGGCGGGCGTAGGCGATGTCTTCCTGCACGAACAGGTCGATGCTGCCCACGCCGATGAAAGCGGGCGGCAGGCCCGCGACCGAGGGGACGCGCGCAGGCACGCCCGCGATCGGCACCGAACGGCTGCCCGGTTCGGCGCCAAGCAGGGCCTGCCATCCGAAGCGGTTGGCCTGCGCATCCCACCCCAGCGTGCCGATCGGGGCGGGCGGCAGGCGGGTGCTGCCGGTGCGGTCGTCGAGCATGGGATAGACCAGGATCTGTGCCACCAGCGGCACCTCTCCGCCGTCACGCGCACGGATCGCCAGCAGCGCGGCATGACCACCGCCGGCGCTCTCGCCCATTACCGCCAGGCGGCGCGGATCGACGCCGAGGTCGGCGGCCGAGCGATGCAGCCAGCGCAAGGCCGCGTAGTTTTCCGCGACCGAGCGCGTGTAGCGGGCCTCGGGCGCCAGTGTATATTCGACCGAGACGATCACGCAGTCGAGGTCGCGCGCGAACTCCTGCAGATAGCGCCGCTCGGCCCTTGCGCTCCCCATGACCATGCCGCCGCCGTGGGTGTGCAGGATGGCCGGGCGCGGCGCCCCGCCCGACTTGGCATTGATCACGTAGACGGTGACGTCGGGGATCGTGGCCGAGACCGGAATGCGCCGCTCTGCCACGGGCACGTCCGGCAGCAGCGGCGCGGCCATCTTGCTGGCGGTCTCGCGCATTGGTGCGAGCTTGGGCATGGTCAGCGGGCTCATGGCCCGGCCCATGGTGATGACGGTGCGGGCGCCCTCGCGAAGCTGCGGTGCAACCGCCAGCAGCGGATCGGCGAGGGGCGCAGATGGCGCAACGGACAGCGCGCTGGCGAGCCCGGAATGCGCGACCGCGCCGGCGACGACCACACCAGCCGTCATCGCGCCGGCGCTGCGGGTGATGAACTGCCGCCGCCCGATCCCCTGTTCCCGTGCCGTCATTTGTCGCAACCTCGTGTGGATATCTTGTGTGTTGTCTCGATCCTTGCATGCCGTCATGGTCGAGGCAATCGTTTACGCCACGCTTTTCGAGAGGATATCCAGATGGTTCGCCTGACACGCTTCGCGGCCGCCGCAATTTCTTGCCTCACGGCCTTGACCATGTCCGCCGCAGCCGTCGCCGCACCGGGATCCGCGTCGGCGGATACGGCGCCCGCGCCGGTGCTCGAGCCGGTATTCACCGCGACGGTGTTGCTGGGCGAATCGCTGGGCGTCGGCGACACTCCGCGCGGCGGGCGCAGCCTGGTGCGCATCACCGGCGGGCACTTCGAGGGGCCGGCGGTCCGCGGCAGCGTTCTGCCGGGTGGATGGGACTGGCAACTGCGCGCCGCCGGCGACTGCACGATGCTGCACGCCGACTACATGCTGCGCACCGACGACGGCGCGGTGGTCAATGTGGTCAACGATGCGCGCCTGTGCCCCGACGCCTCGGGCAAGCCGGGGCCGATCTACTCGACCCCGGTGTTCGAGGCGCCGCTCGGCCGCAATGCTTGGCTTAACGGCGGCGCCTATGTCGCGCGGATCGACGTGAGCCCCGACAAGGCGAAGCCCGCGGTGATCATCGCGGTCTATCGCGCACGCTGAGGCAGCGCGGCGTCCGGGCGGCAGGCGAATACCGTCTGGCCGCCCTGCGTCGTGGCTTGCAGCGCCAGAGGATAGCGGCACACCGGGCGTTCGCGACCGGGCCAGGGGGAGGCGGGGCCGGCGCGGCCGGCCAGCTGGTCCGGGGCACGGCCCTGTTCGACCCAGGCGACGAGCGCGTCGAAGGCATCGGTCTGGTCGGTCGCGGGGCCGCCGGCGCAATGCGCCATGCCGGGCACCGGGAAGACCCGCGCGAAACTCGCGGCGCGGCCACCGTTGGCCCGGTCGACACCGTTCCACCAGGCGAGGGTGTCAGCCACCGAGAACACCGGGTCCGACATGCCATGCGGCACGATCAGGCGTCCCCCGTGGCGGCGAAAGGCCGACAGGTCGGTGCTGCGCGCGCCGATGTCCTGCCAGGCCGAGCGGGTGAAGGGCGCTGCCGTACGCAGGATCGCCCCGGCATCGCGTGCCGGGTCGAACGCTAGCTGATAGGCCAGCAGCGCGTCGGGCGTGGCGGGAACGGCGGCGGGCGGAGTGGTGAACACGCCCGCGCGCGATCCGGCGCCCAGCATGACGTTCAGCGACGGCACCTGTCCATCTGCCGAGCCGGTCATCCAGATCGCCCAGCCCGGATCGAACCAGCCGGCGTCCCACGGGAAGCCGGGATAGATCGTCCGGCCATCGGCTCCGCGTAGCCCGTCATGAACCTTGCGCAGCGCATCGATCTGCGCGGGAGCGAGGCACTGGCCCGCATCCTCGCCGGGCCGGCACAGCGCAGCATTGAGCTGCGGCAATACCCTTTCATTCGTGCACCGGCCGGGTGCCCCGATGATCCCGTCGACCAGCCCGTCGTCGGCGTCGCAGGCGGCAAGGATGGCCTGGCGCACCCGCGCGCCCTGCGCCGGGGAAAACGTGGAGGCAAGGGCCGGTACGGTCACCGGCCGGCCGGCGGCGCGCAGCACACCGGCAAAGGCCTGGACGTTCCACGCCTCTGCCAAAGCCGCGCGCGGCAGGGCAAAGCCGGGTGCCGCGGCGACGATGCCGTCGAACAGCGCCGGATAGCGCTGGGCCAGGACCATGCCTTCCTGCCCGCCCTTGGAGCAGCCCATGAAATAGCTGTAGCGCGGGCTGCGGCCGTAGAACTGGGCCAGCAGCGCCTTCGCCGCGAGCGTAACCGGCGGCAACGAGGTGCCGCCGTAATCCGCGCGCGCCACGGGATCGCGGCCGAACGCGACCGCCCCACCGTGCGCGGGATCGCTGTTGGTGGCGTTATCGTGGCCTGAGTCCTGCGCCAGCACGGCATAGCCGCGGGTCAGCGCATCGGGCGTGCCGGCCTGCAACGTGCCGATGGCATCGCCCACCGTGCCGTTGGTGCCGCCGCCGCCGGTGAACAGGAAGCGGCCGTTCCAGGTCGAGGGGAGCCGCAGGCGGAATCGGATCGCATAGTCCTGCCCGTCGACGCCGCGATGCGGGCGCATCAGCCCCGAGACTTCGCAGTGGGCGGGCAAGGTCAGCATGACCGGCGGCCGGTCGGGCTGGGTGGCTTGCGCGACCGCATAGCCCTTGGCCCGCCACAGTGCGGAGGTGACCCGCGTGGTGGCATCGGGCCAGTGGCCGGCCATCATCGTGGCAACGCCGGCGCAGCGCGATGCATCGGCGGTCGCCGTGGCCGGTCCGGCAGACGGGGCCGCGGAAATCGCCAGCGGCGCAGCGCCGAGCAAGGCGGCAAGTCCAATGCGCCGCTGCAGGAGGTTGGTCCGCGACACGCGACCGACGACGAAGGACATACCGGCTCCCTGAAAGTTATGCGTCATATCTATCTCTTGGGTAATCGTTTGCATAGGCGTTTCGAACGGCCGTCGACGCTGCGGTTTATGGCCGCAGACCTGACACATCGGGCACGGGAACAGACCGGCGCGGTGGTTCTTAGCGCCCACCAATGCCACGGCCTGGAGGCGAGTTCGCCCGAGGCGCGGAACAGATGCACGTTCCGCCTGATCGCTATAACCGCGCTTAACCTTTTGAGTTATAAACGTAAAAGTGCTTCATCGCAAGATCGAGCTGTCCTTTCGAATTGCGCCAGCCCGTCCGTCGCGCCCTGAATGCGCCATCCTCAGGTAAGCGCCCCAAGCCCGACCGCGATGTTGCGCGAGCAAGAAATATCCAATCCGTTCAAGGATCAAATGCGCTGACGTGACGTTCCGGAAACATCACGAAAAGGGGCGCTCTTTGTTTATCATGCACGTCGCATTAGGCGGTTGTCTCAAGGCGCCTCCCGTTTCCTACGGGATCACGGCCGACACCGGCGGTCACATCGCCTATATCCTCGAGGCCGCCGCGCATCAGGCGGAGCATCCCGATGTCGATCACGTCTCGATCGTCACGCGGTCCTTCAGCGACCCCAGTATCGAAGATCACTATTCCGCCCCGCTCGAGACGGTTGCGCCTGGCCTCGTCATCGAGCGGATCGCGACGGGCTGCACCGCCTATCTCGAGAAGGAAGCCTTGGCGGCCGACCTCCCTGCCTTCACCGAGGCTCTGTGCGATCATCTGGCGCGGCTGGATCGGCGCCCGGACGTTCTCCACGCGCATTTCTCCGATGCGGCCGCAGTCGCCATCGAGGTCGAGCGGCGGTTCGGCATCCCCTTAGTCTACACTCCGCATGCCCTTGGCATCGACAAGCGCGGGCAGGGCCTGGTCTGCGAGGGACTGGAGGCCCGCATCGCCGCCGAACGCCGCGCCATTGTGGCGGCGGGTGCGATCGTGGTCTCGACTGCCGAGGAGAAGACCCGTCAGATCGGGGGCTATGGCGTCGCGGTCAGCGATCGCGTGCATTGCGTCGCGCCGGGTGTGCCGGGGCACGTCATGCCGGTCCGGCAGGCGACGATCGTCGACCGGCTGGATACCTGGCTGGACGACCCGTCGCGGCCCATCATCCTGGCCGTCGCGCGGCCGGTGGCCAAGAAGAACCTCGCCGCTCTCATGCGTGCCTATGCCCAAAGCCCGGCGCTGCAGGAACGGGCCAACCTCGTCATCCTCGCCGGCCAGCACGACCATGCCGCGCCGGAGGAACGCGCGGTACTGGCCGAGCTTCATGCGCTGGCCTCAGCCCCCGCGCTCAAGGGGCGCGTGGCTCTCCCGCCGCGTCATGACTGCGCCGACGTCGCCGCGCTCTATGCGCGAGCCGCTGAGGGCGGTGTGTTCGTCAATCCCGCGCTGCACGAGCCCTTCGGCCTGACGCTGCTCGAAGCGGCGGGGGCCGGCGTGCCGGTGGTCGCGACGCGCAACGGTGGGCCCGCCGAGATCATCGCCAATGTCGGCCACGGCATGCTGATCGACCCGCGCGATCCCGATGCGATCGCCACGGCGATCCGCCACATCCTCGAAGACGCCGACCTCCACGCGCACCTGGCGGAGGCAGGCCGCCACGGGGTGGAACGGTATCGCTGGGACGCTTATGCCGCAGCATCGCTGCGCGTCTATCGCGATCTGACGGCGCCGCGGCTCCTCGCCTGCGATATCGACAATACGCTGACCGGCTGCGCGGAGGGCGCCCACGCTTTCGCGAACTGGCGGAAAGACGGGGAATTCCCGTTCGTTATCGCGACGGGACGGGACTTCGCTGCGGCGCGTACCATCCTCGCATTATGGTCGATCCCCGCACCCGACGCCTTTATCGTCGATGTGGGCACGCGACTAATGGTCAAGGGCGCTGACGGCGGCTGGCACGAATGCCGCGATTTCGCGCGCGATCTCGACGAAGGCTGGGACCGGACCGCGGTGGTCGAGGCGCTGGCTCCGCTGGGGATCACGCCGCAGCCCGCGACGACGCAAGGGCCCCACAAGCTCAGCTTTTTCGGCGATCGTGCCGATGCCGATGCCATTCGCGATACCCTCGCGGCGGCCGGGTTGCAGGCGAAGGTGATCTTTTCGCATGGCCGGCTGATCGACGTTCTGGCGCCCCGGGGCGGCAAGGCCAGCGCGATTGCCGCCTATGCCGCGCGTTCGGGCTGGTCGCTCGCGCAAGTGATCGCCGCCGGTGACAGCGGCAATGACGAGGACATGCTTACGGCCTGCGGCAACGCCGTCGTTGTCGGCAACGCCTCCGCAGAACTGGGCACGCTACCGGCGCGGGCAGGGCTGCACCGGGTCCGCGACATCCATGCCAACGGCGTCCTCGAGGGTCTCACGGCGCTGGGTCTTGCGTCGCCGCAAGCGGCGCTGGCGGTGGCCGCATGACGCGCCCCTTCGGCTATTTCGTTCACCATCAGGGTCGGGGCCATGCCGAGCGCTGCGCCGCCATCGCCAATGCGCTTCCCGCCGAGCGGCCCATGACGATCTTTTCCGCGCGCGACGACATCTTTCCGGCGATGCCATCGCAGGTCGAGATCGTGCGCATCCCCTCGCTGTTCGAGCCCACGGGCGCCGAGCAGGGCACGATGGATTGGGTGCCGACCCCCGACACACTGCATTGCGCACCGCTCGGCTGGCCGGGCATCCGCGAGGCAATGGCCACGATCAGCGGCTGGTTCCGCTCGGCCGATCCGGCGCTCATGATCTGCGATGTTTCGGCGGAAATCGCGCAATTGGCGCGCATCTGCTCTGTGCCGCATGTGAAGGTGCTGCAGCACGGGCGCCGCAGCGATCCCGGGCACCAGGCGGCCTACGCGGGGGCCGCCGGGCTTCTCGCGCCCTACCACGCTGCGCTGGCGCAGCCCGAATGGGGCAAGGACATGCGCGCGCGCACCTGCTTTGCCGGCGGGCTCGGCGTCGATACCCGCATGCCCGACCGTGATGCCGCGCGCCAGCGCCTGGGCATCGCGCCCGACGAGGAAATCATCCTTGTCCTGTCCGGCGGCGGAGGCGAGGGGTTTACCCAGGCCCCGCTGGGAGTAGGCGCACGGTCAAGGCCGGCGGCGCGGTGGATCACGATCGGCAATGTCCAGCGCGACTGGCACGCGACGGAGCCTGCGAACATCGAGCATCGCGGTTGGGTCGACAATGCTGCGGATCACGTCGCCGCCGCGGACCTCGTCATCGCCTCGACCGGCAACACCACTTGCCAGCAGATCCTCGCCGCTGGCCGGCCGTGGCTCGCGGTGCCCGAATGGCGCTATTTCGACGAGCAGCATTGCAAGGCGCAGGCCCTGGCCGCGGCGGGCGTCGCAACCGTTCGGCCGCACTTGCCGTCCTCGGCGCACGACTGGTCTGCGGCGCTTGCCGAGACGCTCGCCAGCCACGATCCGGCGCGCCAGCGGGCCATGATCGACGATGATCCCGCGGCCAAGGTCGCGGACTGGCTCGAAACCCTGACCGATCTCCTGTGGACGCCGCGCGCGTCGCCAACCGGCCCATCCCGATCCCCTTCCTCCAGCATGGAACCTTGCACACCATGACGCAGATTTCCGTCGTCACCCTGGCCAAGGGCCGCGCCGAACACCTGGCCAACGTCGTGCGGGGGCTGTCGCGCCAGACGCAAATGCCCACCGAACTGATCGTCGCGGTCATGCAGGACGAGCTCTACGATCTGCCCGCAGCGCCATTCCCCGTGCGCCAGATGCGCGTGGTGGCCGAGGAACTGCCGCTCGCCGCCGCCCGCAATGCGGCTGCGCGATCCGCCAGGGGTGAGGTCCTGGTGTTCCTCGACATAGACTGCATTCCGGCCCCGGGCCTGATCGCCGACTACGCGCGTTTTGCGGGCGAGTTCGACGGGCTGCTGATGGGCGAGGTCATGTACCTGCCGGGCGGCGCCACCGCAGGAGAGTGGTCCTACGACGAATTCGCCGTCGTGGCGCAGCGCCATTCCGACCGGCGCGGACCGCCGCCCGAGGGGGTCGAGGTTTGCGCCGACTATCGCTGCTTCTGGTCGCTCAACTTCGCGATGCGCCGGGCGACGTTCCTCGCCACCGGCGGGTTCGATGAGCGCTATTTCGGCTACGGCGGCGAAGATACGGACTTCGGCAAGACGCTCGACAAGGCGGGCGTCCAGATCGCCTGGATCAAGGGCGGCCTTGCGTATCACCAGTACCATCCGCACCACATGCCCCCGGTGCATCATATCGACAGCGTGGTGCGCAATGCCGAGTTGTTCGAGCGCAAGTGGGGCTATCGCACGATGGGCCACTGGCTCCACGCCTTCCGGCTGATGGGCCTGGTCGACGATGCGCCGGGCCAGCCGATCCGCATCCTGCGCCGTCCGGCAGAGGCGGACTTCGCGCTGACCGGGCAGCAGAGCCACCAGCCCTATGCCAACACCGCGCAGGTAATCCGCTTGCTCGAAGCGAATGCAGCCCGCGCGGAAAGTGCCGTCGCGGCGTGAGGATCGCGCTTCTTGCCCATGTTCGCCAGCGGATTGCCGAGCCTTTTGCCGGCGGCATGGAATCGCATTGCTGGTATCTGGCGTCGGGCCTGCAGGCGCGCGGGCACGACGTCGTGCTCTTCGCATCGGGCGACAGCGACCCGCGCTTCGCGATCGACCCGGTGCTGGCCGAGCATTACGAGCGCACCTTTCCCTGGGCCGAGCATCGCGGTTCACCGCCGCTGATCGCGCATCTGGACGCGGGCTATGCCGCGGCCTGCGATCGCATCGCGCAAGGCGGGTTCGACGTCGTCCATAACAACAGCCTTCATCGCTTCCCGCTCGAGGCCAGGCGAACTGCGGCCGCGCCCACGGTCACCTCGCTGCATGTCCCGCCATACGACGCCCTGCACTGGTTCGTGGCCGCAAGCCCCGCGCCGCAGCACCGGCTGACCGTCACATCCGCCCGGCAGTTGCAGGCGTGGTGGCCCCAGGGCGCGCCGCCCGAGGCCTCGGTGCTGCACAACGGCATCGATCCCGCGCGCTGGCCTTTCCAGCCGCAGGGTGATGGCAGCGCCGTATGGTGCGGGCGCATCACGCCCAACAAGGGCACCCATTTCGCCGTGCAGGCAGCCGTCCGTGCCGGAGTGCCGCTCACCCTGTTCGGTGCGATCGAGGATCCGGAGTACTGGGCCAGCGAGGTCGAGCCGCTGGTGCGCGGCGAGATCCGTTATGGCGGCCATCTCGAAGGTGCGGCGCTCGCAGCCGACCTGGGGAAGGCGAGCGCCTTTCTCTTCACGCCGTGCTGGGACGAGCCTTTCGGTCTCGTCGCGGTGGAAGCGATGGCCTGCGGATTGCCGGTGGCCGCGTTCGACATGGGCGCCGCGCGCGAAGTCGTCGGCCATGCCGGGGCATTCGCTGCGTGGGGCGACGTCGAGGGTCTGGCGACGGCGCTGCGAACCGCACTGTCGATGCCGCGAACCATCCCGCGCGACAGGGTGCTCGACCTGTTCACCCACGACCGCTGGCTCGATCGGTGCGAACAGCTCTATGCCGAGGTGCAGGGAATACCGGCGGAGCAAGCGGCGTGAACGATGTCGTCGCGCGGCAGCAGGCGCTCTTGCGCGAGCGTTTCTCGGCGCACGTCGGGCCCGGCAGCGCTTATGCCCTGGTGGATTTTCCCGACCACGCCAACGTCGGCGACAGCGCCATCTGGCTCGGCGAGTGCGAGCTGTTGCGCGCGTTGACGGGTCAAGGCCCCTGCTATGTGTCGACATGGCACGACTTCGACGAGGCAGCATTTCGCGAGGCCTGCCCCGAGGGCATCCTGTTCCTGCACGGCGGCGGTAACCTCGGCGATATCTGGCCGCACCATCAGCGCTTTCGCGAGGCGCTGCTCGCCACGATCCGCGATCGCCCGGTGGTGCAGTTGCCGCAGTCGATCCATTTTTCTGATAACGACGCGCTGGCACGGTTCGCGGCGATCGTCGCCGATCATCCGGACTTCACCCTGCACGTGCGGGACCGTGACAGCCTTGCCATCGCTGCGGCGCATCTGGCCTGTGCGGTGCACCTCACACCGGACTCTGCCTTCGCGCTCGGTCCTCAGGCGAGGGGAGCATCGGATACGCCAAGGCTGGCGCTGCTGCGCACGGACGCCGAACGCGTCACGCGCGAGGCTGCCGCGCTCGACGACGCCGTGGTCGTCGACTGGCTGGAGGACGACCCCGACCTGCCTTCGGGCAGCGACAAGGCGGCCCGCCAGGCGCAGGCCGAGGCGCGGCTTAAGCGTGGCCTGGCCCTGCTGTCGCGCGGCGAAACCCTGGTCACCGACCGCCTGCACGGACACATCCTTGCCGTCCTGCTGGGCATTCCGCACGTCGTCCATGACAACAGCTACGGCAAGCTGGGGTCCTATATCAGCGCCTGGACGCACGACACGCCGCTGCTGCGTCACGCGCCATGAGCGCACTAGCGATCAGCCTGCTGGTCTGTACCCGCGATCGTGCCCATGCCTTGCCCGCATTGCTGGCGTCGATCACGCAAGCTGTGGCGGGGGCGCCGGATGTCGACGTGGAGGTGGTGATCGTCGACAACGGTTCGTCGGACGCGACCCCCTCCTTGCTCGCCGCCTGGTGCGCGGCGCAGTGCTTTGCCACGCGCCTATTGCGCGAAGAGCGCGCGGGCTTGGCGCGTGCCCGCAATCGCGGGCTCGGTGTGGTCGGTGGCGCGATCGTCGCCATGACCGATGACGATTGCGTCCTGCATCGCGACTACTTCACGGCGCTGCTGCGGTGCTTCGCCGAAGTGCCGGCGCCCGTGATCATCGGGGGCCGCATCCTGCCTGGCAATCCGCAAGACCTGCCCGTGACGCTCAAGCTGGAAGACCATCCGATGGTGGCAAATCCGGCCGCGTTTCCAGGCGGGTTCGTGATGGGGGCAAACCTCGCATTCACGCGCTGCGTGCTCCAGCGCGTCGGGCCGTTCGATGAGCGCTTCGGGGCAGGGGCGCCGTTCGTCGCGGCGGAGGACACCGATTTCCTGTTCCGCGCCTCGGGGCAGGGCATCGTCCTGCGATACGACCCGCGCTTCGCGGTCGATCATCACCACGGCCGCCGCGCGATCGACGAGGAAACGCGCTTGCTGGCGGGCTACAGCTTCGGGGACGGCGCGCTCTACGCCAAGCATCTGCTGCGGGACCGCCGCATATGGGCCGCAATCCTCACCGATATCCGCGATCTGAGCGAGGATCTGCGCCGTCCGGTCACGGCGCATCGCGGCATCCGCCATTTCTATCGCTTCCGGCTGCGACACAAGCTGCGCGGTGCCTGTGCTCTCGTTGTCCACACGCTGCGATCGGCCCTCACAGCGCCTCGCTCGCAGAGGGATGACTTGAGCCGTCTAGCCAGCCCGCAACAACGATAGCGCCACGAGCAAGCCGCCCCAGCGCCCTTCGGCCAAGGCCAGCGTACCGCCGTGCAGCGCCACGAGGTCGCGCACGATGGCGAGGCCAAAGCCATCGCCCTGCGGCGTTTCGTCGAGCCGGATGCCGGGCTGGAGGGCGAGGTCACGCTGGCTTGCGGCAATGCCGGGCCCATCGTCCTCGATCGTCACCGCCACGCGCCCGTCTTCGGCCTTGGCCGACACGGCGATGCGCGAACGGGCGTGACGCGCAGCGTTGTCGAGCAGGTTGCCGAGGATTTCCGACAGGTCGTGCGCGTCGAGCGCGACATCGAGCGCGTCGGGCACCGCGACGTCGATCGTCAGCGCCGGGTGCAGCGTGCGGATGACACCGACCACATCCGCCACCGCCGAACCCAGCGGCGTGCGTGCGCGATGGGCCACGGCGATCGTGCGCGCCTTGGCAAGGTGATGGCGGATCACGCCTTCGATGCGGGTGATCTGGCCGGCGGCGCGGGGATCGTTCTCCAGGGTAAGAGCCAAGGTCGCCACCGGGGTCTTGAGCGCATGCGCGAGATTGGCGGCCGAGGCGCGCGCCGCCTGCAGCGCCGCGGCGCTTTCGCCCGACAGCGCATTCAGCTCCAGCGCCAGCGGCCGCAGCTCGGCGGGCTGGTCCTCGTCCACCGCAGTCCTCGTACCCTCGCGGATTTGCGCCAGTTGCTCCCGCAATGCGGTGATCGGCTTCAGCGCCAGGCGCAGCTGAAACAGCGCCGCCAGCGTGAACAAGACCGCCAGCGTCGCGATCACCGACAGCAGGGGAACCAGCGCCGCGCGGATCGGCCGGGCCACCACTTGCGAGGGGGCGGCGGCGGTCAGCGTGACGACGCCGCGACTGGTGGTGATCGAGGCCTCGCGTGCGTGGACGGTCCCGCCGCTGTCGCTACCGGTGCGCGGCTGGGGCGCCTTGGGCAGCGGCGCAACAGCCGGCGGCGGCTGCGGAACTGGCGGCGGGGTGGGCGCAGGGCCGGGGGGCAGGGGGGCAGGCGGCGGGGGCGGCGCGTCGAGCGTCGGAAAGTCGGCCGATCCGATCGCCCCGTCCGGCCCGTCGATACGCCAGCGCCAGTCCGGGCCCGAGGGCATGATGCCGATCCGCCGTTCGACCAGCGCGCGATCGACGCTGCCGTCGCTGCGGACCGCGCTTGCCATCATCGCGATTTGCGCATCGAGCCGCCGGTCCAGCCCTTCGGTGACGAAGCGGGACAGGATTCCGGCGATCGACCAGGCGGCGATCACCAGTGCCGTCACCGTAGCCAGTGCCGAGAGTGCCAGCATCCGGGCGCGCAGCGACCAGCGGGTCATGATGCCGTGCCGCCTGCGGTCAGCCGATAGCCGCGGCCGCGCACCGTCTCGATCAGCGATGCGCCGATCTTGCGGCGCAGGCGGCCGATCACGACGTCGAGCGTATTGGAATCGACGTCCGCATCGCCTTCGTAGATGTGCTCGATCAGGTCCAGCCGCTCGACCACCACCTCGCGCCGCAGCGCCAGCTGCGATAGAACCCGCCATTCGAACGCTGTGAGCTTGAGCGGCAACCCGTCGAGCTCGAACTGGCCGGTCTGGCTTTCGAAGGCCAGCGGCCCGACGACGATCCTCGGGTTGGCATGGCCGGCGGACCGACGCACGATGGCGCGCAGCCGCATCAACAGTTCCTCGATGCGGAACGGCTTGGTCAGGAAGTCGTCCGCGCCCGCCTTGTAGGCCGCCACCTTGTCGGCCCAGGCCTCGCGCGCGGTCAGCACGAGGACGGGCACCGGCGTGGCGTTGCGCCGCCACTGCGCCAGCACCTCGGCGCCCGTACGCCCGGGCAGGCCGAGATCGAGCACGACCGCATCGTAAGCCTCGGTCTCGCCCAGATGTTGTGCATCGATCCCGTTCGCCACGAGGTCGACCGCGCAGTTCTCGGCGCGCAGCCGGCGGGCGATGGCCTCGCCCAGGTCGGGATCGTCTTCGACAAGCAGGATGCGCATGATCGCCGGGTACCAACCCTAGTTATACCGAATATGAAACGCCGGCTTCAGGCTGCGTCGGGCACGGCCTTCTACAAACGGATCATCGACAACCCAAGGAGTTGAAAGATGGTCGATTGGAAGAACCCGGCTCGGCGTATCCCGATCCGGATCAAACTCGCCGCCGGCGTCGCCGTGCTTTTGGCGCTGGGTGGTGCAGCCGGGGCCGGGGCGGTTGCCTATACCCATCCACCCGTCGAGATGGCGCCCGCCGTGCCCACGGCGATTGCCAAGGTACCGCAGAAAAGCGGGATCACCACGGTCAAGGGCCGCGTCGCCGAAGTCTATGGCGATCGCTTCATCCTGCAGGATGGCACCGGGCGGGTGATGGTCGACGCCGGGCGTGACAATCTGGGGCAGGTGCGCACCGGCAGTGCCGTGATGGTCCAGGGGCGCTACGACCGGGGGCAGCTGCGGGCGTCGTACCTCGTCGATCCGCAAGGGGATGTGACGCAGGTCGGCGCTGCGCCGCCGCCTCCACCCCCTCCGCCGCCGCATGGTCCGGGTCGCGACGGTCCGCCGCCGCCCCCGCCGCCCGCACCGGGTAACGGAGCCACGCCTCCGCCGCCCCCGCCTCCGCCGCCTGGCGCCGGACCCACGCCGCCCCCTCCGCCCCCGCCTCCGGGTGGTGGCATGACCCCGCCGCCCCCGCCGCCGCCCCCGCCGGGCAACGGCATGGCGCCTCCGCCGCCGCCCCCCGCGCCGGCGCGCTGAACACCCGGCACAGCCGCGCCATCACGATGGCGCGGCTGTCCTTTTGCAGGCGTCTGGCCGGGTTTTGACGGCGCTATGACTGGCGAGCGTCTGGGCTGGAAATTTGGTGCATCCTCAAATGAAACCGATTAGCCTGCGGTGCGTATGGCACCCATGCGGGCAGGGATCGTTGGCGTCCCGCCATACCTGCAATCGGAGAACCGGATGTCGCTTATCGTGAATGGGTCGGAGGTGTCGGCCCCAGCCGATCCGCGTACCTCGCTGCTCGACTATTTGCGGGAAGAGCTGCATCTGACCGGCAGCAAGAAGGGCTGCAATCAGGGCGCGTGCGGTGCTTGCACGGTGCTGGTCGATGGCGAACGCGTGCTGTCCTGCCTGACGCTGGCGGTGCAGGTGCAGGGCCGCGCGGTCACGACCATCGAGGGCTTGGCCGACGCCGATGGACTGCATCCGCTGCAGGCGGCCTTCATCGAACACGACGGCTTCCAGTGCGGCTATTGCACCCCGGGCCAGATCTGTTCCGCGATCGGCATGGCGGCCGAACTGGCGCGCGGGCTACCGAGCCATGTCAGCGCCGACCTGTCGGCCGATGCCATGCTCACCCGCGAAGAAATCCAGGAGCGCATGAGCGGCAATCTGTGTCGCTGCGGTGCGCATAACGGCATCGTCGACGCCATCCATGCGACGCTCGCCGCGGAGATGCCGGCATGACGCCCTTCACTTATCACCGCGCTGTCGATGTCGACGAAGCGCTACGGCTGGGCACGGCGCCCGGCGTCGCGTTCCTGGGCGGCGGGACCAACCTCGTCGACCTTCTGCGCGAGAACGTCGCGCATCATGCGCAACTGGTCGATGTCAGCGGCCTTCCCGCGACGATCGAGGAAACTGAGGGCGGCGGCCTGATGATCGGTGCCGCCGTGCGCAACACCGCGCTCGCCGAACATCGCGCGGTCCGCACCCGTTATCCGATGCTCGCCCGTGCGATCCTGGCGGGTGCGTCGGCGCAGATCCGCAACATGGCGACGGTCGGCGGAAACCTGCTCCAGCGCACGCGGTGCACTTATTTCTATGACACCGAGGGATCGCGCTGCAACAAGCGCGCGCCCGGTTCCGGCTGCGATGCGCGCGAAGGCTTCAACCGCATCCATGCCGTGCTTGGCGCGTCAGAAGCCTGCGTCGCCACGCACCCGTCCGACATGTGCGTGGCGCTGGCCGCGCTCGATGCCGTCGTGCACGTGAGCGGGCCGGGCGGAGTGCGCCAGATCGCGTTTGCGGACTTTCATCGCCTTCCCGGCGCCACGCCCGAACAGGACACGACGCTCGGCCATGACGAACTGATTGTGGCGGTGGAACTGCCGCCGCCGGGCCTCGCCGTGAATTCGACCTATCGCAAGGTGCGCGACCGGGCGAGCTATGCCTTCGCGCTCGTCTCGGTGGCCGCCGCCCTGGAGATGGACGGCGACCGCATCGCCGACGTGCGCATCGCGTTAGGCGGCGTCGCGCACAAGCCGTGGCGTGCGACCAAGGCCGAGAACGCATTGCGCGGAATGCAGGCCGGCGAGCAGGCTTTCCTCGACGCAGCCGCCGCCGAATTTGCCGATGCGCAGCTGCTGCGTGACAATGCCTTCAAGCCGGCGCTCGCCGGCCGGGCGCTGGCCGCCGTCTTGCAGGCGCTGGCGCAGGGAGAAACCGCATGAGCATCATCGACAGCGCCAAGCAGGCCGCCCAGGGGCTGGTCCAGGGAGCGATGGAAAAGCTCGTTCCGCTGGCACCCGACAGCTGGATACCGGGCGGCGTTCCCGATCCTCTGATCGCGCGCAAGCACGGTCTGATCGGCAAGCCGGTATCGCGGCTCGACGGTCCGCTCAAGGTGACCGGCGGCGCGCACTTCTCGGCCGAATTCCGGTTCGACGGCATGGTCTATGCCGCTCTCGCTTATGCAACGATCGCGCGCGGGCGCATCACCTCGATCGAAAGCACAGAGGCGCAGGCCGCACCGGGCGTCGTGCTGGTAATGACGCACGAGAACGCCCCGCGCATGAAAGCGCCGCCGGTTTTCGGAGAATCGCCCAGTGGCGTCGGCCCGGCCGATATCGCCATCATGCAAGACGACCGCATTCACTGGAACGGCCAGCCCATCGCCTGCGTCCTTGCGGAGACGCAGGAACAGGCCGACCACGCCGCGTCGCTGCTGCGCATATCGTATGATGCGGAACACGCGATCACCGCGCTGGCCGAGGCCAAGGCCCGCGAGACCAAGCAGGGCATTTTTATGGGGCACGCGCTGCTCAACGAACTGGGCGACGCCAATGCCGCGTTTGCCAGCGCGCCGCACAAGGTCGACCGGGTCTATCGCACGCCGCGCCACAACCACAACGCGATCGAGCCCCATGCCGCAACGATGGCCTGGGATGGCGATACGCTGGTCATTCACGACGCCAGCCAGATGGTGTCGCAGCAGGCCGGCACGCTAGCCGAGGTGTTCGGCCTCAAGACCGAGCAGGTCCGCCTGACTTCGCCTTACGTGGGCGGTGGCTTCGGCAGCAAGGGCCTGTGGTTCCACCAGATCATCGGCGCCGCCGCGTCCAGGCTGGCGGGCCGTCCGGTGCGTATCGCGCTGTCGCGCGAGGGGGTTTACCGGGTGGTCGGCGGGCGTTCGCTGACCGAGCAGCGCGTCGCGATCGGCGCGCGCGATGACGGCACGTTTGAGGCACTGATTCACACCGGCCTGACCGTGATGTCGTCGCACAACAACATGCCCGAGCCGGTCATCCTCGGCAGCCAGATCGGCTATGCCGCGCCCAACATCCTGCTGAAGGTCGAGGCCACGCGGATGCATTCGCTCGCCAATACCTTCATGCGCGCGCCGGGCGAGGCGGTGGGCACGTTCGCACTCGAATCCGCCATCGACGAACTGGCCGACCAGCTCGGCATCGATCCGGTCGACCTGCGCCTGCGCAACGAACCCGGCAAGGATCCCCTCAACGGCCGCCCGTTCTCGTCGCGCCACCTGGCCGAGGCATGGCGCAGCGGGGCCGAGCGCTTCGGCTGGGCCGATCGCCGCGCCACGGCAACGCATCGCGACGGCGAGTGGCACATCGGCATGGGCTGCGCGGCGGGCACTTATCCCTATTATCGCATGCCCGGCGCCGAGGCGCGGATCACGCTATCGCGGGACGGCGAGAGCGTGCGCGCCAAGGTCGAGGTCGCAGCGGCCGAAATGGGCATGGGCACCTCGACGACGACGGCCCTCGTCGCGGCCGAGCGGCTTGGGCTGCCGATCGAGCAGATCGACGTGGTCTATGGCGACTCCACGCTGCCCGGCGCGATCATGGCCGGCGGATCGCAGCAGACCGCGGCGATCGGCGGGGCGGTCATCGCCGCGCATGGCGAACTGGTGGCCGAACTGCTCAAGCTGGCCGGCAACGATTCGCCGCTGTCAGGCCTCTCGGCCAAGGACGTCGGCTGTGACGGGGGCGGTATTGCCGCCCTGGCCGAACCGTCCCGCCGCGAAAGCTACGCCTCGATACTCGGGCGCGCCCAGCGCGATGCGATCACGGTGACCAAGGCCGGGTCGATGCCGCTCGAGACGATGCACTGGTCGATGCATTCCTACAGCGCACTGTTCTGCGAAGTGGGCGTCAACGCCGTGACCGGCGAGACGCGCGTGCGTCGTTTCCTCGGCTCGTTCGACTGCGGCCGCATCCTCAACCCCAAGACCGCGTCCAGCCAGTTTCGCGGCGGGATCATCATGGGCCTCGGCATGGCGCTGATGGAGGAAACCCAGTTCGACGAACGCAACGGGCGCATCATGAACCCCAGCCTCGCCGAATATCACCTGCCGGTGCATCTCGACGTGCCGGCAATCGACGTGATCTGGACCGACATCCCCGATCCGCACACGCCGATGGGGGCGCATGGCGTGGGTGAAATCGGCATCACCGGTGTCGCGGCGGCGGTTGCGAACGCGGTGTTCAACGCCACCGGCAAGCGCATCCGCGATCTCCCGATCACGCTCGACAAGTTGCTGTGAGCCGGGGCGGGGAAGGGCATTAATTTGAACGGCGCTGACGTGGGCCTGGGGCAGGACCTGATCGGGCCTGCCCTCTCGGCCATCGCGGCGCGACGGGCCGGACTGCCGGCGGGCAGGCCCCTGGTCGTCGGCATTTGTGGCGCGCAAGGCAGCGGCAAGTCGACGCTGGCGGGGCGGCTGGCGTGTCAACTGCCGGCGGCAGCAACGCTATCGCTCGACGACCTCTATCGCACCCGCGCCGAGCGGCAGGCGCTGGCCCGCACGGTCCATCCGCTGCTTGGCGTCCGCGGCGTGCCGGGGACACACGATGTCGATCTCGGCCTCGCACTGTTCGCCGCACTAGATGTGCGCCGGCCCCTAACCTTGCCGCGCTTCGACAAGGCGATCGACGATCGGGCCGATCCTGTTGCGTGGGAGCGGCACGAGGCGCCGCTCGACACCCTCGTGTTCGAAGGCTGGTGCATCGGTGCACGTCCTGTGCCCGAGGCGGATCTCGCACGGCCCTGCAATGTTCGGGAGCGCGACGAGGACCCGGATGGCGTGTGGCGCCGCCACGTCAACGCGCAACTGGCCGGGCCATACCAGGCGCTGTTCGCGCGCGTCGACCTGATGATCTTCCTTGCCGCGCCGTCGTTCGAGACGGTGATCGACTGGCGTTGCGAGCAGGAGGCCGCCCTCGTGGCCGCCCGGCCTGACGCGCCACAGGCCATGGACCGCGCAGCGATCGAGCGCTTCTGCGCGCTTTACGAGCGGATCACGCGCACTTTGCTGGCCGACATGCCGGACCGGGCAGACGTGATCGCGATGCTCGACCGATCGCGCCGCTGCACAACGCTGCGTGTGCGCCAGATCTAGGCGCGTCCTTAGGTCGATCACGATCGCGCCGTCGACGCGCTTTGCCCGATTGCCTGGCGCGCGCAGCAGCCTATGGTGGCGGCTCTATGTCGACCGCCCCTCTGCCCCCTGCGTCGCCACGTTCGGAACTCGTCGCCATGCTGCTGGCGAGCGCAGAAGGCGACCATGCGCAATTCTCCGAGTTGTATCGGCGGACCAGCGCGAAACTTTTTGGCGTCGTCTTGCGTATCTGCCCGGACCGGGGGCTGGCGGAGGACGTGTTGACCGATGTTTACCTGACAATCTGGCGCCGCGCCGGCGCCTTCGATCCGGGGCGGGCGAGCCCGATCACCTGGATGGCGACGATTGCGCGCAACCGGGCGATCGATGCCGTGCGCCGCCTGCCGCGCGGCGTGCACGTCGATGTCGATGCGGCGATCGGCCTCGCCGACGGAAATACCCCGGCGGATGCGGCCCTGATTGCCGCCGAAGGCGATGCGCGGCTGCACTTGTGCGTGGACCGGCTGGACGAGCCCCAGGCCGGCGCCATTCGTGCAGCGTTCCTGCACGGTTTTACCTATGCCCAGCTCGCCACGACCATGGCCGTTCCGCTGGGTACGATGAAGAGCTGGATCCGGCGTGGCCTGATCCGGTTGAAAGAGTGCCTCCATGCCGACGACTGACCTTCCCCTGTCCGAAGACGACGCCGTGCTCGCCGGGGAACTGGCGCTGGGCGTGCTCGAGGGCGAGGATCTGGCATCGGCCCGGCGGCGCCTGATCGCCGAACCCGCCTTTGCGCGCGAGGTCGAGCGCTGGCGCGATCATTTCGCCGCCGCGGCCCTGCGCGGGCCCGACGTGGTACCGCCTGCCGGGGTAGAGCATCGCATCACGGCTGCGCTGGCATCAGAGGCGGGGACGCGGGTCGCGCCATTGGCGCCCGAACGCCCTGAGAATCGCAGAACGCCGCGGCCCGGCACATGGCGGGCAGGGCTGGGCGGGATGGGCCTGGGCCTGGGATTGGGCGCGGCCGCAGCGGCTTTGGCGTTCGTATTGCTGCGCCCTGCCGGCATGCCGCCCCCGCCGCCTGCGCTCGCCGCTCCCGTCCTGGTTGCCGCGCTCGACGTGCCGAGCGTGAAGGGCACGGTGCTCGCCAGGATCGACGCCGGACACTTGCGCCTGATCGGTGCGCTCGCCGTGCCCGAGCGCCGCGATGCGCAGGCCTGGTTGATCGACAAGACCGGCGTTCCCCGCTCGCTGGGCGTACTGCGCCGCATCGATGGCAGCCGCCTCGAAACCGTGCCGACGCGTGCCGTGGCGCCCGGCCAGACGCTGGCCATCAGCATCGAACCGCTGGGTGGCGCACCGGGCGCCTTGCCCACTGGCCCGGTGGTGGCGACCGGGACGATCCAGACGATCTGACACAACAACTGCGACGGATGCACGCGGGGCAAAAATAATTTTGCCCCGCGTGCATCCGTCCACCCCCGCCTTGCGTAGCTGCGCCGCTGAAGGACGAAGCTGCGCTGGCCACACTTTCTTGCGGCCACGTGGAAGAGGGACCGGGTTCGTCCGGTCGCCGCTTCGTCCTTGGTTTGGTAGCAACGAAGGGATGAGGCCATGAACAAGTTCAAGATTGCCGCGCTGGTAATCGCCGCCGGTACGACGTCGCTGGGCGCGATGGTGACGAGCGCGGCTCCGGCCCCCGTCATGGTGGGCGGCGCGCCGATGTACCCGACCAAGAACATCATCGAGAACGCGGTCAATTCCAAGGACCACACCACGCTGGTGGCCGCGGTCAAGGCAGCCGGCCTCGTCGATACGCTGCAGGGTCCGGGGCCGTTCACGGTCTTCGCGCCGACCGACGCCGCGTTCCGCAAGCTGCCGGCCGATACCGTGCCGACGCTGCTCAAGCCCGAGAACAAGGCGCAGCTGACCTCGGTCCTGACGTATCACGTCGTGCCCGGCCGCCTCAGCGGCGCGACCCTGCGCAAGGACGTGATGAAGGGTCATGGCAAGGCCATGCTGACGACCGTCCAGGGTGAGCAACTGACGGTGACCGCCAAGGGCCGCATGCTGATGATCACCGACAGCAAGGGGCAGGTCGCCAAGGTCACGATCGCCGACGTCAACCAGAGCAATGGCGTGATCCACGTCATCGATACGGTGCTCTTGCCCTGAGGGTCGCACAGGGCGGGGGAGGGCGTTCGCGCGCCTTCCCCCAATCCCTGCGGGTGTGAATAGACGCGGCGCCACCAAAGGGCACCGCCATTCGAAAACGAGATTCGGCAAGGCGGGGGGCAATGATCCCGCTTCTTCCAGTGGAGTGAGACATCATGAGGTCGATCTGTTTACCCCGGGCCGCGTGGGCGGTCCTGGCGGGGGTGTCTTCGTGCGCCTTCGCGCTGCCGGCGATGGCAGCCGATGAGGCGGCAAGTGCCGACACGGCCGTCGAGGCGGCATCCGCCGATGCGGTTGCCTCATCCGATAGCACCGGCTCCGGCGACATGGCGTCGCCCGGCGAGGCGTCGCACCGCATGAACGCGTTCAGCAACGGCGGGCGCCTGCTCCTGACCGGCGGCGTCTCGACCATCGAGGGCGCGGGCGGTGGCGGCCTGGTCCCCTGGGCGCTGATCGGCGGCTACGGCACACGCGACGAATTCGGCATCCAGTCCTACGTCACCGGCGTGAAGTCCGAGGATTTCGCGCTGCTGTCGTTCGGCGCGGCGATCAACGTCAAGAACCGGCTCGAGGTTTCGGTCGGCCGGCAGAACTTCCACTTGCGCGACGTCGGGAAGGCGCTTGGCCTGGGCAACGACTTCATCATCAGCCAGACGATCATCGGCGCCAAGCTGCGCCTCGTCGGCGATGCGGTGCTCGACCAGAACACCCTCGTTCCCCAGATCTCGGTCGGCGTGCAGCACAAGATCAACGACGACAAGACCGTGGTCGGCGGCGCGCTCGGTCTCAAGCGCACCGGCACCGATTTCTACATCGCCGCCACCAAGCTGTTCCTCGACAAGAACCTGCTGCTCAATGCCACAGTGCGCCTGACCAAGGCCAACCAGTATGGCATCCTCGGCTTCGGCGGGCTCGGCGGCAAGGACCAGGCCTACAAGCCGACGTTCGAGGCATCGGCCGCCTATCTGGTCACGCGCAAGCTGGCGGTGGGCGCGGAAGTGCGCACCAAATCGAACCGGCTCGAAGGGGCACTTGGCGGGGATTCCTTCCGCGAGGATGCCGCCTACGACATCTTCGCCGCCTATGCGCTGGGCCGCAACCTGTCGGTGACCGCCGCTTACGCCGATCTCGGGCACATCGCGCTGCAGAACCAGCACGCGGCCTATCTCTCGCTGCAGGTCGGCTTCTGACGCTGCCTCTCAATCCGGAGACTTCCCGATGATGTTTTCGCTTCTCGCGGCCGGCATGATGGCCGTCCACCCCGTACCGGGCACCGAACCCCAGGTGAGCGATCCCGCGGTCAAGCCGCACTATCCGACGCTGCCGGTCATCACCCAGAACGAGCATCTCTACGAGACGTTCGGCGGCAAGGAAGGCCTGACCGCGCTGATGGACGATGCCATGACCCGCTGGCTCGCCAACCCGCGCACCCACGGCTTCTTCGCCAATGCCGATCAGGCGCGGATCAAGGAGCTTCTGGTCAAGCAGTTCTGCGTCATCATGCACGGACCCTGCACGTACGACGGGCGGACCATGGCCGAGGCCCATCGCGGCCTCAACATATCCGAGGGCAGCTTCTATGCGCTGGTCGAGGAATTGCAGGTGGCGATGAACAAGCGCCACATTCCGTTCAACGCGCAGAACCGCCTGATTGCCGCGCTGGCGCCAATGCACCGCGACATCATCGACAACAAATGACGGGCATCGACAACAAATGACGGTTTAAGGCCGCGCGTCTTGCCCCTGATTGGCGCGCAGGCCTTCGTGGCGGCGGCTCTCCATCCACGGCCGCCGCCACGTTTCCTGCCGGCTTCTCTCAGGCCGGTTGGCGGGCATCGAGAAACCGCAGATAGCGTGATTTCGCCTGGGGTGTCGGCACGTTGCCGAACAGGTCGCGATGCAGGCTGTACCCGCCTTCGCCGGCCAGGGCATCGAGATCGATGCAGGCATCGACGTGCCAGCCGGGGGCGTCGCGCCGTGCCTGCTGGACCGCGTCCTTCCAGCTGTTTGCCGTCAGGAAGCGATAGTCGTGCTCCTCGCGGACCGAGCGCGATGAGTTTCGCCCCAGCTCGGCAATGAAAAACGAACCTGCGCCCGCGGGGCGCGGCTGGGCGGCATCGGCGAGTTCGATCTCGATCCAGCCGTCGAGGTGGGCGGCGCGCATGGCGTTGGCGAAGCGGGCCTGGCAGTCGCGGATCAGCTGCTCTTCGCTGCCCGCGAACATCGCGTGAACCTCGTGACTTTCGAACAGGTTGCCGTCGCGCATGCCGCCGATTTCCACGAGATAGAGCTTCATCACCATGCTTTCACGATCCTATGTTGCCAGATCGCGAAGCGCCCGGTCCCTCGATGGAACAGGCGAGCGAGGGCTGCGTTCCGGATTATATGCCAGAAGCGTGTCACGCTTAAGAAGGTCCAGTCCCATCAATACGAACGAACAACGCGCCAGCGGAGAGCGGATTGCCATCATCGGCGCCGGCGCGACCGGAACATATACGCTCCACGCACTGACCAATGCGGCACAGGCCTCAGAGATCGTCGTCTTCGAAAACGGCGATCGTGCGGGCCCCGGTCTCCCTTACGCAGAGCATCTCAACGACCTGCACGCGCTGTCCAACATCGCGGGCATCGAGATACCGCCGCTGGTCGAGACGATCAACGCCTGGGCCCTGCGCCAGCCGCGCGCGCGGCTCGAGGCCTGGGGCATCGCCGACAGCGCCGGCGACGACCGGGCCTTTTTCCCGCGCGTCGTGCTGGGCGGATGGCTCGCGGACCAGTTCGCGCTGATTGCGGATCGCAGCCCCTGTCCGGTGAGCTTGCGCACCGGCGTCGATGTCGTCGACGTCGTCGCCATGCCCGACGGCTGCCGTGTCGAGTGGCGCCGTCGCGGCGGGGCCATCGAGCAGGAGGAATTCGACCGCGTGATCGTCGCGACCGGATATGGCCCGACGGACGACGCCGGCTCGGATGCGGCGCAGCGGACCGGCAAGGCGGCGGGCGAGGCCGCGCAGGGTGCGGGCGCGGCGCATATTGCCGTACTCGGCTCCTCGCTCTCCGGCATCGACGCGGTCGTGGCTGCGGCGATGACCCGTGGGCGTTTCGAGGAGCGCGAACACGGCCTGGCCTACATCGCCGCCGAGCCCTGGCGCGCGACGATGCTCAGCCGCAACGGCCTGCTTCCCGAGGCAGACTTCTGGTTTCCGCACCCCTTGCCGGACCTTGCGCATTTCACGCCGGCGACGGCGGCGGCGGCCATGCGCGGCGAAGAAGGCGATCTTGACCGCGTCTTCGCGCAGTTCGCCAAGGCGCTGATCGCGCAGGCCCCGGAGTGGGCCGAGGCCAACGGTGTGGCCGAGGCGAACGCGGACGACTTTGCCGACCGCTACTTCGCGGCACGGCTGGCGCGCAACGCCTGGGACCATGCGCGCGAAAACCTCGCCGATGTCCGCGCCTGGCAGGACGACCACCGGACGCCGGCGTGGCGCATCGCGATCCTCAAGGCGCATGAAGTCTTCGCAACCGTGATCCCGTCGCTCCAGCCCGGCGATCTCGCGCGGCTGCATCGCGGCCTCAAGCGCGTATTCACCGACAACTATGCCGCAGTCCCGCACTTGTCGATCGAACGCATCCTGGCCCTGCACGATGCCGGCGTGCTCGATGTCGTGGCGCTGGGCAACGACTACGACATCCGCCCCGGCGGCGGGCGCAGCTGGTCGATCCGCTCGCCCAAGTGGTCGGCCGAAGTGCAGGAGCTGATCGACGCGCGGGGGCCACAGGCCGCGGCGCTCAACCATTTCCCGTTCCCGACGCTGCGCATGCAGCTGTGCGCGACGGCGCTGGAGGGCGGGCAGGACTGGAAAAGCGGGCTCAATCCCGATGGCGACCTGACCCTGGGCGAACAGGACCTGTCGCTGCGACGCGTGCACCTGTGCGCGCTGCCGTTCCTGCTGCGCAACCGGCCCTTCGTGCAGGGACTCGTCGAATGCGCCGAGATGGCGCGTGTCGTCGCGCGGTCGATCGCCGCGTCGCAGGCTTGCGGCGATGCATTGGTCCCTTCCGACGAAGACCTGCTCGGCATGCTCGACAAGCCCTCGGTGATCCTCGGCGATGGGGCGGTCATCACGCTGGCGGGCTATGGCAACGCGGCCGATCGCCGTGCGGAGGCGCTGCCGCACTAGAGGATTGGCCCCACCCAATTTCCCGACCTGGACGCCGCGCAATGGCGCCCCCTGCGAAAAGGTGGCACCATCGGTACTTGGAACGGGAATTGAAGACCATGGTCACGCGTCGCGCTTTCGTGTCGGGCTCGCTTAATGCCGTGGCGGCAACCGGCCTTTCGGCGCCCGCGCTGGCCGCCGGCGCCAAATCGGTCGGGGGCCGCACGGTCGAAGTCGCCTATATCAATGCCAAGGTCTGGACGGGCGCCGGCCCCGACGTGCGCAGCGACGCGATCGGCGTGGCGGGCGGGCATATTGTCGCGATCGGTCGCGATGCGGTTCGCGCGCAATCCGGCCCAAGGACGCGCGTGGTCGATCTTGGCGGGGCGTTCGTCACACCCGGCCTCGTCGATTGCCACACGCACTTCACCATTGGCTCGCTTGCGCTGAGCCAGCCGTCCCTGCGCGATGCGCCCACCCCGGAAGCCTTCGTCGCCAAGATCGCGGAAGCGGCGCGCGCGCTGCCCAAGGGCGAGTGGCTCGAAGGCGGCAACTGGGACCAGGATCGCTGGGGCGGCACGCTGCCTACGCGGCAGTGGATCGATGCCGTCACGCCCGACACGCCCGTCGCGGTGATCCGCTACGACCTGCACATGATCCTGTGCAATTCGCTGGCGCTCAAGCTGGCCGGGATCGACCGCAACACGCCCGATGTCCCCGGCGGCGTGATCGTGCGCGATGCCAGGGGCGAGCCGACCGGCATCGTCAAGGATGCGGCCAAGGACCTCGTGCTGCGCGCCATCGCCCAGCCCAGCGCCGCGCGCCTCGACGCCGCGGTCCGCGCGGGCATCGCCCACGGGCTGAGCAAAGGCGTGACCGAAGTTCACGTGCCCGACCTCGACTGGTCGACTTACGAGATCACGCATCGCCTGCGCACGCAAGGCGAGACCAACATGCGGTTCTACCAGTTCACCCCGCTCAAGGACTGGGAGCGCATGGCCGGCATCGTCGCCCAGGAAGGGCGCGGCGACGACTGGGTGCGGTGGGGTGCGTGCAAGGTCGTGTTCGACGGCTCGCTGGGCTCGCGCACCGCGCTGATGTATCTGCCCTATCTCGATGAATCCGGGGCACAGGGCATCGTCGTCACCGACCCCAAGGACCTCAAGGCGTGGATGGCCGGTGCCGACAAGGCCGGGCTGCAAGTCACCGCGCATGCCATCGGCGACGAGGCCAACGACATCGTGCTCGACACGATGGCGGCGGTCACGACCATGAACGGCAAGCGCGATCGCCGTTTCCGCATCGAACATGCCCAGCATTTGCGCGAGGAGAGCATCGGCCGCTTCGCCAAGCAGGGCGTGATCGCCTCGATGCAGCCCTACCACGCGATCGACGACGGCCGCTGGGCCGTGCGCCGCATCGGACCCGAGCGGCTGCGCACCAGCTTCGCGGTCGGCTCGGTCGTGCGTTCGGGTGCGCATGTCTGCTTCGGGTCGGACTGGCCGGTCGCGCCGCTCGATCCGCTCACCGGGCTCTATGCCGCCGTGATGCGCGAGACCATCGACGGCAAGAACCCCAAGGGCTGGTATCCCGAACAGCGCATCACTCTGGCCCAGGCGCTGCGCGGCTATACCCGCGAGGCGGCCTATGCCGGCAAGGCCGAACACCTGCGCGGCGTGATCATGCCCGGAATGCAGGCCGACTTCGCTGTGTTCGATCGCGACCTCTTCGCCATCGACCCCGAAACGCTCGAGCAGGCCAAGGTGCTGCGCACGGTGGTGGGCGGCAAGGAGCGTTTCACCGCCTGAGTAAGTGCCTTGCAGCCTTGCGGCGGGCCTCAGCGCCGCCGCAAGGCCCAGGCGATCGGTGCGATGCTGATGGCAAGGCCACCGGCCGCGGCCAGATCGCGCCAGCCGTCGCCGGCCAGAGCGGCGATCATTCCAGCCAGCGATACGACGGCGATCACTACGACGGGGACGAGGGGATGCGCCTGTCTCATGCCGCCATCGCCTGTTTCTTCACGGCATGTTTCCTGGCGGGACGGGGCTTGCCCACCCAGAGATAGAGGCCGCTGCCCAGCACCACGATCGTGACGAGGTCGAGCAGCGCCCACAGGATCTTCATCGCCAGCCCGCCATAGTCGCCGAAATGCAGCGGCTGTGCGAGCAGCAGCCCCTGCATGTACCACGGCATCGGTGCGACGCCGTCGACCCGCCCGGTCCGGGCATCGACCATGACGGGGGTCAGGAGCTTGGCCGTCAGCGGCGTCGCGCCCTTCAGATAGACCGCGATGTGGTCGTGGCTGCTGAACGCGGCGCCGGGGAAAGCGACGAACTGGACATCCATACCCGGCACGGCCGCGCGCGCGTTGCCCAGCGCGGTCTCGACGATCCCGGGAACATAGGCCTGGATCGGCCCGGTCCGGTCATGTGCCATCCGCGCCAGCGCATCGGCGCGCCACCAGGCGGTGATGGGATCGGCCAGTGTGTTGACCGTGCCGGTCAGGCCGACGACCAGCGCCCAGGCCAAGGTCACGCCGCCGATCACGTTATGCCAGTCGAGCCAGCGCAGCCGCGTCGACTTGTTGCGCCGCACCGTGGCAAAGCCCGGCTTGCGCGCGAAGGGGGTGTAGAGCACGACGCCAGAGACCAGCGCGAGCACGAAGCTGACGCCCATGATCCCTAGGAAGTATTCGCCTGCCTTGCCGAGCAGCATGTCGGTGTGAAATTCGAGCACCGTGTCCATGATTCCGCCCTGCGGCGGCTCGCCACGGGGAGGCGCCGCGGTGCGCAGGTCGATCGGGTTGAAGCGCATCGCCGCTTCGGCGGCGTCGCCGGTCTCGCCGGTGGTGAGGTTGACCACCGGGCGATCCTCGTCGAAGCTTAGGTAGATCGGCACCTGGCCCGGCTGGCGCGCCAGCGTGGCGATGATCGCCTGGTCGATCGGCTTCAGCTGCGCCGGCGTCCAGCTTTGTGCGGCGCGCAGCTTGAGCCAGTGGTCGATCTCGTCGTGAAAGATCAGCGGCAGTCCGGTCAGCGTCAGCAGCAGCATGAACAGCGTGCAGACAAGGCTCGACCAGGTGTGGACGCGGCTCCAGACTTTGAGCGTGGCAGGCTTCATGGGCGCAGATCCTGCCACCACGGCGCGGTCGGCGCCATGCCCTCGCGCGCCAGTGTCGTGCCGTCGAACGCGATCCCGCCGCGCAGGACCATGGCGATGCGCCGCGCATTGGCGATGTCGGCGCGGGGATCGGCGTCGAGCACCACCAGATCGGCGAGCTTGCCGGGCGTCACGCTGCCGAGGTCGTCGGCGCGCCCGATTACGCGGGCATTGTCGATCGTCGCCATTTCCAGCGCCTCGGTCGGAGTGGCGCCACCGGCGACGAAGCTTTCTATCTCCCAGTGGACGCCGATACCCTGCATCTCGCCATGGCTGCCGACGCCGACCAGCACGCCGGCGCGGCGCAGGTTCACCGCGTCCGCGGCGAAGCGTTGCCAGGTCTGGTAGGGTGCCGCGGTCCAGTGGCGGTCGCGCAGCTTGGCGGCCAGCACGAAGGGCGGGGTAAAGCGCCGCAAGCGCGCATCGTCCTGCGGCGCGTGGTTCTCGATCTCGTCGAACAGCAGCGGTCCGCCGCCGTAGGCGACGTTGATCGTCGGCGTGTAGGCGATTGCGCTGGCCTTGAAGAGCCGCGCCACGTCATCGTGGATCGGGGTTATCGGCAGATCATGCTCGTTGCCCGCAAATCCGTCGATCGCGTGCGTCAGCTCGAGCATAAAGTCGGCGGCGCCCTCGGTCGTGGGCATCATGCCCAGCTTGCGCGCCGCGCCGATCATCGCCTGACGCGCAGCGCGGTCGCCAACCATGTAGCTCTTGATGTTGCGGGTGCGATAAGCGTCCTTGTAGCGGGTCAGCACGTCTTCGGCCACGGCCTGCGAGGTGATCGCGCTGTTGACGAACACCCCCGGCCCGGTGCTGAACAGCCGCGGGCCCACCGACAGGCCGGCGTCGATCCGGTCGCCATAGGCGAAGATGTCGGGCGTGAACGGCTGTACCTCCAGCACCGAGGTCACACCATAGGCCAGCAGCGCCGGGAATTCCCAGTGCGTGGCATCGTGCACTACGCGCGGGATCGGGAAGAAGTGCGCGTGCGCGTCGATCAGCCCCGGGATGACGAACTTGCCGACAAGCTCGCGGACTTGCGCACCCTTGGGCAGTGCCACGCTGCCGCGCGGACCGAGCGCGGTGATGCGATCGCCGGTGATGACGAGGTCTGCGTCCTGTATCACCGCGGCGTGATCCATCGTCAGCACCGTGGCGCCGCGCAGCACTTGCGGCCGGGCGGGCAGGGCACGCGCGACGCGCACCGAGAGGTCGCGCGGCGGGCTCGCTGCCTCGGGATCGGCCTTCGCCAGCGTTGCGGCATCGGCGTGGTGCCAGAACGGGCCCGTCGTCCACGACAGGCCCTTGCCGTCCCAGCGCATGGTGTCGGCACCGACGCGGGTAATCTGGCGCGCGCCCGATGCGGCATCGGCAAGATTCACCGGCTTGGCATCGGCGGGCGTTGGCAGCAGGTGCAGTTCGAACGCGGTGCGCGCGATCAGTTGTTTGCCATCGGGCGAAATCCGCAACTCGTCGACCGGGCGCGGTTCCTTGACGTATTGCCCCGCGGCGCGCGCGACGATCGTTGCGCGTGGCTCGAGCGTGCCGGCGGCGGTGACGCGGGCCAGCGCGCCGTCACTGTTCACATACCAAGTGCCGTCGTCGGTCTGCTGCAGGTGGCGCAGCCCTGCGCCATGGGCCAGCACGCGCAGGCTCGCGCCACTCGGGCCCAGCGCCACGACATCGACCGGCCATGCCGGCGCCAGCTCGTCGGGCGCGTGGAGCCGGTCGTAGGCCGACGCGCGCAAGGCGACCACGCCGCTGCCATCGCGGCTCCAGCGCGGTTCGGACCAGTACGCCCCTTGCGTGCCGAGTGGGCGGGGAGTGCCGCCTTGCGCAGACACGCTCCAGACGCCGCCGCCATGCTCCGCGTTCCAGCGCACGAAGGCGATGGTGCGGCCATCGGGTGACCATGCCGGCTGGAAGGCATCGCCGGCAAACAGCGCGCGCGGCGCACCACCGCGGCTGCCCGCGACATAGAGCGTGCCGAGAGCCGTGAAGGCCACTGTGCGCCCGTCGGGCGACAGCGCTGCGCCTTCGGCCAGGTGGCTGCGCACGGTCGGCCCGTCCTCGACACTCTGGCGCACGCGGCTCGGCGGGGCGAGCGCGAGATCGACGGGCGCGGAGAACGGGATCGGCGTCTGCGCGCCGCTGGTGACGTCGATCCGCACGAAACCGCCGTTCCTGGCCGCGATCAGCGCCTTGCCGTCGGGCGTGAAGCGGAAGCCCGGCGTCAGATCGTAGTAATAGCCGCCCTCCTGCCCGTCGTGATCCATCGGCCAGGCGAGCCAGCGGTCCTCGCCGGTTGCAAGGTTGCGCAGGCGCAGGCCGGTTTCGCTGGTCTCGGCCGTCACGCCATCGCGCCGCGCGGCATAGGCGAGCAGGGTGCCATCGGGCGAGAGCACCGGGCGCATGCCGCCGGGCACCACGGTCTCGACCGCGCCGGTCGCGAGATCCTGCCGCGCGATCGACCAGGTCGGCGGGTCCTTTTCGGTCCAGGTGTGCCCGCGCTTGGTCGCGAACCATACACTGCGGCCATCGGGCGAGGGCGCGGCGCCGAGTGCGTTGATCCGCTCGTCCCAGCCCTCGTTGCCGCCGGGCTGGGCCTTGACGATCAGGGCGGCTGCACCGCCATCGACCGGTACGCGCCACAACTCGAACGCCAGGATCGAATGGACCGCGCGGCTGACGAACACGCTCTTGCCATCGGGTGCCCAGGCCGGCGAGGTCATCAGCACGAGCGAAGTATCGTGCGTCAGCGCCCGCGCCTCGCTGCCGTCGCTGCGCGCGATCCACAGTGCGGTGATGCCCGATCGATCGGAGATGAACGCGATCCACCGGCCATCGGGCGAGGGCACGGGATTGCGCTCGAACGCGGTGCCGGTGAGCACGGGTTGCGCCGTGCCGCCGGCCACCGGCATGCGGTAGATGTCACCCAGCAGGTCGAACCAGAGCCAGGCGCCATCGGGGGAAATCGTCGGCTGCGCCCACGTCGCCTCGTGCGCTTCGTAAGCCAGCCGGCGGGGTTGGTCGGCGTGCGCCGCCCCACCGACAAGCGCGAGCGCCAAGGCAATCGTGGACGCAGCCTTGCGCATCAGAGCGACCAGTCCGCCCGAATGCCGATCGTGCGCGGACGCACGATCGAGCCGGCCGGCGTCACCTGCGAGGTGAACGGCGCGTTGAGGATGCCGAACTTGTCGAACACGTTGTTGGCGAACACCAGCACGCGCACCTTCTCGCCCAGCGTCACGCCGGCGCGCAGGTCGAAGATGTTAAAGTTGCCACGCGTGGCGGTGTTGCCGAACGCCACCGGCGCCGACGACAGGTAGCGGTGCGCGATTTCGAACGTCGGCTTGACCGGCGCATCGGCGAAGTCGAACTTGAGGTTGTTCGCCACCGACCAGCGCGACGAGCCGGGCAGGCGCGAGCCCGAGGCATAGCCCCCGCCGACCGCGAAGGTATCGGGCAGGAACGAGTTGAGTTCGGCATCCTGCAGCGTGGCGCTGGTGCTGAAGCTGGCGAAGGGGGCCAGCTGTGCGGTGGCGCTCAACTCCACGCCGGTGATGCTCGCGCTGCCGGCATTGGTGACATACGAATAGTACGACGGGGCCGGGCCGAACAGGCGGGCCTGGATGCCCTTCCAGTCGATGTTGAAGACGGTCGCCTCGACATAGAGCCGGTTGTCGATGGCGTGGAATTTCACGCCCATTTCGTAGTTCTTGACCCGGTCGCTGTCGTACTTGGCCGGGATGGTCGGCAGGAGGCCGGCATTGGGGTTGATGCCGCCGACGCGGTAGCCTTCGGAATACGTGGCATAGGCCATGAAGTCCTTGGTCGGGCGTGCGGTGATCGTCACCTTGGGGGTGAAGCCGTCTTCGTGGTTGGAGACGTTGCCGGTGGAATCCGTGCCGTTGTAGCCGCCCGGATAGCCGCCCAGCGCGCCGGCCTGGTTGGTCACGGTCGCGTTGTAGCGGTTCCAGAAGTAGCGGCCGCCCAGCGTGATCTCGATGTCGCGGTGCGGGGCATAGGACACTTCACCGAACACGCCGACGTCCTGGTTGTAGGTGTCGGAGATGTAACCATAAATGCGGTCGCCCGGTGCCAGCACGTTGCCCGCGAAACCGCCGAACGAAGCGCGGTTGGCGTCGATGTAGGCGCGCGCACCGTTCTGGAAGATCTGGTCGTAGCTGAACTTCTTGGCTTCCATGTAGCTGGCGCCGATCAGGTAGCGGAACGGACCATCGCCCTTGGAGGCGAGGCGCACTTCGCCGGTCTTGATGTTGGCGTCGGCATTGCCGGCCGAATAGGCCGCGCCCGCACCGGTGGTGACGCCGGTGACGTAGAAGTAGGGGTACGAAAACTGCGTGAAGTTGTGCTTCTCGATGATCGAGCCGATCGCGGTCAGTTCCACGCCGCCCAGGTCCTGGTCGAGACGCAGCGAGTTCATCCAGAAGCGCGTACGCTGCGGTTCGGCCCGTGCGGTGACGCGCTCGTAGGGGCGCGACAGATCGAGGTAGGTCTGGTCCTCGAGGTAGGTGTCCTGCCACGAGGACAGGTAGCTGAGCTTGGTCGACGAGGTCGGCGTGAACACCACCGAGCCGCGCAGGCCGCGCGTGCGGAAGTCGTTCGAGCCGTTGACGCCGGTGCCGGGATTGTCGAGATAACCCGCATCGAAGCGCTGCAGCGCCACCAGGCGCACGGCCAGCTTGTCGGTGATGAGCGGCACGTTGATCATCGCCTTGGCAGCGTAGTTCACTTCGCCATGGCTATTCTTGGTCGAGCCGACCAGACCCGAGGCCGCGGCGTCGATCTTGGTCGTGTCGGCGGTATTGACCACGTAGTTGACGAGGCCGCCCAGCGTCGAGGAGCCGAATAGCGTGCCCTGCGGGCCGCGCAGCACTTCGACGCGGTTGAGGTCGAAGGTGTCGACGTCGGGGATCGCGATCGGGAAGCCGGGTTCGACCACAGGCACTTCGTTGAGGTAGTAGCCGACGGTCGTCTGGCCCTGCTCGTGATAGGTCGTGGCGGCGATGCCGCGGATCACCACCTCGGAAATGCCGGGCTGGTAGTCGTTGAAGACGACGCCGGGCAGGCGGGCGATGTAGTCGCCCAGGCTCTGCGCGTTGGCGGCGGCAAGATCCTGGCCCGAGACGGCGCTGGCCGAGATCGGCGTCTGGTCGAGCGCGACGTTACGCTTGGTGGCGGTGACGATGATCGTGCCCGCGGCCTCGCTCGCGCCCTCTTCGGCAGCGAGAGCAGGCTGGGCAGCTAGCGCCAGCGCCGACACGCCGGCGAGGCAGGCAAGGTTGAGTGAAGTCCTCATGGTTTTTTCCCCTGAATGTTTATCGACACTATTCTGATCGGATCGCCCCGGCGGACTACCCTGTGACGTTTTCCCCGTGCGCCGCCATCTGTTCGTCGAGGCGGTCGCCATTGAGCCGGCGCATCCAGTTCACCAGGGTCGCATCGCGATGCCCGGCAAGAATGTCCAGCAATTCAGGCAGGTCCTCTTCCTGCCCGAGCTTGAAACGCGCGTCGGTCGCGGTGACCGAGGCGCGAAAGCCGATGATGCGCGACACCAGATGGGGCAGGCGTTCGCCCGCCTGCTCGACCTGCCACGGACTCGTCATGCCCGCCTCGACATGGTCGGTCAGCACGCGCACGGCCGGGAGAGTGCCGGGGTCGTCGAAGGTCACCTCGACCGCAAAGATCGCGACGGCGAAGTTCCAGGTCGGCGCCCAGTGCGGCTTGGCAACGAGGGCGGGCGAGACATAGCCTTGTGGCCCCATGAACAGGATGTGCGCGCGCGGATCCACCTGCAGGGCGGCGACTTGGGCATTGCGGCGCGAGCAATGGCCGATGAGGGCAACGACCGCGCCCTCGGCATCCGTCTCGGCGACGAGGGGCAGGGGCGTCGCGTGAAAGCCTTCCGCGCCGTGGTTGACGAGCCAAGCGAGCGGAAAGTCCGCGATGAGTTGGGCAAGGTCAGCCCGGGTGCCGGAAGGGAAATCCATGGACACCATCATGCGGCGTGGCTGGCCCGTTTAAAGTGCCAGTTGCGCAATCATCGGGGGACCAGCGGGCGAGCTGGCCTCAGGCTTGGCCCCGCCCCAATGCGCCGAGCGTGCGTACGGCTTGGACGATCTTGTCGGCCGGGTGGCTGGCGAAGCCCAGGCGCAGGCCATGCGGCGCGTCGGGGGCCAGGCGATAGGACGCGGAAGGGGCGAAGGTAATACCCTGCGCCGGCGCACCTTGCTCGATCCGGGCCAGGGCCTCAAGGTCGCGAAACTCGAGCCACATGGCCAGTCCGCCGGCCGGAAGCCGCGCGCTGACCATCGCGCCGAGTTCCTGCTCCACGGCGTCGGCGAGGGCGTCGCGGCGGGCGCCGTAAATGGGCGTGGCTTTGCGCGCGTGGCGGCGCACTTCGCCTTCCTCGAACAGCATCGCGACGGCATCCTCGGTCAGGCTGTTGCCCATGCCGTCACCGATCGAGACCTGGTGCGCGGCGGCGGCAATCACAGGCGCGGGCGCGACGATGTAGCCGACACGCAGTGCGGGCAGCAGCAGCTTCGACAGCGAGCCGACGTAGATCACGACATCGGGCGCATAGGCCGCCATCGGCAGCAGTGGTTGCGAGCCGAAGCGGAACTCGTGGTCGTAGTCGTCCTCGATGATCGCGAAGCCGAACTGGCGGGCCAGTTCGACCAGCCGCAGTCGCCGTTCGGGCGCGAGCGACACTGTCGAGGGGAACTGATGGTGCGGCGTCAGGAAAACCGCGCAGACCTTGTTCTGGCGGCAGGCCCGCTCGACCGCCTCGACATCGATGCCGTCGTCGTCGAGCGGCACCGGCAGCACCGACGTGCCGGCCGCCTGGAAGGCCGCGACGGCGGGCTCGTACGTCAGCGCCTCGGCCAATGCGACGGCGCCGGGGCGGGTTAGCAGGCGTGCTGCCATGGCGATGCCCATCTGGCTGCCGCGGGTGACGCAGATGTTCTCCGCATCGACTACGAGCCCGCGTTCCTCGCGCAGCATCGTGGCCAGGCTGGCGCGCAGCGCGTCGCTGCCGCAGGGATTGCGGTAGCCCAGTTGCTGGCGCCGCGCCGCGTAAAGCGCAGCGGTACGGAAGGCGCGCGCCAGCACTTCGGGCGGGAAAAGGCTGCCGTCCGGGCTTCCTTCATCCAACTTGATGACGCGGCCCGGCGGCACGGCGATAGGGCGATCGGGCGGGGTGGCGAAACGGTAGATCGGTCGCCGGCCGATCGGCGGGGAGAGTTCGACCGCCTCGGGTCGGCTGCGGGGCAGGCTGGTCGCGACAGCCGTGCCGCGCCGCCCGGCGGCCTCCAGCCAGCCTTGCGCGATCAGTTCTTCGTAGGCGGTGACCACGGTCTTGCGGTTGAAGCCCAACTCGCTTGCCAGCTCGCGGCTGCTGGGCAGGGCCGACCCCGGCTGCAGCCGCCCACGCTCGATCTCGTGGATCAGGGCATGGGCCAGCTGCATATAGAGCGGCGTCGCGCGATCACCCTTGATGCGCTGCTGCAGGGTAAGCGACCAGCCTCGCCGCATGGACCTCTCGATGCCTCCCGAAATCCGATGTCATCGGGTCCAATCGGGCAGGTCGTTCACAACGTCAAGCGGCCAGCTACACTCAGTCGCTGATCGGCAGCGGGGCATCGGGGTGGACCAGCCCCTGTGCGCGCAGGTCATGCCAGAAGGCGGTAGGGATGACTTCGCGCAATGCGGCCCCGTCCTCGGCGATGCGCGAGGGACGGCTGGCGCCGGGGATGACTGCAACGACCGCCGGATGGGCGAGGGCGAACTGCAGCCCCGCCGCCTTGACCGAGATGCCGTGGCGGTCGGCCAGCGCCTTGATCGCCGCGACCTTGGCGAGGATTTCGGGCTTGGCCGGCGCATATTCGAAGTTCGGACCGCCCACCAGCGCGCCCGAGCTGTAGGGACCGCCGACGACGATGCCGAGGTCGCGCTCGAGTGCCTTGGGCATCAGCCGCTGCAGCGCGCGGTCGTGATCGAGCAGGGTGTAACGGCCCGCAAGCAGCGAGACGTCGGGGCGCGGGCCATCGAGGTCGAGCAGCAGTTCGATCGCCTCGACGCGATTGACGCCGAGGCCCCAGCCCTGGATCACCCCCTCGTCGCGCAGGCGGTCGAGCGCGCGGAAGGCGCCGCGGCGCGCCTCCTCGAACTTTGCCAGCCACTCGTCGCCATAGAAGTCCTGCGCCACGTCGTGGACGAAGACCATGTCGATGCGGCTGGTGCCGAGCCGCTCGAGGCTGCCCTCGATCGAGCGCAGCGTGCCGTCTTCGGAATAGTCGTCGATGACCTTGTTGGGCCGGCCGTGCTTGAAGACCTCGCCCTTCTCGCCATTGTCGCGCGCGGCATCGTCCACTTCGTCGAGCACGATGCGCCCGACCTTGGTGCTGATGACATAGTCTTCGCGCGGCTTGCCCGCGAGGGCCTGGCCCATGCGCAGCTCTGCCAGGCCTGCGCCATAGAACGGCGCATTGTCGAAGTAGCGGATGCCGTCGTCCCAGGCCGCCTCGACGGTGGCGAGTGCCTCGTCTTCGGGGATGTCGCGAAACATGTTGCCGAGCGGCGCTGCGCCGAAGCCCAGCGCGCCATCGAGAAGGTGCTTGATCGCCATGGTCCTGTATCCTGTTCCGGGTCCGTCCGCCGGGAAGCCCGTGCGGTTGGCTCGAATGTAGGCCCGGCGCCGGGGCATCGGTACCCCCGCGCCGGGCCAACCACTTTTGAACCCGAAGCAAAGATCGACCGGGTATCAGCCCGCGCGCCAGCCCTCGACGCGGCCCAGGGTGGCATCGACGCGCAGCCAGTCCCCGTTCCGGGCGAGGGTTAGCGGGTCGCGGTCGAAGTCGGTCATCGACGGGACGCGCAGCACGACGGCGCCAAGGGCGGCCTTGGTGGTGGTGACGTTGAACAGCAGCGCCAGCGGTGCCGTGCCGGCCAGCCGGGTCATGTGAAAGATCGAGGACCAGCCCGACGATCCCTTGGCGCCGGGAAAGACGAGGATCTTGCCGGCAAAGCTGGTGCCGTTGAGTTCGTGCCGGCTTTCGATCACCGTGCCCTTCATCGGATTGACGCCGCCCCAGCCGGAGATGGTGTGCCGGGTGACGAGCGCTTCGCCCTCGATCACGCCGGGCACGACGCAGCGGCCGTGAATGACATAGTCGGGCTCGCGCGCGGGTTGCGGTGCGGTGCTCATGCCAGGTCTCCCCGCCAGACGCCGCTGCAGGCCGCGTCGATGCATTCGGCGGTTGTGCCGAACCAGCCTTCGATGCCCATCATCGCGGGCAGGTAATGCGTCTGCTTGGCGCTGTCGAATGCAGCGACGCGCGTGCCGGGCGGGATCGCCTGGCTGATCGCCGAGCAGGTATCGGTCATCAGCCGCGCGCCGGCGGCGTTGAGCGTTGCGGTGTGCCCGCCGGCGTCGGCCATGGTCTTGACTGCGCGGCTGGTGAAGATCCAGAGCGCGCTATTGGCATGGACCCGGCGCCCCTCGATCATGTGGGCGACTTCGGCGATCTGCTCGATCGAATAATGTGGGCAGCCCAGCATCACGAAATCGACCGCAGTGCTCTGGCCCACGCTGTTGAGCGTCTCCCACGTCCGGCGCCGCGCCGCCGCGTCGTAGACGAAGCGCTCGCCGCGCGCAGGCCCGCCGAACGCCATCTCGAGGTTGCGGGCCTCGGGGGTGATGCCGACCATGTGATACATCTCCACCCCGCCCGACGACGCGGCCGCCGCTCCGAAATGCTTGTGCCGCGTCAGCGAGGCCCGCGCGATCCCGCCCGACAGCACGGGGATGGTGTCTTCCACCGCAGCCCCGGTGAAATAGCCGAGCAGGCCCCAGTCGAAGACGTCTTCCACCGGCACCTGGACATCGATGGCGTGCTGGCCGCGGCGGAACTCGTCACGATGAAAGCCCCAATTGGGGATGCGCTTGGCGAGCATGGCGGCGCTGGTGGACTCGCGGCCCTCGCAGTTGGTGCGCCCGCCGATCACCGAGTTGCAGAACACGACCGCGCTCGACTCCATCCACGCGCAATGCTCGCCCATGACCGGGACATTGCCGGCGATGTAGGGCGTGCAGGTCTTGAGCAGCTGGATGCCATGCTCGGCCACTTGTTGCTCGTCGTAGCGGAAATTGGCGTTGGCGGCCTCGGTCATGCCCTGTTCGCGCCACAGTTCGGGGTCCATCCCGCCCTGGAGATGGCACGAGAATGCGTTCATCCGCGGCACATCGACGACATCGTCGGAATCGAGGTCGAAACGCGAGAAAACCGCGCGATAATCACCGCCGTCGGCCGCGTAATACTCCTTGATCCATGGCGAGGCGGAGCCGGGCACGCCCGCGACGTTGTTGGTCTCGACGAAGTTCTCGGCATCCAGCGCGTCGGCATACCGGACCAGCAGCGCCATGGCCCTGGCCACCGCTGCGCCCTGTTCGCCGTCGAGCATCGCCTTTTCCTGGCTGGTGAGGGTCACCATCTCGATCTCATCCTCTCGTAGCAAGCTATCTATTTTGGTCATGCCCCGCCTGTGACGCGGCACTTCGGCAAGGCTCAGCGCATGGCGTCGAGCCGGCGCAGGATGTGCGTGAGCACCTCGACGGTGACGGCGAGCTTCTCCGGCTCGATCCCCGACAGGACATCGGCGCGCAACTCGTTGGTGATCGCCATGATCGCCTCGATCGCCGCCTGCCCAGCCGGGGTGATGCGGTTGAGCGTCACGCGCCGGTCCTCGGTGCTCTGCTCGCGCTCGATCAGCCCGTCGCGCGCCAGCGTGTCGAGCATGCGCACCATCGTCGGCCCTTCGACGCTGATGAGCCGGGCCAGTTCGCCTTGGCTCAGCGCGGCGTCGGAATAGGCGACATGGAACAGCGTTTCCCAGCGTGCCATGGTCTGGTCGAGCGACTTGATGCGGTCGTTGGCGACCTTGCGCCACAGGCGCCCGGCGACGACGATCGCGCGGGTGACGCGGAACAGGCCATCGTCGGTGCTGTCGCCGCTCGCGCGGCGATAGCGCATCAGGTGGCGTTCGGACTCGTCCAGCGCGAAGCCGCCGGGCAGGGCGATTTCCTCGCGGCGGCGGCTGCCGCGGCCCGTGGTGGGTTCCTTGGGCGGCGCCGCCTTGGGTCCGCGCTTGTGATCGGTGCGGTCCCGCGTCCGCGCCCTGTTGTCGATCCGGCCATTTGTATCGTCCATCGCCGCGATGATGCCCGAGCCCTGCGCATTTGTATAGTCTGCTACCGAAGCAGGCTCATCAAGCGTCAACGCGGGCGATGGACGCGGCACCGGTCAGCCCCGTTCGGTCGCGGCAAGGTCGAGCAGCACCGCACCGGTTGCCATCGGCTGGACGTCGCGGCGATAGACGCCGAGCCAGCCATCGGCGGGGACGGGGAAGGCATTGCCGGGGGCAGGGCGCTGCGCCAGTTCCTCGGCCGAGACGACCAGGTCCATCCGCCGCTGCGCCACGTCGATCTCGATGCGATCACCGTCGCGCACGCGGGCGATCGGGCCTCCCACGGCGGCTTCGGGGGCCACTTCGGCGATGGTCAGGCCCTTGAGGCACAGGCCCGAAAGCTGGCCGTCAGTGATGAACGCCACGTCCTTGGCCAGGCCTGCGGCGTCAATGGCGAACAGCACGATCGAGGCCCCGCCACCCATGGCCGGCCCGCCCTTGAGACCCTGGCCACGCAGCACGAGCACGTCACCTTTGCGCAATTCGCCGTCTGCGATCGCCTTCATCGCGCTGGCGGTGTTCTCGAATACCCGCGCGGTGCCGGTGAATTCCTCCGGGCGCGTGCCGTCGCGGATGCCGAGCTTGACCACCGCGCTTTCGGGCGCGAGCGATCCTTTAAGGATCGCGATGGAGGGGCCTTCGGACACCGGATTGCCCAGCGGGCGGATGATCTCGGCATCGACGACCGCGGCGTCGGCCAGGTCTTCGCCCATGGTCCGCCCCGAGGCGACGAGGACATCGCGATCGAGCACCGGCTCCAGCTGCTTGAGCATCGCGCGGGCGCCGCCGGCATCCTCGAAACCCTCGATCCGCACCGGACCATTGGGGCGCACGGCCGCCAGCGTCGGCACCTTGCGGCCCATCTCGTCCCAGATGGCGAAGAGATCGGCATCGACGCCGCCTTCGACGGCCGTGGCCTGAAGGTGCTTGATCGCGTTGATCGAACCCGAGACCGCCAGGACCATCGCGGCGGCATTGCGGAAGGCGCCGGGCGTCATGATGCGGCGCGGCGTCAGGTCCTCGTGGACCATCTCGACGATGCGGGCCCCTGCCGCGCGGGCATCGGCGAACATCTTGTCGCTGTTGGCGCGCACCGGCGCCGAGCCGGCCACGCACATGCCGAGCGCCTCGACCACGCAGTGCATCGTGTTGGCGGTCGCCATGCCGGCACACACTCCGGGGCCGCGGATGGCGTTGCGCGTCACGTCTTCCATTGCGTGCTTACCCGGCTTGCCGAGGCTTGCACCGACGCCGCCCGAGAACAGGTCCTCGATATCGACATGATCGCCGTCGACCATGCCCGAGGCCTGGTATCCACCGATGACCAGCAGCGTAGGGATGTTCAGCCGCATCGCGGCCATGAGGTGGCCCGGCGGGGTCTTGTCGCAGCTGGTCAGGCAGACCATGCCGTCGAGCATGGCGGCCTCGACCTGCGCCTCGATGTCGTTGGTGACGAGGTCTCGCGCGGCGAGGATGTAGCTGCCCTGGCGTCCGGCACCGGTGATGAAGTCCGAAGGCGCAGTGGTGCGCACCTCGAACGGAACGCCGCCGGCCGCGCGGATGGCTTCCTTCACCACCTTGGCCACGCCGTCGAGGTGAGCGAAGCAGATCGCGAGTTCGGACGACGAATTCACCACCGCGATCTTGGGCTTGAGCATGTCCTCCTCGGTGAGGCCCAGCGCGCGCCAGTGTGCACGGCGGACGTGCGAGTTGGCGGCGATGCTGCGCAACGGCTTGGGTGACGGGGCAGGTGCGGTCATGGGGGAGCCTTTCAGGAGACGGGGGAGATGGCAGGTTCGGCAGCGGGTGCGGCCACAGGAGAGGGGGTGGCGGAGTGGCGTTCGCGGCCGATGGCGATCGCGATGCCGACCGCACAGATCGCCAGCACGATCGGGCAGATCGCAAGGATTGCGAAGCTGGTGACGACCGGCAGGCCCGAGGCGAGCACGAGACCGCCGAGGATCGGCCCGGCGATGCCGCCGATCTTGGCGACCGAGGTGGCCCAACCCGAGCCATTGGCGCGGATCGCGGTGGGATAGTAGATGCCCGCGATCGACAGGATGCCGAAGTGGGCACCGCCGACGAGGCTGGTCGAGACCACCGACAGCACCAGGAACGCCGAGGGGCTGAGCGGCACCAGGCCGATGAGCAGCAGCACGGGCGCCGCAAGCGCGGGGAAGAAAGCCACCGCCATCGCCCCGACGCGGTCGGTGAAGCGCATCAGCAGCAGGCCCAGCACCGCGCCCATCATGCCCGAGAACGACGAGACATAGGCCGCGACGTCGCGGGTGAAGTGGAGGTCCTCGTAGACGATCGGGCCCCAGTTGGCCTTGAAATAGACCGCCAGCGTGCTGGCGATATAGCCCAGCCACAGCAGCGGGGTGATCCAGCGCAGCCGCCCGGCAAAGAGCTGGCCGACCCGGAAGTTGCCCCCGGCCTCCGCCTTTTCGTCGCCAAGCACGAAGTGGTCGTGTGCCTGCGCGTCCAGCCCCGGGTCGATGCGGTTCAGGGTCTGGGCGACGCGGGCGGGGTCGCGGTCGCGCGCCACGAGGAAGCGGACGGACTCGGGAAGCCACACGAACAGCGCAGCAGCGATCACCAGCGTCGCCGCGCCGCCTGCCAGGAAGACGCCTTCCCAGCCGAAGCGGGGGGCCAGCCATACGGTGACCGGCCCGGCCAGCGCAGTGCCGAGGCTGTAGCCCATCATGATGACGGTCACGACCGTGGAGCGCAGGCGGGCCGGCACGTATTCGATGTTCAGCGCCCAGGCCAAGGGCAGCATCCCGCCGATCGCGAAGCCGTCGAGAAAGCGCAGCACGAGCAGCGCTTCATAGGACCGGGCGAGCGCCGTGGCGGCGGTGAGCACGCCGAACGCGACCGCGGCGAACGCGATGGTCTGGCGCCGGCCGCGCCGGTCACCCAGCCAGGCCAGCGCGAACCCGCCGATCATCATGCCCAGCAGTCCGGCCGAGAAGACGTTGCCCAGCATCGGCTTCGACAGGCCCAGTTCGTCGCGCATGTAGGGCGCGGTGAAGCTGATCATCATCATGTCGAAGCCGTCGAACACCGTGATGAGCCACGACAGCGCGATCAGGCGATAATTGAACGGGCCAAGACGACGCGCGTCAATCACGCGGGCGACGTCGATGGTCCTGCTGGCCTTTCCCATCAAGGGATCCTTTCCCGGCTGGCTGCATCCGATCGGTGCGGCCTTATCCTTCGAGATTTGCGGCAATTTTCGATTGGAGCAAGGGCATGTCGACCTGATGCACCGAACCCGAGCCGGCGATGGTCAGCGCATGCGCGGCGGCGGCGCCCATGGCGATGCACGGCCCCATCACCCGCACCGAGGATAGCGCGGTGGAGTCTGCATCGATGCAGCGCCCCACGGCGACGAGGTTGTCGGCGCCGGCCACCGTCAGCGAGCGCAGCGGGACGGTGTGGACATGCTCCGGCCCGAACGTCTCCCAGACGTAGCCCTCGCGGTTATGATGCTGCTCCAGCGGCCAGGAACAGCGGGCGATGGCATCGTCGAACTTGGTCGCGGCGCGGACCTCGTCGGTGGTGAGGTGGTGGGTGCCGACGATCCAGCGGGTCTGACGCACGCCCGGCAGGCCATAGGCGCGGACCTTGGCCTTGCCGAAGGCCTCGGGAAATTCCGCGCGCAGGAACACCAGTGTCCGATCGGCCTGTTCCTTGCCGTCGATCTGCTTTTCGGCCGCGTCGAAGGGATCGAGCGGCGTCTCGATGTGCGTCATGTTGACCATGGCGACGTCGGTGCCCGGGAAGGTCGCGGCAAAGCCGTCGCGGCGCATCATGCCATAGTGTTCGCCGCGCTCGGCGATGCGGCGCGCCATGGTATCCCAATCGGGCTTGTGCGCGTCGTCGATGCCCTCGACGATGAGCATCTGCGAGCCGTAGATCTGGCCCTCGGCCTGCACGCGGCAATCGAACCCGGCCTGCCAGGTGAGCGCGGCATCGCCCGAGGCATCGATGAAGCCCTGCGCGCGGATGCGCACGTCGCCGTGGCGGGTCGCGACGTCGAGCGCGGCGATGCGCCGGCCCTCGACGTGGACCTTGCGGATGATCGCACCGGTCAGCGGGCGGACACCGGCGGCGATGACCGCCTTCTCGACCCAGCGGCCGAGTGCGACTTCGTTGTACATCACCACCTTCATCACCCCGCCCTGGATGATGTGGGCGTTGCCCTCGGCGGTGAGGTCGTGGATGATCTCGTCGGCGATGCCGTGCGTCAGCTGGCGCCCGTCGAGACCCGGGGTATAGAGGCCGCAGAACATCCCGATGATCGAGTTGACGGCCTGGCCACCGAGCGAGGGCAGGCCATCGACGAGGATGACCCGGTTACCGGCGCGGGCCGCCTCGATCGCGGCGGAGGCACCCGAGGCACCCGATCCGACCACGCAGATATCGCATTCGGCTTCGATCGTGGCGGGGGCGTCGCGGCGGGACACGACGCGGGTGGCGGGATCGAAAGGACGGTCGAGCATCGGTTGGATAATCCATGTCTGTGTGGGAAAAATCCCCGGGGCGCACGGGAGGGGTGTGCGCCCCGGGGCAGGGAGGACCTGGGGTCAGAAGGTTCCGCGCACGCCGGCCTTGAAGGACTGGCCGACCGGGTTGAACAGCACGTTGTTGCCCGAGCCGTTGGCGCCGGGAACACGCGGCGGATCGGTGTCGAACAGGTTGTCGACGCCGAAGAACACGTCGAACTTCTGCGTATCCTGCTGGCGCACCTTGAAGGTCGCGACGAGGTCCACGTAGGTCTTCGACGGCACCGAATTCGTGTTCGAACTGTTCGGCCCGGTGATCACGTAGCCGGCCTGGTCCGGCCCGATGAACGCGGCGTTGTAGAAGCCCTTGTTGATCCAGCGGACGTGGGTGGAAAAGCTGAAGCGATCGGCAAGATCGAGCGTCACCAGCCCGTCGATCGTCCAGTCGGGAATGCCCGGCGGCGTCCCGGCACGAAGGCCGGTCTGCCCGGCGCGCTCGGTCGGCCCGACCGCGTCGACGGTGATGAGGTCGATCACGTTGCTGGCCAGGACCCGCGTGTTGAGCGAGGCCTCGCCGCCCAGCGGCTGGCGATAGGACAACTCGATGTCCACGCCGCGCGCGATCAGCTTGTTCACGTTCTGCTGGGTGTCGACGATGTTGGTGATCGCGCCCGAGCCGTCGCGCGTTACCAGCGAGCAGCTGAGCGGATCGCCCTGGAAGCAGCGGGTGACGATGTTCTGCTGGCCCAGCGTGCTGATCGCGTCCTTGATCTCGATCCGGTAATAGTCGACGGAGGCGCGGAACCGGCCGAGGAACCCGCCGCGTGGCTGGATCACCGCGCCGACCGTGAAGGTGTTGGCCTTTTCGGGCTGGAGGTTGGGGTTGGACCCTTGCGTGATCGGGGCGACGGTCTGCACGCCGCCGCGCGCAGGGTCGGTCAGGATGCCCTGGGCCAACGTGGTCGGTCCGAACAGTTCCGAGACGTTGGGCGCGCGGATGTCGCGCGAGCGCGTGGCGCGGAAGCGCAGCGCCTCGATCGGGGCCCACGTGCCGCCGATCTTCCACGTCGTCACGCTGAGCGAGCTCGAGGGGAAGAAGTCGCTCGAGCGGTTGTAGTGCGTGCGGCGGATGGCACCGTTCAGCGCCAGCTCGTCGAAGAAGGACACATTGCGCAGGATCGGGGCCTCGATCTCGCCATAGCCTTCGGTCACGGCGATGCGGCCGGAGATCAGCGAGCCGCCGCCGGTGAAGAAGCGATTGCCGCGCGACAGGGCGTCGGCATCCCCCTTGACCGCATCGTTGCGGTATTCGCCGCCCACCGCGACGCCGAGCGGGCCGCCGGGGAGGTCGAACAGAGAACCGGTGACGTTGGCGGCCACGACATGCTCGGTGGTGATGTTGGTCTGGTAACCGTTGGCCGTGACATAGGCCTTGGCGCCCGCGAAAGTCGGGCCATTGGCATAGCCGAACGGGTTGAGCGGCACGCAGGCTGGGTCGTCGTTGGCGGTCGAGGCATCGGCATTGATGCGGCATGTCGGCGTGCCGCCCACCGAGACTGCGTCGATCGCGTTGAGCAGCCGCGAGGTGACGGTGCCGCCGGTCAGGTCGCTGCGGAATTTGTTGCGGCCGAACTGGTAGTAGGCATCGGCTTTCCACCCGCCGCCCAGGTCGTATCGCGCCTGCGCCACGGCGCGGATCACGGTGTTGCGCACCTGGAGCTGGCCGGGGCCGATGTCGTCGAAGCCCTTGCCAAGGGTGAAGCTGGTGAGGCCGCTGGCGGCCAGAATGGTCGGGATGTCGAGCGTGGGGTCGGCCGAGCGCGGCAGGAACGCATTGTCCGACCGGATCGTCAGCGCGGTGTTGCGATAGGCGACCGCGCGGTGGCGCCCTTCGGAGTGGCCGTAGTTGCCGCTGAGTTCGAGGGTGAGGGCCGGCGTCGGCTCCCAGGTCACGTGCGCCATGGCGTTGTAGCGCTCGGTGGGCGAGACGATCGGGAAGTCGAAGTAGATGTTCTCGCCGGGGCCGTCGCTCTCGCCACCGACCTGGTAGAGCGAATTGACCAGCGAGCCGAACTGGAAGCGGCGCGGCGTGCCGTCGCGGCCGAACGTGATGCCATCGATCGGGCGCAGCGCCGGGACCGCGCGGCCGGCATAGGCGGAGGAGGGCGGCGTGGTCACGCCGTTGTAGGAGGCCGACCAGGGATGGACATTGCCGAGGATGTTGTTGGCCGGCAGTCCTGCCTGGCCGGGATTGCGGCCCCAGTTGATGAAGCCGTTGCGGCACCATTCGCGCACGCGGCAGGCTTCGACCCCGTCGTTCGCCTCGTATTCGCCGCCAAGGATCAGGTGGGCGTTGTCGGCCAAGGCCCAGCCGCCAGCCACGCCGATCTGGCGGGTGCTGGCATCGCCATACTTCGAGACGCCGGCCTGGGCGTTGAAGCGATAGCCGGTCAGCTTCTTGTCGAGCAGCAGGTTGACCACGCCCGAAACCGCGTCCGATCCATAGACCGCCGAAGCACCGCCGGTGACGACTTCGGCGCGCTGCAACAGGATCGAGGGGATCATGTTGGTGTCGACAGTCGCCTGCGTCGTTGAGGGCACGAAGCGCTTGCCATCGACCAGCGTCAGGGTGCGCACCGAGCCCAGCCCGCGCAAGTCAAGAATGCGTCCACCGATATAGCCGGCCGCCGCCGAAAGGCCGGTCGAGGCGGGCGTCTGCGTGGAGCGGAAGGCGGGGAGTTCGTTCAGGGCATCGCCGATATTGCCTGCGCCGCGTTCGGCCAGGCGATCGGCGCCGAGGACGGAAACGGGCGTCGGCGCATCGAAACCGCTGGCGATGCGCGTGCCGGTGACCACGATCGGGCCGGAGGGACTGGCCGGCGCGTCGGCAGCTACGGTGCCGGGCGCAGCGGCTGCATCGGCCGGCGGCACCGAAGCCGGGGCGGGCATGTCCTGCGCGGTCGCCAAACCAGGCAATGTCGCCCAACCGAGCGCCACGATGGAAACGAGCCTGCGCGCAGGCTGGGCACGAAACGCCTTCCTCATATCTGCATCCTCTCATCGGGCATTTTTTCCCGTTGAGTCGCAAGCTATGCAAAATGCATTTAGATAGCAAGGTACTTTATCTTGAAGTCGCTATATGGGTTAACCGGAGGCGCTGTCGTGCGGACGATCGGAGAAATTTGGTCCGATATGGTGTGCATATCATCGGCGGTATGCACCAAAGGGCAAGTTCCGTGGGGAACGAAACGCCAAAGCGTTGAATCAATCGGGTAAATTCGCGCCGCTACCTGATGTTCAAAGCCTACGCGCCAAATCGCGAAATACGCCGTGTTAACTATCACCGCCTAGCGAGCACCCAGGGGAAATTACTGACAGGGCTTCGTCGAAGAATGACGATTTCGAGGCGTCTCGCCATCATCGCAGCCATCATGCTGGCTGTCATGATTCCGACTGCGATTGCGATCGTCTTCGCGTCGCAGGAAGCCCAGGAATATTTCGAGGAGATGCGCGAACACCGCGAGGTGCAACGCGCCACGATGCGGCTCGAACGCTCGGTCATCGATGCGGAAACCGCGCAGCGGGCCTATCTGCTCAGCAACGAGCCTGCCTACCTGCGCGAATTCCAGACGTATATCGGCGACGCCAAGGCGCAGATGGACGTGGTCCGGGCGTTGATCACCCCGCAGTCGCGCGTCGAGCGCGAAAGGATCGAGGCCGTCCTGCGACCGGCGGCCGAAGAGATCGCGCTGCTGGAGCTTTTGCGCGCCAAGGGGGCGGCTGCCGCGGTCGCCACGGTCCGCACGCAGGAAGGGCGTTTCGAGGCGCAGGAACTGCGCCAGGCGGTGAAGGCGCTCGACGTCAACCAGCGGGGCGACCTGGCGCACAGCGGCGACCAGGTCCTGGCCATGCTCAAGGTCGGGCGCTGGCTGGCGGTTGGCGGCGTGGCGATCGGTCTCGTCTTTTCGCTGGGCGCGCTGGCGATCGTCGGTGCGTCACTCAAGCGCTCGCTGGGCATCGTGCTGACTGCCATGCGCAAGGCGGACTCTTCCGGCATTCCCGAAGACATCGCGACGCAATTGACCGGTGAGTTCCGCGAACTGAGCGATACCTACCAGGCGATGTGCGAGCGCATCCGGCGCGAGATCGCCAGGCGCGACGAGGCCGAGGGGCGCATCGCCACGATGCTCGATGCCAGCGGCGCAGAACTTGCCGACCGGCGCCGGGTCAGCGAGACGCTTGCCCGCATTTCGCACCGACTGCCCGCCTGCCTCGACCAGCAGGAGCTGGTGTCGCTGGCCAAGCGGTTCATCCCGCAGATCTTCGACATCCGGGGCGGCGCGCTATACTTCCAGAACAACTCGTCGACCGTCCTCTCGCGCGTCGCCACCTGGGGCGATTGCTCCTCCAGCCACGCCGAATTCTCGCCGACCAAGTGCTGGGCCTTGCGCCGCGGCCAGCTGCATCACGTCGACGACACCGAAACCGACGTGACCTGTGCCCACCTCACCAGCGAGGCGCATGGCAGTTATGTCTGCATGCCGTTGACGGCACAGGGCGAAACCGTCGGCCTGCTCTATCTCGAAGGCGCGCCGAGCGAGATGAGCGACAGCGAAGGACAAAAGGCGCTCGCCGACATGCGCGTGCTTTGCGAAAACCTGGCGCTCGCTCTGGTCAACCTGCGCCTGCGCGAAAGCCTGCGCTATCAATCCCTGCGTGACCCGCTGACGGGCCTGCACAACCGGCGCTATCTGGAGGAAGTGCTGGACCTCGAATTCGCCAAGAGCCGTCGCAGCGGCGCAGCCCTCAGCATCATCATGGTCGACGTCGACCACTTCAAGTCGATCAACGACAACTTCGGACACGACGCGGGCGATATCGTCCTGCGCCATCTGGCCGCGACGATCGGCGGCCATGTGCGCAAGGGTGACGTGGCCTGTCGTTATGGCGGGGAGGAATTCGTCATCCTTATGCCGGACTTCGAGCCTGCTGCTGCAGCCGAGCGGGCCGAAGTGCTGCGGCAGATGATCAAGAGTGCCAGCCTGCGCGCCGACGGCACCGAAATCCCGCAGATCACCGCGTCGTTCGGGGTGGCGGGCTATGCCGGCGACGATCGCCAGCCTGCCGACGTGCTGCGCGAGGCTGACCACGCGCTGTATCAGGCCAAGGCTGCGGGCCGCGACCGCGTGTCGATGGCACTTTCGGAATTGCCGGTGGGCGGGATCCTGCCTGTGACGACCCTGGGCTGATCACAAATGCTTCCGATCTGCGATTATTTACCATTTCGGTTCAGATTGCCCTTAGGTACATGTGGTTTTTCCGGCTCTTTGCCCAGCCGATCCCGCCGCTTTTAAGAGAATCCCAATTTTTGCTGGTGCATTCCAGCTTGCGGACAATACGGGGTCGTCAAAAAATGAGATTCATTTGCATTCCAATGCATTGCTCCTTTGCTGCGAGCGATGGTTTCTGCTGGCATCGTTGACAAACCCATAGGACAGCATAATTTTCTGCAGATTGAGGCAACGGGGGTGGCCTCAAACCGGGGGATGGAAACCTATGTTCTCTGGCATTGGTTCGGGTTCGCTGCGTGACGGGTTCAAGCGGTCCGAAAATTGCTATTTCCAGGTCGATCGCGCGTGTCGCATCGTATCGAACAACGCACAGGCCGACGCGCTGCTGGCGGCCCATGGCATGGCCGATGGCGTAGTCGAATTCGAAACGGTGCTCGCGCGCATCTTCGGGCCGGACGCGCTGGCCAAGTTCCTCAAACTACGGAACTGTCCGGCGCCGATGTTCAACGTCACCTGCAATACGCCGGACGACGGGCAGGGGTTTGACCTGCTATGCATCAACGAAGCCGACGAGGCGGGTGACCGATCCGGCTCGCACATCATCATCTACACCAATGCGCGCCAGTTCGTCGCAGAGGCAGAGCTCGTTTCGCTGCGCAGCATTTTCCGTGACGCCTTCGACAATTCCGCCGTCTGCATGGCCATCGTGGCGCCGGGCGGCGAGTTCATGCAGGTCAACGACGCCTTCTGCGAAATGCTGCAATACAGCCGCGAAGAGTTGCTCAGCGGCGGCTTCCAGGCGCTGACGCATCCGCACGACCTCGATCTCGACCTGGGGGAGCTGAAGAAGCTGCTCGACGGAACGGCGGATCACTATACCATCGAGAAGCGCTATATCGCCAAGGACGGTAGCATCGTCTGGGGTATCCTGTCGGTGTCCGTCGCCCGGGACGCGGATCGCCAGGTGCGATACTTCATCTCGCAGGTCCAGGACATCACCGATCGCAAGAGCGCCGAGGCCGAGTTGCAGCGCGAGGCCGAACGCGCGATGGTCACGCTGCGGTCGATCGGCGATGCCGTCATCACCTGCGACCACAAGGCCGTCATCACCTATATCAATCCCGTTGCCGAGGCGCTGACCGGGTGGGGCTGTGAAGAAGCGACCGGGCTGCACATCAGCGAGGTGTTTGTCGTCCGCAACGGCGAGGGCAACAGGGCGGCTTGCCCGGTCCAGCAGGCCCTGCATTTCAACGGCACCGTTCTGCTCGAGGAAAACTGCAGCCTGGTGCGCCGCAACGGAGAGCTGCTGCCCGTCGAGGATTCGGCTGCACCGATCCGCGACAACAACGGGCAGATCATCGGCGCCGTCCTGGTGTTCCACGACGTGTCGGAGCGGCGGGCTATGTCGAGCCGGCTCGATTTCCTCGCTCATCACGATGCGCTGACCAGCCTGCCCAATCGCGTGCTGTTCAAGGACCGTGCCGAAATGGCGCTGGCCAACGCGCGTCGTTCGGGCCAGCGCTGCGCAATGCTGTTCTGCGACCTCGACCGGTTCAAGCGGATCAACGACGCCCATGGCCACATGGCAGGCGACGACGTGCTCAAGGCCGTGGCCGATCGCCTGCGCCGCAGCGTCCGCCAGGGCGACACGATCTGTCGGTGGGCCGGAGACGAATTTGCAATGCTCCTGCCCGCGATCGACAGCGCGGAAGCCGCCTCAGTCGTCGCGCAGCGCATCCTCGATCGCTCTGACGACGTGATCGCGAACGGCAGCGACGGCGCGGACATCACCTGCGGGATGAGCATCGGGATCAGCATATTCCCCGATGACGGTGAGCACGTCGACGAGCTTATCGCCGCCGCCGACATGGCACTCTACAGCGCGAAGGCCGTGCGCAACGCCTTCAAGTTCCAGCATGGCGACTTCAACAAGGAACTCAGGCGCCGCGTGGCGATGGAGCGCGAGATCCGCTCGGCACTGCTCGAGGATCGCTTCGTCGCGTTCTATCAGCCGCGCATCTGCACCCGGACGCAAAAGATCGTCGCCGCCGAGGCGCTGTGCCGGCTGAACGTGGGGGACAGCATTGTGCTGCCCGGGCAATTCATCGACGTTGCCGAGGCGGCGGGGCTAATCGACGATATCACCCTGGTGATGTTCGATGCGGTATGCCGTGATCTCCAGCACTGGGGGCGCACGATTCCCACGCCGCCGTTCGTGTCCTTCAACATCTCGCCGATCTCGCTGCGCAAGCGGGCCATTTGCGAGGCGCTGATCGCGCGTTGCCAGTACTACAACGTCGATCACGCGCTGATCGAGATGGAAATCACCGAAGGCGCGCTGCTCGAGGCCGACGAGTCGATCTCGACCAACATCGCGCTGCTGCACGAAGCGGGCTTCCGCATCGCTTTGGACGACTTCGGGACCGGGTTCTCCAACCTGTCGTACCTGCAGCAATTTCCGGTCGACACGATCAAGATCGACAAGATGTTCATCCATGCCGCGGGCACCGACGCCCCGCTGATGGGGGGCATCGCAGCTCTGGGACGTTCGCTGAACATCAACGTCGTCGCCGAGGGCGTCGAGACGGCCGAACAGCGCGCGCATGTCGAATCGGCCGGGTGCGACGAGGCGCAGGGCTACTTCTACGCCAGGCCCATGCCAGGTGAGGCCTTCAGCGCCTGTTTCGAGGCCTGCTTGCCTTCCGCCTAACCGGCGCTGCCCTGGCGAAGTGGCTGGCCCTGCCGCCCCGACCCAGGGCACACTGCCTTGCGCCACAGGCATTGCGCAGTTTCCGCTTGTCAGGATTGCCCCTTGTCGAATCCGGTTCACCCTCATAAGGTAGCGCTATCAATCGAAGGGTGAGATGGATGTCTGGCGCGCTTTTACACTGCCTTCCGGCGGATTTCGCCGAAGGTCGCTTCCTCGGACGTGCTCAGGCGCCGGATGGCCCGCACGTCATCGTACTGCGCGACGGACAGATCTTCGACATCACCACGATCGTGGCGACCTCGTCCGGAGCCGTCGCGCGCCGTGCATTCGACGGCGGCGTGGCGCTGGGCCCGATCGAAGCCGGGCTTCCCGAGGGCTGGTCGCTGCTTTCGCCGGTCGACCTGCAGTGCATCAAGGCATGCGGCGTTACATTCGCGCTGAGCGCGATCGAGCGCGTGATCGAGGAGCGGGCGCGGGGCAATCCGGCGGCGGCCGCCGAACTGCGGGCCCGCCTCGAGGAGCGTATCGGCCAGGGCATCCGCTCCGTCGTTCCGGGCAGTGATGAGGCGGAGGCGCTCAAGCAGGTGCTCATCGCCGAGGGCATGTGGTCGCAATACCTCGAAGTGGCCATCGGCCCCGATGCCGAAGTGTTCGGCAAGGCCCCGGTTTTGTCCACCGTGGGCGAAGGCGCGATGATCGGCGTGCGTTCGGATTCCAGCTGGAACAATCCCGAACCCGAAGTCGTGCTGGCGGTCGATGCCCATGGCGAAGTGGTGGGCGCGACGCTGGGCAACGACGTCAACCTGCGCGACTTCGAGGGCCGGTCGGCACTGCTGCTGTCCAAGGCCAAGGACAATAACGCCTCGTGCGCAATCGGGCCGTTCATCCGCCTGTTCGACGATAGCTTCACCATCGACGACGTGCGCAGCGCCGAAGTCGAACTGGTGATCGAAGGCGAGGACAACTTTCGCCTCGAGGGCGTCAACCTGATGACGCAGATCAGCCGCGATCCGCTCGATCTCGTGCGCCAGACGCTGAGCGAGCATCACTACCCCGACGGGTTCGTCCTGTTCTGCGGCACGCTCTTTGCCCCCACGCAGGATCGTGACGTGCCGGGGACCGGCTTCACGCACAAAATGGGCGATCGCGTCACCATCAGCTCCAAGCGGCTGGGCGCTCTGACCAACACCGTCACCACGTCGCGCGACGCGCCGGCGTGGGACGTGGGCATCGCGGCGTTCATACGCAATCTGGCGCAGCGCGGGTTGATCGATCGCGTCTGACACGACGATGCAGGGGGCCTGTGTAGGCCATCCTCCTCAAAAGCATATTGATACATCGGGGAATTCAGTGGCGACACAGACTCAAGTCCAGCCGACCGGCGCCGTTTATCCGAGCCTTCGCGGCAAGCGGGTGATCGTGAGCGGGGGCGCCTCGGGCATTGGCGAGGGCATCGTCGACGGTTTCGTGGCACAGGGTGCGCGCGTGGCCTTCATCGACATCCAGGCCCAAGCCGCGCGCGCGGTGGCGGATCGCCATGCCGATGCCGAACATGCGCCCATCTACCGCATCCAGGACATCACACGCACCGAGGAACTTATGGCAACGCTGGCCGGACTGGTCGACGAACTCGGCGGATGCGACATTCTCGTCAACAACGCTGCAAACGATGATCGCCACTCGGTGGCCGAGGTCACGCCGGCCTATTGGGACGATCGCATGGCGGTCAATCTCAAGCACCAGTTCTTCGCGGCACAGACTGTGGCCCCGACGATGAAGGCGGCCGGCGGCGGTGTCATCCTCAATCTCGGGTCGATTTCGTGGCATCTCGGGCTGGAGGACCTGACGCTGTACCAGACGGCCAAGGCGGGTGTCGAAGGCCTGACCCGCAGCCTGGCGCGCGAACTTGGCCCCGACGGCATCCGCGTCAATACGATCATCCCCGGCAACATCCAGACGCCGCGCCAAATGCAGTGGTACGAGCCGGAGAGCGAGGCCGAGATCGTCGCCGCGCAATGCATCAAGGCCCGCCTGCAGCCGGTTGACGTGGCCGCGCTCGCCATGTTCCTGGCATCGGACGATGCGCGTTACTGCACCGCGCACGCCTATTGGGTCGATGGAGGATGGCGCTGATGACGATGAACCAGACGCAGGAGCCGGGTCTGCGCGCCGAAGCGGTGCTCGCGCTCGGGTGCACGCTGGGCGAGGGGCCGGTGTGGGATGTGCAACGTGCCTGCCTGTGGCTGACCGACATCAAGCAGCATGCGGTTCATCGCTTCGATCCTGCCAGCGGCGCACACGCCCGCTTCGACGCGCCGGGGCAGGTGGGCTGGGTCCTGCCGACCGACGACGGGCGATTGCTCGCCGGGCTTCAGGCCGGGCTGGCTCTGTTCGATCCCGAGACCGGCGTTTGGGACGCCCCCATGCCGATCGCCGGTGAACCCGAAGGCAATCGCCTGAACGATGCCTGCGTCGCGCCAGACGGGACCGTGCATTTTGGGTCGATGGACGATGCCGAAACCGAGCTCAGCGGCCGCTTCCATCGTTTCTCGCGCGGAACGGTCGAACCGGCCGGCCCCGATGCCATCAGCATCACCAATGGCCCCGCGATCTCGCCCGATGGCACGCGGATCTATTTTACCGACACGTTAGGCCAGCGCATCCTGACCGCCGCAATCGGGGCGGACGGCAGCATCGCCGAGGCCACGCTTTTCGCCGATACCGCGCACGACTTTCCCGAGGCCTGGCCCGACGGCCCGGTCTGCGACAGCGAAGGGTGCGTCTGGACCGGCTTGTGGAACGGCTGGGGCGTCGCGCGCTATGCGCCGGACGGCACGCTGCTGGGCAAGGTCGAACTCCCGGTCGCCAACGTCACCAAGGTCGCCTTCGGGGGCGATGACCTGCGGCGCGTGTTCGTCACCACGGCACGCAAGGGCCTGGACGAGGCAGCACTCGCCGCGCAGCCCGAGGCCGGGCACCTGTTCGCGTTCGACAGCCCGGTCGCGGGCGTCGCGACGGTCAGGGTCCCGCTCGCATGACCCGCCACCGGTCGGCCGCACGCTGGGCTGTCGGGATCGCTCTGGCTGCAGCCACGCCGGTGTTTGCCGCGGCGGCACCCGCAGGCACGGCCTCGGTTACGCTGACGCTGGGTCCGATCTGGATCGACCATGCGGTGATCCAGCGCGATGCGCCCATCGCCATTTCCGGGATTGCCGCACCAGGCGCTGCCGTACGCGGTGTGCTGGGGACGGAGCAGGCGACGGCGCGGGCGGACAAGGCCGGTGCGTTCACCCTCCGCTTCGCGCCGCGTAGCGCCTCGGTGCAAGGCGTCGACCTGACGGTCGAAAGCGCCGGCCAGCGACTGGCCTATCACGACCTGGTGGTTGGCGACGTCTGGCTCTGCTCGGGCCAGTCGAACATGGAATTTCCGGTCAAGCGTGCGCTCAACGGCGAGATGGACGCGATGATGGCCAACGACCCGCTGTTGCGCATGGTCACGGTCACCAAGGCAATCGCTTATGCGCCGCAGCCGCAGTTCGCAGCGCCGATCACGTGGCAGGGCGCCAATCGCGCGAGCGTCACCGATTTCTCGGCTGCGTGCTATTACATGGCGCGCGACCTGCGCAAGGCGTTGGGCGTGCCGGTCGGTGCAATCCACGCCAGCTGGGGCGGATCGCAATTGCGGCCCTGGCTCAGCCCGGAGGCGGGTTCGGCGCTATACGGTGCGGCAGAGGTCGCCGCGATCAAGCGGTTCGAGAGCGATTCCCTCGGCGCGGTCACGGCGTTCGCACCGCGCTGGGAAAGCTGGTATCGCGACGCGAACGGCGGCAGCCAGCCCTGGCTCAAGCCCGACGACATTGCGTGGCAACCAGTGCCGCGCATCAGCGGCTGGCTCGCCTGGGACGGTACGCCGCTGGCGACCAAGGCGACCGGCACGGTGTGGTTGCGTCGCCAGGTGACGCTGACGGCGGCGCAAGCTGCCGCGGGCGGCGTCCTCGCGCTCGGCGTGCTCGACGACATGGACGCGACTTATGTCAACGGCCGCGTCGTCGGCAACAGCTTCGGCTGGGATTACGAGCGCGAATACAAGGTGCCGCCGGCTTATCTGCACGCTGGCGTCAACGAGGTCATGGTCGCCGTGACCAACACTTATGCCAATGGCGGATTCGCCAGCACGGCGGACAAGCTGCAATGGCGGGTGACGGGCGGCGAGACGATGCCGCTGGCCGAGGGCTGGCGCTTCAGCATCGCGCCAGCCGCCAGCTATCCGCCCCGCACGCCCTGGGATGCCAACGCCGGCATCGGCGTGATGCACAACCGCATGATCGCGCCGCTGGGCTCGCTCGCGCTCAAGGGGGCGGCCTGGTATCAGGGCGAAAGCGACGTCGACACGCCGGGTTATCAGGATCGCCTCAAGGCTCTGATTGCGGGCTGGCGCGCACGCTTCGGCAAGCGGCTGGCGGTCGAGGTGGTCCAGCTGGCGAACTACGGCCCGGTCGGCACGACGCCCGGCGCATCGAGCTGGGCGGGGCTGCGCAACGACCAGCGCGCCGTCGTCGCCGGGGACCCGCTGACCCGGCTCGTCAGTGCGATCGACATCGGCGAGCGGACTGATATCCACCCCGCCAACAAGCCGCTCCTGGGCATGCGACTGGCCCTGGCCGCTCAAGGCAAGGCCATGCCCATGCCGCAGGATGCCATGCGCGAGGCAGGCGGCATTCGCGTCCGTTTCACCGGGATCGAGAAGGGCCTGCAGGCCTGGAGCGCGCCCGGGCCGATCGGCTTCGAGCTGTGCGAGACGGGCGAAGCCTGCCGCTATGCCGCCGCGCGGATCGACGGGGACAGTGTGATCCTCGCCGACGATGGCCGCCCGGCCACGCGCGTGCGCTATGCCTGGGCCGACAGCCCGGTGGTCAACCTGTTCGACGGCCGCGCGCTGCCGATCCCGGGGTTCGAGTTGCCGATCAGCCAGTGATGGCGCACGCGCCTTCCTCGGCTCAGGCCGAGGCGGGCGCCGCGTCGGACTCGCGCTGGACCATCGCATAGTCGAGCGTCAGGTGCTGCGGCTTGCGCGGCTGCTTCTGCTTTTCGAGCCGGATGTCCTGCACCAGCAGATCGATCGCGCTTTCGGCCATCTCGCGAATGGGCTGGCGGATCGTGGTCAGTTCGGGCCAGATCGTCGAGGCCAGCGCAGTGTCGTCGAATCCGCAGATCGTCAGGTCGCGCGGAATGTCGAGACGGCGGCGTTGCGCCGCGGCGACGCAGCCGGCGGCCATGTCGTCGTTCGAGGCAAAGATCGCGGTCGGGCGCTGGTCGAGAGCCAGCAACTCGCTCGCCGCGGTCATCCCGGAGCGATACGTGAAGGCGCCCTGGCGGATCAGCGTCTCGTCGACGTCGGCGCCGGCATCGCCCATGGCGTCGCGATAGCCGGCAAGGCGCAGTTCGCTGACCGATTGCGCGGGATTGCCGATGATGAAGCCGATGCGGCGATGGCCGAGATCGAGGATGTGCCGCGTCATGTCGTAGGCGGCCTGGTAGTCGTCGATCATCACCGCGGCATGATGCGCCTCGGCACGGCCGGGGCCGATGAGGATCGCCTGCGCGCGCATCCGTCGCAGCTGGGCGAGCAGCCCGGGATCGTCGCAGAGCGGCGGGGGCAGGACGAACCCGTCCATGCCGGCATTGACCAGGCGGCTGATCAGGCGGGTCTGGTCGCCATCGCTTTCGCACCGCTCGACCACGAGATGCGCGTCGAGCCGGCTTGCCGCGTCGATCGCGCCGAGCAGAAGCTCGCTGAGATAGGCCGCAGACGGGTTGGCATAGAGCAGCGCCAGCCGGATCTGCGAGGCGCCGGCCAAGCTGCGCGCGGCACGGTTGGGCGCATAGTTTAGTTCGCGGATCGCGGCCTCGACGGCGAGGCGAGTTTCCTCGCGCACGCCGCTGCCGCCGTTGATGACCCGGCTCACCGTCATGGGCGAGCATTCGGCGAGCCGAGCGACGTCGTTGACGGTGGGTTGGCCGGATTGGCGGCGACGCGGACGAGGTTCGGTCATGGCTTGTGCTTTTCCTTTGCGCCGGTTTGGCGCCGTCTTGCGCGCTTTGCAACCGTCATCCGGCGCCCAGGCCAACCCTCGCTGGACAAGCGTGGGAACCAACACGAGAATCGGCTTGCCTCGCACGCGAGCATAGCTAAAGGTAACGCTACCAATTCGAAATCGCGCCCCGACAAGGCTGGCCGCGAAGGGGGAGAGAGGACGATGGCTGGAAAGCCTATAGACGCAAATTCACAAGGCCAGGTCAACATGACGCTCGTGGGCGCCATCGTGGCCGTCGCCACGATCGGCGGACTGCTGTTCGGCTACGACAGTGGCGCGGTCAATGGCACCCAGGCAGGCCTTCGCGCCGCGTTCGCGCTCGACGATGCCGGCCTCGGTTTCACCGTGGGCTCGCTGCTCATGGGCTGCGCGATCGGCGCCTTCCTCGCCGGCCGCCTCGCGGACCGCTTTGGCCGCAAGCGCATCATGGTCGCCGCCGCCGCGCTGTTCCTGTTCGGGGCGCTGGCGCAAGGGTTGACCGGCTCGCACCTGTTCTTCGTCATCGCCCGCATCTGTGGCGGCATGGCGGTCGGCGCCGCCAGCGTTCTTTCGCCCGCTTATATCGCCGAGGTTGCGCCCGCCGCGATCCGTGGCCGTCTCACCAGCGTGCAGCAGGTCATGATCATCTCGGGCCTGACGCTGGCCTTCGTGGTCAACTACGTGCTGGCCGACGTGGCCGGCGACTCGCTGGGCCTGATCGGTGGCATTCCGGCCTGGCGCTGGATGTACCTGGCGCAGGCCGTGCCCGCCGTGGTCTTCCTCGTCGCGCTGCAGTTCATCCCCGAGAGCCCGCGCTATCTGGTGTCGAGCGGCCGTGTCGAGGAAGCCGGCGACGTGCTGACCCGCCTGTTCGGCGCCGAAGCCGCCGCGCGCAAGGTCGCGGACATCCGCGCCTCGTTCGCCACCGACCATCGCCCGCGCTTTGCCGACGTGCTGGCACCCAAGACGGGCCTGCGCCCGGTCGTGTGGGCCGGCCTCATCATCGCGCTGTTCCAGCAGTTCGTCGGCATCAACGTCATTTTCTATTACGGCGAGACGCTGTGGAAGCTGGCCGGCGTGTCGGAAAAGGCGGCGCTCGAGCGTAACATCGTCTCGGGCCTCATGTCGGTGGCGGCGTGCTTCATCACCATGGCACTGGTCGACAAGGTGGGTCGCAAGCCGATGCTGCTGGTCGGCTCGGCCGGCATGACCATCTCGCTCGGCGCGATGAGCTGGGCCTTCTCCAAGGGTACGCTCGACGCCTCGGGTGCGCTGCAGCTGAGCCAGAGCCTCGGCCTCATCGCGGTGATCGCGGCCAACATCTACGTCGTGTTCTTCAACACCAGCTGGGGTCCGGTCATGTGGGTCATGCTGGGCGAGATGTTCCCCAACCAGCTGCGCGGCTCGGCCCTGGCAGTCTGTGGCCTGGCGCAGTGGATCGCCAACTACGCCGTGGTGCAGAGCTTCCCGGCCATGGCCAGTGGCCTCGGCCTGGCGCCTACCTATGTGCTCTATACCGCGAGCGCCTTCATCAGCTTCTTCCTGGTCCGGGCCTTCCTGCCCGAAACCGCCGGAATGGAGCTGGAGGACATGGAAGGTTGGGGCGGCCACTGAGCCCCCCTTCCACACCCCCGTTTACCGTCCAACGGAGTTTCCCCCCATGCACACCGGTTTTGCGCGCAAGGCGCTTCGCAAGGTGCTGTCCGCATCCGCGCTCGGCGCCCTCGTTCTCGGTGCCGCCGCGGTTGCCCAGGCTGCCCCGGCACCCACCCCGGTCGAGGTGGCGATCGATGCCGCCAAGCCCGGCGACGTGATCGATCGCAACATCTTCGGCCAGTTCGCCGAGCACCTCGGCTCGGGCATCTATGACGGCATCTGGGTCGGCAAGGACTCGCCAATCCCCAACGTGCGTGGCATCCGCTCCGACGTCGTCGCCGCGCTCAAGGCGATCAAGGTGCCTAATGTGCGCTGGCCCGGTGGTTGCTTCGCCGACGAGTATCATTGGCGCGATGGCATCGGCCCAGCCGACAAGCGCCGCGTCCAGATCAATACCAACTGGGGCAGCGTGCCCGAGAGCAACGCCTTCGGCACCGACGAGTTCATGGACTTTGCCCAGCAGGTGGGCGCCGATCCCTATATCTCGGTCAATGTCGGCTCGGGCACGCCCGCCGAGGCCGCGGCCTGGGTCGAGTACATGACCGCCGAGAAGGGCTCGACCTACGCCAACGAGCGCGTCGCCAACGGCCACGTCGCGCCCTATCGCGTGCCGCTGCTGGGCATCGGTAACGAGAACTGGGGCTGCGGCGGTGCGATGTCTCCCGACCACTATGTCGAGGAGATGAAGCGCTTCACCAACTTCATCCGCAACTTCAACCCGGCGCAGCGCGAAACCGACAAGATGAAGCGCATCGCCGTGGGTTGGGACAGCAACAAGCTGGACTACACCGAGCAGGTGATGAAGGCGTGGAAGGATCACGTCTACAGCTGGGATATCGAGGGCATCTCGCTCCACAACTACACCGTCGATGGCTGGCCGCCGCACCTTCAGGCCACCGGCTTTGGGGTCGACGAATACGCGCGGATCATCAAGGACACTTACCGGATGGACGATCTCATCAATCGCCAGACGGCGGTGATGGACAAGTATGATCCGGAAAAGAAGATTTTCCTCGCGGTCGACGAATGGGGCGCGTGGCTGGCGCCGACGCCGGGCACCAATCCCGGCTTCCTGATGCAGCAGAATTCGCAGCGGGACGCGGTGCTCGCCGCGATCAACCTCAACATCTTCGCGCGCCATGCCGACCGGGTGAAGGTCGCCAATATCGCGCAGATGATCAACGTGCTGCAGGCGATGATCTTCACCAAGGGGCCGCAGATGGTCCTGACGCCGACCTACCACGTCTATCACATGTACGTGCCGTTCCAGAATGCGCGGGTCGTGCCGATCCGTCTCGACGGCGGCGAATACGTCCATGGCGACGTGCGCCTGCCGCGCCTCGATGCGATCGCCGCGCGCGATGCGCAGGGCCAGCTGTGGCTGTCGGTGGTCAACGTCGATCCCGAGACGCCGACCCGTGTCCGCCTCGGCGGTTTCAAGACGGCAACGGGCCAGGTGCTTACTGCGGCGAAGGTCGACACCGTGAACACGTTCGAGGCGCCCAACGCCGTCACCCCGCGCGCCATCACGGGCAAGGCAGCAGGCGGTGCCGTGGTGCTCGACCTGCCCGCGCGTTCGGTCACGGTGGTCAAGCTGAACTGATCGCCACGCCTTGCACCGCCCCGCCTTCGGGTGGGGCGGTCGGCGGTGGCCGCAACCCTCCTCCTGCGGTCACCGCCCAGACAAATAAGAAAAGCCCGCCGGTACAAAGAGTACCGGCGGGCTTTTTTCATCGGTCGTTAGATTGTGCGTCAGCGATCGAGCGCTGCGGCACCCCAGGTCACTGGCAGGTCGTTCTGCAGCCCGGTGCGGTCGCCGCGCGCGACGAGTTCGACGATCCGCGCGCCTTGCACCGGCGCACTCAGCGCAACAGGTGCATCGCCGCGTTTGATCCAGCCCGTGCGCGCCACGCTGCGTCCATCGGCGAAGACCTCGAACCGCACCTTTGCGGTTGCCGACAATGCGGAGTCGTCGACGCCGACGCGGGTGACGAAACGCGCAAACCCGGCGTTGCGCACTTCCAGCCGCGAGTTGGCCAGCGTGCCGATCCCCGAGGTGAACGTCTCCCCGCCGATCCGCAGCGCTTGGCCATAGGGCGTGGCATCGGCGCGCGCGCCGCCCCAGCCGCCGTAGATCGGACGCTCGCCGCTGCCCTTGGTGTTCTTCCACGGCAGGAGACCGCGATGGATCATGGGATCGGCCATCGGTGTCTCGACGCCATCGACCGCCGGATTGACCGCGCCGGGCTGCTCCGAAAGATAGAGGCCGCCTGCGTGTTCGCGCTGTCCGGTGGCGCGGAACACGAGCGTCTGGTGCGGCGCCAGCGTGAGCTTGGTCTCGCCGGTGAAGCGCACGGGCTTGCCCTCCCACAAGTCGACCAGATCGACCGGTGCATCGGTGCGCAGCTTGAGGTGTTCGGCGGTGAGCGTGGCATCGACCGCGCTGCCGGTGCGGTTGAACAGCGCCACACCCTTGCTCCCGTCGGCCAGCGTCTTGACGAAAATCTGCACCGTGCCGCTGTCCCAGGCCAGCACGGCCTGGTTACCGGCCGGGTCTTGGTTCAGCGCGATCAGCGCGGTGTTGCCGAGCAGGGCCAGCAGGTCCGGCGTGGCCTTGCGCATGTCGAAGCCGATGATCAGCGGCGCATTGAGCATGGCCCACAGCGCCATGTGCGAGCGTGCTTCCTCGCGGTGGCTCATGTCGAATTCGCCGGTGCCGACATAGAGCATGTCGGGGTCGTTCCAGCTATTGGCATGAGCGTAAAGCTCGCGCCGCGCGACCGAGTCGAGATTGTGCAGCATCCGCTCCCAGTTGGGCGAGATGTCCTCGCTGGTGCGCGACATGTTGCCGACCTGCCGCGCCCAGGTCCGCACGTCAGCCGATCCCCACAGGCAGAGCGAGAAGACGTAATCGTTCGCAGGGCGCGTGTGCGCGAGCGCGTCGCTCACCTCCTGGTAAAGCCCGCGAACGGCGGGAATGTCGGTGCGCGACAAGGTGTCGTAATCGACCAGTGGCCCCAGCGCGCGATAGGCGCCGGATTTCACCAGCGGGTTTGCCGGCGTCATGGCGCGGATGCCGCAGCCGTCGACCTTGATGAGGTCGAAGTTCCAGTCGCCCATCAGCAGGCGGATGTCCTGGTCGATGTGGCCATAGAGGCCGACTTCGCGCTCGAGCTGGCTGCCCTCGGGCTGGTTGGCAAAGTTCGCGGTATAGGCCTGGCCGCAGCTGTTGCGGCCGATGTCGGAATAGATCCCGGCCTTCAGGCCCATCGCATGGAGCTTGTCGGTCAGCGGGCGGAAACTGCCCGCGCCGTCCGCGGTGACGGCCGACGGGAAGCGTTCGGTGCGGATCACGAGGCGGCCATCGGGCTGGCGGCGACGCAGCCACCAGCCATCGTCGATATCGACGTAGCGATAGCCCTTGGCCGCGAGCCCCGTGTTCACCAGCGCCTGCGCTGAAGCGAGGATGCGTTCCTCGTCGATGTCGCTGTTGAACGCGTTCCAGCTGTTCCAGCCCATCGGGGGCAGGGGGGCGGTCCCGCGTGTGGTCACGCTCCAGCTCGCGCGCGGGGCCAGCGGATCGGGCGCAGCATGCGCGTGCCCGGCCATGAGGGCAAACGCGATCGCGGCCGCTGCGCCGGCATGGCGCAGCCGGGTGATACGCCGCTTTCCGATCACTTGCGCGCCCCGAAATCGAGGTGTGCGCTGAAGAACGGCACGACCTGTTCCTCGAACCGGAAGGCCACGCGATTGGTGTGATCGCCTTCGTAGAGGGTGAAGCTGTTGGCGATGCCGTAGCTGTCGAGGATGTCGTGCAGCTTGGCGGTGTCGACCTTGAGGCTGTCCTTGTCGCCGACGTCCATGGCGATCGCGGCATAGCGGCGCAGGTTCCCGGCATATTGGTCGACGAAAGCCAGCGGAGCATTAGCGGCCCAGCGCGCCAGCACGTCCTCGCGCGTCTTGCCGTCGGGCGTCAGCGGCAGGTCGAGATAGAGCGGCGGGTTCTTCGGATTGGGCGACCATGCGGCGGCGGCAGCCAGCGTGGCGCGTTCGCCCCAGCCCAGCTTGGCCGATTCGGTTGGCGACTTCATGCCGGCATAGGCCTTCATCGCCTCGGGCGTCACGCCGAACAGGCCGCGCGCCGACATGCAGCACGGGCTCATGAGGTAGAGCGCGCCGAAGACATCGGCATGCTTCATGCCGATTCGCGATGCGCCATAGCCGCCCATCGAGTGGCCGACGAGGCCGCGGCTCTCGCGGCGGGGCAGGGTGCGGTAATGGCTGTCGATGTATGCGACCAGGTCGCGGGAGATGAAGGTCTCGAAATCCCCGGTCGTGACCGAGCTGGAATACATCGAGCCGTTGTGCGCGGTCTTGCTGTCGGGGAATACGAAGATCATGTCGCGTGCGCCGCGCGTGACGGCATTGGCGATGCCCTGCGGCACATGGATTTCACCGGTCCACTGCTGGGCGCCGATCGAATAGCCGTGGAGGGCATAGACCACCGGATAGCGGCGCGCCTTGGCGGTCGCATAGCCCTGCGGCAGGACCACGATGACGTCGCGATCGGCGCTGTCCCCCTCGAGCGAGCCTTCGAGCGCGCGCGAATGGACGCGGATCGTCTCGACCTTGAGCGTCGGGGCATTGGCGATGGCGGCGGGACCGGGGGTGGCGACTTGTGCTGCGGCGGGCGTGGCCATCAGGGCAAGGGAGCAAAGCAGCAAACTGCGTTTCATGACGCTCTCCAGACTTGTCTGTTTTGATTGAGATTGCAGGTTGGTGGTTTATGCTTGAAAAGCCGAAGCATTCGATACGCTGTTTGTACCGTATCAATAGAATACGAATCAAAAATCAGACTAGATCAAGCCCGTTGACTGTCAAGGCACCGACGGTCTCGCGACCTCGGCTCGGGTGCTGTCGATCAGCCGCGCAAAGCGCGCATGATCATCGCGCGGATCTGGCCGCTGCCGCCTTCGGCAAGATTCCGCAACACGCCGCGCTGCGCCTCGGGCAAATGCGCTAGGGGATGCCCTTCGGGCCGGAACACGAAGTGATCGAAGAACGCGCGAAACGCAGCCCGTTCGGCCTCGGGTCGCTCTGCGAGCGTTATCATCGCGAACAGCATCGCCAGCATCGGTGCGTCCGGGCCTTGCTGGAAACCGTCCCACCAGTAATTGGCCATTACGTTGAACGGCGCCAGTGCTTCGACCTGGTGCCACCACAGCTTGGGTATGTAGAGTGCGTCCCCCGGGGCGAGGTCGACCACCTGCCGCCGGGCCGCCGCCGCCGCGAAGCGCGGGAAACGCCGGGCGTGATCGTCCTCGTCCTGCGCTGTCGCGGCCGCGAGGCTGACCGGCTGGCCCGCGATCGTGTGGTCGATCGGGCTGACGTACATGTCGGCAATGCAATCGGGCGGATAGAGCGTGAAACGACGCCGCCCGGCGATCACGCAGGCGAGATTGTCGAAGGCATCGTAGTGGCAGGCGACGGTCGAGGGGTTGCCCATCCACAGGCGCAAGTCGACGCCGTCCGGTACGATGGCAGGCCGGTTGGCCTCGGCCAGGCCGGGCAGATAGGCCGGCGCCACCAGCGACCCGAGGTACGTGGTCGGCCGGGTCGCATCGGCGGCGTGCGCGAACATTTGAGCGAACGCGTCGGACAGCGGCATCTCGCGCCGCTCGAAATTGAACCCGTCCAGCCCCGGCCGGTAGAAATAGCCACCACCAAGCCTGGCCTCGGCCTGCATGACTTGCGGCCGCCGCCCTGCGTCGAAGCCCAGGATGTAGTCGCGTACCGCCGCGTCGGATGCGGCGGCGGCCTGCGCCATTGGCCAGCTTGCGGCGAGCCCGCGCAGCACGACCGGCCGCCCGGCGCGGGCCACCGCCTCGCGGAATGCGTCCGCGCTGGCGATCGCCGCCTCGCCCGGCGCCAGTTCCGCAACCGGCTGGTCGGTCGTGCCCGTGCCGCTGGCGTGCATCGCCGGTCTCAGTTCCCGGCCAGCCGCTCGTTGCGCCGCCTTGCGAGCACCGCCAGGTTCTGAAGCGAGGCCTGAACCACCACGGCTGCCTGCAGCCAGCCCTTGCGGAATAGTCTGATGATTTCATCATCATCCAGCGCCGCCAGCGCGTCGGCACTGACGGTGTAGAGGCCATCGAGCGACAGGCGCTGCCCGTCGTCGAAGGTCAGTGTGATGTCCACGGTCTCGATCAGCCGCAGTTGCACCAGTGCCTCGACGAAGGCGTCGGTGGGGGGCACATGCTGCACCATGGCGCCGATCGCGCGCTGGATGGTGCGCAGCGCATCGCTGGGCTCACCGGAGGGATCGAAGAGCGGCACTGTCCCGCCCGCGGCCAGCCGGGGATGGGCCATGTCGATCGCGATGGCCTCGCCGCTGGCAAAGAACCCCTGGCGCTGGACGTGGAAGGGAATGAAGGCCGCGTTGCCCTCGTTTGCCCCTTCCACAAGGACTTCCCCGTCCTCGAAGCCGAACAGCGCGGCCAGCGCGAAACGGCCCGTCTCGGGGTCCTTGGACAGGAACAGGGGGCAACACGCCGCCGCGCGTTCGACCTCGGCCAGGATGACCGGGACGAAGTGCGGATGCGTGCCGCCTAGCTTGTGAATGCGCAGTGCGCGGTGCGCCACGCTGTCGAGCGCGACCAGGGTATCCTGCAATGTCCTCTCCTTCTTGCCCGCCCGATGCTGCGCCATCGGCGTGCAGCGGGCAAGCGCCTGCCGCCTGCCCGGAGTGACCGACGATCGACCTGTGCGCAATCTGCAACACTAGAATGGCCGCTCTAATCTAGGCAGACAAATAGATGTTGATAGCGCTACCTAACTCGGTTAGTAGGAATCCGCAAGGTGACGAAGCAGCACCCGCCAGGAGAGGACCGCGCTGGGGCCAATTCCCGCAGTTCCGTTCCGTCCGGTCGAAAACCATCCCGCGAGGGATCGGTGTGTTCGCTGCGTCAGCCCGTGGCGGGGAGGGGCCGCCTCACGCATGTTTTGAGGGAGTGGATATGAACAAGCTCAACGTATCGAAGTGGTTGATCGGTGGGGGCGTCAGCCTGCTCGCCGTCGTCGGCTCCATGCCGGCCTACGCGCAGGCGGCCGACACGACCGCTGACGCTGGTAGCGAGATCGTCGTGACCGGCATTCGCGGATCGCTCCAGCGCAACATGGACATCAAGCGCGCCGCTTCGGGCGTCGTCGATGCCATCTCGGCCGAAGACATCGGCAAGTTCCCCGATGCCAACGTCGCCGACTCGCTGCAGCGCCTGCCGGGTGTGTCGATCCAGCGTTCGGGTCCGCGCGGCGAAGCCAACGGTGTGACCGTGCGCGGCTTCGGCGGCGACTTCAACGACACGCAGTTCGACGGTCGCCACCTGTCGACCGCCTCGGGCGCGCGTTCGGTCGACTTCAGCACCATCGGCTCCGACTTCGTCAGCGAAATGAGCGTCTACAAGACGCCGGAAGTGACGCTGGGCGCCAGCGCCATCGGCGCGACGATCAACGTCATGATGCCCAAGCCGTTCGACCACAAGGGTTTCGAACTGGCCGCCAAGGCTTCGGGCGCGGTGCAGAACCGCAATGGCAACGTGCGTCCCTCGGGTGCCATGCTGATCAGCAACACCTTCGCCGACGACACCTTCGGCGTGCTGGCCTATGCCGCCTATCGCCGTGTCGACACCACCACCAACCAGGTCTTCATCCCGGGCTGGATCGGCAAGAAGTTCTTCCCCTGCCAGGTCAAGGCGGCCTGCACCACGGCGGAACTGGACCCGAACAATGCGACCCGCGTGGGCTGGTTCCCGCAGCAGGTCGGTGCCAACCAGGTGACCTCGAAGGACGAGCGTTTCGACGGTCGCCTCGCGTTCCAGTGGCAGGCCGGTGAAAACGTCGTCCTGACGGTCGACGACAACTTCAGCCGCCAGACCATCCACACCGACACCTACGGCTATGGCGCATGGTTCAACGGCGACGACCTGCGCAACGTGAAGTACGACGGCAACGGCACCGTGGTCGACTTCAACCAATTCGGCACGCCGATGGATTTCAACGCCGGCATCCAGCGCACGATCAACCAGACCAACATCACCGGCATCAACCTGAAGTGGGAAGCCACCAGTAACCTCAAGTTCGACTTTGACGGCTCGATCTCGCGCTCGATCCTCAATCCGGGCAACGACGGTTACAACGACAACATGGACATCGGCTACGGCGGTACCAACCCCGGCGGTCCGTTCGTGTCGACCAACGGCACCTCGAGCACGATCCTGGGCGCCAACACCGGCCTCGCGATCCTCGGCCCGAGCAAGAACAACCTGCCGAGCATCCATGACATCGGCCCGGCCGGCAACATCGCCCGCTTCACCGACCAGTCGGTCATCGGCAATCACGTGATCGTGCGCGGCGCGCCCTACAACACCGACCTGGTCAAGCAGTTCAAGGCGGTGGGTACCTGGCAGCAGGACGGCCTGAAGATCGACTTCGGCGCCCGTTACTCGGAAGACAAGTTCCACCAGGAAAGCCAGAACACCTTCATCAACGGCACGTTCGCGCGCTATGCCGGCTATGGCGCCCCGTCGGGCCGCACCGGATCGATCGCCCCGCTGCCTGCGAACATCTACCAGGGCATCATCAACACCAACAACTTCATCCCCGGCTTCAAGGGCACGGTTGCTCCGGCAATCATCAAGTACAACCCCTATGCCGTCTACAACCTGCTCGATCCGAGCGGCAAGACGGTGGGCCCGGCGCTTGACCCGAGCTCGGTCCTGACGGTCACCGAAAAGACCTGGGCCGGCTTCGTCCGCTTTGCGGTCGATACCGACCTTGGCAGCATGCCGTTCCACTTCTCGGCCGGCGTGCGCGACGAATACACCAAGCTCGAAGCGACCGCGATCGGTCAGCTCCCGGTCAACCTGGTGCGTTCGGACAACGACCCGACGCTGATCACCGTGGGAACCTACACCCCGCAGCAGCCGATCACCAACTCGACCACCTACAACTACCTGCTGCCCGCGTTCGACGTGAAGCTGGAGATCGATCCCAAGTTTGTCCTGCGTCTCGACGCGTCGCGCACGCTGACCCGTCCGAACCTCAGCTACCTCAAGCCCAACCTGTCGCTCGGCACGTTGCGCAAGGGCAGCCTCGCGGCCTCGGGCGGTAACCCCAACCTCAAGCCTTACCTGGCTGACAACTTCGACATCGCCGGCGAGTTCTACTACCAGCAGAACTCGTACATCTCGGTCGACTTCTTCCTGAAGTACATCTCCAACTTCATCGTTGGTGGCGTGAAGACCCAGACCATCAACGGCGTGATCGATCCGTTCACCGGCCAGCCCGCGCAGTTCCAGGTGGACAGCAAGGTCAACGGTCCGGACGGCACGGTGAAGGGCGTCGAAGTCGCTATCCAGCAGGTCTTCGGCGACAGCGGCTTCGGCTTCAACGCCAACGCCACGCTGGTGAGCACCAATCGCGACTTCAATACCGCCGATATCAGCGGTTCGGCCTTCGCGATCACCGGTCTCGCCAACTCGGCCAACCTGGTGGCGTTCTACGACAAGCACGGCTTCCAGGCCCGCGTGGCGCTTAACTGGCGCGACTCTTATCTGCTGGCTCTCGGCCAGACCCAGGGCGGCACCTTCGGCGCCGAACCGGTCAACGTGAACCAGCAGACGCAGATCGACGCCAGCGCGAGCTACGACGTGACCAAGCAGTTCACCGTGTTTGCCGAGGGCACCAACCTCAACAACTCGAAGTACAGCACCTACGGTCGCTTCTCGAACCAGTCGCTCGATACCTTTGCGTACGGTCGCCGGTTTGTTTTCGGCGCCCGCTTCAAGTACTGATCTGACGTGAACGGGACGGTGGCGCCGATCGGTTTGGCGCCACCGCTCCTGCCGGCCCCGAGGGGTAACATAATTCGGAGCGGATGATGGTGAAGGCGGTCCGCAATGTGGTGATCGTGGGTGGCGGCACGGCCGGATGGCTGACCGCGGCGATCATCGCGGCGAAGCATCAGGCGAAGATGCCGCACGATTTTTCAGTGACGGTGGTGGAATCTCCCGACGTGCCGATCATCGGCGTCGGCGAGGGCACCTGGCCGACGATGCGCTCGACGCTCAAATCCATCGGCGTTTCCGAAACCGACTTCTTCCGCGAATGCGATGCCGCCTTCAAGCAGGGCGCGCTGTTCGCCAAGTGGACCACAGGCGCCGAGGACGACGCCTATTACCACCCGCTCGTGCTGCCGCAGCGGTTCGGCCAGATCAACCTGGCGCCGCACTGGCTGGCCGGCGAAAGCAACGCCAATTTCTGCGACGCGGTCTGCCCCCAGGGCCAGGTCTGCGACGAGGGCCTCGCGCCCAAGACGATCGGCACCGCCGAGTTCGAGGGGCAGCAGAACTACGCCTACCATCTCGATGCGGGCAAGTTCGCCCCGTTCATGCAGCGCCACTGCACGCAGAAGCTGGGGGTGCGCTATGTGCCTGCCGACGTGCAGGACGTGACGCAGCACGACAATGGCGACATCCGTTCCCTCCTGACGATGCAGGCGGGCGAGATCGAGGGCGATCTCTTCATCGACTGCACCGGGATGCACGGCCTGCTGCTCGATCGCACGCTTGGCGTGCCGTTCCGCGAACTGCGCGACGTGCTGTTCTGCGATACCGCGCTGGCCATGCAGGTGCCCTATCCTGCGCCTGACAGCCCGATCGCCAGCCACACCATTTCCACCGCGCAATCGGCGGGCTGGATCTGGGACATCGGTCTGCCGACCCGCCGCGGCGTCGGGCATGTCTTCTCCAGCCGCCATATCTCGGAAGACGAGGCCGAGGCAGAGCTGCGCGCCTATGTCGGTCCTGCCGCCAAGGATTTGACGGCGCGCAAGATCAGTATCCGCGCCGGCCATCGCGAGGTGTTCTGGAAGAACAACTGCGTCGCGGTCGGTATGGCGGCCGGTTTCCTCGAGCCACTCGAGGCCTCCGCGATCGTGCTGATCGAACTGTCGGCGCGGATGATCGCCGATCAGATGCCGGCCTGCCGCGAGGTGATGGACATCGTCTCGCGCCGCTACAATGAGAAGACCCATTATCGCTGGGGCCGCATCGTCGATTTCCTCAAGCTGCACTATGTCCTCAGCCAGCGCCGCGACACCAAGTTCTGGCGCGACAACATGGATCCGGCGAGCATTCCCGACCGGCTGAAGGATCTGCTCAAGCTCTGGTCGTATCAGTCGCCCTGGCAGCACGAGGAGTTCGACCGGGTCGACGAGGTTTTCCCCTCGGCCTCCTATCAGTACGTGCTCTATGGCATGGGTTTCCGCACGGCCGTCAACAAGGCGCACCTGGCGAACGACGCCCGCGAGGCCGAGCGCGCCTTCCGCGAAAACCAGGACGGAACGCAGCGCCTGCTGACCCGTCTGCCGCGCCATCGCGACCTCATCGGCAAGATCGTCGAATACGGCCTCCAGCCGATCTGATCCCTCCGGTCGCCTCCGTGCGATCGTATCTCGAGCCGGCGAGCGTCCCTCCGCTCGCCGGCACGCCCCCCGCACCGCAGGAGAGTTTTCCTTGTCCCCATTCCGCACCCCGTCGCGCCATCGGACCCGGCGTACCGGCCTTGCCTGCGCGCTGCTCGCGGGCAGTGCCGTTCTTGCCGCCGCCCCGTCGGTCGTGGCGGCGCAGTCCGTCGCGCCGGTACAGGACAGCGCCGCCGTCGCCGAAGCAGACCGGATGGCGGCCACGCTCGTCGCGAAGATGACCACCGAGGAAAAGGTCGGACAGCTCGTCAACGTCGCGCCTGCGATCCCGCGGTTGAGCGTGCCAGCCTACAACTGGTGGACCGAATCGCTGCACGGCGCGATCGGCGCGGTGCCGACGACCAACTTCCCCGAACCCGTCGGACTTGCCGCGACGTTCAGCCCTGCGCTGATCCACGATGTCGCCAGCACGATCAGCGTCGAGGTCCGCGCACTGCATACTCTCGGCCGTGCGACCGGGCACCTCGGCAAGATCGGCACGGGGCTCGATACCTGGTCGCCCAACATCAACATCTACCGCGATCCGCGCTGGGGTCGCGGCCAGGAAACCTATGGCGAGGATCCGTTCCTCACCGCGCACATGGGCGTTGCCTTCATCACCGGCATGCAGGGCGCCAACCCCGATCTTCCCGACGTCGTCGCCACGCCGAAGCACTTCGCGGTCCATTCCGGCCCGGAATCGACGCGCCACGTCGCCAACGTCTTCGTCTCCGCGCACGATCTGGAAGACACCTATCTCCCCGCGTTCCGTGCCGCGATCGTCGATGCCAAGGCCGGTTCGATCATGTGCGCCTACAACCGCATCGACGGCCAGCCGGCCTGCGCCAGCAATCTCCTGCTCAAGGAGCATCTGCGCGACGCCTGGGGCTTCAAGGGCTATGTCGTGTCGGACTGCGACGCGGTCGTCGACATCTCGGATCACCACAAGTACGCGACGACCCCGGCCGAGGGCGTCGCCATCGCGTTTCGCACCGGCGTCGACAACGAATGCCACACCGGCACGATCGGCGAGGCCAAGGGGCTGGGCGATCGCTATGTCACGGCGCTGAAGAATGGGCTGCTGACCGAAGCCGACATGGACCGCGCGCTGGTCCGGCTGTTCTCGGCGCGCTATCGCAACGGCGACTTGCCGGGCCTGACCGCACGCAAGTCCGGGTCTGTGCCCGTCAGCGCGATCGGCACGCCCGCCAACCAGGCGCTGGCATTGCGCACGGCCGCCGAAAGCCTCGTCCTGCTCAAGAACGACGGCGTGCTGCCGCTGCGCCCGAACGCGCGCATCCTCGTCGTTGGTCCGCTGGCCGATGCGACGCGCGTATTGCGCGGCAACTACTCGTCCGCCGCCAGCGCGCCGCCGATCTCGGTGCTCGATGGGCTGCGCAAGGCATTCCCGCAGGCGACGATCAGCCATGTGCCCTTTGCGCCGACGATCACCGACGGCGATCTTGTGCCCGATGGCCACTTCGTGACCCCGGACGGCAAGCCAGGCCTGCGCGCCGCCTATTACAACGCGATGGACCCCAAGCAGCCGCGCGACCAGCGCCGCTATGCCGCAAAGCCGGTGGTGACGCGGATCGAAAGCAACCTCGCGACCAGCGCCTCCGAACTCAAGCAGGTCGCAGACGCCTATCAGGTCGTATGGGACGGCTACTTTGTCGCGCCCGAGACCGGCACCTATCGCCTCGGCGTGACGGCGGCCAAGGGAGCGCTCGAGGTCGGCGGCAAGCCGGTGGTGAGGTCCGATCACTATTCGCTGTGGGGCGAGCGTCCGGAATTCGTCGACGTCGACCTGCGCAAGGGCGAGCGCTATCGCATGCACTTCGACATGCCGGGCGGCGGCGCAGCCTCGCCGGGGCTGTTCTGGAAGCGCGTCTCGCGCGACACCTATGGTGAGATGGCCAAGGCCGCCGCCAACGCGGATGTCGTGCTCGCGGTCGTCGGCCTGACCGCCGAACTCGAGGGCGAGGAAATGCCGCTCAAGATCGAAGGCTTCGAGGGCGGTGACAAGACCTCGCTAGAACTGCCGGCGGACCAGCGCGAATTGCTGGCCAAGGCCAAGGGGCTGGGCAAGCCGCTTGCGGTCGTGACGATGAACGGCAGCCCGATCAACCTGGCTTGGGCGAAGGACAACGCCTCCGCCATCGTCGAGGCGTGGTATCCGGGGCAGTCCGGTGGGCTTGCTGTGGCGCAAGTCCTGTCGGGCCAGGTCAATCCGGCAGGTCGCCTGCCGCTGACCTTCTACCGCGACGTCAAGGACCTGCCGGCCTTCGACAACTACGGCATGGCCGGCCGCACGTATCGCTATTTCACAGGCAAGCCGGTTTACGGCTTCGGCTATGGGCTGAGCTACAGCACGTTCAGCTATGCCAACCTCAAGGTCACGCCGGTGGGCGGCGATGCTGCGAACGGTATCCGTGTGACCGCCGACGTGCGCAATACAAGCGCGCGTGACGGCGACGAAGTGTCGCAGCTGTATCTCACCGTGCCGCAATTGCCCGGCGCCCCGCGGATCGCACTGCGCGGCTTCCAGCGCGTGTCGATCCCGGCGGGACAGACCCGGACGGTGACGCTCGACCTCAGCCCGCGCGACCTCTCGGCGGTGACCGAGGACGGACGCCGCCAGGTGTTCGTGGGCAAGTATGCGCTGTCGCTGGGGGGCGGCCAGCCCGACAGCGGCTTGCCGGCGGTTTCCAGCGGCTTCACGGTCGATCACGCGGTCGACCTGCCGCTTTAATCCACGGTCCGGCGCGGGATTTCGCACGTTTCCAGGCGGGGCGGTAGCAAGACTATCGCCCCGTTTCTGCGTGCGGCTCCCGGCCGCAACGCGCTTGAACTTTCGAGCGCTGCGGATTATGTACGAGTAAATAACGCGTCGATCGGGCGTCTACTCGCGGCCAAGATCGGTGAAATTTCAACAAAACAAGGGTGGTTGCAGGCCATTTGCCAGTCCAGGCCGGGTTTCGACCAAGCGTCCGGTATGATTACAATGCGCCAACCACCGCAAGGGAGCGTGTCATGAATCGCAAGGGATGGACCGGGCTGGCCATGGCGGCCACGCTGGTCTCGACAAATGCCTGGGCCGCGACGGCGCAGCGCGAGGACGGCGGCACGCTGGCCGACGGGCGCAAGGTCGAGGCGATCGTACTTTCGAACAGCCACGGGGTCTCCGCACGCGTGCTGGCCTTCGGCGCCACCCTGCAAAAGCTCATGGCACCCGATCGCGCCGGCAAGGTCGCGGACATCGTTCTCGGCCTCGAGGACGGCGGCGCCTACGAAGCGCGCCAGACCTTTTTCGGCGTCACCGTAGGCCGCTATGCCAACCGCATCGCCGGGGGCAAGTTCGTGCTCGACGGCAGGACGTATCAGCTCCCGCTCAACGACAAGGTCAACAGCCTCCATGGCGGTGGCAAGGGCTTCGACAGCCAGTTGTGGACCGTGGACAAGGTCTCGTCAGGCCCGGTGGCGTCGGTGGTCTTCAGCCATGTGAGCCCCGATGGCGACAGCGGTTATCCCGGCACGCTCAAGGTGACGGTGACGTATTCGCTCGACGAGGCCGGCAACCTGCAGATCGCGTTTGGCGCCTCGACCGACAAGCCGACCATCGTCAACATGACTAATCACGCCTTGTTCAACCTCGCGGGCGAGGGCGGCCAGCGCGACGCGATGGACGAAGTGCTGACGATACCGGCTGGTCGCTACACGCCGGTCAACGCCGCGCTGATCCCCACCGGGGAACTGCGCGCCGTGGATGGTACGCCGTTCGATTTTCGTAAAGGGCGCGTCGTGGCCGAGGGCCTGCGCGATGCGCGCGATGCACAGATCGTCGCCGGGCATGGCTACGACCACAACTTCGCCATCGATGCCGGGCTGACCAAGACGCCCAAGCTGCTGGCCAAGCTGGAGGACCGGCAGTCGGGCCGCGTGCTCGAGGTTCTCTCGACCGAGCCGGGCGTGCAGTTCTACACCGGCAACTTCATCGATGGCACGATCCGCGGCAAGAACGGCCATCTTTATCGCATGGGTGATGGCATCGCCCTCGAGCCGCAAAAGTTCCCCGATACGCCCAATCAACCGGCGTTCGGCTCGGCCCGCATCGATGCCCAGCATCCCTATTCCCATACCATGATCTATCGCGTGACGGTGAACCCATGACTCGCAAGCTTCGTTCGGCCGCCTGGTTCGACAATCCCGAAAACATCGACATGACCGCGCTCTATCTCGAGCGCTACCTGAACTTCGGCCTCAGCCTCGAGGAACTGCGCAGCGGGCGCCCGATCATCGGTATCGCCCAGACCGGCAGCGATCTGAGCCCCTGCAACCGCCACCACCTGGTGCTGGCCGAGCGCGTGCGCGAAGGCATTCGCGAGGCGGGCGGCATCGTCCTCGAATTCCCGGTTCACCCGATCCAGGAAACCGGCAAGCGCCCGACTGCCGGCCTCGACCGCAACCTGGCGTACCTCGGCCTCGTCGAAGTGCTCTACGGTTACCCGCTCGACGGCGTCGTGCTGACCATCGGCTGCGACAAGACCACGCCCGCCGCGCTGATGGCGGCCGCCACGGTCAACATCCCGGCGATCGCGCTGTCGGTCGGCCCGATGCTCAATGGCTGGCACAAGGGCGAGCGCACCGGTTCGGGCACGATCGTGTGGAAGGCGCGCGAAATGCTCTCGCGCGGCGAGATCGACGATGCCGGCTTCATCAAGCTGGTCGCCTCGTCAGCGCCGTCGACCGGCTACTGCAACACCATGGGCACCGCGACGACGATGAACTCTCTCGCCGAGGCGCTGGGCATGAGCCTGCCCGGCAGCGCGGCGATCCCCGCGCCCTATCGCGATCGCCAGGAAGTGGCCTATCTGACCGGCAAGCGTATCGTCGACATGGTCGCCGAGGATCTCAAGCCGTCCGACGTGATGACACGCGACGCGTTCCTCAATGCGATCAAGGTCAATTCCGCGATCGGCGGCTCGACCAATGCGCCGATCCACTTGTGCGCCATCGCCCGCCACATGGGCGTGGAGCTCGATGTCCGCGACTGGCAGGAGCACGGCCATGACGTGCCGCTGCTCGTCAACCTGCAGCCCGCCGGCGAGTACCTTGGCGAGGACTACTACCGCGCCGGCGGTGTGCCGGCCGTGGTCAACCAGCTGATGGAGCAGGGTCTCATCGCCGAGGATGCGATGACCGTGAACGGCAAGACCATGGGCGACAACTGCCGTGGTGCCGCGATCGAGGACGACAAGGTCATTCGTCCGTTCGGCGATCCGCTGGTCGAGAACGCCGGCTTCATCGTCCTGTCGGGCAACCTGTTCGACAGCGCAGTGATGAAGACCAGCGTCATCAGCGAGGAGTTTCGCAACCGCTATCTGTCGAACCCCGCCGATCCCGAAGCGTTCGAAGGCCCGGTCGTGGTGTTCGACGGCCCCGAGGACTATCACGCGCGTGTCGATGATCCGGCCACCGGTATTACCGAGCACACCCTGATGGTCATGCGTGGCGCCGGCCCGATCGGCTATCCGGGCGCGGCCGAAGTGGTCAACATGCGTGCGCCGGCCTATCTGCTGCGCGAGGGCATTCGCGCCCTGCCGTGCATCGGCGACGGTCGCCAGTCCGGCACCTCGGGCAGCCCGTCGATCCTCAACGCCAGCCCCGAGGCTGCGGCCAGTGGCGGGCTCGCGCTGCTGCGCACCGGCGACCGCGTGCGCATCGACCTGGGCAAGGGCACGGCCGACGTGCTGATTTCCGACGAGGAACTGGCGCAGCGCAAGGCCGATCTGGCCGCGGCGGGTGGCTATGCCTATCCGGCGAGCCAGACCCCGTGGCAGGAAATCCAGCGTTCGATGGTCGGCGACATGGGCACCGGCATGATCCTGGAGGGTGCGGAGAAGTACCAGCGCATCGCCCAGGAACGCGGTTTGCCGCGCGACAACCACTGACGACCCGATTGTAATGCGAATATCCCATTCCGCCGGCATGATCGCACGGCGGAATGGGACCGTCCCCTCCCGACGCAATCCAGGAATCCAGGACCATGACCGTCACCGGCTCCATTCTCATCGGCAACGAGGACGTCACCACCTCGTCGACCTTCCAGGCGTTCAACGCTGCCACCGGCCAGCCCTTCGGTCCTGCGATCCATGAAGCGGGCGCTGCCGAAGTCGATCGCGCGGCCAATCTCGCCGCCGCCGCTGCCCCGGCCTTCGGCGCGACCACGCCCGAGGCGCGCGCCGCGTTCCTCGAGGCCGCTGCCGAGGCCATTCTCGCCATCGGTGACGCGCTGATCGAGACGGCCATGGCCGAATCCGGCCTGCCGCGCATGCGTCTCGAAGGCGAGCGCGGCCGCACCGTCGGCCAGCTGCGCCTGTTCGCCGCCGAAGTGCGCGCCGGCCGCTGGCTCGACGTGACGATCGACCCGGCCATGCCCGATCGCCAGCCGCTGCCGCGCCCCGACCTGCGCCGCATGAACGTGCCGCTCGGCCCGGTCGCGGTGTTCGGTGCCTCGAACTTCCCGCTGGCGTTCAGTGTGGCCGGCGGCGATACCGCCTCGGCCTTCGCCGCCGGCTGCCCGGTCGTGGTCAAGGGCCATCCGGCGCACCCCGGAACCGGCGAACTGGTCGCCCGCGCGATCCGCTCGGCCGTCGTCTCGTCGGGCCTGCCCGAGGGCGTATTCTCGTACCTGCCCGGCACAACGCATGAGCTGGGCGGCTCGCTGGTGTCGCATCCCGCCATCCAGGCCGTCGGTTTTACCGGCAGCCGTGGCGGTGGCCTGGCGCTGGTCGAGCTGGCGCAGAAGCGCGCACAGCCGATCCCGGTCTATGCCGAACTGTCGGCGATCAATCCGGTCGTGCTGCTGCCCGCCGCGCTCGCCGAAGATGCCGAGGGCCTCGGCAAGGCGTTCGTCGCCTCGCTCACCATGGGCAGCGGACAGTTCTGCACCAATCCGGGCCTCGTCATCGCGCTCGATGGTCCCGATCTCGACCGCTTCATTGCCGCAGCCGCCGATGCCGTCAGCTGCGCCGTGCCGCAGGTCATGCTGACGCCGGGTATTGCTGCTGCCTATGCTAAGGGCGTCGCCGCACTCGAGCAGAACCCCGCCGCCACGCAGGTCGCCGTCGGCCTGCCGGGCGAAGGGACCGCCGGCACCGCCGCGCTGTTCAAGACCTCGGCTGCCGAATTCATGGCCGACGCCGCGCTGGGCCACGAAGTGTTCGGCGCCAGCTCGGTCGTCGTCGCCGCGCGTGACCACGACGAACTCAAGGCGCTGCTCGCCACGATCGAAGGCCAGCTGACCGCGACGCTGCACATGCGCGAGGCGGACAACGCACTGGCCGCTGACGTACTGCCGGTGCTGAGCAACCGCGTCGGTCGCGTGCTGGCCAATGGCTGGCCCACCGGTGTCGAGGTGTCGCATGCCATGGTCCATGGCGGTCCGTTCCCCGCCACCTCGGACTCGCGCACGACGTCGGTCGGCACCCTGGCGATGACGCGCTTCCTGCGCCCCGTGTGCTACCAGGCGATCCCCGATGCGATCCTGCCGCCCGCGCTGCAGGACGCGAACCCCTGGCATCTGCCGCGCCGCATCGACGGTACGTGGGTGGCCGCATGAGCGTGCGCTCGCTGGTCCAGTTCGCGCAAGGCGACACGCGCGGGGTCGCCGCGCTGTCGGCCGACGGCACTGCGCGGCGCGTCGATGGCGTGACCACCACGCTCGAGCTGGCCGTGCAGGCCATCGCGCAAGGAACCACCCTTGCCGCGCTCGCCGCCGCGAAGGCCGGTGAGGCGGTGGACCTGTCGGCCGTCACGCTCCTGCTGCCCATCGATCATGCCGATCCGGCCTATGTCCAGGTGGCCGGCACCGGCCTCACGCATCTCGGCAGTGCCGAGGGTCGCGACAAGATGCACAAGGCCGCCTCGGCGGGCCAGGCGACCGACTCGATGCGCATGTTCCTGATGGGTCTCGAAGGCGGCAAGCCGGAGGAGGGCGCGGTCGGCGCCCAGCCCGAATGGTTCTACAAGGGCGACGGTTCGATCCTGCGCGCGACCGGCGAAGCGCTGACCATGCCGGCCTTTGCCGAGGATGGCGGCGAGGAGCCCGAGATCGCCGGTGTCTATCACGTCGGTCCGGACGGCACGGTCTATCGGCTCGGCTATGCGTTCGGCAACGAGTTCTCCGATCACGTGACCGAGCGCCAGAATTACCTCTGGCTGGCGCATTCCAAGCTGCGGCAGGCCGCGCTCGCGCCCGAACTGCTGCTGGGCGAACTGCCCGCCAGCGTGCAGGGCACCAGCCGCATCCGCCGTGACGGCGCAGTGATCTGGGAAAAGCCGTTCCTGTCGGGCGAGGCGAACATGAGCCACACGCTCGCCAACCTCGAACACCATCACTTCAAGTATGGCCTGTTCCGGCGTCCCGGCTTCGTCCACATCCATTTCTTCGGCACCGGCACGCTGTCGTGCGCCGACGGGGTGGAAACGCAGCCCGGCGACGTGTTCGAGATCAGCGCCGATGCCTTCACCCTGCCGCTCGCCAATCCGCTGGCGCGTGCAGACGATGAAGGCCTGGCCCGCGTGGCGGTGCTCTGAGTGATGGCTGATCGTCCGATCCGCCTGGGTCTCGTCGGCGCGGGCAAGATCGTCCACGATCAGCACCTTGCGGCCATTGCCGGCACCCCGGGTCTCGAACTCGTCGCGGTCGCCGACCCGCACGGCGGCGTGGATGGCGTCGTCCGGCATGATACGCTCGGCGCCATGCTCACTGCGGAAAAACTCGATGCGGTAAGCATCTGCACGCCGCCGGTGGTGCGCGCGGCGCTGGCGCGCGAGGCACTGGCGGCGGGTCTGGCCGTGATGCTGGAGAAGCCCCCGGCACTGACGCCCGACGAGGCCGCCGCATTGGCCGAGCAGGCACGCGCGCAGGGCCGCACGCTGTTTGCTGCCTGGCATTCGCGCGAGACCGGCCCCGTCGATCGGGTGGAGGACCTGCTCAAGACCCGCACGGTCGAGGCGATCGACGTGACCTGGCACGAAGACGTGCGCCACTGGCACCCGGGCCAGGAATGGCTGATGGAGGCCACGGGCTTCGGAGTCTTCGATCCGGCGATCAACGCCGTCTCGATCCTTACGCGCATCCTGCCCGGCGCGCTGGCGGTGGAGCAGGCGAGCCTAGGCATCCCGGAAAACCGCGGCGCGCCGATCAAGGCGCAGGTGGCGATGCGGCTCGACGGCGGCGCGCCGGTGCGGCTCGACCTCGATTTCCTGTATCAGGGGATCAATCGCTGGGACATCGTGATCGCCACCGACCAGGGCACGATCGCGATGGGGAAGGGTGGGCACACGCTCGTGTTCGATGGCGAGTCCGTCGACGTTCCCAGCGACGGCGAATATGCGCGGCTTTACCAGCGCTTCGCCGACCTGGTGCGCCATGGCGAGAGCGACTTCGATGCCCGGCCGCTCGAGCTGGTGCACGCGGCGCTGAACCGTGGCACCGTCATCAAGGAGCCGGCGTTCGATTTCTGACGCCGCAGTCCAGCTGTCATAAAGAAACCCGTCGGTTTTGATGCGCCGGCGGGTTTTCTTTTGTCTGTTGGCGGGCGATCACGCCGGGCGAGGGCGGCTCCCCCAAAGGGCGTAGAAGAGGATGTAGATCTCGCACGCTGCGGTGAGCCAGAAGCTCTGCTGCAGGCCGAACATGTCTGCCAGACGTCCTTGCACGACGACGAGCGCGCCGCCCGAGATCGCCATGATGAGCAGGCCCGAGGCTTCCTCGGTCAGCGGGCCGAGGCCCTTGATCCCGAGCGTGAAGATTGTCGGGAACATGATCGAGTGGCACAGCCCGACGAGGATCAGCGCCCACATCGCGGCGGGGCCGTGGAACGTGGCGGCGCAGACCATGACCACGAAGGCGGCGAGCGCAAAGCCGGCGAGGACGCGGTCGGCGGGCAGGCGGCGCATCAGGAAAGCGCCGCCGAAGCGGCCCACGGCCATGCCACCCCACAGCAGGGTTAGGTAGTTCGACGCCGTGGCCTGGCTGACGTTGCCGATCGCGGGCTGCGAGACGAAGTTGATGAACAGGTTGGCGACCCCGATCTCGGCGATCAGGTAGATGAAAATGGCAGGCACGCCGAACACGAGATTGCGGTGACCGAGCAGTGCGCTGCGCTTGACCCGCTCGCCCTCACGATGGCGCGAGGTTTGCGGTTCGGGCAGTTGGACGCGGCTGAACACCACGGCCAGTGCGATCAGCACGACGGCGACGAGGACATAGGGCAGCTGCGTCGCAAGGGCATCGGCATAGCGGTCTGCCTGCGACAGCTGCGCCGCGCCCGCGGCGGCGGTGCCACCCTTGGTGCGCGAGAGGATCAGGTAGCCGCCGAAGAACGGCGCCAGCCAGGTGCCGGTGGAATTGAACGCCTGGACCAGCGTCAGCCGGCTTTCCGCGGTTTCGGCCGGACCCAGCACGGCGACGAAGGGATTGGCGGCGACCTGCAGCAGTGCGATGCCGCACGCGACGACGAACAACGCGACCAGCGTGACGCCATAGCTGGGCAGGCGCGCCGCCGGCACCATCCCGAGCGATCCGACGGCCATGATGACGAGGCCGATCACGATGGCGCGCCGGTAGCCGACCCGCTCGATCAGGAATGCCGCCGGGATCGAGGCCACGAAATAGGCCACGAACCATACGGATTCGATCAACGTTGTCTGAGTATAGTCGAGCTGGAACACGCTGCGCAGGTGCGGCAGCAGCGTGTTGTTGATGACCGTGATGAAACCCCACATGAAAAACAGGCTGGCGAGCAGGGCCAGCGAGCGCGCGTGGGTCTTGGTCGGCACCGGTTGGCCGGTTGCCGAAGCGGCGGCGATGGGGGCTGGCACGAAGAAACCTCTCGTCTGTTCTTATATGTACGAGTTAATCCGAGGTTTCTTCGGGGTCAAGCGTTCAGCCGCCGGCTGCCGCGTCGGCGGCGTCTTCCAGCGGGCCGATGTCGGCAAGGGCCAGTTCGATGAGATGGCGCATGGCGGCATGCGCGGCGGGGGCATCGCCATTGGCCACGGCATCGAACAGCAGGCGATGATCGGGGACGGGATCGCGCGGCAGCTTGTTGTTGCGGTGCTTGTAGATCGTGGTCCACTGCACCGCAGCGGCGATCGAGCTGGCCAGCGACAGCATCGCCGCATTGCGCGCCGCCTTGAGCAGCGTGATGTGGAACGTCTGGTCGGCGGCGCGGCCGGCGGGGGTGGTCAGGCCATGGCGCGCCATTTCCTCCAGCGCATGTCCCATCTGCGCCAGGTGTTCGCCGGTGCGCCGCTTGGCCGCCATTTCCGCCGCGGCCGGCTCGATCACCATGCGCAATTCGAACAGGTCGTTGATGAAGGCGCGGCTCGGCTCGCCCTCGAAGGCCCAGGCAAGGACTTCGGGGTCGAGGATTTGCCAGCGGATCGGATCGGTGATCCGCGTGCCTGCCTTGGGCCGGCTTTCGACGAGGCCCTTGGCGGCAAGGATGCGGATCGCCTCGCGATAGGCGGTGCGCGAGACGTGGTTGCGCTCGGCAAAGTCGACCTCGCTCGACAGCACATGCCCGGGTGGATAGCGCCCCGTCACGATGGCGATGCCGAGGTCGCGCGCGATCGAGCCGTGCAGGCGCAGCGCCTTGTCCGGCCGCTCGGTGCCATAGTCCCCGGTCCTGCGCTTCACGCTGCCGCCCCCGTTTCGGTCTTCTGAATTCATCATACCAGCGTATGGGGTTTTCGCGGCGCTTGTCCAGTCGGTGCGCAAGGGTCGGGCGCTCCGTCAGTCGTATGCGTGAGCGCCTGACGCCTCCCCATCGCTGATGGGGAGGCTCCGGGTGGTCAGGGCAGGCGCAGCGTCCACCGCCCGGCCGGGCTCTGCGGGTCGAAGCGCATCAGCCGCAGCGTCGATCGGCCCACCGCCGCCAGCGCCAGCGGCGCGCGCGGGTCGGGAGTGGTCCGGGGGACGATGCGCGAGGTGCCGTCGGTCAGCTGGTCGATGCGCCAGAGCTGCTCGGGCGCGCCGGTGAAGGCGGGGACCGTGATCACCGCGCCGTCTCGCGTCACGGCCAGCGCCCGGTCCGTGCCGGCGACCGTGATGCTGACATAGGGCGAGCCCATGTATCCGCCCGCCTCGGTGACCGGGGTGATCGTCCACAACTGGTTGGGACGAACCATGTTGTCGCCGAGATCGACTTCGACGTTGCCGGCCGGCCAGGTCTTGCGGTTTTCCTCGAGCGTCTGCGCGGGCAGGGGCTCGATAGGACCCTCGGGTGAAAAGAAACCGCTGCGTTTCCAATCGAACGGCATGCGCACTTCGTCGACCGCCAGCTCCAGCACGGTCCCGCGCGCCGAGCGGATCTCGTACGTCCCGGCGCGCAGGTTTTCCTGCCCCTCGGGCCAGCCATCGCGCCAGGTCAGTGGCTGGATGGCGAGCACGCTGCGCGCCGTGCGGTCGAGGTCGGATTCGTAATGGAACGAGAACTTCTCGACGCCGTCACCCATGTCGATCAGGCCGAAATGGCCGGCGCCGAACGTGCGCCCGTGCGCACCCCAGACCAGCTTGCCGCCGCCCTTGAGCATCGGCACGCCGAAATCGTCGACATAGGGGCCGAGCGGGCTGCGCGAGCGGCCGACGCGGATGTTGTATGTCGAGTTCGGCCCGTCGCAGCAGGTGCCTTGCGTGCCGAGCAGGTAATACCAGCCGTCGCGGTGCATCAGCGCGGTCGCCTCGAGGTCGATCGCGATGTCGACAGGCTGGTTGCCGGGCACGCGCTGGCCGGTTGCGGGGTCGAGCTCGACCATGCGGATATAGCCGAAGTAGGTGCCGTAGCTCAGCCACAGGTGCCCGTCCGCCAGCAGGAAGGCGGGATCGATCGCGTCGTTGGGCTCCTTTCCATCGCTCGAGGCGACCACGCCGACGTCGTGATACCCGAACCTGGGCGACTTGGGATCGAGCGAGTGCGTCCACATCACCTTGACGTCGCTGGCGTGGCCGCCGTTCATGCCGCCGCCACCGACCGCATAGGCGACGTAGTAGCGATCAACGATGTGGATCACGTCCGGCGCGACGCCGCCACCGGGACGCTCGCCGCCGCGGTGCCAGGTCCAGCCATCGCGGGAGACCAGGCCGCCCGCGCCCGTGCCGAACGTCCAGAATTGGCCATCGCTTTCGGCGACCGTCGAAGGGTCGTGAATGAACGGTTCGCCCGCCAGTTGCGCGCTGGCCGGGCTGGCGCAAAGCGCGCCGAGGATGGCAGATGCCAGCAGAAGCTGCTTCTTCATGGGTGCTCTCCCGCGCTCAGCGCAGCGTGATCGAAAGATCGGTGATCGGGCGGCCGGCGGCGTCGACGAAGCGCGCGGAGAAGTCGCTGAGGCCGGGACCATTGATGATCGCGCCCTGCAGGACGTTGCGGCCCTTGTGCAGCGTAATGGCCGGGGAGACGCCATCGTCCATCACCATGCGGCGATCGCCGAACAGCGCCGTCGCCTCGCGGCCATTGAGCCACCAGATCGATGCCGAGTTCGAGCCGACCGCCAGATGGGCCTCGGGGATCTCGCGGTCCGACACGACCACGGTCGTGACGCGGAAGATCACGCCGTATGTCGTCTTGCCCAGCGCCTGCGCGAAGTTGAACAGCTTGGCATCGAACAGCTGGCTGTCGAGCGCGTGCCACTGCAGCCGCTGGCCGGCGATCGTCACGGTCTGCCCGGCACGCGGCACGGCGAGCGCGGGGCCGGGCGGCGTGGTCTGGGCAAATGCGTCCCGCACGTAGGCGCGGGTGAAGCCCTGGTTGGTGCGATTGGGCTTGGCGAACGGTTCGAGCACCAGCCAGCGGCGCAGGAAGCCATCGGCATCGGGCTTGGCCGGCGTCGCGGTGGCCGGAGCGAAATAGGGCGCGAGGCGTTGCGCGTCGGTATCGGCAAGCGCAGGCGCGGCGAGAGCGGGGGCAGCGGGCACGCCGGTGGCGGCCGCCGCGAGCAGGAGCGCGCGGACGAAGGGGGGAACCATGGACAGCCTCTCTTGTGCTTCTATGCGAAGGGGCGCCGCAGCGCCCCTTCTTGTCGTTGGATCAGAACCGGTTGATGAGGTTCTCCAGCCATTCCTGCCGGCCCGAGACCGGCTTGGGCGCGAGGTCCTGCGCGATCGCCAGTTCGGCGATAGCGGCGAGGTCGCTGCCCTTGATGGTCTGGCCCAGCTCGGCCTTCCAGCCGGCGTAGCGCTCGTCGCGGAAGGCATCGAGGCGACCGTCGGCGATCGCCGCCTCGGCGCGCAGCAGCGCCTTGGCGATCACGTCGACGCCGCCGATGTGCCCGTGGAACAGGTCGGCCGCGTCGACCGACTGGCGACGGACCTTGGCGTCGAAGTTGAAGCCGCCATCGGTGAAGCCGCCAGCGCGCTCGAGCTCGATCAGCGCGAGGGTCAGTTCCTCGACCGAGTTGGGGAACTGGTCGGTATCCCAGCCATTCTGCGGGTCGCCGCGGTTGGCGTCGATCGAACCCATCACGCCCAGCGCACCGGCCATGGCGATTTCATGCTCGAAGGTGTGGCCCGACAGCGTGGCGTGGTTGGCCTCGATGTTGACCTTGACCTCGTTCTCGAGGCCGAAGCGCTTGAGGAAGCCGTACACGGTCTGCGTGTCGAAATCGTACTGGTGCTTGGTCGGCTCGTGCGGCTTGGGCTCGATCAGGATCGTGCCGGCAAACCCGATCTTGTGCTTGTGCTCGACCACCAGCTGCAGGAAGCGACCGAAATTCTCCTGCTCCACCGCGAGGTTGGTGTTGAGGATCGTGTCGTAGCCTTCACGGCCGCCCCACAGCACGTAGTTGGCGCCGCCGAGGCGGTGCGTGGCCTCGAGCGCGTCGCGCACCTGGCTGGCGGCCCAGGCATAGACCTCGGGACGCGGGCTGGTGGCGGCACCGGCGAGATAGCGCGGATGGCTGAACAGGTTGGCCGTGCCCCACAGCAGCTTGCGGCCGTGCTTTTCCTGCAGTTCTTCCAGATGGTCGACGGCGCGCGCGAAGCTGGCGCGGAATTCGCCGATGGTTTCGGCGGGCGCCATCACGTCTACGTCGTGGAAGCAGTAGAACGGCAGGTCGAGCTTTTCGACAAAGGCGAGCGCGGCTTCACGCTTGGCGCGGGCGGCTGCCTCGTCCTGCGGGCCGTTGAGCCACGGGCGGTCGAAGGTGCCGGCGCCGAATACGTCGCTGCCGGGCCAGCAGAAGGTGTGCCAGAAGCACACGGCAAAGCGCAGGTAGTCTTCCATGCGCTTGCCGAAAACCACGCGGTCCTTGTCGTACCAGCGATAGGCGAGGTCGCTGGTGGCGTCGGGGCCTTCGTAGCGGACGGTGTCGAATTGGGCGAAATAGTCGGCAGACATGGTCAGTTGCTCTCCTGGAGATCGTGCAGGGCGCGATAGGCGCGCCGGAACTGGTCCTGTTTGGGGGCGAGGCGGGCGGCGAGCGCGGCGTCGGGTTCGATCGTGGCGCGCACGGGCGGGCGGGTACAGACCTCGGCGACCGATGCGCCGCTGGCGAGTTGGGCCAGGCGGGCGGCGCCCAGCGCGGGGCCGACTTCGCCGCCTTCGAGATAGAGCAGGCGCACGCCGAGCACGCTGGCAAGGATATGCCCCCAGTGCAGCGAGCGTGAGCCGCCGCCGATCACCGCGAGCTCGTCGATCTGCGTGCCGGCCTCGCGCAGCGCGGCAATGCCATCGGCATGGGCAAAGGCGACGCCTTCAAGCACCGAGGCGGCGAGGCGCGCGGTCGTGGTCTCGTTGCCCAGCCCGAGGAATGCGGCGCGCACATGCGGGTCGTTGTGCGGGGTGCGCTCGCCCGAGAGGTAAGGCAGGAACAGCTCGGGCCCCGCGGCTGCACCGGCGCTTTCGGCCAGCGCGAAGAATTCGGCCGGGCTGCCGACGCGGCAGGCATTGGCGGCCCAGTCGATGCACGAGGCGGCCGAGAGATGCACGCTCATCTGGTGCCACACGCCTGGCAGGGCGTGGCAGAAGGCATGGACCGCGCGTTCCGGGTTGGGGCGGAAGGCATCGCCCGCCACGAAGATCACCCCCGAGGTGCCGAGCGAGAGCATGCCCTGGCCCTCGCCGGTGACGCCGACGCCGAGCGCGCCGGCTGCGTTGTCACCTGCGCCGGCGACGACCGGGACGGCCTCCATGCCCCATTGCGCGGCGACTTCGGCGCGCAAGGTTCCGGTCACGTCCGGGCCTTCGTGGAGCGAGGGCATATGGTCGCGGGTCAGGCCCGTTGCGGCCAGCATGGCGTCGGACCAGGTACGCTCTGCGACATCGACCCACAGCGTGCCGGCCGCATCTGACAGGTCGCTGGCCTTTTCGCCGGTCAGTGCGAGGCGGACATAGTCCTTGGGCAGCAGGACGGTGCGGGTCGCGGCGAAGATCTCCGGCTCGTGTTCGCGCACCCATTGCAGCTTGGGTGCAGTGAAGCCGGGCATGGCGATGTTGCCGGTGATCGCGCGGCTGCGCGGTTCGTTGGCCTCGAGGGTGGCGCACTGGGCATGGCTGCGCCCGTCGTTCCACAGGATCGCGGGGCGTAGCGGCCGGTCGTCGTCCCCCAGCAGGGTCGCGCCGTGCATCTGGCCGGCAAGGCCGATGCCCGCCACCGCGCGGCGTAGCCCCGCATCGAGGCCGAGCACGGCGCGGTGCGTCGCATCGACCCAGTCGCCGGGCGCCTGTTCGGACCACAGCGGGTGCGGGCGCGAGACCGAAAGCGCTGCGGCGCATTGCGCCACGACTTGCCCGTCGCTCGCGGTGATGACCGCCTTGACCCCGCTGGTGCCGATATCGATTCCCAGGAACATCGGCTCAGCGCGCTTTCATCGGGTCGATCGTGGGGATCGTGCCATCGGCGTTGAAGGTCAGTTCCGTCACCTTGACGTTGCGCAGGTGATTCTTGTTCGACAACTGGTTGTCGGCATAGAACAGCCACCACTTGCCGCCCCACTCGATGATCGAATGGTGCGTGGTCCAGCCCTGCACGGGGCTAAGGATATGGCCGGTATAGCGGAACGGGCCATAGGGGTTGTCGCCGATGGCGTAGTTGAGGGAGTGCGTGTCGCCGGTGGAATAGGTGTAATAATACTTGCCGCCGCGCTTGAACATCCACGAGGCCTCGAAGAAGCGGCGCTCGTGGTCCCCGCCCAGGATCGGCTTGCCCGCCTCGTCGAGGATCACCGCATCGCGCGGCTTTTCGGCGAAAGTCTTCATGTCGGGGTTCATGCGCGCGACCTTGCCCGACAGCGCGGGCTGGTCGTCCTGCAGCAGGTCGGTGTCCGAACCGTTGGGGTCGAACGTGCCTTTGGCCCAGCGCTGGAGCTGGCCGCCCCAGATCCCGCCGAAGTACATGTAGGTCTTGCCGTCGGTGTCGGTGAACACCGCCGGGTCCATCGAGAAGCTGCCGGGGATCGGCTTGGGTTCCGCCTTGAACGGTCCCATCGGGCTTTTCGAGGTGGCGACGCCGATGCGGAACGTGCCGAGGCCGTGCTTGTCCTTCGCCTTGTCGCGCGCGGGGAAGTACAGGTAATAGGTCCCGTTCTTGTAGGCGGCATCGGGCGCCCACATCTGTTTGGACGCCCAAGGCACCTGCTTCACGTCGAGCGCGACCGGGCCGACGGTCACCGGGGCGCCGATGCGATCCATCTTGAGCACGCGATAATCGTGCATCGCATATTCGCTGCCGAGGTCGTCATCGGGGATCGTCGTCGGCACGTCGTGTGAAGGGTAGACGTAGATCTTGCCGTTGAAGACATGGGCGGAAGGATCGGCGGTGTAGATGCTCGACACCAGCGGCTGGTCGCGGAACGCGCTGGCCGGTGCGCCGCCGGGAGCGGGTGTGTCCGCAGCCCAGGCCGGCGTCGCGGTCAGTGCCGCGGCCAGGGCGGTCGCGCAAGCCAGCTGCGAGCGCCTGCCCGTGGGGCGCAGGGCCACGGCCGCGCGGCGTGCGTTCTGGGTATCCTTCATCGACAGGCATCCTCGCTTATGTTCCGTTGCGGCAACGATGGCATGATAGCGCTATCTTTGCAATCGCAAGCGTGGGCTCAGAGCGCGGTTTGTCGGTGAAATTTTCCTGTTCGTTTGGCCTGTCAGGTGCGTCCAGGCTCGCCCATGCGGACCAGATCGGCGAGCGTGCGCGTGACCGGCGCCGCGACACCGGCACGATCGGCCTGTGCCACGATGGCGCCGTTGATCGATTCGATTTCTGTCGTGCGGCCGGCCAGGCGATCCTGCAGCATCGAGGCCTTGTGCGCGCGGTGATGGACCAGGGCATGATCGATGCGCGCCTGCAGCCGCACGCCGTCGACCGCTACCCCGAGAGCGGCGGCGGTGGCGACGGTTTCATCGGCGACGGCGCCGGCGATACGGCGGCCTTCGGGGCTGTCCATTCCGCCGACGGTCAGCCCGGTGATCGTCGCCAGCGCATTGAGTGCGGCGTTGAACGCGACCTTTTCCCATACCGCGATGCGGACATCCGCGTCGGCAACCGCGTTGAGCCCGGCCGCGTCGAGCAAGGCGGCGATGGCGGCCGCATGGTTTTGTGCATCCCCGGTCCATCCGCCGAGCTGGATGTGCCCGACGCCGTGCGACACGACTCGGTTCGGCGCGTCGAGATCGGCGGGCAGGTCGGTCACGCCCCACAGGACGCGATCGGGCGTGAAGGTTTCCGCCAGGACCTCGGCATTGCCGAGCCCGTTCTGCAGCGTCAGTGCGCAGCATCCGCTTGCGGCGAGGTGCGCGACCGAGCGCACGGCGGCGCGGCTGTGCATGCCCTTGGTCATCAGGATGAGCAGGTCGATCGGCCCGTCAGGGCCATCGGCGGTCACCTCGTCGGCGGTGCCGGCCGCGACCTTGGCGATGCGCTGTCCGGTGTCGTCCTCGAGCATGATGCCCTCGCGCGCGATCCGGTCCAGCCGTTGGCGATCGACATCAACGACCGTGACCCTGTTCCCGGCTAGAGCGAGCCGCGCGGCCAGAAGGCAGCCCATGGCGCCGGCGCCGGTGATGACGATGTGCTTGTGCATGAACCTGCTCCCGTACGTACACGCGCGAGTGTCCCGGCCCTGTTTCGATCGGTCAACAAGCGATCTGCGTCACGGCGCGAGCGGGAAGTGCCGCAGAAACTGGCGCGCCGCATCGGGCAGCAAGCCGGCGCGGCGCTTGTAGAGCAGGAGGCGGCGCACCGGCTCCATCTCGGGCACGACGAAGCGGCGCAGGCTGCCACTGGCCACGTGAGCGGCGGCGAGCGGCAAGGGCAACCAGCACAGCATCGGGCCCGCAGCGCTCAGCGCGATCATCGTCTCGACCGAGGCGGTCACGGCCGCGACGGTCGGTGAGGGCAGGCCATGGGCGCGGAACACCGCTTCGAATTGCAGGCGCGGGGCAGCGCCCTCGGCGGGCATGGTCCAGACTTGCTTCGCCAGCACCTTCATACCGGGCCGATCGGGAAGCGGGTTCGTCGCCGCGCCGAACACACCGAACTGGTCGCTGTAGGCACAGGCGCCGAGGCACTCGGCCTCGGGGTGGTCGATGGGCGCGGCCGTGACGGCCAGGTCGATGCGCCGCTCGAGCAGCGCATCGCGCAATTCGCCGTCGACGCCGTCGATGGTTTCGGCGGTGAGGGCGGGGTGCGCGGCCAGCAGTCGCCCCAGCGCTTCTGCAACGAGCGTGCGCATCGCGGCGGCCACGGCACCGATCCGCACGACGCCGCGGCGCAGGCCGCTGAGCGCGTCGAGTTCGTCGCGGGCGGCGCGCATCTCGAACACCAGCAACCGGGCGTGCGGCAGCAGGACATCGCCCGCCGGGGTCAGCGTCATGCCCTTGCTTCGCCGCTCGAACAGGCGATGGCCGAGCCGTTGCTCCATCGCCTGGATCAAGCGGCTGAGTGAAGGCTGCGTCAGGTTCACCACCGCCGCCGCACGGCCGAGGCTGCCGGTATCCGCGATGGCGAGAAAGGCGCGAAGCTGGCGTTCGTCGAATTCCATGCATGCAGCGTATGACTTCGCGCCGGAATTGCAATTGATCCTATTGCGGCGCGCCGTCACAGTGTGCCCAGCCCGACGATGAGCGGGCACCAACGGGAGAATGCGATGCCCACCGTGCGCGACATCACCATCGGCCTGCTGCGCGAGCTCGGCATGACGACGGTGTTCGGCAATCCCGGATCTACCGAGCTGCCGATGTTCCGCGATTTTCCGGACGATTTCCGCTATGTCATGGGCCTGCAGGAAAGCGTCGTTCTGGCGATGGCCGACGGATTTGCGCAAGGCACGGGCCGCGCCGCGATCGTCAATCTGCACAGCTCGGCCGGCGTGGGCCATGCGCTGGGCAACCTGTTCACCGCCCGCAAGAACCAGACCCCGCTGGTCGTGACCGCCGGCCAGCAGGCACGCTCGATCCTGCCGTTCGAGCCGTTCCTGTTCGCCGAACGGGCAGTCGATTTCCCCCAGCCTTTCGTCAAGTGGGCCTGCGAGCCGGCGCGCGCTGAAGATGTCCCGGCGGCCATCGCCCGCGCCTGGCATGTCGCGATGGAGCCGCCGTTTGGGCCGACCTTCGTGTCGATCCCGATCGACGACTGGGACCGGCCCGGCGAGCCGTTTCACCACCGCACCGTGCATGCCGCGCGTGGCGTCGACCCTTCCGCGATCGAGGCCTGCGCCGCCGCGCTGGACCGGGCCGAGCGCCCGGCGATCGTCGTCGGCGCGGGCGTCGCGCGCGATGGGGCCTGGGACGAGGTCGTGGCGCTGGCGGAGCGGCATCAGGCGCGGGTCCATGTCGCCCCGATGTCGGCGCGCTGCAGCTTCCCCGAGGATCACCCCCTGTTCGCCGGCTTCCTGACGGCCGGGCGCGAGGCGATCGTCGCTGCACTGGCAGACCACGATCATGTCCTGGCGCTGGGCGGGCCGATGAGCCTCTATCATGTCGAAGGCGCGGGGCCGCATATCGCGGACGGCACCGACGTCTGGCTGATCGGCGACAATCCCGTCCATGCCGCCTGGGCGCCGGTCGGCACCGCCATCGTTGCCGACACCCGGCTGGCGCTTGGCGCGCTGCTGGCGCTGACCGGGACGCCCGAGCGTGCGCGACCCGCCGCCCGGCAAACCGCACCGCAGCCCGACGGCAGGGCCATGACCGATGCCTACGTGCTGCACCGCCTCGCCGCACTCCGGCCGCGCGAGAGCGTGATCGTCGAGGAGGCGCCGTCGGCGCGCGGGCCGATGCACGAGCATCTGCCGATCGTGGCGCCCGACACGTTCTATACCACGGCGAGCGGCGGCCTTGGCCACGGACTGCCGGCGGCGGTGGGCATGGCGCTCGCCCGGCCGCAGAGCAAGGTCATCGCCGTGCTCGGCGACGGGTCGGCGATGTATGCCATCCAGGGGCTGCACGCCGCCGCACAGTGGCACGTGCCGGTGAGCTTCGTGATCCTCAAGAACCGACGCTACGAGGCGCTGCACAGCTTCGGCCGCCACTTCGGCATGCAGCAGCTCGTCGGGACCCAGTTCCCCGAACTCGATTTCTGCGCGCTGGCACAGGGCCATGGCGTGCAGGCGCGCCTGGCGACCGACGCGGCGACGCTGGATGCTGCGCTGGCGTGGTCGCTGGAGGCAACTGGGCCTACGCTGGTCGAAGCGGTGATTGACTGAGCAGCGAGGAGGGCAGGGCCATGGACGTCACCCGCTACATCGACGATCGCCCCGAGGATGGCGCGTTTCGCGTCAACCGCGCGATCTTCACCGACCAGGCCGTGTTCGACCGCGAACTGACGCGGCTGTTCGAGGGGGGCTGGGTCTTCCTCGGCATGGAGTCGCAGGCGCCCGCACCGCACGATTTCTTCACGACCTTTGCCGGCCGCGTCCCGATCCTCGTGCAGCGCGACGGAGAGGGGCACTTGCGTGCCTTCGTCAATTCCTGCCCGCACAAGGGCGCGCGGCTGGCGCAGACGCAGGCGGGCAACGCGCGGCTGCACGTATGCCCTTATCATAGCTGGAGCTTTGACAGCGCAGGGCGCAGCAAGGCGATCAAATGGCAGCGCGCCGGGTGCTATAGTGCTGCATTCGCGCAGGACGAACATGGGCTGGCCGAACTGCCGCGCTTTGCCGGGCATCGCGGCTTCCTGTTCGGCAGCCTATCCGCCGATGTTCCCGAACTCTCGGAATACCTGGGTGAGGCGGCACACCTGCTCGATCTCGTCGCCGACCAGAGCGCGGAAGGGCTCGAACTGGTGCCGGGGCAAGTGACCTTTACCTATGCCGCCAACTGGAAGCTGCAGCTCGAGAATTGCTCGGACGCCTATCACTTTACCTCGGCGCACCCGTCCTACATCCGCGTGCTCGAGCGGCGGCAGCAGGAAATCAGCGCCGATGTCGTCGCCTCAGTCTGGGAGAGCAGCGACTTCTGGAAAGAAGAGGCGCAAGGCGTCGCGGGCGGCAGCTACAGTTTCGCCCACGGTCACGTGCTCAACTGGGGCATTTTCGGCGTGACGCCGGCGATCCCGCTTTACGAAAGCGCGCAAGTGCTGGCCGAACGGCATGGCGAGGCGCGGCGCGACTGGATGTTCAACATGCGCAACCTGACGATCTTTCCCAATCTGCAGGTGGCGGAAAACGCATCGAGCCAATTGCGCGTCATTCGCCCGCTCGGCCCCGGCCTCACGGAAATGCGGACCTGGTGCATCGCGCCCAAGGGCGAAAGCAAGGCGGCGCGGCGCCAGCGCATCCGCCAGTACGAGGACTTCTTCAACCCCACTGGCATGGCCACGCCCGACGACACGGTGTCCTACGAAAATTGCCAGGCAGGGTTCGCGGGCACGGTGAACCCCTGGTTGCAGGGCCATGCGCGCGGCATGACGGCGAGCGTCGCGGGCGGCAACCGCTTTTCCGACGTGCTGGGCATGCAGCCAGAGCGCAGCGTATTGGCCGATGCGCAGCTCTGCGACGAGACGCTATATCACAGCTATTACAGGGCATGGGCCGCGCGCATGGCCGGCGGAGACGGCGCATGACCGCGACGCTCACCCGGGCTGATGCCGAAGACTTGCTCTACCGCGAGGCGCTGCTGCTCGACACCGGCCGGTTCGCCGACTGGCTGGCGCTGTTCACGGCCGATGTCGAATTCTGGATGCCGGCCTGGCGCGACGAAACCACAACGACGCAGGACCCCGATAGCGAGCTATCGCTCATCTATTACAAGGGACGCCGCAATCTCGAAGACCGGGTCATGCGCCTGACGTCCGGGCTTTCGGTGGCGTCGGCGCCGTTGCCGCGTGTCGTCCACCAGGTCACCAATGTCTTGGTGCTCGAGGCAGCCGACGGCGTGGCGGAGGTGTCGGCGGCCTTCACCTGCCATCGTCACGATGTCCGAATGAACCGCAGCGACTGCTTCTTCGGGCGCTATCTCTACCGTGTCGTCGACGAGGGGGGATCGTGGCGCATCGCGCGCAAGGTCGTGACCTTGCTCAACGACACGATTCCCACCGTCGTCGACATCAACTCTATCTGACGGGCCTGCGGATCACAGCATGGTGGTGATCGTCTCGAGCGGGAGGCGCGACTTGGGCAGCTTGGCGTTGTAATCGCCTTCTTCGTCGCGATACCCGACCGTCACCACGAACAGGCTGGTGTAGCCCTTTTCGCGCAGCCCCAGTTCGGCATCCAGCACCTTGAGGTCGATACCTTCCATCGGCGTGGCATCGAGGCCGAGCACTGCGGCGGCGAGCAGGAACTGGCCAAGGTTGAGATAGACCTGCTTGTCCATCCAGTGCTGCAGGTCGCGCGTGTCGAACTTGTGGATGTCGGTATAGAGCTTGCGAGCGGCACGCTGACGGCTCTTGAACGCCTCCGGGTCGGCCGCGAAGCGACCATCGGCTTCTTCCTGGTCCAGCAACTGCTGGAGAAAGGCCTGGTCGGCGTTGACGCGGCTGGCGAAGACGAAGGCGTGCGAGCAGGCGCGGATCGAGGGGCCGTTATAGCTGTAGTCGCCCTCGGCCGCCTTGGCGACGCGGGCCTTGCCCTCGTCGGTCGATGCGATGACGACATGCCACGGCTGCAGGTTCACGCTGGACGGGCTGAGGCGGATGAGTTCGCACAACGTGGCGAAATCCTCGTCGCTGATGCGGCGGCCGGGCTGATAGGCCTTGACGGTGTGTCGCTGGCGGGCGGCCGCGACGAGATCGGTGGTCATGCAAAACTCCTGTGGCGATGTTCGGGGATCAGCACGCGTTTGCAGCCTGCTGTCTGTCCCCAAAAGCCGCAAGTGGCCGGTTGGGTCCGGCCCACCTGCGGATCGCCCTAAATTTACGCCGCATCGGGCCGCGACAAGCGCTCAGGCGGCCGCGGAATGGGCAATGCGGTGGCCGACGACCGGATACTGGGTGCGCAATTCCGCCAGTTCGACCGGCCGGCTGAACAGGAAGCCCTGGGCCTGTTCGCAGCCCGCCTTGAACAGTTGCGCGCGCTGCGCTTCGGTCTCGACCCCCTCTGCAACGCAATGCAGCCCGATGGTATGGCACAGCGTGACGACTGCGATGGTGACGGTGCCGCCACCGGCGCGGTCGAGATCGGCGACAAAGCTGCGGTCGATCTTTACCTTGTCGAGCGGCAGACGTTGCACATAGCCGAGGCTCGAATAGCCGGTCCCGAAATCGTCGAGCGCCACGCGGACGCCGAGGTCGCGAAAGGCCTGGAGGACTTGCGCGGCGGCTTCGGCATTGCGCATCACCGCGGTCTCGGTGACCTCGATCCAGATGCGACGCGGGTCGACGCCTGCGGCCTCGATCTCGCTGCGGATGAAGGCGAGCGTCGTCGCAGAATTGAGGTCGCAGGCCGAAATGTTGAACGACACCTCGATATTGGCGGGAAGTTGCCGCGCGGCGTCGAGGCCCTTGCGGAACACCGTGCGGGTGATGCCGTGAATGGCATTGGAGCGTTCGGCGATCGGGATGAACTTGGTCGGCGATACTTCCCCGAGATGCGGATTGGTCCAGCGCGCAAGGACCTCGACCGCCTGCAGGCGCCCGGTGGCCAGCTCGACGATCGGTTGCAGCATGATCGAGATCTCGTCATCGAACCGGCATGCGCGCAATGCGACGTCGATGGCCTGCTCGGCGCGGACGGCGGTATCGAGCTCGGCGGTGAACAGGCAGACCCCGCCGCCCTCGACGTGCTTGGCGTGATAGAGGGCATAGTCGGCCCGGTCGAACAGGTCCGCTGCGCCCGCGCCTGCCTCGGGGAAATGCGCGATGCCGATCGAACCACCCACGCAGAGCACCACTTCGCCCAGCCGCATCGGCGTGCCGATCTGCTGAAGCACGCGCTCGCACGTCTTGTCGAACGCGGCGGGGTTGAAGTCGATCAGCCCGAATTCGTCGCCGCCGAGGCGATAGACGTGGGCGGAGGCACCGGCGCTCGCCTGGAGCCGCGTACCGATTTCCTGCAGCAGCCGGTCACCGATCTTGTGGCCGAAGGTGTCGTTGACCGGCTTGAACCGGTCGAGATCGAGCACGGCGACCGCGAAGGGGGGAAAGTCCCGGCTGGCGGTCCAGGCGTCGAGGTCCGCATAGAAGCGGCGCCGGTTGGGCAGGCCGGTCAGGCTGTCGGTCAGCGCGAGCAGCCGGTTCTCCTCGTTGAGCCGCTGCAGTTCCTCATGCTGGCGGGCCAGCATGGTGCGCGCCAGGATCTGCTGGCGGAAGTATTCGAACGTGTTGAACAGAACGCGCAGCAGCACCACGAGGACCAGCGCGACATTGATGCCGAGCGTCACGAAGGTCAGCTGCTGGCGCACGAGGCACATGATGATGAACGCGGGCAGCACCGCGAGCGCGACGATCAGCGCGGCTTGCGGTAACACGATAAGGCAGAAGATGCAGCCGATCACCGTCGTGGAGATGTAAAGCCCCACGTGTGCCTGCTCGAACGGCCCTCCATAGGGTGCAAGGGCCAGCGACCAGCCGATATAGGCCAGGGCGATCGGCCCGGCGACCGCGGTGATCGTGCGCAGTTGCCGGCGCGCCTGCAGGGGCGTGGGCGGACCCTTGCGGGCCTCGCGCAGCCATTTGACCATGCGGATGATGGTGATCGTGAACAGGAAAGCCGGTGCACTGATGGTCAGTGTCGCCGGCGCCGTCTGGCGATGCGTGATGGCGACGGCGAGCGAGTTGATCAGCAGCAGGCCGTAGAGCAGCGGGACTTGCCGACGCAGGTTGATCGACTGGGCCACGGCCAAAGCGGGATCGCTGCCGACTTGTGTAAACCAACGCCAGGCACGCGCAGCCCGCATCGCCATATTCCCTGCCCCTATGGCCTAATCCGCCGGGAATATGCGCGGACATTAGTGAATGAAGTCATACCGTTCATTACGGGGACAGACGCAGCCGCCCGTACAGCAGCTTGCAGTAACATGGGTTAACATCCGGTTCGCCTGCAGCCTGACCTGTCGACTTGCGCTGATCGACCGGGGCAGGGTGAACGGTCCTAATCCATTTCCTTCGTGAATGATCTTCGATCCAAACAAATGGTTTTGTTGATGAACGGGCGGGGCATACATAGGGCCCATCACAAGCTTCGGGAGAGAGCCGGGTCCGTCCGGCATGAACCATGGACAATTGCAATATCCTGATCGTGGGCGCCGGTATTGGCGGCCTGTCCGCAGCCGTGGCGCTGCGTCGTGCCGGCCACGCCGTGACGCTGGTCGAACGTGATCCCGAATGGTCGGTATACGGGGTCGGCATCATCCAGCAGGCCAACGTGGTCCGCGCGATGGAACAGCTGGGCCTCATCGACCAGTTCATCGACGCGGCCTGCGGCTTCGATGCGGTCGAGATCTTCCTGCCCAACGGCACCAAGGTCGCGCGCGTCCCGTCGCCTCGCCTGGTCGACGGGCGTCCGGCCAACGTCGGCATCGGGCGGCGCGCGCTGCAGCGCGTGCTCGGTGACGCGGTGCGCGACCTCGGCGCGACGCTGCGCCTCGGCGTGACGGTCACGGACCTGCCTGCGGATGGCGGAAGCGCCGCCGATGGCGTCGACGTCGCATTCTCCGATGGCACCAAGGGTCACTACGACCTCGTGATCGGTGCCGACGGGGTCTACTCGCAGGTTCGCGGTACGCTCTTCCCCGAGATCGCCGGGCCGCAGTTCACCGGCCAGGCAGTGTGGCGCTACAATTTCCCGCGTCCGGCCGATCTCGACGCGCTGCAGGTCTACAACGGCCCGATCGGCGCGGGGCTCGTGCCGATGAGCGCGGACACGATGTACATGTTCGTGACCACGCCCGAGCCGGGCAATCCGCGCTACCCGCGCGAGGGCCTCGCCGCAGCGATGCGCGGCAAGCTCGCCGGTTGCTCCGAGCAGATCCGAGCGCTGGGCGAGTCGATCACCGACGACGACGGCGTGGTCTACCGCCCGCTCGAGGGCATGCTGGTGGACGGGCCGTGGCACAAGGGCGCCGTCGGCCTGCTCGGTGACGCCGTCCATGCGACGACGCCGCATCTGGGGCAGGGGGCCGGGATGGCGATCGAGGACGCGATCGTCCTGGCCGAAGAGCTCGGCAAGGCGGCGGACGTCGACGCCGCGCTGACCGCCTACCGCGATCGCCGCTTCGAGCGCTGCCGCTACATCGTCGAATCCAGCCTGGCCATCTGCAAGGGCCAGATCGGCGAGGGACCGCCGATCGACAATCACAAGGCCACGGCAGAAATGTTCGCCGTAGTCTCGCAACCCATCTGATCCGATCTTATCCAAGGAGTTCGCGCATGAGCCGCGTTACTGACATTCGCTACGTGGGCTACGGTGTGGCCGAGTTCGACGCCGAAAAGGCTTTCTACACCGACGTCTGGGGTCTCGACCCGGTCGGCGAGACCGAGGACATGGCCTGGTTCAAGGCCGCCGGTGACGACGAGCACCATGTCGTCCAGCTGCGCAAGGCCGAAGCCAACCGCATCGACGTGATCGCGCTGTCGGCCGACACCCGCGCCGACGTCGATGCGCTCTTCGCCAAGGTCGAGGCCGCTGGCTGCCGCGTGGTCCATGCACCCCGCGACCTGACGAGCCCCGGCGGCGGCTACGGCTTCCGCTTCTTCTCGCCCGACGGCCTCGAGTTCGAAGTCTCGAGCGACGTCGCCACCGGCGCCGCGCGCGAGCTGGCCCGTTGGGAAGGCCTGCCGGTCAAGATCAGCCACATCGTGCTGCACAGCCCCAAGCACCAGGACATGGTCAAGTTCTTCACCGATGTCCTGGGCTTCAAGATATCAGACTGGCTTGGCGATTTCATGTGCTTCCTGCGCTGCAACTCGGCGCATCACCGCATCGCCATCCTGCCAGGGCCCGCCTGCCTCAATCACGTCGCCTACGACATGCTCTCGGTGGACGACATGATGCGCGGCGCGCACCGCCTCAAGCTCAAGGGCATCGACATCGGCTGGGGTCCGGGTCGCCACACGGCGGGCAACAACACCTTCAGCTACTTCGTCACCCCGGGCGGCTTCGTGACCGAATACACCTCGGAGTTGGAAGAGGTCGACTTCGACGCGCACGAATACAAGGTCCACGTGCCCGCGCCGCTGGTGATGGACCAGTGGGGCATCGGCACCGGCGGTCCGCAGACGCTACCGCATCCCGCGCCCAACCCCGGCCTGTTCGAGGCCGCTGCCGCCTGACACGGCACGCGCTTCTCTTCTCCTCCAGACCCTGACGGATCCCATGGCTCTTTTCGAATACTTCCCGAACTACATCTGGAACCTCTCCGTTGCGATCGCGCTCGAAAGCGGCGGCCGCATCGGCGAGGTGATCGACATGTGCCAGCCGATCCGTGACGCCGCGGCCAGCGGCGCCGATGCCGGCACGCCGCAGTTCATGGCGCGCTGGGCCGAGATGGGCCAGAAGCTGCTGGACCTGGCCGGGGAGGACGAAGCCAAGGGCCGCATGTTCTCCGCCTCGAACAAGCTGGAGCGTGCCGCGCTCTATCTGTTTACGGCGGAGCGCATGCAGGGCCACGGCCATCCGGGGCGCAAGGAAACCTATGCCAAGGCGCGCGCCGCGTTCGACAAGTCGACGCAGCTGGGCGCAATCAATCGCGAGCGCGTCGAAGTGCCGCTGGCGAATGGCACGATGCCCGCGCTGTTCACCCGTGCGCCCGGCGAAGGCCGCAAGCCGGTGGTGGTGTTCTGCAACGGCCTCGATAGCTGCAAGGAACTGCTCTACTGGACCAAGCTGCCGCAGGAACTGGCTCGCCGCGGCATTTCCACGCTCTGCGTCGACCAGCCCGGCTCGGGCGAGACCCTGCGCCTGCAGAACCTGCCGGTCGATCCGCATAGCGAAAACTGGGCGTCGAAGGCGGTCGACTGGCTCGAGCAGCAGCCCGAAGTCGACCCGGCGCGTATCGGCATGACCGGCATCTCGCTCGGCGGCCACTTCGCGCCGCGCGCCGTCGCCTACGAGCCGCGGTTTGCGTCGGGCGCGGTCTGGGGTGCCAACCACAACTGGCGCGAAGTGCAGGACAAGCGCATGAAGCGCGAGGGCGAAAACCCCGTGCCGCATTACTGGGCGCACGTGATGTGGGCTTTCGGTGCCGACACGATGGAAGACTTCCTCGAGCGCAGCACCGACATGAACCTCAATGGCCACATGGACCGCATCAAGGTCCCCTTCCTCGTCACCCATGGCGCGGAAGATCGCCAGATCAGCGTCGGCTATGCCGATGATCTCTATGAACAGCTGGTCAATTCGCCGCGCCGCGAGAAGGTGATCTTCACCCGCCGCGAGGGCGGTGTCGAGCACGTCGGCGCCGACAACATGTCCTATGGCCTCGACCTGTTGTCCGACTGGTTTGCCGAGACGCTGGGAGGTACCTGCGCATGAGCCGTCGTTTCGTCGACCTGTCGATCATGCTTGAGAACGACGTGATCACCGATCCGCCGTTCATGCGCCCGCATATCGAATACCAGACGCATGGCGAGACCGTGACCGAGCTGGGGCACTTCTTCCCCGGCGTCACCGCGCAGGACCTGCCCGACGAGGCCGGGTTTGCCGCGGCGGAGAAGGTCACGCTGACCACGCACAACGGCACGCACCTCGATGCACCGTGGCATTTCCACCCGACGCAGGACGGCGGCAAGCCGGCGATGACGATCGACGAAGTGCCGCTCGAATGGTGCTTCCAGCGCGGCGTGAAGCTCGACTTCCGTCATTTCCCCGACGGCTACGTGGCAACCGCGGCCGACGTCGAGGCGGAACTCGCGCGGATCGGCCACGATCTCCAGCCGCTCGACATCGTGCTGGTCAACACCGCCGCCGGCAAGGCCGTGGGCAATCCCAACTTCATCAACATCGGCTGCGGCATGGGCTACGAGGCCACCATGTACCTCACCTCGCGCGGGATCCGCGTGACCGGCACCGATGCCTGGTCGTGGGATGCGCCGTTCAGCTACACCGCGCAGAAGGTCAAGGAAACCGGCGATACTTCGCTGATCTGGGAAGGCCACAAGGCCGGCCGCGACATCGGCTATTGCCACCTCGAGAAGCTGCACAACCTCGAGGTGCTGCCGCCGCATGGCTTCACCGTCAGCTGCTTCCCTCACAAGATCAAGGGTGCGTCGGCGGGCTGGACCCGCGCCGTCGCCATCTTCGAGGACTGAGACGATGCGCCTTTGCACCCGTGCCGATGGCACGCCTGATGGCCAGCTCATGGTCGTCTCGCCCGACGGCACCCGCTGGCTTCCCGTCGGCGCGCGCTGGCCCAACTTGTTGACGGCGATGGGCGACTGGGCTGCGGCCCAGGCGGATCTCGAGCCGGTCGCCGCCGCCCTTGGTGCGGGGCAAGGCGAGGCGATCGACCTGACACACATCCGTGCGCCGCTGCCGCGCAGTTGGCAGTGGCTCGACGGGTCTGCCTTCGCGACGCATGGCGAGCTGATGCAGATCGCTTTCGGCATGGACCCGATCGATACCGAGCGTCCGCTGATGTACCAGGGCATGTCCGACCGCTTTTATGGTCCGCGCGACGATGTGCCGTTCGCCGATCCGGCGCTGGGCATCGACTTCGAAGGCGAATACGGCGTGATCGTCGACGCGGTGCCGATGGGCACCAGCGCCGAGGATGCCGCCCGTTACATCCGGCTGGTCGTCCAGATCAACGACTGGTCGCTGCGTGCGCTGGCCCCGGTCGAGATGAAGACCGGATTCGGCTGGGTCCAGGCCAAGCCCGCTTGCAGCATGGCGCCCTTTGCCGTGACGCCCGACGAGCTGGGCGAGGGCTGGCACGAGGGACGCGTGGCCATCGACCTCGTCGTGACATGGAACGGCCAAGCGTTCGGCCATGCCAATGGCCGCGAGATGGCGTTCTCGTTCCCTGAACTCGTCGCCCACGCTGCCCGCACCCGCGACCTCGTCGCGGGCACGATCATCGGCTCGGGCACGGTCTCGAATGCCGCGTGTCGTGACGTCGGCTCGGCCTGCATTTCCGAACGTCGTGCAATCGAGATGATCGACCAGGGCGCAGCCTCGACCGCGTTCATGGCGATCGGCGATACCGTGACGATGGCGGCGACAGATGCCGCGGGCAACCAGCCCTTCGGCGTCATCGACCAGAGGGTGGTCGCCGCCTGAAACGCAGGATCCCGGCGGCCCATAGCGGCCAGGCGATCAGGACCGGCTGCAGCGCGAGCCGGGGTATGTGGTACCACAGCCCCAGCCCGCCGCCGCCGGTCCGTGCCAGGTCGTTGAGCATGTGCTGGACGTTGGCCGGCCAGACGCACAGCGCATAGGCCGCCAATCCCCACGCCGCCGCCCGCCGCAGCCCCGGCAGGCGCGACTGCGCGATGCCGATGGCACCGGCAAGTTCGGCAACACCGGTCAGAGCCACCACCAGCGCCGGAGCTGGCACCCAGGCGGGTACGATTGCCACGAAGGGGTGCGGCAGCGCGAGGTGAAGCACACCAGCCGCGGCATAGATGGCGGCGATGATACGGCAATGGCCGGGACGTGTTGTCATCGCGCCATGGTGCGACGGCTATCGGCTTGTGACCAGTTCATTTTTGACCGCTCGACGTGAAGCAGATGGATTTGTGGGGGGCGAAACCAATCCCCCCATGCTCGTCAATCCCGCGAAGGCGGGAATCCAGAGGCCTATCGCCATGTTCACCGCAAACACTGGGTTCCCGCCTTCGCGGGAATGACGGGGGTATGGATGGTGTGGATGGCCGGCCAATCCCCGTTCGGGTTGCCCGGCGCTCCCCTGCTGGCTAAGGCCCGTGGCGCCTTCCGGCCTCGTGGCCGCTGCCGAGGAATTGCCCATGCGCGTATTGCGCAATCTGATCGACCCGTACCTCCTGCTCCTGCTCGGCACGATTGCACTGGCCGCCATCCTGCCGGCGCGCGGAGCGGGCGTACCGATTGCGGATGGGGCGGTGACGGTCGCGGTCGGGCTGCTGTTCTTCCTTTATGGGGCGCGGCTCGCGCCGCAGGCGGTGTGGCAGGGGCTCGCCAACTGGCGCCTCCAGGCGGTGGTCTTCGTCAGCACCTTCGTGCTCTTTCCCCTGATCGGCTTGGGCGTCATGCACCTGACGTCCCGCTTCGTCGCGCCCGATATCGCGGTCGGCCTGCTGTTTCTCTGCCTGCTGCCCTCGACCGTCCAGTCGTCGATCGCATTCACCTCCATCGCGCGCGGTAACGTCCCGGCGGCGCTGTGCAGTGCCTCGCTGTCCAACCTGATCGGCGTGGCGCTTACGCCCCTGCTGACGGCGCTGCTCCTGCCCACTTCGGGCGAGGGCGCGATTTCGGCGAGTTCGATCGAAAGCATCGCCATGCAGATCCTGCTGCCGTTCGTGGCCGGGCAACTACTGCGGCCGCTGATCGGTGACTTCTTGGCACGCCACAAGACGCTGGTCGGCTACGTCGATCGCGGATCGATCCTCTTGGTGGTCTATGCCGCATTCAGCGCGGGCGTCGTCGCCGGGGTGTGGACGCAGCTGGCGCCGATCGATCTGGCCATCGTGCTCGTCATCGACCTCGTGATCCTGGCGCTGGTGATCGTGATCACGACCTTGGCCAGCCGGCGCCTTGGCTTCTCGACCGAGGACGAGATCACGATCGTGTTCTGCGGGTCGAAGAAGAGCATGGCGAGCGGCATCCCCATGGCGACGATCCTCTTCGCCGGACGCGCGGTGAGCCTGATCGTCCTGCCGCTGATGCTATTCCACCAGGCCCAGCTGTTCGTCTGCGCCACGCTCGCCCGGCGCTACGCGGCGCGGCCCTGAAAGCCGCGCGTCAGCTGGCCCTCCAGTCTCCCGGACCGTGGTGGCGCAGCTTCTGACCGCAGTAACGGCACGGGGCATATTCGGTCGCATGCTCGGCGTAGCGCTTGCTGCGGTCGGGCTTGTGGCGACCGATGGCGCACAGGACTGCATGCTTTAGGTGCTTGAACTGCTGCAAGATTATGTCCTCCCAGCAACTGCCCTGTCGTGAATCGCCGGATGCCTGCGCTTCGAGCGAGCTAGACGCTACCATATATTGCGGTGCACCGATACGCCGAGGGCCACGATCATAGCGATCTGCATGACCTCGATGGCATAAGATGCTGCGATGCAATGAAATCAGTTTTGCGAGGGGGCCTCGCCAGTGTCCGGCTTGTTGGCCATGTGCCAGGCGAGTGCCTCGACACGGTGCAGGACAGCATCGCCATGCGGAGAAGGTCCGGCCAGTTCGTCCCACGCCGTGCGAAAGCATGACAGCCAGCCTTCCACCTCGGAACGGCCGATCGGCGCGACGAAATGGCGCATACGCAGCCGCGGGTGTCCGTATTGGCTGGTGTACAGCGGCGGCCCGCCGAGCCACCCCGTCAAATATTCGTAGAGACGCTGTTCCGCCCGTTCCAGCGACGGCGGATGCACGGCGCGGCAGGCCGCCGCCTCGGGCAGGCTATCCATCAGCGCGTAGAAGCGCTGGCAAAAAGTGCGGACGAACGGTTCGCCGCCGAGGGCGAGGTAAGGCGTCATGTCCTGTGCTGGGGGCGGCACGGCGTCTGTCATGGCCGGGGGCATATCCGCCGTGGCGGCAGCGAGCCAGCGGTTATCTGTGTGAGGCCTTGGCATAATTGTCCGATCCGGCGATGATTGCCGCGATGCCGACCGAGATAACTTCATGCGCCCCTGTCTCGCCGCTTTCCGCGATTTCGGCACGGGCGCGGGTGCTGGCCGGGCTGTTCGCGCTGCTTGTCGTGGCGCTTGGCTTGCTGGTGATCGCGTTTGCGGCCAGCGCGCGTCATGCCGAGCGCCAGTTCGCCCGGGCCAGCCTCTCGGAGCAGCAGGCGGCCGCCGTGGCGCAGATCGCGTTTCTGGCCCGCCGTGCCGGGCCCGCGTCTACGGCGCAGGCTGAGGCGCTTGATGCGGCGGCACGGGGTTATCGTGATCTCATCATCGCTGAGACCACATTGGAGCGCGGGGCAGGCCGCCCGGCCCAGTCGGCGGAACGGCGCGATGCCGAGCGGCTCGAGCAACTGGCGCGCAGGGCGGCCGGAACACCCGCGATCCAGGATCTTGCGACAAAGATTGCTGCGCGCGAGGCAGCCGAAGTGGTCGAGGCGCGCCATGCCCTGGCCGCGGCAGGGCGGCGCAGCCTTACGATCGCCGCGCTGCTTGCCGTCGTCGCACTGGCCTCGGCATTGTGCGGCGCGTGGCTGCTGTGGCGCGCCAACCGCGCGCTCGAGGCGCTGGTCGAGATCCGCACGGCCCGTATCGCGGCCGTCGATTCCTCTCGGCGGCTGTTCTTCGCCAAGGCCAGCCACGAATTGCGCACACCGGTGGCGGGCCTGCGCAGCGCGGCCGAGGTCGCGCTCGAACAGCCTGATCTGCCCGCGCCGGTCTTGCGCGAGACGCTGGCGCATGTCGTCGCCGGCGCGGCGTTCCTCTCGCACCGGATAGACGAACTGCTCGGTCTTGCGCGCGCAGACGACGGTCAGCTTCAACTTGCCAACGAGCCGTTCGACCTGCACCGGGCCGTGGTCGACGCGGTGGCCGAAGCGCGCAGGTATGCGGCATCGGTCGATGTCACGATCGTCATGGTCGCACCGGACCAGCCGGCTGTCGTACGCGGCGATGCGCGCTGGCTGCGGCAGGCCCTGCTGGCCGTGATGGAAAACGGGCTCAAGTTCTCACCGGAGGGCACCGCGTTGTCCGTGGCGCTCTCCCTCGCGCCGGAGCAGCGTGCGACGATCGTGATCATGGACCGCGGGCCCGGAGTCATGGATGCCGACTTGCCGCGGATCTTCGATGCCTATTACCAGTCCGACGCCGGTCGATCGCGGGGCGGGTCCGGGCTGGGGCTTGCACTGGCGCGGTGGGTCGTCGAACAGCATGGCGGCATGATTACCGCGCGCAACCTCGAGGGCGGGGGATGTGCGATCGACATATCCCTGCCCGTGGAGCACCGTGCATGAGCGTCTTGCTGGTGGAAGACGATGTCGCCATCGGGCGGGCCGTGGTTCAGGGGCTGTCCGCGCGGGGATTGGCGGTTCGCTGGCTACGCCAGGGGGCCGGGGTGCTCGATGCCCTGGCCGAGGCACCCACCGCCGCGATCGTTCTCGACCTCGGCTTGCCCGATGCCGACGGGCTCGAGCTGTGCCGCGCCATCCGGGCGGCCGGTCATGGCATGCCGTTGTTGATGCTAACCGCGCGCGGCGCGCTCGATGACCGGCTCGACGGGTTTGCCGCGGGCGCGGACGACTACCTGCCCAAGCCCTTTGCTTTTGCCGAGCTTGCGGCGCGGGTCGGCGTGATGGTGCGCCGCTCGGAGCAGCTGGCACCGGCACCGGTGAAGTGGGAGGCGCTGTGCATCGACCGGGCAAGCGGCCGGGCGACCTGGCGTGACGCGCGACTGACGCTCGAGCCGCGGGCCTTCGCGCTTTTGACGGAACTGGCGATGGCGCGCGGCGGGATCGTCTCGCGTTCTCAGCTCGTCGATCGGGTGTGGGGCGCCGACGCGGTGATCACCGACAATGCGGTCGATGTGGCAATTAGTGCGCTTCGTCGGCGCCTGCCCGAACCCGGCGACGATGCGCCCGGCCTCGCCGTCCAAGCGCATCGCGGGCAGGGGTATGCCTTGCGTCTTGTACCTTAGGTCGGACTGAGGCCGTCCTCAGGTTTCGGCGCCATGGCTCTGCTAAGCCTTTCCCCCACAAGAACAACGAGGGGCGGAGATGATGAGCAGGGGTGCATGGTTGAGCGCGGGCGCGTCGCTTCTGGTCATGGCGAGCCCGGCCTGGGCGGAGGCCGATCCCGGCGCCCCGGCTCCTGAGAACCAAGCGGCCGAAAACATCGTCGTGCGCGCGACGCCACTGACCGGCGAGGCGGACGAACTGGGCAATGCGCCGGCGCTGACCGCGACCCATGCGACCAGCATCGCCGAGCATCTGGCCCGCACAGCGCCCGGGGTGACGATCAACGAGATCCAGGGCAATCCGCTGCAGCCTGACGTCAACTATCGAGGCCTGACGGCCTCGCCGCTGCTCGGCACGCCGCAAGGCCTGTCGGTCTATCTCGACGGGGTCCGCGTCAACCAGCCGTTCGGCGACGTGGTGAGTTGGGACCTCATTCCGACCAATGCGATAGCCGACGTCGACCTCGTGTCGGGCTCCGCTCCGCAATTCGGGCGCAACGCGCTGGCCGGCGCGCTCGTGCTGCGCACCAAGAGTGGGCGCAGCGACCCGGGCATCGGGGCGGAACTCAGCGCCGGTTCTTTCGGGCGGACCACGGTGCGGGGCCAGGCGGGCGGCGTTACCATGGGCGGGTTCGACTGGTTCGTAGCCGGTGATCATTTCTACGAAGATGGTTGGCGCGCCATGTCGCCGTCGCAGGCGACGCGCGCGTTTGGGCGTCTGGGGTGGAGCGATGCCGCCGGCCACGTCGCGCTGTCCGGCCACTTTGCCGACACGAACCTGACGGGGAACGGCTTGCAGGAGATGCGGCTGCTCGCCGCCGATCGGCGTAGCATCTATACCGCGCCCGATACCACCCGCAATCGCATGGGCATGGTCGTGCTTAACGCCGACAGGCAGGTCGGCAATGGCGTGACCCTGCGCGCCAATGCGTTCTGGCGGACGATCCGCACCAGTACGCTCAACGGTGACGTCAATGACGATGCGCTTGGCGAAAATCTCTATCAGCCCAACGCGGCAGAGCGCGCAGCGCTGGCGGAGGCGGGCTACCGCGGGTTCCCCACGTCGGGTGAGACGCAGGGCAACACCGCGTTCCCCAAATGGCGCTGCATTGCCAACGTACTGCTCAACAGCGAGCCTAACGAGAAATGCAATGGCATCCTCAATCGCTCGCGCACCCGGCAGCACGAATGGGGCGGTACCCTGGAGGCCGCGATCGACCTGAAGACCGGCAGTATCGGACACGCAGTGGTCGTGGGCGGCTCGTGGGTGAGAGGCACCGCGGATTTCGGGCAGACCAGCCAGTTCGGATACCTCATGCCCGATCGGACCGTGACCGCAGTTACGGGGCCGGGGGCTTTCGCCGATGGCACGCAGGACTCTGAAAACGCATTCGATGCGCGGGTTGATCTCCACGCCACGACCTCGACGCTGTCTGCCTATGCGCTCGACCAGGTGACGCTCGGCGGGCCTTTCTCGCTCGATCTGGCCGGCCGCTACGACCGCGTGGCCGTCCGCAATCGCGATCGCATCACGCCGGGTGGCGGCACCGGATCGCTCGACAGCAGCCCGGTCTACCAACGCTTCAACCCCGCGGTTTCGCTCCATGTCCGCAGTGCCGGCGGTAGCGGATTGACGCTGTCGTGGAGCCAGGCGGCGCGCGCGCCGTCGGCGATCGAACTGGGATGCTCCGACCCCGAAAGCCCCTGCCGGCTGCCCAACGCACTCGCCGGAGACCCGCCGCTGCGGCAGGTCATCGCGCGCACGCTCGAGGCGCGCGCAGATGTGCAGCGCGGCATCCTGCACGCCCGCGCCAGCGTATTCCGAACCGACAGCAGCGACGACATCCTGTTCGTCAGCGACAACGCATCGGGCTATGGATACTTTCGCAACTTCGGCAAGACCCGGCGACAAGGCATTGAATTGTCGGCAGATGCCAAAGTCCAGAATTGGACGTTCTCGGCAAGTTATGCCTATCTCGATGCGACGTATCGCAGCCCCGAGGTGGTCAACGGATCGGCCAACAGCAGCAACGACGGGCCTGGGCCCGGCTTCGATGGAACGATCGACATTCGCCCCGGCGACCAGATCCCGCTCCTGCCCCGCCATACCGCCAAGGCGGCGATCGGTTGGCAGGCAGCGCCCTGGCTGTCGCTCGACCTCGATGCCGTGGCCGTCTCGGGTGTCTGGGCACGCGGCAACGAGAACAATGCGCACCAGGCCGATGGCACGGTGTACCTTGGGCCGGGACGGACCGCGCCCTATGTGGTCGTCAATTTCGGCGCGACGGGCCGGCTGCGCGAGGGGCTGAGCCTATTCGCGATGGTCCGCAACGTCCTCGACAAATCCTACGCCACGGCAGCACAACTCGGCGCCACGGCCTTCGATGCCGGTGGGCGGTTCGTGGCACGGCCTTTTGCGGGTCCGGTCGTGGATGGCGAGCGGCCCTTGCTGCAGAGCACGTTCTTTGCGCCCGGCGCGCCGCGCTCGATCGAAGTGGGCGCGCGCGTTCGTTTCTGATCAGGAGTTGCGACGGCACGTGACGCCGCAGCCGACATGGTATGTCGTACGGAGCCGGCTGGCTGCAATGTCGTAACCATTTGAAGACCCTTTCGTGGCATATCGACGACATGAGGGAAGGGGTCATCAAATCAGGCGCGCGCCGATCGCAGACGGCAAGGCTGCACAAGGCGCTCGCCGCGCTGGCGATCGCGTTGTTCTGCCTCGTCTGCACGCCGGCCCAAGCGAGCGGGAACGATGAAATCTCGCCGATGGGGGCGGCCCAGGCGAACCTCGAATGGGTCCCGGTCGACACCCTGTGCCATGCCACGACCGCGATTCCGGCCGCGAACGCCCGCGATCACGGTGATCCGGCGCACTATGCCTGTACGGGCGAACCGTCCGGCTACCAGCACGGAAGTCTGTGGCTGCGCGGCGGGCCCGAGGTCGTGGCCAAGGGCGGCAAGGCGCCGGTCCTGATGATCCACTACTCGCGCTTCGACACCTTGCTGGTCGGATTTCGCTATGCCGACGGGTCGCGTGACTGGCAAAGTGTGAAAGCCGGCGATTTCGGCACACACTGGCGGCTGGGTGGGCAGATGGCCTTCACGCCCGACGCCCGCAGCGCACCGCTGGTAGGCGTAGACCTGCGGTTCGACCGGTTGGGCGCGGCCGACATGCTGCGCATCCGCATGCTGGAAAGCGCGCAGGCCGACATCCAGTCGATCGCCATTGCCAGCCTGACCGGCGCGTGCCTGATGCTCTTGCTGATCGGCGCGATCTACAACGGCGCGCTGGCGCTGGCGGTGCGACGGCAATTCCCAGCGTGGCAGGCCGCCTGGTCCGCAACGATGCTCGCATGGGGTGCGTTGTGGTCCCAGTTCCATCTGTTCTTCCTGCCTGCGATGGCCGGTACGATCGCGGCGCAGATCTGCACGCCGTTGTCGTGTTTCGCCATGCTGTTCACCACCACCAGCATGGTCAGCGCGCTGGAGCCGGGGATGACTCCGCTTTGGCTGCGCCGCGTGATCCTCACCAATGCCGTTGGCCTGGCACTGCTCGGCATTCCTCTCGGGTTCATGCGCAGCGGGCCGATGTCGGCCTGGGCCGCCGCAATTGGAGTATTCGTCCTCCTGCTTCTCGTGCTGACCGTCGCCTTGCTGGCGATCGCGTGGCGGCGCGGCAGTTCGGCAGCGCGCGCGTTCGTCGGCGCCTGGGCGCTGCCGATCCTCGTCATGGGCCTTTCGGGCTTTGTCGATACATCGCGCATCCTGTGGGGCGGCGGCGCCCAGATGCTGGTCCTGCTGTCGGCCTCGTTCCAAACTGTATGGCTCTCGGTCGCCGCGACACGCCGTTTCACGCGGATGCGGATCGAGCGCGATCGTGCGCTGATCGCGCAAGCCGCAGCGCAGGAGCAGGCCCGCCGCGACCCGCTGACGGGCCTGCGCAACCGGCGTGGCCTGATCGAACGGATGGCGCCGATGTTCGAGGATGCGGGCGAAGTGGGTAATGCCGCGATGCTGCTGCTCGATGTCGATCATTTCAAGACGATCAACGACACGCACGGCCATGACGCCGGCGATGCGGTCCTGGTCGCGCTTGGCGAGCGCCTTGCGCGGTGGGATGAAGGCCTGTGCACCGTCGGCCGCGTCGGCGGCGAGGAATTCGCCTTGGTCGCGCAGGGCATGGGCCGCTTCGCCGTCCTGCAGCTTGCGGAAAGCGTGCGCAGCGCCATTGCCGCCTGCGACTTCGGCGCGGTGCTGGGCGAAGGCGGCGTGACGGTCAGTGTCGGGGTGGCTATGCTGTCACCCGGCGACGATTTCACCACGCTGTACCGCAAGGCGGACGCTGCGCTCTATGCCGCCAAGCGTCAGGGGCGCAATCGCGTGGTTCTCGCGCCCACGGCCGACCTTGCCGTGACGCCGCCGCGTACCACCAGCGCGTTCGGCTGAGCGCGGCCGGAGGATCACTGCGCGAGTGGGCCGATGCCGAGGCCGCGACGGTACTGCATCACTACGGACTGCCGCACGGGGGCATCGCCGACGGTCACCGCCGTCTTGGCAAACGGCGGCTTCAGTTTAAGCAGCGAGAGATGCGGATTGCCGGTAAATCCACCGCCGTCGTTCCAGTCCGAGGCGTGATTGTCGTTGGCATCGTGACGGATCGCCACGGAATACTCGCCCGGTCGCTCGATCGGGAAACAGAACTGCATCGGGCCATCGTGGCGGCGAATCTGCTCGATCCGCATGGTCCATGCACCCTTGGCGAGGAATTTTGCGGCGCCCGGACCATACAATTGGGCGCGGACCGTGCCGGTCGTGTTGCTGAACCCGGTGACGGTTACCGTCAGGCTCCGCCCTCCCGGGGCGCAGGCACGGGGCGGGGTTCGGGTTTCGCCGGTGGTTTGCGCCTGAGCGACGAGCGACGTGGCGCCCAGCAAGCCCGCGGCCAGCGCGAGCGATGTCGTGAATTTGCGGATCATTGTGGCTATCCTGTTCCGAGGCGCCCGGCGAAGGGCATTTGCGGGTTGCAATTTGGGCACAAGTGAAGGACCGCGGCGGCGATGTCTGACGAGATCCTGTTCCTGTTCAATCATGATGCGCCGCATCAGGTGGCGCATATTGCCGGCATTGCGCGGGCACTGGCTGAGCGGGAACCCGACCGCACCATCACTTGCGCGACGGCGACGAGCGCGATCCGCGACAGGGTCGAGGCGGTGCTCGGCGCGCGCGTGACGGAGCAGGTCAATTGGCTCGATATCGCGCTGCCGGCCTGGCTCGAGAACGCGCTGGCCTTGCCCAATCGCGTGGGACCGGTTCGCCGCGTCATGCGCCTGCGCCATCACGCCCGCCGCATCAATGCCGCGGCGGTGGTCGTCAGCGCCGAGCGCACCTGCCTGTCGATCCGCGATCCCGCGGGCCAGGCGCAGTTCGCCTATGTGCCCCATGGCGCCGGGGATCGCATGGTGTCCTACCATCCCGACAAGGGCGGGTTCGACCGCATCCTGGTGAGTGGGGAAAAGACCGCGCGCGAGATGATCCAGCGTGGTGTCGCACCGGCCGAGCGCCTGCGCGTGGTCGGTTATCCCAAGTTCGACACCATCGACCTTAACCGGCGTGAGCGCCTGTTTCCAAACGACAATCTTGTTCTGGTCTATAACCCGCATTTCGACCCGCTGTTGTCCAGCTGGTACGATCATGGGCCGGCTCTGCTCGACTGGTTCGCAGGTTCGGCCGGGCAGAACTACAACCTGATTTTTGCGCCACATATCATGCTGTTCCGCAAGAAACTGCATATCTCGCTCGAATATCGCACGGCGCGGCTTTGCCCCGACATCGCCCCGCACTGGCGGACTGCACCCAATATCCTGATCGACACCGGCAGCACGCGGCTGGTCGACATGACGTACACCCTGGCGGCGGATGCCTACGTCGGCGACGTGTCGAGCCAGGTCTACGAGTTCCTCGTGCATCCGCGCCCGCTGCTGTTCATCGACGCCTTCTCCCGCGATCCCCGCTCGCGCGAGGGCGCCTATCCGGCCTGGCGTGGCGGGGAGGTGGCACGCGACGCGGCGGGTCTTGCCGCGCTGATACCGGGGCTGTGGCAAAGGCAGGCGGCCTTGCACGAGACGCAAGCCGCGCTCTTCGCCGACACGATCTCGCATCAGCCCGGCCATCCCGCCGTGCTCCGCGCCGCCGATGCACTGATCGAGCTGGCCGCCAGCCCGCGCGCCCGGACGCCACGATGAGCCTGCGGGCCAGGGCAGGGGCCGTCGCCCGCAATCTCGGGTGGCTCTTGGCCAGCAATGCGCTGATGGCGGTGCTGTCGCTGGTCTACATCGGCATTGCGACGCGCACGCTCGGCCTTGCCGACTTCGGCCGCTTCGCGCTGATCACCGGTACGGCTCAAACGCTGGCAACGCTCGTCAGCTTCGAGACGTGGAAGCTGGTCGTGCAATACGGCCTGGCGCACGAGGGCGCCGGGCGGGAGGCGGCGCTGGCGCGGCTCGAGCAGGCGGCGGTGCTGATCGAGGCGGCCAGCACCCTGCTCGGCATTGTCGTGGTCACGGTGATATGCCTGGCCGCGCCCGCGCTGTTCGGCCTGGATCCGGCGGTCGTGCCCTTTGCGGCGGGCTATGCGGTGGTGCAGCTCGTGACGCTGCGCTCGACCCCCACCGGCATTCTGCGCATGCACGACCGCTTTCGCCTCGCCGCGCTCGCTGACAGCGTGCAGCCGCTGATGCGTCTTGCCGGTGCAGTACTGGTCCAGCGGTTGGCGCCCGGCCTCGTCGGCTTCCTGGTGGCTTGGGCCGTCGCCGAACTGATGACATGGGCGGCGACGTGGGCGCTGGCCGCCCAGACCGGCGCCCTGCGCCGCGTCTGCGGGCCCCGGCCGGATTTCGCGACGATCCGCCATGAAAACCCAGGGCTGGTGCGCATGCTGCTGGGGGCCAACGGGCAATCGAGCCTTGGCCTCGCCGCCCGGCAATTGCCGCTGCTGATGGTGGGCGGATTTGCCGGCCCGGCTGCGGCCGGCGCGTTCCGCCTCGCCGCGCAACTGGCCAATGCCCTGTCCAAGCTGTCGATCCTGCTGACCCGCGCCGCCTTTCCCGAGATGGTCCGTGCCATACGCAGCGCCTCGCCGGCGGTCTTCCGTCGCGGGGTTGTGCGCGTGGCGATCGCGTGCCTTGGCGCCGCCGGCCTCGTCATGGGGCTGGTCGCGGCTTGTGGCCACCAGTTGCTGGTGCTCGTGGGCGGCACCGCGTTTGGTGCCGGGTACGTCTATCTGTTGTGGCTGGCCGGGGCCGGCGCGATCGAACTGGCCGCCGCCGCGTTCGAGCCGATCCTGCTGTCCGTGCATCGCGCGGTTTCGGCGACTCTCGCCCGCGCGGGAGCGGTGGCTTTCCAAATCGGGCTGATGCTCGTTCTGATGCCGCGGATCGGTGCGCTGGGGGCGAGTATCGGTGCATTCGCCGGCTCGGCTGCGGCGAGCGTCCTGCTCGGCGTAGTGCTGTGGCGCTATGCGTTGCGCCATGGAACAGGGGCGCAGGCGGCGTCGTGAACCGGCCAAGGTGCCGGGCCTCAGCGCGACAGGATCTGCCGCACGAGCGCCAGATCCTCGACCTTGTCGACGTCGACCGCCGCCAGCCCGTGGGGCGTTGCGACTGCCTCGATCACTACGCCGGCCTTGCGCCCGAGGTGGGCAACCGCGTCCGCCAGCGATAGCCGCCCGGCCAGATAGCGCAGCAGCAGTCCGGGGCCGAGCCGACGCACGATCCGCCAGGGACGCTTGCGGTCACGCTCCACCGCCTGCCACAAGGCAAAGGCTGCCGCTGCCGCTGGGGTGCGGAACACGAACAGATTGCAGCCCGACCATTCCCCGTCGGCGAAACGCAGCCATGTGCGCTGCGTCTGCGGCACGGCCGCTTCGACCACGTCACGACGCGCGAGCAGGACGGCCACGTCGCTCGTCGGCTGAACGGTCTGGCGGAAATCCTCGATCCATTGGCCCTGAAGCAGCGGATGATCCGAGGTGGTCAGCAGCATCGGCGCACCGAGAGCGGCGAATCCACGCGCAGCGCTTTCGCTCGGCCCGGATGCGGCCGGTATGATCACGCAGCCCTGCGCTTCGGCGAGCGCAATGGTGTCCGGGTCCGAGGCGACGACGCCGATCCGGTCGGCGCCCGCTTCGCGAACAGCGGCGATCACGCGGCTGAGCATTGCTTGCCCGGCCACGTCGACCAGCGCCTTGGCGCCAAGGCCTTCGGCCCGCGCCACCGGGTCTCCGCCGGGCCGAGATCCCGCCAGGATGAGGGCGGAAAAGCGGTTCACGCCCGGCGTGCCTGCCACAGTTGGTGGAGCACGCCCGGTGCGGCGAGGATCGGATGGCGTTCGCGCCACGGCGTCAGCGCAATGCTGAGGCCCGAGTGCCGCTCGATCTTCCACAGGGCGTATCGGGTTGCCCCGTCGAACGTGAAGGCCGCCTTGATCAGGCGGAGCGCATTGAGCGGCTTTCCGAGGCGGCGACGCCAGGCCCATTCGCGGCGCCATTGCGCACGTTGCGTGTCGCTGACTTGCGGCACCAGCAAGCCATCGCGGCTTTTCACGACCACGGGCAGGGCACGCCACGCCAGTGGCAGCATCGCGCGGAAATGATCGGGTGCGCTGTCGATGATGGTGCCGGCGCGGGAGGCCGGCTCGACGCGTAGTTCTGCCTTGTAGGTCTGGCGGAACAGCGCGAGCCACCAGTCGTCGGGCATCCCCTCGCTGGGGCCGAGCGCCAGAGCAAAGCGCGATGCGGTCATGATCGCGGCAGCGACGGCCCGGCGCACGCCCTGCGCGACGAACTCGTTGCGCGCATAGAGCAACCTGCTGGGCTGGCAGAACCGCGCCCAGACTGTCGTATCGACGCCGCGGCCCTGGGTGGCCCGGCGGAACTGCGCCAGCGACATGACGGCGACCTTCGCGCGCACTGTCGCTCCGCCGAGCTGGATTTCATGATAGCCGACGTCGGGCCAGATCACGGCGCCAAGACCGCGCATCGGGCGCTCGTGCAGCACGTAGAAGTCGACCAGGCCCTCCAGGTCATTGCGACGCAGGTTCGATCCGTAGAACAGCACCGCATCGCCGCCGAGACGGTCGGCGAGGATCCGGGCGGCCTCGACGATCTCGCGGCGCGCGGGTTCGGCCAGCATCGTGGCCACGGCCTTGCTCAACATCGGTGGTGTCCTCGGATGGAAATCAAGCGGCGGGGGCCGGGACGACGAAGGCGATCGGGCGGCCCTCGCTGACGACGAGGTTGCCACCCGGGAACTGTTCGCCATCGAGGATGAAGCCCCGGTCGAGCGACAGGAACACGCGGTCCGCGTCGCGACGCACGTAGCCGTCCGCCTCGAGGGGGGGGTTTCGCGGCCTTTCATCACGGGGAGGAAATGGCGGAACAGTGCGCGCGGCGGGGCCTTGACGGTCAGGAACTTGAGCCCGTCGCGAACCTTGCCGAACGGCCGCAGCCCGACCGGCATGCGGCGCAGAGTCGAGGCCAGCAGCAGATAGACCCGAACCGCCATGATATCGACGCCGTTGCGCGAGATGCGCGCCATTTCACCGCGGCGCCAGCTGTTGCGCGCGCCGCCGAACATGCTCTTGAGCAGCGCCGTGGCCAGCGTGACGAAGACCGCGAAGCTGTTGAAGACGCCCTTGCTGTGGACGCGCTGCGCCAGCATCGTCGCGCGGTTGAACACGCCGAGGCCGAAGATGAAGCCGAGCTGGTCGGGGAGGGCGCGGTTGTTCCAGTGGATCTGGATCGGCGCACGGTCCATGACCTGGTCGGCTAGGTGGGCGCGGATGGCATCGCCCAGGCTCCAGTGCGCCGGCAAGCCAAGGTCGATAGCCAATGCGTTGGTCTTGCCCGACGGGATCACCGCCACGCGCGGCATCTCGGCGCCGAATACCCCGTGCGCTACGCTCAGGACATCGCGGATCGTGCCGTCACCGCCGTCAATCACCAGCAGGTCCACGCGCTCCTGCGCGAACTGGGTCAGGATGCCGACCAGTTCGTTGCGCGATGCGGGCTCCCGCTTGAACACGAAGGCCTCGGGGAGCTCGGTGGGGCGCGAGCCGCCGTGGTTGCGGTGGCTGCGCGGGTTGGCGATCACGCCGACGCGCGGCACCACGCGTGCCGCCTCGCGTGGCACGAAATCCTCAGGGCGAATGGTGGTGAGCCCGCCGCCGGCGGGGCCGAATTCCTGTTTCATCTCCGCTCGATCCAAATCCCCGCAGCCCGCGCAGTCGGCGGAGTGCGGCACGTGACGGTCCAGTCACTCAATGGTGGCGGCAACGCGCGAAACCAAGATGAGTTTCCAAAAAAAACTGAAAAATGGATTTTTTGGAGTGGCGCATCAGAATGCGTCAGCGCCCGCTATCGTTCCCCGCGCCTATGCGATGCAGGCGATCGGGATGGAGTGGCCGGGCCAGTGCTTCTGCATTGGCCCACGCGTCGGTTAGCCAGCGCGCCTGCTCGCGCGGCGTCAGCAGCAACGGTGCGGTCTGGGGCAGGTCAGCCGGCCCAGACAGGCGGTCGACGGCCACCGTGACGATGGCGAAACTCGGCACCTCGGAATCGCGCCAGATCCCCGCCAGCGCCATGATCGGACCCTCGGTAGACGCCCACCAGCGGCCTCTGCCGCCCAGAGCGAGGTGGGTTGCCGGCACGAGGCAACGGAACTGCGTGTGGCGCAAGGTGCCGATCCAGAACGGGCTCTCGAGATTGCGCAGCGTGGTCACGACGTGAGGATTCGCGCTGTGGGGCGGGGGCGGGACGCCAAACTGACGCGGCACCAGGCGCCTGCGTCCGTCGCGTCCCTTGATCACGACCGGGGCATAGCTCCCGGCCGTTACCGTGCCGCCTTCCCAGGGGTCGTTCCCGGCATCGGCGCCAAGCGCATCAGCGATCGTGCGCGCCGGAGCGTCGAGAACATAGGACAGCGACATGGGTCATCTTTGTGCGCCACCACGCGCTTTGCCAAGCCTGTCGCCGTTCGAACCGGCAAAAGCGCTTGCCGTGCGCTGTGTGATGGCCGATGCCCGTCGATCCCCTCCCGTTCGGCACCCGGCCCCGGGAGACGTTGCGGCAGGAGGTTCGACGATGAGCGTGGCATTTCGGCGCGAGACCGATGACGAGCATCTCGAGCCAAGGTTCGAATTGCCGATCCCGCCGGGTCCAAACCTCGTGACCCAGAAAGGCTTCGCGCAGATTGCGGCGCGGGTGACGGAACTCGAAAACGCGCTGGCGACCGCGGAGGACGACGAAGTCCGCAAGGCGATCCGGCGCGACCTCAGGTATTGGTCGACCCGTCAGGCAAGCGCGCAGGTCATGCCGCCGCCCGGCGACGACGTCGTCGCGTTCGGCAGCGTCGTTCGGCTCAACCACAACGGGCGCGAGCGTACAATCATGCTGGTGGGGGACGACGAGGCCGACCCTGCTGCGGGCCTGCTGTCGTTCACGGCGCCGCTGTCGCGGGCGATCATGGGGGCTGAAGCGGGAGAGACCGTCGATTTCGCCGGAAAGACCGACGCGGTGACGATTCTGGAGATCAATCCTGCCCTGGAAATCAATCTCGAGCCGTAGCGCGATCGATCATGTCGAGGAAATTGCGGGCGGCGTCGCGCTCGCGCAGGTCCGGAAAGGCGACGTCGAGATCGGGCGCGTTGCCGAGCATGACCATCAGGCTCCACAGCGCGAAGCGGCGCGCCGGGTCGGTTTCCAACCCGAAGTCGACGGAAAGGCGTTCCATGCCCGCGGCCAGCGCACCCGGTGAGGCCGATGCAGGATCGGCATCACCGAAATAGCGGCGCATCTGGTCGTCGAAATCCACGGAACGCCTTTGTCGCAGACGATGCTGGCGGCTATCAGCCGTTCAGCTTGTCCTTCAGGGCCTTGGCCGGCGCGAAGCTGAGCTTGCGCGAAGCCGCGATCTGGATCGGTTCGCCGGTCGAGGGGTTACGGCCTTCGCGAGCCGGCACGTCCTTGACCTTGAACTTGCCGAACGCGTTCAGCGAGATTTCTTCGCCCTGGGTCGCGGCGTCGGCAATGGCGGCGAGAACAGCATCCACCGTCTTGCGGACTTCGGCCTTGGCAATGCCCTGGCTGGCGGCGACGGCATCGACAAGTTCAGTAGTGTTCATGGTAGCGTTTCTCCAAAATGCCGACGCGGACTAACGCCCATTTTCGCCGCTGTAAATCGGGGGATGGTCGAGAAACCATGGGATTGCGCCGGGTTGCGGGCCCTGCTCTCCCTTCGGAGCGGGCGCAGGGCATGGCGGCCGGGGTTCAGGGCCTGCCGTTTCATCGCGTTGCAGCATGCGCCGTGCCGCATGTGGCAATCCCGACACCGGGCCGAAAATAACGCAGCCGATATGGCGGCGATTGCACCGCCCATCGAGCGAAAGGTTGGCAGAGAATTCAAGTCTATGCGCTATATAACTGATTATACGCGATATTGATTGCTGAAACTGCAATGGCGCTGCGCGTCGCGTGCGTGACCGGACCCTCCGAGGCGGGAAACGCCTATGCGTGGTAAAACCCAGCGTTTATCGGGGTTCGTGCATATTCTTGAGCAGGTGCGGTGCTGGCGGTCGCATGCGGTACGGTGCTTATAAATGCTGCACCACAATGGTGAAAATTCTGTGGGCAGAACCCTGCCCATCGCGGCTATTGCCCGGGTCAGGCTGGCCTTGTTCGCACCGGCAAAAAGGCGTGGAGGATCGCCATCAGGTCGTCCGCCCCGCTTTCGCGCGCCCACATCCGCGCGATGGTGGCCGCGAGGTAGGTCGAGGTTCCATCATAGGCCAGCGACCAGCCGGTGAAGATTCGGTCCGGTCGCGTGCCCTCCGCGACGATGGAAAGGTCGGTGTGGCGCCGATCTGCACCGATGCGGTCCTGAAGGCGTTGAAGGGCATCGGCAGGCCCCTCGATGTATTGCGCGAAATGTTCGCCGGTGAACAGCAGTGCACCGCTGATGCCGGCATGGAAGTTGGACAGCCGTGCCCGCCGCACGATGTCGTCGACGGCGCCCACGCTCCACGACACGGGCAGGATGCACCGGCTCACATAGGCCCAATGCCGGCACTGCGCCTCGGAGGCGGTGCCGGTGGGCGCGGCACCATGCGTGGTCACGCCGCGTCCAGTCCTTGGTCGAGGATGCCGGTCAGCAGCGCAAAGCGAATCAAGGCTGCAAGATTGTCCATCTGCAGCTTGTGCATGATGTTGCCGCGGTGCATCTCGACGGTTCGGACGCCGATCTTGAGCCGTTCGGCAATGGCGCGATTGGTGAGGCCGGCGACGACCCCGCGCAGCACTTCCTGCTCGCGCGGCGTCAATTGGGTGGTCATCGCCGTGGCTTGGCCGACGCGCTGCTGCCGCACGATGCGCGCAGGCAGGACCGCGAAGGCATGGTCCAGAACATCGCGCAATTCGGCCGTGCTGGCAGGAATGTGCAGGAAATCGATCGCGCCGGCGCGCAGCGCCTGGACCGCCGCGCGGACGCTGGCTTCGGTATCCATGATGATCACGGACATTTCGGGGCGCCGTTCGAGTACGGATTGCACCGTCGACTGGATGTCGCGGGCCATGTCCGTGGCTTCGCGCTTCGCTTGCCCACTCTCATCGCCTTGCAAGCGATAGGCGAGCAGCACGCATCCGGCCGGCAGGTAACCTGCCGCATCGGCGAAGTCCGACATCGAGGCGAAAGGGTGGGCTTCCAGCCCCAGTTGGCGTAGCTGTTTTGCGAGGTCGCGACGGTGTACGGCGTCTCCGTCGACGACATGCACGTTGCGTTGCCCCAGGTTTAATCCGCCCATTTGCCCCAAATGCCTACAAATTCTTAATCTTATAGAGAAAGCGTGTGTAGTTGGAGATGACGCAAACCAATACCGTATCGCTACGGGAAAATACCGAGACGACTGTGGTTTGGCCTAAATCGCGCTGAAAAAGCTGTCGGCATTTGCGAAATACATCGCAGCAACGAGCCATAATCTGGCAAGGAAAGGTCCGGTTTCGCCGGCACGGACAGTGCTGCGTCGGCGAAACCGGGGCCAATCCACGGCAGACCGGGGGGAGGGTCTTGCCGATATTGGACCGACGCGCAGGGGGGGCGCCGTACCTTGAATGTCCGCTGGCCTTGGGGGGAGGGGGAAACCGGCCTGGGGGGAGGCTGGCTGGCCAGGGCATTCAATACCAATCAGTATATAAACGAAGCCCGGCGTGGTCAACCTCTTCGTGGACGGCAGATAGAGCCAAAAGCCGAGGTATTCAGCGACCCGGCCAGACCGCAAGTGCGGCCTCGGACGCACCGCGCATGGTCTCGTCGCTGGCGCCGGAACTGGCCATGACGCTCAAGCCATTGAGAATGCAGATGCACAGGGCGCCGAGTGAGTGACCGTCATGGCCGGGGGGGGATGTCGCCGTCGGCCTCGGCGCGATCGAAACGGCGCATGATCGCGTCGTTGTAAGCGGCGCGGCGCGCCTTGATTTCATCGCGCATCTCGTGGTCGAAGGTGCTCGACGCGACCGCACTCATCACACCAAGGCATGCCCGCTGCGACTCGTCGCCGGTGATCAGCACGAGGGCGCGATGCAACAGCTGTGACATTGCGCCGCGCGCGGTTGGCTCGTCGAGACCGGCAAGCACGTAGTTGAGCTTGTCGCGCTCGTAGAGATCCAGCGCCTTGCGAAACAGCGACTCCTTGTTTCCGAAGCAGGCATAGAGGCTGGGGCGGGTGATGCCCATCGCCTCGGTCAGTTCCGACAGCGAGGCGCCATCGTAGCCTCGTGCCCAGAAGACCTTGAGCGCCGACATCAATGCCTGGTCGGGATCGAATTGGCGCGGGCGTCCGCGCGTGACGCATTCGGTGGGCACTGTCGGGGTGGAAGCTGTCGCGTTCATCGTACCGTCCAGCATAGAAGGGCATCGCCGCCCCGTCCATTGTCGTGCGTGTCACAGGAACAGTGCGTCGTCATCCTCCTGTTGCGGACAGCCGCTGACGGACGCGCTCGGGCCGGCATATGGCCCTGCCAGCGCGCGAAAGCGTTCATGGACCTGGCGCTCGCCCGCCATGGTATAGCTGCGCGCGATGACGTCCATGACAGCCCCGGCCGCATCTTCGGCGCCAGGTTCGCCAGCCCCCGATGCTGCCGTTCCTAGCGCATTCACGAGTTCGCTCGCCCCGGCGCCCACCGCCTCGACCCGCGTCGCCAGCTCGAGGCTGATCTCGAGGGCATCGCGCGTTTCGTCGATCATCCTCACGATCGTGTCGCCCTGCTCGGCGGCCACGCACAAGGCCCGTTCGGTGCTGCCGGCTGCGTCGCGGATCATCGCCAGCGACTGGTCGAGGTCTTCGCCCGTACCGCCGCTGGCCGGGCCCGATGCGGCATCGTCCATCGCCTTTGCGCAACCCTGCAGGTCGTCGGCGGCGGCGGTGATGCTCGTCACCGCCTCGTCGAGTTGCTCGGAATGGGTGCGGATCTCGTTGGCGATGACGGTCATGGGCCGGCCGATCACCTCGACCCGGCGGCACGAGAGACCGATGTTGATCGCCATCAGCTGCACGTCGATCCGCAGGGCGCGGATGGCCGTGGCACGAGAGGTGAGATCGCCCACGGTGTCGACGATCAGCCCGAGGGTTGCGGCGGCCTGTCGATCGGCCTTCTGCAACTGCGCGATCATGGCAGTCGCCTCGGTGATCCCGGCCTCCAGCTGGCGTAGGAACCCGGCCTCGGCGTTGTGCTCGCCGCCGGGTGAATCAGTGCGTGTCTGCAAGGCAACGAGTCGGCGCGCCTGCGGCTCGAGCTCGCGCAGCGAGGCTACGAGCACTTGCGTCTCCCGGCGGAAGTCTGAGGCCGTGTCGTCGAGCTGGGCCTGGATCAATGCAAGTACACGCGCACAGGTGGTGGCCGCGACACCGTTGCCCTCGTCGCGATCGAGATGTGCGTCCAGTGTCTCGCAGGCGGCAAGGATGTGCTCGAGCCGCTGGCGCGCGATGTCGCCGATCTGGATGGCGCCGAGCACGGTGGCGACGCGGCTCTGGATCACGGCGGCGGCTTCGGCCACGGCCTTTGCCGTCGCAGCCAAGGCGTCCTGATGCTGCTGCAGGGCGGCGGAATCGCGGATCAGGCGATCGGGCACTTGCGGCACCACCCGGGCGCATTCGCTGGCCAGCCGTTCGTCGGACCGGACCATGCCGACGAGGCTGCGTTCGAGCTCGGCAAGTCGGGCATGGAAGCCCTCGGCATCGGCCTTGCCGGCGTTGAGCTTGTCCGCCATCAATTCGGCGAAGTCGACGAATTCACGCGCGCCGCCCGCGGTGATCTTGACGTTCATGCCATAGATCCGCAGCGCCTCGAGCGTGCGCATGAGATCGCCGACCTGGTCGGTGAGCGCGGCCGAGATCCGGCGGATGCGGGCGACTTCACTGCGGCGGCCGGCGACCTGGCCGGTCACCTGGTGCAACCGACCGGCGGCTGCAGTAAGCTTACCGACCGCGCCGTTGCCATCGCCGGCATGAAGCGCGGCGCTGATCGTCCCCAAGGTGCCGAGCATGGCGGCGATCGCGCTCACCGTCTGCTCCAGCGCCGCGCCGATGCGGGTGAAGTGATCGTCGAGCCCGGCGAGAACGTCGGCGAGCTGGGCGCGCACGGTGGCGGTGCGGGGCAGCGCCGTCGGCCCACCACTGTGGTGGGCATCACCCTCTGGCGGAAAAGGTGGCAGATCAGGCAGCGGCGCCAGCTGGGGCGCCATCCGGGGCATGGTCAACGGGCGGTTTCCTGCATCAGGCTCTGGGCTATGGCGCCCAACGGAGCGACGCGATCGACGGCGCCGCGCGCGATGGCTTCCTTGGGCATGCCGAACACGACGGAGGTCGCCTCGTCCTGCGCGATGGTGCGTGCGCCGGCCTGCTTCATCTCCAGCAAGCCGCGCGCACCGTCGTCGCCCATGCCGGTCATGATGATGCCCAGCGCGTTGCTGCCGGCGCAGCGCGCGGCCGAGCGGAACAGCACGTCGACCGAGGGCCTGTGCCGGCTGACCAGCGGCCCGTCGCGGACCGAGACGCAATAGCGCGCGCCCTGGCGGTCGAGCAGGGTGTGCCGTCCGCCCGGCGCGATGAGGACATGGCCGCGCATGACGGTGTCGCCATCCTCCGCCTCCTTGACCGACACTTCGCACAGGCTGTCGAGCCGGGCGGCAAATGCACGGGTGAAGTGCTCGGGCATGTGCTGGACGATGACGATGCCGGGCGCATTGGCGGGAAGGGCGACGAGCATTTCTCGCAGCGCCTCGGTGCCGCCGGTCGATGCGCCGATGCACACGACCATCTCGGTCGTGCGGCTCATCGCGCGCGTGCCGGCGTTGCGCAGCGGTGGCGGCAGGACCGCGTCGGCGGTCAGGCGGGGCTGGGCAAGTTCTCGCGCGCTTTGCTGGCGCACACGGGCGCGGGCCGCGGCCTTGACCGTATCGCGGATCATCATGCGGCTTTCCGCCAGATGGTCGGCGACGCCGATCCGCGGCTTGAGGATGACGTCGACCGCGCCGGCCTGCATCGCCTCGAGCAGGGTATCCGAGCCAGCCTCTGTCAGGGAAGAGCACATCACCACCGGTATCGGGCACTGCTGCATCAGCTTGCGCAGGAAGGTGATGCCATCCATGCGCGGCATCTCGACATCGAGGGTGATGACGTCGGGCACCTGGTTCTGGATGTGGCGCGCCGCCGCGAAGGGGTCAGCGGCGGTCGCCACGACCTGCAGGTCCGGATCCTCCTCGAGGATCGCCTTCATGGTCTGGCGCACGCTGGCGCTGTCGTCGATGACGAGGACGCGGATGGGAGGGCGGGCCATCGGGTCAGGTCCCCGCATCGGCCATGACCGCATCCTCGCGGCCGAAGATCAGGGCGACGTCGAGGATGACCACGAACCCGTCGCGCTCGCGCACCACCCCGGCGACGAATTCGGACCGCCAGCCGATCCCGATATCGGGCGCCGGCTCTACCCGCGCACCGTCGAGGGTACTCACGGCCAGCACCCGATCGATCACCACGCCGAGCGCCAGCGTGCGGTCGGGGAGGGGAACGTCGAGAATGATGATCCGCGTGGCAAGCGTCGGCTCAGCCGGTGGCAGGCCGAGGCGCCGGCGAAAATCGACGGTCGGTATGCCCTGGCCGCGAACATCGGTAAGGCCGAGAAAGTGATCGGGCCCACCGGGCATGTGGCTGGGCAGTGCGAAGTCGAGGATTTCCCGGACCATGGCGACCGGCACTGCAAAGACCTCGCGGCCCAGACCGAACGTGACGACCTGGACGTCTTCGCGCCTGCCTGCGGCGCTCGTCCGTTCCAGCACGCTCATGCCGCTTTCCTTCCAGAGCCGAGGACCGAGTCGAAAATGACCTCCAGATCGGGCAGCGCGAGCACGGCATCGGGCAGCCGGACCAGCGCCCGAACATAGTCGCGGCGCCAGCGCAGCCCGACCTGGGGCGGGGGCGAGCTGTCTTGCCGGTTGAGGATGGCAACCTCGTGGACCTTGTCCGTCCTAAGGCCGAGTTGCGTGACCTCTCCGGCCAGTTCGGTCTCGATGACGACGATGCGACTGTCGGGCGTCGGTTCGGCAAGCGGCATGTCGAACGCGACCCTGAGGTCCGCGATCGGGATGATCTTGCCACGATAGTTGACGATGCTGGCCACCAGCGGCTCGGACCCGGGCACGAGCGTCTCGGGTAGCAGGTCGACGATCTCGCGGATATGCGTCGCCTCGATCGCGAGGCGTTCGTCTCCGACGTCGAAGGTCAGCACCTCGAGTTGGCCATTGTCGTCCCAAGGCGTGTCGGCGGTGTCGTCCATCGTCAGCCCACGGCCCGCAGCCGCGCCTCCCGGTGCTGGCCCAGCGCGACCAGATGCATGATGTCGAGGATCAGGGCGACGCTGCCATCGCCAAGGATGGTCGCGCCTGAAAAGCTGGTGACGGGGCGATGCACCGCCGACATCGACTTGATTACCGTCTGGTGGCTGCCGATGATCTGGTCGACCACCAGGCCGACGCGTTCGCCGCCCGTGGCGATGACGACGATCTTCTGGTGATCGTCGGGCGCGGACGTGCTGCCGAACAGGTCGCGCAGACGCAGGAACGGGACGAGGGCATCGCGCAGGCGGATCATGCTGCGCCCGCGCGAGCGATCGTCGTCGTGCGCGGTCAGTTCGAGGCATTCCTCGACCGCCGTCAGGGGGATGACGTAGCGTCCCGTCCCGACGCGCACCAGCAGGCCCTCGATGATCGCAAGGGTTAGCGGGATGCGCAGGGTGAAGGTCGATCCCGCTCCGGCCACGCTGGCGATATCGATCGTGCCCCGCAGCCCCTCGATCGTGCGCTTGACGACATCCATGCCGACCCCGCGCCCCGACAGGCTGGTCACTTGCGCCGCCGTGGAGAAGCCCGGGTGGAAGATCATGTGCAGCAAGTCCGGGTCCGACAGGGCCTGGCCGGGCTGGACCAGTCCGTTGGCCTCGGCCTTGGCGCGTACCCGGTCACGGTCGATGCCGCGTCCGTCGTCGGTGATGGTGATAAGCACCTCGCCGCCGGCGTGGGCGGCGGTGAGGGTGACACGCCCCGCTGGCGGCTTGCCGGCGGCGACGCGCTCGGCGGCGGTTTCGAGGCCATGGTCGCAGGCATTGCGGATCAGGTGGACGATGGGATCGGCCAGTTGCTCGGCGACGGTCTTGTCGACCTCGGTGGCTTCCCCGTCGGTGACGAGCTCGATGTCCTTGCCCGTTTCGCGCGCCAGGTCGTGGATCAGCCGGCGAAATCGGCCGAACAGCGTGGCGATCGGCACCATGCGCAGGACCATCATGGTATCGCGCATCTCGCTCACCAGCCGTTCGATCTCCTCGGCGATGGAGCGCAATACGATGGCGTTGCCCGCCGTCACCGAGAACGGACTGTTGGCGAGCTGGGACAGGCGGCTCTGGACGATGACGAGCTCGCCCACGCGGTCCATCAGCACGTCGAGGCGCTCGGCGGGGACCCTGACGCTTTCGCCGGCGCGCGGCACTGCACGGGCGGCGGTTTCCACCTTGTGGGTTACAGGCTCGGACACGGCTGGCGGCGGGAGCGAGGACGGGGCATTCACGGTGTCGGGTACTGAAGGCGTTACCGGCTCGAGCTGCATCTCCATGTCGTCCATGACGAAGATGAAGACGTCCTCGATCGCCTCACGCGGGATCGCCCCGTCGAGCTCGACCTCCCAGCGGATCAGGCAGTGTTGGGGGTTCAACCCGTCGAGCGCGGGCAGATCGCTCGCCAGCGCACGAACGCGGCAAGCGCCGAGACCGCGCAATTCGTCGAGCAGGGCCAGCGGATTGGTGCCGTTCGCCATGGCATCGGGAGGGAGGCGGAAGGCCAGGCGCCAGCCTGCGATCTCCGGGGCGCGCTGACCCGGAGCCGCGTCCGAAATGTCGGGGGAACGGGCAGCAGGGGCGCCGTCTGCCGGAAGCGCGGCGTGCAGGCGCGCAAGAATGGCATCGCTTGCGGCCTCGGGCGCATCGCCATCCACCAGCGCGCGCATGTGGTCCATGGCCGAGAGGATGACGTGAACCAGTTCGGCGCTGGCCTGCGCCTGTCCCTTGCGCACGCGGTCGAACGCCGTTTCGCAGTGGTGCGTAAAGGCGGCAAGGGCATCGAAGCCGAACATCGCGCCCGAGCCCTTGAGTGTATGCAGACCGCGGAAGACGGTGTCGACAAGGTCGCGGTCGTCCAGCTGGATGGCCAGGTCGAGCAGCGCCTGCTCGATCCCGTCGAGCAGGTCGGCCGCTTCGATCCGGAATGCCGCGGCAGGATCCTGTTCGCTCACCGGGCCAAGACTTTCTGGGTGATGCGCAGCAGCTGTTCGGGCTGGAACGGCTTGACCAGCCAGCCGGTGGCGCCGGCGGCCTTGGCCTGTTGCTTGAGGCCGTCGTCGGATTCGGTGCTGAGGAAGATGATCGGCGTGCCCGTCTGGATCGGCAATTGCCGGATCTGCCTGATCATCGTCAGGCCATCCATGTTGGGCATGTTGAGATCGGTGATGATCAGGTCGAAGCGGCAGCCGCGCGCCTTGGCCAGCCCCTCCACGCCGTCGGACGCCTCTGCCACCGTGTAGCCGGCCCCTGTCAGCGCGATGCGCGTGGCGAGGCGCAGGCTGGCCGAATCATCTACAGTCAGGATCGAGGCCGTCATCGGGAATGGTCTCCATGGCACCAGAAATCGCGAAATTCAGGGGAGGGTTCGGTCAGGAAGCCGCCGCGCTCGAGTACGGCGGTGATCGCCGGCCCCGCGGGCGCGGCAAGCGCGAGGGTCTTGTGGCTGCGGGCCGCTTGTCCGCGCGCGGCCTCGAGCAGCTGGACGATCGACAGGTCGGCGTCGACGACCTCGGTGCAATCCACGGTGATCGCATCATGGGTCTCGAGGGCTTCGGCAAGATCGCTCCAGATCGTCGCGATCGTCTGCATGTTCGCCCGGGATCCCAGGCCGACAACGTAGGTCATCACACCCTCCGGCTAGGGCGCCAGGACTACGCCGGTTTTGATGAAGTGCCGGTAAGCCCGGGCATGGGGCACTATGCGTATGTCCATGGCCCGACGCGGCGGCGGCCATGCCGTGGCGGCAAAGCGATGATGAAAACGCATTGTGATTTCGGCGCGCATGGTGGCAAGGGAGCGGCGACGCAGCCGTGAGGTCCCGCCCCGTGAACGATCGCAAGCCCATAGACGCGTCCGCCGCGCTCATCATGCTCGTCCTATGCGCAATCTGGGGCTTCCAGCAGGTGGCCATCAAGCTCGCCGCCGGCTCGATGAGCCCGCTTCTGCAGATGGGCCTGCGTTCGGGGCTGGCGGCGCTCGCGACCCTGGGTGTGATCGCCTGGCGCGGCGAAGGCCATGCTTTCCGGCGCCACACGATCTTGCCCGGGCTGGCGATCGGCGTGCTGTTCGGCACCGAGTTCGTTCTGGGGGGTGAAGCCCTGCGCTTCACCAGCGCGTCGCACACCACGATCTACGTCTATTCCGCACCCATCGCGGCGGCGATCGGCCTTGGCCTGCTGCGCCGCGACGAGCGGCTGCGCGCCGGGCAGTGGCTGGGCGTGGCGCTATCGTTCGTCGGCGTCATCGTCGCCTTCAGTGGCGAGACCGATGCCGCGCGCTATCCCCACATGCGGCTGGGCGACGCGCTGGCCTTGGGCGGTGCACTCGGCTGGGCTTGCACCACGCTGGTGCTGCGCAATTCCTCGCTGGCCAACGCACCCGCGTCGGTCACGCTGTTCTACCAGCTCGCCGGGGCCTTCGTGCTCTGCACCGGCCTTGCGCCGATCATGCACGAGACCGCATTCCGCGTGACGCCTATCCTGCTGGCCAGCATGGGCTTCCAGATCGTCGTCGTGGCTTTCCTGAGCTACCTGGCATGGTACGCGCTGCTGCGCCGCTACAGCGCCGCGCGGCTCGGCGTGCTCAGCTTCATGACGCCGATCTTCGGGGTGATCGCGGGGGTGACGGTGCTGAACGACAAGCTCAGCGGGGCGTTCATCATCGGCGCGGTGCTGATCCTTGCTGGTATCGTGGTGGTCAGTACCGCCGACAGCATTCCGGCCGCAGCCGCGCGGTTGTTCAGGCGGCGCAGCCCCGCTTGAGTTCGGCGATCCGCGCGTCGGCTTCCTGCTCCATCACCTGAAGCTCGGCCATCGTCTTCACCAGAGCGCGCTGCTGGCTTTCCAGCTTGCGCATGCGCGAGCGGATGTGCGCGACGAGATGCTGCAACTGCTCCAACCCGGTATGGTCGACGTCGTAGAGGTCGAGGAACTCCTTGATCTCGCGGATGGTAAAGCCGAGCCGCTTGCCGCGCAGGATCAATTGCATGCGCGCCACTTCGCGCGGCGAATAGATGCGGGTGTTGCCGACCCGCGCCGGCTCGATCAGGCCCTTGTCCTCGTAGAAACGCAAGGTCCGGTGAGTCACGCCGAGGCGCTCGGCCACCTGCTGGATGCCCTGCAGCTGTTCCGGGGCGGATTTGCTCGCTGCGACCTGCGCGGCTTCGCCACGCGTGTCCTCGCCGTTCGTCGGGGGCAGACCGGGCTGCGTCTCGATCATGGTCGCCACTCTACCCCCTTCAACCCGTCCATCGCAACTGCAGCATGAGCCACAAACCAGCAAAACAGGAACATCCGATCCAGATCAAGTGCCGCAACGCCAATTGCCCTTCCGGCCGCTGCGGGCGCACCCCTCAATGTGCGGCTTGCGCCCGCTTGGCCCGCTCTTCCGCAACCAGTTCCTTCTTCGACAGCTTGCCCACCATGGTCTTGGGCAGCGTATCGCGGATCTCGATGCTGCGCGGCACCTCGATCTTGTTGAGATGGCTGCCGAGAAAGGCCAGCAGTTCCTCGGTCGTCACCGTCATGCCGGCGTGCAGCTTGACGAAAAGCTTGGGGCTTTGCCCGCGATAGGGGTCGTCGACGCCGATGGCGATCGCCTCTTCCACGGCAGGGTGGAGGTAGGCCGCTTCCTCGATCACGCGCGGATAGACGTTGTAGCCCCCGCACAGGATCAGGTCCTTCAGCCGGTCGACTAGATAGAGGTATCCGTCCTCGTCGAGGTGCCCGATGTCGCCGGTGCGCAGCGCGCCATCGACGAAGACCTGGGCGGTATCCTCGGGGCGCTGCCAATAGCCGGCCATGACCTGCGGGCCGCGGGCGCAGACCTCGCCGTTGACGCCGGTCGGGAGGAGCGTCTCGGGATTGTCCGGATCGCGGATTTCCAAGATCGTGCCGGGGAAGCGCACGCCGCAGCTGTTCTCGCGGATCTCGCCCTTGAGCAGGTTGCAGGCGATGATCGGCGAGGCTTCGGTCAGGCCATAGCCCTCGACCACGCGCGCACCGGTGCGCTGCTCGAAAGTCTGGCGGACTTCCAGCGGCAGCGGCGCACCGCCCGAGATGCAGGCGTGCAGGCCCGAGAGGTTGGGCACCCTGGCATCTTCCAGCGCATTCATGGCGATGAACAGCGTGGGCACGCCGAAAAACAGCGTCGGCGGCTTGCGGCGGATGGTCGCCAGCATCGCGCCCATCTCGAAGCGGGGCATGAGCACCAGCTCGGCGCCGATCAGGATCGAGAAATCGAGCACGGCGGTCAGCGCGAAGACATGGAAGAACGGCAGTACCGCCAGCGTGCGCTGCGGCTGGGGCAGCGAGCCGTGGATGTGGGCCTGCTGCTGCAAGGCATTGGCCGTCAGGTTGCGATGCGTCAACATCGCGCCCTTGGGCGTGCCGGTCGTGCCGCCCGTGTATTGCAGCACGGCGAGGTCCGAAGGTTGCATCGGTACCGGGGTCGGCGCGTCGCCGCGCGCTACGAGGTCGCAAAACCGCACGTGCAGCGTGTCGTGCGCATAGCGGGCATGGTCGCGCCGCTTGAACAGCCGCCAGCCCAGCGCCTTCATGCGCGGGAGAATGCCGGCCATCGGGCACACGATGATCGACTGCAGCTCGCATTCGTCGGCGACGGCACGGACCTTGCCGTGGATCTCGCGCAGGTCCGGTACCGCCACGATCCGCGCGCCGCTGTCCTTGAGCAGGTGGCGCATCTCGCACTCTGTGTAGAGCGGGTTCATGTTGACGATCACCGCGCCGATCTTGAGCGCCGCGAAGTAGAGCACGATGTAGTAGGGCGTGTTGGGCAGGCACAGCGCGATGCGGTCGCCCTTGCGCACGCCCATGTCCTGGAAACCGCGCGCGGCCCGCTCGACGAGCCGGCCGACGGCGCGATATGTCCAGGTGCGGCCCATGAAATCGATGGCGGGCCGGGCGCCATGGTCACGCACGGCGTTGTCGATGAGGTCGCTCAGCAGCATCTCGGGTGGCGACCAGTCTGGCGCCAGGGTCTCGTCGCAATCGGCGGACAGCGGCACGACGGGATCATGAGAGGCCGGGATCGAGGGGGCAGCGATCATCGCGAACTCCTGGTGGTCGGTAATCAGGCGCGAGGCGTCGTGCCTCGGCTCTTCATGCCGGCCCGCATCGCGGACCGGGGTGGCGCCGGGGGAGGGAGAGGCAACCCCCGGCGCCGAACGGTCAGAACTTCACTCGGCCGCCGAGCGACAGCACGATGACGTGCGCGTCCTGCAACGCACCGTTGACCACGATCGGCGTCTGGACCGGCGTTCCGGCATAGGCAGCGGTCAGGCGATTGACCGGCGCATCGGCGAGCGTGAGGTAGTTGGCCGCCACGTCGATCTTGAACGCGTTGCTGAAGGCATGCGTTGCGCCAAGTGCGTAGTTCCAGCGGCTGCTGTCCGGTACGCGGGCGTCGCGCTCGTTCGGGCGAACCGGCGTCACGTCGCGCTGCACACCGCCGCGGATCGTCCACTTGGGCGAGACGTTGGCATCGAAGCCCGCCGCGAAGGCCCAGGTGTTGCGATAGTTTTCGGGGATCGCGGTGTTGAGCGGCGCGCCCAGCGAGATCTGCTTGAAGCGCGACCAGCCGAAGCGGGTGGCCTGGGCATTGAGGGTCAGCATCGGCGTGACGGCCCAGCGACCGCCGAAGGTCAGCTGCCACGGGGTCGAGAACTGCGCCTGGGTCGACACGGTGCGGTTCTGGGCGGCAAGCGGGCCGAGAAGACCGGCGATCACGACGTCACCGTTCAGGGTGTGCTTGATCGACGACTTGTAGCTGAGACCCACGGTCACGGTCTTGCCGCGGAACTGCGTGCCGGCCGACCAACCCACATCCCAACCCTTGCCCTTCAGCGTCTGGCTGCCGTCGGGCAGCAGCGGCGAGAGGTTGGGCAGGGCATTGCCGAGCGTGGCATCGGCGTGTTCGACGTTCACCGCACCACCGATCGAGATCACCGGCGTCAGCTGCAGTGCCAGCGAGGGCTGGATGTCGATCGTGCGCAGGCTGGTGCGCAGCGCAGTGTAGCGGGCCCAGCTGTTGGCGCTGTATTCGGTGGTGAAGTTGTAGGGCGCGGTCACGGCCAGGCCGAACGCGAGGTTCTTGCCGAGCGAATGCGCGATTGCGCCCGAGGGGACGACGCCCTTGTTGATCGGGTTGCGCGCGCTCTGCTCGCCGCCGACGGGTGCCAGCGGCTGGCCCGGGCGCTTGATCAGCGTGTTGACGTTGTTGACTTCGCCATAGGGCAGGATGCCGGTCGCGCTCAGCGCGCCTTCGCCGCCTTCCATGCCGGCGATGCTGGCCGGGTTCCACCACAGGCTCTCGACACCGGTGTCAGCGACTTCGCCCGAATAGGCGCGGCCGGTCGCCTTGGCCGACTGGTCCTGCAGGTAGAACGCACCGGCGAACGCCGGGGTGGCGATGCCCGCCGTACCCGCCAGCAGCATGGCAGCGCCGATGGAGCGGCGGTTGATCGTCTTCATCATTCTCTCTCCCTTGGTCATCTCTGTATTCTTCACCGCGACGCGCATCAGCGCAGCCGCTTCCACGTCTGGGTCTTGCACAACGGCCAGACGATGCAGCCTTTAAGCTTGAGCGTGTCGGCATCCACGACGGTGATGGTTGCCTTGTAGGTCCCGCCGTCTTCGGGGTTGTAAATCGAGCCGCCGTCCCAGCCGTCCTTGGTCCGGGTGAAGCCCTTGAGGATCGTCATGCCCTTGAGCGGACGGGTCCGCAGCGCCGCGTCCTTGTTCTTGCCGTCGGCAAAGGCGGGATTGGCGCGGATGCTGTCGGAATCCATCAGGCGGCCGCAGATCGAGCTGCCGCAGGTGGCGACTTCGACGACGCCGTGCTTGGACGGGGTGGACCAGCGCCCCAGCGCCTGGTCTGCCGATGCTGCGCCAGCCACAGGTGCAGCAAGGGCTGCGGCTGCGAGCAGGGATACTGCGGTAAAGGCCTGAAGCGGCACACCTTTCATCTCTGTCATCCTCGACCCTTGGGAACCGGTTACACCGCCTGTGCGCTGTTCCGATGCCCTGTTGGACCCGGCGGGTGCCGCCGGTACGAATCAGTGTATGCCTCAAAAATCAGTTGACGTATAGGGAAACTTGCGCACCATTACGGACGAAAGCGGTGCCAAGGGTGATTCCATTTTTCACGCCCGGACACCGCGCCACTTGCGAGGATGCTGAACATGCCGAATGCGGTTATCGCCGGGTACGCCCGATCGCCTTTCCACCTGGCCGGCAAGGGCGCGCTGGCGCGCACCCGGCCCGACGATCTGGCCGCTGCCGTCGTCAAGGGTCTGGTCGAGCGCACCGGCGTTTCGGCCGATGCGATCGAGGACCTGATCGTCGGTTGCGCCTTCCCCGAAGGTGAGCAGGGCTTCAACGTCGCGCGTCTGATCGGCATGATCGCCGGCCTGCCGCGCTCGGTCGGCGGCATGACCGTCAACCGTTTCTGCGGCTCGTCGATGAGCTCGGTCCACTATGCTGCTGGCCAGATCGCCATGGGTGCCGGCGAAGTCTTCATCGCCGCCGGTGTCGAATCGATGAGCCGCGTGCCGATGATGGGCTTCAACCCACTGCCCAACCCGGCGCTTGCCAAGGCCAGCCAGGCCTACATCGGCATGGGTGACACCGCCGAGAACCTGGCCCGTCAGTACGGCCTCGACCGTTCGGCGCAGGAAGCCTTCGCCGTCGCCAGCCAGCAGAAGGCGGCCGCCGCGATCGCCGAGGGTCGCCTCAAGGACGAGATCGTCGGGATCGAAACCAAGGGTGGCCTCGTCGACGTCGACGGTTGCCCGCGCCCCGGCACCACCGCTGAGGCGCTCGCCGGCCTCAAGCCCGCGTTCAGCGCCGATGGCACCGTGACGGCCGGTACGTCGTCGCCGCTGACCGATGGCGCCAGCGCCGTGCTGGTGGCCAGCGAGGACTATGCGCGCGCTAACGGCCTGCCGATCCTCGCCCGCATCAAGTCGGTCGCGATCTCGGGCTGTGCGCCGGAAATCATGGGCATCGGTCCGGTCGAATCGAGCCGCAAGGCCCTGGCCCGCGCAGGCATCTCGGTCGCCGATCTCGACGTGATCGAACTGAACGAAGCCTTTGCCAGCCAGGCCATGGCGTGCATCGCCGACCTCGGCCTCGACACCGCCAAGATCAACCTCGATGGCGGCGCGATCGCGCTGGGCCACCCGCTCGGCGCCACCGGTGCGCGCATCGTCGGCAAGGCCGCCAGCCTGCTGCAGCGCACGGGCGGCAAGTATGCGCTGGCCACGCAGTGCATCGGCGGCGGGCAGGGCATCGCCACGGTTCTGGAGGCCATCTGACTATGAGCGATACGACAACCACCATCCGGAAGGTCTGCGTCATCGGCGCAGGCACGATGGGGGCGGGCATTGCGGCGCAGGTCGCCAACGCCGGGGTCCCCGTCCTGCTGCTCGACATCGTGCGTGATCCGGCGAACCGCAATGCGGTGGCGCAGGGCGCACTCGATCGCCTGCTCAAGGCCGAACCCGCCGCCTTCATGAGCAAGCGCAACGCCAAGCTCGTCGAAGTGGGCAATATCGAAGACGATCTCGGCCGCGTCGCCGAATGCGACTGGGTGATCGAGGCGATCATCGAGCGGCTCGATCTCAAGCACGCGCTGTACGAAAAGCTCGAGGCGGTGCGCCGCCCGGGCACGGCGGTCTCGTCGAATACCTCGACGATCCCGCTCGAGCAGCTCATCGCCGGCCGCAGCGAAGGCTTCGTGCGCGATTTCCTCATCACCCACTTCTTCAATCCGCCGCGCTACATGCGCCTGATTGAAGTGGTGGCCGGCCCCAACAGCGATCCTGCGCTGGTCACCGCCGTGTCGGACTTCGCCGACCGCGCGCTGGGCAAGACCGTGGTGCGCGCCAAGGATACCCCCGGGTTCCTCGCCAATCGCGTCGGCACGTTCTGGATCCAGCAGGCGATCAACGCCGCGATCGACCTCGGCCTCACGGTCGAGGAAGCCGATGCCGTCGCGGGCAAGCCGATGGGCGTGCCCAAGACCGGCGTGTTCGGTCTGGTCGACCTCGTCGGCATCGACCTGATGCCGCATCTCAAGGCCAGCCTGACCGCGACGCTGCCGGCCGATGATGCTTATCGGACCATCGCGGTCGATCACCTGCTGATCACCAGGATGATCGCCGACGGCTACACCGGCCGCAAGGGCAAGGGCGGTTTCTACCGTCTCAACCGCGAGATGGGGAAGCGCAAGGAAGCGATTGACCTCGCGACCGGCGAATACCGCGCGGCGGCCAAGGCGCCCAATCTCCCCGCCGGGGCGCAGAAGGACCTGCGCGCGCTCGTCGGCCTGTCGGGCAAGCTCGGCGCCTATGCCTGGGCGATCCTTGGCCCCACGCTGTCTTATGCGGCGTCGCTGGTCCCGCAGGCGAGCGACGACATCGTCGCGATCGATGCGGCCATGCGCCTGGGCTACAACTGGAAGTTCGGTCCGTTCGAGCTGATCGACAAGCTGGGCACCGGCGCCTTCGCCGAACGCCTCAAGGCTGAAGGCAAGCCGGTCCCGGCCATCGTCGAGACCGCCGCCGGTCGTCCGTTCTATCGTGTCGAGGGTGGCAAGCGCCAGGCGCTGGGCCTCGACGGGGCCTATCATGACGTTGCGCGCCCCGATGGCGTGCTGCTGCTCGAGGACATCAAGCTCTCGGCCAAGCCGATCATGAAGACCGCCTCGGCGGCGCTGTGGGACGTCGGCGACGGCGTTGCCGCGATCGAGTTCACCGGCAAGATGAACGCGCTCGACAACGAGGTCATGAAGCTGATCAGCCAGGCCGTTCCGGTCGTGGCCGAGAAGTTCAAGGCGCTGGTCATCTACAACGAAGGCAGCAACTTCTCTGCTGGTGCGAACCTTGGCCTTGCCATCTTCGCGATGAACATCGCGGCCTGGGGCGAGATCGAGAAGCTGGTCTCGGGCGGGCAGCAGGCGCTGAAGGCGCTGAAGTACGCACCGTTCCCGGTGGTCGGCGCGCCCTCGGGCATGGCGCTGGGCGGCGGCTGCGAAGTCCTGCTTCACTGCGATGCCATCCAGGCCCATGCCGAGAGCTACATCGGCCTGGTCGAATGCGGCGTCGGTCTGGTCCCGGGCTGGGGCGGCAACGGCGAGATGATCGATCGCTGGCGCCAGAACCCGGCTCTGCCCAAGGGGCCGATGCCGGCAGTGGCCAAGGTATTCGAGACCGTCTCGACCGCCACGGTGTCCAAGTCGGCAGCGCAGGCCATCGAGCATGGCTTCCTGCGCCCGACCGACAAGGTGACGATGAACCGCGATCGCCTGCTCGCCGATGCCAAGGCGCGCGCGCTGGCCATGGTCGAGGGCTATACCCCGCCCGAGCCGCCGACGTTCCGCCTTCCCGGTGCCGGTGGTCGTACCGCCCTTGACATGGCGGTGCAGGGCTTCCGCGCCCGCGGTCTCGCCACGCCCTATGACGAAGTCGTCTCGGGCGCGCTGGCCCGCATCCTCACCGGCGGCGACGCCGATGTGGTGGACGTCGTGACCGAGGACGACCTGCTCGCCCTCGAGCGCCGCGAATTCGCCGCCCTCGTCCGTAATCCCGCGACACAGGCCCGCGTCGAGCATATGCTCACGACCGGCAAGCCGCTTCGCAACTGATCGGGAGATTTGCCATGCAGATCTATACTGCCCCCTTGCGCGACATGCGCTTCGTTCTCAACGAACTCCACACCGACGACGGCTTCGGCGACATTCCGGCGCTGGCCGACTTTACCCCCGACCTGACCGAGGCGGTCCTGACCGAGGCGGCCAAGCTGTGCCAGGACGTGCTCCTGCCGCTCAACCGCAGCGGCGACGAGGAAGGCTGCACGCTCGAGAACGGCGTGGTGCGTACCCCCAAGGGCTTCATCGAGGCCTACAAGGCCTTCACTGAAGGCGGGTGGAACGCGCTCGTCCTGCCGCCCGAATGGGGCGGGCAGGGCGCGCCCGAGGCCGTGGGCAAGCTGGTCGAGGAAATGATCTGCGCGACCAATGTGTCGTTCAGCCTCTATCCGGGCCTGACCAACGGCGCGATCGCCGCGCTGACCGAATATGCCAATGACGAGCTGAAGCAGGCCTACCTGCCCAAGATGGTCAGCGGCGAATGGTCGGGCACGATGTGCCTCACCGAGCCGCACTGCGGCACCGACCTCGGCCTGCTGCGCACCCGCGCCGACGTGGGCGAGGACGGCAGCTACAAGATTTCGGGCGCCAAGATCTTCATCTCGGCCGGCGAGCACGACCTCACTGGCAACATCGTCCACCTCGTGCTGGCGCGCCTGCCCGATGCCCCCAAGGGCGTGAAGGGCATCAGCCTGTTCTTGGTGCCCAAGTACCTGCCGGATGCCGATGGCAACCCGTCGGTGCGCAACGGCGCCAAGTGCACCGCGATCGAGCACAAGATGGGGCTCAAGGCATCGGCCACGTGCCAGATGCTGTTCGAGGACGCCAAGGGCTGGCTCGTCGGCGAACCGCATCGCGGGCTCGAGGCGATGTTCACGATGATGAACGCCGAGCGCGTGGGCGTTGGCATCCAGGGCCTGGGCATCGGCGAGGCGGCCTATCAGTCGGCCGTGTGGTACGCCAAGGATCGCCTGCAGGGTCGCTCGCTGTCGGGGCCCAAGCACCCTGACAAGCCGGCCGATCCGATCATCGTCCACCCCGACGTGCGCAAGATGCTGCTCACCATGCGTGCGTGGAACGAGGGTTGCCGCAGCGTCTCGGCCTGGGTCGCGCGCGCGCTCGACGCGGAAAAGCATGCGGACGAGCCCGAACAGCGCCAGCGCGCCTCGGATTTCGTCGCGCTGATGACCCCGGTGGTCAAGGCGATGTTCACCGACATCGGCCTCGAGAACGCCAGCCTCGCGGTGCAGACCTACGGCGGCCACGGCTTCATCCGTGAAAGCGGCGTGGAGCAGTACATGCGCGATGCACGCATCGCCATGCTCTACGAAGGCACCAACGGTATCCAGGCGCTCGACCTCGTCGGCCGCAAGCTGCCCTTCGCGATGGGGCGTTACCTGCGCAGCCTGTTCCACCCGATCAGCGAGTTCATCGAGGAAAACCTCGAGGATCCGGCAATCGGCAAGATGGTGGCGGGCCTCAAGCGTTCGTTCGAGGCGCTGCAGGGTGCGACCGCGATGATCGCCGAACGCGGCATGAAGGACCCCGAAGAGGGCGGCGCGGCGGCGACCGACTACCTGCGCCTGATGGGCCTGGTGGCGATGGCCTACTGCTTCGCCAAGTCGACCAAGATCGCGTCGCGCGCGCTGATGAGCGGCACCGGCGAAGTCGCCTTCTACAAGGCGAAGATCGATACCGCGCGGTTCTTCTATGAAAAGCTGCTGCCGCAATCGGCAGCGCTCTACCTGACGATCAAGGCCGGCAAGGCTGCCGTCATGGACTTCGCCGAAGACGCGTTCTGAGGCGAACCGCACGATAACGAAAAACGCCGCGTGGACTCATCGTCCGCGCGGCGTTTTTGTTTGGGGTTGCATGCCGGCGAACCGGCCTGCCGACCTTACTTGTTGATCGCGTCCGAACCGGCCTGACCGACCGACTGGATGTCGCGACCAGCGCCCTTGACGGTATTGCACGCAGCGGTGCCCAGCAGCAGGCCGCCCATAGCGGCAGCAACGATGATCTTGCGCATCATGGTGAAAAACTCCCTTTGGTGCAGGGGCAGAGGCGGCCAGCGCCCTCCCGAACGCTGCCACAACGCGCGGATTTCCGCGCGGTTCCTGTGTGATAGGTCTACCGTCGTTCGGGCATCAGGCGGCGGCGGCCGCGCCAGCCCTGCGACGCGACAGAACGTGTTCGCGCCACGCGATCAAGAGGCCCGATGCGATCACGATCGGGGCGCCCAGCCAGGTCGTGCCGGGGGGCAACTGGCCGAACACCAGCCACCCCCACAGCGTCGCCCAGCCGAACTGTGAATAGTCCATGACGATCACGCTGGAGACGACGCCGATGCGCAGGGCGGCGGTCATCAGCACTTGCGCGAAAAGCCCGCTGAGGCCGATGCCGCCCAGGATCAGCCAGCCGACCGGATCGTGGTTGATGCCGGTGAAGACGAGGAACGGGGCGAGGGCGGGCAGGCTCATCGCCGAAAAATAAAACACGACGGTCAGCGGCTGCTCGGTACGGCCGAGGTCGCGGATCTGGATCGACACGAGTGCGACCGCGAAGGCCGCACCGATCCCGGTGGCCAGGCCGACCAATGGCACATGCCCGCGATCGGGACCGGCAATCACCAGAATGCCCGCCAGCCCCAGTACCACCGCGGCCCATCGCCACGGCCCGACCTGTTCCTTGAGCAACGTCGCCGACAGGATCACGGCGAATACCGGTGCGGTGAATCCCAGCACGGTCGCCTCGGCCAGGGGCAGGATCTGCACGACTCCGAGCGTCAGGAACATGCCTGCCGTCCCGATCATGGCGCGGCGGAAATGGATCCACGGCCGGGCCGTGCGCAAGAGATGCATCCGCCGGGTCGACACGAGCCAGCCAAGAATGAGCACGGCGGGAATCGCCTGCCGCCAGAACATCGTCTCGGGCAGCGGCATGCCGCGCGTGCCCGCCAGCTTGACCAGCAGCAGCATGATCGAGAGCGTGGCCATGGCCGCCAGGCGCAGGCCCAGGGCCAGGAAGGGACGATCGCGTGCCGGCATGGGCTGCGCCTAAAGTGGTGGGCAAAGCGAGGCAAGCCCTTGCGCCGGAAAGTCCCGCTGCCCATCTGCCCGGCGCAGATTGCAGGCAGGATGCACAGACAACGTGGACGGGCAGGGCGGATTGGAACGGGCGTGGGACTGGGTGGCCCTGGAGCCTGTACACGCGATCATCGCGGCCGGGCTGGCGCTGCTGCTGGTCGCGTTGCTGGCGCTTTTGGCGGATCGTCAGCGTCGTCGCCGGCGCAATCTCGACCGCGTCGGATGCATGCCGTGGACCATGATCTACGTGCTCAGTTTCTTCATCGCGAGCATCCTGCTGGCGACCGCCCTGCGCGCGACAGCCTGAGGCGCGCCTCGGATCACCGCGGGCGGCTTAGCGTGACCTGGCAATAATAGCCGAATGCGCCCTTGTGCGCGTGCATCAGCAAGCCGCGCTGCCCCGCGATTGCCTGCGCTACCTCCGCCAGATCGAGCCGCGGGCTGACATGGAAGCGGGCCAGCCAGCGCATGAGTGCGCGGCGGAGTGGTCCGGGCAAACCGGCCCCATCATGGAAATCGACCATGTGCAGTGCGCCGCCGGGGGCGATCAGGCCCGCCGCGTGAGCGATGGCGTGCTGCCATTGGGGGATCATCGACAGGGCGAATGAAATGACCACGCGATCGAACTGGGCGGTCCCCAGAAGTGCCGCGGGATCGAAATTCGTCGCATCGCCCAGCCCGAGCCGGGCGCCTTTCCCCAGCTTGGCCTGCGCGGTTCGCAGCATCTGCTGCGAAATATCGATCCCGTAGAGCCGGCTGCCGGGCCAGGCGCGCGCAATCTGCGCCAGGTTGCGCCCCGTGCCGCATCCGATCTCGAGCACGCGCCCGGCCTCGGGCACGTCGAGCTGGCGGATCAGGCGATCGCGGCCGAATAGATAGTACTTCCGCGTCGCGTCATAGATATGCACCTGCCGGCGATAGATCGCGTCCATCAGCGCCGCATGCTGGCGCTGGTGCGGGGCCAGCCCGGTCACGGCCGCAATTCGTAGAGGTGGACGCCGCCATAGATCGAGGAGCGGTCGCGGCGGGTGAAATCGGCCGAGGCCTCCGCGTGATATGTCCAGCGATCGAGGATGGCGGGCGCGACGCGGCCGGGCAGCAGGGTGGGTTCCGCGGCGGTGCGGAACAGGACGCGCGCACCGGGCCGGGCCGTCCGGGTGATCTCGCGCCACAGGGCGTTCAGCTGGTCGTCGGTCATCCAGTCCTGTGCATCGAGCAGGACATAGCGATCGCACGAGGCGGCGGGCAGCGTGGCGAGGTGTTCGGTGAAGTTGGCGTGCAGGACGGATATGCCCCCGGCGCGGGTGCGCACGGCATCCCAATTGGCAGCCTGGAGATAAGGCGGCAGCGGCGCTTGCGCATCGCGGGCATAGCCGCGTGAAAAGGCCTGCCAGGCAAAGTAGTTGTCACTGACCGGGAAGTCGCAGGCGAGCTTTTCGAGGCGTCGGCGCAGCACTTGCGCCATGCGTTCGTCACCGGCCAGCGCGTCGAACTGGGCCGGCGGAATGCCGAGGCCGAACAGCGCGGCCGGCTGGTCGGTCAGCCAGCGCACGAAGCGCTTGTCGAACACCGGCGCCAGTTCGGCCTCGAACACCGCGCGCTGGTCTTCCTGCGTCGGCGCCGCAAGGATGCGGGCGAGATCGATGCGATAGAGCTTGGCGAGGAGATGGGCGACGCCGATGAAGTTGCCCAGCAGGCCGCGCTTGTAGATCCCCTTGCGGAAGCCACCGATGCGGCGCCGGCCGATCAGGTCCCGGCCTTCCCAATAGCGGCGCGTGGTTTCGTCGAGGTGGGGGGCAAGGTGCTCGCGGTAGGCCGCCACGTTGGCGGGGCTGTCCGCCTCGGCGAAGAAGCGGCGGAAATGCGCGTGATCGGGGAGCGCTTGCGCGGCGGCGACCTTCAGCTTGTTGAGCGCGATGTGGGCGGTGTTGAGATCGACCGCGGTGATGCTTTCGGGATCGGCGACCAGGTAGGACAAGACGTTGCAGCCGCCGCTGGCGATGGCCACGATGCGACTGTCCGGCGCGATCTGCAGCGCCTCCATGTCGACTTCGGGGTCTTCCCAGATTTGCGCATAGACGAGGCCGCGGAACGCAAAGGCAAAGGTGTGGTCGAGCAGCCGGCTGGCAACGCGCGTGCCCTTGCGCACGACGGACCGCGTAATCGGATGCGCGCCGTCGCGGTGCCGTGGTTTCTTGCGCAATTGCATGGCCTTGCCCTTCCCATTGGTATGGATGGCGCGGCAATACGGCGATGGTATTGCGGTTATGTGGCAAGCCCGCTGCGCCTGACCTGTCGCGAAACAGGACTTGGGTTTGTCATGTGCTTGCCTTATGGGCCTGCGCATGATGGGCAATCCTTCGCGGATGGGCCCGCGTGTCCCCTGTTTTTCCCAGATTTATGGAGTGTCCATGGCTCAGGTTCTTGTCATCGGTGCCGGCGGTGTCGGCTCGGTCGCCGTCCACAAGATGGCGATGAATGCCGATATCTTCACCGGCATTGCGCTCGCCAGCCGTACCAAGAGCAAGTGCGACGCGATCGCCGCCTCGGTGAAGGACCGCACCGGCGTCGATGTCGCCACTTACCAGATCGATGCCGATGATGTCGCCGCGACCACGGCGCTGATCAACGAGGTCAAGCCGGTGCTGGTCGTCAACCTGGCGCTGCCGTACCAGGATCTGACGATCATGGATGCCTGCCTCGCGGCCGGCGTCAACTACATGGACACCGCCAACTACGAGCCGCGCGAAGAAGCGAAGTTCGAGTACAAGTGGCAGTGGGCCTATCAGGACCGCTTCAAGGAAAAGGGCCTGATGGCCGTGCTCGGCTCGGGCTTCGATCCGGGCGTGACCTCGGTCTTCGCGACCTGGCTCAAGAAGCACAAGCTCGACACGATCAAGACGCTCGACATCCTCGACTGCAACGGCGGCGATCACGGGCAGGCCTTTGCCACCAACTTCAATCCCGAAATCAACATCCGCGAAGTGACCGCCCCGGCGCGTCACTGGCTGAACGGCGAGTGGGTCGAAACGCCGGCGCTGACCATCCGCCAGCAGTTCGATTTCGAGGCCGTCGGCCCCAAGAACATGTACCTCATGTACCATGAGGAAATCGAAAGCCTGAAGACGCACCTGCCCGAGATCGAGCGCATCCGCTTCTGGATGACCTTCGGCGATGCCTATATCACGCACCTCACCGTGCTGCAGAACGTCGGCATGACCCGGATCGACCCGGTGGTCTACGAGGGCAAGGAAATCATTCCGCTGCAGTTCCTCAAGGCCGTCCTGCCCGAACCCGCCTCGCTCGGCGCGACGACCAAGGGCAAGACCAACATCGGCGACATCGCCACCGGCACCAAGGATGGCGTCGAGAAGACGTTCTACATCTACAACATCTGCGACCACGAGGATGCCTTCGCCGAAACCGGCAACCAGGCGATCAGCTACACCACCGGCGTCCCGGCCATGATCGGCGCGGCACTGATGGTGAAGGGCCTGTGGCAGGGCGAGGGCGTGTTCAACATCGAGCAGCTCGATCCCGATCCGTTCATGGACATGCTCAACCAGCACGGCCTGCCCTGGCAGGTGAAGGAACTGGCAGGCCCGCTGCAGTTCTGACGTTTGTACGGTTCCAGGCTTCCACCACCCCCCCCACCCCCTCCTCTAGAGAAGAGGGGGGAGATGAGAAGCCCCCTCCTCTTCAGAGGCGGGGGTTGGGGGTGGTGGAAGCCTGACGCAACATTGTTACGAAAGGCCCATCCCCATGGAAACCAGAGCCGGTGATCCGGGCGCTTTCGCCCACTTCGACCTGTCGCGTGTCGACAGCCCGTCGTTCGTCGTCGACGTACAGGCGCTGCGCCGCAATCTCGCGACGCTGGCCGACATTCGCGATCGGGCGGGGATCAAGGTCCTGGCCGCGCTCAAGGCGTTCTCGATGTGGCAGGTGGCGCCGGTGGTCGGCGAATACCTCGATGGGGTATGCACCTCGGGCCTGTGGGAAGCGAAGCTGGCGCAGGAACACTACAAGGGCGAGATCGCGACCTATTGCGCCGCCTACAAGGCGGAGGACCTGCCCGAGATCCTCGCGATCTCGGACCACGTGATCTTCAACTCGCCCTATCAGATCGCCCGCTTCAAGGCGCAGCTCGATGCCGCGCGCGCCGAAGGCCGCGTCTTCGATGTCGGCCTGCGCATCAATCCGCTGCACGCCGAGGGCGAGGTGCCGCGCTACGACCCGTGCGCCCCGCACTCGCGGCTCGGCTTCCCGGTCGACCAGTTGCAGCCCGAGCATCTCGAGGGCGTGTCGGGCCTGCACTTCCATACCTTGTGCGAGCAGGACTTCGAGCCGCTGGCGCGCACCTGGGCTGCGCTCAAACCGCGCATCGCGCCGTGGTTCGGCCAGCTCAAGTGGTTGAACTTTGGCGGAGGCCACCATGTCACGCGCGCCGATTACCAGCGCGACGACCTCGTCGCTTTCATGCAGGCGGTGAAGGCTGAAACCGGGTGTGAGCTCTATCTCGAGCCCGGCGAGGCGGTAGCCCTGGACGCGGGCATCCTCGTCGGCACCGTGCTCGACCGGCACTGGAACGGCCTCGACATCGCCGTGACGGACATTTCGGCAACCTGCCACATGCCCGACGTGATCGAGGCGCCCTATCGGCCCGCGATGCTCGGCGAGCGCCCGCTCGAAGAATACGAGGGTGGTGAGGGCGACGCACCAGTGCGCCTCGGCGGTCCCTCGTGTCTCGCTGGCGACGTCATCGGCGACTATCGCCTGCCGATTCCGGCCGAGCCGGGCGCCCGCTTCGCGTTCCTCGACCAGGCGCATTATTCGATGGTCAAGACGACCACCTTCAACGGCGTCCCGCTGCCGTCGATATGGCTTTGGGACAGTGCCACCGATGCGCTCGATCGCGTGCGGAAATTTTCCTACGAAGATTTTCGCGACCGCCTGAGCTGATCATTGATTTAAAAGGAAGATTTCGGGTCCGGCGGCGCCTGCCCGTGGCGCGCGCGCGCTGGATCGAAGTCAACTGTGTGACAGTTTTGTGAAGGGGTGATTTTTTCACTTGAACTTCGCCCCCCCCGCCGTATTTAGCGCTTCCTCGCTGCCCCATGGGGACTTCCAAACCGCAAGGCAGCTTTCGTTCCACGTTCCGTTTGGGGGTCCCTTGAGTTGCACATTCATCCTGATGCACGGGCTGTAGTTCGCGCCACCGCGCCTGACCAACCCGCTATTCTCAACCGCCCGCATGCAGCCGCGCGCGCAGCCCGCTTCTTTGTCGAGAAGTTTCCGGGCAAGTCGCTCTATGCTGTCAAAGCGAACCCTTCTCCTGACCTCCTCCGCGTCCTCTGGGACTCGGGCATCACGCATTACGACGTCGCCTCGATCACCGAGGTGAAGCTCGTGCGCGCGACGCTGCCCGACGCCACGCTGTGCTTCATGCACCCGGTGAAGGCGCCCCGCGCCATCGCCGAGGCGTACCACGTGCATGGCGTGCGGACCTTCAGCCTCGACTCGCTGGACGAGCTGGAGAAGATCCGTGAGGCGACCGATGGCGCCACTGACCTCACGCTCTGCGTGCGACTGCGTGTCTCGTCCGAGCATTCCGAGCTGAGCCTCGCCGCCAAGTTCGGCTGCGACCTCGTCGATGCGCGCGAGCTGCTCCAGCAGACCCGCCAGCTCGCCGACAGCCTCGGTGTGTGCTTCCACGTCGGCAGCCAGGCGATGAGCCCGCATGCCTATGTGCTCGCGCTGGAAAAGGCCCGTGCGGCGATCGTCGACGCGGCAGTCACGGTCGACATCATCGATGTCGGTGGTGGCTTCCCCTCGGTCTATCCCGGCATGGAGCCGCCGCCGCTCGAAGACTACTTCGCGCTGATCGACCGCACCTACGAATCGCTGCCGGTGTCCTATTCGGCCGAACTGTGGTGCGAGCCGGGTCGTGCGCTGTGCGCCGAGTACAACTCGATCATCGTGCGTGTGGAAAAGCGCCGCGAGAACGAGCTGTTCATCAACGATGGCGCCTATGGCGCGCTGTTCGATGCCGCGCACGTCGGTTGGCGTTTCCCCGTCCGCCTGCTGCGCGACGGTGACAACGACAGCGCGGGCGAGCCGGTGGACTTCAGCTTCTACGGTCCGACCTGCGACGATATGGATTACATGGCCGGTCCGTTCCCGCTGCCCGCCGACGTTCGCGCCGGCGACTACATCGAGATCGGCATGCTCGGCGCCTATGGCGCGGCTATGAAGACCGCGTTCAACGGCTTCGAGGCGGTGGAGGTCTTCACCGTGGCCGACGAACCGATGGCCAGCCAATACAACGGCTCGCGCCGTACGCTGCGCGTCGGCGACAACGTGGTGTCGCTGCGCTGATCCCATGAGAACCGGCAGGGCGCGTACCTGCCGGTTCATTCTTGGGTCATCCGGCAATCGATATGATCGCATAAATCCCGAGCCGATCGGGTCGCGAGGAAAAGCTCCGCCGGGTTGCCGGCGGGGCTTTTCTTTTGCGGGTCGGCCGCTGTGCCGGCCATCGGTCCACACGCATGCGTCGCGCATGAAAAACCCCGCCGGTGGTCCGGCGGGGCTCTTCGTCATGATTGGTTGGTCCGCGTCGGGCCGCTGCTTTGGACAAGCGGCCCGATCGTCGGATCAGAACTTCACGCCGGCCGAGACGCGGAAGTAGCGGCCCATGATGGCATCGTAGTAACGGTTCGCGCTCAGCGAGTACGGGAACGGCGCCCCGCGGTTGAACACGTTGTTGACGATGAATCGGAAGTTGAAGCGCGGCGTGACGTCGAAGTTCAACGAGGTGTTGAACTGAACGAACGCGTTGACCTTCGGGTACTGATAGACGGTATCGGCCGAGTTCACCGACACGCGCGACGGACCATAATACATGGCCTGCCACATCCAGCCGAAGCCCTTGCGCTGGTAGTTGGCCGTGGCGGTGAAGTTGTCGGTCGGCTCGCCCACGCCACCGGCCGTCTTGGTCAGGTCGCCCATGCCGATCTGGTAGTAGTGGCGGAAGGTGTGCAGGTAGTTGACGTCCAGCTGCAGCACGCCCGCGGTCGAGCTCATGCCGAGGCGCTCGAGCGGCAGGTTGTACTTGGCCGAGGTCTGGATGGCGCGGAAGGTTTCCTGGCCGATGTTGTAGTTGCCTTCGGCGAAGCCGGTGACCTGGCTGTCGGGGCCGCGCGTGAAGGTGCCGCAATAGCCGCTGGCGCCCGGATTGACCGCGTCATAGCACGCGTTCATCAGGTCGGTCAGGCTGAGCGTCGCGATCTCGTTCTTGATCTTGATATTGACGTAGTCGGACGTGATCGTGAGGCCCGGGATAAAGTTGGGCTGGAACACACCGCCGACAGTCCAGCTGTTGGCCACTTCGTTCTGCAGGTTGGGGTTGCCGCCCGAGGTACCCTGAACCGTGCGGTCTGCTACGTCCGAGGTGAAGTTGGCGGGAACGCCGGCGGCAGCGCAATTGGCCGCACGGCGGGCAGGGTTGGGGCCTTGCCCGATGAAGCGTGCGTCGCACGGATCGTCGGCGGTGTCGAAGATCGAACCGATCGGTGCATAGGCCTCGGCGATTGCGGGCGAACGGAACGAGCGGGTGTAGTTGCCGCGGAAGGTCAGCGCCTGCACCGGCGCGTAGGTCGCACCACCGGTGTAGGTCCAGAACCCCTTGCTGATATTGCTGTTCTTCACGTAACGCGCGGCGCCGTTGACATCGAGGCGATAGATCGCGGGCACGTTGTTGTCGGGGCCGACGACGGGAATGTCCAGCTCGGCAAAGCCTTCGTTGGTGTAGTAGCTACCCACGACCGGCGTGATCGGGATCGAGTTGCCGTATTGCGAGAAAGTGCCGTCACCGTTGTCCTGGCCGCGATAGAACGCGCCCGGGTCGAAGTTGGCGCTCTCGTAGCGGTGCTCGTAACCCAGCACGAACTTGGCGAAACCGCCCGGCATGCGCACCAGATCGCCCTTGATATCGGCGATGATGTCGAACTGCTTGTTCAGCTGGCGCGTGGTGGCAAGACCGGTGATGTAGTCGGTTGCCGCCTTGCTGGCGCGACCGGTACCGAACACGTTCAGCGGCGCACAGGTGCTGCTGAACGTCTGGAACGCCGAGTTGGTGTAGCCCGGGGCGCAGACGATGTTGCCACTGCCGTCACGCACGGCATTGAGCGCGTTGAAGAAGTTCTGCGTGACGATCTGGCGCTCGGTCGTGCGCGAAATCGTGCGACCGTAGGTGCCGTTCACTTCCCAGGTGAACTTGCGTTCGCCGGCCTGGATGTCGCCGGTCAGGCCACCGACGAAGCGCAGCAGGTCGGTGCTGGTGCGGAACGAGCCGCTGGCGAGGTCGGTGTTTGCGCGCGAGAGGTAGAACGTCGAGGGATCGGCGCCTACGGCGGTCAGGTTGCTGATGATCGTCGCGCGGTCGGCGTTGCTGAGGAACGGGTTGGCCGTGCTGAACACGAGGTTGCCGTTGGGGTCACCTGCATCACCGAAGCCCGCGTAGTTGTAGAACGGCTGGTCGGAGGTGTTGGTCGCATAGTTGCGGCTGAACCAGACTTCGCCGTTGAAGCGGATGCTGTCGCTGAAGTCGTAGTGCGTCAGGATCGTGCCCTGGTAGCGTTCCGACGAGACGAGGAAGTTGCTGTAGTCGGCAATGGCGAAACCGTCGCCGCCTGCCTGGTAGACCGAGCTGCCGGTGAGCTGGCCGTTCTGGAACGGGACGAGCTGGCCGGTGCGGTTGAAGAACAGCGCCTGGCCGGCGGCATTGGTGATGCCGTCGTATGCCTGCCCGCCAATGATCGGGTAGGAGTCGAACGCCATCGGCATGCCGGTGTTGGTGAACACGTTGTAGCGCTGGCCACCGCCATAGAGCGAGAACGCGTTGGAAGAGCCTGGGCGCGACGTACCGAAGAACGAGCGCGAGCCGCCGTAAGTCGTCGGGCGCTGGTAACCAGCGATGCCGGTCTGGTTGTCGTAGAAGAAGTTCGCGGTGATGTTGCCGCGGCCTTCGTTGAAGTTGTATCCGGCCAGCGCCGAGAAGTTGTAGTTTTGGCCGTCACCGTGCTGCGAGATGCCCGAAGAGCCGTTGAGTTCGACGCCCTGGTAGTTCTTCTTCAGGATGACGTTGACGGTACCGGCGATCGCGTCCGAACCGTAGATCGGCGCACCGCCGACCGACACGACTTCGACGCGGTCGACGAGGCTCGGCGCGATCTGGCCAAGGTCGACCGGGCTGCCGGCAACCGCGCCGAAGATCGACGACGTGGCCGGGCTGATGAAGCGCATGCCGTTGACGAGCGTCAGCGTGCGCTGCGAGCCGAGGTTGTAGAGGTTGGCGAAGGTCTGGCCGGCGCCGAAGCTGCCCTGCGAGCCCGCGACGCTGTTGCCCGGCACGCCGAAGCCCGGCAGCTGCAGCAGCGCTTGGCCAAGGTTGGTGAAACCGCGCTGCTCGAGCAGTTCGCTATTCAGCGTGGCCACCGGCTGGTCGGTGATCGGCGCCTTGGTGATGCGCGAACCGGTGACGAGGATTTCCGGCGTACCGGATTCAGCGGCCGGCTGTTCGGCCTGGGGTGCGGGCGCGGGAGTAGCGTCCTGGGCGTGGGCAGCAGTCGCGAACATGAGCGGCGCGAGCATCGAAGCCGATGCTGCAAGCGCGTTCAAACGACGGCGCGAAAGGGAGAAGTTGGCCATGAAGCCCCCATTTTGTTGCAAGTGGTACCGGGTGTGCCCAGCCCGTTCCGATTTGCAACCAAAATGAACGGCGTTTCCCAAAGGTTTGCGACGCATGTTGCATGAAGGTTACATGAATGCCGCGTACACCATTTTTGACGCCGCAGTTTTTGAAGTGGCATCGCCCGTGCGCTGCAACGCACGAATTTTCGGTCTGTTCCGGTCATATTCGGAAATGCGACGAAGGGGTGATTTGGGCATCGACCAGCCCTGCACGGCATCTGCGCGACAGTGTTGAGTCGGATGGACAAACGCAAATCGCCGCCCGGATAAGGCGGCGATCACGGTTGTCGGTGAATGTATGATCAGGCGGCCTGGCGTTGCACCGTCTCGAGTTCCAGGCGTTCCCAGATTTCGACGAGCGCGCGGGTGAGGTCGACCATCATCGCCTCTGTATGCGACGGCCCCGGGGTAAAGCGCAGGCGTTCGGTACCGCGCGGCACGGTCGGGAAATTGATCGGCTGCACGTAGACGCCGTATTCGGCCAGCAGGATGTCCGACACCTTTTTGGCGCGCACCGGATCGCCGACCATCAGCGGCACGATGTGCGTGGTGCTGTCCATGACCGGCAGGCCGGCCTCGCGAAACAGTTGCTTGAGCGTGGCAGCTGCGGCCTGCTGGGCCTCGCGCTCGACGCTCGAGGCCTTGAGGTGCCGCACCGAGGCCAGGACGCCTGCCACCAGCACGGGCGACAGCGAGGTCGTGAAGATAAAGCCCGGCGCATAGGAGCGGATCACGTCGATGATCCGGTTGTCGGCGGCGATATAGCCGCCCATGACGCCGAATGCCTTGCCCAGCGTGCCCTCGATGATGTCGATGCGATGCGCGGCCTCGTCACGGTCGGTGATGCCACCGCCGCGCGGGCCGTACATGCCCACCGCGTGGACTTCGTCGATGTAGGTCAGCGCGTTGTACTTGTCGGCCAGGTCGCAGATCGCGTGGATCGGGGCAACGTCGCCGTCCATCGAGTAGACGCTCTCGAAAGCGATCAACTTGGGCAGGGCAGGGTCGGTCGCGGCCAGCAGCTCCTCGAGATGCTCGAGGTCGTTGTGGCGGAAGATGCGCTTCTCGGCGCCCGAATTCTGGATGCCAGCGATCATGCTGGCGTGGTTGAGCTGGTCGGAAAAGATCACGCAGCCCGGCAGCACCTTGGCCAGCGTGGACAGCGTGGCGTCGTTCGAGACATAGCCCGAGGTGAACAGCAGCGCGCCGTCCTTGCCGTGAAGGTCGGCCAGCTCGCGTTCGAGGTCGACGTGGTAATGCGTGTTGCCGCCGATGTTGCGCGTGCCGCCCGAGCCTGCGCCAACGTCGTGCAGCGCCTCTTCCATGGCGCCGATAACCTTGGGGTGCTGACCCATCGCAAGGTAGTCGTTCGAGCACCATACAGTGATCGGCTTGGGGCCATTGTGGCCGGCAAAGCAGCGCGCGTTCGGGTATGCGCCCTTGTTGCGCAGGATATCGATGAAAACGCGGTAGCGACCTTCGGAATGCAGACGATCGATGGCAGCATCAAAAATCTGGTCGTAGTTCACTGCTGCCGCTCCTTCATAACGCAGCTGACCGGCTGGGCCCGATCCGCTTCACCCTGAAGCATCCCCGGACCTGCGCGTCTTTGTTCTATCGCAACAATCCCGACGCATCGCTGAACGAGGACATCGGCAGAACCGCAAATCTTTATCCCGCCTGTCGATGTCCCTCTCCCAAGGATCGGCTGGCGGACGGCGTACCTCTACTCCCGCGCCCAAACCATTGCCAAGTGACTTTTACGGTTTGAGTGATCGCGTCTAATGCACGTGCCTTCAGACACCACCTGTTTCGTCCAGTCCATACGACATAAGTATCGGTCCCAGAGGGGCAATCGTGTCGTCGAGCCGGGTGAACAGCGCGGTGTCGGGGCGGATCCGAGCAAAGGCTTGCCCTTGCGTGAGGTGCGCGATGCGGCGGGCGATCCCGTCCGACCCGTCGATGAAGGCGACACCGGGGCCGAAGGCGGTGGCAAGCTCGGGTTCGATCAATGGAAAATGCGTACAGGCGAGGACCACGGTGTCGATGGCCTCGCCGCCGGGCTGGCGACGCAGGGCATCGGCGGCCCGCGCGAACACGGACGGCTCGACACGCTCGCCACGCAGCCGTGCTTCGGCAGCTGCGACGAGTTCCGGCGCGCCATGGCGCAGCAGCGTCTTGCCGCGGGCGAATTCCGCTTCCAGCCGGTCGACATAGCCCTGACGGATTGTCGCCTCGGTGCCGAGCAGTCCGATCACCCCGCTGCGCGTCATCGCGGCGGCGGGCTTGATCGCCGGCACCGTGCCGACGATCGGCACCTCCAGGACTTCACGCACCGATGCGAGCGCGATCGTTGAGGCGGTGTTGCAGGCGATGCACACGAGGCGGGGGTGCAGCCGTTCGGTGAGGCGGCCGAGCAGTCCGGAAACGCGCGCGGCGATCTGCGCCTCGGTCTTGGTGCCATAGGGCAGGCCGGCGTTGTCCGCGACGTAGATGACCGGCGCTTGCGGGAGCGCCGCCCGCACCCGCGCCAGCACCGAGAGGCCGCCGACGCCGGAGTCGAACAGGAGAAGCGGCGCGGACGGCGAGACGGATTCGGCTTGAACTGGGTCGATCATTACCCGGCTTCTATCGAGAGTGGCGGCAAAAAGGGAGGGGGCGGGGCGCGGTGCGGCTTGCCGCTGCCGGATCGCCCCGGCTAAGAGCGGGCGCGTGACCCAAACCGCCTCGATCCTGCCCGCCCTGACGCCCACCCTGCTGCTCGCGATCGCGGCCGCCTACCTGATGGGCTCGATCCCGTTCGGGCTGTTGCTGACCCGCGTGACCGGCGCCGGAGACCTGCGCGCGATCGGGTCGGGCAACATCGGCGCGACCAACGTGCTGCGCACCGGCCGCAAGGGCCTGGCAGCGGCCACCCTCCTGCTCGATCTGCTCAAGGGGGCTGCGGCCGTCTGGCTGGCGCGCGCCTTTCTGCCCGGTTCGGAAGCGGTTGTGGCGCTCGCCGCGGTGGTCGGCCATTGCTTTCCGGTGTGGCTGCGCTTCCGTGGCGGCAAGGGGGTGGCCACCACGATGGGCGTCGCACTCGGCCTCGCCTGGCCGATCGGGCTGGTCTATGCGCTGGTGTGGCTGGGCCTGCTGGCGACGGTGCGCATCTCCTCGGTCGGTGGGATGACTGCCGCCATCTCCGCTCCGATCGCGGCCCTGGTGATCGGACGGGCGGATTATGCGGTGGTTCTGGCGATCATCGCGGCGCTGGTGGTCGTGCTGCATCGCGCCAACATCGCGCGGCTGCTGGCCGGGACCGAGCCGCGTATCGGCAGCAAGGGCTGATGGCCGACCCGGCGCCCGCCCCGGCTCCGGTCCCTGTGCTGCCCAACGAGGAAGCGCTCGCGCGCCTGCGGCTGCTGCGTTCGCCCAATGTGGGGCCAGTGTCCTATTACCAGTTGCTCCGCCGCTTTGGCTCGGCCGGGGAGGCGATCGAGGCGCTGCCGGGTCTGGCCGCGCGGGGCGGGGCGCCCTACCGGCCGACCGACCCCACGCGTATCGCCGCCGAGGCAGCCGCCGTCAGGGCAGCAGGCGCGCGCTATCTCTTTCACGATTCACCTGCCTATTCGCGATTGCTCGCGCAGACCGATGCGCCGCCGCCCATCCTGACCATGCGCGGTGATGCCACGTTGATGGAAAGACCGACCGTCGCGCTGGTGGGCGCGCGCAATGCCTCGGCCGCGGCAATGCGGCTTGCGCGCGAGTTTGCCGCGGCCTTGGCCGAGGCGGGCTATGCCGTTGTCTCGGGCCTGGCGCGCGGTGTCGACGCGGCAGTGCATCGCGGCGCGCTGGTCGGCGGCACGGCAACATCGCGCGGGACCGGGCGGGGCGGGGGCACGATCGGGGTGATCGCCGGTGGTATCGACGTCTGCTACCCGCCCGAAAATGCGGATTTGCAGAACCAGGTCGCCGCCGAAGGGCTGCTTCTGGCCGAGATGCCCCCCGGCACCGAGCCGCAGGCGCGCCACTTTCCCCGCCGTAATCGCATCATCGCGGGGCTTTGTTCCGGCACCGTGGTGGTCGAGGCCGCGCCGCGGTCCGGCTCCCTGATCACCGCGCGCATTGCCGGCGAGTGTGGGCGCGAGATCATGGCGATTCCCGGATCACCGCTCGATTCGCGCAGCCACGGTTGCAACCAGCTCATCCGCGACGGCGCGATCCTGGTGCAGAGCCCGCAGGACGTCATCGAACTGCTCGAAAGCTACAGCGGGCAACCCCGCTCGGTCTTTCACGAACCCGCCGCGCCCGAGACGCCGGCCGGCCGCGAAGCCCACGAACCCGCGGATGTCGCGGGCCTGCTGGGCACGGCGCCGGTGGCGGTGGACGAACTCGTCCGCCTGTCGCAAGCACCGGCCGGCGCGGTGCAACTGGCGCTGATCGAGCTGGAACTGGCCGGCCGGCTGGTCCGCCACGCCGGCGGGCGGGTGTCACTCGCCTGAAAGGCCCGTGGTCAATTTGCAGCGCAGGCCTTGACGGGCCGGCCAAACCGCCGCCACCCTCGTACGCACGTATACGCGCAAGGACATATCGACCGCCGCCATGCAGCTTGTCATCGTAGAATCCCCGGCCAAGGCCAAGACCATCGAAAAGTACCTGGGCCCCGGCTTCAAGGTTCTCGCCTCCTATGGCCACGTCCGCGACCTGCCGGTGAAGGACGGCTCGGTCCGCCCGGACGAGGACTTCGCGATGGACTGGGAGCTTTACGGCGACAAGCAGTCGCGCGTGAAGGCGATCACCGATGCGGCCAAGGAAGCCGACGGCCTGATCCTCGCGACCGACCCTGATCGCGAGGGCGAGGCGATTTCCTGGCACGTGCGCGAGTTGCTGGCCAAGCGCCGTGCGCTGCCCAAGGATGTCTCGCGCGTCACGTTCAACGCCATCACCAAGCAGGCGGTGACCTCGGCGATGAAGGCGCCGCGCGAGCTGGACCAGGATCTGATCGACGCCTACCTCGCGCGTCGCGCACTGGATTATCTGTTTGGTTTCACGCTTTCGCCCGTGCTGTGGCGCAAGCTGCCTGGCGCCAAGTCGGCCGGCCGCGTGCAGTCGGTGGCGCTGCGCCTCATCGTCGAGCGCGAGCGCGAGATCGAGACGTTCAAGGCGCAGGAATACTGGTCCGTCGCCGCGCGCATGGAGCACGATGGCACGCCGTTCGTGGCGCGCCTCGTCAAGTTCGACGGGCAGAAGCTCGACCGGCTGTCGCTGGGCGAGGAAGGCGTGGCTATGCGCGCCAAGGGCGTGGTCGAGGCCGCGACCTTCCGCGTCGAGGACGTCGATGTGCGTCCGACGCGGCGCAATCCGTCGCCGCCGTTCACCACCTCGACGCTGCAGCAGGAAGCCGCCCGCAAGCTGGGCTTCTCGGCCAGCCACACGATGCGCGTGGCGCAGACGCTCTACGAAGCGGGCGCGATCACCTATATGCGTACCGACGGCGTGCAGATGGACCCGAGCGCCATTGACGCGGCACGCCGCGCGATCTCGGATCGCTATAACGGTCACTACCTGCCCGAAAAGCCGCGCATCTACGAGACCAAGGCGAAAAACGCGCAGGAAGCGCACGAGGCGATCCGCCCGACCGACTTCACCCGCGATCACCACGGCAGCGGCGACGAGGCGCGGCTTTACAGCCTGATCTGGAAGCGCGCGCTGGCGAGCCAGATGGCCTCCGCCGCGATCGAGCGCACCACTGTCACCTTCCGCGAAGGGACCGGCCAGCACGAGCTGCGCGCCACCGGCCAGGTCGTCAAGTTCCCGGGCTTCCTCGCGGTCTACGAGGAAGGCCGCGACCAGAAGGCCGACGGGGACGACGACGACAGCAACCTGCTGCCAATGCTCAACAAGGGCGATTGCCCCAAGAAGCATGGCGTCGATGCGACGCAACACTTCACGCAGCCGCCGCCGCGCTATTCCGAAGCGAGCCTGGTCAAGCGGCTCGAGGAGCTGGGCATCGGCCGACCCTCGACGTACGCCGCGACGCTGCAGGTTCTGAAGGACCGCAATTACGTCCGCACCGAGAAGAACCGGTTCTTCGCCGAAGAGTCGGGGCGGATGCTGACCGCGTTCCTCGAGCGCTTCTTTGACCGCTATGTGGCCTACGAATTCACCGCCGGGATGGAGGACGAACTCGACGACGTCTCTGGCGGACGCGCGGCGTGGAAGCAGGTGCTTGCCGCGTTCTGGCGCGACTTCAAGCCCAAGTCCGACGAGGTCATGGAGAAGAAGCCGAGCGAGGTCACGGCCGAGCTCGACGTGTTCCTTGGCGACTATCTGTTTCCGCCGCGCGCCGACGGGCACGATCCCCGCGAATGCCCCAAGTGCGGCGAAGGACGGCTTGCGCTGCGCGGCGGCAAGTATGGCGCCTTCATCGCCTGCTCGAATTATCCCGAGTGCAAGTTCACGCGCAAGTTCGCGCAGCCGGGCGGCGCCGATGGCACGGAAGGCGACGACGCGCCGATGGGCAAGGACCCGGAGACGGGGCTGGAAGTCACCCGCCGATCGGGCCGGTTCGGGCCGTACATCCAGCTGGGCGAGGGCAAGGAAGCGAAGCGCGCCTCGATCCCCAAGGACATTCCCGAGCTCGACCTCGAATGGGCGCTGAAGCTGCTCAATCTCCCGCGCGAGGTCGGCATCCACCCCGAAAGCGGGAAGCCGATCACCGCCTCGATCGGCCGCTATGGCCCTTATCTGGCGCACGATGGCAAGTATGCGCGGCTCAAGGCGACGGCCGAAGTGTTCGAGACCGGCATGAACGCCGCGGTTGTCAAGCTGGCCGAGGCGGCGAGCGGCGGTGGGCGCGGTGCGCGCACGGCGGCCGAGCCGCTCAAGACGTTCGGCGCGCATCCGACCAGTGGCGGCGAAATCAAGCTGATGTCGGGGCGGTACGGTCCCTACGTCACGGATGGCACGACCAATGCCACGCTGCCACGGGACAAGCAGCCCGAGAGCCTGACCGCCGAGGAAGCCATCGTCCTGATCGACGAGCGCGCCGCCAAGGGGCCGGCCAAGGGCAAGAAGAAGGCTCCGGCCAAGAAGGCTACGGCGAAAAAGGCACCGGCCAAGAAAGCCGCTGCCGGCGACGCCGAGCCTGCCAAGAAGCCCGCCGCCAAGAAGGCGGCGGCGCCCAAGGCTGCGGCCAAGAAAGCACCGGCGAAGAAGGCGCCCGCCAAGAAGGCTGCGGCAGAATAAGCGAATGGGCGGGCTGGCGCCGATGCGCCGGCCCGCTCAACGCCGGGCGTAGAGGTCGTAGCGGCGGGTCCCCATGGTCAGCGGCATGATGCGGCGATAGCCCGACGCCAGCGCGGCTTCGACGACCGCGCGGGTGCGCAGATTGGGGGCATAGGGATCGCCCGAGGCGTCGATGACCACGGCGCCGGGTGCGTTGTCCATGATACGCCGAACCTCGCCGACGCTGTCAGTCCCCAGCGCGTGATCCTCGAACCGCGTCGACAGATGCGCGGGGAACGCGAACCGCGTCGGCAGGCAGGAGCCGGTGCTGCGATAGAGCGCGCTGTCGCCCTCATAGACGAACAGGCAATGCCCCGGACCGATCAGGGGGGCGATGGTCGCCGTTGCGCGGGCGAGGTCGTCACTGTCGCCGAACTTGCGGGCCTGCGCGGCCGTAGCGCCAAGGCTGGCAGCGGTGCCGACGATCAGCAGCAGCGCCCGCGCGATGCGGCATCCCTGGCGCAGCCCGTCGAGTGCGGGTGCGGCAAGGATCGCCAGCGGCATCAGCATCGGGGCGGCATAGTGGTCGTACCAGCTGCCGGGCAGCAGCAGGCCGATGACGGCAAAGACCAGCCAGACAGTCGACGCCTGATGCACAAGACGGGCCGCGCCGACAGGCGCCGGGAGCACGCGACGACCGCGCCACAAGGCGATGTAGAAGGGGATCAGCGCTGCCATCACCTTGGCCAGCCGCAGCAGACCTTCGCCCAGGTCCTGGCTTCGTCCGAAGATCGACAGGAAGTTGGCAGCGACGAACGCATCGCTCGCGCCGAGCGCAGCGTAGACCGCCAGCGCCAGGGCCATCGGCAGCAGGGCCGTAGCGGCCCATGCCGCGCCGATGCCTGCAAGCTGGCGCGGCGACCAGCCGAGGCGCCATCCCGACCACAGCAACAGCATCCCAAAGCCGATGCCTTCGACCACCACGCTCGTCTTGATCTGGATGGCGAGCCCGGCAAGGATCATCGCGTAGAAGCCGCGGCGCAGCAGGGCGACCGAGGGATCGCGCACCGTCTGGCTGCCCGCTTCGGTAACGGCCAGCAACGCCTGCTCTGCCGCCAAGATCATCGGCAGGTTGAAGAACACCGGCGCCTGACCCATCCCGCAATTGAATACGGGCAGGTACAGCACATAGGCAAAGCCCGCGAGACGCGCGCCGGTGGGGCCGGCGGTGCGCCCGGCGATGCGGGTGATCGTCGTCGCCGTGGCAGCGACCGCGGCGATCGCCATCATCTGGTAGGCCAGCACGCCGTCGCCGGGGAAGGCCCGCGCCAGGCCGTAGATCAGGAACAGGCCGATCGGCTTGCGGTCCCAGATGTCCACATAGGGCAAGGCCCCGTGCCACATGCGATCGCCGACAAGCAGATAGAACTGCTCGTCGGTGTGAAACAGCGGATCGCCCAGCCACGGCGCGCGCATCGCGAGGGTAATGAGCAGAAAAAGCCCGAAGCTGCGCAACCCCGGAAGGTCGAGCAGCGCTGGCTGCGGTGTCGCCGTCGCGACCGGCCGGAATGGGCCATGGAGCGCAACGTCTCCGCTCGCCTGGATGGAGGCGGCGCCGAACCAGCGGACGATGGAGAGGCGTGTGCGGCTACTAATGTTGGATACCGTCATCTAGTCCGCCGGCGGCGCTCCATCGGAACATTACGCCGCTTAGACGCACGTCCCCGCTATTTGATCCATTCGAGGCCGATTTCCTCGTAGATTTCGCGGCTTTCGGCCCAGTTCTCTTCGACCTTAACGTGGAGGAAGAGGTGAACCTTCGCGCCGAGCAGATTTGCCAGCTCTTTGCGCGAGGCCTCGCCGATCGCCTTGAGCTTGGCGCCGCCCTTGCCGAGCACGATCCCGCGCTGGCTGTCGCGGGCGATGACGATCTGCTGGTGGATCTCGATCGAGCCGTCGCGGCGGTGCTGGTAGCTCTCGGGACGCACGACGCTGTCGTAGGGCAGCTCGTCGTGTAGCTGGCGATAGATCTGCTCGCGCGTGATCTCGGCCGCCAGCAGGCGCTCCGACGCGTCGGAGACCTGATCCTCGGGATAGTGCCACGGGCTCTCGGGCATGAGCGCGGCGAGGCGGGTCTTGAGTTCAGCCACGCCGTCGCCGGTCAAGGCGGAGACGAAGAACACCTCGTCGAAAGCGCCTTCGCCGCTGAGCGCCTCGGCCGCGACGAGGAGCGGCTCCTTGGGCGTGGCATCGACTTTGTTGAGCACGAGGATCTTGCGTTCGGGCCGTTGCGCCAGCGAGGCGAGGATCGGCTCGAGATAGTCGCGGTTCTTCTTGCGCGCATCGACGACCAGCAGGATCGCGTCCGCCTCCTGTGCGCCTTCCCAGGCGGCGTTGACCATGGCGCGGTCGAGGCGGCGGCGCGGCTCGAACAGGCCGGGCGTATCGGCCAGGATGATCTGGGCCTGCCCCTCGAGCGCGATGCCCATGAGGCGGGCGCGCGTGGTCTGCGCCTTGGCCGAGACGATCGCGACCTTCTGGCCGACGAGGGCGTTTACCAGCGTGGACTTGCCCGCATTGGGGGCGCCGATCACCGCAACGAGGCCGCAGGTGGTGCCGGGCTGCGAGGTGACTTGCTGCGGGGTGGGGGCGGCAATCGGGGTATCGCTGGGGATATTAGGCGTGTCAGTCATGGGATGAGGATGAACCTGTCGGCACCCTTCGGCAAGCCGGGGCGCGGGAAGAATTGTACGGGCGAAGGATGGCTGGTGTGGTGCGGACCGCGTCGGTCAGGCAAACTGGCGGATGAATTCCCGTGCCGCAGCGGTCTCGGCTTCCTGCTTGCTCTGGCCGCGCGCTTGCGTCTCGCCGACGCCATGGACCGAAACGCTGACGGTGAAGATCGAGGAATGATCCGGGCCATGGCGGCTGACCAGGGTATAGACCGGCGGCTTGCGGCGGTTGCCCGCGGCCCATTCCTGCAGCGCGGCCTTGGGATGCTTGCGCTGGCCGGCGCCGGTGCGCATCGGCTTGTCCCACGCCCGGCGCACGAAATCGCGCGCGATGGCAAATCCGCGCTCGATGAACAGGGCGCCGATCAGCGCCTCCATCACATCGCCAAGGATGTTGTCGCTGTCGGCGCCGCCATCGTCGCGTGCTTGCTTGCCGAGGCGGATATGCGCCGGAACGCCGAGCGCCCGCGCGACATCGGCGCAGGTCTCGCGGCTGACCAGCGCGTTGAGGCGCTGCGACAGCTTGCCCTCGGCCGCGTCGCTGGTCTCGTGCAGCCATTCGGCCACGGCGAGGCCGAGTACGCGATCGCCGAGGAACTCGAGGCGCTGGTAGTCGCGCGCCTCGCCAAGCGAGCCGTGAGTCAGGGCTTCGTGCCAGAGCGCCGAGGTGCGGGGCTCGCCCCCGGTCAGCTCGGTCAGGAAGGCAGCAGTCTCGGGCGTCAGGTGCGTGCTCAGAACATGCCCCCGATGCGCTGCCAGCGCAGTGCCGTGAACCAGGTCCAGGGCAGCAGCCAGTTGGCCGATCCGTCGGTCGACCACATCACGATCGTGGCGCGGCCGACAAGGTTGTCCTGCGGCACCAGGCCGATGCCGCCGCCCTCGATCGCCGGGAAGCGGCTATCCATCGAGTTGTCGCGGTTGTCGCCCATGAGGAACAGCTTGCCCTCGGGCACCACGACCGGCGGCGTGTCGTCCTGCGGACGATAGCCGAGGTCGAGCACGTTGTAGGTCTTGCCGCCCGGCAGCGTTTCCTGGAACTGCGGATAGTGGCAGGTCTGCGTGCCGTCCGCCTCGGTCGCCGAGAACTCGGGCGAGATGCACTGCGTGTTGTCCGAAACCTTGATGATGAAGTCGGCGATCTTCTGCTTGGGCACGACCTTGCCATTGAGGTGCAGCACGCCGCCGATCATCTGCACGGTATCGCCCGGCACGCCGATCACGCGCTTGATGTAATCGACATCGTTGCCCGGCGGGGCCTTGAAGATCACCACGTCGCCGCGATTGGGCTGGCCGGCGAAGATGCGCTTGGGCAGCAAGGGCAGGCTGAACGGCAGCGAATACTTCGAGAAACCGTAGGGCCACTTGGCGGCGAGCAGGTAATCCCCGTTCTCGAGCCGCGGCAGCATCGATTCCGACGGAATGTTGAACGGCGAGAAGAAGAAGCTGCGAAAGATCGCGACGATCAGGACCAGCTTCACCAGGAAGACGGGGAAACTGTCCTCCTTGCGCGGCTTCTTGGCCGGCGGGGGCGCTGCGGCCGGACCGTTTCCGGGCACCGCGGTATCGGCCGCCGGCGGGGCGGTATCTGGCGTATCGTTCATCGGCTGGGTCATGTGAAGCGCTGGTGCATCCGTCAAGAAGGAATAGAGCCGTCATAGTCCCCGGCTAATACGTTTGCACCACCCGTTCGTCGGATCATGCGCGCGCTTGGAAGAACGCGTCCGACCGGGCATGAGGGGCGGCACCGCAACTGCGAAAGGACGAGGATCACAATGGCAGAACACGACCAGGGCGCGCTGTGGCAGGCGCTCGAAGCCGCGGAAAAGCCCACGCTCGCGGCGCTCTTCGCAGATGCGGGGCGGCTCGATGCCTATGCCACGACCCTCGATTTGCCGGGTGGTCCGATTCGCTTCGACTGGTCGAAGACGCACCTGTCTGCACCGATCACGGCGATCCTGGCGCAGCTGGCCGACGCCACCGATTTCACCGGCAAGCGCGAGGCGCTGTTCGACGGCGCGCGCATCAACAACACCGAGGATCGAGCCGCCGAGCATACCGCGCAGCGCGGCGTCGGCGCCGAGGCGAGCGTCGAGGAGGCCGAAGCGCTGCATGCGCGCATGAACCTGCTGGTCGAGGCGATCCACGAGGGCGTGCTGGGCGACGTGCGCAGCCTGATCCATATCGGCATCGGCGGTTCCGCACTCGGTCCGGCGCTGGCGATCGATGCACTGGCGCGCGAAGGCGCCAAGGTCGCGGTCCACGTCGTGTCGAACATCGACGGCTGCGCGCTCGAGGCGGCGATGCAGCAGTGCGATCCGGCGACCACGCTGATCGCCGTCGCGTCCAAGACGTTCACCACCACCGAGACGATGACCAATGCCCATTCGGCGCTCGACTGGCTGCGCGAGGGCGGCGTCGCCGATCCTTATGGCCGCGTCATCGCGCTGACGGCCGCGCCCGACAAGGCGGTGGAATGGGGCGTCGACGAAACCCGCATCCTGCCGTTCTCAGAGACCGTGGGCGGACGCTATTCGTTGTGGTCGTCGATCGGCTTCCCCGTCGCGCTGGCGCTCGGCACCGAGGCGTTCAAGGACTTCCTCGACGGCGCCAAGGCCATCGACCTGCATTTCCGCGACACCGCACTGGCGGACAATATCGTGGTCCGCGCGGCCTTTGCGGACCTGCTCTATACCCAGGCCATGGGATGCCAGACGCGCGCCGTCTTCGCCTATGACGAGCGCCTCGCGCTGCTGCCCGACTACCTCCAGCAGCTCGAGATGGAATCGAACGGCAAGTGCGTTCGCGCCGACGGCACGCCGCTCGACCGGCCGAGCGCGCCGGTAACCTGGGGCGGGGTGGGCACCGATGCGCAGCACGCGGTGTTCCAGCTGCTGCACCAGGGCACCCACCTGATCCCGGTCGATTTCCTGGCGGTCAAGGTGCCCGGACATGATCTCGACCCGGTCCATCACAAGATCCTGCTGTCGAACTGCTTTGCACAGGGCGCAGCGCTCATGGCCGGCCAGGCGAGCGACGATGGCGCGCGCGCCTACCCGGGCAATCGCCCCTCAGCGACGATCCTGTGCGACGAGTTGAACGCCGCGACGCTCGGCGCGCTGATCGCGTTCCACGAGCATCGCGTGTTCGTCTCGGCCATGCTGCTGGGCATCAATCCGTTCGACCAGTTCGGCGTCGAGCTCGGCAAGGCGATTGCCAAGAAGATCGACGCAGGCGGCGGCGAAGGCTTCGATCCCAGCACCGAGGCGCTGCTTGCCGAGGCGGGCATCGGCGTAGATTGACGCATAGGTGATCGAAGCGGTCGCTCAAGGCGATCGCTATTTCCCATACCGTTTCAGCACTGGCGCCGGGTTGGCTTCGTTGCCATATCCGGCGCCAGTTTGCTTGAACTGCCAGTTTGCTAGAACCGTCTGAAAGGCCTGCCATGACCGATACCGCTTACGACTTCGACCTGTTCGTGATCGGTGCCGGGTCCGGCGGGGTTCGCGCAAGCCGCATCGCGGCCGGCTATGGCGCCAAGGTCGCCGTGGCGGAAGAATACCGCATCGGCGGCACCTGTGTGATTCGCGGATGCGTTCCCAAGAAGCTGCTGGTCTACGGATCGCACTTCGCCGAGGAACTGCAGGATGCGGCCAATTACGGCTGGACCGTCGAGAAGATGACCTTCGACTGGCCGACGCTGCGCAATGCCGTGGCCAAGGACGTCGATCGTCTCAACACGGCCTATACGAACACGCTCGACAACAACAAGGTCGAGCACTTCCTCGAGCGTGCCACGATCACCGGCCCGCATGGCATCCGCCTCGCCAGCGGGCGTGAGCTTACCGCCAAGGTGATCCTCGTCGCCACCGGTGCCTGGCCGGTGATGCCTGAGTTCGAGGGGGCGGAACATGCCATCACCTCGAACGAGGTGTTCGATCTCGAGACGCTGCCCAAGCGCGTGGTCATCGCCGGTGCCGGCTACATCGCCTTGGAATTCGCAGGGATCTTCAACGCGCTGGGCAGTCACGTCACGGTCGTCAATCGCAGCGAGACGATCCTGCGCGGCTACGATGCCGCGCTGCGCGACCGCCTGTTGCAGATCACGATGGCGCGCGGGATCGAGTACAAGTTCAACTGCGGGATCGAGCGCGTCGAGAAGCAGGCAGACGGCTCGCTCCACGTGTTCATGAAGGGCCAGGACGATCCCATCCATGCCGACACGCTGCTGGTCGCCACCGGGCGTCGTCCCAAGACCGATGGGCTCGGCCTCGAGAACGCCGACATTGCCCTGGGCGAACATGGCGAGATCAAGGTGGACGACGAAGCGCGCACCTCCTGCCCGAGCATCTATGCCGTGGGCGACGTGACCAACCGCGTGCAACTGACCCCCGTCGCCATCCGAGAGGGCCAGGCCTTCGCCGACCGCGTGTTCGGCGGAAAGGCCGCGAGCGTCCATTACGACTGCATCCCCAGCGCCGTGTTCTCGCAGCCCCCGCTCGCCAGCGTCGGCCTCACCGAGGCCCAGGCGCGTGAGAAATTCGGCAGCAACGTCAAGGTCTACACCTCGGACTTCCGGCCGATGAAGAACGTCTTCGCGCACCGGCCCGAGCGCGGCCTGTACAAGCTGGTGGTCGACGCCCAGACGGATCGCGTGCTCGGCGCGCACCTGATCGGACCCGAAGCGCCCGAGGTGCTGCAGGCAGTGGCGATCGCGGTGAAGGCCGGCCTGACCAAGGCGGATTTCGACGCCACGGTCGCGCTCCATCCGTCGATGGCCGAGGAACTGGTGCTCATGCGCTGAAACGCTGCATCGGTTTGCGTTGAAATGCCCCGCCGCTTCGCCCATCCTTCCCAGGGGCAAGGGCGGGGGCCGGATTCGTGGACATGCGCAGCAGCGGGACGGTGCTGGTTACGGGGGGCTCAGGCTATATCGCCGGGCACCTCATCCGGATGCTTCTCGACCAAGGGTGGGCGGTCAACGCCACGCTGCGCGATCTGGGGCGCGAGGCGGACCTGCGTCGCCAGCTTGGTGGCACGTACGCCTCGCTGCGCTTTTTCGAAGCGGACCTCACCAGCGACAAGGGCTGGCGCGCTGCCGTCGATGGCTGCAGCCACGTCTGCCACGTGGCATCGCCGCTGCCCGCCCATGCGCCGCACGATCCGGATGACCTGATCATCCCGGCGCGGGAAGGCGTGCTTCGGGCGCTGCGCTTCGCCCGCGCTGCCGGGGTCGCGCGGTTCGTCCAGACATCGTCGGTCGCGGCGATCGCCTATGGCCACGGCAGCGGCATCCATCGCTTTACCGAGGCGGACTGGACCAATACCGACGCGCGCGGCCTGCCGGCCTATGTCCTGTCGAAGACGCTGGCCGAGCGCGCGGCGCGCGACTGGATGGCGGCAGAGGGCGGCGACATGGCGTTCGTCAGCATAAATCCTGCCGTCGTGCTCGGGCCGCTCAACAGCGCGGCGCATTCGGCCTCGATCGAGGTGGTGCGCCTGCTGTTGTCAGGCCATATGCCCGGGTGCCCCGACATCGGCTTCGGCGTGGTCGACGTGCGCGATGTCGCCGATCTGCACCTTCGCGCCCTGACGGCCGAGGGCATCGAGGGCGAGCGATTCGTTGCCTCCGGCCCATTCCTCAAGCTGATCGACGCGGCGCGGATCCTGCGTCAGGAACTGGGAGCGCAGGCGCGACGCGTCCCCATGCGGCATTTGCCCGACTGGATGGTCCACGCCGCCGCCATGATCAGCCCGACGGTGCGCCAGATCGTCGGAGAGCTGGGCAACGTGCGGGATTGCGATGCCGGCCACGCGTTTGCGCGGCTGGGGTGGTCGGCGCGTCCCGTCGAAGACACGATCGTCGATTGCGCCCGCAGCCTGATCGCCCAGGGCCTCGTCCGACCTTGACCGCGGCCGTCGCGGTCAGAGGTAGTCGGACAGCTGCAAGGTTACGGTGCGGGCGGCGCCATCACTTTCGACCGCCAGCGTCATCTGCGATCCGACCGGCCCGTTCATCTGGCGCAGAAGCGTGGCGAAATCGGCACCCGGAAGGCGATCGCCGGGCTTGATCCCGGCGGAAGCGGCGGGACTCCCCGGCCCGACCGCGCCGACGCTGAGCGCATCCCCGTCGCGGTCGATCCACAGTCCGGACATGTTGTAGCGGCCGATGGCGCCGGGCAGGCCATTGGGCCGGAGGTAGGTGGCCCCCTCCTTGGCGCCTGTGCCGAGGTCGAACTGCCGCAGGATGGGAAGGCCGATGATCCCGGCGTCCTCTTCCTTGCCCCACGGGCTGCGATCGACCAGCGTTGCGACGGGGCCGGCCAGCACTTTGCCTGCCAGGGTCATCGCGGGCACGCGAACCTGGCGTGCCTTGCCATCGGGTGCGGCAGGGGCCCAGCGCGGTGCATCCCACAGCCCCAGCGCTTCGGCCGTGCGGCGGTAGAGCCGCAGCGTCGTGGGCATGCCGGTGTCTAGCAGGAAGCGAAGCGGTCGGTCGCCGATCTGCGCATCGGCGAGCAGGAAGGCCGAACCCTGCAGTGTGCCGCGATGGACGATGCCACCCTCGTATCGCGTCCACCCGCTGCGATCGGGGGCGCCGGCGCGATAGATGCGCCATTCCCCGAGCGCGAGGTCGAGCTCGCCATCGACCGAGCTAAGCACGCCGGCTGCCAGCGAACCGACCGCCCCTTCGCCGAACCCGAAGTTCTCGACGCCGGCGAACAGGGCGCTGGGCTGACGGACTTCGTCGCCGAACACGAAGTCCTTAGCTTCATAAAGTGGATAGCGGCGCGCGCCGACCGAGAGGCTGAGGTTCGCATAGCCGTGGTCGGCCATGTGCAGCCGGCGGGCGAGCGCGATGTCGATCAGCCCAAGCGTGCCGCCGGTGTCGAACACGAACCCGAACGGCCCCTGGGCGCCGATCCGGCACTGGACCAGAACGCGGCGCTGGTTGAGCGATATGGGTATGCGGACCACGCCCGAGGCATCGGCGGCGAGGGCGGGGAGGCTGGGCGCAAGGAGTGCGACGAGCGAGGACCCGAGGAACTGTCGACGAGGAAGCGGCATAGCCATGGCCTTTGTGCGAGTCGGAGCGGTCCCGCTGCAGCCATATGATATAGAAGGATAATGTGACGGCTAGATGCCGGCCCACCATTGGTAGCCGGAATGATCCTCCCAATATCCGCCCTTGCCGCCGTAGAACCGGGCGAGGTCGTCGACCAGTTCGACGCGCATGACATACTTGGCCTGCTTGTAGCCCAGTTGCCGCTCGACCCGCAGGCGCAGCGGGGCACCGTGGCCGACCGACAAGGGCTGGCGGTTCATGGTGTGCGCCAGGATCGTCTGGGGATGCATCGCCTCGGAGAGGTCGATCGATTCGTAATAGGGCGTGCCGTCGAAATCGTCCGCACAATGGAACACGGCATAGCGCGCCCGTGACGAGACTTGCGCGGCGCGCAGCAGCAGGGCGAGCGGCGCGCCCGTCCACTCGGCAATGGCGCTCCAGCCCTCGACGCAGTCGTGCCGGGTGATCTGCGTGCGCTGTGGCATGGCACGCAGTTGCGCGAGGCTCAGCGACAGCGGGCGCGCGACCAGGCCATCGACCGCGAGCTGCCATCGGGCGAACCCGTCGGCCATCAGGTCGAGATAGGCCGCCGCCGTCGGGCGCGTATTGCCGTTGACGCGGAACACTGGCGAAATATCGGCGGCCGAAAATTCTGGCGCCAACGCGTTGCCGGCGACGAGGCGCTGGGCGGAGCGGCTGGCGTTTTCCCCCAGCCCGATCACGCGTTTGACCGTGGGCGAGGCAACGATGCGATCGCATCCTGCCAGAAGGAGGCCGGAGGCGCCGATGAGCGCGTGGCGACGGGTTAGCCCGCTCATGGCCGGCGCTCCGGCGGCAGGCGATACCAGCCGGTGATCATCGCCCGAAGCTCGTTGATCGGGCCGGCGAGGACGACCATCAGCAGGTGCACAGCGATGAACCCGGCGATGCCCAGTGCGGCGATGAAATGCAGCGAGCGCGCGGACTGGCGCCCACCGAGCAGGTCGAGCAGCCAGGGCAGCACGGCGTTCATCGTCGGCGACATGGTAAGGCCGGTCAGAATCAGCAGCGGCAGAAGAATGCCGACGACGGACAAGTAGGCGATCTTTTGCAGCGGATTGTAGCGCCGCGCCGCCTCACCCCGGGGGAAGCGCAAGCGCGCATGGTCCCACAGGTCCTGCGCCAAGTGCGAGGGCCGGCGTTCCTCGCGGGTCAGCGCAAGGTCGCGGCGCAGATGGCCGGACACCAGGGCATAGACAAGAAACGCCACGAGACTGGCGACGAGGATCCACGCGAAGAAGAAATGCCAGCCGCGCGCCGCAGAGAGGCCATAGCTGCTGGGGATGGTCAGGATCGGCGGGAAGGCGAGGGCGGTCGATTGCGCGTAGCCCAGAAGGCCGGTCGTCGGCACTTCATGGCCGGCGAGCGCAACGTAGCCGCGCGTGCCGTGATTGCCGATTTCCAGCCAGGCCTTGTCGAAATTGGCGCCGAATTTGCCCCAGTAGAGGCGGGGGTGGGCATTGAAGATCATCATCCCGCTCATCAGCATGATGAACACGCTGAGCGCGTTGATCCAGTGCCAGAGGCGGACGGGCCAGCGGATGCGAAGGATCAGTGGGGACGAAGCCATGGCGTTCATGATGCCACGATTCGTGGCAATCGTCACCCGAAAGGCCGTGCCTCGGCCAAGGCGATGAGATCGCGGCGCGTGTGGCGGCGATGGGCGGCACCCTGGTGGCACGAGGCCGGTACGGAACGCATCGCACGCCATCCCGCGCGGGCGATCCACGCCAGCTTTTCCCTGCCCGAGACCACGGTGCGGCTGTGCCAGGCCTGCTCGCCCCGCTCGGCAACCTTGCGGGCGATGTCGCCATAGATGCCGGCGGCCGCGAGGATCGCCCAGCGCTGGCGCGGCGAGAGCCGCCCTGCACCGATCCGCGCCGAGCATTCGTGCGCCTGCGCCAGGCTGCACATGCGCCGGGCCAGCTTGGCCATGGCGGCGCGGTGGACCGGCTTCATCTGCTCGCCCGGCGGAATGTCGACCTCGGCCAGCCACTCGGCCGGGATGTAGCAACGCCCGGCGGCATCGTCCTCGGATAGGTCGCGGGCGATGTTGGCCAGCTGGAACGCCAGACCGAGGTCTGCCGCGCGGTCGAGCGTGTCCTCGTCGTCGGGCGCCACGCCCATGACCACCGCCATCATCACGCCCACCGCGCCTGCGACGTGCCAGCAATAGCGCATGAGGTCGGCCTCGCTGCGCGGCTGCCAGTCCGCCGCATCGAGCGCGAAGCCACCGATGACCGCTTCGGCCATCGTCATGGTCAGGCCGGTCTCGCGTGCGACGAGACCCAGTGCGTCGAAGGCCCGGTCGCCTGTCGGCTGGCCGGCCATGGCCTGTGCGGTGAGCCGGCGGACCAGCGCCAGCCGTTCCGCCGCGCCCGACTGGTCGCCCAGCGCGCCGCCCATGTCCTGCGCATCGACGATGTCGTCACAGGCGCGGCACCAGGCGTAGAGCAGCCAGACCCGCTCGCGCGTGGTTCGGTCGAATAGCGCGGAGGCGGCGGCAAAGCTTTTCGACCCCTTGCGGATCGTGGCACGCGCAGCGGCAACCAGCGCGGGCCGATCGGGTGGGGCAGCAGACATGATGGCCTTCAGAGATCCGAGGCGTTCATCGAGAAGATCGGACGATGCGGCTCGTGTGCCGCCATCCGCGCCAGAAGCAGGTCGAGGTCGTGCTCGGCCACCATGATGCCCGCGTGGGCCTGGCGGATGAAGCCGATCTCGATCATGTGGCGATTGAAGGCGAGCAGGTGGTCGTAGAACCCGAAGGCATTCAGCACGCCCACCGGCTTGGCATGATAGCCCAGCTGCGCCCAGCTGATCGCTTCCCACAATTCGTCCATGGTCCCGACGCCGCCCGGCAGCGTGAGGAAACCGTCCGACAGGTCGACGAAGGCCTGCTTGCGCGCGTGCATCCCGGGGACGACTTCGAGCCGGGTGAGGCCCGTATGTGCGACCTCGGCGCCGACCAGCGCCTCGGGAATGACGCCGATGACCTCGCCACCGGCCGCCATTGCCGCGTCGGCAACCGCGCCCATCAGGCCGAGCCGCCCGCCACCATAGACCACGCCGATGCCGCGCTCGGCCAGCTGGCGGCCGACCTCGGCTGCGAGTGCCACGTAACGGGTGTCGGCAGGAGAGGCCGATCCGCAATAGACCGCGATACGTTTCAAACCAAATCCTCCAGCATCAAGCGGGCCGTGGCCTTGGCGCTTCCCACGACGCCGGGGATCCCGGCGCCGGGGTGCGTGCCCGCGCCGACCAGATACATGTTGGGGATGTCGTCGTCACGGTTGTGCGCGCGGAACCAGGCACTTTGCGTCAGCAGCGGCTCGAGGCTGAACGCGGCACCCTGATGCGCGGCGAGATCGTTGGCGAAATCGGTCGGGGCATAGTGGAACTTGGTCACGATGCGGTCGTGAATGTCGGGGATCAGGCGTCGCCCGACCTCGTCGAGGATACGCTTCTCCAGGATCGGGCCGACTTCCTCCCAATCGACGGGCAGCTTGCCCATGTTGGCCACCGGCACCAGCGCGTAGAACGTGCTCATCCCCTCGGGCGCAACCGACGGGTCGGTGACGGTCGGGTGGTGCAGGTAGATCGAGAAGTCCTCGGGCAGGACGCCATGCTGGTAGATGTCGTCGAGCAGGCCCTTGTAGCGCGGGCCGAAGAGGATCATGTGGTGCGGGATGCCCGGCCAGGTACCCTCGATGCCGAAGTGCACGACAAAGAGACTCGGCGAGAACTTCTTGCGCTTCAACGCCTTCGCGCGCTTCTTGCCGGTGGCGCTGTCACCCAGCATGTCGCGATAGGTGTGCATGATGTCGCCGTTCGACGCGACGGCGTCGAAGTTGCCGTGCCAGCCGCTGGCGGTGTGAACCCCGGTCACGCGATTGCCCAGCGTCTCGATCCGCGTCACCGGGTCGCCGATCCGGACGGTGCCGCCGATCCGCTCGAACTGCGTAACCATGCCGGCGATCAGGCGGTTGGTGCCGCCCTTGGCCCACCACACGCCGCCGTCCTTCTCCAGCTTGTGGATCAGGGCATAGATCGCGCTGGTGCTCATCGGGTTGCCGCCGACGAGCAGCGTGTGGAAGCTGAACGCCTCGCGCAGCTTCTCGCTCTCGATGTATTTCGAGACCATCGAATAGACCGAGCGCCATGCCTGGTACTTGGCGAGCGCAGGCGCGGCCTTGATCATCGCCGCGAAGTCGAGGAACGGCACCGCGCCCAGCTTGACGTAGCCTTCCTCGAAGACACCGGCCGAGTACTGCAGGAACTCCTCGTAGCCTGCCACATCGCGCGGCGAGAGCTTGGCGATCTCGGCCCGGAGCGAATTTTCATCGTTGGAATAGTCGAAGTTGGTGCCGTCGGCCCAGTTCAGCCGATAGAACGGCATCACGGGCATCAGTTCGACGTCCTGCGCGATGTCGTGCCCGGTCAGGCCCCACAGTTCCTGCAGGCAGGCCGGATCGGTGATGACGGTCGGTCCGGCGTCGAAGGTGAAGCCGTCGCGCTGCCAGTGGTAGGCGCGGCCGCCCGGCTTGTCGCGGGCCTCGATCAGGGTGGTCTGGATGCCGCCCGCCTGAAGACGGATGGCGAGGGCGAGGCCGCCGAACCCGGCGCCGATGACGCATGCTCTTTTCATTTACTTGCGCATTCCTGCCAGAGTGAGAGGCTTGGGCTTGGGTCCGATCCCGGCCAGCACGCCGAGTGCACGGGTGATCGGCACGGGAGGCTTGCCGGCGAACACGCGCACCCGGTCGAGCGCCGTGCTGCGACCGGCATAGAAGCGTTCGATGACGCGCGTATTCAAGGTGTAGAAATGCTCGAGCGGGCGATAGCGTCCAGCGGGCTCTGCCGCGCCGAACAGCATCGCCGACAGGGTGCGGGCAAATCCGCCGCGCTGCCAGTGCCGGCGCGCCCACTGCTCGCTGAACGCGGTCAGCGCCTCGTGGCCGAGATCGCGCTGGCGCGACAGGGCGAGGGCATAGCGCACCGCATCAGGGACCGAATAGCTGGTGACGGGGTGGAACAGCCCGGCGCGCGCGCCTGCCCGCGGGCCGGGAGCGCCAGAGGCCCGCCAGAATGCGTCCCAATCGCCGGCGGCGACGACGGGCAGCACGCCTTGTTCCTCGTGCAGCAGCGTGTCGAGTTCCCACCCGTGCGCGGCGGCATAGGCGGCGATGCGCGTGGCCAGTGCCGCGTGGTCGATCGCGGGGCCGTCGGAGTAGTACGTGTCCTCGATGAAGATCTCGTCGGGCCCGAACGGCAGCGAATAGACGAAACGGAACCCGTCGATCTGCTCGACACTGGCATCCATCACGATCGGCCGCTCCAGCCCGTGCGGGCGGGCCACGCGCCAGCGCTGGCCGACGAACTTCTGCCAGCCGCCGGCGAGATGCCCGTGGTGCCGCAAGCCGCGCGCGTCGACGACCGCACCGGCCTCAATCCGCGTGCCGTCGGCCAGGGTCACCGCCGTCTTGCCGGCCGCCAGGACGCGCTGCCCGCTGAGGAGGGAGGACGCCGGCAGGCGCTCGCGCAGCAGCGCATCGAGGCGCGCCGAGGTCATGGAGTAATAGCTGGTTTCGAGGTCGCGCCGATAGCGCGGGAAACTTACGGAATAGCCTTGCCACGCCGCCTCGACCAGCGGCGCGAGCAGTTCGCGCCCGGCACTGCCGACGTCGGAGCCGAAGAACGACCAGACGTGATTGCCGCCGAAGCTTTCCTCCTGCTCCACCAGCAGGACGTCTGTGTCGGGCCGGGCCTTGTGCAGAGCCAGTGCAATCAGTCCGCCCGCCAGGCCTCCACCCAGGATCGCGATATCGGCATGGCGTGTCGTCATCCCGCCTGCGTTAGGCGAGGGCGCCGGCCCATGCAACCGCCCCAAAGTGATTGGCATGCAGGGGGTGGGGGTGCATGCCCTTGCGCGAGTGGCCGATGCGGCTTAGAACGGCCGCACCCCGGGGAGCCAGTGGCTGAGAGGGGCTGGTAACGCAGCCCGACCCGTCGAACCTGAACCCGTTAACACGGGCGGAGGGAAGGGCCGGTCACAGTCATGCGTCCGCAAACCTTCTCGTCGCCTGCACGAGAGGACACTGTGCATGGCCGATGTCAATTCCCCGCTGGAGATCGGTGTCACCACCGGGCCGATCCGCGGCAGCCGCAAGATCCACGTCGAATCCCCCCGCTTTCCGGGGCTGACCGTCGCCATGCGCGAGATCGCGCTGGAGCCGGGCTCGGGCGAGCCGCCGCTGCGGGTCTATGACACCTCCGGGCCCTATTCCGACCCTGCCGTCGCGATCGACATCCGCGCCGGCCTGCCGCGCTTGCGGCACGACTGGATCGTCGGGCGCGGCGACGTCGAGACCTATGCCGGGCGCGAAGTGCAGCCCGAAGACAATGGCATTAAGGGACCGGACCGGTCGGGCGGCGTGCCGGCATTCCCCAATGTCAACAAGACGCCGCTGCGCGCCCGGGCCGGCGGCAACGTCACCCAGATGCACTACGCCCGCCAGGGCATCATCACGCCCGAGATGGAATATGTCGCGGTGCGCGAGAACTTGGGGCGCAAGCAGTTGAAGGAAGCCCTCGTTCGCGACGGGCAGGACTGGGGCGCGAGCATTCCCGACTACGTGACCGCCGAGTTCGTGCGTGACGAAGTGGCGCGGGGCAGGGCGATCATCCCCAGCAACATCAATCACCCGGAAAGCGAGCCGATGGCGATCGGGCGCAATTTCCTGGTCAAGATCAATGCCAACATCGGCAACTCGGCCGTCGCGTCCGACGTCGCCGCCGAAGTCGACAAGATGGTCTGGTCGATCCGCTGGGGCGCCGACACGGTGATGGACCTGTCGACGGGCCGCAACATTCACGACACGCGCGAGTGGATCCTGCGCAACAGCCCGGTCCCGATCGGCACCGTGCCGATCTACCAGGCGCTCGAAAAGGTCGGCGGGATTGCCGAGGACCTCACCTGGGACATCTTCCGCGACACGCTGGTCGAGCAGGCCGAGCAGGGCGTGGACTATTTCACCATCCACGCGGGCGTGCGCCTGCCCTTCATCCCGATGACCGCCAAGCGCGTGACCGGCATCGTCAGCCGCGGTGGTTCGATCATGGCCAAGTGGTGCCTGGCGCACCACAGGGAGAGCTTCCTCTACGAGCACTTCGACGAGATCACGGAGATCATGAAGGCCTACGACATCGCCTACTCGCTGGGCGATGGCCTGCGCCCCGGGTCGGTGGCCGACGCCAACGACGAGGCCCAGTTCGCCGAGCTCTACACGCTGGGTGAACTGACCAAGCGCGCATGGGAGCAGGACGTGCAGGTGATGATCGAGGGACCGGGCCATGTGCCGATGCACAAGGTCAAGGAGAACATGGACAAGCAGCTCGCCGCATGTGGCGAGGCTCCGTTCTACACGCTCGGGCCGCTGGTGACCGACATCGCGCCGGGCTACGACCACATCACCAGTGGCATCGGCGCGACGATGATCGGCTGGTTCGGCACTGCCATGCTGTGCTACGTGACGCCCAAGGAGCACCTCGGCCTGCCCGATCGCGACGACGTCAAGGTCGGCGTGGTGACGTACAAGCTGGCAGCCCACGCGGCAGACCTGGCCAAGGGCCATCCGGCCGCCAAGCTGCGCGACGATGCGCTGAGCCGGGCCCGATTCGAGTTCCGCTGGCGCGACCAGTTTAACCTCAGCCTCGATCCCGATACGGCGGAGCAGTATCACGACCAGACGCTGCCAGCCGAAGGCGCCAAGACCGCACATTTCTGCTCGATGTGCGGCCCCAAGTTCTGCTCGATGAAGATCACGCAGGAAGTGCGCGAGTTCGCATCGCGGCAGAACCAGGAGGCCGATACGTTCCTGGCCGCCGACGATGCCGAGGCCGGGATGCAGCAGATGAGAGAGAAGTATCGCGAGGCCGGGAGCGAGCTCTACGTGCCTGCGGCAGACTAAAGGAACCGGATCGGTTTCCGATCATTTCCACCCCGAAGGAAAGGCGCAAGGGTCAAATCCCCCCGTGACCCTTGCGCCTTTCTCCCTTGCGTTGGACATGATGCCATGAAGAAGGCGATGCTGATTGCGGCTCTGGCCGCTTGCGGCCTGACGGCTGCGTGCACGGATGACTATGCCTACGGCGGCCGTCCCGGCTACTCGAGCGGCTATGTCGGCGGCGGTGACTGGGGTTACTATGACCGTGGTTACGCGAACCGCTACGGCAACTATGACTGGAACCGCCCGGACCCGCGCGACAACGGCTATTATGCCGACCGCTACTATCGCAATGACTCGCGCTACCGCGAGCGCCGCCTGAGCAGCGACGACCGCATCTACCGCGGCCGTGATGACCGGTACTATTGCCGCCGTTCGGATGGCTCGACCGGCCTGATCGTTGGCGGCCTCGCCGGTGGCGCGCTGGGCGCAGCAGTTACCCGTGGCAGCTCCCAGCCTCTCGGCGTGATCATCGGCGCGATCGGTGGCGGCGCGGCTGGTGCGGCGATCGACAGCAACAACGTGCGCTGCCGCTGATCTCTTGCGACACGTACGAGAAAGGCCCTCTCGCCACCGGCGGGAGGGCCTTTTTACTGGGCGTCCGACAAGGCGGCGTGACGCCGCCTAACTTTCGGAGTGCTTACTTCGCCGGATCGACGGCGATGCCGAGCTTCTTCACGTCGTCGAGCGTGAAGGTGACCGGACGATCGTTGAACGTGCCCTGGACGTTCTTCTTGCGGATGTGCAGCTCGAACGGCACCTTGCCGGCATAGGCGGTGCCACGGACGATCTGTTCGTCACCCTTGGTTTCGGTGGTGTAGGCGTAGCTCACGCCCTTGTAGGCAAACTGGTCGCTGGTCTGGGCCGAAGCGACGGCAGGAGCGGCGACGAGCACGGCGGCTGCGGCGATCGCGAAGAAAGAATGAAGCATGGCAATGTCCCCTGTGATCTAGGTGAGATTGCCTTCGGACACCCGTCTATTGTGTTATGGTTGGCGCCCCCTTCGCGCACGGGGGGCGGCGCGGCAATTGATTAGGTTGCCTACCGGATTGCACGAAATGCAACCGTGTTTTGCGGTTAACGCAAAACATTGAAATCCATGGGATCGGGCGCGGCCGCCGAGCGAACGACAGCCGCGCCTGCCCCATGGGTCAGTTCTTGAGCGACCGCTCGAGCGTCACTTCGCAATTGAGCAACTTGGAAATCGGGCAGTTCGCCTTCGCCTCGTCGGCGATGCGGCCGAATTCGGCCTCGTCGATTCCGGCGATGGTGGCCTCGAGCGTCAGGGCCGAGGACGTGACCTTGAACCCCGGGCCGTCGCTTTCCAGCGTGACCTTGGCCTGGGTTTCCAGCGTGCCGTCGTTGTGGCCGGCCTGTGCCAGGGCGAAGCTGGTCGCCATGGTGAAGCAGGCTGCGTGCGCTGCGGCGATCAGCTCTTCGGGGTTGGTACCCGGCTTGCCTTCGAAGCGCGTGCCGAAGCCGTAGGGCTGTTCGCTCAATACGCCCGACGCCGTGCTGATCGAGCCCTTGCCGGACTTGCCGAAGCCTTCGTACCGTGCGGATGCTTTGCTGGTGGGCATGGAAAAACTCCTTCGTGGTGTTCGCCGCTCCAACGCGGCGGCACCAGGCCCGTTCCAACCCCGCGACCTGTTCGGCCGGCCCGAACGGCCGTCTGTTGTGTTGGCTCGGCCTACCGCTTGCGGACGAACTCTGCGCGCAGCACCAGCCCCTTGATCCCGTCGAAACGGCAGTCGATTTCCTGCGCGTCGCCGGTCAGCTTGATCGACTTGATCAGCGTACCGCGCTTGAGCGTCTGGCCCGCACCCTTGACGTCGAGATCCTTGATCAGGGTTACCTGGTCACCATCGGACAAGAGGTTGCCGACCGCGTCGCGGACCTCGATCCGATCGGCAGCCGCGCGTCGGGCTGCAAGATCCGAGGCCGACATCCATTCGCCGGTGTCTTCGTCGTAAACGTAGTCTTCGTCGCTCATGGTCCCCCCTTCTGCCTGAACGCAGGTGCCATGCCGTGTTCGAGGGGGTTGCACCAGCCTAATCACGAAAAACCCCGTGACCGACAGCGATCACGGGGTTTTCTGTCACGAGGTCGGGGTGGCCTGGCCGCTGACGACGCCGTCGGAATTGGGCTGGGCGCTGTTGAAGGCGCCGGTCAGCCATACTGCCGAGAGGGCGAGGACGGCCAGGGCCAGGCTGATGAGGAGCACCCAGCGGACAACGTTGAGGCCAGTGCCGCCGCGTGCTTCTTCGGTGGTCAATCGAGGCGAGGACGCCTGTGCGTTGGTCTCGCCCGTGGTATGATCGTGCTGCATCGCAACGCTCTCCTGTCGCCGGATCGGGCGGATGACCGATGAGGCGGTCATCCTTGTCTTGCCGAACCTACGTTCGAGGACGGGCGCTGGTTCCGTACTCAGTCGCGCAGCAACTCGTTGATGCCGGTCTTGCTGCGGGTCTGCGCGTCGACGGTCTTGACGATCACCGCGCAATAGAGCGAGGGCCCCGGCGTACCATCGGGCAGCGGCTTGCCGGGCATCGCACCGGGCACGACCACGGCGTAGGGCGGCACGCGGCCGATGTGGACCTCGCCAGTGGCGCGGTCGACGATCTTGGTGCTGGCGCCGAGGTAGACGCCCATCGACAGCACGGCCCCTTCGCCGACGATCACACCCTCGGCCACTTCGGAACGCGCACCGATGAAGGCGCCGTCCTCGATGATGACGGGGCCGGCCTGCAGCGGCTCGAGCACGCCGCCGATGCCGGCGCCGCCCGAGATATGGACGTTCTTGCCGATCTGTGCGCACGAACCGACGGTCGCCCAGGTATCGACCATCGTGCCCTCGTCGACGAAGGCGCCGATGTTGACGAAGCTGGGCATGAGCACGACACCCTTGCCGATATGGGCCCCGCGGCGTGCGACGGCACCGGGCACCACGCGGAAGCCGCCGGCGCGAAAGCGCGCATCATCCCAGTCGGCGAACTTGGAAGGGACCTTGTCGAATGCTGGGGCGCCGGCGGCACCGCCATCGATCACGGCATTGTCGTTGAGGCGGAACGACAGGAGCACCGCCTTTTTGAGCCACTGGTTGACCTGCCATTCGCCATCGACCTTTTCCGCAACGCGAGCCGCGCCCGTGTCGAGCAGTTCCAGTGCCTGCTCGACAACCGCGCGCACGTCGCTGCTGTCGGGGGTCACCGAGGCGCGGGCCTCCCAGGCGGCTTCGATGGCGGCTTCGAGCTGTGCGGTCATGGGTCGTTTCTCCGACGCTGGTCAGGTGGTTCTGCGGTTGTCCCGGCGGCGCCTAGCCGAGCGTGCCATCGGCGGCAAGCGCATCGAGCCAGGCGGCCAGATCGTCGATCGTCTCGTCGATCGCAGCGTCGTCCTTGGCGCGGTCGCCCCATTCGGTGGCATAGTCGAGCCACACCGTCTGCATGCCCAGCGCCTTGGCCGGGGTCAGGTTGCGGGCCGAATCCTCGAAGAACACCGCGCGTTCCGGGTCTATGTCGAAGGCCTCGATCACGCCGCGATAGGCCGATGGCTCGGGCTTGGGCTTGTATTCCATCGCGACGAGGTCCCACATCCCGTCGAAGCAGTCGGCGATGCCCAGCGCGTCGAGCACGCGGTTGGCATAAGGCGCATCGCCATTGGTGAAGATCAGCCGGCGCCCGGGCAGCCGGCGAAGCCGCTCGGCCAATGGCGGGGCCGATGCCAGGACGCTCATGTCGACATCGTGGACGAAGGCCAGGAATTGCTGCGGATCGACCGCGTGGTAATGCATCAATCCGGCCAGCGTGGTGCCGTGATCGTGGAAGTACATCTTCTGGATGCGCCGCGCCTCGGCGTCGTCGCAGCCCAGCAGGTTGGCGATAAACCGGCCCATGCGCACATCGATCTGGTCGAACAGGGTACACGAGGCCGGATACAGCGTATTGTCGAGGTCGAAGATCCAGCAATCCACGCGTGAGGGGTCGAACGGCATCGGTCATCCTTGCAACGCAGCGGCGCGCTGCGGCTGGTCGGGGTGCCCCGGATCGCGGATCAGGGCAAGGGGTGAGGGCGCGACGGAAGGGCAGGCGGCCGGGTACTTGCACTAAGGCAAGAGGCGGGCGATAGGCCATGGCACGCCATGTCCGACCCATCGCCCACTGTCGCCTCGCGCCCCCGAACACCAAGCCGCCCACGTCTTCCGCGCGTCACCGGCCACGTCATCGGAGTCGACGAGGCCGGTCGCGGGCCGCTGGCGGGTCCGGTCGTCGCCGCAGCCGTGGTGCTATGCCGCCGGCCGCCGACGGGCCTCGCCGATTCCAAGGTGCTGTCGGCCAAGCGGCGCTCGGTTCTCGAGGAGGAAATCAAGGCGCGGTGTCGTTGGGCGGTCGGCGTGGTTGACCCCGCCGACATCGACCGGCTCAACATCTTCGGCGCGACGATGATGGCCATGACGCTTGCGGTGCAGGGCCTCGTCGCGGCACTCGAGGGCGAGGTGGGGGAGGTCCGGGTCGACGGCAACCTGACGCCGCACGGGCGCCATGCGGACTGGTGCTGGCCGGCCCGGCCGATCGTCGGCGGCGACGCGGTCGAGCCATGCATTTCGGCCGCCTCGATCATCGCCAAGGAACACCGCGACCGCCTGATGCGCGCCGCGGCCGAACTTCACCCGCAGTACGGCTGGGAGCGCAATGCCGGCTACGGCACGCGCGAACACCTTGCCGCGCTGCGCACGCATGGCCCGACGCCATTGCACCGGCGCAGCTTCGCACCCGTGGCGCAGCTTGTCCTGATTTAGCGCACCAGCGTTCGGCCGTGTTTCACCGGCCTTGCCGGCGACGAAAAGATCGCGCCCGCCGACAGCCGACTGCCGCGCACCACGAGCATCACGCGATCGCCGGCCTCGAGGCGCACGTCCTCGCCGGGGTGTTCGATCTGCTGGCCGCCGGCCCGGTCGATCTGGACGATGAAGTACGCCCCATTGCCGCGCTGCTCGGCCTCGCCGACAGTGGCGCCGGTCAGCGCGCCGCGCGGCGGGCACACCACGACCTCGAGGTCGAGCCCGAAATCGTGGAGCTTGCGCTTGACCTCGCCCATCGCGCTACCGTCGGCCATGGCCTTGCCGGTCGCGGGGTAGAGGATCAGCTCGGTCATCCGCTCCGCCCCGATGTGGGTGGGCAGCACGACCTTGTCGGCCCCGGCGTGAAGCAGTTTGCTCTCCGTCGTGGGTGCCTCGCCGCGGGCGATAATTTCGACGGCGGGATTGAGGTTGCGCGCCGACAGCGTGATGAACACGTTGGCGGCATCATCGGGCAGCACCGTCGCGAGGACGCGGGCGCGGGTAATTCCGGCCTCGCGCAGGGTTTCCTCAAGCGTCGCTTCGCCCACGAGCGCGAGGCAGCCATGGGCGCGCGCCTCGTCCGCCTTGGCCGGGCTGCGCTCGAGCACCAGGAACGGATGATTGGCCTCCGCCAGCGCGCGCGCCAGCTGGACGCCGATGCGGCCATAGCCGCAGATGATGGTATGCCCGGTGAGGCGCTCGATCTCGGTCTGCATGCGGTCCAGTCCCATCAGGCGGCGAAACTGGAACAGGGTGAAAACCTGGACCAGAGCGCCGGTCAGCACGATCATGCCGGTACAGCCGAGCACGATCGTCATCGTCGTCCACAGTCGCAAGAACGTGGTGTCGATCGGCCGCACTTCGCCATAGCCGACCGAGAAGATCGTGAGCAGCACCATGTAGGCGGCATCGCCCAGCAGCCAGCCGGCGCGCACGTAGCCCATCGTCGAGATGGCGAACAGTGTGGCGACGTAAAGCAGCGTGCCCGACAACAGGCGCAACGGCGAGCCCAGCAGGGTGTTCGCCCCTTGCGCGAATGCCGATTCGCTCGATGCCTGTCGTTGTGTCATGGCCCCCGCCGTTCAGCGCATCGTGGCGTCCGATCCGTCGGCTGTCCAGCCGTGCGGTGCCGTGGCGCGTCGCGTCCCGGGGTCAGGCGGCGTTGTCGATCCCGAGTTCGGAGAGCTTGCGGTAAAGGGTCGAGCGCCCGATGCCCAGCCGGCGGGCAACTTCGGTCATGCGGCCGCGATAATGGCCGATGGCGAGGCGGATGACGTCGGCCTCGATTTCTTCGAGGGGCCGGAGATTGCCATCGGGCGTGAACAGCATGACGCCGGCCCCGTCGCCGATCGACGGGGCGGTGCTGCGTGGCGCTTCGCCGACCATGGTCGAAAGGTTCGGGAAATCCTGCGCGGTCAGCGTCTCGGCGTCGCAGAAGACCGCGGCGCGGAACAGCGTGGCCTGCAACTGGCGTACGTTGCCGGGCCAGTCATAGGCCTTGAGCAGCCCCAGCGCGCTGTCGGTGATCCCAAGCGGACGCAGGCCCGGCTGCTCGCCGATCCGCGCCAGGAAATAGCGGGCGAGGGCAGGAATGTCGCCCGCCCGCTCGCGCAGCGCGGGAAGATGGACATGAACGCCGGCGAGGGCATTGAGCAGATCGGCGCGATACCCCCCGGCATCGACGAGTTCGCGCAAGGGTGCATTGCTGCAGGCCAGCAGGCGCACGTCGATTCGGAACGAATGCCGCGCACCGACGGGCTGGACGTCGCCGCGCACGAGGAAGCGCGCGAGGCGCTCCTGAATGGCCTCGGGCAGGCAGTCGATCTCGTCGATCACCACCGTCCCGCCGTCGGCATGCTGGAGGGCGCCGATGTGGCGGTCGAAGGCGCCGGGGAAGGCACCCTTCTCATGCCCGAACAGCACGCTCTCGATCTGGTTGGCGGGGATGCCGCCGGCATTGACGAACCGCAGCGGCGCCTTGGCGCGCGGGCTGGCGGCGTGCATCGCCCGCACCAGCATTTCCTTGCCGCTGCCGCTTTCACCCTCGATCAGCACCGTCTGTTGGGTACGTGCCGCCTTGGCCGCGACGGCGAGCGCGGCCCGGAACGCGGGGGCCGCCCCAATCATCGAGTCGAAATCGAGCGTCGTGCCGATCTTCTCGGTCATCGGCTGGAGTTCGGCGACGGGTGGTTCGCGATTGGTCGCGCTGCGCAGCGCCTGAAGCAGCCGGTCGGGCGCCACCGGCTTGATGAGATAGTCCGTCGCGCCGGCCCGCATCGCCTCGACCGCCAGCAGGGGCGAAGCGCTGGTGGTGAGCATCAAGATCGGCAGGGCGGGGCGGCGCGCCTTGAGTTCGGCGATGAGCAGGCAGGCGTCATCGCCCGGCACCCACTGGTCGAGGATGATCGCGCCCAGCTGCATGCCCTGGCGCGTACCGAGCGTGGCGATGGCGGTTTCGGAATCGCGGGCGACGATGGTGCGCCATCCCTCGCGCGCAGCCAGCGCCGTGATGAGACGGCATTGCGCCGGTTCATCATCGATCAGCATCAGCAGGCGTTCGTCGGCGTCGGCCATGATTTTCCCGTCTTTGCAACACTGACGCATTGGCATGGTTCCGGTAAAGACCGGATTAAGCGCATCAAGGCTTGAGCCGCGACCGGGCTGTCGATAAGCATGGTGCAAGATCAGAACATCAGGGGAAGAGTGAGCATGACGCCTGCCAACGACATCAAGAGCGCGCGCGCGACGTACGAAGGCTTCGTCTCGATGATCAAGGTCTCGGTGCCCGTCATCGCCTTGATCGTGGCCTTCGTCATACTGATCATCAAGTAAGCCGTGGCCCGGGGCCTGACCGTCGCCGTCCTGCGGGAACGCGCGATCGGTGAAACCCGCGTGGCCGCCACGCCCGAAACCGTCCGCAAGTTTGCCGCGCTAGGCGCGGGCGTGGTGGTCGAAGCGGGGGCAGGGACGGAAGCAGGCATCGCCGATGCCGACTTTGCCGCCGCCGGTGCTACGCTGGTCAAAAGCGCCGCCGCGGCCGGGGCGGACATCGTGCTGGGCGTCCAGGGGCCCGATCCGGCCCTGCTGGGCGGCGTGGCGCCAGGGGCCTGGATCGTCGCGGGGCTGGACCCCTTCGGACAGCGAACCCGGATCGACGCCTATGCGACCCTCGGGCTCGAGGCGCTGGCGATGGAATTTATGCCGCGCATCACGCGGGCCCAGTCGATGGACATCCTGTCGTCGCAGGCCAACCTTGCGGGCTACAAGGCCGTCCTGGTCGCGGCCAACCTCTATGGCCGTGCCTTCCCGATGATGATGACCGCCGCCGGAACGGTCTCGGCGGCCAAGGCCTTCATCATGGGCGTCGGCGTTGCCGGCCTCCAGGCGATTGCCACCGCCCGGCGCCTCGGCGCGCAGGTCTCCGCCACCGACGTGCGTTCGGCCACCAGGGAACAGATCCTCTCGCTCGGGGCTAAGCCGATCTTCGTCGAGGCGGTCGCCGGTATCGAGGGCGAAGGCGCGGGCGGCTATGCCACCGAGATGAGCCCGGAATACCAGAAGGCGCAGGCCGAACTGGTCTCCAGCCACATCGCCAAGCAGGATATCGTCATCACCACGGCGCTGATCCCGGGCAGGGCCGCGCCGCGCCTGATCTCGGATGCGCAGATCGCGACGATGCGGCCAGGCTCGGTGATCTACGATCTCGCGGTCGCGCAGGGCGGCAACGTCGAGGGGAGCGTGGCGGACCAGGTCGTGGAGCGGCATGGCGTCAAGATCGTCGGCTATGCCAATACCCCGGCGCTGCTACCTGCCGACGCCTCGGCGCTGTTCAGCCGCAACCTCTACAACTTCCTCTCGGCCTTCTGGGACAAGGAGCAGGGCCGGCCGGTTCTCGATGAGGAGATCGGCAACGCCATCCGCCTGACGCAAGGTGGCCAGGTCGTGCATGAGCGGCTGAAGGGGTGAGACGCGCCATCTCAGCATGGATCGCCGCGGCGATTTGCATCGCCAGTGCAACGTCGTCGCAGGCCGCGGTGGGGGCGTCTCCTGCATTGGCGCAACGCCTATTCGAAATGGAACAAAGCCGCGACATGGCGACGAACTGTCTCAGGCTCGATCGCAGCAGACAGGCTCTCACGTCGTATCGTTCGGCGTTGCGGCGTTATGACGGCGTTGTGGCAAGCATGCGCAGTGGACCGGATGCTGCCATGCTGGCGAAGGCGAGGCAGCGCTGGAAGTCTTCGCGCGCCGACGTCGACACATCGTGCATCGTCGGGCCGCAGGAAACGCCGCGCACGGCGTACGCTAGCCTGATTTCCGATTTCGACCGGGCGACGGCCGCGGTCAGGCGAATGCTGGCCGCAGGGCCGGGCGGTTCATAGGGGGGGCGCCGAGATGGACTTCATATCGATCCTGAGCATCTTCGTGCTCGCCTGTTTCGTGGGCTATTACGTGGTCTGGTCGGTAACGCCGGCCCTGCACACGCCGCTCATGGCGGTGACCAACGCGATCTCCTCGGTCATCATCGTTGGCGCTCTGGTCGCCTCGGCGGCTGCAGGTTCGCCGCTGGCCAAGGGGCTGGGACTCGGCGCCGTCGTGCTTGCCTCGATCAACATCTTCGGGGGCTTCGCCGTCACGCAGCGCATGCTGGCGATGTACAAGAAGAAGGAGAAGAAGTGATGGAACACGCCACTTCTCCCTGGGTGGGGCTCGCCTACCTCGTCGCCGGCGTGCTGTTCATCATGGCGCTGCGCGGCCTGTCGTCACCGGGCACCAGCCGCGCGGGCAATCGCTATGGCATGATCGGCATGACGATCGCGGTGGCGACGACGCTGGTCACGCACTCGATCGCCAGTCTGCCGGAAATTGCCGTGGCCATCGCGATCGGCGGCGGGATCGGTTTCGTCATCGCCCGGCGCATCCAGATGACCGCGATGCCGCAGCTCGTGGCCGCGTTCCACTCGCTGGTGGGTCTGGCGGCGGTGCTGGTGGGCCTCGCGGCCTATGCCAACCCCGAGGCCTTCGAAATTCTGCTGCCCAGTGGCGTCATCAACCCCGACAGCCGCATCGAGATGGGCCTCGGCATCGCCATCGGTGCGATCACCTTCTCGGGCTCGATCATCGCTTTCCTCAAGCTCGCCGGCAAGATGAGCGGCGCGGCGATCCTGCTGCCCGGGCGCCACGTCATCAACCTCGGCACGCTGGTGGCAATACTCGGCCTCGTCGCGTGGTTCACGCAGGATGAGAGCGCGTGGGTTATCATCGCGATCACCGCATTGTCGTTCCTCATCGGCTTCCTGCTCATCATTCCGATCGGCGGCGCGGACATGCCGGTCGTCGTCTCGATGCTCAACAGCTATTCCGGCTGGGCCGCCGCGGCGATGGGCTTCACGCTGCACAACACCGCCATGATCGTGACCGGCGCCCTCGTCGGTTCTTCGGGCGCGATCCTGTCGTACATCATGTGCAAGGCGATGAACCGCTCGTTTCTGTCGGTCATCGCGGGCGGCTTCGGCGCCGAGGCGGCCAGCGGCGGCGGCGCGGCCAAGGAACAGCGCCCGTGGAAGCGCGGCAGCGCCGAGGACGCGGCCTTCCTAATGAAGGAAGCCGAGAACGTCATCATCATCCCCGGTTATGGGATGGCGGTCAGCCAGGCGCAGCATGTGCTGCGCGAGATGGGTGACGTGCTCAAGGCCAACGGGGTCAACGTCAAGTACGCGATCCACCCCGTGGCAGGCCGCATGCCGGGCCACATGAACGTGCTGCTGGCCGAAGCCAACGTGCCTTATGACGAGGTCTTCGAGCTCGAGGACATCCAGGGCGAGTTCGCGCAGGCAGACGTCGCGTTCGTCATCGGCGCCAACGACGTCGTCAACCCAGCGGCCAAGACCGACAAGTCATCGCCCATCTATGGCATGCCGGTGTTCGACGTCGAAAAGGCCAAGACGATCTTCTTCGTCAAGCGCAGCATGGGGGGCGTCGGCTATTCCGGCGTCGACAACGACGTGTTCTATATGGACCAGACGATGATGCTGCTGGCTGATGCCAAGAAGATGGTCGAGGATATCGTCAAGGCGCTGCAGCACTGATCTGCTCGGGTAATTGAACCCTGACGCAACCCCAATTGACATGCTGTGCAGTCAGCGCAACCAACCACCCTTGACCATCGCTCCCCGCATGACTGCCGTCGCTATCCTCACCGCACTGGCTCTCGGTGGCTGCATGTCCAAGCTGGCCGAGGGACGCGTCCGCTCGGCGCTCGTCGATGCGGGCCTCTCCGATCGCAATGCGGCCTGCATGGCCGAGCGCATGACCGATCGGCTTTCGATCGGCCAGTTGCGGCGGCTGGAAGCGCTGCGGGCCGAGCACCGGACGCTGGCCGATTACGTCTATACCGTTCGCCGCGTGGGTGATCGTCAGCTGATTGAGGTGACGACCAGCGCGGCCCTGCTCTGCGCCACCGGCCTGGCCCCCGAAAAGCGGTGACGCGTGCCGCTTTGCGCGGCGGGCCGCACCGCTCGACGGGTGGACCTGCGGCGGCGGCTTGCGTAAGGCCAGGGAGTAAACGGCCGGGGATCAGCGGCCGACAGGAGACCACGTTTTGCGCAAGATCGGCCTGATTGGCGGCATGAGCTGGGTTTCGACCCGTACCTATTACGAGCACATCAATCGCCTCGTGCAGGGGCGGACCAGCACCTTGTCGAGTGCCCCGCTCCTGATCGAAAGCCTCGACTTCGCACAGCTCGCCCGGCTGTCCACCGCCGAGGAATGGGCACGCGCCACCGGCGTCCTGATCGACAGCGCCCGCCGGCTCGAACAGGCCGGGGCCACAGCCATCCTGATCGGCGCAAACTCGATGCACCGGGCCTATGACGATATCGTCGCCGCAGTGTCCGTACCGGTGATCCATATCGCCGATGCCGTGGGCGCGCGCATGGAGGCGAACGGGACCAAGACCGCAGCGCTGATCGGCTCGCGCAACGTCATGCTCGAGACATTCTACCGCAAGCGTCTCGTGGCGCATGGCGTCACGCTGCTGCCCCCGGTGATGGACAACGTCGACGAGATCGACCGCATCATCTACGAGGAACTGATGCAGGGCCGCGCCACCCGCTCGGCGGAGCGCACGTTCAAGACGCTCATCACCAACATGAGCCAGGCCGGTGCGCAGGGTGTGGTCCTGGGGTGCACCGAGCTGGACATGGTGATCGACGTCGATGCCAACGTCTTGCCGATCTACGACGGCACGCGCATCCATGCCGAGGCCGCGGTCGACTGGATCCTGGGCGAAGGATGATCGACATGCTGGGGCTGACCGGCGTGCTGGCGCCCTGGGCATCGGACCCACATGCCTCGCGCGGGCGCGAATTCGTGCTCGAGGACGGCGGCGTGCGTGGCCCACGCAGCGAATTCCAGCGCGATCGCGATCGCATCATCCACTCGATCGCGTTCCGCCGGCTGCGCCACAAGACGCAGGTGTTCATCGCGCCCGATGGCGATCATTATCGCGTGCGCCTGACCCACAGCCTCGAAGTGGCGCAGATCGGCCGGGTGATCGCCCGCGCACTGGGTGCCGACGAGGACCTGACCGAGGCGCTGTGCCTGGCACATGACATCGGCCACCCGCCGTTCGGCCATGCCGGAGAGGATGCGCTCGAGGCCGCGATGGCCGAGGCCGGCGGGTTCGACCACAATGCCAATACCTTGCGCGTGTTGATGCGGCTCGAAAGCCCCTATGTCGAGCATGACGGCCTCAATCTGACCTGGGAAATGCTAGAGGGATTGGCCAAGCACAATGGCCCGGTGCGCAAGCCCGGCTGGGCCCTGGCCGAACTCGATGCGGCCTTCCCGCTCGACCTGTCGAGCCATGCCTCGATAGAAGCCCAGATCGCGGCGATCTCCGACGACATCGCCTACGACAATCACGACATCGACGATGGCCTGCGCGGCGGTTTTCTCGGCGTCGAGGATCTGCTCGAGCTGCCCTCGCTGGCGGAACAATGGTACGCGATCGAGCGACGGTACCCCGAGGCCCCGCGCGAGCGGCTGCAACGCGAACTGGTGCGCGGCCAGATCGGCCGGATGGTCAATGACGTCATCACCGAAACGCGCCTGCGCATCGCCGACAGCGGCGTTGCCAATGCGGCGGACGTGCGCGCGGCCGGTCGCACGCTCTGCGGCTTTTCCGAGGAAATGCGGCGCGAGGAGCGCGTGCTCAAGCAGTTCATGTACGCGCGGCTTTACTATCACCCAGAACAGGTCGCGGCTGCCGAGCGGGCCCGATCGGTCGTCGCCACGCTGTTCGATGCCTATCGCGCCGATGAAAGCCTGATGCCCGCGTCGTGGCGTGAGCGTCTCCCGGCCAACGAAACGGGGCGGCTGCGCACGATCGCCGACTTCATTGCCGGGATGACCGACCGCTATGCGATCGAGCGGTACTCCGCGCTGACCGGCGATGTGCCCGAGGGGCTCAGCAATGTCTGAGCCGCGCCGCGTGCTGCTTGTCGGCGCAACCGGCATGGTTGGGCAAGCGGTGATGCAGGCGGCGGTGGGGCGCGATGACCTGCGCATCGTCGCACTCGGCCGCCGTGCCGCCGCGATGCCCGTTGGCGCACGCATGGAGCAGCTGGTGGCCGACCCGGAACAGTGGCCCGCCGCGATCGCCGCGATTCGGCCCGATGCCGTGATCCTTGCCCTTGGCACCACGATCGCGGCCGTGGGCGGCGATAAGGCCGCGTTCCGCGCGGTCGACCACGATCTGACCTTGTCTTGCGCCAGTGCTGCGCACGATGCTGGCGCCAAGCAGGCCGTTCTTGTCAGTTCGGTCGGCGCCGACCCGGCCGCAAAACTGTTCTATGCGGCCGTGAAGGGCGAGACCGAGGCCGATGTAAGCAAGCTGGATTTTGCACGGCTTGACATTCTGCGCCCCGGCCTGCTGGTCGGGCGGCGGGAGGGGCCGCTGCGGTTGGGCGAGCGCATCGGGATGACCGTGCTTCCGCTCCTCGACCCGCTCCTCGCCGGGCGCTTTTCAGATTATCGCAGCATTCGGGCAAGCACCGTCGCAGCCGCTGCCCTCGCGTGTGTGGGCGCCAACCCCGCCGCACCGGCGCGCATGACGATCCACACGGGACGCGAAATCCACAGGCTGGCGCAGCGCGGTTGACTTGAGCACGGGCGATGCGCGAAGGGCGGGGCCTGTCGCTGACCCGCGCGGGAGAGCTCGCAGCTGATTCGCATATGTGAACTGGCTGAGGCGCCGAAGGAGCAACCGCCCCGGAAACTCTCAGGCTAACGGACCGCATGGGTCGATAGCGACACTCTGGAAAGTGCTGCTCCTTCCGCAGAGAGGGAGAGCCGCCGAAGGGGTAACCCCGCCAATGCGCCCGGGAGAGGGCGCGGGGGAAAGCTCTCAGGTTTCCGTGACAGAGGGGGCACCGATTGGTGCATCTCTGTGCGGAGTTGAAACTTGTGAGTGATACATACGATCTCGCCCCCGACGCGGGCGAACGCCCCGCCGTTCTCGATCTACCGCTCGACGCCTGGCACCGCGCACGCGGTGGCCGCATGGTCGAATTCGCCGGCTATCACATGCCCGTCCAGTACGAAGGCATCATCGCCGAGCACCTATGGACGCGCAGCCAGGCCGGGCTGTTCGACGTCTCGCACATGGGCCAGCTGGTCCTGCGCGGCGCCAACGTCGCCGCCGCGCTCGAGACGCTGCTGCCGGGGGCGTTCCAAACGCTGGCGGCGGGCAAGCTGCGCTATTCGCTGCTGCTCGCCGACGATGGTGGCATTCTCGACGACCTGATCGTGACCAATCGCGGCGACGCGTTCTACGTCGTGGTGAACGGTGCGACCAAGCATGCCGACATCGCCCACATCACCGCGCGCCTGCGTGCGGGTGTGACGCTGGAGCATCTGACGAGCCACGCGCTGCTGGCGCTGCAGGGGCCGGCGGCTGCACAGGCGCTGGCGTCGCTGGACCTGGTGGCCTGGCAGGACGGCGGCCCCGCGCTCGTTGACCTGCGTTTCATGGAGGCCGGCGCGTTTCGCTGGGGTGATGTCCGGCTCGATATCAGCCGCTCGGGCTATACCGGCGAGGACGGCTTCGAGATCTCGGTCCCGGCCGATGCCGCAGAACCGCTCGCCGATGCGTTGATTGCGCTGCCCAGCGTCAAGCCGATCGGCCTGGGTGCGCGCGATTCGCTGCGGCTCGAGGCCGGCTTGCCGCTCTACGGCCATGATCTGTCGCCCGACATCGACCCGGTCGAGGCGGACCTCGGCTTTGCCATTCCGGCGCGGCGCCGCGCCGAAGGCGGCTTCCCTGGCGCGGGCCAGATCGCGGCGGCGTTCGCCCAAGGCCCGGCGCGGCGCCGCGTCGGTCTGCTGATCGAGGGACGCATGGCCGCGCGCGAGGGCGCCGAGATCGTGCACGAGGGCCGCAGTGTCGGCACCGTCACCTCGGGCGGTTTCGCCCCGACGCTCGAGCGGCCCATCGCCATGGGCTTCGTCGAGACCGCGCTGGCGCAGCCCGGTGCCCCGCTTTCCATCCTGGTGCGCGGCAAGACGCTCGCCGCCACCGTCACTTCGCTTCCCTTCACCCCCCATCGCTATGTGCGCAAAGGAGCCGCCTGATGACCCGCTATTTCACCACCGATCACGAATGGCTCGTCGTTGAAGGCCAGACCGCGACCGTCGGGATCACCGACTATGCGCAGAGCCAGCTGGGCGACATCACCTTCGTCGAGCTGCCCGCCGTCGGCGCCACGCTCAGCAAGGGCGACAGCGCCTCGGTCGTCGACTCGGTCAAGGCCGCGTCTGACGTCTATGCCCCGGTTTCGGGCAGCGTCACCGAAGTGAACCCGGCGCTCGAAGACACACCAGAACTCGTCAACTCGGCACCCGAGGGCGAGGGCTGGCTGTGGCGCATGACGCTTGCCGATGCCGGCGAACTCGATGGCCTGATGGATGCCGATGCCTATGCCGCCCACGTGGGAGGCCTCTGAGACGATGCGCTATCTCCCCCTCAATGACACCGATCGCGGCGCGATGCTCGCCGCGATCGGTGCGCCCGACGTCGAGGCGCTGTTCGCCGACGTCCCCGCCGAAGCGCGGCTCGATGGTCCGATCGCCGGCTTGCCCGGCCATGCCAGCGAAATGGCGGTCGAGCGCCACATGGCCCGGCTCTCGGCCGAGAGCCTGAGCGCCGGGTCGGTCCCGTTCTTCCTCGGCGCGGGCGCCTATCGCCATCATGTGCCGGCGACCGTCGACCACATGATCCAGCGCGGCGAGTTCCTCACCGCCTATACCCCCTATCAGCCGGAAATCGCGCAAGGCACGTTGCAGGTGCTGTTCGAGTTCCAGACCCAGGTGGCGCGCCTGTTCGGCACCGATGTCGCCAATGCCTCGCTGTACGACGGGTCGACCGCGTGCTGGGAGGCGATCGCCATGGCCGGCCGCATCACGCGGCGCAGCAAGGCGGTGATCTCGGGCGGCCTGCATCCGCATTATGTCCGCACCGCGCAGACCATGGCCCGCTTCACCGGCGACACGCTGGTGACGTCTACCCCGGTGCTGGACGCGCAGGCCGACGATGACGCCGTGATCGCGGGGATTGACGCACAGACCTCCTGCGTGCTCGTCCAATATCCCGATGTGCTGGGCCGCATTCCCGATCTCGCGCGGATTTCTGCTGCTGCGGCGGCGCACGGCGCGCTGGTGGTGGCGGTCGTCACCGAGCCGGTTGCGCTCGGCCTGATCGAAAGCCCCGGTGCGCTGGGGGCCGATATTGTGGTGGGCGAGGGGCAGTCGCTGGGCGTCGGCCTTCAGTTCGGCGGGCCGTACCTTGGGCTGTTCGGATGCCGCGAGAAGTTCGTGCGGCAGATGCCCGGGCGCCTGTGCGGCGAGACCGTCGATGCCGATGGGAAGCGGTCGTTCGTCCTCACGCTGTCGACGCGCGAGCAGCATATCCGCCGCGAAAAGGCGACGAGCAATATCTGCACCAATTCAGGACTTTGCGCGCTGGCCTTCAGCGTTCATCTCACCTTGCTCGGCGGCAGCGGGCTCGCGCAGATGGCACGGGCCAGCCATTTGCGTGCCATCGAGACGGCGAAGGCGCTTGGTACCGTACCCGGTGCGGCGCTGGTCAATGCGCAGTACGTCAACGAATTCGCGGTGACGCTGCCGAAGCCTGCCGCGGAAGTCGTCGATGCGCTGGCCAAGCGCCGCGTGCTCGGCGGCGTGGCGCTGTCGCGGCTCGTGCCGAACGAGCCTGCTCTGGCCAACGTGCTGCTGGTGGCGACCAGCGAACTGACGACGGCTGAAGATATTGCGGCGCTGGTCGCCGCGCTGACGGAGGTGCTGGCATGACCGTACTCAATCCCGCTGGTTGGCGCCCCGAGATGGGCGAGCGCAGCCCGGCCTCGCACGACGTGCCGCCGACCGTGACCGGCAATCGGGCGCTGCATCTCGAAGAACCTTTGCTGTTCGAACTTGGCCGTGCCGACCAGTGCGGCATCGATTTCGACGTCGTGGACGGTGCGCCGCTCGCCGGCCTGCCGCTGCGCAGCGGCCCGGTCGACCTGCCCGGCCTCAGCGAACCCGAGGCGGTCCGCCACTACACCCGGCTGTCGCGCCAGAACTATGCCATCGACCTCGGGCCGTTTCCGCTCGGCAGTTGCACGATGAAGCACAACCCGCGCCTTGACGAGAAGGTCGCGCGGATGGCCGGCTTTGCCGACGTCCATCCGCTGCAGCCCGAAGCCACGGTGCAGGGCGCGCTCAAGGTGATCGACGAACTGGCGCACTGGCTGGTCACGCTGACCGGCATGGCCGCCGTCGCGATGACGCCCAAGGCGGGTGCCCATGGCGAACTCTGCGGCCTGCTGGCGATCCGCGCGGCGCTCGATGCCCGCGGCGACAAGCGCGACGTGATCCTGGTACCCGAAAGCGCGCATGGCACGAACCCGGCCACGGCCGCCTTCGCGGGCTTCCGCGTGGAATCGATCCCCGCGACCCACGACGGGCGCGTCGATCTGGCGGCGCTGGTCGGCAAGCTCGGCCCGCATGTCGCGGGGGTGATGATCACCAACCCGAACACCTGCGGGCTGTTCGAGCGTGACCTCAAGACCATCGCCGATGCGGTCCATGCCGCGGGCGGCTACGTCTATTGTGACGGCGCCAACTTTAACGCCATAGTCGGACGCGTGCGTCCCGGCGACCTCGGCGTCGATGCCATGCACATCAACCTGCATAAGACCTTCTCCACGCCGCACGGCGGGGGCGGGCCGGGTGCCGGGCCGGTGGTGCTGTCTGAAGCGCTGGCACCCTTCGCGCCGCTGCCCTTCGTCGCCAAGGGCGCGGACGGGCTGCTGCACCTGATCGAAGAGGCCGAGGCGGTCGCGGCTGCGCCGGGCGCGTTCGGACGCATGTGCGCGTTCCACGGGCAGATGGGCATGTTCACGCGCGCGTTGGCCTATATTCTCAGCCACGGCGCCGACGGTCTCGCGCAGGCCTCGGGCGATGCGGTGCTCAATGCCAACTACGTGCTGCGCCGGCTCGAGCATCTGCTCCATGCGCCGTTCGGGGCCGCAGGTCCGTGCATGCACGAGGCGCTGTTCAGCGACGACACCTTCGCCGAAGGCTTCTCGACGCTCGATCTCGCCAAGGGCCTCATCGACGAGGGCTTCCACCCGATGACGGTCTATTTCCCGCTCGTCGTCCACGGCGCCATGCTGATCGAGCCGACCGAAACCGAGAGCAAGGCCGGCCTCGACCAGTTCATTGCCGCGATGGAAAGCCTGGCGGCGCGTGCCAAGGCCGGCGACCCGGCACTCAAGACCGCGCCGCATTTCGCACCGCGCCGCCGCGTCGACGAGACGCGCGCCGCGCGCAAGCCGCGCCTGGTGTGGACACCAGAAGCGGCCTGATGATGAAACCCGCCCTCTCTCCATGCGGGGAGGGGGCGGGTGTCGTCTGAATGACGGGGCAAAAATCGGGCGGCCGCGCGGGCGGCTCAGGCCAGGGTTTCGATCCAGCCTGCGATATCGGCCTTGGCGCGCGTGGTGTACGCTTCCTTGCGCACCTTCTTCTTTACGCTGGGATCGACCGGCGGAAACAGCCCGAAGTTGACATTCATCGGCTGATAGGTCTCGGCCTCCGCGTCGCCGGTGATATGGCTGAGCAGCGCGCCGAGCGCGGTCGTGGCGGGCGGCGGTGTCCAGTCACGGCCGGCCAGCTCGCTGGCGGCCATGAGCCCGGCCAGCATCCCGATCGAGGCGCTCTCGACATAGCCTTCGCAGCCGGTGATCTGGCCGGCAAAGCGGATGTTGGGCGACCGCTTCAGACGCAGCTGGCGATCGAGCAGCGTTGGCGAATGGATGAAGGTGTTGCGGTGCAGTCCGCCGAGCCGCGCGAACTCGGCGTTCTCGAGGCCGGGGATCGTGCGGAACAGGCGCACCTGCTCGGCATGCTTGAGCTTGGTCTGGAACCCGACCATGTTCCACAGCGTGCCCAGCTTGTTGTCCTGGCGCAGCTGCACAACGGCATAGGGCCAGCGGCCGGTGCGCGGATTGTCGAGCCCGACCGGCTTCATCGGACCGAAGCGCAAGGTTTCGACCCCTCGCGATGCCATGACCTCGATCGGCATGCAGCCATCGAAATAGGGGGTGTTGGCCTCCCATTCCTTGAACTCGGTCTTTTCGCCGTCGATTAGGCCCTGGTGGAACGCGTAGTACTGGTCGCGGTCCATCGGGCAGTTGATGTAGTCCTTGCCCGTGCTCTCCGGGCCGGACGCCTTGTCCCACCGGCTCGCCATCCAGCAGATGTCCATGTCGATCGAGTCGCGATGGACGATGGGGGCGATGGCGTCGAAGAAGGCGAGGCTGTCGGCGCCGGTGGCCGCGCCGATGCTGCCGGCGAGCGACGCTGCGGTCAGCGGCCCGGTGGCGACGATGACCATGCCCTCGCTCGGCAGGGTATCGACGCGCTCGCGTACCACTTCCAAGTTGGGCAGTTCGGCCAGCGTGGCCTCGACGGCGGCGGAAAAGACGTCGCGGTCGACCGCGAGCGCCGATCCGGCGGGCACGCGCGCCTTGTCCGCAGCTGCCATGACAAGACTGTCGCAGCGGCGCATCTCGTGATGCAGCAGGCCGACCGCATTCTTCTCGTCGTCGTCCGACCGGAACGAGTTGGAGCAGACTAGCTCGGCCAGCCCGGTGCCCTGATGGGCGGCTGTCATGTCGCCGCCGCCGCGCATTTCGGACAGGCGCACCTGGAAGCCGCGCCGGGCAAGCTGCCAAGCCGCTTCACTGCCGGCCATGCCGCCGCCGATGATGTGGATCTGGTGGGCCATGGGTCTCAGTCCGCGTCGGGCAGGGTGACCGTACCGTCTGCGGCTCGCGACAGCGGCGCCATCGCGATCACCGCCGCAAGCGGAAGCGGGGCATAGAGATGCGGGAACAGCATGTCGCCGCGCGACACCTCCCACCGCAGCGCGTCACCGAACCGGGTCAGGTCGACAGCCGCGACATGCAGGTCCGACTGGCCCGCGAAGTGCTTGTCGACCGTGCCCGTCAGCGTGTCGGCGCTGGACAGGTGGATATACCCATCGGCCAGATCGACCGGTGCCCCGGCGAACGAACCGCCTTCGAGTTCGCTGCGCTGGCTGGCAGTCAGCACCTTGTAGGCGACGCGCGGATGTCCGCTCATTCCTCGGTATCCGCGTCGTTGCCGGTGTCATCGATAGCGCTGTCTTCGCCGCCCTCGGCAGCGGGCACCGCTTCGCTCACGGCTTCCAGTTCGTCGCCTTCCTGCTCGGCGAGGCGGACGGCACCCACGACGTGTTCGTCGCCCGAGACGTTGAACAGGCGCACGCCCGCCGAGCCGCGGCCGATCACGCGCAGCGACGACAGCGGCAGGCGGATCAGCTTGGCCTGGTCGGTCACCAGCATGAGCTGGTCGGCCTGGGTCGCCGGGAAGCTCGCCACCACCGGGCCATTGCGGCCGATGTTGTCGATGTTGGTGATGCCCTGTCCACCGCGGCCGGTGCGGCGATATTCATAGGCCGACGACATCTTGCCGTAGCCATTGGCGCAGACGGTGAGGATGAACTGCTCGCGCTCCACCAGTTCCTGGTAGCGCTCGGCGCTCATCTGCGGCTCGCCTTCCTTCTCGGCCTTCCACGGCGCGAAGCGCAGGTAGTCCTCGCGCTCGTCCTGGTCCTTCACGCCGGCGCGGTGCAGGATCGACAGCGAGATGACCTCGTCCCCATCCTTGAGCGCCATGCCGCGAACGCCGGTCGAGGTGCGGCTCATGAACTCGCGCACGTCGTCCCCGCGGAAGCGGATCGCCTTGCCCTGCCGGCTTGCCAGCAGCACGTCGTCGCCCTGGCTCAGCAGCGCTACGCCGATCAGGCGGTCTTCGGCGTCTTCCTCGAACTTCATGGCATACTTGCCGTTCGACGGGATGTTGGCGAAGGCGTCCATCGCGTTGCGTCGCACGTTGCCCTTGGCCGTCGCGAACATGACGTTGAGCGCGCCCCACTCGGCCTCGTCCTCAGGCAGCGGCAGTACGGCGGCGATCGTCTCGCCCTGGTCCAGCGCGGGCAGCAGGTTGACGACCGGACGGCCGCGTGTGGCCGCGCCGCCCTCGGGAAGGCGCCACACCTTCAGGCGATAGACCTTGCCGGCGGTGGAGAAGAACAGCACCGGGGTATGCGTGCTGGCGACGAACATGGTCGCCACGGCGTCCTCGTCCTTGGTCGCCATGCCGGAGCGGCCCTTGCCGCCGCGCGCCTGGGCGCGGAAGGTCGAGAGCGGCGTGCGCTTGATATAGCCGTCGAGGGTCACGGTCACGACCATGTCCTCGCGCTCGATCAGGTCTTCGTCGTCGATGCCGTCGGCGGCGGGCATGATCTGCGACAGGCGCGGCGTGGCATAGGCCGACTTCACCTCTTCAAGCTCTTGCCGCATCACGGCGTAGAGCTTCTGGCGGTCGGCGAGGATCGCGAGGTATTCCTTGATCGCGGTCGCCAGCTTTTCGAGCTCGTCGCCGATCTCGTCACGGCCCAGCGCGGTCAGGCGGTGCAGGCGCAGGTCGAGGATCGCTCGGACCTGGATCTCGGACAGGCGATAGGTGCCCTCGCCGGCCACGGCGTCGTCCTCGATCGCCTCGACCAGGCGGATGTAGGGCGCGATTTCGCCCATCGGCCATTCGCGCGCCAGCAGTGCCTCGCGGGCAAGGGCGGGATTGGCCGAGCCGCGGATAATCTTCACCACCTCGTCGAGGTTCGTGACGGCAACGACCAGGCCGAGCAGGATGTGGGCGCGATCACGCGCCTTGTTGAGCTCGAACTTGGTGCGCCGCGTGATGACTTCCTCGCGGAAGCGCACGAAGCTTTCGATGATGTCCTTGAGCGTCAGGATTTCCGGCCGGCCGCCACGGATGGCGAGCATGTTGGCCGGGAAGTTCGACTGCGCCGGGGTGTTGCGCCACAGCTGGTTGAGCACGACCTCGGGCGAGGCATCGCGCTTGAGGTCGACGACGACGCGCACGCCCTCGCGGTTGGACTCGTCACGAATGTCCGAGATGCCCTCGATCCGCTTGTCCTTGGCGGCCTCGGCAATCTTTTCGACGAGGTTCGACTTGCCCACCTGGAACGGAATCGAGGTCAGCACGATCGAACGACGGTTGGCGTCGCGGCCGCGGCCTTCCTCGATCTCGTGGCGGCAGCGCATCATGATCGAGCCGCGGCCTTCGGTATAGGCCTTGCGCGCGCCACTGGCACCGAGGATCAGCGGTGCGGTCGGGAAATCCGGGCCCGGGATGATCTGGATCAGCTCGTCGATCGAGATCAGCGGGTTTTCCATGTAGGCGAGGCAGCCGTCGATCACTTCGCCCAAGTTGTGCGGCGGGATGTTCGTCGCCATGCCGACCGCGATGCCGCCGGCGCCGTTGACCAGCAGGTTGGGGAAGCGCGCGGGCAGCACCTGCGGCTCGCTCTCGGCGCCGTCGTAGTTGGGCTGGAAGTCGACGGTGTCCTTGTCGATGTCGGCCAGCAGCGAGTCCGCCACCTTGGCAAGGCGCGCCTCGGTGTAACGCATCGAGGCCGGCGGATCGGGGTCCATCGAGCCGAAGTTGCCCTGGCCGTCGATCAACGGCAGGCGCATCGACCAATCCTGCGTCATGCGTGCCAGCGCGTCATAGATCGCGGCGTCGCCATGCGGGTGATATTTGCCCATGGCATCGCCGACGATACGCGCCGACTTGCGATAGGCCTTGGTCGAGGTGAAGCCGTTCTCGTGGCTGGTCCACAGGATGCGACGGTGCACCGGCTTCAACCCATCGCGCACGTCGGGCAGCGCACGGGCCACGATCACGCTCATCGCGTAATCGAGGTAGCTGGTCTTCATCTCGTCGACGATGTCGATCCGCTGGAATTCGCCGTCCGGGCCGGACTGGGTGGGATCGGTATTGGGGGTGTCGTCGCTCACTGTGGTGGCTTTATCGTTTCGTTGTCAGGAAAGAGATAGGCCCTAGTCCGGTTGCGCGCAAAAGGCCAGCAAACCGTGGCCCGTCGCGCCGGATTGACGGCACTTTTCCACACATGCGACCAATTGCCTGAACGGCAGGACGAAATGCCGTTCAAACCGGGTTCACGGCGCGTTGCGCAATCAGCCGCAATGTTGCCAAGGCGGCCATTCCGGGCCACTAGCAGCAGGCCGACCAGGGTAAACGGCACCGCGAGCGATGGCTGGACAAGCCGGCGCGGTGGCGGGTCGAACAGGAGAGAAAGACGATGCGCGGTTCAAAGTTGTTTTCGGGTAAGGGTGCCGTGAAGGGCAACGCCGCGCGGGCGGCCATGGCCGCGGCGCTGGTAGCCGGCCTCGGCATCGGTGCTGGCGCGCCGGCCGCGATGGCCAAGGACAAGGAAGCGGCCAAGCCGGCTGCTGCCAACTCCAAGGAATTCGTCACCGCCGCAGGGCCGTTCCAGAAGTCGTTCAACGACTGGCAGGCGACCAAGGGCAAGACCGACGACGCCACCTACAAGGCCGCCGGCAAGGCGCTGGTCCCGGGCCTCGCGGCGGTCGAGGCTGCCAGCAAGACGCCGAACGACCGCTTCATCCTCGGCAACTGGCAGCAGGTGCTGGGCGGCGCGGCCGATGATGCGACGCTGCAGCAGAAGGGCCTGCAGAACATGGCGGAAAGCGGCATGATGCCCGCCGACAAGCTGCCGATGGTCCAGTACTTCCTGGGCGCCACCGCCTACCAGAACAAGGACTACCCGACCGCGCAGAAGGCGCTCAAGGCCGCGATCGACGCCAATTACAGCGAAGACAACGCCGCCGAGCTTCTGGCCGACACGTATGTCCAGCAGAACCAGCCCGCGCAAGGCCTCGAGGCGCTGAAGGCCGCGATCGCCGCACGCAAGGCCTCGGGCGGCACCGTGCCGGCCAGCTGGTACAAGCGTGGCCAGGTCATCGCTTACAACGCCAAGCTCGGCCCGCAGTCGATCGAGTGGGGCATCATGACCGTCTCGGCCGATCCGAGCCCGCTCAACTGGTTGGGTGCCGGCCAGCTCGCCCGTGAATTCGGCAACTACGGCAAGGAAGAGTCGCTCGATCTCGGCCGCCTGTTCCTGCGCACCGGCGCGCTCGGCGTGGACAAGAAGTTCACCGGCCGCGAATACATCGAATACATCCAGTCGGCCGACCCGCGCCGCCTTCCCGGCGAAGTCCAGAAGGTGACCGAGATGGGCATCGCCTCGGGTGCGATCTCGACGAGCGATCCGTTCGTTGCCGATGCGCTGGCGCAGTCCAAGGGCCGTATCGCCGCCGACAAGGCTTCGCTGCCGGGTCTCGAGCGTGACGCCGCCAAGGCTGCCGACGGCAAGCTCGCGCTCGCCACGGGCGACGCCTACCTCTCGTATGGCGAAGCGGCTAAGGCCGAAGCGCAGTACAAGGCGGCGCTGTCGAAGGGCGGCATCGACAAGGACCGCGCGCAGATGCGCCTCGGCATCGCGCTGCTCGACGAAGGCAAGGCCGACGAAGCCAAGGCCGCGTTCGGCCAGGTGACCGGCGTTCGCCAGCCGATGGCCCAGCTGTGGAGCGTCTACGCCACCACCAAGGGCGCCAAGTAAGCTTCAGCCTTACCGGCAATAAAGAAGGGCGGCTCCGCGAGGGGCCGCCCTTTCTTTATTTGTTCGTGAACCTGGCGGGCTATGCGCTGGCGCCCTTCGACAGGCTGAGGGCGAACGACCGTGCGCGTTTGAAACTCTTGGTCCATTCGGGCTGAGCTTGCCGAAGCCCGTCAGTGAACGACGGTCGAAGGTCCTCCCTGCCGCAGGCGGGGAGGGGGGGCGCCGCGAAGCGGTGGTGGAGGGGCCAAGGTTTTCAGCCCCGCCCCTCCCGCTTCAAGCCGCCGCGAATTCGCCCGTCTCTTCGTCCAGCAGGTGCAGCACGCCGTCCGAGATCGCGAAGAACGCCCCGCGCAGGACGAGGCTGCCATCGGCTTCCTTTTCCTGGACGCAGGGGAACGTGCGCAGGTTGGCAAGGCTGGCCTTGACGCCGGCCATCTCCATCGCGCGCTCGGCGGTGCGGCCGCTGGTGCCATGGGCCTCGACCACGGGCTTGCGCGCCTCGTCAAGCAGCGAGATCCAGTCGGCGACGAAGCCGCCGCGGCCGCGCTCGGCGCCGGCGAGTTCCTGGGTCAGCGCCGCGCGGCAGCCGCCGCACATGCCGTGGCCCATGACCACCACTTCCTTGACCTTGAGCACCTGGATGGCGAACTCGAGCGCGGCGGACACGCCATGCAGGCCGGGCGTGGTCTCGAACGGCGGGACCATCGCGGCGACGTTGCGCACCACGAACATCTCGCCCGGGTCGGTATCGAAGACCTGTGCGGGGTCGACGCGGCTGTCGGAGCAGGCGATGATCATCACCTTGGGCTCCTGGCCCTCGCGCAAGCGCTCCCAGCGTTCGCGATGGGGCGTCCAGCCATGGTCACGGAAACGGCGGTAGCCGGCGATGAGCTGCTCCAGCTCGGGGGTTTTCTGGGATGCCATGGGCAAAGGGGATGCCGTGTTCGATTGCCACTTTCAAGTGCCTGCAAGTGCGCCTATCTGCACGCCATGACCGAAACTGCCAGCACCCGTGAGTCCGCCGAGGCTCTGCGCCCGCGTAACCGCAAGCCCGACTGGATCCGCGTCAAGGCGCCCACCAGCAAGGGTTATGGCGAAACCCGCCAGCTGATGCGCGACCTCAAGCTCAACACGGTGTGTGAAGAAGCCGCGTGCCCCAACATCGGCGAATGCTGGACCAAGAAGCACGCCACGGTAATGATCCTGGGCGACGTCTGCACCCGCGCCTGTGCATTCTGCAACGTCAAGACCGGCATGCCGCGCGCCGTCGACGCCAGCGAGCCCGGCCACGTCGCCGAAGCCGCCGCGCGCATGGGGCTCGAGCATATCGTCATCACCTCGGTCGACCGTGACGACCTGCCCGACGGCGGCGCAAGTCAGTTCGTCAAGGTCATCAAGGCGCTGCGCGAGCAGACGCCGAAGACCACGATCGAAATCCTGACGCCCGATTTCCGCAACAAGATGGAAAGCGCGGTCGCCTCGATCGTCGAGGCCGGCCCGGACGTCTATAACCACAACCTCGAGACCGTGCCCCGGCTCTATCCCACAATCCGTCCGGGCGCGCGCTATTATGCCTCGCTGCGCCTGCTCGAGCAGGTCAAGCGCCTGAACCCGATGATCTTTACCAAGTCGGGCATCATGCTCGGCCTGGGCGAAGAGCGGCTCGAGGTGCACCAGGTGATGGACGACATGCGCTCGGCGCAGATCGACTTCCTGACCATGGGCCAGTACCTGCAGCCGACGCCCAAGCATGCCAAGGTGATCGACTTCGTCACGCCCAAGGCCTTCGATGCCTATGGCGCGATCGCCCGGGCCAAGGGTTTCCTCCAGGTTGCGTCGAGCCCGCTGACCCGGTCGAGCTATCATGCCGGCGAGGACTTTGCCGAAATGCGCGCCACGCGCGAGGCGCAGCTCGCCAAGGCCGCCCTGCGCAAGGCTCCGCTCGGGGCCTGACATGCCACGCATTGCCGAGCAGCGGCGCCTGCAGTGGTCGCCGGAACAGATGTTCGACCTCGTCGCCGACGTGCGCCACTACCCTGAATTCCTGCCCTGGGTGGTGGCGACGCGCATCAAGTCGGACAGTGAGGGCGAGATGATCGCCGACATGCTCGTCGGCTTCAATGCGCTGCGCGAGAAGTTCACCTCACGCGTGCGCAAGACGCGGGCGAGCCGGATCGAGGTCGAGTATCTCGACGGCCCGATGAAGAGCCTGTCCAACGTATGGGCCTTCAGCCCCGGCGAGAACGGCGGCTGCGTGATCGACTTCTGCGTCGAATTCAGCTTCCGCAACGCGATCTTCGAGGCACTCGCCGGGCAGTATCTCGACCGGGCGTTCCGCAAGATGGTCACGGCCTTCGAAAACCGCGCCGCCAAGCTCTACGGCACGGACGCCCCCCAATAAAGCAAAGCCCCCTCCTCTTCAGAGGAGGGGTCGGGGGTGGTGTAGGGTACGAACTGACGTCCCTCGGCGCCCGAACCGATCAACCGGCGGTATCAGCCTCGGGTGGCATCAGCAGTTCCAGCGCGCACAGCGTTGCCTGGTGGCGCACCGCAGAGCGGGTCTTGCAGGCATCGAACAGCCGCGTTTCCGCGATGATGTCCTCGGGGTTCTGGCCCCGCTCGGCACGCGCGAACACGACCGTACCGACCGGCTTCTGCTCCGAACCACCATCGGGCCCGGCGATTCCCGTGATCGCCACCGCCACGTCGGCGCGTGAATGGGCGAGCGCACCCTGCGCCATCGACCAGGCTACCGCGACGGAGACGGCGCCGACGGCGTCGATCACGTCGAGCGACACCCCGACCAGTTCGTTCTTGGCCTCGTTCGAATAGGTGACGAAGCCGCGGTCGAGCACGGCCGAGCTTCCGGCGATCTCGGTCAACGCGGCTGCGACCAGTCCGCCGGTGCAGCTTTCGGCGAGGGCGATCGTGCGACCGGCCGCGGTGTTGGCCGCGACGACGCGACGGGCAAGCGTGACAATGTCGTCGGGGAGGAGGGAGTCCATGCAGGATGCGCTTTCGCTAACGGGGATGGTCCCGGTCTCGGGCTCGGAGGTCACAGGCTGTCACTTACGAGCTGACAGGGCAAAGCGGGAGGGACGAGCGGCTGCGCGATGTCGGCCGCGTGCTGGGTCTGGTGCCTTGGGTCTGGGTTACCACGAATGCGATGAGACCGGCAGTGTTTTCGGGCGGTAGCGGCGCCAGCAGGCGCATGGCCTGTTCGAGCGGCGCGCAGGTCTGCGGCTTCATGCCATCGGCCACGATCTGGCCGACCATGCCCTCGGCAAAGGGCTGCAGCGCGCTGTCGGGCAGGCGGGCCATGCTCGATACAGTCGGATCGTTTCCGGTCGCGGCCATCTTGACCAGCGCAGCCTTGGCTTGGGGCCAGGCGGCCGGCTTGGCCACGGCATAGCGCTGGACCAGACCGCGCCCTTCGCGCGCGAGATAGCCCTGCGGCGACAAGTGCGGGCGGCAGAACGTCATCGCGCTGTCCATGGCCGAGGGCAGGGCATAGGTCACGATCGCGGTCAGTTCCTGCCGATCGAGGCAGGGTGCTGGCGCAGGCGCGGCAGCGGCGGCCTGGCTGGTACCGATAGTGGTTAGCGCCAGGGCGGCGGCGAGTGGGCGCGCGAGACGGTGCATCATGCCGGCACCACCGTGGCGACCGCTTGCGCGGCGATGCCTTCACCCCGGCCGGTGAGGCCAAGGCGCTCGGTGGTGGTGGCCTTGACGCTCACGCGATCGAGCGGAAGCGCGAGAATGTCGGCGAGGCGGGCGCGCATCGCGGCCTTGTGCGGGCCGATCTTGGGCGCCTCGCAGATGATCGTCACGTCGACGTGCGCGATGGCATGCCCGCTTCCGGCGACCAGGCTGGCGGCGTGCGCGAGGAACCGGTCCGAGGCGGCGCCCTTCCATTGCGGGTCGCTCGGCGGGAAATGGTCGCCGATATCGCCGGCCGCGATCGCCCCCAGCAGCGCGTCGACCAGGGCGTGGATCGCGACATCCGCGTCGCTGTGACCGGACAGTCCCTTGGGGTGGTCGATCCTGACCCCGCAAAGCCAGAGTTCCTCGCCCTCGACGAGCCGGTGGACGTCGAAGCCCATTCCGGTTCGGGGCAGCAGCATCGGCGTCATCGTGGTCTCCAGATCGGCAGCGAAGGTCACCTTGCGCAGTGCCTCGTCGCCCGGGACGAGCGCGACAGCCAGGCCGGCGGCATCCGCCACCTCGGCATCGTCGCCCGCCTCGGACGGGCCACTCCACGCACGATGCGCGGCAAGGATGGCAGGATAATGAAAGGCTTGCGGCGTCTGCACGCGATAGAGTCCGTCACGCGCCTCGGCGTGCAGGCGCAAGCCATTGTCGCCACGCACCACGCTGTCGACCACGGGCAGAACCGGGATCGCGCCGGGCTTGGCATCGAGCGCCACGAGTAGCGCCTCGATGACGGCTGCGGGAAGGAACGGCCTCGCAGCATCGTGAATAAGCACGCGGACAGGAGGCTCGGTGGCCAGCGACTCGAGCGCGGCGTGCACCGACGCGCGCCGGGTGGCTCCGCCCGCGATCAGGCACACGGGCAGGCCGGCCAGCGCCTTTGCCGCTTCTTCATCCCACCCCTCGGGGATGGCCACGACGATCGGCGCAAGGCCGGCGGCGTGCAACGCCTCGGCGCTGTGGCGGAGCAATGGTTTGCCCTGCCAAAGGGCGAATTGCTTGGGAACGCTGCCGCCAGCACGCGTGCCCTTGCCCGCGGCCACGATCACGGCAGCGGCCGGCGAGATGCCATGCAGGTCACCTGCAAAGGCCGGATTTCGGGGGGGCGAGCCTGTCATGCGGCTGCGCCTCTACCAGCAGGTTGCCGTATGGGGCAAGCGGCTTGCCCGCAGAGCCGTTTGCGACTAAAGGCTGCCTGTTTTTTAGGCAGCAGATCCCCCGATGACCGAAGTCCCCGTTCCCCCCTCGCTCTCGCCGCTTCAGGTCGGCCCCGTTCAGATCGATTGCCCGGTCGTGCTGGCGCCGATGACCGGCGTCTCCGACCTGCCGTTCCGCCTGATGGTGCGCCGGTTCGGGTCGGGTCTCAACGTCACCGAGATGATTGCCAGCCCTGCGGCCATCCGCGAGACGCGCCAGTCGATCCAGAAGTGGGCATGGGATCCGAGCGAGGAGCCGGTCTCGATGCAGCTGGTCGGCTGCGATCCCGAGCAGATGGGGGAGGCGGCCAAGCTGTCGGAAGATCGCGGCGCCGCGATCATCGACATCAACATGGGTTGCCCGGTGCGCAAGGTCGTCAATGGCGATGCAGGGTCGGCCCTCATGCGCGACGTGCCGCTGGCCGCCCGGCTGATCGAGGCGACGGTCAAGGCGGTCAAGGTACCGGTCACGGTCAAGATGCGCATGGGCTGGTGCCATGACAGCCTCAACGCGCCCGAACTCGCGCGCATCGCGCAGGATCTCGGCGCGCAGATGATTACCGTCCATGGCCGCACCCGCAACCAGATGTACAAGGGCAGCGCGGACTGGGCCTTCGTGCGCAGCGTCAAGGACGCCGTGTCGATCCCCGTCGTCGTCAACGGCGACATTTGCGGGATCGACGACGTCGCACAGGCCGTGGCGCAGAGCGGTGCCGACGGCGTGATGATCGGGCGCGGTGCCTATGGCCGCCCGTGGCTGCTGGGGCAGGTGATGCACTGGCTGCAGACCGGCACCGTACGCGCCGATCCGTCGATCGAGGACCAGTACCGCATCATCGTCGAACACTACGGCCTGATGCTCGACCACTACGGCCCGGTGACTGGCGTCAACATGGCCCGCAAGCACCTGGGCTGGTATACCAAGGGGCTCCCCGGCTCGGCCGAATTCCGCAACCGCGTCAACTTCATCGACAGCGCCGCGGATGTGCTCGACAGCCTCGAGGCCTTCTACGCGCCGATGCCGCAGCGCCTCGCCGAGCGCGCGCGCGCGGAGCAGCGGGAAGCGGCATGACCCAGGCGCCGGGCAGCGGCACGACGACCGCACCGGAGCGCGCGCGTGCCGAGCACCTGGTGCGTCCCGATCCGCGGCGCATGATCGCGAGCTTCCCGCTCGCCGTGCTTCTGCTTGCGCCGGACATGGCGATCTCGGCGGTCAACCCCGCGGCGGAGCAGTTGCTGGGGCAGGGCGCCCGCCGGCTCGTGGGCAAGCGCGTCACCGACGTGCTGGCCTTCGAGGAACCGCTCATCATGAACCGCCTGGCCGATGCGGAGACACAGCTCGTGGCCCGCCGCGTGCGGGTCAGTCTCTCGGGCCACGCGCCGCGCCCGCTCGACGTCATGACCGCGCCCGTCCAGCATCATCCGGGCTGGCAGATGGTCGTGCTGCACGAAATGAGCGGCGTCGAGGGGCTGAGCGACGACACCGGCGGCGACGGCGACGGCGACAGCGCTACCCTGCGCGCGCCCGAGGTGCTCGCCCACGAAATCAAGAACCCGCTGGCCGGCATCCGCGGGGCGGCGCAATTGCTAGATCGCAAGCTGGGCGCCGGCGATCGCGCGCTGACCGGCCTCATCACCTCGGAAGTCGATCGCATCGCCAAGCTGATCGACCAGATGCAGTCGCTGTCGCGCCGCATTCGCGAGCCCGCCTCGCCCTGCAACCTGCACGAGGCGGTTCGCCGTGCCGAGGCCGTGATCATGGCCAGCGATCCCGGCGCCGTGGTGATCGACGAGGAATTCGACCCCTCGCTGCCGATGGTCACCGCCAATCCCGATGCGCTGGTGCAGGTATTGCTCAACCTCATGACCAATGCGCGCGAGGCTTGTGCGGCCCAGGCCCATCGCCGGATCGTCGTGCGCACCCGCTTTGCCAGCGGCATTCAGGTCCACTCGCGCAACGGACGCCCCTTGCGCCTGCCGATCGAAGTCCGCGTCAGCGACAACGGGCCAGGCATCGACCCGGCTTTGCGCGATCACATATTCGATCCTTTCGTAACCGCGAAAAAGAACGGGCAGGGGCTCGGCCTCGCCCTCGTCCAGAAGCTCGTGCGCGAGATGAACGGGCGGATCACGCACGATCGCGACGAGGCCGCGGGCTGGACTCATTTCCGCGTTCACCTGCCGGTGTCCGGCACGGTGCAGGGTGGTTGAAGACATGAAAAAGTCGATACTCCTGGTCGAGGATGACGCCTCGATCGCCATCGTCATCACCGCCGCGCTCGAAGCCGAAGGCCTGCAGGTCGACCGCTGCGACAGCATCGCCGGTCGCGACCGCATGCTTGGCGAGCGGGCCTATGGCCTCATGCTGACCGACGTGATGCTCACCGACGGCGACGGCATCGAGAGCCTGCCGCCGGTGCGCGAGGCCTATCCGCGGATGCAGGTCATCATCCTGTCGGCGCAGAACACCCTCGATACGGCCGTGCGCGCCAGCGACACCGGCGCCTTCGAATATTTTCCCAAGCCCTTCGATCTCGAGGAGCTCGTGCGCACCGTTCGCCAGGCGCTGGGGTCGCTCGATGGGGGCGACATGCCGGATGCGGCGGAGGACCTGGGACAGGGGCTGCCGCTGGTCGGCCGCAGTTCGGCCATGCAGGCGGTCTACCGCATGATCACCCGCGTCCTGCGCAATGATCTGACCGTCCTCATCCTCGGCGAGAGTGGAACGGGCAAGGAGCTGGTGGCGGAGGCGATCCACCAGCTCGGCAATCGCCGCGAGGGGCCGTTCGTGGCGGTCAACGCTGCGGCGATTCCGCACGAATTGATCGAGAGCGAGCTGTTCGGTCACGAGAAGGGCGCCTTCACCGGCGCCGTGTCGCGCCAGATCGGCAAGTTCGAGCAGGCGGCAGGCGGCACGCTGTTCCTTGACGAAATCGGCGACATGCCGCTCGAGGCGCAAACGCGTCTGCTGCGCGCCCTGCAATCCGGGCGTATCCGCCGCGTCGGCGGCACCGAGGAAATCGCGCTGCATTGCCGCATCGTCGCGGCAACGAACCGGGATCTGGTGCCGATGATCGCCGCGGGCACATTTCGCGAGGATCTCTACTATCGCCTCGCCGTCGTGCCGATCGAGCTGCCGCCGCTGCGCGACCGTGCCGACGATGTCGAGGCCTTGTCGCGGCATTTCCTTGCGCGCGCCGCCGCGGAAGGCCTGCCGCGCCGGCAGCTATCATCCGGCGGCGCGGCGCTGCTGGCGCGCCAGCCGTGGCGCGGCAACGTGCGCGAATTGCGCAATGTGATCTATCGCCTGGCGCTGCTGGCGCGGGACGACGTGATCGACGAGACCACGATCGAGCCCCTCTTGAGCGGCGAGGCAGCAACGCCCCCCAGCTTGAGCCGGGGGGCGGGCAGCATCGACGAAAACCGCGACACGACCTTTGCGGCGGCGCTCGATCGCTTCCTGGTCGACTCCCCGCCCGAACCCGGCACGCTCTACGATGCGGCCCTGGCCGCGTTCGAGCGGCCGCTGTTCCTCCATGCGTTGGCCCAGACTGGCGGAAACCAATTGCGAGCGGCGCAGCTGCTGGGGATCAATCGCAACACCTTGCGCAAGCGACTGGTCGATCTGGGCATTGCGCCCGAGGATGCCGTCGTCGCCCGATAGGACGCTGCCGCACAAAAGGCCTTGCATTTCTGCAACAGCGGCGTTGTAATATCGCCACGATGGGTACAACTGCAACGCGTTCGGGCAGGCGGCTGCCGCGCTGGTGGCGCCGGCTTCTGGTCGGGCTGCGGCGGGCCAACGTCTTCCTCCTGCTGGAAATGGTCGCCGGCACCGCGCTGGTGACGATGCTGGCGGTGTCGTGGCAGACCGTCACAGCGAACGGTGCGGCCAACCAGCTACTGCCCGCACGCCTGACATCCGTGCTGCTGATCGGGTCGCTGGTGCCGGCGATGGGCCTGACCGTGCTGGTCGGTCGTCGCCTGGCGCTTGCGCGCGCAGGGCGCAGCGGCGTCGGCAGCAGCGGGCGCCTGCATGTCCGCCTGGTCTGGCTGTTTTCGCTGATCGCGGCGATTCCCACGCTGCTTGTCGTCGTCTTCGCCTCTCTGTTGTTCCAGTCGGGCGTCGAGTTCTGGTTTTCCAACGATTCTCGCGGGATGCTGGAGAACGCCAGCAGCCTGGCACGCGGCTACTACGCCGACAAACTGCGCGACGTCGGCCGCGAGAGCGTGGCGATGGCCGGTGACGTGCGCGGCTATTTCGACCAGGCCCCGATCACCAGCCAGGACTTTGCGGCCGGCTACTCGTGGCAGGTCTACAGTCGCAAGATGGACGAGAGCGCGATCGTCGAGCGCGCCGCCGACGGTACCTTGCGAACCGCCGCGATCGTCGATCCCAATGGCAAGGACAACCGCGAACGGATCACGCGCGATGAACTGCGCAAGCTCGATGCGGGCGAGCAGGTCGTGGTGTCCGCCTCGGCCGAGCGGATCGAGGCGGTGACGACGATCGATCACGCCCGCGGCATTTATCTTTACGTCGCGCGCAATTCCGACAAGCTGGCGCTCAGCCAGTTCGAACGCGCGAAGAGTGTGCTAGGCGCTTATGACGTGCTGACCCGTAGCGCACGGGCGATCCAGCTGCGCTTCAATGTCGCGCTGTTCATCATCAGCTGGGCGCTGGTGGCGCTCGCGGTGTGGGTGGCGCTGCGGTTCGCCGACCGGCAGGTGGCGCCGCTGATCGAACTGGTGAAGGCGGCGCGCAGCGTGGGCAGCGGCAACTTCGCGATGCGCGTGGCACCGGGCAAGGATGCCGACGAGGTCGGCTTACTGACCCGCGCTTTCAACCGGATGACCGCCCAGCTCGAAGGGCAGACTCAAGCCCTCGTCAGCGCCAATGCCCAGCTCGACGTGCGCCGCGTGTTCATCGAGACCGTGCTGGAATCGGTCACTGCCGGGATCATGTCGGTCGGCCCCGACGGCACGATCCAGCTGGTCAATTCGTCCGCGCAAAAGCTGCTGCTGGAAGAAGGTGAGCAGCCGGCCGAAGGGCGGACCCTGTCGGCCATCGCGCCGCAGATCGCCCAGCTGGTATCGAGCGGCGAGACGAGCGGCCTCGTCCAGTATTCGCGCCAGGGCGAGCTGCTCACGCTGGCGGTGAGGGCCACGGCCGATCGGCATGGCCACGTCATCACCTTCGAGGACATCACCCGCCAGCTGGTGACGCAGCGCCGCGCCGCCTGGTCGGACGTCGCGCGCCGCATCGCCCACGAGATCAAGAACCCGCTGACCCCGATCCAGCTGGCGACCGAGCGCCTGAAGCGCCGCTATCGCCGCCAGATCGTGACCGATCCCGAGCTGTTCGAAGAACTGACCGCGACGATCATCCGGCAGGTGGGGGACTTGCGCAAGATGGTCGACGAGTTCTCCTCGTTCGCCCGCCTGCCCAAGCCGGTGTTCCGCAGCGAGGACGCCAGCGATCTCGTGCGGCAGGCGCTGTTCCTGCAGGAAGTGGCGAACACCGACGTGGACTTCACGTTCACCAGCAACGCGCCGGCGGTGCCCTTCCAGTGCGACCGTCACCAGTTCGGGCAGGTCATGACCAACGTGCTCAAGAACGCGGTCGAGGCGGTGGAGCAACAGCGCGCGCGCTCGGACGTCGATTATCGCGGGCGCATCGCGATCGATCTCCAGGCCGGCGAAACGGCCGTGACCGTCAGCGTCAGCGACAACGGCATCGGTCTTCCCGCCGACCGGGAGCGCATTCTCGAACCCTATGTGACCACGCGCGAGAAGGGCACCGGCCTCGGCCTCGCGATCGTGAACAAGATCGTCGAGGAGCATGGCGGCGCGATGGCCTTCGCCTCCGAGCCCGACGGCGGGACGCGGGTGACATTGCGCTTTGCCCGTGATCCGCTGGCGCAGCAGGCCGGATTGGCTGCCACGACCGCTTCACCCGAACTTGTCCGGGCCAACCCGGCCTGATCGCTACCAACATCGCCTCAACTTTTTCGCCACCACACACTTTTCAGGACGCAAGCATTTCATGGCACTCGATATCCTGATCGTCGACGACGAGCGTGACATCCGCGAGCTGGTCGCGGGTGTGCTGAGCGATGAGGGCTACGGCTGTCGCCTCGCTGCAGACAGCACCTCTGCGCTGGCCGCGGTGGACGAACGCCGGCCCAGCCTCGTCCTGCTCGACGTCTGGCTCCACGGCAGCCCAATGGACGGGCTCGAGGTGCTCGACGAGATCAAGAAGCGCGAGCCCGAACTGCCGGTGATCATCTTCTCCGGCCACGGCAACATCGATACCGCGGTCTCCGCGATCAGCCGCGGGGCGATGGATTTCCTCGAGAAGCCGTTCGAGGCAGAACGCCTGCTGCTGCTTGTCGAACGGGCGACCGAAACCGAGCGCCTGCGTCGCGAGAACCAGCGCCTGAAGCAGGGCTTCGTCGCCTCGGAGGAGTTCACTGGCAATTCGACCGCCATCAACCAGGTGCGCGCGACGCTCAAGCGCGTGGCGAACACCGGCAGCCGCCTGCTCATTTCCGGGCCGGCCGGATCGGGCAAGGAAGTGGCGGCGCGGCTACTACACAGCTGGAGCCCGCGGGCGCAGAACGCCTTCATCACGGTCAACTCGGCACGCATCACGCCCGAGCGCTTCGAGCAGGAACTGTTCGGCGAGGAGGTCGATGGCAAGCTGGTGCGCGCCGGCCTGCTCGAGATGGCCGACGGGGGAACCCTGTTCCTCGACGAGGTTGCCGATATGCCCGCCTCGAGCCAGGCACGGATCCTGCGCGTGCTGACGGAGCAGGCCTTCGTGCGCGTGGGTGGCCATCGCCAGATCCGTGTCGATGTCCGCGTCGTGTCTTCCTCGTCACGCCCGCTCGAACGCGAGATCGAGGAACGGCGCTTCCGCGAGGACCTCTACTATCGCCTTAACGTGGTGCCTGTGGCGATCCCGCCGCTGACCGACCGGCGCGACGATATTCCCGCGCTCGTCGACCATTTCTTCGCACGGTACGCGACCGACCAGGGCGTAGCCCCGCCGGGAATTACGCCCGAGGCCATGGCCGCGCTGCAGAGCTACGATTGGCCGGGCAACGTGCGCCAGCTGCGCAACGTGGTCGAGCGCACCATCATCCTGACGCCGCGCGAACGCCTTGGCCGGATTGAGGCGGACATGCTGCCGCCCGAGATCGTCAGCACGCGTCTCGGCGGTGACAACAGCAGCTCGGCGCTGATGGGGGTGCCCTTGCGCGAAGCGCGCGAGAATTTCGAGCGCGAGTATCTCAAGGTGCAGATCCGGCGGTTCTCGGGCAACATCTCGAAAACGGCGAGCTTCATCGGGATGGAACGCTCGGCGCTGCACCGCAAGCTCAAGCTCCTGGGCATGGCCGAACGCCGCGACGACGACGAGGACGAATGACGTACTATGATGGGGTGGGGCAGGTTGCAGGAATTGCATCTGCTCCTTTCCATTTCGTGGAACGCGGCTGCAAAAACCCGGTTTACCTCGGTGCCAAGGCACCATAGAACATGCACCGAACCCGGACGGGACATGGCGGCGTCATATTTGACCGCAATGCTCCGGCCAGATCGCGCAAGCCCCGCCAAGAAGGGGCACGCCAATACCAACAGGAGTCACGTGAGATGACCGGAAAGACCTTGTCCGCCCGCCCCCGCGCCAAGTCGGACACGACCAAGCCTGAAGCCGCCGACACGCCCGAAACGGCTGTGGCGGCTCCCACCGCGGCACCGGCCCCTGCGCCTGCCAACGTCGGTGCCGTCAAGGGCCAGAACCTCCAGGACGTTTTCCTCAACCACCTGCGCAAGAACAAGATTCCCGTCACGATGTTTCTCGTGAAGGGCGTCAAGCTGCAGGGCATCGTCACCTGGTTCGACAATTTCTCGATCCTGCTGCGCCGCGATGGCCAGTCGCAGCTGGTGTACAAGCACGCGATCTCGACGATCATGCCCGGCCAACAGCTGTCGGTTGCCCACTTCCAGGGCGGCGAGGGCGAGGGCGGCAAGAAGCGCCTGCTTCAGGAAGTCTTCCTGTCGAGCGTGCGCGACGCCGGCGTGCAGGTCACCATGTTCCTGGTCAACGGCGTGATGCTGCAGGGCAAGGTTGCGGCCTATGATCTTTTCTGCATGCTGCTGGAACGCGAAGGCTACGTGCAGCTTGCCTACAAGCATGCCGTGTCGACGATCCAGCCTGCGGGCCATGTCGACCTGACCGGCGATTGGGAAGGCGAAACGAACTGAGCACATTTGAATTTGGTCGCAATGCGGGGGACCTCGAAGGCGAGGTCTCGCGCGGCGCGCGCGCCATCGTGGTTTTGCCCGATATCCGCCAGCGCGGCGGATTGGGAGAAGATGCCGAAGCTCGGCTCGAAGAAGGGCAGGGGCTCGCCCGCGCGATCGGCATCGAGGTGGTCGACGCGTTCATCGTGCCGATCCGGGCCGTGCGCCCCGGCACGCTGTTCGGCGAAGGCCAGGTGGAACGCCTGGCCGTCAGCATCGCGCAGAGCGAGGCCGAACTGGTCATCGTCGACGGTTCCTTGTCGGCCATCCAGCAGCGCAATCTCGAGGACAAGCTCAAGCGCAAGGTCATCGACCGTACCGGACTGATCCTCGAAATCTTCGGGGAGCGGGCGGCGACGGCGGAAGGCCGGCTGCAGGTCGAACTGGCGCATCTCGATTACCAGGCCGGGCGTCTGGTCCGCTCCTGGACGCACCTCGAGCGCCAGCGCGGTGGCTTCGGTTTCCTCGGTGGTCCGGGTGAAACGCAGATCGAGGCCGACCGGCGGATGATCCGCAATCGCATGGCGCGCCTGCGCCGCGAGCTGGAGCAAGTGCGTCGCACCCGCGGCCTGCATCGCGAGCGGCGCCAACGCGCGCCCTGGCCAGTGATCGCGCTGGTCGGCTATACCAATGCCGGCAAATCGACTCTGTTCAACCGGCTGACCGGTGCCGACGTCATGGCGCAGGACCTGCTCTTCGCGACGCTCGATCCGACGATGCGCGCCATCCGTTTGCCGGGCATCGAGAAAGCCATCCTGTCGGACACCGTCGGGTTCATCTCCGACCTGCCGACTCAGCTGGTGGCCGCCTTCCGGGCGACACTGGAAGAGGTCACGGCTGCCGACGTCATCGTCCACGTGCGCGACATTTCCAATCCCGCGACCGCCCAGCAAAAGGCCGAAGTCGAGGAAATCCTGACCGATCTCGGTGTCATCGGCGACGAAGCCGAGCCCGTGCCGATCATCGAGGCGTGGAACAAGTGGGACCTGCTTGCCGACGACGAGCGGTTGACGCGCGAGGCGATCATCGCGCAGGGCATCCCGGACCGGACGGTCGTTCCGATCTCGGCGGTTACGGGCGAGGGGGTCGATGCCCTGCTCGACGTGTTGTCCGACCTGCTGACCGGGGGCGCCCAGGTGCTCGACCTGACGATCCCGGCCAGCGACGGCCAACGCCTGGCCTGGCTGCATGCGCATGGCGAGGTATTGGCCGAAACCGCCGGCGAGGATGGCGAGACGCTTCGCGTCAGCGTGCGCTTAAGCCCCGCCGACCTCGGACGGTTCACGCACCTCTGAGGCCTTGACGGCCTGCCATAACGCCTCCTGTGCGGCGAGATCGAGCGTGGCGAAAGCCGGTGCGCCCTCGGTCTCGCCCTGTAGCGCTTCCATTCCGCGGAAGCGGCGTTCGAACTTCGCATTGGCGTGGCGCAGGGCTTCCTCTGGCGCGACACCATAGGCGCGCACGAGGTTGACGGTGGCGAACAGCAGGTCGCCCGCCTCGTCGAGTTGCTCGGCCTGTGTCCGGGCGTCGGCCAGTTCGTCGAGCTCCTCCAGCACCTTGGCACGCGGGCCATCGATGTCGGGCCAGTCGAACCCGACACGCGCCGCGCGCTTCTGCAATTTCTCCGCCCGCATCAGCGCGGGGAGGGCGAGGGCTACCCCGTCCATCGCGCTCTGAGCACCCTTGGCTGCGCGTTCGGCGGCCTTGCGGGTTTCCCAGCGTTCCTCGCGTGATTGCCCGACGTCGTCTTCGCTGCCGAAGATGTGCGGGTGGCGCGATTCCATCTTTTCGGAAATGGCGGTGGCGACGTCGTCGAACCCGAAGGCGCCCGCTTCCTCGGCGATGCGGCTGTGAAACACCACCTGGAGGAGCAGATCACCGAGTTCCTCGCGCAAGGCGGCCGTATCATCGCGGGCGATCGCGTCGGCGACCTCATAGGCCTCTTCGATCGTGTAAGGCGCGATCGTGGCAAACGTCTGGGCCAGATCCCATTCGCAGCCGCTGACGGGGTCACGCAGGCGGGCCATGATTGCGCGGAGGCGGTCGATCGGGTCAAGGCTGGCGGTCATCACCGCTCTCTAGGTCAATTCCGCATCGACTGTCACGCGCTGCGCACCGACTTTCCAATATGGAAAATAATAGCTTTCCGAATCGGAAAGTAGCGCGTATCACTTTCCATATCGGAAAGAGGAACAGCCATGGAACGATCAACGAGTGCGGACGAAGCCCGCGATGCCCTTGCAGCCATGACCGCGGCCAAGCGGCAATTGGCCGACATCGCGCAATGCCCGCCCTGGCGCCATGCCGCGTTTGCAGGTTTGGAGGCAGCGCTGGTGGTCAGTCCAGCGTTGCCGGGGCTGTCCCGCGCCGTGGTGTTCCTGGCGGTTATGATCGGGATCGCTTTGCTGATCCGGTCCGATCGCAAGCGACTTGGTGTCTTCATCAATGGCTATCGTCGCGGCCGGACGCGGATCGTGACCAGTGTCCTGCTTTGCGCCGTCGTGGCCATGTTGCTGGCGAGCATGTGGGCCAGTCATGAGGCCGGGGTGCCTCAAGTCAGCGTGGCGCTTGGCGTGTTGACGTTCATCCTGTGCTGGATTGGTAGCGTGAAGTGGCAGCGCGTTTTCGTAGCGGAGATGACGGGCGCATGAGCGAGGCAAACGTGTCGGCACCGCTGGATGGCCTGGAGACGCTGCTGCAAGCGCCGGCGAGGCTGCAGACGATGGCTGTCCTCAGCAACGCGCAGGATGTCGAGTTTGCGCGGTTGCGGGAGATCACCACGTGCAGCGACTCCGTCCTGTCCAAGCATCTGTCGGCCTTGGCCGAGGCCGGCATGCTCACGTTGCGCAAGGCGTCGGTCGATGGACGGCAGCGAACCTGGGCGCGCATCACCGGCGATGGTCGACGTCGTTTCGAAGCGCATGTGCGTGCGCTGAAAGCCATTCTGGAGGGGGTCCCGGGGGGATGATCCCCCTCCGGGCTGCCAAATCGGCCAGTTTGATAAGAATTATTATGTTAATTGGGATTCGTTTGGGATGGGCAATGTCTGCTATCGATGCAGCCCCAGCCTGCTCGCGAGGATCGCAACCACCGCAATGATGATTGCCCAGACCAGCGCCATCCTGGCGCGCTCGGGCCACGACAACCTTCCGAACGCGCCGCCGCGCACTACGAGGATCAGCGCCATGAGCAAGCCGATGACGCCGATCCACGCGCCGGTCACAGCGTGATCTCCAGTCCGTCGTAGCCCGGCTCGACGTGATCGGGCGTCTCGTTGCAGACCGCGCGATAATCCATCGACTTGTCGAGATGCGTCAGCACCCCGCGACGTGCCCGGCATGTCTCGACCAGTTCAAGCGCCATCGCGAGATTGGCATGCGTAGGATGCGGGTCGCGCCGCAGCGCATCGACGACAAGCACGTCAACCTTGTAGAACAGGTTTACCATGTCGTCGTTTATGGCACTGAAATCAGTGGCATATCCGACGGACTTGCCATCCTGGTCGAAGCGGAAGGCGGTCGACTGCGCAGGACCATGATCCATCTGGCAGTGCGTGATCGCCATGCCCGACATCATCCGGACCCGGTCCAGATTATCAAGGTTGCAGATCGTGTGATAGCCGTGCTGGCCGGCAAAGACGTAGCCGAACCGCTGGCGCAGCCGCCGCACCGTCTCGTCGGCGGCGAAGCCCGGAATCGGCGCGCCGCGGCCCATGCGCAGTGGCCGCAGGTCGTCGATGCCGTGGGTGTGATCGGCGTGATCGTGCGTCCAGACCACGCCATCGATCCGGTCGATGCCCGTCGCCAGCAGCTGCTGGCGCAGGTCGGTCGGCGTATCGACGAGGATGCGCGCACCATCCGAGCCTTCGACCACGATGGCGACGCGGGTGCGGCGGTTGCGCGGTTCGGTCGGATCGCAATCACCCCAGTCGTTGCCGATGCGGGGAACGCCGGTCGACGTCCCGCTGCCGAGCATCACCAGCTTCATGGCGATGGCCTTTCCGCCTTCGAAAACAGCCGGAAGAAGTTGTCGGTCGTGCTCGCCGCCAGGGTGTCGAGGGTTTCGCCGCGCAACTGGGCGACGAACGCCGCCGTATCCGCCACGAAGGCCGGCTCGCACTTCTTGCCGCGATGGGGAATGGGCGCAAGAAACGGCGCGTCGGTTTCGACTAGCAGGCGTTCTGCAGGAATGGTTGCAACGAACGCCTGCAAGTCCTTGGCGTTCTTGAACGTCACGATGCCCGAGATCGAGATCGTCAGCCCCAGATCGAGCACCCCACGGCCGAATTCCGCGCTCGCGGTGAAGCAATGGATCAGCGCCGGAAAGGCGCCCTTCCCCATTTCTTCCTCAAGGATCCGCAAGGTGTCGGCCTCGGCGTCGCGCGTGTGGATGATGACCGGAAGGCCCGTCTCGCGCGCAACGCCGATGTGCATGCGAAACAGGTCCTGCTGCACCGCGCGGTCGGAGTGGTCGTAATAGTAATCGAGCCCGGTTTCGCCGATGCCGATCACCCGGGTGTCGTCGGTAGCCGCTCGCAAGACCGCCGCTCCCAGGTCGGCATGGCCATCCGCCTCGTGCGGGTGGATGCCGACACTTGCCCAGACGTCCGGCTCGCGGTGCGCTACGGCGACGACGTCGGCCCACTCGCGCTGCCGGGTCGAAATGTTGAGGAAGCCGCCAATGCCGCGCGCTCGTGCTGCTGCGAGTGCTTCGCCCTGACGGTCGACCAGGCCTTCGTAAATGAGGTGGCAGTGCGAATCGATCAGCATCAGGCGGAAGCGCCTTCCTCGGCGGGCAGTTCGAGCCGCGGGAACGCGCCAACCGGCTGCGCCAGCGCCTCGCCCGTGGCGACGCGCTCCATGTACCATCCTGCATGCGAGAATGCGGTAAAGCCGCGCGCCTCGGCCGGAATGCCAAGTTGGTCGAGCACCTTGCCGGCTGCCGCCGGGACGACAGGGGCAATGGCGATGGTGAGGTCGCGGATGGCCATGAACAAGGTAAGCAATACGGCGCGCATGCGTTCCGGGTCAGTCTTGCGCAGTGTCCAGGGGGCCTGCTCGTCGATATAGGCGTTGCAGGCGAAAACCGCGCGCATCCATGCCTCGATGCCGACCGAGAAATTCAAGGCGGCGAACTCGCGTGGCAGGTCGATGGCCGCCGCCTCGCGCACCATGGCAAGCAGGGTGTCATCTGCGTCGGTGCTCGAAAACGCGGCAAGCTCGCCATTCATGTTCTTGAAGATCATGGACAGGACGCGCTGCACGAGGTTGCCGTAACTGTTGGCCAGTTCGGCGTTGCAGCGTGTCACGATCGCTTCGGCCGACCAGGACCCGTCCTGTCCGAACGCCACTTCGCGCAGGAAGAAATAGCGGACCGCGTCGACGCCGAACTGATCGGCCAGTGCGATCGGGTCGGTCACATTGCCCAGCGACTTCGATTCCTTCTGCCCGCGATTGAGCAGGAAGCCGTGCCCGAAGACCTGCTGCGGCACCGGCAATTGCGCGCTCATCAGGAACGCGGGCCAGTAGACGGTGTGGAAGCGGACGATGTCCTTGCCGATCAGGTGCAGGTTCGCCGGCCAATACTTTGAAAAGGCCTCGCTGTTTTCCGGCCAGCCCAGACCGGTGAGGTAGTTGGTCAGCGCATCGACCCACACGTACATGACGTGGTTGTCGCTGCCGGGTACCTTCACCCCCCAGTCAAAGCTGGTGCGTGAAACCGAGAGGTCGCGCAGGCCCTGCGACACGAACGCGGTCATCTCGTTGCGCCGGGTCTCGGGTCGGATGAACTCGGCGTTGTCGGCATAGAGCGCGAGCAACTTGTCCTGATAGCGCGAGAGCCGGAAGAACCAGCTTTCCTCGACCGTCCATTCGACCGGGGTGCCCTGGGGCGAGAGCTTGGCGCCCCCTTCCCCCTCGATTAGCTCGCTCTCGTCGTAGTACGCCTCGTCACGCACCGAGTACCAGCCCTCGTAGCGATCGAGGTAAAGGTCGCCGTTCGCCTCCATGCGGCGCCAGATTTCCTGGCTGGCGGCGTGGTGGCGTTCCTCGGTGGTGCGCATGAAAACATCGTAGTTGATGTTCAAAGCTGCGCACATATCGATGAAATGCTGCGACATTTCGTCGCTGAGCTGAGCCGGGGTCACCCCCAGGTCACGTGCCTTCTGCGCCATCTTCAGGCCGTGCTCGTCCGTGCCGGTCTGGAAACGCACGTCGCGCCCCATGGCCTTGTGGAAACGGGCGATGACGTCGGCGGCGATCGCTTCGTAGGCGTGGCCGATGTGCGGCTTGCCGTTGGGATAGGAAATGGCGGTGGTGATGTAATAAGGCTCGCCCATGGCGACGGTCGCTTCCTTCAGCGGGAGATCGCCCCCGCTCTAGTCCGCGCGGCGCGCGCCAGCAACCCGCCGATTTCCATGACGAGCAGGCCGGGGTCGAAGTTGTGGGTAGGCACTTCGCGCCCCAGTTCGACCAGCCTCTCATGCGCGGCGATGATCCCCATGCGGGCATCCGGCACGGCGGCGCCGGCCGCCGCGACGAGAACGGTGCGGGCGGCCTCGATCGTCGCCAGCAGGCGCTCGCGATCGGGACGCGCGCCGAGCGCGGCGGCAAGCTCGCTGCGCAATGCAAGGTCCGGATCGCCACTGTCCAGCATCGCGCGCATCAGCGCGATCGGGCGCGCGAGGTCGTGCATCGCGAAGGCCAGCGCCGCGCCAGGCGAACCGTGTGCCACGGCGATCGCGGCAGCGCGCGTTTCGGCATCGATCTCGGGTGCGGCGCGGGCCACGGCGCTGTGCATCTCTGCCTCGTCCAGCGGGCGAAAGCGCAGGACCTGGCAACGCGAGCGCACCGTCGGCAGCAGCCGCCCCGGTTGGTGGACCACCAGCAGGAAGAACGTGCCCTGCGGCGGCTCCTCCAGCCCTTTCAGCAGGGCGTTGACCGCGCCCTTTTCGAGGTGATCGGCCGCATCGACGATCACGGCGCGCCGCGCGCCCAGCGTCGGGCGGGTGTGGAGCCGCCCCAGCATCGACCTGATCTGGTCGACGTTGATGTTGCGCTTGCGCGCATAAGGCTTTCCATCGTCGCGCTTTTTCGCCTCGTCGTCATTGGCCGGCAAGGGTTCGAGCAAGAGGATGTCGGGGTGCTGCAGGGCCGGTGGCTGGGCGACGCCGCGTTCCGCGACAAGCGCTGCGGCAGCCTCGATCGCGAAGGCCGCCTTGCCCAGTCCCTCGCGCCCCGCAAGGAGCCAGCCATGGTGCATGCGCTGGCCGGCAAGCGCGGCGCGCCAGGCTTCCCAAGGCTGCTCGTGACCGATCAGCATGATGGAGGAAGCCAGCGATTGAGCGCACTGAGAACGCGAGACGCCACGACGTCGGGCGTTCCATCGGCTGCAATCCGGGCGAAGCGCGTCGGTTCGGCGGCGGCATAGCTGGCAAAGGCCTGGGCAACGCGGGCATGATAGGCCGCATCGCGCCCACCGATCCGGTCCGTCAGGCCCTGGTCGCGCGCGGCGCACCGCTTGGCCGCGAGGGCCGCATCGATTTCAAGCAGCACGGTGCAATCGGGAAGCAAGCCTTCGCTGCCGATGCGATGCAGGGTCATCAGGTCTGCGTCCGACAAGCCGCTACCGCCGCCCTGGTAGGCACGACTGCTGTCGAGGAACCGGTCGCAGATGACCCACGCCCCACGCGCCAGTGCCGGGCGGATCAGACGCTCGACATGGTCGGCCCGGGCGGCGGCGAACAGCAGAGCCTCTGCCCGCGCGCCCCAGCCAGCGCCCTCCGTGCTCAAAAGCAGGCTGCGGATGGCCTCGGCCCCGGCCGTACCGCCGGGCTCGCGCGTCTGCACGGCCTCGATCCCGCGCGAGGCCAGAGCCTCGGCCAGAAGGCGGGCCTGGGTCGATTTGCCGGCCCCTTCCCCCCCTTCGAACACGATGAAACGGCCGGCCGTCATGAGCCGACCATCGCGGCAAAGCCGTTGCGCAGGCGATCGAGCGCGCCGCCTGCCGGCACGGCCTCTCCGGCCACCAGCGGCAGGCGCGCATCGGGCTGCCCCGGCGCGCGGACGATCAATGTGGCGATATCCTGTCCCTTGGCGATGGGCGCGCGCAGCGGCCCCTTGTAGCGGATCGTCAGCGTCGGCTTGGCGCGCTGGCCATGCGGCAGCAGCAGCGCCAGCGGGTGCGGCGCCACGAGACCGACGCTCGGCGCCGTGCCGCCCTGGACACGGGCACTGCCGAGATGATCGCCGGCGCGGAACAGCGGCTGCGCGTCGAACGCGGCAAAGCCCCATTCGAGCAGCGCGGCGCCGTCGCGGGCCCGGTCCTGCGGGCGATCATAGCCGCCGATCACCATCATCAGCCGGCGCCCGCCGCGCTGCGCCGAGCCGACAAGGCCATAGCCGGCCTCGTTGGTGAACCCTGTCTTCACCCCGTCCGCGCCATCGACCACGCCGTATAGCGGGTTGTGATTGCGCTGCTCGATACCGTTCCAGATCAGCCGTTCGTGGCCATAGAACCGGCGGTAGAGATCGGGATGGCGCGTGATCATCGCCATGCTCAGCGTGGCGAGATCGGCGGCGGAGACGTAAGTGCGGCCCTCGTCCATCCAGCCATTGGGCGTGTTGTAATGCGTATCGCGCATCCCCAGCCGGCGGGCCTGCGCGTTCATCATCGCGGTGAAACCGGGCACGCTGCCGGCAACCCCCTCACCCAGGACCACGCAGCCGTCGTTGGCCGATACGGTGACGATCCCTTCGAGCAGATCGGCAACGCGCGTCTGGCTGTTGTTTTCCAGGAACATCGTGCTGCCGACACCATGCCAGGCGCGAAACGTCTCCGGCCGCATGGGAAAGGCCTGGTCGAGCGAGAGCTTGCGCTGCGCGATCAGTTCGAACGCGACATAGCTCGTCATGATCTTGGTCAGCGAGGCAGGCACGAAGCGGCGATGCGATTGGCGCTCGAACAGAATACGGCCCGAATCCACGTCGATCAGCAGCGCGATCGGCGCGACCACCTCGGGCGGGCGCGTCGGATCGCTGGATACGGTGACATGGGGAGAGCGCATGGCGCTGGCCGGCAACGACATCAGCGCGGCGGCAGCGGCTAGAGGCAACAACGAACGACGCAAGCAGGACCCCGGAAATCTAGGCGACGATGATCTGGGTGCGATCAGGGCGCGGTCAGGGCGCGCGCTGGACCCTCGCATCGGCATAGCCCGCCTGCTTTGCTCTGGCCAGAGCGGCGGTGGCATCCGCCTGCGATGCCGAAGGCCCGATGTGGACGCGCAAGAACTTGCCGGCGGGCGATACCGTTCCGCCGACCTGCTTCGCCGCCTTTTCCGCGTTGGCGCGCGTGGAGAAGGCTCCGACCTGCACGATGTAGCCCTTCCCCGCCGGCGGCGGTGCGGGCTTGGGCGGCGCGGTCTTTTCGGATACTGCCTTGGGCGTGTCCGTCCGTGCGGCCGCAGGTTTTGCAACCGGAGGCTTCGCTACGGGCGCCTTGGCGGGGGCCGGTGTTGGCGCGATGACCCTGGTTGGTGCGGGTAGCGGCGCAGTTGCCATGGGCGCAGCGGCCTTGGGCGTCGGGCGGGGCATGGGAGCCGGCGTCGCTGCGGCAAGCGGCTTGCCCGATGCGCCCAGCGCCGCAGCAAGTGCTGCCGGGCTTGGCTGGACCGGCGGCAGCAGGCCCAGCTTGCGCTTCAGTGCGGCAAGCAGGCCGGGCGGCGTATCCATCCGGGCCGGTGCCTGCTGGGCGCTGCGCAGCGCCGCGCGCTCGTTCTCGGGCGGATTGACCCGCCGGACCCGCACCGGATCATGCCCGCCGGAAAGGCCGAGCTGCGCCATGGCGCCGGGCGAAAGTGCGATCAGGCCATCCCCGGCCATCGGTCCGCGCCGCTCAAGCCGCACCACCACGGTTCGCCCGCTATCGAGCGCAGTGACCTCGACATAGCTCGGCAAGGGCAACGTGCGATGCGCGCCGGTCACGGCCCCCTCGCCCGCGCCATCGGCCACGGCGTAGCCGACGGCGTCGTAGTTCATGGTGTCGGCAGGCGTGTACGTCACGCCATCCACCGTGAACGGATCGCCAAGCACCATCGGGTAGTCGTCTGCCGGCCCCGCCATCGCCGCTGCCGCTGCCTCGCGCGCGGTGGCCGGACCCGTCACGGCAAGCGTCAGGCCGAGGGCGGCGAGCGATAGGGTGGCGTTGAGAGTGGCCAGGGCAACCCGATCAGCGGCTGATTTCATCGGCGAGCAATCCCACGGAAAGGGCGTAGAAGTTCGAGCAATTGTAATCGAGGATGACTCGATAATTTCCGGTTAGCAGGTAAGCGGTCCGCCCCGGCCCGTCCGGTTCGAGGAACGTGGCCAGGGTATCGTCACCCGCCGGCCAATAGCCGCTTTGCGGTGCAAGGCCGAGAGCGCGCCATTCGCGCACCGTGCGCCAGCGGCTGTGCCGGGCGAAAACCTGCGGGCAACGCGGGCTGACCAGGCTGGAGCCCAGCGCGCTGCGGTCGAGGCCGGCAGGCGCGTTCACCGCAAAGCCCCAGGGCTGGCCGGTTCGCCATCCTGCGTCGCGGAAGTAGTTGGCGATCGAGGCGATCGTATCGGCGCGGCTGTTCCAAATGTCGGCGATACCGTTGCCATCGGCATCCTGCGCCACGCGCAGATAGACGCTGGGCAGGAATTGCGGATTGCCGAAAGCGCCGGCCCAGCTGCCGACCAGCTGCTCGCGCGGCACGCCGCGATCGACCATCTTGAGCACGGCCACGAATTCTTCCGCGAACAGTTCGCGGCGCCGCCCTTCGTAGGCCAGCGTCGCGAGCGAACGCGGCAGGTCGAAATCGCCGGTATAGCTGCCGTAGTTGCTCTCGTGGCCCCAGATCGCAAGCACGACCTGCCCCGGCACACCGTAACGCTGGCTGACCCGCGACACGAGATCGGCGGACTCCGCATAGATCCGCCGCCCCCGCGCGATGCGGCCGGCATCGACATGCCGCCGGCGATAGGGCTCGAACGCCGGTGTGCCGGACGACGGCCCCGCGCCCGGCTGGCTGCGATCGAGCGCGATGACGCGGGGGTTGAAGGTGAGCCCGGACGTCACCCGCGCAATCGTCTGCTCACGCACCCCCGCCGCCCGCGCGCGCGCGGCAAGCAGCTGCAGATAGCCCTGGAAGCCGGCATCTTCTTCGCTCTGGGCCTGCGCTGAGGGGCCGGCCAGCGTGATGCAGGCCAGTGCGGCCAATGCGGTCATCGCCTTGCGCCACAATGGACGGGGCGATCGGCGCATGGCGGAGGACGAGGTACCAAATGGGAAAGGAAACATCATTGCCGGCACGTGTGGCACGGCTCGCCCCCACGGGAAACCCCTTTGGCCCAGACCGATGCATGCACCCGACAAAATGTGCAAACCCCCTTCCCGACTTGCATCTCTGCCGCTATCGGGCGGGACCGGCCGCGGAAGGGTGGCAGAGTGGTCGATTGCAGCGGTCTTGAAAACCGCCGATGTGCAAGCATCCGTGGGTTCGAATCCCACCCCTTCCGCCAAATTTGGTTCTTCCGGAAAGTCGCGCTTTTTCGATTGCAGGCTTGTCCGCAGTCTGCGGCCTTCATGACCGCCATGTAAGTAAATGTTGCAATGCAACGCCGCCGTCTTGAAGCTGTCCGAGGCGTCCCGTATCTGCGGGCACCACGGTACAGCGAGGACTTCCATTGGCAGGCGAGCGTTTCGGTCTGCGGCATGCGGCCGCTTGGCTTGGCGAGATAGTCGGGCCCGACAAGGGCTACGTCAACGTCGGCATCGTCTATACGTTGGCGATCACGCTGCTTTCGCTGGCAACGCCGATCTCGGTGCAGCTGCTGATCAACTCGGTGGCGCGAACGGCGCTGGCGGCGCCGCTGTGGATTCTCTCGGGGGTCCTGCTTGTCCTGCTGCTGCTGGTCGCGTGCCTCAGCGCGCTGCGGCTTTACCTGCTGACCATGTTCGAGCGCCGTATCTTTGCGCGCGTCGTGGCCGAAGTCACGGTTCGCGCGGTCCATGCGCAGAACCCGTTCTTTGCAGATGAGAGCCGGGGCAGCCTGTTCAACCGCTTCTTCGACATGGTCATCGTTCAGAAGTCGGTGCCGAGCCTGGTGATCGGGGCTTTCACGATCATTCTGCAGGGCGCGGTTGGCCTGGTGGTGACGAGTTTCTATCACCCGTTCTTCCTCGCCTTCAACATCGTGCTGGTCGTGGTCTGCCTGATGATCTGGATGATCTGGCGGCATGGCGCGATCACCGGCGCGATCGGCGTGTCGCATGCCAAGCATGAGGCCGCGCACTGGCTCGAAAGCGTCGGCGCCTCCAACGGCTTCTACAAGTCGGCGCGGCATCTCGATTTCGCGATGGACCGGTCCGAGGCGGTCACGGCGAACTACATCCGCGCCCATCGCCGCTTCTTCCGCTACAGCTTTGCGCAGGCCCTCGCCTATTTCCTGGTCTATGCCCTAGCGGCTGCGGCGCTGCTCGCGCTCGGCGGCAATCTCATCCTCGCCGGCGAGCTGTCGATCGGGCAACTGGTCGCGGCCGAGCTGATCCTGTCGGGCGTGTTCTACGGCATTGCCCAGCTCGGCTGGTATCTCGACACATTCTACGATCTGGTCGCAAGCTCCGAGGAACTCTCGCAAATCTTCGCGATCCCACAGGAACAGGCGGGCCGCAACGGACAGGCCCCGCCCGACGGCGCCTTGCGCTTCCGCCAAGTCGAACTGGATGGTGCGCGCTTCGATTTCGCAGTGGGCAGCGGTGAGCAGGTTGTCGTCGTGGCCGAGCCCGGCATCGAAAACCAGATCGCCTTGCTGCTCAAGCGGCACGTGCATCCCGATCGCGGGCTCCTGACCATCGGTGGCAGCGATCTCGGCAGCTTCGACATGTATCTGCTGCGCTCTGCGGTCATGGTGCTCAACCGGCCGACGATCGTCGACGTCACCATTCGCGAATACCTGAGCATGGCCGCAGGCAGTGATGGCGACGGCAGCCAGATCCTCACCGTGCTCGACACCGTCGGACTGGCCAACCGTATCGCCAGCCTGCCCAAGGGCATCGACACGACACTGGCGAGCTCCGGCTCGCCGCTGTCGATCCTCGAGGTCATGCAGCTCAAGCTCGCCAGTGCCCTGATCAGCCGGCCCAAGGTGCTGCTGTTGTCGCAACTCTATGACATGATGCCCACCGGGCCGCTCTATGCCACGCTGCGCATGTTGCGCGGACATGGTACCACCGTGTTGCTGTTCACCGGCCGCCCCGAGGCGCTCGATGGCGACAGCTACGTGTGGCTGGGCATGGATGATCAGCACCGCTTCGCCGACCAGGCGGCGCTGGCCCGGTTCCTGGGTGAGACGGAGGCCCGGTCGTGACCATCAACGCCAGCCAATTGACCCATTTCCGCTCACTTGCCAGCCTGAACCCGCCGCGCGTGGTCATCGTCATGGCCTGGCTGATCGTCGTGGGTATCGGCGTCGCCATCGCGATCCTCTTCGTGCCCTGGCGCCAGACCGCGCAGGGCGGCGGACAAGTCATCTCGCTCTCGCCCAACGACAGGCCGCAGCAGATATCCTCGCTCGTCGATGGCCGGGTGGAGCAGTTCTTCGTTCAGGACGGACAATTCGTGAAGGCCGGCGATCCGATCGCCAAGATCGTCGACGTCGACCCCAACTTTCTCGAGCGGCTAGCCGCGGAGAAGGCCGAGGTACAGGCCCAGATCGCCGCGATCGAGCAGGCACGGGCCGTTGCCTCGATTGACGTGGGGCGAACCGGGCAGCTGTTCTCCGAAGGGCTGGCGGCACGCCGCGATTACGAGCAGACGCAAATCAAGGTCGCCGACGCCAATGCCAAGCTGGCCGAGGCGCGGGCAAAGCTCAAGCAGATCGAGACGAAGCAGGTTCGCCAATCGGCACAGACCGTGACTTCCCCCCGCGATGGCCGTATCCAGACGCTCAACGCGGCCGCCGGCGGCGCTCTGATTTCCGCAGGCACGGTTCTGGCGACCGTGGCGCCCGAGCAGATCGAGCGCGCGGTGGAGCTATATGTCGATGGCCGGGATATCCCGCTCGTCGACAAGGGCAGGCCCGTCCGTCTCGAGTTCGAGGGCTTCCCCGCCTTCCAGTTCAGCGGCTGGCCGGCCTTCGCGGTCGGGATCTACGACGGGCAGGTGCGCTCGGTCGATCCCACGCCGCGCACCGATGGCCTGTTCCGCGTGCTGGTCGAGCCAAGGCCGGGCAAGCCGGCCTGGCCCGAACGGCGCTTCGTTCGCCAGGGCGGCAAGGTGCTCGGCTGGATCCAGGGTGACAACGTGACTGTGGGGTATGAGCTCTGGCGCCAGCTGAACGATTTCCCGCTCAACTTCGGACAGGATGAAGTCGCGCAGAAGACGCAGGACAAGGCCGACAAGGCCGACAAAAGTTCGATCGAGAAGAAGAAGAAGTGACAAGCGGGCCGGTCATGCGAAGGATGGTTGCGCTGACGGCGATGGCGCTGGCCATCGCGTCGATGGCAGCGCCGGCGCTGGCGCAGGGCGTTACTGCGGTGTCGGACTCGGCCCGGCCCGTTCCCGCAGGGCCGCTGACCTTGCGCGAAGTCCTGGAATCCTCCGCTCGCTCAGGCCCGGACATCATCGCCGCGCTTGCGCGCAATCGGCAGGCAGAGGCCCGCGCGGTGACGGCCGAAGGGGCGTTCGACACGGTCTTCGCCGTGGAGGCCCGCAGCCGGGTTTTGGGGTACTACGACGGCACCGAGATCAGCGGCAAGGCCGAGCAGCCGCTGACCGACAACGGCGGCTATCTCTATGGCCAGTATCGCGCCTCGCGCGGCAACTTCCCGATCTACGAGGACAAGGCCTATACCAACGAGCTTGGCGAGCTGAAGGTCGGCGCGCTCTATTCGCTGCTGCGCGATCGCCTGATCGATGCCCGACGCTCCGAATTCCGCATGGCCGCGAACGACATCGACATTGCGCGTTTCGAGGCCAAGGCGACGCGCATCGGTGTTCAGGCGCGGGCGGTCGAGGCTTACCAGAAGTGGGTCGCGGCCGGGTTGAAACTCAAGGCCTACGCCGATCTCTTCGCGCTGGCAGGCGGTCGGACCAGCGGCATCGAGCGGCAGGTCAAGCTCGGCGCGAAGCCCGACATCCTGTTGACCGAGAACGAGGCCAACCTCGTCAAGCGGCAGGCCTATCTGGTCGAGGCGCGGCAGGACTTCCGCGCTGCTGCGGTCAAGCTGTCGCTTTATTATCGCGACGCGGCGGGGCAGCCTGTCGTGGTCGACGAAGCGCGGCTTCCCGCCGATGCGGGTGCGCTCGACGGCATCAGGACGGACACGGCCTTCAATCTGGAAGGCCGGCCCGATTTTGCGATCATGCTCGAGGAAATCGACAAGGCGACGATCAAGCTCGCGCTGGCGCGCAACGACTTGCGTCCCCGCCTCGACCTCGGCGGCGAACTGGCCAAGGATTTCGGCCCGATCGGCCCGGGCGGGCGCAGCCGCACACCGCTTGAGGCGATCGTCGGCCTGACGTTCAAGGTTCCGCTGCAGAACCGAAAGGCCAAGGGCAAGCTTGCCGAGACGGAAGCCAAGATCGACGAACTGACGATCAAGCAACGCTTCCTCGCCGAAAAGATCCGTGCCGAAGTGACCGGCATCGGGATCGAGGTCGAGACGGCCCGCCAGCTCGTGGCAACCACCGAGCGCGAGCGGGTGTTGGCGCAGCGGCTTGCCACTGCCGAGCGCCGCCGCTTCGAGCTGGGTTCGAGCGACTTCTTCCTCGTCAACCAGCGCGAAGAGAGCGCCACGAGTGCCGAGGTCAAGCTGATCGAGGCGCGCGCGCGTGTCGCGGCAGCACGCGCCGAACTCGCCGCCGCCACGGCCGATGAGGACGCCTTCGGGCTGACCGGGTTCGCCATACCCGACTGATCCCGGCGAGGTGCGGGATTTGAACAGAGCTTGCACAAAAGCGCCGTGCGGGGCGGCATCGGCAGGGAAGGCTGCGCAAGGCGCGGAAAGCATGATTAAAGCAGGGACGACAACCTGCGGAGAATTGCATGCGCCTCGAACCCATCGCGCCCGATAGCCTGAACGACGAGCAACGTCCGCTGTATGAAAGCATGCGCGAAGGCGTTGCGGCCAAGTATCAGACCTTTGTCACCGCGCGCCCGGATGGCGCCCTCCTGGGGCCGTGGAACGCCTGGCTCCACGATCCCGCGATCGGCGAGGGCATGTGGCATCTGTCGCAGACCATGACCCGCGAGCGGCGCATTCCCGACCATGCCCGGCAGGTCGCGATCCTGGTGACCGGCGGTCGCTTCGGTGCCGGTTACGAGATTTATGCCCATGGCGCGGTCGCGATCGCGGCTCACGGCATGACCCAGGCGCGGGTCGACATGATTGCCGCCGGAACTAAGCCCGACGACCTCGACGAAGCGGAAAGTACGGCCTTCGACGTGGCCAAGGCCTTGAGCGGCGGCGGCGTGCTCGACACCGCATTGCACGACCGCGCGATCCGCGTTTTCGGTCGCGAGGGAGCGGCCGAGCTGTTCTACCTCGTGGGCTATTACTGCCTCGTCGCCGTCACCCTCAACGCGTTCGACATTCCCGTCCCCGAATGACGGCGCGCAGGTGCCAGTCGCACCTCAGGCGGCAATCGCGCGAACCAGCCTCGCCTGCGGCACTGGCACCGGCGGCCCGATCCGATCCACCGCGCGGACGAGATCGGGCACCGTGCGCATCTGCATCTTGCGCATGAGGCTGGCGCGGTGGAGTTTGACGGTGATCTCGCTGATCCCCATGTCGAAGGCGATCTGCTTGTTGAGCAAGCCACGCACCACGCCGGCCATGACCTGGCATTCGCGCGGGGTCAGCGTGGCAAAGCGATTGCGCAGGACGCAGGCCTCCTCGGCAGCGGCCCGCCGCTCTGCCGCCGTCGCCAGCGCGGAATGGACGGCCTCGAGCATGTCCTGTTCGCGATAGGGCTTGGCCAGGAAATCCACGGCACCGGTTTTCATCGCCTCGACGGCCATGCCGATGTCGCCGTGCCCGGTCACGAAGATGGTCGGGATATCGTTGCCGCGGGCAACGAGCTGCCGGTGGCATTCGAACCCGCCCATGTGCGGCATCCGCACATCGAGGACGAGGCAGGTCGGTGCGTCGGGCAACTCGGCGTCGAGCAGAGCGCGAGCGGAATCGAAGGGCAGGACGTCGATCCCGACGGATGCCAGCAGGGCATCAAGCGCAAGGCGCTGGAGCTCGTCGTCGTCCACCACGAGGACGATCGGCCTGCTGCATTCCGCGTCTGTCTTCGTCATCGCCGCCGCTCCTTTCACCCGCGCAAGGAGACGATGTTAGCGACGAACCTTCAAGCCCCATGCGGGGTTACGCAAATGCCCCGATCAGGGGGCTTGCCTTGCGCAACGCCGCGGGTTCAGCCGTGGTCGACGCGGAACAGGTCGGGATAGAGCCGTGGCTGGGAGCGCAGGTACTGATCAGGTGCCCTCACCCGCCCGCCAAGGGCGGCGGCCGCATGCCACGGCCAATGCGGATTATAGAGGATGCCGCGTGCCAGCGCGATGAGGTCGGCATCGCCGGCGGCAAGGATCGTTTCGGCCTGGGCCGGCTCGGTGATGAGGCCAACGGCGATGACGGGGACCGACACCGCCTGCTTCACCGCCCGGGCGAACGCAACCTGGTATCCCGGGCCCACCGGAATGCGCTGCGCGGGATGGAGGCCCCCGGTCGATACGTGGATCGCGGTGCAGCCGCGCTCGGCCGCCGCCGCGGCAAAGGCGACGGTGTCCTCGATCAACACGCCGCCGTCGACCCAATCGGTGGCGGACACGCGCAGCACCAGCGGCTTGTCCGCCGGCAGTTCGGCACGGACGGCCTCGATGACCTGCAGCGGGAACCGGAAGCGGTTCTCACGGCTGCCGCCGAAGGAGTCGCTCCGCCGGTTCGACAGCGGCGAAAGGAACTGGTGCAGCAGATAGCCGTGGGCAGCGTGGATTTCTATCCCGTCGAGGCCGATCGCGAGGGCCCGCCGCGTCGATGCAAGGAACGCGTCGCGGATGCGATCCATGCCTTCCTGCGTCAGTTCGACCGGGGCGGCATCCCCGTCGTGGAACGCGATCGCAGAGGGTGCAACGGTCTGCCAGCCTCGCGGCTGGTCGGGTGCGATCTGCGCCCCGCCCGCCCACGGCACGTCAACCGAGGCCTTGCGTCCCGCGTGCGAGAGCTGGACCAGCATCGGCACGCCGGCCAGCGCCTTCACGCGGCGCAGCACGTCGGCGGCCGCCGCTTGCGTGGCGTCATCCCACAAGCCGACGTCGCGGTCGGAAATGCGCCCCTCGGGTAGCACCGCCGTGGCCTCGATCGTCACATAGGCCGCGCCGGATAGCGCGAGCCGCGACAGGTGCGCGAAATGCCAGTCCCCCATCTGTCCATCCGTGGCGGAATATTGGCACATCGGGGCGACGACGATCCGGTTGGGCAGGCGCAGCGGCCCCAGATCGAACGGCTCGAACAGCATGGCCATGGGATTTGCCTCCAAGGGTCGCGGCGGGGGGAAACGGAGCAGTTACCGCGTTGTTGGCAGCGCTGCCTTCGATGGACGGTGCCGTCAACACTGTCGGCGACGAGTCACCCTTTTGGGGGGCCGATCGTTGCCTCTGCGAACGACCCCAACGCCCGGCTTCCCCTCCCCGGCGCCACGGGCTAGAGCCGGCTTCATGCTACGCGTTACCGAAATCAAGCTGCCTCTCGACCACAACCCCGATGCCATGCTGCCAGCACTCGCGGCGAGGCTGGGCGTCGATCCCGCCACGATCCTGCGCTATGCCGTCGCCAAGCGCGGCAATGACGCGCGGCGCAAGAACGCGATCCAGCTGGTCTATGCCGTCGACGTGACGCTGGCGCCCGACGCTGAGCAGGATGTGCTCGCGCGCCTTACCGGCGACGCACATGTGCGCCCTTCCCCCGATACGAGCTATCGCTTCCCGGTCATGGCCCCCGCCGGCTGGTCTCCGGCCGAGGGTGACCGCCCCGTCGTGATCGGCGCGGGCCCCTGCGGCCTGCTCGCAGCCCTGATCCTTGCGCAGATGGGCCTGAGGCCGATCATCGTCGAGCGTGGCAAGGCGGTGCGCGAACGAACCAAGGATACCTGGGCGCTATGGCGCAAGTCTGTCCTGACGCCGGAATCCAACGTCCAGTTCGGCGAAGGCGGCGCCGGGACCTTTTCCGATGGCAAGCTCTACAGCCGCATCAAGGACCCGCGTCATCTCGGCCGCAAGGTGCTGGTCGAATTCGTCAAGGCCGGTGCTCCCGACGACATCCTGACCGAGGCCCATCCGCATATCGGTACGTTCCGCCTCGTCACCATGGTCATGTCGATGCGCGAGACGATCGAGAAGCTCGGCGGCGAATACCGCTTCGGCACGCGGGTCGACGACTTCGAGATCGCGACGGCCACAGACGGGGAGCGCCGCCTTGCGGCCCTGCACTTTTCCGATGGCACGCGCCTGCCGGCGCGCCACGTCATCATGGCCGTCGGTCACTCGGCGCGCGACACGTTCGAGGTGCTGTACGATCGCGGCGTGCACATCGAGGCCAAGCCTTTCGCCATCGGCGTGCGGATCGAGCATCCCCAGAACCTCATCGACGTCGCGCGCTATGGCGCCTGCGCCAAGCACCCGGCGCTCGGCCCGGCGGCCTACTCGCTGGCACACCAGTGCAGCAACGGCCGCGCGGTCTACAGCTTCTGCATGTGCCCCGGCGGCCGCGTTGTCGCGGCAGCCAGCGAACCCGGCCGCGTCGTGACCAACGGCATGAGCCAGTATTCGCGCGCCGAGTTCAACGCCAATTCGGGCCTCGTGGTCGACATCACGCCCGAACGCGACTTTCCCGGGCACCCGCTGGCGGGCGTTGCCCTGCAGCGACACTGGGAAGAGCGGGCCTTCGTTGCTGGCGGATCGACGTACCAGGCGCCGGGCCAGACGGTGGGCGACTTCCTCGCCGGACGGCCAAGCACCGCGCTGGGTGCGATCACGCCGTCCTACCAGCCCGGCGTCATGCCGACGAGCCTCGACGAATGTCTTCCGGACTTCGTCATTGACGCCCTGCGCGAGGCCCTGCCTGTATTCGGCCGCCAGATGGCCGGGTACGATCACCCCGATGTCGTGATGACCGGCGTGGAGACGCGCACCTCGTCGCCGGTGCGGATCACGCGCGGCAAGGACTTCCAGAGCCTCAACACGCGGGGCCTCTACCCGGCGGGCGAAGGCGCGGGCTATGCGGGCGGTATTCTCTCGGCAGCGGTCGACGGGATCCGCGTGGCAGAGGCGCTCGCAGCAGAACTGCTGGGATGAGAACCACCCAACTCGCCAGTGCCATGATTCGCCGTTAACGCGGCGGTAAGCGTCGGCTGCACCGCATTTCTGCGAGTTTGCGATCACACACGCGGATCATGCATACCTTTGCGCAAGTTCATCCCTGTTTGCAATTTAGGCCGATCACTGGCCTGCAGAATGGTTGCGCTATCACGAAACTCCAGCAATGTCGGGCACTTGCTCATTCCGGTGTCATCAGAAACCGGTTATCTTAGTTTTGCGGTTGAAGTTTTTGCATCTGGAGCGGCGTGAAACGCATTTGCCGGTCGTGCCGCAGTGCGTCATTCCGAACAGGCCTTTCAGGCATCCTCTCCCAAACTTCAAAAGGGCCGACCGGTTAATTCCGCTCGGCCCCTTTTTTTCGTCTTGGCTGACCAAGGCGATGCGGGATTTTGTATGCAACACATACAATTTCACCTATGGACCGTGACGCGTTGACAGTGCCAAACGGTACACGACGCTGCGGCATGGGACGAGCATCGCCCGCCGTGATCGCCCGACCGGGATGAAAGGGAGAGAGATGACAAAGGATCTGTCATGGCCGCGCTGATCGATGGAAAGGCAATCGCCGGCGCTTTGTCGGAGCGGACTGCCGCCACGGTGGCCGAGATCGTATCGGCCGGCGGACGCCAGCCCGGGCTCGCCGTGGTGCTGGTCGGCAACGACCCCGCCAGCGAGGTCTATGTCGGCCGCAAGATCAGCCAGTGCGCCAGGGTGGGCATCCGCTCGGTCGAGCATCGGCTGGCCGCCGATACGGCCGAGGACGTGGTTCTCGCCCTGATCGCCACGCTGAATGCTGACCCGACGATAGATGGCATCCTCGTGCAGTTGCCGCTTCCCGCACAGATCGATGCCGGCAAGGTGCTCGATGCGATCGACCCGGGCAAGGACGTCGACGGCTTTCACCCCGTCAACGTCGGCCGCCTGTCGACCGGGACCGGCGGGCTGGTGCCCTGTACCCCGCTCGGTTGCATGCTCCTGCTCGATACCGTGATCGACAGCTATCGCGGCCTCGACGCGGTCGTGATCGGCAAGTCCAACATCGTCGGCAAGCCCGTGGCCATGCTGCTGCTCGAACGCGAATGCACCGTGACGGTCACACATATCGCCACGCAGGGCCTGCCGGACATCGTGCGCAAGGCCGACATCGTCGTGGCGGCAGCCGGTGCGCCCGAGCTGGTACGCGGCGACTGGGTCAAGCCCGGCGCGGTGGTCATCGACGTTGGGATCACGCGCGTCACCGCGCCGGACGGCACAACCCGGCTGGTGGGCGATTGCGCATCACAGGAAATGGCCCATGCGCGCGCGGTGACGCCGGTTCCGGGCGGCGTCGGACCGATGACGATCGCCTGCCTGCTGAGCAACACGGTCCAGGCGGCGCAATCGCGCGGCGCGGTGGACTGATCCTACCATTCGGTCGAGATACAAAAAACGGCCCGGGAGCGATCCCGGGCCGCTTTTCGTTCAGGCGCCGAGGCGCTTGTATCAGCGCGTGGCGGCGGTGCGGTTTGCCCAGAGCGCGACGATCGTGCCGATCGCCCCCGAGAGCAGGTAGGCACCCGATGCCAGCAGGCCGTAATTGGCCGAGAGCCACAGCGCGGCATAAGGCGCAAAGCCGGCGCCGAGCAGCCAGGCAAGGTCGCTGGTCAGTGCCGAGCCGGTGTAGCGGTGACGCGTCCCGAAGGCATCGGCGACCGCGCCCGACGACTGGCCGAACGCCAGGCCGAGCAGCATGAAGCCCGTGAGCATGAACGAGATCTCGCCGGCGATGCCGATGCCGAGCAGCTGGGGCGCGAAACCCGAGAACGCGGCGATGGCGGCGGCCGAGAAGCCGAGCAGCGTGCGGCGACCGACGCGGTCGGCCACGAGGCCCGAGATCACGATCGCGCCCACGCCGACGGCAGCAGCGACGGCCTCGATGGTGAGGAAGCGGGTCGGTTCTTCCGAGGTGAAAATGAACACCCACGACAGCGGAAACACGGTGACCATGTGGAACAGCGCGAAGCTGGCGAGCGGTGCGAAAGCACCGATCACGATGGTCTTCCACTGCTCGCGGATCGTGACGATGGGGCGTTCGGCGACGAGGTCACGCGATTCGAACAGGCGCTGGAATTCCGGGGTCACCACGATGCGCAGACGCGAGAACAGTGCCACGACGTTGATCGCGAAGGCCACGAAGAACGGGAAGCGCCAGCCCCACGACAGGAAGTCGTCCGCGGGCAGCGATTCGGTGAAGAACGCGAAGAGCAGGCTGGCGACGATGAGGCCGAGCGGCGCACCCAACTGCGGGATCATGGCGTACCAGCCACGCTTGCCCTCGGGCGCATTCAGCGCGAGTAGCGAGGCGAGGCCGTCCCAGGTGCCGCCGAGTGCGAAGCCCTGGCCGAGGCGCAACAGCGCGAGAAGCAGGACCGCATCGCGGCCCATGTCGGCATAGCCCGGCAGGAAGGCGATGGCCGCCGTCGAACCGCCGAGACCGAACAGGGCCACGGTCAGCTTGAACCCGCGACCATAGGCGCGGTCGAGCCACATGAAGAACAGCGAGCCCAGCGGCCGGGCGATGAACGCCAGCGGGAACACCGCGAACGAGGCTAGCGTGCCGTTGAGCGGGTCGAGATAGGGGAAGAACACCTTCGGGAATACAATCACCGAGGCGATCGCATAAACGAAGAAGTCGAAGAACTCGGACGTGCGGCCGATGATGACGCCGATGGCGATTTCGCCCGGCGAGATCGCGCCATGTCCGGTGCCATCGTGGGAATCAGGGCCCATCCCTGCGTTATAGTCGACTCCGGCGGCAGTCATGATTGACTCAAACTCCTTGGATTTCGGGCGCATTCCAGCAAACGCGCCGAAGGGCCGGCCGCCGTGGCGGACGACCTGTCAATAGCGCCCTATTGTCTTTGTGCGACCGCGAAGGGGATTGGACAAAATGTCCTATCGTTTGCACCCCCTGCCGCATCTAGGTGCGCAGCATGCGTGCGAAACTCCTGAATCGGGCGCGCCTGCTGCGCTGCGCCATCGTCTCGTCCCTGGCCCTGCCGCTTGCCGGCTGCGACTGGGTGGTTCTCAACCCCGCCGGCGACGTGGCGCGCCAGCAGGCCGATCTTGTCGTGATCGCGACCGTGCTGATGCTGCTGATCGTCATTCCGGTCATGGCGGCCGTCGTCATCTTTGCCTGGCGCTACCGCGCCACCAATACCGAGGCGAAGTACGATCCGGAATGGAACCACTCGACCCAGCTCGAGCTGATGATCTGGGCTGCCCCGCTGCTCATAATCATCGCGCTCGGTGCCGTGACCTGGGTGGGCACGCACCTGCTCGATCCCTACCGCACCATCGGCCGGATCGACGCCAAGACGCCCGTGGCCGCGACCGCCGCGCCGCTCGACGTCGAGGTGGTGTCGATGGACTGGAAGTGGCTGTTCATCTACCCCGAGCAGAACATCGCCACGGTCAACGAACTGGTCGTGCCGGCCAACCGGCCGCTGCGCTTCCGGCTGACTTCGTCGACGGTGATGAACACGTTCTATGTGCCTGCGCTTGCCGGCATGATCTATACGATGCCCGGCATGGAGACGAAGCTGCACGCCGTCTTTAACCAGGAGGGCACGTTCAAGGGCCTGTCCGCGCACTATAGCGGCGCCGGCTTCTCCAAGATGCACTTCGTCACGCGCGCTGTCTCGGACCAGGGCTTTGCCCAGTGGGTCGCCGGCGTGAAGGCCGACAAGGCCGCCACCGTGCTCGACCGCCCCGGCTACATCGCGCTCGATCGCCCGAGCATCGGCGAGCCGGTCCACCACTACGCCAGCGTCACCCCGGACCTGTTCAACGCGGTGGTCGACCTCTGCGTCCAGCCCGGCAAGATCTGCTCCAGCCAGATGGCCATGCTTGATGCCAAGGGCGGCGTGCCCAAGGAGGCGGCCATGCTCAACGTCGCGGCGCTGACGTACGACAAGAACGGCCGCGTGACCGAGACCCCGGTGCTGCCCGGCAGCGTCGTCGCGCAGACCGATCGCTTCGTGAAGGCCTACTGCAGCGATAACCGGCCGATGTCGGCGGCGCCCAGCGACCTGGCTGCTCCGCGTTCGCTCGACCGTCTGCGCGGCGCCGGGATCAACCAGGCCAGTGGCCCGCACGTCAGCCTCGCCGCACCGCTGATGGCGCCTGCCTCTTGATGCAGGTTGTCGGCGGCCGGCAGGCCACCCCAAATTTCGATACGTTCCTGTTTTTCTGACCGATGGACACCGCGATGACCGCAGTTCCCCTTCCTGCCACCGCTGCACCGCAGTGGTCACCGCTTCTGGGGCGGATATCCCTGGACCAGTTGCCATTCCTGCACGAGCCGATCGTGGCCGCGACCTTCGTGGGCGTCGTCCTCGGCGGCATCGGCCTGCTCGGCATCCTCACGTACTTCCGCCTCTGGGGGTACCTGTGGAAGGAATGGTTCACCAGCGTCGACCACAAGAAGATCGGGATCATGTACATGGTCCTCGGCCTCATCATGTTCATGCGCGGCTTTGCCGATGCGATCATGATGCGTCTGCAGCAGGCCATGGCCTTCAACGGCAGCGACGGGTACCTCAACGCCCATCACTACGACCAGGTCTTCACGGCGCACGGCGTCATCATGATCTTCTTCGCGGCGATGCCCTTCGTCACGGGTCTGATGAACTACGTCGTGCCGCTGCAGATCGGCGCGCGCGACGTGTCGTTCCCGTTCCTCAACAACTTCAGCTTCTGGATGACCACCGGCGGCGCCGTGCTGGTCATGGCCTCGCTGTTCCTGGGTGAATTTGCGCAGACCGGCTGGCTGGCGTTCCCGCCGCTGTCGGGCCTTGCCTACAGCCCCGGTGTCGGCGTCGACTACTACATCTGGTCGCTGCAGGTGGCGGGTGTCGGTACCACGCTGTCGGGCATCAACCTCATCGCCACAATCATCAAGATGCGCGCGCCGGGCATGACCATGATGCGCATGCCGGTCTTCACCTGGACCGCGCTGTGCACCAACGTCCTGATCGTCGCCTCCTTCCCGGTGCTGACCGCCGTTCTCGTTCTGCTCTCGCTCGACCGTTACGTGGGGACCAACTTCTTCACCAACGACTTCGGCGGCAGCCCGATGATGTACGTCAACCTCATCTGGATCTGGGGTCACCCCGAGGTCTACATCCTGGTCCTGCCGATCTTTGGCGTGTTCTCGGAAATCACCTCGACGTTCTCGGGCAAGCGCCTGTTCGGCTACACCTCGATGGTCTACGCGACCGTCGTCATCACCATCCTGTCGTACCTCGTGTGGCTCCACCACTTCTTCACGATGGGTTCGGGCGCCAGCGTCAACAGCTTCTTCGGGATCACCACCATGGTCATCTCGATCCCCACGGGCGCCAAGCTGTTCAACTGGCTGTTCACGATGTACCGCGGCCGCATCCGCTTCGACCTGCCGATGATGTGGACCGTGGCGTTCATGCTCACCTTCACCATCGGCGGCATGACCGGCGTCCTGCTTGCCGTGCCCCCGGCCGACTTCGTCCTGCACAACTCGCTGTTCCTGATCGCGCACTTCCACAACGTTATCATCGGCGGCGTCGTGTTCGGCACGTTCGCGGCGATCAACTACTGGTGGCCCAAGGCCTTCGGCTTCAAGCTCAACGCGTTCTGGGGCAAGGTCTCGTTCTGGTGCTGGGTGCCGGGCTTCTGGCTCGCCTTTACCCCGCTCTACATCATGGGCCTGATGGGCGTGACCCGCCGGACCCGCGTGTTCGACGATCCCAGCCTGCAGCCCTACTTCATCGCCGCCCTGCTCGGCGCCCTGCTGATCGCCGCCGGTATCGGTGCGATGATCGTGCAGTACGGCGTGTCGATCTGGAAGCGTGAAGAGCTGAAGGACGAGACCGGGGATCCGTGGCATGGCCGCACCCTCGAATGGGCGACCAGCTCGCCGCCGCCGGCCTACAACTTCGCGTTCACGCCGCTGGTCAACGACATCGACGCGTGGGACGACATGAAGCGTGCCAACGTCGGTCGTCCGCTCGAAGGCTTCCGTCCGATCCACATGCCCAGCAACACCGGCGCGGGCGTGGTCATCGCCGGCATCAGCACCGTGCTGGGCTTCGCCATGATCTGGCACATCTGGTGGATGGCGGGCATCAGCCTTGTCGGCCTCCTGGTCGCCGCGATCGGCCATACCTTCAACTACAAGCGGGACTTCCACATCCCGGCCGATGAAGTTGCCGCCACCGAGGCGAAGCGCACGGCCCAGCTGGAACGCCTTGCCCACACCCAGGGAGCCTCGGCATGAGCGAGACCCATCACCAACCGGCGTCGGCGGCCCTGCCCGCCTCGCTGACCAAGCTCGGCAAGTACTGGGATCTCGACGAGCACGATCACCCCGAGGGCCACAGCACCATGCTGGGCTTCTGGATCTACCTGATGAGCGACTGCCTCATCTTCGCGATCCTGTTCGCCGCGTTCGGCGTGCTCGGCGGCAACTATGCCGCCGGCCCCGGCCCGCGCGAGCTGTTCGAGCTGCCGCTGGTCGCGGTCAACACCTCGATGCTGCTGTTCTCGTCGATCACTTACGGCTTCGCCATGCTGGCGATGCAGCGTGGGTCGGTCGGCCAGACCCAGCTTTGGCTGCTGGTCACTGCCGTGTTCGGCGCGGCCTTCCTGTCGATCGAGCTGTACGAGTTCGCCAACCTCATCCACGAGGGCGCCACTCCGCAACGCAGCGCGTTCCTGTCGGCGTTCTTCACGCTGGTCGGCACGCACGGCCTTCACGTCACGTTCGGCCTGATCTGGCTGTTCACGCTGGTCGTGCAGGTGTCGCGCAAGGGTCTGATCCAAGCCAACCAGCGCCGCCTCATGTGCCTGTCTCTGTTCTGGCACTTCCTCGACGTCGTGTGGATCGGCGTCTTCACCTTCGTCTACCTGATCGGGATGGTGCGATGAGCGCGAAGAACTACAACGACCTGGCGCACCAGCACGCGCACGGCGAAGCCAATCCCCACTCGATCGGCCATCACGAGCACGAGGCCCACGGGTCGATGCGCGATTACGTGATCGGCTTCGTCCTCTCGGTTATCCTGACGGCGATCCCGTTCTGGCTGGTCATGGGCGGCGTCATCGCTGACAAGAGCACCACGGTGCTCGTCGTCGCTGCCTTCGCCGCCGTGCAGGTGGTCGTCCACATGATCTTCTTCCTGCACATGAACGGCAAGGCCGAGGGCGGGTGGAACCTGCTCGCGCTGATCTTTACCGGCGTCGTCGTGCTGGTCGTGCTGTCGGGCACGCTGTGGGTCATGTACCACATGAACCACAACATGATGCCGATGCAGCACATGGAACAGATGGACTGACCCATGCAGACGGGCGGCACTGCGCGCGGCTCCGCCAAGGGTCGAGCCACACGGCGCTTGCTGCCCGTCCTGCTTTTGCTGGTGTTCGCAGCCGGGTTTGCCGCGCTCGGCATCTGGCAGGTCCAGCGCCTTGCCTGGAAAGAAGCGCTGATCGCCGACGTGGCGCGCGCCCTTCGCGCCGCCCCGGTGCCTCCCGAAGCGCTCCCCCGCGGCGACCTTGCCGCCCTCACCTATCATCGTGTCGTCGTGAACGGGGTGTTCGACCCTCGCGGCGTCGTCCTCGCCACCGCGACCAGTCCGCTCGGTAACGGCTATTGGGTCATGGTGCCCGTGACCCGCGGCGCGGCACCCGCGATCTGGGTCAACCGCGGGTTCGTGCCCTTGGGCACGCGGCTCGAGGCGGCGCGCGCCGCAGTGCCGACCGGGCCGGTTCGCGTGGTCGGCCTCGTTCGCCAGACCGAACCGCGCGGCACGCTGCTGCGCGGCAATCGCCCCGAGCAGGATCGCTGGTACGCGCGTGACCTGTCCGCCATGACCATCGCCCGCCGCCTGCCGCCCGGCGAGACGCGCTATTTTCTCGATGCGCAGACCGAAACGCCGGCGCCAACGCTTGCACCCGTCCCGGTGCCGGGCCTGACCGTGGTCCAGTTTCCGAACAACCACCTGGCCTATGCGCTGACCTGGTTTGCCCTTGCAGGCCTCTCGCCTGCGGCGATATTCGTGGTAGTGCGCAAGGCGCGATGAGCGCCACGACACCCCATCCCGCCTCGGGACTATCCGACCCGCAAGCCGAGGCGCAGTCCCGGCCGACCTATCCTGCCGGCAGCGCGCGCAACATGGCGCTCCTGGTGCAACTGCGCTGGCTTGCGGCCGCCGGCCAGCTCGTCGCGATATGGGTGAGTGTGCACCTGCTGGGCGTGCGTCTCGACATCGCGCCGCTGATCGCCGTGCCGGCGCTGCTGATCGTCATCAACGGTCTGACGCTGCTGCTCGACCGCGGGCGCGCGGGCTATACCTATGTCGAGCTTCTCGGCGCGCTGACTCTCGATATGCTCGCGCTGGCCTGGCAGCTCTATTTCAGTGGCGGCACGTCCAACCCCTTCACGTTCCTGTTCCTGATGCAGATCGTGATCGCCGCCATCCTGCTGCCGCCAAACTGGAGCGTGATCGTGGCAGCAATGGCCGGGGTGATCGTGGCACGACTGGCCTTTGCACACCGGCCGCTCGACTTGCCCGGCGGGATGTTCGACGGTGCGATCGAACTGTTCCAGCTGGGCAATCTCGTTTGCTTCGTGCTGGTGGCGGCGCTGCTGGTCTTCTTCGTGATCCGCATGGACCGCAACCGGCGCCAGAGCGAGGAGGCGCTGGCCGTGCTGCGGCAACAGGCGGCAGAAGAGCAGCACATCGTGCGCCTGGGCCTGCTCGCATCCGGCGCGGCGCATGAACTGGGCACACCGATGGCGACGATGTCGGTGATCCTCGGCGACTGGCAGCGTCACCCCGCGATCCAGACCGACCCCGACCTGCGCGACGAAGTGCAGGACATGGCGTCCGAGCTGCGTCGCTGCAAATCGATCCTCTCAGGCATCCTGATGAGTGCCGGCGAGGCACGCGGGGACAATCCCCGTATCACGACTTTGGGCGAGTTCCTCGAGACCATCGCCGCGGAATGGAACGAGCGCGCGGGCGGCGTCGTCCGGCTGCATGATACCGTACGCAGCGACCGCCCGATCGTTGCCGATCCCGCATTGCGGCAGATCATCGGCAACGTGATCGACAACGCGCTCGAGGTGTCGCCCGAATTCGTCGAACTGCGTGCCGAACTCAACGGCGGGGACATCGTCCTCACCGTACTCGACCTCGGCCCCGGGTTCGCGCCGGCCATGCTGGAAACCTTTGGCCGCCCCTACAACTCGACCAAGGGGCGCGACGGCGGGGGGCTGGGGCTCTTCCTCGTGGTCAACGTGGTGCGCAAGCTCGGTGGCCGGGTTGAGGTGGAGAACCGGTCGGCTCACGGCGCACTCGTACGATTGACGATCCCGATGGCGTCGCTGGCCTATCGCGCCGGTACAGACGCAGGAGAAGAGCATGCCGCCTGACGCGGACGAGACGACCGAGCCCACGGCGACCGATTTGCCGCGCTTGGTGATCGTGGAAGACGATCCGGCTTTCGCGCGCACGCTTCGGCGCTCGTTCGAACGGCGGGGCTATGCGGTCGATCACGCCGCCAGCCCCGAGGATCTCGAAGCGCTGCTCGACGACAACGACTTCCAGTTTGCCGTGGTCGATCTCAAACTCGGCACCGGCTCGGGCCTGACCTGCGTCCATATGCTGGCCGATCGCGATCCCGATACCCGGATCGTCGTGCTGACCGGCTTTGCCTCGATCTCCACCGCGGTCGAGGCAATCAAGCTCGGCGCCTCGCACTATCTCGCCAAGCCGGCTAACACGGACGACATCGAGGAGGCCTTCGGACGTGTCGCAGGCGATCCGACGGTGCCGCTCGATACCCGCAAGAGTTCGATCAAGACGGTGGAGTGGGAATACATCCATTCGACGCTGGTCGAATGCGATTTCAACATTTCCGAAGCGGCGCGGCGCTTGGGGATGCATCGGCGAACGCTGGCCAGAAAACTGGAAAAGCGACCGCTGCGCTAGGCCGATCGTACTGCTGTCGGCTGAACCGGCAGTGCGGTGCGGCTTCAAATGCAGCATCTATGGGCGAATTGACTGTTCCAAGCATGATATGATGCGCGCATGGAACAGACCGCGCCCTTCGCCCGCTTCGTCACGCCGCTTGCCGGCCAGTCGCCGCTCCGTCAGGCGATCACCGCTGCGACACGGCGCGACGAGCGCGCCTGCGTGACCTTGCTCCTGCCCGCCGCGACTCTTCCCGCCGATTTGGTCGAGCCGGTTCGTGCCACGGCCGAACTGCTGATCACCCGGCTGCGGGCCAGCGCCAAGCCCGGCGCGGTGCAGTCGCTCGTGCAGGAATATGCGCTCAGCAGTCCGGAAGGCGTGGCGCTGATGTGCCTGGCTGAGGCCCTCCTGCGCATTCCCGACACGGCAACCCGCGATGCGCTGATCCGCGACAAGATCGCGCAGGGTGACTGGCGCGGCCACCTCGGCAAGGATCGCCCCGTCTTCGTCAACGCCGCCTCGTGGGGCCTGCTGCTCACCGGCAAGCTGGTTGGCGCCGAAGACGAGGCGGGCCTTGGCGCCAGCCTCACACGTCTCATCGCGCGCATGGGCGAGCCGGTGATCCGCCGCGCGGTCGATGCCGCGATGCGCATGATGGGCGAGCAGTTCGTCACGGGCGAGACCATCGACGAGGCCTTGAAGCGCGCCGCCCCGCGCGAGGCCAAGGGCTTTGCTTTCTCGTACGACATGTTGGGCGAGGCCGCGATGACCGCCGCCGACGCCGACCGCTACAATGCGGCCTATGTCGAGGCGATCGAGGCCATCGGCCGCGCGTCGGCCGGCCGTGGCATTCACGCGGGGCCTGGCATCTCGATCAAGCTGTCGGCGCTGCATCCGCGCTACGTGCGCGCGCAGGCTGGGCGCGTGAAGGCGGAACTGCTGCCGCGCGTCAAGGCGCTGTGCGTGCTCGCGCGCGGGTACGATATCGGTCTCAACATCGATGCCGAGGAAGCCGACCGCCTCGAACTCTCGCTCGACCTGCTCGAGGCGCTGGCCACCGATCCCGATCTCGCCGGGTGGAACGGGCTGGGCTTCGTGGTTCAGGCATACCAGAAGCGCTGCCCCTTCGTGATCGACTGGATCGTCGATCTGGCCCGGCGCAGCGGCCGCCGCATCATGGTCCGCCTCGTCAAGGGCGCATACTGGGATGCGGAGATCAAGCGCGCGCAGGTCGATGGGCTGGCGGACTTCCCGGTCTATACCCAGAAGGTCCACACCGACCTCGCCTACGTCGCCTGCGCGCGCAAGCTGCTCGACGCGCGTGACGTGGTGTTCCCGCAGTTCGCTACGCACAACGCGCAATCGCTGGCCTCGGTGCTGCATCTCGCCGGACCGGACTTCAAGCTGGGCGACTACGAGTTCCAGTGCCTGCATGGCATGGGCGAAGGCCTTTACGACCAGGTCGTCGGCGCCGACAAGCTCGACCGGCCCTGCCGGGTCTATGCACCCGTCGGCACGCACGAGACCCTGCTCGCCTACCTCGTCCGCCGGCTGCTCGAGAACGGGGCGAACTCCTCGTTCGTCAACCGCATCAACGATCCCGACGTGAGCATCGCCGAACTGGTGACCGACCCGTCGGCGATCGTGACGGCCAGCAACGACCTGGGTGCGCCCCATCCGGCCGTGGCCCTGCCGGGCAAGCTCTTTGCCGGCCGCCGCAATTCGGCGGGTCTCGACCTTGCCGACGAGACCGTGCTCGGCGCACTGCCGGCCGTTTTGCAGGCCTCGGTCGGTGCGACCTGGCAGGCCGGCTTGGAGCAGTCCGACGCCGCGCAGCGCGATGCGGTGCGCAACCCGGCGGACCACCGCGACGTCGTTGGCCATGTCTGGCATGCAAGCGCGGCCGATGCGCGTGCCGCCGTGTCGCGCGCGCTCGATGCCGTCGCTGCCTGGGCGCAGACGCCGGTGGCCGCGCGCGCGGCGATGCTCGAGCGGGCCGCAACGCTGCTCGAACGCCAGACGATGCCGCTGATGGGCCTGATCATGCGCGAGGCGGGCAAGACCGCAGCCAATGCGGTGGGCGAAGTGCGCGAAGCCGTCGACTTCCTGCGCTATTACGCGGTCGAGGCGCGCGCCACGCTGGCCCATACACGCCCGCTCGGGCCGGTCGTTTGCATCTCGCCCTGGAACTTCCCGCTGGCGATCTTCACCGGGCAGATTGCCGCCGCCCTCGTCGCGGGCAACCCCGTGCTGGCCAAGCCGGCGGAGGAAACCCCGCTGGTCGCCGCTCGCATGGTCGCGATCTTCCACGAGGCGGGCATCCCCGCTGAGGTGCTGCAGATTCTGGTCGGCGATGGCGCGATCGGCGCGGCACTCGTCGAGGCGGACGGTGTCGCCGGGGTCATGTTCACCGGCTCGACCGAAGTGGCGCGGATCATCCAGCGCACCCTTGCGGCGCGCACCGATGGCGAAGGCCGTTCGATCCCGCTGATCGCCGAGACGGGCGGGCAGAACGCGATGATCGTCGACTCCTCGGCATTGGCCGAGCAGGTGGTGGCCGACGTCGTCGCCTCCGCCTTCGACAGCGCGGGACAGCGCTGTTCGGCGCTGCGCGTCCTGTTCCTACAGAACGACGTGGCCGACCGGACGCTGGCCATGCTGCGCGGGGCACTGGCCGAACTGGTGCCGGGTAATCCGGACCGCCTGTCGACCGATATCGGACCGGTCATTTCGGCAGAGGCGCGCGATACGATCGAGGCGCATGTCGCCGCGATGCAAACGCAAGGTTTCCCGGTTCACCGGCTGCCCCTTCCCGCCGATTGCGCCGAAGGCACGTTCGTCGCGCCGACGATCATCGAGCTGCCCGGCATCGATGCGCTGGGCCGCGAGGTTTTTGGACCCGTGCTGCACGTCGTCCGCTATCAGGCGCGCGATCTTGAAGCGGTCATCGCCGGTATCAATCGTACGGGCTATGGCCTTACCTTCGGCCTGCACACCCGGCTCGACGAGACGGTGGAGCGGGTCACGGCGGCGGTCGAGGCCGGCAATCTCTACGTCAACCGCAACACGATCGGCGCAGTCGTCGGCGTCCAGCCATTCGGTGGACGCGGCTTGTCCGGCACCGGACCCAAGGCGGGTGGGCCGCTCTACCTGTCGCGCCTCGTGCGCGGCCAGCCTGCGCCTTCACCCACCTTTGCCGGCCTCGCGGGTCGGACCGATCCGGCTGCGGTCCTCTTCGCTGATTGGCTCGAAAGCAAGGGCGACGGTGAGGCCGCACGCCTCGTCCGCGCCGACATCGCCGCCTCGCGTCTGGGCGTGGCGACGGATCTTTCGGGGCCGGTGGGCGAGACTAACCGCTACCGCCTCGAGCCGCGCGGAACCGTCGGCCTCTACGCCGCGACCGAGGGCGGTCTGTGGCGCCAGATCGGCGCGGCCCTGGCGACCGGCAACGATGCCGCCATCGTCCACGCCCGCATCGAGACGCTTCCGGCCGATTGGCCAGCGGCGGTTGCCAGGCGGGTCAGTGCACCGGGTGCGGGTCGCCCCATCTGCGTGGCGCTGGTCGAGCAGCGCGGGGAAGCCCTCGGTGCCATCGCGCGCAGCCTGGCTGATGCCGAGGGCATGATCGTGCCGGTCCATGCGGCCGAAGCGGGTGCCTACCCGCTCGACCTGCTGCTCGAGGAAACCAGCGTCTCGATCAACACCACTGCGGCAGGCGGCAATGCCAGCCTGATGGCGATGGTCTGAGAGGCAGCTTCAGGCCGGCACTTCCGCCAGAGTGGCGCGCAGCGCCAACGGCGTGACCGTGCCGGCCAAAGCCGCAGCGAAGACCAGCTTTGCTGCCAGCGCGAGCGCCCAGGGCAACAGCGTAGCGCCCGTAGCGCCAAGAATGGCGGCCGCGGCGGCCGTGCCGATGGCAGCGCCGCTCAGCCCGAGCAGAACGGCCCGCATGACCAGAAGGCTGGGCAACCATGGGCGACCGGGGCCCTTAATTCCGACAAGCTTCCCTTGTCGCATGGCCTTTCTCGTCAGCAGCGAAGGTACGAGCGTGCCCATGAACGCGACCATGAAGCCCTGCGGCAGAAAGTCGAACACGTAGGCTCCCACGCCCCAGACCGGCACCACCGGCGCCACCCCGACGACGACCAGGAAAAACATCAGAGTTAAAACGCAGTTGATCCCGGCGCTGATCGCGGTTTCTCGGCGCAGATGGGCAGCTGTTTTTGCGGAATACGGCGTTCGCGTGTTGACCATGACCCCATGGCTACCGTGCCTCCGTCCCTTGCGTCAACGGCAGGAGCTCGGGATGTTACAGCCGTAGATGTGATGAGGGGGGCCCCGCCTGATCGCGGGGCCGCCCCTTGTCACGCATCGCGCCAAGCGCGCGCTGCTATGTGCGATCCTATGCCGATTAGAACACGATCACGCTGCGGATCGACTTGCCCTCGTGCATCAGGTCGAACGCGGTGTTGATCTCCTCGAGACCCATGACGTGCGTGATCATGGGGTCGATCTCGATCTTGCCCTGCATGTACCAGTCGACGATCTTGGGCACGTCGGTCCGGCCCTTGGCGCCGCCGAAGGCCGTGCCGCGCCAGTTGCGGCCAGTCACGAGCTGGAACGGGCGGGTTGCGATCTCCTTGCCCGCCTCGGCCACGCCGATGATGATCGAGGTGCCCCAGCCACGATGGCAGGCCTCGAGCGCGGTGCGCATCACTTCGGTGTTGCCGGTGGCGTCGAAGGTGTAATCCGCGCCGCCATCGGTGATCTCGACGACCTTGGCGACGGTTTCCTCGCGGCTCAGGCCCTTGGAATTGAGGAAGTCGGTCATGCCGAAGCGGCGGCCCCACTCCTCGCGGTCGGGGTTGATGTCGACGCCGACGATCTTGCCGGCACCGGCGAGCCGCGCGCCCTGGATCACGTTGAGGCCGATGCCGCCGAGGCCGAAGACCACGACGTTGTCACCGACCTGGACCTTGGCGGTATTGACCACCGCGCCCACGCCCGTCGTCACGCCGCAACCGATGTAGCAGCTGGTCTGGAACGGCGCGTCTTCACGGATCTTGGCGACCGCGATTTCGGGCAGGACGGTGAAGTTGGAGAAGGTCGAGCAGCCCATGTAATGGTAGATCGGCTGTCCCTTGTAGGAGAAGCGCGTGGTCCCGTCGGGCATCAGGCCCTTGCCCTGCGTGGCGCGGATCGCGGTGCACAGGTTGGTCTTGCCCGAGAGGCACGATTTGCACTGGCGGCATTCGGGCGTGTAGAGCGGAATGACATGGTCGCCCGGCTTGACCGAGGTGACGCCCGGGCCGACCTCACGCACGATGCCGGCGCCTTCGTGGCCGAGCACCGAGGGGAAGATGCCTTCGCTGTCGAACCCGTCGAGCGTGTAGGCATCGGTGTGGCACACGCCGGTCGCCATGATCTCGACGAGGACTTCGCCCGCCTTGGGCCCTTCGAGGTCCAGTTCGACGATTTCCAGCGGTTTCTTCGCCTCGAAAGCGACAGCGGCACGGGTCTTCATGCGGGGTTCTCCTCTTGGTTCGGCGTGCCTACAGCATTGCATGGCGGGCACAAAGCGCGCATTTACGCAAAAGTTTATTGCATGCTTGGGATAATGAAATGTCGGACTGGACCGGTCTGGAGGAGCTTGTCGCGATCGCCGAGAACGGCAGTTTCGCCGCGGCGGCCCGCAAGCTGCGTCGCTCCACCTCGCATGTCAGCCGCGCCATCGCCAGCCTCGAGCATCGCACCGGGGCGACGCTGCTCCATCGCACCACGCGCCTCGTCGCGCTGACCGCTGCGGGCAAGGAATTGGCCGAGCGCGGGCGTCGCATCATCGACGAGCGCGATGCGGCCCTCGCCGTGGCCAGTGGCGACCCGGGCCTGCGCGGCAGCCTGCGCATCACCTGCCCGGCGGCCTTGGGCGAATACTTCATTGCCCCGCTGGCACTGCGTCATGCTCTCGCGCATCCCTCGCTCGCCGTGTCGCTCGATTTCAGCAACCGCGTGGTCGACATCGTCGCCGAAGGCTTCGACCTCGCCATCCGTACCGGCCCGCAGACTGACCTGCGCCTGGCTGCCCATCGTCTGGGCGAGCGGAATGTCGTGACCTGTGCCGCGCCGTCCTATCTGGCGGAACGAGGCCGGCCCGAGCGGATCGAGGATCTCGATCGCCATGCCTGCCTAATCGGCTCAGCGCCGGTCTGGCACTTCCGCCGTGATCAGGCCGAGACGACGTACCAGCCCGAAGCGCACTGGCGATGCAACAACGGCCCCGCCGTCACCGCTGCGGCGATCGCCGGGCTTGGCGTGTGCCAGGTGCCCGATTTCTATGCGGCGAGACCACTGGCGCTGGGCCAGCTCGAAGTCGTTCTCGACGATGTCCGCGCCACGGCCGAGCCGATCTGGGCGATGCACCCGCGCCGCCGCCTGGTGCCGCGCAAGGTGGCCGACTTCGTCGCGCTGCTGGTGGCCGAATTGCCGGCCGCCATGGCCCGCGGGTTCACGCCGCCAGAGGATCGACACGCCGCGTATCGCTGAGCATCAGGCCCGCCACCAGCGCGACCGCGGCCAGTGCCGTGACGTACCAGTAGAAGCCACTCTCCAGCCCTGCGCTCTTGAAGGCCAGCGCGACGTTCTCGGCCGTGCCACCGAACAGTGCATTGCCGATGCCATAGGCGAGCCCGACGCCCAGCGCGCGGACATGGACCGGGAACAGCTCGGCCTTGAAGACGCCGCTGACCGAGGTGTAGAAGCTGTTGACCACCAGCCCCGCCATGACCAGCGCGCCCGCGACCCAGAACGAGTGCGCCCGTGCCAGCAGGGTAAAGATCGGTACGGTCAGCGCCATCGCCAGGGCAGCGAAGATCAGGATGTTGGCCCGCCGCCCGATACGGTCGGACAGCGCGCCCATCGCGGGCTGGATCACCATGAACAGCACCAGCACCCCGGTCATCAGCAGCGTGGCATCGGGCTTGGTCATGCCGACCGTCAGCACCAGGTATTTCTGCATATAGGTGGTGAAGGTGTAGAACGAGAGGCTGCCTCCCGCCGTCAATGCGACGACGATGAGGAACGGCCGCAGGTGCTGCCCGAGGAGGCTGCGCAACGATCCCGCCGCGTCCGTCTTGGCCCCGCCCGTCTCGTGCATGTGCCGCCGCAGCAGGAGAATGAGGCCGGCGCCTGCCGCGCCGATCGCGAAACCGATCCGCCAGCCATAGGCTTTCATCGCCCCCTCGCCCAGCAGGTGCTGCAGCGCGAGGATGACCAGGGTTGCCAGTAGCTGCCCGCCGATCAGCGTGACATACTGGAACGAGGACCAGAACCCGCGCCGCCCGCGCCCGGCAATCTCACTGAGGTACGTGGCGGCGGTCCCGTATTGGCCGCCGGTCGAAAATCCCTGGAGCATCCGGCCAAGCAGCAATAGCACGGGCGCCCCGACGCCGATCTGGCCGTAGGTCGGCAGCAAGGCGATCAGCGCCGATCCGATCCCCATCATCAGTACCGAGGCGACCATGGCGCGCTGGCGGCCGTGCCGATCGGCGAACCGGCCGAAATACCATCCGCCGATCGGGCGCAGCAGGAAACCCACCGCGAAGATCCCGCTCGTCGCCATGACCTGCACCAGCGGATTGCTTTCGGGGAAGAACTCCGACGAAAAATAAAGCGCGGTGAAGGCGTAAATGTAGAAGTCGTACCATTCGATGAGGTTGCCCGCCGATCCCGCAAGGATCGCGCACAGGCGGGCCCCATCGCTCAACGCCGTACCGGCGTTCATCGCGCGGCGGCACCGCTGCAGGCGTTACGCGCGATTGCCCAGTCGAGCGCGTTGCCGAGCATTGTGCGATAGCGTGTGTCTGCGTAGCCTTCGGGCCGGTGGCCGATGGCCGAATAGAACATGCGCCCACGGCCGATGCAGCGGGTCCAGGCGATCGGATGATCGCCCATCGCCAGGCTTTCGCCGGTCATGCCCTTCGGCGAATAGGTCTTCTCGTCCAATGTCGCGACCACTTGGGCGCCCGTGCGCCTCGGCGAGGCTGCGAACGAATACCATTCGTCCTGCCAGGTCCACTCCCTGGGCAAATCCGCCGAAAGCGTAGGGTCGCGGGTCTCCATGACGATCCGCGCATCCTGAAACTGCGGGTTCATCGGATGGCCGACGAACGTCGCGCCGACCAGCGTGTCGCGATACCACGGCCAGAACGTCGCCGGATCGCCCGAGGCGCTGTGTACGCCGACATAGGCGCCGCCCCGCTCGATCCAGGCCCGAAACGCTGCGCGCTGCGACAGCGTGAGCAGGTCGCCCGAATTGTTGTTCCAGATGACCAGGTCGATCCCGCGCAGGGTGGCCGGCGTGAAGGCACCGGCATGCTCGGTCGTCACGACATCCCACCCGCGCGCGTCGGCCAGCGCGACGAAGGCACGGTGTGCCGCCTCGATCGCGGGGGCATCGCGGAAGCCGACGTTCTTCTCGAACAGCAGGATATGGCGGCGTCCGTTCTTCGGCGGCGCAGCGGCCGGTTCAATATCGTAGCGGGCGCAGCGGGCGATCCGGTCCTGCGCGGTTACGGCCAAGGTCTTGAACGCGGCGCCGATGCGGGCGAGTTGCGCGGGCTTGATCCCGAGTGCGGGGGCAATGCCCTCAAGCGTCACGATCGCGGACATACTCGGTGCCGCAGGCTTGAGCATGGCGCCAAACGGATGGCCCGAAAAGTCGCCGGCTTCGCGCTTGACGATTGCGCTGGCGCGCGGGCTGAGCAACACGTCCATCAGCGGCGACTGCAGCGAAAAGGGCCGATCGCGCAGTGGGCAATCTCGAACCGGGCTCGCGAGCGCAGGCACGGCCTGAAGTGCTGCCGCAAGGGCGATGCAAATTGCGGCCGCTCGCGTCATCGGCCCTCTACTGCGCGTCATCGTTCCTGCCCCCCGCGCGTCGGTGGACGCGTGTCATCGTGCTTATCGCGGGGCCGTCCGAACGAGAAGGTCTAATCGCCCCGCGCTTAATTCATGGGATCGATCAGCACCTTGCACTGGTGCGTGCGCTTGCGCAGGCTTTCGAAGACATCCGGCGTGTCGCCAAGGCGGATGGTATCGGTCACCAGCATCCGGGGCTCCGCCGCCCCGCGGTCGAGCGCGTCGAGTGCGGCCTCGTATTCGTGCGTGGTGAAGAAGGCGGAGGTGATCAGCCGCACTTCCTTCGACAGCATCGCAAACGTGTTCAGTGTATCCGGCCTGGTGCACAACCCGAGCAGGACGATGGTGCCGCGATTGCGCACCTGCTGCACGGCTTGTGCGATGAGGCCGGGCGCACCGACGCATTCGAAGACCAGATCCGCCGGGCCACCCAGCGCCCTGAGGGCGGCTTCGACGGGTTCGGCCGGTGCCACCATGAAGTCGTGCGCCCCCATGGCCAGCGCACGCTCGCGCTGCCATTCGGCGATGTCCTGCACCACGACGCGGCCTGCGCCGTGCTGGCGCGCCCAGAAGGCGATCGCGAGCCCGATCGGCCCGGCCCCCAGCACCAGCACCTTGTCGCCGCGGCGCAGGCCCGACAGGCCGATGCCGTGAAGCGCCACGGCCAGCGGCTCGATGATCGCGCCATCAGCCAGGCTTGCGGTGGCGGGCAGGCGCACGCACTGGTTGGGCCGCGTCACGGCATATTCGGCATAGCCACCGCCCTGCAGGCCGAAGGCGCTGCACCACTGGACCTCGCCCGCACGGCAGGCCGGACAGTGACTGCAGCTCTTGAGCGGGCTGACCGCCACGCGGTCGCCCAGGCGCCAGCCCTCGACCCCCTTGCCCAGCGCGACGACTTCGCCGGCGAACTCGTGCCCGAGGATCGAGCCGGCCCCCTGGCCATAGGCCTCGTCCTCGGTCATGTGCAGGTCGGAGCCGCAAATGCCGCAGCGGCCGACTTTGACAACGAGGTCGCCCTCGCCCGGCGTGGGATCAGGCACGGTTTCCAGCGCAAGGGGCCGGTGCAACCCCTGCATGACGACGGCGCGCATTACTTGTACTTGCCCAGCATCATCCCGCCATCGATCACGACATGGCTGCCGGTCATGTAGTCGGAAGCATCGGACGCCAGCAGCAGCGCCAGCGGCTTGATCTGGTCCGTTTCCGCCAGCTTGCCGAGCGGCACGATTGCATCCCAGGCTGCGCGGGCGACAGGGTCCTTCTTGAGCCAGCCGCCGCCGATGTTGGTGACAAACGGCCCCGGCGCGATCGCGTTGACGCGGATGCGGAACTCGGCAAGCTCGAGGCCCAGCGCGCGCACCATATGAAGCACCCCGGCCTTGGCGGGCATGTAGGGCAGGCCGACGATCGGCTCGGTCACCAGCCCGGCATTGGACGCCGTGCAGATGATCGAACCGCCGGTACGACCATTGGCGCGCCCGTCCTGCTTCATGATCCGCACGGCGTTCGAGATCGTGTGGAAGACGCCGTTGAGGTTGACATTGATCGACTTGGCCCACCGCGCTGGGTCGTAGGTATCGACCTGTCCATCGGGATTGCGATGTCCCGCCGGGTTCCAGAATCCGGCGCCCGCGTCGATCCCGGCATTGGCGAAACAGATATCGAGCCCGCCATAGGCCTCGGCATGCGCGTCGAAGGCTGTGGCCACCGCGTCGAAGTCCGACACGTCGCAGTGCGCGGCACGGGCGGTATGGCCAGCGGCGGTGAGCCGCGCCGCCTCGCGCTCGGCCCCTTCCACGTCGATGTCGGCCAGTGTCACCGCGGCGCCGGCCTCGGCCATGGCTTCGGCATAGGCAAGGCCGATGCCGCTGGCCGCGCCAGTGACCAGCGCGCTGCGCCCCGCAATGCCGAAGCGGTCGAGAATGGACATCGTATCGTCTCCCATGGTGGTGGCCGCTCAGGCGGCGCTGTCTTGGTCCTGCCCGCGTTCACGGGCGATCAGGCGCTGCAGCATGCGACGCGCACGGATGCCGCCACCATCGCCGTTCAGCACCAATGGCTTGAGGTCCCAGAAGTCGTGCCCGCGCATCAGGCGGTGGCTGTCGCGGATGATCGGCATGTCCTCATGCTCGAACGCGTGCTCGAGCGCGCCGCGCATCGCCTCGGAAAAGCCCGCATTGCCCAGCGCGAAGTCACGGCCCGTGGCCCAGACGTAATGCGTTGTGTCCGGCGTCTCGGGCGTGAAAGCGTGGAGCGAGGGCAGCAGCGTGCAAGCCTCGCGCGGGGTGCCCGGCGCCCCGGCGACGAAGTCGAAACGCAGCACGGCCGGAGCGTGCCAGGTCACTTCGCCATAGAAGTCCTGCGGCTCGCCCACGCGACCGAGCATCGCCCCGATCCCTTGCGACAACGGAGCGCCCATCTGCACATATTCTGCGTGGACGGTCTCGCCGTCCTGCCAGAAGCGCCGCTCGCCTTCGGTGAAGGCACTGGCAACGAGTGCGGGATGGACGAAATTGGCGTGGCTGAGGTCGAGGATATTGTCGCTATAGAGCTCGTAATGCCCCTCGGCGCGGGTCGCGCCGCGCACTACGTCCCAGGCTTGATCGGCGAGCCAGCCGAAATCGGGGATGGCCGCCGGGTCGGCGTGGGCGGCATCGCCCATCCAGATCCACAGCAGGCCATGACGCTCGACCAACGGGTAGGCCGGCAGGCGGGCGGCCGGCACTTGCCCGCCGGGATGGGGGTTGAACACGCAGGCGCCCGCACCATCGAAGCGCAGCCCGTGGTAAGGACAGGCCAGGGTGCCCTCAACCACCCTGCCCTGCCCGAGCGGCGCGAACCGGTGCGGGCAACGCCCACCCACGGCATGCGCCACGCCCTGTTCGTCGCGAAACAGCGCAACCGGCTCTTCGAGGAAGACCCGGTCCTGCGGCTCGCTGCCCAGCCCGTCGGCCCAGCCGGCAACGTACCAGCACGCCTTGAGATAGGCCTCGCGCGGGGCCGGGCCCAGCCTGGGAACGCCCTCGCGCATCGGATCAGAGATAGAGCTGCTTGTTGATCGCGATGCCGTTCTCGCGACAATAGGTCTCGTAGTGGTTCATGAACCACCACACATCGAGCGTCTCGACGTGATTGCCCTCGGCGTCGAAGAACTCGTTGGCGCCCTGCATGTGGAACAGCGCCTTCATCCCGTTGGGGTCGTCGGTCACCAGCGTATGCGCGGTGCCCGGCGTCTCGGTGATGAACTCGCCCGGCTTGCACACCCAGTCGTATTCCAGGTAGCGGAACGAGCCTTCAAGCCCGATCGCCCAGACCCGGCCGCGATGCTTGTGCGTGCCGATGACGCCCGGCCCCTTGATCCACAGGATGTTGACATAGACGTTCTCGCGCACGTCGAACGCCAGATGGCGGATCGCCGCATTGTCACCGAAGGGCACCCACGGGCTTTCCGCTTCGCCGGCGCCGACATACGTGCCCTCGACCCCGCGCGCGCGGATGAGATCACCGTAGAGTTCGGGCACCTGGACGATCTCGTATGCCGAGGACGGCGGTGCTTTCATGCTAGCCATGATGAGGGGCCTTACAGATAGAGCTTGGGATTGATGGCGATGCCGTGTTCGCGGCAATAGGTCTCGTAGTGGTTGATGAACCACCAGACGTCGGTCGTATCGATGAGGTTCGCGTCTTCGTCGTAGAAGTCGATCGGGCCCTGCATCCAGCCGAACAGCTTGCAGCCTTGGGGATGGTCGGTGACCAGCGTGTGGCTTTCACCGGGCGTCTCGAGGATCAGCCCGCCGGGCGTCGCCACCCAGTCATACTCGAGATACCGCACCGAGCCTTCGAGGCAGACCATGGTGATCGTGCCGCGATGGAAATGCGTGCCGATCACGCCCGGCGCCTTGACCCAGAGGATGTTGGAAAACAGGTTCTGGCGCACGTCGAACGCCAGGTGCTTGATCGCGGCATTGTCGCCGAACGGCACCCAGGGACTGTCGACGTCGGTGGCCGCGTCAATGTAGCGGCCGCCGGGACTGAGGCGTTCGACCAGCGCCTTGTGGGGAAACTTGACGTCGACAATGGCCGCCTTGTCGGAGGGGGGTGCGGTCATCACGGTCATGGCATTGGCCTTTCGGTTCAGCGGATCAGGGTATCGACGTAGTCAGCGCCGATGCCGACCGCGGCATAGTGCGCGCGGGCGGCCGCAATGTAGTCGAACACGTCGTAGTGACCGATCGTGTTGCCCGCGTCATCGAGCCACATCAGCGGCCCGGAGACGACGAAGAACACCTTCATCGGGTCCTCGTGTTCGTAACAAACGAGAGTGTGACTCTCGCCGGGCGTCTCGTAAATGAAGTCGCCGGCCGTTGCCGTCCACTCGTGCTCGAGATAGGCCCACTTGCCGCTGATGGTGTAGGCCCAGATCGGATGCGGGTGATAATGGCGGTTCACCAGACCAGCTTGCTTGCTCATCAGCACATCGGCCCACATGTTCTTGGTCGGGCTGATCCAGACCGGTTTTGAGAAGACCGTCTCGCTGATCGGCACCCAGTACCGCTCGTCGCCCTCGGCGATCTTGGGCATGTAGACCTCGGGCAGCCCGCCTTCGCGGAACACCTTCTCGACGGGCTTGATGTCCTTCCAGAATTCGCTGTGTGCCGCCTGGGGCATCGGTTCACTCCTATGGGGGTGGCGGGAGGGCCGCGGCGCGAACCGCAGCGCCTCCCGCCAGGGGTCAGGTCAGAACTTCACGCCGACGCGCGCGTACCATTCGGCCGGGCGGCTGTAGGTGCCATAGATCTGGCCACCCGCCAGCTGCGCCTGGCCGGTCGTCAGGTAGCGCTCGTTGGTGAGGTTGGTGCCGCCGACGGTCAGCTCCCAGTGCTCCTCGGGTGCGCGGTAGGTGATCGAGCCGTTGATGACGGTCGTCGCCGGGCGGTCGAGCAGGAACGTGCCCTCGGTGTCGTTCTTCATCTTGCCGGTGAAGGTCGCGTCGGCGAGGAACACCAGTGAGCCGTGGCTGCCCAGGTCCGCCTGGTAGCGCGGTGCGACGTTGAACTTCCACTTCGGCGTCTTGGGCAGCGAGATGCCGGGCGCGACGCCTGCCTGCAACGCAGACGGCGCTACGCGTGCCGGCCCATCGACGCTGGTGTACTTGGCATCGGTGTAGCCGAGCGAGCCGGTGATGGTGAAACCGGTCACGGGCGCGGCGACGATCTCGACCTCGAAGCCCTTGATCCGCGCATCGCCGGCGTTCTGGATGGTCGGCGAGACACCCTGCTGGAAGTTGAGCTGGATGCCCTTGTAGTCCGTCCAGAAGGCAGCGGCGTTGATCTGCAGGTGGCGATCGAGCAACTGAGACTTCACGCCCGCTTCGTATGTGGTCGCCTTTTCAGGACCGAAGCCCGGTGCATAGGGCAGCGGGTTCGACAGGCGCGTGGTCCAGCCGCCGGTCTTGTAGCCCTTCGACCAGCTGGCATAGAGCATGACGTCGTCGTTGGGGTGGATCTGCAGGCCGACCTTGGGCGAGAAGTTGCTGAAGGTCTTCTTCTGCACGCCCGCGATATAATACCGCAGCGGCTGCCCGGGGTTGGGGAAGTTGTTGTCGATCCGGCACTGGTTGCTGATCGGGTTGAGCGATGCGCAGTTGGGATCACCGAAGAAATTGGCGAGCTTGTAATTGAGGCCGTTGGCGTCGGACTGGAAGCCCTCGAATTCCTTGTTCTCGTGCGTGTAGCGGCCACCGACGGTGATCGCGATCAGGTCGGAGAAGGCATAGTCCAGCTGGCCGTAGAACGCGTAGTTCCGCGTCGCCAGCGTGTTCGGCCCGTCGACCTGCAGCAGGCCTTCGGCGAAGGTCACGTAGTCGTGCAGGTCGCCGCTCTCGCGGAAGTAGTAGGCGCCCAGCACGTACTTGAGCTTCTTCTCGGCCGCAGTGCCGGTCAGCTGCAGTTCCTGGCTGAACTGCTTCTGGTTCATCGAGAAGCTGGTGTGCAGGAAGTTGAGCGGCGAGTTGTCGAGGTCCATGCCCACGACCCAGTGCAGCTCGCGATAGGCGGTGATCGACTTGATCGAGGCCTCGTCCGACAGGTCGAAGTCCAGCGTCAGCGCCGCGCCGCCCTGCTTCAGCTTGTTGAAATTGTTTCCGTTGGCATAGGACGTGTCGATGTTGTTGGTGACGAACCGGTTGTCATAGGGCAGCCGGTTGTTATCCGGATTGGCGTCGGCATTGACGCCATAGATCGCCGGCAGATCGAGGATCGAATTGAGCCCGCCGCGGCGATAGAGGAACGCGGCCGAGGGCGGTCCGCCGATGAAGCTGTCGCACGGCCCGGTCACGCCGCCCTGCGTCACGGTGGGATTGCCCGCAATGGCGCAATTGTAGGTGCCGGCAAAGACCGCCGGGAACGTGGTGATGACCTTGTTGGCGATCTGCGAGGTGTCGGTCTTGCTGTAATCGCCGCTCAACGTGGCGCGGATGCCGTCGCCGTTGTAGCGGATCTTGCCGCGCAGGTTCCAGGTATTGTCGCCACCTTCGGTGCCGTAGCCCTGGTTGCCATAACCGGCCGCCTTGAGCGAGGTGATCGGATTCGACGCATAGTTGCCGGCACCCGGGAACGGGATGCGGTGCAGGTAGCCGTCGCGCTTGGTGATCGAGAACGCCACCGACGAGGACAGCTTGTCCGCCAACGGCATGTCGACCGTGCCCTTGGCGCTGAACAGGCTGTAGCTGCCGGTCATCGCGCTTCCGACGAACCGGAAGGTATCGCCCGGATCATGCGTGACGATCGAAATCGCGCCGCCGATCGTGTTACGGCCGAACAGCGTGCCCTGCGGACCTTTCAGCACTTCGACGCGATCGACGTCGGGCAGGTCCTGGTTCGCACCGACCGAGCGCGCCAGATAGACGCCGTCGAGGTAGATGCCCACGCCGGGGTCGATGTTGAAGGCGAAGTCGTTGGCGCCGATACCGCGGATATAGGCGGCCAGCACCTGGCTCGACCCCGAGAACGGCGTTCCGGCATCGAGCGTCACGTTGGGCGCGATGTTCGACAGCGACGACACGCTGGTTACCGCGCGCTCCTGCAGGGCGCTGGCGGTGAAGGCGCTGATCGCGATCGGCACGTCCTGGACGTTTTCGGCGCGCTTTTGCGCAGTGACGACGATTTCCTGAATGCCGCCGTTGCTGGACTGCGGCGCTTCTTGCGCGGCGGGGTCCGCCTGCGGGGCGCCTTGGGCCAGCGCCGGGCTGGCAATGGCCATGGCCAATGCGGCCAAAGAAACCGGTGCGAGTTTCATGGTTGTCCTCTCCCTTTTTTAATTCCGCTGGTATTCGCAGCCCCTGACTGTCGAACCCGCTGCGGCAAAAACTAGGACCTCATACGAGGTCGCGCTTGCATTGGAGCGCAAGCGATCCGGACTGTGGCGCAACAGGCCGGATATTTTCGGCGTTCAGGCCGGATGCTGTCGCCAGTCGCGCGGCGTCGTCCCGAAACGCTGGCGGAAGCAGCGCGCAAAATAGGCGCTGTCGTTGAAGCCCATCTCGAAGGCGATCTCGGTGATGCTGGCGCCAGGGCTGGCAACGATCCGTTCGGCAGCCCGCTGCAGGCGACGCTCGAGAATGAATGCGCTGGGCGTCGTGCCCATGGTCGCGAACAGGTTCTGAATCGTACGGACCGACGTGTGGCAGGCCTCCGCCAGCGTAGTCGTGCGCAGCGCAGGATCACCGAGGTGTGCCTCGACCAGCGCGACGACGCGGTCGCGCAGGGCATGATCCCCGGCCTGGCGTGTCTCTGGGCGGACCGCGCCGCGCACGGCAAGCGCCGCGAGATCGTAGAAAACGCTGCTGACGCCTTCCTGCCACTCCGGGTCCTGCGCGCTCTGGTCGCCCTGGTGCCACAGCGAGCGCAGGAAATCGTGGAACACCCGGCCACCCGGCGTCGCGCCGCACAGCCGCTTGCTGAGCATGTCGTCGAGCCCCGGGACGCGCTCGGCCAGCGGAGCCCGGGGAAACTCGACGACCAGCAGTTCGTGCGCCGAGAGATCGAGCGAATAGGCGTGGTGCGGCGAGCCGATGACGAAGTCGCCGGTGTCGAGCTGGCTCTCGCCCCGCTTCTCGCGATAGAGGCTGGTGCCCCGGCACTGCAGGTGAAGGATCAGGCGCTCCTCGGCGGCATCCTGCCCCTGGCGTCCGACGAACGAAGCGGTCGACCGCGGCCGGATCATCGCAAGGTCGCCGACGTTCCAAGACCACATCTCGCCCGAAAACGTGGCATTGCGGGTCTTGACGTATGTTCCGGTGTAGATCCGGTCGACCAGGTCGTTCCAGAAGCCGAGGCGCTGGTCGGGCGCGATGGCATCGGTGGCGAAGCGTTGTACGGCAGTCATGGCAATGAACTCCCTCAACGATGATAGGTCAGGCGGCCCCTGTATTCGGCGCCGTCAGCGGCGCCGTCGATGAAAGCCCGCGCCCTGCCCGCCGCGCGACGACGCGGGGCGCGCTTTCGATCAGGCCAAGCGCGAGGACGCCCGCGACGAGGCACAGGCCGAACATCAGCCAGACCGGCGCCGCGAGGCCAAACCGGTCGGCAAGCGATCCGGCGATGAACGGGCTGAGCACGCCGCCCAGCACTTCGCCGATGCCCATGACCACGCCGGTCAGCGTGGCCGTCAGCCGGGGGTCGACGCTCTCGGCCGGGATCGTGGCCATGAACATCGGGAACAGGCCATTGAGCGCCCAGCCGAAGAAGAAGATCGCCGCCAGCACCCACACAGAGCCGGTATAGTAGATCGCGCCAAGCGGCAGGATCGCGCCGAGGAACGCAAAGCCGATCATAACCGGGCGGCGGCCGATCGCGTCGGAAAGCGCCGGCACCGCGAAGCTGCCGATCCCCGCCGAGATGCCCAGCGTCGCCATCAGCCAGCCCATGACCTGCGGGTCGAAACCGCGCCCGTTCGTCAGGAACAGCGGCATGAAGGCCCAGCAGACGACCAGGTACGAGACCAGCAGGATGGCGATCAGCGCACAGAGCACGACATTGCGATGGGCGAAGGCCTCGCGCAGCGTGACCTTGGGACCCGCACCATGATGCTCGACCTGCGGCGGTTCACGCAGGGTGAACCAGATCAGGGCTGCCGTCACGAGACCCGGCGCTGCGGCGAGGTAGAACCCTTCGCGCCAGCCATAGGCGACGGCAAGCGGCACCAAGAGGATCGGGGCGAGGCCCGAGCCCAGCAGGTTGGAGCCAAGGTTCTGAGCGACGCCCATGGCAAGGCCGCGCCGCTCGGGCGCGACTTCACCCACGATCATGGCATGGCTGACCGGCATGACCCCGCCCTCGGCCGCGCCCATCAACAGGCGCGCGCCCAGCAGCATGAGGAACGAGGTGGCAAGACCCGACACAACCGAGCAGGCGCAGAACGCCAGGGTGGCGACGACGACGACCGCCTTCTGCGCCCCGAGCTTGTCCGACACCCGGCCGACGACGAAGCCGGACAGCGCCCAGGTCAGCGACAGCGCCGAACTGAACAGACCGACCTGCGTGTTGCTGAGGTGCAGGTCAGGCTGCACGAACGGCATCAGGAAATTGAGCGCGTTGCGATCGAAGAACAAGATGCCGAAATTGAGGCTGAGCAGCCCCGTCACCCAGACCTGATAACGCCCCGAGGCGCGCGTGGCCGTGCCGCCGCTCACAGGAACGGCCTCACCGGATCGCTGCCGTCCCAGCCTTGCGAAGCCTGCCACATCATCGTGAAGTGGTGGTCCATGCCATCATTCGCGGGGATCAGCTCGACGAAGCCGGGCGATGCGTCGTGCCCGCCTTCGAGATAGGCGACCGCCCCGCCCGTCGGCACGGGCGCCCGGAACGCAAGGTTGTAGCCGCGAGCGATATAGCCGGGCAGCGCGGCGTCGACATCGCGTAGCGCGATGCCGAAGTGGTGGAATCCGTAGCCGCTCGCCTCGATCGTCTCGCGATAGACCGAAGGATTGTCGTCGAGCGGCTGGATCAGCTCGATCTGCATGTGCCCGGCGAACCCCATCGCGATGGCGACGTCCGCCGTCGACGGCGTACCCCGATAGACCTGGCCTTCAACCAGAAAGCTGGGAAGGAGGAAGAACGGCCCGGCGGCGCAATCGCGGACGAAGTGGTCGATCGCGGCATTGATGTCGCGGACGACGAAAGCCGTCTGGCAAATGCCGCCGATCGGCTGGCCATAGCCGAGGAGGTCGGCCGAAGCCGCCGTCCCGGTCATGGCAATTTGGGCAGGACTGGTCACGTCACGCAGATCCTTTCAGCAAGGCGAACTGCCCCACACACCGCCCATTGCGGCTGCGCGGCACGATGCGCCTACCTCTCCTTCAGGACACGCGACCCTTTTGCGGGCCGTCGCGCTAAACTTGGTATGGCGGTCGGATCACAGCGTGATCACGACCTTTCCGAACAATCCCGGCGAGGACTGGTATCGCCACGCGTCTAGTGCCTCTTCGATGGTGAAGCGCCGGTCGATCACCGGCTTGATGCCGTGGGCATCGACAAAATCGTGCAATCGCGCAGCCATCCCGCGAGAGCCGACGAAGATACCGCGCAAGCTGGCGCCTTTCATCATCAGGCCATGCGGGCTGGTGTCCCCGCTGCGCGTCAGCACCCCGATCAGCGCGATTTCGCCGGCAAAGTTGACCGCCTGGATGCTCTGCGCCAGCGTTCCAGCGCCGCCCACCTCGACCACGTGGTCGACGCCGCCGCCCGCGAGCCGCGCGGCCTCGGCGCCCCAGTCGGGCGTGGTGCGATAATTGATCGTCTCGCTGACGCCAAGCGCACGGACCCGCGCGAGCTTTTCATCCGACGAGGACGTGGCGATGACGCGGGCGCCGGCCGCGAGGGCGATCTGGGCGGCGATCAGCGAGACGCCGCCCGTGCCGAGCACGAGCACGCTTTCGCCCGCCGCAAGCGGTCGTGGCCCTTCCATCAGCGCGTTCCACGCGGTGACACCGGCGCACGGCAGGCAGGCGGCTTCCTCGAACGTCAGCGACTGCGGGATCGACACGAGGCCATGCACGGGCAGGACCACGACGTCCTGCAGCATGCCCGTGGCGGGCGGTGCGCCGAGCGCCGGGCCGGCCGCGGGGTTGGCGGGCCCGTCGGCCCAGTTCTGGAAGAACAGCCCTGCCACGCGGTCGCCGATAGCCAGGCCATCGACGCCCTCGCCGATCGCCACGATCTCGCCGGCGCCATCCGACAAGGGCACCGTATCTCGATCGACGGCACCGCCAAAGTAATGCCCGAGCGGGATCAGCTGGTCACGATAGTTGAGCGAACAGGCGCGCACGCGGATCGCGACCTCGCCAGCGCCCGGCACAGGTTCTGGCACATCGACGAGCGCCATGTCGTCGAGCGACTGGGCACCCTTGCGAACGAGCCACCGGCGCATGCTTTCCCCTTCCCTGTATCGTTGCCGGCATCATGGCACAGTGTGCGCAGGAATTAATCAGCGACACTAACTATTTTCATCCAGTGAAACGCGTTTCCTGACCGGGACGTGCCTTGGCGGGAGAAATCGGACCATTTGACCCGAGGAAAGGCGCCTGGGGAAGCCGCTCCTCGGCGACCGTGACGGCGCGCTCGATCGCCAGCGTGATCTCGCGTGCCGTATGCTTGAGCGCGCCCAGGTGCCGCAGCATGACGGCGTCATCCGTCCCGCGTTTGGCCGGCCAGGTGATGTTGATCGAGGCCACGGGCGCCCCGTCGAGCAGGATCGGGACCGCCATCGACCGGCGTCCATCGCGCAGCACCAGCTGGCGGCTGCGATCGGGCCAGGGATGCAACGGCTCACGGCTGGCAAAGCCACGCGCCCGCGTATCGTCGAGGATGGCGCGAAGGTCTGCCTCCGACCCTTCCGCGGGCACACGCGGCCGCAGGCGGGTGATGATCGCCTCGCGTTCCTCGTCGCTGCAGGCGGCAAGGTAGGCCCGCCCTGTCGCGGTGTGGATGTAGGACAGCTTGACCCCGACCGGCCCGAGGGTCGCCGAGTCGAGCCGGAACAGCGGGCTGTTGGTTTCGGCGATCTCCATGTGATCGAGTCGCGGCACGGCAAGTACCGATGGCCATGACACCCGCGTCGACAAGGCCTTGAGCCAAGGCGAGGCGACTTCGGCAATGTGCTCCAGCGTGATCGCCTGCGAGCGCGCCCGGGCATCGACGTGCGGGAGATAGGCCCCGTCGGCAAGCCGCTGCCAAATCAGCCCTTTCTGGCCCAGCGTCTGCAGCATGCGCAGCAATGTCGCCTTGGGCAGACCCAGCGCCACGTGCATCTCGTGCAGGCTGGCGGCGCGGCGCGCCTGCACCTGCAGCAAGACGTCGAGCCCGCGCTCCAGCGCACGGACGGTTTTCACCTTCCTCTCCTGCATCCTCGTCCCGCTCTTGTTCTGGTTTCATCTTGTGAAACGCGAGGATCGCATAGCGGTTGGCAAAGTCAAACCGGATGACGCACGATGGGTCCAAGGGAGAGGATACAACCATGGCTCAAGCCGAAGGGGCCCCAGCGCCCGTCATCGCGCCCGCGATATCGCCCGCCGTCCTGCTCGTCATCACGCAGGACACCAAGGAAGAGGAAGCCCGCTTCACCCGCGCGGCACTCGAGGCGGCCGGCGTCCGCGTCGTTCATCTCGATCCCAGCGTCCGCCGCACGATCGGCGGCGCCGAGATTGCGCCCGAAGAGGTTGCAGCCGCTGCCGGGATGACGATCGAGGAGGTCCGCGCCCTCGGGCACGAGGGCAAGTGCCAGAGCGCGATGATCCGCGGCGCCATCGCCGCCGCCCATGCTTGGGACGCCAAGGACCCGATTTCCGGGATCCTTGCGATCGGTGGCTCGATGGGCTCGGCACTGGCCGGCGCGCTCATGCAGAGCTTTCCCTACGGCCTGCCCAAGATGATCGTCTCGACCATGGCTTCGGGTTTCACCAAGCCCTACATGGGGGTCAAGGACATCGCGATGATGAACGCGGTGACCGACATCTCGGGCATCAACACCATCAGCCGCGATGTCTTCCGCAATGCCGCGCATGCCGTCGCCGGCATGGCGCGCGGTTATGACCGCGACAGGCCGGCCGATCGCCCGCTCGTGCTCATCACCACGCTCGGCACGACCGAGGCTTCGGTGCGGCGCATCCGCCAGGCGCTCGAGGGTGATGGCTGCGAGGTCATGGTGTTCCATTCCTCGGGCGCGGGTGGCCCGACGCTCGACGCGCTGGTCGAAAGCAAGGACGTGGCGCTCGTACTCGATCTTTCGCCGACCGAGATCCTCGATCACCTCATGGGCGGGCTGGCCGATGCAGGGCCCGATCGCGGCCGGCCTGCACTGCTGCGCGGGGTGCCGACGGTCCTGGCCCCCGGCAACGCCGATTTCATCATCGCCGGGCCGATCGCCGTGGCCCGCGAACAGTTTCCCGGCCGCCGCTATCACGAGCACAACCCGCAGTTGACCGCGGTCCGCACCACGCTCGACGACCTGAAGCGGCTCGCCGATCACCTGGCCGAGAACGTCCGTTCGGCGGCGGGCCCGGTCCGCGTCGTCACCCCGCTCCATGGGTTTTCCAACCATGACAGCCCCGCCGGGCACATCATGGATCGCAGCGTCCCGCCGCCATTTGCCGAATACTTGCGCAGCGTGATGCCCGCGCATGTGCCGGTCACGGCGGTGGACGCCCATTTCAACGACGAGGCCTTTTCCGACACCGTGGTCGCGGCAGCGCGCGAACTGCTTGCCGCCCGCCCCGCCGTCGCGGCCTGACCATACGATCACGGGACACGCCATGACCGCACCCGACCTGCCACTGACCGCCGAGGACGTTGCCGAGATCGCCGAGATCCTCGCGCAATCGGGCTACGACGCGCTCGACGTCTCCACCCGGCGCTTTCGCCTCCGGCTTGCCGCCGCATATGCCGGCGAGGCCGCCGGGCAGGCCGCCTTCACGCAGGAATGGCAATGGGCCGGCCAGGTCGATGCCAGCGCCGTCGCGGCGGCCGCCGACGCCCCGCTCGACCCCGACGCGATACCCGCCCCGCTGCCCGGTACGTTCTATCACGCGCCACAGCCCGGGGCTCCGCCCTTCGTCGCGGCAGGCGATGCCGTGGAGGCCGAGACCGTCGTCGGGATCATCGAGACGATGAAGCTGATGAACCCGGTCCACGCGGGCCGTGCCGGGACGATCGAGGCGGTGCTCGTTCCCGATGGTACGCTGGTCGCCAAGGGGGCGGCCCTGTTCCGGCTCAACTGAAAGACTGGTCGATGACATTCAAGCGCCTGTTCATCGCCAATCGCGGCGAGATCGCCTTGCGCGTCCTGCGCACTGCCCGGCGAATGGGGATCGAGGTCGTGCTCGGCGTGTCCGAAGCGGATGCCGGCTCTCTCCCCGCGCATCTGGCAGACGCCACGGTCGTGCTCGGGCCCGGCCCCTCGCCGCTAAGCTACCTTGCCATCGACAAGGTCGTCGGCGCAGCGCATGACGCGGGATGCGATGCAGTTCATCCAGGCTATGGCTTCCTGTCCGAGAATGCCGCGTTCGCGCGAGGAGTCGCCGACGCCGGAATGACGTTCGTGGGCCCTGCGATTCAAACGCTGGAGGGCATGGGCGACAAGCTGGCGGCACGGGCGCTCGCCGTTGCGGCCGGCCTGCCGATCCTGCCGGGCGGCGAGGCGCCGACGGCCGAGGGCGTGCGTCGGCGGGCTGCGGAAACCGGCTATCCCCTGCTGCTCAAGGCCGTTGCGGGCGGCGGCGGCAAGGGCATGCGCCGGGTCGACCATCCCGACGATCTCGACGCTGCGCTGGGCATGGCCCGTGCCGAGGCCCAGGCCTCTTTCGGCAACCCTGCGGTCTATGTCGAACGCTTCGTGGCCAGGGGCCGCCACGTCGAGGTGCAAATCCTTGGTGATGGTGTCCGCGCCATCCATCTCGGAACTCGAGACTGCTCGATCCAGCGCCGCTTCCAGAAGCTGGTCGAGGAAGCACCCGCGCCCGCCATGCCGGCAGAGGCGCGGGCCGCAATCGAGGAAGCAGCGGTCCGCCTCGCCCGGCATATTGGCTATCGCGGCGCGGGCACAGCGGAGTTCCTCGTCGATGCCGAGGACTTCTCGTTTTACTTTCTGGAGCTGAACGCCCGCATCCAGGTCGAGCACCCGGTGACCGAGGCAATCACCGGCGTGGACCTGATCGAGCAACAGCTGCTCGTCGCAATGGGCAAACCGCTTGCGTTGACCCAAGCCATGGTGCGCCCGCACGGCCATGCCATCGAGGTGCGGATCAACGCCGAGGATCCCGACGCCGACTTCCGCCCGTCCCCCGGGAGGGTCGCGCGCGCGGCCTGGCCGGCAGGCCCCGGCATCCGCGTCGACAGCCATATCGCCAGCGGGGGCGAGGTGCCCCCATTCTACGATTCGCTGCTGGGCAAGCTGATCGTCCATGGTGCGACGCGCGACTTGGCCGTGGCCCGCATGACCGATGCGCTCGCCCGCCTCGCCATCGACGGTCTGCCGACTACTGCCCCGCTTCACCGCCGCATTCTCGCCGATCCGCGCTTCGTGGCAGGCGGTGTCGACACCGGCTTTCTTGCAGGACTTCAGCCATGAGCGCGATCCGCCTCGTCGATGTCACCATGCGCGACGGCAACCAGAGCTTGTGGGGCGCGACCGGCCTCAACACCGCGCATATGCTGCAGGCCGCTGCGCTGACCGAAGCCTGCGGGTTTCGCGCGATCGACTTCGTGTCGTCGAGTCACATGGCCGTGGCCGTTCGCTATTTCCGCAACAACCCGTGGGAACGGCTGCGCCGCATGGCCGCGGCGATGCCGACCACGCCGCTGCAGTTCATCACCACGGGCCTGCGCTTCATCGCCTGGCAGCAGGCCGATCCCGAGTTCATGCGTCTGGTCTACCGCGCGCTCCAGTCCAACGGCGTCAGACGTTTCGTGCTGCTCGATCCGATGCACGAGGTTCCCGCCGTGCTCGAAGCCGCGCGGCTGGTGAAGCAGGAAGGCGAGGCCGAAGTCATGGCCGCGCTGACTTTCACCCTGTCCGACGTCCACACCGACCAGTTCTACGCCGATTTCGCGCGAGCCTTGGCCGGCAGCGCCGATATCGACCTGTTCTACGTGAAGGACCCGGGCGGCCTGCTTTCGGTCGACCGCGCGCGCACACTGGTCCCCGCCATCAAGGCCGTGATCGGCAACAAGCCGCTGGAAATCCATGCACACACGACGATCGGCCAGGGCATGCTCGCCAGCCTGGAGGCCGCGAAGCTGGGGGTGTCGGCCGTCCACGTCGGGATCGGGCCGGGAGGCGATGGCTCCTCGCTGCCAGAGGCGAACCGCACGCTCGCCAATCTGGAGGCGGCGGGCCATTGCGTCGAGATCGACCGCCCCGCGCTGGCCCGTCTTACCCGCTACTGGAATCGGCTGGCTCTGGCGGAGGGCCTTCCGCCGGGCAGGCCGCAGAACTTCGACGCCAGCTTCCTGCGCCACCAGATCGCTGGTGGGGTGATGACGACCACGGCGCGGCAGCTGGCGGAACTGGGCCTATCGGACCGCCTCGATGCCGTCATCGCCGAGACCGAGCAGGTCCGCGCCGAGCTTGGCTATCCGATCATGGTCACGCCCTTCCCGCAAATGGTCATGAGCCAGGCGCTGTTCAACGTGATCGGCAGCCATCGCTATGCGCAAGTGTCCGACCAGGTGATCCGCTATTGCTTGGGCAAGTTCGGCAAGCCCACTTCGCCGATCGACGCCGGGGTACTGGCGACGATCATGGATCGCCCGCGGGCGCGCGAGTTGGAGCACGAGCCAACCTTCCCCGCGCTGGCCGATCTGCGCCGCCAGTTCGGCCAGCATCTGCCCGACGAGGAATTCCTGCTGCGCGCGGTGATGCCGGGCGAGCAGGTCGATGCCATGCTCGCCGCCGGACCGTCGCGCTCGACGTATACGCCCGAGGCCGCGCCGCTGCTGTCCCTGCTCCGCCAGCTCGCCGCGCGTCCCAGCGCCCGCGATCTCGTCGTCGAGCGGCCGGGCTTTCGTCTTGCCCTCCATGCCGGAGCCAGTCTGTGACGCAACTCTCACGCGACCACGCCGCGCGCCTTGCCGATGCGGCGGGTTTTATCTTCGACATGGACGGCACGATCGCGCTGGGCGACGCGGCCAGTGGCGGACATCGCGCCTTACCGCACGCCATCGCCTTGCTCGAGGCGCTGCAGGCGCGCGGCACGCCCTATGTCGTCTTCACCAATGGCACGGCCAAGGCTCCGGCGGCTTATGCGGCATCGCTGCGCGCGGCCGGCTTTCCCGTGACCGACGACCAGATGCTGACGCCTTCGGCCTCGGCGGCGACCTGGTTCGCGCAGCAGGGTATCGGGCGCGTACGCGTCCTCGGCAACGCGGGGTGCGCGGCGCCGTTGCGCGATCTCGGTCTCGACGTAATCGACCCGTCCGCGCCGGCGAGCGGCGTCGAGGCGGTCTATACCGGGTGGTTTCGCGAGTTCGACTTCGACTCGCTCGAGGCGGGTTGCGATTCGCTGTGGCACGGCGCGCGGCTGTTCACCGCCAGCAACGTACCCTTCTTCGCGACCGCGACTGGCCGTGCGATCGGCTCGAGCTTTCCCATCAATGCCATGCTGACCGCCATGTCCGGCAAGCGGGCGAAGATCCTCGGCAAGCCCGCGCGCGTCGCGTTCGATGTCGCGCGCCAGCGCATGGGCCTGCCGCGCAGTGCGAGCAAGGCCATGGTCGTGGTGGGGGATGACCCTGCGCTCGAAATGAGGATGGCGAATGCCGTCGGGGCCATGGCGCTCGGGCTGACGACGGGGATCATGAAGGATGCCGCCGACCTGCCCGAGCGCGACCGCCCGACGGTTCTGCTCGACACGCTGGAGCCCGTCCTCGCTGCTCTGCGCTGAGGCAGGCACCGGTCACTTGCACTTGCAGGCCGGCTTCTTGGTTTTCTGCTTGGTCGTCGCGAATTCGGCGCGGGTCAGGGCGCCATCGCCATCTGCATCGGCGCCCTTGAATTTGTTGACGGTCGAGGTCGCCCATTCCTCGAACGTCAGCAGGTTGTTGCCGTCGGCGTCGAGCTTGCGAAAATCCTTGGCGCGCGGCGCGAGCAGTTCGTTGCGCGTAATCCGCTCATCGCGATTCTTGTCGAAGTGATCGAAGCGCCGCTGCTCCCTGGTCTGCTCGGTCGCATGGGGCAGCGCCGGGCCCTCGAGCCCCGCAGCATCGGCGCTGGGCAGCGCTTCCTCGAACGGTTCTTCCGATGCTTGTTCGCTCGGCGCGGCGATGACCGCAGCATTCTGGCGAATGGCCGCGTGGCCCTGCCACCAGAACACCGCGCCCGCCACCAGCAGAAGCGTTCCGAGTGCCACCAACAGCGTTCTGCTCATTGCCGTCCCCCCCAGGCTGGCCGAGAGGCAATGTTACGCCAGTGCAGGGATGACGCGGAACCGGAAGCGCTGCCGATTTGGCAGCATCAGCGCCCGAGTAGACCCAAGCGCAGGGCCAAGGCAAAGCGGCCGATGGGGGAGCCCGCATTGCCCCGCAGCGCCAGTCCGCGCAGCACGGCGAGCGGGCGCATGGCCCGTGGCAGACGCGGCGCGGTGCGGCCGGGGGATGCCAGCCCCGCCCACTCGCGCGCTGCGGCCGAGATATCGTCTTCGTGGCCGGCACCCGACATGCGGCCCAGTGCCTGCATGACGCCGACGCGAGCCTCGTCGAGGTCCGAGGATGTGCCCTCGCCGGCATGAAGCACCTCGCGGCCGTCGACAAGGGCGACCAGGGCCAGCAACTCGGTATGCCAGGGTTGCAGCAGTGCCAGCAGCGGCTCGCCCTTGGGCCAGCGATCGGGGGATTCCCCAAGGCGATCACGCCACCATGCCAGACGCAGCTGGATCATGATGGTGTCGCGCCCCTCGCGGGCGGCCTCGGCAAGACGCTGTTCGAGCGCGAAATAGCCCAGCCACAGCGGGCGCAGGGACGCCGGAGCATAGCTTGCCGCCAATCTTTCGATCGGCGGCAAGCCATCCAGAACATCGTTCACAAGCGTTGCCTGTGCGTCGTTGCTCAGCGGTAGCAGACCTTCTTCACCGCCTCGACGATCTTGCCGGCGTCGATCAGCGCGGCCTTCTCGAGGTTGGCGGCATACGGCATCGGCACGTCCTCGTTGCACACGCGCAGCACCGGGGCGTCGAGGTTGTCGAAGCCTTCTTCCATGGCGATCGCGATGATTTCCGAGGCCACCGAGCAGACCGGGAAGCCTTCCTCGGCCACGACCATGCGATTGGTCTTGGCGAGGCTGGCGAGCACGGTTTCCTTGTCGAGCGGACGCAGCGTGCGCAGGTCGACGACTTCGGCCTCGATACCTTCGGCGGCAAGCGTTTCCGCCGCTTCCAGCGCGAAGCCGACGCCGATCGAGTAGGACACGATCGTCACGTCCTTGCCCTCGCGCACGATCCGCGCCTTGCCGATCGGCAGGACGAAATCATCGAGCTGCGGAACGTCGAAGGTGCGACCGTAGACCAGCTCGTTCTCGAGGAACACGACCGGGTCCTGGCTGCGGATCGCGGCCTTGAGCAGGCCCTTGGCATCGGCCGCGTCATAGGGCGCGATGACCACGAGGCCGGGGACCGAGGCGTACCACGGGCCGTAGTTCTGGCTGTGCTGCGCGCCGACGCGGGCCGCCGCGCCGTTGGGACCACGGAACACGATCGGGCACCGCATCTGGCCGCCCGACATGTAGTTGGTCTTGGCTGCCGAGTTGATGATGTGGTCGATCGCCTGCATGGCGAAGTTGAACGTCATGAACTCGACGATCGGCTTGAGACCACCCATCGCCGCACCGGCACCGATACCGGCAAAGCCGTACTCGGTGATCGGCGTATCGATCACGCGCTTGGCGCCGAATTCCTCGAGCAGCCCCTGGGTCACCTTGTAGGCGCCCTGGTACTCGGCGACTTCCTCGCCCATCACGAACACGCCGTCGTCGGCGCGCATTTCCTCGGCCATGGCGTCGCGCAGTGCTTCGCGAACGGTGGTCGCGACCATGGCGGTGCCGGCCGGGATTTCCGGGTCGGCTGCCGGCTTGGCGTCGGTCTTGGGCGCGATCGAAGCCGCGGCCTTGGCCTTGTGGTCGGTCGCGTCCTGAGCCGGCGCGGGAGCCGCTTCGGGCGTCGGCGCAGCGGCCGTGGCAGGCGCTGCGGCAGAGCCATCGTCGTCCTCGCCCTTGAGCGTCGCGATCACGGTGCCGACCTTCACGCCCTCGGTGCCTTCGGCCACGAGCAGTTCGCCGATCGTGCCTTCGTCGACGGCTTCGAATTCCATCGTCGCCTTGTCGGTCTCGATCTCGGCCATGATGTCGCCGGACTTCACCGTGTCGCCGGGCTTGACCAGCCACTTGGCGAGGGTGCCCTCTTCCATCGTGGGAGAGAGCGCGGGCATCTTCAGTTCAATCGCCATCTCAGTACGTCTCCACCAGCACGTCGGTATACAGCTCTGCCATGTCGGGCTCGGGTGAGCTTTCGGCAAAGTCGGCGGCCTCGGCCACCTGCTGGCGGATCTTCTTGTCGATCTCCTTGATCGCCTCCTCGCTCACGCCGCGCTTGAGCAGTTCCTGCTTGGCGGCCTCGATCGGGTCGTGCTTCTCGCGCATTTCCTGCACTTCTTCACGGCTGCGATACTTGGCGGGGTCGGACATCGAGTGACCGCGGTAGCGATAGGTGTTGAGTTCCATCAGCACCGGGCCATTGCCGCCGCGCACGTATTCCAGCGCCACTTCGGCCGCCTGGCGTACTTCGAGCACGTCCATGCCGTTGACCGGCAGGCCGGGGATGCGGAACGCAGTGCCGCGACGATAGAAGTGCGTCTCGGCCGAGCCGCGCTTGACCGCGGTGCCCATGGCATAGCCGTTGTTCTCGACCACGAACACGATCGGCAGCTTCCACAGCGCCGCCATGTTGAAGGTCTCGTAGACCTGGCCCTGGTTGGCCGCGCCGTCGCCGAAATAGGCCATGCACACGCCGCCATCGTCACGATACTTGTGCGCGAAGGCAAGCCCTGCGCCAAGCGGCACCTGCGCGCCGACGATGCCGTGGCCGCCGTAGAACTTGTGCTCGGTCGAGAACATGTGCATCGACCCGCCCTTGCCATGGCTGATGCCGGCACCGCGGCCGGTCAACTCGGCCATGATGACCTTGGGATCGATGCCGTAGGCGAGCATGTGGCCGTGGTCGCGATAACCGGTGATGACGCTGTCGTGACCCTCGTTGAGCGCCGACTGCAGGCCGACCGCAACCGCTTCCTGGCCGATGTAGAGGTGGCAGAAGCCGCCGATCAGGCCCAGACCATAAAGCTGGCCAGCCTTTTCCTCGAAGCGGCGGATGAGCACCATCTGCTCGTAGAACTTGGTGAGCTCTTCGTCCGAGGCGTCGTAGCGCGTGTTGTTCGCGTGGGCCTGTTGCAGGCTGCGCAGTGCAAACTCGGCGTCGTCTTCAGCCGGGCTGCTCAGCGCTTCCGAGGCTTCGGACTGCTCGGCGGTGGGAGCGGAGGAGGCCGTCGTCGAGCGCGGCGTGGACGGGCGGGGATTGGCGGCACGCGGCCTGGCGGACTTGGCCAAGTCTCAATATCCTTATTCTGGCTGCCTCGTGGCCCTGCGTGTTCGCAAAACCACGTTTCCAATGAACCAAGTCCGGCGGATCCGCAACGGCCTACGAAGGGCAAAACGACATTTCGGAACATGAAAATCGATGCCGGGCTCGGTTATACTAGTATAGCCGAAAATCTGCTGACCGCCTGCCGGAATCCCTCCCCAAAACGCACAAGTTTTCGCTGCGGCGCAGCAACGCAACGACGTGAGTGGCGGGTGGGGGAATAGGCTGTGCGGCCCGATTATCGCTGCGCAAGCGCGTCGATGCAGCCGCCAAGCGCCAAGCGGTTGCACGCACGCGATTGTGTGAGCGGAAGGCGCCGGAATATGGGGGGATATGGGCTGGGGCCCGACTGGCAGAGGCCAGGGTGGCGCACCCGGAACGATTCGAACGTCCGACCCTCAGATTCGTAGTCTGATGCTCTATCCAGCTGAGCTACGGGTGCATGCCTGGGCGGGACGGTCGGGCCGCCTCTGCCTTGAATGCCATCGGTGGCGCACCCGGAACGATTCGAACGTCCGACCCTCAGATTCGTAGTCTGATGCTCTATCCAGCTGAGCTACGGGTGCAGTACCGATGTCATGGCCCCACCAGGAGGCCTTCCCCTGCCCATCCTCTCCATCGGAGAAATGGCGCACCCGGAACGATTCGAACGTCCGACCCTCAGATTCGTAGTCTGATGCTCTATCCAGCTGAGCTACGGGTGCCGGGGAGCCGCGCCTCTATGCCAGACCGGCCGGGTTGGCAAGCGCTGTGTCGCCTAGCATGACAAAATTTGTGCAGTTATGCACAGTGCACGATCGAGCGGGGGCATCGTCGCTGCGGTCGCGAGGTCAACCAATTGCGGAGCCGCGAGCCAGCGCACGGCTGCTGCATCGAGTGCCCGTGGCTCGCCCTGCCATGCCATGCAACGATAGAGCAGCAGCACGATCCCGCCGCGATGGCCGTCAGGATCGGGATCACCGGTGGCAAAGCCCAAGGGCTGCAGCGCAAGCGGATCAACCACGATCCCGAGTTCTTCGTGAAGCTCGCGAGCCAGTGCGCTGGCGGGTGTCTCGCCCGGTTCGACCTTTCCGCCGGGGAACTCCCACAGGCCGCCGTGATGCTTGCCCAGCGGGCGTTGCTGCAGCAGGACCTCGGCCTCGGTGCCGCCGCCCCGAGTGAGTGCTGCGGCGACGACAAGCAGCGGCATTGTCGACGCAGGAGGGGGCGTGACGGCCGCGTCGGCATTCGTGACCATTTCCGGTTAATTCCTCACTCGACGACCATCGCGCCGCTTACCTGACAGCGCGCAAGGGTTTCTTAGGTCTGATCTCCTATCATCACCTCCGCACTCGTGCACGGGGCCTGCAAATGCTGAAATTGATGCGCAAGATCATGCGCAACCGTGATGCCATGACGTTCGTGGAGTACGGGTTGCTGATTGGCGTTCTCGCGCTGTCGATCGTCTTCGGCATGAAGTCGTTTACCAATCAACTCTACCGTCTTTGGCACATCGTCGAGGTACATTCCAACAACGCGACCGCCCGTCATTAAGCGCATTTTAGCGATTGATCCGTAGAAACCATGCCGTCCGCGGCATCATGGTGAAGCGGGCCGGGAATAGAAGAACGCTTCAGGAGAAAGTTTCATGACCCTTATCCGTAACCTGCTTCGCAACGAAGAAGGCGCCACCGCCATCGAATACGGCCTGATCGCTGCGCTGATCGCCGTTGCCGCCATCACCGCCATGGGCGCGCTGGGCAACTCGCTGTCGAACACCTTCAACTACGTGTCGAACGACATGAACAACGCGCAGGACGGCAAGCTCTAAGCTTCGCATCAGCGCCACAGCAAAAGGGCGGACAGAGGCGGGGGCCTTTGTCCGCCCTTTTCGTTTGGGGCGTCTAAATCGGGTTACGCTGCCGGGCGCCGGTCAGGCGCCGATGCGCAGGAAACGGTCGGCCCGCAGCGCGCGGAGTGCGTCGGGCGTCTTGCCGGCCAGATGATCGAGTTCCTCACCGATGGCGGCGCTGAGCGCCGTGCAGGCCGCTGCGGGATCGCGGTGCGCGCCGCCCACGGGTTCTGGCACGATGCGGTCGATCACGCCGAGCGTGAGCAGGTCCTGCGCCGTGACCTTCATCGCCTCGGCGGCCTCGGGTGCCTTTTCGGCGGTCCGCCAGAGGATCGAGGCGCAGCCTTCGGGCGAGATTACCGAATAGACCGCGTGCTCGAGCATGAGGACACGCTCGGCACTGGCCAGCGCCACGGCGCCGCCCGAACCGCCCTCACCCACGATCGTCGCGACCATCGGAACGCCGAGCGCGAGGCAGGCCTCGGTCGAACGGGCGATGGCTTCGGCCTGGCCGCGCTCTTCGGCCTCGACACCCGGAAACGCGCCCGAGGTATCGACCAGCGTCACCACCGGCAGGCCGAAGCGATCGGCCATTTCCATCAGGCGCACCGCCTTGCGGTAGCCTTCGGGCTTGCCCATGCCGAAGTTGTGGCGGATGCGGCTGTGCGTGTCGTGGCCCTTCTCGTGGCCGATCAGCATGACGCGGCGATCGCCAAGCCTTGCGAAACCGCCGATGATTGCCTGGTCCTCGCCATAGAGGCGATCGCCGCCCAGCGGCATGAACCCGGTGAACATCCGCTCGACATAGTCGCGGAAGTGCGGCCGCGCCGGATGCCGCGCGACCTGGGTCTTCTGCCACGGCGTCAGCGTTCGGTAGGTATTGGCCAGTAGATCCGCCGACTTGGTCTCGAGGCGGCGGATCTCGGCGGCGATATCCAGTTCGCCGCTGGAGGCAGCCGTATCGCGCAGTTCGGCGATCCGGGCTTCGAGGGCGGCGACGGGCTTTTCGAATTCGAGGTACGAAATCATGGCGCCTGCGCTAGGGCGGCGGGCCGATTTGGTCAATGCCCTGCGCCGTTCCCCGATGTCCGGCGATGATCCGTGTTCGCGTCCCGCAGCGGATGGCGGGCGTTGACGAGTGCCACCAGATGCGCGGCATCGACGTGCGTATAGATTTCGGTCGTCGCGATATCGGCATGGCCGAGCAGGGTCTGCAGCACGCGCAGGTCTGCCCCGCCCTCGAGCAGGTGCGTGGCGAACGCATGGCGCAGGACATGGGGGCTGACCTTTGCGGGGTCGAGATCGGCCCTGACCGCCAGGTCGCGCAGCAACTGGAACAGCCGCACCCGCGTCAAATGACCGCCGCGCGGGCTGGGGAACAGGTGGCGAGATCCGCCGGGGCGCACCGCCAGCCAGCGTTGCAGGGCCGCCAGTGCGCGGCTCGAGACCGGCACCAGCCTTTGCTGTCCGCCCTTCCCCGTGATGGCGATCATCGGCACATCGCGGGGCAGCGAGGCCACGGGGAGCGAGACCAGTTCGGTGGCGCGCAGGCCCGAGCCATAGAGCATCTCGACAAGCGCCAGGAGCCGGATGCCTTCGGGCGTCCCTGCCCGCGCCTCGTCCTCGGCCGTGCCCAGCAGGCGCTCCACCTCCTGGTGGTCAAGCAAGCGCGGCAGGGGGCGGCGCGTTCGCGGGCGCGCCAAGGCGGCCGACGGGTCGTCGGCGCGCAGCCCTTCGTCAAGGCAGAAGGCGATGAACTGGCGCAAGGCCGACATCCGCCGCGCCAGCGACGATGCCGCCAGGTCGGCCCAATGTTGCGCTAGGGCTGCAAGCGCATCGGCATCGGCGGTGACGAGATCGCCGGCCAGCGCCTCCGCGGCCAGGAGGTCTCGGCGATAGGCATCGAGCGTATTGGCCGCGGCGCCGCGCTCCGCCGCCATCATCGCCAGGAAGGCGGCGATGGCGGGCGAGACCTTGGCCGGCGGGGTCACACCCGCGCCACGGCCTCGGCGGCGATCATCCGGGCTTCGCCTTCAAGCCCCACGCGCCGCAGCGCCGAGACGACGTGATAGAGATGCAGCGCCGTCATCTTGTCCCAGCTGGACGCCTGCATCCCGAAGCCAGCGAGCAGTGCAACAAGCGCAGGATTGTCCGATTCGGCGGCGGCATCGATGGCCTGGGTCCAGCGGGTCTGCCGGGCAAGGTCGACGCCGAGCTTGCCCGCGAAACCGCGCGCCGTGGCATCGTCGACGCGGCCAAGTCCCATCAATCCGGCCAGCAGGAATTTGGAGCGCAAGTCGTCGCTGCTGTCGTCGCCTTCCTGGAACGTGCCGAGGACATCGCCATTGATGGCGGCCTGCTTGACCGGCGCGGACAGGGCGATGAGACCCCAGGCTTCGCTGCCGGCCGGCACCACGCGCAGCCAGCGTTCCGCATTGGCATCGAGCCCGGCGGTCAGCATCGAGGCGATCAGGCCGCCGGCATCGCCCGCCATTTCGCTGTTGGGCAACACGCGCGCCGCGGCGTAGGCGGTGAGGACGAGCCGCGAATAGGCGCGATCCGGGTCGTCACCTTTGCCCCACAGGCTCTTGATCGCGGCGAGCCGATCATCGGGCGCCGGCGCGACGTAGGCGGTGCGCAGTTGCTGCGCCAGCGGCCCCCAGGTCTTGTCCTGCTGCGCGCCGTCCTCCGCGTCGATGGCGGCGACTTGGCTGTAGAGGTCGATCATCGCCGCGCTCGACAGGACACCGCGTCCGGCGGCGACGTCGGCTGCTGCGCAGCGCGAGGCCAGCGGCAGCATCGGCGCGCGTACCGCGAGCAAGGCGTAATCGGCAGGAGCCTTGTCGCGCAGCAGTTGCGGCGGCTCAAGACCGACTGCGAAAGCGAGACCGGTACGCCACGGCGACAGGCTGTCGATATTCTTCCACTCGATGGTCACCGCGCGGCGATTGGCGGCGGCGGCACCGGCAAAGCGCTGCGCCAGCAACACGTCGATCCGCTGGTCCGCGGGAATACGCCGCGCCACGCGATCGAGCTGCGCCATCGCCGGCGGCCCGTCACCGGTAAAGGCCGAACAGATCGCGCGGGTCATGTCCCAGTCGAAGCCCGCGCGCGACGCTGCGGTCAGGGCGGTGACCGGGCACAGGCCGACAGGATCCGCCGTGGCGAGGAAGCTCGCCATCGCCGCGTCTTCCAGCGAGGGGGTGAAGAAGCCGCTGTCGACGGACTGCACCATCGCGCGCGCGGCATCCGCCTCGCCCATGCGCAGCAGCAACCCGGCCCGCATGGCGGCCCAGTCGGCGCCATTCATGCCCACGGGCGTATCGAGCCTGCTGGCCAGTGCGCGGCGCAGCAGGATGTGACCCCAGCGCGACACCATCGGTCCGCGCATACGGGCGAACAGTTGCTCGACGAAGGCGCCCTTCAGGTAATGCGTGCTGGTGGCGGGCAGTCCGCCGTCGGCTTCGTCGATGCTGCCGACGCGCGCCAGGCTGCGCTGCGCCGCCGGGGGAATATCGTACGTCGGCCGGGCCTTGGCGATCAGCGCGTCGAGATCGACCGAGTCGAGCGGATCGATCGCGGTAGGCGCACCGCCGGCCCCGGCGATCACGTCGGCGTTGTCGTCGAGCGGTTGAGCCTGAAGCACCGGTGCCGGCGCTGCGGGCGCAGGGGCTGCCGCGGACGCGGCACTAGGACGGGCCGCAGCCCTGGGGGCCGCAGCAGGCGCAGGCGACGGACGTTGCGGCCGGGCCGGAGCGGCCGGTTTGTCGAACCCCGGCGGGAGCAGCGATTCCTGCGCAAGCAACGCACCGGTCATGCTCGCGAGACAGGCGCACCCCAGAAGGGCATTGCGGATGAAGCGCGTGCTCATGCGCCGTTACCCTCCCCTGACGCAGCACCAGACGGCACCGCGACGCCCTGCTCGAGCCACTCGGCCTGGCGCGGACCGCCAAGGTGCCAGGCGATGGCAAGCACCACGAGCAGCACCCCGACGACGATGCCAGCTAACCCCAAGGCGATGCCTGCCCGCCCCTCGGGGATGGCGGACCACAACCGGTCGCCCAGCGGCGTCGACGCCTGCGGCTTGCTCGCCATGGGTTTGGACGAGGACCGGGCCGGGGCCTGGGCCGTTGCCTCGGGAAGGCCGGATTGATGTGCCGAACTCTGGTTGTTCACGTTGCCTCGCTGCACGGCGCTTGCGCTTAGCCCTAGCCCAAGTATAGGCGGCGCGGCAATGGACCAAGACAGCGCCTTTCCAGCTTCGGGGGAAATCGGCCGCATCGCGCGGCGGATCGACCGGCCGGTCGTGCTGGTCGGCATGATGGGCGTGGGCAAGACCACCGTCGGTCGCAAACTTGCCGCCATCCTCGATGTGCCGTTCCTCGATGCCGACGAGGAGATCGAACGCGCCGCGCAGATGCCGATCCCGGAAATCTTCGCGACTTATGGCGAACCCTACTTTCGCAGTGGCGAGCGCCGCGTCATCGCCCGGCTGCTCGACCCGCGCACCCAGCCCCAGCGCAAGATCCTGGCGACGGGCGGCGGCGCCTTTGCCGATCCCGAAACGCGCGCACTGATCCTGGACAAGGCCATTTCGGTCTGGCTCGACAGCGACGTGGAAACGCTGCTCGAGCGGGTCGGTCGTCGCGACAATCGACCACTGTTGCGCACCGGCGACCCGCGTGAAATCCTGACCCGCCTGCGCAACGAACGTCGCGGTGCCTACGAACAGGCCGCGATCCACGTGCTCAGCGGCAACCAGCCCCACACCGCGACCGCTCACCGCATTCTGAAGGCTATCGACGCATGGCTGTAATTCCTGTCGCCATCGCCGGCGCGCCCTACGATGTCGTCATCGAGCAGGGCGCCTTGTCGCGTGCCGGCGCGCTGTGCCGCCCGTTCCTGCGCAAGGACACCGTCTGTGTCGTCACCGATAGGCATGTCGAAGGCGCCTGGCGCGAGACGGTCGAAGCGAGCCTTGCCGCTGCAGGAATCGCCAGCGAATGGCTGGTGCTTCCCGCCGGCGAAGCCACCAAGTCGTGGCAGCACCTCGCGCAAGTCGCCGACTGGCTGCTGCGTCACGAAGTCGAGCGCAAAGACAACGTCATCGCGCTTGGTGGCGGGGTGATCGGCGACCTGACGGGATTTGCCGCCTCGATGGTCAAGCGCGGCTGCGGCTTCATCCAGATCCCCACGACGCTGCTGGCACAGGTCGATTCGAGCGTCGGCGGCAAGACCGCGATCAACACGCCCGTCGGCAAGAACCTGGTCGGCGCATTCCACCAACCCGCGCTGGTCATAGCCGACCCGGTCGCGCTTGATACCCTGCCCCAGCGCGACGTTCGCGCCGGCTATGCCGAGGTCGTGAAGTACGGCTTGATCGACGATGCCGATTTCTTCTTCTGGTGCGAGGCGAACGCCACGGCGCTCCTCGCCGGCGATCCTGCCGCGCGCGAATACGCGATCGCCCATAGCGTCGCAGCCAAGGCGCGCATCGTCGCGGCAGACGAGAAGGAGACCGCCGGGGTGCGGGCGCTGCTAAACCTCGGGCACACCTTCGGCCATGCGCTTGAAGCGGAAACCGGCTTTTCCGATCGTCTGTTGCACGGCGAAGGCGTTGCACTCGGCATGATCCTGGCGGCGCGCTATTCGGCGCGCATCGGCCTGATGAGCGGCCAGGATGCCGAACGCATCGCGGCGCACATCGCGACAGTCGGCCTGCCCGCCTCACTCTCCGCCCTCGGGCTGGAATGCGACGGCATGCGGCTCAAGGACCACATGCTGCACGACAAGAAGATGGACGCCGGCACCCTGCCCTTCCTGCTCATGCGCGGGATCGGGCAGACGTTTCTGGCCAAGGACGTCGACCTGGCCGATGTCGCGACGTTCCTCGATGGAGAGCTGGCGCGCCACTGACGGCCTTGCGTCGGCGCCGCCTCGATCAAGCCTCGAGCGGCAGCAGATCGACCGCCGCAAAATCCCCCAGCACCGCCTCGCGCAACAGGGTGCGGTGGCATTCGCAGGCCTGCCGCTCGTAACACAGCAGAGCCACGCGCTTGTCGAGCGCCAGTTCACGCAGCTTTGCGCCCGCGACGATCGCCTCGGGCAATTCCAGCTGGCCCTCATAGATCCGCTCGAGCGCGGCATGATCGTGGCGCCGCGCGGCGGCCCGCCCCTCGGCCGGCGTGCCCAGCGGCTTGAAGTGGACATAGGCGATGCCCGCCTCGGCAAGATTGGCGGCCAACGCCGTCTTGGAAAAGCCGGGCCGGCGCGACAGTGGCAGGGCACGCACATCGGCCAGCACCTCGACCCCGGCCTTCGTCAGCGCCCCGACAACACCGGCGACCGTCGCCTGCTCGTAGCCGATGGTCCAGACGGTAGGGCCGCTCACAGCAGGCGCGTTCCGTCGGGTACCGCGCGCTCGGCCCCGGCGAGAACAACGCGGCCTTCGCTGTCGGCAAAGCCAAGGGTCAGGACCTCGGACATGGCCTTGCCGACCTGCCGGGGCGGGAAGTTGACGACCGCGGCCACCTGCCGACCGACAAGGTCCGCTGGATTGTAAAGCGCCGCAACCTGGGCGCAGCTCTTCTTCTGGCCGATGCCGGGGCCGAAATCGATGACCAGCTTGATCGACGGCTTGCGCGCGCCGGCCAAATCCTCGGCGGACAGCACAGTGCCGATGCGGATGTCGACCTTCAGGAAATCGCTGAACGCGATCGTTTCCTCAGGCGCGGCGGCAGGGTCATGAATGACATGCATGCCGGCATTGTGACGCGGCGGCCAGGCGCTGACAAGGCCGCCGCGTGATCGATTAGGTCGTAAACTCATAAATGGCGCACCCGAGGTTTGAGGCCAAAGGCCCCGTCGCGAGGAGAAAGCGCGCAGGAATATCGGCAATATTTAGCTTCGCTGGCCTTTGGCTCCAGCGATTTCGACGCTGCGAGGGGGCCTTTGGGTCAAATCCCGAAGGGACGTCGAAATGGCTTCCATCTCGGCCCAAAGTGCCCTTGCAAAGGCTCCCGGCCTTCGCTGCGGTCACTTTGGCCCGATATGTTCGCCATTTTGACGCCTCGGGAGCGCCATTTATGAGTTTACGACCTACTCGCGATTGGCCTGCGCGAATGCGGCGGCAGCACCGAACAGGCCAGGCTGCGGGTGCGTGATGAGCCGCACCGGCATCTGCGCCATCATCTGCTCGAACCGCCCCTTGGCGCGGAACCGCTCGGCAAATCCCGATCGCACCAGCGTGTCCTTGATACGCAGGCCGAGGCCACCGGCCATGACGACCGCGGATGCGCCGTGTGCAAGCGCAAGATCGCCGGCAACGCTGCCGAGCGACAGGCAGAACCGGTCGATCGCCGCGGCGGCCAGGCTGTCCTCGCCGCTGGTCCCCAGCGTCCAGATCGCCTTATCGTCGCGCGGGATAAAGGGCGTGCCCTCGATCGCGGCGAGCGTCTCGTAGATGTCGACGATGCCGGGGCCGGCCACGACGCGCTCGGCCGAGACACGGCGGTGACGCTTGCGAAGCCGGGCGAGGATCGCGTCCTCGATACCGTCGAGTGGTGCATAGTCGATATGCCCGCCCTCGGTCGGCTGAACGTGATATCCGCCATCGCCCGAACGCCACAGCTGCGCGACGCCGAGCCCGGTGCCGGGGCCGACCACGCTGATGGTGCCGGTGTGGGGCAGAGGCTGGTCCGGGCCGGACAAGTGCAGGAAATGCGCGTCGTCGGCCTGTGCCACCGAATGCGCCACCGCGGCGAAGTCGTTGACGACGACGTACTTCTCCGCACCCAGCTTTTCGGGAATCATCGCCGGACGGATGATCCACGGGTTGTTGGTGAACTTGATCACCTCCCCGCCGACCGGGCCTGCCACCGCGATGGCGCAGGCCGAAGGCACCGCTCCACCATTGATCCGCTCGAACTCCTGCCAGGCCAGCTGGAAGCTCGCATGTTCGGCGGTTTTGAGCGTCACCGCCTCGCCGAGATGCGTCACGCGACCACCTTCGACAGTGGCAAGCGCGAAGCGCGCGTGTGTTCCGCCGATGTCTACGGCTACGAGTTCCATGGTCATCCCCTCCGATTTCGTTATCGCGTCACAGGCCGGCAGCGGCCAGCATCGCCGAACCGCCACGCTCGGCGGGCTCGGCATGGTGGCGCATGAGGGCGAACAGTTCGCGGCCCACGCCCATCGCCTCGACCGGCGCCTGCGCATCCTCGCGCGCGCCCCACTCGGCGGCATCGACCAGCGCGGTCAGCTCACCGCTCTCGGCATCGAGGCGCACCAGGTCGCCGTCGCGCAGCTTGGCGAGCGGGCCGCCGAGCTTGGCTTCGGGCGAGACGTGGATCGCGGCCGGTACCTTGCCCGACGCGCCCGACATGCGGCCGTCGGTGACGAGCGCAACGCGGAAACCACGGTCCTGCAACACGCCGAGCGGCGGCGTCAGCTTGTGCAGCTCGGGCATGCCGTTGGCGCCAGGTCCCTGGAAGCGGACGACGACGATGACGTCCTTTTCCAGCTCGCCCGCCTTGAACGCGCGCAGCACGTCGTTCTGGTCGGAGAATACTCGCGCCGGCGCCTCAATCACCCAGCGCGACTTGTCGACCGCGCTGATCTTGATCGTGCCGCGGCCCAGGTTGCCGTGCAGCAGGCGCAGGCCGCCCTCGGGCTGGAACGGGGCCGTCACCGGCTTGAGCATGGTGTCGTCACCACTCTTCACCGGCGCCGGGGTCCAGGTCAGCGTGTCGCCGTCCATCACCGGCTCCTGCGCGCCCTCGGCCAGCGAGGCGCCATAGACGGTGCGGATGTCGCCATGCGCCAGGCCGTTGTCGAGCAGCTCGCGGATCACGTAGGGCATGCCGCCCGCCGCGTGGAAGTAGTTCACGTCGCCCGCGCCGTTGGGATAGACGCTGGCGATCAGCGGCACCACGCGCGACAGCTCGTCCATGTCGTCCCAGTCGATCTGCACGCCCGCCGCACGCGCCATGGCCGGCAAGTGGATGACGTGGTTGGTCGAACCGCCGGTGGCGAGCAGGCCGACGATTGCGTTGACGATCGCCTTTTCGTCGACGCAATGGCCGAGCGGGCGATAATCGTCGCCGTTCCAGGCGATCTTGGCGACCTGGTGCACCGCGGCACGGGTCAGTTCCTGGCGCAGTTTGGTACCGGGAAGGACGAAGCTGGAGCCGGGCATGTGCAGCCCCATCATCTCCATCATCATCTGGTTGGAATTGGCGGTGCCATAGAACGTGCAGGTGCCGGCCGAATGATAGCTGGCGCTTTCGGATTCGAGCAGCTCGTCACGCCCGACCTTGCCCTCGGCATAGAGCTGGCGGATGCGGACCTTTTCCTTGTTGGCAAGCCCCGACGGCATTGGCCCCGAAGGCACGAGGATCGTCGGCAAGTGACCGAAGCGCAGGCCACCGATGATGAGGCCGGGGACGATCTTGTCGCAGATGCCGAGGAACAGCGCCGCCTCGAACATGCCGTGGCTGAGGCCGACCGCCGTGCTCATCGCAATGGTGTCGCGGCTGAACAGCGACAGCTCCATCGAATCCTGACCCTGCGTGACACCATCGCACATGGCCGGCACGCCGCCCGCGACCTGCGCCGTCGCGCCGACCTCGCGCGCGAACAGCTTGATCTGCTCGGGGTAGCGGCCATAGGGCTGATGCGCCGACAGCATGTCGTTGTAGGCGGTGACGATGCCGATATTAAGCGCCTTGCCGCCCTTGATCGCCGGCTTGTCCTCGCCCGATGCGGCGAAGCCGTGGGCCAGGTTGCCGCACGAGAGGACCGGTCGGTTGACGCCCGCCTCACGCGCACGGTCGATCAGCTCGAGATAGGCGGCGCGGCTGTCGCGGCTGCGCGCGACGATGCGGTCGGTGACCTTGGCCACGGTGGGATGAAGGGCCATCATTCGCTCCAGTAGATCGTCACGGGCGGACCGTCGGTGCCGCGCAGGAACTGGGAAACAGGATAGTCGTCGTTGCCGGCCAGCACGTCTTCGATCAGCGCCTTCTTCGACGCGCCGGTGACGACCAGAATAACCTCGCGCGTCGCCTTCAGTGCCGGCACGGTCAGGGTCAACCGGTCGAACGGTGCCTCGGGCGGGAGCGGGATCGGCGTCGTGCCGATCACCGTCGCACCGGGGCGGACCAGCGCCTGCATCGTCGGGAACAGCGAGGCGACATGGCCGTCCTCGCCCATGCCCAGCCAGACGAGATCGAAGGGCGCGACCGCAGCCCCTTCCTCGAGCCGTTCGAACACGGCGCCGCTGTCGCCCAGCGCGGCATGGAGCTTTCCGAAGTTGCTGGCGGGGTGATCGTCGGGCACGCGGCGGTCGTCGGTCAGCGCCAGCGTGGCGCCGCTCCAGTCGAGCCCACGATCCTTGAGCAGCGCGAAGACCTTGAGCGGCGTGGAGCCGCCAGTCATCGCGATGCGCTTGGCGCCTGGCCGCGTCAGCTCGGCAGCGATCCGGTCCGCCACGGCAGCGGCATCGCCAGGCTGCGCCCAGCGCACGCGCGGTTGCGTCGTATCAGTCATTCCAGCTTCTCCCGTCGCGCTCGGTCAGCGCGATCGCGGCGTTGGGGCCCCAGCTGCCCGAGGCATAGGGCTTGCACTCCATGCTGTCGGCGGCCCAGACGGCGCGGATCGCATCGACCCAGGTCCATTGCGCCTCGACCTCGTCGCGGCGCACGAACAGCGTCTGCTGCCCTTCGATCAGGTCGAGCAGGAGGCGTTCGTAGGCGATGCGGCGGCGTGCCTTGGCAAAGGCGGTGGTCAGCGACAGGTCGAGGTTGACCTCGCGCAGCACGATCCCGCCACGATCGAGACCGGGCTCCTTGGCCATGACCTGCAGGCGGACATATTCCTCGGGCTGCAGGCGGATCACCAGGCGGTTCGCGCGCGGCTTGCCCCCGCGTTCGGAGAAGATGTTGTGCGGCACCTGCTTGAACTGCACGACGATCTCGGACCGTCGCTCCGCCAGACGCTTGCCGGTGCGCAGGTAGAAGGGCACGCCCTGCCAGCGCCAGTTATCGACATGCGCCTTGATCGCCACGAACGTCTCGGTGTCGGATGCCTCGCCGAGATCCTCGGGATAGCCCGCCACGCTCTCGCCCTTGACGGCGCCCGATCGGTATTGCCCGCGCACCATCTCCTCGGCTTTGACCGGGCGCAGCGCGCGCAGGACCTTGACCTTTTCGTCGCGGATCGAGGTGGCATCGTAATCGCGCGGCGGCTCCATCGCGGTCAGCGCCAAGAGCTGCAGCATGTGGTTCTGCACCATGTCGCGCAGCGCACCGGTGTCATCGTAGAAGCCCTTGCGCCCTTCGAGCCCGACGGTTTCGCTGACGGTGATCTGCACGTGGTCGATGTTGCTGGCATTCCACAGCGGCTCGAACATCATGTTGGCAAAACGCAGCGCGATCAGGTTCTGGACGGTTTCCTTGCCCAGGTAGTGATCGATGCGGAAGATCTGGTCCTCGGCAAAGCCCGCCGCGACGGCGTCGTTGATCCGGCGGCTCGAGGCCAGATCGTTGCCGAGCGGCTTCTCGAGCCCGATGCGCACGTTTTCGTGGGCCAGCCCGGCGCGGCGCAGCCCCTCGATCGTGGGCTCGAACAGTGCCGGTGCGGTGGACAGGAAGATCGACAGCCCGCACGAGGTATCGCCCAGCTTGGTCGCGAGGTCGGCGAAGCCGTCGATGTTGGACGCATCGAGCGTCTGGTACTCGAGCCGCTCGAGGAAGCTCGCGAGCTTGGTTTCGTCCTTGCGATCCTCGGGCAGGAACTCGTCCAACGCCTGGTGCGCGAACTCGCGGAAACCGGCGTCGTCATGCTCCGATCGTGCCGTGCCGACGATGCGCAGGCCCGGATCGATCAACCCGTCCTCGTGCAGCGCATAAAGCGAAGGAAGCAGCATGCGGCGCGACAGATCGCCGGTGGCCCCAAACAGCAAGAGCGCTGAACAACTGCGGTCGGCCATCCTGGAATCTCCATCGTTATCAGGTCGCGTGAACCACGCGCCGGCCGTCGCAACGGGCCCGTGCGGCGCTGACCTAGTCCCACATCGTGCAAGATGCACGTTGCATAAGTATGCGAGCGAGTCATCACCTGCGCATACGCGCCCGCACATCCTCGATGCCACGACCAGCCAGACGCCAGGCCGTTCCGCAACGAAAGATGACCCGAGGCATAAATCGGGCTACATTCGATTGCATAACGGTTGACCAATGCCCTCCCCGGCGGTCAAGACCAAGGCAACGGCGCAATCCGACTGGCGACCGCCCAAGTAGCGCCGAAGGACGGGAGACGAAGATGGAAGCAACGCAGCCCCTGATCGGCGCCATCGAGGCCGGCGGCACCAAGTTCATCGCCGCGCTCGCCCGCGCCGACGGCACGATCCTTGCCCGGACCCGCATTCCCACCGATACGCCCGCGACCTGCTTTCCCGCCCTGGCCGCCTTCTTCCGCGAGGCCAGCGCGGAGCATGGCGCCATCGCCGCCTTCGGTGTCGCCAGCTTCGGCCCGATCGACATCGACCCGCAATCGCCCGCCTACGGCACCTTCACCACTACCCCTAAGCCGGGCTGGCAGGGCGCGCGCTTTCACCACGTGCTGGGTGAATTCGGTGCGCCGATCGTGGTGGACACCGACGTCAATGGCGCGTGCCTCGGCGAATGGCTCAAGGGTGCGGGCCAGGGATGCCGCACCGTGGCCTACACCACCATCGGCACGGGCATCGGCACGGGCGTCGTCAGCAGTGGTCGCTCGCTGATGGGCTTCACCCATTTCGAAAGCGGCCATATCAAGCCGCCGCACGACCCCGCGCGCGATCCCTTCCCCGGCATGTGCCCGTATCACGGCGGCTGCCTCGAAGGCCTGGCGAGCGGCCCGGCGATCCTCAAGCGCTGGGGCAAGAGCCTCGATCAGTTGGCAGGCGATGCCGCCGCGATCGACCTCGTCGCCGGCTACATCGCCCATCTCGCCGCCTCGCTGGTGCTGCTGCACATGCCCGACCGCCTGATCTTCGGCGGCGGCGTGATGAAGGCGCCCGGCCTCGTCGAGGCGGTGCGGCGGCAGACCGAAAGCCTGCTGGCAGGGTATGTGCGCCACCCGCGCCTCGATGCCGGGCTGGAGCGATACATCGTGACGCCGGGCCTCGGTGACGATGCCGGCATCACCGGCGCCATCGCCCTCGGAGTGGGAGCGCTGCGTTAAGCCGGCACGACGTCGAAGGCGATGGTCAGGCGCTCCTGGCCGCTGAACGGCACGGTGCCGTGCCACGTTGTCGATGGAAACAACACCAGGCGGCCGGGTCGGGGGCGAACCGTACCGTGTCTGTCCAGCGGCAGGCGCAATTCGGGCGGCGGCGTGCCGAAGGCGAGATGCCCGGCATCGCCCCTTCCCTCCGGCCCGTCTTCGGGAAGCGCAATATAGGCCGCCGAACTGAGCCAGCCGGCGGGATGCGTATGCGGCGCGTGGAACCCACCGGCCGAAAGACGCACCGACCAGCTTCCTGCCAGCCGGAACTTGTCACGCGGCGCAGCCAGCAACGGATGTGCGGGGTCGGGTGGCGGAAGGTTGGCGACATGGGCGCGCACCGCCACCTCGATAGCACGGCGCACCCGCAGGATCACCGGATCGACGCGCAGCAACAGCGGCCGGTCGGTCTGGGTCCCACCGCGCACCGACTGGTCATGCCAAGGCGCGCGGGCACGGTGCAGGCTTCGCAGCAGTTCCGCCAGCTCGGCCAGATCGGCCGGCGACAAGGCCAGATCATGTACGCCGACATCGTCCATGCCGCGATCGAGCCACGCCGCGCGTTCGTCTTCGAGCAAGCGCCACGCCAGCGACAGATAGGGCCAGAACACGCGTATCGTCGACCGGCCAAGATGCGCCATAGCCACATCGCGGGCACGCTCCACCTGCCCGCCGCGCAGAAAATGCCGAACGCGGGCGAGATCGAGGCCGGGGTCATCCACACCCGCGACCGCATCGAACAGGTTCGGATTGTCGGCACCCTCGCCGCTTTCGCTAGCCAGGTACAGCCGGGCAAGAATGATGGGGCGAATGGCACCGAGCACCGCCGCGGCGCTGTCCAGCACCTCGCCAGCCTCGCGCCATCGCCGTGCCTGCGCCAAGGCCTGAAACCATGCGAGCCACAGCGCCGGCTCCATCGGCCGCGCCTTGACCGCGCGTGCATAACCGGCGGTAAAATCGGCATGGCCAAGCGTGGTGCACAAGCCGGCAAGGGTCCGCAAGCCTTCGATCCAGCGCGGGTTTGCGGCGACTACGGCTTCGAGCCGCGCCAGACCAGCTGCCTCCTCGCCCTCGGCCACCAGTGCCAGGGCATGGTTGCGCGCGATTTCTGGCCGATCCGGCAGAAGACGAGCGGCGACGGCAAACTGGTCCGCTGCCGCAAGGCCGGCTTCATAGCGGATCTGCGCCAGCGCCAGCGCCACGGCGGGATGCTCGGGCGTCAGGGCCGCGGCGGCAGTGATCGCTTCCAGCGCGGCCGGCATGTCCTGCGCTGCGTGGGCCTTCATCGCAGCCGCATGCAGCGCCTCGGCGTCAAGCACCCCCGGCCGCCGGCGTAAGCCCGACCTGTCCGGCGATGAAGGCCGCGTGGTCGGGCTGCGCACTGGCAGCCTGCGCCATTGCCGCGCGCAGCCGGGCGAGCCAGCCACGTCCGTCGACATCGCGGTAGGCGGCCACCGGGTCCGTTGCCTCGGGCCAGTTGCCTTGTCCGATGTGCACCGCCAGCCAGCTCGGCGGGCCGAACAGGTCGGCCTCGCGCGCAACGAGCCGGCCATATCGCCGGAAGTGCTCGATCTTGGTCGCCAGGGTGTCGGGAATGTCCATTGCCGCGCAGTATCGCCACAATTCGGCATCGTCGCGCCGGGTCAGGTTGTAGTGCAGCACGAGGAAATCACGGATACGTTCGTACTCGGCGATGGCCAGGCGGTTGTATTCCTCGATCACCAGTGGATCGAAGCCGCGATCAGGGAAGAGGGCGATGAGCTTGGCAATGCCCGCCTGGATGAGATGAATCGAGGTCGACTCCAGCGGCTCCATGAACCCGCTCGACAAACCGATAGCCACGACGTTCCTGTTCCAGAACCGGTTGCGCCGGCCCGTGGTGAAGCGCAGTGGCCGGGGATCGCCCAGAGCCTTGCCGTCGAGCCGGGAGAGCAGCCGCGAGGCCGCTTCGTCGTCGCTGAGGAACTGGCTGCAATAGACATAGCCGTTGCCTGTGCGATGCTGCAGCGGGATGCGCCATTGCCACCCCGCCTCGCGCGCGGTCGAGCGCGTATAGGGCGTCAGCGGGTCGACATTCTCGCTGGGCACCGCCATGGCGCGGTCGCAGGGCAGCCAGTGCGACCAATCTTCGTACCCGGTCTCGAGTGCGCCCTCGATCAGTAGTCCGCGGAAACCCGAGCAGTCAATGAACAGGTCGGCATCCAGCCTCTGTCCGTCGACCAGGGTCACGCCCGCGATGAAACCGTCCTCGCCGTGGCGATGCACTGCCGCGACCTGCCCCTCTACCCGGCGGACGCCGCGTGCCTCGGCGTAGCGACGCAAAAACGCCGCATAGAGTCCGGCGTCGAAGTGATAGGCGTAGTCGAAAGTCGAGAGGACGTTGCGCGGATCGGGTGACGGCGGACAGAAGCGGTTGGCCTTGGCCAGTTGCCACGCCATCGAATGATCGCACAGCGGCGCCGCCTCGCCCTCGGCCCGCGCCCGCAGCCAGTATTGATGCAGATCGACCGTATCGAAGGCGCGACCATAGGGCCCGAACGGGTGGAAGTAGCGGTGGCCCGCCTCGCCCCAGTTCACGAATTCGATGCCCAGCTTGTAGCTGCCGCGGGTCTCGCGCAGGAAGTCGCGCTCGTCGATGCCGAGCATCTGGTTGAACAGGCGGATCGGCGGAATCGTCGCCTCGCCGACGCCGACCGTGCCGATCGCATCGGATTCGACCAGCGTGATCGAACAGCGTGACGGCAGCGCGCGAACCAGCGCGGCAGCGCTCATCCACCCCGCCGTGCCGCCGCCCACGATCAGGATCGAGCGGACCAGATCGTTATCGGCCATGTCCCGCATTTCCTCTCCAGCATAAACAAGACGGGCAGGAAACTCTGCGCTCCCTGCCCGCCGTTGCCAAGTATCAGTGCAGCCCTGCGGCCATCAGAACTTGTACCGGACCGCGGCGGTCATCGTCCGGCCCAGCATGGCGCTGTTGTCGAAGATCGCCTGGTTCGCGCCAAGGCCCGGCCCACCGGGGCCGACCGCGATCGAGCCGTTGTTGGCGCGATAGCCCAGCGTGTTGAACAGGTTGTTGACGTTGAAGCTGACTTCCAGCTTCTCGACCGGGCGAACCTTGACGTAGCCATTGACGAACGTCCGGCCCGGTGCAGTGTAGCCGCCAGACACCAGGAAGTTCGACTGTCCGCTGGCCGACACGCCGATGGCTGCAACGCCGGCATCGTAGCTTGGCGAGACGAGCCAGGTCCACTTGGGCATGGCGACCGGCGTGGCCTTGGTCGCCGCGTTCTCGGCATGGGTGTAGACCACGTAACCGTCGAGCGAGAAGTTGCCCGCGTTGACTCCAGCCGAGGCTTCGACGCCATAGGAGTGATAGACCGCGTCGATGAACGGGTTCTCCCCGCGCGAAGGTGCGGTGAAGTCGTAGTTGCTCTCCTTCACCTGCGCCCGATAGAGCGTGACTTCGGCGTGGTATCGGCCACCGCTGCCGACATCGCCGCGCTGCTTGAGGCCCAGTTCCTGCTGCGTTACATAGTTGAGCGAGAGGTGGTCGCCGCCTGCGGTCAGCTTGCCGTCTGCGGTGAAATTGGCGTTATTGTACAGCAGGCGGTCGGCATTGAAGCGACCGCCGCGGCTGACGCGGACGAACACGCTGGTCGCATTGCTGACTTCGTACAGTGCGCCGAACGACCAGCTGGCATAGCTCTTGGTGTAGTTGAGCACGTTGACCGGCGTGCTGCCCGTCACCAGCGTCGGCAGCGAGGCCGAGCCGAGGCCGTCGGTCACGGTGATGTTGGGGCCCGCGACCGGGGCATAAGCGACGCCGCTGGCCTTCACCGAATCGTAGCGCACGCTGGCGTCGAGGTTGAGGTGGCCGAACTGGCCTTCCACCTGCCCATAAAGCGCGTCGTCGGTGTAGTTGACGTCATACGAACGCCCGCCGCAGCAGCCGCCCCACTGGTTGTTGAAGCCCGTCATGCCGTTGGCCGAAAGCTGGTTGCCGGCAGCGTCGAACAGGTCGAGCGGAACCGGATTGCCCGAGCCGTTGAGCGTCTGGCTGGCGTTGTTGATGTGCCAGTCCATGTTGATGTTCTGGCGCATGTGGAACCAGCCGGCATGGGCATTGATCTTGTTGCCGTTGCCCATCTCGAACTTGCCGTTGACCGTCAGGTCGTTCACCAGGCTGCCCACGTCGTTCATGTTGACATAGGCCTGTGCCGAATTGCTGGCGAAGCGGCCGGTGTAGACCTGGCCCTTGTTCGGACCGGCTGCATAGCGCAGCGTCCCGGTGCCCGCGAGCGCGGCCGTCGTCGTCTCGCCGGTCCACTGGTTGGCAAAAACGCCGCTCATGTCGGTCCAGCGCGCCTTGTCGGTCACCGTGAAGGCCGGAGTGAATTCGTAATGGAATTCGCCGCCGATCGAGGTGGCGACGGGGTGGATGCCTTCCATCGGCACGGTGCGGACACGGCCGCTCGAATCGAGGATCTGGAACGTCTGGTTGTAAATGCCGGTCGACGCATACTTGCGCGCATCCACGCCATCGAACGTGCTGTATCCGGTGATCTTCTTGCCCGACAGCGTCACCAGCGACGGCATCGAGGTGAACGTCGGCTCCTTGTCGTCGAGGCGCTTGAAGTTCAGGCGGATATAGCCGCGGTTATCGGCCAGGTCCTTGGTGATGTTGCCCTTGATCTGGTAGCCGCTCTGCGCCTTGTACGGCAGGTGCGTGGCGCCATTGCCGTCGACGGCATAGCCCCCGATGTGGAAGCGCACGGTATCCGAAAGGTGGCCGCCGTAGTCGAAGTCGACGCGCGTTTCGCGGTAGTTGAGCGCCTGGGAGACGCCAATCTCACCGCCGTCCTTTTCGCCGGTCTTCGAGACATAGTTGATCACGGCACCTGGGGCCTGGCTCGAGAACGTCGAGGCGGAACCGCCGCGCACGGCCTCGACGCGATCGACATTGTTGTCAAAGCGCACCCAGTAATCGTTGTTGCCGAACTGGATGTCGCCGAACAGCGTGACGGGCAGGCCGTCTTCCTGCAGGCCGACATACTCCGAACCCCCGGTCGACACGGGGATGCCGCGCACGCCGATGTTGGCGTTGCCACCAGGGCCGGCGGTGTCCTGGACGTTGAGGCCGGGGATCGTGCGCAGCACTTCGGCCTGCGAACGCGGGGTGAAGTTGACGACAGATTCCTGCGTAATCTGCGAAACCGAGATCGAGGACAGGCGGGCCGATTTGCCGCCGGCGGCTGCGGTCACCACGATCGGGCTGCCGTCCGACGCCGTTTCCGCGCTTGCATCGGCGGGCGTCACGTTTTGCGCCTGTGCCGGGGCGGTCACGAGGCCGCAAGCCAGGGCGGCGGCGGACGCACACGACAATAGGGTGATGACCTTCATGCAACTCTCTCCCTTGAACACGTTCCCACTGCGTCGCGAGAATCGATGCATTGTCATTAACTCTGACTGCAATCGTTTGCAAATGGCACTTTGGGTCAAATGCAATGGATTGCAGTCGTCAGGCGCGATTTTTCTGCGTTGTTGCTGTTCTGCATCATGCCCCGCCACAAAGCATTCGCGGCTGCGCCAAGCGGCACCCGCACCCTTCCTGCCTGCCACCCCGGCGCCGCCTTGCTTTCATGGTGGTCCAGTCTACAAAGCGGTCCATGCCCGAGAACAGTGACGACGCCGCCGTAAAGGACTCAGTCAAGCCCCGTATCCGTAACATTGCCGAGCTGGCGCGGATGGCGGGCGTTTCGGCGGGAACGGTGTCGCGCGCGCTGGCCGGCAAAAGCCTGGTCAACGCCGAAACGCGCGAGCGCATCCAGACCATCGCGCGGGAGCATGGGTTTCGTCCCAACCAGATGGCCCGGCGTCTTCGCACCCAGCGCACCGGGATGATCGGCGTGGTGATCCCGCTGGGACACGAGCGGCGGCAGCACATTTCCGATCCGTTCTTCATGTCGCTGTTCGGCTATCTGGCCGACGCGCTGACCGAAAGCGGCCATGACCTCATGCTGTCGCGCGTCATCCCCGGCGACGACGAGTGGCTCGATCGCATCGTCGACTCTGGCATGCTCGACGGGGCGCTCGTGATCGGCCAGTCCAACCAGTTCGATGCGATCGAACGGGTCGCGGAGCGGTTCCTGCCGCTGGTCGTGTGGGGCAGCAATCGCCCGGGCCAAGTGCATTGCACCGTCGGATCGGACAACTTTCTTGGTGGCAAGCTCGCGGCGGAGCGATTGCTCGCCAGCGGCAAGCGCAACCTTGCTTTCTTCGGCGATACCACGGCCCCCGAAATCGCGGATCGCCTCGCGGGCGCGCGCGCTGCGGTGGAGGCCGCCTCGTCGCCGGCCACGATCACCTGCTTCAGCACCCACCTGTCCAACGACGACATCCCCGACGAAGTCGCCGCGCATATCGCGCAGATCCTCGGCAGCGGCGGACCGCGGATCGACGGCGTGGTCTGTGCGTCCGACGTGATCGCGATGGTGACCTTGCGCCTCCTCCACGAAAGCAACGTGCGCGTGCCGCACGACATCGCGGTGACAGGGTTCGACGATCTGCCGTTGACGACGCAGACGGTGCCCCGGCTGACGACCGTGCGCCAGGATATCGCTGGCGGCGCGCGGGCGATGGTCGACCTGCTGATGCAGCGCATCGCGGGCGAGACTACGCCTTCCACGATCATGGCGCCCGAACTGGTCATCCGCGAGAGCGCCTGAAACCAAACGCCCTCGCGTATAACGTCATGCGACGGTGACGCGATCGCCGTCGAACGCCAGGGTAAAGACCGGCGCCGGGGTTCCGCCGAAGCGCGAGCGCACCAGGTCGGGATGGTCAGCCAGGGTGCGGCCTTCCATCCCCCAGTAGTCGATGAAGCTCCACACGTCGCCTTCGCCGGTCACCCACCAGCTGTAGGTCTGGCCAGGTTCGCTATCGGGATTGGGCGCAACCAGCCCGCTGCCGTTGATCGGGCGCCATGGCCCGGTAACCGCGTCGGCGACCATGCCGTAAAGGCCGTTAGGGCCGGCGACCGCGCCGGGGGCAAACGTATGGCGCTGGGTCGACCAGAACAGGTAGTAGCGCCCATCCCGCCAGACGAGGCAGGGCCGCTCCATCTCGTTGTTGGTCCCGATCGCCTCGACGAGCGGGTCATCGAGCCGCCAGCCCTGCGGCGTGCGCGTCGCCATGCCGACCAGCCCGTTGTGCGGATCGCTGGTCCAGGCAGCGCTAGCCGTGAACACGATATGAGCCTCGCCGGTCGCCGGATCACGGAACCAGGCCGGGTCGCGGAAGGCCTTGATCGAGCCGGGCGCGGGATTGACGATTTCCTGACGGCTGCTGACATAGCGCACCCCGTCGGCGGCGACGATCTCGCGCGGCTCCTGCCATGCGCCGGGGCCGCCTTCGCCCCACTGCCCCTGCACCTCGAACAGGCGCTGCTCGTAGGAAAACGGCGCATCCCGTCGCCCGGCCACGGTGTAGAACAACGAGACCGATAGGCCATCATCCATCAGCACGGCACAGCCTGCCCATTCCCTCGTGCCGGGATTGAGCCCGTCGGGGAGTGCGTTTCCGTGATCGCGCCAGCCATCCTCGCCGCGCGACAACAGGCGGATCCGCGCGACATCGTGGCGCTGGACGGGATCGGGGAAACACGGCGCGCTGAGGAAGAACCACCAGGTCCGACCATCGAGGCATGCGGTTCGGCCATCCTCGTGCGCCAGGGGCCAGCAGTCCCACAAGTCCAGCCCGGGCATGATCGGGGCGACGTCCGCCTCACCGACCAGCGGGATCTGGGGCAGTGGATCGTACTGCACAGGCTGCCAGCGGCTGGGCGTGCGGCCGACCGGGGCGGCAATCGTTTGCAGTGACGGTTGAACGGACATGCGACCTCTGATGGACAGGCCTGCGTCGGACAGGCGGTGAAATGGATGGAGTGATTTCGCGGGTTACGCCGGCTGCGCGGCCAGGACGGCAGAGGCACGCCCCTCGCGCACCCACAGGACGGATAGCGCAGCCAGGATCATCAGCACGCCGCAGCATGACAGCATCCGCCCCGGATCGCCACCCAGCAGGTGCGGATAGACGCCGAAGCCGAACCGCACGAAACCGAGGTCCAGCTCGCTCATCACGACCGCGAACAGCAGCATCGGGATCACGATCATCATGTTGAAGATGCCGAGATAGACGCCGGTCCGTTCTGCCGGGATGGCATTGGACAGGATGGCATAGGGGTTGCCCATGATGCTCCCCCAGGCGAGGCCGATGCCCACGGCCGGAACGAACAGCCAGGCCTTTTCGGTCACGTGCGGCAGGGCAAGCATGCCGAGCCCGCCGGCAACCAAGCAAAGCGCGTGCAGCGGTCCGGGGCCGAGGCGTCGAACCAGAGGCACCATGGCGAATGCCGTGACGAAGGCGATGCCGTTGTAGAAAGCGGCCATCTCGCCGTTGGTCAGCACTGCGGTATGGAAGGCGGAGCTGTGCGCGTCGCGCGTCGCGTAGACCGTGCGGCCGATCGAGTAGGTCACATAGAGCCAGTATCCCGACATGGCGGACCACTGGAACAGGCTCATCAATCCCAGCTTGCGCATGGCCGTCGGCATGGTGCGGATCGCGCCCGCGACTTCGAAGACCGCGGCGCCGAGCCCGCGTGGCGCTGCGGCGATATGCGCGCGCTCTGCTTCCGTCAGCCGAAGTTCCGGCACGCGCCGGATCGACCATACGATCGTCACGAGCGACAGCACGGCGCCAGCCATGAAGACCGCCCGGACCGTGTAGGGAATACCGTGGGAATCGACCCAGTCCTGGTTCATGCCCAGGCCGACGAGCAGCGACGGCGTCAGGAAGGCGAGCATCTGCGCAAGCCCCGTGAATGCGCTTTGCGAGAGGAACCCGATCTGGCGCTGGTCAGGATTGAGGCGGTCGGACACATAGGCACGATAGGGTTCCATCGTGATGTTGTTGCCCGCATCCAGCAGCCACAGCACCGAGGCTGCCATCAGGACGGAGGAGGACAGCGGCATCAGCAGCAGCCCGAGCGAACACAGGATCGCGCCGAGCAGGAAATAGGGCGTACGGCGGCCAAGCCGGCTGGTGGTGCGATCGGACAGCGCGCCGATCAGCGGCTGGATCAAAAGCCCGGTGATCGGCCCTGCGAGATTGAGCAGCGGCAGCTGAGCCTCGTTGGCGCCGAGATAACTGTAGATCGGGCCCATATTGCCCTGTTGCAATCCGAAGCTGAATTGCAGGCCGAGGAAGCCGAGATTCATCTCAAGAATGCGCGCCGTCGACAGGCGCGGACGCCATGCGATCTTGCTGGTTGGTGGGCCACTAGTGATCGTCACTGCTCTCTCCCGGGGGCTTCTTCAGGCCCAAGGCCTCGTCATGCCATGATCTTGAACCAATGCCAACAATCGATTGCAGATTTTGTGAAGCAGGACGCCCGCATTGGCATTCCGAAAAATTCCGCAATCTCTCGCGAAGGGAAGTCGCCTCCCGGGCGTTAACCCGATGTCCCTCATCCCCCCCCCTCTAGTGACGGACTTCATGTAATGTCCCTTGCCGTTTCCCAGAATACCCGCCCCCACGCGACTGTCCCCCTCCAGTTCGCCCGTGCCGACAACACCCGCGCCGACAGCCTCGGCGCCGCCGCCGTGACCGGCCACGACACCAGTCATCGCCGCCAGCAGGATGCCCGCATCGCGCTGCTCGATGAAGATCAGCCGAGCCGCGACCGCCTACGCGAATATCTCGAAGGCCAGGGCATGCACGTCATCCCGGTCGCCAACGGCATGGAACTGCGCCAGCTGATCGCGCGCGAACCCGTCGACGCCGTGATCCTCGACGTCATGGCGCGCGCCGAGGATTCGCTCGCTCTCCTGCGCGAGATGGCCGAGCAGCCTGGCACGCCGCCGTTCATGCTGGTGTCGGCGGTGGCCAGCGACATCGATCGCATCGTCGGCCTCGAGCTCGGCGCGGACGATTACCTCGCCAAGCCATTCAACCCCCGCGAACTGCTGGCGCGCCTGCGCGTCGTGCTGCGGCGCAGCCATGGCCACGCCGCGCGCGGCACGAACCCGACGCCGCTGCTCGGCTTCGCGGGTTGGGTTCTCGATCCCACGTTCTACGTGGTGCGCGATGCCAATGGTCGCGATGTCGAACTGACCAGCGGAGAGTTCAAGCTGCTCCACGCGCTGGCCGCCAATGCCGGCCAGGTCGTCAGCCGCGAAGCCCTGCTGCGCATCGTCCATGGCGACGAGGCCGAGGCCTTCGACCGCGCGATCGACGTGGCCGTCTCGCGCCTGCGTGCCAAGCTGGTGCGCCATGGCGGCGGCGCGCTAATCCGTACCGTCCGCGGTGAAGGCTACCTGTTCGCCGCACGGATCTGATCGCGGTTTTGCCCGGGCCGCCGCCGGATCATTTCCGGGCGGCGGTCCGCGCATGAAAGTCTGCGGGCTTTCCTGCAATCCAGGCCAGGAACCGTGCGATGGCCGGGTCCTGCGCCAGGACCTCCCGATCCGCCCCGATCCTGGCCAAGGCCGTGTTGTCGAAGGTGCTGTGCAGCGCACGATGGCAGATCGGGTGGAGCGGCACGACCGACCTGCCCCCGCGGCTGCGCGGCACTGGATGGTGCCATTCTATCTTGACGCCCAGGGGCCTCAGGCACAGCCAGCAGGTCTCCGCGTGATCGTGACGATGCAGGGCCCGTCGTTCCGCGTCGCGCCCTTCGGAAATCTTCGCCCTGCGGCTTACGACCTTTCTAACCATCGTGCGACCACCGTGCCCCATCTTCATGCTTTAGGAAATCCTGAAGGTTTCCGGCCTATGCACGACGTCAACCAACCAGATTTCCGCCGGTGCCCGCAGCTGCACCCGCAACGAGTTGACAGGAAAGACGCATGAGCGCTTTTGGCCGCAAGACAGGTTTGGGTGGCGCCGTGGCAGCGCGGCCGTCGTTCGGCGTCGCGAGGCCGATGAAGGCAGGGGACGGCGCAGCCCCCTCGCCTTTGGCCGATGCCGTCGCCCTCCCTGGCGCCAACGACGATGGCGGCGTGATCAAGGGCGATGCCATGAGCCGCCTCGCTGATCGTATCAATGGCGTTGTCGAGAACACCTACCAGGCCGAAGGCTTCGAGGCCTCGGTCCACAAGATCAAGGAACAGGTTCTGCCGCGCCTGCTCGAGCGCGTCGACCCCGAGGCCGCCGCCACGCTGACCAAGGACGAGCTGTCGGAGGAATTCCGGCCGATCATCATGGAAGTGCTGGCCGAACTGAAGGTCACGCTCAACCGTCGTGAACAGTTCGCCCTCGAAAAGGTGCTGATCGACGAGCTGCTCGGCTTCGGCCCGCTCGAGGAATTGCTCAACGATCCCGATGTCTCGGACATCATGGTCAATGGCCCCGAGCAGACCTACATCGAAAAGAAGGGCAAGCTCCAGCTCGCCCCGATCCGCTTCCGCGACGAAAGCCACCTGTTCCAGATCGCGCAGCGCATCGTCAACCAGGTTGGCCGCCGCGTCGACCAGACCACGCCGCTGGCCGACGCCCGTCTCAAGGACGGCAGCCGCGTCAACGTGATCGTGCCGCCGCTGTCGCTGCGCGGCACCGCGATCTCGATCCGCAAGTTCTCCGAAAAGCCGATCACGCTCGACATGTTGCGCGACTTCGGTTCGATGAGCGAGAAGATGTGCACCGCTCTCAAGGTCGCGGGTGCGAGCCGCATGAACATCGTCATCTCGGGAGGTACCGGCTCGGGCAAAACGACGATGCTCAATGCCCTGTCGAAGATGATCGACCCCGGCGAGCGCGTGCTGACGATCGAGGACGCGGCCGAACTGCGCCTGCAGCAGCCGCACTGGCTACCGCTCGAAACGCGCCCGCCGAACCTTGAAGGCCAGGGCGCGATCACCATCGGCGATCTCGTCAAGAACGCCCTGCGCATGCGCCCGGACCGCATCATCCTGGGCGAAATTCGCGGCGCCGAATGCTTCGACCTGCTGGCGGCGATGAACACCGGCCATGACGGCTCAATGTGCACGCTGCACGCCAACAGCCCGCGAGAATGCCTCGGCCGCATGGAAAACATGATCCTGATGGGCGACATCAAGATCCCCAAGGAAGCGATCAGCCGCCAGATCGCGGAATCGGTCGACCTCATCGTCCAGGTCAAGCGCCTGCGCGACGGCTCGCGTCGCACCACCAACATCACCGAAGTCATCGGGATGGAGGGCGACGTCATCGTCACGCAGGAGCTGTTCAAGTTCGAGTATCTCGACGAGACCGAGGACGGCAAGATCATCGGCGAGTTCCGCCCCACCGGCCTGCGTCCCTACACGCTGGAAAAGGCGCGCCAGTACGGCTTCGACCAGGCGTTCCTCGAAGCCTGCCTCTGATCTCTCGCCGGTGCCGCCGCCTCAGGGACGGCGGCACCGCAGCGATCAATCGCGAACGAACAGGCTCGCCAGCTCGACGTGAGTGGACCAGCGGAACTGGCCGACGGCCTTCAACCCCGCGAGCCGATAGCCGGCCTCCACCAGCGTTGCCGCATCGCGTGCCCAGCTGGCGGGATTGCAGCTGATATAGACGACCCGCGCCACCGTGCTCGCCGCGATCTGCTCCACCTGCTCGCGCGCACCCGCGCGCGGCGGATCGAGCAGCACCGCGCCGAAGCGGTTGAGTTCCTCGGGGCGCAGCGGATTGCGGAACAGGTCGCGGTGCAACGCATGGACCGGACGGCCCTGCATGCGCGCGGCCGCCTGGCAGGCCAGATGCGTGTCGCGCGCGGCTTCGACCGCGAGGACCTTGGTCTGCGGCCCCGCCAGCGCGAACGCAAACGTGCCGAGGCCAGCGAACAGGTCTGCCACCGTTGGGGCCTCCGCCAGCCATTCGCGCGCGGCTGTGACGAGCGCCGCTTCGCCGTCGGCCGTGGCCTGGAGGAACGCGCCGGGCGGCAGGGCGACGGCGGTCCCACCGAGCGTGATCGTCGCCGGGTCGGGCTCCCACGTCGTCTCGGGGCCATAGCCGGAATCGAGCGTCAGCCGGGCGAGCCGATGTTCGCGCGCGAAGTTGAGCAGTGCCTCGGTGCGGGCCAGATTGTCGGCGGTCAGGCCGAACAGGCCGACCGTCACGCCTTGGTCGGCCAGGGTCAGCTCGATGTCGACCGCCAGCTTGCGGTCGCCCCAGCTCTCGAGCAACCCGCGCAGCGGCGCGACCAGCGCAAAAAGTTCAGGCGCGATGACGTGGCATTCGCGCAAGTCGACGATCTTGTGCGATCCCTGCTCGCGAAAGCCCAGCACGACGCGCCGGCCGATCGCCTGCGCATGCAGCGTGGCGCGGCGGCGCGTGCGCGGCGGCGACAGGTGCGTCGGCTCCGGCGTGCCGGGATCGAGGTTCTGGCCACGCGCGGCACCGATCACCCGGTCGCCGACATAGGCCAGCAGCGCGGCCTCCGACAGGTGCTGCAACTGGCAGCCACCGCATGCGGGGAAGTGGCGGCACGGCGGCTCGACGTGGTCGGGCCCCCAGGTCAGCGTGCCATCAGCCTCGAGCACGTCACCCGGCGCGGACAGCGCAACATAGCGGCCGTCGGCAGTGGCGCCCTCGCCCTTGGCCGCAACGCGTACGATCGGGGCGCCGCTCATGCCAGCGCCTCCACCATGGCGCCGCGGATCGCTTCGGCGAGCATCCCGCTGGTGAAGGCCGGTCCGGCGAGGCGCGCGGCGGCACCGTGGAGCCAAAGCCCTTCGTGCGCGGCGCGCGCGGGATCGCGCGTCACGGCAAGCCGGCTCGCGACGGTGCCGGCCAGCACATCGCCGCTGCCGGCAACCGACAGCCACGACGACGCGCGCGGTGCCATCGTCACGGCGCCCTGAGGCGTGGCGATCATGCTGTCCGGTCCCTTGAGGATGACCACGGCGCCGGTGGCAGCGGCAAGAGCGCTCGCGCGATCGCCGCGAGATGCGTGCCCCGACAAGGCAAACTGACGTTCCAAAACTTGCATTTCTCCTTCGTGCGGCGTCAGCACGGCCGCGCTTTCGCGCATCATGCCAGGCCGCAGCAGCACCAGCGCATCGGCATCGAGCACCAGCGGTACACCGGCGTCGAGCGCCGTCCGCAGCTTCGCTCCTGCGCGTTCGTCGCGCCCCAGCCCGGGCCCTATCAGCAAGGCGGCGTGCCGACCATCCTCGAGTTGCGCGCCAAGCGGTCCGCGGCGCACCACGAGTTCGGCCGGCACGGCGGCTGAAGCATCATCGGGGCACAGCAACTGGACATAGCCCGCACCGGCCCGCAGCGCTGCCGTCGCGGCCAGAACGGCCGCCCCGGGCATCGCCCCACCGATGATGCCGAGCAAGCCGCGGCGGTACTTGTGCGCATCGGCGGCGGGCGCGGCGAGCCGGGGCTTCGCGAGCAGGCGCGCGGCACCCGGAACGGCGGCGACGCCGATATCGACGAGCCGCATCGCGCCCATCGTCGCTGAAGCCGGCATCGTGAAGTGGGCCGGTTTCCATGCACCAAGCGCCAGGGTCAGGTCGAAAATCGGCAATTCATCATTGAGCATCGCGCCGCTGTCGCTGTCGACGCCGCTGGGTACATCGACGGCGATGCGATAGAAGTGGCTGGCGGCAAGCCTGCACAATAGTGCGGCGACGTCGGAGGCTAGGGGCCTGGTCAATCCGCTGCCAAACAGGCAGTCGACGAGGATCGCGCCCGTGGTTTGGGCATCGGGGCCGATGACACGGCCAGCAAAGAGGCTGCGGGCGTGGCGGGCGGCATCGGTGCCCGGCGCCATGGCTTCGACCACCGTCACAGCAAGGCCGCGCTCGGCAAGGAACCGGGCGATGACCCAGCCATCCCCGCCGTTGTTGCCGGGGCCACACAGCACTGTCACCGGCCGCCCCGCCGCGACGCGCCGGACCCACTCGCCCGCGCCGCGCCCGGCGCGCTCCATCAGCGTGACGACATCGGTGCCGTCGTCGATCAGCGCCTGTTCGGCCGCGCGCATCTGCGCGACGGTGAGGATCTGCGAAGGGTCAGGGTTGGGGTGTGGCTGCGGCATCGGGTTTCACCGTAGCAGGAAAGCGATAGCGATCGCCACCCAGCGAAACCTCCAGCCGGCCATCGGCAAGCCATTGCACGCGCGCTTCTTCGACGCCATCCGCCGCCACGACACCGCGACCGTCGTCGACTTTGAGCAGCCGGCGAAAGCCACCACCGGGATGGTGCACGACCAGCAGGTGCTGCGCGCCTTCACGGGCCGGCTCCACGCGGCAATCGCGGGCGAACGTCGTCGCGCCGCCAGTGGCGCAGTCGATCGTGACCATCGGCGGCTCCGGATCGCCGGCGGGCGCGCGCGCGCAGGCCGCGAGGGCCAGCAACACTGCACCTGCCGCCACCCGCCGCATCGTCAGCCGCGCTTGAGCTGCGACAGGTCGCGCACGGCGCCGCGCGCCGCACTCGTCGTCATCGCGGCATAGGCCTGCAGCGCCACCGAAACCTTGCGGTCGCGCGGGCGCGCGGGCTTCCAGGCATCGGCGCCCTTGGCCTCCATCGCCGCGCGGCGGCGGGCTAGTTCATCCGCCGCGACCAGCACGTCGATCTTGCGTGCGGGAATGTCGATGGCGATGAGGTCGCCGGTCTCGACCAAGCCGATGTCCCCGCCCTCGGCTGCCTCGGGTGAGACGTGGCCGATCGACAGACCCGAGCTGCCGCCCGAGAAGCGGCCATCGGTGACGAGGGCGCAGGCCTTGCCCAGCCCCTTCGACTTCAGGTAACTGGTCGGGTAGAGCATTTCCTGCATTCCCGGACCGCCACGCGGGCCTTCGTAGCGGATCAGCACGACATCCCCCTCGACGACCTGGCCGGTGAGGATCGCGGTGACCGCCGCGTCCTGGCTCTCATAGACCTTGGCAGGGCCCGTGAACGTCAGGATCGATTCGTCGACGCCGGCGGTCTTCACGATGCACCCGTCGACCGCGATATTGCCGCTCAGCACGGCAAGGCCGCCATCCTGGCTAAAGGCATGGTCGGCCGAGCGGATTACGCCGTTCTCGCGGTCGAGGTCGAGTTCGGCCCAGCGGCGATCCTGGCTGAACGCGGTCTGTGTCGGCACGCCGCCCGGCGCGGCGCGGAAGAATTCCTGCACCGAGGGTGCATTGCTCTGCTTGATGTCCCACTGCGCCAGCGCATCGGCCATGGTGCGGCTGTGTACGGTCGGCAGGTCGGTGGTGAGCAGCCCGGCACGGTCCAGCTCGCCCAGGATCGCCATGATCCCGCCGGCGCGGTGAACGTCTTCCATGTGCACGTCGGCCTTGGCCGGCGCGACCTTCGACAGGACGGGCACGCGGCGCGAGAGGCGGTCGATGTCGGCCATGGTGAAATCGACGCCCGCCTCATGCGCGGCCGCCAGCAGGTGGAGCACCGTATTGGTCGAGCCGCCCATCGCGATGTCGAGCGTCATGGCATTCTCAAACGCGGGAAAGCTGGCGATCGCGCGCGGCAGCACGCTGTCATCGCCTTCCTCGTAGTGACGCTTGCACAGGTCGACAGCGAGGCGACCGGCCTCGAGGAACAGGCGCTTGCGATCGGCGTGGGTCGCCAGGGTCGAGCCATTGCCCGGCAGCGACAGGCCCAGCGCCTCGGTCAGGCAGTTCATCGAGTTGGCAGTGAACATGCCCGAGCAAGAGCCGCAGGTCGGGCAGGCCGAGCGCTCGATGCTTTCGACTTCCTCGTCGGTATAGCTGTCGTCCGCCGCCACGATCATCGCATCGACGAGGTCGAGCGCGTGTTCCTTGCCGCGCACCACGACCTTGCCCGCTTCCATCGGCCCGCCCGACACGAAGACGACCGGGATATTGATGCGCAGCGCCGCCATCAGCATGCCCGGCGTGATCTTGTCGCAGTTGGAAATGCAGACCATCGCATCGGCACAATGGGCATTGACCATGTATTCGACGCTGTCGGCGATGAGGTCGCGGCTGGGCAACGAATAGAGCATGCCGTCGTGGCCCATGGCGATGCCATCATCGACCGCGATGGTATTGAATTCCTTGGCGACGCCGCCAGCCGCCTCGATCTCGCGCGCGACCATCTGCCCCAGGTCCTTGAGGTGGACGTGGCCCGGCACGAACTGCGTGAACGAGTTTACCACCGCCACGATCGGCTTGCCGAAATCGCCGTCCTTCATCCCCGTCGCGCGCCACAGGCTGCGGGCGCCCGCCATGTTGCGGCCGTGGGTGGAAGTGCGTGAACGATAGGGGGGCATGCGTCGGCTCCTGGCAATCTTTCGCACGCGCCGGGTCCGGCCGGCACGCGGCAATCCGTGCCCCTACCCGCTTCGCCGCGATGCGTCCAAGGTTACGTTTGAGACTTTCCTGGCAGCGCCTGCAGTAGATGCGCGATCAGTCGCCCGATGCGGTCGGCCCATTCGGCCTGACCTTGCTCGTCTCCGATCAGGTCCTGCCGAACCTCTAGGCCGATATAGCGCCGCCCGTGGGCCTCGGCATGCCGGTTCATCGTCGCGTTGAGCAAGCGTCCCGAATAGGGCTGCTGGTCGCCCACGCACAGACCCGCTTCCCCCTCGAGCCAGGGGATCGCCATGCGCGCCAGGCGGTCGTCCTCGTTGTAGAGGACACCGATGTGCCAGGGTCTTGCCTGCTCGGGATCGCTCGAAAGAGTCGGTGTAAAGCTATGCAAGGAAACGATGAATGCCGGCTCGTCGACTTCCAGGCAATCGGCCAGCGCGGTATGATAGGGCGTGAAGAAGCGCGCGATGCGGGCGGCGCGTCCCTCGTCGTCCAGCGCATTGCCGGGGATCAAGTGACCGTCGCTCGCCAGCGGGATCAGCCCCGGCGCATTCTCGTCGCGGTTGCAGTCGCAGACAAGACGGCTGACGCCTCCCTGGAACGCGACGATCCCGGGCGTCTGCGCCAGCATCACGCCGATCGCCGCAACGCCGATGTCTACGGCGATGTGCTGATCGAGAAGCTCAGACGAAATCTGAAGTTCGATGTCGGCCGGAACATGGGCCGAGGCATGATCCGAAACGATCAAAACGCCGCCCGGTACCGGCTGTCCGTGCAGAGTCCATGCCTTGTGGCTCACCGCAGCGCCCCTGCCATGGTCCACCATGCTGCCGGCATCGCGGCCTGCGCCGCATCGCGGGCGGCCGCCGTGTCATACAGCGCAAAGCAGGTGGCGCCCGAGCCCGACATGCGGACCAGCCATGCGCCTGTTTCGCGAAGGGCCCCCAGCACCTCGGCAATCTGCGGTACCAACCCGATCGCTGGCGCTTCGAGATCGTTCCGCCCTTCCAGCGCGATGTGCCGCGTGGTGCCCTCGGGCAAGGGCCCGCGATCGACCTGGTCCCAGGCCTTGAACACCGGACCGGTCGCCAGCGGGATGCGCGGGTTCACCAGCAGCACCGGCGTTCCCGCCAGATCGTCGGTTGCCGGCTCCAGTTCGGTCCCGGTGCCACGACCGATGCAGGCCCGGCTCGCAACGCAGGCCGGGACATCCGCGCCCAGCTTCGCGGCACGGGCATGCCAATCCTCGGGCAGACCCTGCAACCGCTCGACAAGGCGGAACACCGCCCCTGCATCGGCGGAACCACCGCCCAGCCCTGCTGCGACAGGCAATTGCTTTTCCAGCGTCACCGCCCAGCCCGCCACGCGCGGAAGCGCATTCAGCGCTTGTGCGACGATATTGCCGAACGGATCGTCGAGTGCGCCGCCAAACTCCCCGAAGACGCGCAAGGCATCCGCCGGGGCCGAGGTGACCGACAGCGTGTCGCCCTGGTCGACGAAAGCAAAGGCGGTCTCGAGTTCGTGATAACCATCCTCGCGCCGCCGGCGAACGTGCAGCGCGAGGTTGATCTTGGCATAGGCGACTTCATGCATCGGCGGAGGAAACCGATCTTACATGTTGGGATAGTTGGGACCGCCACCGCCCTCGGGCGTCACCCAGTCGATGTTCTGGGTCTTGTCCTTGATGTCGCAGGTCTTGCAGTGGACGCAGTTCTGCGCGTTGATCTGCAGCCTCGGATTGCCCTCTTCCACGCCGACGAACTCGTACACGCCTGCGGGGCAATAGCGTGCCTCGGGCCCGGCATAGAGCGGCAGGTTGACGCGCGTCGGGATCTCGGGATCCTTGAGCACGAGGTGGCAGGGCTGGTCTTCTTCGTGATTGGTGTACGAGAACGACACGCTTGTCAGGCGGTCGAAGCTGATGACGCCGTCGGGCTTGGGATAGGCGATCGGCTTGTAGAGGTCCGCACGTTGCGTCGCCTCGGCGTCGGTGTGATGCTTGAGGCCCTTGACCGGGTTCACCTTGAGCACGCGCGCCCACATGTCCGCACCGGCGAAGATCGTACCCCACGAGCCGCCGAACTTCGACACCAGCGGCTGTGCGTTCTGCACCAGCTTGAGCTCGGTGGCGATCCAGCTGTCGCGCACGGCGGCATCATACTCGACCATGTCGTCCTGCGCGCGGCCCGCGGCGGTTGCCGCAGCGATCGCTTCGGCGGCGAGCATGCCGCTCTTCATGGCAGTGTGGCTGCCCTTGATGCGCGGCACGTTGACGAAGCCGGCCGAGCAGCCGATCAGGGCGCCACCGGGGAACGAGAGCCGCGGCACCGACTGCCAGCCACCCTCGTTGATCGCGCGCGCGCCATAGGCCACGCGGCGCCCACCCTCGAGGATCGCGCGGATCTCGGGGTGTTGCTTCCAGCGCTGGAATTCCTCGAAGGGATAGACGTAAGGGTTGGCGTAATCGAGCGCGGTGACGAAGCCGAGCGCGACCTGGTTGTTCGCCTGGTAGTAAAGGAACCCGCCACCCCACGAATTGCTTTCCGACAGCGGCCAGCCCTGCGTGTGCAGCACGCGGCCCGGCACGTGCTTGGCCGGGTCGATGTCCCACAGCTCCTTGATGCCGAGGCCATAGACCTGCGGCTGGCAATCGCGCTCGAGGTCATAGTGCTGCTTGAGGCGCTTGGTCAGATGCCCGCGCGCGCCTTCGGCAAACAGCGTGTACTTGGCGTGCAGTTCCATCCCGGGCTGGTAATCGCCCTTGTGGCTGCCGTGCTTGGCCACGCCCATGTCACCCGTGGCGACGCCAATAACCGCGCCGGCATCGTTGAACAGGACTTCGGCGGCGGGGAAGCCGGGGAAGATTTCCACGCCCAGCTCGGTCGCCTGCTCGGCCAGCCAGCGGCACAGGTTGCCGAGGCTGCCGGTGTAGTTGCCCTTGTTCGACATGAACGGGGGCATCGGCCAGTGGGGGATGGCGTACTTCTTGGTCTTGGTCAGCACCCAGTGCCAGTTGTCGGTAACCGGCACGTCGGCCAGCGAGCAGCCCTGCTCGCGCCATTCGGGCAGGAGTTCGTCGAGCGCGCGCGGATCGACCACCGCGCCCGACAGGATGTGCGCGCCGATCTCGGAGCCCTTCTCGAGGATGCACACCGTGATCTCGGGATTGAGCTGCTTCAGCCGGATCGACGCGGCCAGCCCTGCCGGACCACCGCCGACGATGACCACGTCATATTCCATCGATTCCCGTTCGCTCATCGTCCCCGCTCCGTCGCGCGGCCGGTCCGCCGCTGCTCTTGGTCCCAATCCTTGCAGACGCCGGGCCCGACGTCTTAATCGACCGATTATGACGCGCACCCTTGAAAGGTGCAGCCGCCAAGGTCAATAGGGTGCGCATGAACCAGGGCGGCAGGACACGAAAAGGCATCGCGGCATGAGCCAAGGCCTTGCGGCAATGGTCGAGGCTGCGATGGACTGGTGGCAGGACGCGGGCCTTGCCACGTCGATGGACGACACCGCCAAGCCCTGGCTGGGCAGCCTGCGCGAAACCGAAGCCAAGGCGACACGCGCCAAGGCCCTGGCGCAGCCCGTCGCCCCGCCACCGCCACCCGCGATGGGCGGTGTCTCGTCCGAATGGCCGCAGACTTTGCCAGAGTTTGCCGAATGGTGGCGGACGACGCCGGCCCTGCCCTTCCCGGCCGCACGCCGCCTGGCCCCGTCCGGCCCGCATGGGGCGCCGCTGATGGTCCTGGTGCCGATGCCCGAAGCGGACGACGCGCAAGCGCTGCTCGATGGCCGGGGCGGACGCTTGCTCGATGCGATGGTGGCAGCGCTCGGCCTGACGCGTGAGCAGGTCTATTGCGCCTCGGCCCTTCCGGTTCATGTTCCGATGCCCGACTGGGCGCAGTTGCACGCCGATGGGCTGGGCGCATTGACGGCGCATCACGTCGCGCTCGCCGCACCGCAGCGTATCCTGATCCTGGGCCGCAGCAGCATTTCAACGCTCCTCAACCACGACTTGCCGAATAATGCTGCCGATTTACGAGAGTTTAACCATGACGGTGGATGCGTACCGGCAGTTTTCGCAGTCGACCTTGCGGCGCTGCTGGCTCGGCCGGCGCACAAGGCGGCCTTGTGGAACCGCCTGCTAGATTGGACGGGGACATACCAGACGTGAAGTTCCGGCCTGACGTGAAGCTCCGGCACATCGCCCGTGCGTGCTGCCCGGCCCTGCTGGCGGTCGCCGGCGGCGCCTCGATCGCCATCGGTTTCGCGGCCCCTGCGCACGCCAACAGCGCGGCGGTCGATTATTTTCGCAGTCGTGCCGATCGCACTGCTGTCCCCACGCTGCTGAGCCAGGACGACCGCACGTACTACACCCAGCTTTTTGCGGCGATCGAGCGCGAGGATTGGGTCAACGTCCAGTCGATGCTGTCGCAGCGCGTCGACGGACCGCTCCACGCCGTCGCCCGTGCGCAGTTTTACCTCGCCGCCACGTCGCCCAAGGCCGATCTCGGTTCGCTCACCGACCTGCTTACCCGCGCCCCGGACCTCCCATGGTCGGAGCAGCTCGGCCGCCTCGCGCTCAAGCGTGGTGCCTTGACGCTGCCGGTGATGCCCACCGGGCAGGCCCTCGCCGCGCTGCCCTCCACGCCGCGCCGAGTCCGCCCACGCTCGACCACGGACGGCACCATGCCGGACCCCGTCGCCCAGGCGATCCAGGACCGCATCAAGGCTGATGATCCGATGGGCGCCCGCGTCCTGCTCGACGGGATCGACGCCGCCCTTTCGCCCGATGCCCGTGCCGAATGGCGCCAGAAGGTCGGGTGGAGCTTCTACATCAGCAACGATGATGCCAACGCCCGCCTGCTGTCGCTGTCTGCGGCGCAAGGCACCGGCCCCTGGGTCGGCGAAGCGCTGTGGACCGCCGGGCTCGCTGCGTTCCGTCTCGACGACTGCGTCGGCGCTGCCGAAAGTTTCCAGCAGGCTGCGCAACAGGGCGGAAACCCCGAACTGGTATCGGCCGCGCACTACTGGGCGAGCCGCGCCTTCGTGCGCTGCCGCCAGCCCGAAAAGGTCGCGGACTCTCTGCGCCTCGCCGCCCGCCAGCGCGACACGCTCTACGGCATGCTCGCAGCCGAGGCCCTGGGCATGCGCAGCGCGACGCCCACGGCGGCGCCCGACTTTTCGGCCGCCGATTGGCAGGCCCTGCGCGAGATCAGCAACGTGCGCCTCGCGGTGCAGCTGGCCGAGATCGGCGCCGACGGGCTCGCCGACGAAGTGCTGCGCTATCAGGCCCGGATCGGGGCGCCCGGCCAATATGCGCCGCTGTCCCGCCTTGCGCGCGACCTCGGCCTGCCGACCACGCAGCTGTGGATGGCGTATAACGCCCCGTCCGGCGCCCGCGCCGACGAGGCCGCGCGTTTCCCGGCGCCGAAGTGGGTTCCGGCCAACGGGTGGAAGGTCGATCCGGCGCTGCTTTTCGCCCACTCGCTGCAGGAATCGAACTTCCGCACGGCGGTCACCAGCCCGGCGGGCGCCAAGGGCCTGATGCAGGTTCTGCCCGGCACGGCGCGCGACCTCGCGCGGATCGAGCCGATGATGGCCGGCCGCGATCGCCAGCTCGACCTGCCCGACGTCAATCTCGCGTTCGGCCAGACCTACCTCGCCAAGCTGCGCGACAACGGCGCGACCGGCGGCCTGCTGCCCAAGGTGATCGCCGCCTACAATTGCGGCCCGATGCCGGTGGCGCGCTGGAACACCCAGGTACGCGACCGCGGCGACCCGCTGTTGTGGATGGAATCGATCCCCTATTGGGAAACGCGTGGCTACGTCTCGGCGGTACTGCGCAATTACTGGATGTACGAGCGGCAGGCCGGTGGCACCAGCGACAGCCGGCTCGGCCTCGTTCAGGGCATGTGGCCGAAATTCCCGGGCTTGACCGGGGCTGGAAACGTGCGAGTGGCCTTCAATGGCAATTGACACCACCCGCACCTTCAAGCCCATCCGCATCGCGCTCCTGACCGTGTCCGACACGCGCGGCCCGGAAGACGACACCTCTGGCGACATTCTTGCGCAGCGCATTCGCGATGCGGGCCACACGCTCGCCGAGCGCGCGATCGAGAAGGACGATGCCGACCGTATCGCCGTGCGGCTCAACAACTGGATCGACGACACCACGATCGATGCGGTGGTCATCACCGGTGGGACCGGTCTCACCGGCCGCGACGTCACGCCCGAGGCGCTCGACAAGGTCAAGACGCGCGATATCCCCGGCTTTGGCGAGTTGTTCCGCTGGCTCAGCTACAAGACGATCGGCACCAGCACGATTCAATCGCGCGCCTGTGCCGTCGTCGCCCGCGGCACCTACATCTTTGCGCTTCCCGGCTCGAACGGCGCGGTCAAGGATGGCTGGGACGGCATCCTTGCCGAGCAGCTCGACAGCCGCAACCGCCCGTGCAACTTCGTCGAGCTGATGCCGCGCCTGCTTGAGCGCTGAACGCCTCTCTAAAAACCCCCGTTTAACGCAATGTTGGGCTTTGCCGTCTAGGGACTGGGGCAACGCTTGGCTGCAGGAACGGGGGTTGTTGACATGGAGATGCCTGCCTCCGCGCATACCTTGTGCCGGGCTCGCGTGAGCGTTTCCGTCGCGCCATGACGCAGCTGCGCCTTCTCGACTGGCACGAAATGGACACCCCGCGAGCGAGCGAGCGGTGGGATCGTCTGGCCGGACAGGCGAGCGAACCCAACCCGTTCTGTGAAAGCTGGTTTCTTCGGGCCTCGCATCGCGCGTTTCCAGGGGCGAAGGTCCGCCTGCTCTGCCTGGTGAGCGGCGAGGATCTGCTGGCGCTCATGCCGGTGCATCGGCTGCACCGCTACTACGGCCGCCCCGTCCCGCACATCGCCAACTGGCTGCATCCCAACTGCTTCATCGGCGCCCCGCTCGTCGCGCGCGGCGCTGAACACGTCTTCTGGCAGGCGCTGCTCAGTTGGTGCGACGACCATGCGGGGCTCGCCCTGTTCCTGCACATCGCGGCTCTGCCGCTCGACGGCGCGCTCCATGCGGCTCTGGTCGATACTCTGGCCCGGCAGAGCCGCCCTTCCGCATTGGTGTTTCGTACCCAGCACGTGGTCCTGCAATCCTCGATGTCGGCCGAGGACTATTTCACGGCGTCGCTTTCGGGAAAGAAGCGCAAGGAGTTGGGGCGACAGGCGCGAAGGCTGGGCGAACTGGGGGCGTTGGCATTCCGCCGGCAGGACGATGCCGCCGATCTTGACCCGTGGATCGCCCAGTTTCTCGTGCTCGAGGCTGCGGGCTGGAAAGGCCAGGCGGGTTCGGCCCTTGCCTGCGAGCCGGCGACGCGCGGCCTCTTTGCAGAGGCGCTGGAGGGCGCCGCCCGCCGCGGCCGGCTCGAGCGGATCGCGCTGACCCTTGATGATCGCCCGATCGCGATGCTGGCCAATTTCCTCGCGCCGCCCGGCGCATTCTCGTTCAAGACCGCCTTCGACGAAAGCCTTGCCGCCTATTCGCCGGGTGTCCTGCTGCAGCGCGAGAACCTTGCGCTGATGGAGCGTGACGGCATCGAATGGGTCGACAGCTGCGCCACGCAGGATCATCCCATGATCGCGCACATCTGGCGCGAGCGGCGCCCCGTCGGCCGCGTCAATATCGCGATCGGCGGCGCCGCCCGCCGCATGTTGTTCAAGGCCCTGACCCGCGCTGAGCTCGGCCGGAATCCGACCGGAGTCGAACCATGACCCATTTCGCGCCCGAGGCGCTCGCTGACTTCGCGAAAGCCTATCCGGAAGAGCCGCATATCCTTCGCCACGACCTGATCGGTCATCCGCTGCTCGAACTTGAGGCGCTGGCGCAGTTGTCGGAGCGGCTGCCCGCTGCCAATGCCGAACACGCCTATGCCAGGCAGCCGATCGGCGTCGAGGGCAAGCCGCCGCGGCCGTCGATCTCGGTCGCGGAAGCGATCCGCACCATCGACACCAGCGGTTGTTGGGTTGCCCTGACCTTCATCGAGCAGGATCCTGCCTACAAGGCGCTGCTGCTCGAACTGATCGAGGAACTGCGGCCCGCCATCACCCCGCGCACGGGCGCGATCATCAATCCGCAGGCCTTCGTCTTCATCAGCTCGCCCGATGCGACGACGCCGTACCATTTCGACCCCGAGCACAACATCCTGCTGCAGATGCGCGGCCATAAGGTGATGACGCAGTTTCCCGCCGCCGATCCGGACTGTGCGCCGAGCGAGGCGCACGAGACCTATCACACCGGGGGCGGCCGCGAACTGCGTTGGTCCGACAACCTCTTGGCCAAAGGCCGGCCCTTCCCGCTTCATCCCGGCGAGGGGCTGTTCGTGCCGGTCATGGCGCCGCACTTCGTCCGCAACGGGCCGGAGATTTCGGTATCGCTGTCTATCACCTGGCGATCGGAATGGAGCTATGCCGAATCCTCGGCCCATGCCTTCAACGCCGTGTTGCGACGTTTCGGGTGGCAGCCCCGCCGCCCCGGACGCTGGCCCGCGCAGAACCGCGGCAAGGCGCTGGCGTGGCGCTTGATGCGTCGATTGGGTTACGGCCGCATCGGCTCGTAGCGCCGCGCGCCTGTGACGGGGTCGTACCACACCTCGAGCGCCTCGCCGGTCTCGACATCCAGTTCGCGCTCGCCGGTGCGTTGCCAGCGCGCGTCGGGCGCCGGCGCGGGAGCCAGGCGATCGCGGCGATAGCGCTGTTCGAACACCGTCGCCAAGGCAACCAGCAGACCCATCACCGCCAGCACCCATCCGCCGCCGCCGACACGGTGCAGCGCGATCCCGGCGATCATCAGCACGCCGGCAAGGCCGAGCGCGACCCCGCGCGCGCGGCCGGTCATGGCCGGGCCAGCTTCACCGCCGTCCCGTAGGCGACGACCTCGTTCATGGTCTGGCCGATCGAGCCGGAATCGAAGCGCATCATCACGACCGCATCGGCGCCCATCAGCCTGGCATTGGCGACCAGGCGATCGATCGCGTGGCGGCGGGTGTCCTCGACCAGCGCGGAGTATTCCTTGATCTCGCCGCCGATGATCGTGCGCAGGCCGGCGATCACATTGCCGGCAAGACCGCGACTGCGGACGACGACACCGAAGACCTGACCCAGGCTGGCCACGACCTCGTGGCCGGCGATATTCTCGGTGGTGGTGACGATCATCGTTGTGCTGCTCCCTCGGATCGGCCTGCTGTCAGCCCAGATTACGCCTCGTCCCAGCGGAAGTCATGGAATTCCTGCCGCAAGTCCTTCTTCGAGATCTTGCCCGTGGCGGTGTGCGGCAGACGTTCGACGAAGACCACCGCATCGGGCAGCCACCACCGCGCCACGTGCTGGCGCAAGTGATCGCGAATGGCGTCTGCATCGGCGGTCATGCCCTCGCGCAGCACCACGGCCAGCAGCGGGCGCTCATCCCATTTGGGATGGGCGATGCCGATGGCGGCGGCCTCGGCGACGGCAGGATGACCGATCGCGGCGTTCTCCAGCTCGACCGAGCTGATCCATTCGCCACCGGACTTGATGACGTCCTTTGTGCGGTCCGTAATCTGCAGCGTGCCATCGGGATGCAGGATGGCGACGTCGCCGGTATCGAACCAGCCATCGGCATCCACCGCGTCGGCGTCAGCGCCATAATAGCGCTGAATCACCCAGGGCCCGCGCACCTGCAAGGCGCCCGCCGTCTCACCGTCGCGCGGCAGTTCGCGGGTCGCATCGCCAAGGTCGACGCAGCGCATCTCGACGCCGAAGGGCGGACGGCCCTGCTTGGTCTTCATCGCAACCTGCGCGGCAAAGTCCATCGCGTCCCAGTCCCACGGCTCGCCACCGGCAGTGCCGACCGGCGAGGTCTCGGTCATGCCCCAGGCGTGCGACACGCGCATGCCTGCGGCCATGAACCGCGCGACCAGCGCTTGCGGCAGGGCCGATCCGCCGCACAGCACATCGGTCAGCGAGGCCGGCAGCGCACCGCCCCTCGCGGCATCGGCGTATTGCGCCAGCCCGAGCCACACGGTGGGCACCCCGGCCAGCGCGGTCACCGCATGGCGGTCGATCAGGTCGCAGAGCACCGCCGGTTCGGCGACGGCAGACAGCACCAGCTTGGCGCCGACCATGGCCGATGACCACGGGATGCCCCAGCACGCTGCGTGGAACATGGGGACGACAGGAAGCACGACCGAGCGCGCCTCGACCCGGAACACCGGGGGCTGCAGCACCGACATCGCGTGGAGCACGGTCGAGCGATGCGAATAAAGAACGCCCTTGGGATTGCCCGTGGTGCCGCTGGTGTAGCTCAGCATGCAGGCCTCGCGCTCGTCGCCTTCGGTCCAGGCGCCCGGCTCGGCGTCGATCCAGTCGTCGAACGCCGGCGCGGGCGCGCCGCTGTCGAAGCAGACATAGTGCGTGATCGTTGGCCAGCGTGGCTTCATCCGCCCGACCAGCGGTGCGAACACCGCATCGAACAGCAGCACCCGGTCTTGCGCATGATTGACGATGTAGTCGAGCTGGTCCTCGAACAGCCGCGGGTTGAGTGTATGAAGCACAGCCCCTGCACCCGGCACGCCGTACCAGGCGACCAGGTGCCGCGCATGGTTCATCGCCAGGGTGGCCACGCGTTCACCAGGCTGAATGCCTGCGCGGCGCAGCGCCGTCGCCAAACGCCGGGCATCGTGCGCGACCTGTGCCCAGGTCGTCGTGGTTTCGCGGCCGTCGGCCCAGCGGCTGGCAATGTCGCGCGTGCCATGCTCGCGCGCGGCATGGTCGATCAGCCGGCCCACGCGCAGAGGCCAGTCCTGCATTCCGCCCAACATCCTCACCTCTCCCGCAAACGGGCTGGCTTGTCGTTATTGTACCAGCCTGAGATCCGCCTTCGCCGTCAGCGCCATATTGGCCAGGCCCTCGATCGGCATCAACCGCTCGATCAGCTCGCTGTCCAGCTTGAAATTCCGTCCCAACCGCACCCGCGGCTCCGACCCGCATCCGGTGCGCAGGCGCGCGATCACCTCGCCCTTGGCGTCCGGTTCGCGCGGCAGCAGCAACGCCAGCTCGCGGATCGCGTCCTCGCGCAGCACGTCGAGCGTCAGGTGCATGCGCGCGGCGCTGGTCACGCTCGCCAGCGGGCGAGCGCTGCGCACCGTCACGCGCGGCGGCTCGTCGGCATTGGGGCGATCGAGTTCGACGTTGAGCAGCACGCAAGTGCCGTCCTTGGCCCATTGCACGAAGTCGTCGACCAGCGCTTCCTCGAAGCAGGACGCGGTGAACAGGCCGCTGCTGTCGGAAAAGTCGGCCATGACGAAGTCCTTGCCGCGCTTGGTCTTGCGCTTCTGCACGTTCTCGACCAGCGCCGCCATGACCGCGCCCGAACGCCCTGCAGCCTGGGCATCGCCGGCGCAGGCCATCAGGCTGCCGTACGTGCGCGCGCCATTGGCGCTGGCTACGGCGCGATATTCCTCGACAGGGTGCGCCGCGAAATAGAAGCCGAAATTCTCGCGCTCGGCAGCCATCTGGTCGGCACGGCTCCAGGCCTTGGTTTCGGCCAACCGCGTGGCGGGCTGGTCGTGGCCGTCGCCGCCGAACAGGCCGCCCTGCCCCGAGGTCCGGCTGCGCACGGCCTCATCGACCACTGCCATGAGCAGTTCGGCGTTGGCGATGATCTTGGCGCGGTTCGGCTCCAGCCCGTCGAGTGCGCCCGCCGCAGCAAGCGCTTCGAGCTGGCGGCGGTTCATCGAGCCGGCGGGGATGCGCTTGAACAGGTCGTCGAGCGTGGCGAACGGCCCATTGGCCTCTCGCTCGGCGACGATCGCTTCCATCGCTTTCTCGCCCACGTTGCGCAGGCCCGCGAGGGCATAGCGCACGGCATGGCCTTCGGCGGTTCGCTCGACGGTGAATTCGGCCTCGGAATGGTTGATGTCCGGCCCGGCCAGCGCCACGCCGTTGCGGCGCATGTCATCGACGAAGATGTTGAGCTTTTCCGACTGATGCATGTCGAAGCACATCGAGGCGGCATAGAACTCGTGCGGATAATGCGCCTTGAACCAGGCAGTGTGATAGGCGAGCAGCGCGTAGGCGGCGGCGTGGCTCTTGTTGAAACCATAGCCCGCGAACTTGTCGATCAAGTCGAACAGCTCGTTGGCCTTGCCCGGCTCGATCCCCGAGACCTCCTTGCACCCGGCGACGAAGCGCTGGCGCTGCTGGTCCATTTCGGCCTGGATCTTCTTGCCCATGGCGCGGCGCAGCAGGTCGGCGTCGCCGAGTGAGTAGCCGGCAAGGATCTGCGCGGCCTGCATCACCTGTTCCTGGTAGACAAAGATCCCGTAGGTCTCGGCCAAAATGCCGGAAAGCTTTTCGTGAGGATATTCAATGCTTTCCAGCCCGTTTTTGCGACGGCCAAACAAGGGGATGTTGTCCATCGGGCCGGGACGGTAAAGCGAGACGAGCGCGATGATGTCGCCGAAGTTAGTCGGCTTCACCGCGGCCAGCGTGCGACGCATCCCTTCGGATTCCAGCTGGAACACACCGACGGTGTCGCCCACCTGAAGCAGGCGATAGACGTCGGCATCGTCCAGCGGCAATTGCGAAAGGTCGATCTTGACCGTGCGCTTGGCCAACAGATCGACCGCCTTGCGCAGTACCGACAGGGTCTTGAGGCCGAGGAAGTCGAACTTCACGAGGCCCGCATCCTCGACGAACTTCATGTCGAACTGCGTGACCGGCATGTCCGATCGCGGATCGCGGTAGAGCGGGACCAGTTGAGCCAGGGGCCGGTCGCCGATGACCACGCCGGCGGCGTGCGTGGAGCTATTACGCGGCAGGCCTTCGAGCTGGCGCGCGAGGTCGATCAGGCGCTTGACCTCGGGATCGCGGTCGTACTCGCGCTTGAGCTCGACCACGCCGTTGAGCGCCCTCTCCAGCGTCCATGGATCGGTCGGATGGTTGGGCACCATCTTGCAGAGCCGGTCGGTCTGGCCATAGCTCATCTGCAGGATGCGCCCGGTGTCACGCAGCACCGCGCGCGCCTTGAGCTTGCCGAAGGTGATGATCTGCGCGACGTGATCCGAGCCGTATTTGCGCTGGACATAGCGGATCACCTCGCCGCGGCGGGTTTCGCAGAAGTCGATGTCGAAGTCGGGCATCGACACGCGCTCGGGGTTGAGGAAGCGTTCGAACAGCAGGCCCAGCTTGATCGGGTCGAGGTCGGTGATGGTCAGTGCCCAGGCCACCAGCGAGCCTGCGCCCGAGCCACGCCCCGGGCCCACCGGAATGTCGTGATCCTTGGCCCACTTGATGAAGTCGGCAACGATCAGGAAGTAGCCACCGAAGCCCATCCGATTGATGATCGAGACTTCGAATTCGAGACGCTGGCGATAAGCGAGCACCTCTTCCCAGGCACCCGCCGCCTGCAATTCGGGGAACTGCGTCGGGTCCGGCTCGCTGTCGGGTCCCATGCACAGCACGCGCTCGAGCTCGGCGTGGCAAACCTCGGGATAGTACGACAAGAGACGCTGGACGAGGCCGGTCCGGCTGTCGGCCGCGCAGGCGCGTGCCTCGCCTTCCTGGTCGCCGGCGAGGCTCGGCAGGATCGGCTTGCGGCGCGGTGGCATGCAGGCGGTCCGCTGCGCGACGACAAGCGTATTGGCCAGTGCCTCGGGCAGGTCCTCGAACGCTTCGGCCATCGCCTCCATCGGCTTGATCCACCACTCGCGCGATGAGCGCGGCCGGTCGGTGCTGTCGACGTGAGTGGAACTGGCGATGCACAGCATGGCATCGTGCGCATCGTAAAACACGGCGTCGGCAAAGCAGGCGGGATTGGTCGCGACCAGGGGTAGGTTGCGGGCATAGGCCAGGTCGATCAGTCCCGCCTCGGCCTCGCTTTCATCGGCATCCCCGCGGCGCGCGATCTCGATATAGAGGCGTTCGGGGAACAGCTCTTCCAGGCGCGCAAGATAAGCGCCGGCGGCGTCGGTCTGCTCGCCCGCCAGCAGGCGAACGAGCGCGCCCTCGCCCGCTGCGGTGAGGCAGATCAGGCTGTCGGTATAGCCGACCAGATCGGCCAGCGCGACGTGCGGTGCATGCTCAAGCGGGCGATCGAGGTGCGCGCGGCTGACGAGGTGACAGAGATTGTCGTAGCCCTTGTCGTCCTGCGCGTAGAGCGCCAGCCAGTCGATCGTTGGGCCCTGCGTCCCGAAACCGGGCGTCGCCGCACCCTCGCGCTCGGGCCGGGCAACGGCGAGCATCGTGCCGATGACCGGCTGCACCCCGCCATCTTTGCACGCCTTGGCGAAGGCGGCACTGCCGTAGAGCCCGTTGCGATCGGTGATCGCGATGGCGGGAAACCCGCGCTTTTCCGCCGTCTTCGCGATCGCCTTGGGATCGATCGCGCCATCGAGCATGGTGTACGAGGAGTAGACGCGTAGCGGGACGAACGGTGCGAAAGCCATCTGCTATATATAACACGCCGGTTCACACATTTTGAGAGGGCAACCCCTCGGTTCTGGGGATAGGTCCAAGGCCATGCGCTCTTCCCAAAACGTATTGGCCGTGTTTTCATCCGGCGATGACCGACTACATCCTTTTCATGCATGACGATGCGCCGCCCGGCTCGGACGAACAATGGGGCGCCTATTTCACACTGCTGCGCCAATCCGGCGCATTCGAGGGCGGCAGCAGCATTGGTCAGGGGATCACGATCCGGGCATCCGGCACGCCGGGCCCGGCAAGCGATCATCTCACCGGCTTCATCCGCATTCGTGCCGAAACCCTCGATCAGGCGCGCCGGCTGGCCGAAGCGAACCCGGTGTTCGTCGCGGGCGGGACCATCGAAATTCGCGAACTTCCCATGGACGACTGACCGGGCGCTTCGACGCGCGTTGTTCACTCAGCCCTTGCGCGCCGCGATCCAGCCGTCCACGCGGTCTTCCAGCACCGACAACGGCACCGAGCCCGCGCTCACCACGACGTCGTTGAACGCCTTGAGGTCGAAGCGCGAACCCAGCGCATCTTGCGCGCGCCGACGCAGTTCCATGATCTTGAGCATGCCGATCTTGTAGCCGGTGGCCTGGCCCGGCAAGGTGATGTAGCGCCGCACTTCGGAGCGGGCCTGCTGCTCGGGCAAGTGCGCCGTCGCGACGAGATAAGCGACCGCCTGGTCCTCCGACCAGTTCTTGGCATGGAGACCGGTGTCGGTCACGAGCCGCGCGGCGCGGAACATCTCGGCGTCCAGCCGCTCGAGGTCGGCGGCGGCATCGGGGAAGGCGCCCATGTCCGCGCACAGGTTCTCAGCATAGAGCGCCCAGCCCTCGCCGAATGCGACATAGCCATAGCCGAGCCGGAACTGCGGCGTGCCCTTCTGTCGAACCTGCACGTCACCCTGGAGCAGGTGGCCGGGAATCGCCTCGTGGCACATCAGCGTGTAGAGCCCGGCATCGGCGTCCTTCTCGCCCAGCATGTGCAGCCACACGCGCCCCGGACGCTTGCCATCGGGGCTGGCGAAGGCGGCATGGGCCGCGCCGCCCGCCACTTCGCTGAACGAAGGCTCGCGGATCACCTCGGTGCCATAGGCCGGCAGCGCGCCGAAGAAGCGCGGCAACAGCGCACGATTGGCCGCGACGATGGCGTTGGCCTTGGCGAGGCGTGCGGCCCGCAATTCGTCGGTCCACGGACGCGGCGGGTCCTTGGCGAGAATGTCGGTACGCAGCGCCGCCGCATTGGCAAAGCCGGCCTTGGCGGCCAGCGCATCTTCCTCGGCCTGGATGCGCTTCACCTCGGCAAGGCCGGTCTGGTGAATCTGCTCGGCCGTCAGGTCGGTCGTGGTGTTAAGCCGCAGCGCTGCCGCGTACCAGGCCGCCCCGTCGGGCAGGGTCCCTGCCCCCGCCACGCCCGAAGGCGCCTTAGGCAGTTCGGCCTGCGCCCAGGCCACGACCCGGCCATAAGCGGGCTTGAGCGCGAGGATCGCAGCCTTCACTCGCTCGGTGCGCTGCGCGGCATCGGCCTCGGACAGGCCCTTGTTCGCCAACAGCTTTGCGATCTTGGCCTGCGCGTCCGCCCAGAGCGGCGAGGCGGCGCCGTCGTCGAACGGCGCGCCGGTGACCAGACGCTGGCTGCCCGAAATGACCCGCTCGAGCTGGAAACGCGGCGGCACGATCCCCGCCTTGGCCGACAGCGTGCTCTGCGCGATCGCGGTGTCGAGCACGCCCGGGATCGCCGCGACGCGCGCGATGTACCCGTCGAGGTCGGCCAGATCCTGCACCTGGTGCGTGTTGATGAGGAAGTTGGGCAGTTCGGCATGGACCGAATAGAGGAACCCGTAGAACGGCGGCTGATAGCGCCGGTACTTGTACTGCAGTTCGGCGCGATCGAGCTCGAGCGCCCAGATGTCGTAATTGATGCGACCTGCCGGAGAGAGCCGGTCACGCACGAAGGCCTGCTTCATGCGGGCCACGCTGCCCTTGCGCCACTCCAGGCGCTGCAACATGCCCTTGTCGCTGATGTCGTCGAGCCGGTCGATGCCCTCCTTGCGGCCCAAACGGGTGGCGAGCTGAGGCCGCGTCGCCAGTTCGGCCGTGAACTCGCGATCGAGAAATGCGGTCAGACGCGCGTCCTCCGCTTCGGCGGTGGAAGCCTTGGCCGGTGCCATGGTCGTGTCCGCAAGGACCGGCGGTGCAGCGAGCGGGAGCGTGGCGCCTGCCAAAGCGGCACAAAGAAAAGCAGCGCGGGTCTGTCTGGTCATCGGATGGGTCCCTCATCGATTATGAGGGGACTGTGCCGGGGCCAAGCTCTTGTGACAACTGGAATACGTGACAAATGGTCTCGGCTATCGGCCCGAAGTCACAGCAGGGCTGCGATATCCTTCTCGATCTTTTCCGGCGCGTCGTTCGGGGCATAGCGCTTCACCACGTGGCCCGAGCGATCGACCAGGAACTTGGTGAAGTTCCACTTGATCGCCTCGGTGCCGAGGACGCCGGGGGCCTCGTGCTTGAGCCACGTGAACAGCGGGTCGGCCTCAGCCCCGTTGACCTTCACCTTGTCCATGATCGGAAAGGTTACCCCGAAGTTGACCGCACAGAACGAGGCGATCTCATCCGCCGTTCCGGGCTCCTGCGCCCCGAACTGGTTGCAAGGGAATGCGAGGACATGAAAGCCCGCCTCGCGATGCTGCTGCCACAGCGCCTCCAGCCCCGCATATTGCGGGGTGAAGCCGCAGCGCGAGGCGGTGTTGACCACCAGCACGACCTGCCCCTTCAACGTTGACAGGTCGAAGGTGGTGCCATCGGGCAGCCGTGCCGTGAAATCCGACAGCGTGTGCGGCGCCATGGTCGATGAAGGTTCGTCGGTCATGACGCTGCCCCTGGCGATCAGAGTGGGAAATCGCTGCGCGCGAACAGCTCGACCGCTTCCTGCGGACCGTAGCTGCGGTCACCCGACTTCTCGATGACGAGTTCGCTGCGGTCGGCCTCGGGCATGCGCGCCATCAGGCGGACCATCTCGGCGAACGTGCCCGAATGCAGCACTGCAAAACCGTGAAGCACCGAGCCGGCCGCGTCCCGCGTGACGATCGTCGCGTGGTCGCGCCAGAAGTCATGAGCCTCGTCGTGCGATTCACCGCGAATGGTAGTATTCATTGCGTCATACCCTCCTTTGGGTTCCCGGCTAACGCATCAGCGCTGCGCCGGTTTCCATGAAACGGCGATGAACCGTTATTCCAGTACGCCTTCGTGCAGGCGCATCACGCGGTCCATCCGGAACGCCAGTCGCTCGTTGTGCGTGGCGACAAGCGCGGCGCTGCCTTCCTCGCGCACGAGCTTGAGGAACTCGTCGAGCACGCGATCGGCCGTTGCCTCGTCGAGGTTGCCTGTCGGTTCGTCCGCCAGCACCAGCGCGGGCCGGTTGGCCAGCGCGCGCGCCACGGCGACGCGCTGCTGCTCGCCGCCCGACAGCTGGCTGGGGCGATGGTCGAGGCGATGCCCGAGGCCGAGCGCGGTGAGCAGCTCGCTGGCGCGCGCCCGTGCCGAAGCCTCCGGTGCGCCGTTGACGAACTGCGGCAGCATCACGTTCTCGGTCGCGTTGAAATCGGGCAGCAGGTGATGGAACTGGTAAACGAAGCCCAGGTGATCGCGGCGCAGCACAGTGCGCGCATCGCCATTGAGCGCGGCGGCATCGGTGCCGGCGATCTCGATCTTGCCCTCGAACCCGCCTTCGAGCAGCCCCACCGCCTGCAGCATGGTCGACTTGCCCGAGCCCGAAGGTCCGAGCAGCGCAACGATCTCGCCGGGGTGGATGTCGAGGTGAATGCCGCGCAGCACGTCGATGCGCACGCCGCCCTGCTCGAAGCTGCGGCGCAGGTTGCGCAGGCGGACGACGGGTGCGGTCATGGTCTGGTCACTCATAGCGCAGCACCTGCACGGGATCGGTGCTCGCGGCCTTGAGCGCCGGATACAGCGTTGCAAGGAAGCTCAGCACCAGCGCCATCAGGGCGATGGTCACGATCTCGACCGGGTCGCTGCGGCTCGGCAACTCGGTCAGGAAGCGGATCGAGGGGTCCCACAGGTTCTGCCCGGTCAGGAGTTCGACGAGGTGCACCATGGGCTGGCGGAAATAGAGGAACACGAAGCCGAGGACGAGGCCAACCGCAGTCCCGAGCGCGCCGATGACGAAGCCGATCGTCATGAAGATCTTGAGCAGGCTGCGGCGCGACGCCCCCATCGTGCGCAGGATCGCGATGTCGCGCGTCTTGGCACGGACCAGCATGATCAGCGACGAGAGAATATTGAACACCGCGACCAGCACGATGATCGACAGCACGACGAACATCGCCACGCGCTCCACCGCCAGCGCCTCGAACAGGCTGGCGTTGATGGTCTTCCAGTCGGTGACCTGCGCCCGGCCCTCGAGCTGCTTCTTCAGTGGGGCAAGCGTCGTCGTCACGGTGTCCGGATCGGTCGTCGTCACCTCGATCATGCCGATCGCATCGCCTGTCAGCAGCAGGGTTTGGGCATCGGGGATGGGCATGACCACGAAGGCATTGTCGTAATCATAGACGCCGATCTCGAAGATCGCCGAGACGCGATAGCCGACCTGGCGCGGCACGGTGCCGAACGGCGTCGAGCGTCCGGCCGGATTGATGATGGTGATCGTATCGCCGACTTGCGCGCCAAGGCTTTCTGCCAGGCGCGAGCCGATCGCCACGTTGTCCGAGCCCGGCTGCAGCCCAGCCAGCGTGCCGGCCTTGAGCTTGTCCTGCAGGCGGCCGATGTCTTTGGGGGTATTGCCGCGCAGCAGGATTGCCTCGACCCGGCCGTTGAAGCTGGCCAGCAGCGGCTGCTCGATCAGCGGCGAGGCGCGCGTGACGCCGGGCGTCTTTTCCAGGCGCTTGACGATATCCTGCCAGTCGTCGAGCCGACCGCCATAGGCCTGAACCACGGCATGGCCGTTGAGGCCGACGATCTTGTCGAGCAGTTCGGCGCGGAAGCCGTTCATCACGCTCATCACGATGACGAGCGCTGCCACCCCGAGCATGACGGCGACGAGGCTGATGCCCGCCACCATGGCAATGAATGCTTCCCCCCTGCCCGGCAGCATGTAGCGCTTGGCGATGGTCCATTCGAACGGCGTGAGGATCAAGGACGGCACACTTTCGGTATGGGGTAAGGACGGTGCGTCGCTTTAGGCCGACGCACGCCGTGCGGCAAGCCGCGTCGCCCCAATGCCGGTGTCGCCATTCCGTTCCGGCGTCGCGAAATTGCGCCACCCGGGCCCAGGGATGGAGCCGTCAGGCCGCGACGCGGAGCCGCGCCCGGCCTTCGGACTTGGCGCGATAAAGCGCGCTGTCGGCCGCGGCCATCGCGAGGTCCGCATCGTCGGTCAGGGCCGCGATCCCTGCGCTAATCGTGATGCGCACCACGCCCTGCGGCGTGTCAACCGCCAGCGCATTCACCGCGCGGGCCAGACGTTCGCACACTTTCTCGGCGTGGAGGAGCTCCGTCTCGGGCAGGAGTACGGCGAATTCCTCGCCGCCGATCCGCGCGACGAAATCGGTCGAACGCACCGCTTTCGCCGCGGCCTCGGCAAAGGCGCAGAGCACGCGGTCGCCGACGGCATGACCGAACCGGTCGTTGACCTTCTTGAAGAAATCGATGTCGATCACCGCCAGGGCCGCCGGAACGCCGCTCTCACCGATCGCCGCAGCGGCCTCGAAGAACGCACGGCGATTGGGAATGCCGGTTAGCGGATCGGTCAGCGCCGCGCGCGAGAGGTCTTCCTCGATCTGCTTGCGTTCGGAGATGTCACGGGTGACGCATACAAGCCCCGTTACCCGGTCCTCTTCGTCCTGGACCGCACGGAAGTGGGTCTCGAGCCAGCGTGCGATGCCGGTCGTGGTGGTCGAGCGGAACTCGGCCGCCTTGGGAAATCCCGGGCTTTCAACCGCCGCACGCGATGCCTGGGCAACCACGTCGCGCCACGCGTCGTCCGCGAGCGAGGCGAACGGTGCGCCGACGAGGCGGTCGGGATCACGGCCGGTCAGCTGGGTGATCGACGGCGAGGCATATTGCACCTCGCCATTGCGGCCCAGATGCATAATCACGTCGCTGACGTGGTCCGACAGCAGGCGATACCGCGCCTCGCTATGGACGAGCGCGTTGAGCCGGCGCCGGCGTCGCTCCTGTTCGGCAACGATCGGCAAGGCGCAGATCACGTTGAGCCCGAGGTAAATCTGCAGGAACTGGAGGTGGCTGGCGAGCAGCGGCATGTCGCCATTGTTCGGCTCCATCGCCGCAATCGGGCCGTAGCCATAAAGCGTCATCAGCCCGCCGACCAGCGCGAGCATCGAAGGAAGGCCCAGTGCCACCAGGGGATTGGCCCAGATCGCGGCGAACACGACGAGCAGCAACGGCAGGAGCAGCAGCGGACGCGCCGGCTGCAGGAAGGTGAGGAACGCGAGGACCGCCATCGCTGCCAGCATCAGCGCGGCCTGCGACCATTGCCCCCGCGGCAGCAGGCGCTCGCGGTGATGGATCGAAATGCAGATCCAGCTGCCGGCGGGCAGAACGATCAACAGGCCCAGCGCGTGGCCGATCAGCCAATTGACGAAGTTCATCCCGAAGGTCTGGCCGGGCAGCAGCGATACGATGGCGCCAGCGGCCAGCGACCCGAGCGCGGGGACGACCAGGCCGATCCCCAAGACATAGCCCGCCATCCATTCAGCAACATCGTTCGGCCAGTGCTGCTGGGTAATCCGGCGCAGAATGAGCGCCGCAGCGACGCCTTCGAACATGTTGACCGCCACAACGCCTGGCGCAACCCACCAGCCCAGCCCGAACAGCCCAGTGACGACAAAGCTGGCCAGTGCTGCCGCGGCCACCGACATGGGCCAGACACGAAGCGGCAGCGGGTTGAGTCGGATCGCCAGAAAGGCATTCGCGAACCACACGACCGCGACCCCGCCCGAGAACCGGCTATAGTGAACCGCAACCAAGGCGCTGAGGAAAAAGCCGATACCCGTCCCCATCGCGGAGCGCAGCGCCGCTTTGCTGGAAACGGCCACGCGGGGCCTCGGGATGACGGTCGTTGGCATCGGCCAATTAGTTGCCATATCGGTGGTTAATTTCGTCCTAAGCGAAAAGGCTGAGGCCGAACACACTGGTTAATGCAAGAAACACCACGTGCCGGCAATGCGCATGGCGAGCCAAGTCGATGGGTTTGCGGGAAAATAGCCGCGCATCGCCCGACGCTATGTGACGGTTCGGAGACCGCCCCTTGCGTTTGAGGGCAAATCTCGCCACATGGGCGCCGTTGCTCGGCCGGGGCAAATCGCACCGGTGCGACTCCTCAGGCGCGGGCCCTTGCGAGACATCATGATCACCACCAATCCTTTCGAAGATCGCGACGGCGACAAGCTGCGCGAGGAATGCGGCGTTTTCGGCGTGCTGGGCGCGCGCGACGCCGCGGCCATGACGGCGCTGGGCCTTCACGCCCTGCAGCATCGCGGACAGGAAGCGGTGGGCATCACCAGTTTCGACGGCCAGGAATTCTATTCCCGCCGCGGGATCGGTCACGTCGCGCAGAACTTCTCGAGCGGCCACGCGATCGCCGAACTGCCGGGCATGATGGCCGCGGGCCACGTCCGCTATTCGACGACGGGCGGCTCGGGCCTGCGCAACGTCCAGCCGCTGTTCGCCGATCTCGCCGCGGGCGGCTTTGCGATCGCGCATAACGGCAACATCTCCAACGCGATGTTCCTCAAGCGCGACCTCGTGCAGAAGGGCGCGATCTTCCAGTCGACCTCGGACACCGAGGTCATCATCCACCTCGTCGCGACGAGCCGCTATCCCACGCTGCTCGACCGCTTCGTCGACGCGCTGCGCCTCGTCGAAGGCGCCTATTCACTGATCTGCATGACGCCCGAGGGCATGATCGCATGCCGTGATCCGCTCGGCATCCGGCCGCTCGTCATGGGCAAGCTCGGCGATGCCGTCGTCTTCGCCAGCGAGAGCGTCGCGCTCGATGTCGTCGGCGCCGACGTGGTCCGCGAAGTCGAACCGGGCGAGCTGATCCAAGTCGCGCTCGACGGCTCTATCCAGTCGCACCGCCCGTTCGGTGACACCGCGCAGCGCCCCTGCATCTTCGAGCACGTCTATTTCAGCCGCCCGGATTCGATCCTCGGCGGCCGGTCGGTCTATGAAGTGCGCAAGGCGATTGGCATGCAGCTGGCGATCGAGAACCCGGCCGATGCCGATCTCGTGATCCCGGTTCCCGACAGCGGTGTGCCTGCGGCTCTCGGCTATGCCCAGCAGTCGGGCATTCCGTTCGAGCTTGGCATCATCCGCTCGCACTATGTCGGGCGCACATTCATTCAACCTTCGGACGGCGCACGCAACGCCGACGTCAAGCGCAAGCACAACGCCAACCGCGCGCTTGTCGCGGGCAAGCGCATCGTGCTGATCGACGACTCGATCGTGCGCGGCACCACCAGCCTCAAGATCGTGCAGATGATGCGCGAGGCCGGCGCCCGGGAGGTGCACTTCCGCGTCGCCAGCCCGCCGACCGAGCATTCGTGCTTCTACGGTGTCGACACCCCCGAACGCTCGAAGCTGCTCGCCGCGCGGATGGACATCGCCGCCATGGCCGAGTTCATCCAGGCCGACAGCCTCGCCTTCGTGTCGATCGACGGGCTTTACCGGGCCGTGGGCGAAGCGCAGCGCAGCGCCAGCTGCCCGCAGTATTGCGATGCCTGCTTCACCGGCGATTACCCCACGCGCCTGACCGACATGGGCGACCGGGCACCCGGTTGCTCGCCCGTCAAGATCAAGCCCAAGACCGAAAAGGCCGCCTGATGAGCGCGGACAAGGCTGCGACCCCGCTCGCCGGGCAGGTCGCGCTCGTCACCGGTGCGAGCCGCGGCATCGGCGCGGCCACGGCGCAGGCCCTCGCCGCCGCGGGGGCGCATGTCGTGCTCGTCGCGCGCACGGCCGGTGAACTCGAGAAGATCGAGGATGCGATCTTTGCGGCCGGCGGCAGCGCGACGATCGCCCCGGTCGATTTGGCCGAGCCCGAAAGCGTTGCCCGGCTCGCCACCGCGATCGCGGAGCGTTGGGCCGCGCTCGACATCCTCGTCATCAACGCCGCCGTGCTGCCGGCGTTGACCCCGGTCTGGCAGATCGAGCCGCGCGATTTCAGCCGGGCGATCACGCTCAACGTGCTGGCGACGCATTCTTTAATCACCGCGTTCCATCCGCTGCTCAAGGGCAGCCACAATGGCCGGGTCATCGGCCTGACCAGCAGTGTCGGCGCCAGCCCGCGCGCCTATTGGGGGGCCTATGGCTCGACCAAGGCGGCATTCGACAACCTCCTGTCGAGCTACGCGCAGGAAGTCGCCGGGATCTCCGCGATCCGCGTCGCCATCGTCGATCCGGGCGCCACGCGCACCAAGATGCGCGCCAAGGCCTATCCGGGTGAGAACCCCGCGAGCGTCAAGCCGCCCGAGGCCGTGGCGACGCGAATCGTCGCTCTGGTCGGCGAGGATTTTGCCAGCCCCCATCGCGAGCGGGTCGACACCCCGGCCTGACCTTGCCGGATACTGCAGAAAGGCCTGCGTAGAAAAACGCAGGCTTTTTTCTTGCGCGTTAACCTCGGGGTAACGCTCTTTCCTCATCCTTTGTGAAGGGCGACGGTCCAGCGTTGTCCGACATGAGACGGACGGATGCCGATGTCTTCGATCAAGTGGCAAATCGACTATGAGGCCGCAGCGAGCGATGATCGCTGTGCCCCGCGCGCCAGGCTGATCATCCCGTCGAAGATGCGCCGCAACGGCGGCCGCGCTGCCCAGACCATGGTGCTCGATCTATCGCTGGCCGGTTTCTCGGCGCTTTCCCCCACCCGGATCGAGCGCGGAAGCACCCTCCTCCTCACGCTGCCCGGGCACGAGGCACGCACGGCGACGGTAATCTGGTGGCACGCCGGGATCGTCGGCTGCGCGTTCGACAACCTGCTGACCCAGCGCGAACACGATGCGCTGCTGCTGCGCTACGGCGGCGACGGAGAGCCCGCGGGGCGCTGACCGTCCGCCCCCCGGCGCTGCTTCCTACTTGCCCGATTCCCGCTTCATCGTCGCATTGGCCTCCAGCGCGCGGGTGCGTGCGTCGCCATGCTCGATGATGCGCGCCGGGTATCCCTTGGGCCGGTTTTCCGGATCGTGAATCTCCGCGTCGTCCAGCTTGCGCAGCTCGGGCACCCATTCGCGGATATAGCCCGCCGCGTCGAACTTCTCGGATTGCGAAAGCGGCGCCATGATCCGCGAGAACATGTTGGCGTCCACGCCGCTGCCCGCCACCCACTGCCAATTGGTCGCGTTCGAGCCATAGTCGGCGTCTACGAGCGTATCCCAGAACCACTGCTCGCCCTTGCGCCAGTCGATCAGCAGGTGCTTGACGAGGAAACTCGCGGCGATCATCCGGACGCGGTTGTGCATCCACCCGGTGTGCCACAACTGGCGCATGCCGGCATCGACGATGGGATAGCCCGTCTGCCCCTGCTGCCAGGCCTTGAGGTCCTTCGGACTGTGCCGCCACGGCAGGGCATCGAACGCAGGGCGCCCGTTTTTGGCGGCGTAGTCAGGAAGCTGCAGGATGATGTTCTGGCCATAATCGCGCCAGCCCAGCTCGCTGAGGAAGACATCGACCGACCCACCGGCATCGGACACCGCGTGCCATGCCATGGCCGGGGAAAGCTCGCCGAAGTGCAGGTGCGGCGAGAGCATCGAAGTGCCCTCTTGCGATGGCAGATTGCGCGTCGCATCATACCGCGATGCCAGGTCGACGAAGGTCTTGAGCCGGGCGGCAGCGCCCCTCTCGCCCGGCGTCCACGCCTTGCGCATTCCGCCGGCCCAGTCTGGCTTGGTCGGCAGCAGGTCCCAATCCTCCAGCTTGTCGCTCGCGGGCCAGAACGACGGCGCTTCCAGCTTGGCCGGTGCCTTCACCGGCTCGGGTGGCGGCAAGCGCTGCTGCGCCGCGCGCCAGAACGGTGTGTAGATCTTGTAGGGCTGGCCACCGCCGGTCTTCAGCGTGCCGGGCGGGACGAGGTAGTTGCCGTGATGCAGTTGCAGATCGAAGGTCTTGGCCACGGCCTTCTCGGCCATCCGCCACCACGGCTCGTAATGGTGAAGCGCATGGACGGTACGCGCGCCCGTCTCGCGCCGGATCGCGGCCAGCGCGGCGTCGCATTTGCCGCGCTTCAGGATGAGGCGCGAGCCCATCTTGCGCAACCGGGCATCGAGCGCAGCGAGGCTGTGATGCAGCCACCAGCGCGAGGCCGCACCCATGCGCCGATGGCGCGGCGTATCGTCATCGAGGACATATACGGGGATAACCGGAGCTCCGGCGGCGGCGGCAGCGGCGAAAGCAGCCTGGTCCTCGAGGCGCAGGTCGCGGCGCAGCCAGACAATCGTTGGGCTCGTCATGCTTGCTATGTGGCGGCTTATCGCGCACTTGACCATGCCAAAGGCCCTTGCCCCTTGGTGCAGGCGAGCCGGATGGAGATGGCACCATGGCCGACACCGAACATTTCGTACGCCCCGACGTCGCGGGCTTTCTCGCCTATCTGCAGCAGTCGCGCGAAAGCGGAGTCCCCGGCCTGCACCAGATCCCGCTCGAGGACGCGCGCCGGATCTATGCCGGCATGCAGGACCTGGCGGATCTCCCTGCGGCGCCACTCGCTGTCATCCGCGACATCACCTGCCCGGCCGACGAAGCGGGGCGGACGATTGCGCTGCGCCTCTACGACGCCCGCGCCGAACGCGCGCCGGGTCCGGTCCTGGTGTTCTTCCACGGCGGCGGCTTCGTGCTCGGCGGGCTCGACAGCCATCACAACGTCTGCACCACGATCGCCGCCACGCTCGACCTGCCACTCGTGGCGGTCGACTATCGCCTCGCGCCCGAACACCCCTTCCCCGCCGCGCCCGACGACGCCGAAGCCGCGGCCCGGTGGATTGCCGGCAGCCCCGATGCTCTCGGCCTCGACGTCACCGGGCTCGTCCCTATCGGCGACTCGGCGGGCGGCAATCTCGTGATCGTCACCACGCAGGCGCTAACGGAGAACCCGGCGGCGGTGCCGGTAATCGCGCAGGTCCCGATTTATCCGCTGGCCGACGACAACGCCGCTCACCCTTCCCTCAGCCAGTTTGGCGAACGATTTCTGCTCGATGCGGATGCGATGGAATGGTTCTCGAATGCCTATCGGGCCACACCCGGCGATCCGCGTGCATTTCCGCTACACGGCACACATGACCACACGCCCCCGACGGTGCTAGTCACGGCAAGCCTCGATCCGATTCGCGACAGCGGGCGGGTCTATGGCGCCGCCCTGGCGAAAGCGGGCGTGGACTTGCTGATGCTCGAGCGGCGCGGCACGGTCCACGGCTTCATCCAGGTGCGCAAGGCCGTGCCGAGCGCGGCGGGCGATTTGGACGCGGTGCTTGCCGCGACGCGCTACGTGCTCGACAGTTTGACATGAGGACCAAGTATCGATGAGTGCGGACACCCCCCTTGCCGCTCTGCCCTACCGCCCCTGCGTGGGCCTGATGATCGTCAACCCGCAGGGCCGCGTCTTTGTGGGCAAGCGGATCGACAACAAGGAAGGCGACGCCTGGCAGATGCCGCAGGGCGGCATCGACGAGGGCGAGGACGTCGTCCCGGCGGCCCTGCGCGAACTGCACGAGGAAACCGGCCTGTCGCCCGAGCACGTCACGGTGCTGGCGCAGAGCCGCGAGGAACACTTCTACGACCTGCCCCCCGAACTGGTGGGCAAGCTCTGGGGCGGCAAGTACCGCGGCCAGCGCCAGGCATGGCTGCTCCTGCGCTTCAACGGGCAGGACGAGGACGTCGTGCTCGACGCGCACGATCCGGCCGAATTCTGCGAATGGAAATGGGTCGAGCCCGACCAGCTGCCTGACCTCATCGTGCCGTTCAAGCGGCGCGTCTATCGCCAGGTCGTCGAGGAATTCCGCGCGCTGATCTGAGCGGGTGCTCATGCAATGCAGAGGGGCCCCCACCCCTCCGTCAGGCCTGACGGCCTGCCACCTCCCCGCCGCCGTGCGGCAGGGAGGACCCCAAAGATCCTCCCCACACCGTGGGGAGGGGGACCGCCGCGAAGCGGTGGTGGAGGGGCACTGGCGCAACGCCCACCCCTCCGTCAGGCCTTGCGGCCTGCCACCTCCCCATCAATGATGGGGAGGATCACCAGCCTTACAGCTTGCCGGCCAGTTCGGGCACGGCGGTGAACAGGTCCGCCACGAGGCCCACGTCGGCGACCTGGAAGATCGGCGCGTCCTCGTCCTTGTTGATGGCGATGATGGTCTTGCTGTCCTTCATGCCGGCCAAGTGCTGGATCGCCCCCGAGATGCCGACCGCGACATAGACTTCGGGTGCCACGATCTTGCCGGTCTGCCCGACCTGGTAATCGTTGGGTACGTAGCCCGCGTCCACCGCTGCACGGCTCGCGCCGATTGCGGCGCCGAGCTTGTCGGCCAGCGGGGTGATCGTCGCGGCGAAGGTCTCGGCGTTCTTGAGCGCGCGGCCGCCCGAGACGATGATCTTGGCGCTGGTCAGTTCGGGGCGCTCGCTCTTGGCGATTTCCGAGCCGACGAAGCTCGACAGCCCGGCATCGCCCGCGCCGCTCACCGCCTCGACCGCCGCGCTGCCGCCGCTGGCCTCGGCCTTGGCGAAGGCGGTACCGCGCACGGTGACGACCAGCTTGGCATCGCCGCTCTCGACCGTGGCGATGGCATTGCCGGCATAGATCGGGCGGGTGAAGGTCTTGGGACCCTCCACCGAGAGGATGTCGGACACCTGCATCACGTCGAGCAATGCGGCCACGCGCGGCGCGACGTTCTTGCCGGTGGTGGTGGCGGGCGCGACGAAGG